>PPCM01000004.1_pt1 | contig 1027274 bp, 848 predicted proteins | sample 1555541 | NCBI WGS metagenome assembly PPCM01 (sample SAMN05284479, study PRJNA326546) | Marine sediment metagenome, whole genome shotgun sequencing project. | isolation source: marine sediment | place: Germany: Wadden Sea | collected 2012-09-05 | reverse complement strand
TGACTCCATTCCGAACTCAGAAGTGAAACGTATTAGCGCCGATGGTAGTGTGGGGCTTCCCCATGTGAGAGTAGGACACTGCCAGGTCCCATTAAGAAGAACCCGCCTAACGGCGGGTTTTTTGCGTTTGGAAGAAAGAAAAATAATGGGGTCAGAGTACATTAATCCCACTTCCCCCAGCAAAACCTCAAATTGGGGTCAGAGTACTTTATTGCTCAGGTTACCAGAACCGAGTCAAAGTACCCATGCCCTCCAGCGCCGTTAAATCAGAGTACTTTTATGAACAAACGAATTTAACTATGCGTGATTTCATAACTGTGAGGGAGAAACTCTCAAATTCGCCAGCGTACCTTATTAGAAAAATGTACTCTGACCCCTTTATTGCAGGCTACCTAAACAAAACGTGGTTTTTATCTCTTTAGGACATGTAAGAAACAGCTTGACGATATGGTAGATAGGTACAGACTGTAGCTTAGGTGCAAGCGTTGGAAATAAGAATGTTGGGTCAGAGTACTTTAAAGCGTTATCTTTTAAAAAGTACTCTGACCCCATTATTTTGTGTTGTCAGTATTTGTAGACATTCTTATTCGATAAAAGCCTTAATAGATCTGACTTACTTTTAGCAAAGTGAGCGTTTTTTGGTAAACTCTGTCGAGTATTTTTCTAGTCGAAGTAAATAGGACAAACTAATGGCCGTATTCGGTACAGTATTCATGCCACAAATGGCACTTGCTACCTTTGTCAACGATAAGTGGACTGACACCGAATTTGTCAGTGCAGATAGTATTCAGCTGCACCCTGGTGCACACGTGCTTCATTACTCAAGTACATGCTTTGAAGGATTGAAAGCATTTAAGCACGAAGATGGCAGCATCAACATTTTTAGAATGGATAAGAATATTGAGCGCTTTGCTCAAAGTAGCCGTCTACTTAACTTGCCTGAAATAGACAAAGCGCAAGTCGAAAAGATGATCATCGATATTGTTGCAAAATATGCCTCTGAGGTTCCAGAGCCTCCAGGTTCTATGTATATCCGCCCTACGCATATCGGCACAGAAGCGTCTATCGGTAAAGCGGCAGCGCCATCAGCAAGTTCTATGCTATACGTCCTGTTATCGCCGGTTGGTGATTACTTTGCTGGCGGTTTGAAGCCACTTCGCTTGTTGCTTGACGAAACAGGCATGCGCTGTGCGCCGCACATGGGAATGGTAAAAAGCGGTGGTAACTACGCCAGTGCGTTGCCTCCTATTCTTAAAGCGCGTGCAGAAGTTCAGGCTGATCAAATTCTGTTTTGCCCTAATGGCGATGTACAAGAAACCGGAGCTGCTAACTTCCTGCTTATCGATGGTGATGAAATCATTACCAAAGGGTTAGATTCTAGCTTCCTACACGGTGTGACCCGAGCAACGATTCTTCAAATTGCCAAAGACCACGGCATGAAAGTGAGCGAGCGTGATATTACTGTAGACGAACTACTAGAGCGTTCAGCCAAACCGAACACTGAAGCAGCACTGTCTGGTACAGCGGCTGTACTTACGCCGGTAGGTACTTTTATTCACAATGATAAAGAGTATCAGGTGGGTAACGGAGAAGCTGGCCCAGTAACGATGAAGCTAAGACAAGCGTTAAATGATATCCAATGGGGTAAGGCTGAAGACACTCACAATTGGTTGGTGAAAGTGCCAAACTAGTCTAATCAGACACCCATTAAAAAAGCCTGCGAACGCAGGCTTTTTCGTATCTAAAAAGGCACTCGATTACTTCGCTTTGCCTTGCTTAGCGACTGCATCCATCATTGCTTTGATAGCGTCAGCATCGCCAAGATATTCTTTAGAGATTGGTTTAAGGTTTTCATCTAGTTCGTATACTAGCGGTACACCTGTAGGAATGTTTAGACCCAACACTTCTTCGTCTGACATACCATCAAGGTACTTAACAAGAGCACGAAGACTGTTGCCGTGCGCAGCAATAATTACGCGCTTGCCTGCTTGGATGTCTGGACGAATAACGTCGTGCCAGTATGGTAGTACACGTTCGATAGTTAGTTTTAGACTTTCACCACGTGGCAAGATGTCAGCATCTACATTGTTGTAACGCGGATCGTGACCTGGGAAGTGCTCGCTATCATCTTCAACGGCCGGAGGTGGGATGTCGAAGCTACGACGCCAGATTTTAACCTGTTCTTCACCATGCTTAGCGGCAGTCTCTGCTTTGTCTAGACCTGTTAACGCACCGTAGTGACGCTCGTTCAGACGCCAGTGACGCTCAACTGGAAGGTAGTGCTGACCCATTTCTTCAAGTGCAATATTAAGTGTTTTAATTGCGCGAAGAAGTACAGACGTATAAGCCTGATCAAATGTAAATCCAGCATCTTTAAGAAGCTGACCTGCGGTCTTTGCTTGTGCTACACCAGTGTCGGTCAAGTCAACGTCGTGCCAGCCTGTGAAACGGTTTTCCAAGTTCCACTGACTTTCTCCATGACGAATAAGTACCAATTTATACATAGTTGGGTTACCTGCGGCGTTAGAGTGAAATAGTCTGAGATAATTCCAGAAATTGGACGTTCAGACGTATATTTAAAAATCTGCTGTTATCATCCTTGATTGGCGCTTAAAAATCCAGTTTATGCTGGTACAAAATCGCAGGTAAGACGTGTGTTTATCACTATAACTTGGGAATTATTATATAAAACGGGTAAGGTCTGGATGAGCAACTTTTATCCACTCTTGCATCGATGGCTCTTCAATAAAGCTAAAGTCTTCGAAGTCGAAGCCAGGTGCTACTGTACAACCGACAAGGGAGTAATCACCCATCGTTGCGGCTGCCTGAAAATTCCCTGCTTTAACAACTTCTACATAGTCAGTGCTTTGCCCACCAATGCGACGTTCCCACAACTGTTGTTTTTCAAGTTGAAACAGTTGTAGTGGAGCCCCTTCGTAGTGATTCCACACTTCATCATGTAACACGCGATGAAAACGACTAACTTGTCCCTTTAATAGAAGAAAATAAATATGAGTAAGCGCGGGTCGACTAGCATTGTGCACAAACGATTTAGTTTCGTTTTCAGAACGGAAAACTTGACGATAGAAACCTCCCTCGGGGTGAGGTGCAAGGTTGTACTTCTTAACTAGCGGGTGTGTCATGATAACTTCGTTATTATTTTTATTGCTTACTACTAATGCTTGTATATCTCAAAGCTTTCCTAAGCATGTATTAAGACATTTAATGTTTAACCTTCTTTTAAGCATACCGTTTGGTGCGTTATAAGAAAACAGAAATGTTGCATATTTGTAAACCATCTTAATCAGCAAGTACTCTGTGCATACGCGAAGTTTTCTTACCAATTAGCCTCAATATATAATGTGTCAAGCTTACTTACCAATAAGCGCTATCTGCCCTAGTCAGCTTTTTCCAACTGTTACAGCGCTTCTCCATAATCCATCTGTTTAAACCAATAATGAGAAATAGCTAAAAAAGCGATGCCATTACTAATAGTAGGTGAACTTTTTTTCATGTTTAGGCCGTACAAATTGGAAAATAAGGCGACTAAAAACAAGTTGCTCGTTTCTTGCGTTGGCAAAATTGAAACGTACACAATATTCACGAACAGGCAAAGAAGGATGGTGAGCGTATGACATATAAGTCTTTTTCGCAGCTTGAAGTAAACGGCAAAAACTTCAAGGCGGTTAATTTTGACGGTATAGGCAGTAAATATGCGCTCGACAGGCTTCCGTTTTGTATCAAAATTCTTTTGGAAAACCTGATTCGTCATGAAGACCAAGAGTTTGTTAACAGCAACGATATTGAGCAAGTAGCAAAGTGGGACACAGATAATCACGTTGATCACGAAGTGTCTTTTGTTCCCGCACGCGTCATCCTCCAAGATTTTACGGGTGTGCCTGCTATTGTTGATTTAGCAGCCATGCGCGATGCGGTTAATCGTTTAGGTGGCGACGCTCAGGCGATTAATCCCCTCAATCCAGTAGAGCTGGTTATTGACCACTCAGTAATGGTAGATCATTTTGCTGAAGACGATGCGCTTGAAAAGAATACCGACATTGAAATTCAGCGAAATAGAGAGCGTTATCAATTTCTAAAATGGGGTCAGTCTAGCTTTGACAATTTCAAAGTGGTTCCCCCTGGTCGCGGTATCGTGCATCAGGTTAACCTAGAGTATCTTGCTCGTTGCGCGTTTACTAAGGAACAGGATGGGGAAACGTTGGTTTACCCAGATACCCTAGTAGGAACAGATTCGCATACCACTATGATTAATGGCCTTGGCGTACTTGGCTGGGGTGTGGGAGGCATTGAAGCAGAAGCGGCGATGCTGGGTCAACCAGTAACAATGTTATTACCAAAAGTGGTTGGCTTCAGGCTTTCGGGTAAGTTGCCTGCTGGCGTAACTGCCACCGACATGGTGCTAACTATCACACAACAACTACGTGAACATGGCGTTGTTGGAAAGTTTGTAGAATTCTATGGACCGGGTCTTAAGCATCTTACTACGGCAGACCGCGCCACCATCGCAAACATGGCGCCTGAATATGGTGCTACTTGCGGTATTTTCCCTATTGATGATGTTGCGCTAGATTACCTGCGACTCACCGGCCGAGACGAAGATCAAATTGCCCTTGTAGAGGAATATGCGAAATTCAGCCACCTATGGCACGACGACCACTCAAAAGATGCCCAGTATCATGAGACCCTGGAACTTAACTTAGATGAAGTGGTTCCTTCACTTGCTGGACCTAAGCGTCCTCAAGATAGAATTGCCCTCGATAATGCAGCAGAGGCATTTAGAGAGTGGCATCGTTCGCAAATTGACGTGAAAGTACTTGATGAAGAAACCGATCTCATCGCAGAAGCGGGGTTAGGTACAACAGACGAGGTGGACGAAGAACACGACTCGTTCGTGGAGTTCAGAGGAAGCAAGTTCAACCTTGAAGATGGCGCTATTGTAATAGCTGCTATCACCAGCTGTACTAATACGTCAAATCCATCAGTACTCGTTGGCGCAGGCTTACTTGCGAAGAGAGCAGCAGAAAAAGGGCTAACTCGTAAGCCGTGGGTTAAGACTTCATTAGCACCTGGTTCTCAGGTTGTTACTCAGTATCTAGAAGATGCAGGTCTTATGGACCCACTTGAAGCACTAGGCTTTAACTTGGTTGGCTACGGCTGTACTACGTGTATTGGTAACTCTGGACCGCTACCTGATGCCATTACCGACGCCATTAGAAAAGCGAAACTTACGGTTACCTCAGTTTTATCTGGTAACCGCAACTTTGAAGGGCGTATCCATCCTGATGTGGCTGCAAACTACCTTGCATCACCACCACTGGTTGTTGCATACGCGTTGGCTGGGAACATGAATGTAGATATCACTAAAGAGCCGTTGGGGCAGGCGAGTGATGGTTCTCCGGTATATCTAAAAGACATCTGGCCTACCGAAGACGAAATTCAGCAATACATAGCGGAAAACGTCACCGGTGATTTGTTTAAAGAAAAGTATGCAGATGTATTTAAAGGAAGCGGTGAATGGAATGAGCTGCAGGTGAGTAAAACATCGGTCTACGACTGGCCAGAATCAACCTACATTAAGCATCCACCTTTCTTTGAAGTAATGGGTAAAGAGCCAGAGGCTCTAACTGCAATTGAAAACGCACGATGCTTGGTTAAGGTGGGCGATTCGATTACTACCGACCATATTTCTCCAGCCGGCGCCATCGCAGAAGATAGCCCAGCCGGAGAGTACCTGCAGGCCCAAGGGGTCGAGCCTAAAGACTTTAACTCTTATGGATCGCGTCGTGGTAACCACGAGGTTATGATGAGAGGTACGTTTGCTAACGTGCGTCTGCAAAACCAATTAGCACCCGGTACAAGAGGCAGTGCAACCACACACTTCCCAAGTGGCGATAGTATGTCTATTTTCCATGCTGCCATGCGTTACAAAGATGACGGCGTACCAGCCATTGTAATTGGTGGAAAAGAGTACGGTACTGGCTCGAGTCGAGATTGGGCTGCTAAAGGCCCTTCTTTGATGGGGGTGAAAGCAGTACTAGCTGAGAGCTACGAAAGAATTCACCGCTCGAATCTCATTGGAATGGGGATTTTGCCACTTCAATTTAAGTCAGGTGATAGCGCGAGTTCTTTGGAGCTTAAAGGCAATGAGTCTTTTTCTATTAACGCTGTTGAACGTGGGCAGACTGAGGTTGAAGTTAAAGCCGTGTCGGATGAAGGAAAAACAACAACGTTTACGATGGATATCAGAATTGATACATCAAACGAGTTCACTTACTTTGAAAACGGCGGCATTCTGCATTACGTGATAAGAGAATACTTGAAGAAATAGCACGTATAAGGGTAATGGTTAGCGACTTCTCTGTAGTGAGAAGTCGCTATGCCATGTGATGTTAGTAATAGCGTTTTTCGCAGATTACTTCTTTAATATTCGAGCCGATGGCAGCGCGTGTCTCACATCTCAAATCTTGGGCTTGTGCACCGTAAAGAGAGATATATTCTTCTACATAAGGCTCTAAAGCATTGATGTAGTCTTCAGGTAAAGCATTCTTTATCTGTCGGTAAGAACGGTTCCATTCAGCGGTTTTTTGTTCCATAGCAACATTCAACCAGAGCCAGCCTTCTTCATAATTAACGGGCGTCCCCCACCCTTGGAAATACATTTGCGCGAGGTAATATTGGCCTTCTTTATTTCCCATTTTTGCAGAAGCAGTCAGCTTCTCCAGTGCTTTTTCATACTTCTCTGCCTTCAGGGCGTGCAAGCCCAATTCTAAAGTAGATAAATATTCGGATTTCCAAATATGATTCTTAGTATGCGACTGAGCCAACGTAGGGGCTGAAAGTACAACTGAAGATAAAACGGCAGCTATTGCTAATAGATTTTTCATGTAGTATCCCTTCTTTTTGATAAATTTATAACGCAATTCACACTCATAGTGAACCGTCTAAAAGTACAGTATTTGTTTTATGTTACTAAAAATTTTAAGAGTTGAGTGATTAATCTCCACCAATAATTTGGACTTGTGCAAGGTCGGTGTCGCCTTTAAGCACTTTGAAAATTGCGTCTTGAACGAGGGTGCGCATGCCATCAGCAGCAGCCTGAGACTTCATATCGGCGACGCTGGCTTCTTTGTACACCATTGACCGAAGCTCTGGCGTCATACCTAGTAGTTCATGTACCCCTGTTCTACCTTTGTAACCCGTGTTTCCACATTCTTCACAGCCTTTAGCACGGTAAAGCTCTAGTGGCGTCTGAATATTCAGCTCCGCCATGTGCGCATGACCATACTGGCGCTCAATAAAGGCCATATCGGTTTCAGTGGCGATGTACTTTTCTTTGCAGTTACTACATAGCGTTCGAATAAGACGTTGAGCCAGTATACCCACGCAGGCATCGGAGAAGTTCACAGGGTCGAGACCCAAGTCAAGTAAACGGGTAATCGTTTCAGGGGCTGAGTTAGTATGCAGTGTAGACAGTACTAAGTGACCGGTTAACGAGGCTTCAATACCTGCATGCGCGGTTTCTTTATCACGCATCTCACCAATAAGAATAATGTCAGGGTCAGCACGTAAGAATGCGCGCAGGGCAGCAGCAAAGTTGAAGCCAATCTTGGGGCTTACTTGTACCTGTTGTAGGCCGGGTTGCGTGATTTCCACCGGGTCCTCAGCGGTCCAAATCTTCTTTTCAGGCGTGTTTAAATATCCCAATATAGCGTGAAGCGTGGTGGTTTTACCTGAACCCGTTGGCCCAACAACGAGAAGAATGCCGTGAGGCTTCTTAATCATTTCTTCTAAACGCGCACGGTTGTTCGGTGCCAAGTTCATCTTATCAATAGGCATCGCACCGCCAGATGCCAGAATACGCATAACCACACCTTCACCGGCAACCGTAGGAATGGTGGCAACACGAACTTCAACAAGTTGACCATTCATTCTAAACGCGAGTTTGCCATCCTGAGGTACGCGTTTTTCGGCAATGTTCAAATTCGACATTATCTTTATGCGTGCAATAACCGCACTGTGGTGCGAATTAGGCACTTGGTTCATGTCGCGGCACACACCGTCCACGCGCATACGTACACGAGTGGGCGCATTTTTCTCTGGGTCTATATGAATATCTGACGCGTTGAGTCTTTTTGCATCGTGCAGAATACGGCTTACTAAGCGCACCACAGCAGGGGCGTCGTCCGACAGCTCATCGACTTGGTCGTCGTTATCTTCAGTTGATGTACCAATCTCGTCGAGAATATCACTCATCTCGCCGGGGCCACCGCCACCGCTGTTTTCCCCCAAATATTGAAGAATTAAGCTTGGTAGGCTGACAGCTATCTCGTAGCTATCAATACCCATGGCGCTCTCTATTTCCATAAGTAGCGCCGCATTATTAGGTTCAGCCATCAACACGATGGGCTTGTCATGGGCATCGGCAATGACAGCCACATAGTTTCTTTTTAAATAAGAAACATTCAGACGGCTTTCATTTTCGAACCTGTGATACTTATCAGGTAAATAAGGAATAAAAGGCACCTGATAGTGAATAGAAAGCGAGTTGCCAATTTCTTCTTCAGAGATGCGGTGTTCCGACACAAGACGCTGTATAAGAGCGCGAATGTCTGGAGTAGAACTTTGAATATCGTTTAATGTAGCTTCGTCTAATAAGCTTTTGTGGACTAGTAGATCGAAAGGGTTGTTTGTGCCGCCCAGTTCAAATCTGAACTTGTCGCCAAGAATAAGTGCAAGGGCATTGCCTAGCTTTAAATCTTCTTCAGTAAAACCACCACTGACTTTGTTGATGATTTGGATAACACCCATCAACACGCCCGCATTCATTATAGGTACGCATAAAATGTTCTGGGTTTTAAAGTCATTGTCTTTGTCGAACTTGTCGGCGAAGCGCAGGCGAGGGTGAATGCTTTGAAGTAGTGCAGGATTATACGGGTCGTCAATAACCACAGCCTTTTGTGATAGGGCGACATAACCAGCAATCGACATTGGGCTAATTGGCACTTTTATTTCCAGCGTCTCTTTACCCGTTTTAAATCTCGCGACCAAATCTTGATGCTGACGTCGACGTTGAAAAATACTCATACGTTGGGCATCAAACAAACCGAGGATAATTGGCTCTAATAAACCATATGCATCCAGTAACGTGGAATGGTTATTTAGAATGCGTTTTATTTGTGCAAAAGTTTGCTGGTTATTCACTACTTCCATATTCTCACTACTAATAATGTTGGCGCCTAGTCCTTTATGCATTTGGCGTTACAAGTGCCTGTTAAGCTAGGGTAACAAGATATACCTATACCACGAAAGCAACAATACTACTTATAGACAGTTACATACACTGGTATAGCGTAAAAATATGTGTATAAAAAGCAAACTGCCTCTTGCATTGCTTCTGCCTTTCTGTATAATTCGCGCCCACTGCCCAATTAGGGCACGTAATTTTTAGCCGCGACCTCACTGCTTTTAGGGTGGTTGCCGAAGTAACGGATTCATCATCACTGATTAGCCTGTTGCTGGCGTGCTAGAAAAAAGAACAGGGTTCCGATTGGGAACCATCGGTTTACGCACATCCTTTCTTTCCGGAATAAATGGAAGAGAAAGGGTGAATTTTTTTGTTCTTTCGATTGGAGCTTAATCGATGCCAAATCAAAGAATTCGCATTCGTTTGAAAGCGTTTGATCACAAGTTGATCGATCAGTCTACGGCTGAAATCGTTGAAACTGCGAAACGCACTGGTGCTCAGGTAAGTGGTCCTATTCCTCTACCTACTCGCAAAGAACGCTATACAGTTCTGATTTCTCCGCACGTTAACAAAGACGCGCGTGATCAATATGAAATCCGTACTCATAAGCGTTTGGTAGACATCATCGAGCCAACTGATAAAACAGTTGACGCGTTGATGCGTTTGGACTTGGCTGCTGGCGTTGATGTTCAAATCAGCCTGGGCTAATAAGAGAGGGTTATAACAATGGCGATTGGTCTAGTCGGTCGTAAAGTGGGTATGACTCGCATCTTCACTGAAGATGGTACGTCTATCCCTGTGACTGTTATTGAAGCGACCCCAAACCGCGTTACTCAGCTTCGTACTGAGGAAACTGACGGTTATCGCGCTCTTCAGGTTACTGCTGGAACTAAGAAAGCTAACCGCATCAACAAAGCTGAAGCAGGTCACTTTGCTAAAGCTGGTGTTGAAGCTGGACGCACTCTAGTAGAATTCCGCCTAGAAGAAAACGAAGGTGCCGATATTGAAGTAGGCAGTGAAATCACTGTTGAAATCTTTAACGACACTAAGAAAATTGATGTAACTGGTACATCAAAAGGTAAAGGTTTCCAAGGTGCTATCAAGCGCTGGAACTTCAGTTCTCAGCGTATGACACACGGTAACTCTTTGTCACACCGTGCTCCTGGTTCAATTGGTCAAAACCAATCACCAGGTAAAGTATTCAAAGGCAAGAAAATGGCTGGTCAGCTTGGTAACAAGCAAGTGACTACTCAGTCTTTGGAAGTTGTACGTGTTGACGTAGAGAACGGCCTTATCCTAGTTAAAGGTGCCGTACCTGGCGCAACTGGCAACGATGTAATCGTAAAGCCAGCTGTTAAAGCGTAACGTCTGGGGAGTGAACTGATGGAATTAACATTGAAAGACGCGCAAAGCGCTCTTGAAGTATCCGAAGCGACCTTTGGACGTGAATTCAACGAAGCCCTGGTACACCAGGTAGTTGTAGCTTACGGTGCAGGTGCTCGTCAGGGTACAAAAGCGCAGAAAACTCGCGCTGAAGTTCGTGGTGGCGGTAAGAAGCCATGGCGTCAAAAAGGTACTGGCCGCGCGCGTGCTGGTACAATCCGTAGCCCAATTTGGGTTGGCGGTGGCCGTGCTTTCGCAGCAAAGCCTCGTGACTTTGACCAAAAAGTTAACAAGAAAATGTATCGCGGTGCGATCAAGAGCATCCTGTCTGAACTAATCCGTCAAGACCGTTTGGTTGTTGTAGAGAAGTTCGGTGTTGACGCACCTAAGACTAAAGCTCTTATTTCTGCACTTAACGAATATGAACTAAATGACGTTCTAATCGTTACTCCTGAAGTTGATGAGAACTTGTTCCTAGCGGCGCGCAACTTGTACAAAGTTGACGTACGTGACGTAGCAGGCATCGACCCAGTGAGCTTGATTGCATTTGAAAAAGTGCTAATGACTGCTGATGCGGTTAAACAACTTGAGGAGGCGTTAGCATGAAAGAAGAACGTCTACTGAAGGTGCTAGTAGCACCTCACGTTTCAGAAAAGTCTACAATGGCTGCTGAAGCGAACAACACAGTTGTATTTAAAGTAGCTAAAGACGCGAACAAAGCCGAAATCAAAGCTGCAGTTGAAAAACTGTTTGAAGTTGAAGTTGAAGGTGTTCGTACTGTGAACGTTAAGGGTAAAACCAAGCGTCACGGCATGTCTTTCGGTAAGCGCAGCGACTGGAAAAAGGCCTACGTGGTTCTTAAAGAAGGTCAGGACATCGACTTTGTCGGTGGTGCTGAGTAAGAAGGGGATTAGAAATGCCATTATTGAAAGCTAAGCCAACTTCTGCCGGTCGTCGTCACGTTGTTCAGGTCGTAAATCCTGACCTGCACAAAGGTGCACCGTACGCACCTTTGCTTGAAAAGAACAGCAAATCTGGCGGTCGTAACAACAATGGTCGTATTACCACTCGTCACATTGGTGGTGGTCATAAGCAACACTACCGTGTAATCGACTTTAAACGCAACAAAGACGGCATTCCAGCTAAAGTTGAGCGTTTAGAATACGATCCAAACCGTTCTGCAAACATTGCACTAGTATTGTACGCAGACGGTGAACGTCGTTACATTCTGGCTCCTAAGGGTATGCAAGCAGGTGATGCAATCCAGTCTGGTTCGGACGCTCCGATCAAGTCTGGTAACACTCTACCTATGCGTAACATCCCTGTAGGTACTGTTGTACACGCAATTGAAATGAAGCCTGGCAAAGGTGCGCAAATCGCACGTTCTGCTGGTGCTTATGCTCAGATCCTAGCACGTGACGGAAACTACGTTACCCTACGTCTACGCTCTGGCGAAATGCGTAAAGTTCTATCTGATTGCCGCGCCACTATCGGTGAAGTTGGCAATGCAGAGCACATGCTTCGTTCACTAGGTAAAGCTGGTGCTACACGCTGGCGTGGTGTTCGTCCTACCGTTCGTGGTGTTGCCATGAACCCGGTTGATCACCCACACGGTGGTGGTGAAGGTCGTACATCAGGCGGTCGTCACCCAGTAACTCCTTGGGGTGTTCCTACCAAAGGTAAGAAAACCCGAAGCAACAAGCGTACTGATAAGCTTATCGTACGTCGTCGAAACAAGTAATAGCGAGGATTCACCATGCCACGTTCTCTCAAGAAAGGTCCTTTTATTGACCTTCACTTGCTGAAGAAGGTAGAGGCTGCAGTGGAAAAGAACGAACGTAAACCAATCAAAACTTGGTCTCGTCGTTCTATGATCATCCCAGATATGATTGGGTTGACCATTGCGGTCCATAACGGTCGCCAACATGTACCTGTCATTATTAGTGACGAAATGGTCGGCCACAAGTTGGGCGAATTTGCGCCAACGCGTACTTACCGCGGCCATGTCGCGGATAAGAAAGCTAAACGTTAAGGGGTAGGAAGATGGAAGCATTAGCTAAACACCGTTTTGCCCGCACGTCGGCTCAAAAGGCACGCTTGGTTGCGGATCAAATTCGCGGAATGCACGTTGAGAAAGCTCTAGAGCTTCTTGCGTACAGCCCGAAGAAAAGCGCAGCGCTAGTAAAGAAAGTATTGGAATCTGCGATTGCTAACGCAGAGCACAACGAAGGCGCAGACATCGACGAATTACGCGTGTCTAAAGTTTTCGTTGACGAAGGTCCAACTATGAAACGTATCAAGCCACGTGCTAAAGGCCGTGCTGATCGTATCTTCAAGCGCAGCAGTCACATCACTGTGGTTGTAGCGGATAACTAGGAGTAGATAATGGGACAGAAGGTACATCCTACAGGTATACGCCTGGGTATCAGCAAACCATGGACTTCTACCTGGTACGCTAATACTGCAGACTATGCAGACAACCTGTATAACGATCATCAGGTACGTCAGTATCTGACTAAGCAACTAAAGAACGCTTCACTTTCTAAAATCGTGATCGAGCGTCCTGCTAAGAGCATCCGTGTGACTATTCACACTGCTCGTCCAGGCGTTGTAATCGGTAAGAAAGGTGAAGACGTAGAGAAGTTGCGTAACTACGTATCTAAGCTAGCCGGCGTGCCAGCTCAGATCAACATCGCTGAAGTACGTAAGCCAGAGCTAGATGGCCAGCTAGTAGCTGACAGCATCTCTAGCCAGCTAGAGCGTCGTGTTATGTTCCGTCGTGCTATGAAGCGCGCAGTACAAAACGCAATGCGTCTAGGCGCGAAAGGTATCAAAGTTGAAGTTAGCGGCCGTTTGGGCGGAGCAGAGATTGCACGTTCTGAATGGTACCGTGAAGGTCGCGTTCCTCTGCACACTTTCCGTGCGGATATCGATTACGCAACCTCTGAAGCGTCAACTACTTACGGTATCATCGGCGTTAAAGTATGGATCTTCAAAGGTGAAGTTCTAGGTGGTCTACCTACAACTCAAGAGCAAGCACCAGCTGCTCAACCTAAGAAGAAAGGCCGCAACGCTAAGCGAGAGGGCTAATCATGTTACAACCAAAACGCATGAAGTTCCGTAAGATGCACAAAGGCCGCAACCGCGGCTTAGCAGCGGGTAATACTGTTGCCTTTGGTACTTACGGCCTTAAAGCAGTTGGTCGTGGTCGAATGACTGCGCGCCAAATCGAAGCAGCGCGTCGTGCTATGACTCGTCACGTTAAGCGTCAAGGTAAAATTTGGATTCGAGTTTTCCCTGACAAGCCAATTACTGAGAAGCCTCTAGAAGTGCGTCAAGGTAAAGGTAAAGGTAACGTTGAGTACTGGGTATGCCAAATTCAGCCTGGTCGTGTGCTATACGAGATGGAAGGTGTTCCTGAAAATCTTGCACGCGAAGCGTTTGAATTGGCAGCGGCTAAACTGCCATTTAAAACAACCTTTGTAACTCGGACGGTGATGTAATGAAAGCGACTGAACTGAAAGAAAAGAGCGTAGAAGAGCTGAACGCAGAGTTGATTAACCTGCTACGCGAACAGTTCAACCTACGCATGCAGCACACAACAGGTCAGCTTGAAAAAACTGATCAGTTGAGAAAAGTACGTCGTAACATCGCGCGTGTTAAAACCATTCTGACTCAAAAGGCTGATGCGTAATGACTGAGCAAAAAATTCGTACAGTACAAGGTCGTGTGGTTAGCAACAAGATGGATAAGTCTATCACTGTTGTAGTTGAACGTTTTGTTAAGCACCCAATCTACAGGAAGTTCATCAAGCGCTCTACTAAGCTTCACGCCCACGACGAAAACAACGTATGCAATAAAGGTGACGTAGTAACAGTACGTGAATGTCGCCCACTATCTAAGAGCAAATCTTGGATGCTAGTTGACGTTGTTGAGAAAGCTGGCGTTTAATCGCTAACTTTTTTCAAAGTCTTAAAAAAGCCGCTCTCGAGCGGCTTTTTTGTATCTGGCGTTTTTCAGTCTTGATTCACACTAAGCACGAGCCTGCCCAGCACTGTCAGACAGCAATGTCTTGTATAAATCAGCGTAGGCATTGGACATCCTTTCTATACCAAATTTACTTGTGACAAGCTTATACAAAGCCTCTCCATATTGTGCTCTTTCATCAGGGGCTTCAATTAAACTAATTAAGCTCTCCCCAATTCCGTCAATATCGCCAGGCGCTACCATAACACCTGTTTCCTTATGCTTGATAACTTCGGGTATTCCCCCCACAGGACTAGATAACACTGCACATTTGTTAGCACCTGCCTGAAGTAAAATATCGCCTAAACCCTCTGAATAGGAAGGATGAACCAGAATATCTACATTAGGGAGTATTTTGGCTACCTCTTTAGTAAAACCGCAAAGCTTCACATGCTCGTCTAGCTTATGGCGTTCTATAAGTGATTGATAGCTCTCTTTTAGATTTCCCTCGCCAAACAATAAACAGGTTACATTTTCATGCTTGTTCAATACATCGTGCATAGCCAAAATGATATCCGCTTGCCCTTTTTGAGATATGTACTGAGCGAAATTTGCAATGACGATATGGTCTTCAGGAATAGAGAATGTACGTCGCAGCCAACCGCTATCTTTGCGTTGGGAATACTCTGTTAAGTCTACTGCTGGATATATAACGCGCTGATGTTCTACGCCTTCACAATGTAGTGAAACCACTTTCCTCACACCTTCAGATACGCTGATAACTGCATCGAATTGTTTGTACTTATAAAATGAAAAGTGAGTTTCGGGGTTATCTATTCGCCTTGTGCAAACCGTAGGCACACCTGAAATTTTGGCGAGCATGGCACCCCATACATCCGAACCTCGTTCGCTGTGTACATGAATAATATTTGGGTTAACCCCATTTACGACTTCCAGTAAACGCTTTACACATAGGAAGTCTGACTCACCGGCATACTTAATGGTATGCGTTTCACAATGCCCAAAAGCCGTATGACGAATCTCACTGTCTTCAGCGCAAACCAAGTGAAGTGAAATATCATCATGGTGCTCTAACGCATTGATGAGGTATGCAACTTGTTCTGCGCCACCGTGAAGATGTATGCCAAGTTCAATGTGAAGAACGCGTATACTCAAATGCCTTCCTTAAAATTTATTTAATATTCTGTATACGCTGCTTTTTTATTTAAGACCGTTTTTTGCGGCTTTTCTTATATGGTTGTGGTTACATCTTGCTGTTTAAACATCGCTATACGCATAAAGCGAGTGATCAATATATTATTGCCTTTCTCATATACACTATTTACTTACGTATAAGGTCGCTTTGCCCTAGACGCGGGCTATTTAGCCACTACAATGTCGAAAGAATCTATCGGGAACTGCGGCACTAGATAGCTAGAATTACCTGCTTACCGCTGGGAGTGGGTGTTTCGCAGTGCCCAGCACACCGTATTTGAAAAGCATAATTCAACATCGATAGTCGATCACTTGTAGTCGTGCCGTCGAAGTATCTGTATCAAAAAGGATGTATTTATGGTTGTTGCCAATACACGTGGCTATAAACCTACTCTACTTGAAACGCTCTGCCGGTGGGGATATTCGCTTGTATTGGCGATTGCGATTCCCTTCGCATTTATTCATTTATTGATAAAAGCCACTAAAGCAAGCGATTGCTCGCATCGAGGGAGATTTGAGCGTTTTGGTATAGTCCCAAAGCCGCTCAAGCAGAATGGCTATTTGTTTCACTGTGTTTCAGTGGGGGAAGTCGTGGCTGCTTCATGCGTAATAAAACGAATAATGCAACACGAGCCAGACGCGCAAATAACCGTAACTACAACCACGTCTACAGGCTCTGCTCGTGTTCGAGATATATTCAAAGACACCGTTCACCATTTCTATCTGCCTTATGATTTGTCGCTGACTATGTCTTCAATGCTGAAACGCATTAAGCCCAAAGCAGTAATGATTACAGAAGTTGAACTATGGCCAAACCTTATTCACGTGTGCTGGAAGCGCAATATTCCCGTTATGGTAATAAATGCTCGCATGACTGAGCGCTCGGCTAAACGTTATAAAAAAATCGGACAACTATTTAACCCTATGTTGGCTAAGCTATCTCACGTATGTGCTCAAGGGCAGAGAGACTATGATAATTATGCATGGCTTGGTGTTGCGCAAGATAAGCTAACCCTCACGAATAATATTAAGTTTGATCAAGCCGCAAATACAGCGAGCTATTCTGCACATTTTCTTGGGTTAGCTAAGGGTGAAAGGCCAATACTAGTTGCAGGCAGCACGCACGAACCTGAAGAGAGCGTTATCGTTGAATCTGCAAAGGTTTTATGGAAAGAGAGCCCTCAACTACGGGTGATTATTGTCCCTCGCCATCCAGAGCGCTTTGAAGCCGTAGCAAAATTACTTGAAAAGCATAATCTGAACTTCGTCAAAAGTTCAGAGGTAGATAACGTTCCAAACGATGTGAACGTTATCCTGTTGGATGAAATGGGTAAGTTAAATCATGCTTATGCGGTAGCAACATTTGCCTTTGTTGGCGGCTCTATTGCCGATAGAGGCGGCCATAATGCCCTTGAGCCGGCAGCATTCTCGTTGCCAATAATGATGGGGCCACACACCTATAATAACCCTGTTATCTGCGACTATTTAAAAGAATGTGGCGCATTAAGCATTGTAGAAGATGCTTCTCGCGTTTCTTCAACGGTACAAGAATGGCTTGAATCACCCAGTAAAGCTGAAAAAGCGGGAATGGCCGGTAAAAAGGTACTACAGGATAACAGCGGCGCGTTAGATTCTACTTTAGCGTGTATACATCGCAGTATTCGTTAAATGCCGTCAGTCAAAAACAGCAACTCGTTGTTATTGAACAAAAAAGGAACCCCGCATTTGTGCGTCTGATGCACCAAATTAGGCGCTGTGACAGCTAAAAAATAATGAATAGGGACTTGGTTTTTAGCTATCTATTTGATTATACAAGGATTGTCAAAGTTGGTTCGCTGCTTGCTATAAAGTGTGCGACAGCGTAACAACAGTAAAATCCAAATAAATATGCACCTTTTAAAAAGGGCACTGCGTTGCGCGTTTTCCAGGGAGAGACCTCCTGCCGGTGGGCAGGAGGTTTTCTTACTTTTGCACTTCTACTTTTTCTTCTTTTCGTTCTGGTTCAATCAAGCTAATCACACGCCATCCTGCTTTAGGCTGAATACTGTTACCGTTGATAAAAGTATAGCTCTTACCTTCAGCGTTGATCGCAATGAGAGGTGTAGCGCGCTCACCATACTGTTTTATGTACTGCTCGTAAGTAAACTCTTCAGATAAACGGGTGGTTTTCACCATTGAGTCACGGGCAATGGCCGATGCTAAATACCCATAAGTAACGCCTTCATCGAACAGAGTAAGTTTTTTCGCGTATTGTTCGCTAACTTGGTGACTTGGTCGCGTAGATTGTTCGTTATTTGTCAGCGCCCATACTTTGTCTTTGCCCATCGTGTATTCAAAGTGATAAGCAATAAGTGGGTTAAGCTGTTTATAAGGCGACATAATCAGCACGGTACCGAATGTATTCAGATCAAGATGTCGCGCTGCATGGTCAGACATTGGGTTGCCAAAATATACTGGGATATCCTTCATACGCGCTTCTCTTATTGCGTCCCAGTTAGTATCTGCAATGGTAACGTCTAGCTTTTGATTTATCATTTCTGTCGCTAAGGCGCGGTTGAATTTACTGCCACCGAAAATCAGATAGCCAGTTGGCGCAGGCGCTCTCACCTTAAGTAGCGACGCAACAGTGCGTGAAGTAAGGCTCTGTACTACCACTGTTGCAATAATCACCATAAAGACAATAGGAACGATAATACCCGCGCCTTCATAGCCAATTTCTTCAAGCTTTAAAGAGAAAAGGGCTGATACCGCCGCTGCAACAATACCGCGAGGTGCAATCCAGCTTAGCAAGGCTAATTCGTTTAACTTGAGTCCGGTACCGACGGAGGACGCCAATACGGACAAAGGCCGAGCCACAAACATAATGGCGGCAAGCACTACAATGGAGCCCCAACCTACATCCACTACCGATTGTAAGTTCAAACGCGTGGCAAGCAGAATAAATAAGCCTGAAATAAGTAAAACACTCAGGGTTTCCTTAAACTCAAGAATGTCTTCTACGTCTACGTCCTTCATATTGGCCAGTACCATACCAGATATGGTAACCGCCAAAAGGCCAGACTCGTGCGCAACATAATTAGACGCTGCAAACACACCCAGAATAACGGTTAACACTGCGGTGTTAAGCAAATAGTGCGGTATCCAGTCTTTGCGAATAGACAGGCCAAGCAGATAGCCAGAAGCGAGACCAAGTACGGAGCCAATTCCAATGGTTTTGCCAAACGCTATCAGCGTATGGGTAATGGCGGTTTCTTGCGATGCAACGATAAACTCGAAAACCAGTACGGCGAGCAGAGCGCCGATAGGGTCTATGACAATCCCTTCCCAGCGTAAGATATTGGCCAAATTCGTTTTCGGTCGCACGGTTCTGAGCATGGGCACTATAACCGTGGGGCCTGTTACGGTAACAATGGCTCCGAATAGGAAGGATAGCTGCCAAGTAAGATCAAGACTGTAGTGCGCTGCAGTGGCTGCGACAAGCCAGGTTACAACCACGCCCACAGAGCAAAGGTTTCGAACCATGTTCCCATGACCCGCGATGTCGCTGAACTTCAGCGTCAGTGACCCTTCAAAAAGAATAATGGCAACAGAGAGAGAAACGACAGGAAACAGCAAATCACCGAATAAGTCGTCCGCGTTGAGCACGCCAAAAACAGGGCCAACCACAATACCGACAATTAACAACGGTAAAATAGCAGGGAGCCTAACCTTATAGGCTAAGTATTGGCAGGTAATTGACAGCAATCCAACTGCAACGAGTGAAAGAAGCGGGTCTGACAAAGTGAGTCCTTAACGTGTTGATATTATTCCATGGTATATCAGCCTAAACATTTGTCATACAGAGACTTTAGGCCAACCTATGTTTATAGCGATATACGCTTGGGCTAAAAGTTTAGACCAATAGACCTTATTTAGCGCACTAAAATGCATGTTAGAGAGTGGGTAGGTTTGATATTATTCTTCACTTATCGTTCTTTTCGGAGCCTTTCATTGAACACTCACTTTAAATTCGCGGCTTTATCAGCATCGCTTGTACTAGCATCGGCATGCGCAGTTCAATATCCCATCCCTTCTGCACAGTTACAAATAAAAAATATCGTTGAGTTGCCGGAAGAACTTTCAGAAACATCGGGTCTATTTTGCGAAACGGACGGCATGTACTCATTAAATGACTCAGGTAATGCTCCCGTCATTTATCGTATAAATTACCAGGGTGAAATTATTGAACGAACGCGCTTACCGCTCACCAATAAAGACTGGGAAGCAATAACCGCTGACGCTTCATCGTTTTACATTGCGGATGTGGGAAACAATAAAGGCAAAAGAGAGCAGGTCGAAATACATAAAGTAAACCGCTCAAATGTGAATGACATCACCTCTATTACATTGAAATACGAGGGTAATGACGCTTCGAATAACATTCCTTATGCACATGATTTTGACTCAGAGGCGATGGTTAAGCATGGCGATGACCTGCTTCTTTTTTCTAAAAGTTGGAAAACTGGTATAACCCATATCTATAAAGTGAACGAAGACGAAGCTGAGCAAACCATTAGTACGTTTGCGTCCATTGATGGACTGCCGGGCGTGGTAACTGGGGTAGACTTCGATCAGCACCAAAATAGGTTTGTTATCACCGGCTACAAATCAGATCCATTTGGAAACTTTGCTACTTTCATGGCTCAAGTATCAAGCGACTTTGCCCTTCTTGATGTATGGCCGCTTGAGCAATATAAACAAGTTGAAGGCATATGCGTGGATAATAACGGCACATATTGGTTCAGCGAAGAAGCTACTGAAGGGCGCAAAGCATCGTTGTCTAGCGCCAGAGTAATGCCATAACAAGTAGCGCCATAACAAGTAGCGCCAAAACAGGTAACGCCGTAACGAGCAACGCCATAAAAAAGCGAGCTGATTGAAGTCTGGCAGCCAATCCCCCGAAGCTTATTCACGGTTGTGAATAAGCGCTCTTTCATTGTCAGCAGCTGTTCTTTTAAAGTTATCTTTTAGTCGATGTTAGTAAAATGGCTAATACCCAACTGCCTACTTTCCTGTCTATACTGAAATTGTGATCGAATAAGTTGTAGCCAACCACAATTTGAGAGGCAGCGAAAAATGAGACGTTTAAACCAGTCCTTTTTAGCAATGTGCTTTTGTCCATGTTTTTTATTGGCGGGTGCAGCTAATGCCTCTGTGGTCGAAAAGGCACAAGAATGGCTCAACAAATATTCAGACAGTGACGATACGTTTTCCCTAACTCTCACTAAAAATAAAATTAAGTTCAAAGGCTGCAAACAAAAGCAGTATCAACTTGCATTTAGCCAAAAACTGGCGCCAATGTTTAACGTTGAAGCCATTGTCCATTACAACAAAGGGCTGCTTGACTACGGTGTTATGTCTCAGCGTGTCAGAAGCCACGAATTTGAAGTGGTTAGCTGGTGGGATCGAGGTGATTATCGGTTGGGGTTAAGCCATAAAGTTCGTCCCCGTCATGAGATGAGCATTCCGGTTGCCGATACAATTCGTCTGCCTACCAGTACATCAGCAGGCCTTTACGTTGAAATCCCATTCAAGGAAGACAAGCACCTTCTTACTGTTGGAGCTATGAGAGAATCGTGGGAAAGTGAAGGAGCATCAATGCAATTGCCATGGCGCTCCAGCCGTGACAATCAAGTAAAAGTAGAATACGCCATCACTTTCTAAATGATGGCGCATAAGGTTGTATTATCTCACCGCTTTGTCATTCATAAGACATAAGTAAACTTAAAGCTTAAATCTGCTCACTTCAGACGAGAGTTCTTGCGCCAGTTCATCGAGCTTGTCACTCACGCTAACCAATATCTTAGTCGCATTCAGGGTTTCTTCACTTGATGCACTAATGTCATTAATATTTCGACTGATATCTTCAACCACCGTAGCTTGCTCTTCCGTAGCCGTCGCTACTTGCGTGTTCACATCATTAATGTGAGCAATCTCTTCGGCGATATCTTGAAGCAGTTTGTCTATTTCATTGGTTGCGGTTACCACATCGGTTGTGCGTGCGCGACTTGACTCCATTTGCGAAACGGCAGATTTAGAGTCTTGCTGGAACTTATCGATCTTCACCTGTATTTCATCAGTCGCTTGAGCGGCACGTTGTGCAAGTGTTCGCACCTCATCAGCAACGACTGAGAAGCCTCGGCCGTGATCGCCAGCCCGAGCTGCTTCTATAGCAGCATTTAGCGCAAGTAAATTGGTTTGCTCTGAAATACCTCGAATTGTATCGAGGATACCGCCAATGGCTGCGGTGTGTTCATCTAGCGATTGAATAACCCGAGACACATCTTGAATTTGACCCGAAAGACCGTTTATCGCGTGCACCGCACGTTGGGTAATTTCTCGACCGTGAGCGGAATTAGTTGTAGCCATATTCGCATTTTGCGCAGCATGGGTAGCTGACTGGGCTACTTCATTTACCGTACTGCCCATCTCTGTTAGCGCGGCTGCCGCCTGTAAGGTTTGATCGCGCTGGCTCTTGGTAGAGTTTTCTGTTTGATGAGACTGCTTCGCAACATCTTGTGCCGACGCCTTTAGTGCGTGACTTGTTTTCGCCACTTGCGAAATGGTGCCGTGAAGGTGATCAATAAAGTTATTGAACCCTTCCACTAATCGGGCAATTTCCTTTTGTTCTGGCATAGGAATACGAGAGCGTAAGTCGCCTTGTCCTCTGCCAAGCTGCTGGAAAACATCGGCCAGTGATTCAAGTGGTTTGGTAAGCGTGCCTGCTAGCCAAATACCAATAAGTGCGAAAGCGCCTGCTATCACCAAAGCCCAAATAATAATCTGGCGACTGCCTGCATTTAGTGATGCGTAAAGCTCATGCTCGGGTACTTGTGCAACCACGTACCAACCGGCTTTTTCCACATAGGTACTGGCAAACAGTTGCGTGTCGCTTGCCGCGTCGCTGGTGGCCATAGCAAAGCTCTGACGATTGAGTAGTTGCCCTGATGTGCTTGAATCGCTTATGGACGCTAACTTAGCCTTTCCTAATAACTCGGTATTGGGATGAGCGATAATGGTGCCGTTTCCGTCAACAAGAAAGACAAAGCCGGTTTGCGCAATTTTCACCGCATTGATGATATCTAGCAGCTCATCGACCGATTTAGCGACACCCGACATACCTCTGCCGTTTACTTGCTGGTAATTCGCAAAAAGTCGGTAACCTTGACCCGGTTCGTTGTATAGGCTTAGTGAAATTGGTTCGCCGCTATTTTTGTAAGCGAAAAACCACGCATCAAATTCATCGTTTTGTAGCACCCGCAAGAAACCATCTTGGTTCCAATATTTGTAGGTGGTTCTGTCTACAAATGAGGCTACCGTTAAATCGTTAAATTCAACGATATTACTTAAATAGCTAAGGAGACGGCGTTCTCCAGCGCTATCTGCGCCTGCCGACGACCAGGCAAGAATATCGGGGTTAGAAGCAATGCCGTGAGCAACGGTAAGCATTACACTTGCTTCCCTGTCCACTCGGTTACCAACTTGTTTAAGTAATGAAGGAAGCTGAAGTTCTTCCATGTTCTCTTTAACGAGATCACGGGCGATCCATTGGCTAATAGAACCTACAAGAATAGCAGCAGCGAGCACCGCCACAATAAGAGAAATAATGAGTTTTTGTTTTATACTGAAAGTCATGACTTTCGACCACGTAAGTTAATGCTGAAATTTATGATCAAGGGTGACGTGGCATTGCAGGCACAGCAACGTCTGATACTGAGTCCTAGGCGGGTCAGTACTACTCTCTGATTCTTACGCTAGTGCTATTGTTATTTTTAAAGCGCAGACAAGTTATCGACCTTTTCCCCGCAAAGTTTATACTTTTTGCTAGGGCAAAGAGATTGTGAAGCATAATTGACCAATAGGTCAATAGAAAGATGAGGCTTTACAAAAACGTCAGTTATAAAAAAGCCCTCTGGCTTACGAAGAAAACAAGAGGGCCAATGGCGTACTGAAGCTAAATATTTAATTAGCCACAGCTAGGGCCTGTTGCTCTTTGATGTAGAGCGAATAACAACAGGACCTAGGAAGGGTAAGTGCGTTAACTTACTCTTTGCTTTCCTTAGGAATAGGGAAACCACGGTCACGCATCAATGCGTCTACCTTGGCGTCACGACCACGGAACTTGCGATATGCTTCAGCTGGATCCATTGCGTTACGTACGGCGAATAGATATTTCACTAAGCGATCGCCTACTTCTTTATCGTAGAAACCACCCGGTGCTTCCATAAAGGCTTCTGCTGCGTCAGCAGTAAGAACCTCTGCCCACATGTAGCCGTAATAGGCCGCAGCATAACCTTCACCCGAGAACACGTGACCGAAGTGAGGTGAACGGTGACGCATAACGATTTCTTCTGGCATACCAAGCTTCTTAAGCTCTTCACGCTCAAAAGTGTCAGGGTCAATCTTGCTAGGATCGGTAGTATGATACTTCAGGTCCATAATGGCAGAAGCCATGTACTCAGTGGTTTTGAAGCCTTCATTGAAGGTTGAGGCCTTTTTAATCTTCTCAACTAGTTCTGCTGGAATTGGCTCGCCTGTTTCATGGTGAACCAGATAGTTGTTGATTACCTCATCGGTGGTTAACCAGCGCTCTAATAACTGAGACTGGAACTCAGTGTAATCGCGTACGCCAGAATGCGAAGACGGATATTCTACGTCAGACGCTAAGAAGTGAAGAGCATGACCAAATTCATGGAAGTAGGTTTCAGCATCATCCCACGAAATAAGTGTAGCTTCGCCATCAGCACCTTTCACGAAGTTCGAGTTGTTTGAAGACAATACGGTCTTCTTGCCATCGAACGTGGTGTAAGAGCGATACGTCGTTGCCCAAGCACCAGAGCGCTTACCTTGGCGTGAGAATGGGTCAAGGTACCAAAGACCGATATGCTCACCGCTGTCTTTGTCAGTTACTTCCCATACTTTCACGTCTTCGTGGAAAACGGGTACTTTGCCTTCTTCAACAGGTGTGAAGTTGAAGTTGAACAAGCGACCTGCAACGTAAAACATCGCTTCGCGCAGCTTATCAAGCTGTAAGTACTGCTTTACTTCGTTTGAATCTAGGTCGTACTTCGCTTGGCGCACTTTTTCTGCATAGAAGCGGTAGTCCCATGGCGCAATAGTGATGTCTGCACCTTCTTCATCGGCAATGGCCTGCATGTCGGCCACTTCTTCTTCAACGCGAGCAATAGCGGCAGGCCATACTTTCATCATCAGATCCATGGCGTTTTCTGGGGTCTTCGCCATACGATCTTCTAAACGCCACTGTGCGTAATTTTCGTAACCTAACAGCTCAACGCGCTCATCTCGAAGGGTTAGGATGCGCTTGATAATGTCATTGTTATCAAACTCGTCGGCATTGTCACCGCGGTTGTAGTAAGTACGCCATACTTTTTCGCGAAGCTCACGATTGGTTGAGTAGGTCAAGAAGGGGTCCATAGACGAACGCGTATTGGTGATCGCATATTTACCTTCTTCGCCGCGAGACTCTGCTGCCGCTTTAGCTGCCTTTACAAACGAAGCGGGTAGGCCGTCAAGCTGGTCTTCAGTAATATAAGTAACGTAGTTTTCTTCGTCTGCTAGTACGTTGTTAGAAAACTTGGTGTGCAGCGTAGCAAGTTCTTGGTTAATTTCAGCGTAGCGCTTTTTCGCTTCGCCATCTAACGTCGCACCGTTGCGCGCGAAGCTGTTGTAAGTCATCCACGTAATACGCTGTTCTTCTGGCGTGAGCGATTTCAGTTCATCAGACTCGTACACCGTTTTCACCCTTTCAAAGAGTTTTTCATTTTGCGTAATTTGAGTGAAGAAAGCTGACAGTTTTGGTGACATCTCGGCCTGAATTTCGCGGAATTCAGGGCTAGACTTGTTTGAGCTCCAAATGCCGTAATACGTGAATACGCGTCCAAGCTCTGCACCTGCGCGCTCCATTTCAACAATGACGTTTTCAAACGTTGGTGGCGCTTCGTTATTTGCGATGGCTTCGATCTCTTTAAGATTCAGTTCCATGGCTTTTTCTAGCGCAGGCTTCAAATCTTCCAATTTCATTTTATCGAAAGCAGGCACACCGCCGTACGGGCCTTTAAACTCTTGAAGCAGCACGTTATCAAACTGTGCTTGTTGAGATGTCGCTGTATTTTGTACATCTGTGCTGGTGGTCTCAGGTGCTTTTTGTTCTGAACATGCACCGAGTGCAACCACAACCGCCATAGCGGTGAGTGATGATTTAAATTTACCCATGAGTTTTCCTGTCTGTTTTTTTATCTATACGTTTTTGACAAAATCCATCTTAAGATAATGTAAAAATAAGTTAAATGCTCTTTAACGTAATTCCTTGCAGTACAGCGGTTTGAAGAGAAATCGCGCTGATATGCAATTCGTCGAAATTGGTCAAATTTTGATTGGCTTTATGCTGCTTGGAAATTACACTGCGCGCGTTCTGAATAGCTGTCTTCCGCAGCTCGTAAACCACTGACTTTTTTACTGTGATCATCATGTTTGAATTACTTCTTCACGCGTTTCCCGTTGCATTCGCTTTGGCCTCCTTTTGGTCGAACACTGAACGTAAATTACTGCTACTGAATTTAGGGTTATGTATTGCTATTGGCTCACTTTTGGTTTTCGAGCAAGCGTGGGGAGGAGCCGTAGTAATTACGGTGGCAGGGCTGAGTACCAGTTATCGTTTAATAAAACAAAAACTTCTGTCTCCTGTGGCAACCTACATTACATTAATCTCTATGATGGTTATTGTGCTGACGGTGAATAACCTAACCGGTAAAACATCGTTAGTTGAAGCTATGCCGGTGTTAACTTTTATGGCATACCGGTTTGGCGAACTTCACTGCAAGGAAGCGGGTTTAAGGGTATGCATGATCATTGGCTCCATCAACTTCACTGCGTACGGAATAATTACGCAAACGTGGGGATTAGCCATTACTGAAGCCCTGTTTGCAGCCTCGAACCTGTGGTATTACATGAAGCTAAGACGTGCCATGCGCACCAGCCCTGTTTGAAGCATAAAATAGTTCATGTCAGACCGATAACAGCACTAACCTAATGACAAGAATGTCGACGTACTGAAACCGTTGCTTGTATTGAAACCATAGCCGCTTTGTGATTTATTGCGTTTTTAAAGGGAATCAAACTTTCACAGGGAAGACGATGCAACGCAAACCCATCGACAAGGCACTATTTCTTGGTGTTCCAGTGTTTCTACTGGCTCTTTTTATTTTAAATATCACTGCAGAAGGTGAAGTTAAACTAGCGGCTACCCTAGGTAGTGTTGGGCTATGTATAGGCTTTTTCTCTTATTTAAGAAGCAGGCGCTTCGGTAATAGATATCCCATTGAAAAATTGATAGAAAAAGATGGTGATTTTGTGATGTTTCACTTTTTACAGGGACTTGATCGCCAGCCCCTCAGGGTGAACGCCAATACTATCTATGCGCTTAATTTTTCTCACCATTACCTTGGAGTCATTTTGGAAAGCGGCAACGGTAAAGGGTTTGACTTTCACTATCCTCATAAGGAAGCCGTAATAAAAGCGAGACTTCAAGAGGTGCTTGGTGATGATGGATTTAACAACGTAAAAAAGAATGTCTAAATAAACGAAAAAAGTGTAAAGAGAAGCCCGAAAGTAATGTTTACTCGCGGGCTTTTTTAATTTATTAGTGTAAAGACTTACGCAAACACCACGGTTTTATTTCTGTGAATAATCACGCGGTCTTCTAAATGGTAGCGCACGCCATGAGCTAATGCCGTTACTTCACAATCTTTACCCTTACGTACCATATCAGCTGCACTGTCACTGTGACTTATACGTTTAACGCTTTGCTCAATAATAGGGCCTTCATCTAAATCTTTAGTAACGTAGTGACAGGTTGCGCCGATTAACTTTACGCCGCGATCATAGGCTTGCTGGTATGGCTTAGCACCTGCAAAGCTCGGCAAGAAACTGTGGTGAATGTTAATAGCTTTACCTTGCAACTCTTGACAAAGCGTATCAGGTAAAATCTGCATAAAGCGGGCAAGCACGGTCAAATCAATTTTGTATTCTTGAAGTAAAGTCGTGATTTGCGCAAAAGCGGCTTCTTTCCCTAACGCTTTAAAGTCTACCCAATGGAAAGGGACTTTGTACCAGTCTGCAAACTGTTTCATTTGCGGGTGGTTACCAATAATAACCGGAATATCACAGTGTAGTTCGCCTGTGTGCCAGCGGTGAAGCAGGTCAACTAAACAGTGAGACTCAAGGCTGGCAAGCAGGGCGACGCGCTGTTTTTTGCTGGAGTCGCTCAGCTTCCAGTTCATCTGATATTCGTTAGCAAGCGGAGTGAATTCTTTAACAAAGCTTTGATGATCTAACTTTAGCGAGTCGGTGCTAATTTCATGGCGCATGAAAAAGCGGCCGGTTTGTAAGTCAGTATGATGGCTTGCTTCAACGATGGTAGCGTTATGGTCGGCCAAAAATTGCGACACGCTGGCAACGAGCCCAATTTGGTCTGGGCAGTCTATTACTAATCTAAATGTTTGTTGCATTTGGGCAGTTTGAATAAAAAAACAGGCTTTCTTTTTACCTGTGCCGCCATGTGTTGTAAAGGCGACGCGCTACTTTAAACCAGCTTAAATTGCTATAACTCATAATCAGATGAGGTCTTAAGCTCAAAAGGTGTGAGTCAAATGGACATCAGTTTACCCAAGTCAGCACGGTATTGCGTTTGCCTTTACTCGTCGGTTATCCCTCGGCGCAGCTTTTCTCTTACCGACATATTGTGTTTTAACGGCCAAGACTGGCGGATAGGGTAGACTACCCCTTGCGGTGTAGAGACAGACTCAAAAAGGTGAAATGCCGAAACGTGAACGTCTACATTGGGGCTGTAAAGGGGAAGAGGCAAGCTCGACGTAGCCTTTCTGACAAGTGTAACGTGAGGCTTATATTCTCTACTTTCTACCTCTATTGCCGCCTTGCGGGCTGCTTTTCGCGACAATTTGGCGAGTTCACCTAGCGCCTTTGGCGCATCTGTCGGCGAAGCGAAGAGTATCTTAGGGCCGTTCCATAATCCCGTCGCATCGAGGGTTAGAGAAAAGGGTTCGCTCACAAGCTGATCGAGTTCATACACCAACGCTTCGTGCTGCCGGTGATTTATCTCACCTAAAAAGCTAAGCGTTATGTGGAAGTTCGCCGCCGGCACTGCGTACGGTTGCGCGGGCCCTTGGCTATTGGTGTTGTCGTAGCGCGCATTGGTAGACTTTCGAGAGCGGGTATACTCGCTTTTTACCCATTGACGGGGCATAACTTCAGGCAATGCCTGTTGGCGCCAGTTATCTAGAGCAAGTTTTTCTGTGGCGCTAAGATCTAAACCAATAAAGCTTCGCATAGCTTTCCTCCTTCCAATTTGCCCTTTAGCTTGTACATCACGTTAATGTCCATACAAACCTAAGTTTATCATGGCGCTACCTGCGAATTCCAAAACAAGACGCAAGTATTGAGCTATTTGCCAAATTTAAAAAAATAGCAGTGATGTTCGGGTGCATTGCTCAAATCAGGTACACTATACCCATCAACTTATAACACCTTTATGCCCTTTATGTTACAGCCGTTTTCTCACTTACCCGCTTATGAACTCGTTACGCCGCTTGAAGAAGCTGTAGCCGCTAGCAACGTCATCATAGGGGCTCCTCCGGGCGCGGGAAAGTCCACCGTACTTCCTTTGTCACTGCTGAAATCATCGCTTAAAGGAAAAATATTACTTATGCAGCCACGGCGCGTGGTGGTGAGAAACCTTGCGGACTATTTAGCTAGGCAATTAGATGAAAATGTGGGCGAAACGGTTGGCTATCGCATTAAGGGGGAGTCGAAAACATCGTCTGCCACTCGGCTTGAGATCATAACCGAAGGGGTGCTGACTCGCATGATTCAGCAAGACCCTGAGCTTGATGGAGTAGCCGCTATTGTCTTCGATGAATTTCATGAACGCAGTATTCACAGTGACTTCGGTTTGGCACTAGCGCTTGAAGTACAGTCGGGGCTTCGCGATGACTTACGATTAGTTGTAATGTCGGCTACCTTGGATGTAGCACCCCTTCAAATGTTGCTCAATGCGCATAGCGTACTGCCAGTAGTGAACTTGAATACGCAAGGGCGCATGTTTCCCGTTGACATCCGCTACACACAAGATGTGCAGGCGCATGAGTTAGTACCCAAAACCTGCAATATCATAAAGCAGGCAGTAGGCGAACACGACGGTGATATTTTGGTTTTCCTACCTGGGCGAGGAAGCATTAATGCCGTTGCTAAGGATATAAAAGGCGTTGCTGAGAGTGCGGGCATAGACGTTCACATGCTCTATGGAGCGTTAAGTAAATCTGTGCAACAAGCCGCTATTACGCCAGACCCGCAAGGCAGACGAAAAATCATATTATCTACCAATATTGCTGAAACGAGTCTTACCATTGAAGGCGTGACGGTGGTTATTGATAGCCTATGGGAAAACAGTGCTCAGTATCATCCGTCCAGTGACATAACTGCGCTTACCCAGCAGCGCATTTCGCAAGCATCCGCCATTCAAAGAGCGGGGCGCGCGGGGCGTGTAATGGCCGGAACCTGCTATCGGTTGTGTAGCAAAAGCAGCTTCGAGCGTTTGGCCAAATACAATGCGGCGCAAATTGAAAAGGAAGACTTAAGTAGCTTTTTGCTTGATACCTTAGCCTGGGGCAGTAGCCCAGATACCTTGGCATTGTTGACGAAGCCTACACAAGCGCAGCAGCAGGTCGCACAACAAAAGCTTCAGCGCGTTAATGCTATCTCACAATCCAGCATTACTCCCTATGGAAGAGCGCTGGCCCAGTTACCCTGTCAGCCCCATTTAGCCCACTTATTGCTGACCGTTAAACAAGGGATTGATGGACTTAGTGCTGATGACAACGACGCGCTTCGCCACGCCGCACCTTTTGTTGTGGCCCTTAGCGAAAGTAATGTCAGTGTGGGCGGCGCAACAAATGTCATGGATGCGCTGCTCCACGCCAATAGCAACACGCGCAGTCAGCTTACACAGCAAGCTACCCGTTATGCGCGCTACGTGCAAAATAATGATGGAAAAGCACAACGCTTTAAGCCTGATATTAACGAACTAGACGAGCAAGCCCTTGGGCTTTGTATCGCTATCGCATTTCCTTTGCAGGTGGGCTATAGGCGCAGTGCGTCAGATAAATCGGCAGAGAGCTCGAATACAACAAATGGTAAGCCTAAGACCGGTATAGTCGAATACAAACTGGCAAGTGGCAAAGGTGCAGAGCTCACTGCTGCTGGTAGTGCGTCCATTTTTAATGAGAGCGAAAATGGCGATGGACCATGGCTGGCAGTGCTCGACGGGCAGCTGATAAAAAGCACGGTGGCAATACGCTTGGCACAGTCAGTGCCTGAAAGCTGGTTGCGTTTAGCCTTTCCTGACGCGTTCAAAGAAAAGCGCAGCGTTATTCTTAACAGCGATACTGGGGTAATGGAAGCCAGAGTAAGTACGGGCTTTTATGAGATAACGTTAAATAGCACACCGGTTTCTGGACAGGAAAAAAGTCGTGAAAAAGCATTCTGGGATGATGCGTTATGCAACGCATGGTTCGCCTACCTTGATGCACTTCCTCTATCAAGCTGGCCGCTTTCTGACGCAGACTGGCAATGGTGGCGAAGAGTGGCAATGGCTGGGAAGCTCAATTTGCCACAAGACAAAGCCTTCGATGAACCCGAGCCGTGGCCGTCGTCATTGAACGCTCTCGTGCACCAGGCCAAAGACAGTTTAGCACCTGTCTTAAAGAACTGTAAAAACATCAAAAACCTTAAGCAGTTACCGTGGAAAACAGCCTTGAATAATGGTCTTTCTTGGCCTCAGCAAGATGCCTTGGCCACACTCTTGCCAACTCACGTGACTATTCCAACCGGCAGAGAGGCTAGCCTGGATTATCGCGATAATGGAGATGTGGTGCTGTCGGTCAAAATGCCAGAGTTATATTCTCAAGGCACGCCATTAACGATAGCGGGTGGGCGAATTACCGTTGTATGTGAGCTGCTGTCGCCAGCAGGTAGGCCATTACAAACCACCAGTGATTTAGCCGCCTTTTGGCATGGCAGTTATAAGGAAATACAAAAAGAAATGAAGGGGCGCTATCCAAAGCACTTTTGGCCAGATGACCCCGCAAATGCATCGCCGACCAGCAAAACAAAAAAGCATATGTAGCGCGCTGATACGGCTACACGAACCATCGTTTTCAGGTGATTTTTGTTTATTTTAAACAAAAGTGGTATCTATACGCCATTTTCCTATATGCCAGTTTCGTACACAGTATGTTTTTTACGACAGTGGTCGTACGCTGAAACTTGCGCTAAGTTGGAGTTTGAAACCTCACTCTTATTTACAGGTTAAACTACGCAATGAAACTATCTTGTATTGCTACTGCTGCTTTTTTATTTGCTACTTCAATTAACGTTCAAGCTCACGATTTTTGGCTAGAACCCACAGCATATCGTTCACAAGAACCGAATTCGCTGGCATTGCAGTTTAAAGTGGGTCATAAGGAAGATACCTCTCATTGGAACCTTGCATGGGATAGAATAGTCGCGTTGCGCACCTACTCTTTTGACGGTGTAACTGATATGGCTGCCAGTGTTGTACCTAAAACCTCGATGCTGCCGGGCATGGCAAAAACAACCAAGCTCCCATCCGGTACTCACGTCATAGGATTTGAAAGCTATCACGCCACAAGCACATTAAAAGCGAAGAAGTTTAATCAGTATGCAAAAGAAGAAGGCTTAACTGAGGTATTGGCGCACCGCGAGGCGAGGGGACAAAACGATATCGCCGGCAAAGAGCTGTACTCTAGAAAGGCGAAAACCATTGTGCAAGTTGGTGACGCGGTAACGAACAACGTATTAAAACCCATTGGCCACACATTGGAAATAGTGCCTCTTGAACATCCTTACAAGCTTGCAGGAAACACGCTATCTGTTCAGGTATTATTTAAAGGTAAGCCTTTGAGTAACGCGCTTATTGATGCGTATTCCTTGGTTGATCACAGCGCTAAAGAGCAAGCGGTTAAAACGGATAGTGAGGGCAAGGCGACATTTAAATTTGACGTCGAAGGACCTGTAATTCTGAATACAGTTTGGGGAGTCCCACTTACAAATAGCGCGGCTGCAGATTTCGAAACCTATTTTTCAAGCCTAACGTTTGAGTACTTTCAGTAACCAATAAGCTGAGCGGTTTTTACCTTACCGATTACTGAAAATACCAAATGATTAATGCGCCCCTGAAAGGGCGCTGTTTTAATCAAGATTAAGAGTTAGCTTTGCTTGCCAGGTCAATATTAAGTGCAGCCATCACTTCAAGTCCTGGGAACCCATCCGCAATCATGTTGTTACTAATTTGGTAATTGCGAATGCCTTCACGGGTAGCGGGGCCAATAATGCCGTCAGGCTTACCCACATCAAAGCCCAAATCATTCAGCTTGCTTTGAAGGGCAATAATATCTTTGCGATTGTACGCAGGTAAATCAGGTAACGTGGCTTTAATGCCAGAAGCGCCAGCAATACGGTCGGCCAATACACCTACGGCAATGGCATAAAACTCTGAGTTGTTCCAGCGCATAATAACGCGGAAGTTTTTGTAGGCGATAAAGGCAGGGCCGTTGTGACCAGCTGGCACAATAACATAGGCTGTAGTATCGCCTTCGCCCAATTCAGAACCATCAGCTTTTTTCACGCCTTGGGCGTGCCATTCACTGAGAGATTTTCTATTTTTATAGCCTGACTCTTGATAGTCAAAGTTCTCAGGCAGTTGCACTTCACGACCCCAGCGGAAGCTGCGCTCCCAACCCAAGTTGGCAAGAAAGTTTGCCGCAGAAGACAACGCATCTTCTTCACTTGCCCACAAGTTTATCTGTCCGTCGCCATCGCCATCAATAGCGTAGTGGGTATAGGCCGAAGGCATAAATTGGGTGTGCCCCATTGCACCGGCCCACGAGCCAATCATGTCTTCTTTTTGCAGCTTCTCTCGCTCCATCAATTTCACAGCAACAAGAAACTCTTGGGTGAAGTAGGTGCTTCGTCGCTTATCACACGCTAAAGTGGCAAGCGAATCGAGTACCGGCATTTTGCCTTTGTAAGAGCCAAAGTTTGTTTCTAGCCCCCAAAAAGCAAGCAGATAATGAGGAGGCACGCCGTATTTTTCACTTAGCTTATGCAAAAGCTTGTCGTGCTTTGCATACATCTCTTTACCTTTTTCGGTACGCCAGTCGGTAACGCGCTTGCTGAAGTACCCCGGAAAGGTTTGTACAAATTCTGGTTGGCTTCGGTCTAGCTCAATCACACGATCTTGGTGAACAAGACGAGGAAACACATCATCGATAGTCTGCTGGCTAACCCCTTCCTGCTTGGCTTTATCAGCAAGCGCTGCAGTGCAGCTAGCGAATTGTTCATTGGCTAGCGCTGAATTCATTGTCGCACCCGCGAGAAGCAGCGCCATAGACGTGCGAAGTGACGGTCGAAGAAATGAGGCGTAAGACTTGGCCCCTTTAGGCGAACGAGTAGAGAAAAAAGAAGACTTAAATGAAGCTAAGCGCATAGTACGGTTCCTGTGTTACTTGCCAGCATGCTATCGCATTGTGACCGTGAAACGCGAGTAAAATTCATTTTAGTCCTTCAACATATTAGCGCCATGGGACGTTTCAGAAGTATACAAATTCGGAGTGTGCATATTTGGAAACAGTTGTTGAGAGGCGGCCCGAATGGTAATGTTGATACTATTAAAACTAACGTTTTAAAGGCGTTCGTTAAATCCATATCGCAATATGTGCGATGTCATCCTCAATGATCTTCATGGCGTTTTCACGTGGCAAAAAGACAGACAAAAGACAATCCATCTTCAAAAAGTAAAGCATCAAGCAATGGCAAAGGCTCGGCCAAGCGCTCGTGGTTTTTCAAACTGTTTTGGCGAGTCACTCTTATTGGTTTGGTTGTGCTTGGGGCGTATGCCTTCTACCTTGACGCCCAAATTAAGCATGCGTTCTCTGGAAATAAATGGGAAGTTCCCGCGCAGATCTTCGCCCGTCCGTTGGAAATCAGCAAAGGTGAAGAGATAACGCCCCAAGAAGTCATTGATGAGCTCAATTTGCTGGGCTACCGCAAGGTAACCTTTGCCGACAGTAGCGGTGAATATAGCTATCAAAATAAGGTGCTGACTGTGCAGCGCCGTGCGTTTCAGTTTCCAGAAGGCGCAGAGCCTCTGCGTCATTTAGTGATCACGTGGGAAGGTGCACGTATTGGGGAAATTTATGACAAGTCGCAAGGCCGCCCGTATGGTTCTGCAAAGCTAGAACCCTGGTTAGTAACGCGCATGACAAGCGGGTCTCAAGAAGACCGTATGCTGGTAACGTTAGACACCATTCCTGAAATGTTGCCAAAAGCGCTAACCCTGGTGGAAGACCGCAATTTTTATAATCACCATGGCGTTGCGCCGCTTTCAATATTGCGGGCTCTAATGGCAAATATTGCAGCCGGACGAACGGTTCAAGGCGGCAGTACGCTAACGCAGCAGCTGGTTAAAAACATGTTTTTAACCCGTGAGCGTTCCATTGTGCGTAAGGCAAAAGAAGCCATTATGGCGGTGATCATTGATGCCCGTTACAGCAAATCAGAAATTATTGAAGCGTACTTAAACGAAGTGTTTTTGGGGCAAAATGGCGATATGGCCGTACATGGTTTTGGACTTGCCAGCTATTTCTATTTTGACCGACCAGCTAACGAGCTAAGTACGCCCGAAATAGCCACGTTGGTTGCTATTATTAAAGGCCCATCTTATTACAACCCACGCAAATATGCTGAGCGCACGAAAGAGCGTCGTGATTTAGTGTTGCGCATGCTGTTTGATGAAAATGAAATTAGTCGTCAAGACTACGAACGTTTTGTGAATATGCCGTTAGGGCTCGCCAGTGGGGCGAGCCTAGCAAGCGGTAAACACCCTGCTTTCATGGAGCAGGTTCGTCGGGAACTCAATGAAATTCTGGCTGAGCCTAGCTTAAGAGATTCGGGCGTAAAAGTGTTTACAACACTTGATATCGTAGCCCAGCGCCGCGCTGAAAGTGCATTGTCAGGTACATTAGACGGCTTGCAAAAAGACAGGAAAGTGCCATTACAGGGCGCAATGGTAGTCACAGATAGTGCAAGTGGTGAAGTACGCGCTATCGTTGGCGGAAAAGACTTTGCGTTCAAAGGCTTTAACCGAGCACTAGACGCAAAACGCCCTATAGGCTCGTTGATTAAACCTGCGGTTTACTTAACCGCACTAGAAGATCCAACACAATTTAACCTGGCAACGCCGCTTAAAGACGAGCCCATTACCCTTGAAAGTCGAAATGGAAAAACGTGGTCGCCACAAAACTACGATAAAGAATTCAGAGGCCAGGTGCCTTTACTTCAAGGGCTAGTCGAGTCTTTAAATATACCAACCGTTAATCTAGGCTTGCAGATAGGGCTTGATGCGCTAGCCGATACGATAGAGCGATTAGGGGTAACCACCCCCGTAGATAAAGTACCGTCGTTGACCCTTGGTGCTTTTGAATTGACACCATTTAGTACAAACCAAATGTACCAGACCTTATCAAATGATGGGCGTTACATACCTCTTCATACGGTGACTTCTGTAGTAACAGCAGATAACGCGCTGCTTTGGAAAAAGGCGGAGTTTTTTGCTCAGCGCACCGATGAAGCAGCAACCTATTTGCTCAACTATGCCTTGTATAAAGTAACCACCGAAGGTACTGCGAAGCGCATCGGTTGGAATTTTGGGAATGTGAATATGGCTGGCAAAACGGGCACCACTGACGATTACCGCGATAGCTGGTTTAGTGGCTTCGATAGAAACAATGTGGTTACGGTTTGGGTAGGCAATGATGATAACCAGCCGGTTAATTTGGCCGGTGCAGGTGGGGCCTTGCCCGTCTTTATAAACTACATGAAATCTCAGTCACCCAAGTCATTATCAAGGCGTTTCCCGAAAGGCTTAGGCATTGCACATTTTGACGCCAAGACCGGCGCGGTTGTGGTTGCAGGATGTGCTGGGAGTTTGAGCGTACCGGCTATTTTGGATGTGCTTCCTCCACCTCAACAAGATTGTTCAGGCCGTCCTGTAGACAAAGACAGCGACAAGGATGATAAAAGCTGGTGGGAACGGATATTCGGATAAAAAAACTCCAGTAAGAAGATAGAAAACACAATCACTTGGCTGGGATACAGTCCGTGCTTTCTATCTCCCTCTGGAGTAAAAGGCCCAGGGAAGGCAAATCTTTTAGCGGTAGTCGGTTAGGTTCCTATTTGTTTTTATTGCGTTTTCAGTGACCTTTCTGAAGGAATAGGCGCGCTGTTGAAAACACCAGCGCACTGACTACAAACGCAATAACCGGTCCGAGTACCACCATAAATAGGGTTGCGGCGGTTAACATGTGCATTCTCCTTATGCGTCGTTATCGTCTGAGCTGATAGGCTCAATCGGCGTAACAGTGATGTCAGCAACCAATGCATTTGCTTCTTCTACTTCTGGCTCAAACGTATGGCTTGCAGTTAACACGTCATAAGTCACGCCTAGGTCCAAGTTCTGCTTTACGTCATGCATGGCGCTTTCAACGATAAAATCTGTATGTGAAACAATGTTGTTCTGAGTGCCGTCAGCGAACGCTGATGCGCCCAATACGCTAGTTGCTAAAGTTAGTGCAGTGAAAGTTTTGCGACCGATAAACATAGTAATCTCCAAAAATTAAGTTAGACACTGCACTTGAACATACTGCGTGGCAGCTATCATGTTGCTAAAGGTTTCGATAATAAGTCGTTATCAATTAACAATTAGTTTATAGCGAGGGATGTGCCAACTCGTAAAAATAAGCTAAGTGTATGAATTTAGTGAATTTTAACTTTTGATAAAAAATGAAGGTGGAATAGGGGGATTAAAGAAATACTAAAATTTAGCGAATTTAATGTAGAGGTGGTCAAAATGACTAACGCAAATTTTTTAACACTTGCGCAGCGACACTGGTGACCATGAGAAAGGTCAGAAATAGGGGCGCTAGTCTATAAAGAAGAGCAGCGCCGCCAATGTATAAAAGAGTGAATAGGTCTAGGACGCTTTACTTCTAAATTGTGAAACCATTGTCACTACTAGCGCAATGATCACACCAGCAGCAATACCAACAACACCATCAGCAAGTATAGACATAACCAGCGATGCGTCTGGGATAAGTGCGGTAAACCAGTCGGTAATAACGTGCAAAAAGCCAATGCTGTGTGTGAGGATGCCACCACCGACTAAAAACATAGCAACAGTGCCTACAACCGCAAGGGTTTTCATTAATGCGGGGGCGGCAACTAATAACGCTCTGCCAATAAATCGTTGAAGGGTGTTCATTGAACCTGTTAACGACTTGCGAAGCATGTAAAGCCCAACATCGTCCATTTTAACTAGTGCCGCTACCAGCCCATAAACGCCAAGGGTAATCGCTAAGCTTAGTGCTACTAGTACACCAATTTGCGTAGTAAGTGTTGCATCGGTCACAGTACCTAATGCAATAACAATGATTTCAGCAGACAGTATGAAGTCGGTGCGTATAGCGCCTTTAATTTTATCTTTCTCAAACGCTACCATATCCACATCTTCGTGGGTAAGCGCTTCTATTCTGGCTTCTCGTGTTTTTTCTTCATCTTCGTGGGGAAGATATTTGTGCAGCAGTTTTTCTGCACCTTCAAAACATAAATATAACCCGCCCAGTACCAAAAGGACGGTTATAAGTGAGGGCACAAAAGCACTGATGGCTAATGCCGCAGGAACCAATATTGCTTTATTAATAAGTGAGCCTTTTGCTACTGCCCATACAACAGGTAGCTCTCGGTCTGCTTTAACGCCTTGGACCTGGTCGGCGTTTACCGCTAAATCGTCGCCCAAAACGCCCGCTGTTTTTTGCGCAGCGACTTTCGACATGGTTGCGATGTCGTCCATTAACGTTGCTATATCATCAAGTAGGGCAAGTAAGTTAGCTGCGGCCACGTCGAATATCCTTTGTTATGTATTACAGTTAGAGTAATCCCCAGTAAATAGCAGCTTAGCGTACTTAAAACATGGGGGATATACAATCAGGAATAATGCCGATAAATCACAATTCTTTTTAGGCAATTTTCAGGGCTATCACCAACAGAAAAGGCGAACTCAGAGGAAGTGTGAGTTGAGAAGAGCACGCTCGTGCTCTTCTCATGTTGAAGTTAATTACCCCAAATGTTGTTTACCAGTTCTGGATGATCAACAAAAGGGTTTCGATTGTTCTGGAAATTGAAGGCAGCGTCATTCCTATCGATTTCCTTTTGGCTTACAGGGTCTTGAGAATGCCAGCTTAAAAGCAGAGTTAAGAACCAGCTTTCAAATACTTGATCACTCGTACCATTCAACACTGCGTCGCCATAGGTGCTATTCGTTTCCCAATTTGCAATGACGTTTTCATAACGTGTCGCCATGTAGAAATACGCTCTTGCGAAGTCACCTTTGAACTCGTCGATGGGCTCAAAAACGGTGCCTGTATAACCAGAAGCAGAAGAGCCAGCGCCCAGTTTGGAACCATTCGATGACGTATAAGTAGCACTTGCGACATCACCGTACGGATAGCTACTTCGGCGACCGTTAACGTAGCCGTCGGTTGCAAAAACGTGATGAACATCAGTATTCATAGGCGAGACTGCACCGCCAAACCAGCTGCGCGGGAAAGCGTGTTCGCGGTTATAGCAACTGCCTTCTCCACTATAGCTGCCACACTGGTCAGAACCAGCCGTGTAGCTGTAAGCGTCACTACCATTTGGGTTTTCTGAATACATGTCCAAAATGGAGCCGTCATTTTCATAGTAGCTGTCGCTTGTGTATGAAATATAGAATGTCCAAAGGTCGCCATAGCTTTGTGTATTATGATTTTTGATAATGTTGTATAGCTCGGTTTTTAACGTATAGCCTGACAGACCGTTGGCACTTGCATAGTAACCAGTGAGTTCTGATGAACCACCATCACTGCCACCGCCACTCGTTGTGCCAATGCTAAAGCTGGTGCTTTCACTCGCGCCGAAAGAGCCGCCATTAGCAACAGACACGCCCTCTATTAGCAAGTTATAGCTGCCAGAGCCATAGGAGCAGCAGATTCCATCGCCATAGGCATCACTAATGGTAAAGGTATATTCTCCATCAGTAAGGCAAACCGCTTCAGTATAACTTTGGTTGCTAGCGTAGCTGCTGCCAGAGGCTTCAACTTGGTTGTTTGCGTTAGTTATTTGCCAACTGGTTTCGCTGCCGTAATTGTCGGTAGTTAAGTTCAAAACACCTGAATGGCTAGCACACGAACTTCCACCGCCGTTATTGCCACCTGACCCAAGCGTAGTCGGCTCGAATGCGTCTACATAGACGGTTTCTGACCCATCAAAGCCAGTCTGATCATAAAAGCGTAACCCCACCTCAATCTCTTTTGACGCTGTAGCGGAATAAGAGAAAGTAAGCTGTTGCCAGTTTCCGGTTAAGCTGTTGTCAGAATAACCTTGATAACCGTCTACATATAGGCGTGCTTTTACAGCACCTTCAGTGTGATATAGCCTCACTGAAAATTCATAATTTTGACCGGCGGTTACATTGATTGTCTGACGGAAGTCAGTTGAACCTTGCGTTGTCGTATTGACGGTAACTGCAGCAGACTTGCTTCCCGAGAATGAGTAGGCCGAGTTTTCAGCTACACTAATGCCGGAGTCGATAGTTGACCATGAATTAGGTGCGCCAGACGTCCATGTTTCAAAGTCTCCATTGGAGACCTGACCCATGGCGATAGCGGGTAACAACGCACTTGCCAAGCCGACTATTTGACGTAAGTTTATATTCATTTATTTTCCGTTATTGTCTTTATTTTAAATGTATATTTATTCCTTAAACGTAGTGTTCGACGCCTTCCTAGGCGTATCAAATATTGCACGTATTTGTGACAAAATGAATAAAAGTGCTTAATCTAACGGCAGAGAGTACTGAGTTAACGGCAAGGAAATAGATGCAAATAAACGGTGAGTTAGGCAAAAGATCAGTACTACCTATTATGGACTGTTGGGAGCAATAAAATGACTGACAGCCCAATTCCATCGCTATCCGTACGCTCATATACGAAGCAAACGTGCCGCCATAAACACAACTACTTTCAGTTAGTGCTGCCCATCAACGGACATATCTTGATAGAAATCGATAATTTTAGCGGGCGGGTAGGCGTAGGCGAAGGCGTATGCATAGCGCCGAATGAGGTCCATTATTTTAGCGCTAACGAACTGTCAAAATTTATTGTGGCGGACTTGGAGTATGTGCCAGTTAATTTAAATGACAGGTTGCACCCGATATTTCAGGTAACGTCCGCATTACAGGCGTTTTTATCGTTTGTAGAGATTCAAATTAGCCAGTTTGCTGACCAAGGCCATGAAGAAATACTGGCGCTATTTTTAACCTTGCTAGAAACATCCTTGGAAGGATGCAGCATGGATAAGCGAATGACTCCTGTATTAAGCCATATTCATCGCGACCTTGCCCGAGGCTTTACACAGGTGGAGTTAGCACGGATAGCCTGCATGGGAACAACGCAATTCAAAACACGCTTTAAAGAAGCCACCGGGCATAGTTTACGAGATTACCTTGTAAAAGTGAGGATGGAAAAGGCCAAAGCACTACTTAGAAATACCGATACACCAATGTTGGGTATAGCTCAGCTAACAGGGTATGAAGATGTTGCAGCATTCAGTCGCCGGTTCAAAGCGTATTTCGGGCGACCCCCTAAGTTTTTCAAAAGAAAGTGACTGTGATAAGGGCTTACCTCACATGACGGTAAATCGTTGATAGAGAGGGCTAGTTAATCTCTTCGTCTTTAGGAAGTTTATTGACTCTGGCTTCTATAAAACGTTTGTGGTCGTCCATTTTGGTGCATTCTAAGGTTCCACCAGCAATTCCACTCAATATCGCCAAAGTTTTATTGGTCGTACTGCTACAGTTTACGCGTTTTGAAGGGCGTCGATTTTCATTAGCTTGTATTTGCTGTGTGCTTGGCCCGCTAAGCACAGGACTATTTTTACGCTCTTGAAATGCTTTTGCTGCCTGTTCTGCGTCTTCAGCGACTTTGTCACTGTGATACTTTTCAAAGTAGAGGGCTGCGCCATCTTTTACCGATAGATTCAACGAGCCTGCGCGCCGATTTGCGTCTTTTGATAAAGTGGGCGACGGCAGTGTATTAGTCGGCTTACTTTCAATGGGTACCTGCTGTGTATCGGGCTCAGCATTTTTCTGCTGCTTGGGCGCAGGGCTTTCTACAATTTCATTCTTACTATCAAGTGCTTCAGTCGCTTTGGTTGCGTCAGGCTTCAACTCAATTTCTTGCCTTTTAGGGGAAACATCGATTGGTTTAGTTTCTTGTGGTTTAGCTTGGGCAGAAGGGCGTGGAACGGGGGGATAGTACAGTCTGGCGCTTATCTCCGGCGTTCGCTCCAAAACATTTACTCGTGCTTTTTGGTTGTTGATGCCCATTTGAGAAAGTATGACCACTACGATGACCCCAAATACATGTGCACAGCCCGAAATTAATAGTGGGCGCCACGCCGTTTTCTTTGCAACGGAATGGTGTTCAATGCTGCGCTCAGGCGCAAAGAAAGATGGGGTGATAGTCGTCATAGTAAACTACAGACCATGGGCCCTATCGAATAGTTCCATCCTAATTTCATCGCACTTTTTAGTCCTCTCACCTTACCGCAACCTCATACCGCTTCAAAATTGGGCAAATTTTTAACAGTGCACCATTAGTGTGCATTATTTTTGTGCGTTCATGAAGCGTTTGCTTGTATGTATTTGATTTATTTGGCTAATCATTTGTGGCATGGCTCTTGGTTTATCTTCCCATAGTTGGAAACACGACCATAAATCACAGAATAACCAAAACAAACTGGGAGCAACTCATGAAACTAGTCACAGCGATCATCAAGCCGTTCAAGCTAGATGATGTTCGTGAAGCCATTTCAGAAATCGGTATCGACGGTTTGACCGTGACCGAAGTGAAGGGCTTTGGACGTCAAAAAGGACACACTGAACTTTACCGCGGAGCGGAATATCAGGTGGATTTTCTACCTAAAGTCAAACTGGAAATTGCTGTTCAGGATGATCAAGTAGAGCGCCTGGTAGAAGCCATCGTTGGCGCTGCCAAAACAGGCAAAATTGGAGACGGCAAGGTGTTTGTTTACGACCTTGAACACGCCGTTCGTATTCGAACTGGTGAGTCGGATAGCGACGCGCTGTAAGCCACAACGATATATTTGCGGAGAAAACCATAATGGAAATCACTTTTGAACTTGGGTATGCGCTAGATACCTTTTATTTTCTAATCTGCGGTGCACTGGTTATGTGGATGGCTGCAGGTTTTGCGATGCTTGAAGCAGGTCTTGTTCGAGCGAAAAACACCACAGAAATTCTAACTAAAAACGTGGCGCTATTCGCTATCGCTTGCACTATGTACATGATTTGCGGTTACGGCATTATGTACGGTGGCGGCGACTGGGGTCCATTCCTAAGCGGTATCATGGCTGATGGCGCAACAGGTGTCGCTGAAGAGCCAGCAACATATGCACCTTCTGCTGACTTCTTCTTCCAAGTAGTATTTGTTGCAACAGCAATGTCTATCGTATCTGGTGCGGTAGCTGAGCGTATGAAGCTTTGGGCATTCCTAGCGTTCGCAGTTGTTATGACGGGCTTCATCTACCCAATGGAAGGTGCTTGGACATGGGGCGGCGAAGCAGTATTCGGTATGTATACGCTTGGCGACCTTGGTTTCTCTGACTTTGCAGGTTCAGGTATTGTTCACATGGCTGGTGCAGCTGCTGCTCTTGCTGGTGTTCTTGTGCTTGGTGCTCGTAAGGGTAAATACACCGCTGACGGTAAAGTAAACGCGATTCCAGGTGCAAACTTACCGCTTGCAACTTTAGGTACATTTATCCTGTGGATGGGTTGGTTTGGCTTCAACGGCGGTTCAGTACTGGCTACTGCAACTGTTGAAAGTGCAAACTCAGTAGCGATTGTATTTATGAACACAAATGCTGCAGCTGCTGGTGGTGCAATTGCTGCACTTATCGTAGCACGCATTCTATTCGGTAAAGCTGACCTAACTATGGTACTTAACGGTGCACTAGCCGGTCTTGTGGCTATTACAGCAGAGCCTTCAACACCTACACCATTACAAGCTACTTTGTTCGGCGGCCTTGGTGGTATTTTAGTAGTGCTTAGCATTGTTGCACTAGACAAGCTTAAGATTGACGATCCAGTGGGCGCAATTTCAGTTCACGGCGTGGTAGGTCTTCTAGGTCTTATCCTTGTACCTTTCACTAACGATGGTTCAAGCATCTCTGGTCAGCTAATTGGTGCAGCGACTATCTTTGTATGGGTATTCGTAGTGAGCCTAGTGGTATGGCTAGTGATTAAAGCGGTTATGGGTGTACGTGTGAGCGAAGAAGAAGAATTCGACGGCGTAGACATGAGCGAATGTGGCCTGGAAGCATACCCAGACTTCACAAGCAGCCGTTCGTAAGAGAGTCTCGATTAGGCAACGAAACAACAATAACAATAATGCCTTATTACTTCGTTTAAGCCCCGCTAATGCGGGGCTTTTTTCGTTTCATGCAATGTGTTTTAAGACCATTATTGAGCTTAGGAAAAGAGCCTAGGCGTAATGTGACAATAACGCTACACTATGAATCGATAAACTAACGCTAGATTTATTATCGGCAACGTTTTAGTAAAAGGACGGTTATGACTGCAAGTGTGCGACTTCTACCTTTGATACTGGCTTTCTTTAGTATCAGCTGTTTGGGCTATGACAGAATAACGGGCCAACCCTTTGCAAGTCGCTCAGAAGTTATTGCAAAGAACGGCATGGCAGCAACAAGCCAACCATTAGCTACGCAAGTGGCATTGGATATTTTAAAACAAGGCGGCAGTGCAGTTGATGCAGCTATTGCAGCCAATGCCATGTTAGGTTTAGTTGAGCCTACAGGCAGCGGTATTGGCGGCGACCTATTTGCCATTGTGTGGGATGCAAAAGAAGAAAAGCTAGTCGGCTTAAACGCTTCTGGCCGTTCACCCAGACAGTTAACCAAAGCGGTGTTTGCCGAGCGTGGCTTGCATCAAATTCCAAAATTTGGTCCGCTACCCGTTTCTGTCCCTGGCGCTGTAGATGGCTGGTTTGCACTACACGAAAAATTTGGCAAGCTGCCCATGTCTGCGCTGCTTACCCCATCTATCAAATATGCCCGTGAGGGGTTTCCTGTTTCAGAAGTCATTGCCTATTACTGGCAGATGAATCAAGAGCGAATAGGTCATTATGACGGCTTCGCAGAGACTTTTCTTATCGACGGGAAAGTACCGCAAAAAGGCGATGTTTTTAAAAACCCTGGCTTAGCCGTGACCTATGAAAAGATTGCAACAGGCGGGCGAGATGCTTTTTATAAGGGCGATATCGCACGCACTATCGATGCTTACATGAAGTCTCAAGGCGGCTTTTTGTCATACCAGGATTTGTCGTCACATACCTCGGAGTGGGTAGAGCCCGTCTCTGCTAACTATCGCGGGTATGATGTGTGGGAACTTCCGCCCAACGGACAAGGCATAGCGGCACTACAGATTCTCAATGTGCTTGAGCACTATGATATCGAAGGAATGGGGTTTAACTCAGCAGACTACATCCATACCTTTGTTGAAGCCAAGAAGCTCGCCTTCGAAGATCGCGCTAAGTTCTATGCAGATCCAGACTTCAATGATATTCCTGTCGACTGGTTAATTTCGAAAGAGTATGCCGCTAAGCGCCAGAAGCTCATAGATAATGAACGCGCAGCGAATCGCGTTGATGCGGGTATTTATGAAGGGGATACCATTTATCTGACCGTTGCTGATAAAGAGGGCAATATGGTGTCCTTAATTCAAAGTAACTACCGCGGAATGGGCTCAGGCATGACACCTCCAGGGCTAGGTTTTATTCTTCAAAATAGAGGTGAGATGTTTACGCTTGAAGAAGGGCACTTTAATGAATATCGCCCGGGAAAGCGTCCATTTCACACCATTATCCCGGCTTTTGTAACAAGAAACGGTAAGCCAGTGATGAGCTTTGGCGTGATGGGCGGTGGAACTCAGCCTCAAATGCATGCGCAAATTATTGTAAACATTCTCGACTTCGGAATGAATTTGCAGGAAGCGGGGGATGCTCCACGCATACTGCACAGTGGGTCGAGTAGCCCAACGGGAGCGTTGATGACTGATGGTGGCTATGTGAGCTTAGAATCGGGGTTCAGTGAAACCGTTCAGCGAGAACTCATGGAGCGGGGGCATAAGCTTCAACGCGTGGTAGGCGCGTTCGGTGGCTATCAGGCCATCGCTTGGGACGAGCAGAAAGGTGTCTATTTTGGCGCTTCAGAAACGCGAAAAGATGGACAAGCCGCGGGCTATTAAGCACACTAGTGTAAATAATAGGCGGCGGAGTTAATTTGTTCCCCGTTTGCTGCTTCGCTTTAAAGGGTTTCAAAGTTTGAAGCAGCCGCTACACTTTACGATAAGGTTCGCACAACAAAGCGCGGCGAATGATCGCCAGCAGCGAAACGTCAGAACAAGGCGTTAATAACAACAAGAGCGGCAATGACACAACCACAAAAAGGCCTCTGCGCTGAGCCAAATTTACATGCACAGTATTTATTACTGAACGTCATTGATGACGATAGCCAAGCCGTACGCGCCAAACTATCTCGCGTGCTGGATATATTCGAGCATTTTGAGAATGAGCACTACGAAGCCATGGTAACCGGCGTTGTCGCTATTGGCACCGGTTACTGGGCTGAGGTATACCCCGGTTTGATACCTGTTGAGCTTGCCCCTTTTCCTGATATGCAGTGTGATGATAGAAGTGCCCCCACCATGCCTTGCGATCTCTTCATTCAAATTCGCGCTGATAGGCTGGATATTTGCCATGCGGTTGGCATTGAAGTGATGGATTTGTTGCGTATTCATGTAGAACTGGTGGAGCAGATAAGAGGGTTTAGGTACTTAGATGGCCGTGACCTCAATGGTTTTCTCTATGGCGCAGACAATCCACGTGGAATGAAGCGCAGACAAGTCGGGATTATTGGCGAAGATGATCCTGATTTTAGCGGTGGCAGCTATGTTCACATACAACGCTATCGCCATGATTTAAGGCGCTGGAATAGTCTTTCAAGCCGTCAGCAAGAACAAGTGATGGGCACCACGCAAGAACACAATTTGGTAAGTAGCGAACAGTCTGAGTCTTCGCATTGTGTTAGGGCAAGCACTGTTGCGCCCGATGGCGACGAACCAAGGCTAATTAAGCAAGGCATGCCATACGGTGATATGGCCTCTCAAGGTTTATTCTTCGTAAGCTGTAGTGCCAGTGCGCGGCCATTTAAACAGATGCTCCACAGCCAAATATACGGCAACGGTGAAGGCGATTATGACAGATGGCTGGACTTTACCAGTGCTGAAACAGGTGCTGCGTTTTTCGCGCCATCCATTAATTTCATTCGCCAGCAGGCTAAGTTATCTGAGTCCTAAATTTAACCGTCGCTTATGGCCATTGGGATTAGTAGACTAGCGCACCATCCCAATCTTCCTTAAAATCGACGCTTCTGTAAATTCGACAAACATCTATGTGATGATGCGCTAGCGAGTCGTTTGGGCTCATAGCGACAGCGGTCTCAAAAAAAGAAATGGCCTCGTCCCACTGCTGATTTATACGGCATGCGATACCTGCGGCAATCTTGGTCTGAACCGCCAACTTCTTTTCCTGCTCACTCTCTGAAAGGTGGCTTAACACCTCGTATATTTCAATTGGCGCTTTTCGTCCTTTCACTCTTACCCAGTCAAGCAAGCGGGTTTTAATTGGGAAGCCAGACCCTATGGTCTGAAGAACTTGGGCACTTACGATAATATCCGCCTCGTATTTGGGGGTTAAAGCTTCTAAGCGAGAAGCAATGTTTACGCTATCGCCAATGACGGTGGTATCCATCCTATCTTCTGAACCTACCGTACCCATAATAACAGGGCCAAAGTGGATACCTATTCCCATATTAATTGGTTCGTAGTTACTGTTCTTTCTATGGCCGTTATATATTGTCAGCGCTTTGCGTAAGTCGAGCGCAGCATTAACCGCATCCATAGCTTTTTGTTGTGAAGATCCTTCGCGATGATCGAACAGCGCCATAATGGCGTCGCCCATGAACTTATCAATAAAACCGTGGTTTTGATGAATAGGATCGTTCATTCTGGTGAAATAAGAATTAAGAAAGTTCATCAACTCTTGTGGCGTAATACGTTCAGAAAAGCCGGTAAAGCCTCTGATATCGCAAAACATAATCGCAACGTCGTTTTCTGCCGCATAGCCAAGACCCAGCGCGTCTACGTCAGAATTCGACATGTGCTCCACAAACTGCTTTGGAATGAATTTTTGAAAGGTTTGTGTAAGCCTTTGGGCCTCATCGGCAGCTGTGTGAAAGTGCGTTTCATCGTCGTTTTTTGCGACAGTGGTGGAGACATGACGCCGACGTTTAAATTGGCTAGCTCTGTATGCAAACCGACGGCTGCGCCTTACGTGCAAAGTTGTGATAGCGACACTGTAGAGAAAAAGTGCGCAAATAGCGCCAAACTGCCAATCCATTGATAACACCACACCTATAAACTGCTTTTAAATGAAGGCTAATAATCTAGCCCGCGAGGAATTCAAGCGTTACGTATGAGAGAAGCAATGAAGAAGAGGCACTAATACGCCACGGTGGGCGTATTAGTGCAAAAATTACCAGAAAGGAATTAACTTAAAGCGTTGAGAACACTTTATCTGCTGCAGCAAGGGTTTGCTCAATGACTGCAGCGTCATGCGCTTTAGAAACAAAGCCCGCTTCATAAGATGCAGGTGCTAAGTAAACGCCTTGCTCTAGCATACCGTGATAGAACTTGTTGAATTGCTCGGTATTACAGTTAATTGCTTGCTTGTAGTTCGTGACTTTCTCTACGTCAGTAAAGAATATCCCAAACATACTGCCGGCAATATTAGTAGTTAGACTAATATTGTGTTTGTCAGCAAGGGCTTGGAAACCATCTACTAGCGTTTGCGTATTTTCGAAAATTGAATCGTAAAGTCCAGGCTGTTTTATCTGTGTTAACGCAGCAAGACCCGCAGCCATAGCTACTGGGTTACCAGAAAGCGTACCCGCCTGGTAAATTGGCCCTGTCGGTGCTATGTGAGTAATAATGTCACGACGGCCACCAAAACAGCCCACTGGCATGCCGCCGCCAATGACTTTACCCAAGCAAGTCAGGTCTGGTTTGATGTTATAACGCTCTTGCGCCCCGCCGCGAGATACGCGGAAGCCTGTCATTACTTCATCAAAAATCAATACGCTGCCATATTGGTCGCAAATAGCGCGAAGTCCTTCAAGGAAGCCTTCCACAGGAGGGATACAGTTCATGTTACCTGCGACAGGTTCAACGATAATGCACGCAATATCATCGCCATGGGCTTCGAAGATTTCTTTTACGCTGTCTAGGTTGTTGTATTCAACGGTAAGCGTATGCTCAGCAACATTTGCTGGAACACCTGGTGAACTTGGTACACCAAGGGTTAGCGCCCCTGAGCCCGCTTTCACTAGCAGTGAGTCGGCGTGCCCGTGATAGCAGCCTTCAAACTTAACAATTTTGTTTCTGCTCGTGTAGCCGCGAGCCAGGCGAATAGCTGACATGGTGGCCTCTGTACCAGAGTTCACCATGCGTACCATTTCCATAGATGGAACCAGTTCGCTAACCAACTCAGCCATGATCACTTCAGCTTCGGTAGGTGCACCGAAAGACAGTCCGTTATACGACGCTTCAATAACCGCTTCGCGAATTTGGGCGTTATTGTGACCTAGAACCATAGGGCCCCAAGACTGAATATAGTCAATATATTGCTTACCATCCGCATCCCACATGTACGCGCCATCAGCTTTCGTGATGAAGCGAGGTGTACCGCCTACCGCTTTAAAAGCGCGAACGGGTGAATTTACGCCACCAGGAATGGTTTTTTGGGCGCGGGTAAATAGGGCTTCAGATTTTTGCATGTAATTACTTACTCTTATTGCTGTACCAAACAACGTCACGCTCGTACTTAGTGAGAAGGTTTTCTACACCCAGAGTAAGCGCAAACAATGCCATTCTGACAAGTACACCATTGTCGGTTTGTCTAAAAATGGCGAGGTTTGGATTGAGGTTTAGATCGTTATCTAATTCGTTGGCTTCCATACGTGAATCTCGTGGAAGTGGATGCATGATAACGGTCTTCGACTGAAAGTGTTTCGTGTAAATCGACTGATTAAGGCGGAACTTACCTCGGTATTTGTTGGCTTCTTCCTGAGAAGGAAAGCGCTCTTCCTGAATGCGTGTTTGATAGCATATGTCCGCATCCATATTCCCTTCAAGGGTATCGGTAATCGTAAGCTGGTGCCCCGCATTTTCGATGGCGTCTATGATGGGCTGAGGCATGGCCAGCTCTTTTGGCGAAATGAGCGTAAAGCGAATGTTTTTAAACAAACATAACAAGCGAGATAAAGAGTGCACTGTTCGGCCGTAACGCAAATCACCAATCATGGCGATGTGTAAGCCGTCAATGCCGTGGCCATTGTATTCCAGTTCACGTTTAATCGTGAACAAGTCCAACAGTGCTTGGGTTGGGTGTTCGTTTGCACCATCACCACCGTTGATAACAGGTACACGACTACCTTCGGCAAATTCTGCCACTGAACCCGCCGCAGGATGTCGCATTGCAATAATGTCGGAATAGCCGCTCAGCACACGGGCTGTGTCGTACAATGACTCACCTTTTGCCAGCGCAGAGCTCGACATGCCGGTGGTTTCTCTAACTTCACCACCTAAAAGGTTGAATGCGGTACCAAAGCTAACTCGCGTACGAGTACTTGGCTCAAAGAAAAGGTTACCGAGAATGGCGCCATCTAGCACGGTTGTGCGCTTTTGTCGTTTGGCATAGGGTTGCATGGAATTGGCAACTGAGAACACTTTCTCAATGGCCTCGCGATCGAATTGATTAACCGAAAGAATGTGGTTACCGGTAAAGTCAGACATGCGCTTCTCAATCATCAACGAAAACGGCGCTAGTTTATAATACCGCTGGGGTTAAGTCATTAGCGCAACGTTAATCTTGCCTTACGTTTTTCTCAGTTTGGCGTTTTATTGAAAAGAGCTTTCCACAAATCAAAACACAAGTGTGCGTGTGCGCATATGTCGACTAATTGCGTTGTTGAGTATAGTGGGTAAAGAGTAAAAGGATCTTTTCAGCCGCGCTATTTACGTGGGCTGTAATCGCTTCGTCTTGAAGCGGAGACTGTATACCGCACAGCATCATGGTGTGATATTCCCCCTTAAGGAGGGCGCAATAATCTACCGCCAGCTGTTGGGCGATATCACGGCTTAAGCTACCTTCTCCGAACTTCTCTATGACATCACTCAATGTAGATAGGGAAGCTTCGGGGCCAGCCTGATAAAAAAGTGTTGCCACATGAGGGCTATTTACCGCTTCAGCTATAATTACTCGAAAGATAGCAATGGCTTCAGGATCTTGTAATAGTCGCACAAACTGACAGCCAACTTTTCGTAAACATTCTAATAGTGAGAGTGAGCCTGAAGTGGCGTCGATAAGTTGCTGGGTGTCGAGTTGGTATGATCTGCATTTCGATGAGATTGCTGCTTTAAAGAGAGCATCTTTTCCTTCGAAATGAGAATAGACCGTTTGTTTAGACACACCTGAGGCTTTAGCCACAGTGTCCATAGATGTGTTGGCAAAGCCCTCTTTTAAGAACAGGCAAGACGCTGCATGCAATATAAGATGGTATTTCTCTTCGCTCTTAGGTCGGCCTTGCTTTCGAGTGGTAGCCACGTTCGTTCTCACTGTATTAACGAATATTTAAATATCAAACTGGACGGTCTAGTATTTATATACTAGCATAGCACAATAAGTATGCAAATATAGCCCAGAGCAAACGCTAAACTGGTTAAAGGAAATGTTATGACTGCTGCAACGACGCCTTCTAAAAGTGGCAAACTCTCACTTATTATCGCTATTGCCGTTTTTACTGCAGCGTTGGTCATTCTTTTGATGACAGCAGGTCTTGGCAATGCGACACAAACGCCAGAGGCAAGAGTTCCCGTTGCAGTGTCCACTGGAACAGTCAAAATTCAATCGGGCTTTGAAACTCCAATCAATGTTTTTGGGCTTATCGAATCCCCACGGGCCACTTCGCTTTCATTCGATATGGCAGGGCAAGTCAATACATTACTTGTTGAAGAGGGCGATGTAGTAAGCAAGGGAGATGTTCTAGCCCGTCAAGATATTCAGCGTCTCAATGCCAGAAAACGTGAGCTTCAAGCCTCACTTGAGCGTGCGAACGCCGACCTTGAACTTGCTAGAGTAAACAGCGAAAGAACCACGTCGTTGGTTGAGAAAAAGCTAGAATCAGCGCAGCGACTAGACGAAGTAAAGGCAAGTCTCAATGTCGCTAAGGCCCAAGTTAGTGAAATGCAGGCCGCCCTTGAATCACTGAATGTAGAAATAGAAAAAACGACCCTTATTTCTCCCTTCGATGGCGTAGTCAATCGACGCTTTTTTGATGAAGGCAGTGTAGTTAGCGCTGGAACTCCCGTGTTTGGAATTACGGGCATAGAGAATTATCAGGCTCGTTTCGCGGTACCTGCCGATGTTGTGGATCAGTTTGACCTTAATGAGCCGGTGCTGGTTAGCGTCGGGGATATTGATGTGGCGGGAACTGTTACGCAACGCTTACCTGTTCGCAACGTGCAAACGCGAACCATTGATATTTTAGTGACATTAAATAGTAATGAGCGGGTACGCCCCGGTGACATGGCCATTTTGTCTGGATTTCGTTCTCACTCTGAGACAGGAAGTTGGCTGCCGGTTAACGCGCTAAGCAACGGCTTGCGCGGTTTGTGGCGTGTATTTGTTTTATCAAACGAGCAAAACGCCACCCTTGAAGCCCGTGTAGTGGAAGTTGTATATACCGACGGAAACAACGCGTTTGTGCGCGGAGCGCTCAAAGATGGAGAGGTTTACGTAAGCGAAGGTACACACAAACTCGCACCTGGCCAAATGGTATCAATCCCCAGTCAACATCAAGCTGGGGCACGCTAATGAAGTCATTTAACTTCGGCTCAGATAAATCTTATCCATGGTATACCTTATTTTACCGACGAGGGCATTTACTCATACTGAGTCTTCTGGTGCTAGTCACAGCAGGGTTGTCAGCATTAGGCTCTCTGCCGCGTATTGAAGACCCGCGAATAGATACGCGAAACGCATTAATCATCACTCAATACCCAGGCGCATCGGCGGAACGGGTAGAGGCTTTGGTTAGTGATGTGCTTGAAGACAGGCTTAGAGAAATATTTGAAATAAAGGAAGTGAAGTCCACGTCGCGTGCTGGTATCTCCATCATTCTCATAGAGACGCAAGACTGGATAAATAATTCAAGTAACGAACAACTATTCAGTGAAATTCGCGATGCCATTGGCGCTGCCGCTGAGTCATTCCCTGAAGGTGCAATGGCGCCAGTTTTCGATGAAAAGCGCGGCGCGACAGCGTTCACTTTATTGCTATCTGTGCGAGCAGACCACTTTGAAAATACCCCTATTACACTCACCGCGCGTTTAGCTCAAGAACTTACAGACAGGCTGCGAAACGTTAACGGCACTGAGCTAGTGCGTGTATACGGCGCACCACAGGAAGAGATTAGCGTCAACATCGACCCTATTAAGCTTGCTGCAACGGGTCTTACCTTACAGCAAGTAAGCAATTTAATAAGCCGCGCCGACCCCAAATTGCCTGCGGGAATGCTTAACTCCCAGCAAAGTAATTTGCGCTTTACAGTGGGAGAGGGCTTAAATGGCGTGAACATGATTGCTTCAATTCCCTTAGTTAACGAGCAAGGCCGCTACTTACGGGTAGAAGACGTCGCTACAGTGGAGCGCAGTTTTACTACCCCTCGCAACGAAGTGGCATTTCTAAATGGTGAAGAGTCTATATTTGTGGCAGCGCGTATGCAGCCGTCACTGCGTTCTGATGTATGGACAGAAAATGCATTAGCAGTAGTGGAGCAGTTCAATAAAGACTTCAGCGGAACCTTAACCGCTACCGTCGCATTTGAGCAAAACGAATATACCGCTACTCGCCTTGCTGACTTATCGATGAACCTGCTTATGGGGTGCGCCGTGGTCATGATGGTTATTCTACTTTTCATGGGGTTTCGTGCTGCGTGGATTGTGGGCCTGGCACTTCCCTTATGCGCCGCTTTTGCCTTGTTCTCTTTAAGTTTTTACGACGAGCAAATTCACCAAATGTCTATCTTTGGCATGATCATCGCCATTGGTTTACTAATCGATAATGCCATTGTTATTACCGATGAAATTCGCATTAATTTACAAGATCCTAATTTAACGCGAGTAGGTGCTATGGCCAAAAGCGTTTCACATCTATTTGTACCGCTGCTGGCTTCAACGCTCACGACCATTTTAGGCTTTATGCCCATCTTTCTTTTAGATGGAAACATTGGTGACTTTGTTGGCCCGATTGCCATTAGCGTGGTGATGGCACTTATTGGCTCGCTGTTTATTTCTCTTACTATCATTGCAGCCCTCGCTGCCCGATTTTTGCCAAAGCACGACAATAGTTCGCAACATGAAATAGCATCGAAGGCGTGGTGGAAAGTGGGATTACAAGCGCCAGAGCTCAGTCTCGCTTTTAAAAAGCAATTGGGTAGATGGGTTAAACAGCCAATTTTGGTGTTACCGGTTATTGCTATCCTTTGTTTATCGGGTTTTGTATTGTCGGGCACCTTGGCGAATGTGTTTTTCCCAAGTGCAGATAGAGACCAGTTCGAAGTGTACCTGTGGACCAAAGAAGGGAGCAGTATCGACAACACAACGAGCTATGTTAAAAAAATAGATAGTGCTATTCGCAGTGAGCAAGGCGTGAAACAAGTTAGTTGGTTAGTCGGGGGCTCTGCGCCGTCGGTGTACTACAACCAGATGATGACGCGTGACAACATGCCTTATTTCGCAAATGCTGTGGTGTCGACAGATACAGTGGATGAAGCTGTTGCGCTAGTGGGCAAACTACAACAAGAGCTTGATAGCGCGTATCCAGAAGTACAAATTGTAGTGCGAGCCTTTGGGCAGGGTCCGCCTATTGCGGCGCCTGTTGAGGTAGAGATTTTCGGCCCTGATCTGAATGTGTTGAACGACCTAGGCGACAAAGTACGCATGTTAATGTCTGAAGTCGACGGCATTTCTCAGTCTATAACCAGCGTTTCAATGGGAGAACCCGAGCTTAAAATAAACGCGGACAGCGATAATCTTTCTTACTTGGGGCTTACGCTTTCCGAGCTTGCCAATCAAATGCAGATAAACTTTTCAGGTATTACCGGTGGTTCTGTTTTGGAAAGCACAGAAGAAATTCCTGTACGCGTAAGGCTAGACGAGGCGTATAGACAAAATGTAACGGGCGTAGACGCCATGCCAATTCCGGTTGCAGGAGACAATGCTATTTCTTGGTCGCCACTTGCTGCCGTAACAAACTTAACGCTTCAGCCTGCAACCAGCAGTATTACGCGCCTTGATGGCGAAAGGCTAAATCGTATTCAGGCGTTTTTGCTTCCTGGTGTCCCGGCCATTGATGCAAGTAACCATTTGCGAGATCTGCTCGAAAGTCGATTAATTCTTCCCGAAGGATATCGTATTCATTTAGCGGGAGACGCTGATGAACAGCAGCAAGCATTAGGTAAATTAGCGACCTATGCGCCGGTGCTGTTGGTTCTTATGGTAACCACGCTCATTCTGACTTTTACCAGCTTGCGCATGGCGGGTGTAATCGGATTAGTGGCAATACTTTCTGTAGGGCTGGGTATGTTCAGTCTTTGGATATCTGGATTGCCGGTTGGGTTTAATCCGCTGCTAGGTTGTGCTGGCCTTATTGGCGTAGCAATCAACGGATCGATAGTGGTCATTGCCGCTATCAACGCGAACCCCAAAGCAAAGCAGGGAGACACGAAAGCCATTGTTGAAGAAACCATGAGCTGTAGCCGCCATATTTTATCGACTACTTTCACGACGGTAGGTGGATTGATTCCCTTGCTATTGTTCAGTGAAGGTAGCTTTTGGCCGCCGTTGGCCGTGGTGCTGGCTGGTGGAGTAGGATTCTCGGTAATCTTGTCGTTAGTCTTTACGCCAACTATAGTGGCTGCTTTTCAACGATACCGTTATAGAAATCACACATTGGCATAATTTTACGGTTAAACTATCCCTTTTTAACCCACGTATAAATTTGGCTTACTTAGCGTATGCGAAAATCAAATCCTCTTTTGCGTTGGTGGCAAACCGACTGCGTGAAGTGTAAACGCATGAGACTTTATATCGTTTGGGCCGTAATCATGTTGGTGGTGTATTTTTATGTCTGGTACTAGTGTCGAACCAATCTATATCCGAGCAGCCTCGAAAAGTAACGGTATTACCAGCCTGGTGCTGGGCTGTATCGGCCTGTGTGTTGCGGCACTGTGGTTAGCCTTTCTTCCCGATTGGCTGTTCTTAGCGGGGATTTTTATCACCAGTGCCGCGTTAGTGTGCTTGCTCGTAGGGTACTTCAAAATTCGTGAGCCCGACTATAGTTTGGAAATTGCCAAAGACTATATCACTTATCGCCACCGTCTGGGCAGTTGGCGCATTCATTGGGACAACCTGCTGCGCGCAGATTGCCCCCGTGTTCGCCATGGGCTGGAGCATATTCCCCTTGAAACCATCGGTTTCAAAATCAAAAGTTACACGGATTTCCTCAATACGATTTCACCACGGCTTGCAACGCACTTGTTAATGGAGCAGCGGCCATTGCTAATGCAGAACACAGATGAGAATTGCGCCTCTGGAAGCTGTTATGAGCAATCTATGTTTGACGATAAGCAGTACGTTATGGAAGACGGGACCATCATTAAAGGCATTAAAGCTATGCTGGCACATCGTATGGTAGAGCTAAGAAAGCGCCTTGGGTATGATATTTTTATCGCGAGCTCAGAGCTAGATAGGGATGCCAGCGAGTTTGCAGGACTTATTGCTCAGTGCCAGAAAGCTAGGCAGTCTTCTGAAGCCAGCTAAGCTCATCGTAGCAATTAGACTTTATTCGCCTAGCTGCGGCTGTCCTTCAATTTACTCTCGTTAAGCACTTTCTTGGCTTCGGCAATAAGGGCTGGTAAGTTTTCCTCGACTAGCTTGTGCTGACCAAGTTTAAGTGAGCTCTCTGTTTCGTTGGCTAAATGCTGCATGCGCGGCAGACCTGTATAGCAACACGCACCGTGTAGTTTGTGAACTTCGGTCTTAAGCCCATTGTAATCTTGATCGTCCCAAAGCGTCGAAAGTGTCTCGATAGTTTCGGGCAGCAACGCAATAAAACTGTCTAACATTTCTTTTGCTGTATCTTGATTTTGATTCGCTCGTTTAAGTGCTAGCTGCCAGTCGATAGAGGGAAAGACGATTTCACCGGGCTCAACATTGTGGCACCACGAATTGATAAGCGTAATAAGTAGCTCAACCTCAATAGGCTTAGGTAAGTAATCGTCCATGCCAGAGGCAAGCAATCTTTCTTGCTCTTCTTTAAATGCGTGGGCTGTCACTGCCACTATTGGGGTACCCATATTCAACGGTGATTTACGAATTTCTCGGGTGGCCTGCAGTCCGTCCATGCCTGGCATCTGCACGTCCATGAGAATTAAGTCAAACTCTTGAGTCTGGCACTGATTGACGGCGTCTTGTCCACTGATCGTTGTGGTTAGCTCGACAGGAGAATGATCGAGCCACGTATGCAGCAGTTTAAGATTCATTTCCATGTCATCAACGGCAAGAATTTTAGCTTTTGGTAGCGTGCCTATTTTCTCTTGCATCGCATTTTTAGCTGGCGTTGTATGGTGGTGCACCAGGCTATCTAACTTGGTAAGCGTCATCGGCATACGCGCTTGTGAATGGAAATGTTGCGACAGGCTTGGGTATTGCGCAAAAGGTTCAGGGCCGGAATACCAAAGTATTCGCTTTTGCGCAGGGAATTGTACAAAACGACTTAAATAGGTATCCCGCAATCCCATCTTACTTACCGGCACAGTTGCCATGAAAAAGTCGTACTGGCCTTTAAGTGACTTCAAGTAATCTAGTGATTCAACAGAGGTAACCTGCGCACCCAAAATCGATAACATGCTTGCACTTGAGCGACGTGTTGCAGGTACCGGGTCGAAAATAACCACGTTCTTACCTTTCCAGTCTTCACTACTAGTTAACGCATATTTCTGGCTTAACTGGTTCATACGTAGAGATACGTTAAACGTAGAGCCTTGGCCTAATACACTTTTTAGCGTTAGATCACCGTTCATTAAGCGAACCAGCTCTCGACTGATCACGAGACCTAATCCAGTGCCTTGGTAATTACGGTTAAGGGCGTCGTCTACTTGCGAGAAGGCGTTAAATAGCTTTTTTCTGTCTTGTCGGCTTATTCCGATACCTGTGTCTTCAACGGTAATATTTACTTCGTGAATACCATGAGGAAGCGAGCGTCCGCTCACCGAAAACGTAATGGTGCCGCTGGACGTGAATTTAAGTGCATTACTTAACAAGTTATTGAGCACTTGCTTAATACGAAACACATCGCCAATGAGCTTTTCAGGGAGCGGGTGCAAATCAAATACAAATTCGATGCGCTTGCTGTGGGAAGATTTAGCCATGATAGTGACCATTTCTTCGAGCAGCTTATTGGGCGAGAAAGGCTGATTATTAATTTGCAGTTTACCGGCCTCAATCTTAGAAAAATCGAGGATATCGTTAACGATTGTTAGCAGGTTGTCCGCGGCCGTGTTTACAATTCTGACTTGCTCTTGCTGGTCAGTGGGCAGCGACGCATTGTTCAACTCTTTGCTGAACCCCAAGATAGCATTAAGAGGTGTGCGAATTTCATGGCTCATGTTGGCCAGAAATTGAGATTTAACGTTACTGGCTTTTATCGCATCTTTGCGCGCGATATCTAAACGGGCATTCTGCTCTTCAATGAGCTCCATATTGTTGCGCAAATCATTTGTTGCTTGCTCAACTTCGCTTTCCAGCTGGCCTCTGCTTTTCTCCATTAATGCAAAGGAAAAGAGCCCGGCTTCTAAGAAAACACCCACCTGAAAACAATAGGTGGTGAAGTCGTTGGAAGGTAAAATTCCGATAAGGCTTAACATACCTATAATTGCGCCGGTGGCGAGCATACTCCATGCAAATATGAAGTAACGCGCGGGCTTAAACTTATTGAAAAATGCTTCGAACCCGGCGTAGATATAACTCAATATCGCCACAAGACCCACGCCGTATACTAGGTTGTTCTTCCAAATAGAAGGAAGCAGATCGACGAAGCACACCAGCCCTGTTAACGCTTGGCAAACCAACAATAAGTTAATGACAGGATGTGCCGTGGGAGAGTGCTTTTCCGTTTCCAAAAACGTCTTGGTAAAAAAGCCTGAGCTGATACCAATAATTACGAATATCAGCTCGGAATGCCCAACCAGCCAAGAGGGGATCCCCTGACTAAACAGCAAGTGCGTATGGCCGCCCCACACAAACTGCCACAAAATAACCGCAGCGATATAGCCAACATAGGCAATCAGACTTTTTTCCCGCACGCCAAAAAATAGAGCAAGGTTATAAATAGCGAGAATAAGCAATCCGCCGTAGAAAAAGCCCCAGAGCAAGCTGTCCATTTGGAAGTAGCTGCTATGTAGCGGTTCGGCTTGAATTCGAAGTGGTGCAATTAGGCTAGATGAGCGACTTTCAATGCGTATGTAAAGGTCGACAGGATCGCTATCAGGCAGCTCAACACGAAAGGTTGGAACACGAAAACGCTGTTCTTTTTGAGCTTTCCCCTGATGGCTTTGCTTTATTACCTTGCCGTTTTGCACCAAATAAAAATCAACACTGTCGAGTTGGCTGAAATTTATTGAGAACACCCAGTGTTTATCGTTTGAAACATTGGCAACAGAAGTGAGTAGCCACATGCCATTATTACGAAACCCAAAGTTAGGGTTGTCATGGGGATGCATAAGGAAGTCATTGCGTCTTCGTGATACATCGCTGATAGTAAGCTGATAATCGGTTTCAAATAAAAAATACAGAGAGTCTGATAAATCTAGCGTACTTTCTTCATCGAAGAGCTGCTCGATATGCTGCGCGCTGGCATTCGAAGGCAGGTGACTGCCTACAACAAGAAATAAAAAAAAGAATACGCGAAAGATAGCCATGATTATCTGTACTTACGTTACCGTTTGATTAGGGGCTTTATTATTTTTTAGTTTTATTCGTAAGAGTGAAAATTGAACGGCAAATTTCACCCAATGCTATTTAACCACTCTCTTTGAAGAATAACAAAACAAACCCTCAACCCATACAATGAGTAAGACCCAAAAGTCGCGACAATTGGTTTCAAGGATTGCACACAAATGCGGTTTACCCCACAATAGCCTTTAACGCTCGGGAGCTTTCACTAAGTGGTGCGCTAAATTGTCCACAATCGACAGCCTAACTAGCACGAGCGCATTGGTATTAATAACAAAACGAAAAAACTATCATGAGTGACGAGATCATCATTAATCGCGATGGGGTAGAGCAACTTCCTCTTCGACGTTTCACCGAAGACGCTTATCTAAACTATTCCATGTACGTCATCATGGACCGTGCACTTCCACATATTTCGGATGGCTTAAAGCCTGTTCAGCGACGCATCATTTATGCGATGTCAGACCTAGGCTTAAGTGCAAACGCCAAATATAAAAAATCGGCGAGAACCGTAGGTGATGTGCTGGGTAAGTTTCACCCTCACGGCGATTCTGCCTGTTATGAGGCGATGGTGCTCATGGCTCAGCCTTTTTCTTATCGCTACCCTTTAGTAGATGGTCAAGGTAACTGGGGTGCGCCGGATGATCCGAAATCGTTTGCTGCCATGCGTTATACGGAAGCTAAGCTCTCGCGCTTCTCTGAAGTGCTGCTGAATGAACTTGGACAAGGTACGGTAGATTGGGTACCTAATTTTGACGGTACGCTAAACGAGCCTAGCGTGCTTCCAGCTCGCTTGCCACATATCCTATTAAATGGCGTGACAGGGATTGCCGTTGGCATGGCGACTGATATTCCTCCTCACAACGTGAGAGAGTTGGCCAACGCGTGTGCCATGTTGTTAGACAACAGCAAAGCCGAGCTTAGCGATGTGCTAGAACACGTTAATGGACCTGACTATCCTACCGAAGCTGAAATTATTACGCCAAAGTCTGATATTCAAAAGCTGTACGAGACTGGGCGTGGTTCTATAAAAATGCGCGCGGTGTACATGGAAGAAAACGGTGATGTTGTTATTACCGCTCTACCTCACCAAGCGTCTGGTGCCAAGATACTAGAGCAAATTGCCGCGCAAATGCAGGCGAAAAAGTTACCGATGGTAAGCGATCTCCGAGACGAATCGGATCATGAAAATCCAACCCGTTTGGTGATTACGCCTCGCTCAAATCGCATTGATGTAACTCAGCTGATGCAGCATTTATTTGCAACTACCGACCTAGAGAAAAACTACCGGGTCAACTTGAATATGATTGGCCTAGACGGTCGCCCTCAGGTGAAAGACTTACGTACGATTTTGTCTGAATGGTTGCAGTACCGAAAAGATACTGTTACGCGCCGCTTGCAATACCGTTTAGATAAAGTGTTAGCGCGTTTACATATTTTAGAAGGTTTATTAATTGCGTTTTTGAATATCGATGAAGTTATCGAAATTATTCGCACGTACGACAAACCAAAACCAGAATTAATGGCGCGATTCGGTTTAAGTGACACACAAGCGGAAGCAATTCTGGAATTGAAGCTTCGTCACTTAGCCAAGTTAGAAGAAATGAAAATTAAAGGCGAGCAAGATGAACTTGCAGAAGAGCGCGACAAGCTTCAGCAGCTTCTAGGCTCAGATCGCCGCCTTAAAACCCTCATTAAGAAAGAAATCCTTGCAGACGCTGAAAAGTACGGTGACGACAGACGCTCACCTATTGTTGAGCGTGGTGAAGCTAAAGCGCTGTCTGAAAAAGAGCTGGTACCTGCTGAGTCTGTAACTGTTGTGCTGTCAGAAAAAGGCTGGGCACGCTGTGCAAAAGGTCATGATATCGATGCGGAAGGTTTAAGCTACAAAGCTGGTGATGCCTATTTATCCAGCGCCGAAGGCAAGAGCAATCAGCCTGCCGTGTTTATGGACAGTTCAGGTCGTACTTTCTCTTGTGACGCTCACGGGTTGCCGTCTGCACGAAGTCAAGGGGAGCCGCTAACCGGGCGCTTCAGCATAGTGGGTGGCGAGTCATTCCAACACGTCATTATGGCGCAAGACGAAAGCAAATTCTTAGTAGGTTCTGATGCAGGTTACGGCTTCGTCGGCACATTTAAAGATATGGTGAGTAAGAACAAGGCGGGTAAAGCCTACTTATCATTGCCTACTGCGGCGAAAGTCATGAAACCAACACCGGTTACAAATCCAGACTCCGACTGGTGCCTAAGTATTTCTAATGAAGGTCGCATGCTCATGTTCCCACTACGCGACTTACCAAGTTTAGGTAAAGGGAAGGGGAACAAGCTTATCAATATTCCTTCTGCAAAATCGCAATCTCGAGAAGAGTACGTGAAGGTGCTTGCTGTTGTACCTGATGGTGCCGCAATTAAAGTGGGAGCCGGTAAGCGCAACATGACACTGACGGCTGACGACCTTACCCACTATCAGGGAGAAAGAGGCCGAAGAGGGAATAAATTACCGCGAGGACTACAGCGGGTTGATACGGTTGAAGTTGTCTTACCCAGCAAGGACGAAACATCTGAAGATTTGTCATAAAGTTTAAGTTGTTCTTATGCTTAGGTGAACTACACTCAAAAAGGGATTAGATGAGGAATTTACATGCTAGGCATAGTTTTTACATCGTTAATCGATATGCTCGAGGAGAAAGTTTCTCCTGAGTTTGCTGACGATGTCATCATGGAAGCTGGGTTAGAAAACGACGGCGCTTATACCGCAGTGGGCTATTACCCGTTTGAACAAATGCAACGCCTGTTAGGTGTGCTGGTGGAGAAAACGGGTAAGTCAGCTAACGAGCTACTCTACGATTTTGGCTATTACTTATTTGGTAAGTTAGGTGCAGTACATGGCGACGTGCTAGCCAATACAGAAGGCATGTTGGATATGCTGGAGCACTTGGACGGCGACATTCATGTTCAGGTTAAGAAGCTCTACCCAGACGCCGACCTACCCCGATTTACGGTGATATCCAGAACCGATAACACCATGCGCTTACAGTATTATTCTGAAAGAGAATTATATCCTTTAGCAGAAGGCTTGATGGACGCAGCCGCAGCTCATTACAACTGCACCCTGGAAAGGGAAACCCATCAACTAGATACGCCTCATACCTACGAATTTAGTATATCTCTCGTTTAACGGAGGCATGTTATGTCAGATGGAACAACGCATAGCACGCCTTCTGGTAGCGACCGTGCTGCGTTACTTGAAAGGCGTTTAAAGCGAGAGCGAAATGCGAGAGAGCAAGCCGAAGCTTTGCTAAGAGAAAAGACGCAAAGTTTGTATGCTACGCTTCAAAAAAGCCAAAGTGCACAGAAAGATTTGGAACTTGCACTATGGGCGTCGCAGGAGTCTTTTTGGAATTGGGAGGCAGAGAATGACATTATGGAATTTCGCTCATTCTCACTACATTCTGAAAGTGTATCTACCTGGTCAGGCACCTTAATTGAGCTTCTAGAGCGGGTACATGAGGACGATTTAGACGGTCTGCAGTTTCACTGGAGCATGGCGCTACACGGCAATCGTGACCGTATAGAGTTTTCTTTTCGCTTAAAGCTCGACAGCGATTTTCAGTGGGTAAGGCTGCGCGGGCGCGTGCTGAAGCGCGGAAAAGCGGGTGAAGCGCTTCATATTGTTGGCACCACAAAAGACATTACTCAGCAGCGCAAAGCCGAACAATCGTTTCACTTGATGGCCTCTGCTTTTGCGAGCTCACGTGAGCCCATGTTAGTACTCTCACCTGATCTTGTTATCACAGAATGTAACGATGCATATATTCAGCTGATTGCTGCGCCTTTCAAAGAGCAATGCATTGGTTTGGATTTCAACCAAATATTCATTGCTGAGAAAGTCGATAAAGTGCAGTTGGCGCTTGATAAACAAATTCGCTTCGAGTCGAAAGTGAAGACGCAAAACGGTGAAATTAAGGTTGTCGATATCTCGGTGGCTTTGTTTGAGACCTACCAGCAAACGTCATCTTATTTGATTGCCACAATGCGCGACATCAGCGATAGAAAACGAAACGAAGCCAAACTACGTCAACTGGCATTGCACGATGAGTTAACTGGCCTTTCCAATCGCAATTCGCTGCGTGAGTCCATCTCCGGGTTAGTACAAAAAGAGCAGCACTTTATTTTGGTCTTTATTGATCTGGACGGGTTCAAAGCAATTAACGATAACGCAGGGCATGAAAGAGGGGATATTGAGCTTCAGCGCGTAGGAGCGCTCCTTACTGCCATATTCGGCCCGATAGGGGAAGTCGGCAGGTGGGGTGGTGATGAGTTTATTGCCGTATTGCCTAATCAGAATGTTGAGGAAATTGCTGAACGCTCTGAGCGGCTTATCAGCCAGATAGAAGAAGACGCCATAACCGTAAAAACGTCGGAGCTTAGGCTGTCTGCCAGTATTGGCATTGCTGAATTTCCAGAACATAGTGATAACCTAGAAAGCTTGGTGCAGTGTGCCGACGCCGCAATGTACCGTGCGAAAGAGCTGGGTAAAGGGCAAGCGTTTATTTACGAGTCAGGTCTCTATGAGAGCATGACCCAGCAGGTCAGTATGGTGAATGACTTGCGCAGAACAGTAGAGAACCACCTTCTCGATTTCTATATTCAGGGTAAATATGATCTAAACGGTGAGTTAAAAGGCGGTGAAGTACTGTGTCGCTGGATTTCAGGCTTACACGGTGTTGTATCGCCGGCAGTGTTTATTCCCATAGCAGAAGAGCACAAGCTGGACAGCGCCATTGGTCTTCAAGCGCTGGAAGCGGCATGTGATTACATTTCAATAATGGAATCGCAGCAGGGTGACGCCATTCCTTTGTCTGTGAATATCAGTGCTAACCAGATGCTTGACCCAGAATTTCCAAATCAGGCAATGTCTATCTGTATGGATAATGATGTGTCTCCCGAATTTATTGAACTAGAGCTCACTGAGTCGGTCTTTATTCGCGATGAAAAATCAGCACTTAGAGCATTAAACACGTTGAGAGAGCATGGGTTTAGACTGTCTCTGGATGATTTTGGCAGTGGCTTTTCATCTCTTAGCTACTTGCGAAGTTTCCAGTTTGAAGTGGTTAAGGTGGATAAAAGCTTAATTCAGGGTATTCACCAAGATAGCAAAGCCAATGCGCTATTTAATGGTCTGATAGCCATGTTAAAGAGTTTGCAAATAGATGTGGTGGCTGAAGGCGTAGAGTTGGAGTCTTATTTGCCTTTCATGGAGCAGGCCGACATTCAGCTAATGCAGGGGTTTTACTTTGATAAACCAATGCCTTACGATCAGTTCTTGGCAAGGCATACTACTGAGCCTAATCGGTAATGTCTTCAGCTAAGCATAAACAAAAAAAGCCCTATCGGGCTTTTTTTAATGACTAAGCAAGCTCGTTACTTAGCATTGGTGCTTTCAAAGATTTTATCTGCCGATGCGGCAACAAAGCCTTTGTAAAGCTTACCATCAGGCATTTCATAACGCTGTGCAAATTCGTAGAAGCAGCTTGGAATTGCCACAGTTTCGTCGCTAAACGCTACGTCAGCACGGTCAGCCATCGTTGAAGATTGCGCTAAAAATACGTCTGGACCACCTTTAATTTCGCCGCCAGAGGTGTTTAGCACAAAGCCTGCTTCTTTAAGCAATGTGTTTACGTCGGTAAGCTCGTCAGTACGGGTTAAGTGATTAACACTTACTGTAAAGTGGTTAGCACGGAAGCCCCATGCCGCCATCCACGCCGCGTATTCTGATTCGCTAAGCAGTGTGTCGTATTCTGCTTTAGTAACGTCCCAATGCTTACCCGAGTACAAGAAGTTATCTGCATCCACTACAGACTCAGGCATTTGATCAACCATCTTCTTGATAATTGCTTGAGCAGTTTCAGAAAGCTCATTTACACGAAGCTCACTAATAAATACTTTTGGTTTAGTATCGTCAGGGTGCTCGAAATGCTTTGCAGTAAGCTTTTTCGCTTCAAAGTCATAGTCGCCTTTAGCTTCATAACCCAATGCTAAGAAGTGCGCAGCAAGCTTGTCTAAGCGGGTTTTATCAAGAGCAAAAGTTCGAAAAGCTACATGGTCGTTAACGATGTCGTTCGTGTTTTCTTCACCCGCCAAAAGTGCATGAATTTTATGCGCTGAGGGAGTGATGGTAACGTAATCGTCCCACATGTTGCTAAACAACGTATCGATGTTGCTATGCATGGTGGTAGGGTCCTTTCTGTCGTTGACTATTTTTAAACGAATAGTTCGTATAGGGTTGGTACTAAACTGGCCGACACAAAAATCGTGTCGGCCTTTTTGTAACGTGAAAAGCTTGAGTTACATCGACAAGCCTGGGCTTAATTTGCCCGGCATAATAACTTTATCAAGCTCAACTGAAGCAACTGGGTACGCACAGTAGTCGGCTGCATAAAACGCACTTGCTCTGTGGTTACCGCTGTCGCCCACGCCACCAAATGGCGCTGCGCTGCTTGCACCTGTAATAGGTCTATTCCAGTTTACGATGCCCGCGCGAATGCGTGCGAAGAAGTAGCGATAATCTTCTTCGTTGTCGCCTAGAAGACCTGCTGATAAGCCAAAGCTGGTGTTATTCGCTTCTGCGATAGCTGCGTCAAAATCGCTGTAACGAATCACTTTAAGTAGTGGACCAAAGTGTTCTTCGTCAGGCAGTGAAGCAAGCATGTCAGTCACATCAATGATGCCAGGAGTAGCAAAACCTTTGTTCTCGTCTTTTTGTTCAAGGCGAACCAGTACTTTACCACCAAGGTTTTCAAGCTCTTGCTGTGCTTTTACCATCAGTGCAGCGGCATTGCTTGAGATCATTGCGCCCATAAATGGTTGATCTTCAGCGTCATAATCACCCACCTTAATATTCTTGGTCACTTCGATTAAGCGAGCAAGGATTGCATCACCCTGTGCATCGGCTGGTAAGAATAGGCGACGTGCACACGTACAGCGCTGACCGGACGTAATGAAAGCAGACTGAACGATGTCATGTACAGCAGCATCAACATCAGCCACATCTTTAACAATGAGTGGGTTGTTACCACCCATTTCAAGAGCCAAAATTTTACCTGGGTGACCTGCGAACTGCTCGTGCAAGATTTTTCCTGTGCGTGAGCTACCCGTAAAGAAAAGACCATCGATATCGTTATGCGACGCCAAAGCCTTACCTGTTTCAACTTCACCTTGTACTAGGTTGAGTACACCCGCTGGCAGGCCAGCAGCATCCCATAGCTTCACCATTTCTTGTGCAACCATAGGCGTCAAATCGCTTGGTTTAAACACAACTGTGTTACCTGCAATAAGGGCTGGAACAATGTGTCCGTTTGGCAGGTGGCCAGGGAAGTTGTATGGGCCAAATACAGCAACAACGCCGTGAGGCTTGTGTCGAATGAAGGCTTTACCTACAGGCATTGGGTTTTCAACGTTACCCGTGCGTTCAAAATAGGCTTTTTCAGAAATACCAATTTTGCCCATCATGGCGCCAACTTCAGTGGCAGTTTCCCATTCTGGCTTACCCGTTTCTTTAGCCATAACTTTGGCAAGGTGCGCTTTAGCTTCTTCTAGTTTAGTGCCATAAACCTTAATAATCTCAAGACGCTCTTCAACGGTTTTCATGCTCCATGCTGGAAGTGCAGCACGAGCAGCGTTAATTGCGTCATCAATTTGAGAGGCTGTCGCAGACTTACCTTCCCAAATCACTTCGTTTTTTGCAGGGTCAATTGACGCTAAGTCATGACCTTGTCCGGCAACCCATTCACCGTTGATAAAATGTGTATGTAGCATAGTGGGTGTCCTTTTAATCTCTGAATGTAACGGGGGCGAAGCGTACGTGCTCTCCCTCTTTGACATTCAATGCAGCAGCGGCTTGGCGAGATAGTACGGCAACTTGCTTTTCTTCGCTTACCGTCATCTCGGTGGCAACTGCACGAAAATCAGATACTGATGTGTTAATGATGTAGTGCGTTTGCCCTTGGGCAGCAGCGCTATCGTCAATCACTACAGGCAGTTTTAAACTCGACTGAGCCGTGCGGATGTGGCTTAAGTTTGCTTCTACCGTCGGGCCTGCGTCGAAAATGTCTACATAGCCGCGGCAAGAAAAGCCTTCTTCTTCAAGAAGCTGAAGAGCAGGGCGTGTTTTGTCATGAACTTCGCCAATGACTTCTTGCGCTTCTTTGCTAAGCAGATTTACGTATATCGGGTACTTCGGCATAAGTTCAGCAATAAACACTTTATTACCAATGCCTGTTAAGTAGTCGGCAGTAGGAAAATCCATTGAAAAGAAATGGGTTTCCAACCACTCCCAAAATGGTGAGCGTCCTTCTTCGTCACTCACACCACGCATTTCAGCAATAACTGTCTCTGAGAAGCGTTCACGGTGCTCCATCATGAACAAGAATCGAACCTTTGAAAGGAAGCGGCCGTTTATGCCGCCGCGGGCTTGTTCGCGAAGAAACAGCGTACATATTTCAGTAACACCGGTGTAGTCATTACAAAACGTTAGAATGTCTACCGTGTTGTGAATGTTAAGCTCGCGCGAGGCGTGCACTACTTTGCTTAGGTGGTAATGATAGAACGCATCGTCTATACCAACAGCCGCTTCAATACCTGTTGTTCCCACTACCTGTCCGGTAGTGGTATCTTCCATTACAAACAAGTATGACTCATCGCCAGGTTCGGTTACGTTTGGTTTGTTAAACGCAGTTTCTGCACGATCAATTTTACGCTGCAGCAACTCGTCGTTGACAGGTAAAGACGTAAAGCCAATACCTGATTCAACGGCGATTTCTTTAAGCGCGTTATAGTCGGCCTTCGTGATAGGGCGAATGATATTCATGTTCGCTACTCGTGTTGTAATTATTCGGCGTTTACAACGGCAGCAACGGCGCGTTCAAAACGTGCAAGACCTTCTTTGATGTCTTCATCAGGAATAACCAGTGAAGGCGCAAAACGAATAACGTTCATGCCAGCAACAAGACACATAAGGTTCTCTTTCGTTGCAGCCATCATGAAGTCACGTGCACGGCCTTGGTATTTCTCATTCAACGCACAACCCAACAGCATGCCTTGACCACGTACTTCTTCAAATACGTTGTACTTTTCATTGATAGCACCTAGTAGTTCACGGAATAGGGCTTCTTTCTTAAGTACACCTTCAAGCACTTCTGGCTGGTTCACGATATCTAACGCTTTTTCCGCAACAGCACAGGCTAGTGGGTTACCACCGTAAGTACTACCGTGGGTACCTGGCTTAAGGTGTGCAGCGACGTCTGCTGTGGTAAGCATGGCACCAATTGGAAAGCCGCCACCAAGAGATTTTGCGGTTGTTAGGATATCAGGTGTTACGCCAAGACCCATGTAGGCATAAAGGTGACCAGTACGACCAACACCCGACTGAACTTCGTCAAAAATAAGTAATGCGTTGTGCTTGTCACAAAGCTCGCGAACGCCTTTTACGAAATCTGCATCAGGTGGAATAATACCGCCTTCACCCTGAAGCGGTTCCATCATTACCGCGCAGGTTTTGTCAGAAATTAGCGCTTCAAAGGCAGCTAAATCGTTGTAGTCACAGTGGTCAACAGCGCCTGGCTTAGGACCAAAACCGTCAGAGTAAGCAGCTTGACCGCCTACTGTTACGGTAAAGAAGGTACGGCCGTGGAAACCTTTGTTGAAAGCGATGATTTGGTTTTTGTCTTCACCGTGCTTGTCCAGCGCCCAGCGACGAGCTAGCTTCAATGCTGCTTCGTTCGCTTCTGCGCCTGAGTTTGCGAAGTAAACTTTATCTGAAAACGTTGCGTCATTTAGCTTTTTAGCTAAACGAAGGGCTGGCTCGTTAGTGAAAACGTTGCTTAAGTGCCAAAGCTTGCTGCCTTGTTCATTAAGAGCTTTCACAAGCTCTGGGTGACAGTGACCTAAAACGTTAACTGCAATACCGCCTGCAAAGTCGATGTACTCAGCTCCATCTTGATCCCATACGCGTGAACCTTCACCTCGAACAGGTACCATACCTGCCGGGTTATAGTTAGGAACCATTACATCATCAAATGTAGCGCGAGTTACGTTCATCTTTGTTACCTCTGCGTTGGGCGCCAATCACACAGTGTGATTTGGCTTATCGAATCTATGAGCACATTTTAGTACTACTTTGGTCGATAAGCGTTAATTGGGCGCGTAAAAACTAATCGGATTTGTTCAACAGTATGCCATTTTTTTTAACATTTGTCTTCTATGCAAAAGGCTGCAGCCCTTTATTTATAAGGACTGTGGCTTAATTTGCAGGAAAAGTGAATAACTATTAACTACTGGGCTATATCAATTGGTAATAATCAATTTTTGCGCTGAGAAAAGGGCTACATACGGGTTTTAATGCACTGTGAGGCAATAAGAAAGGGGGGATAGGACTGGAAGCCTTACCTGTTTAATGTAGCTAAAAACGGGCAAGGCATTGAGCAAGCGTCAATAATTTGGGGCATCATGCACATGAAATGAAAAAGGTGCATAACGAGTGCATGAATATCCACTAAAAAATTAATGATTCTCTTCGTTTTTCACCAAAGGAAGGGTGAAAATATCAATGGTTTTGAGTTTTTCGAGTGCACCTGCAGGGTAGCGTTGCTCCATGAAAAGCGGCTTTACTTCTTTCATTTCAACAAGCTTTAACTGATGTAACATCCGAATTTGTGTGTAGGTTCGGGCTTGATGAAGTACCTTACTGAGTGTTTTAGGCTGTGCGGGTACTTTATCGGCACACGCTCGCATAGGTTCTGCAATAGGCAAGCGCATTAAATGCATCCACTCCAGAATATCCGCGCTGACTGCATCTGCGAATTCTTGCTGTAGAGCAATAAGGTGGTTGGCTGAAGGAGCCACTTTGAGTAGCGCTTCATGTCGCTTTTGCTCTTTGTCTTTCTGGCATTCTTGCAACAGATGTAGCTGAATTTTATCGAACAGTTTGAAGTAAAGTCTTGTTACGACACAACGCCCCAAATTACTAAGCATCGCAAGGGTATAAGCCTGGTTTTTGTTTAAATCCGTAAGTGCTGCAAGGCGTTTCGCCGTTATGGCAACGCCAGTTGTATAAGGCGTAAGCTTTTGTTTAATTAGCGGGTAAGGGTCGGTAATCTGAGGCATAGCACGCTTTAAGATGAGCGACGGTATCAATGTGCGTAGGTTTTCAATACCCAAAAAGCTCAATGCTGTGCGCAGTGTCTCTACAACAATGATACGCCCACGGGAGTCTTTGCGTCTAAATTGTGGAGTATTCACCACAACGATCAGTTCATCATAAAGCCATGGCATGGTTGCGGCGATTGGCTCTAGTTTCGAAACCGAGCATGCTTTCACGGAAAGTGCATCAAGAAGCTCGCCGATATTTTCGGGCAAGTTAAGTACGTTTTGAACGAGCTCGTCGGTATAGCTTAGCTGCTCTGTTAATTCACCTAGAAGGATCTCGTGAAGATGGTGACTCACTGATTCAAGGTATGACGCTTCGGTTTTCTCTTGAAGGCGCTTGTTTTCAATCGCCACTTTTTCAACGTGCAGTAGCAGCCTGCGCGCATCACCTTGCTCCGATTGCTCGAAGCTTACTTCTCCCACCTTGCGCCTTCCTAGCATTTCCAGCACTCGCTCTGGCGATATGATCATATTTTCAAAACGATCATCTATCGTGGGCGGTGTGGTTGCCCCCATTGTCATATTAAAAGCACTCCTGCTCATAACTTTTTGGTGAACGGCAATATTATCGTACATCAGGGGCCTTTATTACTTTCGCTACGGTAATGATGAAAATGGTAGCTACTGCTTGAAAGCAAGCCTTATTTACCCTGCAACTGTTGATATTGCGTGTGCGATGCTTCGTATAATCTTTATTCAGCGCATTGGCTAAAACGAATTATGAAAAGTTAAACGAAAAATCAGTGAATTGCGAGTAATTCTGGCCTTCAAGCGTAACCTTTTACACTATAAAGGCGTATCGGCATCAAACTCGTATACTTAAATTGATTTAAACTGAAGAAATGCATCCAGTACGCTATGACCGTGTTCGGTAAGCAGTGACTCGGGGTGGTACTGCACGCCCCAAATAGGGTGATGATTATGGGAAATTGCCATGATTTCCTTTGTGCCCTTTGCGGTTTCACACCATGCATCAACACTCAGTGAGGCAGGTAGCGATGCGGGATCTAAAACCAATGAGTGGTAGCGCGTCACGTTAAACGGGTTAGGTAAGCCTTTGAACAGGCCACTGTTGCGGTGTGTTAGGGGTGAAACTTTTCCATGCTTAATCTCTTGTGCACCTACTACCTTGGCACCAAACACTTGACCTATAGCTTGATGACCCAGGCATACACCTAAAATAGGAATCTTGCCTGCAAAATGTTCAATCGCAGATAAGCTGATACCCGCTTCGTTAGGCGTGCATGGTCCCGGTGAAATAACTAACTGTGAAGGCGCTAAGCGAGATATGTCGTCTAAGGTCAGTGCGTTATTTCGCACCACTTCAACGTCGACGCTGAGCTCAGTGAAATACCGAGCGAGGTTATGAGTGAACGAATCGAAGTTATCAATTAACAGCAACACAGCAGTGCTAGTCCTTGGTATTTCTAAGTTGCGAAGGTTTTAGCCATGAAGGATTAAATGAACCCTTCATGGCGTGTAGCAAGATGTTGGAATTCGGCTGTTATGGCTTTGGAATAAAGCCGACTGCTTTGTATACTTTAGCCAAAGTTTCAGCCGCTCGCGCTGACGCTTTCTCAGCACCCTGACTCATTACGTCGTCAAGATATGCTCTGTCTGCGCGAATTTCAGCATAGCGGGCCTGAATGGGTTCAAGTAGAGCAACCACAGCGTCTGCAACATCACCTTTAAGGTGGCCATACATTTTGTCAGTATATTCAGGCTCAAGCTCTTTAATTGATTTACCCGTCGCAAGTGAAAGTAGGGTCAGTAAGTTAGACACGCCTGGTTTTTCAGTTGGGTTAAAGTAGATATTAGCTTGCTCGTCAGAGTCGGTCACGGCACGTTTGATTTTCTTGGCTAACTTCTTAGGATCTTCTAATAAGCCGATGAAGTTATTCGGGTTGTTGTCAGACTTAGACATCTTCTTTTCAGGCTCTTGAAGGCTCATGATGCGCGCGCCAAAGTCTGGGATATACGGGTCAGGTAGACGAAATACATCGCCGTATAGATTGTTAACACGTGTAGCAATGTCACGAGTCAATTCAAGGTGCTGCTTCTGATCTTCACCTACCGGTACTTTATCTGCTTGGTATAGCAAAATATCTGCTGCTTGGAGTACAGGGTAGCTGTATAAGCCTACATTAATGTTATTTTCGTTCTTCGCAGACTTATCTTTGAATTGAGTCATGCGATTAAGCTCACCCATTTGGGCGTAACAATTCAATACCCAAGATAGCTGTGCATGTTCAGGCACATGGGATTGCAAAAACAGAGTACTTTTTTGTGGATCAATACCGCAAGCAAGGTAAAGAGAAAGGCCGTCTAGACAAGCTTCAGCAAGCTGCTTAGGGTCTTGTCGTACAGTAATAGCATGCAAATCCACTATCATATATAAGCAGTCGTGGTCGTCTTGCATGGAAACCCACTGTTTAAGTGCACCCATGTAATTGCCAAGGGTAAGTTGTCCTGAAGGCTGACAGCCACTTAATACAACGGGTTTATTACTCATTTCTTTTTACCTGTAATACGTTAAATACTGTGAAAATAAAGCTTGAGAAAATAAAGCTTCAAAAATTATGCTTTAGACAGTGACGCTAGTTCATTGCGCATTTGCTCAATGACATCGCTGTAGTCGGGTTGAGAAAAAATAGCCGAACCAGCCACAAACATATCCGCGCCCGCTTCCGCTATTTCGCGAATGTTATCGACTTTTACGCCACCGTCAATTTCAATTCGAATATCGTAGCCGCTTTCTAATACACGCTGTTTCACCGCGCGTACTTTATCTAAGGTGCTAGGAATAAACTTTTGACCACCAAACCCTGGGTTAACCGACATAATAAGAATGTGGTGCAGTTTGTCCATGACGTGGTCAAGGTAATGTAGTGGCGTTGCTGGGTTAAATACGAGCCCCGGCTTGCAACCTGCATCGATAATAAGCTGTAGAGAGCGGTCTATGTGCTCAGACGCTTCTGGGTGAAAACTAATATAGCAGGCCCCTGCATTCGCGAATTTTTCAATTAAGTCATCGACGGGCTTCACCATTAGGTGCACATCAATGGGAGCGGTAATGCCGTAGTTTCTTAACGCCTCGCAAATCATTGGCCCAAACGTAAGATTGGGTACATAGTGGTTATCCATTACATCGAAATGCACCACATCAGCGCCAGCCTCTAATACCTTTTCTACGTCTTCGCCAAGTCGAGCGAAATCGGCCGATAGTATTGATGGAGCAATTAGGAATGGTTTCATTGCATGTCCTTTCATTCTAAAAACAACAAGGTGCGTTGCCACTTACGTTTCACCTTTGCGAAAGTTTACCCAAATCCGTGCTTCTTTACTATGCCAAGGGTTAATCAGCGTTAATTTCACGGAAATTTAAGATAAACGGACTTTGTCAGAACGTTGCCCAATTTTGGTGAGCGCGCGTTATGTTGGTGCGTTTTTATGCAGCGTTTTTTTGTTTTGGTGACAGAGGATGAATTTTTTAAGTGAAATAATGTTCTAAATTTCAATTGGTTAATTTATTTTTTGCGAGTTTTTTTGATGAACCATAAATGGGCATCAACTTTGCGTTATCCAGTCCAAAAAAGAAAACACAGACAGAAAAAACGAATTACAACAAGTTTGAATTTGACTGGAGAACACACATGAAAACATCTACAAAAAGAACAATACTTGCCGCTGCTATTTCTTCAGCGTGTCTATTAACAGCCATGCCTAGCTATGCAGAAGGTTCATTCACTGCTAACGCTAGTGCAACCAGTAACTACATCTGGCGTGGTCTAACACAAACAACTAACGAAGCCGCAGTACAGGGTGGTATCGATTACGCGCATGAAAGTGGTTTTTACGCGGGTACGTGGGCATCAAATGTAAGCTATGAATCAGACGACATTTACTCTTATGAGCACGACATGTACTTTGGTTTTTCTGGCGAGTCTGAGGGTATTGCGTACGACTTTGGTTACCTTTATTACAACTACGACGATGAAGCAAACTTTGATTTTGCGGAAGTTTACGGCACCGTAGGTATGGGTGGGTTAAGCCTTACTGTATACCTTTTAGCGCACACTGAAGCTGACGAAGGCGAAAATCAAGACTTCGGTTTTGCACAAGCATCGTACACCTCGCTTGATTACAGCATGGAGATCTTAAACGGTACGGAACTTGGTTTCCACGTTGGCTATCACGAAGGCGATTTCGCTGAAGCATTTAACGGTGTAGAGGGTTATGCAGACTACGGTGTTTCGATCGCTAAAGATGGTTTTAGCTTCGCTGTAACTGGCACTAACTTAGATGACGACGGTGCCGATGCATTGGATAACGACGCAGTGAAATTTACTGTAGCATACTCTATGGACTTCGAACTGTAATGACCTTGTAGAGGCCATTGGATGGCCTCTATCAAAACGTTGAGTACTAAAAGCCTAATGTGTTTTCGTTAGGCTTTTCATTTTTTACAAGCAACGCATTTTTAACTTGTTCGTAACCTGCTTTTGATTATAATGAGATTAATTTTTAAACGAGTGTAAGGAGTATTCAGGATGAAGGTTCTTCCATTTTTTGCGATTTGTGGAGCGGTAGCGCTTGTTAGCGTTGCGGTTACAAGTACGCCAAATTCACACTCGTCAGTATGCGAATTCCAACCCGTTACGGAGTTCAACCCCAAGTTGCCCGCAAGCCATATTCAAAACCAATGTGCCCGTCATCAAGAGGGTGTTGAGGAAGTAAGTTGGCTGTCATGGATAGCGGGGAAATCATCCTCTTTCCAATTCCACTTTTTAGACCTACTTGAGTTGATGCACAGCGACGAAGGTAATCGAGATTTCACCTCACCTGCTAACGACACTTAGGGGAAAATTATGCAGTCTGGTACTGGTTTTTGGTCAGTTCTAGGTAGTGTAGTTGCTAGTCTATTTGGTGTTCAGAGCCATAAAAACTACGAACGTGACTTTACTAAAGGCACTTTTATAAGCTTCGCCGTCATTGGCGTAATCTTGGTTGTGCTGTTTGTTGTTACGCTTTTTATGTTCGTTAAATGGTATACGGGCTATAGCGCATAGCAATTGCGTGAATACACATTAAAATCGTATGTGGGTAAGGCGGTCGATGCGCTACCTATAAGACGTTTTTTAGGCTCCACACACTAAACTGAAGGGCGGTGAAACGTCTTCTTTTTTCGAGTCTTTCGCTTTGGTGCGACGTTAGCTGGAGGGAAATAAGCCAAAATTTCATCCACTGGCTGTCGCTTTGCACCGTTTTGACTTATCGAACGCTTAACTGACAGCATACTGAAATCTGCCCCGTGATAAAGCGACCGAGTTAGCGGTAAGTCGTGATTTGAGATGAGGACGGGTATGCCTCGCTTTTTTGACGCGCGGGTGGCGAGCTCAGCCAGCTTCTCTTGAGATTCTTGTCCGAAGCTTCGCGCGGCATAGCTGGTAAACGCTGCAGTCTTGCTGATAGGAGCATACGGTGGGTCACAATAAATAACATTGCCACGCCTAGCTCTAGAAAAAACCTTTTCAAAAGGAAGACAAGTAAACGTCGCTTTTTGCGATTTTTCCGAAAACACAAACATCTCGTCTTCTGGAAAGTACGGCTTTTTATAGCGGCCAAAAGGTACGTTAAAACGCCCTTGAAGGCTGTAGCGGCATAAACCGTTGTACCCATGTCGGTTTAAATAAAGAAAAAGAATCGCTCGGTAGTATTCATCTTGCGTTGCGTTGAACTCTTCGCGCAAGTCATAGTACATCTTTTCTTCATTGCGACTTCCATCAAAAAACGCGCGTGCATCGTTAATCAGTGCATCGGGCTGCGCTTTAAGGAAATTGTATAAGTTGATGAGATCAGGATTGATGTCATTAAGCAGGTAGCGTTTGTATTGCGTATTCAGAAATACAGATCCGGCACCAACAAACGGTTCAATGAGTTTATTGGCTTGCGGTAATCTGGCCTGAATATGCTCAACCAAGCTGTATTTGCCACCGGCCCATTTTAAAAAAGCCCGGTTTTTTTTCTGCATCATGCTTAAACGTTACTACCTAGACGGAATGAAGACGGTGGTTTTTCCGTGCGCCGCCGTTCCAAGGGAAAGGGTCGTCTTTATACTTTTATGCTGATCAGTATCAGATATCACCACACTAAAGGTAGATTGTAACTTTCATCAGTAAAACGGACAACCAACAAGTGTCGCAAGAACGGAATTTTGCTCATTTACTGGAAATATTATGACCACACGGTTGTGAAATGACTTAATTTTGCGCTTTGCTCATCTCTGAGAGGATTTGGTTTCCTCGCTTTATAAAAGCATTTTGTTTACCTGGATATTCGGGTAAATTTGTTCGTGCTTGTTGCGCTTGAGATAACGACGTGTAGATTTGCTTGTTAACTACTACAAACCAGTCGCCACCATAGCGCGTCGTTTTATAAATTCGCGTTTGCTCAGTTAGATTGTTTTCTCGTAGGAACTCACTGAGAACAGACTCACTTTTCATCGCTAACAACTGTATAGCGTAGTCATTTTCCCCAATCCAGCCTTCTTGACTCGATTCAGTGGCCACTGTGGTTGGCGCTACATTATCGTTGACGCCGTCCGAGTTTGATTTGGCACCTTGAGCAGGTTGTTGATCACGTAGCGCACCGTTGCTAACCACCTCTGAACCATTGGAATCAGTGGTATTATCTCCAATCGGGGCATTCTCAAACTGGTTACTGTCTGCCTGTTCTGAAGATGGCGTAACTTCAGGTAAGGATGAAACCGCATTTTCCCAATTGGTAATCAACGGACCGTTATCTGACGATTCATCAATTAACGAGCCACCAACGTCTGCACTATCATCATTGGGCGCGGAAACAAGCTCTACGTTGCCTATTTGGTTGGTTGCTTGAGTTGCTGAGTTTGATGCTGTTGTTTCGCTTTCATCGGTTTCACCATTGCCTATAAGCTTGTTATAAGCAGATCCGGGCTCAACCTGCGTTCTTTCAGGTTCTGGCGAAGGTTGACTGATAGGCGCAAAAATCGATGCTAATTTATCACCGTATTGCCAGTAAATAAGGCCAGAAAACGTAGCAAGGAACACGCATATAACAGCGATATAAAACCACTTAGACTTTAACGGGTTGATAAAAGTTTGCGTATTTTCACGCTGTCTATTTTCTAAATGAGCCTGAAAAGCCTCGCGACGTGAAGCAATCATTTTGTCGAGCTCTGACTCGAAGCTAGGCTGTTCGCTAATGACTGACTGGCTGCTAATTATTAGTGGGGTTTCTGTATTTTTTGCAGGAAGCCACTGCTTGGCGCGCTCAGCCCATTCGTTATTCGCGAACAAAAGCACATTTAAATGCTGCTTGTTACCAGCGAACCGACTTTGCAACACCAAGTCCCATAGTTCTTGCAATAGTGCATCAGGAAGATTGTGGGCTTGGGTGATGGCTATAAGAATTGGACCTTCGTGACTATTTAGGTCGGAAAGTAGTTCGTTTAGAGGCCTAACGAAGCTACCCACCACTTGACCAAGAAGCTGCCGACAAAGTTGTCGACGGTAGTCAGAGGGCTCCATATTTTCTTGTGCAGTTAAATACGCAATCTCGGTATCATCGTGCTGCTGGAAGACAAAGGCTTCAAGGGTCTTTTGTTGTTGAGCAATAGACTCACCACTGACAAAAATCAGCTGAGAAGAGTAATTGACCAAATATTCCAAACGTTCATGCAGTTCACTTTGCATGGGAGTTTGCCCTTATTCACCGTTGCTTTAAAAACTGTCCTGCAACGCATTTCTTTATGATTCCAACTAACGTAGGGAAGTCAAGATAGACGCGTTGCCTGGTTGTCGCGAGGGCTAATGACTAAGAAAGGATGTCAGTAAGAATGGCGTCCGTGACGTCCTTGGTAACAACCGCTTTGCCTATGCCTTGAGGAAGTACAAATCGAATACTGCCAGCTTCCACTTTTTTATCGCGTTTCATATGCTTAACGTAGTCATTCTTTGTCATACTATTTGGGCCTGCAACCGGTAAAGCAAATGCTTCAAATAGCGACGATACGCGTCGTGTTTCTGACGCTTCAAACCACGTTAATGCTTCAGCAGCTTTACAAGCAATTATAGTACCAGCGGCTACCGCTTCGCCATGCAGCCAGTTACCGTAGCCTTGCTCGGCTTCAATAGCGTGACCGAACGTGTGGCCTAAGTTAAGAATGGCGCGTAAACCACCTTCACGTTCATCTTTTGCTACCACGTCTGCTTTGATTTCGCAGCAGCGAGAAATAGCTTGGGTAAGAATTTCAGTATCAAGCGACGTAAGCGCATCTACATTACTTTCAAGCCATTCAAAAAACGGTGCGTCGTAAATGATACCGTATTTGATGACCTCTGCCATGCCAGCAGCAAACTCTCTCGCGGGTAATGTAGCTAGGGTATCAGTATCAATGGCCACATAAACCGGTTGGTAAAAAGCGCCAATCATGTTTTTGCCGAGAGGATGATTTACCGCGGTTTTTCCACCTACTGATGAGTCGACTTGAGAAAGCAAAGTTGTAGGAACTTGAATGAAGGGCACACCGCGTTGGTAAGTTGCCGCAACAAAGCCAGTAAGATCACCAATTACACCACCGCCAAGTGCGATAAGTGTCGTATCTCTTGCAGCGTTTAGCTCAAGAAGGCGTGTCATAACCACTTCGAATTGGGCAAGATTTTTGTGTTGCTCGCCGTCCGGCAAAATAATGGTTTCAACCTGAACATTACCACACGCCGCTTTAGCGGTTTCTAAATACAGTGGGGCAACAGTTTCGTTGGTAACAATGACGGCAAGTGGGCCTTTTATATAGGCACTAAAAAGGCCAGGTTGCGAAAGCAACCCAGCCTCTATCTGTATAGGATAGCTACGTTCTCCAAGTTCCACAGTTAAGGTTGACATTGGCGTAGCACCTCCTATTACATATTTAATTTATAAACCAATTTTACTGATAATCTGATTCGCTACAGCACGCGCACTTTGGTCGTCTGTATCAACAATGTAATCAGCAACTTCTTCGTAAAGCGGGTTGCGCATTTCTGCAAGATCGCGAAGTACTTGTTCTGGATCTTCGTTTTGTAGCAAAGGACGACGTTTGTCACGTTGTGTACGGGCAACTTGCTTATCGATTGTCGTTTGTAGGTAAACAACGATGCCGCGGGCAGATAAACGATTACGCACAGCTTTAGTTACAATAGAACCGCCGCCAGTAGCAAGTACAATACCTTGCTTATCTGTCAAATCGTTAATGACGTTTTCTTCGCGTTTACGGAAACCGTCTTCGCCTTCAAGGTCGAAGATCCAGGCAATGTCTGCACCCGTGCGGCGCTCAATTTCCTGATCCGAATCAAAAAAGTCTAGGTGAAGTTCGTCTGCCAGATGTCTACCGATGGTACTTTTGCCAGCACCCATTGGGCCAACTAAAAAGATATTACGTTTTTCAGCCATATTTGCTTATATCACAACTTAATCATGTTAGGGGCAGTGCACTGTTGCCTTACCAGCCTACCCATTGACTCGTGCCTATTTAGTGTCCAATAAGCACCACTCCTTAAACCTCGCTTAAATTTCGAGGCGGGGATTATCTCAGTTTCATGCAAGGCGTTGCAAGTTTTGTTACTAACAAATAGCGTATACCTGTAAATTTAGTTACAAAAAAAGGCTGAAAACCAAAAAAGCGCACAAAAATGCGCTTTTTTGAAGGCTAAAAATGAGGATTATGGTCTTTCAGTGACTATCTTAGGTGTCACAAAGATAAGTAGTTCTCGTTTTTGCTGAAGTTGTGACGAGTTTCTGAAAAGGGCACCAACGACAGGCAAATCACCAAACAAAGGCACTTTCGACACGCCATCAGAACTGGTTTGTTGGAATATGCCACCTAATACGATGGTTTCGCCGTTTTCTACCAATACCTGCGTTTTAATTTCTTGGGTATCGATGGCTACGGCCTCACCAGTAGACGTAGAAACGGTTTCGCCACGGGTATCTTGCGTAACAACTAAATCCAAAATAATGCGATTATCAGGCGTAATATGTGGCGTAACTTTCAGTGACAAAACGGCTTTTTTGAACTCTACTGAAGTCGCACCGCTAGACGTTGCTTGTACGTAAGGTATTTCCGTACCTTGTTCAATGTAAGCTTCATGCTGGTTAGCAACCGTAATACGAGGACTCGCAATAATTTCGCCTTTGTTTTCAGATTCTAGTGCGGAAAGCTCAAGGTCTAATATGGTGCCATCAACCAAGCTCGCAATTTGAAAGCCAATGCTACCCGCGGCGCTGGTCACAGGCAGGTTCACATTAAGGCGATTATCAATGCTAGGCACTATGCCGCCGGCAATGGTGTCTGCGCCCTCAAGGCTTCCCGACACACCATTATCGTCTTGACGGTCGCTGAAACCCCAACGAACGCCAAGCTGCTCGTCTACATCGTCAAGCACAGTAACCATACGGCTCTCAATCAGCACTTGCTTCACTGGAATATCTAACGCATTGATGGTTTTTCTTGCTTCATCAATAGAGGCTAACGTGTCGCGAATAAGTAAAGTGTTGGTTCGTTCGTCTACTGTAACCCCCCCTCGCTCAGATAAGATCCCGCCCTCTGTCGACTTTAAGATCGTGGCCAGGGCAGCAGCTTTTGCATAGTTAACAGGAATATTAACCGTATGAAGCGGCGCTAAGTCTGAAACTTGCTTTTTAGATTGAAGGGCTTGGGTTTCACGAGCCGATAGTTCTTCAGCCGGTGCAATTAACAAAATGTTGCCCTCTAAGCGTTTATCCAGACCTTTAACGCGCAAAATCATGTCGAGTGCTTGATCCCACGGAACGCCCGACAAGCTTATCGTTACGTTTCCTGTTACGGTGTCGGTGGTCACTAAGTTAAACCCATTAACCTGCGCAATAATTTGTAAAACTTGTCTCACAGGAACATCTTGAAAATCGAGTGAAATGGGGTCGCCTGTGTATTTCTTTTCCGCTTCCAAGGCGTCTTGCTGCGCGCTGTCCATTGGCGTTATCGCCATACGAATTACGCCGTCTTTTACCGTATTTTTAACCGTAACTGGGCCCGAATAATTAACTTCAATTCGCGCGCCATCTTTATCTTCGAATGTCTCGATGGTAGAAACCAAGGTACCGAAATCAGTCACATTAAGTTCTACTAATTGGTCTTCGCCTAACTTGGTGTTTGGTAATGTAAGGGATACCTTTCCTTGTGACTCAATAAGCTGAAGTTTTGGCGCTTGGCCCTCAAAACTCACCAGTGTTACAGCGGTATTGTTAGCTGCTTGAGTAAAGTCGATGTTTGTGACCGTGGTGGTAACGGTTGATGCATTTCGTTTAGTATCAGGGTCGACTAACAAAGGCTCTTGGGCTTTTACTGGCGAAACAAATACGGTTAATGAAAATATTGCAGCCACAGCGAAAGCCAGCCAATACCATCTAGGCACTCTACGATTCAGAGATTTGTTAAATATGTATCGTTCGGCCATGCTTACTCTCCCGCCTTCGATGCTGTAGTCATTGTTGTTGTTTTCCTTTGCCAGCAGCCCGCACCATCAGGTAATAACTGTTCAATAGTAATTGAGTCGGTGCTAATTTGCGTAATTTTGCCATAAAACAAGCCGATACGACTCCCTACTTTAGCTTTATGTAATACGCCATCGTTACTTTTCAATAATGCCCACTGCACTCCCTTAACGGCAAAGTTGCCAGTCAGTGCGAGGGCGTCCACGCCATAGGCTTCCAATGCTTCTTTAGGTCGCTGGAAGTTTGGCTGCAAACAGTTTTCTACCCGTGCTTTTGCTACTGGAGCGGCGTTGTTCTTAGGGCGATCGAACGGGCTTCTTAAAGCGCTTGCCGAATAGCTAAAAGGTGGGTGAGTCTTGAATTCTGGATACGGTTCAATTTGTGGCTGAGCACGCTCTTTAACACTCTGTGTATAGGCATGCAGATCGTCGAGTTTAGGTGAACAGCCTGTTACTAACAATATGATCAAAAGAGATAAAAACGAACGAATCATTGTTCATCTCCTTCAATGTCTGTCGAGTTTTCCGAACGATAAGTTTTCGCCTGTAGCTTCAGCGACAGACCATTTGCTTCACGCTTTATGTCAAAATCGTGAAGCGTAACGATACGAGGTAAATCTGCGACTTTGGAAACGAATTCGCCAAAGTTGTGATAGCCACCGCTTACTTCCATTTCGATAGGTAGTTCGGTGTAAAACTCTTTTGGTACTTCTTGTTGCCAGTTAAGCAACTCAAACGTGAGGCCCGATGCGGTACCAACGTAAGTGATATCGTCAAGCAAACCCGGTGTTTCGTTGCTGGTTGGAAGACTTTTCAGCATAGACGAAAAGTCTTCCTTAATTTGCGCAAGTTGGGCTTGGTAGGCTTCTAAATTAGCCGCAATGCGGTATTTTGCTTCGAACTGTAGTTTTAATTCTTGTTCTTTTAATTCAGCCGCATCTTTAATCGGTAATTTGGGGCTTATTAGCATGTAGTAGCTCAATGCACCTACCAATATTGCGACAAACGCCGCCACAACAATGCGAACTTCGTTTGGCCAAATAGCGATTTGTTCAAAGTCGAGTTCGTTGAGTTCTTTTAGTTTTGAAACATCAAACTTCATGGTTATTGCGCCTCACTACTTTCTATTTCTAGCGGAGCAACATTGGGGTTTATCGAAAACGTAAGCGTAAAGTTGCTAATCGCTCTCGCTGCACTGCTGTCAGATTTAATGGTAGAAAGCTCTGCGGCAACGAACACTTTCGAGTTGTCCAGCGCGCGCATAAAGTCGGAAAGACGATTGTTCGAATCACTAGTCCCTTCAATCTCAATACGGTTATTGCTTCTGGTCATAGACTCAAAGGCCACACCGGGAGGAACGAGTTTAGCAAGTTCATCAAATACTATAGGAGCCACATTGCGACTTGCTTGCAGTTGCTCAATTAATGCCATGCGCTGCTCAATGGCATTTTTACTATCTTTAACCTTTTTTATCTCTGCAATTTGCGCATCTAAAACCGCGATTTCCCGTTCAAGGTATTGATTACGCGAGTTTTGATTACTGATTTGCTGGTCGATAGCTTGACCAATGAACCAAAAAATCAATCCTACAATGGCGGCAACGGCAAGTAGCCCTGCCAAGTATTGTTGTTTTTGATGTTGGCGCTGCTTCTCTCGCCAAGGTAGTAAATTTACATGTGCCATGGCGTAAAGCTCCGGCTCGCTAGACCCGCTGCAATCGCAAGCTGTGGTGCAATTTTGCTAAGTCTCGTGGCATCAAGTTTAGGGTTTATCGACATGTTGCTAAACGGATTGAAGCAATCAACCTCTAGGCCTAAGTCTTGTTTTAAAATGTCGACTAACGGTTCAATAGTAGCGGCACCGCCGCTAAACAGTATTTTGGTGGGGCGCTCTGCATGTAGCGTGCTCATATACATTTGTAATGCACGGTTGATATTTTGCTGTAGGTTAGCGGCAAATATAGGAAGCGTATCTTCCACCCAATTTCCAGACAGCGTGCCATCTAGCAGCTGACGCTCTGCGGTTTCACGCTCAACCATATGAATGGCGCTAATATCGTTAATTAGCTGATTTAAGCCAAAGGCGTGCTCTTTGGTGTAGATGACGTCGCCGTTTTTTATTACGCATATTTGAAGTAGCGAGGCGCCCACATTAATACAGCAAAGTGGCATGTCTTCGGTATGAGGCGCATGGAAAAAGTCCATGGCATTGCCGATGGCATAATTTTCCATATCAACAATTTTGGGCTCAAAGTTAGCTTCTCTTGCAAGCAGCAAGCGACTGTCTACCAAATCTTTATGCGCAGCGGTAAGTAATACATTTACTTTTCCAGTGTGCGTTGTGCTTGGCCCCATTTCTTCAAAATCCAAATATACTTCTTCAAGCGGATAGGGAATGAGACTGTCGGCTTCGATCTCAATTTGATTTTCTAAATCGTAATCGCTTTGCTCTGGGTCCATATAGACGATTTTACTGATCACTGACGTACCAGCCACAGCAACATTTGCCAGCTTTAATTTTGTTTTTAGCGACTTTCGAATTTTCTTGAGAGCAATGCTTACTGACTCATAATCTTTAATATCACGCTCAGAGAAAGCGATTTTGTTAATTGGCTCACAGGCATACCCTTGAAGGACGAACCCGTCTTTCGATTGCTCTAACCACACCGCTTTTATTTGACGCGTGCCTATATCTAAGCCCACAATGGGCGGCAGCTTTTTCTTAAACAGCGATTTCATGTGCAAGTGTCCAGTTTCAAAGGTAGTTGCTCTAAAGTACAATGTTACTCTAATAGTCTTATGCGTATGGTTCTAGAGATAACACATACGTATAAAATATACGTCATTTCAACAAAATGTCTTGGTATCCGTTACAGTGAAGTACATCAAACCACTTATTTTATTTAGTTTTCTATCAGGCCTTCTTGGTTTTGCAGCACTGGTAGGTATTTACTTTTATATCAAACCTGACCTACCAAGTGTTACTGTACTTAAGGATGTACGCCTGCAAACACCCATGCAGATATACACCAAAGACGGAAAACTTATTTCACAGTATGGAGTTAAACGGCGGATCCCCGTAAAACTTGAGGAAGTCCCGCAAGAATTAATTAACGCCATACTCGCTACCGAAGACAGTCGCTTCTACGAACACCACGGTATTGACCCCATTGGTATAATGCGTGCTGCAGTAAGTTTAGTCCTTACTGGCGAAAAGCGTCAGGGAGCAAGTACGTTAACCATGCAGCTAGCACGAGGGTTTTTCCTTAGTCGGGAAAAAACCTATATCAGAAAGATCAAAGAAATCTTTATAGCACTGCACATGGAGCAAGAGCTTTCTAAGCAGGAAATTCTTGAGCTGTACCTCAACAAAATCGAATTGGGCCATAGAGCTTTTGGTTTTGGGGCGGCCGCCCAAGTGTACTATGGCAAACCGCTTAACGAACTCTCTTTAGCTCAAATTGCTACTATTGCAGGTCTTCCAAAGGCGCCATCAGTGCTTAACCCTATCAGCGGGCCGCAACGTTCTGTCGAACGCAGACGCGTGGTCTTACTTCGTATGCTTGACGAAGAGTACATCACTAAAGCGCAGTTCGATGAAGCTGCCAATGCGCCAGTTTCAGCGAAGAAGCACGGTGCTGAAATTGAAGTGGATGCGCCTTATTTGGCCGACACCATTTATAACGAAATGGTAGAGATTTATGGAAAAGAAGAAGCAGAAACCGGCGGATACCAAGTTTTTGCGACTGCAACGTCAGATCTTCAATTAGCTGCTCAGCGTGCGGTGGTTCGAAATCTTCATGACTATGATGAGCGTCATGGCTATAAAGGCGCCCTTGGCTACTTATGGAATATTCCTAAGCCAGAAGGAAAGGATGACGCGATTCCACAACTTTCATTGAGCTATGACATAAGTGATAAGACAACACGAGAAGAGTGGGATAACGAATCAATCATGCGCGTGCTTGAAGAGATTCCTCACATTAAACCTCTTTTGCCATCGGTTGTTACGAAAGTAAATGAGCAGTCGATAGAAGTGTTGTCTGTAGATGGCAAAGCAATAACAGTCGAGTGGGATGGACTAGATTGGGCCCGACGCTACATTACAGACTTTAGGCAGGGTAGTGATCCCAAAACCGCTTCAGATGTGACTCAAGAAGGGGCGGTCATTTATATCAGACAGCAAGAAGGGCAGTGGCGCATTTCGCAAATCCCTGAGGTGAGCGGAGCGTTTATCGCACTTAATCCGAAAAACGGTGCGGTTGAAGCGGTTGTTGGTGGCTACAGCTTTTATCAAAGCCAGTTTAACCGAGCAACACAGGCCAAGCGCCAAGTGGGCTCGAACATCAAGCCTTTCGTTTATTCTGCTGCATTAGACAGTGGCTATACCCTTGCATCCATCATCAATGACGCTCCTATTAACCAATGGAATGCGGCGACGGGTGTAGCTTGGCGACCGCAAAACTCGCCAGCTGAGTACGACGGCCCAATTAGAATGCGTAAAGCCCTTGGGAAATCGAAAAACGTGGTATCGGTTCGACTATTGCGTGGTGTTGGTCTTAGAGAAACGGCCGATTACTTAACGCGCTTCGGTTTTAATAAAGACGATATCCCACTTGATGAAACCGTATCCCTTGGGTCGAGTTCACATACGCCGCTTGAAGTAGTAAGAGGTATGTCGGTCATTGCGAACGGTGGCTACTTAGTAAACCCTCATTTTATCAGCAAAGTGCTTGATGAAAACGGCGATGAGCTTTGGAAAGCAAACCCAGTTTGGGCGTGCAATCGTTGTGAAAATCAAAGCGATCCAGAAATACTACCTGAAGACGAAGAAGCCGATATTGAAGCCTTACTTGCCGCTGAACTAAATCAAGATATTTTACTTGGCGACGTCGATGATGACGAAGCTGCAGAAAAAGTGATTGCGCCTCAGGTTATTACTGCTCAAAACGCTTTCTTAGTGGCAGAAATGATGCGAACGGCTGTGAGAGCAAACGGAAATTGGAGCAAGAAAACCTATTGGTTAGGCACCGGCTGGCGTGCTCGTAATATTCTTCAGCGTACTGACATAGCTGGGAAAACGGGTACAACGAATGACTCGCGAGACACGTGGTTCAGTGGTTTCCACAAAGATTTGGTGGCCACCACATGGGTAGGCTTCGACAACATGGGGCGTCAGTTAGGGCGAGCTACGCGAAACCAAAACCTTATTAATAAGAATGCTGAGAAATTCAACTGGATAGGCAACGCAATGATCGGCATTGAAGATGGAGCTAAAGCTGCTGAGCCAGCGTGGATCAGATTTATGCAACATGCTCTAGAAAATAAACCACATACGCCAATGCCCGTACCAGAGAATATAGTGCGTGTTCGCATTGATCGTACCAGTGGAAAGTTGACCAGACGAACAGACCATACGACACTATTCGAATATTTCCTGCAGGGAACCGAGCCAACGACTTATGTTCGCGATGACGAAGTGTTGGATCCGGCCACGCAGGATACGACTACTGCGCCTGAGCCAGAAGAAATATTCTAATTACTAAGAGGCACGTTGGACGCGTGCCGCTTCAGGCTTAGGTGATGTATTTGCCTGAACACATTATCGGAAAACCAATGTCAGAAGATTCACAGCGATATCTTTATATTCCTCATGCCGGCCCTTCATTGCTGGAAACCCCCCTACTGAATAAAGGCAGTGCCTTCACTGCACGGGAACGTGCGGCGTTTAACCTGACGGGTCTAGTGCCACCAAGGTACGAAACCATCGAAGAGCAGGTTGAACGTGCTTACATGCAATACAGCAGTTTTGACGAAGCACTAAACAAGCATATTTATCTGCGCGCAATTCAAGACAATAACGAAACCTTGTTTTACCGCCTAATTCAAAAGCACATCGATGAGATGATGCCCATCATCTATACCCCTACTGTAGGTGATGCATGTGAGCAGTTTTCAGATATCTATCGCAGTTCGCGTGGCTTGTTTGTGTCGTATGAAGAACGTCACCAGCTTGATGACATTGTTCGCAATGCTACGAAGCGCAAAGTGAAAGTGATTGTTGTGACTGACGGTGAACGCATCTTAGGCTTGGGAGACCAAGGTATTGGCGGAATGGGCATTCCTATCGGTAAACTATCGCTTTACACTGCGTGTGGTGGAATTAGTCCAGCATATACATTGCCCGTAATGTTAGATGTAGGTACTAACAACGAAAAGCTGCTAAACGACCCAATGTATATGGGGGCGCGCCATCCGCGTATTGGACAGGAAGAATACGACGAATTTGTTGATATGTTCATTAATGCTGTGAAGCGACGCTGGCCCGATGTAATGATTCAGTTTGAAGATTTTGCGCAGCCAAATGCTATGCCGTTATTAAACCGCTATCGCAACGACGTGTGTTGTTTTAACGACGATATACAAGGCACTGCTGCCGTTACCCTTGGTACTATTTTGGCGGCATGTAAAACCAAGCAGCAAAAGCTACGCGACATGAAGGTGGTGTTCGTGGGTGCGGGTTCGGCAGGCTGTGGTATTGCTGAAATGCTCATTCAACAAATGGTATTTGAGGGCCTGACTGACGAGCAAGCACGTAAGCAAGTGTTCATGATTGACCGTTTTGGTTTGGTAACCGAAGGCATGGAAGGTCTACGCGACTTCCAACAAAAGCTTCAGCAGAAAAATGCTGACTTGGCTGATTGGACGTTCAGTGGAGATTATGCGTCACTACTTGATGTTATGCACTGCGCGCAGCCAGACGTACTTATTGGTGTTTCAGGCCAGCCTGGCTTGTTCACTGAACAAGTTATCCGTGCCATGAAGCAAGGTTGTGAACTGCCAATCATCTTCCCGTTAAGTAACCCCTCACGACAAGTTGAAGCGCGTCCTGAGCAAGTGATTGAATGGACAGAAGGTGACGTGATTATTGCTACAGGTAGTCCGTTCAAGCCTGTAGAGTACGATGGCAAAATATTCCCTATCGCTCAATGCAACAACTCTTACATCTTCCCGGGTATTGGCCTTGGTGTTGTTGCATCTAAAGCGAAGCTAATTAGTGACGAAATGCTGATGGCTGCAAGTAACGCACTTGCTTCAGCGTCGCCATTAGTCAACACGGGTCAGGGTTCACTATTGCCACCCCTTGCTGCCATTGCAGAAATTAGCAGAGAGATTGCTTTTGAGGTGGGTAGAGTAGCGATGGAGCAGGGACTTGCTCTTGAAATGTCTGACGACGCATTGCGCGCCAGCATTGAGCGTAACTTCTGGAAAGCAGAGTACCGCCCTTACAAGCGGGTAAGCATCTAGTATCCGTTAACGTTATAAAAAAGCAGGCTTAGCCTGCTTTTTTTGTACTTGTGAGAAACGCTTTCACCATGACTTACAACCCAAAAGCTGAAGTAAGCCACCGTCTCACTGCTGGAACTTCATCCATTTCGCGGCCGAACTCCAACCAAATGTAATATGGTGTTGCCTATGCGCAACATTTCCTATGTGTTGCTCATATGTATTCTCGTTAATAAGCTCCTAACCTACTGTTATTAAATGATTAATTCTTGTTGGCACAATGATTGATACACCTCTTTATAGTTACAACAAGGAGCAAGGGGTGTTATTGATGACCACGTTAAAAAACAAGGTAAGTCCTTTCTACGCGCGAATTATTAAGCGCTCATTCTCTACGTCATTAGTTATGGCCGCTCTTGCAACACTCTCAGCTTGCGACGCATCTAATGTTGATGTTGCAGCACAAGATGAAAAGGCTGCTAAAACGGCTGTTAGTACAGTTTCAGAAAGCCCAGTAGATGAGCAAAGTGAAATGTTTGCATATCTGGATGAGTCCGACTTAATTGATGCCTACTACGAGGTTAAGTAATTTGCGGCTAATCCTTTTTACACGCTATCGATTCTGCCTCGGTTATCGCTGGCATAAATCTTTATAGCAACTATCGATAGTTCCAGTTTGCGGGCAACGGACTGCTCGCCTTTTATTCATAAAGCCGCGCTCTGGATAAAGCTAAAGCGCGGCTTTTTTATGTCAATAAACGTATATCGCCGTTTATTAGTCGACGCCGTTGAGCTATAAGTCTTTAAAAGCTGTTCTTAGTAGCTATGTATTGCACTAACCTTAACGATAAAGTCATTTAAAGGAATTGCTATGTCGACAGAAAGTAACTACACACCACCAGAAGTTTGGACTCAGGCTGAGGATGACGGCAACAAGTGGGCCAGCATTAATCGTCCTGTGTCAGGCGCTACCCATGAGAAGGCTCGTCCTAATGGTGAACATGGTTTGCAGCTATACTCGTTAGCTACGCCTAATGGTCAGAAAGTTACCATCATGCTTGAAGAGTTGTTGGCAGCTGGCGTGAGCGAAGCAGAATACGACGCTTGGCTGATTAACATTGGTGAGGGCGAACAGTTTTCTTCTGGGTTTGTTGACGTTAATCCGAATAGTAAAATTCCTGCTATGGTCGACACGACAACGTCACCAGAAACCAAGCTATTCGAGTCTGGGTCAATCTTAGTTTACTTGGCGGAAAAATTCGGTAAGTTCATTCCGCAAGACGCCCATGCAAAGGCGGAATGTTTCAACTGGCTGTTCTGGCAGGTGGGGTCAGCGCCTTACTTAGGCGGTGGTTTCGGGCACTTCTACAGCTATGCGCCATATCCAATGGAATATCCTATCAACCGCTTTACCATGGAAACTAAGCGTCAGTTAGATGTGCTAGACAAGCACTTAGCAAACAATGAGTTCATGGCAGGTAGCGAGTACAGTATCGCTGACATGGCTATATGGCCGTGGTACGGCAACTTGGTGCTAGGTAATTTATACGATGCAGCCACTTTCCTTCAAGTGCACGAGTACACCAATTTAGTCCGCTGGGCTAAGCAACTAGAGCAGCGAGAAGGCGTTAAACGTGGCCGTATTGTCAATAAGACCTGGGGTGACGGTGGTCAGTTAGAAAACCGCCACAGCGCAAAAGATATCGACGACGCACTCACCAAAGCCTAAATAATGGGGTCAGAGTACATTTAATTTGGGGTCAGAGTACATTACTTTGGTTAATCGCCTTTTTAGCATCAGAATGGCTAACGAAAGGCATCAACATAAAACGGGGTCAGAACCTACTCTGGCCCGATAGCTTAAAAAAGTACTCTGACCCCAATTTTCAGATGAGCTCTGCAACACTCTTTAGATAGGCTTTTTGAAGTGGTGTGAAATCCCACTCATTCAAAGCTTCATTAAATTCAAAATTGCCCACACGACCTCGCCAGCGTTCAGTGGGTACTGCCGGCCAATTTTTTATGTACACCAGCTTTCCATGAAGGCAGTGCAACACTTCAATTTGTGGTGATTTGGTATCGGCGTAAGTTACTTTCTCAGAGACAATAGCGCCTTCTTCACAATCTTGGTCGAAAAACACAAAGCCGCGATAGCTGCCGCTTTCTGTAATAGTAATGAGCGATGCATATTCTTTGCTTTTAGATACTTTTCTCAGCGCAGGCAAATAGCCATCGACTCGTTTTATTTGAAGCCCCTGTGATTTGTTGTGCCATTGCCATCCTGAGCTGCCCATAAAAGAAAGCTCGTTATTTTTATCGTTGAAATGGCTTAATGTTTCAAAGGTTTTCCAAGACGCAAAAGTGATAATGCACAGCATTAAAAAACCAGTAATGAAGATGAGTGGCTTTGCCATGTCTCAAGCCCTTAGCATTAGACAAACGTTTGTCTCTTTAGTTACGGACAAAGGTCAAAGCTAGACTTTCATTGCAAAAAAGTAATACGCAGAGAGACAAATGTGCTGTGGCCTTAGAGCGTTCTGGTGCTGGCTTAATAACAGGAGAGACGCCGCTTAACGCTTACCTGACACTAAATACAGCGACATAAAAAGCCTCGCGTATTCGTTGTCTCGATAACACCACATCAATGTATCCTAAGAATGAAACTAATCTTGGACAATGATTCAATAATTACGATTATAACTATCTATTTTGTTTGTTTTAATTGTTTTATTAAATCAGCGATCATCTGTTTAAACGAAAAGCGTGATTAACACCATTTCTTTAATCACACACTGACACCCAATTTTAGTAAGACTAAAAATCGGTGAGAAATAAACAGAAGGAATTCGCAATGAGTAAGTGTCCATTTTCAGGTGCAGCTATAAAACCTACTACGCTAACGTCTAGCAATGGTGCGCCCGTTGCCAATGATAATCAGAGCCGAACAGCGGGACCACGCGGGCCGGTTACGTTCGACAACCATTATTTGTTTGAGAAGCTTGCGCACTTCAACCGCGAGCGAATTCCAGAGCGTGTAGTTCACGCAAGGGGCAGTGCTGCATATGGCACCTTTACGCTAACTAAGAGCTTATCTGACTACACTATTGCAGACTTTCTGCAAAAAGAGGGGCAAAAAACCGACGTGTTTTTGCGCTTTTCTACCGTAGGTGGTGGTCAGGATTCAAGTGACTATGCCCGTGATCCTCGTGGTTTCTCAGTGAAGTTTTATACCGAACAGGGAAACTGGGACATGGTAGGAAATAATACTCCGGTATTCTTCTTACGAGATGGCATCAAGTTTCCTGACTTCATTCACAGTCAAAAGAAAAACCCGCGTACGAATTTGCCGGACCCGCAGGCCGTGTATGAGTTTTGGGCGAACAACCCTCAGTCATTACACCAATCGACAATCTTGATGTCTGATCGCGGTATTCCACTTTCATATCGTCATGTGAATGGCTATAGCTCTCATACGTTGAGTTTCTGGAATAACGCAGGCGAACGCTATTGGGTGAAATGGCACTTTAAAACTAACCAAGGTATTAAAACGCTAACTAGCGAAGAAGCGGCAAAGATGCCTGCTTATGGCGCTCAGCAAGACTTGGTCGAAAGCATTGATAACGGCGAATTTCCATCGTGGACCGTAAATGTGCAGATTATGAATGAAGAGGAAGCGCGTAATTACCACATTAATCCGTTTGACCTAACGAAGGTGTGGCCGCACAGCGACTTTCCATTAATTGAAGTAGGGCAGTTGGAGTTAAACCGTAATGTTGATAACTACTTTGCAGAAACTGAGCAAGCAGCGTTCGCGCCGAGCAATTTGGTACCGGGTATTGGTGCGTCGCCAGACAGGATGCTTCAAGCGCGACTAATTGGCTATCAAGATGCGCACAGATACCGCATTGGTGCAAACTACAACCAAATACCGGTAAACGCGCCTCGTTGCCCAGTGCACAATTATCAACGAGATGGAGCCTTTGCGGGAATTAACCTAGCACTTGCAGGAAGTGGAGCCAACTTCTATCCAAACAATCGCGCGCGAGTTGGTGAGCCGGCTGAAGCACCAGAGGTTCAAGAGCCGCCTATGCCGCTTGAGCAAGACGCATGGTTAGATATTTACGATAACCGTGACGAAGATAACTACTCACAGGCCGGTGACCTTTTCCGCATTATGAGTGAAGATCAAAAACAGCAGCTGGTTAACAACATTGCTGACGGCTTAAGCCAGGCAACGAAGGACGTTCAAGAAGCCATGTTTGTGCAATACGATTTAGCCGACAGCGATTATGGTACTCGCGTGAGAAAGGCGGTAGCCAGCAAATAGAGTAAATGGGGTCAGAGTACTTTATTAAAATGTACTCTGACCCCTTTTTTACTGGGTAGCGACTAGGGCGTAAACGTGCAAGCGAATGGCCTGAAGTGCGCGTTCTTTCCAATTGTTCCAAGTAATACGGTTGCTAATTTCGTGCTGATTCAACGTAATATAACCATGATTTAGTGCCCATACTTGCATAGCTACATCTTGCTTTTCTTCAACAGACAGATCTTTTTTAATTAACGCAGCGGTAAGCTTAGTTAGCGTGATAAAGGCTTTTTCACCTGCCTCGATAGCTTCATCTGATGGCGTATAGTCTTTCAACTTAGAAGCAAAAATTAGTCGATAATGGGCCGCATGAGTTTCTGAAAACGTTAAAATACGCTCGCAGCCATTAATCACTTTTTCTGCCGCAGTATTGCCATCGGCTGCCAACATTTCACGCTCAACTAATTCGAAACCTTCGATGTAGAGCGCATCTAAAATACCCTGCTTACCTTTGAAATGGCTATAGATGCCAATCGTTGACATACCCGCACCGTCAGCAATGGCACGCACGCTAAGTGCATTCGTTCCGCCTTTCAAAAACAGTGCTGAGGCAGCGTCTAAGATCTTTTGTCGCGTATCTTTTTTCATTTACACATCATTTACATGTTGCGCAATATAACACCGTTATGTAAAGTGGTTTTATAACGCCGTTATATCTCTTGGTTTAACACTTAACCTGCCTGCCCGCAGGTTGTTCATAAGGACACTATATATGAAAACTGAGCAATTAACCTGCGATTATTTAATTGTTGGTGCTGGCGCGGTAGGGATGGCTTTTGCTGACGTACTACTTCACGAAACTAACGCTAACATTTTGATTATAGATAAAAATGCGAAGCCCGGAGGGCATTGGAACTATGCTTATCCCTTTGTCACTCTTCACCAGCCTTCTGCTTTTTACGGCGTGTGTTCAAAAGAGTTAAATCGTGGCGTTATTGATAAAACAGGATTGAATGAAGGCCTAATGGGATTAGCTTCAGGCCAAGAAGTGAGTGCGTATTTCGATGCGGTAATGAACGAAACCTTTTTGCCTTCAAACCGAGTGCAGTATTACCCGCTTTGCGAATACAAGGGCAATAACCAGTTTGTTTCTATGTTAAATAGCAAGCACTATAACGTTACGGTTAACAAGAAAATTGTTGATGCCACTTATCTAAACACTAATATTCCGCTTACTCATACACCTAGCTTTACCCGCGACGACGACGTTGCATTTACGCCGGTTAATACCGTGGTTCAAATGATTGAAGGCTTTAACAACTATGTGGTTGTTGGTGGGGGTAAAACGGGTATTGATACCTGCCTATGGCTGCTTGAAAATCACGTCGCCCCGCATAATATCCACTGGGTAGTATCGCGAGATGCATGGTTACTGAACCGGAAAAATACCCAGCCCTTAGATGACTTCTTCTTTCATTCTATTGGGGCACAAGCAAACCAAATGGAAGCTATCGCTGCGTCAAGTTCCATCGAGGATATGTTCGACAAACTAGAAGAGCGGGGCGTTTTACTGCGTATTGATAAGAAAGTAAGACCCAGTATGTTTCACGGCGCAACGGTGAGCGAATTAGAGCTTAAAGCCTTACAAACTCTACCATCTGTCGTTAGACAAGGTCGGGTTAAACATATCAGCCGCGATAAGCTCAGATTTGAAGATACAACGTGGAGTATGCCAGATAACGCGTTGGTTATTGACTGCTCAGCTTCTGCACTTACTAATTTAGAAATGAAAGCGGTGTTTGATGGCGACACCATCACCCCTCAAACAGTGCGTGCCTATCAACCTGTTTTTAGTGCGGCGCTTATTGCTCACGTTGAGGCGGCCTACAGCGATGAACAACAAAAGCAGATGCTGACACAAGTGGTCCCGCTGCCTAATCGCGACATCGATTGGTTACCAATGACTGCAGCAATGTTACGAAACATGCAAATTTGGGGTGAAGACCCAGCGCTTAAAGCGTGGATTTACCATTGTCGACTAGATGGCTTTTCAAAAATAGTACACGGCGTGGCAAAAGACGATATGCAAAAAATGCAGGTGTTAGGGCGATTGAAGCAAGCAGCGGCACCGGCCATGCAAAAGCTGATGATTTACATACACAGCTTAAAAGCGAGCGGACAGCTTTAAAAGGTTATAAATATCGATGAAACAGTTTCAAATAGACAAAACGAACCCAAATCGCTTTCGGATAAAACAAACAGTTGATAGCCCTGATAACGCGCAGACAGAGGGTGCTGGAAAGGCAAAAAACGTAGTAATCAAAATTGAAAGGTTCGCGTTTACTGCCAATAACTTGACCTATTATATGGTGGGTGACAAGCTTGGTTATTGGCAGTTTTTTCCACCCATTAATACAAGTAGTAACGAAAACTGGGGTGTTATTCCGGTATGGGGCGTGGGTCAAGTAATTAGCTCTAACAACGATGCGGTAGAAGTAGGAAGTCGTTTCCTTGGTTATTTCCCGCCCGCTGAATATTTGGTTATGGCTAACACTACGGTGACAAACAACAATTTAATAGACTGTAGCCCTCATCGTTTGAAGTTGCCCCAAGGGTATAATGTCTACCGACCACTTCCTTCACTAACGGCCCACGCTAACGCTGAAATAAGCACTAAGCAGCACGAGCAAGAAAACTTTCAGATGTTGCTGTGGCCGCTTTACGCAACATCCTTTTGTTTATCAGAAGTGGTCGATGCTATACCTGGGGCACAAAGAGAGCAGTTATTAGTATTAAGTGCTTCAAGCAAAACCAGTTTAGGGCTTGCTTTTGCGTTTAAAGAAGCCGGTATTAACGCAATAGGTGTAACCTCTGAAAAGCGTGTTGCATCACTAGAAGCATTGGGTGTATACAGCGCCGTTATTGGTTATGAACAGCTGGACATGTTGCAACTGAAAAGCACTGTTGTGGTCGACATGTCAGGTAATGCTCAGGTCAAAGCATCCATCAAACATAAACTTGGTGAACACCTAACAAGATACATCAGCGTAGGGCTTACTCACTGGCAGGACATTAAGCCGTCAAGCGATGAGGAGTTCTTCTTTGCTCCTGCTCATATACAGCAGCGTATGTCTGAGATTGGGATTGCTGAGTACCAGAAGTTAAGTAGCGGGTTTGTATCAAAAGCCATTGTGTGGAGCGCCGGTTGGTTAAACGTTAAAGAGCGTGAAGGGTTGAGCGCGCTACAAGATGACTTTAGCGAACATCAGCAAGGCCTCATTCCTTCAAATGAAGGAAGAATATACACACTTGCTTAGCGCGTAACCAGAGCGCCCATATTGAGTTCGAGCGCTTTGATAAAAAGCGCTCGCTCGAGGGTAATATCACACATACTGATTAAAATAATTGGTGACCTTAGGCCATAAATGCTGACATTTACGGGAGAAAAACTTCATGTGACCTATTTCTTTTACGTTGTAGGCCTGTGGATCTAGCTCCTCAACTTCTGCTTCCATATTGGGGAAAACGCTAATCATATCGTGAACGTTATGAATATTAGCAATATCGTCGTCATTGGCGAGCAGCCATTTAGAAGGTATCTGAATGGTGTCGTAGTGATGCTCGTTAACATCACTGCCAAAGCCTGTTTTTACGTAGCCTTTACCGTTACACCATTTTTGCCACTGACGGGCCACTTTTTTAGGTAGTGGCTCTCCCATGCCGACCCACTGAGATTTAGTATGGCCGAACAGTAAATTACTCACGGGAATGTAGAAATTCATGAAGAAATGGGCTTTTAGCAAATAGCTTTTACGCATGTTTCTCAGACTGCCCGAAGAGCTACCAAAATTACAAAAGGCAGTAAGGTCGTGCACATTATGCATCAAACCCAGCAGCTGACCACCTGCACTATGACCAACAAGAAAGTAGGGGACGTTAGGGAAATGAATTTTCAATGTCTCTAGCACCGCTGGCATATCTTGCTCGCCCCATGTTACCAACGACGCATCGCTTTCTTTAACGCTGCTTTTTACCGAACCGCCAATACCTCTGTTATCGAAGGTGATAACACCAAAGCCTTGTTCACATAAATAGGCGGCAAAAGCGCTGTAGAATTGCCGTTTTATACCCGTTGCAGGGCCAATCATAACTGCAGCTTTAGCGGGGGAATGTGGAGTAAAAAGTGAAGCTGCTAGATGAGTACCATCTTCACAGGTTACTTGAATATCCTTTGTCATCGTCTTGCTCACAAGGCATACCTTAGTTTTCGTTACGCTTCTGGTCATACCAGTAAAGCGCCGATTGTTAAGATTTGCAATAGTACGACTATTTCAATTTCTGATAATTCCACATGTTGAACGCAAGTCGCGATTTTCATGTTTTTATGCGCGTGCTTTTGCCGTCTTAACCCAATGCTCAATAGGAGCCGGTTTTCCAAATAAATATCCTTGGAAAATATTGAAACCCATGTCTTTAAGTACACGCAGCTGCGCCTGTGTTTCTACCCCTTCGGCAATGGTCTGCATGTCTAGACTCTTAGCGAGGTCTAGAGTCATCTTAACAATCTTGCGATGTCGTTCAGACGTTTCTACTCTTTCTACAAACTCTCTATCTACCTTTATAACGCTAGCAGACATATCAATAAGCTGGGAAAGTGATGCGTGACCAGTGCCGAAGTCGTCAATAATAATGGTTGCTCCCACATTGGCTAACGACGTTAAGCGTCGCTTAGTCTCGTAATGGCTGGCTAATACAGACGTCTCTGTTAGCTCTAATTTAAGGCGTTCTCCGAGCTCAGGGCTCTCTGAGAAGCGACGTAATAGCTTTTCATAAAAGAGGTCGCTAAGTAATTCTGGCCCCGATAAGTTGATCGCTAGGGGGACCTTGGGTAGGTTGCTAGGCCACTTGTCTAAAAGTGCCAAGGTGCCATCGATAATTTTTTGTGTGAACAGTACTTCCCATTTGTTTTCTTCCACCAAAGGCAGAAACTGAAATGGTTGAAGAACGGTACCAGACTTTGGCTCTTTCAATCTTGCCAGCACTTCGTAGCCCACCGTAACGCCATGGAGCGACACCTGAGGCTGCAAATACAAAGCAAGACACCCATTATCAAGAAGGGCCTTTACCTTATCTTTTTGTTGCGTATTTTCTCGAATAGTTTTCACCGTATTGATACTAAAGGAGATGTACGGCGCGAATTCATCGCTTTGGCTTAACGCTATTGCGCAGCACTCGGCGGCCGCATCTAAACTAATTTCACGACTGGCATGATAATGCCCCGCTCGCCATTTCAGCATATGTTCTACAGTGCCTCGCGCTGAGTTGATAACCATGCTGGTGGGCAATCGACGCTCAAGATAATGTTCTATACTTTGTGTTGAAAGATGTTTGCCGTTTACGGTAAATAAGAATTTAGCGCCAGGGAATTGATATACCGAGACATCATTTGTAAATTCGCTTTGTAAAAGTGACGCTACGCTTAAAAGCAGCTGATCACCTTGACTGTAACCGTATTGCAGGTTTACTTCTCTGAGGTTAGCCAGTTTCAGCAGGACAATATGTCGATTTAAAATACTCTCGCTCGACTCCGCTATTTTCCAAAAGTGATGGTTTTTCAGTCCCGTTAGTTCATTAAAATAGTGCTTCTCATACTGCTGCTTCTTGAATGCATCAAACTCCATCAAGCTTTTCTTATTGGCGGATATATCATGGCAGTGGATAAGTTGTTTTTTGTGATGCTCAAGGCTAGCAGGTTGAAGCTTAAATTCTCGTTCGGGTGTGTTAAAAATGGAAGCGTGTTGGTTTACACCCTTTGTAATGGGGTGAGATAAAGAGAAGAGATCTTGAATATATTCACTCTCTGGCCGGTACTTTTTGACTAGCGCTCTTGCAGCCTTGTTAGCCTGAATTATGCGCCCTTGTTCGTCACAAAAGAAAGACGGTGTACCACCATTGTTAAAAATTTCCTGATAACGGCTAACAAGTTTATTAAGCTTTTTGCTTTGTAATAAATTGTGCTCAGACTGTTTTTCTAATGACGACATGACCCGCAGTACAGCCATTGGAATGCAGAAATTGAAAAACAGGAAAATTAACGATGCTAAATACGTGTGGGTATCCGGCAATGTAATATCAATGCCGAACAAAGGAGATACTTGCGTATTGTTCAGCAGTAAATAATACGGAATGAGATTGAATAGCATGGTCGCAATGGATGCTTTCACCCCATACAAAACTCGAACAATAATAGGCAGCGTAAACAGCAAAAGTAAGCCATAACGCGCCGATTCTAAGTCTATTGTGAAGAAGAGTATGCACAGGGAAGCTCCAACTACCGCTAAAACTAAGCACGCAGAAGCGATCTTTATATGCTTCAAGCCTATCGAAAGTGTGGCGAAGAGAAAAGCAGTGAAGCCCAGCGTTAAGTACATAACATAATAAAGTTCCTGTACATACGCAGTATATGAAGAGTGCGCCACGATGGCCGAGGTAAGGACAACGCCAATGAGCAGAATAGTGCGCAGCACACTGAGGCGCCACACGTCAGCATCGGTGGTTCTTAGGTTATCTTCATCAACTAAAAGATAGTGTTTTAAAATTCTTATTGTTCGAGAAATCACTAGTAAACCGCTGACGTTTAAATAAGTTCAATACTAGAGTGTTGCAAATAATTCACCGGAGTGAATGGTTTAATATAACCCTTTGCTAATGTGAGTGGTAGCAATAAACATAGTCATAACACTAATATATTCAATATGATATAAAAAGGAGAGGGAAGTTTCCTTACTAATTAACAATAAGGAAACGTCTTAATTGATTGAGCTTAGTGCGCAGGGCCTTATACCGATAAAGTGAATACTTTAGAATTACGCTGGAAGTTATATAGCTCTTTCTTCACGGCAGGTAGCGCACTTATGTCAGCAGGTTCAAACCCTTGCTCTAAAAACCAGTGTGCGGTAACTGTGGTCAGTACAAAAATGCTGTTAATACCGGCTTCTTTAGCACGGGTGCGCACTTCATCTAAAATCCGTTCGCCACGGTTTTTGCCGCGATAGTCTTGGTGGGTCGCCACACAGGCTAGTTCGGCACAGCCGTCTTCAGGGTATAAATACAAGGCTGCACAGGCGATGATCATGCCGTCGCGCACGATGACAATAAACTGGTTAATTTCGTTCTCTAGACGCTCACGAGAACGCTTTACCAATACGCCGCTTTCTTCTAGCGGTTTTATCAGCTTTAAGATACCGCCCACATCTTCAATAGTGGCTGCACGCAGTTGTTCATAATGGTGCTCCATAACTAGTGAACCCGTTCCGTCGCGGGTGAACAATTCTTGAAGCAAGGCGCCGTCTTTTTCAAAACTGATGCAGTGGGCACGAGGCACACCTGCAGCAACGCTGGTGGTAAGGGCACTTAACACCGTATCTTCGGTGGTAATGTCGCCTGCCATGATAAGCTGTTCTAATTGAGGGCGTTCAATGGTGCGAAGTAAACGACCTTCGCGGTTGTATACACCATCAAAATTCGAAAATACGATCAGCTTGTCAGCTTTAAGGGCTATAGCCGCCTGCGTAGCTACATCTTCGTGAGACAAGTTAAACACTTCTCCCGTTGATGAATAGCCCATAGGCGATAGCAGCACAATTGAGCCATCGTTTAAGTGGTCGTTAATGCCGGTCGTATCAATACGACGCACTAAACCAGTGTTTTCAAAATCAACGCCGCCTCGCACGCCCATTGGTTTGGCAACGACCAAGTTGCCCGAGCACACGCGTATTTGCGAGCCGTGCATAGGTGAGTTTGGTAGCCCCATAGTCAATAAGGCTTCTACCTGAGAGCGTACCGAGCCGGCGGCATCTTTAACGCACTCAAGGGTTTGTTTGTCGGTAATGCGTACACCGCTTTCAAAGCGACCTTCGATGTTGCGAAGGGCAACGCGCTGATCAATCTGTGGGCGGGCACCGTGCACTACGACCACGCGCACGCCTAAGCTGTTAAGTAGGGCAATGTCGTGAATAATATTAGGGAAATTAGGATGTTCGATGGCTTCGCCACCGAACATCAAAACGAAGGTCTTTCCCTGGTGAGCATTAATATAGGGCAGTGAACTGCGAAACAGTTTTATGCCGTCATGATGCGCTAATACCATCTAAGCAGTTCCTTGTCGCTACCCTTGCTTATCCAAGTCTTCCAGCTCTTGATACAGTGCTTTCGTCACGGTTTCTTTGCTGGTGCCGCCCAAGATATTGCGTTGATTCACGCCGTACTCTAGCTGTAGTACCGGGTATACGTCGTCTTCAATTTTATCGCAAATAGCCTGCATGTCGCTAAGTGGTAAATCTTCAATGGCACAGCCTTTGTCAATGGCCTGAAGCACAACGCGTCCTGCAATATCGTGGCCTGTTCTAAACGGTACACCTTTACCTACCAGATAATCGGCAAGTTCAGTGGCGTTAGAGAACCCTTGGGTTGCCGCAACACGACAGCGCTCTTCGTTTAACTGCAGTGAATCAAGCACTTCGCTGGCAATACATAAACAAATATGCCACTGATTAACCGTATCGATAGCCCCTTCTTTGTCTTCTTGCATGTCTTTGTTGTAGGCAAGAGGAAGGCCTTTCATGGTAACTAGCAGGGCCTGCAATGAGCCAAACACACGGCCACATTTGCCGCGCATTAATTCAAGCGCATCAGGGTTTTTCTTCTGCGGCATAAGCGATGAACCAGAGGTTACACTATCGCCAAGCTGTAAGAATCCTGCTTCGCCAGAGTTATAGAAAATCATGTCTTCGGCAAGACGTGACAAGTGCATCATGCTAGTGCTGGCTACAAATAAAAGCTCTAGCACAAAGTCTCTGTCCGACACAGCGTCTAGGCTGTTAAGGCATGGAGAATCAAAACCCAGTTCTTCAGCAATGGCGTGACGGTCTACAGGGAAAGTAGTACCTGCCAATGCGCCTGAACCTAAAGGGCACTGATTCATGCGTACTTTCAAGTCGTCTAAACGGCTTAAGTCACGCTTTAGCATTTCAACGTAAGCCAAGCACCAGTGTGCAAAGTGAATAGGCTGTGCACGCTGTAAGTGGGTGTAACCTGGGATTATCGCTTCTTGATGACGGCTAGCGGCATTAAGAAGCGACTTTATTACACCTAAAACATCAGCGCGAAGTGAGGCAATATGTTCACGTACCCACAAGCGAAAGTCGGTGGCAACCTGATCGTTTCGGCTACGCCCGGTATGAAGCTTACGACCAATGTCACCAAGCTTCTCTATAAGCGCTGCTTCAACAAAGCTGTGAATGTCTTCTTCGCTAGATGCGTTAAAGTCTAGTTCACCTGCATCAGCTTTCGCTTTTAACTCGCTCAATGCAGACTCAAGCTGGGCTTGTTCATCAACGGTCAATACGCCTGCTTTTTGCAGCGCACGCGACCAACTGATAGAGCCTTGAATATCTTGGCTTGCCATAACTTGGTCAAACGGCAGCGAGTCGTTAACCTGTTTAAACATACTACTTGCACCGGATTCAAACCGGCCACCCCACAACGCCATGTGATGCTCCTTAAATGCTGTTCTGACTTAAGCTTTACTATTGTAGGTAACGCTTATTGTTCACCTTGTTTTTTCAATGCTTCGATACGACTTGAAAGGCTGAACAGGCGGATAAAGCCTTCAGCGTGCTTCTGGTCGTAAACATCGTCTGCACCAAAGGTAGCAAAGTCTTCAGAGTAAAGGCTGTTCGGCGATTGACGCTGGGTAACCGTAGCTTGACCTTTGTATAGCTTAACCACGATATCGCCTGTTACTTTCTTCGCAAAAGACGCAGCACCAGCAAGCAGTGCATCGTTAAGGGCAGTGAACCAACGGCCGTCGTACATCACGTGTGAGAACTCAAGACCAATCTGCTCACGGTATTTAAGCGCAGCTTTATCTAGCACCATAGTTTCTAGGGCTTTATACGCTTTAAGCAGTACGGTGCCTCCTGGTGTTTCATAACAGCCGCGTGACTTCATACCTACAAGGCGGTTCTCAACAATGTCGATACGTCCAACACCATGCGCCGCAGCAACAGTATTAAGTTTAACTAGCGCTTGATACGGCGATAGTGCCTCACCATCAACATGAGTCAGTTTTCCTTCGTCAAAAGACAGGGTTACGCGCTCTGGAGTATCAGGTGCATCTTCAGGATCAACCGTCATGGTCCACACTTGCTTGGTAGGCTCTTGCCATGGATCTTCAAGCTCGCCACCTTCGTGTGAAATGTGCCATGCGTTTGCATCGCGGCTGTAAATTTTGGTTGCTGACGCCGTGGTTGGAATATTGCGCTCAGCTAGATAAGCCAATAAGTCTTCACGGCTTACCATGTCCCACTCACGCCATGGCGCGATTACCGTAAGATCTGGGGCTAGAGCAGCAAAGGTACTTTCAAAGCGGACCTGGTCGTTACCTTTACCCGTACAGCCGTGGCATAGTGCGTCGGCACCTACTTTGCGCGCAATCTCAACTTGCGCTTTGGCGATAACCGGACGTGCCATTGACGTACCCAGTAGATATTCACCTTCGTAAACCGCACCGGTAGTGATAGTTGGGAAGATATATTCGCTTACGAACTCTTCTTTCAAATCAACAATGTGGCATTCGCTTGCGCCAGATGCGATAGCTTTTTCATGAAGACCTTCTAGTTCTTCATCACCTTGACCCACATCTGCTGCAAACGCGACAACTTCACAGCCATAGTTTTCTTTAAGCCATGGAATGATGGCTGATGTATCAAGCCCGCCTGAATAGGCCAGCACGATTTTTTTAACGTTTTGCATCTAAATAATCCTTCTAAGCGTCTTTGTAGGCGTCTTTTTAAGCGTTAAGTAATTGAGTAAGAATGGCGTTTTGGCCATGCATTCTATTTTCGGCTTGCTGCATTAATAGCGATTTATCGCTATCAATCAACGAGCCCGTAATTTCTAAATCGCGATGGGCAGGTTGGCAGTGCATAACGTAGCTAGCACCGGTTGCTTCCATCAACGCTTCGTTTACCTGATAAGGCATGAACTTTTCTTTGATCACTTCAAGTGGCGTCTCGTCACCCATTGAAAGCCATGTATCTGCATAGATAACGTCTGCGCCGTTAGCAGCACTAAGCTCTGTGCTTTCAACAATCGATACACCCGTTTTCTCGGCAATCGCTTTGGCTTGCGCCACAATTTCAGGTGCCGCTTCGTGCCCCTCTGGCGTGACTACAACTTGGTTGCAACCCAGAAGCGCCCCAACAATTAACAGAGAATGGGTTACATTGTTGCCGTCGCCTACATAGGCCATGGTAAGACCTTCGGTTTTGCCGAAGCGTTCAAACATTGTGAGGTAGTCGGCAAGGCCTTGGCATGGATGATATTTATCACACAATGCGTTGATAACCGGCACGTTAGCCGCCTTAGAAAAGGTTTCTAGCGTATCGTGAGAAAATACGCGAGCAACAATGGCGTCAGCCCAGCACGCAAGGTTAGCGGCGGTGTCTACTGCGTCTTCACGGCCTGCTAATTTGCCCGACTGCACATCTAAATACACCATGTGGCCGCCAAGCTTGTTGATACCAATATCGAAGCTAACGCGGGTTCGCAAAGACGGCTTTTCAAACAGGGCAACAATTGACTTCCCCGCTAGCACGTTGCTGTAACTTGCTGGGGCTTGTTTAATTTCTACAGCCAATTGCAGCAAGTTTTTCATTGCGTCGGGTGTCCAGTCTGCAAAGGTTAGTAGGTCCTGTTTCATTGTACTTCTCCGGCATTGCCTTTTGTAAAGTCGGTGTGGGGTAAATCAGCGTTTTTTGACGGTGTATTTGTCAGTGCTGAGGGCAGTATTTGCGTGCCCGTTTTTTTATTTAAAATGTCGTTGATGTCGGCGGCCCAACTCGCGATATACACTGCGCGGCCTAAATTCTCCGCTGAGGCGAGTGCCGCATCCACTTTTACTTTCATCCCGTCGGTAATAACGCCTTCATCTGCGTACTTCGATATGCTTGCAGCGCTAAGTTCGCTAATTGGCAATTTGTCACCATCAAGCACACCGTCAACATTGGAAAGGAGTAAAAGTTCAGCGTTAAGAAGCTCGGCAATAACCGTTGCGGCTTGGTCGGCGTTTACATTTAGTAATCTGCCTTGTGGGCTTGAACCAATAGAACTGATAACCGGTAGTGTTGACTGGGCTAATACGCTTTTTAGAAATGATGCATCTGCTGTTGACGGTACGCCCACTGCGCCGTATTGGTCAGCTAGTGGCTCACACACCACCATATTGCCGTCTAACAACGACAAACCAACAGGGGTTAAGCCTGAAGCCAAAGCCGCTGCGCATAGCTGCTTATTGGCAGAGCCTGCGAGTGCTCCACAGATATAAGGCATATGTTCATCGGGCGTAACCCGAAGGCCATCTATTTTTGTGCTTTGAAGACCAAGACTCGCCATTAGCGTCTCCACTAATGGTCCGCCTCCGTGAACCACTGCAACGGGGCGTGTGGCCTGCACGTCTTTTACGCTTAGAAATAAACGTGTCATTGCGGCGGTGTCGTCGAGTAATGCACCGCCAACTTTAATTACAATTGGTGAAACACTCATAGTACTAACCCTGTCTCTACTGGTTGTTTCGTCATTATGTTAAGGCACTGTATTGCCTGAGAGGCAGCACCTTTCATTACGTTGTCGATTGCAGCGGTAATCACTGCGTATCCAGATGCTTCATCTAACTTCCAATGCAGATCAACAAATGGGGTATGAGCAACGTCATCAATTTTTGGAAAACTCTTGCGCAAACGCACAATGGGTTTATCAGCATAGGCGTCAGTGTACGCTTGTTCAAGTTGTGCGCTGGTGGTACCAGCTTTAACCTTAACGGTTACGGTCGCCAAAATTCCTCTTTTAAAATTACCTAAGTGCGGCGTAAAGATAACAGGGGTGCCCAAGTAAGCTTCAATCTCTGGGGTGTGACGATGGCCTAGCACACCGTATGCCTGCAGGCTAACTTCAAAAAAGCTTGTGGTTAGGCTGGCTTTCCTACCTGCACCCGATACGCCGGAAACAGCGTTAATTACAGGGCGTACGCTTTCATCTAGTAAATTGTTGTGAGCAAGAGGTTTAAGTGCACTAAGGCTCGCAGTGGGATAGCAACCCGGCACAGCGATAACGTCGGCAGAGGCAATTTGCGCTTCGTGCCACTCGGCAAGGCCGTAAACAGCTTGAGCCAAGCTTTGCTCTTGCGTATGTGGAAAGCCGTAGAACTGTTCGAAGACATTGGTGTCTTTTAGCCTGAATGCACCCGACAAATCGAGCACTTTGGCTTTGCCCGAAGATAGGACAGGCATCCAGTCGTGGCTCGCCTCGTGAGGAGTGGCAAGAAAGATAAAATCGACACCGTCAGCCATTTCTTTTAATGCCGCATCCGAAATAGGCGTCAGTGTGGCATTAACGTGAGCCAAGTTGCCGTGAAGCTCTGCAATATTTTTACTCGCATCGCTACTATTCTCAGATACGTAAGTCCCCGCTAATGCAAGTTTAGGGTGCTGAATAACTAACTGAACAAGTTGTGCCCCTGTGTAACCACTGGCACCAATAATCGAAACGCTGTACATAATCAAAAATTCAATAAAAGGAGAAAAAAAACACTTTTTACCTTTGTAAACTGGTTGGGCGTAAATCCTTGCCTAACCGCTACCACATTACAAAGGTAAAAAGTGTGCTACCGCAAAAGCATAGAAAGGCGCACGCATCGTCGTACGCTATGCATCGTGTAGCCAGCCAGGGGAGAGGTAAACTCTTTATCGTTGCCAGTGGTTGAACCAACAACGCGAGTTGGTTGTGTCATCATCAATTCCTATCAAGTCGCAACTCAAAATTATGAGTTGGATGCTTTAACCGTCGACTAGTGTATCTAATCTGAATGTTTATGCAATAAAAATGTATAAATATTTTATTGGGTGGTTGCGGCGACTACGCCACAAAAAATATAACTAATAATATATTTATAGTTGTGACAGTAAGTTGACAAGTTACGCAATAGAACTGAATATTTATACTCACTGTACGATATGGTTGAGTGGAAATGTTTACCAGTAATGCACGTCGTTCATCATTAATGCTTGATATGACTAGTTACAGTGTCTAACCATGCAAAGCTGGTAAATTGTTACCGTATGTCGACAGTGGCCGTGAGTATTGGTTGTTAGGATTAACTCGGAAAATAAAATGGGCAAACTTACCTTGGCGCTTGTTGCGCACGATCATAAAAAGCCTGAGCTACTTGCTTGGGTTAAGCAGCACATTGATGTGCTCAAACAGTGTAATTTAGTGGGAACAGGCACAACAGGCGGTTTAATTGCCAATGAAACGGGGCTAGAAGTTACGCGCTACAAAAGTGGCCCGCTTGGTGGCGACCAGCAGATAGGAGCACTCATCGCTGAGAACAAGCTAGATGCACTTTTCTTTTTCTGGGATCCGCTAAACCCAGCGCCTCACGACCCTGATGTTAAAGCGCTGCTACGACTGTGTTCGGTATGGAATGTGCCAGTCGCCTGCACACCCGCCACAGCTGACCTAGTAATAACGTCGCCGCTTTTTCTGTCACCCGACTACAAGCCAGTTAAACCGAATTTTTAAGATTGGTTAAATCAACGGCCTTGTAGTTTGGTGGGCAGAAGCTGGTCTTTAGGTTAATTGAAACCTCGTTGAACGAACTGGTAGGCAGCATCTGCTGCCTTGTTGGTTATTCCGGCGGTTATATCATCAGTCTGAATAGATGCGGTGGCATCACTCGCATGCGTTTGTGGCGCACCTGAAATGTTAGCACTTACCTTACTGTCGATGCTTGGATTGCTAAAAACTGACGCGAGTAAAGACTGCCCCATCGACCACATATTGTTTGAAATACTTTGACCTGTCACATTCTCTACGGTCAAATCGATAGCGTTATACATTAATCCGCCTATTCCGCCATATAAAAAACTTCCCGCCAAGCTTGCTGCCGCGGCCGTGTGATTTGACGTGGTTGCTTCATAAATATCCGAAACTATGGGTAGGTGATTTGCAATGTTTAACGCATCAAATCCGTCTTTAAGATCAAGCCCATCGTCTCCGAAAGCGCCGGAATACAAATTATCGAAGAGTGTTGGAGTCGTATCACTTTGATTATTGGCGGCCGTGTTGCTATCACCATTTCCCAGAACGCTAGTAGTAGCATTTACGGACGTATCATTGTTGGTAACTAGCGATTGAAATACATTGTTTTGCAATGCATTTAACAGCGTGCCTTGCATGGTGGCAATTGCATCATCCGATAAAACCCCATTGACGCTACTCGTACCAGAAAGCAAAGATAATGCGCCTTGAACATCGCTGGCTGTGCCGGTAAGTATATTAGATTGTGTTGAGAGATTAGCTTCGCCTGATATTTTGCTGTCGATTGCATCAGCTTCATTCGGTTGATTCTCTATTGCGAGTAACGATGCGAACAAAGACGGCAAAGACTGGCCGCTGGTTGCCGCTTCATTGGCTACTTCTGTTGAATTTGACGATTTATTTTCAATGTCAGCAGTATGTAAACCAAATTTTGAAAGTAGTGCGCTGACGCCATTTTCAGCAGTGTTAGTTGTTGTGTTTTCTAAGGCCATAACATCCCCTTACCCGCAGGCATATATTTGATTTGTAAAGGTTTTGCAAATAAGTCAAGTGAGCGAGATTTCTTTTAATTTGTTCGTTTACACTTGCTCCTGTTAGGTCATGGATGGCACTTAATTTACACACTGCATAAAAACTAATACTGAGCAATGTCATGAAAGTTCGATGCCATATACACACACTAATCGCAATCTTTACACTTGGTGGTTGTGCCCAAACACTCACTGACGAAGAACAGGTTGTTCAAAGTAGCCCTACCAACCCAAATGTGTCGCAACGAGCTGTAAAGCCTGTTGAGGAAGAGCCGTCGCCTGGCGATCCCCGTTACTCACCCCCTAGGATGGAGCCAACGTCGACCTTGCATGTACCCACGGGGTCGCTATTTAATCCTGAGCACTCTGTAGGGCTTTATGAACGCCACGCAAGCTTCAAAGTGGGTGATATGATTCTAGTTAAGCTTGAAGAACAGACGCAGTCGGAGAAGTCGCTCGATTTTAATACAGATAAAAACACATCCTTTGATTTGTCTCCCGTCACACTAAAAGTGGGGGGAATTCGAATTGACGAAGATGACGTTGAGGTGGAGCACGAACAGGACAGTGAGTTCGCCAGCTCTGCTAAAACTAAGCAGTCAAATTCGATGAGTGGCAGCATTACCGTGTATGTTACGGGAATAACGCCGGCAGGGAATTTACTGGTAACGGGTGAAAAGTGGATAACGATGAACAGAGGAAAAGAATACATTCGCTTTTCAGGAGAGGTCAGAAAAAAAGATGTGGATGAAAGTAATACCGTATTGTCTTCAAAAGTCGGCAACGCGTTAATTGAGTATAGCGGTACGGGTGAGCTGCAAGATAATCAGCAGCGAACGGTGATTGGCAAGCTGTTTTCAATATTTGGATAAGCGCGATGAAAGGCACTATTTTGCCAAGCTTACGCATCAGTCTTACTGCTTTGCTGGTACTACTTCCTTCTTTGGTTACTCAGCACGCATGGGCTCAATGGGTACAGGGTGAAGCTACAATGGCACTCGCTGGCGCAGAACTTAGCGACGTGAGAACCAGCGCCATACAAAATGCTATTGCTGATGCGGCTTTTCGCAGTGGCAGTACCATTTCCGCGCAGGATATCACGGTAGACGGGCTACTCCTTTCCAGCAAAGCCGAAATTCGTTCTCAGGGCAGAGTTCAAAGAGTAGAGATCATAAGCGAAACACTCAAAGAAGACGCGCTTACAGTGGTGGTGAATGTAAACATTACGCCTCTGTTCAATTGCACTAACAACGGACTAGCCCATCGTATTTTAGTGACAGAATTTCCTTTAACATCACCCCAACAGGCCGCTACTGGCATGCTCTATTCATTTGGCAGCCACGTGTCTCAACGATTTGCTCAGCAACTCAACGGTCTTTATCAAAGTGGAGATGTAAGCCAGATTCCTGTTTCTCTTATTAACGCTAACACCTGGTTAACCTCCAGTTTGTCAGACATTGATTTAACGGCTATGTCGACCTTTCTGCGAAGTGAATATGGGCAGCAGTTTGTGGTATTCGGGTTTGTAAAGGACATTTCTCTTTTCGAACAGGTGTCGCAGGCTACCTCGGTATTTGAAACTGATGGTGTTGCGCTTCGCCGGAATTTTACCGTTCAGGTTTACGTGCTCGACACTTTCAAAGCCAAGGTGATTTTTAATGATAGCTATCACAGCGAGGCCGATTGGCCCTTTTCTCAACATTATTCGGTGGATATGAGCAACAGCTTGTTGTGGCGCAGTGATTTTGGCCGCATGGTCCTCAATACGGTACACGCTGCTATTACTGACATTCACTCGGCACTTCAGTGCGAAACGACTTATGCGCAGGTCATTGATATCTCGCCTGACTACATTGCTATAGATCTGGGTAAAAATAGTGGGTTAGCCGTGGGCGATGAGTTTTCATTGGTTAAGCAACGGGCGCTGCCTGCATTGGGCTTATCAAGAAAGCCGGGACTGTTTTCAACGAAGACTTTGACTTTGCAGGTGTTCGAAGTTTCTGATGACGTCAGTTTACTCAAAGCGGAGCCAGGTAGTGATAGCGTACATATTGGTGATTTTGTCACGCCGTTAACTCTCTCGGCGAAACGTAGGCTAAAAGAAAGTCAGCAGGTTGGAAGCCAGCCATAAAAAAGGCTGGCCAAGGCCAGCACTTTTTACGGTGGGTTAGGGTGTTACTGAATACTAAGAACGCAGTAAGTCACGTAGCTTTCGACCTTCTTCGCGCTGCGCTTTTAACTCAGCTTGCTGTTCAGGCGTTAGTACTGCAAACATGGCCTGGCGCTGTTTGGCCTTTTCAACACCAGCACTGACAAGGTCGTCTTTGTACTGGGCAACAAGAGCGTTCCAAGAGTCTTGTGAGAAAGACGAGCTTCTAATCAGATCGCGCTGGGCATCCTTAAAGCTTCGCAACGTTTCTCTATTGGCTTTGGATGTACCCTTGAATGATTCACGAAGTTCAGCAAGATTTGCCAGCTGATCATCGGTCAGGTCAATGCCTTTAAACGGCGTGCCATTCCGCTGGTGATCTCTGTCGCCTCTTTCACCTTTACCGTGACCACGGAATTTTTTGCCTTTGCCTTCATCATCCATACGTTTTGCAAATTGTGACTTTTGCTCGTCAGACGCGTTGCGTCGCTTATCGCCTTTCGCCGCTCTTTTTTGATCTCTACTTTCTTCGCGTGCCAAGACTTTCGCTCGCTGCTCTTCACTTAGCACGTTAAAAATATTGTGGCGTAGTTGCGCAAGCGCAAAGTGTTTCGACTCACGCTCTTCAAGTTGAGTTTGTATAAAGGTGCTGATTTGTGCCTCAGAAGCAGTTTCAAAATCGAAACTTGGCTTCTCACTATCGTGATTTTCAGGTCGAGGGTTAGCGTCTTTAAATGCGCTTATGAGTGTTTTTATCTCTTCGCGTTGTGAGTCACTTAAGCTTAAACCGCGAAGGTGTTTAACAATTTCTTTAACCGGTTCGTGGTGACGCATACCAGGGCCTGCTGGCTGAGCCAACGCAAGTCCACCTAAGCTAATCGCCGCTACAGTTGCACTAGCAATTAATAACTTTTTCATTGTCGTCTCCTTTTTGTTCGGACACGTTAATCCTAGCGTGATAAATACAAAAAGCAGTCAACACACTGTAAAGCTTCTGTAAAGGTGATGCCGTTTTGTAATTGTAAAGGTCTGAAAAGATATAGTATGCGTTTGTCAGTGTTTTTCGTTTAATTTAGACAAGACTCACCACAAGCGTAGGTTGAAGTTTATAAAAATTACAGGCACTTTCATGAATCAAAGGTCAGCAGTTCCAACCGTTAAAGAGTTTAATACCATGAGTTCAGATTTTCATTTGCAGTCTATCCTTGTTATTGATGATGACCTTGAGCTAACTGAAATGCTCTCCACGTACCTGTCGAGTATGGGATATCAAGTGCAAGTGCGTAACGACGGCGAAGAAGGGTTATCTGAAGCTGTATCTGGACGACATTACGATCTTATTTTATTGGATGTGATGATGCCAAAGATGGATGGCTTCGATGTGTTGAAAAAACTTCGTGTCAGCCATAGCACGCCTGTACTTATGTTGACAGCAAGAGGCGATGATTACGACCGCATTTTAGGTCTGGAAATGGGCGCCGATGATTATTTACCGAAACCGTTTAACCATCGTGAGCTGGTGGCGCGAATAAAAGCGATTGTGCGTCGTCATAATCTTTCCTCAACGGGAGGAGCGGTGGAACAAGATTTATTTGTGAATGGCATCTTTTTAAGCCCAAGCAGCCAGCTCGCTAAAGTAGACGATGTGGAATTAACGCTAACCACAACTGAGTTTTTAATTTTGCGCTTACTAATGCTAAATGCCGCTCAGCGGGTAACGAAAGAAGAAATAAGCTTAAAGATACTCGGCAAGCCACTGCAAGCTTTTGACAGAAGCATTGATATGCATGTTAGCAATCTGCGAAAGAAAATCAGTGCAGTAGCCGTAGATGAAAAAATAAAAACCATCCGCGGAGTAGGGTACATGTTAATTGTTGGAAGCCATTAATGGTAAAACTGTTACGCAGCATCAGCCCAACGCGGGCCATCATGGGCCGCTTGTTTCTGTGGTTTTGGGCAACGTTCATTGTTACATCGCTTTTGGCCATTTGGGGAAGTCGCCTCTTTTTTGAAGACCTTCAAGTTGTGCAAATAAAGCCTCGCGAAGTAGAAGATTTAAATCAAGCCATTGAGCGGATGCAGCGTGGGCGCTTTCAGGACCTACCGTTACATGAGACGCTAGATCGCAATTCACGTGGCGTGAGAGGTCGACTGGTTGCGGTAGATATTCGCGACAACCGCCTTATTTCAGGTGGAGGCCCTCCGCTTCGTGACAACGATAAAGAAGATTTACTGCGTTTGGTAAATCAAACCTCCCCGATTGCAGTAAAGCGCGGCGCATTCAAAATTCTCGGCCCGGTTTTCTTCGAGCGAGACAATTCACGCTTTGCGCTTTTTGCGGTAAAGCTAGATATGCCCGAAAAGCAAACTCCTCCGGTTCTACTGTTTTTGGCGATTGCACTTATTACTACCACGCTTTTGAGCTGGCTATTTGCTAAAACGCTGACCAACCCTATTTTGCACATTCAGGGTTCAGCAAAACGTTTAGCAAGCGGCGACTGGCAAACGCGGGTGGGCAAGGCTGCCAAGCGTCAGGATGAGTTAGGTCAGCTGGCGCGCGATTTCAATAAAATGGCTGAACAGCTCGAATCAATGTGGGGCGCACAAAAGCGATTATTGGCCGATGTGTCTCACGAACTTCGTTCACCCCTAGCGCGACTGCAAATGGCGCTAGGTCTTGCCCATCAGCAAAATGTAGACCCTGCCACGTTATCTCGTGTTGAGCGGGAGGCTGATCGTATGGAAGCGCTGGTAAGCCAATTACTTACTCTTAGTCGTGCTGAAGCTGGCGAAGCCAACATGCAAAAACACGCTTTGTCTTTAGTACTCAACGATGTGCTTACCGACGCTAACTTTGAAGTGGCAAACAAAAACAAGCAGTTAAAAATTGACGATATACCCAAAAAGACGGTAGTCATTGACAGCATGATGTTTTGTCGCGCTGTCGAGAATGTTCTTCGCAATGCCATACGTCATAGCAAACTCGTCACGCATATTGCGTTTAGCGAAGATGCGCAGCATTGGTGTATTCACATTACAGATGACGGCGACGGGTTAACCATTGAGGAATGTGAGCGTATATTTTCACCGTTTTACAGAGCAACTCTTGCCAGAGAGCGCGAGTCAGGAGGCGTAGGCTTGGGCTTATCCATTGCAAAAGCGGCAGTTGAGTTGCATCATGGACGCATAATCGCTGAACCTGCTGAGCGCGGTGGGCTACGAGTTACTATGTCATTTCCGAAGTTATGATTGGAAACGTTGATAGCACTCCGTAGCCTAACAAAGAGCGCAATTTGACTGTAATAGGGTATTTATGAACTGGACGTTCACGTCTGAAAATAACTTAGCCAGCACTTTTGCCACGTATATCAATCCCTTCTGGCAAAACAGTGTTACTCAGGGCCACTTCTCTGGGAAAGACAATATCAAGGTACGCTTTGCGCACTGTATCCCAGAATCGCCGCGAGCTACCATTGTAATATGCTCTGGTCGAATCGAATCTTATTTAAAGTACAAAGAGTTCATTTACGATCTCTATCAAAATGGTTTCGCCGTATTCATCTTAGATCACAGAGGCCAAGGTTTGTCAGACAGGATGACCCGTGACCCTCAGCATGGTTATGTTGCCGATTTTGACGACTACGTTGATGACTTCGTTATGTTCGTAGAAACTATTGTAAAGCCACTGCAGCAAGGCCCGTTACAGCTGGTATGCCATTCGATGGGGGGCGCCATTGGTGCACTCACGCTGCTGCGTCTTCCGAATTTGTTTTCAAAAGCCGTTTTAGCTTCACCCATGTTTGGCATTAAACCCGCTCTGCCCAATTGGTTGGCGAATGGCTTAATTCGCACAGGCCTTGCGGTAAACAGGATGAAAAAGAAAGATGCGGGGTACTTTTTTGGTCAAACCCCGTATATCGCGTTTCCTTTTTCACTTAATAAGCTCACCCACAGCAAAACCCGCTATGCCCTGTTTCGTGAGCTGTATGACGAAGAACAGGATATTCAGCTTGGTGGCGTGACTACAGAGTGGTTGGCAGCGGCACATCAGGCTATGAACAAAATTGAAAGTAGCGCACGCGCTATTACAACGCCCTCGCTTATATTAAGTGCAGACGATGACGCGATTATTGATAATAACCGTCAGCGCCGCGTGGCTCAGCTTATGCCAAATGCAAAACTGGAAATAGTGCCCCGCGCTTACCATGAGCTATTCACCGAGTCTGACGACATTCGCGAGCGCTCTGTGGCGCGTATTCTCGACTTTTTGACAGAAGACTCGTCTACATAAGTGCAGCCAAAGCTAACATTTAGTTAGGTAATCATACTTAAGAGCAGCGCTTTCTATTTCACAGGTAATAAAAGTGTGTGCAAGGGTGATGAAGAATGGCGTTTCGGTATAAAATAAACGAGTTGTTAACTGTGAAGGTAATTTAAAAAAGCATGCTCGATATCGTACTCTATCAGCCAGAGATCCCGCCAAATACGGGAAACATCATCCGCTTATGCGCAAACAGTGGCTTTATGTTGCACTTAATCGAGCCCTTGGGCTTTGAATGGGACGATAAACGCGTTCGACGCGCAGGTTTAGATTATCATGAGTTTGCTCACGTAAAGCGCCACGCCAATTTAGACGCTTACCTGAATGATGCTAAGCCAAAACGGGTATTCGCTTGCACAACGAAAGGCAAAGCGTTTCACAGCGATGTGTCTTATGAAAAAGGCGATGCGTTAATTTTCGGACCGGAAACCCGAGGTTTACCAGACGACTATATTCAATCGCTTCCCCCAGAGCAGCGTGTTCGCATCCCTATGTTGCCAGACAGTCGTAGTATGAACTTGTCTAATGCAGTATCGGTATTTGTGTATGAAAGCTGGCGTCAGTTTGGTTACGAGGGTGCTCGTTAGTACTTTCTCTAACGCTTACTGTTTTGCTAAAAGCTCTTTTAACCATTTAAATCAAAAGCTTATTCAGCCTTTAAAAATGTCTGTAAAGATAGCGTAAATGTAAAGATTGTCTCTCGTGGCGAATCTTTACATTCGCTATATTGCATTCAGTTTTTTTTATGGATCGAATGCTTTGAAACTCCCTCTACCCATTAAAGTACTGCTCATTGCAATTATTGTGTTTGTGCCCGCTTATGCTGTTTATGCATGGCTATACTCACCTCAGACAAATACCGAATATCTCTTTCAAGATGCAAAGATACGAGACATCGAATTAAATTTGGTGTCTACAGGTCAGCTTGAGCCCAAGCGCTACGTAGAGGTAGGCGCGCAGGTTTCAGGTCAGGTAGACAATATTCACGTAGAAGAGGGGGATATTGTTAAAGAAGGCGATTTGCTGGTAGAGATCGATGCCCGTGTATTTGAAACACAAGTACAGAATTCTCAAGCGGCGCTGGACAGCAAAAAAGCACAGCTGGCTCAGCTGCGGGCAGAGCGAGAACTCGCCGAAGTGAGAGCGCAACGCAATCAAAATTTGTTTAAGCAAAATGCAGTCAGCCAAGATGTAGTCGTAAGCAGCGATACAAATCTTAAAGTTATCGATACCAAGATCACGGCGAGCATCGCACAGATTAAAGCCGACGAAGCCTCGCTGGAAGGGGATATTACTAAGCTCGGGTTTGCAAAGATATTTGCGCCAATATCCGGGACTGTAGCCACCTTACCGGTGCGTGAGGGGCAAACCCTGAATGCCAATCAAAACGCCCCCGTGTTGCTTCAAATTTCCGACTTATCAGTAATGACCCTACGCGCAGAAGTGTCTGAAGCCGATGTGCAGAAAATAAAGCGCGGCATGCCAGTCTATTTCTCTACCTTGGGCGATAACAAAACCTTCTACCACTCTACCGTTCGTCAAGTGCTACCAACACCCACAGTACTTAATGACGTAGTGCTATACCAAGTGCTAATCGATGTTGAGAATCCTGATCGCACGTTAATGGACGCCATGACTACCCAAGTGTTCTTTGTGCAAGAGCAGGTGAAAGGCGCGCTTTCTGTGCCGTTAGCGGCAGTAAAAGGACGAGCTCGCAATCAATTCGTGATGCTTAAACAGGGCGATGAGGTGGTTCGCACGCCAGTAAAAGTAGGCATAAAAAATAGAACCCATATTCAAATTATAGAAGGCCTATCAGAAGGTGATGAAGTGGTTGTGGGTCTAGCAGACGGCACCGCAATGCCGGCCGCGGGCATGCGCAGAGTGCCGGGTGGACAGCCGCCATCAGGCCCACCGCGCCGCCGTGACGGATTCTAATATGTCGTTAATACAGCTTAATGGCGTATCACGTCGCTACAAAACAGAAGGGTTTGAAGTCACCGCATTGGATAACGTTTCCTTATCAATCGATAAGGGAGAATTTGTCGCCATTATGGGGCAATCCGGGTCAGGAAAGTCGACCTTGATGAATATCCTAGGATGTTTAGACACCCCTTCAGAAGGGGTGTACCGTATCCACGGACAGTCAGTATCCTCGCTAAACCCCGATCAACTCTCTGCCCTTCGCTTGAAAACGTTCGGGTTTGTTTTCCAACGCTATCAGCTACTGTCGTCGCTAAATGCGACTGAAAACGTGGCACTGCCAGCAATATACAGCGGTACGTCTAGCGAAGATCGCACTCAAAAAGCGCAACAACTGCTTGATAAACTTGGCCTTTCAAGCAGAAAAGAGCACAAACCCGGAGAGCTTTCAGGTGGCCAACAACAGCGTGTCTCGGTAGCGCGAGCCTTAATTAATGGTGCAGAAGTAATATTAGCCGACGAGCCCACCGGGGCGCTTGACTCGGCCAGCGGAGAGCAGTTACTGGCATTGCTTCGCGAGCTACACGCAGAAGGGGTGACTATTATTCTTATCACCCACGATAGTGCAGTTGCTGAACATGCCGACAGGCAAATACACTTACTTGATGGGAAAATTGTAACAGATACCAAAACCGCTGCGCCTAGCACAAGTGAATCAGTTGAAAAGAATGCGGCTTCAGTGCAGCACGTACATTCTCAAGAGCCCACGCCGGTACCGGCAATCAAACCTTTTCCAAGTATCTCACTTTTTTCAGCCCTATCTATGGCGTTCACTGCCCTTAGAATGAATTGGTTTAGAACCTTGCTCACACTCTTGGGAATTATTATTGGAGTAGCGGCAGTGGTGACCATGATGGCCATCGGTGAGGGAGGTAAACAGCAGGTACTAGAGCGCATTGAAACCATTGGCACGAACCTGATTTCGATTAGGCCGGGTGGACGAAACATGCGCTCATCCGGAGATATTGCATCGCTGACATTAGCAGATGCCACTGCATTGAAAAGTGTTCCGGGTGTGGCTTATGTCGCGCCGGAAAGAAGTGCAAGGGCAACCATCCGATACAGCGAAAATGATTTTTCAGGACGTATTACAGGCACCACACCTGACTACTTTCATGCTAAAGACTGGGAAATGGCGCAGGGCGTGTTTTTCAGCGATGAAGACGTAACAAATTATGCACCTGTGGTGGTAATTGGAGATACGGTAGCAGAGACCCTGTTTGAAGATAAATATCGGGCAGTAGGCGAGTACATCTTGATGCAAAATGCCTTCTATCAGGTCGTAGGTGTACTTCATTCTAAGGGCGCCAGTGCAGGTGGTAACGATATGGATGACGAAGTGCTCATTCCGGTTACAACTGGCCGTTTGAAGGTATTTGGTCGGGATTACTTAAGCAGCATTACCATAAAGGCAGAAAGTACCGAAGTAGCCACTCAGGTAAAAGATGATGTGCTGGCACTGTTGGTAGAACGTCACGGACAAGAAGACGTGATGGTGCGTACCACAGAGTCACTGGTAGAGGCGGTCACGGAAACGCAAGACACGTTAACTTGGCTCTTGGCGTCTGTTGCTGCCATATCTTTGTTTGTTGGCGGTATCGGTGTAATGAATATCATGCTGGTCAACGTATCTGAGCGTAAGAGGGAGATTGGACTACGCATCGCCACAGGCGCAAAACCTCGCGATATCTTGCGCCAGTTCAATATCGAGGCATGGGTAGTGTGTATCTTGGGTGGTATCTTCGGCATTCTTCTGGGCTATTTTGTTGTCCTTATCGTTGCTTCATTCAGTGTGCCTGTCGCCTACACGCTAATGCCGCCCGTTTTGGCTTTTGTCACATCTCTCGCTGTAGGGCTCATTTTTGGTTATGCCCCTGCTCAAAAAGCATCAAAGCTTAATCCCATTGACGCGTTGGCAGAGGAGTAACGCCATGCATTCTTTTTGTTTTTCTGTGCCTCTTGCCGCTCGTTCATTACTGTGCGCGTTCTCTTGTATCGTGCTGACCGCAAGCTGCGCTTATTCACCTTCTACAACGTTGCCCGAAACTGACACGCAGGCGCTACAAAAAGCGAAGTCTGTGGACGCGACTAGTCAAATAACAACATCATGGTGGAAGGTGTTCGAGGTGGCTGAACTTGCGCCCGTTATGAAGAAGCTTGAAAGCCAAAATTTAACCCTTAATCAAGCCGAGCAGAGGGTGAAACGAGCGCAATTTCTCTTAGCACAAGCTAACGCAGGTGACGTTCCGACTATAACGGCGAGGACATCTGGACGCAGTGGAAGAGACCTAGATAGTGGCCGTTCAAGCCACTCTACTTCAGGTGGACTGGGATTGAGTTATGACGCGGACATATGGGGTACACGAGATGCTCAGCAGCGCAGTCGTCAGTTAGGTATCGATACTGCACAGTATCAGTTTACCGATGCGCTGTTAGACACTCAGGCGTTGTTTATAAATACCCTTCTTGAGCAGATTTCACTGCAGTCGCGGCTGTCTATTGCGATGCAAAACGTAGAGATTAGCGAAGCGCTGCTAAACCTAGTTCAAATTCGCTTTGAAGAGGGGGATACCTCAGGTATTGAGGTTTCCCAGCAGCGCAATACATTGATCAGTGCTCAGTCGGAGGTGCTGCGACTGAGCAATAGTTTAACGCTTAATGAGCGGGCATTAGCGGTATTGTTAGGTAATGAATCTATGCAATTTAATACGCTTGAACAAAAAGCGCTGCTTTCCCTTTCGCTAACCGATTTTTCACTGCCCGAAGTGGCACCTATATTAAGCGCTGAGGTATTGAAGCAGCGTCCAGATGTTCAGTTAGCTATAGCGCAATTTAAGCAGGCTGATTTAGCGTTTTACGAAGCGTCAGTGGCAGGTCTTCCAGGCATGAGCTTAAGTGCAGATATTGGTGTGAGTGATTTACTGGACTTAGCGCAAGGGTGGACCTTGAGTGCTGCAATAAGCTCAGCAGCAACCCTGTTCGATGGCGGTAGATTAGAAGCTGCAGAAAATGCGGCGAAAACCGATGTGGATTTAGCAATATTACAGTATCAACAGACGGTGCTTAGCGCGATAGAAGCGTTGTTAAATAGCCAAACTAACTTGGTATTCAATCAACAAAACTACCGCTACGCGTTAGCCTCGCTCGAGAACAATCAGCAGCTTTATCGTCTTGCGGATATTCGCTACAAAGCCGGTGACACTGACTTTCTGAATTTGCTTAATGCTCAACGTAGCTTTTTCTCGGCTAGGCAATCTGTAATCAGTAGCTATCAAGCCGTACTCTCTTCTGTCATTGCCACCTACAGAGAAAGCGCAGGCGCCGACATCACTTCGTCATAGCATTTAGATTTTCTCAAGCAGCAATACGAAAGCCCTGTGAACAGGGCTTTTTTGTGCGTTTTGTAAGGATTGGTATAAAGCCTGTCTGAGTCAGGTTTCGTTCAGCTTCACTCATTAATATAGCCTGTGAACATGCAAGAATGAGTTTGGAGAAGCATTATGAAACGTATTACCCTGAGTATTATCACCGGCGTTTGCTTAATGATTGCGGGGCAAGCAAGCGCCCATTCAGGTCATCATTCTCACTCGAATAGAGGGGCGAATGAAAGGGTCACTATTATTACGCAACCTGCTCGTCCGATTATTGACGTAGCCATAAGCGTTCCTGAAATTGGCCTGTACGTTAACGTCTTGCCAGGTGCGCATAGGGTAGAGGTTATCGACAATCATCGTTATTACGTTGCTAATAATCATTACTATCGCAAGCATGGGAATCGCTATGTGGTTGTCGATTCACCCTACAAAAAGGTGAAAAAAGTGAAACACCATAAGCGCAGTCACGCTAGATATCACGACAACGCTAAAGTGATCGTGGTAAGAGAAGGCCGCTAAGTTCAGGTTGATAAGCTGGAAAAGATAGGAATAGTGGGGCGTTAAGAGGCTGATGGTTTTTGCTACTAAGCAAAAACCATCAAATATTCACTAGGCTTCTTTTTTGAGGTCTCGACCAAGCAGAGCTAAGGCCGCCTCTTTAGGGGATTTTCCGTGATAAAGCACAGCATAAATTTGTTCACAAATAGGCATTTCTACGCCTACTTTCTTAGATAAAATGTGCACTTCTTCAGTGTTGCGATATCCCTCAACCACTTGTCCGATTTCGTCAATAGCAACATCGACACTCTTGCCTTGACCCAAAGCCAGCCCAAAGCGACGATTGCGCGATTGATTGTCGGTGCAAGTCAAAACTAAATCGCCAAGACCCGCCATACCCATAAAGGTTTCTGGATTTGCACCCAGCTTCACGCCCAAACGGGTAAGCTCTGCTAAACCTCGGGTGATCAGCGCCGTTCGCGCGTTTGCACCAAAGCCAAGGCCATCGGCTAAGCCCGCGCCTATAGCGATAACGTTTTTAACCGCACCACCAAGCTGAACGCCAGTAAAGTCTGAGTTTTTGTATACTCTGAACGACTTTGCGCAATGCAGCTTTGCTGCAAATTCGTCACTCAGCGTATCGTCAGTGGAAGACAGCGAAATTGCAGTAGGTAAGCCTGCTACCATTTCTTTAGCAAAAGTAGGGCCTGATAACACGGCTAGGGGATAGTCGGTACCCAGTATTTCCTCTGCCACATCGCGAAGCAGACGGCCCGTTTTTGGCTCAAGTCCTTTGGTCGCCCAAATAATGCGTTGATGCGGTTTAAGCAATGGCTTTAAGCTTTGAAGCATAGCCGCAAATGCATGGCTAGGTACAACCACTAAAATATCTTGGCTGGCGGCTACCACTTCTTCTAAGTTGGCATTTACCACTAGGGCATCTGGAAATGTTGCGCCTGGAAGATAACGAGCATTCTCTCGGTTCACTTCCATTTCGGCAATGTGCTTTTCATCACGGCCCCAAAGCAGTGTGGGGTTGCCATTTCTGGCAAGACAAAAAGCAAGGGCGGTGCCGTAAGACCCCGCCCCTAATACTGAAACAGACTCTGAAACCGAATGCGACTTCATGTCCACGCCTTTCATGTTCACCTAATTAGGCGTCCATTTTTGGCGCTTCGCCCTGCGCTTGCTGTGCACGTTTTTGCACGTAAGCGGCAAAGATAGCGTCGAAGTTTACAGGCGCTAGGTTAAGTGGAGGGAATGTTCCACGGTTAACCAAGTTAGAAATGGTTTCACGCGCATATGGGAAAAGCATGTTCGGGCAGAACGAGCCCAACGTGTGCGCTTTGTTTTGGTCTGGCATTTCGCCAATAGCGAAGATACCTGCTTGTTGCACTTCACAAAGGAATGCTGTTTCTTCACCAAGTGTTGCCGTAACGGTAACTGAAAGTACAACTTCAAATACATTTTCTTCTAGCTTGTTAGTGCTAGTGTCGATGTCTAGTTTAATTTCAGGCTTCCACTCTTTAGTGAAAATAGCTGGCGCGTTTGGAGACTCAAAAGAAATGTCTTTTGTGTAGATACGCTGAATATTGAACTGAGCACTCTGTTGCGCTTGTGCGCCCGCTGCTTCGCCGTTATTTGTCTGATTTTCGTCAGCCATGGTATTTCCTATTTAATTGTCGTTTTAATTTAATGTAGTGCGTTGCTGTATGCGCTGACGCTTTACGCCAAACCCAACATTGGATTTAGTTTGCTTTGTGCTTCCAAAGCCATCATATCGTCACAGCCACCAACGTGCTGATCGTCAATGAAAATTTGCGGAACAGTCCAGCCGCCGTTTGCGCGTTCAATCATCTCGTCGCGCAGTTCAGGCTTAACATCTATTGGGTATTCAATAAATTCTACACCTTTTTGCGTTAGCAATGCTTTTGCACGGTGGCAGTAAGGGCAGTGGCCCTTAGTGTAAAGTTCTACTTTGCTCATAAAGGTTACCTGTTATTTAGAAACGGGAAGGCTGGCACTTTGCCACGCGTTCATTCCGCCTTTTAATACGCTCACATTCGCGAAGCCATCTTTAAGCATCGCATTTGCTGTACCACGAGCCTGATTACCCATAGCGCATACTACGATAATGGGTTTGTCTTTACTGTTTTCAAGTTTCTTGAAGTTTTTCTCACGCAACTCTTCAGGTTTAATTTGTCTGGCACCCAAAATATGGCCAGCTTTAAACTCTTTCGCAGGGCGTGTATCTAGCACTATCGCATCGTCTTTATTCATCAAAACCGTTGCTTCGTGCGTGCTCAATTCTTTTACTGAAGATGTCCATGCACTGATATAGCTAAATATCAACATGGCAATCAGCGCAACCCAAATACCAGCAAGAATAAAGTTGTTGCTAGCAAATTCAATTAGTTGATCCATTACCTCTAACCCTGTCTACAGACCATGAAAAGAGTGCAAAGTATATAGAAAAATGGGCGAGAAACCAGCTTACCTTTCAGTATGATGAATGTCAGTCATAGCGGGTTTGCGCTAAATACTTTAGATGATTGATATTACGAACAAATTGCACTGGGCATATGGAGGAGCGTCAGATACACTGGAAAACGTTGTTAACAGCAACGATGAAACACATTAAGTCATCAATGAAAAAGTTAAGGTTCTAGGCGCACGTATGTCAGTACGATTATTTCTTTCAATCATTGGGTGCATAGTTGCCCTTGCAATTATGCCGATTGGAAGTGGTGCTATTGCACAAGAAGGCGGTGCGAATAGTCAAAAAGAAAAATTAGCTGAGTTACAGGCCGAATTGCGCGCTCGACAGCAAGTATTAGAGAACAATAGAGCCAGTGCACAGGAATTGGAAAATGTGCTGAAGGCCTCTGAACTCGAAATCGCTAAAGTGGCGAAAGCACTATCCAGCACCCGACAGTCACTTAAAAATATTGAGCAAGAACAAGCGAAGCTCGAAGAAGAACAAGAAGGGCTTAAAACGGCTATCCGTAAACAGCAGTCACTTTTATCGAGCCAGCTTAAAAGTGCATTTATGGCGGGGCATTACGACTACGCAAAAATGCTGTTTTACCAAGATGACGCGCGAACCTTCGAGCGTGTCATTACCTATTATCAATACGTGGCAAAAGCGCGCCAAAAAGAGATTGAGAGCTTTAGGGGCAATGTTGCTAGGCTTGAAGAAGTTAACGCAGAGCTTAGCGAAAAAGCCTTGTCACTTGCCGCTTTGAAAGATGAGCAAGAAGGTCAGCGAGCAGTACTTATAACCCGCCAGGACGATAGAAAAGCAACGCTTAAGAAAATAAACAAAACCATAGCCTCTGAAAACCAGCGTATTGCGTCGCTACAAGCTGATGAAAAAGCGCTGAAAGACGCTATTGAAGCTGCGCGGATTGCCGCAGAACGGGCTGCCCGTGAAGCCGAAGTGAGTATGGATGGACTTGCCAAATTAAAAGGTAAGCTGGCAGCGCCTGTAAAAGGCAGAATACGAAACTTATTCGGTAGTCGCCGCCAAGGGCAAGTGTCTTGGAAAGGCATTGTGATAGATGGTGCCGAGGGCGACCCTGTAAACAGCATTGCGCCTGGAAAAGTGTTGTACGCCGATTGGTTGCGCGGATTTGGTCTGGTCGCTATTGTCGATCATGGCGAAGGATATATGAGTGTTTACGGTCACAACCAAGCGTTACTCAAGCAAGCTGGCGATGATGTCAGGCAAGGTGAACGCATAGCCCTTGTGGGCCGAAGTGGTGGTCAGGAATATCCTAACCTTTACTTTGAAATTCGTCATAAAGGCAAGGCGCTAAATCCAAGCTCTTGGCTAGACTAGGCAGGTTAATTTTAGATTTTCAGAAACTAAGTTGAAACTGAATCAGTTGTTGGTATTCTAGAAAAAACACAGCATTGTGTAGTGTGCGCTTAATAATAATGATGAAAAACGGATGTGACTTAGATGCTTTTGCGTCTGCTAATGCCTTGTATAATCTTTGTTTTATGCGGGCTAACTAGCCTTCAAGCAAAAGCAAAGTCAGACATAATTATAATATTAGATGACCTGGGATACAGGCCGTCCGATGTCGCTGCTTTTTCTCTCCCTAAAGAAATTACCTTTTCTATACTTCCGCAAACGCCGCTGGCTTCTGAAATTGCGCTCCGCGCTGAGCAAGAAGGCAGGGCCGTTATGCTGCATATGCCTATGCAGGCGCAAAGTGGAAAGGACATGGGGCCCCTTGGGTTAACCACTGACATGTTCGCAGGTGCCATTACTTACAATTTGCGAAAGGCAATGAAGAGTGTGCCGAACGCGGTTGGTGTGAATAATCATATGGGAAGTGCGTTCACGGGGCAGCAAAAAGGAATGGAAGCGCTCTTAAAAGAGGTGAAGCGGCAAGGCTTGTTTTTTGTGGATAGCCGAACCACGGTACTCACAAAAGGTGAAGAAATTGCGCAGCGGTTAGGTGTGCCTAGCGCAAGCAGACAGGTGTTTCTGGACCATAAGCTTGAGCCTGCATTCTTACTTAAGCAGTTCAACCACATGAAACGTATTGCTAAAAAGAATGGTCACGTTGTGGTGATTGGTCATCCCCACCCAGAAACCGTCGATTTCTTGAAAACTCATATACCCTCACTTGAAAAAGAAGGTTTAACCCTTACCTCAGTAACCGACTATTTTTCACATGCGCCGAAAGTGGCCAAGCAGTTTGGTAAAGAGCGCGATCAAACCGCTTCGCTCAATAACGCCGATGTGAAGGATAGCAAGGTAAGCATGACCGAAGAAAATGCCTTACACAGCAGTGGGCTAATGCACAGCTCCGCAGAAAAAGGCGTTGCTGAGCGTTTGGACACAGCGCCAAACGAATAGCTTTTTTGCCCCATTTTATACGTAGTTAGTTCATTTTCATCTCGTTAAGATCAAAATTTAATGTGGGAACGTTTCTCATTTCTGTGAGTCTGTTATAATATAACGTCTCTGGCGAATAGTTCGCGAACTCATTTTTTCACGGTGGTAATTAGGGTAATGACTCCAATTGACGAGAATCCAACAAAACTAGACAAACTTGGCATCTGGGTGTCGAGCTTGTGTGCGTTGCATTGCCTCGCGCTACCTGTTTTGGTGCCTCTGCTGCCGCTGATCGGTTCTAGCTTTTTTGCACAAGTGTGGTTTGAAAGAACGATATTAACTTTTTCGTTAATTGTAGGTGCGGTCGCCTTGGTTAGCGGTGCAATTCGCTATCATGGCAAATACTACCCGCTGGCACTGCTGTTTACGGGTGGCGCTATCTATTGGCACAAAGATATTTTTGGGCATCACTACGAACCCTTTACCATCGCGATAGGTGCAGCGCTAATTGTAGCCGGCCACTGGGTGAATATGCGATTGTGTAGACAATGTAAGTGCTGCAAGAATACGGTGTTTTCAGACCACCTTTCAACTGAATTTAAGTAGTCAACTAAGCTGCATTTCAAGAAAAGTATTCCAAAAAAAACGAGCCAATGGCTCGTTTTTTTTATAGTGTGAGTCTGTATCAGATACGCGTTCTACAGACTTTTCGCATTGAAAAAGTAGGGGTTAATGCGACAACACACTAAGCGCTACATCGGGCACGTTAGTGAATATGCCCGTCACTCCCCACTCGTTAAGCATAAGCATGTCTCTCGGCTCATCTACGGTATAAACGAATACGTCAAATCCGTCTTGCTGCGCCGTTTGCACAAACTGCTTATCAACGGCGTCTAATGCAATGTTTACGGAATAAGCGTTCAGAGCCCGGGCGCTCGCCGTACAGTCAAGCTCGTAGCTTGCAGATAAGGCGCCGATCTTCACTTCGGGCCACTTAAGCGCAATAGCTTGAAGCCAGTGATGGTTAAATGAAGAGATAAGTAGCTTTTCAGCATTAATGCCGCTTTGCTTTACCGCCGCTTTAACGTCTTTAATCCAGCTGTCTACGTCGCGTAAGTGTTTTATCTCAATATTGCACCACTTGTCTTTTGGAACACAATTCAGTGTTTCGGTCAGGGTCGGTATGCGCTCTCCATCCCCAATGTCCATTTCTGTAAGGGATTGCCACGGTACGTCAAGTAAATAGCCGGATTCCCGTGCTCTGCGCGTAAGTGTTCTATCGTGAAAAACAATAATGCCGCTTTCGTGCTGATAGGTATCAAACTCAATGCCATCGGCACGTTGTTCGAAAGCCAGTTTAAATGCCTTTACTGTGTTTTCTGGGGCGGCTTTACTGGCACCTCGGTGAGCAAAAATGAGCATAGACATTTCTTCCTTAAAGATCACAACACGGCTTAATCATCTTTTGCATTATGCAACTTATGCGTGTTGAGCGTTTCATAAACTGACGCTGAGGTAATAAGAATTCCACCTAACAACGCACTTAAACCAGGCTTTTCGTTAAGCAAAATAATAGCAAGGAAAACGCCATAAAGAGGCTGCATGCAGGCTATAAGCGAAAACGTTTTTGCCCTAAGGTGACGTAGGCTCGCAGCAATAAGTGCATGAGGAAGCGCAGTAAATACGGTGCCTAAAAGCAATAGCATTAGCCAAGAACTGGTAGACGCTGAGGTTATTGCTGCACTGCCTACCGGCAACATTAGAATGCTGATAACCAAGGTCTGCCACGCCATGGCTTGCGCACCGCTGTAGTGCTTAAAGTGCTTACGATGAATAAGGTTTCTAAACGAATACAAGATGGCGGAGGCAATACCGATGAGAACGCCAAGGGTAATGTCATTTTCCAGTGATGTCTCTGGCACTATTAAATAAACGCCAACGACCACCGTAACGGTAGATACGATATCCTGCCAGACCAGCCTTACCCGCTCAAAGAAAGGCTCGATAAGTACCGTGATTACAGGAAAGGTAAAAAGGGCAATCATGCCAACAGACACCCCAGCATATTGCATGGCGGCAAAATAGGTGACCCAGTGCAATGCCATCAGCACGCCTAAACCGAGGGCAACGCCGTAGTCTTTTTTTGAATTCAGCTTTATTTTGTTCTTCGCCAATTTCAAAAAGGCAAACAACGCTATGCAGGCAAATACTGAACGAACAAGAGTGATATCACTGGCGCTAAGTGGTACAAGCCGAGAGAAAAGGGCTGTACCACCAAGTAAAATTACCGTGAAATGAAGTGAGATCAGGCTTTTTTTAACAGCATCCATAAATTAGCTGTCAGCGCCCTCTGACGAAGCCTCGCTCTTTTCGTCACTGGCTGATTCATCGCTAACGTGCGTATCTTTAGCCGTAGCCTGTGCGGTTGATTTAAGCGCCATAGGCTCACCAAGGCGTGTAACCATACCAGGGGCGAGGTCTTCAAAATCAATCATGTCTTTTTCGAAACACACCACAATGGTCGAACCTAGCTTGAAGCGGCCTAGCTCCGCACCTTTTTCAAGGAAAACTGCTGCTTCACTGTCTTTTTCATATGACCAGTGCTGAACATTTTTACCCGCAGGTGGCGTAACCGTGCCAGCCCAAACTGTCTCAATACTTGCCACTATGGTAGCGCCTACAAGCACCATTGCCATTTTGCCCACAGGCGTGTCGAATAGCGCGACAACACGTTCGTTACGTGCAAACAGACCTGGAATATTTTGTGCTGTAAGAGGATTTACCGAAAAAAGTTCGCCCGGCACATACAGCATATCAGTAAGCGTGCCCTCAACAGGCATGTGAATTCTGTGATAATCACGAGGGGCAAGGTAAATGGTAGCAAACTTACCATTTTTAAATGGCGCAGCTACATCAGGCTTGCCACCTAATAATGTAGTTAGGCTAAAGTCATGGCCTTTCGCCTGAAAAATACTGTCGCTATGGATATCGCCAAACTGACTTACCGTACCGTCAACAGCATGGATAAGTACGTCATCGTTTTCGTCAATGGTGCGGGCTTCAGGTTTAAGCGGGCGGGTGAAGAACTTATTAAAGCTTCTATAATGCTCTGGTTCCTCATGCAGCGCTTCTGACATATCAACGTTGTATTGCTTAATAAACGCCTTGATGAAAAATGTCGTAACGCTACCCATTTCTGCTTCTGCAAGTTTGCCTACAAGGCGTGAAAGCAGGTGCTTTGGTGTAACGTATTGTAAATTAACTTTAAGCCAATCTAACACAAAATATCTCCGTTTCTTTTATGCAAGCAATAACGCATTGCATAGATAGCGTTATTGTATAGTAAGTCGTGGTATTAAGAGCAACTTTAGGGTTATGAGTGCTTACACAAAAGCATAAGCACGTGGTTCACACCAAAAGAATAAATCGCCGAGTTAGTGACGGCTATTACGCGTAAGTAGTGCTTGTACTTCTTCGGTCGCTCCAACGAGTTTAGCGCTCCAGTGAGGTTGAAACCTAGTGGCAGTTGTTATGCCCCGGGAGGCTGGCTGTGACTAGGGCGCTGCTCTTCCATGGTGGTTAATATTCTATGGTAGCTGTCGAAGCGTTCTGCGCTAATTTTTCCTTCTTCTACAGCTTCTCTTAGTAAGCACCCCGGATCATTTAAGTGCTTGCAGTCTCTGAATTTGCAGCCGCCCAAATAATCTCTGAACTCAATAAAGCCCCATGTAATACGTTCGGTAGGAATGTGCCACAAGCCAAATTCACGTACTCCTGGGGAGTCAATCAAATCACCGCCGGCTGGCAAGTGAAGCAATTTGGCCGCCGTCGTTGTATGTTGACCTAGTCCCGAGTTATCTGAAATATCGCCGGTTAATTCATCGGCGTCTGGCAGAACTTGGTTTATAAGGCTCGATTTACCTACGCCGGACTGCCCTACGAAAACGCTGATGTTATCGTTAAGGTATTCATTGAGTTTGCTAATGCCTTCACCGGTTTTGCAACTGGTGAAAAGCACTTCGTAGCCTAAGTTTTCGTACGTCTTAAGCTGCTCTGTGACGGTTGCGCGTTCCTCTTCACTGAGCAATTCTACTTTATTAAGGACAATCAGCGGCGTGATGCCTATGTCTTCACAGGCAACGAGATAACGGTCGATAATATTCAGTGAAAGGGTGGGTAAAATAGCGCTAACCACTATAATACGGTCGATATTCGCGGCAATGGGTTTAATACCGTCGTAATAATCTGGGCGAGTCAGGACGGAGTGCCTGTCTTTTACAATTTCAATAACCCCACTTACACCTGACTCAGCGTCATCCCCTTTACTGAAAAACACCTTGTCACCACACACTACAGAGTCTACCGTGCGGCGAATGTGGCAGCGAGATACTGCGCCGTTTGCGTCTTCAACATCGGCGTGTTTACCAAAGCGACCAATTACCGTACCGCTTTCTAGCGTGGTTTCATCAAGGTTCGCCGCGCCCTTTGACGCGTGCTTTTCACGCAAGCGCTTGCTTCTATTTGCTGCAACTTGTCGTTTCTGTCGTTGTGTAAGTTTTGGTTTTTTCGCCACGATTCTTTTCTAGTTTCACGTATACTATGTCAATAATACCGTTTGTAGGGCATGGTTGCCATGTCTGTAGCGCAAAGAGGAAAGTAATGAGTAAACACGACAGTAACCTTGTTTGGATAGACATGGAAATGACAGGGTTAGATCCTGAAACCTGTGTAGTAATGGAAATCGCGACCATTGTTACCGACGCACAGCTGAATATATTGGCGGAAGGCCCTGTAATAGCGGTACATCAAAGTGATGACGTGTTAAATAATATGGACGAGTGGTGTACACGAGTTCACGGTGAAAGTGGATTAACTGCACGTTGCCGAGAAAGTAAAATAAGTGTTGAAGAAGCATCAGCGCAAACTATTGCCTTTTTAGAGCAATGGGTAGATGCAGGCAAGTCACCGCTATGTGGAAACACCATAGGGCAAGACAGACGCTTCATGGTTAAGTACATGCCCGAGCTTGAAGCTTACTTCCACTATAGAAATATTGATGTAAGTACAATAAAAGAACTAACGCGCCGCTGGAAGCCTGAAATTTTAGACGGTTTCGAAAAGAAAGGCGTACACCTAGCGCTTGATGATATTCGCGAGTCTATTGAAGAAATGCGCTATTATCGTGAGAAAGTGTTTACGATTTAGGCATTCAAACATTGAGGTGCAAAAAAAGTAGAATTAAAGGTTGCGTTACCCCAAAATTTTTGTAAAATGCGCACCACTTCAAACGAAGTACCTCTTTTGTTGCGGGAATAGCTCAGTTGGTAGAGCACGACCTTGCCAAGGTCGGGGTCGCGAGTTCGAATCTCGTTTCCCGCTCCAAATTCACTTGCCATAGGTAAGTACCTATAAGATGCACAGCATCGACTCTATGCGGGAATAGCTCAGTTGGTAGAGCACGACCTTGCCAAGGTCGGGGTCGCGAGTTCGAATCTCGTTTCCCGCTCCAAATTTTTCAGACACCTCAAAAATAAAAACTTATCTTGTTTTTAAGTGCGACCCCTTGATGGGCCCGCGACCGAGTGTCGGCCAGATGCGAATCTCGTTTCCCGCTCCAAATTTTCAAACATCACGAAAATCGAAACATTAGCAGATGTATTGATGCGACCCCTTAAAGGGCCCGCGACCGAATGTCGGCCAGTTGGCAAATCTCGTTTCCCGCTCCAAATTTTCAAACATCACGAAAATCTAAACATTAGCAGATGAATTGATGCGACCCTCAAAGGGCCCGCGACCGAGTGTCGGCCATCGCTTCACAAAGCATTCAAATTAGTTTTTGCTACAAACCATAACCTCTTATTTCACTGAAAAGCACCGTGCATACTTGCTCAAGAATCGGCAAGTCGTCAGCTCTGAAAAACGGTTTAGGACCTACTTTATTAAATACATAAGGTGACCTAATTAACTGCGTATTCTTAAATTTATACGAAAGTATAAATTTGTGTGCGCTTATTGCTTCAGCGCCGATTCTGTCTGTCTTTACGCACCGTTGTGAATCCTTATTCATGACTCTTTGCACCTTCCTAGTGCGGTGCCGCCTTGATTTCAACCTAGTTCTCAATAAATCTACATTTTACGAGCTCTTTTGCACATTAAATGTGCATTCGAAAGCCGTTAGTTAAGTCTTTTTGAATATTAAATAGATTTTAGTGGGTAAATATGCATAATGCGCCGTTTTTTAGCGGTAGTTTCACTGTTTACTTGCTTTTTGATAGGCACACCATTTGCAAAATGCATTATGTAAAACGCAAATTGTAAACATATAAAAATAACCATCGCTTTTAGACTCCTCGAAAGTGCCGTAAAGAGCACTCTGGAACGAAAAAGTAATACTTGGAGAAACACACATGGCTTTTGGTTCATCAAAGCAAAACAATATTTCTGCACTAGCAATTGCAGTAGCATCTGCACTTACTGTTAGTGCATCTGCGGTTCAGGCTCAGGAAGAAGCCGCTGTTGAAGAGAAGGATGTCGAAAAAGTAGTTGTAACCGGTTCTCGCGTTGCTCAAGACTCCTCCCTGGAAGCAGCGAGCCCTGTTCTTGCCATTAATGCTGGTGATATCAAAACATCTGGTCAAATAGATTTAGGTGCCATGTTGCGTGAGTCGCCTCAACTACAGGCGTCACTGCCGGGGTCTTTTTCTGCATTTAATGGAACCCCACTAGGAGCAAGCTTACTGGACTTACGTAATCTAGGTAGTGAGCGAACCTTAGTTATGGAAAACGGTCGACGACATGTTTCAGGTATTGAGGGTACGGGCTCTGTTGATGTAAATACCATCTCTACTGCTTTACTTAGAAACGTGGAAGTCCTCACTGGTGGTGCCTCAGCTGTTTACGGCGCTGATGCGGTAACCGGTGTTGTCAACTTCAATATGAGAAACGGAGCCTCGTTCGACGGGCTAGAGCTTCGCACTCAAACAGGTGTGACTGACGATGGTGACGCAAATGAATTCTTTTTATCATTGGCCAACGGCTTTTCTACAGATAAAGGTGATTTAGTATTCGCGGTTGAATACCAAGAAACCAGCCCAGTGTATGCTAAAGATAGAGACTTCGCAGGCTCTGGTCTATATACACAAGTAGCTAATACAGAGGCTACTCAGAGTGCATTTGGTATTGATTCACGCTTCAAGAATACTTGGGTGCCAGATTACAGACTTCCAATTTCAAGTGACAGAGGTGTAATTTCATTAACTGGCAGTGCGTTTGGAGATGTCGCTGGATCTGGCGGCGTGCTAGGTTGCGGCACTATCGGAACGTCCATGTTTCCAACGTGTCAGGTAGTGGGTGAAGACGGCACCTTACGTGCCTACAATCCCGGCGATGTTTATGCTGGACCTTTCGATGCGAGTGGTGGTGATGGTGTACCGGGTAGTCCCGACGCTGAACTTATCCTTCCAGAGTCTAAAAGAGTATTAGTACAGGCAGTGTCAAATTACGAACTAAATGAATTCGTAAATTTCTTTGTAGATGCCAAATTCGTATTTAGCTCGACTAAAGAAACTAATCAGGTGAATGGTTTCAATGACGATATTCCAATCTCACTAGACAATCCGTATATTCCTGCAGCTCTACTGTCTCAAATTAATGAATTACAAGCAGAAGGTGAATCACCAAGCTTGGTAATGTCCCGCGATGTTCTTGATATAAACGCTAATTCAAACCCAGAAGCAGAACGTAAAACGTATCGTATTGTTACAGGCTTCGATGGTTATATCCCTAACACCGCTCTAGAGTACGAGGTTTTCTATAACTACGGTCGAACTGATGCCGACATTACTTCGAACTTGCGCATAGAAGACAGATACTTCGCTGCTATTGACGCTGTAACAGATCCAGCAACTGGCAATGTTGTTTGTCGCTCTGACCTAGACAGTTCTGCGCTTCCTCCTACGTCGCCGTTTCCATCTGCGAATGCGAATTTTGGGTTCTTAACTTTCCAGCCTGGTGATGGCTCTTGTGTACCAGTGAATTTGTTTGGAAAGGATTCAATCAGCGCAGAAGCGGCTAACTTTATATTCCAACCTGGCACTGAGCAGAACGATATAACGCAAGAGAATTTCTTAGCAGTAGTATCGGGCGACTCTTCTGATTTATTCGAGCTTCCGGCAGGCCCTGTTATGTTTGCTCTTGGTTACGAATGGAGAAAAGAGTCAAGTACCTATACGCCAGATCCATATTCTGCAGCAGGCTTAACCTTTGGAACATTAGACTCTCGCAACGGCCCAACCAATCCTTCTGACGGTGAGTACGATGTTTCAGAATACTTTGTAGAAGCAACTATACCTTTACTAGAAGGTGTCGATTTCGCTGAGCGATTAGAGCTGCGCACTGCATACAGAAGCTCAGACTACGACCCATATGGTACGCATGACGCTTGGACGATAGGAACAGTATGGTCACCTGTTGATACATTTAGTATTCGAACGACCTTCTCTGAAGCGGTGCGGGTTCCCAACATTAATGAAGCCTTCGCACCTACATTTGCGGCTTCACTTGGTGCAGGAGATGACCCTTGTAACCAAAACTTAATTAGTGCGGGCTCTGAGTTCAGGGAGGCGAACTGTATTGCACTGATTGGCGACGCGGTAGCTGATGGCACTTATGATTCTACTAACTTCCTGTCAGCGTTTGTTTCTGGTTCAACGGGCGGTAACCCAGACCTTGATCCTGAAGAAGCAGAAACCATCACGATTGGTACAGTGTGGAGACCAGATACAGAGCTCGACGGTATGCTGGAAGGTTTAGTAGTGACGCTAGACTACTATAATATTGAAATTGATGGCCTGATTGATAGCCTTACTGGTTTTGACATTGCATCTAACTGCGTAGACGCGCCAACAATCAACAACCAATTTTGTGACGCAATTGATCGTGATGCTACAAATGGATTTATCACAGATTTTCGTTCAGGGTTTATCAACCTTGCAGCGGTAGAGACATCTGGTATTGATTTCCGCGTAGATTATGGCTTTGAGTTGGCTAAATTAGTCGACACAGACGGAAGAATTGAATTCACTATCAACGGAACAAACTTCCTCAAAAATGATGAAGTAAGGGATGTGAGTGCACCTGACGAAGTCACAGATGTTCTTGGAACGTTTGGGCGACCAGAGTGGATCGTAAACATGAGTGCAGACTATATAATTGGTGAACTCGTTGTTGGGTGGAGAGGACGCTACGAAGGAAGCCAGCTACTTCCAGGGCTAGAAAACCAGGATATCGAGAGTGATCCTGATTTTATCAGTCAAACTCACACTGGCTCTGCGTTGGTGCATGATTTTTCTGTTTCATACACTTTTGAAGATAGCCTAGAAGTATATGGTGGTATCAATAACGCGTTTGAGGAAGATCCTTACCTTGGCACATTGTCGAGACCGGCAGGGCCTAGAGGACGCTTCTTCTATCTAGGCGTAAATTACACAATGTAACGTCTACACAGATTTAAAAAAGCAGCTTTTTAGCTGCTTTTTTTATATCTCTAAATAGGAATTTATTTGCATCACTACTTCGTTGGGATTATGTTAATGTAACTTCCGCTGGTCTAACCAGTGGCGCAGGTTTAATAATCACTCGAAAGATAAAAAGCTCCCAACTATCAGCGTGAACAACTATGTCAAAGAACTACGTACTTAATACATATAACAAATTCTTAAAACTGCCCTTTGGCAAAAAGCTATTTAGCTGGTACTCAGCGCGCAGGGCGCCATATTTTTCAACCGTTTCGCCTCTAATTACAGACATTAAACCAAACTACTGTGAAGTGCTTATTAATAAGCGCAAAGCGGTAGAAAATCATATTGGAACGGTTCACGTTATTGCTATTTGCAATGGTCTGGAAATGGCTATGGGTTTTATGTGTGAAGCGTCAATACCGAAAAACCTTAGGTGGATCCCAAAGGGGATGGAAGTAAAGTACCCAGCAAAAGCAGATTCAGACATTCGCTGTGTAGCAGAGGTGCCAGCTGATGCATGGAAACCTGGCGACTTACCCATATCTGTAAAGGCCTATAACGCCGAAGGCACCGTGGTGGTCGACGGAACCATTACGGTTTGGGTCAGTGAAAAGCGCTGATATCTCACATATAATAAAAGGCCGCGCTTGCGGCCTTTTTTATGCTCTTTTAAAACATTCTATATTAAGTTTTTACTACAGCTACTTTTCTGTTTGACAGAAAATAAAAATCCAACTAAGAATAATCTTGAAAGCGATTAAGGCGCTATATCAGTAGTCTATTTCATTCAACAATTGGTGTTGCAATTTTGTCTGTGTTTACAACGCAGGTATTAGCGGTGGAAGAGGTTAAGATGTCTGTAATCACAAAAGAGCAAGTCGCAAGAAAACCCTTTATAGATAAGAAAAATTACCCGTACGGCTTTGCCCGTTCAGGAGATTTTTCAATTAATGAGAGCAAGCTTCTTCAGGCCCATGGTAGTTTGTTCGCTGCACTAGTGGACGGGAAAATTACGCCAGAGAATGATGAAGAACAAGCCTATTTGGAATCGGCTCTTGGTCATCGAGACCCTGCAACACCGCAAGAGAAAGCGTGGTTGAAATACCAAGCCAGAATAAACCGTCCAAAAACAGCAAGTATTTATGGCTCTAAGCGTGCTGCTGAACAAGATGTTGACGATGACGACGATATGAGCGATAACAGTGATCTTGATATCGACCTCGATGATTAAGCTTATGCCTTTATGCATCTTAAACGTGTAAAGGCGCCTCTCTTAAAGCAATCATGATTATTGTTTGCACTGTTAAAACTGTGTAAATAAATATCCTATTTTCTGTCAAAATTACACTTAAGTCGAAATATTTATCCTAATTATTGCGAATATTGGGATATATATCTCACTTTTACGCAATTTGGTGTTTTATCTTCCTATTACCTTAGATATAGTCGGGGCATCGTCAACGTACGCTGACAAACCCCCCAACCCATTACAGGAGAAAGCACTGTGAAAATGATGTCGGGCGCAGCCATGGTGGTTGAAGCGCTAAAAGATGTAGGAGTGACACACGTGTTCGGTTACCCAGGTGGTGCCGTATTAGACATTTATGATGCGTTATTTGCGCAAGATGATGTCAAACACGTCCTCGTACGTCATGAACAGGCAGCCGCCCACATGGCGGATGGTTATGCACGTTCAACTGGCAAAACCGGCACAGTGCTCGTCACATCAGGTCCAGGCGCTACGAATACCATTACAGGTATTGCTACTGCATATATGGACTCTATTCCGATGGTTATTTTATCGGGACAGGTGCCGTCGAAGCATATTGGTGAAGACGCATTCCAAGAAACTGACATGGTGGGGTGCTCACGCCCTATCGTTAAGCACAGCTTTTTGGTAAAGCGCGCGGTTGATATCCCAGAAGCGATTGCTAGAGCTTATTATATCGCCAACACAGGTCGTCCTGGCCCGGTGGTAGTAGATTTGCCAAAAGATATTGTGAACGTAGCAGAAGAACACCCATACGTGTTCCCAACTGACGTGACCATGCGTTCTTACAACCCAACTGAAAAAGGCCATCCTAAACAGGTCAAAAAAGCAGTTGAGTCGCTACTTAAAGCAGAACGTCCCGTACTGTATGTAGGTGGTGGAGCTGTAGCTTGCGATGCGTCTGCAAAGGTTATTGAGTTAGCCGAGAAGCTTAATGCACCGGTAACTTGTACGCTAATGGGCCTTGGTGCTATGCCGGGTACACACAAGCAATTTATCGGCATGCTAGGTATGCACGGTACGCTTGAAGCGAACAAGACTATGCATAATGCCGACTGCATCATTGCACTAGGTGCACGTTTTGATGACCGTGTTACTAATAACGTTGATAAGTTCTGCCCACATGCGGATATTATTCACGTTGATATTGACCCAGCATCGATTTCTAAAACCGTAAATGCGCATATTCCTGTGGTAGGTTCGGTAGATAAAGTACTTGATCAAATCTTAAGTCAGGTAAATAAGAAAGACTTATCAGGTCAAAGCGAAAAGCTGGCCGATTGGTGGCAACAAATTGAAACCTGGCGCGCTCGTCAGTGCTTAAACTACGCACAGGGCGAAGAGGTAATTAAGCCTCAGCGCGTTATCGAAGCCTTGTACAAACACACAGACGGTAAAGCCTACGTAAGTTCTGACGTAGGTCAGCACCAAATGTTTGCTGCGCTTTATTACCCTTATGATAAACCGCGTCAGTGGATCAACTCAGGTGGTCTTGGCACCATGGGCTTTGGTTTACCGGCTGCAATGGGTGTGCAGTTTGCGCACCCAGGTTCAACCTCTGTGGTAGTAACGGGTGACGGCAGTATTCAAATGAATATTCAAGAGCTATCTACTTGTTTGCAGTACAACCTGCCTATCAAGATTATCTCATTGAATAACCGTGCCCTAGGTATGGTTCGTCAGTGGCAGGATATGATTTACAAAGGACGTCACTCACACTCTTACATGGATTCAATGCCTGACTTTGTGAAATTGGCAGAAGCTTACGGACATGTGGGCATTAAAGTAGACAAGCTTGACGAGCTAGACGCAGCAATGGAGAAATGTTTCAGTTACACAGATCGCTTAGTGTTTATGGACATAGCAGTAGACCAAAACGAACACGTATATCCAATGCAAATTAAGTTTGGCGCAATGGATGACATGCGCTTAAGCAAGACGGAGCGAACCTGATGAAACGTATTATCTCTGTATTAATGGAAAACGCCCCTGGCGCACTATCTCGTATCGTTGGTGTATTCTCACAACGTGGTTACAACGTCGACTCACTGTGTGTGGCACCAACCGACGACGCGAGCCTTTCGCGTCTAACGATTATCACGCACGGCGACGACAAAGTCATAGAGCAAATTACTAAGCAAGTGAATAAGCTTATTGATGTGCTCAAAGTAGTAGACTTGACTGAAGGCGCGCACATTGAACGCGAACTTATGCTGATTAAAGTCGCGACTCGCACAGAGTCGGTGCGTGCTGAAGTGAAGCGGAACTCTGATATCTTCCGTGCGCGTATTGTGGATGTGAACGTAAACAACTACACCATTGAAATTACGGGCACCACAGATAAGCTAGATGCATTTGCCACGACTATGGGGCAGTGTGCTGAAATTATCGAATCATCGCGCACCGGCGTGTGTGGGCTTGCTCGAGGTGATAGGGCGCTTCGTCCTTAAATTTTTTTCTGAGTTTTAGCGCAAAGCGTTTTTTCGAAAGGCTGTCATTAGACAGCCTTTTTTCATTCTAGAGTATTACCCTAAGTATCGCGCCCATAATAGGCTTCTACGCGCAGGGCTACGCCGTATGAGGTTTTAAAATCCTCTTCACGTAGCCATAAAACAAAAGGCTCTACCTCAAAGAATAGCCAATCGCGCAGCATGTTGTTACGCCACCTAAACCCGCCATAGACTTCTTCTACGCGAAAGTTGGGTTGGCTAAGCCCTTCCACCATAAAGTGAGGAATAACGGCGTTATGTTGATCTACCGAAAACAAATGGTGGACCTCGTGACGCCATAGCCAGTCGTTGGTATCGTCGCGGTAGTAGTAGCGATTATTTTGTCGAACCAGGTGCTTTTTATTGATTTCGTATTGAAAAGCGACGCCCACCTCCGCACCCAAACGGTCACGGGTGTAATAGTAAAGTTCGGCGTCGTATAGCATGGCCCATTGTTTAGAAAAGGCAAAAGCATCCCTGTATCGGGTCATCGCATATAGTTGGTCGCGGCGACCAGCACCAATTCTAAATGAGTAGTGAGAGTCTTGCTCAGGACGAAAGCGAAGCGCAATGGTCGTTCGATCGCGGTTGTTATTGCCGGTATCCCTCGCGGCTCGTATTGTGTTGTTCTGTGTCTCGTCTTCGTTATCGCTTAATAGTAAATCAACGCGTTCTTTTAAAGCCGGTAGGCGAACTCTTACCCTGAAGCGCAAATCCGTATCCGAGAGCATGCCACTTCTTGGCTCCCAGGCAAGTTGAACACGGCCTTCGGCTCTGGCTTCCTTCTGTCCTGAAGTACCTATATCATCTGAACTTTCAAACAAACCATCAAGCTGTTTTACGGTGAAGTCCATGGTGTCGGTGAAGCTACGCTGCCAAATATCAAACCATTGCTCATTAGGTATTGAAGGAGGCAAGGAGTGTGTACTTTCTTTTGTCGAGTTAGCGCGGTTAGAAAGCGTATTTTCTGGCCGAGCAATATCCCGATAGGTTATACCTACACTGGTCGCATTTACGGGGGAGTTCAACGTGTCAGCAGCTGAGTCAGGTGCAACAGGTAAAGCGAGCAATAAATGGCAATAGACCACGGTAAGGCATAGCATTGCTCACTAACTCCTTGTAAAAATTAGCATAGTTGAATGTTTCGACCATTCGCATTGGGAATATACAGAGCATGGATTGTCCCAACCAAAACGTCAATCTTTATTCATTGAAGTAAATATTCAGGTGAAAGCATCAGCAGGCAATGGCATACTGTGCCAATCGATGTAAGGGAGATTATTTTTATGGGTGGTATTAGTGTTTGGCAGTTGCTGATCATACTGGTTATTGTGGTGCTTTTATTTGGTACGAAGCGCCTTAAAGGTATAGGTACTGATTTAGGCGGCGCAATCAAAGGCTTCAAAAAAGCTGTCACCGAAGAAGACAAAGACGCAGACTTTGAACAAAAGAAGCAAGTTGAAGAAAAGTCAGCAGCAGAGCCTGTTTCAACTAAGACGCAGAGCGACGTTAAAGAAAAATCCTAATGTTCGATATCGGCTTTTGGGAGCTATTGGTTATCGGTGTACTGGCGCTGCTTATTTTAGGGCCAGAAAGATTACCGGGTGCCATGCGCTCAACTATAAATACAATTCGTAGCGTGCGTAATGTAGCAACGGGCTTTAAGCAAGAAGTTGAGCATCAGTTGCGCGTGCACGAATTGCATGAAAATTTGAAAAAAGCAGAGCAGCAAGGGCTTAAAGATCTTTCACCTGAACTTGAACAAAGCGTCGATGAGCTAAAAAAAGCTGCAGAGTCGGTTCAAGAACCTTATAAAAAGCAATAGATGTCTGACGCTAATAACCTTATTTCTCATTTAATTGAATTGCGTAGCCGTATTCTCAAAGCCCTTTTGAGCGTACTTATCGTCTTCATTTGTCTTGCGGCGTTTGCGCAAGACCTTTATAAGCTATTGGCGATGCCATTGCTTGAAGCCTTACCTGAAAATGCGAGCATGATTGCAACCGACGTTGCATCACCTTTCTTTGCTCCGTTTAAACTTACACTGGTGTTATCGTTTTTTATTGCTATTCCCTATGTGCTCTATCAAGTATGGGGGTTTGTGGCTCCGGGTTTGTACAGAAATGAAAAGCGCCTGGTAGCGCCTTTACTACTTTCCAGTACGCTGCTGTTTTACGCAGGAATGGCGTTTGCCTACTTTGTGGTATTTCCAATAGCGTTCGCGTTTTTTACAAGCGTAGCTCCTGAAGGTGTAACGGTAAGTACAGATATATCCAGTTATTTGAACTTCGTCTTGAAACTGTTCTTTGCATTTGGGGTCTCATTCGAGATACCGATAGCCATTATCTTAATGTGCTGGACTGGGGTAACGGATGCTAAGTCTTTACGAGCCAAGCGCCCGTACGTGGTTGTTGGTGCATTCGTGGTTGGCATGTTGCTAACACCTCCAGATGTTATCTCTCAAACATTATTAGCTATTCCAATGTGGTTGCTGTTTGAAGTAGGGGTTATTGTTGGGGGATTTTACGCGGGTAAAACACCAAAAGACGATACATCTACTGAAACAACAGACAACACATAGATGTTAAAAAAAGAAAGGAATAAAAATGAAAACCCGACTGCTATCTCTTGCCACTATTCTGTGCGCGTTTGGGGCGTTTAATGTACAAGCTGAGACAGTTGCTGATGCATTGGAGAAATGTCGCAACACGGATAATAGTTTAAAGCGACTTATGTGCTATGACAGCGTCGCGAAATCACTCAACAAGTACGAAGGTTCAGACGCTCAGATTGAGCAACTACAGGCCTACAAGAGCAACAATGGTAATCAGATGAAGCCTCGCCCAGCGCCTGTCGCTCAGGGACAAGTTCAAGCCTCAGAACCTAAGAATGACTTTGGACTTGAACATAAGCGAGATTTGTCTGACGAAGCTTCTGAGATTGCGGTCACTATCGCTTCGATCAAGAAGAATGTGCGTGATAAGCATGTTATAACTTTCAGCGATGGTTCTGTATGGCAGCAAACTGATGGAACCTATATGAAGCTTAAGGAAGGTCAGTCGGTAGCCGTAGAAAGGGGCTTATTGGGTGCATTTTTCCTAAGTGTAGAAGGGCTCAACAAGCGCATGAAAGTGAAACGCGTAAAATAAATGCCTTGGTTTGATGCTGGCGTCAACTTGCTGGATAAGCGATTTGACGCCGATGAAGTTATACAACGAGCAAAAGATGCAGGGGTAGAAAAACTCTGCATTATCACCACGCACCCCAGTGAATGGGACGCTGCAGTAGCGCTATATAATAAGTATCCAACCCAATGCTGTTACACTATCGGTGTCCATCCTCACAATGCAAAAGATGTCACGCCAAGTGATTACAAGCGGTTACGCGAACTTGCACAACAGAATGGGTGTGTTGCAATTGGTGAATGTGGTCTGGATTTTAATCGCAATTTCTCACCACAGCCCGTTCAATTGGCAGTGTTCGAAGCCCAGTTAGACATTGCGGCTGCATTAGGCTTACCCGTGTATCTACATGAAAGGGATGCGTTTGACGAACAAGTCGCGTTATTAACCGAGTATATGCCTCGTATAAAAGGTGGTATTGCCCACTGTTTTACTGGGAATGCAGAGCAGGTTCAGCACTACCTTGCGCTGGGGCTTTATATTGGTATTACTGGCTGGGTATGTGATGAGAAGCGAGGCGAAGCACTACGCGAAGCCGTGAAGTCTATACCTTTAAACCGTCTTATTCTTGAAACAGATGCGCCTTATCTGTTTCCCAAAACCCTTCGACCGAGAAAACGTAATAACGAACCTGCTTTTCTACCCCATATCGCTAAACAATTAGGCGAATATCTGCAAGTTGAGACTGATAAATTACGTATTAGCAGTTATGCTAATAGCTGTGAGTTGTTTTCTCTCAGCTAAACATAGGTTTATATGCAGACAAATCTGAAAGCGATGCGCAAGTATGATGCGGGTCTTATTCTTATCACCCTAGTGGCCGTCGTTGCATTTGTGTCTGTGTTGTTTAGTTTGTCTCCTAACACCAGTGCAACACCACGTTTCTCGCAGCTTACTTATCTCAATGTAGATAATGGCAATGCGCTCGATTTTACTACCATTACTCAAACGCCGCTTACCGACTGGACACCAATATCTTCACCCATTAACTTGGGTATGAACACAAACGTACATTGGTTTTCAATGGTCATTGCGCCAACCCAAAGCAATGAAAGTCGATTTCTATTGCACATCGACTATCCCCTTTTAGATAGTTTAGACGTTGCGATTTACAGCCAAATAGGCAGCACGCCTATTGCTACTTATTCAGGTGGCGATGGCCTGCACTTTGACAACCGGCCTGTTTCTCATGTGAAGCCACTATTCCCCCTACCAGTAAGCGCTCAGTCGCAGCGGGTGATTATTCGAGTACAAACCTCTGGCAGCGTACGCCTTCCTATTCGTATATGGGAAGAAACAGAGTTTATTGCCTATACATCAAGCCGTAACCTGGCATTGGGGATATTTTTTGGCATCTTGGTAGCAATGGGCGTGAGTAACGCATTTTTAACGGTAACGACAAGTAACGTGTCGTTCCTTTATTACTCTGGCTATGTAATGAGTTTGGCGCTTATATTGGCGACGTTACACGGCTACGGCTTCTCCTATATGTGGCCGGGAAGCACATGGTTTCAAGGTAAAGCAATTCTTGTGTTTGCTAACGCGACTATTATGTTTGCGGCGATGTTTACGCGAAGCCTACTACCTATTAGAGCCCACAGCGTAAAGCTAGATAAAATCACACAGGCAATCAGTTGGGTGTGCGGGTTAAGTATAATCCTCGGCCTTATCTTGCCTTACTCGTTCATGATAAAGGCGTTCCTGTTACTGCTTAGCCTCATCGTTATTTTTACTCTTGGGTTAGGTATTTGGCTAACGCTCAAAGGGGTGGTCGTAGCACGTTATTTTACCATTGCTTGGGGTTTTCTATTAATTAGTGGACTAAGTGCGAGCCTTGATAACGTTAATATTATTCAATTGCCTATTTCGTCAAATAACCTGCTGATCATTGGTGGCGCGGTAGAAACGCTTATCTTGGCACTTATCTTAGCGATTAATTATAGCCACAGTCGCGATGATCTCATTGAGGCGCAGCAGTTCGCGCTAGAGCAGGAAAAACAGGCAAATACCGCCAAAGAGAACTTACTTGAAGTACAAAAGCGTTATCAAGATGACCTGGAGTATAAAGTACAAGAACGCACGTTAGAGCTAGAAATTACGTTACGCGAATTGTCTGAAGTTAACCAAGAATTGGAAAGGTTAAATGCAATAGATCCGCTCACGGGAGCGCACAACCGTCGACATTTCGATAAACGTCTGCGTTCTGAAGGGCGACGCAGTAGACGTGAGCAAACACCATTATCTCTCATCATTGTTGACGTGGATCACTTTAAGCAAATTAATGATCAACACGGACATGATGGTGGTGACGCGTGCTTAATTCACGTCACCAATGTCTTTCAGAAGCACATCCATCGCCCTACAGATGACTTGTGTCGCATAGGTGGTGAAGAGTTTGCCATTATATTGCCTAATACCGATCTTGAAGGCGCTTTTCACGTTGCCGAAAATATGCGAGATAGCCTTGAGTCGACCCCACTTGATTACGAAGGGGAAATCATTAAGCTAACTGCAAGCGCGGGCGTTTCTACAACCATTATTATTGATGAAGAGCACGCGCAAAATCTTTTCAAGTTCGCCGACGAATGCCTTTACGAAGCCAAGGCTGCGGGCCGCAATACAGTAATACATAAACATTTACAGGAAAAACTATGACATCTTCACCTTTCCCTCAAAGAAGAATGCGCAGACTACGCGCCAAAGATGCTTTAAGAGGGCTTGTGGCAGAGCACCGTTTAACCACTGACGATCTCATTTACCCTGTTTTTGTACTACCCGGTGAGAACGCACGAGAAGCCGTACCTTCTATGCCTGGTGTGGAAAGACTTTCTATCGATTTGCTAGGGCAAGAAACGGCGAAATGGGTAGAGCTGGGCATTAGAACGATTGCGCTTTTCCCTGTGACACCTATGTCTCTTAAAACCGAGTGTGCAAGCGAAGCGTTCAATCCTGAAGGGCTTGCTCAGCAAGCTATGAGAGCGCTCAAAAAGGCGTTTCCTGAAGTAATGCTGATGTCTGATATCGCATTAGATCCATTTACGTCTCATGGTCAAGATGGCCTCTTAGACGAAACTGGTTATGTGATGAACGACGAAACAGTCGAGGTGCTCATTAAGCAAGCGTTATCGCATGCTGAAGCTGGCGCTGATATTGTTGCGCCTTCTGACATGATGGATGGGCGCATTGGCAATATCCGAAAAGCACTTGAAGAAGCAGGTCACATCAATACGTGTATTATGGCTTATTCTGCTAAATACGCGTCTGCGTACTACGGTCCATTTCGTGATGCCGTCGGCTCCGCTGCAAATATAAAGGGCGGCAACAAGAAAACCTATCAAATGGATCCTGCCAACACCGATGAAGCTCTCCACGAAATTGCGCTTGATATAGAAGAGGGCGCTGACATGGTAATGGTGAAGCCAGGTATGCCGTATTTAGATGTTGTGCGTCGTTGTAAAGACGAATTTAAAGTACCGACATTCGCCTATCAAGTAAGTGGCGAGTACGCTATGCATCAAGCTGCTTTTGCTAATGGTTGGCTAAATGAAGACGCGGTGATCCTAGAATCGTTATTAGCGTTTAAGCGCGCTGGCGCCGACGGGATTCTGACTTATTTCGCTCCGCAAGCTGCTGCGCTTTTAGCGAAGCAAAACGACAAGTAATACCAACAACCAAAGGTTCGACAACAAAAAAGCCGTGCAATGCACGGCTTTTTTTTCATGTTTTTCCGTTTATCGGAATACATATTTAACGCATTCTATCTGTTTGTAAGTGGTTACTTACAAACGAGTTCGCAGCCAGCTTTATGCTGAAGCCAGCATTCATTTGCTAGCTCTGCGTTGATCAAAGGATGCGATTTCAGCCAGCCTTCAGGAAAAGTAAGTGTCCACTTACTTTCTTCGCACTGCAAAGTTACCTCTGGTATATGTTTATTCTGACGACGCAGACATAACACCACTGCTATACGTAAAATTCGCAATAAGCCTTTTAGCATTGGACGGTAGTCTTCGTGGTACTTTTCAAATACGTCTGGCTTTATATTTAATCTATGCTGAGCAACTAAATCGCGGATGGCTGCCCGCTGAAGGCGCGTGAAGCCGGGCAAATCAATGTGACTTAATATGTATTCACCATGCTCATGATGGCGCTTATATTCAATGTGAAGACCTATTTCATGAAGCTGTGCGGCTGCACCTAAAATAGTTTCGGTATCTAAATGACAAATATTCTGTTGTGCACAAAGTTGATGGCATAAAGTAAGCGCTACGTGACTAACCGAGTTCGCGTGACTGGCATCTACATGATAACGATGTTTTGCCTGATTAAGGGTCTGCTGGCGTCTATCATTCTCAGTAACGTTATCTAGCATTCCGTAGATAAGTCCTTCTCGAAGCGCACCACCAGAAATATTCATGTGCTTAATATTTAGCGCTTCAAATAAGCTGATGAGGATCGCTAAACCAGACGGGAAAATAGCTTTTCTGTTATCTTCCAATCCGTCGATATCAAGGGTTTTAATGCTGCCGCATTCAATACATTGCTTTTCTAAATGATACAAATAGTCTAAGCGGATAGCATCACTAATGCCCTGTGCTACAAGAATCTCAGTAATGGCTTGCGGCGTGCCAGATGCACCTAAACAATTCTCCCAATCAAAACACAAAAACGCGCTAGACACATCGGCAATAAGCGCATGTGCGGCTTGTTTGGCATTGTCGAAATTGTCTTCGGTGATAGTGCCGCCGGTGAAATAGCGTTCCATAAACGTTACACAGCCCATATCCAAACTCTTAAGATGGATAGGCTGCATGTCGTTGCCGATAATGATTTCTGTGCTGGCGCCGCCAATATCTATGACTAAGCTATTGCCTTGGTTGGCGGATGTGTAGGCTACGCCAAGATAAATTTGTCGCGCTTCTTCTTCACCGCTAATCACTTCAAGTTTGTGATTGAGAATCTCTTCTGCCTTGCGAATGAATACATGCGCATTGGTTGCCAGTCGCAATGTAGCGGTCGCTACAATTTTAATATTAGAAGGGGGGATATCCTGCAGGCGTTCGGAGAATACTTGCAGGCATTGCCAGCCGCGTTCCATGCTTACGTCATCAAGTGCTAGCTCATCATCTAAACCTGCTGCTAGGCGCACTTTCTGTTTGATTTTCCCTATTATTTGCACACTGCCGTTAACAACGTGAACAATCACCATGTGAAAGCTGTTAGAGCCTAAATCTACGGCGGCGTAATACTCGCCGTAGGTTTGTGCGTCGTGCTGGAGTTCTGCCTGCATAAAACCTCGATTCTTATTGAGTACCTTTACGCCTCACTGTTGCGCTCTGTTGTTTCGGTTTTGAGGCTTTCCACGGCCTCTTCCGTTTCCACGACGTGAAGAATTGCGGTTGTTAGGCGTACGTCTTCTACGTGGTTTTGGAGGCGTTACATCATCAAGTAGAGCACTGCGGTCGTAATCGGTAACCGGTATTGCCTTTTGAATGTATTGCTCAATAGCAGGTAAGTTTAGTGCGTATTTTTCGCACGCGAAACTAATTGCAACACCACTTTGTCCTGCACGGCCAGTACGACCAATACGGTGTACATAGTCTTCGGCGTCGTCAGGTAAGTCGTAGTTGAATACGTGCGTTACCGCGTCGATATGAAGACCGCGCGCTGCAACGTCGGTTGCGACTAAAATATCAAGATTGCCTTTGGTGAAATCTTCTAAGATCCCAAGGCGTTTCTTCTGTGGTACATCGCCGCTAAGCAAGCCAACGCGATGGCCATCTGCGGTAAGCCAGTCGGTAACTTTCTCACAACTATTTTTAGTGTTGGCAAAAACAATTGCCTTTTCTGGCCATTCTTCTTCAAGCAGCGTAAGAAGAAGCAGCATCTTGTCGTCATCAGACGGATAAAATAGCTCTTGAGAAACGCGAGTTGCAGTTGTTTGTTCTGGCGCTACCTGTACGTGGGTAGGGTTGTTCATGTGCTCGTAAGCAAGCTCTTGCACGCGGTAGCTAAGTGTAGCTGAAAATAGCATGCTCAAACGTTCACTTGCCGGTGGCATGCGGCGGAATAAAAAGCGGATATCCTTTATAAAGCCTAAATCGAACATGCGGTCGGCTTCATCAAGTACGGCAACCTGAATATTCTTCAGTGTGAACACATTCTGTTTGTAGTAATCCAGTATGCGTCCTGTCGTACCAATTATAATATCTACCCCTTCTTCCAAAGTTTCACGTTGACTTTGGTAACCTTCGCCCCCATAAATCAAACCAAGCGACAATCCAGTATGCTCACTAAGCAGTTTGGCGTCGTTATAAATTTGAACGGCGAGCTCTCTGGTCGGCGCCATAATAATTGCGCGAGGGCCATTTGATTTGCTGTTATCTGCGTTTTCTGCTTTGCTTAGCAAATAGTGAAATGTAGCTACCAAAAAGGCAATGGTTTTACCGGTTCCGGTTTGAGCCTGACCTGCAATGTCGTGACCTTCCAATAAAGGAGGCAGTGCAAGTGCTTGAATTGGTGTACAATGTGAAAAATTAGCTGCCGCCAAGGCGTCAACAACCTTGCCGTTAATCGGCAGGTCAGAAAAGTGAGTATCAGTTAAGTGAGTAGGCATAGCTTATAGCTTATCAGTGCTTGCATTAAAAAACAGTTTCTATATAACACTTATGGTCAGGCTGAGACAAATCAGCGACAGACCAATAATGGAGAAAAGAATGAGCGACAAAATTATCCAGTTATCTGACGATAAATTCGAAGCAGATGTTATCAATGCTGAAGGTCCTGTACTGGTTGACTTCTGGGCCGAATGGTGTGGCCCGTGTAAAATGATCGCACCAATCTTGGAAGAAGTTGCGACCGAGTTTGATGGCAAGTTAACAGTTGGCAAGTTGAATGTCGATGAAAATAACGAAACTCCACCTAAATATGGTATTCGTGGTATTCCTACATTGCTACTTTTCAAAAACGGTAACGTTGCCGCAACTAAAGTAGGCGCGCTATCTAAAGCTCAATTAACAGAGTTTCTTAACGAAAACCTTTAATTGATTTCAAATTGAAAACCGGTGCTAACGAAGCACCGGTTTTTATTTACGCCACAGGGACTAACGTTTCATTCTAGAAGAGCAAGCCACAAATTATTTAACATTTCGGCGGTAAAACGCTGGACGTTGATTAAATATAGTGCTAACTTTTCTTCAGCGCTCATCCGAGCAGCGTTCTGCTTACGCCCACATCAGGGTGATATCAAATCTAAACTAGAACAGAGTGACTTTAAGTCCTGTAAGCGAAGTTCAAGCACAAAGACCCACCAGTATGAATTTAACTGAATTAAAGAACAAACCAATAAGCGAGTTGGTTAACCTGGCCGAGGAGATGGGCCTGGAAAACATGGCGCGCGCCAGAAAACAAGACATCATTTTCTCAATCCTAAAGACACACGCAAAAAGCGGTGAAGACATCTTTGGTGATGGGGTACTAGAAATTTTACAGGACGGTTTCGGCTTCTTACGCTCAGCTGACTCTTCGTATCTTGCAGGACCAGACGATATTTATGTATCGCCAAGCCAAATTCGACGCTTTAACTTGCGTACCGGTGATACGATTGCCGGGAAAATTCGTCCACCGAAAGACAGTGAACGATACTTCGCCCTGCTAAAAATCCGCGAAGTTAACTTCGACAAGCCTGAAAATTCACGTAATAAAATCCTTTTTGAAAACCTTACACCGCTTCACGCAGCAGATCGCTTGCGCATGGAACGTGGTAATGGCTCAACAGAAGACATTACGGCTCGTGTACTAGATTTGGCGTCGCCAATCGGTAAAGGCCAGCGTGGTCTTATCGTAGCGCCACCTAAGGCCGGTAAAACGCTTCTTCTTCAGAATATTGCTCAGTCAATTGCTGCTAACCACCCAGATTGTGAGTTAATGGTATTGCTTATTGATGAGCGTCCGGAAGAAGTAACCGAGATGCATCGTCTTGTTCAAGGTGAAGTCGTTGCTTCAACCTTCGATGAGCCAGCAAGTCGTCACGTACAAGTTGCTGAAATGGTTATCGAGAAAGCCAAGCGTCTTGTTGAACACAAAAAAGACGTGGTTATCCTGCTTGACTCGATTACTCGTCTTGCTCGCGCTTACAACACGGTTATCCCATCATCAGGTAAAGTACTTACCGGTGGTGTTGATGCGAATGCTCTTCACAAGCCTAAGCGCTTCTTTGGTGCTGCCCGTAATGTTGAAGAAGGCGGAAGCTTAACGATTATCGCAACAGCGCTTATCGATACCGGCTCTAAAATGGACGAAGTTATCTACGAAGAGTTTAAAGGTACAGGTAACATGGAATTACACCTTAATCGCAAAATCGCGGAAAAACGTGTATTCCCGGCTATCGACTTCAACCGCTCTGGTACCCGACGTGAAGAACTGCTTACAGCGCAAGATGAACTACAGAAAATGTGGATCCTTCGCAAAATCGTTCACGAAATGTCAGAAATTGACGCAATGGACTTCCTTATCAGTAAGTTGTCGATGACCAAGACAAACGATGAGTTCTTTGACGCAATGCGTAGACAAAAGAGTTAATAGAAACTTAGTAATAAGTTGATATTTAAAGAAAAGGCGCCACTCGGCGCCTTTTTTATTCCCTGCATCGATAAAGCACTTTTCTTATACTTCCGTCTAATACCCTCAGTCTTGTGAATGGGGTATTTTCGTTTGCTTATTGATTTTTAACAGCAATCGTTAGTTCAATGGTGTGTTCTCCCTTGAGATGATTTACTCTGTCTAAAAAACACCAAAGGAAATAATAGTTATGTACCAGAAATTGCTGTCACTCGCATTTGCAGGGTTGGCCTCTGTGTCAGCTGCTAATGCCGCTCAGATCAATGTTGATGAATTAGCGAATAAAGTCGAGCCTGATGTAATTAAATGGCGTCATCACTTTCATGAATTTCCTGAATTATCGAATCGCGAGTTTAAAACCGCTGAATATGTTGCTGACTACCTTGAAAGCCTAGGTTTAGAAGTGCAGACCGGTGTGGCAAAAACGGGTGTGGTAGCTATTTTAGACTCGGGCAAGCCAGGTCCTGTGGTTGCATTACGTGCAGACATGGACGGACTTCCTGTAAAAGAGCAAAACGATTTGTCCTACCGCTCAAAGCAGATGGGCGAATACAACGGAAAAGAAGTGCCGGTTATGCACGCCTGTGGTCACGATACTCACATGGCAATGCTCATGGGCGCGGCAAAAATTCTTACCGAAATTAAAGGCGACCTGAAAGGTAAAGTGAAGTTTATCTTTCAGCCAGCAGAAGAGGGCGCACCCGCTGGAGAAAAAGGCGGTGCGGAAGTTATGGTTGCTGAAGGTGTACTTAAGAACCCTGATGTAGACGCTATTTTTGGCCTGCATATCAATGCTAACACCGATGTGGGTAAAGTGCGTTATAACGCGGGTGGCACCATGGCCGCGGTAGACCCATTTAAAATTGTTATTCACGGTAAGCAAGCCCACGGCGCTTATCCTTGGAAGAGTGTTGATCCAGTGGTTACCGCTGCGCAAATGATCATGTCAATTCAGACTATAGTAAGTCGTGAGTTGAAATTGATTGACGATGCAGCGGTGGTGTCTATTGGCTCTATTCACGGCGGTAACCGTTCAAACATCATTCCAAATGAAGTAGAAATGGTTGGCACAATTCGTACACTCAATGAAGCCGCTCGCGATCACATTTACGAGTCGCTTCCGCGCAAAGTAAAGGCTATTGCTGAAAGTATGGGCGCAGAAGCTGAACTTACGCTACCGCTAGATTACTATTACCCCATTACGTACAACGACCCAGAGCTTACAAAAGCCATGCTGCCTACTATGCAGCGTACCGCAGGCGTTGAAAACACGCTGCTTTCTAAGCCGGTCACGGGTGCGGAAGACTTTTCATTTTTCCAAGAGCAAATTCCAGGTTTATATGTTTGGGTAGGCGGTAAGCCATTAGACGTCTCTGAAGAAGATAGCCCTGCTCATCACACACCGGAATTTTATGTTGATGATGAAGGCATGAAATTAGGCGTGAAGCTTCTAACGAACTTTACCCTAGATTACATGGCTCAACACTAAATCTATTCGCCGGAGACATGCGTTGAAAATTGGCAGTATTTCATTTTCTTTTTCATGGTCTCTGGCCCTTCAAGCACTACTTGTATGTGTGTTAGGTGCGGGTCTTAATGCTCTCAACCCACCCTTTGATAGTACAGGGATAGCTACATTTGGTATAGGTGCGGCAGTCTACGCTTCACTTCGGTTTTCTCCTTTTATTTCCATTCCTATTGCACTTGTTGTCAGCCTTCCCTTATGGCTTAACGACGGGAGCATAGTTGGAAAGGAAAGCCTTACTCTACTGCCCATCGTGCTTAGCTTTTTTGGCTATAACAAGTCGCTTAAACAGGTGATAAAAGTAGGCGCAGGCTTTTGGTCTATTGTCTTTCTGCCCATTCTTGTTTTAGAGCATTCTCTTTATGATGGCGATAACGCAAATATGCTGTTTTCGGGTGTGCTGGTCACCTGGGTAAGCGGTGTATTTGGTCTTGTAACCGGACACTTTTCGTATTTGGCAGTCCACGGGCTTAAGCGACAAACATCAAGTAAGTCCGAGCGGGTTACGCTGCATTTTCTTTTTGGGTACTTCTTTTCCGGTTGCTTCTTCGTTGCTTCCATGGCAGTAATTTATTTGTCGGTAAGTCTGTTTCAAAAACAGCAAGAAAGACAAATTCACAGTTACATGTCGCAGCGGGTGAATGTGCTGGAGTTCCAACTTTCGAATTTTATTCAGCAACACCAAAGTGCCATTATTAGTGCAGCGCAAGTGTTGTCTAGCGAGGTATCAAACAGCGATTTCGATAATGCAGCGGTGACAAATTTGCGGGTGTTGGCATCGCACAATCCAGAATTTTTGACCTTCCTCATTGCAGATGACAATGGCGATCTTACCCACGCTTACCCGCCTAGCCTGTTGGATAAGGCAAGACAAAGCGGCTTGTCAAATGTGGCTTACAGGCCGTATTTCTTTGAAGTCATGCAGACAGGTAAACCATTCCTTTCAAATGTATTTCAAGGCCGAGGTTTTGGTAACGATCCAATTGTAGCCTTGTCAGCCCCTATTACAGATGCAGATGGCACTCCAAAAGGTATTGTAGAGGGCTCTTTATCGTTAAAGAGCTTTTCTGCTATTGATAACTTAAGCTTGGGTGGTTTTTTGATGCTCATTGAGGATCAAAAAGGCGAAGTTATCTATGCATCTAAAGGCCTGAAGATGAAGCCACTCACTAAAGCACCTTTTTATATTTGTGAACCTGATTGTGCTGTTGAGGTGGAGAACGGGCCTCAGGGGAAAACATGGTTGAGGTTAGCGAAAGATATGCCTTTTGCTAGCTGGAAAGTTAGCTATTACTTCGACAAACGACTGCTAATGGCATCAATGAGTAATTATTTGCTAAAAGACTTGCTGCTGCTATTGGCATTATCTGCATTTGGAACATTCACCGGGTACGTAGTTGCAAAAATGGTCGGCGCGCCTATTCGTCGCCTTGTTCGCTATATTGCCGAATTCGACCCCACACAAAAAGAAGGTGTTAAAGCACCACAAAGGGCACTGCACATTCAAGAGCTCTCGTCGCTAAGCGATGAGTTCGTGAGTTTAGAAGCCCGATTGCTCGATGCATTTGAAGAGCTAAAGGTTGCAAGAGAAGTAGAGCAAAGCCTGAATGTCGAGCTAGGGGAATTGAATCAGTCTTTGGAAAAGCGCATAGAAGAGAAAACCGAGCACCTTGCGTTAGCGCTTAAAGAAGCGGAAGCCGCGAATGTGGCGAAAACGCAGTTTCTCGCCAACATGAGTCACGAGATTAGAACGCCAATGAATGGCATTATTGGCTCATGTGAATTGATGCTCGAGAACGAGTTGCCGGAAAATGTTTCGGCTAGAGCCAAAACAATTTCACGCTCTGCTAGCAATTTACTTATCATCCTGGACAGTATCTTAGATTGGTCGAAGATTGAATCGGGTAAAATGCTTACCGATATTCAAAGCTGTGCCATTCGCGAGTTACTTGAAGCTTCTTGTGACCTCTACCGTCACGCTGCGCAAGTAAAAGGGTACGATATTGCTTTGTATATTAATCAGGGCGTACCTAACGCACTGAACATTGATGCAGGGAAGGTGAGTCAAATCATCAATAACTTACTTAGTAACGCGATTAAGTTCACCAGTGATGGTGTCGTGACGGTTAACGTCAGCTATGCCCACCAAGGACTTAAAATTTCGGTTAGCGATACGGGAATAGGCATTGCTCCCAACAAACTACGCCTTATTTTTGATAAGTTTGAGCAAGCCGATCCGTCCACCACTCGAAATTTTGGTGGCACAGGATTAGGTTTGGCCATTTCTAAAGGTTTGGTTGAGCTTCTTGGTGGAGAGCTTTATGTTGAAAGTGAACTGGGTAAAGGAACAAGCTTCACCTTCCACATTCCTGCCACAGTAAGTGAAGAAAAAGAGCATGCAGAAAATGAGGTGATTCCGTCATTACCTGATGGATTACGGGTTTTATTGGCTGAAGACAACGACATTAATGCTGAAATCGTCATGGACATGCTCAAATCGTCCAACATCAAATGTATTAGAACGAAAAACGGGCAAGATGCTGTTAAGGCCGAGAAGAGGCACGATTTCGACGTAATTTTAATGGATTGCCAAATGCCGATCATGGATGGTCATACAGCATCGAAACTTATTCGAAGTGAAGGCAGGAATAAGGACACGGTCAGGATCATCGCCTTAACCGCCAATGCGTTTATCGAAGACAAAAATGCCTGCTTAGAAGCAGGCATGAATGCGCATTTAAGTAAGCCTATTCGAAAGCAGGTTCTATTTGACTGTATTGCCCGTGAACTTGCTAGCGTTTGAGGCTACATCAGTGTTATCGCTCGGCGCTTCGCTAACGAATCGCAGTACAATATACCCTAAGCACGCCGAGACAAGAGAGCCGGTTAAAATGCCCACACGCTCGTCAAAAATTTGATTGATACCTGTCTGTGCAAAGGCCAGTCCCCCAATGAATAAGCTCATTGTAAAGCCAACGCCGCAAAGTAGCGCACAGCCATAGATATGCTTGAAGTTAAGATCCTCTGGTAACTTAGCCAGCTTTAACTTCACCATTAAGTAGCAAAAACCGAATACGCCAATTTGTTTACCCACAACCAAGCCAAGAAAGATCCCAAAGGTAACAGGATGAAAAATACCCTCCGGACTGATGTTACCAAAACTTATGCCGGCGTTAGCGAAGGCGAATAAAGGTAGGATCGCGAAACTCACCGAGCCATTCAAACCGTGCTCTAGTCGCGTTACCGGAGAATAAGATTCGTCTTTCTCATCCCGCATAGGAATAAAGCCAGCAAGTACGACACCTGCCAGTGTGGCGTGAACGCCTGACTTCAACATGGCTACCCACAGAATGATTCCCACAAAAACATAAGGCGGAATATCTACCACATTGCGTTTATTCATTTGCCACAACAGCAATAAACAACCTGCAGCAATATACAGCGCACCCGCGGTAATGTGCTCGGTGTAAAACAGGGCAATAATTACGATAGCACCGATATCGTCAATAATAGCCAGGGTGACTAAGAAAACTTTCAGGCTCGTAGGTACTCGACTACCTAGTAGCGCCAAAATACCTAACGCAAACGCGATGTCAGTAGCGGCGGGAATTGCCCACCCTGCAATGGCTACGGGGTTGTCCCAGTTGATGCCTACATATATCAAGGCGGGTAGTGCCATACCACCTACAGCACCCGCTGCGGGTAAAATAATATCTTTGGGATTGGCCAATTCACCTTCGCAGATTTCCCGCTTCAGTTCCAGACCCACGTGAAAAAAGAACACCGCCATTAACCCGTCGTTAATCCACAGCAATAATGGCTTATCGATAGCCCACGTACCGGCTGATATTTGTACCGGCATACTGATTAAATGATCGTAAAGCGTATCTAGGGGAGAATTAGCAATAATGAGCGCAAGAATCGTTGCACCCATTAACAATATGCCGGGAGCGGCTTCGCGATTTAAGAAGTCAGAGACCACGTCTTGTACTTCTTCTATCACCTCATCAAGTACGTCGGGTTCGTGTTTATCTGTCATCAATAACCTCTAACGCCCGTTCATGGTCAACGTCGCAAAATGTGGAAATAAAAGCGTTCGTTAATCCGTGTAGTCAGGCAACTTTTCTACATAAATTAATTATAGTTAATACGACTGACAGCGAAGAGATAGATCACCCTTATAAGAGAGTAGCCTCAACAACCCTTAAGCGAGTGGCGCTATAATTGACGCCATTTACGGTGGGATTTTGAACGGTTTTACGCTACAATCGCGGCCTTTCCAAGGTTGTCCACTTTACCTACCCCGAGGATCTCTAGATGGCAAAAGTCGCGATTGTAATGGGTTCAACTTCAGACTGGCCTACTATGCAGCAGGCCGCAAAAATGCTGAAGTCGTTTGGTGTTGAATTTGAAGCGAAGGTGGTGTCGGCGCACCGTACACCCAACTTGCTAGTAGAGTTTGCAGAAAGCGCTGCAGATGAAGGTTTTAGCGCAATCATTGCTGGCGCAGGCGGCGCAGCTCACTTACCGGGTATGATTGCTGCACACACGCATTTACCTGTGTTTGGCTGCCCGGTTAAATCAAAAGCGCTCAACGGATTAGACTCACTGCTTTCTATCGTTCAAATGCCGAAAGGCGTTGCGGTAGGTACACTGGCAATAGGTGAGGCTGGTGCAGCAAATGCGGGTCTTCTCGCGGCACAAGTTGTTGCGCTGCAAGACGAAAGCGTACGCAATGCCGTTATCGCTTTTAGAAAATCGCAAACTGATACGGTACTTGCTTCAAGCAATACGTTGGAGCTAGATGAATGAGAGTAGTCGTTTACGGCGCAGGCCAACTTGCTCAAATGATGTACCTGGCGGGTAGCCCGTTAGGTATTGACGTTCAAGCTGTGGATGTAAACAACGATACCGTTGTACATCCAGTTAGCAAAACCCCTCTTGAAATCTCACTTGCTCAAGCATTAGAAGGTGCAGATGCTCTTACCGTAGAATTTGAACATGTACCTGAAAGGCTTCTTGAAGACGCGGCGAAAACAAACAAGTTGATGCCAAATATCGACAGCATTCTCGTTGGCGCCGATCGCGTACGTGAGAAAAAGCTGCTTGAAAGCATGCAGGTGGCAAATTGTGAGCACCAAATAGTTACCGACCTTGCCCAGTTAGACGATTGCGTAAAGCAGTTGGGTAGCAAACTTATTCTTAAGGCTAGCCGCGATGGCTATGACGGATATGGTCAATGGCGTCTAAGTGATGAGGCTGACTTACCTGAACTAAAAAATGCCCTTCAGGGATTAGATTTGCAGACCGTGCCTTTAGTGGTTGAAAAAATGGTGGCTTTCGACAGAGAGTTGTCATTAATCGGTGTACGCAATGCTAATGGCGACGTACGCACCTATCCACTTGCTGAGAATTTGCATCACCAAGGTCAACTTCACGTGTCGGTTGCACCAGCGACTAACGTTGATGATGCACTTCAGGCCCAGGCTCACGATATTTTTGTGAAACTTGCTGAGGGTATGAACTACGTCGGTGTGCTGGCTGTGGAACTATTCCAAGTAGGCGACAAGCTACTTGTAAACGAACTTGCTCCTCGTGTACATAACTCCGGGCACTGGAGCCAGTCGGGCGCTGTAACCAGCCAGTTTGAAAATCACTTACGTGCAGTCTGTGGATTGCCTCTTGGTGACACGTCAGCCATTGGCCCAAGCGCTATGGTCAACATTATTGGTTGCAGCAGCTTCTCGCGCGATTTGCTAAGCATCGATGGTAGTCATCTTCACTGGTACGGAAAATCTGTTCGTGAAAAGCGCAAGATGGGACACATCAATGTCACCACGAATAGTTATGGAAGCTTGGGTGAAAAGCTCATGGCATTGAGCAAATATTTACCGCTTGAGTACTTCCCAAAATTAGTTGGTGAAGCAACGCGATTAAAAGGTTGACACCCACGCGTTTATCGCTAGAATACGCATCCGCTGTCTAGGCAGCGGTTTTTAAAGTGTGCCGACTTAGCTCAGTTGGTAGAGCAACTGACTTGTAATCAGTAGGTCGCCAGTTCGATTCCGGCAGTCGGCACCATTTTTCTTTTTTCCTATGCCAATCTTACGTACACTTGCTTACGAGTATTCATTCGGAGCAGACTGTATGTCATTTTTTTCCAAATCACTTAAACCGTTAGTTATCGTAACTGGCTTATTTTCTTTAAGCATGTCTGCGACTATTTACGCGCATGGCAATGACCATGATAACCATCACATGCCAAAAGAGCAGCACAAGCACGCCAGTAAGCAATCAGAAGTAATGGTAATGAATGGTTATGCCAGAGCGACCTTTGCTTTGGCAAAAACCGGCGCAGTGTACTTTACTTTGCATAATCATGGTGACAGCGATAAAACACTGACGTCTGTTTCAGTATCAAGCGATGTAGCAAGTGAAGCGCAAATCCACACAACGGTGATGGAGGAAGACGTGATGAAAATGCGTGAGCTAACTGACGGCGTTATAATAAAAGCGGGCGAAATGGCCTCTTTTGAATCAGGCGGCCGTCATATCATGTTGATGGGGCTGACCAAAGGATTAGAAGAGGGCAGCGAAGTAGCACTAACCCTCACATTTAGCGATGGGAGTGAACTACCGGTTTTGCTACCTGTTAAAAAAGAAGCGGGCGAAAGCCACCATCACCACCATTAATAGAGTGGCTGAGGCAGAATGTATAAAGTCATCGATTAATGCGATGAATGCAATCAACTAAACCGTTAATCTAAATCAAAATTTCTGTAGTACTATTAACTTATATTATTTAAACCAAGATTTTTCAGCGCCGATGAATGGACTGAAGGTAAATCTAAAAAGGGTTTTAACGTTAAGGAGTGTGACATGAGCAAGATTGATATTGGTATTTCTGAGAGCGATCGTAACGCAGTAGCAGAAGGTCTTAAAAAGCTATTGGCCGACTCTTACACTTTGTACCTTCAAACGCATAATTTTCACTGGAATGTAGAAGGTCCGCAGTTCCGTGAATTGCACCTAATGTTCGAAGAGCATTACACAGAGCTTGCCGAAGCGGTAGACGAAATTGCAGAGCGTATTCGTACTCTAGGTGTAGCTGCACCGGGCACATATAAGTCGTTCGCTGAGCTTAGTTCAATTGAAGAAGTGGAAGGTGTACCTGAAGCGACGGAAATGGTGAGATTGTTAACTCACGGTCATGAGCAAGTTGTGAAAACCTGCCGTGAATCGTTAAAGCTAGCGCAAGACGCAGACGATGAGTCATCTGCAGCGTTAATTGGCGATCGTATGCGCGTTCATGAAAAAACTGCGTGGATGCTTCGTGCAACATTACCGAAGTAAATCGCTACATAAGTGCGGTGACAGTGATTTAACATAGGCTTAATCGGCCAGTCACCTTTATCGCATAAGCAAGTAAAATTATTACAAAGGGTACAGCAGCGCTGTGCCCTTTTTTGTATACTGCCTTCCACTAAGAATAATAGAAGAAGCCTGTGTGAACGCGCACACGGCTTTTTAAAATGAGGCTCCTAGCGATGAAACCATCAACTATTTTAGCTGTACCATTCAAACCTGTGAGCGCGCTAGCGCAGTCACTTACTTGTGTATTGGCGCTTACGATCAGCCACTCCGCTTTAGCTCACGGAGATCATAAACATGGCGAAGCGCATGAAATCACCGACAGCGATATTACCGTAACCACGCTCGCTGAAGGGCTTGTTCATCCTTGGGGAATGGCATTTTTGCCAAATGGCGATCTGCTAGTTACGGAACGTGAAGGTGGCATTCAGCGTTTATCAAAAGACGGTAAGTTGTCAGGACGTCTAGGTAATGTGCCTAAGGTGGTTGCGCAAAACCAAGGTGGTATGTTGGACATCGCTATCGACCCGGATTTTGCCAGCAACAACACTATCTACTTCTGTTACAGCAAAGCGAGTGAGGTTGAGGGCAAGCCGGGCAGCAGTAGCAGTGTTGCAAAGGCTAAGCTTACCGACTCAGGCCTTGAAAATGTTGACGTTATCTTTAGTGCCGACTCAGTTGTCGATAACGGCTTTCACTTTGGCTGTCGTTTAGCGTTCGATGCTAAAAAGCACTTGTACATCACCATGGGCGACCGCTACAAGTACATGAAAGAAGCGCAGAACACCGATAACCACTTCGGTAAAATTGCACGCATAAACCGTGACGGCAGCGCAGTAGAAGATAACCCATTCACAGACGGCAAAGCCCCTGAAATATTCAGCTATGGTCACCGCAACGTGCAAGGCGTTACTATTCATCCTGAAACTGGTGCGGTATGGGCGATGGAGCATGGCCCGAAAGGTGGTGATGAAATCAATATCCTTGAACGCGGTGCAAACTACGGTTGGCCTGTGATTACCTATGGTGTTGACTATAGTGGCGACATTATCAGCGACAAAACCCATATGGATGGCATGAAGCAGCCTTGGGTGTATTGGGACCCATCAATTGCGCCAAGCGGCCTAACGTTCTACCAAGGTGAAATGTTCAAAGAATGGAACGGGGATGTACTGGTGGGGTCGTTGAAGTTTACTCACCTTCGTCGCATAAAAGTAGAAGATGGAAAGCCCGCAGAGCAGTTTGAATATGTTCGTGACAATCACGCCCGTATTCGCGACGTTGAAGTTGGCCCAGAAGGTGCCATTTACTTACTGACCGATGCACCGAACGGCAAAGTATTAAAGCTAACCAAATAGCATAATACCAGTCCGCATAGATAAGTGCTCACTCAGAAGGCGCTGGCAAGCTTCATAGCGAAGCGTGGGAATGCAGGAATGGCTGTTCCCTTTCAAATTCTGGTATAAGACGTAGAATGAGAAAAGGCGCCGCTTCATTGTTATTGTAAAATGAAGTAAGCGCCTTTTTTATTTATAAGGACATCGGGTCTCGTATTGACTTATTCGCCGTCGTTATTCTTCTTGTAGCGTTCAAACCACGCCACAATATTTCCTACTTTCTGTATTAAGCGAGAAGGGCGGCTTGCAATGCCGTGTGAAGCCCCTGGAATTCGCACCATTGCAGCATCGACACCTTGTAACTTCAACGCTTGATAATACTGCTCTGTCTCGCTAATTGGCGTACGGTGATCGGCTTCACCGGTTAGCAGCATAGTGGGTGTTACTACGTTGCCCACTAAGCTTAAAGGGCTACGCTGCCAGAGTTTATCCGCAATAGTCCACGGCATATCTGCCATCCAGTAGTTGCTAAAGTACGGGTATGCGTCGGCAGTCAATGAAAAGCTCATCCAGTTAATAACCGGCTTCGCCACAACAGCTGCACTAAAGCGGTCTGTTTTACCAATGGACCATGCGGTAAGGGTTCCGCCGCCTGAGCCGCCAGTAATAAACAGATTCTCTGAATCTATATAGCCTTGCTTAACAACCGCGTCTACCACATCCATTAGGTCGTTATAATCTTCTGATGGGTAGTTATGGTGGATCAAATTACCAAAGTCTTCACCGTAAGAGCTGCTGCCCCTTGGGTTAGCCCATACCACGACATAACCTTGCGCGGCCATTAGCTGAATTTCCATGGCAAAGTGAGGGCCGTAGGCTGCATGTGGGCCGCCATGAATTTCTAAAATTAGCGGGTATTTTTTGCTGCTATCAAATCCTGGTGGCAATGCAATCCATGCGTCGATAGGTAGCTCGTCCACACTTGATACTACGGAAAGATCTTGTACTTCTGCCAGCGTTTTATGACCAAGTGCGTCGCTGTTTAAATCGGTAAGTTGCGTATCGTCTTTGCCTTTTCTATAAAGCGCCAGGTCGCCAGGCACAGTACGGCTTGCCGTGGTGTAAACAATGTCGCCTTTATCACTAACTGCGAAGTCGCCCGACGTGTAAGGGCGTCCAAACGCTTGTCCACCTATGCTAACGTCGATAGGTTTCACATCCCCTTTCAGGCTCACTGCAGCAAGTTTAGTTTCGCCATGATCAAGGTAAGAAAAGATTAATCCTCGGCTGTCTTTGCGCCACTCAAATTTGCCTAAGCTTCTATCTAGTGACGTAGTTAAATGGGTGATGTCCCCACTTTCAAGCTCAAGTACCACAAGGTCGCCATTCTGATAAGAAAGCTTTCTGTCGTTGAGCTGAGTAAATGCAAGGTATTTTCCGTCGGGACTCAAGGTTGGTCTACCTTCAGGCCCTTCGATATCGGTAACTTGTTCAACTGCCGCAGTGTTCACATTCACTTTATAGATGTCGCTAAACAAAGGGTGTAGCGCGTAGTCTTCTCGTTGTGGTGTGGCGAAGTAAATCCAGTCATTCTCTTTAGAGAAAGAAAGGGTACCGCCGCTAGGGAATTTTCCAGTTGTTAATTGACGCGGCGTACCGCCTTCAACAGGCAGAACAAATATCTGGTCAAAGCCTTCACGCAAGTAGCCTCTTCCGTCACCTCTATACTGCACCGCATCAATATAGGTGCCTTGGTCAGCCCACTTTGCTCCTTTAGGCTTGCTCGGCATGCCGGTAAACAATGGCTTTTGCTTTTCTTCGGTAAACTGGGTGAAGGCTAAGGTTTTGCTGTCATGAGACCAGGTTAACTGACGAGGTGCTTCGCCGGTGTTGGTCAAGCGCACAGACTGCATGGTATCTAAGTAATAGAGATGGATTTGTGCGCGGCCGTTGACCGATTTTGTATATGCCACCATTTTACCGTTGGGCGATAAGGTAGCCTGTGACAAGTTTTCATCTACACCAATAAACGGGCGATGCTCACCGGATTTAATATTTACTTGCCAAAGTCGGCTTTGTCTTCCGTCAGTCATGATATCCATGCTCTGACGAGAATAAATTACCGTATCCTTATTAAGAAACTGTGGGTTGGCCACAAATTCTAAGTTAAAGGTGTCATCGTATGTCAGCGCATTTAAGCTAGTCGAATCAGAGGCAGATTCCTGCAATGCATTGGCCTGACTTATACCTAAAACCAATAGTGATAATGCAGTCGAGGTAACACATAAGCCTTTTCGTACTGGTCGAAAGGCGAAACGAGACGCAAACATAGTTGTTCCTTTTGTTATTGTTTTTGCGCTGAGCGCGATAGGTAGAATGTTCGCTGTCGTGTGCCTAGCGTAAATCCTAGCGCAAATGTAGCAACCTGCGAACGTTGTCTCTAACCATATCGCTTTCGTTTCTTTTATGTAAAGTGCGTGCGGTGAAGAGGCTGGATTGTCCGTTAAAAGTACATATCCAACATTAAGCGCAACGTTTAACAACGCAGGGCGCAAGCAATGGTGGTTGTCATTATTAATAGAGGGCTGGCCGTCCTTTAAGCCATTTGAGCTTTACTCGCCTTTAAGGCTAATTTTGCCTACAAGAATATCTTTAAACATGACCCAGTCGCCCATTAGGCTGTAAAGCGGGTGTTTAAATGTTGCAGGGCGATTTTTCTCAAAGAAGAAATGACCTACCCAAGCGAAACCGTAACCTACTAGCGGAATAAACCACAGTAGCGACCAACTCGCCATAAATACTGCTAGTGCTATAACGCCGAGAACCAGCCACGAGCCGATAAAATGAAGCGTGCGGCATGTACTATCTCTATGTTCATTTAAATAAAACGGGTAAAACTCTTTGAATGAAGCAAAATGCGTGTCAGCGCTTGTTTGTGTAGACATAAAACCCTCTCGGCCATAAGCATGTATTTTATAGAAGTAGAGTGACTTAGTAGCAGTGTTTTACACTACGTTAACATTCTATTCTGAAATAGATCGTCGTGAATACGACAAAAAGAGAATGAGTTTTTGCAAACATGCGTGCTCACTGGCACAAATCCAACAAAGTGGCGAATTAAGAAGCGCTTCCTAGTGCAAGGCGCGTGACCAAAGATAGCCTACCTTAACCTTGTAATTTCAGGCCGTCTGCCCCATATTCCTCTCAATACAAGAAATTAAAGGCCTGCGTTATGGAAAATCTCGTTGCGAATAGCCAAGCAACCATCGTAGATATTACGGTAGAAAACTTTCAACAAATCATCATTGAAGCGTCGCAAGATAAGCTGGTGCTAATCGATTTTTGGGCAGATTGGTGCGAGCCCTGTAAAGACCTTATGCCTATTTTGGAAAAGCTGGCGGGTGAATATAGCCAGCACTTGATCCTGGCTAAAGTAGACTGCGAAGCCCAGCAAGAAGTCGCTGCACAGTTTGGTATTAGAAGTCTACCAACGGTGATGGTGGTGCAAAATGGTCAGCCTGTTGACGGCTTTGCGGGTGTGCAACCTGAGCAGCAAATTCGCGAAATGCTCGCTAAATATTTGCCTAATCCTGAAGACGATCTACTTGCCACTGCTGGCAAAGCGATTCAGCAAGGTGATTATGCAGAGGCACTGCCCGCAGCTAAAGAAGCCCTAGCGCTTAACCCAGATAACGTAAACGCTAAATATATGCTTATTGATTGCTATATCGAGACCGGATCTATCGATACAGCCAAAGCGTTATTGGAAGAAATTAAGCTGGTGGATCAAGACTCTCGCTATAAGAGCTTAGCGGGAAAAATTGAATTGGCAGAACAAGCCGCCGACACTCCTGAAATTCGTCAGCTTCAAGCAGCGGTAGAAGCGAATCCAGACGACTTGCAGCTTAAAGTTGATTTAGCGGTACAGTTGCAGCAAGCGAACAAAGCACAAGATGCACTAGAGCTTCTTTATAGTGTGTTAAAGAAAGAACTTGGGTTTGGCGACGCCAGAAAGCTGATGATGGATATGGTGAATGCGCTTGCCGACGGCGACCCGTTGAAGTCGGAATACCGCCGAAAAGTTTATAGCTTATTGTACTAACAACGTCAGCATTTTAGCGGCTGTCGTAGGGGACAATGAGTCGAGTCTGACTTTGATAAATTGACTGTACGAGGTTCGTGCTGGTACTTGCAGGTGAAGGAGAACGCATGCTGACGAATGTCACCGTGTGTATTTCTACTTCGATTGCTGTATTTATTTAGGCGAGAGAATAGGGGAGAACCCCTCTTTGTGCAGCCAATTAAGTGCTTCGAAATACTTTTGAAAATAATCGCGCTCGTAGTTAGCTGATTCAGCGTCACGGTGCTTAGATGGGTGGGTTCGTTCTAATTGGGCCCGCCTAACCATTCCGGTATCCAGCACGTAAGCTGAGCGTGTGAGCCCTCGCGAAATGTTCACCTTTATTGCTTCTGCTAAACGGGTTTGGCATTCAGGCGTAGAAAGCACCCAGCGGCGTCCGTCCATTAGGGCAGCCCAAGGCTTATTGTCGAACTTAGCAATAAGTTCATGCATTTCTTCTATAAAAAACTCTGTCGTTTTCAGGTTCCACGCCCCGGTTGCAAACACCTCAAGTACGTTACCTGAGACATCCAATGAATAATTTCCGTATTTAGGAAAACGCATAAAATACCTTTAATGTTTGTCTGCGTGGAACAGACGGAGCTTGCTAACTCGGCTAACAAAAACATCTTGCCTCTATAGGGTATAGCAGAGTTCTTAAAATTTGCTGTAGTTGTGTTTATATAAGAAATATCACTAAGCACGTCGATTTGGGCAAAACAATTTACACTTAATTTGTAAATAAATGTTTTGTTGCAGGCGCAGATTCATGCGAAAAAGGTAGAAATTTGATAGGGTTTACGCAGTTTTTATATTGGGCAATAGAGCATGGCATATCAGCATTTTTATACGGGTTTTCTTAATGCGAACAAAGGTAAACAGCATTATGCATGTCACAGCCACTACTTTTGGCCCGACTGCACGCGTGATGCAATGCTCAACTACTGGGATGACAGCGCTAAGTATGTTGACGAAAAGTGGGGATATTTCTTCCAAACTTTGGTGCCAGAGCTACAGCAGCGCATTAGCAACATACTGAACACTGGAGCACCACAGCAAATCGTTTTTGCGCCCAATACCCATGAGCTGCTTTATCGCGTAATGAGCTGCATCGATAGTGCTGCGCCTTATAAAGTAGTGTCGACAGACAGCGAGTTTCACAGTTTTCAGCGCCAAGCGACTAGGATGCAAGAGCAGGGTGCGATAGAACTTATTACCGTACCTACTAAACCCTACTATACGTTTGCGTCGCGCTTTAAGGCTGCCATCGCCGAACACGATCCCGAGCTGGTTTTCTTTAGTCAGGTGTTTTTTAATTCCGGATACGTGGTGAACGATGTCACAGATATCGTAAATAGCGTAACTAACGACAATACCCTTATTGTGGTTGATGGCTATCACGGGTTTATGGCAAAGCCTACCGATATAGCGAACATTGCCCACCGAGCCTTTTATCTTGCCGGTAGTTACAAATATGCTCAGGCAGGAGAGGGGGCATGTTTTGCGCACGTACCCGTGGGCTGTGAGCTAAGACCCGCATATACTGGCTGGTTTGCAGAGTTTGGCGAGCTAGATAAGCCTCGCAAGGTTGGCGGCAAAGACAGCGTTCAATATAGCCTAGATGGAATGCGCTTTGCCGGTGCGACGATGGATTTTACCGCGCTCTACAGATTAAGAGCCGTGCTTCGTATGTTCGACGACAATGGCATTGATGTCGCTACAGTTAACGAATACGTAATGGGCATGCAGCGCACATTTCTAGAGAAACTTGCTACCTGCAACCATCCCTTGCTAAACGAAAAACATCTAGCAGTAAGTGATGAAGCAAACCGAGGGCATTTCCTTACCTTTGAATTAGATAGTGCCGATGAAACAAAAGCCCTTGCTTCAGCGCTTAAAGAGCACCATATCCTTACCGATTTTAGAGGAAACCGCTTACGGTTTGGTTTTGGTCTGTACCACACCCCTGAGTACATTGATTTAACCGCACTGAATCAGAAAGCGTAAGTCGTTGCTTTAAACATACGTAAATATTAACGTCACACTTATTTAAGGATAGTTTTATGGAGTGGCTACTACCCGCTTTAGCGTTGGTACTTATTATAGAAGGAATAGGGCCGCTTCTTTTTCCTAATAAATGGCGCAATTATTTACTTCAGATAAGCCAACAGCCCAGCAATCAACTGCGTCAAATTGGCGGAACCCTTGTGATAATAGGCGCACTACTGCTGTTTTATTTCAGTTGAGTTAGCGCCCAGATCTAGGCATTAAGAGGCGTGAAGCGGTGTGAAAACGGAACTCATCAAACACTGCCACACGCTTTACCATAATACATAGTACGAAAAGGAGCGCGACTTTACCGTTGACTGAAAAGTGTGCTCTTAAACCTGTATTCAACATTCAGAGGTATATTTTCAGCCCTTTGAATACCTCATTAGCTTTTAAGCATCCAATGCCCGCGAATAATAGCAAAACGTTATATAAATGGGGCATAGCGCAGACTGCGATAGACCGTCTGTTCAGCTTTTTTACCAGGTAATGTTTAGAAAGCTTTAAAAATTAGCGTCTTAGAATGTTTGTGCTGAAAAATAAGAAGCCAAGCCTTATTTCAAAAAGGCTCGAGCGGCAGTGGGTCATCTTTGTGATTTCAAAAATAAAAATAAAATAGTCGTATTTTTGTTCGAAAAAGAGATGATCCTTGCCCTAGAATTTTGTAGAATCCCCGCCTAATTTTCTTACACATATGATTCATGGCAAAGAACGTTGTGGTACTCGGCACTCAATGGGGTGACGAGGGTAAAGGCAAGGTCGTAGACCTACTCACTGATCGCGCAAAATATGTTGTTCGTTACCAAGGCGGACACAATGCAGGTCACACTCTAGTAATCGACGGTGAAAAAACCGTACTTCACTTAATCCCATCAGGCATCCTACGCGATAATGTTACCTGTATTATTGGTAACGGTGTTGTGCTAAGCCCTGACGCACTAATGAAAGAAATGACTATGCTTGAAGAGCGTGGCGTTCCAGTGCGCGAGCGATTAAAGATTAGTGAAGCTTGTCCGCTTATTCTTCCTTATCACATTGCACTAGACGTAGCGCGCGAAAAAGCCCGCGGCGCAAAAGCAATTGGTACAACGGGTCGTGGTATCGGTCCAGCGTATGAAGATAAAGTAGCCCGTCGTGGATTACGCGTTGGCGACTTGTTTAATGCAGAAGACTTCGCAGCAAAGCTGAAAGAAGTGCTAGACGTGCATAACTTCACGCTTACGCAGTACTATGGCGAAGAAGCAGTAGACTTTGATGAAACCTTAAAAGGTGCAATGGAAGTTGCTGACATTCTTAAAGCAATGGTTGTTGATGTAACTGACGAACTAGACAAAGCACACAATGCTGGCTTGCCTATTATGTTTGAAGGTGCACAAGGTACACTTCTAGACATCGATCACGGTACTTATCCTTATGTTACGTCGTCAAACACTACCGTTGGTGGTGTAGCAACGGGTGCTGGCTTTGGCCCACTTAAGCTAGATTACGTACTGGGTATTGTTAAAGCATACACTACGCGTGTAGGCTCAGGTCCTTTCCCTACTGAACTAGAATGTGAAGTAGGCCAACACTTAGGTGTTAAAGGTCACGAGTTTGGCGCAACTACAGGCCGTAAGCGCCGTACAGGTTGGTTCGATGCAGTTGCGATGAAACGCGCAGTACAAATTAACTCTATTACAGGTTTCTGCTTAACCAAGCTTGACGTACTAGACGGTCTTGAAAGCCTTCAAATTTGTGTAGGCTACAAAGATGCAGACGGTAACGTGAAAGACGTTCCACCTATGGCGGCTGACGGTTACGAAAAAGTAACCCCAGTTTATGAAGAAATGCCGGGCTGGACAGACAACACCTTTGGTGTAACTGAGTTTGAAGCGCTTCCACAAGCAGCGAAAAACTACATTAAGCGTCTTGAAGAGCTAACAGGTGTGCCGGTTGATATCGTTTCAACAGGCCCTGACAGAAACGAAACTATCGTTTTACGCAGCCCATACGACGCGTAATAGTTTCACATTAAATATGTTTAAAAGCCCAGTGTTTACTGGGCTTTTTTGTTTGTAATTTTTCGACTTTTTACTTTTATATAATTTTGTTATTGCTTCAACGTTAACTGTTTATACTTCTTAAGTGTAACGTCAGCCACTTGCACCTAAAATACGAGCTCATTAAACATTAATTAACAATTTAGTTGCGTTGTCTTCGAACATCCCTATTAATATAAGATAGTATCAGTTAATTATTGCGCTGCTTTGCCCGACAACAATCTTAAGATGAGCCATAGAATTGTTGCAGTGGGTGTTATGCTATCGGAGCCTTCTTATGCCAAATAGACCTTCTCTTCACGCAGTGGAAACTGGCGTGTGTTTCGTTGACGTTGTTCACAAGCTTAACGACAGTTTCGATACAGGGAAAACCCAGTCCTTGGAGTGGCGTAAAAGCCAGTTAAAAGCATTAGAAACTTTACTGAAAGACAACCAGCACGACATTTTGCAGGCCCTTAAAAATGACCTGGGCAAATGTAAGACCGAAGCCATGGTAGCGGAACAAGGGTTTCTGCTTTCTGATATCAAGCATACGCTTAAGCATTTGGATAAATGGGCAAAGCCACGCAAAGTATCAACGCCCATGGTGGCATGGCCAGGTAAGAGCTTTCGCAAGCCTGAGCCACTTGGCACTGTGCTTATTATCGGAGCGTGGAATTATCCGCTTCAGTTATTGCTTGCCCCTTATATCGCCGCTATTGCTGCGGGCAACTGTGCGGTATTGAAACCCTCTGAATTGGCTGAAGAAACCTCGTCGCTGGTGGCTAAGCTTATCCCCCAATATATGGATAATTCATGCGTTGCCGTAATAGAAGGCGGTAAAGATGAAGCGACGGCGCTACTTGCCTGCAAATGGGACCATATTTTTTACACCGGTGGTGAAGTGGTGGGCAAAATTGTCATGAGCGCCGCGGCCAAACATTTAACGCCAGTAACCCTTGAGCTTGGCGGTAAGAGTCCCTGTTTTGTTGATAAAAACACAAACCTTGCTGTCACCGCGCGCCGTTTAGTGTGGGGTAAATGGATGAATGCGGGCCAAACTTGTATTGCGCCTGACTATGTCATTGTTGAAAAGGGCTTTGAGCAAAAGCTTATTGATGCGGTTAAAAAAGAGCTGAAAAAGCAATACGGCAAAGCACCTTTATCGTCACGAGATTACGGCAATATTGTTAATCATCGTCACTTAAAGCGTCTTGAAAGTTACCTTGAAAACGTCAATGTGGTGTATGGCGGCGAGCTAGATGAATCTCGTCCAGCAATGGCGCCTACCCTTGTACTGGAGCCATCGCTAGATAGCCCGCTAATGAAAGAAGAGATCTTCGGCCCTATTCTACCTATTATCACTGTTGACAACATGGAGGCGGGCATTAAGTTTGTGAACAGCAGGCCTAAGCCACTCGCACTTTATGCATTTAGTGATAAGGACGATGTGCTTGATAATATTATCAGCAAAACCAGTTCAGGCAGTGTGTGTACTAACGACACTATGCTGTTTATGACTAACCCTGAGTTGCCGTTTGGTGGCGTAGGAAATAGCGGCATGGGTAGCTATCATGGCCAAGCAGGTTTTGATACATTCAGCCATATTAAAACGGTAATGAAACGTTCATTCGCCCTCGACGTGTTCTTTCGTTATGCACCGTTTTCTAAGTTTAAGCTGTCGTTGCTTAAGAAGTTTTTATAACAGGAGTTTTCATGGTTCAACCTTTTCATCTTGCCATTCCGGTCACTAATTTAACCGACGCAGAAGCGTTCTACGGTGAGTTGTTGGGTTGTGAAAAGGGCCGTAGTGACACCCAGTGGATAGATTGGAACTTCTTTGGCCATCAATTAGTGACCCACTGTGTAGAGGCTATGCCGTCGCCACCTTCACATAACGGGGTAGACGATCATGCTGTGCCGGTGCCGCACTTTGGCGTTGTGCTAACCATGGACGATTGGCAAGCACTGGCAAGTAAATTAGAGGCTGCCGATACCGAGTTTGTTATCGCACCTTACATTCGTTTTAAAGGTAAGCCGGGTGAACAAGCCACCATGTTTTTCAAAGACCCTTTCGGCAACGCGTTAGAGTTCAAAGCGTTCGCCGATATTTCTCAGCTTTTCGCTTCATAATAATGGGGGCAGTTGCTCTTTGCCGTACATCAAAGAGCTGCCTGATACTAGGCTAGCGCTTCTTCTTTTTTGGTTTGAAGCGCTTATATAAAAGCGCAACACCTGTAAGGGTGAACAAAAAGGCGCTGCCCGAAAAAGCAATTAACCACGGCGTGTTAAAGTTACTTCTGTCCTTGTAATCCATTATGTGCAACATCCACATAAAATCAAACAGCCGCCATGTGTCGGTACGTACGCGCAGAACACTGCCAGTGTTTGGGTCGATATAAAACCGCGAATTTAGGTCGTCATCGAAGTTTACCTGCCATAATGGCGCAGACAGGTTTTGCACTTCTTGAGGCAACACGCTTAATAGCCGGGTCTCACCAATATCGCCAGTACCTGCGTATTGCCCTTTTGCTGCTTTACGAATAGCGCTTTCTTGCATGGTTTGCAAAGCTTCACCTGTTAATGCGCTGTAGCGATAGGCAATGTTGTCATCCACGACATGATAAACAGGAATAGCATCAAGCGTGTTTGGGTCAGCATGGTCTACTTCATTTATACGGTGAGTAAGTGAAAGTACGGCAGCGCTACTGTGGTGGCGCAAAATGTCTGAAGGGGTAACCGTAACGTTGTGCCACGACGTAGTGACGGCGTGTTTTAAGTGGTTGCCTCTTACTTCATCGATAGGTAACCACGCCATAACCAGACCACTTAAGAACCATAGACCAATTTGAATGAACAGTATTAAGCCCAGGTAGTTGTGCGCTTTGCGCATAAATTTCATCATCAGGTTTTTTGGTTTTATTATCAAAAGGCTATAACATCAGAAAACAATAACCGAGTAAACCGAAGAAGAGGGCGGTTTTGAATAAAGCATTAGTGCTGGTAGACGTACAAAATGTGTATTACACCTGCCGTCAGGCGTACAAACGTAACTTTAATTACAACCAGTTTTGGCGTGAACTTACCTACAATTTAGACATAGCACATGCTTTTGCATACGCCATAGACAGGGGTGACAGCAAGCAACGTGAATTTCAAAACATTCTTCGTGCTATTGGGTTTGAAGTAAAGTTAAAGCCTTTCATTCAACGTGCTGACGGCTCGGCGAAAGGTGATTGGGATGTAGGTATAACAGTAGATGCACTTGAACACGCCGACGATGTTGATGAGATCATTTTGGTGTCGGGCGACGGCGATTTCGATATTCTTGTAAACGCCCTTAAAGCAAAAGGGAAAACCGTAACGGTGTACGGTGTTCCTGCATTAACGGCTGAAAGTATTCAAAAAGTGGCGTCTAAGTACGTGCCTATCGACGCCACGCTGTTGTTGTAGTTTTCAGCTTGTACTTTGTTCAAGGCTGAACTAATCACGCTGAGCCCCCAAACCTCCGCTAATGTGGCTCAGCTAACAGCCCTGTGCTGATAAGGCTGTACTAATATGGTTGTACTAGGCTCTTACCTCGTCCGCTTTTTTCAGATGCGGCTTCTACACCCTCTTTAGTACGCTTAATTAAATGCACATCACCAAAGCGACGGTTATCTATGGTATAGCCCATTGCTTTAAGCTCATTTACCGTTGCCTCTGTAAACCCGTCGTGCATACGAATGGTGTCTTTGGGCAATAGCTGGTGATGAAAACGTGGTGAGTTCACGGCCTCTTCAGCGCTCATATCGTAAAGCAGGGCATTCAATAGCGACTGAGTTACTGACGAAATAATGGTAGTGCCGCCAGGAGAGCCTGTTACCAGTACCACTTGGTCGTCTTTAGTGACCAGCGTTGGCGTCATAGAAGACAGCATGCGCTTGTAAGGTTCAATAGCATTCGCCTCACCACCCACTGCGCCAAAGAAGTTAGGCACGCCAGGCTTAGCACTAAAATCGTCCATTTCATCATTCAACAAAAAGCCAGCGCCAGTCACAACAACACCGCTACCAAACGTAAGGTTGATGGTCGTTGTATTGGCAACCGCGTTACCCCATCTGTCCATAATGGAGAAGTGTGTTGTATCTTCGCTTTCTTTTAAACCAGGCTTAACGCTTGGGGTATCAGAAATACTGGTAGGCTGAATATCTGCTGCGCGTTGAGTAATATAGTTAGCGTCAGTAAGCGCTTTTACCGGAACACTAACAAAGTCAGGATCGCCCATGTATTCAGCGCGGTCGGCAAACACGCGCTTACCTATTTCAGACATAACGTGAATGTATTCAGTACTGTTTTGCGCTGGCAAGTCGTGCGTTGCGTCATAGGCTTCTAGCATGCCAATCCACTGGGCAACGGCAACACCACCAGAGCTTGGAGGAGGTGCGGTCACCAGCTCATAACCTTGCCAGTTTAGGTGAAGAGGTTTGCGCCACACTGCTTTGTAAGCCAGTAAGTCTTCATAGGTAATAAGTCCGCCGTTTTGCTGCATAAAATCAACAATATGCTTTGCTACATCGCCTTTATAAAAGCCATCCTTTCCCTGTTGCTGAATAGCTTTAAGCGTTTTCGCTAGCTCTGGCTGTTTGAAGGTAGTGCCTGCTTTAGCGTGTGCAAAATACTCGCTAAAGTTGTTATTGATAGCTGCTTCTTTGGTACGCTCAATATAGTGATCAATGTTATTGGCCAGCTTCTCGTGAACCACAAAACCTTGCTCGGCCAAATCAACGGCTGGTGCGAGTAGACGCTCCCAATCCAATGTGCCGTATTTTTTATGCGCGGCCCACATACCAGCAACGGTACCAGGAATGCCAGACGCTTTAGCCCCAAACAAAGACTCGTACGGTTTTACGTCACCTTGCTCGTCAAGATACATATCGCGATGCGCATTTTCAGGTGCCATTTCACGGTAATCTAAAAAGTCGGTGTTATCTTCAAACTTTATTGTCATAAAGCCGCCACCGCCTACGTTGCCCGCCTCAGGTAGAGTAACAGCCAAGACAAACTGTGCCGTAATAGCAGCGTCAATTGCGTTACCACCTTCTTGGAGTACCTGCATTGCAGCATCGGCACTGTAGCTGTCAGGCATGGCAACGGCCTGTTGGCTAAGCCCTACTGTATTGTTGCTAGCACTATCAACAGGGGGATTTGGCGCATGGGAACATGCTGCCACTACTGAAATAAATGCCACTATTACCGAGATAAACCCGACGTTAGCTATCCGCTTTTTCATTACAAACTCCTTGTTACAGACATTGCTAAACCTTTGCGATTAGCAACTGACTTCCAGCAAGCTTTAATCAACGGCATTAACCAAGCATGATCAAGCTTGCTACAAAATAGGCAATAAGCGTAAGTGCGCCCGCAAATAGTGCGTAGGGAAACTGAGTTTTAACGTGCGTTAATACGTCAGTACCTGCTGCTAGCGAAGATACGGCAGTAGTGTCGGAAATAGGTGAACAGTGATCGCCAAATATGCCGCCCCCCAAAATAGCGCCAATGACCAGTGAAGGGGGTAACCCTAAACTTTGAATCAACGGCACACCAATAGGAATTAGGATGGCGAATGTGCCCCATGACGTGCCTGTGGTAAACGACATGATCGCTCCGGCAATAAATAGCATGGGAACAATAAGCACTAAAGGAAGATACTCTCCCACTATGCCCGCGACAAACACGCCCGTTCCAAGCACCTTAAGGCTATTGCCTAAGGTTAACGACAGTAACACTATGGTTACTAGAGGAAGTAGTTCACCCATCCCTTTAAAACCAATTTCTACCGCTTCCTTGTGGGTAAAACGTTTGTGGATTAAGAGCTGGCCATAGGCAATGGCAGTGGCTAAAGCAGTAGCGTAAAGTACAGATTTGCTCCCGCTGCCTTCAGACAATACCCCATTACCTGTCCAGAACATGAAGCCAACCATGCTTAATACCATTATTATTAGCGGTACCAACATAAAACGTGCCTTGGTGGCAGGTTCCGTAGTTTGGTTAACCTCTACATGCGTGAGTGCTTTTTCTTCCTCAGCCATGGGGCCGTGCACTTTGTCAGCGGAAATAGTGTAGGCCACAATAAGTAAGGTGAAGATAGCGTAAAAGTTAAAAAATACGCTGCCCCATAAAATTGAGGCTGACGAAGCTGGTAGCTCGTATGCATCGAGCAGGCTGAGTATAAATGCCCCCCAGCCGTTCAATAAAATCAAAATGCAAACGGGCGCGCTGGTGGAGTCGATGATGTAGGCTAAGCGCGCGCGGCTCATGCCGAAACGGTCAAACAGACCTCGGGCGAATATGCCGGCAGTGAGCACACTTAAGTTTGATTCTATGAATACAGCGATGCCAGTGAACATGGTCAAGCCGCCAACTTGTTTGCGACTCTTCGCTACCCCTTTGTTTACTAGAAAGTTGACCGTTGCCGTTACTCCGCCAGAGTCACGTATAAATGCGAGCAACGCGCCCACTAGTACAGAGAAAATAAGCACCCGTGTATTGCCCGGACTCGCGGCGGTATCAACCACGCGCTCTATGGCATTAATGGGCGCCATATAGCTGCTAGCGATATCAGCATTTACCAAAATTAACGCTTCCGCGCACAAAACAGCCAGCGCTAATGCGAGTATGACTTCTTTTTTCCAAAAGACGACGGCAATAGCCACAAGAGGGGGGATGACTGACATCCAATCCATACTTCTTTCCAAACTTAAATTTATGTGTGCCTAGGACTTGTTGAGCTTTGATAAGTTACTACGCTCTACTTGCCCTATAGGTATGTCTATTTGCGTAAGAGAATGTGTGATTGCAGTTCAAAGTTGGCGAACATGCTTCTCTCATTTATGCTAGCGTACCGTATTGTGCTTCGTGTTACCAAGGATTAGATAAACATTGTTATTCCAGCAAGTTATTTGTAAAAAACGTGCTTCATTGATGGGCCTTAGCGCTATCTTGTCAGGCATACTCATTTTATTAAGTGCTTCACTGTTTACTGCTAGCGCAACCGCTCAATCTGAAAGTGCTAACGCTTCGAATAATCCTAAGCCCAGCGCTGATGCCGAAACAATTCGCGCTGTAAAAAACATGCTCGGGCAAAAAATCATTTTGGATTTTCGCTATTTCTGTGAAGACAATACGCCGTCTTCGCGCTGCCGTACGCCCATGACCGTAATTCCACCGTCACTTTTAAATGTGCTTAGTACGCACAACATCGGCGGTGTTATTTTGTTTTCAGAGAACATTCAAAATACCGAGCAGTTAATTACGCTCAATTACACCATGCAGCAGCATATGGTAAAAGCAGGTCGTCAGCCGTTATTTATTGCTGTCGATCAAGAAGGGGGCAGAGTAGCAAGGTTGCCTTCAGACATGCTCTCGCCGTTTGCGGGTAACATGGCCATTGGCGCCACTTTTCATCAGCGAGGCAGCGCATTTGCGCAAAGTGTGGCATCTCATATTGGCCAAACGCTTTTACCGCTGGGAATAAACACCAATTTTGCGCCGTCGGTTGATGTAAATAGCGAGCCGAAGAACCCCGTTATTAACGTACGCAGCTTTTCGGAAAATCCAGAGCAGGTAGCCGCACTCGGGCAGACATTTGTCAGTGCTATGCAAAGTACAGGTGTAATGAGCGCTATCAAACATTTTCCAGGCCATGGTGATACCCATGTAGATAGCCACAGTGGCCTGCCGCAAGTAACGCATAGCAAAGCGCAAGCTATGGCGGGTGACATCCTTCCTTTTGCGAATATCATTAATAGTGCAACGCCTCCTGCAATGGTAATGAGTGCACACATTCAGTACCCGTCTTTAGACGATACGACAATTATTGATAAGCATGGTAAGTCACAAATAGTTCCTGCTACTTTGTCGAAGAAGATACTAAGCAATTTGCTTCGCAACCAATTAGGATATCAAGGCCTTATCGTTACTGACGCGTTAGACATGGCAGGTATTACTCAGTTTTTCTCCCATGAAGAAGCATTAGTCAGTGCATTCAGCGCAGGTGCTGATATTGCGCTTATGCCGTTCACCATAAGAAACCAAGACGACATAAAAAAGTTCGCGTTACTTTTGGATAATGCAGCAAATCGAATGTCGGAAAGCGCTTTCTTGAAAGCGTCTCATAATCGTATTATTAAGGCAAAACAGCGCTTTGCTTTGCAAAGTTTTATTTCCAAGCCCATGTCATGGTGGCTCAATGAAGCGAAAGAAAATGCTTCAATGAATAACCCTAACAGTTTGAAAAACAGAGGAATTCAAATTGAGAAAGCGCTTTCTAAATCGTCAGTTTCTGTACTCTTCGGGAAGGATGAGTTGCCAATAACTTCAAATCGCTGGTTGGCGCTTATGCCAGACGCAGCAAGATGTTTAGCATTTGAAGCCGCGCTTACACGCGCACGTTCCAACTTCAACAATAAGACTCTGCAGTTTGCGTGTTTGCCGTTAACTGCGTTACCTAAAACCCAATTAGCAATGAATCTACTAAAACAAGCTGACGTGCTGGTGGTTGGTAATATTAGTCCGCTACATGCTAACTATGAATTAGGAGGAGTCGATTTACCTGAGCATGTGAAACGACGCGCAAGCGAGACTGAGGTGATGGCATTTAGCAAAAAAATAATGGTTGCTGCGAAAGCACAGAATAAAACCGTGGTCTTTGCTCCACTGCGCATGCCATATAAAGCGCATGACGTGAAAGAGCTAGCCGATGTTGCTATTGCTACATTTAGTTATGCGGTGAACATTATACAGCAAAGTGATAAAGAAAATCAGCACGTTACGAGCTATAGTCTTAATGCTTTGGTTGATGTAATACTTGGTAGCGCGCTCGCTGAGGGACGGTCACCTGTTTCGTTGAAATAGGTGGCCACGCGAAAGCAGAGACCAAGACCAAAGATATTGCCCATTTAAGTGCGAACAAAGAGCCATTTCAAAAGCCATTTCAAAAGGAAGTATCGTGAATACAACAAATACATCAGGTGCTACGCAAACTTCATTAGTCGATACGGGATTAAGTGCGTTGTTCCCTTTTGTTCCGCTTCTTGTCGCTATTGTATTGGTAATAAGTGTGCTCATCGCACTGCACTACCTTCTGCTAGCCAAGCAGAGCCATCTTACTAGTGAGCAGAAGTTACCTCGCCAAGTTGGAATGTTGGTACTTACTATCATTGGCGCTGTTGTAATTGCAATGACGCTCCCTGTAAGTGAGAGTACTAGAAATCAGGTTATTGCACTTATCGGCGTACTTATATCAGGTGTGATTGCCTTTTCTTCTACCACCATGGTAGGGAATTTGATGGCGGGGATCGTACTTCGTGTAAATCGTCCGTTTAAAGTGGGTGACTTTATCAAGGTAGAAGGCTACAGCGGTCGCGTTACCGAAATGGGCTTGCTCGATGTGGAAATTCAGACTGAGAGCAGAGAGCTTATTGCCTTTGCCAATACGCTGATGGTGAATTCGCCCGTTTCTGTGACCAGAGCGTCTGGCGCAATTGTTAGTGTGGATATCAGCTTAGGTTACGATATTCATCACAGCATTATTGAAAAGCACTTACTTGTTGCAGCTGAAAATGCTCAGCTGTTAGAGCCATTTGTACAAGTAGTTGGGTTAGGCGACTTTTCAGTAAGTTATCGCATTTCAGGTCTACTAACCGAAGTAAAGAGTTTGCTGAGCGCGCGTTCAAGACTTCACAAAGCCGTACTCGACGCTTTGCATAATGCCGATATTGAAATTGTTTCTCCTAGCTTTATGAATCAACGCCCCCAACCTGACGGCTTGAAAATGATAGCTAAATCGCCTGGACACACTAAACAAGAAGAAGCATCTCCTGAAGACGTTATTTTTGACAAAGCTGAAGAGGCCGAGCAAAAAGAAAAAAGTAAAGAAACGCTGATGCAGACGATCGCCGATATTGATGCAAAAATCGCTGAGAGTGACGGCGAAAACAGAGATGAGCTTAAACATCAAAAAGCCACCGCTGAAGCTCAGCTCGCAGCTTTGGTAAAAACAAAAAATGAAGAAGGTTAGTTTTTACTAACTTTTTTAGCTTCCATTAAATCTGGTGCTATGCGGGTGTGAGTATTTACTTACACATTGTGTGGTAAGTTTAGTATCGCTAACACTTCCTCCACATTTACCTTGATATGATACCTCAAATTCTCAAAGCTAAAGGTGTTTATCTGTCGATCAATCCGTGTCGTCGTAAAGCAAATAGGCCTTTCGTCTTTCTCTAAATTTATTTAAATCTTTCTGCCAACTTTGGCGAATTTCTGTAGGCGTTTTGCCAGTCTGAATTTGAATTCGTAGTGCATCAGTGCCCGCTAATTTGTCGAAGAAATCTGGGCGAGTAAAGAAGGTTTCTTCAGAGGCATTACTGGCGCTGATCATCTTGTTATATTCAGAAAAACGAGAATAGGCATCTATCAATGTAGCGATATCTAAGCCACTAATTGGTGAGCGCTTGTGAGTTGTTTGCTTAGAGTCAGAGCCTTCCAAGATCGTAGGATCAGCATAAGAAAAGACATGTGCACTTAGCAGAGTATTTTCATGTTTGGGGTGGGGCGCTGCACTATTTGCATTTACCGGTATCTTGGTTTTATCAAACTCAACAAACGGGTGGCCAATAAGTTGGAAGGGAAAGTCAGTGCCGCGACCTATACTCACGTCGGTGCCCTCAAAAAAGCACAGCGTTGGGTAAAGGCGTATCGATAAATCGTTTGGCAGGTTAGGACTTGGGGCTACGGGCAATGAATAATGTGCAGTGCGTTGATAATCCTGCACTGGGACAACGGTAAGCTTAGCGTTGTCATAACTGCTCGCGTCAATATCTAACCACTGTTCCCCCACAATCATTTGAGCAAGTTCGCCCAAGGTCATACCGTGTAAGACGGGGATAGGATGCATGCCAATGAACGACGAAAACTCAGATTGTAGTACTGGGCCGTCAACATAACGGCCGTTAGGATTTGGCCTATCTAACACGATAACGTCGATATTACGCGCAAAGGCCGCCTCCAACACATAGTGCAAGGTGCTTAAATAGGTATAAAAGCGTACGCCTACATCCTGAATATCGAAAACAATCACATCGATGCCATCCAACATGTCGGGGGTAGGCTTTTTGGTTGCGCCGTAAAGGGAGTGAATAGGTATACCGGTTTTAGCATCAATATTGCTATCTACCTTTTCGCCAGCGCCTTTGTCTCCTCTAAATCCGTGCTCCGGCGACATAATACTTACAACATTAACACTGCGTTGAAGTAGGGCATCAAGCAGATGCTGATTGCGTTGGCTTGTCTTTACCTTATTTTTTTGTGTAGCCAAGCTGTTGCTCGATTCGCGCTCTTCAGGCTCAACCGTGCTAGAAGGCAATGCGCTGTGGCTCGAAACCAACGCGCTTTGGTTTACCACCAAACTAACCCGTTTACCTGCTAGCAAGGGCAGGTATTTCGAATAGCGTTCAGCGCCTACAGTAAACTGCTTAGTGCTTGATACAGGCTGCTTATCCCCTAGTGTAGGCTGCTTTTCTAATAATGTAGGATGCTTCGCGTTGCCATCTGTATCGCTTGTGTATACATGTGTAGATAAGCTTTGCTGTGCACAGCCGTTAAGCGATAAGCTAATTAGTGCTAGAGAAAGTACTGCAATGAATGCGCTCGACGTTAGGCGTCTAACAACCTTGTTCAATGTGACCGAAGTTAAAACTTTCATAGCATTAGGCTACCGTGGTTATTCGCTTTTATTCACGGCGGAACGTAAATACCCACCGCTAGCATCTAATTGAGCGGCGGCCTGCTCGGCCGATTGCCCCGTTAATACCATTAAAATAGCAACTTTAGCTTTGTTATTACACGCACTAAGCGCTGCTAAAGCAGTATTTTCACTGCAGTCCGTAGCCTGCATAACAATGCGAAGCGCACGGGCTTTTAGTTTTTCGTTAGTGGCATTCACATCTACCATTAAGTTTTGATAGGTTTTCCCCAGCTTAATCATTGTGCTGGTGCTAATCATATTAAGAATTAGCTTTTGCGCCGTACCCGACTTCATGCGCGTACTGCCAGTAAGTGCCTCAGGGCCAACAACTGGGCATATAGCTACATCAGCATTGGTAAAAATAGCGGCGTTAGGGCTACATGCAATAGCGCCGGTAAAGCAGCCAAGCGAACGTGCATATTCCAGTGCGCCACTTACATAGGGTGTACGACCGCTTGCCGAAATACCAATAACGGTATCGTTGTGGTTTAAGGACAGCGCTACAAGATCAGCACGCCCCGCGTCGACGTCATCTTCTGCACCTTCTACGGCGTGCTGAATGGCTTTTTCACCGCCAGCTATCACGCCAACAACCAGTTCATCAGGCACGCTAAACGTGGGGCGGCACTCTACTGCATCAAGTATGCCCAGCCTGCCGCTGGTTCCCGCGCCTATATAAATAAGCCTGCCACCATTTTTAATGCTAATGGTTGCAGCATCCACCGCTTTTCCAATTTGCGGAATTTGCGAGGTAACTGCGTTTGCCACTTTCGCGTCTTCGTTGTTAATGCGGGCAAGAATGCCTTCCGTGCTTAGCGTGTCTATATCGAGGGTGTCTGGGTTTCTGCCTTCTGAAACAATTTTATTCAGTGACTGGGCTAATTCGTTAACGGTGGGCTTATTACCTGCCGCTTGATTGTCAGTACTGACTGTATTTTTAATACTGGCGTTGGCGGATGATTCTGAAGTAGAAGAATTGTGCGAAGACATTGAAAACCTTGGGGCAACGAAATTGTGATAATGAGCTAGCGCAAAGCATAACGGTATTTTATGCCATAAGAAACCTTGCGTTAGATGGTACGTTTTTCATTATTAATCCTGCGCAGCTAATACGTTTCTCGTGGTACACTTTGGCTTTCGATATTCTTTCTCATTAAACATTTAAGGAACGTGTTTTTCTGTGAGCCGACAAACGCAAGCTATCATTCATGCTGATGCCCTTTTACATAATTTTAAAGCCCTTGCTGCTTTAGCGCCCTCAAGTCAGTCTATGGCGGTAGTAAAGGCCGACGCTTATGGTCATGGAGCAGTAAATGTAGCGCGCATTCTTCAGCATGTTTCTTCGCGTTTTGCCGTAGCAATAATTGAAGAAGCCATTGCGCTTCGCGACGCGGGAATTTCTGCGCCTATTGTGGTGTTAGAAGGGGCACATCAGGCAAAAGAGTGCCAAATGGCATTTCAGCATAACTGTATATTAGTTATGCACTGCGAAGAACAGCTTACGTGGTTAGAAAGCTGCCCCGAACAGCAGCGCCCGCATATTTGGCTTAAAGTGGATAGCGGAATGCACCGGTTGGGATTTGCCCTTTCCGATATCGAAGGGATTACTGCTAAGTACAATCATTTACTTAGCGAGCAAACGGTTATTGCTACGCACTTTGCGTGCGCTGACGATGTAGATAATAACTTTACCAACACGCAAATCGATGCGTTCAATCAAGTAGCGAGTAAATTGGACTTGCCAACCAGCGTGGCTAATTCTCCCGCCACGGTAAACTGGCCTGCAAGTCGAAATGCTTGGAACCGTTTAGGTGTGGGGGTTTATGGCGGTGCCGTTTCTACCTCACAAAATCTCGACATTGAAATCTACCCTGCCATGACACTTCGCTCCAGTGTATTAGCGGTACGAACCATACCGGCAGGCGAGGGAATTGGTTATGGTCAAACCTGGGTAGCAAGTAAGCCCAGCAAAATTGCAACCGTTGGCATTGGTTATGCCGATGGCTATCCAAGACACTGCAAAAACGGTACGCCGGTATTGATTAGAGGTAAACGCGCCTATTTAGTTGGCCGCGTTTCTATGGACATGATCACAATCGATGTAACTCATATCGACAACGTCGCGGTGGGCGATGAAGTTGAACTCTGGGGGCAGAATGTGCCAATTCAGGAAGTTGCGGCTAATGCTGACACTATCGACTACGAATTAATGACCCGCGTTTCTCAAAGGGTGCCGCGCATTGTAAAATACCTTTAACTTTCAAAGCAGTGCCAATTTGGCCAATCTTTATATAAGTTTTAATAAAGCACTATTCATTAAAAGAATGAGACTTTTACCCCCATTTTGAGCCTATACTGTATCGGCTTGGTTGCGGGATTGCGGTGAATGTTTCGCCTCCAACTGTGCTGAGCAACAACTCATAGTGAGGTTTGTATGCGTACTTCGTTTTCTCGTCCAAGAGTGAACCGTGGAGTAGTAAGTCGACCGTCAAGACCTGTTCAGAAGAAGCAATAGGTTTGTTGTAGGCGTCTAGGGATACAAATAAAAGATACAAGAAAGCCCGGTTAGGTTGTGCCTAACCGGGCTTTTTATTTGTTGCCCTAATCATCGCTGCTGTCTCTTTTTGAGGGGAGTAACAGCGAAAATTTATGAGCGAATGGCAAAGACTGGCTGAGTAAATTTAGCCGTTTTGTGCGCGAAGCTCGCTGTCTAAGCACTGTTCTAGGCTGTTTTCAGCACGATTTTCCAAGTGATTGGTATCGGCGTTGTTTGACTCAGCGTTTGCCTTTTTTGATTCAGATTCTCCTTGTACTGGGAAGTAACGCTCTGGTCTATGGTTAAGCGAAATAACCATGTTCAAACAAAATGCGGCTAAAATTGAAATCAGCACTAAAGGCCAAGCGATGAAAAACAGAGCACTAAGTAATATACAGCTATCGACGGTTAGCTGGAATGTACCGGCTCTAATATTGAAACGCTGTTGTAAATAGAACGCCATAATACCAACGCCACCAAGGCTTGAGCTATGACGAAACATCATCAGCATACCTACACCAATTAAAATACCGCCAAATACCGCCGCAAAAAATGGATTTACGTGGCTAATATCCACAAACGCTGGAATTTGCTCAGTTAGTACAGAAACCGTGGTGACGGATATAAAGGTGTTAATGGTGAAACGCTTGCTAATTTGCGTCCAAGCTAGGGTGTAAAACGGTAAGTTAATCAGAAAGAATAGCAAGCCGAAGTCCATATCTACGGCATAAGTACCTAACAGCGCTAAGCCTGCCGCGCCACCTACCATTAAGTCTTGAGACTGAAATAAATATACGCCAAAAGCAACAAACAAGCCGGCGCTTATCAGGGCGAAAACATCCTCGATGACACTGTGTTTTGTTTTTTGCATAAGAAAAAGTTTGCGTTAAGAAGACACAGCGTAATTATACGTTTACAACACAGTGGGTTACAGCGAGATGAAAAGTTAACTCGGTGCGATAAATGGCGGAAGGTAAGTTTGCCTTTACGACTTTTAGCGCACCGGTGAATAGGGTGTTGCATCGATGTAAACGTTGCACCAAGCTGGTTCACATAAAACGCAAAAAGTAGAGGTAGCTGCTAGGGAGTCTGATTACTCAACAATAGAGAATACAACGGTATCTTGCTTATTAAACTCTACACTGCATTTCATAATGCCTAAGTGTAGAGGGCTATATGCTTCAATTTTGCTGCCATTTGCAACAAACTCTGTATCCCACAACAATAAGTTTGCAGTATCTAGCTGGCGTTCGACACTTTTTTTCGATACGCCAGGCGTAAAATTATCGCAGAGAATTATGACTTCGCGCCTTGCTTCTATCCAATAAAACGTCGTAGTGATCAACAGTGCTATTGCCGCTATTGCAACAACATCAGCAATAATGGAACGCTTCATGGCCTGCACGTGCTACTTCTCCTCTACTTCCTTACACTATTCATTTAAAACCTTGCCGCAAAAAATATCGCAACGACAAGGCGCACTTATATAAAGTGCAATTAGGTGGTTTGGATCAAATCCCACTTATTGCCAAACTTATCTCTAAAGATGGCTACCGTACCATACACTTCTTCCCGAGGGGTTTCTAAAAATGCCACCCCTTTGCTTTGCATGGCATTGAAGTCGCGCCAGAAGTCGTCAGTATTCAAAATTAAAAATACTTTATCGGCGGCTTGGCTACCAATGAGTGCCATTTCTGTGTCATTTTTTGCTTGCGCCAACAACAAGCTCGTAGCACTGTGTGGTGGGGTTACCAGAACAAAACGCGAGTTTTCGCCGGTTACTTTGTCTTCGGTTAAGGTAAAGTTTAAAACCGTGGTGAAGTATTCAACGGCACTGTCGTAGTCGTCTACAAAAAAAGTAATGGCCGAGAGGTTTTGCGTCATAAATCAGGATCACTTTGAAAGTTAAGCTAAGTTAGCTGCGCATACTACCTAAAAGCTGACTGAGCTGAAATGCGGGTTGTCAGTTATTGCATCAAGTTGAGCGATTTCATTAAGCGCAATATTTTGCGTGGTTTTGTCGATGGACATTTGAATACACTCTGTGGCCACGTCGTTGCGTTTATCGATAACTGTGGTCAGTGCTGTACCCTTTACCGTATTCCCGTCTTTTAATACTACGCTCACCTCAAGCCCATACATGCAGGCAATTTCGATGTAGTCGTAAAGCTGGCACGCTATGTTCACATATTCCCCTATTCACTGTTCAAGTGGCGACCAATTAGTAGAGTAGACCTGACGTTCACAGCAAAACTTTCCGCATCTACCGCGCATACATAGCGCTTTACTTTCCACAGTAAACGACCAATGTTTAAATGCCGCCGCCTTGCGGGGGGCGATTAATTTCCATGAGTCACTTCACAGAAGTCTGACCTTAACAAATGATCTTTTTTTAAGGTTTGCTCAGTATTGTTAGTACTGAAGGATTTATTTTGGTGCGCGATACAACTAAGCGCTTGAACGCCCCTCATGTTTCTTAGAGGCATTTTTTAGCAAAGGGTTCCCGCCAAAAATTCAATACAGGAACAGTAATGAACAAGCTACTATCCGCATTTTCTTTAGTTTCAATAGCCTCGTGCACCTCAAGCTTCGCAAATGCCGACGAACTTCCCTTTAATTTAAGCGGTCATGTTAGGGTTAACTACGGGCATCAAGACTGGCAAATTCCCGAGTTTAGAGATGGTTTCGAATTTGAATCATTCAAACTTGGCGTGTCGGGTGAGTCAGATCAATTTAGCTATAAAGCCGAATATCGATGGTACGAAAACACAGACTTCGACACAGTAAGGTTCGCCGACCTGACTTATCATTTCGATGAGCAAACCGAGATTACAGCAGGTATAACCCAAACACCGTTTGGTTTGCAGCCCTTTGCCAGTAACAACTTTTGGTTCTCGGTAAATTATTACCTTGGCTTCGAAGATGATTACGATGCTGGAGTGAAAATAAACCACGATTGGGGCAACTGGGATTTTCAAGCCGCCTATTTTATGAACGACGAGTACAACGATGCCGCTGAGTTTGGGCGCTATTCGTTCGACGTGGCGGACGACGGTGAATATCGAAATAAAGAAGACGGCCAATATAATTTACGTGCTAACTACACGGCAAACTTTATTCACGGAGGCACTACCGATATTGGCGTGTCTTACCAATACGGCAACATCTTAAACCTGGATACCCTGGATGATGGTGATATGAATGCCTATGCCGTGCATATGCGCCATACCCAAGGCGACCTGAAGGTCGAACTGCAGTATATCGACTATGAATACGATTTGGCTGCACCAGAAGGGCAAGCGGACGATCGCATAGCGCTATCCTCTTTCACCTTCCCGTTCTTAGCCGCGGCCGACGGTAAAACCTATTCAGCAAACCTTGTGTACTCTGTGCCTTATAAGTTTACTCACATAGAATCACTTACTTGTTACTCAGAGTACAGCGTGGCAAAAGGTGAAGGAAGTGAAGGGAAAAACTCGTCGCAGTGGATAAACGGCTGTAGCTTTGGCTGGGATAAATTGTTTGTATATGTAGATAGTATCCAAGGCAAAAACATGTGGTTCTCAGGCGGTCCGGGCGTGGGACTCGACTTAGGTGGTAGACAAGAAACTACCCACCGCCTGAACATAAACCTTGGTATTTACTTCTAATCACTAACAGGACTTTGACATGCGATTACTATTAATAGCGACATTTATACTAGCGCTAGTTCCAATGCAAAGTTTTGCCCATGCGTGGATGAAACTGCGAATAGCGACCACAGAGTATGCCCCTTATACGTCAACTGACATGCAGCACGACGGTTATATCAATCACATTATCGCTGATGCGTTTTTAGAAACGGGCGTTGTGGTTGAGTTTGTATCTTTACCCTGGGAAGAAGCGCTTGAAGCAACACTGAAAGGCGAATACGACGCCATTTCATACGGCAATTTTGTGCGCGCCCGGGAAAGTGAGTTTTTCCACAGTAACCCTATTAGTGCGGAAAGCTTGGTGTTTTATGTTAATGCTGAAAAGGGCCCTGATACTTGGGCTGAATTAAGCGACTTAAAAGACCTAAAGATGGGCGTAACAGAAGGGTATTTATACAACGATGAACTTGCCGCTTACATTAAAAGCAGCAGTAATGTTGTGGAAAGTGCCACAGACAAAGACAATTTACAGGCGCTGATTGAAGGTAAAATTGACGTTTTTCCCATTGATGAGTTAACAGGATGGTACTTGCTTCAGCGTGATTTCGATAGTGGCGACCGCAGAGATGTGATGCCCATTAAGCCGTTTATCTCAACTGTAACCACGCATCTGTTAGTGCCTAAAGGCGAAAGTGACAGTCAGCTTATTCTGTCGCTATTTAATAAAGGGTTAGAAGAGTTAACGCTGGACGGAAAACTGACCCGCTTTAAACGCCTTCTAAAAGAAGGCTACTATCAGCATCCGCAGAAAAAAGTGAATTTTGACAGACGCTAGCTGGCGTTTCAGGCCTAAGGGGCTATATAAAAGCCCCGCTGGCTAAACGCCAAAGACATAATAAATTAAACTAAAAGGGCAGTGCGATAATAAAAATAATCTATATACTTCAGTGCACATGATACTGATGTAATGGTTATTTCCTAATGCGCAGCCCTTTATTTGTGCGACTTTACGGGCGAGGTCGTTTTCGCTCGCTGTTGAGCACATGCCTTCTGCTAATACTCGTTGGTATTTGCCCGTTAGCCAACGCGTCGAGTGATGAAATAGCCTTTGATGTCTCTGGCTCGTTTAGAGTGCGCTACGAGTCGTTGAATAACCCTATATTTCCAACATCATCAGCTGCACGAGAACAAAGTAATCAGCGTCTTTCAACACGCTTTATCGTGAATTCTACGGTAAGTTATCAAAACCTCGCGGCAACGATCGAAATACGTGACTCGCGAGTATTTCTTGACGAAAACGATCCAACGCTAACGGCCAATCAGGTTAATACACTGGAGCCTACACAGTTTTTTATCACTTACAAACCTGAACGAGCATCTGGCTTATACGAAGTGTCTGCGATAAAGGTAGGGCGTATGGAGCTCGACTACGGCAGTCGCAGGCTATTGGCCAAAACAGCCTATCGCAATGCCACCAATAGCTATGATGGAATAGTGGTGGAAGCAAGATTTGCAGATTGGCAAGTGCATGGCGTTTACGTGTTGCCGGTATCTCGCTTTCCTACTGACAGTGAAAGTCTGGACGGGAACGAACGCGCGTTCGACAAAAGCTTTAGCGAACGAAAATTCTTTGGTGTGTACGCTGCGTCAAAAGACAACAACGTCAAGCTGCAAAGCTACTGGTTAAAAGAAGACGATAGTGAAGCACTTGCCACCAAAAACCGTGATCTGTACACATTGAGTGTGGATTATACCCAGCCTTTTAATAATGGCCTGATAACAAATATAGAAGTGGTGGGGCAAACGGGAACTTCTTATCAAACCGCATCTGCTAACGATACAGACGAGAAAGACGTTCGTGCATATATGCTGTTTGGTTATGTTGGGAAACAGATTACAGACAACACCTTTCTTAGAGCTGAAGTTGACTATATCAGTGGCGACAACGACACAATCGATGACACAATCTCTGACTTTGATACCTTATACGGCGTGCGACGTTTTGATTTCGGACCTACTGATGTATATCAGGCTATGCCACGTAGAAACCTAAAAGCAGTGGGGCTTCGAAGCGTGTCTAAGCCAGCAAAAGCGCACAATATTATGCTTGGTTACAAAGCCATGTGGTACCAAAAAGCACCTCAAGATGTGGACAGTTTCATTGGCCATCAAGTGGAAGCTCGCTGGCGTTATCAAGTGCGACCCGAGTTGCGATTAGTGCTAGGTGGAGCCTACCTCAAAAAAGGAGAGGGTTTTGCGCGTGGAGATTACAGCGACAACAGCGCCTTTTTATTCACTGGCGCTTTGTATACCTTTTAAAATCTCCGGCTAAATAGCCCGCGTAAACTGGGTACAGCTGCTTACACCACAAGCCTTGCAGATGAGCGCGTACTCTCTTTTCTGTTCATTATATTACTGATATGGTTAACGGCTATTTTGAAATGCCCATTTAGAGGTTGCCTTGTCGTATTCAGCTGAAACATCGTTTTTTGCCCGTTGTATTGCACTATTAAAATTGCTCGGCCCGGGTGTGCTTATGGCAACAGCGGCGGTAGGCGGTAGTCACTTAGTAGCATCAACTCAAGCGGGGGCGAAGTTTGGTTGGCAGTTAGCGCTGCTTATATTGGTAGTTAACTTACTCAAATACCCATTCTTTAGAGCAGGCGTTAGCTACACCATCAGTACAAAACAAACCCTTCAGCAAGGGTACTTGGGAATGGGACGACGATATTTGGCCATTGCCTTGGGTTTGAATACCATTGCGTCGGTGGTCAATGCTGCAGCGCTGTTGTTGTTTGCAGCAAGCCTATTGTCGTATTTTATTCCTTTCGATATCGCTATAACGTTGTCCGCTTCAGTGGTTTTGGCACTTATTTTAATCATTCTACTCGCTGGCCATTTTGAAGGATTGGACAATATCGCCAAAGGCATAATGGGCGTGCTTGTGGTGGCGACTGTAGCCGTATTCGTGGTGGCACTAAGCAATTATTCTGCTTCACCAGCACCTGCCGTGGCGCCGCCTTCGCCTTGGACGCTCGCTACATTAGGCTTTTTAGTCGTCACAATGGGGTGGATGCCCGCACCTATTGAAATATCGTCCATTACTTCACTTTGGTTAAAGCGCCAGTGCAAAGGGCAAGCCGTAACGCCAAAGTCGGCCCTTTTCGATTTTAATTTAGGTTATGCAGTGACGGTGCTACTCGCATTGTTGTTTTTGGGCTTAGGTGCATTAATTTTGTATGGCAGCGGTACAGAGCTAAGTACCAGCGGTATCGGCTTTTCCCATCAGTTAATTAGCATGTACTCATCAACCATTGGACAGTGGGCGCATTGGCTTATCGCACTGGTTGCATTTTTGTGCATATTTGGTTCGGCGCTAACCGTTTACGATGGTTATGCGAGGGTGGTTGCCGAAGCAATAGCGCTTCTTTTTAACAAAGACAAAAACGCACGAAATACGCTGGTAACGCCGGTGTTGCTGTTTATGGCAGTGGCGAGTTTTATTATTGTGTTGTTCTTTAAATCTGCGCTATTGGCAATGTTAGGTTTTGCGATGTCGCTGGCTTTTGTTACTACTCCAATGTTTGCTTGGCTTAACCATAAGCTTGTGGCACAAACTAAGCTTCATCAAGACGCGGCACCAAACGTAATAGTGAAGCTGCTTAGCTATTTAGGCCTAATCTATCTATTTGGGTTTCTAATGGTGTTTATATGGTGGAAGTGGTTTAGCTAGCCACTTCCTACCGTAACGAGAGCGCAAAGTACTTTAGGTGCTGTGCAAGTCTCGCCTTAGTAAATTAGTTTAATTACGCGCACTTATGCGAGCCCTAGCGCAATACTCATCTATACTGTAGATGACATCGTTTGAGGAGTTCGCAGCTTGGTGCGTGGCAAAAAACTATTTCCTTCCACCCTTTTATTATGGGGTAAGCGTATCATGCTGCTTTCGCTTATGAGTGCGGCAATGTGGGGCTGTTCAAAAGAACCGCAGCAAACTATCCACTGGCACAATGCTTACGATATTGAACGCGAACTTCATCTTTTGGGGCAGCAAGAAGACCCTCGCGAAATCTACAAAAGGCTTCAAGGTATTAAGCAACAAGCTTCGCTACAGCTTTCTCAAATGCGTGAAGCAGGTAATCAGGACCCGCTATTTAGGGAATGGTTGGAGTCGCTACGCATTAGCTTATCGTTAGCCCCCTTGTACGGCGATACCATTGAAACGTGTAGCGTGTGGCAAGGCGCCATGGAAGACGCTTGGGGAGTGGGAATAGTGCAGTTTAATGAACGAGCCAAACTCGTGTGGCGGGTAATGGTGGCTACCTGCAACGCACGAGTTCGCTCGGTATAGTACTAGGTTTTACTTAGTATAAACGGGGCGAGCCGCTGTTAGCGTTGCCACTTTATCTATCACTTGCTGTACTACTGCAATGTCTTCTGGCGCTGTTAACACATCACAAATCCAATGGGCTAATTGAGCACAGTCTTCTTCACTAAAATTGCGTGAAGTGACCGCAGGTGTGCCAATTCGAATACCACTTGTAACGAATGGTGACTGCGGGTCGTTGGGTACTGTGTTCTTATTTACCGTTATATTCACGCTATTTAATATCGCGTCGGCTTCTTTCCCCGTCATTCCTTTGCTTACAAGACTTAGCAGGAACATGTGGTTGTCGGTTCCATTAGATACTACGTCAAAGTCACGCTTCATAAATACATCAGCCATAGCTTGTGCATTAATAACTACCTGCTTTTGATAAGCGCGGAACTCTGCTGTCATGGCTTCTTTAAGCGCTACCGCTTTTGCGGCAATAACGTGCATAAGTGGGCCACCCTGAATGCCAGGGAAGATTAATGAATTGAATTTCTTTTCAAGCTCGGGGTTTGACTTACACATAATAAGCCCGCCACGAGGGCCACGCAGTGTTTTATGGGTAGTAGTAGTAACCACGTGAGCCGCGTTAATTGGCGAGGGATAAACACCGGCCGCAACAAGTCCTGCAACATGTGCCATATCTACGAGTAAATACGCGCCCACGCTATCAGCGATGTCTCTAAACTTCTGCCAGTCGACCACGCGAGAGTAAGCGGAAAAGCCCGCTACAATCATTTTTGGCTTGTGCTCTTTAGCCAAGGCTTCTACTTGGTCATAGTCAATTTCACCGGTTTCTGTGTTCAAGCCATACTGAATCGCGTTGTATAGTTTTCCCGAGAAGTTAGGCTTTGCACCGTGTGTGAGGTGCCCACCGTGATCAAGGCTCAACCCAAGAATGGTATCGCCAGGGTTTAATAGCGCCATATAAACTGCAGTATTCGCTTGAGAGCCAGAGTGAGGCTGCACATTCACATAGTCAGCTTCAAACAATGCTTTAGCTCTGTCGATAGCAAGCTGCTCTACTTTGTCCACCGCCTCGCAGCCACCGTAATAGCGCTTGCCCGGATAGCCTTCTGCATACTTATTAGTTAGCTGACTGCCTTGCGCCTGCATAACCGCTTTGCTGGTGTAGTTCTCCGATGCAATCAGTTCAATGTGATGTTCTTGGCGTTCGTTTTCTTGCGCAATAAATGCTGCGATATCTGGGTCTTGTTCGTGAAGGTGCTGGTTAAGTGGGTTCATGCTGGCTCCTAAATGTCATTATTTTGTATCTGATACTAGGAGTGTAAAAAGAATAAATAAAATTAATAAAAAATATGGCATTATAATTTTATTAAATGGCCTTGTGAGCAAGTTTGGCATCAGTAAGGCAAAACAGCAGGCAAAGCTAATAGAGAGGTGTACAGCAAAGTAATGAAAAACTTATCGATAGATTTTCTGCGTTCGTTCGTGCTTATTGCACAGACGGGTAGCTACACACAATGTGCGGAGCAGCTTCAGCGCACACAGCCTGCCATTAGCTTACAGATAAAAAAACTAGAAGAAATGATTGGGGAAAAGCTATTTTCCCGCGACAAAAACCGCTTGGCACTGACTGGCGCTGGTAGTCGCTTATTGTCGTATGGTGAAAAGATAGTGGCTCTTAACGATCAGGCTATGGCCGAATTCGGCAAGCCGCAGGTTACGGGAAATATTCGGTTAGGCATTCCCAGCGAATTTAGTACAACGCTTATGCCTAAAATTATTCGACGGTTCACGCAAACCTATCCGGAAATATCGCTAGAGGTGCATTGTGCGCTAAGTAAAGACTTAATTAGTGAGCCGCTTAAAAGCCAGTTCGATTTAATTCTTTCGCTACAAGAAACACCTGATCCTCAGCAAGACGGCTACATCATTTCAGATCAATTGGTATGGGTGGGGAGTCAGCGCTTTGTAAATAGCGTGCCTGCTAAACTGCCTATTATTGCTGCACCGTCGCCGTGTATTTACCGCAAGCGAGCAACCAATCTTTTATCGGCCATCAAAAAACCGTGGCAGGTGGTGTACACCATTGCTGACTTAAACGGCATACAAACGGCCATTAACGAAGGACTGGGCATAACCGTTCTTGCAAAAAGTTCGGTGCCGCCTGGGCTACACGTTTTATCTAATTCAGAAAGTTTACCCGAGCTTGGGCATGTGGGTGTTTGTTTAGTTAACCCTCAGAAAGTGTCATCGAAAGCGATTAGCTTGCTTACTGAAACCATTACCAACGAAGTCGCAAACTTTTAACAGGAAATAGCAAGCGCGCTTGCTAAACAACAAGGCAAGCGCACCGAGAGGAGTAACAGCTTTTCAATAAATGCCGTCTATGCCTTTTTAACAAATTGTGCAGTTAGCATCATTTCACCAGCACCATCTACTTTACAGTCTAGCTGGTGGTCTTTGGCATCTTTCACATGACGGATAACGGCTTTGGTACCAATTTTAAGTACCAATGAACTGCCTTTTACCTTCAAATCTTTTGCTAACGTAATTTTGTCGCCGGCTACTAACGGTGTTCCGTTGAAGTCTTTTGCTGAGACTTCCTCTTCTACCTCGTTCGGGTTCCACTCGTGTCCACATTCAGGGCAAATAAGTAGAGGCTGATCTTCGTATACATATTCTGATTGGCAATGCGGGCAAGGAGGTAACGACATGTGGAATTCTCTTAAAGTACTAAATTAAAGCGCTCGGGTCATAAAGTGGCTGTTGGGATCGATTGAGTAACTGCCAAATGGACCGCAATCAACAAAACCAAACTTTTTGTATAGGGTTCTGGCCGCTAAAAAGTAGTCTTGCGTTCCTGTTTCTAAACTTACCGAACTAAACCCTTTCATTTTCGCATGTTCTAGGGCAAAAAGTAATAACTGAGACGCTACACCGCATCCTCTAAACGGCTTGGCTGTGCGCATAGATTTTAGCTCGGCGCTATGTGTATCAAGGGTTTTAATAGCGACGCAGCCCGCAAGCTGTTGCTGCTTCCAGCCACTAAAAAAAGTAATGTTCGAAGCTTTTAGTGCTTCAACATCTAATGCATGTACGCTCTCAGGTGGCGATGTAGCATACATATCAGACAAATGCTCTTCTAAAAGCGCTAGCACTTCTCCTCCGGTGAGATCATCAATAATAATCTTCATGTGCTTTGGCCTTTAGGTATATTCTGAGTAGACGGCGGTACAAGCCTGTTTGTTAAGTGCTTAAGGGTTTAGTCATGTTAAAAAAGCGGTCGTCTTCACTTTTAATGATAAATCCCACTTTTTTATAAAGTGAAACGGCAGGGCTAACTTTGAATACTCGTAAGTCAAGCGAGCTAGTATTGGCCCCTAACGCTAGTCTTTCTGCTTCTTCAATGGCAGCACTACCTATGCCTTTGTTTTGGGCGCTGGGTATGACCTGAAGGTCGCGCAATATACAGGTGCTACCGTCGTATTGAAGGCGCATCACCCCCACCGTTTCGCTGTCTACTTGAATGTCGTAATTAATGAGCTCTGCGGTAACCCCAAGCACTTTTTCGGCGTCCCAATCAGGCGCAAACTGAGCGTAATAATCGCGCATGTTATTAAAGGTAAACTCAGCAGCCCTTGGTAGGTTCGTACTTGGAATAAAGGTAATCTTCATCGCGTTTTCTTCGTTATTTATTGCAAGCAAGACTCTTATCTGTGACTTCTTGGTGCGAACATAATTATCGCCATACCAATCAAAGCGACAAAGGTGCCCACCAAGTCCCATAACGTTGGCTTCACTCCATCAACAAGCCAAAGCCACATAATAGCCATAAAAATATAAACACCACCGTAAGCGGCGTATACGCGCCCGGCAGCGGTTGGGTGAAGTGACAACAGCCAAGCAAAAAGCGCGAGCGATATAGCCGCTGGTACTAACAACCATATGGACTTATCTTCTTTCAACCATAAATAGGGCAGATAGCACCCAACAATTTCAGCAAGTGCAGTAATAACAAACAAACCAATGGTTTTTAATTCCAACGGGCAGGCCTCTTTTGAAATACTGCTGGTAAGCAAATAATACCTTTGAAAAGGGCATTAAAGTGCTACTCGCACGCCATGCTAGGAAACTATCTTTCACTAGTTATCGTCGCTTTCAGAGCTAAACAAGCCTCTAAAAAGCGCGGTAAGTGCTCCAGACACCGTATCTTCTATAGCATCGTTTTTGTGGTCACGCTTTTTGCTGTATCGGTTAGTAGATTCTTCTCGCTGTCTTTTTTCAGCACTGGCACTAGCCCCATCAAGAAAGTCTCTTGCAGCCCTATCAGAAGTTGAAGCGCACCCTGTTGAGATTACGCATATTGACAAGATTACTATCAATTTAATCTTCATGTTATCTAAATTCCTATCACCGTATAACGTCTAATAAAGGGCATATTAAAGTGGAGCGTAACAACGAATCGTTATGTACTTTGCTTGCTCATACCTCTAATTGCAAAGAAGTAATAGATTAAAAAACCCAACCACGAAAAGAAAAGGGAAATGGCCCCCCATGCTAACTTGTGTATGCCTTTAGCTTTTTTGGATGTTAAGGCAATTAACGCTGGTAGAAGTGTAAGGCTGAAAAGCACGATAAAAATAATGATTTGCCAAAAACTCATATTAAAAGAACTCCTTATCTTTTGGTTTTTAATTACAAGGGCTGCACCAAGCTCACCGAATGTAGTCAACTAACCTCTACTCGTTTCTATATCCATTGATTTCAACGAATTATTTTTTATTTACTTGAACTACAGCCTATAGAATCAAGTTTTCTGAATTACACACTATAGTCTTAATCGTCATTTTGTTAAGACATTTACTGCGATTTTTGTTTTGAAGCGTGAGGCATAATAGCGTAAAAAACTGAACAAATTGCTATCACATAAAAAGAATGGAAGAAAAAGCCCACCATATTTAACGCATCTGCTTCACACTGTGTTTGCAGGCCAGAGCAAAAAAAGAACTCCACTACGAATGAAGACAGTACTCCTAAGCCAAAAATTGCCATATAACTGAACAACGGTTTGAGCTTTAGAATTCCAATAATCAGCAAAACAACAACTACTGGAATAACAATAATTAGCGCAGTCTGCATAAATCCCTCTTAGATTGATTTGGCTACTCACAATCCTGTGAAAGAAACTTGGTAGATTACGGCCTGTTAAACCAAATATAAACTGCATACAATAAACAACCAAGTTAGTGATATACCGAGTACTATTTTTAACGTTGGTAACTTAGTTTGTGTTAATGAATAAATCGCATATGAAGCGGGAATGACAGAGAGACAGCCTCCAAGTACTAAGCCTTTAAAAAATCCTGCGATTAGCCCCCATTCATCTGCAATAAATGCATAAACCCAAGTGACTCCCCAGGCTACAAAGCAAAATGAAAGTAATAACTTGGCTATTCTGGCTTTTACCTTTACATCTTTGCTTTTCATAAATATCCCGTTAGATAGTTACCAGAGGTAAATAACGACTCAACATTGTGTCTTCCCTAGGGAAGATACAGTCGAGAGACGAACTTGGCTGATTTGTAAGGCCAACATCTATTTTGAAAGCAAATGGTTTGTGGTTACCTGAGCCATGTTGTCTATTTCATCAGCTTTACTACGCATTGTTTGAAAGGCTCTACTTTTGAACTTAATTCTGGGGGGAGTATTTCGGTACCGTCTGTTAAATCTAGAATGCCTGACACTACTGGTTTGTCAGTTGTCGTATCTATCTTAGCATTTATGGTCATGGAAAAGTTGTAGCCGTTTGGGAGTAGAGATGCGCATTTTTGGACTGAATTTAAGGGAGCTGGGTTACTGAATGATTGAAAGGCTAACAGTGAAGATAGCAAAGTGGCTGAGCCAATAAAAAAAGCTTTTTTGTTCATGGTAATTCCTTTTAACGTATTTTGCTGTCTCAAACTTCGACCTTAACTGAGCTACAAAGTTCTGTAGCTAACGTCGCAGCGAACGTGCTCATTGGCTTGTTATATGTGTACAAATTAAAACCTTTCACACCTCACTTTAGTAAAAACTAGCTACAAAGAGGATGATATTTGTTCTAGGCAATTATTTACTTGCCCATCGGTAACAATAAAACCACCCAACAGGCGGGATCAAGAAGTTGAGCAAGACGGCGTAAATGACAACCAACCCGATATTGTCAGCCTTTCCTTTAGCAAATTTGATGGTAAAGAAAATTACAACTAACGCGAGGATGAAGAGTGCTTGCCCCCAAAATGTTGCATTTAGATTCATAACATTCCTTATTGATGAACTTTCTGAAAAGCATCGGTGTTCCCCATTAAAAGTGGACGTCCATGTTAAGCGTATTTTGCTTCGTATTCATATGGGCTGACATAACCCAATGTTAAATGCCGCCTACTCTGACTTTGAAAAACTTAGTTTTTTCGCTCAAATGTTGATATGACCAAGGAGGGTTTACTACATCAATGTTAGAAACGCCCAGCGTAGCAAGCCCTTCGAGTGAATAGTACCAGCCGATAAAGTCTTCTTTCTCTGCGAACTCTTTATATTCGGAAGATTGCCCTAGTGTTGTTATTCGCTGGTCCACGCCAATTTTTTCGAAGAAGTTTCGCTCACGAATTACAGCTGACCTCATATATTTTTCTAAGCTCTGCTTTGTTGATTCCCGCTCTTCCTCAGGAATAGCATCAATAAACGATGTAATTTCTTTCTCCATTCCGGTTGTACCACCGTGGAAACCAATAACTGCGTGACTCGAGATCCTGTGATGGTTTGCTGCAGAAAAAACGTAGTTGGCGCATGATGAGAGACAATACTCATTGACCTCAAGCTTCAAATCATAGTCATGAACAATATCACCAAGATCCATTCCATGATTGATTTCACCGCCTTCGGACGTTATAGACAGCCATTCAACTTTACTCTTACCACTTTTCAGAATTGAAAGAAGTTTCTGATTTGCTGATGGCGATAATTTACCGTGATAAATTACTGTGTTTTCGTTTAAATCGACAGTTGTTTCGCCACCCTGCGCTGGCACGAATGATAGAGAAATAATTAAAATAAAAGACCATAAAAGTTTAAACATGTACCTTCCTTGTGGCATTTAACACCCGCATAAAGGGCGATAACACATGGGCTAAAATCCGAGCAAAGCGACAGAGCCCACGTGTTATTGTCCCAGGGAGCCTGCGACCGACTACAGCGGTTTGTTATGCACTTTTCTATGCAACCTTATTTTTATCCAAGCGCATTGCAGAAATATAGTTTAGAAAAGCTCTACCATGTTTAGTGATGATCCATTTGTCTTCATCGTTTTTTACTAAATCCCAACTCAAAAGAAATTGCATATAATCTGAAAATTGAACACCGTTAAGTATCTTGGTGTTTTTTTGCTTAGCATTCTCAAATATAGGAAGAATATCTTTCACACTGCATTGTCCATTGTTTTGTACTGAAAGATATTCGAGGACCTGTATTTGCGAACCAAATATATTGAAATACACTTTTTCGAAGGTGTTGATAATCTGCTGCTGGGCTAAATTTTTGACTAATATGTCAATTTTATCCTTTTCACCATCAATTTTAGTGAGATCATTTGTGATATGGGCCTCAACTTCGGTTCTGATTCCAGTCGTATCAACTGGGATGAATCTTGTCAAATCCTGGTCTTCGAGTTTTATCGGTTTGGCATGTTGATTGTTTTCATAAAATTGAAACTCCGTATCTCCATGTTTAGCAGACTTTATGCCACCACCAAATATGCCAGACACTCTGTCTTTTAATACATATGCTATTACGCAGGTAACGAGAGGCCATGCTCCATACTTAACTAACTCGATGATAAAAAGTTTCGATTCCATAGCCGAAGTTTCCAAAATGCATAACGCTCGCTTAACCGGCGCAAAAACAGCAGGCTAAAATAAGCGACGAAGGAGCGCAGCCTGCTGTTTAGCGTCCCTTGGTTGAAGCGCTTGTTATGCTTTTTTTCCAATATATTCGACTAGCAAAGCTTCAAAACCTCTAACTGCTGAAATAACGGTGATTACTTCATTAGGCTCAATATCAAGATTCTCGGGGCTACGAGGGTGCATTAGCCGATCACGGATCTTGATTGCCTTTTTCAGGTCGCTCCACCACGTAAGACCTGCATCAAATGATTGATTTAAGCTATGAGCTTTAGAATATAAATTAAAAGCAAATTTGATATTTTTCGTTAGATTGATATGAGCACTAACTTCGACAACGTTGCCTTTTTCATTTAACTGATGAGAAACTTCAAACGCAAAGTCAATTTCGGCCTGAGTTAGTTCAATACCATTTTCAATTGCATCATCAATTGCCGCAATCTTCATAGCAAAACTGACTCCTTCGATATAGGCGAAACCAGCTCTAACAAGCTGGCGAGCATTGAACTCATGTTCAGCAAGAGTTGAACCATCCTCTTGCTTTTCGCCATTCTCAATATCTTTTATGACATTGGAGTAACACCGCTGAAAATCTTCGCCTAAAGTTACAATAAGTTCACTAGTACTTCTTTCGTCCATACTTCCTCTAAAAAGCATAACAATTTAGTGTAAGGAAAAAATCCTTTATGCAAAGTGGATAGTTTCCATATATCACATTTATAGTTTTGCCACTTTCGCACGTAAATACACTTCCATCAATAACCTACACCTAGTATCTGAAAATACTGTACTTAAGTACGGAATCTTTCCTTTTTATTTTACGGACGAGTCAAAAACCGCAATTCTGTTTTTATTTACAGTAATTAAAATCAAAAAAATGAAATCAATGTTCATGCAAATGGTGATAGAGCACATGCAAAACCGTCGCTATGCGAAGCGTTCGATTGAACTCTATAGTAAATGGATAATTAGTTTTATCCGCTTCAATAATAATAAGCACCCATCTGAAATGGGAGACAAAGAAGTTGAAGTGTTTCTGTCTCACTTAGTTAACGCTAAGAATGTGGCTCAGGCTACTCAGGCTAGCGCGCTAAATGAACTGGCGTTCTTGTATCGCGATATATTGGAAAGGCCACTTCTCGATTATCTATCGATCCTGAAAACAAAAGAGTGCGATGACATCATATTGATGAATCGAGTATACAAAAAGCAATACGGAACACGGCAAAAACTTGTGACATTAAAAAGAAAGTTACGCCTCATACGCTGCGCCACTCTTTTGCAACGCATTTGCTGCAATCGGGCGTTGATATTAGAACGGTGCAAACACAGTTGGGTCATTCAGACGTAAAGACCACACAAATTTATACTCACGTGCTTCAGCAAGGTGCGCAGGGGGTGATAAGTCCTTTATCTCGTGTTTTGAAGTAATCTTTAAAGTAATTACACCCAACAAAAAAGAGCCCGAAGGCCCTTTTTTAAATTTAGCTTCAAAAGCGCTTATTTTAACGCTTATACACGCTCAAATACGGTAGCAATACCTTGGCCTAAACCAATACACATAGTCGCTAAGCCTAGGCTTACGTCTTGTGATTCCATTAGGTTGATAAGCGTACCTGAGATACGTGAACCGGAGCAACCTAGTGGGTGACCAAGTGCAATCGCACCACCGTTAAGGTTAATCTTAGTATCTAGGTGGTCCATCCAACCTAGTTGCTTAATGCATGATAGCGCCTGTGCTGCGAACGCTTCGTTAAACTCAGCAAGTTCAATATCGTCCATAGTAAGGCCAGCGCGCTTAAGCGCTTTTTGTGTTGCTGGCACTGGGCCGTAACCCATAATTGCCGCATCACAACCAGCCACTGCCATCGAGCGAATTTTCGCACGAGGCGTTAGGCCAAGCTCTTTCGCACGGTCTGCTGACATAAGTAGCATACCTGATGCACCGTCAGACAGCGCAGAAGATGTACCCGCAGTAACAGTACCGTTTACTGGGTCGAACACTGGGCGAAGTGCCGCCATGCTCTCAGCAGTGCTCTCTGGGCGAACTACTTCATCGTAGTCAATTAGCTTTAATACGCCGTTTGCATCGTGACCTTCAACAGGCACAATCTCGTTAGCCCAGCGGCCTTCAAGGTGTGCTTTGTGCGCTAGCTGGTGCGAACGCGCACCGAATGCATCTTGTTGCTCACGAGTAATACCGTTTTGACGGCCAAGTAGCTCGGCAGTCATACCCATCATGCCCGACGCTTTCGCCGTGTACTTAGCAAGACCTGGGTGGAAGTCTATGTTGTAGTTCATCGGTACGTGACCCATGTGCTCAACACCACCAATCATGTAAATGTCACCACGACCGCTCATGATGCCACTTGTTGCATCGTGAAGGGCTTGCATTGACGAGCCACATAAACGGTTTACCGTTACCGCGCCAGTTGTGCGTGGAATTTGTGTTAATAGTTGCGCGTTACGTGCAACGTTGAAGCCTTGTTCTTTAGTTTGCTGAACACAGCCCCAAATGATGTCTTCAATTTCCGCTGGGTTTACGCCAGGGTTACGCTCTAGTAGCGCGGTCATTAGCGCTGCAGATAGGTCTTCTGCACGCACATTTCTGAAAACACCGTTTTTTGAACGACCCATAGGGGTACGTACGCAATCGATTACGACCACTTCTTTCATTAGTTTTTCCTCCGGGTCTTATGCGAAATAGGATTTACCAGCAGCGGCCATTTCACGAACGCCGTCTGAGATCTGATAAATTGGACCAAGTTCAGCGTACTTGTCTGCCATCGCAACAAAGTTCGCCAAGCCAATGGTTTCAATCCAACGGAAGATACCACCGCGGAATGGAGGGAAACCTAAGCCGTAAAGTAGCGCCATATCTGCTTCAGCTGCGCTATCTACAATGCCTTCTTCTAGGCAGCGAATTGCTTCGTTTGCCATTGGGATCATAAGGCGTGCAATAATGTCGTCAGCTTCAAAGTCTGTCTTCTCAGCTACGTGTGGCGCCATTAGGGCGTATGCTTCTTCAGCAGGTGTTTTAGACGGCTTACCGCGCTTATCAACACCGTAGTTGTAAAAACCTTTACCGTTCTTCTGACCTAAACGCTGCTCTTTGTAGAACAGTGTTACAGGGTCGTTGTCTAGGCGAGCCATACGCTCTGGAATACCCGCTGCCATTACGTCTGCTGCGTGATCGCCCGTGTCGATACCTACAACGTCCATTAGGTAGGCAGGGCCCATAGGCCAGCCGAAGATTTTTTCCATTACTTTATCAACTGCAACAAAGTCAGCGCCGTCGATAAGTAGCTTACTGAAGCCCGCAAAGTATGGGAACAATACGCGGTTTACCAAGAACCCTGGGCAGTCGTTAACCACAATTGGGGTTTTGCCCATTTTAAGGGTAGCGGCTACTACTGCATTGATGGTTTCTTCAGAGGTTTTTTCGCCACGAATAATTTCAACAAGCGGCATGCGGTGCACTGGGTTAAAGAAGTGCATACCACAGAAGCGCTCTGGCTTGTCTAGGCTTTCAGCGAGCTGATTGATAGAGATAGTAGAAGTGTTTGAACAAATGATAGCGTCGTCCGCTACGTTGTCCTCTACCTCTTTAAGCACAATACCTTTTACCTTCGGGTTTTCTACAACCGCTTCAATAACAAGGTCAGCATCTTTAAGCGTGCTGTACTCAAGGGTAGGCGTGATAGCGTTAAGTGTTTGCGCCATTTTAGTCGCGTCTACTTTACCGCGCTGCATGCCTTTACCAAGAATTTTCGCTGCTTCAGAAAGGCCAAGGTCTAGTGCACCTTGATTAATGTCTTTCATGATAACTGGCGTGCCTTTCACAGCGCTTTGGTATGCGATACCGCCGCCCATGATGCCTGCGCCTAGCACAGCGTTAAGCTTAGATTGCTTAGTAGCTGCTTTCGCTTGCTTTTTACCTTTGCTTTTAACTAGCTGGTCGGCTAGGAAAATACCAATTTGCGCTTTCGCAGCGTCTGTTTTCGCTAACGCTACAAAGCCTTCATTTTCAAGCTTAAGTGCACCTTCACGGTCTAGGCCCGCTGCTTTTTGAACAGTCTCAACCATTTTGTGCGGTGCTGGGTAGTGTTTGCCAGCTTGCGCAAATACCATAGCTTGAGCAGTACTGAAGCTCATCATGGCTTCGTTTTTGTTTAGCTGTAGTGGGGCTTTCTTAACCGCACGACGCGCTTGCCAGTCAAATTTACCGTCAGCGGCGTCTTTCACCATTGAAAGCGCACCTTCAACAAGTGCTTCTGGTGCAACAACGGCATCAACCGCGCCTTCAGCCAAGGCTTTCGCGCCTTTTCTGTCGCGGCCAGTGGTCATCCACTCAAGGGCATTGTCTGAACCAATAAGGCGAGGTAGACGAACCGTACCACCAAAACCAGGCATTAGGCCTAGTTTAACTTCTGGTAAACCAATTGAAGCAGTAGTGTCTGCAATACGCATGTCACACGCCAATGCCATCTCACAGCCGCCACCTAGAGCGAAGCCGTTAACTGCAGCGATGGTAGGGAAAGGTAGGTCTTCGAAGCGGTCGAATACTTGTGATGTATTGGCAACCCACTGTAGTACTTCTGCATCGTCCATGGCGAATAGGCCAGTGAACTCGGTGATATCAGCACCCACGATAAATGCAGGTTTTGCACTGCGTACCACTAAGCCTTTAACATCGCCTTTAGCAAGTAGGGCTTGAGTTGCTTCGTCAAGTTCACTCACCGTTTGGCGGTCGAACTTGTTTACTGAACCTTGGGCGTCGAATACCAGCTCAGCAAAGCCGTCTTCTAACAGGCTGACGGAAAGACTTTTGCCTGTGTATATCATTATCATCTCCTTCGGCATTGGCCAGGATGTTAGTGAAGTAATCCAACTAATTTGTAGGGTCGTATGCATTCACTAACGCGTTAGGGTGGCTAGATTCTTTACAAAGCCACACAAAATTTCAACAAAAAATCAAACAAGCGTTTCAATTTGTCTAAGGTAGTGGTCGGATGACTTAAATTCAAGTGTAAATATCGAATTCAAGCTTCATTTCGCCATTGGTGGTTGTATAATGAGCGTTATTGACGCAAAGCGCCAATCCAGCAAAAGAATAATCTACAATCATGTCAACTATGTGTGTAAAGCATAGCTAACGACAGCTGGCACAACATCTTCTTTGGCAAGGAGCCAGGCTGAAATTTTCCCTTCGTTTATCAAACGAACGTAGTGGATCAGTCGCAATGCTGCTTTTTCAGCAACATTTTACAATCAGCTCGATTCGGCAAATTTGCCAGCGCTCATAAGCGTTCGAGTGTAGAGCAGGGTAGGAGTTCTATTGTGTCTGGTTTTTATTTTAGTTCGTGGTTAGGTCAGCGCTCGCTGACAAAAAACAATAAATTGTTCGCCACCGTTGTGGGGGCATTTGTTTGCTCGCTCTCTTCATTTTTCTCTATCGGCGCATGGGCTACACAGCCTTTAACACTACCCGAAGATATCTTCGAAAAGGATCGCGCTCGTTATCTAGAAGTTGAAAAAAAGCTGTTAACGTATTCGAAGCTAAGCGTTCAGCGCCTCGATAACGACATTTATGAACTGGCGCATTATCCGCTTTATCCTTATCTACTTAGACTCAAGCTAGAGCGCACTATGTCAATAAGAACAAAGCGCGAGGTTAAGCAGTTTCTGGAAGATTTCAATGGTCAGCCGGTAAGCTACGGTGTGCGTTATAAATGGCTTAATTACCTTGCTAAGCACGATTATCGCAGCACTTTTTTAGACAATTATCGCCCAGGTATGGGCGCAAGGCTAACCTGTATTGCGCTTAATTACCGTTTAAAAGAAGGTGAAAGCGAACAAGCTATTTTGTCCGAAGTTGACGCTTTATGGCTTCACGGTCAATCGCAACCGGATGAATGCGATCCGCTTTTTGCTAAGTGGAAAAAAGCGGGCATGATGACACCCGAAATGGTGATCAAGCGCATAGAGATTGCCGCGAAAGAAGATAACCGAAGCATTATCTCTTATCTTAAGCGCCAACTTCCCGGTGATAAGCAATACCTGGCTGACGCGTGGCTATCGGTAACCCGAGACACCAGCCGAGTAAATAGAACGGCGCTCTTTCCACTAAAAAATGCATCGCATGAAGCTGAGGTAATCGTATGGGCGGTCGAGAAACTTGCTTGGCGAAACCCTGACTTAGCCGGCACGGTATTTAACCGCTACAACGACAAAAACGTGTTCTCGCCAGCGCAGCAGCACGTTATGCGAAGAGCAATAGCGCTTAGCTACACGCTAGACCGCCTTCCTCAAGCGCATCATTGGCTTGAACTTGCTGATGTGCAGGGTGCCAGTGAAGATGTAAAGCTTTGGCATATTTCCCATTTGCTTCGCACGAAAAAGTGGCAGGAAGTGGTTAATGTTATTGATAGCGCTCCTGCCAGTTTGCAGCAAGAAGAAAACTATCGCTATTGGAAAGCCCGAGCTTTAGAAGCGCTTGGTCAAACTATGCAGGCTACCGTGCTTTATAAAGAGCTTTCTCAAGAACGCCATTATTATGGCTTTATGGCAAGTGCGCACATAGGCGAAATTCCGTCGCTTGCACACACGCCAGCACCAAGAGACACGGCAGCTATTGCCAGTGTGGCGAAAACCCCTGCCACCATGCGCTCTGTTGAATTTTTCAGGTTAGACAGAACCACAGAAGCGCGCCGTGAGTGGTTTTATTTACTGTCACATTTACCCGAATCGAAAGTGACCGATGCGGGCATTTTGGCGTATGAGTGGGGCTTGTACGATCAAGCTATTACCAGTTTTGCGCGAAGTGGCTATTGGGATGATGTCGAGCGCCGATTCCCACTGGCCTTTAACGATGTATTCAGCGAAAAGTCGCAGGCATACAGCATTTCAAAGTCGCTGGCTATGGCTATTGCACGCCGCGAAAGTTCGTTTAGAAGCGATGCTATCTCTTCGGTGGGAGCGGCTGGACTCATGCAGCTTATGCCGGGAACAGCGCGTTATGTAGCAAAAGAGAAAGTGAGTCGTAACACACTGTTTCAGGTAGACGATAACGTTGAATACGGCGTGCAGTACCTGCGTTATTTAATGGACAAGTTAAACAATAACCCTGTGCTGGTGTCCGCATCTTATAACGCTGGTTGGCGCAAAGTGTTGGAATGGTTACCTGCTAATGAAGCGCTGCCCGTGGATATTTGGATTGAGAATATTCCCTACAAAGAAACCCGTGCTTACGTGAAGGCGGTGATGGCGTATCAGCATATTTACGACCAGCAGCTAGGTGGAAACGAGAATATCTTCCCTCAACTTACCCGCGATATGATCCCATCGGCAGATGCAGTAAGTACACATCCGGTAACAGGTACACTGCAACTAGCACCGCGATAGCTGTCAAAGGTTAGGCGTATACGGGTACGCCTTTCATTACGTTATTATTTTACCAGTATGGGAAACTTAACGTATACAACAGCACAGCGGTCTGAGCCAGTATGCATGTCATGCTGGCCTCGTGATACACTAGTAGCTAACTAACGACTAAAAAGATAAGAGGGGCTATGTCGCAACATAAAGCAACCTACCAACAGCATATCGAAGAGCTTCAAGCTAGAACTCGCGAAGCACTACAGCGAGAAGGGCTAGACGGACTAGTTATTCACTCAGGGCAGGGCAAACGTCTTTTCTTGGACGATAATCACTACCCATTTAAGGTAAACCCGCAGTTCAAAGCATGGGTGCCTGTTATTGATAACCCTAACTGTTGGCTGGTGGTAAACGGTGTAGACAAGCCTACGCTTATTTTCTATCGCCCTGAAGATTTCTGGCACAAAGTGCCACCAGAGCCAAATGACTTTTGGACTGACAGCTTCGACATTAAACTACTTCAACAGGCCGATGCGGTAGAGAAATTTCTGCCTTACGATAAAAGCCGTTTTGCCTATGTAGGCGAATATATTGAAGTGGCAAAAGCGTTGGGTTTTGACAATGTAAATCCAGACCGCGTGTTGCACTATTTGCACTATCAACGTGCTTATAAAACCGACTATGAACTTGACTGCATGCGTGAAGCTAACAAGCTGGCGGTGGCAGGCCATAAGGCCGCTGAGCAAGCCTTCCGTGAAGGCAAAAGCGAATTTGATATCAATCTTGCCTATGCCGCAGCAAGCCGACAAGGTGACAACGACGTACCATATACCAGTATTGTGGCACTTAACGAGCATGCTTCAATTCTGCATTACATGCAGTGTGATACCGTAGCGCCAAAAGAATCACGTTCGTTTCTGATTGATGCGGGTGCAAATTATCATGGCTATGCGGCAGATATTACACGTACTTACGCTCAAGAAGGTGTTCATAATTCAGCGATGTTCCGCGACCTCATTCAAGCGGTAGATAAGGTAACGCTGACCTTAGTCGATTCGTTAAAGCCGGGTGTAGCCTACACAGACATTCACTTGTTAGCCCACGATGGTATTGCGCAAATTCTTCACGATACCGGCATGGTGAATTTAACGCCACCTGAGATTGTGGAAATGGGGATTACACGCACGTTCTTCCCACATGGCATTGGCCATTTCTTGGGGCTGCAGGTACACGATGTGGGCGGATTGGTTAATGATGACAGAGGCACGCCTAAGCCTGCTCCTGATGATCACCCGTTCTTGCGCTGCACGCGTATGGTAGAAGCGCGTCAAGTGTTCACTATTGAGCCGGGCCTGTACTTCATCGATAGTCTACTGCGCGACCTTAAAGCGACGCCTGCGTCTAAGTACATTAACTGGGATACCATTGATGCATACAAACCGTTTGGCGGCATTCGCATTGAAGACAACATTATTGTGCATCGCGATAAGAACGAGAACATGACACGAGATTTGGACTTAAATTAATCGATTTTTTGTGTATAGCCAACACAACCCATCGTTATAAATGCAAAGAGCAGCCTTAAGCTGCTCTTTTTCATTACGCGCTTTTAAAATGTTCGTACTCCTTGTTGTGTCACCTTGATGTAGAACCACTATACCTGCGGTAACACGTCGCGATTACGAACATTTTAACTCTCGCTGAGTAGGTAATTATCTATGCGGACTGGTATTATTTGTAAACCAATGGTGCTGTGTGTAGTAATCAATAGGAAGATGTACAAGCAATGATTAGAAAGGAGTCGTTATGCCACAAGGCGATATTGTAGGTTTATTAATAATGGCAACAGTAGCAGGCTTAGCGATGCCTGCTGGCGCTATTTTAGCGACTTACCAAGGCATTCAGCCTAAGTGGCTAGAAAAAGAATTACGCCATGGTATTTTAGCGTTAGGAGCAGGAGCGCTAATTTCGGCGGTGGGTCTTGTACTTGTACCTGAAGGCATAAAAGACGTATCGGTATTTGCGGCCATAATGTGCTTCGTAGGCGGTGCTTTAGCTTTTATGGCCCTTGATATTTACTTGGCGAAAAAGAAAACCGCAGGCAGCCAGTTAGCCGCCATGCTCAGTGATTTTGTGCCTGAGTCTATCGCACTTGGTACTACGGCAGCGTTAGGCGGAGGTACCATGTTATTAGGCCTACTGATTGCAGTTCAAAACTTACCAGAAGGGTTTAATGCATATAGGGAAATGTTGCCAAAGAACAAGCAGCGCAGCACCAAACTCATTATTATCTTTGTATTAATGGCGCTACTTGGCCCCTTGTTTAGCTTGTTAGGCTTTTATTATCTAGCGCAGTTCCCCGTTGTAATGAGCGGTATAATGCTGTTTGCCGCAGGTGGGATACTCTATTCGGTGTTTCAGGATATTGCACCGCAAATTCGTATGGAAAACCATTGGCTTCCTCCGCTTGGCGGTATTCTTGGTTTTTTAGTGGGGATGATAGGCTTCATGCTCGAAGGCTAGCTTTTTAATAATTAGCTAGTTTTCGTAATTGGTAATTGCCAATAAAAAAAGCGTGTTGCTTACAACACGCCTTTTCATATCACTTATCGACAATTAGTTATCTATTGCTAGTTAGCTTGTACGCTCAATTGAAATATGTGCCAGCGCGATTAACGCCTCTTTATATTCAGAATCTTCAATAGCGTTTAAGCTGTTAATGGCCATTTGTACTTCTTTTTGCGCACATTCACGTGTGTAGTCCAAAGCACCGGTTTCTTCCATAATGCCTTGAATCCGCGTCAAGTGTGGTAGGCCATTGCTTTGTTCAATAGCTTCTTGAATAAGCGCTTTGTCGTCGTCATTTCTTGCGTGCCACATAGCGTAAAGTAATGGCAGAGTAGGCTTACCTTCAGCTAAGTCGTCGCCCGCATTCTTGCCCATTTCTTCGCTGTCAGCCATGTAGTCAAGTATATCGTCAGCTAGCTGAAAGGCTGTGCCTAGGTGCTTACCGTATTCTTGCATAGCGTGTTCAATGTGCTCATTTTGGTCGGTCAGCACAGCCGCTAACTGCGTAGCAGCTTCAAACAAACGCGCCGTTTTACCGTAAATAACATCAAAGTAACGAGCTTCTGTAGTGCTGGGATCGTTACAGTTCATCAGCTGTAACACTTCACCTTCAGCAATTTGGTTTGTGGCTTCAGACAGTATCTCCATAACGCGCATGCGTTTAAGGCTCACCATCATTTGGAAAGAACGGGTGTAAAGAAAGTCACCCACTAACACTGATGCCTGATTGCCAAAAATGGCATTGGCCGTTTCCCGCCCTCTGCGCATGGTCGATTCGTCAACTACATCGTCGTGCAACAGGGTAGCGGTATGAATAAATTCAACAATCGCCGCAAGGGTATGGTGATCGTTGTTGTCTATTCCCATAGCCCGCGCACTTAACACGGTAAGAAGTGGGCGTAATCGCTTGCCGCCACTGTTTACAATGTAAAAACCAAGCTGATTAATTAGGGCAACATCAGAGTCGACTTGTTGTTGAATCAGCTGGTTGACCGCCTGCATATCATCATTAGACAGGGCGCGGATTTGATCTATATCCATAGGCATGGCAATAAATACTTACTCTTACGTCTTGGGCAATTATTGGTGGCGATTGTACCTTAATCATCTGTACTATCCACCAAATTGTCTTAAAAAATGACGGCTTAACGCATTTACGTGTAATTCCTCAAATACGGTTAAACCAGATGTGAAAAAGGTGGGGCTGCGTTCTTCATATAAATTCTGTTCTGTGTTTAGCGGTTTGCCGCACGTACGCCCCCTTAATCATGCGATCACATGCAATTATAGGTGCTCTCGATAATTTTTCCTGTTAAGTCGCTATTTTTTGACGTTTGTATGAAGAAAACGAAGTGTTTAAGAGCAACTTTGTTTCTCAATTAGGGGAGTAGCATTGCCCCAAGTCACAGATACAAAGTGGGGAAGTAGTAATCGTAAAAACGATCCTATTCGTGGGATCCAGCAGCTCGATCGCAGTCTGATCGCAATGCATATTTGGGGATCGTTTGCCGATCTCGCTCGCGTGATCTTGCGCTGTTTGGATCGCATTTCTATGTAATTTGACCTATCAATATTTCCATTTTGATTTAATACGACCTAAAAATTTTTACTGTTTTTTCAAAAAAATTTGTGAATTTTTAACGGTTTTTGGGCATTTGAAGCTGCATCAAATACGCAATTGGGGCATAATTCGCCCCATGTTGGAAAAATAATCTATTTTTCTGCGAATCGGGGTTGTGATTTACGGATGTTTCACGTACAATTCGCGCCCTGTTTTTTGAATTGAAGCGTCAGTGGACGCAGAGCGGAGTTAACTATGTACGCGGTTTTCCAAAGTGGCGGTAAACAACACCGTGTGGCCGAAGGCCAAACCGTTCGTCTTGAAAAAATCGAAGTAGCCCCAGGCGAAACGGTTGAATTTGACAAAGTTTTAATGGTAAGCAACGGTGACGACGTAAAAATCGGCACACCAATCGTTGCTGGTGGTAAGGTGACTGCTGAGGTTGTTACACACGGTCGTGGCGATAAAGTAAAAATCGTTAAGTTCCGTCGTCGTAAGCACTCTCGTAAGCAAGCGGGTCACCGTCAGTGGTTCACAGAAGTGAAAATCACTGGTATCAACGCATAATAGGAGCACGAACACATGGCACACAAAAAAGCTGGTGGTAGTACCAAAAACGGTCGTGATTCAGAAAGTAAACGCCTAGGTGTTAAGCGCTTTGGTGGTGAATCTGTTCTTGCTGGTAACATCATTGTTCGTCAACGTGGTACTCGTTTCCACGCTGGTGACAACATGGGTATCGGTAAAGACCACACGTTGTTTGCACTAAAAGACGGTAAAGTTCAGTTCGACGTTAAAGGACCGAAGAACCGTAAATTTGTAAGCATCGTAGCTGAGTAAGCGCGTAAGCTTCTCGCCGAACAGGCTTAGAAAAACCCCGCGCTTGCGGGGTTTTTTGTTTTGTGAAACCTTTCTTTCTTTTTCTGTTCTTAATTAATAGCGATTATATTCTGAAAATGAATTAGCGCTGAGCAAGGTTTTACTTCTCAATTTTTTAGAATGCTGAGTAGACTCAAAAGCGCCGATGCGCAATTTGGTGTAAACTTAGTATTCGCATTAAATAAGTTAATAACCCACGGCATTACAGCCCGGAGTGATAAATGAAATTTGTAGATGAAGCTGAAATTCGCGTTGAAGCCGGTGACGGCGGCAACGGTACAATTGGCTTTAGAAGGGAAAAATACGTACCTAAAGGTGGCCCAGACGGTGGCGACGGTGGTGACGGCGGCAGTGTATTTTTACAGGCCGATGAAAACCTAAATACATTGATCGATTATCGCTTTGAGCGCTTTCACCGTGCTGAGCGTGGCCAAAATGGTCAAGGCGGCAACTGTATTGGTAAGAAAGGTAAAGACCTCACCGTAATGGTGCCTGTTGGCACGCGTGCTACTGATAGTGATACTGGCGAAGTATTAGGTGACCTGACTCGTCATGGTCAAAAGCTTAAAGTGGCACAAGGTGGTTTTCACGGTTTAGGTAATGCCCGCTTTAAAAGCAGTACGAACCGTGCCCCGCGTCAAAAGACCAATGGTACACCAGGTGAAATTCGTAACCTTAAGCTAGAGCTTATGCTTCTAGCCGATGTTGGCTTACTCGGTATGCCTAACGCAGGTAAATCAACCTTTATCCGCTCTGTATCAGCAGCTAAGCCTAAAGTGGCTGATTATCCGTTTACAACCCTGGTGCCTAACTTAGGGGTGGTTCGTCAAGATTCACAGCGAAGCTTCGTTGTTGCGGATATTCCTGGTTTGATTGAAGGTGCTGCCGATGGTGCTGGCCTAGGTATACGCTTCTTAAAACACTTAGAGCGCTGCCGTATCTTGCTCCACGTGGTAGATATTTTCCCTGTTGATGAAACGGATCCTGCCGAGCACGCAAAAGCGATCATTGAAGAGCTTGAAAAATACAGCCCTAAATTGGCAGAAAAGCCTCGTTGGTTAGTATTTAATAAAGTCGATTTACTACTTGAAGAAGAAGCTGAAGAACGCTGTCAGCACGTGATCGATGCACTAGGTTGGGAAGGCCCAGTTTATCAAATCTCTGCGTTCCAAAAGATGAACCTAGATCCTTTGTGTAACGACATTATGGACTTCATTGAAACTCTTCCAGCTGAACTGGAAGAGGAAGAAGAGAAGAAAGAAGTAGAATTCAAGTGGGACACTTACCACAAGAATACACTTGAAGCTCATGATGAGTTTGAAGATGACCTAGATGACGACGACTGGGACGAAGACGATTACGACGTGGAAGTTGAGTATCGTCGTTGAGAAACAATCGCTGAGAAACAGTCGTTGAGAAACAATCGCTGAGTGACAGTCAATTGCGAAACAATTACTGATAACCAGTGCTCTAAAGCAAATTAGAACAACAAAAAGCTCGCATCGTTGCAAAGACAACGTGCGAGCTTTTTTGTAAGTAACGCGGTTAGGCTAATGCACCCTCATCGTGCTGGCTTACTCATTGGTATGATAGATAACCTTTCCCATCAATTGAGCGCGAGTAAACTTACCCATGGCCTCTTGGCTTACAGAGTGGGCCTTGTTATCGCCCGTTAAGGTAAACGTTCCGTCGGTGTTAACATGGTCTACCCTTTTGATAATTACGCCGTAAGTGCTGCTTTTAACAACCACGATTTGCCCGCTACGCAGCCACCTAAAAGGCCATCTCATTGCACAGACAAAATCACCGTCACTTAGAGAAGGCAACATGCTGCTCCCCGTAACCCGCATAATTTTAAACATTTAGAGGTCGGGATAAACCACTTCTTCAGAAGGTGGATAGGGGCACGTTGCTTTTTTGGTTGCGACATCCTTGGTTGCCCAGAAACGCTCTGCAAATTCATTCACTAACGAAAGCAGCTCTTCAGCTTTTTCTCTGCTGACGTGTTGCTTACACCCAGAACCGGCCAGCATGATTTTATGCACCAGCTCGTTAGTATCTGGAAACTTCTCAAACTGAGGGGCTTTAAAGTAATCGCCCCATATTACCCTGACTTCTTGCTTTACTTTCTCTGCATGGGTTTCCTTTTCTGCTACTAGGCGGCTCATTTGCGCTTGGTCTGCGAACGTAAGTGTCTCTTTTTCGGCCAGTTCGTTAAGTAGGTCTACGAAACGAATAACACTCAACGCAGCCAACTGCGCCGAAAACGGATCGTAAATTTTGCAAGGAATGTCGCAATGTGCGCTAACCGCAGGGAAGGGGCTAACGGCATGAAGTTTTGAGAGTAATTGATGAATCATAATTTGTACCCCCTTACTTTGCTGAGCGCTTTTTAGTGTTGAAGTATTTGTAAGCCGCAAAGCCACACGCAGCTGCACAGCCTACAAGAGACGCGTAAAACAGAGCATGCATAACACCGCTAGTCCAGTGTTCATGATCGTGTCCTGCATGAGCGAATGCGCCTGAACTAAATACAGCGGCGTATAGCATTAGAGCTGAGCGTTTAAGGTTAACTTTCATGAATTCTCCTAAAGCGTTAGTAAAAGTAAGGTGAAGTAGTTAGGCGCATAAGTATCGGTGCAACTACACGGCGAAGCGCAGTGGTACATTGCTGTTCACGATGTTGTTCGAGGCGCTGATGACAGTATGAGCTCTGTCGACAATGGCGTTTCGGTGGTGAGGCAGTTTCAGATGAAAGTATGTCTCTTCAAGCAAGCTTGTTAAGCCCATAATCTTAGCTGTCATTGCGTTGTTCTCACCGCCGTCTACCTCAAGCAGAATAACGGCGATATCAAACGCACAGCCAAGGTATGGAATTGCTTCACTGAACTGACCGCTTTGCATAAGCATTGTGCCTTGCATTTCATCGCGCGCCATTACGTGTAGGGCCTGTTCTGGGTTGTTGTAAACCCAATCTGCGTGTTTAGGGCATAGATAGTTTATTTGCATTGTCGCGACCTCCTGTATACACACTAGAACAGTTAAAATAATAATGCAAATGATAACTGTTTCTATTTGTTGAGTGTTAAAGCTATACCCTTTGAGCCAATACACATTTGGTCGCTGATATTGATATACTGCCGCGGTTCAACAATAAAAACGGCTTTATAGGTAATGAAATGAAGATAGCGATGATTGCTGCTATGGCGAAAAACAGAATTATAGGCGCAGATAATGATATGCCGTGGCACTTACCGGCTGATTTAAAACACTTTAAAGCGATCACCTTAGGCAAAGCCGTCATAATGGGCCGCAAAACCTATGAGTCAATCGGAAGGGCATTACCTGGCAGGCCAAACATTGTTATAACGAGTAATGCTGACTACAGCTTATCTGACGCGACGGTAGTAGATTCACCAGAGTCAGCGATTGAGGTAGCCAAAGCGCTAAGCGCAGAGCACAGCGACAACGATGAAATAATGATTATCGGTGGCGGTACTATTTACCAAACGTTCTTAGATAGCACTGACACTTTGTATCTCACACATATTGATTTGACTGTTGACGGAGATACACAGTTCCCAGACTATGAGGCGGCAGCAAGTTGGACGGAAGTATCACGTGATGAACATGACGCCGATGAGAAAAATCCTCACCCTTACACATTCGTTACTCTCGTTCGAAACTAACGGAGAGATTGGAACTAGGTCCAATTTAAAATAAAAAAATGCCAGTGTTGTGAAACTCAAAAATTGAGAGCTTCACAACACTGGCATTTGTATTTTTGCGTTGCGCGCAGATGCTACTTCATTTGGTCGAACAGGTTCTCTAATGAAAGACCCTGATGACCCAACATATCGCGAAGACGGCGAAGTGCTTCTACTTGAATTTGACGAACACGTTCACGTGTTAAGCCAATTTCGGCACCCACATCCTCAAGTGTTGAAGGTTCATATCCCATAAGACCGAAACGACGAGCAAGTACTTCGCGTTGCTTAGGGTTTAGTTCTTCAAGCCAGGTTACAATATTACTTTTGATATCTGAGTCTTGTAAGCTCTCTTCAGGGCTAAACTCTTTCTCGTCAGCAATAATGTCGAGGAGTGCTTTATCATTTTCTCCACCAATAGGTGTATCGACAGAGGTAATGCGCTCGTTTAAACGCAACATCTTAGTGACATCTTCCACAGGCTTATCAAGCGCTAGTGCAATTTCTTCTGCAGTTGGCTCATGATCAAGCTTTTGTGAAAGTTCACGAGAAGCACGTAAATAAACGTTTAGTTCTTTCACTACATGAATAGGCAAACGAATGGTGCGCGTTTGGTTCATGATAGCGCGTTCGATGGTTTGGCGTATCCACCATGTGGCGTATGTTGAAAAGCGGAATCCACGTTCAGGATCAAACTTCTCTACGGCACGAATTAGTCCTAAATTGCCTTCTTCGATTAAATCTAGAAGAGCCAACCCACGGTTGTTATAACGGCGAGCAATCTTAACAACAAGGCGAAGGTTGCTTACAATCATACGTTTACGAGAGGCTTCGCAGCCTTTCAGTGAGCGGCGCGCAAAATAAACTTCTTCTTCTGCGGTTAGCAGTGGTGAAAAACCAATCTCGCCTAGATAAAGCTGTGTGGCATCCAGGTTTTTAGGTTGGTCATCCTGACTGAAAATAGCGTCGTCATTTTCTAGGTCAGCGTCGTTCGTTAAGGTTTCGTCAGCTTTCATATCAGCTGGCATATCGATGACTTCTACATCATCTTGAGGTGTTGATTCTAAGGCTTTCGTTGACTTACCCATCATGAATCTCCTGCTACAAGGTTTACCTTATGACGTTTCTCCTTTGTCTTTTTTTATTGTTATTTATTTTTATTATTTTAATGCTGGCAGGTATTTCATAGGGTCTAATGATTTCCCTCTATACCTAACTTCAAAGTGAAGTTTTACCGAATTTGTTCCGCTGTCACCCATGGTTGCAATTTGCTGCCCTGCCGACACCCATTCTCGTTCTTTGACTAAAATAGTGTCGTTGTAGGCATAGGCACTTAGAAAGGTATCTGTATGCTTAATGATAACCAGATTACCGTAACCTCTTAGTGCGCTACCTGAGTAAACAACTTTTCCATCTGCTGCCGCTACGACTTTACTGCCTTTAACACCAGCGATATCAATACCTTTGTTGCCTGACTCTGACTTACTGAAGGTTCCAACTACCTTACCTTCTGCAGGCCACACCCACTCTTGTACTTTGTCTGGAAAACTCGTCGGTGTTTGTTTTTTGACGCTTTGTGACGGCTTCTTGACAGTTGTAACATTTTGTGGCTTAACAACTTTTTCACTTTCACGATACGCCTGTGGTTGTGGGCGGTCAACCAAACTTTTGTCTACATTTGATGTGGTCGGAGCTGTTGACTGATTGGTCTTGGACTTAGGTATAACGGGGGCTGTAGCCACATTCGAAGGTGGTGTGACGTTTAAAACTTGACCAGGGAAAATGGTGTAAGGAGCTGATAATTGGTTGTATTTTGCTAAGTCGCGATAGTCATTTCCCGTGTACCATGCCACCGCATAGAGGGTGTCTCCCCGTTGAACTTTATAGGTTTTTTTTGTGTATTCTTCGCTTCCATCTGAAACTTGGCTATTTAATAAAACCACGGGAGCGGGTGCACTTCTTCCTGCACAGCCCCCGATGAGTACACAAATATATAACAAAATTCCTATGTGAAGGTGGGGCCTACGCATGTCATCGCAATAGTAAATAAGCGAATATTGCGAGGATGACTACTCCCCATCCAAGCACTTCTACATACTGCCTTAGCTTTTGCTCCATGGCTGCGCCCCCCCAGCGCATGAGTGCTGCGACCAAAAAGAAGCGTGCGCCTCGACCAACAGCTGATGCCAGTACAAATGGCAAGAAGGCCATTTGCAAGAAGCCAGCACTCACAGTGAAAATTTTATAAGGGATAGGTGAGAAACCAGCAAGAAAAACTACCCATACGCCGTAGTCTTTAAACCACTGCATTGCCGTGTCTATTTTGTGGGTATACCCCCAGCTCTCGATAAGCGGAGCCAGCCAAGCATCGAAAGCAAAGTAACCAAGCCAATAGCCAGCTATACCGCCCAAAATCGACGCGATGGTCGTAATAAAAGCGAACTGCCATGCTCTAGCAGGCTGGGACAGTGCCATTGGCGCAAGCATAACATCAGGTGGAATAGGGAAGAAAACCGACTCTGAGAAGCTTAACCCGCCCAAATATTTGGTTGCGTGACGATGTCTCGCCCAGCGTAACGCCATGTCATAACATGGCTCAAAAAGCTTCACATTAGCTCTCCTGCTACAAGGGGAACAAATCGGACCGATTCAATGGTCGATGTTTTTAGTTCACCTTCAATCCTATCAATACATAGTAACGATTGTTGCTCGTTACCTACGGGAATAATCAACCGCCCGCCTTCTTTAAGCTGATCGCACAGATCCTGTGGAAGACTTGCAGCGGCGGCGGTGACAATAATGGCATCGTAAGGGCCCTTGGATGCCCAACCTTTCCAACCATCGCCGTGTTTCATTGCAATATTGTGAAGGTCGAGCTGATTCATTCGACGTTTCGCTTGGAACTGCAATGATTTAATACGTTCAACACTGAATACTTTGGCAAAAAGCTGCGCGAGTATAGCGGTCTGATAACCTGAACCCGTGCCTATTTCTAACACTTTCTCGGGTTTATTAGGGCTATCTAGCAGCAACTCTGTCATTTTCGCAACAATATAAGGCTGCGAAATGGTTTGGCCTTGACCTATTGGCAATGCCGTATTTTGATAGGCCTTATGTTTCAGCGCGTCGGGTAAAAAGCTTTCCCGCGGCGTACCAGCAATGGCGTTCAATACTGCTTGCGAACGTATTCCCTCGTTATAAAGCAGTTGTGCTAACGCGTCTCCTTTTCTAGAAGCTCTCATGATGTTGCGTACTTTCCTTTATTCTTATCCACAGCCACGCGAGGTTTAGTCTGTTGCGCGCCACGCTTTCTCAATACTCTTTACACCCTGTTAATTGGGGACAAGGTTTCCACGCACTCTCTAAGGACTGAGGTTGCAAAGCAGCCACTTGGAAGCGCAAACGAGATAGTAAATGTATCACCCTTACTCTGCCATTCAAGCTGTGAAGGCCAAATTTTTATCGCACGACGCTCTTGTTCGAACCCGCACTGGCTTAAAAAGTCGATAACTTCACTATTTTGCTCTGCAACAGATTGCTCAAGCGCTAGTGTGTCAGCTTGCGTAACAAGTGCTCCTTTACCCCACAGCGGTGCTGAAGGGCTTACGTCTTTGGCATTAAAACGACGTTGTGCGTCTTGCTGCTGCTCAGAGCCGTCGGAACCTTCGTTGATGAAAAAGCTGTTAGAACCTGAAAGCACCAGCGCGTCGCCGTGAGTGACCTTGTCGAACATGTCTTTTTCTAAGCGTGCAGAAAGCATTTCATTAAATAGCCAGCTGCGCAGTGCAGAAAGTGCCATGGAACGTTTGTTGCGGTGTCTGATGGTTTCACCGTTTACCATCCGCTCGGCTATTACTAGGTTTCCACCGCGTTGCACTTCACCCATGTCATTTAAGCGCATCACGCCAAAGCGTTGTTCGCCGTAATAGTTCGGCACACCGTGCTTTTCAATTTCTTGAAGACGCTCTTCAATGGCCTCAGGATGCAGTACCTGGCGCAAGGTAATCGTAAAGTGATTGCCTTTAAGCTGACCCGTTCGCAACTTTTTATTGTGACGCATTTGCTTAAGCACTTTAACGCCTTCCAGTTCAAAGTTGCTGAAGTCGAAGTCAGGCTTACCCGGCGCGTGAATACCAAACCACTGTTGCGTTACCGCGTATTTGTCTTTGCGACCAGCATAGGTAATTTGGCGTAATGGAAGGTTAACGAAACGGGCTAGCTGCTCAGCGACAAACGCGGTATTGGTGTTGGTTTTTTCAATAAATACAAACTGGTGCTCGCCTTCACCACAAGGGGTATAACCCAAATCCTCGACAACTTGAAAATCGTCGGCTTGGAATTTAAAAATACCGGTGGATACGGGTTTTGCGAAATAGTACTGCCAGTGGTCAGTGTGTAAAGGCTTCATAATTTTTCCAGTAGAACAACGGCGTGAGAGGCAATGCCTTCTTTACGGCCTGTATAGCCTAGCTTTTCAGTGGTCGTTGCTTTTACGTTGATGTCGTCAAGCGATACGTTGCAGTCTTGGGCAATAATCTCACGCATAGCAGTAATATGCGGCGCCATCTTAGGTGCTTGCGCCACAATGGTCATATCTGCATTACTTAAGCGGTAACCTTTCTCCCTTACTACATTGACAACGTGACGCAGCAGCACGCGGCTGTCTGCACCCGCGTATGCGTCGTCTGTGTCAGGGAAGTGCTTGCCAATATCACCGAGTGCTGCTGCACCTAGCATTGCATCACACAGTGCGTGTAGTAATACATCGCCATCTGAGTGAGCTAACAGTCCTTGCTCATAGTCGATACTGACGCCACCTATTGTGATGGGGCCTTCACCGCCAAACTTGTGTACATCAAATCCGTGTCCAATTCGCATTATGATTGTGCCTTTTGATTTTTTGCGCTGTGGCTTTGAACTCTGTAGTTTTGACCGTTCTGGCCTTGCGCGCTTAATTTTTGCTTAAGATAAAATTCTGCCAAAGGAAGATCGGCCGGATGCGTTATTTTTATATTTGCCGGACTTCCGCTTACCATGGCAACTTTGTAGCCTTCAAGCTCCATGGCAGAGGCTTCGTCTGTGATATTTGCGCCCTGTGATAAACCATTTTGAAGCGCGCGTTTTAGCAATGTTGCTGGAAAAAGTTGAGGCGTTAAAGCGTGCCAAAGACCGTCCCGGTCTTCAGTGTGAGAAATAACATTTGTTGAAGGTCTGACCCGCTTCATGGTGTCACGAACAGGGGTAGCTAGAATACCGCCAGAAACGTTATCACTGCTCATTAATTCGAGCAGTGCGGAAATATCGCTCTCTTCTATACAAGGCCTCGCGGCATCGTGAACCAGTGCCCAATCGTTCTCGCCAAGTGACATAAGCCCGTTCAATACACTATCAGCGCGTTCCTTTCCGCCATCTACAACGCGAATGGGTTTTTCACGTAACCGATATTGATCAAAATACGCGTCACCTGGGCTTATCGCTACGATCACGTCATCGATTAACGGATGCTGTAGCAGCGCGTCAATAGTGTGTTCAAGAATGGTTTTACCATTTAAGGTGAGGTATTGCTTTGGGCGGTCAGCCTGCATTCGGCTGCCAACTCCGGCTGCGGGGATAACCGCAACAACGCGGGGCGATGTCATTTTCTTCACTTAGAATCTGCGGGCAAAATACGGTAGAAGGTTTCTCCCTTTTTGATCAGACCGAGTTCATTTCGGGCTCTTTCTTCAATGGCTTCTAGACCAATTTTTAAATCGCTAATATCAGCTTTAAGTAGGGCATTGCGCTGAGCGAGGTTGGCATTTTGAAGGGCTTGAGAGTGAACTTCTTGTTTTCGGTTGAAGTAATCGGGAATACTATTTTTTCCAAACCATAGCCTGTATTGCAATAGACCAAGCAGTACTATCAATACAATGGGAAGCCATTTACCTTGCAACACAGATTCACCTGACAATGTGGTTAAGCGGAAAAAAGCAGAGGCTCTTCGCCTCTGCTGTGTCTTATTATGCCGCGAAGCAGCGTCGAGTCAAAGGCGCATTATTCACCTTGGCCCAATTTTCCCTTCAATTTATCAAACAGCTTACTTTTTTGCTGCTCAACAACGTTGTTAAGTTGAGCTTGAAGCAGCTCCTGAAGGGCGGCACTGTCGCCTTGGGCTGCGCTAAGCATACTGTTTACGTCAACAAGCTCGCCTGATAGCAATGATTGTTCGTTACTTATCATGCTGTTGAGTTTGTTGTTTAATTCATCCAGCTTGTCTTTTTGGCTGGCAGTAAGCTGTGAAAGCGCCGCTTTAGCCAGCTTATTATCCAGATCAGACTTAATGTTAAAGCCAGGGTCTGAAAGCGTGCCGTCTAGCAGCATCGTCATGTTTAGGCTGGTTAACGTTTGCAGTGCCTGCGCAATAGCACTGGTGATATCACTGGTGCCAGTTGCTTCCATAACGAGCTGCTGAAGGTCAACTTCGCCCGTACCGGTAAGCATGTTATCAGTGACTTTCATCGATCCATTGGTTTTCATCAGCGCTGATTTAAGCACCGCATTTAGTGTTTCATTACCGCTAAATGAAATGTTAGACATATTCACACCGGCTAGCTGCCAGACTTGGCTAGCGTCAACCCCGTTGCCGTCAATCCAGAATTCACCGCTGGAAGTAAACGACTTTAGTAACTCGCCCGCTGCTTCAATAGTAAAGGTGGTGGGGTTACCGAATACTTCGTGAACGTTTGTAATGTTGTTCCATTTGCTGGTGATAGATTCATTTTGCCAAAGCACTGATACATTGGCTTCTTTCACCAAAATCGACGGCACTTCAGTCGGTGCTTCACTTTTTTCTTCACCTTGAATGAGCGGCATAACAATTTGCATTGCTGCCATAAGGTACTCAGTGTATTCCGCCGCTTTGTCGCCAAACACAAAGTAAGTGACTTGAGAAAGTGCCGCTTGGTCACCTGCAATTACCCCTTTCAGCAACGCGTAATCTTCTTGTGGCGCTTTCTTAAGTGCTTCAACACTTTCACTAAGGGCTTGTTTGGCATCGCTCGCTTTTTCCGTGAAATTGCTAATAAGCGCGCGGTCTGCCTGCATTTCTTCTTTCAACTTATCAAAAGAAGACTTTGCCTGTACCAAGGCTTGAGGGTCTTTGTAGTTCGTTTCTTTTAGCTGGGCAACTTGCGTTTTATAGTACTCAATGCGCGCCTTATCAGGTAAAGATTCATAATCGTTTTTAAGGCCCTTGCCGTAAGTTTCGTAGGCAGACTTCGCATTTTCAATGGCAGCAGTGGTTTTTAGTGGATTGCGGGCGAGAAGTTCGTCAACCGTAGGCACGGCTTCTTTGGCTTTTGCTTTAATTTCGTCAAATGACAGTGAACGTTCTGGAACGCGATAAACTTCACCTTCAGACTCGCGCTGTGTATCGAACTGCACTTTCAGTAAATCAAGATTGTTTACGATAACTTGATCATCTAACAGTGGCTTCAGCTCAACGTCTGCGTGAGCTTCACCTACAAAAACTTGGTTGTGAGTAGGCTTTGTGGGGTTGGTGAGTGCAATACCTTTCAGCGTAACAGTTGTTGGAAAAAGAGAGTGGTCGAACTCGTCGATATTCACTTCTGCTCCATAGGATTCGCCCAGCTTGGACTCAAGAATAGATTTGATGATGGTATTGGCGAACAGGAAATACACCAAAAATAGCAACACGAAAAAACCGACAACCCATAATAAAATAGGCTTACCCTTTGAACCACTGCTCATATTCAACTCCTTGATTTTTTGCGCGTCTGGCTTTTATTGCGCATAAGTCACTACTTTGGTGGCTAGTATATCGCTCAATAAAAAGTAATCGATTAACCGCCACTTATGGTGCCTCTGAGTGTAATGCACTCAGGTCTTTTCTTCCATACGCAGAAGGTAGGTGTATTGATTAAACCATGTGAGCTTTTAAACAACTTGACGTAAGAGAAGCAAAATTCGGCAAAGTTTACTTTTTTTAAAAGAAAATTACCCTGAGCTATGGAGTGGTAGCAGCAGTAAAGTGAGCCTGCTTCTCAATGCTTTGCAGCAAAGCGCAGCAGGCTCGTTGAAATGTAAAATGCTTTAAAGCTTAAAGCGGTTCGCAATGTCCATTATTGCTATACAGCTTGCGCGTAACGCCTGGCTCGCAGCTGCTAATTCATCTGCCGTTCTCAAGCTACTATCAGCAGCACCCGAAAGCGCATTGATGCGCATATTCGCTTCGGTAGCGGCTTCCGCTTGCTGCTCGGTAGCCCGCGCTATTTCGCTACTCATATCTGCAATTTCAGTCATTAAGCGATCAGCCTCTTGCAGATTTTGATTCGCCTGTATAGCGTTGTCTACCGTTTTGGTTGACGCTGACTGGCTTACTTTTACTGCATCTACTGCGCTTTTGGCATTACTTTGCAGCTTTTCTATCATCGCTTGGATTTCATCGGTACTTTGTCCGGTTCGACTTGCCAGTGTACGCACTTCATCAGCTACGACGGCGAAACCTCGTCCTTGCTCGCCAGCTCGCGCTGCTTCTATAGCAGCGTTAAGCGCCAGTAAGTTAGTTTGTTCGGCAATGCCGCGGATTACATCAAGTACAGCACCAATGCTTTCAGTCTGCGCAGCAAGTTCGGTAACCGCGCTACTTACGCTTTCAATATCAGAGGTAAGAGAGCGTATATCGTTAACGGTACTATCCACAACCGAGGCGCCGTTTTGTACGTTACCCCGCGCGCTGCTGGTACTTTTTTCTGCAGAATCTGCGTTATTGCTAACCTCATTTATCTGCGTTGTCATCTCTTCCATGGCAGCGGCAACTTGAAGCATGTTTTCATTTTGCGTCTGTGCCTGAGCGTTACTATTTTTACTTGATGTTTCTACAAGTTCTGCTTGCTGGGTCAGTGAATTAATATTCTCACGGATCCCCAACAGCGAATGGCGCATTTTTTCGGTATATTCATTAAAGTAGCGTGCCAAACGCGTTACTTCATCTTGGCCAGTTTCAGGCAACGAGCGGGTGAGATCACCTTCTCCTTGTGAGATATCCTTCATTCGCTCACTTACTTCTTGAACCGGTTTCACTATGCTGCCGCCAATAACATAAACAAGCACCACAACTAGCACTATGCTAACCAGACAAAACACCGCAATCACATTGCGAAGATGAGCAAATTCTTTTTCAAGATTGGTAAGGTAGATACCAGAGCCCACTGTCCATCCCCACGGCTTGAACTCTTTAACGTAGGAAATTTTGTCGGTAGGTGACTCTTCACCGGGAAGCGGCCATACATAATCGACAAAACCTTCACCTTTCGATTTCACTTTTTGCGCCATTTCTATAAAGAAGGCTTTGCCATTCCCGTCTTTAAAGGTTCGTAAATCTTGACCGTCAAGGGCGGGCTTGATGGGGTGCATAACCATAGATGGCGTTTGGTCTTGGATCCAAAAGTAGTTGCTTCCGTCGTATCGTAGCGCTTTGACGGCCTCTAACGCCTGTTGCTTAGCGGTTGCCTCGTCTACGTCGGTGCGCGCCGCGAAGCTACTGAGCATGGTATGAACCACCTCGACCAGGTGCTGATTTTCATCATAAGACTTTTGCTTTAATGCTTCGTAGTGCCTGTTTAAAACAACGGCAGTAAGAAGTACAAATAACAGCGTAATTAGGGCAACGATAATGCCCAAACGTTGAATTAAACTGAATTTTCTTAACCACATCGGCAAATACCTATCTATTTGTATTTTTGTTTTTTTAAAGTGTAGACGGTTTTTATACTTCTACTTATTACTCCAGAGTTAAATTAGACAAATGTACCAAAATTTAAGTATGGCACTTTTTGTGGTGTTTATTCAGCAATCTAAAGGCAGTCGAACTGTTGATTTAAGCTCTTTAAGGGAAATACTTGATGATATATCTGATATGCCGGGGAGTTTTCGCAGTACTGTATCTACAAAGTGGCCGTAATCATCCAAGTCTCTGGCCACCACTTGTAGTAAGAAATCAGCGCCACCTGTGATGTTGTGGCAGCTTAAAACGTTGTCGCAGCGTTGAATAATATCAATAAAGTCACTCGTTGTTTTTGTGTCATGGGCTGTGTAAGTGAGCTGTACAAACGCCAGCACGCCATACCCTAGCTTTCGTTTGTTCAGGTTCGCTTGGTAACTCTCAATGTATCCTTCGCTCTCTAATCGTCTTACGCGTCTCCAGCAGGGTGTTTCACTCATATTGAGCTTTTCAGCCAGCTTGGCGTTCGACAGTTTTCCGTCCTTTTGAAGTAAGGCTAAAATTTTCTTATCAACATTATCCATGCTCTTCTTTACGTCCTATTTGATGGATTCTTTCCTAAATTAAATGCCAATTAAAAGCTTCTTTCAATTTGGGCTATTTAAGCTAAATAGAAAGCAAGGTTATTTCGCGAGCACTCTTTTAGAATTAGTCACAATGGTGTGAACACTTATTAGTCTTATTTTGGAGGGCTGTAATCATGAAAGCTGTGGTATTTGAATCGTTTGGTGGACAATTAAATATTCAGGACGTAAAGAAGCCCATGCCAAAATCTCACGGAGTAGTGATACGGGTAAAAGCCACAGGCGTGTGCCGCAGCGATTGGCATGGCTGGATGGGACATGATGATGGAATAAACTTACCTCATGTACCGGGTCATGAATTTGCTGGCGTTGTAGAGTCCGTTGGAAGCGATGTAAAGCGATTCAAAGCGGGCGATAAAGTTACGGTGCCTTTTATTAGTGCGTGTGGAAGATGTTCAGAATGCTCTTCGGGTAATCACCAGGTGTGTGGTAACCAAACACAGCCGGGTTTTACTCACTGGGGCTCGTTTGCAGAATATGTAGAAATCGATTTTGGAGACGTTAATCTGGTTCATCTCCCTGAAGAAATAGACTACGTGACTGCGGCTAGTTTGGGTTGCCGTTTTGCTACATCATTTCGCGCAGTGGTTGACCAAGGTAAGGTGAGCGCTGGGCAATGGGTCGCTGTTCACGGCTGTGGTGGCGTTGGGCTATCTGCTGTGATGATTGCATCGAGTATTGGCGCAAACGTTATTGCCGTTGATATTTCAGATGACGCACTAGCATTGGCGCAAAAGCTTGGCGCTGATGTGGTGATAAATGCTAAAAATGAAAAGGATGTGTCTGCGACAATTAAGCGCCTCTCATCAGGCGGTGCGCACGTGTCAATTGACGCCTTAGGAAATCCTATTACCTGTGTTAACTCGGTAAATAGCTTAAGAAAGCGTGGTAAACATGTTCAAGTTGGTTTGCTATTAGCTGAACAGTCAACGCCTCCTATTCCCATGGATACGGTCGTTGCACATGAGCTTGAAGTAATAGGTAGTCACGGTATGCAGGCGTATCGTTACGAGGCCATGTTTGGCATGATCGCCACAAAAAAGCTGAATCCCCAAGCCCTGATTGGAAAGATAATTTCACTTCAAGAAGCGCCTAAAGCGTTGACTGAAATGGACAAATATTCACAACCTGGCGTGACCGTTATTTCTTTTGATGAAAAGTGAAAAACAGGGCTTGTTGAGCTGCGTGTGAAATGTCATCTAACGCACTGAATACGTAGCTTGACAGAGAATCAAAAAAACTTTGCTGGTAGGGGCTTGGCAGGGCGATTTTGTGTGCTACCATCCGCGCAAATTTGGCACTGTCGTGATCTTCATCCAAAAGTATAAAGTTAAAAGAAGAACGACAGGTCAACGCAGGGTTTCGACTTTGCTTGTTTTTTAGCCGCTTCCATGTAACCGTGAGCAGTCTTACACGGCGGGAACGCTTTTTGTTACAGCTATTTCTATGAAAGGGTTGCAATGCTCATTAACGACACACTTCATACAACTTCACCCCTACGCCAGCGTATAAGAGACTACTATCGCATTAGTGAGTCGGTGGCTGTGGATCAAATCCTTCCCATTGCCGAGGTAAACCCACGTGCACGAAGCCGTGCATGGGAACGCGCACGAAAGATGGTGCTTCAAATTCGCCGAGAGCAAGAAGGGCACGGTGGTGTTGACGCATTATTAAATGAATACTCGCTATCTACAGCAGAAGGTGTGGTATTGATGTGCTTGGCTGAAGCCTTGCTGCGTGTTCCAGACAAAGCCACTCAAGATGAGCTTATTCGTGACAAACTGTCTCAGGGACAGTGGACACCTCACTTGGGGAATTCAGAGTCGTTATTTGTTAACGCATCGGCGTGGGGCTTGTTGTTTACGGGCAACATGGTGAACTATGCCGACAAGCGCAAGAAAGAACAGTTTGGCTTATTAAAACAAACCCTTGGCCGCTTAGGTGAACCTGTTATTCGCCGCGCTATGAACATTGCGATGCGCGTTATGGGTCGTCAGTTCGTTATGGGCGAAACCATTGAAGATGCGGTAGATCGCGCCAAAGAGAAAGAAACCAAAGGGTACGTATATTCTTACGACATGCTAGGCGAAGGCGCACGCACTATGCGCGACGCTGAGCGTTACTACGATGCATACGTAAAAGCAATAAAAGTAATCGGTAAAGCGGCTAACGGACGCGGTCCTAAGCGTTCACCGGGGATCTCGGTAAAGCTTTCTGCTATTCACCCACGCTTTGAATTTTCTCACCGCGAACGCGCCATGGCAGACATTCCGCCGCGCTTGAAAGCGCTGTGTATGATGGCGAAAGAATACGATATCGGTTTAACCGTAGATGCGGAAGAAGCTGACCGTCTAGAGCTTTCTCTAGATATTATTGAAGCTGTATTTCGCGATGAAGACCTGAACGGTTGGACAGGCTTTGGCTTGGCCGTACAGGCGTACCAAAAACGCGCAATCCACGTTATAGAGCACTTACGTGAACTTACCCTAGAGGTAGGTCGTCCGCTAATGGTGCGTTTAGTTAAAGGTGCCTATTGGGATACTGAGATTAAGCTTACTCAACAAGCGGGCCTTGAAGAGTTCCCTGTATTTACCCGTAAGTCGTCAACAGATGTGTCATACCATGCCTGTGCGAACCGTCTACTTGAATATCGCGACACCATTTACCCGCAGTTTGCGACTCACAATGCCTACACAGCGTCTGTAATTGTTGAGCTTGCTGGTGACGACAAAGAAGGTTTTGAGTTCCAGTGTCTGCACGGTATGGGCGATACTCTTTACGATCAGGTGGTAACACAGGATAAAATTCAGTGCCGTGTTTATGCACCTGTAGGTGAACACGAAGACTTATTGGCCTACCTTGTACGTCGTCTTCTTGAAAACGGCGCGAACTCGTCGTTTGTAAACGCCATCGTTGACGATGAAAAACCGGTTGAGTCTTTGCTTGAAGATCCGGTAGAGAAAACACAACGCCTGAAAGTACGCTATAACAAGTTAATCAAAACCCCACGTGGGCTGTATGCGCCAGAGCGCGATAACTCGCGTGGTCTAGACCTTACCGACACCAATGCGGTAACGGCGCTTAAACACGAACTTGAACGCTGGCAGGATTACTACAAAGTGACCGGTGAAGTGCCAGAAGGTGCGACAGCGGTACTTAGCCCAACTAACCACAACGACGTGGTAGGTTATCACCATTACGCTACGCCTGATGATATGCGTAAAGCATTAGATGAAGCCGAAGCTGGGTTTGAAGCATGGTCTAAACGCGATGTAAGCGAGCGCGCTGAAATACTTAATCGAACAGCAGATGCGCTTGAGCGCCACATGGCAGAACTTATCGCTATCTGTATGCGTGAAGCCGGTAAAGTAGCGCAAGACAGTATTGATGAAGTGCGTGAAGCCGTTGATTTCTGTCGCTACTACGCGGCGCGTGCAGAAGAGCTTGCTGAAGATCAACGCTTACTTCCTCGTGGTGTTGTGCTTTGTATTAGCCCGTGGAACTTCCCACTAGCCATTTTCTTAGGCCAGGTGGCAGCGGCACTTGTAACAGGTAACACGGTTATTGCTAAGCCTGCTGAACAAACCAGCATTATTGCGCAGCGTGCGGTAGATATTATGCACTCGGTAGGCCTGCCAGAAGACGCACTGAAACTTATTGTGTCGCCTGGTAAAGAAGTGGGCGAAACCCTTCTACCAGACGAGCGCATTAAAGCGGTAATGTTCACAGGTTCAACGCAAACCGGTACGTTAATTTCTCAAGTGCTTGCAGAACGTGGTGGCGAACAGGTGCCATTGATTGCAGAGACGGGCGGTCAAAACTGTATGATTGTTGATTCAACTGCACTGCCAGAGCAGGTAGTTGATGACGTGATCCACTCTGGCTTCCAAAGTGCCGGTCAGCGCTGTTCAGCGCTTCGCGTATTGTTCGTACAAGATGAAATTGCTGATGACCTTATCGAAATGCTAACCGGCGCCATGAAAGAGCTTACCGTTGGTGATCCAACGCAGCTTGCTACCGATGTGGGCCCTGTAATTGACGAGAAGGCGCTTAAGAGCCTAACCGATCACCAAGAGTATATGGAAGATAAAGCTAAGCTGCTTTATCGCAATGAAATGCCAGCAGGCTTTGAAAACGGTACTTTCTTTGCGCCGACCTTATATGAAATCAAGAACATTGATGTGCTTGAAAAAGAAGTGTTCGGTCCTGTGGTACATATTGTTCGCTTTAAGTCGAAAGACCTTGATAATGTGCTAGAGCAAATCAATGGCACAGGTTACGGCCTGACTATGGGCATTCACTCGCGTATTGAAGAGCGTGCCAACGAGCTAGCAGCGAAGAGCCGCGCGGGTAACGTGTACATTAACCGCAACATGATTGGCGCTATTGTTGGCGTTCAGCCATTCGGTGGACGTGGATTGTCTGGTACAGGTCCAAAAGCGGGTGGCCCTAACTATCTGCCTCGCTTAATGATGGAGCGTGCCACACCTAAGCCATCGCACATTGATGATGTAGATGGTACTGATGCAGCGCTTGTCGGTGATGAAAAGATTGCCGAGCGTGCGCACGTAATGATGGATAAAGCGAAAGCGGTAGAAGTGCAGTGGCGTCATACGCCGTTGAATGACCGTATTTCTATGGTACGTCAGCTTCTTGCTAAAATTGCGAAAGTGGACATCGTTGACGAGCTTGCTGATGACTTGAACCGTACGCTTGCGACGGCGCGTCAGCAGTTAACCAGTGTTGAACGCAAGCTTGCCAAGCCACAAACCTTGCCGGGGCCAACAGGTGAATCGAACAAGCTTTACCTAGAGCCTCGCGGGATCTTGGTGTGTTTTGCCGATAAAGAAGTAACCTTTGAATACTGGTTACTGTCTATTGTGACCGCGCTATCAACGGGTAACCCGGTAGTATCAGTTGTGTCTGAAATCTTCTATGAAGAAGCCGTTGAAATTCAAAACAAGTTTGAATCAACTGGCGCACCAAAAGGCTTATTCCAGGTAGCGCGTCTTGCGCATCTAGATACCTTGCTAATGGATGAAGATTTATCTGGCGTGGTGGTCGACTCTGGTACTGAGCGTACTGCGCGTATTACAGCAATGCTGTCATCTCGCGAAGGCGCTATCTTGCCGGTTATCACAGCTGAATATAACGATAACCTTATTCAGCGTTTGATGACCGAAAAAACCATCAGTATTGATACTACGGCATCAGGTGGTAACACATCGTTGATGACCCTAGTTGAAGATGATGAATAAGCGGTAATACTTGCGGTAAATACCGACTTGTCAAGATAGCGATTTAATTGAGAGCTATCTTCACAACATGTCATTCAAAGGCCAGCGCTAAGCTGGCCTTTTTAATACCTTATTCCTACCTTTCTCATTTATTTCTAATTCCTTGCTCTTTCCTTAACCGGACCTTAACCCTGCGTTTGAAATACTCGTGTCAGTTAATTTAAAAAAGCTGCGCATAGACCTTCGAAAGTAAGCTGTGCGCCAAATAATAGGCACAAGTCATGGGCAAGATAAAACTGACGGTAAATAGCATTACCCTTTGCATTTTGCTGTCTGCATGTACAAGTACTGATGACAGAGCGTTGAGCGAATCGGTATCGTCGTCAACGGGTAACAATGTTGTGTGGCAGTCTCAAGGACGGCAACAAGAATCAACACAAACCTTGCAGCTGAATTCGGACACGACGTTAACCGATGTCATTGATATCAAAGAGTTACCCCACTTAGCTGGTTACATTGATGAAGCCCTGTCTTCTAATGCTAGTCTGCAGCAGTCGTTAATAACGCTTAGAAAAGCACAAGTAGCCATTGATAGTGCAAAAGCGGATAGGAACCTTAATGTTGACGCGAGCTTCTCTGCGTCAAAAAGTGAAACCACCAATAGCAGTGCATCTACCAGCTCAAATACCAACTCCAGTACGAGCTCTAATTCGAGCAGTCCGAGCTATAGTGCGAGCATGAATGTCAGTTGGGAGCTGGACCTATGGCAAAAAATCAGCGATGGAATAAGTGCAGCAAACTTAGATGCAGCAAGTGCCAGAGCCAGCTATCAGTCTGCCAGAGATTCTCTGGTCGCTAACGTAGTAAGAAGCTATATCGACGTACTCACTCAGCAGCAATTACTGAATATTGAGCAGTCTCGGTTAACGGTACTAGAAAATAACGAAGCCGTTATTTTAAAGCGCTATAGCACCGGGCTAGGAAGCCTAGACGATTTAGATACTGCGCGTACAAGCAGTGCAAATACTCGCGCTACTATTGCCCAATATGAAAATGCACTTTTAACAGCAAAGCGCACGTTGGCCGTACTCTTAGGCAGACAAAACCAATCGCTAAACGAGCTCAACACTCAAGTTAGTTTTCCCGACGTGTTATTGCCGCTAACAACTTTGCCGAAACAGGATCTGGCACGTAGACCCGATCTTCAGGCGGCCTTTTATGCGTTAAAAGCAACAGAGTTTGAAGTCGATGTGGCGTACAAAGCCCTGTTGCCAAGCATTAGCTTGTCTGCATCCCTTTCTGATAATGCCTCTACACCTTCACAAGCTTTGTTTACTAACCCTTTGTGGAGTTTGCTTGGACAGATGACCGCGCCACTGTTTCAGGGGGGCGCTCTAAGGGCGCAAGTTGAAGATGCAAAGCTAACCTCAGCCAATGCCTGGTGGCAGTATCGCGAAACGTTATTAACGGCGGTACAGGAAACCCAAAATGCGCTGGATAGCGAGACTGCGTTGAGTGCTCGAATTAGCCACATCAACGTGGCGCTAGCAAATGCAGAGCGCAGCGTCTCTACCATTGAAGGTCAATATCGACAGGGCCTTGCTGACATCTTGGACTTACTTTCCGTATATGACACGCGCTTTAACTTACAAGCTCAGGCAGTTGAGCTGCACGCCCAGAAATTACAAAACCGAATTGACTTAGGCCTAGCCCTTGGCCTTGGAGTGTCACAATGAGAAACAAACGAATTATTGTAACCTTACTCGCCGCTGCAAGTATTGCGCTAGCGGTTATGTATACCATGATGAATATGGGTGCCCAACATCCCGGCGCAAAACCGCAGACCGAATCAAAGCCAACGTCTCCAGCAATTTCCGCGAATGCTGAGCAACCACAAAATGCCGCTCAGGCAAAGAAAACTGCAGGTGGTGAAAGGCCAGCAGCATTACCTGCTGCCGATAGCGGTGTGAACAGGTTTAACAAGGCAAGCGACACGTCATCAGTGAATACCACTAATCGCAGCCCAAAGGGAGAACAAAGCGGCAATACTCAGCTGGCTCAAGTAGGCGTTATTGATGTAACCGCTGACAGCTATAACGCTAAGGTGAGGGGGTATGGTCAGGTTGTTCCGCAAGATAGTTTGAGCTTAGTCGCACAGGTTAGTGGTCAAGTTACTGATATATCTTCGTCTTTTAAAACTGGTGCCCTAGTGGCAAATAACACGGTATTGGCACGTATTGATGACACCAACTATCAACAGGCGTTAGCAAGTGCAAATGCTACCTATCAAGCGGCTGTGGTAAGTCTGGAAGAAGAGCGATTACAAGGTATTCAAGCGAAAGATGAATGGACACGTTCAGGGCTTGATGGTGAACCTTTATCGGCATTAGTACTGCGTGAGCCACAGCTAAAGGCGGCTCAGGCCACTTTGGATGAAGCCGAGCAAAGTGTAAATTCAGCCAAGCGAGATTTGGCGTTTACCTCGTTACGTGCACCTTTTAATGCATTGGTGGTCAGCCGTGACATTGCGCTAGGGAGCTATGTTCAAACTGGAAGTGCGGTCGCCACACTCTATTCTGCAGATATTGCCGAAGTGGCTATTGGCCTTTCACCTAGCCAATGGGCTCAACTACCTTCTGGTGATGAAACGCAGTTGTCTGGTGATGCCTCCCTTAACTGGCCGGTAACGCTTACCGATACCACTACGGGAAATACCTGGGTTGCCAATATCGTTCGCGCTGAATGGCATCAAAGTGATACAACGCGTCAGCGTAACGCCATAGCGGTTATTGAAAAGCCGTTAGCATACTCAACGCCTCTTTTATTCGGCAGCTTTGTGCAGGCAGATATTGAAGGAAGAGCTCTCGACAATGTCTGGAAACTGCCGGCTTCTGCTATCTCGCAAAAGCAAGAAGTATGGTTAGTAATGCCATCTACCGGGCAGTTGGCAAAGTTCACGCCTTCGGTTCTGTTTGAAAGCGAAGGTTATGCCTACATCACCCCACCAAAAACCAGTGATGTTACGGGCGATATTGTGAGTAATGTTGCGGGTAAAACCTCGGGTAACGCTAGCGGCAACAGCATGTCAGAACAGGTTGGCGAAATACGCCAAGCGCTGGTGGTTGCGCGCCCTTTAAACAGCTATCTGGTGAATACCAAAGTATTACCTGTAGTGGAAGGACAAACAGGAGGGCAAGCCGATGACAAATAATCGAAACGGCGCGCCGTTTGATGGTGGCGAGAGTCCGAATGGTAATAGGAATGGTGGGAATAACTCCCGGGGAATTATCGCTTGGTTTGCGCAGAACTCAGTAGCGGCCAATTTGCTCATGGTCAGCCTTATTGTGCTTGGCTTGGTTTCCATGAACGATATCCGCAAAGAGGCATTTCCAAGTATGGAGCCACGCTTTGTTACCATTTCAATGACATACGATAGTGGTGACCCTAAACAAGCAGAAGAAGGGATAGCTATCAAAATTGAAACCGCTCTGGAAGCAATTCCGGGGATTAAGCGAATTACCTCTACCTCGAACGCCAGCGGCGCAAGTGTGCAGGTAGAAAAAGAAACCGAATACGATTTAGACACGCTTTTCAACGACATCAAAACCGAAGTAGATAGTATTTCTAACTTCCCGTCGGATGCTGAAAACCCTGTTATCAGCAAAGCACGCCGACAAGAACACGCTATTTGGGTGCAGCTTTATGGTGACGTCGACCACGCTTCGCTTCAATACTTGGGTGAGCAATTAGAGCGAGATTTACTGGCAACAGATGACATTCGCGAAGTCAGCGCAGGCAGCTTTGTCGACCCTATGATGTCTATTGAAATAGACGAAGGTAAGCTTCAAGCCTACGGATTAACGCTGTCAGACGTGGCTGATGCCGTTAACCAGGAGTCGAATACCGCGCTTACAACCAGCTTGCGCAACAAAGAAAAAGTGATTCGTTTAAAAGCGTCTGAACAGTCTTACTGGGCGAAAGGTTTTGCCAACATCCCCCTCATTACCGATACCAATGGCGTCATACTCACCGTTGGCGATGTTGCTACAGTGCGCGATATGTTTGCCGACGACAGCTATCACTTGTCACGTTACAACGGTACCAATGGCTATGAAATTCAGGTGCTTATGGACGAATATGGTGACGTAACAAAAATGGTACAGCAGGCTCACGAAGTAGTGGACGCATGGCACGAAAAAGGCTTGCTACCTGAAGGCGTAGAGCTTGAAACCTGGTATGACAAAAGCACGCTTATTACCGAGCGATTGACGTTACTTACCAGTAATGCGCTTATGGGCATTGTGTTGGTATTTGTTACTCTTGCCGTGTTTCTAAATTTACGCGTGGCATTTTGGGTGGCGGCAGGCTTGCCCTTTATCTTCTTCGGTACCTTGTACTTCATGACCGACAGCTATACGGGAATGACGCTAAACGAAATGACCACATTCGGTTTTATCATGGCCCTTGGCATTGTGGTGGACGATGCCGTGGTGGTGGGGGAAAGCGTGTACGCCACGCGTAAACAGCATGGCGATACGCTTCAAAATACCATCTTAGGTACCCATAAAGTGGCGGTTCCCACACTGTTTGGTGTGCTAACCACAGTGGCCACTTTTTTCGCATTATCGAACGTATCGGGCGGCTTAGGTACGCTTTATTCTCAGTTCGGCACTATCGTTACCTTGTGTTTGTTGCTGTCGGTGGTGGAATCGAAGCTGATCTTACCTTCTCATTTAGCCCATCTGCCAACCAAGCAAAAAGCGCGGAGGGGATTAGGTAGCGTATGGAACAAAGTGCAGCAAAAAGCGGATGGTGGACTTCAGTGGTTTAACTATCGCGTGTATCAGCGCCTATTGAAAGTCACCGTAGCCTACCGTTATGCCGCTGTATTGTTGTTTATTGCCTTATTTGTCATGGTGGTTAGCCTACCGCTTACAGGTGCGGTAAGAGTAAGCTTCTTCCCCAGCATGCAGGGCGACACGGTTTCGGCCAATATGTCGCTTTACAGCGATGCCAGCTATGGACAGAACGAACGCAACTTAATGCTGCTAGAGAAAAATGCGCTAGAGGCAGACCGCCAATTAACCCAAGAAAATGGCGCAGATAAAAGTGGCATTAGCAGTTTGCAAGTGACGGCGAGTGGCGATCAAAGCGGCACAATCACCATTTCACTTGATGAAGACTCCTCTTATTCTCTTGATGAATTGTCGGCACGCTGGAATGCGTTAACTGGCAATTTAGAAGGCGTAAAAAGTCTAAAAATACGCTCACGCCGAGAGATGGTCGACGGGTTTAACGTTGAAATTAAAAGCATTAACGACGATACCCTGACGGCGGCTAACGATGCCTTTATTGAAGTACTTAACAATATCGATGGTGTATATGCAGTCGAGAGTTCGCTGACACCCGGCGAAGCCATGATGCGCTTTGAACTTACCCCCGAAGGACGAGCGTTGGGGTTGAATACGCAAAGCCTATCGCAGCAACTGTTAAAAGCATTTGGTGGCGAAATTGTTCAGCGCTATTTGCGCGATAAAAACGAAGTAAAAGTGCGGGTGCGTTATCCTGAACAAGACAGAATGAATCCGTCTGATGTAATGAACACGCAAGTGCGTCTGGACGATGGCACCGTAGTACCGCTTTCTGTAGTGGCTAACGTTATTCAAGATGTGCAAGAAAAACAGGTGGTACGTATAGACGGCCTACGCGCCCTAACGGTTAGCGCGTCAGTGGATAGCGATGTTATTACCTCTACCGAACTGGTGAATTACTTAAACAACGAGTTTGTTCCTCAGCTATCGCGTCAATATCAGGACTTATCGCTTTATTTTGCCGGTGAGGCTGAGCAGCAAGCTGAAACGCAAAGCTCTATGCAGAGCGTGTTTATATTAGCCTTGTTGTCTATTTTTGCGTTGTTGGCGATTCCGCTTAAATCCTACGTACAGCCGCTTATTATTATGACCGCCATCCCCTTTGGTATAGTCGGAGCCATTATCGGCCACTGGTCGAATGGATTAATGATAAGTCTGCTCTCGCTGAACGGCATATTGGCGCTTAGCGGTGTGGTGGTTAACGACAGCTTGTTGTTGGTTTCACGATTCAACGCTTTGCGAGAAGAAGGTGTGCTGGTGGAAACGGCAGTTATTGAAGCTTGTACCAGTCGCTTGCGAGCTGTGTTGTTGACCTCAATTACCACCTTTGTAGGCTTATATCCCATATTGGGCGAAACGTCGGTACAAGCGCAGTTCTTAATTCCGGCAGCTGCGTCGCTGGGTTACGGTATATTGTTTGCCACCGTCATCACACTTTTATTAATACCCGCATTACTGTTAATTTATGACGATGTAAGCCGTCTAATGGCAAAGCATTTGGTTAAACCTTTAACGGAGAGTACGGCTAATGATCCGCGTGTTACTAGTGGAAGATGATATGGGCCTGGCGGGCAATATTATCGACTATTTAGAGCTTGAAGACATGGTATGTGACCACGCTGCAAACGGTGTAGCCGCGCTGTCTCTTATCCAAAAGCATCCGTTTGATGTTGTGGTGCTGGACATTAATTTACCGCGACTTGATGGCTTAAGCGTATGTGAGAGGGTGCGGGAAGACGGCAACGATACGCCTATTATTATGCTAACCGCCCGTGACCAGTTGGAAAACAAGCTAGAAGGGTTTCAAAAAGGCGCCGATGATTATTTAGTGAAGCCGTTTGACATGCCTGAACTGGTTGCTCGGGTTTTTGCACTGGCGCACAGGCGTTCATCACAAGTGAAAAAGCTGCGCTTTGGCAACGTAAGTCTAGCAATGGGAAGCGAAGTAGTAAGTGTTGAGAACGTGCCTATTAAGTTAAGCCCCACAGCATTTACGCTGCTAAAGGCATTGTTACAGCAACAAGGAAAAGTTATGCCACGGGAGCGTCTTCTCGATGCGGTTTGGGGAGAAGATGCGCCAGAGAGCAATGCGCTTAAAGTGCATCTTCATAATTTGCGTAAATCACTGGTGCAAGCAAATGCCAGCATTGAGGTAAAAGCAGTAGCCGGCACAGGCTTTTGTGTGACGTTAAAACCAGAACAGTCCAGTTCAGTGCAAAGTACAAGCGCGGAACCAAAAAGTACAAATAAAGGAAACGATCAGTGGTAAATGGCCTTCGCATCAGCTTAAGACGCTACGTCTTGTGGTCGCTATTAAGTTTGGCCGCCGTAGTTATCGTGCTCTTTTCAATACAAAGCAGCGATAGCTTTTTCGATGGTATGGACGGCATGCTGAGAAATACCATGATACGGGCGGCAGAAAGCGCAGAGCTTGATGACAACAAGCATGCTCAAATTCTCGATTTACATGTTTTTGCGAACTACGAGAGTTTGCCTGTCGAAGTGAAGCAGAGCTTTTCCAAAGAGAGCTTTATACCGTTTTCACTTATGAAAGATATCAACAAACCTGATTGGTTTTCCCGTCCTATTTCGGCTCACTTTGCCGTGTTAGTTCCGTTAGAAAATGGAGAATCGCGATACGTTACCCAAGTGTTTGTCGCGCCACCTTCTGACGGCAAAAAACACTTTAGAATAAACCATGTTATTTACAGCGCCATTGTGGGCGTAGTTGCACTGGTTTCGTTCTTTGTCGCCTTGCTTTTTCTTATGCGCAGCGTGTCTCGCCCCATAGAGTCATTGCAGAGGTGGGCGGCGTCTTTGGATGAACAAGAGCTCGATAAGCCTATCCCGGAGTTTCGTTATAAGGAACTTAACGCGCTAGCAGGGATGATACATGGCAGCTTGCAAAACGTGCGCAACACCCTAAATCGAGAACGGGAATTTGTTAACCATGCGAGTCACGAGCTTAGAACGCCGATTGCCGTCATTAGAAGTAGCGCGGCATTACTGCACAGAGTGATCGATAGTGAAAATACTAAAGGCAATAACGCGCTTGCGCGGGTGGATCATGCCTCAAAAACCATGGCAGATTTGACCGAAACTCTACTTTGGTTAGGAAGAAATGAAGAAGCAGCTTTACCCAAAGAAAAGGTTAATCTTAAAGCAATGATTGAGGCTCTAAGCCAAGATTTAATGTATTTGCTGTCGGGAAAAGACGTGAGTGTGCAGCTGCAATTGAGCGATTGTGAGTTAACGCTGGCGAAAACGGCGAGCGAAATTGTGATAGGAAATGTGATTCGAAACGCTTATCAGCACACGCAGCAAGGAAGAGTCACAATAAGTCTTTCTGATGCAACGCTCACCGTGCTCAACGAAGAGGACGGCCTTGAAGAAGAGGCGCTTAACGAAAAAGGCCAAGCGACTTTATCTGCGCCGACTATCAGTGAGTTAGATGGCGGATTTGGAATAGGGTTAAAACTCATTGATAAGCTTTGTGCGAAGCTTAAATGGGGTTATGCACATGAGAGGATAACAGCCCGAGGTTCACATGATGACCAAGGTGATGTTTCTCGTATGACAAGAGGGTATAGAGTGGTGCTTACGGTACGATAATAGGCGCATATAACTCATCAAAGTGTTTGCACTTTGTCACTTCTAATTCAATTTACCGAAACAAGCCCAATAAAAAACGCCGATGCTAACATCGGCGTTTTTTCGCTTTTTAGCGTCCAGCTATAAAACCTACACTACATCCACTCGCTACTTCTGCGTTTGCGCTTCGGAAGGTAAGTCAGCATTACGCCCAGTAATATACCCACACCGGCTACCATACCACCGCGTGTAAACCAGGTAACCAGCTCATCTTTATTCGCGCTATCTACTTTGGCGGTAAGACGAGTTATCTCAGAGGCTTGTTCCTCGCTAGTTGTTGTAAGCTTCGATACCTGCTGACGTGCATCGTTAAGTTGCTGGCGAAGTCTGGCGTTTTCAGACTGCGCTGTTTGCAGTGCGCTTTGGCTCTCAGCTAGCTTCTCACTTATGATTGGCAATTGCTCGGCTTGCGACATGGTATTGGACACAAAGCGGCTTTCAACCCAGCCTTCGCGACCTTCATTGTCGGTAATTTGCGTGAATTCAGCATCGTTATCGCGTGCAAGCACAGTAATAGGTGTGCCTGCTTCAATTGAACCTAGAATACGGTAGTTACGACCAGGTCCAGTATGCATAAAGATAAACAAGTCATCTCTTATGTAATGCGAAGAAGACGCTTCTAAATCAGCGGTATCTTGTAGCGAAAATGCTTGAAAAGAGCATGCAATAAGGGCTGCTGCTAACCACTTTCGAATCATATGAAGTCCAATTTTAGAATTTAAAACGTGAAGATGGTATTGGTTGACCGCGATAAAGGCAAGTTTGTTCCACTTTTGTCTAATTAAAGCATCTTGTTTCATGGCGCCAGCATTGCGAAAAGTAAGCGACAAAGGTAAGGTGTCAGCATCATAAGCTGTGCCTAGCGCAACCATGTCAGAAATAGAATTAAAATTTGTAACGGGTGACAACGCCCACCATGCGTTTAGTCAACGTGTACTTCCTCTTTTCGAAAAAAACAGTATTCAGGTTAACTCTCATCGTGAAATGCGCCTTGAGAACGACTATTACGATACAGATAAGCTCGATTTTCAAAACAATAAAATGGGCTTTCGTGTTCGAGGTAACAATGGTGAATACGAACAGACGCTAAAGACTAACGGCGTGGTCAGCGGTGGTCTGCACAAACGCATGGAATACAATGTGAGCCTTGATAATTCAAGGCCCGACCTCACGCTATTTGAAGCCAGCGCTTGGCCCCAAGATTGGGACGTGGCGGCAAAAAACACGCGTCTATCTAAACAGTTTAGCACTCACTTTACTCGCAATGCCTATGTGGTTAGTGTGGGTGAAAGTGTGGTTGAGATTGTGCTGGACTGTGGCGAAGCAAGTACAGAAAAAGCCAGTTCCCCAATCAACGAAATAGAGCTTGAATTGATGTCAGGTGATATCAACAGTTTGTTTACGTTGGCGGTGCTAATAAACGACAACATGCCGGTACGCCTTAGTGATGTATCAAAAGCGGCGCAGGGATATCAATTACTTCACGGCTTTAACGCTAAAGTTCGACACCTGCCAGATTTCCTTGCGCTTGAAGACACAACCACCACGGAAGAAGCATTTAGCCACGCGGTTCAAACTGCATTGGCGCATTGGCAGCACCACGAGCATGTGTTTTGCGAAAGTGGCTCAATAAAAATGCTGGCTGAAGTTGCTAAAAGCGTACGTTTGTTACTGCAAAGTGTATCGCTTTACTTGCCGGTTCTGCAGTGCCCTGAGCTACTAGCCCTGCATAAAAAGCTGGTCACCCATGCTCAAAAGTGGGGCTGGCAAGACGACTTACAAAGTTTGCGTTACTTGCTCTCTAAAAAGAGCATGTTTAACAAAACTCTCAGCAAACATCCTGCAGTAGTAAGCTATTTGCAAGGACGACAAACAGGTTTAATGCAGGCTCATGAGCCCGAAAAGCTGTTTTTCGACAACGATGCCACAGACATTAAGCTACACGCCATAAGTCTTATTCAGAATAAGCCGTGGCAAAAAGTCGCAACGGGTTTTGATCATCCCGTGCTTGATCATGCAAAAGGCTGGCTGTCGCAAGGTTGGCAAACTGTGCAGCAAAGCATGCCGCTAAACAAAACCATGGGGCCTGCCAATTACAGCGCTGTAGAAGTGATGCTTAGGCAGACATTATGGAGTGGATTTCTGCTCGGTGACTTGTTTGTAGAAGAGCGGGGTAATTTTCGCGCGCCGTGGTTAGATTTGCTCACTGGTATTGATGAGCTGAATGCGCTGCTTATGTTAAAGCAGTCAATAGACGACGCCGAAGTAGACTCCCATGACGAAGTGCGTAAATGGACAGCAGAGAAACTCAGCACGCTTATTCGAATTATGGAACGAACTCGCACAGTGGCTATGCAACGTGACGTTTACTGGTAATTGTTTTCTATGCATATGTGGTTACTGTAAACATGCACGGTAAAGGCAACTCGAATCTCAAGGATGGAGGGCGCTGATGACCTCAGCCATAAATGACTATTTCCTTTACGCACTGCTTGGCATTTATGCCATTGGCTTTGTGCGTCTGTTCGTTCAAAAAGTCAATTTACGCAGTGGACGCTGGCTAACGGCAGCGTTTTTGTGCTGGCCTGTATTTATGCTGGATGAGTGGCTTCGTATGGCAAATGCCACAGGACTGGCTAGTATTTACGGGTTATCAGAAGTATTTGCTGTTATCGCGATTACGTGTTGTTACCGCGCAATAAAACCCATGCTGTTAGCTTATCCTACGGCACGAAAGCGGTTGTGGTGGCCGGTAGTAGTGACCGGCGTTTTTCAGTGCGCCATTCTCCTGATACCCGTAGACGATAAGCAGCTATGGCTCTCCTCGTCACCTCATGGGCAGCCTCTGCTATTGTGGCCTGCCTATATTGCATCACTGTTAACGGGGTTTAGCGTGTTGCTCATAGGTATTCTTATTACCGAGCATATTCAAATGTACCATAGGCACTTACCAGAGCAGGCAGTGGATATAAAAAACCTGAAAATGCCTAGGCTTGCCGGAGTAATGGGGAGCTTGGTTGGCGTAGCGTTTATGAGTATTTTACTTGTGACGGCCGCAACATTCGGCTTCTTCCCTGTTCCTTTTTGGGAAGGGTTTCATCATCTGATGATTGGAACGGCAATTCTAGTTGTACTGTTTTCACTAACCTTTATACGACGGACGTCTCCATCGCCGCTCGATTACGAACGCTTAGATGAAGGCAAGGCAACGCCTTATGAAATTAGCAGTATTATTTCTAAAGCAGAACGCTACACCATAGAATCAAAGGCGTACAAGGTTCGCTTCCTTACCCTCAGTGAGTTTTGTAAAGGGGCAGATATCGACCCCACCTCGCTCGCATTGGCCTTGCAACTTACTGAAAAGAAAAACTTTAGACGTTTCATTTTCCACTACCGCTTAGAGTACGCAAAGAATGTTCTGCTGCGCAGCGACGCTAAACTTGAAGCCGTGGCAAAACGCATGGGGATAAATTCAGAAAAGTTCTTGAGTGAGTATTTGGTTAAACACCTAAACTCCACGCCGCTAAGATAACAAGAGTATTGTGCTAGACGTTGAGTTTGCGTTAGCCACCAAATGCATTTATCAATATTTGATGGGTGAAGGTTTTACGTAAATAAAAGCCGCGAGGGCGGGTTTTAATACGCTGACCTTCTGGCCCCAGCGCGTCGGTGAGCACTTTCCCGTTTGCCGCCTTAGGACGAATATGTAAGGCCTCGCCTTGACGAGAGGTGATCGACTCAACCTGTCCAGTCGCAATTTGCTCGACCAGTTCCTCCCAATCGTGTCTCAATACCGCATCTTCGTGTTCATTCGGTCGCCAGTAAAAGCCTGTTGCTACCCGCCTATGGGCCAGCGGAATAGCTCTGTCACCTTCAATAGGTAGCCACAATACCTGCTGTAGTTTGTTTCGCACGTTAGACGTTTCCCATGTAATGCCGGGCGCCATCAAAAGCGGGGCAAAACAGACGTAGGTGGTTTCTAAAGGCGAAAAATGGGCGTCGATGGGAATGGTTTTAAGTTCGATGCCAAGTTCAGGAAAGTCCTGTTGAGGCTTCGAACCTGCACTCGCGCCCAGCCACTTCTCTATCAGCATGCCTGGCCACCCCTTATGACGTTGTAAATTGGCCGGAATGGCTACATTTGCCATATCCGCAAGCTCTCCAAGCGTCAAGCCTGCTATCGCATGACAACGGGCTAAAAGGCTATCTGGAGATGACGGGGGAGACGCTGGTGGCTGCATAAATATGGCTAATTTCCTGTTTGAAAAGCGGGTACGAATATTAAGACTATGATTGGAGCATAGTTTGTGGAAGAATGAAAACATATAACAGTATAGTGTGCCCGGGAGTCTATGTGATAGATGCCGATGGATTCCGTGCGAATGTGGGCATAGTGATTTGCAACAAAATGGGTCAAGTATTTTGGGCAAGACGTTATGGTCAACATTCATGGCAGTTCCCTCAAGGCGGAATTGATGAAGGGGAATCTGCTGAACAAGCTATGTACCGCGAGCTTCACGAAGAAGTAGGGCTGACACCGAAAGATGTCACTATTTTAAGTGTTACCCGTAACTGGCTTAGATATAAGCTGCCGAAGCGATTAATTCGACAAGGCAGTAACCCTGTTTGTATAGGGCAAAAACAAAAATGGTTCTTGTTGCAGCTCGATTGTAACGAGCGAGACGTTAATGTACTTAAAACAGGTCATCCTGAATTCGATGACTGGAGGTGGGTAAGTTACTGGTATCCAATAAGAAACGTTGTATCGTTTAAGCGCGATGTATACAGACGAGTAATGAAAGAGTTCTCGCCTGTAGTTATGTCTGCGCAGCATCGGCCTCAACAGCGCCAAAACGCAGCGCCACATAAACGTGGCAAGAAACGCAGGCGTGGATAAGCGTATGCGAAGTTCAGGTACGCAAGACAGAGGTGTGCGGAGTAAGCAGCGAGTAAACTGCGAGTAAAAAAGGAAAAACCGGTGAGCCCTCAGAGCCAGCAAGGAACAATGTTAACCACGTTAAAGCGTATCGTGCAGGAAATGAATCAAATTCCTGCTCTCGATACGGCGTTGTTTAGGCTAGCCTCACGGGTTAAACAGACCCTAGATGTCGATTCATGCTCTATTTACCTTGCCGATTACGACACCCAAGAATTTATCCTTAAAGCCACTGACGGACTACATCCCGATGCAGTCGAGCAGGTACGCATTGGATTCTCAGAAGGGCTTATCGGGCTGGTAGGTCAGCGGGAAGAGCCTCTTAATATCGTTAATGCTCATAGCCATCCTCGATTCAAACATTACCCCGAAGTTCAGGAAGAAAACTATAACGCCTTTTTAGGTACGCCTATTATCAACCAACGGCGTGTGCTTGGTGTTATTACCCTTCAGCAATCACAAATGCGCCGCTTCAGTGAAGACGAAGAAGCATTTTTAGTCACCCTTGCTGCGCAGCTCGCGTTAGAAATAACCAATGCTGATATTCGCGGGGCTTTGACGCTGTCAAATTCGAACGACAATACTGCGCGGCAAAAAAATGTGCGTGGTATTGCGGGTTCTCCAGGCCTTGCTATTGGCAAGGGAGTGTCTCCAGACAAATCTATTAACCTTAAAAACTGGATCGTAAAGCGCACGCAATCTCCTCAAGATCAAATTCAACTCTATCGCAAAGGGGTTGAAGTTACGCGAGGTCATGTCGATGCGTTATCGAAGCGGTTAGATGACGGCATCCCCGACGATGTTAAGTCCATTTTTCAGCTGTATCATCATCTGCTAGATGCCAACAGCCTTGGGCGGGAAGTAGAAGAAAAAATTCGCCAAGGTTGGGATGCGGCGTCTTCATTAAAAATGGTTGTAGAAAGCTATGCCGCACGCTTTCAGGCAATGGACGACCCTTACATGCAAGAGCGTGCCATTGATATTGTCGATTTATCCGACCGTATTCTTGCTAACATTTTGTATGAAGCGAATGGCAAAAAGGTTACTGAAAAAACGATAACCGAAGCCAGTATTCTCGTAGCTGATGAAGTGTCAGCGCCTATGCTTGCCGAATTTCCAAGAGGTAAGCTAAAAGGCATTATTTCTATTCGCGGTTCAAATAACTCACACGCGGCAATATTGGCTAGAGCCATGGGCGTGCCTGCAGTGATGGGCTGTCAAAACGTTACGCCAGCACTACTCGAAGACAAAGAGATTTTGCTTGATGGGTATTCAGGCGAGGTCATTGTATCGCCTGAACGTAACATCAAGTCTGAATTTATACAGCTCATTGAAGAAGAGTCGGCCATCGCAGAGAAAATTGACGCCGAGGCTGATAAACCTTGCGAAAGTGTTGATGGCTGTAGAATGTCTCTTTATATCAATGCTGGCCTTTCAGCTGAAGTCGAGCTAAACGCTGAACAAATTGGCGCGGGTGTGGGGCTTTATCGCACCGAGATCCCCTTTATGTTACGCGAGCGTTTTCCTTCAGAACAAGAGCAAGTAAAGCTGTACCGCCAGGTGCTTGAGGCCGCGCCTTCATTGCCTATCACTATGCGTACTCTCGACGTAGGAGGCGATAAGCCACTACCGTACTTCCCCATTAATGAAGAAAACCCATTTTTGGGGTGGCGAGGCATCCGCCTAACCCTTGATCATCCAGAAATTTTCTTGGTTCAGGTTCGCGCCATGCTGCGTGCAAGTGTAGGCCTAAGCAATTTGCAAATTATGCTGCCAATGATCTCCACCGTATCTGAAGTGCAGGAGTCTAAGCGACTAATTAATCAGGCATATTATGAAATTTGTGATGAGATTGCAGAGTCAGGACAAACGTTAACCAAGCCTAAGTTAGGTATTATGCTAGAAGTCCCGTCGGTACTTTATCAGCTACCTCAATTAGCAAAGCACGTGGATTTCTTTTCGGTAGGCAGTAACGACCTGACCCAATATCTGCTCGCGGTGGATAGAAACAATACGCGGGTGGCAGGGCTCTACAATAGCTATCATCCTGCGGTATTAGGGGCGCTTTACGACGTGGTTCAAAAAGCCAATCAAAATCAAGTGCCCGTAACTATCTGCGGTGAAATTGCAGGTGAGCCAGCTGGAGCATTACTGCTAATGGGAATGGGTTATCGCCGCCTAAGTATGAACGGCTTTAACTTAAGAAAAATAAACTGGCTTATTAGAAAAGTCACGCTGGATGAATGTAAGCAGTTACTGTCATTGGCGCTCACCTCTGTTAGCCAAGAAGAAGTTTTTGTGCACTTGAATCAATATCTTGAAACCAAGGGCCTGGGAGGCCTTATCCGAGCAGGTGCTTAAGGAATGGAACCATTAGTTGTAATAGTTCTCAGCTGCCTTATTTTAGGTTCTGTGGTAGGTGTTCTGGCGGGTATGCTGGGCATTGGCGGTGGGCTTATCATCGTTCCTGTGTTGTCGTATTTGCTTATACATTTTATGGGAATGACCACTGAAACCGTAATGCCAGTCGCTATCGCTACCTCATTATCTACCATCATCTTCACAGGAATGTCGTCGGCCTTCGCGCATTACAAGCTGGGTAATATTCAAAGGCATGTTGTACTTTACACAGGCTTAGGTATTGCTTTTGGCGCATTTGCCGGAGCACAGATAGCAAGCCATATTTCGGGTGAACTGCTTAAAGATGTGTTTGCGGTGCTGGTTATTTTGATTGCGATGCAGATGATATTTGGTAAGCAAAAAGCCTCAGAAAATGACGCATCAAAAGGTACGCTTGCGACTGTTGGTGGTGGAGCTGGCTTACTAAGTGCACTTATGGGGATTGGTGGCGGTGCATTATTGGTACCTGCGCTGGTATGGTTTCGTGTTAATGTACGGGCGGCAATTGGCTGTGCAGCCTTTTGCGGACTTATTATTGCCGTTTTTGGTACCACGAGTTTTATCGTGGCCGGTTACAATGCGATAGATGTACCAGAACATAGTTTAGGTTATGTGTATTTACCTGCAACAGCTGGTATCGTTGCCACCTCTATGTTTACCGCAAACATAGGTGCAAAGCTTGGGCAGCGAGTAAATGTTCGTGTGTTAAAAGCGATGTTGGCGTGCTTACTCGTGTTGGTGAGCATTAGAATGATTTTAGGAATTGAATAAAGTAATGGAACAGAGCAGTTATCTGGTATTTCCCAGTATCGACCCCGTTATCTTCAGTGTCGGTCCGTTAAGTGTCCGCTGGTACGGCCTTATGTATTTGGTGGGCTTTATCGCCGCTTACCTATTGGCACAAAAGCGTCTTTCACAAACCAACTGGAGCCGTGAGCAATTAAGCGACCTGCTTTTCTGGAGCTTCGTTGGCGTAATATTAGGCGGTCGAATAGGCTATGTGCTTTTCTACCAGTTTGGCATGTTTCTCGACGATCCCTTGTACTTATTCAAAATTTGGGCTGGTGGAATGTCCTTCCACGGCGGGCTTTTAGGGGTGCTAACAGCCTTATTCTGGCGCGCCAAGTGTATGAACACGACCTTCCTTCGACTAGGCGACTTTGTTGCCCCGTTAGTACCCATCGGCTTGGGTGCCGGACGCATAGGTAACTTCTTAAACGCTGAACTTTGGGGGCGTAGCACCGATGTGCCTTGGGCGGTCATTTTCCCCAACGCGGGTCATGTTCCTCGGCACCCGTCCCAATTGTACGAGTTTGCGCTTGAAGGCGTACTACTCTTTATTATCCTATGGCTATATTCTGCCAAAAAGCGTCCAGTAGGGGCGGTCAGCGGCTTGTTCTTACTTGGTTACGGCACCTTCCGATTTATCGTTGAATACTTCAGAGAACCCGACGCACATATTGGCTTATATCAAATGGGACTAAGCCAAGGGCAACTTCTTTGTTTACCTATGATAGCTTTAGGAATAGGATTAATAGTCCGTGCTTACATGCGCGGAAAAGACCATGTTGAACAGCAAAAAATATAAGAATAACGATGAAAGAATATCTCGCTCTAATGCGCCATGTACGTGATACGGGTGTGAAAAAGGAAGATCGAACTGGTACAGGTACGCTAAGTGTATTCGGCTATCAGATGCGTTTTAATCTACAGGAAGGTTTCCCCTTGGTGACAACAAAGAAGTGTCACCTTAAATCCATTATTCACGAACTACTTTGGTTTCTTAAAGGCGAGACAAACATCGCTTATTTGAAAGAGCACGGTGTGAGTATTTGGGACGAGTGGGCTACCGAAGAAGGCGAGCTTGGTCCGGTTTATGGACACCAGTGGCGCAGTTGGGATCGCGGTGATGGCACATCGGTAGACCAGATTGCCGAAGTGGTTGAGCAAATCAAAAACAATCCAGATTCTCGTCGACTTATCGTTAGCGGCTGGAACCCTGCGGTACTCCCTGATACTAATTATTCTCCTAAAGAAAATGCAGCGATGGGCAAGCAAGCACTGCCACCCTGCCATACACTTTTCCAATTTTACGTATTAGACGGTAAGCTTAGCTGCCAACTTTACCAGCGAAGCGGCGATATTTTCTTGGGCGTTCCTTTCAATATTGCAAGTTATGCTTTACTGACCATGATGATGGCACAAGTGTGTGATTTAGAGCCCGGCGATTTTATTCATACGCTAGGCGATGCGCATCTGTATTCAAACCATCTTGAACAGGTAGAGTTGCAGCTAAGTCGTGAGCCTTTCGAGCGCCCAACTATGGAAATTAATCCTGAGGTGAAAGATATCTTCGGGTTTTCCTTCGACGACTTTACGCTTAAAAATTACCAGTCACACCCACACATTAAAGCCCCTGTTGCCATATAAGGAGTTACCATGAGTACTCCTATATTAATATGCGACGACTCAGGTTTCGCAAGGCGCCAGATGGCGCGCAGTTTACCTGATGGGTGGGACGTGGATATTTCGTTTGCCGAGAATGGCGAGCAAGCCCTCGCGCTTGTTCGCGAAGGCAAAGGCGATGTGGTGTTTCTCGACTTAAACATGCCGGTAATGGACGGTTATCAAACCATGGAAGCCATTCGCCAACAGGATCTTCCTTGCTTGGTAGTTGTCGTTTCCGGTGATGTACAAGCGCAAGCGCGAGAAAAAATGCTCGCTCTTGGTGCGCTGGATTTCATAAGAAAGCCAATTGATAACGAAAAACTCAGCCACATCCTAGCCTCTTACGGGATTTACAGTGGCGAGACGCATTCTTCTGGTGCGAGCTTACAAAAAGCGCAAGACGATAGCGACTCAAATGCCGTTTTAGCCAAGCGCCAGATGAGTAAAGAAGATCAATTAGACGCATGTCGTGAAATGGTCAATATTGCCATGGGGCGTGCGGGTGAGAATCTTGCTCAACTGCTAGGTGAATTTATTGATTTGCCTATCCCAAACGTCAACTTAATTGAAAGCAACGAACTGTCTATGGCGGTTGCGGAAATTAATCGTAACGACAGCGTGTCGGCAGTTTCAAAAGGCTTTATTAGTGAAGGTATAAGCGGCGAAGCGCTGGTTATTTTTAACGACACAAACTCTCAAAACATCGTTGAACTATTAAAGTATCCGCCGTCGGCTTCCTCCGACAAACTAGCGCTAGAAGCACTAATGGATGTTTCCAATATTCTTATCGGGGCCTGTTTAAACGGTTTGTCAGAGCAGTTAAATGTCGCCTTTAGCCACACGCATCCGGTGTTACTGGGGCAGCACCAAGGACTATCAACGCTTTTAAGTGATAACGTGCAGCGTTGGGGCAAGCTCATGGCTATCGAAATAGGTTATGCCATTAAGGCCAGAGATATTTCCTTTGACCTGCTGTTGCTATTTCCTGGTGATGCCATGAACCATATCTATTCTCGGCTGCTCGATGATGACGCTGTGACACAAGACAAGGAAAGTCTATGAATGCATCTACAGACGCACTTTCCACCGGTGCTTTAGTTAATTCTTCTCAAGTACCCGCAGAGCTTCTCGATTCCATTGAAGTGGGCATTGCAGTGCTAGACCGCAACTTCAACGTTCAAGTGTGGAACAAGTTTCTTGAAAACCATGGTGCAAAGAAAGCGGAAGCAATCATTGGAGACAGTCTTTTTTCTCATTTCCCGGAAATAGAAGAAAAATGGCTGAGAACCAAAGTTGACCCTGTGTTCAATTTGAAGAGCCCGGTGTTTATTATTTGGGAGCAGCGTCCTTACTTGTTTAAGTTTGGTTGTAATCGCCCTGTAACCAGCGCTGCAGAGTTCATGTACCAAAATGTGACCATGTTCCCTATTGTCGATAAGCGCGGCAACGTAGAGCGGTTTTGTATGCTTGTTTACGATGTCACTGAGCAGGCGCTCGGTAAGCGTGGAATGGAGCATCTTAACGAAGAGTTGAAAACTGCGAGCCGCGTGGACGGTCTCACTGGGCTATATAATCGTCGCTACTGGCAGGAACGCTTTGATGAGATGCACAAACTTTGTGTGCGCCGAGAAAAGCCAAGTACTGCGCTTATGCTCGATATCGACCATTTCAAACGCATTAACGATACTTATGGTCATCAGGCTGGGGATAAGGTGATTAAGATGTTAGCAGCGCTGATTAAGCGCTGTGTGCGGGAAACCGACCTTGCAGGGCGCTACGGTGGAGAGGAATTTGCCATTATTCTGAATGACTCTTCAGTTGAAGATGCCAAGATCGTTGCTGAACGTATCCGACAATTAGCACAGCGTTTAGTGGTAGAACACGAAGGTGAGTCAATAAGTTTCACTGTTAGTTTAGGCCTTGCACAATTCTCTCCTGACTTTAAAGGAGCGATGGCATGGCTTGAGTGTGCCGACCAGGCGCTTTATGAAGCAAAAGAAAACGGCCGAAATCAATATCGCATTTATGCAGCGCCTGGCGCGTTATAGTGCTAGGCGTAGGGTGTTTTTGAGCTCTTGAAAGGTGACAGGCTTCACTAAGTGATATCGAATACCTGCCTGCAGCGACGCTTCTTTATCGCTTCTGTGGGCATTGGCCGTAAGGGCGATGATCGGAAGGTCAGGGTGACCTTCTTTCATTATTTTAGCGACTTCCAAACCATTGATATCTGGTAAGTTGATATCCAACAGCACACAGTCAAACGCATTTTCACTCACTCTAATAATAGCGTCGTCACCGGTGTAACTCACAGTAACTTCGTGGCCCATACATTGAAGCATATACTCCACCATTTCTGCATTAATGGGCTCGTCTTCTACCAGCAACACATTGGCCTTTTTCGTTGTTTCAACAACTCTTGCGTTACTTGCTGTAAGGTGATGGAGCGCATCTACAAAGCGGTTTCTATCGATGGGTTTAACAAAACTTTGATAGATGGGCAGTTCACTGTTTGCAATAATGTTGGCAATATCTGGGGTTGCTGACAGCACAATAACGGGCGGTACCCGTTCACCAAAAATCGCCTTAAGCGTCCTCACTAGTTCAAGACCATTCATGCCCGGCATATACAAATCGGCAATAATGCCTGAAAACTGGAGTATTTCTTCGTGCAGATTGAGCAAGTTCGCACCAGATGAAAACGTGCGTGCGCTAAAGCCCTCTTTGGTAATAATTGATTGTAAATGCAGCCTAGATATCTCTAAATCGTCAACTACGGCGAAGGTCGCATTAGACGGTGCTGAATTTGTAGCGGGAAGATCCTCAATAGGTTTCAGAGGCAGTAAAATTTTAAACTCTGTACCCACTCCAACTGTACTGGTTACCTGTAGTGCACCGCCCAGCTTATCAACGCTGCGTTTAGCTACAGATAAGCCAATCCCTGCACCCGGGAAACGTTGGCCAGTTGAGTGTTCGCCGCGATAGAAGCGTTCAAACATGCGTTTTTGCGTCGCCTCATCAATTCCTATTCCAGTATCACTAATTATAATAACGAGAAAAATCCCTTGGTTTTTCACCAAGGTTGTAACGGTGACGTCGATCAGTCCATTAGCCGTAAATTTAACGGCGTTATCAAGAATGTTAACTACCACTTTAGAAAGGGCGACAGGATCCGTTTCTGCGTAATGGGGCACACTGTGACTACAGTGCATATTAAATTCGATTTTTTTGTCTTTTACGCGTACAGAAAACGGCGAGATACATTCGTCGAGCAAGCTGATTAGGTCGACATCTGAAAAGTGCAGGTCGTCTTCAGTGTTATTGGTTAATACATCGGTAAGGTTGTTGGTAAGATTAAGAAGTCGATAGCTGGATTGTTCAGCCTGCTGAATTAGTCTGGTGCGCTGCTCTTCCATGTTAGGAATAAGTTCAAGAGCACTGATAATTGCACTTATTGGCGCTCTGAATTCATGGCTAATCAGCTGCAAAAACTCTTTGTTTTGCAAATCTCCATCGTCATCCACCATGGCAAGTCTCAACTTCGATTTACCAAACTTTTTAGGCGACTTGTTTGCGTTACTTTTGTAAAAAAGCCATGCAATAAAATACCAAAGTACAATGACGACTGCGCCCAAAATAGTAGTGAGAAGCATCTTATTGCGCAACGCCTGAATACGCAGTAACAACGCGTTTTCTTCCGCCTGCATGGCATTGATCATAGGCAGCAGGCTAAATTGCTGTTGAATACGTTGAGTTGCGTCGGCTATCGGTAACTCAATAAGAGTATGAAGTAAATCTAGTGTGGTTTGCGCGACCTGTCGTGCAGACGCGCTATTCAATCCTTCTTTTGCTATTGCAAAGTCTCTTTCGGATAAGACTGTGGGCGAGATTGCTTGGCCTGCACTACTGCGAAGGTATTCAGATATACCTTGAACGGTGACTTGTAGCTCGCGCTTTAAAATAGTGTAATTCGCGGGTCCAGAAAACGCGCTGCTCTCCATCCGAAACGTAAATTGATTGATACTAGACTCAGTGGCAAGAATATTATCCTCTAAATAACTCTGCTGCTTTAAGGCTGTTATGAGTGCTTGTTGCTTGCTCATCAGCGCGATTAAAACCGCAATGACAACCATAGCGATCAACAGTGCTGTAACACTCACTTTTGAAAAAGTGAATGTCCGCGAAATTGATGATGATTTGCGCTGCGACTGGCCAGCCTGGTTTGAGCTCACGTTCATCCTTGCAAGTAATACGCGGTAGAGATACCTACCTTAAATGTAGGCAACTAACGCTAACTTGCAAGGAAGTAGAATAAAATTACGGTGACTCAACGCGCTTTATGTGGTGCCTAATTGAATACAAAAAGCAAAGGCTGGGAATTACCATGACTGCTGTGAGAATAAAGAACAAGCTCCAATTGCCTTCAAGACTATCTACAACAAAGCCGCTGCTAGAAGCGACCAAGGTTCTGCCCGCAACACTCAGGGAAGCCATGAGTGCGTATTGGGTTGCACTAAACGCCCGATTACACAATAGTGAGATAAACGCGACCATAGCAACGGTGCTCCAAGCCCCTGTAAAGCCATCGACAATAACGGTTATGGCTAAAAGAGATGTGGAAGGGCCTGTTTGCGCGATCAGTGCAAATAGTAAGTTAGACGCGGCCATGGCCACACCCGCAATCATTAATCCGCGGTAAATACCGTAGTGAATGTTAACCAATCCACCTAACAGTGAAAACACAATGGTTACCCACCAGTTGAGCAATTTTGAGTAAGTAGCGATATCGCTATTAGAAAAGCCAATTTCTTTATAAAACACGATACTCATGCGGCCTAGAAAGGCTTCACCGATTTTAAATAGAAAGATAAACAGTAAAAACGACGCCGCTAATTTAACGCCGTTTCGATTGAAAAATTCGGCGAATGGCGTGACCAGAGTAGTTTGTATCCAGTGAAAAACGGGAGGCTGCTTTGTATCTTTGGCTGTTATCTTTTCAAGCAAGGCTTCGCGGTCAATTTGTGGCTCGTTCGCTAAACACGTGGCGCACATTAATAAAGCCATGAGAGCACCGAGTAAAAGATAAATGTTTGGCCAAGTCCAAGATGTCATGTCAGCCAAGAAGAACGGGATAGCACCAAGCCCGCCATAACCTGTCCACCAGCCAGCGGTGGCTACTGAAGACGCAGCTGACATGCCGTCTTTGTCGTCTTGGGCAATACAGTCAATGCGAAAACCATCGATGGCGATATCTTGCGTGGCTGAGGCAATAGCAATAAGCAAACCGATTAATGCAACATAAAACAAATCTTGGTCTGCAGTGAGTTGAGACATCACTAAACACAGCAAAACTACACAGCCTTGCATAGCGAAAATCCAACCTCGTCGTTGACCTAATAGTGGGGGCTTGATTTTGTCGACAAGCGGAGACCAGAGGAAATTAAAAGAGTATGTCGCGAAAATAATGCCGAATAAGCCGATGGCCGAGCGAGACAAACCTTCATCTTTGAGCCAAGCAGATAGCACTGAACCAATCATGATCCAAGGGAAGCCACTGGAAATGCCGAAAAGAAATATACTGAGGTATCGTTTGTCGTTAAACGTTTTTAAAGCGTTGAGCAAAACTGCGGCCTTAGGCAAGAATACAAAAGCATATTGAGCCATGAACCAGAGTGAGAAGCAATAACGCGTTGAAGTGAAAGTTTTACTATGGACGAATGCCTACGCAGTCGAGTGGGCAATGACCCAAACCTTCAAGGAAATTCACGCAGTTATTTAGTTCATCTACAAGAAACTGGTCGTTAATTAGCTTGTCTTCATTCCAATAATGCACTTGGTGAAGTAAATGCCAAAAAACCCGTTCTTTTTGTGTGTAGGGCTGCGTTAAGGTGTAATCAATTTGCCCCCATTCTTCCATACTATCCCAAAAGAATAGCTCGATCTCCTCGATAGGAAGCTCTCCTTGCCAAAATGCTCTCAAATAGAAACACAGCTGCTTTGCTTTGTTATCTACGAAATCTTGAACACTCACAAGTAACTCAACCGTTTATGTTTGCTAAAAGTATTATAGTTCATAACAATCTTACTGCTTAGGACAGAGGCTTGCTATTTACACCATTAAATTTAGGTAATTGTTTTGGATACTAATTTAGCGTAATCGGTTAATTATCGAATTACCAGCCTAGGTGGCGAGTCCAACCAATAGTGCTATTTGCAACTATCTGAATATGAGGGGATTTCTGAAACTCCTTTATACTAAAGGCTAATAAATTGCTGGGAATAATTATTTGCCGATAGTGCATCTTTAGTGCGTTTTTTGCGCTAATCTTTCGCTTTTGCGTGGTACTGTTCGCCCAGTCGTTAAATCCACTTAGTGACAGATCCAATATTGGAAAGCTGGACTGCGCTATATTATCTATAACTAATGTGTTCGTTGATTCTTCTGGCCAAAAAGGTGAAATGGCTACGAAAGTGTCTGGATGAAGTTGAGGCTGTTGCTCTACGACGGACAAGTAAGTTGTGGCCAGCATGCCTTGTGCAATGACCATACGGTAGCCTGAATTGTCTTGTAAATAATTATTCAATGCATTGAGTTGTAAACTCAGCGCTGAAGTTGCTGATTCAAAATTGAGATACTGCGTAAGTTGATTACTTCTGGGGTGGATATTTTGGGCTGACATAGACGTAGTTTCAGAGTCTGACATGTCGGTGTTTGTAGATTCAGCAGGTAGGTTCTGCTGGGACGTGACATTGACCGGCAAATTAAACGGACTTATCACTACATTCCAGCCTTTTTCAGCAAGCATGTTGGCAAGGCTATTTCCCTGCGCGAGCGTAAGGCTAGAGGGAAAAGGCTCTGTGAGTATGATAGCCACACCCAAAGGTAATGGTGTTTGCGCTTCAATTTCAATAATTGGGGATTCAACTTCTCCAATCATCAAAGGTTTCACTTCTCCAGGCAGATAGGCGTGACTAACATCTGTGAAAAAGTCACAGTGAGCTGTCATAGGCAATAGCGAAACAATAACAGCAAATGTTAAAAGGAGAGCGTGCCTTTTCATAAAATGTGGTTTGCCTTTACCTTAATCTGGATCTATTCAGCTTGGACAGCATCAAATTAATTCGTACATCAAGCGTTATACGAAGGTTATCGGCAGGGTGCGTTAAAACTAAAATGGAGTCTATTGATAAAGTTGAATAGCGTTAAAACGCTACTCAAAACTTTCTGAGAGCGGCTTTGGGCAAAACGGACTAAAAGGGATGGCGACATTAAAGTGCAGCCAATGCCCAAGTGTCGGGTGCGAAAGACTCAAGCTTTCAGCATGAAGCTGTAAACGAGGCGCCATGGATAACGCTTCTTCATGCGCATAGAGTCTATCTCCCAAAATAGGGTGACCCAAAGCAAGCATATGTACTCGCAGTTGGTGAGAGCGACCGGTAATGGGATAAAGGGCAACGAGAGAATAGGGTCGCTCTTTTTCATCCAGTGTGCGCTCAATGACGTCAAAGTGCGTTACGGCTTTTTTACCGCGCTCGAAGTCTACCATTTGCTTTGGCCTGTTTGGCCAGTCGCAAATAAGGGGAAGGTTAACCTCTCCGCTGTCTTGTTCTACATGTCCATGAACCCGAGCGAAGTAGCGCTTTTTAGTTTGACGTAATTCAAACTGTTTCGAGATATGGCGATGGCTGTCTTTATTAAGCGCCAGCACCAAAATACCCGAAGTCGCCATGTCTAAGCGATGCACTACTGTGGCGGTGGGATACACACGGTTCACCCGGCTAATCAGCGAGTCGCGGTGCTCTAATGCTTTGCCCGGAACGCTCAATAGCCCGCTAGGTTTATGCGCAACCACCATGTCCTCATCTTGATACAAAATATCAAGATAAGGTGTCATCGGTGGGTTATAAACAAAACTTGGGTTCGCCATTATGTACTCGTTACTTCACAGTCGCTTTTGAATGTTTAACCTTTCGAGGTTACGGGTTATTTACCACAATACGAATGGCGTCCAGCTGAACATCTGCATCCTGAATAACTTTATCAAGGGCGTTCATTTGCGTTTCAATAAACTCAATTTCGCTGTCACGTACTGCTGGGTTACGCTTTTGAAGATCGCGCAAGCGCTGTATTTCTTCGTTAAGCGTGCTGTGCATGCTGTTAAGTGCGTCGTGTTGCTTTTGGTTAGCTTGCTGATGGGCAAGCTTACGCGCCTTTTCAATGGCAAGCTCAAGCGGCTGTTGCAAGGCTTTTAGAAGCTGAGCCGAGATCTTACGTCCAATTTTACGCTTAACGTCGAAGCTCAATTCAGACGGGTTTCCTTGCGCATCTAAACACACTCGCACGGGCGTTTGAGGTAAGAAACGGCCTAACTGAAGCGCTTTAGGCGCTTGCGCCTGCAGCACAAACAACGCCTCAACCCAATAAGCGCCTTTTGGCAAAGACGGCTCGGCAATAAAGCCCATGCTGCTCTTTCCGTGCACGTCGGTGAGTACTACGTCCATGGCGGTATGCACAAGTGGATGATCCCAACTTAAAAACTGCACGTTTTCTAGCGTGGTGGCAACACGGCGCTTGTAAGTAACCGTCATGCCCTCTGGGTCAAGACCTGGAAGCTGGCTCACCATCGATTCAGTTGGCATAAGAATAAAGCAGTCATTGCCTTTTTCGTCCTGCTGAACACCAATAGCATCGAATACGCGACCCATAAAGCGCGACAAATCTTGTTCGCTATCAAGGGTGATAATGTCTTCAAGCAGTTGTTCTACGCGGCCCTCTCCCGAAGCATTAAGCTCTAGGAGACGATCGCGACCGGCTTCAAGCTGCGCTACGAGCTGGCTATTAAGCGTAACACTCATGTTCACTAGCTCGTCACGCGCGCTCATATCGTCAGGGTGTAAGCACGCACCAATAAGCAGAGGCTTAACGTCGTCGAATACACCAGAGCCCGTGGGGCAGGTCTTTTCGAAGGCATTCAGCCCTTCGTGATACCAATCTAGTAATACGTGCTGCGCGGTTTTCGCTAAATACGGCACGTGAATTTGTACGGTTTGGGTTTGGCCAATACGGTCAAGACGACCAATACGTTGTTCAAGCAGATCTGGCGTGATAGGCAAATCGAACAGCACCAAATGATGAGCGAACTGGAAGTTACGACCTTCGCTACCAATTTCACTACACAGTAGAATTTGTGCGCCGTCTTCCTCATCAGCAAAATAATGGGCCGCCTTGTCGCGCTCCACAATGCTCATGCCTTCGTGGAATACACTGTGGCGAATACCGGTTTGCGTGCGAATAACCTCACCTAACTCTTGCGCTGTACGGGCGCTTGCGCAAATAAGCAGAATCTTTTCTGGCTTAACGCTTTGCATGAAATCAAGCAGCCATTCAACGCGCGGGTCTTGCTTGGTCCAGCTGTTAACCACGCTTGCCATACGTTCAGGATACAGTGAATAGGTTAAGTCGCCGCCGCTCACTGCATCTGAATAAACCTCAGGCAAAGCCAGTTCGTAAGCGCTTAATTTACGCATCGGAAAGCCTTCGATATTGGCGCGGCGGTTTCTAAACAGCATACGACCTGTGCCGTGACAATCGATAAGTTGGTGCAGCAACGCATGGCGATTTTCCGGCGCACTTAAATCACCCGCATGTTCCATTACGTCAGGCGCGAATTCTGCGAGTTTGCTGCGTTGTTTGTCGTTAGGCTCGGCGTCTGAAAGTAATGGCGCTACCGCATCGGCCAGTTGGCTGTATTTCGATTCTTCATCTAAGAATGCATCGTAGCTATGGAAGCGAGCCGGGTCGAGCAGGCGCAAGCGGGCAAAGTGGCTTTCGTGACCAAGTTGATCAGGCGTTGCGGTAAGCAGTAATACGCCTGGCGTTTGGTTTGCCAGCGCTTCCACACACAAGTATTCGGCAGAGGGAGCCTCACTTGACCACGCAAGGTGATGGGCTTCATCGACAACCATTAAATCCCATCCTGCAGCTTGAATTTGCTGCTGGCGTTTTTCGCTCTTGCTTAGGAAGTCGATACTACAAAGTACTAGCTGGTCGTTTTCAAATGGATTCACAGCGCTCGCGTCAGATGTTTCGTCATCTTGTAAGCCTTCGCTCTTCTCTATAGCCTCGCAACGACTTTCATCGTAAATGGCAAAAGGAAGGTTAACGCGACGAAGCATTTCAACTAACCATTGGTGCATGAGCGAGTCTGGAACCAAAATAAGCACGCGCTCTGCGCGGCCTGTTTTAAGCTGCTGGTGAATAATTAACGCGGCTTCAATGGTTTTACCAAGACCTACTTCATCGGCAAGTAATACGCGAGGTGCGTGTCTGCCGCCTACCTCTGACGCAATGTGGAGTTGGTGCGGAATAAGCGATATGCGCGCACCTGCAAGACCAATGGTGTTTGAACGTAAGTAATCGTATTGATGATCTAAAGCACGCTCGCGCAAATCGAACCATTTAGGGTTGTCTAATTGCTGACTGAACAGGCGCTTTTCAGGTTGGTTCAAGCGAATGTGGCTGTCTAGCATGGTTTCAGGTAATCGCGCTTGCGCTTTGGTGTCTTCGCGAAGCCCGTGATAGATGAAAAGATCTTGGCTTTCTTCTTTTTCAGTAATGGTCATTTCCCAGCCGTCTTGGCTTTTGACCGTTTCGCCAATTTCAAAAATTAGTCGCGTAAGCGGCGCATCTTGCTTAGTATACTTTCGCGCTTCGCCTGTTGCTGGATACAACACTTCGACAGAACGGAAGTCGCTACCAATAACGACACCTAACCCCAGCTCTATTTCTGTGTTGCTTAACCAACGCTGACCAACTGAAAATTGACTATTTGAACTCATAAATCACCAACCTATTTTTCGGGGGGCGGTATTGTACGCATTGCGTTGTGATAAGTCATTAATACTAGCTCATTTGATTTGCGGTTGCAGGTGGGGGGATTGAGTACCTATGCCCTGCGTTAACAAGACGATTAGCACTAGTAGGCCTTCTTTGCTTCACAACGAGAATGCTGGTAGCAAAAGAATAAGAACGTTGACGTGCCCATCAGGCTTGCTTTGTCACAGGGTTGGCGTAAAACTGTCGTATCACTGACCATGGATATTTCTTACTGTTAACCGCGTTACGTTTTTAACGTATGTGAATCGCAGCTAACAGGAGGAAGCGCGAGATGGATATGAAAGTAGACAGTCAAAAGCTTATACAACTTCGCAATGCTAGGGCATGGAGTCAGCAGCATCTGGCAGATGTGTCTGGATTGAGTTTGCGTACTATTCAGCGAATTGAGAAAACACAATCTGCATCACACGATTCAATAGGCGCACTTGCTTCAGTTTTCGAAACGACGCCCGATGCGCTTTTAATGGGTGAAACCCATGCCACTACAAGTCATGCTCAAGGGCAGCCAACCTCGCAAACTTCTACTGCGGGCGAGAATGCCGCAGCTCATCATTCAATTAAGCTGCAGGGTGACCGGCCAACGTCGTTGAATCCCCAACATGTTCTTTGGATCACGCTAGCGCTCGCCATCAGTTTGTTCGTTGCTATTTATTATGCGCAAACGGTCAATGCAAACAATGGTAGCAACCAAGTAATTGAAGCTGGCAAGCCAGTTAATGTCAGTAGCGAAGTCCTTGAAGATGCAACAAGTTGGCTGGAACTTATCGACAGCGGTGAATATGAACAAAGTTGGAAAGAGAGTGGGGCTATTTTTAGAAGCGGTATTTCAATCGCTAAATGGACCGAGGCGATGCAGCTAGTCAGGGAGCCATTGGGGGCGGCCAAGTCGAGGGAAATCGCGTTAGCACAAGCGCCAACTTCACTGCCTGGATTGCCTAAAGGAAACTACCTAATTTTGTCGTTCACCACTGACTTTGATTCCCAGACCACAATGAAAGTAGAGACCCTTTCTATGGTGGAAGTTGATGGCGAATATAAAGCAATAGGCTACTTCATTAAGTAGCCTACCCAGGTAACTGGTACAAAGTTTCAATTCCTTGAATGGCTTTGAAAGCATGATCGCTCGTTGCATTGTTGATGGCTTTGATAAGTTCAGGTGCATTGTAGGGCTCTAACAAGGTTAGGAACGTCGCTGTACCAGGCGGCATGCCATTATTCACTGCTTTTTGAAGTCGCTTCCATACGGTGAACAGCGACTCCTCACCTAACGTTTTTTGTTGCACCACGCTATCGATGGCGCGGTGCATTATCATCCCGCATGAATAATAAAGATTGAAGTGTCCGTTTTTATAAGCACGAGCCAGCGTTGTCTGCGCCAGCCCTTCAGTACAGCTCTCGAAAGCGCGGGTCATTCGGCTTTCAACATAGCTATTGGCGTCTTCGTAGAGGAAGTTCATGGCGATTGCCGCAAAGTAGTCGGCGTTGCCCTCGTGCAGCCAAGACTGATCCTCGTTCTCTGATACACCTTCGGTACTGCCAGGCTGATATAAATGGGCGACTTCGTGAGCAAAGAACCAAAGTGTTTGGTTAACAAAGCTGCTGTTTTTGGCCTGCTCATTTAAGTCTTGTCTGTTCCAATGCATAAATATCTGGTTAGGTAGTGTTCCACCTTGTGTAGAGTGATCGTCTACGTTTGCGTAAGAGGCAAATAACATGGGCTTTTCGCCCTTAAGCGGATTAAGAGAATGGGAGAAAAACGCCATCATGTTGGGTATATCTTCTTCTAGCGAAGCTTTAATGCTTTCAGGAAGCCCGGGATCAATTAGGGCAACCACATCATCGGTAATAATTGGCTGTTGCTTACCCACATACACGACTCTTCCATCATTGTTATCTGTCCACGACACGCTGCTTTTCATTACTTTGCCATTCAACAATATGTGTTCATCACTGGGAACATTGAGTGTCAGGTGCCATTTATTATCTTCTTCAGTACAGGTATTAGCACAAGCAAACAGTCGTCCAGAGTGAAAGGCATTTCCACCATCAGAAAAAGGAGAAAATGGTGCGTAATCTTTACCCAAATGTTTATAGGTGGGCGTCAGAAAAAATGACACGGTAGAGAGGGGCTTGCCTGACTTCGAGCGCACAAGTTCTTGGTGTTTGGTGTCATCAAAGATGATTTCTATGTCGTTGTCTTGCGCGAACCAACGTGTTGTTCTTGATGTATCTGGGTTTCTAACAAAAGCCAGCGTTTTGGCTGGCGTAGTCAATGTGTAGGTGACTACCCATTTTTCAGACGTGTCAGCCGTGCTTTTCTCAACCTTGATTAGAATGTTAGCAGGGGAAGAATCATTGTGCGCTTGGCTATTCGCCCATGCAATTTCAGCGTTAAAGTACGCTAGTAGCGCTAACGTCATGCTTATGGCCGTTTTTATTTTTGTGATGTTAAGCCAATTCATAGCTGACCTTTCCCTGAGTGTTATTAATTTAAACGCATCCACTTTACTGAGGTGTTGTGGCATTGGGTTAGCACCCGTGTTTAATTCACCGCTTCAACAAATACACCTTAGCCTATTTGGGTATTAAAAACGCAACTAAAGCTGCGCTAACTGTAGTTAAAGTGTGAGCATTTGTTACGAACCAAGTATGCCAGTTTCTTGTTAATGCAGAATGGGAGCGCTGTGCTATCTCATATTACGTGAAGGGACTGCTCTTCGCTTATCACTTGCTCTAACGAAAAATAAAAAAGAAAAAACAGTGCTAAATCTCAAAAACTGGATTATGGTGGAATTAAGGGTTCGCTAATTTAACAAACGAACCTTTGAGGCAGAAAGAGTAGTACTGCTTCTCAGTCGACGCGAGTAGGGGAAGAAGTCCTGTTTCGAGCGGCATTCTCCTACAACCGTAACTGTAGCTTGTTAGCGCGTGCGTTCATAAATGAACAATACGTCTAACCTGGCTTTATTTACCGGAGTGAAGGATGCCAAGAAAAAATTCTACCGATACTAAGATTTACGTCCTCGATACCAATATTCTGCTGCACGAACCTCACGCTTTTCTCTCCTTTAAAGAACATGACGTTGTTATTCCAATGACCGTATTGGAAGAGCTCGACTACATCAAAGACAGCAAAAAAGACGTGGCGCGTGATGCACGGGTATCCATTCGGGCAATGGAGGATTTACTCCACGACGCAACGCCAGAAGATATGCTAGCGGGTGTATCGATGGAAGGGTTGGGCGCGGGTCAAACGGCACCTACAGGGAGTCTATCTATATTCGCCGACCTCAACATGGTTGAGGCTCAGCAAGTGTTTACCAGCAACGAGAATGACAACCGCATTATTAACGTAGCGCTACATCTGCAGAAGACTTTTGCGCCGCAGAAGGTCGTGTTGGTTACTAAAGATTTAAACATGCGCCTTAAAGCGAAAGGAGCAGGCCTTGCGCATGTTGAAGATTATCGTACCGATCAGCTTATTACTGACATTAAATATCTATCTCGCGGGTTTCACACCTTTGAAGGTAACTTTTGGGACAGCGTAAAGAGCGTGGATAGTCGCAGCGAAGGACGCGATACGATTCACACCATCCCCAAGTCTATGTTGCCAGAAGCGTATGTAAACGAGTTCTTACTAGATGAAAGTAAGCAATTTGCTGGCTTGGTAGAAGAGATTACCGACGATCACTTAGAGGTGTTGGATTTAGGTTACGAACGCTTAATGGGTCGCCACGCGTGGGGCATAACGCCTAAAAATATTGGGCAGGCAATGGCACTTCATGCGTTGCTAGACCCGCATATTGATATGGTGATCCTTACCGGCCCGGCAGGTAGTGGTAAAACACTTCTTGCGCTAGCAGCGGCCCTTGAAATGGTGGTAGAGCGTAACATGTATGACAAAATCATTGTCACGCGAAGCACGCCGGAAATTGCTGAGTCCATTGGCTTCTTGCCGGGAACGGAAGAAGAAAAAATGTTGCCTTGGTTGGCAGCAATTACCGATTCTTTGGAAGTACTCCACAAGCACGACGAAAATACCAAAGGTTCTATGAATTACATCATGGAAAAAGCCAACATTCAGTACAAGTCGGTGAACTTTATGCGAGGCCGAAGTATTCAAAATGCGATTGTGATTTTGGATGAGTCGCAGAACTTAACCGCGTCACAGCTTAAAACCATCATCACACGCTGTGGTGAAGGAACGAAGCTGATAGTGGGCGGAAACCTCGCGCAGATTGACAGTAACTATCTGAGCGCAGTGACCTCGGGGCTTACTTACTTGGTTGAGAAGTTTAAAGACTTTTCGGGCAGTGCCACCATTAACCTAGACGGCGTGGTAAGAAGTCGTCTTGCGAGTTTTGCTGAAGAGAATCTTTAACCTAAGATAACGCGTAAATTGGTAGTATTGTTTTTATAACAGAATACTGTCCTCACTGTTATACTCCGCTGGTGGGAACTATCGGAGTATAACGTGGCTAAATACGAAGTTTTAGCTCACCAACTTAAAGAGCAGATTGAGCGCGGCGTGTGGGTAGAAAATGAAAAGCTCCCATCGCTTCGCAAACAGGCAGCACAAACAGGCTTCAGCCTAATGACAGTGCTGCACGCCTATCAGATGTTAGAAAGCCAAGGCATAGTAAGCTCCCAAGAACGTTCGGGCTTTCTGGTAACAGCTAAAGCGAGCAATGCCTCAAAAGAACGTGTACAGGCCACAGAAGCCGTCAGCATTAACGACTTTGTATATGAAGTGCTGCAGGCCTCTCGCGACCCCCACATGTTCAGTTTAGGATTTGCTTACCCCGACCCAAGCCTTTATCCAAGGCAACATTTAAATAAGTCTATTGCAGCTGCCGCCCAGCAAATTTCCTTGACCAGCGCCATGGATAATTTGCCTCCAGGTAACCTGGACCTTAGAAAAATCATCGCTAAGCGCTATGCCGCCAAAGGCGTGAATATATCGCCTGATGAAATCATTATTACCGCTGGTGCGCTAGAGGCGCTGAACTTGAGTTTGCAGGCATGCACCACACCAGGAGACTGGGTGGTGGTCGAGTCGCCGGTGTTTTACGGAACGCTGCAGGCGCTTCAACGTTTAGGTCTAAAAGCGATTACTGTAACGGTATCACCCAACACTGGCCTGGATGTAGCTGCACTTGAGCGCGCATTTAAAAATCATAATGTGAAAGCTTGCTGGCTTATGAGCAACTTTCAAAATCCTGTTGGATACTCATTGAGTGACGGTCAAAAACAGCAGGTGGCCGCGTTACTCGATAAGTATAATGTTGCCCTTATTGAAGATGATGTGTATGCCGAGCTTTATGCTGATAAGCGTCCACCTCTGCCAATTAAGCATTTTATGAAAGAGGGAGATAGCATGTTGTGTTCATCGTTCTCCAAGTCTTTAGTGGCAGGGTACAGAATAGGGTGGGTCGCCGCAGGTAAGCGTGCCCTTGAAATACAAAAACAGCAGCTTATGAGTACATTGGCAACCAGTGCGCCGATACAGCTTGCGCTTGTAGACTATTTATCCACAAAAAATTACGAGTCTCATTTAAAGCAGCTGCGAAAAAAACTCATCGCTCGTAAGAAGACGATAACGGCGCTGCTTACCGACCTTCTATCAGACGTTGCGACTATTCATACACATAGCGGCGGCTATTTTTTGTGGGTGGAATGCCGGGGGCATGTTGATGCAATGGCTATTTATAAAGAAGCGTTGCGTTTACACATCACCATTGCGCCAGGAAAACTGTTTAGCTTAACCAATGAGTTTAACCATTGTTTTCGTTTAAATGCATCGTTTGCTCTGAATGAAGCGAAGCGCAATCAACTGCTTAAGCTTTCGCTATTTATAAAAAGTCTTTCATAAATAACGCGTTATCACTCTGTGTAACGCAAACCGTAGTTTTTGCACATTATGTATAGGGTGCAGGTTTGAAATAAGAAAAACATCCACCTTAAAAATCTGCGACTTCAAAGCCTACGCCTTAAATATCTGCGCCTTAAAAACTATTGCAACTGATCTATAAAGAAAGCCCTAATCTGTTTCTATTTTAACGGCCTTAAATCCCTACCATTAGCGCAAAATTTTCGGAGAAAGCTAATGACGGCAGTTAAAATTCGGCAAGAAGACATCATTGCTTGTACACCCGTAGAAAGCAAAAAAATCTATATCCGTGAGGAAACTGGGCACTTTCAAAAAATACGTCGATACTTGAATGTAGTATTAGTGACGCTGTTTGTTGCGCTCCCCTTTATTCAATACCAAGGACAGCAGGCGATTTTGTTTGATGTGGGGCGTCAAACCCTCACGCTTTTTACATGGGTGTTGTATCCACAAGACCTCATGATTTTTGCCTTTCTGTTTATTCTTGCGGCTTTTGTTTTGTTTTTAGTCACCCGTCATTACGGGCGAGTATGGTGTGGCTTTACTTGCCCTCAAACCGTATGGACTCTCGCTTTCAATTGGGTAGAGCGCCGTATTGAAGGTACGCACAATCAAAGCAAGGCTTTAGATAAGCAGCCTAGCTCACTAACAAAAGTAGTCGTAAAGGGGGCAAAACACAGTGCATGGTTGGTATTGAGCCTTATTACTGCGCTGGTTTTTATGTCTTATTTCTATCCGGCATCTCGTCTATATACGGAGTTTTTTACGTTCTCTGCGCCTGCGTTAATTTCAGGCTGGACAATGTTCTTTGCCGTTTGCACTTATGCCAATGCCGGTTGGCTTCGAGAGAAAATGTGCACGCACATGTGCCCCTATTCTCGCTTTCAAGCTGCGATGTTTGATAACAGTACGTCATTGGTTACTTACAACGAAACCAGAGGAGAAAGTCGCGGACCAAGGAAGCGTTTTTCACAGCACAAAGACTTGGGCGATTGTGTGGATTGTAATTTATGCGTTCAAGTCTGCCCAGCAGGCATCGATATTCGTGAAGGAATTCAGTACGAGTGCATTAACTGTGGCCTGTGTATTGACGCATGCGACAAGGTCATGGCCAAATTTGGCTATCCACTCAAACTTATCAATTTTTCGCGAGCCGGCAGAAATTCGGGGCGTAAATTCACTAACTATCTTTACGGCGCCGCAATCATTGCCATACTGCTCGCAATGGGCGAGTGGGCTATCGACAGGCAGGACTTCGAAGCTTCAATTAGCCGTGACCGCAACGCGCTTTACAGAGAGAACAACGCGGGACACATTGAAAACACTTATACGTTAACCGTTTTAAATAAATCCCGCGTGGCCAAAACCTATGAAATTGCTATAGAAACGCCATCAGATATGCAGCTTATTAACGTACCGACTATAAACGTAGCACCAGGCGAAAAGCGAAATGTGCCGTTTTCAGTTGAAGCATTGTCGCCAATGGCTAATACCATGCAATCTGTTAGCTTTGTTATTATCGATAAATCTACCAACAGTGTGATTGGCAATGAAGTGATGTTCTATTCAGGGAATAACAGGCAAATGTAGATGAAACTTACTCTACTACTTCTACCTGGTAGCGCCCGGTCACAATGTTGCGCTCTGTATCTTCGGATACTTGCCCGAAAGGAATGAGTGCCGGACCCGTAGGATCATAGAGCACGTAAACGTCGCCATCGTGCTCTATGGTTCGGTCATCTGCCATGGGGGTTAATGCAATTCCAAGCAAGGCATGGTTGGGCAGGTAAAGTACAATCATCTTTGTAGTGGGTAAAAAAGCTCTTACCATTGAAGACGCTAACACTGCTTTACTGTCACAGTCCCCTAGGTTCTGCATAAGCACACTTATGGGCGGCGCATACCCAGAGCCATTACTCACTACTCTATCTTCTAACGTGTCGTAAGGGATGCTTTGCAGCCAACTGAGAATTAAAGAAAAATAGGCTCTAGAATCTGACTCAGACGCAACTTTCTCGTAAAACGCTTGAGAAACGGACACCAAAGGTTTTACTGACTCAGAGATGTAACGCAGGTGATCTGGCTTTATGGCACTTTGGTTAAATATGGTCGTAAAGCGCGTGAAGTAATGTTCATGCAAGTAGCTATCGTAAGCGTTTTGCTGTACGTCACGTAAATGCGCTTGAACGTCTTCTATTTTCTCTTCGTCAGTCCCCGACACTTTAATATTAATGGCTTCTCTCAAGGGCTTGATTGTTATTTTTGCGTCCTTGGGGTCGATAGCCTTTGCTGCTTTGGTCAACGCAACAGTCACGTGTCGCTGTGCTATTTTGGGCTTATAATTAGTTTGCCTGAGCGGCAAGTCTTCAATTGACTCAAAGGGAATTTCAAACCTGAGGTTATGTCGCTGCTTCGCACCGTCAATCCATTCGTAATAGAACTGCATGCCGGTATCAGTCTTCTTTCTTTTGAACTCGAGTTGTTCAGAAAGCGCATGCTGAACATGGAAAACCACAGGGATCGTAGCGAGACCAAGGTATCTCGTTACCTTGCTAATAAAGCGCCAAATGTTCTTTTTTTTCGAGGAAGTATGAAGCTTCATTGTTATCGTGGGGTTAACTCAATAATTGATCACTCATTTTGTGAGTATGCGCGTGAAAATGAAAAAAACAAGGCAAAGGCTATTTTGAAGCCTTTGCTAGGGTAATGGGTCGTGCCGGCCCATTACCCTAGCAAAGGGCAGTGAGCGTTAATAATGCATTGAGAGACCTTGGGATTGTGCTACTTGATTCAAAAACTGTCGATTAGTGGGTAAACCACTGAGTTGTTGCTGAATACTTTGTACATGTTTTGCGTAGGCGTGCCGCTGTTCAGGGGTGTGTAAATTAGCTTGATAGACATCATTGTACTGCGACCTGAATCCCATGCCGTATAGAACAAACAAATAGCTGGCAGCGGGGAACAATTCCTCACGAAGTTCAAAATCAGATGAAATAGGGCTGCGGCTTTTCCACAGGGTTAGCCAATCTTGTAACTGGGTGGAGCAGCTCTCTTGGTTCCGCATATCACGCCAGTAAGCAGAAGCTTCACGTTCACTCAACACATAATGAAGCTTTAGGAAGTCGACTATTCTTTCCCATTTTTTTTCAAAAGCCTGATTAAACTGTCGACCAGCCGCTTGGCATTCTTTATATGTTCTAGGCAGTTGTTTTGCTATATGGGTGGCAGATAATTCAATCATAACAAGCGCCGACGCTTCCAAAGGTTCTAGGAAGCCAGCGGATGTGCCGATGGCGACACAATTCTCTACCCAAAGCGTTTTACGGTAGCCCGGTGAGAATGTGATCTTTCTCGCTTTGCTAACATCCACATCAGCGGTTTTCTTGTCGTGCTTTAAGTAGGTCTCCAGTGTTGCTCTTGCTTCATCTTCACTGCAATGCGCCGAGCTATACACGTATCCCACACCTTTTCTCGAAGGCAAACCAATATCCCAAATCCAGCCACTGTCTTGAGCTGTTGAGTGTGTGGTAGAGGCAATATCAACTGAGCTGTCAACGTAGGGAGCTTGGATTGCGATAGCACTGTCGTTGGCCAGTACGTTGGAGCAAGATGTTAAGGGGACACCATAGTGCTGACCAATTAACCTTGCCGCAAAGCCTGTACAATCTATGAATAGATCACCAGTAATATTACCGTGTTCACGACCCACTATTGCAGCAATAGGTTCTGAAGATGAGCCAACCACATCATCCACATGATCCACAATATGTTGAACACCTAAAACCGTTGTCGCGTGCTTTTGAAGTAAGGCTGCAAACTTGTTTGCGTCAAGGTGATAACCATAGTTTGCAATGCCAGCATACGCAGGCGTTTGACGCTGCTTGGGGGCGAGGTGGTGGTCGCATAATGCGGCCTGGGAACATACGGCATGTGCAAAATCTTGCTCTGCTGCGTAGCTTTGCCACCATGCCGCAACGTCGCTTTCAAAGTACCTAAATGGCAGGCTGAAAGGGTGGTAGTACTGATGTTCAATGGTGTCTGAGCGCCAATTGTGAAAACTGGTACCCTGCTTAAAAGACGCATTGCACTGGGCTAAAAAGGTTTCTTCACTGATACCAATTTTAAGAAGCGTACTGCGCATAGTAGGCCACGTCCCTTCGCCTACACCCAATATACTGACATCTGGTGACTCAACTAAAGTGACACTAATATTGTCATCGTGCTTGTGCGTTACAGCGATGATTGAAGCGGTTAACCAGCCAGCGGCACCACCACCTACAACAACAATACGACGAAGGGCGCTATTCGCTTGATGCATATTTTTCCCAAAGCCTACTTTATGAAAACAAAATGTTAATGATTTGGTTTTTCTTAAATGTATATTAAATGGGACTTAAATGTAAGTGGAAACGTTTACATAATTAGTCGGTAGTCAGGAAATAGCGCAATTAACTACGAGTACAGGCAGCATTGTTTACTGCCAATAATACACAGGGAAATTATTGGGGCAGATGTTGGTAGTCGGTTGGGAAATTGCGGCAGAGCAATGTTGAAGAGGAGGTAAGTCGAAGCCGACGTTCATAAACGGAAAGCTGGTACAGAGCCCCTTTATTTACACAAAGGGGCAGGAAGGGATTATTGGTACCAGTTTAGCTCGTCACGTAAACTAACAACTGAACCGACGATAATAAGTGTAGGAGGCTGTAATTGCGCCTCTTCTTGCTTAGCCACAATATTGCTTAGCGTGCCTGTTAGTACCGCCTGCTTTTCGGTAGTCGCCGATTGAACTAAAGCGATAGGCGTATTGGCATCAAGACCGTGTTCAATGAGCTTTTCGCAGATAATCGGCAAGCCTGTCAAACCCATATAAAACACAGCGGTTTGATTCTTCTGTGCAAGGGCTGGCCAGTTGAGGTCGATAGTGCCATTTTTTAGGTGACCGGTGGCAAATACCACGGATTGTGCGTGATCGCGGTGAGTTAGGGGAATACCCGCATAGCTAGATGCCCCGCTTGCTGCGGTAATGCCCGGCACAACCTGAAACTCAATACCGTGCTTAATGAGGGTTTGAATTTCTTCTCCACCGCGTCCAAATATGAATGGGTCGCCGCCTTTTAGACGCACTACGCGATTGCCTTTTTTGGCCTCATCAACCATTAGCTGGTTAATGTCGTCTTGAGGAAGCGTGTGATTGCTTTTGGCCTTACCCACGTAGATTTTCTCAGCGTCACGGCGTACAAGCTCAAGAATTTGCGGCGATACTAAGCGATCATAGACTACCACGTCGGCCTTTTGCATTAAGCGCAAGGCGCGAAAGGTAAGAAGATCGGGGTCGCCAGGACCTGCTCCCACCAAATACACTTGCCCTTCTACTTTTTTGTCCTGAGCCGCGGCTTGCAGTGCTAATTCGAATGCATCATCGGCTTTGCTGTCTTGGCCCTTTTCTACCATTTCAGCAATGTCACCATCGAGCACGTCTTCCCAAAAGTATCGGCGAGCGGTAACGCCATTAAGCGTTTGTTTTACTTTTTCGCGGAATTTTTCAGAAAATGCGCCAAGTCGACTTAAGTTAGCAGGCAGTACAGTCTCTAACTTTTGACGTAAATAACGAAGCAAAACAGGCGCTACACCACCACTACTCATAGCAATAACGATAGGAGAGCGGTCAACAATAGAGGGGGTGATGAATTGGCAAAGCGGCGTATTGTCCACCACGTTCACCAACACTTTGTTAGCGCGTGCTAAGTCGTGAATATGTTGATTAACATCGCCTTTATCTGTGGCAATGAAGACCATATCTTTATGGGTGAGATCACTATTTTCAAACTCGCGTTCAATAAGTGTCACTTTCTCATTTTGCGCCAATTGCTTCACCGTATCGCAAACCCAAGGCGCCACCACGGTGATGGTCGCAGGTGTCTTCATAATAAGCTCTAGCTTACGGGCAGCTACTTCACCAGCCCCAACAATTAGAACATTGAGTTTTCTGGCGTCTAGGAATAACGGAAAGTAATCCATAAAGGTTTTCTTAGCTTCAAATACAAAAAAAGAACTGACACTATTTTGCGCCAATTCTTTTTAATTAGAAAACAACGAAAACAGCCTTTATATTGCTATTAGTTATATAAAGGCTGAATGTATTGCTATTCAGTTCTTACGCTTACGGTTTTCGCGATCTCCGCGATTAGGGCGGTCTTCACGATTGCCGCGAGGCGCTCTGTCACCACGGTTACCACGATCGCCACGACCTTTAGCCGGCGGTGTATCTGACCATTCGCGAATGTTTAAACGCTGACCAGCAACACGGGTGCCCTGTAGCGTATCGCGCGTTTCCTTAGGCATGCCTTCAGGAAGGTCTACCGTGCTGAAGTTGTCATAAATTTCGATAGCGCCAATGTGCTTCGAATTTATGTTTGCTTCATTAGCAATAGCGCCAACGATATTTCCAGGCTTCGCACCATGTACGTGACCTACTTCAATGCGGAAGCGCTGCATGCCTTCTTCAGGCTTGCGGTTTCCACGAGGTACTCTTGGCTTTCTCTCACGACCATCACGGTCACGAGAGTTTCTCTCGCGGCTGTCGCGCTGAGGCTTGCTGTTAATATCTGGACGATCTGATTCTTTAAGAATTAACGGTTCGTCGCCTTGCGCAATTTTAAGCAGTGCCGCCATCAATACTTCAGGGGACGCTTCGTTTTCTTCTTTAATCATCTCAACAATAGGCATTAGTGATTCAATGCTATCGTCTTGGGTTGCTTCGGCAACTGATTGTTTGAAGCGGCTTAAACGTGTTTCATTAATTTCGCTAATTGAAGGAATTGGCATTGCTTCAATTGGCTGCTTGGTAGTTTTCTCGATAGAGAATAACAAGCGCTTTTCGCGATGAGAGATAAATAGGATCGCATCACCTTGACGACCAGCACGACCAGTGCGGCCGATACGGTGTACGTAAGATTCACTGTCGTACGGGATATCGTAGTTGATAACGTGGCTTACACGCTCAACGTCAAGACCACGGGCTACTACGTCAGTAGCTACAAGAATGTCGATTTTACCCTGTTTAAGTTTTTCAACAGTGCGCTCACGAGCAGCCTGAGGAATATCACCGTTTAGTGGTTCTACGTCGTAACCACGAGCAGAGAGTTTATCTGCTAGTTCAACCGTAGCGGTTTTCGTACGTACGAATATGATCATACCGTCGAACACTTCCACTTCCATGATACGCGTTAGCGCTTCAAGCTTGTGGTGTGGTGCAATTTGGCAATAACGCTGGCGAATGGTGCTAGCTGTACTTACCTTAGACGCAATTTTAACGTGCTTAGGGTCTTTCAAGTATCGCTGAGTAATCTTCTTAATTGGGCCAGGCATAGTTGCCGAGAACAGTGCGGTTTGGCGCTCTTCTGGTGCGTGGCTAAGAATAAGTTCAACGTCATCGATAAAGCCCATACGAAGCATTTCGTCAGCTTCGTCTAGCACTAAGAACTTAAGTTCGCTTAAGTCTAGCGTTTTGCGCTTAATGTGGTCGATGATACGGCCTGGTGTACCTACAACAACCTGAACGCCGCGCTTAAGCTGGCGAATTTGGTTGTCGTACGACTGACCGCCGTATACTGGAAGTACTTTAATTTTTTGACTAAAGCTCGCATAAACCTGAAACGCCTCTGCAACCTGAATAGCTAGTTCACGGGTTGGGGCCAATACCAGTAATTGCGGCTTACGTTCTTCAGGATCGATATTTGCCAACATGGGCAGGGCAAACGCAGCGGTTTTTCCTGTCCCTGTCTGTGCCTGACCGAGTAAATCGTGCCCTTCAAGTAAAAGAGGAATACTCTCAGCTTGAATAGGAGACGGTTTCTCGTAGCCAACTTTTTCAAGGGCTTGTAAGATAGGTTCTGGTAAATTGAGGTCTTTAAATGTCATGTCGACAGTTGTGGTCATTAAGGATCCTGGTGCATTAAGTAAGGAGGGTGCGGCATACGATTAAACCGTACTTTTTCGGTTTATTATCGCAAGACGCTATACAGCGATGAACTGGCCTTTCGGGCGAGTTTATGAAGCGTATTCGTAGCGTATTTCGCGATATGCTTGCCAGCAGTGTTGCAAAAAACCATATTATATTCGAATAATGGCAAGGTTGCCACGAAATTGCACAGTTTAGATGAAATAATAGACAGTAAACCATGCGCTATTTTCAATGTGTAGCGATGTGACAATAAAAAGTTGAGGTAGGGCAAGGAATTACAATGACAAAAATGAAACCCAATACATTACTTAAACGCACAACGTTAGCGGTAATGCTGACCAGCGCGCTTTTATCTGGATGTAGTGAAAAATCAGTGGAAAGCCATTTGGCAGATGCAAGGAACTACGCCTCTTCTCAACAAATCGACGCCGCCATTGTTGAATATAAAAACGCCATTCAAAAAGCGCCCGATGCCGCAGCACCGCGCTTTGAACTTGGCAAGCTGTACTTGCAGCAAAGTAATTTTTCAGCTGCTGAAAAAGAACTCAACAAGGCAATGGAACTTGGGCATCCTGTTAGCCAAGTCATTCCTCTATTGTCGGTCGCTTACCAACAGTCAGGGGCAGAAAATGCGCTGGCCGAAGTAGATTATCGCGCAGAAGGGATGTCAGCAGTTGAATCAGCCGAGGTGGGTTTTTATAAGCTACAGGCTTTAATGCAGCTAGGTAAAAACGAAGAAGCTCAAACGCTACTGGCTGATTTATCAACCCTAGATACGAGCTCAGTCTATAAAGGCCTTATTGACAGTTATGCCTTTGTTTTAGACAACGACATGGATGGAGCGCTAGCCGCCACCGAGAAGCTGCGAGAACAAGCCCCCACCAATAAAGACGTGCTACAACAGCTAGCAAAAATTTATCTTCAAAAAGGTGAGCCGAGTAAAGCTGCCGAAGTCTACGGCGTGTATGTGAGTCAGTATCCTGACGACGTAACCAGCAAATTTGCCTATGCAGCGCTACTGATTGAAATAAGAGAGCTCGACAAAGCAGAACCTATTGTAGATGACTTGTTGACCTTAAATGAAAACCATCCGCTGCTTAATACCTTTAAAGGCATCATTGAGTCGGCCAACGAAAATTATGCTAAGGCCCTCGAACACTTGGAAATTGCCGTTCAAAATGGAAGAAGTGATCAGGTCGTGCGTTTGGTTGCGGGCTTCAGTGCATATCAAATTCAAGACTTTGAAGCGGCACAGCGTCACCTGACAATGGTGGCTTCTAGTCTTCCTGATAATCACCCTGGTCTTCGTATGCTGGCAGACAGCATGCTGCAGCTCGGTGAAAATGATGAAGCGCTTGAAGTATTAGCGAGGGTAGAAGGCGAGCAAGGTATTGATGCCGCACTATTCTCTAAGGCAAGTTATCAGCTTTTAAAAGACGGTAACGTAGTCGGTGCACAGCAAATGGTGGCAAAGTCTGAAGCGGTGAGTACCACGGCAGAAGACTTATCTCGCTTAGGTGTTTTGCAGTTATCACTAAATGATATTGATGGCTTAGTTAATCTTGAACAAGCCGTAGAGCAGTCGCCAGAGTCTGTAACGTCACAGGCTACATTACTTCGCGCCTATATTGCTACTAGTCAGCTTGAAAAAGCAAAAAGTGCGGCGAAAGAGTGGCATGAACAGTCACCTGAAACTGCAGCTCCGCTTATTTACCTAGGGAATATTGCGACGGCAGAGGGAGCCTACCAAGAGGCCGCCCAATATCTAGATAAAGCTAGCGAGCTAGAAGGTGCAAAGAATGAGGTGTTTTACTCTCGCGCTAAATTACTGGTAGCCGAAGGTAAAAAAGATAACGCGATTTCTTTTGTTCGCGCCTTTATTGATAAGAACCCCGCCGATGTACAGGCGCTAGCGCTTTGGTTTGCCCTTGCAACGGAAAAGGGGAACGCACAGGACGTTATCAAGCATACTCAAACACAGTTCAATACCAATAAAACAAATCTGAACTTAAGACTTCTTCTTGCAAGAATGTACTCGTTAAACAGTCAGCTTGATAAAACGGTTTCGCTTTTGTCAGATGTAGAAGGTAATGAAGCGTCGCCACAAGCGTTTTGGAACTTAAAGGGTCAAGCGCTTATCGCCACCAACAACGTAGAAGACGCGACAGCGTTTTTTGATCGTTGGCTATCGTTTTACCCGCAAGATAAAAATGCGGTATTGGGTAAGTTGTTGATTGTCGACTCTCAAAAGCAATTTGATCAGGGGCTGACGTTAACCAATAAGGTGTTGGCTAAACGTCCAGATGCACAGTTAACCTTATTGAAAGCTTATTTTCACAGCCGACTTGGGCAGGCAAAACCTGCATGGGAAATCATTAATAGCACGGCCGATGATGTTAAGACTCTGCCTTTCGTTAGAGGCGTAATAGCGCGCTTACATCTTATCGATAAAGCGCCTGAGCAAGCTGTAGAGCATGCCAAAGCCGCCTATGACGCTACGCCTAACTCAGATAACGCTTTGTTGTTGATAGCGGCGCTTGAGATGTCGGGTAAAAAAGCTCAGGCATTTACGTTTCTTGAAAAACACGTTCAGGCGCACAGTAACGACATTCCAAGTGCCATGTTGTTAGCAGAGCGTCAAATCGGCAATGACAGAGCTGCAGCCATTAAAACCTATGAGCAGGTGCTAACTAAAACACCGGATAACTTTGTTGTTTTAAACAACTTAGCGTATTTGGCGTTTGAAGATAAAAACCTTACTCGAGCCGAAGAACTTGCTAAAAAAGCTGTATCGCTGCAACGTGAGAACGCTGACGCAGTAGATACGCTAGCGCAAATTTATGTGGCTAAAGGTGATAAAGCCGCTGCCCTCAAACTGTACGAAGAAGTTTCTGCACGTCCTATTGCGAACGACGATGTGTATTTAAACCACGTGAGTGTGTTGCTTGAACTCGATAAAAAAGCGCTCGCCTCGCGCAAGCTAGCAAGTCGAGAGTTTAAGTCCGAAGCTGCAAAACAAAGGGCTGAGTCGCTTAAGCAGCAGTACGGGCTTTAGGCTCGTATAGCTTATTATGCTTTAGCTTAGATCTAAACATTCCATTTGCGAGAAACGAAAAAGGCCACATCAATGTGGCCTTTTTCAATCATGCTATTGGAGCAAAACGCGCCTAGCTGGTTTTGCTTACTGTGCTATGTTCGTTATTAGCAGTAATCTGCGCCTTTAACTCTCGTAGTTCTTTCATGACATCTTGAAGGGTTGGCTCTACGTTTCCTTGTGCAATTTGCTCTTCAAGTAAAGCGGCTTCTTTTTCTGCTCGTGCTTTTTCGTTTTCTCTTTCCATCACGTTCACCACGATCCCAATCACCATGTTCAAGAACGCGAACGCAGTAAAGAAAATAAAGGTAAGGTAGAAAATCCAGCTTAGCGAGTAAACCTCCTGAGTCTCGTACATTACATCGGTCCAATCTTCGAATGTCATAATTCTAAAGAGCGTTAGCATCGAGATAGTGATATCGCCCCACAGCACGGGATTGATGGTTTCGAATAAAGTACTGCCTATAGCTGCGTAAATGTAGAAAATGATAAACATCAACAGCATGACATATGCTAATTGGGGCAGTGCTTTAACCAAAGAAACTAATAAGATCCTGAGCTCGGGAATGATCGAAATCATACGCAATACGCGGAACACACGCACCAAACGGGCGATAAGTGCCAGTTCGGTATCGTCTGCCGGAATGAGACTAATAACCACAATCAGTGTGTCAAACCAGTTCCAAAAGCTCTTGAAAAAGTAGCGTTTACGTTTTTCAGCCAAAAATCGTATGGTGATCTCTGTCAGGAAGAATGCACTGATAAACCAATCTAAGAATAACGTGACGGATGACATGCCTGCTGGCAATTCATAGGTTTTGGCACCTACGAGAAGCGCTGAAATAACGATAACGCTAATTACAAAGGCTTCGAACCATTTATTGGCTCGAATGCGCTCAAATTTATTTTGAAGTTCAGAGGCTTGCATTTCTATTTATCACTCAAAGAAAAACCAAATAACCAAAGGCTTGTGGTAAGCGCGATTGGCGGTATACTAAATAATCAGTAGTGCTGAATAAAGGCACTTATTGCTTACAAATGTAGGGGCACAAAAGGCGTTTTAAAACCTGTGTCGCCACACGTGACCTAAACGTTTATCTAGCCAAATACATAGGCTTAAAAATAAAGGGCATAATCATGGATGATGAATTACGGTTGTTGCAAGAGAAATTGCATATCGTGGCTGAACGCCTATCTAATTTCGCGCCAACAAAACAAAATGCTGAAGCCTTGCGCGCAGAATATCGCCAACTGCTCAGTGCACTAAAAAGATTTACGCCCGCAGCGTAGCATTCCTTTCTCATCACCGTTTGGATAGAGCCTGCTTTTGCTATCAACTAAGTAAAACTAGTAGGCATAAAAAAGGGCAGCATAGGCTACCCTTTCATTCTTTTGACAGCGCTTGGCGCAATCAACTACTTAATGTTAGCCATTGGTTTTGGTTTCTGCTGGCTTAAGACCACGGTTGATCATAGCCACATCTTCACCTGTCAATGTACCTGCCGCTTGCTTAAGCGTAACCACTGACTGAATAAAGTCATAGCGTGCGCCCGCAAGGTTACGACGAGCGTCAAACAAGTTACGGGTGCTGTCCAATACGTCAACAATAGTACGTGTACCTACATCAAAGCCCGCTTCTGTGGCTTTAAGTGCGCTATCTGCAGACACCACTGACTGCTCAAGAGCACGAATAGTAGAGATAGACGCTTTTACGTTATTAAACGAGCTACGAACTGACTGTACCGTTTGACGATACGTCTGCTCTGCGGCTTGGCTGGCCGCTACGTAGTTGTACTTCGCTTGCGACGTTTGCGCGCTTACGCTACCGCCTTGATAGATTGGAACGCTGAGCGTTACACCTATAGACTTACTATCAAGGTACGGCGTGTCGTAAGCAACGGGTGCGGTTTGACCATCATCAGTAATAAACTCACCTTCAACATCGTCTTTAGAGCGGCCATATCGACCCGACAATGCCAAGGTTGGTAAGTGGCCTGAACGTGCAATGGCGATGTCCTCTTTTGCCACGTCCATGGCCAAACGGTCAACTAATAGAGCAAGGTTTTGGTCCTGCGCGGTCTCTAGCCAGCTGTCTACCGTTTCTGGTACTGGCATAGTCGCAGAGAAATTCTCTGTATTTAGACCGAAAAGGCGGTCGTGGTACTTGCCGGTAATAACACGAAGTGCTTCAAGGGCAAACTCAAGCTGGTTTTTCGCTTGGATTTCTTGAGCTACTGTACTGTCGTAGTTCGCTTGTGCTTCGTGTACGTCAGTAATAGCTGTTAGCCCAACCTCGAAGCGCTGGCGTGTTTGCTCAAGCTGACGCTCAATGGCGCGTTTTTCAGCACCTACAAATTCTACGTTGTCACGAGCGCGCAATACGTCAAAGTAAGCTGTAACCGTACGCACGATAACGTCTTGCATGCTAGCGGCAAGTTGTGCATCGCTTTGTTCTGCAATTTTTTCGGCGCGATTCAAGTTAAGCCAGTTTGCGTGGTCATAAAGCGACATTGTTAGGGAAATACCATAATCCGTGGTGTCGACAGTAGTATCTGATGTAAAGGACGTATCCGGACCAAGCTGCTGAAAGCGTTCAGACTCGGCGTGAGTGTAACCCACAGAGCCAGAGATTTGGGGTAGTAGGCTTGCGCGGCTAAGACTGATTCCTTCGAACGCAGCATCACGTTGCGCTTTCGCTTGGTTTACCAATGGATCGTTCGCCAGTGCTTGTTGATATACCTGCATTAGGTCATCGGCTAGCGCACCAGTTGTCATCGAAACACCGATAACTAGCGACAGAAGTGTTCGTTTCATGCTTACGTCTTCCTGTTGTGTTCAAGTTGCGTCGTCGTTTATTCGTTGAGACGACTTATTAAAACCAAGTGTATGAAAATTCAACCACAAACCGAAAGTCCAAACTCGTAACAGTATTCGATTAACTGTAACAGAATATGTGATCTACCCACGCAATTATTATAGTAATAGACGACTTGTAATATGAGTTTTCTGTTATTCGCTCACACGCCGTATCGCATTTTTCATGCGTATACATGGTTGGTGTGTAAATGTACTATGTATGATAAATCTATTTGAACCATAAGTGTCAGCAAATGAGCAAGGAATTCCTTTCATTTACCTCAAATGACGTCGAAATTACCGACATTAAGCCAGTGTATCGTGGTTTCTTTACCATGAATCAGTATCAATTTAAGCACAAGTGTTTTAATGGAGAATGGAGCGACACGGTCACGCGAGAAATATTTGAACGCGGTCATGCGGTGGGGGTCTTACCCTACGATCCTGAACTCCAAGAGTTTGTGCTCATTGAGCAAGTTAGAATTGGGGCATTAGCCACATCTTCAAGCCCTTGGTTAATAGAAATTATCGCGGGCATGATCGACAAAGGAGAAACACCGGAGTCTGTATGCCATAGAGAGTCGATGGAAGAGGCAGGTATTACCCTAGATAAATTAACCAAAGCGCTGAGTTATTTATCGAGCCCGGGCGGCACGACCGAAAGATTACACATTTTTATAGCAAAGACTGATGCTAGCCAAGCGCAAGGCATTCACGGCCTAGAAAGCGAGTCTGAAGACATTAAAGTACATCGAATAAAAGAAAATACCGCCCTTGAATGGTTGGAAAATGGCCATATTGACAACGCCGCAGCGGTAATTGCGCTACAATGGTTCTTTATGCACAAAACACAACTTCTGGAGCAGTGGCAGACATCGTGACACAACGCAATCGACGAAAATACGTACCTCATCTTCCTTCAATGCAGGCCCTTTGCGAACTGAACTACTCCCATGTTCTGAGAATTTTGCCTGATTGCGATACGGAAGATTTGAGCTATGAATTTTCGGTTGGTGTCGGCCTGTCTTATGAAATACGTATTGTAGAGTCTGCTCGCTACACCAGTACGTTAAGCATTAAGCAAACCACTAAAGATATGCCCTCATATTTAACGCCCAGCATGACGGTACGCTTATATCACGATGCGCGTATGGCAGAGGTTATCAATAGCCAAAATACGGGAGCGCTTGAACCGTCGTACGAGTATCCGAATTTAAAAATGCGTCAGCGTAACGAAAAGCACATGGTGAATATCTTTTTAGCTGAATGGCTAAACTTCTGTTTGCAACACTCCTCAAACGTTACTTCTGAAGCGTGATAACACTCATTCAGCTAAGTGATTGCCACTTACTAAAAGACAAAGATAAGACGGGATATGCGGGCATCGCGCCCTATGATTCACTAGCACGCGTGCTTTCTGATATCCAAAATTACATTGTTCAAGAAGTTGCCAGTGAGCCAGAACAGAGAGCAAAGCACCAAGTAGTCGTGCTGGTTACTGGGGATATTAGCGGCGATAATTCCCCTGAGAGCTATCAGCATTTTATTGCATTGATGGAGCAACATATTGAGCCAGCAAATATAGAATGGTTTGTGCTGGCGGGAAACCATGACAATAATCCGTACTTCGAAAAGTACGTTGGCAGTCGGCACTTACAAAACAATGACTCGTTAAGCTTGTGCAATTGGCAAATACACGGCATGGATACCCGCGCTACAAGTAATATGCATACGGCAGCGGGGGGAGTAAAAGAAAGCGATATACAGGCGCTTGAGCAATCGTTAACTACGTCGCCGCAGACAAATCATCTTGTTGCGCTTCATCATCACATATTGCCTTCAAACAGTTGGATGGATAAGCACTCTTTGGTTGATGCTCAGCGGTTAGTATCGCTTACAGATGAATATCCGCAGATAAAAGCCTTCCTACACGGACACGTGCATTCGCCGTTGCGCCAGCAGATAGGAAAACACAATACGCCTTCTTACGGCAGCCCTTCTACATGTTGGCAGTGGGAAATGCGGCCCGAGTTTGGTGTTAGCAATGAAGCGCCGGGGTATCAGGTGATGAGTTTAATGGGTGATGGCACGGTAAACGTTACCGTTGTTAGGGTTTAGCTCAGTCGAGCTTGGCTTTGAAGGATGCGCTAGGTGCGTTTGGCGTTAAAACCCGTTTCATACTCGCATCGAGTTTAGAGCAAACAAAGAAACAAAAAAGAACAGAGAACACAGAGTAGAGAAAAATATGCAGCACATTTTATATCTCCACGGCTTTTTAAGTTCGCCGAAATCCATTAAGGCGCAAGCCACCAAAGCGTATTTTGAGCAGCATCACTCGAACGTTACCTTGCACATTCCTGAGCTATCTAATTTTCCTAGCAAAGTGGAAGACCAGCTAATTTCACTTATTGAGAACACACCGGCACTGCTTGAAAACGGGCTGAAACTTATTGGTAGTTCAATGGGGGGGTATCTCTCTACGTTTTTGCTTGAAAAGTTTGGTGGCAAAGCCGTGTTAATCAATCCCGCTGTTCGCCCTTACGAGCTATTGCAAGGGTTTATCGGTGCCCACGAAAACCCTTACAGCAAAGAAAAGTTTGAAATAGTAGAAAGCGATATGGGGGTAATCCAAGCATTAGAAGCTGCCTCAATTAAAACGCCAGGTAATTACAAAGTGCTACTTCAGACCGAGGATGAAACACTGGATTACCGCTTAGCGGCTGAAAAGTACGCACAAAGTCATCTGGTTATTGAAGAAGGCGGCGATCACAGCTTTGTAGGTTACGAAAATCACTTGCCTGCTATTGCCGAGTTTTTGCTGAAATAAGCGCATTGCCAGTCTGTACTCGCCCTGCTAACATCAAACCTATGCTGTGCGGCGCTTTGCTTAAGTGCCGCGTACCTCTTTCTTTGTCGCTGGCTTAAATAACAACCATAACTATGTCAAATCAATACAATTCAGATGCTATCGAGGTTTTAAACGGCCTTGACCCCGTAAAACGCCGCCCTGGTATGTATACCGACACTACCCGCCCAAATCACTTGGGTCAGGAAGTCATCGATAACAGTGTGGATGAAGCGCTTGCTGGGCACGCCTCTAACATCAAAGTAATTTTGCATGAAGACCAATCGTTAGAAGTTATCGACGATGGTCGTGGTATGCCGGTAGATATCCACCCTGAAGAAGGGATATCAGGCGTAGAGCTTATTCTATGTAAGCTTCACGCGGGTGGTAAATTTTCAAATAAAAACTATGCCTTCTCTGGTGGTCTTCACGGGGTGGGGATCTCGGTAGTTAACGCGCTTTCAACCCGCGTAGAAGTAACTATTCGACGAGACAGTAACGTATACCAAATTGCCTTTGAAAACGGCGACAAAGTCGAAGACTTACAAGTTATTGATACCTGTGGTAAACGCAATACAGGAACTCGTGTTCACTTCTGGCCTGACCCGCAATATTTCGATTCGGCTAAATTCTCAGCCAGTCGACTTGTGCACAACTTGCGCGCTAAAGCGGTATTAAGCCCGGGTCTGCGCATTCGTTTCGACAACAAGATCACCAAAGAAAGCCAAGAGTGGTATTACGAAGATGGTCTTAAAGACTACCTCTATCAAGCGGTAGAAGAGTTTGAAACCTTGCCGTCTGACACGCCATTTGTAGGTACATTTAGTGGCAACACAGAAGCCGCCGATTGGGCTGTAATGTGGTTGCCTGAAGGTGGTGATTTAGTAACGGAAAGCTACGTTAACCTTATTCCTACAGCGCAAGGCGGTACACACGTTAACGGGTTGCGCCAAGGCTTACTAGAGTCCATGCGCGAATTTTGCGAATTTAGAAACTTAATGCCTCGTGGCGTTAAGTTATCGCCAGATGACATTTGGGACCGTTGTGCCTATATCCTGTCGACTAAGATGCAGGACCCGCAGTTTGCTGGTCAAACTAAAGAACGCTTGTCTTCACGTCAGGCCAGCGCGTTTGTATCAGGCGTGGTGAAAGACGCATTCAGCCTTTGGTTAAACCAACACACTGAAATTGCTGAAGCGCTTGCTGAAATGTGTATCAACAATGCACAGCGCCGCCTGCGTCAAACCAAAAAGGTTGCGCGTAAAAAGGTCACTCAAGGGCCGGCACTACCAGGCAAACTGACCGACTGCTCATCACAAGATATTTCTTACTCTGAACTGTTTTTAGTAGAGGGTGACTCGGCGGGTGGCTCGGCCAAGCAAGCGCGAGACCGAGAGTTTCAGGCAATTATGCCGCTGCGCGGTAAAATCTTAAATAGCTGGGAAGTCGACTCTTCTCAGGTACTGGCTTCACAGGAAATTCACGATATTTCAGTTGCGCTGGGTATCGACCCAGACTCGACGGACCTGTCTGGTTTGCGCTACGGTAAAATATGTATTCTTGCCGATGCTGACTCCGATGGGCTACACATTGCTACCTTATTATGTGCGCTCTTTGTACGTCATTTCAGAACCTTGGTTGAACAAGGTCATGTGTATGTCGCTATGCCGCCGCTATTTAGAATAGATGTAGGCAAAGAGGTGTATTACGCGCTAGATGAAGGCGAGAAGCAGGGCATTCTTGACCGAATTGAAGCGGAAAAGAAACGCGGTAAAGTCAACGTACAGCGCTTTAAAGGCTTGGGTGAAATGAACCCGCTACAGCTTCGCGAAACAACCATGGGCCCGAACACCCGTCGGCTTGTTCAGCTGACCATTGAAGACGCGGAAGAAATGATGGAGTTGATGGACATGCTTCTTGCTAAGAAGCGTTCTGGCGACCGTAAAACATGGCTTGAAAGCAAAGGTAATATGGCCGAAGTGGCGTTGTAGATTGCAGAAACGCGCCGCTTTTGTGCTTATTTATAGAAGCGTGTATCGATAACGCTGTTCAAACAAGTGACCGCTAGACAAGCAACCTTATCGCTACATGAAGCAAATCGAAAACGCCGAGATACTATCCTGATACGGAAATTTCTCGGCGTTTTAGTTTGTGCATTTGCAATAAAATACTGCCACGCATAATTACGCTCGTACCATTTAAGATAAGCAGCGGCCAGCTTTGGCTTAATGGCATTGTTAGGCCAAACAATAAAGTGCTAACGTCTTTTATCAATATATTGCGAAACAGCGCAAATGACAGCGACCCCACTTTTTGTCTGCGCTGCAGTACAAACCACTGGTGCAGTGAACCTTGAAATAAGATAACGGTAACGACCAGCATTAATGTGTTTGCGCCAAGCTGTGCAAGCGTTGGGAATGGCCGAAAAGCAATGGAAAGTGTGCCACCAATAAGGGCTAGCAGAGCAACAGCGGCAACGTAACCTGAAATTGTAGTGCGCCTGTGTTGCCATATTTTCCAAATGATAATGAGCGTAAGTATGAGCGCGCCAAATCGTGTCCACACCAAGTAATGGTTGAAAGGCTCTACCGAAATGCCAAATAGGAAAATTGAGAAAAAGGCAAAATAGCTAGAGCCAAACTGGTTAAGTGACAGACTGTGGTTAGCATCGTCACTTTCGCTAGAAACGGGCACGTGAAAGCGCGTCATGGCCTTAATTTGTGACCATAATCCTAACCATGTCAGTAAAAACAGCGCGGCACTGGCAAAGCCTAGTATGTGGTAAAGCACCCAATTTTCTCCACGTTGAAAATGTTCTAGCTCGTGAATGCCCCAGTGTATCACAGGACTGGCACTGTTCTGGCATGTTCTGACATATGGCATGCAAACAATCACCTTTAACAAAGCACTGCAGCAGGGGCTAAAGGTGTTATCGTTTTTTCGGTATCGATGACACCCAATATGTTTTCAAAACCGGTATTGAACTAGCAAGGAGGTTTATTTTGGCATTGCACTCAGTTTCTTCATCAACCCGCCAGTTAGCGGTAAGCGACAAAACCACAACGCTATTATTTGATCACGACGGTACCCTTATTGACTCAGAATCCGTACATTTTGACCTGTGGAAAGACATTTTGCTGAAGTACGATGTTGAACTAAGCGAAGATTTTTATTGTGAAGTGATGGCGGGTATTCCAGTAAAGCAAAATGCTGTCGATCTCGTCGAACATTTTAATATTGATGTAGCGCCGCAGCAGCTAGCAGAGCAAAAACACAAAAGCATTAGCGACTACTTAGACAAGCAAGCTTTCCCCTTAATGCCGTTTGCTAAGGAAGCTATTAAACAATGTGCAAACAAAGGCTATACCATTGGCATTGTGACTGGGGGAAGTAAAAAGTCGGTGGAAAAAACCTTATCTCAGTATGATTTGAGTGCTTTTATCTCTTGCGTGGTTGCCGTGGAAGATGTCGAAAACAGCAAACCAGCACCTGATTGTTACGCGCTTGCAATGGACAAGCTAGGAAAAATACCCGGTGAATGTGTGGCAATTGAAGACACGCAAACCGGCATGACAGCGGCACTTGCTGCAAACCTAGCTTGCGTTGTGATACCCACGGATTTGTCGAAACATCATAACTTGTCTGGTGCCACAGTGCGGTATACAAGCTTGAAAGACTGGGTGGACTGCGAACTCGTTTTTTAGCGAATGCGGTGGAGGTTAATTGCCGACTTGTCGTGCCACTTGTCACTGGTGGCGCGAAAATAGATAACGTAGTATAACCAGCACGTTAGGGCGTAACTTTCTTTGTTTTACAGCAAAGAACGCCAGAGGCGCTAACTTATTTTTTATTCATTGTAATGACAGGTACAGCTGATTTCTCATGATTTTGCGTAGCGTAAAATGGCTTTTGATTACTCTTGCCATCATTGTTGTTCTGCTTGTAGTAAGCGTTGCTACGATTACGGTTATGGCTGTGCAAAAAACGCCATTAGTCGCATCGACAGCGCCCACACAGCTAGATGGTGCTGATAGCGTTAATGAACTCCTCGGTCAGCTGCAACAGGCGTTTTCCCGCCGAGAAGAGGGGCATAAAGTTACGCTCACCGAAACCCAAGTCGAAAGCTTAGTGGGTGTGTTACAGCGTGCATTACCTGACTTTAAGGGCGTAGTGAATATCACGCCGTTGGCGGGAACCATTAACGTCACTTACGCTATCAACAATACGGGCTATTATGTAAATGCGTCAGCACTAGTACTGCCTGGAGATAGCTTGCGTATAGAGCAAGTCCAAGTTGGCGACTTAACCATTCCGGGTCGTTTTTTACTTGGGTTTTTAGAGCGTACGGTGAACTCTTATACGCAATCAGAAATAGCCACCATTGCGTTATCGCGGGTTGAACGTGTGACCATGAGAAGCGGTGAACTTACCCTTGATGTTGGGCGTTTAGATGAGCTGCTAAGCGAGTTAAACGTGGTGGCGTCGAACATGTCGGTAAGCGAACAGACCGAGCTTCAGCAGTTATCAGCGTACTATTTACGTTATTTGTCTGGTAGAGAAATAGCCTTATCAAGTAAACCGGTATCCCTTATTGAATACTTGCGCGAGGGGATGGCACGGGCGAGAGAGCAAAGCCAAACCCCTCAAGATGCAGTACTGCATAATAATGCGGTAATCCTCGCTTTAGCGGTTTACGTTGGGCATCATCGTGTTGGGACTCTAGTGGGCGACATACAGCCAGATTCCGAAAAAGCGTTAAAGCCTCGCAGAGGTGCTGTGCTGCACAAGCGCAACGATTTGGCTCGTCACTTTATTATTTCTGCTGCATTAGAGTTAATGGCAGAACAAGGTATGTCCCTAGCAATTGGTGAGTTTAAAGAGCTAATGGACCGGGGCAACGGTGGTTCGGGCTATAGCTTTGTAGACTTAGCGGCAGACATGTCGGGTACTGAGTTTGCAAAGGTCGCTACCCATCCAAATACAGCGATGGAAGTGCAAAACGCGATTGCGCGCATTCAAAGTGAACTTGAAATCATCCCGCCTATTGAAGGGCTGCCCGAAGGCTTAAGTAAGCAAGTATTTACCGAGCAGTATCAGCGGGTGGACAGTGAAGCCTATTTGAAAGAAGTGCAGGAAATTAAGCGGAGAATTGCCTTGCTACCGCTTTATCAAAAATAAGCGGTAAGGCGCGTGAGAGTTCGCCGTAAGCGAGAAGCTAATGTCAAAAAAAAGCCCGCAAATAAAGCGGGCTTTTCGTTCATAGGTATATTTTAGTCCGCGCTAGCTTTTAGATAGGGATTGCTGAAATTGCGCAATGGTCACCAGCGCCAACTCTATTTTTTTAACTAATGGCGCTAGGGCTTGTTTGGCCGCATCATCATCCAGTTCCTTTAGCAATTGCCAGTCATTTGCAATCTCTTGAACATATGGACCAAAGCGTTTTGCTGATGTGCTAAACCCACTGTCATCTGCGAAAACGGCTGCAAACTTCCCTTTTTGATCGCGCTGTAAACTATCTAGTATTTGGTCGGCATCAACAGCTTTGCGGTGCAGCGTTTGAAGTGTTTCTTGAAGTTGTTGATGGACAGCTTGCATCTCTTGGCTCTGTTGCATGGTCACGCCTTTTGTTTCTAATGTAATCCGGTGCACGAGTTAGCCGCACACTTAATGTTCATATATATTGCGCAGCTATCATTATATGCTACGCCGAATGTATCACGGTAAATAATGATTAAAGTTTCGCCTTTCAAGGCCGATAACCTGAAGTCAGTTGTAAATTACGAAGTCTGCGGGTAATTGAGCCGCTTGCTATTTATGTAATGGACAACACGCCGTAAGGGTGGGCAATTCTGCCCATTTTTTTACTTTGCTACAAGCAACAAAGGAAAATGGTATGGATCTACAAGGTACTAGTGCCTCTGGAACGTCCGGTGCGTCACTTGAGTTGGCCTCTCTTAAGTTGGCAAAAAGCCAGCAAGAGCAAGAGGGAAAAGCGTCGCTTCAGCTGCTGGAATCAGCCGCTGACGTACCAAAAACGTCATCTTCAAACCCCGCGTTAGGCGCCAACATTGATACCTACGCGTAAGTTACGGATGCAAATGTAAGTCGATAGGCGTTTTGCCGGGTTGACCGCCAATTTCTCTCACCAGTTTTGGCACCAAGAAGCCCGGCAGACGCTTTATCGCTTCTTCCATAATTTCGCGGCCTTCATCATCACTCACATAAAAATGACTCGCACCCTGCACTTTATCTAACACGTGCAAGTAATAGGGCAGTACTCCAGCCTCAAATAGCGTTTCACTTAAATCACTTATGGCATCGCCGGAATCGTTTACACCTTTTAGCAATACCGACTGATTGAGCAGAGTCACACCTCTCTCTCGTAGTGTTTTTAATCGGGATTTTAGCGTTTCTGACATCTCATTTGCGTGGTTTGCATGCAGCACTAATACTTTTTGAAGCGGCAATGCGGTAAACCATTCAACAAAGTCATGGCTAATTCGTTCTGGTAGCACTACCGGCAGACGGCTATGAATACGCAGGCGTTTTATATGGGGAATGGTGGTAATTTCGTTGGCTAACCACGACAAATGTTCATCTTTCGCCATCAGTGGGTCGCCACCTGAAAAAATCACCTCATTAATTTTGTTATTACTGCGAAGGTATTCAAGCACATCAAGCCATTGGTGCTTACTTACCGCATTGTCGGCGTATGGAAAATGGCGGCGAAAACAGTAACGGCAGTTTACTGCACAGCCAGTGCGAACCATTAACAACACGCGAGAATCGTATTTGTGCAGTATGCCTTTGCCTGCGGTGTCGTGCTCGTCTAACGGATCTTCGCTATAACCGGGTGATGTTAGGAATTCATCGCTGAGCGGCATGACTTGCAAAAACAGCGGGTCGTTGGGATTTTCTTTTTCCATCAGATCCACAAAATGTCGTGGAACACGCATAGGAAAAAGACGACGTGCTTTAATGTGTTGTGCGTATTTTTCTTGGTCTAAACCTAAGTGTTGCAATAGCTTTGCAGGATCAGTAAAGCTACTTGCTAATTCTTTTTGCCAGTTATGCTCTACAGAAATCGGTTTTTTAGGTATTATTTGTTCCACGAAACTTTTTGTACCTTATGTTTAGACAGAGGAATTATGGCTAATTACAGCACTAACGAGTTCAAAGGCGGCCTGAAAATCATGCTGGACGGCGAACCTTGCAACATTCTAGAAAACGAATACGTAAAGCCGGGTAAGGGCCAAGCGTTTAACCGCGTAAAAATCCGCAAGCTTATTTCAGGTAAAGTTTTAGAAAAAACTTTCCGCTCAGGTGAATCAGTAGAAGGCGCTGACGTAATGGATACGGAACTTGCCTACTTGTACACCGACGGCGAATTCTACCACTTTATGAACAACGATACATTCGAACAAATCGCTGCAGACGAAAAAGCGGTAGGCGAGAATACCAAGTGGTTGGTAGAAAACGACGTTTGCACCATTACACTGTGGAACGGTTCACCTATCACAGTAACGCCGCCAAACTTCGTTGAGCTTGAAATCACTGAAACTGATCCTGGTCTTAAAGGTGATACAGCAGGTACTGGTGGTAAGCCAGCAACGCTTAGCACTGGTGCAGTTGTTCGCGTTCCTCTATTCGTTCAAACAGGCGAAGTTATCCGTGTAGATACGCGCTCTGGCGAATACGTGTCTCGCGCACAAAAATAATATCTGAGACATTCTGTATACGTGTAAAGCCGGTGCCTTAGTGTACCGGTTTTTTGTTTTAGCTATTCTTTTTAGGTTTGAATACATGCAATCTTGGCAGCCTACTACCACTTATGAAGCCCGTGTTGCGCGAGCAGAATTACTCAGAACAATCCGTGAGTTTTTTTACGCAAGAAACGTGTTAGAGGTCGATACGCCTTTACTTTCAAACGGTACGGTTACCGATGAGCATTTAGATGCGTTTGATACACAATTCAATTTTGCCTCATCCGGTAAGCCAACTACGCTGTATCTTCAAACTTCCCCTGAATATGCCATGAAGCGGTTACTGTGCGCTGACAGCGGTAGTATTTACCAAGTGTGTAAAGCGTTTCGCCATGAAGGTGAAGGGCGCTGGCACAATCCAGAGTTTACCATGCTAGAGTGGTACCGCTTAGGTTTTGATCATTTTGCGCTAATGGACGAGGTTGACGCCTTGCTGCAAGAAACCTTAAACACGGCTTCGGCCGATAAGATGACGTATCAGCAAGCTTTTCAAACCTATTTAAATATTGACCCGTTAAGTGCTGATAACGACGTTTTGCTAAAGGCAATGGAAGAGCAGAACATAGATATTCATGCGCCGCAAAATCTAAGCTATGACAGTAAGTTACAACTGTTATTCAGCTATGCAATCGAACCTAAAATCGGTAACGAAAAACCGTGCTTCATCTACGATTTCCCTGCTTCTCAGGCGGCGCTTGCTAAACTAAGCCCAGTTGATGAACGGGTTGCCGAACGCTTTGAGGTGTATTACCAAGGCGCTGAACTTGCTAACGGTTTTCATGAGTTAAGTGCAGCAAAAGAGCAGCGGCTGCGCTTTGAAACGGATAACAGAAAGCGCGAAGAACATGGCCTTCCCACTAAGCCCATTGATGAAAACTTTCTAAGTGCGCTTGACGCAGGTTTGCCACCGTGTGCGGGTGTGGCGCTGGGCATCGATCGTTTGCTTATGCTTAAAACCAATGCAAAACACATACAAGAAGTGATCAACTTTACGGTAAGCAGAGCTTAGAGACTTTTAATGGGGCAGAAATGCGAAGGCTTTGCACCTAAATAGTTACAAAACATTAAATTAGCGTAGATAAGGGGTAACTTACATTGGCCTGCGGTTGACATGAGCACGGCAATGCTGAAAAATGTTATAACATCACTAGATAATGTTATAACATCCTCAGAGGAATACCCATGAAAATGCGTTCGCTGCTAAGTTTGTCCATAGCAGGGCTGTTAAGTGCGCCTGTGTATGCCACCACAGTAACGGGAAAAGTCACCGACACGGCAGGGCAACCTGTTGCAGGGGCTGAAGTAAAGATTGAAGGCAGCCGCCGTGTAGCATACACCGATGCAAATGGTATTTACCGTTTTGACGATGTAAAGCAGCCACACATTCATTTACATGTTTATTCTTCTAACTACATTCATGGTGATAACGACTTAGGCGACGTAAATACGGATCAAAATGTAGACTTCGTTTTAAAGCCTGCATCCGTCGAAAATATCGTGGTTACCGCCAATGCGCTTCAATCATCAGTACTGGAATCTGTTACGCCAGTGACCGTAATTGGTGCTGAAAAATTACGTAAAATAGAAGCACCAACCTTAGGGGAAACCCTAAAAAACGCGCCTGGTGTGCACAGCACTTATTTTGGCCCGGTTTCAAGCAGCCCAGTTATTCGCGGTAACGATGGCCCGCGTGTCAAGATTGTTCAAAACGGTTTGGATGTATCTGATGTATCTCGAGTAGGTCCAGATCACAATGTCGCCACCACACTCTCAAGTGCAACGCAGGTGGAAGTACTTCGCGGTCCTGCGACGCTTCAATACGGCAGTGGCGCTATTGGTGGTGTTGTAAACGTTGTTGACAAACGTATTCCTCAGTATCAGATAGACGGCGTAGAAGGCGAAGCCGAGACCAGCTACAGCACAGTAAATAACGGTTCTTATACCCGTGCTGATGTAACTGGCGGAAGCGGTAATATCGTATGGCATGTAGATGGCTTTTATCGCGACACAGACAATGCTGACATCCCAGACTTCGCATCTATCGACCCCGATGAAGATGAACCAAACGGTGTGCTAGAAAGCAGCGCAATGGAGACGCGTAACGTCGTTGCAGGTTTATCTTACGTGGCCGAAGAAGGCTACTTCGGTTTTGCTGTTGAACAACTCGACAATAAATATGGCGTACCTGGCCATAGTCATGCTCATGGTGAGGAAGAGCACGATGAAGAGCATGAGGGCGAAGACCACGACCTTGAAGAACATGATCATGAAGAACACGCTGAAGAAGGCGTGTTACTTGATGTAGATATGACCCGTTATCAAGCAGCCGGTGAGTGGCACTCTCCAGTACGTGGACTTACAAACCTTAAGTTTGCCGCAGCCTACACCGATTACGAACATGCTGAAATTGAAGACGGTGAACCAGGTACTGTATTTACTAATGAGTCGAGCGATATCCGTCTTTCTGCTTACCACGAAGAAGTGAACGGCTGGCACGGCGTATTCGGGCTACAGTTTAATCATAGCGATTACAATGCCGTAGGCGAAGAAGCCTTTACCCCCGCTAATACTACATCGAGCTACGCACTTTATGTTATAGAACAAAAGAAAGTAGGTGATGTAACCTTTGAGCTTGGTGGCCGACTAGAGCGAACGACTTTGGATGCTGACGCAAGCGAAGTAGAACTTGACGTTTTACATGAAGAACATGATGAGCATGAAGGTGAGGAGCACGAAGGCGAAGAGCACGATGAAGAGCATGAGGGTGAAGAACATGAAGAGCACGCTGTTGCTTTCAACTTCCCTGATTATGACTTCACCAGCCTGTCGCTTTCAGCGGGCGCTAACTGGGAATACCAGGAAGGACACTCTATTGCAGTGACTTTATCACGCAGCGAACGCGCGCCTAGCCAGCAAGAACTTTTCTCTGCTGGCCAGCACTTAGCAACGCAAAGCTACGAAGTAGGTCTAGTATTTGATATGGACGAGGAAGGCCATATCGAAGAAACACTTAAAGGCGTAAAAGAAGAAGTTAGTACCAACCTAGATATTACTTTCCGTAAGTTTACCGGAAGCTGGGGCTACAGTGCGTCGTTCTTCTACAATCAAGCAGATGACTATATCTTCCAAACAAGCACAGGCTTAATTGCGCTCAGCGAGCACGAAGAACACGATGAGCACGAAGAGGAAGGATTAGAAAGCGAGCACGAAGAATATGGACATGATGAACACGGCGATGAAGAAGGCTTGCCAATTTATTATTTCCAACAGGCTGACGCTGACATCTGGGGCTTTGAAGCAGAAACTTACGTTGATTTAACAGACACGCTACGCTTAACCGTATTTGGTGACTATATCCGCGCAGAAATTGAAGACGACAACCTTCCGCGCACGCCGCCTATGCGCTTTGGTAGTGAATTAAGCTACGTGAACGATGGTTTAAGTGCTGACGTTGGCTTTACGTGGTACGACGACCAAAATGACGTTGCGTCATTTGAGACTGCAACCGACGGCTACACCTTGGTTAACGCAAGCGTGCAATATGAGTTTGGCACGCAGGGCATTGACTGGGTAGTGTTTGCGCGCGGTGAAAACCTAACTGACGAGGAAGCCCGTGTTCATACATCTTTCTTAAAAGACCAAGCACCGCTTCCAGGTAGAAACTTTACTATGGGTGTGAGAGCGTTGTTTTAATTAAACAACTCCACTGCGGTATACAAGGCGATGTATTGGGGCTCTCAGTACATCGCCTTTTTTATACTCGGGGGAAAGTGGTCAGTACGATTTTTTCTAGTTGAATAAACTGTAAAGATAAACATGCTTAAGATGGTAAACGTCGAGCGGTTGTGAAGTAGAGGTGAAAATGAATGAAATAGCGAATTGGTTAAGTACGCAAACCGAAAAACACATGGTGTTAGGTTATGGAAGCTTACTTAGCAAAGACAGCCGAGAGCGCTACTCCAACATTTCTACACCAGGGATCCCTGTGACGGTTTCAGGCTTCGAAAGGGCATGGGTGACGCGTAGTCTTCATGAAAAACAGACTTACGTTGGCGCCGTGGCCAATGCGCATTGCAAATTAAACGCCCAGCTTATCCCAACACAAATTAACCCTGCCTTACAGGAAAGAGAAAAAGACTATCGGTTTGTCGAAGTAAGCGCTAAAGCACTCAACTTTCATCAACACAAGGGGTCTGCGTCCTTAGACGATGTGCTTGCACAATTTACCTTTTGGATTTGCGAAACACTCGATTGTACACAGGCAAATGACGCCTATCCCGTACATCAAACGTACGTAGATACATGCTTGAGTGGATGCTTAGAGCACGGTGGTATAGAGGAAGCCGAGCGATTTATCGTCCATACATCGTTGTGGGAGCACCCAAGAGTAAACGACAGAGCGAACCCGAAGTACCCCCGCGCGGCAGTGGTCAACCCAGACCACTTTGAGCACATAGACAGGCTTCTATCAAAGAGATAGTGTTTGCCTTAGGTCTTACTTCTAGTTATACGTTCAAATGTAGAGGTACAAAAGCGAGTACTACATGCGCGTCATAAAAACTTTGCTAAAAGGATTAGTGTGAACACAAACACCGCTATTTTTACAAACGATAAAATAACGCTACGGCCGCTTACTTTTGATGATAAACACTGGGTACTTGCGCTGCAGCAGGACCCGCTATGGCTTAGATACATTGGAAGTAAAAATGTCGATACAGTAGACGATGCGTGTGACTACATTGGCAAAACAAATGCGCAGCGCGTAGAGTGGGGGTATGGCCTGCTGGCTGTCGAATTAACCGAAACCAAACAACCGTTAGGGGTTTGTGGTCTCTTCAATCGCTTTGCATTTGAATGTCCAGATTTAGGCTTTGCCATGCTGCCTGAAGCAAGAGGCAAAGGTATATGTTATGAGGCATGTCAGTGTGTTATAGCGTGGTCTGCGTCTAAGGGCTATCGTTTTTTAACAGCCATGACGCACCCAGAAAATATGGCGTCGCAAAAGCTTTTACAGCGCTTAGGATTTAACAAGCAGGGCTTTTACTTCGACAAAACGTTCCCAAAACAGCATTTGTTCAGGTTGGAATTACAGCCATAAAGCATTGCTCTTTATGGCTGTTTGTATCTGTTAATCGCTATAAGGGCGGTAACACGGTCATCTTTTTAATAATGATCGGCTCAATGGGTACGTTATTCGCGTTAAGGCGAATCGAATATTCAGTTTCTACTTCCGACATGGCATCAACAATATCTTCGCCTTCAACAATTACGCCAAAAACCGCGTAGCCCCAGTCTCTTCCGGGGTTTAAGCTGCTGTTGTCATTCACGTTGAAGAAAAATTGTCGGTTTGCGGTATGCGGGTCACCTTGTCTTGCCATTGCAATGGTGTGCAGGTCGTTAGTCAAACCGTTACCAGACTCATTGAAGATATCTGGAAAGTTCGACTTGCCGTTGAAGTCTGCCGTATAACCACCACCTTGCACAACAAAACCAGGCACGATGCGGTGAAAAATGGTGTCTTCGTAGGCGCGCTTATCAACATAACGAAGAAAGTTATTTACGGTAATTGGCGCACGTCTTCTGTCCAGTTCAACCACAATATCGCCCATGGTGGTTTCTATTTTCACCCGAGGGTAATAGTTATCTGGCTGAACCTGAGACCCATCGTCTTTCTTGGCCATAACGGGTGAACTGCTGCCTATTAGCATGATAGCGGTCAGCAGTGATAAAAGTATTTTCTTCATAAAAATGCCTTTAAATGTTTTCCTTAATTCGCGCATGTTTTTTGATCGCTTATCGTTTTGCAGTGCCTAAGATAACGAACTTTTTGTCACTCGCAAGTACCTTAGCGCCACCAAACAACTTTTTAAGTTTAATGTGATAGTCGAGGTGTCGGTTACCAACCACCACTAAGTGACCGCTTTTAATAAGTACGTCCCGGGAATCAGTGAACATTTGCCATGCAATATGGTCAGTGATTGCGTTTTGTTGATGAAACGGTGGGTTACACAGAATTTTGGTAACAGCAGGTTTATTCTCTCTATTGATTAATGTTTCAAGGCAATTACTTGCAACAAACTCACATTGATCAATTTTATCCGGGAAGTTGTTGAGCACATTGAGTCTGGCACTTTCTAATGCCATATAGGACTCATCCACAAATATTACTTTGGCATCAGGGGCAAGAGAAAGGGCATTAACCCCCAGTACTCCGTTGCCGCAGCCTAAATCTACCACCACATCATTAGCGCTCACCGTCATATGTTCAAGCATAATGCGAGCGCCTATATCTAATGACTGTCGGGAAAACGTATTCGCCAGATTGTCTATAGTTAACGCCGTTCCCATCGTACTTTTACACTGCCAGCGCGTCGGATAGGGCGAGTCAGATAGTTTTATTGACTCACGAGGCGAAGCGAACACAAGCCGCGATTTCTTCTTGGCAAGGGACGTGGTGGTGGGGCCAATATATCGCTCAAATAGGTTGAGTACGGATTTTGTGATGGTCTTCACTTTACCGGTTGCGATAACACGCGTGTCAGGTGTTATATATTTTTGTAAATCAATAAGCTGCTGTTCAAGAAGTGCAAGGGCGCGGGGGACCTTCAGCACAACAAGACTCGGCGCCTTTTCTGGCTTAAACGTTAAGCTTTGCACGCTAGTCAAGGTTTTCAGCGGCGCGGTTAGCAGGCCGTTTTTATTGCTCGTTTCTGCATTACCCAGTAAATGATTGGCTTTTAAATTCTCAGAGAGTGATCGCAAAGATATGTAGGAGTCAGATACCCAGTAAGGTGCTAAGTGCGAAAACCAACAACCTAACGCGCCGAAATCGTCGTTAAAAATCATCATTGAGCCATCATTGTCGCCACTGCCAATTGAAAGCGACGCTTCACTTAATAAGCTCTCAATGTGCTCAATAACGAGTTCATCAGCGCTATCCCATGCTTGAAGGCTTATGTGCTGGTGCTTTTCAGGGTAGCGAATAAGCGAGAATTGTCGGTCGGCAAAAATAAATTCTGTATTCATTGGAGTCTGTTTTCAGAGAAGGCTCAAAGCACTCACATACTTTTGGGAATGCCTATTTGGTTTATGTACGCGTTGCCTATCTTATCATATCAGCTACGCGGCTCTAACAGCCAAGAAGACTCAAAACGCGAATGTTTCGATGATAATAAAAGGTAAAACGTTTACTTTGTTTTATTTATGTGAAAATATTGTTAATTAAATCTCATCTGACCACTTGATAATTAACTGAGAAAACTATGAAAACACGACTGATAATTCTACTGTCCATTGCCTTTTCAACGCTCTCTCTAAATGTTAAAGCTGAAGTAACTTTCCCTGATGCCGCCTTTAGTAATTTAGATTACGGTTTGTATTGGTTTGACTACAACGACGCAAAAAAAGCGAATGTTAATGAACCTAATCCATACTACAACGCCAATAATAAAACGGTCATCTACATTCACGGATGGCAAAACGGCTCGGTAACGGAGCGTCGTCGCGAGACGTTGAATCGTTCAAACTCGGGAGGACCTAACGAAGACCTCGCATGGTATTGGTTAGATAGAGGGTATAATGTAGGGATTCTGTATTGGAACCAGTTTGCAGATGAGTCTGAAGTTAAAGATGCTGAAGCCAAGATTCATTCGGCTTCTGGTCCTCGAAATATGCGCTGGAAGTCGTCAAATGGCAGCTACAGCTCGGGACCAAGCTCTTCGGTAACACAGTTACTTTACAACTCACTCACGAATGGAATGCCTAACTTTAATGGTAGCGAGCTCCGCATAGCGGGTCACTCTTTGGGGAATCAGCTCGCGCTTACTATTTCAGAGAAATTAGACGATGCGGTAAATAGAGGTGTTCTGACATCATCATATCGGCCAAATCGTATCGCATTGCTCGACCCTTTCTATTCCATAGGCGAAAAATCTTATCTGAATAACGATTGGACTGGTGAGAGAAGTAAAAGCATTGTTGATGCACTAAAAGCTAAGGGAATTGCCATTGAAGCGTATCGTAGCTCGCCGGTTACCAGCACATTTCTTGCTGGTGACAATAACGCTAGCCTAATGAATAGCATTGCATTTTCAGAGCTAAAACCATGGAATTTTTCTTGGTGGCAAGTGGCTGAGAAGCACGGTGCTGCAGTGACTCACTATTTTTGGTCACGAGCTTTCAGCCCGTTGACACTTGACGGAAGCAATACCCAAGTACCGAGCGCATCGGCGAGCAGTACCGTAATCAAAACGTGGATGAACAAGAATAAAGGCGTTATTCAAGACAGCGGTGCATACAGTGCCACACCTGCAGATGACGACTTCAAAGAAAAATCACGCTTATAGAAGTTAACATCAATCCACATTAGCAATGCATGCGTAATTAAGGTGTAATTGGGGGAACTTCAAAAGTGTGTTTAAACACTTTTGAGATCAAGTGCCCATAGCCAAAATTAAAAATCACCGGAAATATTATAGTTACGCATGCAGTTTTCTCTTTTCGAGACCCCAGAAAACAATAGCTCATCTCATAAGCTCCCGCTGTCAGAGGGCGACGTCACTTATTTTCCTCAGGCGCTATCAAAAAATGATGCAGATACTTTTTTTGAGTTACTGAAGGCCGAGTTACCCTGGCGTCAGGACTCGATCAGATTGTTTGGCAAGCCGGTAAAAATTCCCCGCCTTCAGAGCTGGCACGGCGATGACGATTGCACCTATACCTATTCGAATTTAACCATGTCGCCAAATCCGTGGACGAACAGCCTTTTAAGCATTAAGGATTGTTGTGAAGCGTTATGTGCTGCAACCCAAAATACAAAGTTCAACAGTGTGTTAGCGAATTGGTATCGTGACGGACAAGATAGCATGAGCTTTCATTCAGATGATGAGCCTGAGTTGGGTATAAACCCGGTTATTGCATCCGTCACCTTAGGTGAAGCAAGGCCCTTTGTTTTTAAGCACAAAGAAACAAAGGAAAAGTATACACAGGTGCTTGAGCACGGCAGTGTATTAATTATGGCAGGAACAACACAAAGTCATTATGTGCACGGTATTGCGAAGACGGCTAAGCCTATCGGTGGTAGAATTAATCTTACATTCCGACATCTTATTCACAGAACAAGGTAAGCCAAATGCAAGTAAAAGCGTTTCTGGAAACTACGATTGAAGCTGCACTTAATCCGAGTTTTCTCGAGGTTGTAGATGAGAGTTTTATGCACAATGTTCCAGAAGGGGCTCAAAGTCATTTCAAAGTAACGGTAGTGAGCGATGCTTTTGAGGGTAAGCGCTTAATAGCGAGACACAGAGAAATTAACGGTCTTGCGGCTGAAGCGCTGCAGGGGCCTGTTCATGCGTTGGCACTTCACACGTATACGCCGACAGAGTGGGAAGCTCGAGGTGGGCAATCTATGGTATCGCCAAACTGCCTAGGTGGTAGCAAGCACGACCAATAACGCTCTTTTTGTACTAAATGGAAGTAGATTTATGACAAGCAGTGAAACGAAAAACAGCGGCGCGCTAGCCTCTTACTTAGACATCATTAAAACACCCTCTATTCAGGTGTTACTACTTGGCACCGGTTTTTTGCTTATGATGTTGTTTGTCTACATGGGCGTGCTGACTACGTTTGACGATGCGTTATTCAATGTAATTAGTGAAGCAGGCAATGTATCGGGTTGGAAAGAAGACGCGCTTCGCGATATCACCGCGTTAGGCAGTAATACGGCACTTATCTTTGTCACGATTTCAGTTGCCGGAGCCTTGGCGATGGCCGGTGAAAAGAAAAAGGCACTGACTTTTTTGATTGCTGTTGCCGTGGGGATCGCAACGACTTTCTTACTCAAAGCTGGCATCGACAGGCCTCGTCCTCCGCTGCCCATGCAGGATGTAAGTGTGTATACACAAAGCTTCCCCTCTGCACATGCTACCTTATCTACGCTTGTTTATTTCTATATCGCCTATTTGTTAACGTACTTCACGCAAAACGCTTCAGTAAAAGTGTGGATCTACATGGCAGCCACCTTTCTTGTATTTTGTATTGGCTTAAGCCGCATTTTATTGGGCGTGCATTGGCCTAGCGACATTATTGCAGGGTGGTTTGCTGGTGGCAGTATGGCTGCCTTTTGCTTTTATATCATCAAGTGGAAACGCAAACTGCGTATAAAAGGCGAAGGTTAAACGTGCAAGATTTCAAGCGGCTAGGCGACATGATTAAGCGGGATCCTTTTCGCATGCGTTGCCTTCGCGCTTTGAGAGCGCTCGATTTACCGCAAGGGTACATTGGTGCTGGATTTGTTCGAAATGCCATATGGGATGAGTTACACGCAAGAGCGACACCAACTCCCCTTAACGATATTGATGTGATTTACTTTAGTGGTGAAATTAATCCGCCGCAAAGTGTTGCGAGTGCCGATAATACATTGGAATCAGTACCTCAACCGCAAGCTTACTCACCAAATTCTGCAGCTGCTAAACCAGGGCTGAAAGCACAAGAACACGCCATAGAACGCGAGCTAGCGCGTATGGTTCCTCAAGCTAATTGGCAAGTTAAAAACCAAGCGCGTATGCACGTAGCTCACGCGCACGCTCCCTATCAAAATTGCCACGACGCTATTTCTTATTGGATAGAACGAGAAACCTGTGTTGCGGTTCGTCTTTTAGCCAATGATGATTTAGACATACTCGCGCCATTTGGTTTGGAAGCAAACTTCGCCGGCACCATAAGTATTAACCCAAAATATCCAAGGCCCGAAGTTTTTAAACAGCGACTAGCTTCTAAGAATTGGCTTACTGTTTGGCCTTTGTTGAAAGTTCATAAATAACTGGAAAGCAGTACATATTTGTACGAATTGGCACGCAATGTTTCAGACTATACTTTGATTAATCAAAGCCATAATAAACGTTCTTCTGCACAATAATACATTGTTCATTTCTGCATTCATACTATCAGTAAAGCATTACGAATTAGCCAATTTATCCCGGCATTTCCTCTGTACCTATCGTCGAAAAAATTACGAAAGAACGTAGTTACAGTAAACGCGGCACACGTGTGTTGCATAAAAAACTTGCATTCATGTAACCTTTGGGTATCATTGATACCTAAGGGTTACATATGATCCGTTTAGGTATCATATGTGACATTAGAACGCAGTGAGCTTTAATCGGCATCAATGCGCCGTTAATAATAGGGAATTTAAAAATGGCAACATCAATTTTGGTACCACCAGAGACGGAACAAGAGTATTTAACAATCACGGGTAAAGTCAGTCTCGCCTTAGCTTTATTTGTGCTATTCCAAGTTGCATTAGCTGTAATTGGCAATACAGACTCAGTTATTCACTGGGCACTAGAGGTAGCTTCATTAGCAAGTGCCATTTACTGCGTAGCATTAGGTATTAAATCAACGAAGTTTGCCAAAAATATATCCCGGTTGGGTTTTTGGACACTAACATTTGACGATGAATATGTGGACTACGTCAGCTCATTTAGCTTGCGCATTACCTGTCATATACTGATTTTCGGCACACTGATTCTCGCTTTTTGGGGGGACAGTAGGTGGTTTGTAGAAGTAATTGCTCCCTTTGAGATTACCAATGCTCTTCAAGTCTTACTTGGTGTAGCCGCGGCTGCTCATGGAACATCCATTTTGTGGAAGTTGCGCGAGGAAGAGCTAGATGAATGAAGATTTAGATAACCACATTCACAAGCTCCGATTGCAACATAAAATCTCTCAGCAAGAGTTAGCTGATGCGATAGGTGTTTCCAGAAAAACTATAAGTACCGTGGAAACCGGACGTTTCACACCATCGGTAGTTATTGCTCTAAAAATTGCCGAATATTTTGCTATTCCAGTTGAGCAAGTATTCGCACTTAAATAAATCGATACATTGGAAATATTCTGTAGTGGAAGCCTATTAATGGGCGCTGCACAAAAAGTCGGAATTTGTGTTGAGCCGGAATTTACCTTCCTGCTGAGTTTTTCGTTGTAATATTTACGATCTTAGCGGCAATAGCCGCTATGGTCGTATTTTCGCTCATAGCTTGTTTTTGCAGTCGACGATACGCGTTATTTTCGCTTAATCCGAATTGCTCCATTACTACCAGTTTTGCTCGCCCAATCAGTTTTTGTTCCTGTATTGCACGCTTGGCCTCTTCGAGCTCCCGCCCCATATCTTCTATGTGTTGGGCCTGTGAACGCAGTAAATCATAAAAAGAGCGGTGAGCAGATAAAGTCTTCGTTTGCTCGTTAAGTGATAGCGTTTTGATTTCGTCTTCTTTAGTGTCTTCCGCGAGTCCAGGCATGCTTGGATCGAACAATAAGGTGAGCGGTGAGCCATCAGTGGCGTGTTCATCATTGAAGCGCGTAAGCAACTGCTGATGATTGGCCATCTCATTTTTTGCATCGGCCACTTTACTGTTAGCTTGCTGAGTAAGGGCCTCAGTGAGCGCCACTTCGATAGTCTGCATTGCATCCATTCGACGTGTTGCTACATAAAACCAAACTTCCGATATTTCTCCGGCAATCGGACTGCCGTCACCAAGCTGTGCAATCATATTTCTAAGCTGTGTAATATCGATTGCAGCAGGGCTTTTGTTCAACGCGTCTAATGCATCTTTATGCGGCTTACAGCTAAACTCACAGAATATACTGAAGTGATGTTCTTGGGCATGCTGAAGCGCGGCCAGCTTTTCACAAAGGCGAACATCGAAATGAGTTTCTGCGAAACCAATAGCGCCCCACGCCCGCTCCTGCCCAGCGTATTCTTTTGCCTGCATAAAGTTGAACAGTGCAACCAATAAGCGAGTGATTGTTGGGTCGCTTGCAATATCTGCCGCTTCAAAAATAACCGTAAGTAAACTGGCAACTAGACGACTATATGCTCGTGTAGATTCCAGTGGTGTCAGCAGCTGCTTGCTTACCTGTTCTCTCAGTCTGGGCAGGTAGTCCGTCGCCTGCATAGCAAGTGTAATGCTGCTCAACAACCGCGGGTTACCCGTGGTGATCTCATCTGTCAGGTAGAGAGATTTCAAGTGGCTTTTCAACATTGACTCCGCTTGCTCGCTAGCACTGACGTACTGCATTCGCTCAGCGGCATAACGCTCGCCTTTTGAAGCAAGAAAGATATTGCTGGCCCCACGCTCTTTTTGCAGTTCATGGATGAGTTCTCGAACGGCAATTACAATTCGACAATTACTAGATAATTGCTCAAGTACGGTTATTTCGGCGTGCTTGGCCGCTAGCAAAAAGCGCTTAGTGGCGTCGCTACAAAGCGCAATGGTCTGTTCTGGTTCATGAAGCATGTTAAGGCCTGCTAATCTTCGGTACACACGTTTCGAATTTTCTATTGATGAGTGCATCTATTGGCGAAACGTTTTTTGAAACTCTTTGCTCTTAGTCCCCTGCACTCAGCAGAGCAATACGTGTACCAAGCAACACTTATGCCCTGTTTATTAGAATTAATGAAGATAAGCGTTAGAGTGAACAAAAACGCCCGGAGTGCTGACATATAGCGGGGTGTGGTGCGGCTGGAACTTTTGCTTAAGGTGACTTTATAAGGGGGACGGGAAGGTTAGCGGCGTTAAGAGGGAAGTTGAGAGGGAAGAAGCTGCGCCAAAATGGTGCAGCCTCGCAAAATCTGTGGTTTTGCTTTCCAGATTAGTTTCTGACTACGCGAAGAAACCAACCTACAAACAGTGAAATTAAGAAACCGAAGAAGGCAATCATTGTGGTGATAGTTAACATTTGCCCAGAAAAGTCAGCATTCTCTCCAGTGTGCTCGCTAACCAGCATTCCTGATGCTTTAAAGATGAACAATGCCGCTACAGAAAATAGTAAAATAACGGCGGTCGACATGATAGTGGCTTTCCAATAAGCCTTCGGCGACATCCAATGAATAGCGCCTGCCACTAGCACGCACAAAATAGTCAGAATATAAGGTACCACTTTAACTCCTCGTTGAATAAGACTTGTGCCTTATTGCGACGTCTTACCGTAGCCCCGTATTAGAAATCGAAGCGCATTGAACGACGCGGTTAATAAAAACCATTATACGATGCCATGTACGATGCAATTTGTCAGCATTCGCTATTAAATTAAGCCCTGAGACCGAACATGAAAAATTGACAAGCTCACAGCATTAGGAAAGGGGCAAAGAGCCCTGCGCTTATCACGTAAGCGCCAAGTAGTTCGGACTGGAGCCTGTTGATCTTTGCTGCACATCAACGTTCAACAGGCCCTAGTAACAATCTATTAAAAGATTTTGCGCTACAATGGTGATAGAATCGCCGAAAAAATCTCCTACCTACTTGGTGTACTGCTTTTGCGCAGCTTACGCCACGGTGGGTTGTTGTGTTTAACATCTTAGCTTCTGAGAGAACATGTTCGATTTAATTACCAGTAAAGACAGCAACGTTAAAAACGACGTGCTATCAGGTATTACCGTGGCGCTAGCCTTGGTCCCTGAAGCCGTAGCATTTGCATTTGTAGCCGGCGTAGAACCAATGATTGGTCTTTATGCGGCTTTCATGATGGGCTTGATCACTTCCGCTATTGGTGGCCGACCAGGAATGATTTCTGGTGCTACCGGCGCCATGGCCGTTGTAATGGTGGCACTGGTTGCCCAACACGGCGTGCAGTATTTATTTGCCGCGGTTATTTTGGCTGGTTTACTGCAAATAATGTGCGGTATTTTCAAGCTCGGAAAGTTTATACGTCTGGTCCCATATCCGGTAATGCTAGGCTTCGTAAATGGTTTGGCAATTGTTATTTTCTTGGCGCAATTAGGCCAGTTCAAAGTGACCAACGCAGCGGGTGAATTACAGTGGATGGAAGGTACGCTGTTATATTGGATGTTAGGGCTTGTGGCGCTAACCATGGCCATTATCTATTTATTGCCAAAGCTAACCAAAGCTGTACCGGCGTCGCTTGTAGCGATTGTTACGGTAACCTTGTTAGTACACGGTCTTGACCTTGAAGCGCGCACTGTAATCGACTTTGTTCGCGATTTGCTACCAGCTGACCAGCGCGACACCGCGACGCTAGCGGGTGAACTTCCTAGCTTTGCTATTCCTATGGTGCCGTTCACCTGGGAAACCGTCATGATCATTTTGCCTACCTCAGTCATTCTTTGCTTGGTTGGTCTAATTGAGTCGCTTCTTACTCTTTCATTAATTGACGAAATGACAGATACCCGCGGGCGCGGCAACAAAGAGTGCGTTGGCCAAGGCGTTGCAAATACCGTAAACGGTTTCTTTGGCGGTATGGGCGGTTGCGCCATGATTGGTCAAAGTATGATTAATATTAACTCTGGTGGCCGTGGCCGCTTGTCTGGTATCACCGCGGCGGTTGTATTATTAGGCTTTATTCTATTTGCTGCTCCGCTAATTGAAATGATTCCTCTCGCTGCCCTTGTTGGCGTTATGTTCGTGGTGGTTATCGCTACCTTCGAGTGGGCGTCATTCAGAATTATTCGCGGCGTAAACAAAGAAGATGCGTTCGTACTTTTCCTAGTAACAGGCGTTACCGTTATCGCTGACCTGGCTATTGCGGTTGTGGTGGGTGTTATCGTTTCTGCACTGGTGTTTGCATGGAAACACGCTCGTCATATTGAAGCGAGATCCCATATCGATAACGACGGTTGGAAAGTCTATGAGCTAGACGGCCCGCTGTTCTTTGGCTCGGTATCGCATTTCAAAGACCTGTTTGATATCGCCAACGACCCTAATGATGTAGTTATTGATTTTAAAGACTCTCGCATTTGGGATTCATCAGGTATCGATGCGCTAGATACCCTTGCTGACAAATACGAAGAGCAGGGTAAAAAGCTACACATTCGCCATATCAGTGATGAGTGTCGCTCACTGCTTCGCAAGGCCGATAAGTTTGTTGAAATTAATGTGGTTGAAGATCCCCGCTACCGCGTAGCGACGGATAAGCTGGCCTAAGTTATTTGAAAGCCTTAATGCACCAAGTAAACACAGTTTTGCGTTTGTTTGGTGCAGTTGTGAAGTCTGAATAATGCTTATTTTGTAGTAAATCAAATAAAAACAATTGTTTACGGTTTTGGCACTGAACTTGGATAGCTATAAACGTAAAGTGTGTTTTGGTGATTTGTGTCAATCGCTGAAAATTGTGTGATTTATAACACTCCGTAAAATGTGTTAGCCGACCTAAACCGTTGGCAAAATAGGCAACGAAGCCCGCATCAACGAAAGTTGAAGCGGGCTTTTTTTTGTCCCGAAAAAAGGGGAATACCATGACTTCATTGGACTCAAAAACGCAAATTGTCGTCGTAGGCAACGGCATGGTGGGGCATCATTTTGTTGAGCAGCTTCACCAAAGCGATGCCAATGTAGAAATAACCGTTTTATGCGGCGAGTCACGCCTTGCGTACGACCGCGTTTATCTGTCGTCTTTTTTTAGCGGCGCGAGTGCTGATGACTTAGCGCTCACTACACCCGCTCAGTACGCCGAGTGGGGCGTAAACGTAGTTACCAATGCCTTGGTTACCGATATAGACCGTGACAATAATAAAGTGACGACTTCTGAAGGGCAGGTGTTTAGCTACGATAAGCTTGTGTTAGCTACGGGCTCATACCCATTTGTGCCACCCATCCCTGGCAACGATCAAGAGCATTGCTTGGTGTACCGTACTATAGACGATCTACTCGCTATTGAAGCTTCAGCAGCAGTGAGCAAAGTAGGGGTTGTTGTTGGTGGTGGGCTGTTGGGTTTAGAAGCCGCTAACGCATTAAAGCAAGCCGGTCTCGACACCCACGTGGTTGAGTTTGCCCCGCAGCTTATGGCGGTTCAGCTAGACCAAGCAGGTGGTAACGTTCTTAAGGACAAAATAGAAGCATTGGGCGTTACGGTTCACACCCAAAAGGCAACGCAAACTATTGAGGCCGGTGATACCTGCCGCTATAAAATGGTGTTTGCTGACGGCACTGCACTAGAAACTGACATGATTTTATTCTCTGCCGGTATTCGACCTTCCGACCAGCTCGGCAGAAAGTCAGCGCTAACACTGGGTGAGCGCGGCGGTATTGTCATTGATAATCACTGCGTGACGTCTGACCCAAACATTTACGCTGTAGGTGAATGTGCGCTGTGGGATAACAAAATATTTGGCCTGGTAGCACCTGGCTATACCATGGCGCGCACGGCTGTAAGTCATATAACCGGCGGCGATGCCGAGTTCGCTGGCGCAGATATGAGTACCAAACTCAAGCTAATGGGTGTGGAAGTGGGCTCAATTGGCGATGCTCATGAACGCACAGTCGGTGCGCTTAGCTACACCTATTTAAATCAGCCAGAAGGCGTGTACAAAAAGCTGGTGGTAGATAGCGAGCAAAAGTACGTGCTTGGTGCTGTACTCGTTGGCGATACCAGCGACTACGACACGCTCTTACAGTATGCACTTAATAATATTGAATTACCTGAACACCCAGAAAGCCTAATTCTGCCCTCATCCGATGCCGCACCGGCGTTAGGTGCCGATGCACTACCAGACACCGCGTCTATTTGTTCATGCCTAAATGTGACAAAGGGCGATATTGTTTCAGCCATTGAAGGCGGCTGTTGTAGCGTTGGCGATGTAAAAGGCGAAACCAAGGCCAGCACAGGGTGTGGAGGTTGTGCTGCCTTACTTAAAAATGTTGTGGATAGCGAACTTGAAAAGCGCGGTGTGGAAGTATCAAAAGCCATTTGTGAGCACTTCAACCATACCCGACAAGAGCTATTTCACATTGTTAAGGTAAACGGCATTCGCACCTTTGACGAGCTACTAGAGCAGCATGGTGAAGGTCTAGGGTGTGAAATTTGTAAGCCCGCTGTCGGCTCAATTTTAGCCTCGGTGTATAACGACTACATTCTTAAGGCTTCACATCTTCCTCTACAAGACACCAACGATATCTACCTTGGCAACATGCAAAAAGATGGCACGTATTCCGTTGTACCGCGTGTACCTGGTGGCGAAATAACGCCTGAGAAGTTGATTCTGCTCGGCGAAGTGGCAAAAGAATACAACCTGTACACCAAGATCACGGGTGGTCAGCGCATTGATTTATTTGGAGCGCGCGTAGAGCACTTACCTGATATCTGGGAAAAACTGGTCGCTGGTGGTTTTGAAACCGGCCATGCTTACGCGAAGGCACTGCGTACCGTGAAATCGTGTGTGGGAAGCACATGGTGCCGCTACGGTGTTCAGGATTCTGTTGGCACTGCCATTGACTTAGAGAATCGTTACAAAGGCTTACGTGCGCCGCACAAAATTAAATTTGCCGTCTCGGGGTGTACCCGTGAGTGCGCAGAAGCCCAAAGCAAAGACATTGGCGTTATTGCTACCGAGCAAGGCTGGAACCTGTATGTTTGCGGGAATGGCGGCATGAAGCCTCGACATGCAGACCTGTTTGCCACCGACCTAGATACCGAAACCCTAATTAAGTACATCGACCGCGTGCTGATGTTTTACGTGAAAACGGCTGATCGCCTACAGCGCACATCGGTGTGGATGGACAACTTAGAAGGTGGGTTAGCTTACCTGCAAGACGTTGTGATAAACGATGCTCTTGGCATTAATGGTGAGCTTGAAGCACAGATGGATGCTGTGGTTGATGCTTATCAGTGCGAATGGAAAACCACCATTGAAAACCCTGAGTCGCGCAAGCGTTTCCGTCAATTCGTAAACAGCAATGCTAGCGACACCAATATTCAGTTTGTTTCAGAGCGAGGCCAGGTTCGCCCAGCTACTGAAGCTGAAAAAGTAGCAGGTAAAGATCAGTTCATTCCTGTCTCTATGGTATAGCCACTGGCTTATCAACCCTGTTAGGAGAATCAAATTATGTCAGCAGCGCAAAATGTAATGGCGTCAGAACCACAGCAAGTGCAATGGCACTATATTTGTGAGACGAACGACTTAGTGACAAACAGTGGGGTTTGCGCCCTTGTCGACTCACAGCAAGTGGCAATTTTCAGTTTGAAGATAAACGGCGAAACCCAGGTTTTCGCCATTAGTAACTACGACCCTATTGGTAAAGCAAACGTACTCTATCGCGGGCTTCTAGGGTCGATAGGCTGTGCGCCTGTTGTTGCTTCGCCTCTATACAAAGAGCATTACTTTTTAGAAACCGGGCTGTGTAAAGAACACGACGATGTTTCCGTCACGGCTTACGCTGTGAAGGTAGAGGGCGAAAAGGTTTTTGTGGGCGTTTAAGCAAACTGTCTTTTTTATACGCCCACATGAATAAAGCCTTTTAGCAAAATGCATTCAAAAGCTGTGAAACCGAAAAAGGTAATGAAATGAATATGCCTACACGACAACCCGACATGATGTCTGAACAATTAAGACAAACAACATGCCCATACTGCGGCGTAGGGTGTGGTGTAGATATCAGTTGCAACGTAAGCCCGCGTGCCATAACCCTGGACACTGTTAAAGGCACGCCAGAGCATCCCGCCAATTATGGAAGATTGTGTGTTAAAGGAACAAACCTGCTTGAAACAAACGACGTAAACGGACGTTTGCTTCACCCAACCATGGCAGGTCAATCGGTGGATTGGGACACGGTCACCGATGTGATTGCGGATAAGATCACCTCTACCATTGCGCAGTATGGCGCGGATGCCGTTGCTTTTTATGTATCAGGTCAGCTTCTCACCGAGGACTATTACATTGCCAATAAGCTTATGAAAGGTTACATCGGCAGTGCCAATATCGATACGAATTCACGCCTGTGTATGTCATCAGCCGTTGCCGCGTACAAGCGTGCGTTCGGTGAAGATGTAGTGCCTTGCGATTACACCGACTTAGAATGTACAGATTTACTGGTGATCACCGGGAGTAATACGGCGTGGGCGCACCCAGTGCTTTTTCAACGCATTCAGCGAGCAAAGCTGAAAAATCCGAATATGAAGGTCATTGTTGTTGACCCACGCAAAACCGAAACCTGTACCATTGCCGATTTACACCTTCCTATAAAACCGGGTAGCGACGTAGCGCTATTTAACGGTTTACTCAGCTATGCAAACGCACAAGGTCGAATAGACAAATCCGCCGTTGAGACCTATGCCGAGGGACTTGAAGAAACGCTCAAAAGTGCAAATGCCTTAACGTTAGATGACGTTGCTGAAGTATGCGACCTGGACATTAACAGCATTAAGGCCTTCTTTGATGCCTTTTGTGAAGCCTCTAGCGTAGTTACTTTTTATTCTATGGGCGTGAACCAGTCTTCTGCTGGTGTGGATAAAGCCCAAGCCATTATCAACTGTCATTTAGCAATGGATTTAATTGCTAAGAACGGTTGTGGCCCGTTTTCAATTACTGGCCAGCCCAATGCCATGGGAGGGCGTGAAGTCGGTGGGTTAGCCAATATGCTAGCTGCACATATGGACCTTGAAAACCATGAGCATATCAGCGCTGTTAAAACCTATTGGAATGCCCCTGTTATGCCCAAAGGGCAGGGGCTTAAAGCTGTTGATTTGTTTAATGCAATTGAGAGTGAAAAGGTAAAATTCGTTTGGATAATGGGGACGAACCCCGTTGTCAGTATGCCAAATCGCGGTCAAGTTGAACGCGCACTTTCTAAATGTGACATGGTGGTGGTGTCTGATATCGTTGAGTCTAACGATACGCTTAACTACGCGCACATTGCCCTTCCTGCCACGGGGTGGTCGGAGAAAGACGGCACGGTGACAAACTCAGAGCGCCGTATATCACGTCAGCGCGGTATATTGCCTCCACCAGGTAGTGCAAAACACGACTGGCAAATACTGTGTGAAGTGGCGGGTAAAATGGGCTTTGGCGAGGCATTTAATTTTACCCATCCGTCACAAATATTCTGCGAATACGCTGGGCTAACCGGCTATCAAAATAACGGTAAGCGACAATTAGACCTGTCACCTTTACAAGCGTTAAGTGAAGCTCAATACAACGGGCTATCGCCTTTGCAGTGGCCCTTTCAAGCAGTTACAAAAGCTGAGAATACGGCCAGTTCTAATTCTCAACCTAGCCTTACCAGTAAACGTCCTTTTGAAGACAAGCAGTTTTCAACACCCAACGCCAAGGCTAGGCTTATTCCCGTAACTTACAGAGCGCCACTGCAGGTGACATCAGACGCTTATCCTTTTGTTGTGAACAGCGGGCGAGCGCGAGATCAGTGGCATACTATGACACGCACGGGTAAAGCGGCAAAGTTACTGGCTCATATGCCAAGTGCTTGCGTGCATATCAACCCTAAAGACGCTGCTGAATTGGGCGTTGAAGACGGAAGCCTCGTTTCTCTTTCAAGTGCAGTGTGTAAAGACGCCCCTGTTATTTATCCGGTTAAAGCGGATACGGATATGCGCAAAGGGGAAGTATTCATTCCCATTCACTGGTCGGCGCAATGGGGTTCGCACAGTAAACTAGGCGCACTTTACGCCAGCGCGGTAGACCCTATTTCAGGGCAGCCAGAGTTAAAACACGCGGCGGTAGCTATCGCGCCTGCTCATTTCGCTACCTACGGCAAGCTCTTTGTTTCATCAGTAAACCAATCAGCACATAATTCAAAACTTAATCCGTTTAGTGAAGACGCACTAAAGCATGCGTGTGATTACTGGAATACGACACCGCTTGAAAGCACAGAGGCGTCTTCACCTTTAAATAACTCGGATGCAGCATTATCAGTATTGAATGTTGCTTCGAACAAAGGTCGTCGGGATTTTACCCAAGGGTTGATACCTCTGCTGCCGCAAAACGCGGTGCTATTGCAGTTTCATCATCATACATACTCAGTATGCCTTGCGCTTGTCGATGATACTCTTTGTTTCGCGGCGTTTTTAGGCGATGAGCCAGAAAAGGGTGAAAGGGCACCAGCAGCTGCACATACAATAGCGCAGGCAGCGCCACATTTAAAAAACACATGGTCAGTACCTAACGAATGGCTCGCCAGCCTTCTCAACACATCTATTTCTACAGACATACAGCGCAATTTAATACGTGGCCAAGTAGACGACGCATTTTTAAATGGTGATGTAGTTTGTAGCTGCTTTGAAGTGCGCGAAAAAACCATTACACATGCCATCGAAGAAGGCTGTAGTTCGGTGGCAGAGCTTGGTGAAGCATTAAAGTGTGGTACGAATTGTGGCTCGTGTAAGCCCGCCTTGTCTCAGCTGATAGACGAGCATTTAGTCATTGAAATTCAATCTGTTTAGGAGCGTTAAATCATGTCAATTGCAACTAGTTGGTCGTTACCGTTTTTGCGCACCTTATTTAAACCGCAGAAACCTTTGTTAAACCTCTTTTATCGCGATGCTATTTCTACCTCGGTCACGACCGTGACGACGCGCCAGCGCTCCGATAATCCAAAAGCTCCAGCTAAGCATTCATACTTTGGCAAGTGGTTGAAGTTAGCAAACAGGCAAACTGAAGGTCATAAACAAGGGCAGGTGTTCATCGTCGGTGCTGGCCCTGGTGATGCCGAGTTACTTACGTTAAAAGCGTTTCGTCTTCTGCAACAAGCCGATGTCGTGCTGTTCGATGCTTTAGTCAGCGAAGATATTCTCGCGCTAATTCCCTCTAAAGTGGTGAAAGAATATGTAGGGAAACGCTGCAAAAAGCATAGCTTTACCCAAGACGCTATATGCAAGCGAGTGGTTGAATTGGCAAGCAACGGTCACACTGTCGTACGGTTAAAAGGCGGTGACCCAGCCCTATTTGCAAGAACCTGCGAAGAAACCGATGCACTCACAAAAGCCAACATTCCTTTTGCTATTGTTCCTGGTATTACGGCAGCATCGGGTGTGTCAGCCTATACGGGGATCCCTTTAACCGACAGGTGTTGTGCTCAGTCGGTGTGTTTTATGACCGCACATTTTAAGGACGTGGATCAATGGCCAGAGATGGCACCCATGGCGCAAAATGTATTGAAGCAAACCATGGTGGTTTATATGGGGCTAAGCCGACTTGAAGGGCTATGCAAAGGCTTGATTCATCACAACGTGCCAACCACATGGCCAGTAGCGGCAATTGAAAATGCCACTTCGCTTGAACAGCGCGTGATTACTGGCGTGCTTGCCGATATTCATAGCAAGGTAGAAGCAGCAAATTTAACGGGGCCTACGTTACTTATATTTGGAAAGGTGGTAGAGTCTCGTCAACAGGTAAATACTCTTCTATTACATTCATCCAAGCATGCAGCAACCATTTAGTGAATACATAAAAATTATTGGAAAAGGTCAAAAAGGGGGGCGTAGCCTTACCCGTGATGAGGCTTATCATGCCATGAAAATGGTATTGGCCAATGAAGTGACAGGCGATCAACGCGGCGCATTTCTTATGTTGCTGCGTACCCGTGAAGAAACACCAGAAGAAGTTATTGGCTTTGTCGATGCATGCAGAGAGCTGATAGAGCCAGAAGTTAAAACCCTCACCCCCACGTTAGATATTGGCTGCTACGCGGGAAAGCGTCGCCAGTTACCGTGGTACTTATTGGCCGTAGCGGTTCTAGCCAACAATGGTTACTCGGTTATGCTCCACGGTGCGCATGAACCGGGTTCGGGACGCCTTTATGCAAGTATAGCGTTACCCCAATTGGGCCTGTCTGAAGTTAGCAGTATTGAAGATGCCAAACAGCAGTTAACGGATAAAGGGGTGACTTACCTTGATTTGTCTTATTTGCTGCCTGCGCTCGACACAATTATTAAGCTTCGTGAGGTATTTGGCCTGCGTTCATGCGCTAACACCCTCGCAAGGTTGTTGAATCCCACCGCTGCACAATTTTGCGTACAGGGCGTTTACCATATGCATCTTGACCACAAACACTGCCGCGTTAATGAAAATTATCCATCTATAGATGCGCTTTGTTTTCGTGGTGATGGCGGAGATCCTGAAGTTAATGGTGAACGGGAAACTGAGCTATTTATTACCAGAAATGGTGAGACCGAAGAAGTAATAATGCCGGTGGTTGCTGACAAATGGGCGCTTAAAGATAAAGACATGAACGTTAACGACATGCTTGATGTGTGGGCGGGTAACGCGAATAGCCTTTACGGTGAACAAGCCATCTTAAGCACACTTGCCAGCTATTTGGTACTGCTACAAAAGTGTGATGTTGCAGATGCCCTGTCCCAGGCAAGGCAGCTTTGGGCACAGCGCGATAAAAGCGCAACGCCATTTTAAGGTCACCTGCGTTTTCTGAGCGGGCAATTATCTATATTGCTTGATAAAAACCCTTCTTTTTAAGGAAAAATAGCCAATCGTCGCATTGACTTAATCGTTGCTATACTTGTTAATAGTATTAACAAGTTTTCCTTAAGTGGTGTTATGCGAATCACGCAATGGCTCGTATTTTTAGCTAGCCTGTCGCTCTTATTTCGAGCAGGTTATGCTGTATCTGAAAATCGAGAACAGGTCACAACCTCTAGCGTAACTTTCGTACTAACCGCAGATATGCCTAATATTAGCGACGCACGCACAGGGCGTTACGCTAATCTTCAAACCCTCGTAAAACAACAGCGGCAAATTAGTGAAACCGTCTTCTTCATTTTCGGCGGCGGCTCGATTGGGCCGAGCGCGCTATCCTCGTTTGACCGTGGCTCCCACATTATTGATATTCTCAATTCCCTTGAGCCAGATGTGATGGGGGTCACAAAGAGAGAATTTAGTTTCTATGAGGATGAATTATCTCTTCGTTCTTATGAAGCAGCCTTTCCATTGGTAGCCAGCAACGTAATAGACAACCGGGTGGGGCGCTCCCCTGATGGCCTGCACACTTCTGTGATTGTAGAAAAAGAAGAATTAACTCTTGGTGTTATATCAGTTTTACATGAGAGAGTGATAGAAGAGTACCAATTATCTGATATTGCTATAACGCCTCCTCAAAAAGCCATCATGGAGGAGTCTAAAAGATTGCGACAGCAAGGCGCAGATATTATTTTGCTGCACTATTCCTACCCGTTCCCTTTTATTAATACCATGCTGAACAAACGTATTATTGATGTCGCTTTTATAACAGACAGTCGCTTGGACGAGAAAAATATGCTCGAAACTACGCGTCATCCTAATAGGATGGTACTTACACAGCAGGGAACCGCTGTCGTTGCTAGTTTTGTGAAAAATGCTGGGTGGCAAGCAACGTCGTATATAGAACAGCCGTTAGAAGATATAGAGGCTGATGCTGAGTTAAACGAGCAACTCATTGAGTATGAAGCGCGCCTAAAACGGTTGTTAAATATCCAAATTGGCGAATGGAAGATTGCCGTTTCGACTGCGCGCAAAGAAGTGAGAAGTGAAGAGAATCCTTTTGTGAACTTTGTCGCGGATACCATTAAACGCTATGCCAATACTGAAATTGCCTTGATAAACGGAGGCAGTATCCGAGGCAACAAACAATATACGGCAGGTACACCAATTACTCGGCAAGATATTGTCACCGAAATGCCGTTTCGTGCGCATGTTGTGGCTTTGGATATAACTGGCGCTCAGTTAATTCAAGCTCTGGAAGAGGGGCTTTCGCAATATCAAAATTTAAAAGGCGGTTTTCCTCATGTATCGGGTATGTCTTATAGTTTCGACCCTTCAGCGAAAGTGCTTCAACGAGTAAAAAATGTCACCATTAATGGAAAGCGAATAGATAAGTCGAAAACCTATTCACTGGCTACAAGTAACTTTCTGGCCAATGGCGGAGACGGTTTCTACGCGTTAAAGAATACCGAAAAGCGTCCGGCCTTGAGTACACGCCCCCCTCAAATATCAGACCTTGTGATGCAGGCCATCGTCAATCAATACGATATAAAGCCTAAAACTGATAACCGCATAATAAACATGGCAAAAGGCGGTTGATCAGATGCAGCATAAGAAAAAGACCTTGTATCTGTTTATCATTGCGCAATGCAGTGTGATGGGATTTTTTCTTTTGATACTGGTTTTGTCGCTGCTGCGTTTAAATGACGTGCGAAAAGTACTTGACGATATCACCTCGTCTTCTATCCCCACTCTTAGCCAAGCTACTGAAATTACGCGAGAAGTTCAGCACTTAATTTCACTTACTGCGCGATTAACATCGTCTGAGAGCCAATCGTCTCGGCGTATCGTCAAAACCCAGTTGGATGAAACGATAGAGCGCCTGGATTCCTCCAATTTGAAGCTTGAGCAAGGAGACAAGTACTTAGCGACGCAGCTGAATGTACTTACATTAGAAATAGAAGAACTAAACGCATTAGTGCGTCAGCGGATTGATGTCGAAAAAGAAGTGCGGGTGGAAAGGGAAGTACTATTTACTTACTTGAACAATATTTTTGAAGACAATAAATCGCAGTATGTGGGTATTCAATCTTCTCAAACGCTGGTTCCTCTGATATTACAAATTGCCCAAATAAATCAGCAGTTCCAACTGCATGAGTTACGCAAGTTAGAGGACAATATTGAAGAAAGCATCGCTTCCTTGCGTGAGGCGACAACGCTCGACAAGCGCAGCAGCGAACTGGTAAGTGCGCTAGAGGAGGGGGTATTAGGTAAATGGGGCATGATTGATAAACAAGCTAATGTCATGCGCATTCGTGGACGTTCAAGAGGGCGAGGCAGTTTTGTTGAGCACTTGGCTGAAGAAGTCGCGTCAAATATTGAGTTTAGAGCATCTTCAATCACAAAAGACACCTCTTTTTACGCATTATCTGCCAACCAAGCTGTGTCCAAACAAATAACCCTGTCATTGGCACTTTCATTAATTGTGATGATTATTTGTTGCGCCATCATCTTCTATATCTACAAACGTATTATTCTGCGTTTAATTGCTTTAACCAACTTGGTTGAAAAAAATAGTGAAGAAGTAGCAAGCTTCGAAGGCAGTGACGAGATATCTCGCCTGGCTAAAACCTTCGCACTGTATTTTGAGAGAGTAAAGAGCCAGGAAACCGAATTGATTCGTTTGTCACTTAGCGATCCGCTGACTAACATCCCAAACCGACGGGCATTTGAAATGGAAATGGAAAAGGTAATAGCGATGTCAAAACGGTATGACTGGCCGTTGACGGTAGTTATCTTGGATGTCGATAGTTTCAAACTTTACAATGACAATTATGGTCACCCTAAAGGGGATGAATGCCTGAAAGCCGTCGCTATTGGGCTTAATGAAGTCATTACCCGTAACACTGATTTTTGTGCTCGATACGGTGGTGAGGAGTTCGTAGCGATTTTGCCCAATACCGATGAGAAAGGCGCGAAGGTGAAAGCTGAAGAGATTCGAGATGCGATAGAATCATTAGGGATAGAGCACAGCAAGAGCACAGTTTCACCCGTAATTACCGCAAGTTTGGGCGTTGCAACGGTCAATTTCGTTAATCACCACAACTGGACGTTAACTTCGATCCTTAATACCGCTGATAAAGCTTTGTACGACGCCAAAACGGGCGGCCGGAATCGCTGCGTGTTTTCATCGCTGCCATGAGTATTTTTGTATAGTAAAAAGAGGCGGGTTTATGTCAATCCCCAAACTGGGCTATCTCTAATCTTTATTGAACAAAAAAACTTCAGTTTTATTTGTGTGAAACATCAATAAACTTCATTTCCTCTGCTATCTTTAATCAAAACCAACAAAAACTAGCTTATCGTTTCAGACAACTAACCGTATTTCAGTGTGATACGCCAGTGCCTATTTTGTCAGGGTGGCTTCGTTATGAGCTAAGTCGGCTGATAAATAATGCGTGAAACGAAGTTCATTAGGAGCGCGGGATGTTTTTCAAAAATAAAGAGTTGATAGCCGAAAACCAACGTTTGGAAAAGGAACTGGCGGCATATCAAACGGTTAAGGAAGAGCTTCGTGAAGAAATGTTGTACATTGAGTTGAATGCAGATGGACGTATACGTGCAATTAATGATCTATGTACTCAAGCAACAGGATTTAAGATTTCAGAGCTAGAAGGGAAGTCCCTTGAAAGCCTAATGGACCCGAAATCGCTTAAGAAATCGGACGTTCAAGATATGCTAGGCGCTGTTAAAAATCATCGTCATTGGCATGGCGCAGTTAGCTTCAATAATGCAAAAGGCCATGAGATTTGGGTAAGAGGAATCATACAGCCCATAGATGACGCCTATGGAAATGTGAAGTGTATTTCTTTCTATATGGCAGAGCAAACGCGCAATATTTCTTACAGTAATGAGCTTAGAGATATGATTGCCGCGCTTCATCGCTCTTCTGCTGTTATTGAGTTCAACCTTGATGGCACCATCATAAAAGCCAACGAAAACTTTTTGAAAGGCACGGGCTACAAGCTGGAGCAAATAGTTGGAAAGCATCATAGGATCTTTTGCACAGAGCAAGAGGCGAACTCGGAAGAATACAAACAGTTTTGGCGTGGGCTAGCGCAAGGACAGTTAGAATCTGGACGCTACAAACGCATTGATAGCCGAGGGAATGAAGTGTGGCTAGAAGCGTCATATAACCCCATCAGAAACGAAGATGGTCAGCTTTATAAAGTAGTGAAATTTGCAACGGTAATTACAGAGCAAATGAAGCGGGAGTTCGCCATTTCTGAAGCCGCCAACGTTGCATTCAATATTTCGCAAGAAACTGGAGAGCAAGCACGTAAGGGAAACCAAGTGCTCGATTCTACGGTTAAGGCGATGAACGAATTAACGAAACAGATGGGTAATGCGAGTGAAGGTATTAAGGACCTTGATGAGCAATCCCAAAAAGTTGCGGACTTGGTTAAAAGTATTAGCGGAATTGCCGACCAAACTAATTTATTGGCGCTTAACGCTGCTATTGAAGCTGCACGTGCAGGCGATCAAGGGCGTGGTTTCGCGGTAGTAGCCGATGAAGTCAGGCAGCTAGCGTCGCGAACCAGTAGCGCAACTGAAGAAATCGTAAACGTTGTCGTAGAAAACAGAAAGTTAACAGAAAATGCAGTTCAGTTAATTGAAGCGGGTCAGGAAAAAGCGCGCGAAGCCTTAGAGTATTCAACGCAGTCAGGCAAAGCAATGAGCGAAATCCAAAGCGGTGCCAATGAAGTGGTAAACGCTATCGGGCAATTTACTAAACGCCTCTAGAAAATTAGCGACACAATCAGACAGCTTTAGTCATTGGCCATATTTGTTCAACCTTGGTATCTGCTTTCGCGCACCAAGGTTGAACACCCCCCCTGTTTTGGTGCACCAAAACGAATTCATTCTCACTTTTCTCTTACCTCAATAGTGTAAATGTTCATAAATTTTAATGGCTTACATTTCTGGCACGATGGGTGCTAATTAATCCGTGCAACAACAACGTTGCTGTACAAAGCAACGGGTGCAAACACAAATGCGATGGCAGAGTGGAGTGCACAACACTTACCATAGGGTAAACAAATAGGATTCAGCGGAGAACGGTAAGGAAGCATCATCATCTCCGGCATTTATGGCAAGTGCATAATAATAAAAAATAAAGATGGTTTTATAAGCTAAAGCTTTTAATAAACCTCCCTTAAAGATGAGGTGTGTGAGCGGGAATTCCTGACTTACCATTAACAACTTGATGCGTTTGTAAGAACTCCGATATTACAAACACGGCAACGAAGCCCACCATGCTCGACGGTTAAACGTCGTACGCTGGTGGGTTTTTTTTTGGCTACGAGGAACACGTATGACTGGGTTAAAGACAACATCACTGCTAAAACGCTTTCGAACGGCGAGTGCTGGAGTATGTGCAGCACTTGCCGTCTCTGTAGCAAGTTTTTCTGCGAGTGTGGCAGCACAAGCGCCAGCGGTAGGCTGGCCTGAGAAGGAAGAACTTAAGTTTGGTTTTATCAAGCTCACTGATATGGCACCGCTTGCTGTGGCGTACGAAAAAGGCTTTTTTGAAGATGAGGGCCTCTACGTTACATTGGAAGCGCAAGCTAACTGGAAAGTGCTGCTTGATCGCGTAATCGACGGCCAATTAGATGGCGCTCATATGCTGGCTGGCCAGCCCCTTGGTGCAACCATTGGCTTCGGCACGGAATCGCATGTGGTAACAGCGTTCAGTATGGACCTCAATGGTAATGGAATTACCGTTTCTAATGAAATTTGGGACAAAATGAAGGCCCATATTCCACAGGAAAATGGCAAGCCAGTTCATCCTATTAAAGCTGATTATTTAAAGCCAGTGGTTGATGAATACCGCAACGCTGGAAAGCCGTTCAACATGGGAATGGTATTTCCAGTATCTACACACAACTACGAGTTACGCTATTGGCTTGCGGCAGGTGGAATTCACCCTGGATATTATGCGCCGCATAAAGGCGATACCGCGGGCCAAATAGACGCTCAGGCACTGTTGTCAGTCACCCCCCCACCGCAAATGCCAGCGACGATGGAAGCCGGCACCATCTATGGCTACTGCGTAGGCGAGCCATGGAATCAACAGGCTGTGTTTAAAGGTATTGGTGTACCTGTGATCACCGACTACGAAATTTGGAAAAATAACCCTGAAAAAGTGTTCGGCGTAAGCCAAGGCTGGGCTGACAAATACCCAAATACGCACATTCGCGTGGTTAAAGCCCTAATTCGAGCGGCAATGTGGCTGGATGAAAACGACAATGCTAACCGTCCTGAAGCGGTAAAGATTCTTGCTAAAAGTAACTACGTAGGTGCAGATGAAGACGTACTGGCTAACAGCATGACAGGCACTTTCGAATACGAGAAAGGTGACAAGCGCGACGTGCCTGATTTTAATGTGTTCTTCCGCTACAACGCCACTTACCCATACTACAGTGATGCTATTTGGTACCTCACACAAATGCGCCGCTGGGGTCAAATTTCAGAGGCTAAGTCTGACGATTGGTATAAAGAGACAGCCAAAAAAGTTTATAAACCAGAGGTCTATGCTCAGGCTGCTAAAGCGTTGATTGCCGAAGGTAAAGCTAAGGCGTCTGACTTTCCAGAGTTTGGGACGGAAACGGGCTACAAGCCGCCTCAGAGCGAATTCATTGATGGCGTGACGTTTGACGGAAGCAAGCCTAACGCTTACTTGGAGCAATTCAAGATTGGTCTGAAGGGCGACACTGTACTGTAAGTGTCTGATTTAATGGCCCTGCTTTCATTTCTAACTAGGGCGGGGCATAAACAGCGCAAAAGCGCACATCAAGTGTCAGGAGCAAGCAATGAGCAAGATGACAACCATTCTTCGCCTTCCATCGTCGCCGTCAAACGCCAACTCTTTGTTGAGCCGTTTATATCAATCCACGCCTGCGTTGCTGCTGCCTGTTATTGGCTTGCTGATGTTTTTGGCCATTTGGAATGGTGTAGCAAAAAGTATCGACACGTCGCTGGGGCAGTTCCCAGGGCCTGCACAAGTTTTTGAGCAAGCCGGTGCGTTAATTGACGAACATATTGCACAGCGTGAAAAAGCGGACGCTTTCTATCAACGTCAAGAAGCAAGAAATGCAGCGCGTGTAGCGCAGGACCCTACTTATCAGCCAAAAATTAGAGAATTCACCGGTGCGCCAACCTTCTTTGATCAGATATGGACAAGCCTTTACACCGTTATGGTTGGATTCTTAATTGCATCAGTCGTGGCGGTTCCCGTGGGTATACTATGTGGTCTAAGTAAATCTGCTTACACCGCAATAAATCCACTTATCCAGTTATTTAAGCCAGTGTCTCCATTGGCATGGCTGCCGCTCGTGACTATGGTGGTAAGTGCCCTCTATGTCAGCGATGATCCGGCCTTTTCTAAATCATTCGTGACCTCTGCCTTTACGGTTTCGCTTTGTTGTTTATGGCCAACCCTCATTAACACCGCAGTAGGCGTATCAAATATTGATAAGGACCTAATCAACGTAAGTAAGGTATTGCGCCTTACGCCGTTTGCTCATCTCACCAAAATAGTACTTCCATCTTCTATCCCCATGATTTTTACAGGACTTAGATTGTCGCTTGGTATTGGCTGGATGGTACTGATTGCGGCAGAAATGCTTGCCCAAAACCCGGGCCTAGGAAAGTTTGTGTGGGATGAATTCCAAAACGGAAGTTCAGAGTCGCTAGCGAGAATCATGGTCGCAGTGCTCACCATTGGCGCTATTGGCTTTGTACTAGACCGCCTAATGTTATCGATTCAGCGCGCTGTAAGCTGGGACAAGTCGAGCGTACTACGCTAATTTTGAGGAGAATTTTATGCACACTAAACACTTAGAGTTAGAGCAGGTGGGTATCGACTTCCCCACACCGAAGGGGCCATTTACTGCGCTTCAAGATGTAAATCTTAAAATCAGCAAAGGTGAATTTGTGTCGTTAATTGGCCATTCGGGCTGCGGTAAATCAACGGTGCTGAATATCGTCGCAGGTTTGCACCAAGCTACTACCGGCGGCGTAATTTTAGATGGCGCAGAAGTGAAGCAGCCTGGACCTGAACGCGCAGTAGTCTTTCAAAACCATTCTTTATTACCTTGGCTTACGGTATACAAGAATGTTGAGCTGGCCGTAAAATCGACCATGCGAGGCAAGAGTAAAAACGAGATGCGTGACTGGATCATGCACAACCTAGAGCTTGTGCACATGACCCACGCTCTCGACAAACTGCCTAGTGAAATTTCAGGTGGTATGAAGCAGCGAGTGGGCATTGCACGAGCGTTGGCAATGGAGCCAAAAGTGCTGCTAATGGATGAACCGTTCGGTGCGCTAGACGCCCTAACTCGCGCTCATCTTCAAGACTCGCTAATGGAAATTCATGCTGATTTGGGTAACACGGTTATCATGATTACTCATGATGTGGATGAAGCGGTATTGCTATCAGACCGTATTGTTATGATGAATAACGGCCCGGCAGCCACCATTGGCGAAATTCTAGATATTGAGTTGCCGCGTCCGCGAGATAGATTAGCACTTGCAGATAACAAGCAGTACAACCACTACAGACATGAAGTCTTAACTTTCCTTTACGACAAACAAAAGAAGGTTGAAACCGTTTCGTCACGCGCCAACCAAGCGCTTACAACTAACAAACATTCACAACAGCTAGCAAAACCCAGCGGGGTGTCATCTGAAAAAAAAGACGCTAAGAAGTCAGATGCCGCCTAGCTTTATCGGCACCTGACTAGGGCGGAAGCCTTTTCCGCCAACTAACCAAAACCATCACTTTTAACCAGCATTCTACTGCTGGCTGGGTAAGTGTTGACTAATAAAAATCGATACCGATAGGGAATACACATGAACACGTTAAAAAACTTTGGCATTAAGATGCTAACAGCATCTGTTTTGACAGTATTGGGTGGAAGCGTAATGGCCGCTGACATTCACAGCGCATTAAGCGATTCAAAGGCATGGGCGGATCTGAATTTACGCTACGAAGCTGTTGATCAAGACAATGCGTTAGAAGACGCAAGTGCACTGACTTTGCGTACGCGTCTAGGGTTTAGTTCGGGTAGCGTTAATGGTTTCTCATTTACCGCTGAAGTTGAAGACAGTCGTATTGTACTTGGGCAAGATGAGTTCACTGTGGGGCCTACTGGCTTTAACGTAGGTGAGTATTCGGTCATTGCCGACCCTGAAACTACCGAAGTTGATCAAGCTTTTATTCAGTATAAGGCAGATAACTTTACCGCCAGAGTAGGGCGACAAGTAATTACGTTGGATGACCATCGATTTGTTGGCCACGTTGGCTGGCGACAAGACCGCCAGACCTTTGATGCCGTAAGCGCTAAATATGCGGCAACAGACAATCTAGAACTATTCTATAGCTATCTTTACAAACGCAACCGCATTTTTGCTGAGGCGGCAGATTTAGATTCTAAAGATCATATTCTTCATGCTACTTATACATCTAAAATTGGCAAGTTTGTGGCCTACGCTTACCTTTTAGAAGTGGACAACGACACGGATAACGCGTTGGACACGTATGGCGTGAGCTACGATGGAAAGATGAAAGGTGAGAGCGTGAGTTGGGCTTACGGTGGTGAGTTTGCCACGCAATCAAGCGAAGCTGGCGCGGGCGAAACGGCCACCGACTTTGACGCCTCTTATTTAAATGCGTATGTCGCAGCCACGTTTTCTGGCGTGACGGCTAAGGTCGATTACGAAATACTAGGTTCTGACGATGGGTTGTACGGGTTTGCAACGCCGCTAGCTACGCTGCACAAATTCAACGGTTGGACTGATCAGTTCTTGGGCACGCCAGCACAGGGCTTAAAAGATCTTAAGTTATCTCTATCAGGTGGGCTAGCCGGTGGTAAATGGCTTTTGGCTTACCACGATTTCAGCGCTGACGACAGCAGTAACGGTGCTGACGACTTAGGCAGCGAAATTAATGTACAGTATACGAAGAAGTTTGCAGGTAAGTACAATTTTGGCATTAAGTACGGTACTTACGATGCGGGAGATATAAAGGTGGATACCAATCGCTTCTGGATGTGGATTGGTACACGCTTCTAATTGCAATACACTATTACAACGTTATGTTGTAATTAATACTACAGGTCTGGCTGAGTCGTTACTGACTTAGCCAGCCTTTTTCAACGGCCACATCAAGCTGCTGCATAACGTAGTCCCATAAAGCCGGTGCGCAAGATTTAAGGTGAGCATTACGCTTCTCAATTTTCTCCCTTGCAATACCGTGACGCTTCCAGCTTCCTCCGTTGTCTTTCATATTTTGAAATACGGGAAGTACGCGGTCCATTGATTTTGCAAATTCTGCATCGGCGGTTTCCGCTGCTTCAAACTCAAGCCATAAATCGAGCATTTCACTACTAAGTGGACTCGGCAATAAACCAAAAATGCGCTTAGCGGCAGCTACTTCTTTCTCGGCTTGTGCGTCGTGATCTGTTTGATGATTGAAAGCAAACATGTCGCCAGCATCAATTTCCACAATATCGTGAATAAGGATCATGCGAATAACGCGGGTCACATCTATGGGTTTAGCCGCATATTCGCTTAGCATATTTGCCATTAATGCAACATGCCAGCTGTGCTCTGCGGAGTTTTCCTGTCGATAGTTATCACAGGGTAGGGTGATCTGGCGCTTAACTGCTTTTAGCTGGTCAAGTTCACAGATAAAGTCAGCAAAGTCACTTACTGCATACATTGGGATGCTCCAAGGCGTAAAAATGGGCGCCTGAGCGCCCATTTAATTATTCAAGGTCTAATGAGTGTATTGGTTATTAACCAAATTATTTTTGCTCAGATAGCCACACGATTAGGTCAGCGATGTCGTCGAAGGTCATGTCAGCAGTGAAAGTAGGCTGATATTTACCGTTGATAATAAAGCTTGGCACACCAGTTAGGTGCTCACGATACTCATCAATTTGCTGTTGATTCTTGCGCACCATGCTATTTACGCCGAAGCTTTTAGCCATTTTGTCAAACTCTTCACCGTCTACACCGTTTACAACGAAGATATTGCGAAGGTCTTTCAAGCCAGTGATAGATGCACGTTGCTTGTGGATATAGTTAAAAATAGCGCCGTTCATCGCGTCTTCTTGCTTCATAGCGCGCGCAATTAGCATGGCTTTAGTTGCATCGTCTTGAACTTCTGGTCCAGTAAAACGCATAAAGTTTACATGCACCTTATTGAATTTCGTGCCGTCGCTTTTCTTTTCTTTAATTTGCGCAACGATAGGTTCGAACTGGAAGCAGTGAGGGCACCAAAATGAGAAGTACTCAGTAATAACAGGCTTATCTGTGGCTTCTTTATCAAGCACAGTATAGTGCGTACCTTCTTTCCATTTAGACGCTGGCTCCTGAGCGCATGCTGTTAGTGGCAAAAGCATTGCCATGACAAACATTACTGCAAACTTTTTCATGGAATATAATCCTATGTTCAAAAAACTATTATCGATACCGAGGTTATCACAGGCTTGTTCGCTTAACTAGGACCTGTTCTACTTTAATGCCTTAGTACGCGACAAGCTCACTAAAAAACGCGACTCAAGGTTTAGGTAAATGCAGTATTTTATATACGCATGATGAACAGAGTCTGAATCATCAGGTCCTAACAGAAACTCAAAGAAAAAGGGCTATAACCATGTATAGCCCTTTATTGTTTGTTGATTTCACGTTGAGTTTTGCCTTTAAGCAACGCTCAACAGAAGGTTCATTAACGTTACATCACTTACATGCTGTAGTTAACTGAAAGTAGAGCGCGACGCTCTTGGCCTGCATAACCTACAATGTCTTCATAATCAGTATCAAATACATTGTCGACCTTCAACGAGACCTGCCACTGCTTATCTATCTGATAGCCTAAATTAACGGTTGCAAGCGTATAGGCTGACAGCGCCAGAGTCTGAGACGGTTCAGGGAAAGGAGGGAAGAAGGTGTCGTAATGACTCCCTGTGTAAGCTAGCTTGGTGTAAAAGCTGAACTTCTCCGTTCCAAAGTCAGTGTTGTAGGTTAATGAGCCTTGGTGACGGGCACGACGCAGTTCAGTGGTTGTTATACCATTGTCGGTTTGTTCCGCATCTAGATAACTATACGCTGCGGTAAAATCACCATAGCCACTGTCCCAGTTAAGTTCTAGATCAATACCTTCTCGCGAGCTTTCACCGTCGATATTATCGGCACTATATGCACCCAAATCTGACACAAATACGAAGCCATTGATTTCGTCTTCAAGGTCGGTAGTGTATGCGCTGATTTGTGCAGACAGTGATTTCCAGTTTGCCTTAACGCCTATTTCCCATTCTTCACTGGTTTCAGGTTCTAAGTTTGGGTTGCCGATGAAGCTTGCTGGGAAGTAGCCAAAGCGCTCGGTGAAGGTGGGGGTTTTAACAGCTTTACCATAGCTGGTAAAAACAGCGTAGTAATCGTTAAGCTGCCATGTAAGGCCACCGCGATAACTTACGGCATTGTCGAACTCACTGTTGTTGTCGAATCGTGCGCTTAGTGTTGCGGTTAGCGACTCGGTTAGCTGGCCATTTGTCTCGGCAAATACGCTATAAGTATTGTCGTGCTGCTTCTGGTTCGGATCGCCAAATGCAATTGGGCCGCGCTGGGTAAAAAGGCGCTGTAGGTATTCAACACCGCCAGCAAAATCCCAGTTATCCATGGTATAGAAACCTGTCCAGTTTAGCTCTATGCGCTCACCAGTGGTGCCGCCAGTGTCTGCACCTGACTCAGTGTTATCGTTATCGTCTTTGCGATAATGCGCACTTAGCGCTGAGCGATAACCTGTATTTTCCGGAGCAAATTCCCATCTTAATTTCGCGCTAATTTGTGAACCATCCGTCACGTTATCTGAGTCAGCAGGAAGGCCTGTCGTCACAAAATCAGTGCTGTCGTAATCGTTCTCGTACTGAACCGTGCGAAGGTTAGCTATTAACGTATGCTCCGACGTTGCGGCATAATTAATATTAATGCCAGCGGTCATGTTGTCGTAGCCATCATCTTCGTTACCAACACGAGATACGTTGTCACCGTCGGTACGTATGTAGCTGGCGTATGCAGAAATACCTACGTTATCGCTTTGCGAGCGCGCGTTCATGCTGCCCTGCAACGTACCTTGTGTGCCAACGCCAGCAGAGAAGTCTACGTGTGACGCATTATCGGCAAACTGGCCTGATTTCGTAGTAATGCTCAATACACCACCGATAGCGCCGCTGCCCCATCTTGCGCTCTGCGGGCCTCGAAGAAGTTCTATGCGCACCACGTTTGCGCTAGTTAAGTGAGCAAGGTCAACTAGGCTTCCTTGGCCTACGTCGTTGGCAACAACGCCATCAATTAAAACAAGTAGATGGTTGGTTTCACCGCCGCGCACGCGCAGCTCTGTTAAGCCACCAGGACTGCCTGACTGAGACAAGCTAACGCCAGGTAGGCCGCGAATTAGATCGGTAAGTTGAAGTGCGCCCGAAGCTTTAATGTCGCTTTCAGTTAGCACCGATACTGAACCAGGAAGTTTGGTTAACGAAATAGGCAAACGCGTGCCTGTTACTGTTAAAGTTTCAATATCTTGGTCAGAAGTTTGAGCAAAGGCAGGTGTGCTTAAGCACGAAATAACTGCAGCGCTAAGGGCTGCTTTAGTAAAATGTGTACGCATGGTTTTTATGTTGTCTTTGATGCGCTCCACCCGAGCACATGATTAGGGAAAGTGCACGCATTGCTTAATTATGGATGTGAGCAAGCAAACGACACCATGAAGTACAGGCCGGTATCCGGGCTTACTCACCATTACTAAAAATGTAATAGCTCTTTTGCCTTCCCATCTAATGGCGTTTAATACGTAACGCATAAAAGACAGTGGCGTATGAAAAGAAAACGACAACGCGTTGAGTTTACCGTTGCGGGGGCAGCATCAGTTTTTCACTGATTTCCCGTTTAACCCTTGTCGCCGTAGTTAATACCAATCCGCATAGATAATTGCCCACTCAGAAGGCGCTGGCAAGCTTCATAGCAAAGCGTGGGAATTCAGGAATGGCTGTTCCCTTTCAAATTCCCAGAATGCAGCTAGGAAGCTTGCCAGACCTTCCCGAAGGGCGAGTTTAAAATGTTCGTACTCTTTGTTGTGTCACCTTGATGTAGAACCACTATACCTGCGGTAACACGCCGCGATTACGAACATTTTAACTCTCGCTGAGTGGGTAATTATCTATGCGGACTGGTATAATACGGAGCTAGACAAGAGCACCTACACACTGTCGATTATATCTAAGTTAAAAAGTGATAGCGAATACGGTTTCTTATACCTTACGCTTTTTCGTAACCGCCATAAGATTATCGGCAACGGTCATCGAAAAAGCGTTTTTTCAGCAGTAAAGGGGCTGGCTCAATATCCTAATTTCAGTGGAGGCTCTTGAAGGGCCGATAGCTGTTCTTTCAGAGCAAGTATTTGGCCTTCCCAGTATTTGTCTTCAGCAAACCAAGGAAATGCCCGCGGAAAAGCAGGGTCTTCCCAGCGTCGTGAAAGCCATGCCATGTAATGCACCATTCGCATAGCGCGGAGGGGCTCAATAAGTGGCAACTGTGCAGTGTCAAACGGGTGAAACTCCTCGTATGCTTCAACCAAAGTATCGATCTGCAATAGTTGTTGTTGGCGGTCGCCGCTTAGCATCATCCACAAATCTTGGATAGCAGGGCCCATGCGGCAATCATCTAAATCAACGAAGGTAGGGCCATCGCGCCACAGTATATTGCCTGGGTGGCAGTCACCGTGAAGCCGAATACTTGATGTTGGCTTATACGCTTTTTTCGTGGCATCAATAACGGGGTTAAGTATGGCAAAAAATGCTGTCTTTAGATGCTCTGGCAGCAGTGTGCTTTTCATAAGCACCTGCTTCGGTTCATCGAGGTAACTTTCAATATCAATCGAGGGACGATGTGCAAACCCTTTAGCATGGGCCACGCGGTGGATACGGCCAATGAAACGCCCCATCCATTCGAGTTGATCAAGGTTGTCATTTTCGAATTGTCTACCGCCCACCGAAGGAAATAACGCAAATCGATAGTCAGTTTCGGCCACGGTGTGATGATGCAGCGTGCTGCCATTGAGAGAAATGGGCGCAGCCAATGGAATTTCGTTATCGATTAGCTCTGCAGCAAACGCGTGTTCTTCAAGAATTTGAGCGTCGGTCCATCGACCTGGGCGATAGAATTTTGCTACATAGCGCTGACCGTCTTCAGCCAAAAACTGATAGACGCGGTTTTCATAACTATTTAGTGCTAGCAAACCGCTTTGAAGAAAAATGCCCTGACTTTCCAGGGCATCTAATATGGTGTCTGGGCTAAGCCCAGAGAATGAAAAATCTGTCATCGATAAAGGAATTTAGTTGGCTCATCAACGGTAACCGTTTCCCCATCAATAGTGGAGGTTACACTGATAAAAATATCGGTAACCGTATCTTCCAGATTATAGGCGTCAGTTGCAACTGAAATTGGCGTGCTATACACCGCACCGCCTTCAACTGTTACAGTTTGCTCACCAATGTACTTGTAGTCAGGCAAACCTTTTACAGCAATAGAGTAGGTTTGGGTTTGCTGAGTTTTGTTAAGTACTTTTATTGTATAAACGTTCTCAATTAGCCCTTCATTCGTTTCGCGGTATAGCGAGTTTCTGTCGCGGATAATGTCAACTTCGGTGGGGCTGCGCATCCAAATATTGGCAAACAGCAAGCCTATCATCACCACTAAAACTACAAAGTAACCAATTAACTTTGGACGTAAAATATGAGTCTTACCGCCAGCTAGTTCTTCTTCAGAGGTAAAGCTTATCAGGCCTTTAGGATAACCCATTTTATCCATAACACCGTTACACGCATCAACACAGGCGCCGCAGTTGATGCATTCGTATTGTAAGCCATTTCGTATATCGATACCGGTTGGGCATACCTGAACACACAGGTTGCAGTCTATACAGTCGCCTAACCCTTTTTCTTTTACTTGCTCGTGACTAAGTTTGCGTGGTCGCGGGCCGCGTTGCTCTCCACGCTTTGCATCGTACGATACCGTAAACGTGTCTTTGTCGAACATGGCAGACTGAAAACGCGCATACGGGCAAATGTGCGTGCACATGATTTCGCGCATGTAGCCAGCGTTTCCGTACGTACATACGGCAAAGAAAATAACCGATAAACCTGCCCAGAAGCTGGTGTTAAATGTTACAAAATCGATAAACAGTTCATCAATTGGCGTAAAGTAGCCAACGAAGGTTAAAGCCGTTAACAGCGCTACCAATACCCAAGCGGTGTGCTTAGCTGTTTTACGCAAAAATTTATCTGCATCCATTTTGCGTGCATCTAGCGCTATACGCTTGTTGCGCGGGCCTTCGAATTTCTCTTCGAACCACGTATAAATGTATACCCACGTTGTTTGAGGACACATAAATCCACACCACACTCGACCAGCGAAAGTGGTGACGAAGAACAGCGCAAAGGCGGAAACAATAAATATATAGGCCAGTAAAGTGAGATCTTGAGGCCATAAGGTTAGAGAGAATATAGTAAATCGCTGCTCGCCGATGTCGAGTAGCACGGCTTGATGCCCGTTGTACTGAATCCATGGAATGATGGCAAAGAGGCCCAAAAAGAAAAGGCCAAACATGCGTCTAAACGTCTCCAGAGGGCCTTGTACAGCCCGCACATAAATACGGCTACGAGAGTCGTGGCGTTTACCCTCAGGTCCACCTTTGGGTTTATGTACTTTTACCGGTGTAACGGTCTTTACCGGTATTTGTTCATTCATAGCTTAACCTTGTGTGACGTAACGAACTGCCTGTGCAGTATAACTGCGTTCAAAACGTCATATTTAATGTAGATCAATAATGCGGCGTATGGTGTATCTTTTTAAAGTTTCAGTCAATACTGAAACTTCAGAACGTAAGTCGTTTTTTGTTTTGATTTCCTCAGTCTATGTAACTTTGTAAATAGTTAAATACAGCTACGTGAATAATGAGGATTAATATAACGGCCAGATGCCATTTGATGTCCAACATCGACGATTAGGCTTTACCTACTATACATGAGTATAGTTTGCTGTATTTACAGGTAAACCGATATGACCCTATTATCGTCGATAATAATGTGGTCAATTACCGTTTGAATCGTGTACAGTGAGCATTGTGAAAATGTAAATTGGCAAAGTGTAGTTGAGCACATAGTGAGAAAGGTGCTAAAAAATTGGCGCTATTTGTAGTAAACGTCTGTCAAAGTTAGCTGAGAAGTCATGTTAAGGTTCTTTATCATCGCTGCTGAAATTATTGTTTTGGTAATTGTGCTGCGGTCTCCTTTTGTTCAGTATCTCTTTGAAGATATCCAGAACTCGCTTTCTGAATGGCTAGTTTCAATTGCCACCTTACCGGAGCGAGAAGAACTGCGTAGTTTACAAGATAAAATTAATATCCAGCTGAGTCCCTTAAAGCCTTACCAGCAAACATATGTTCAGCAAATCACCGCTGATAGCGCAAGCGTTAAACGTTTTTATCACACCTATTGTGAAAAGGACGATATAAACCCCAACTTTACGGGAACTAAACGCGTTCAACTATGCCTAATCATTAAACAGTCGTCAGTTATGCAAGTAGCAAAGCGAGACTAGCCAATTTTAACAAGGTTGGTTAAATATAAAGCTGATATAAAAGCCGACAATTGCTGCATGCTAAGCTTTCTCTAAATGTCTTGCTAACTCATAGTTTAAACGACTGAATTTAGGAGCATAAAAGTGAATAAATTACGTACTTTTTCTTGTTTAAGCTGCGCCACAGCGGTGGGACTCCTTACCGTTTTTGCTCCCACTCAAGCCGCTGAGGTGAAGATAACGTGGGAAGAACCTGAGTCTTATAGCGATGTAAGACCAACCAATGAATCTCGTAAACGGTTCCGCGAACGAACGCTACAAGAGCTTGAAGAACATATTGTAGATTTGGCCAGTGATTTACCTGAGTCGCAAGTGCTGTCAATGACAGTAACAAACGTTGATTTAGCTGGCCAAGTTTGGCCAAGCCAGTTTGTCGGTTTCGGTAACGGCGCCGGTAGCGACGTCCGTATCATTAAGCGCGTTGATATTCCTAGAATGACATTTAGCTACTCGTTGGCTAATGCCGACGGTCAGGTCATTTTAAGTGGTGAAGATGTGAAACTTAAAGATATGGATTTTATGGAGTCGAATATTCGTCGCAATCGCACGGAATCGCTTTCTTATGAAAAAGCGATGCTTAACGATTGGTTTTCAGATACCTTTTCAACCCAAGTAGCAGCGAACGACTAATAGTTTCATTCAAATCATAATAAAAAAGGTCACATATAGTGACCTTTTTTGCATTCATAGTCCATATTTCACGGGCTATAGCAGTATAAGCTGCCTACAGATAATCAAACTCATTACCTGATATTGCAAGGGTGCTTTCAGGGCCAACTTTATAAGCGGCTTTGTGCGCATCGCGACGTACTAAGATACGTTCCATGTAGAAGTCACGTGTCTTCATCTTAGACGCTGCAAGTACCGCATTACCTGATGCCTGCGCTTTGTCGGCCATGCTGTACCACAGTACACCAATCAAGGAATAAGCGCTGTATGCCAAGTAATCACAAGCAGCGGCTGCAGCGGTGGTGGCATCCATACCTAAGCAATCGGCTGAAGATGCACGCCAGTCATCAAGAATTCCTTGAGCCAGACCCTTCGCCTCACTGTCTTGAATGTCGCTAACTAAAGCGTTAAACGCATTATAGGTCGCTTCCATCATTTGACCGCCATCTCGGGTAAGCTTACGACCAATAAGGTCTAGCGCCTGAATACCGTTGGTGCCTTCATATAACATAGCAATGCGCACGTCGCGCATAAGTTGTTCCATACCCCATTCACGAATAAAGCCGTGACCACCAAATACTTGTACACCTAGGCTGGTGGTCTCAAGGCCCATATCCGTCATAAAAGCTTTGCAGATTGGGGTTAAAAACTGAAGTATCTTGTCGGCATCTTCTTTTTCTTGACCTTCACCAAGCTTCTCAACGTCCATAAACTTGGCATAGAAAAGTGAAAGTGCACGGCAGCCTTCAATCAGTGATTTCTGCGTAAGTAACATACGCGCTACGTCAGGTTGAAAGACGATCGGGTCTGCTTTGCCTTCTGGATTTTGAATACCCTGAGGTGCGCGAGACTGAACGCGTTCGCGGGCATAGGTCAGCGCGCCTTGGTAAGAGGCTTCTGCCGCCCCTAAACCTTGCAGACCTACTTGGAAGCGTGCATCGTTCATCATGGTGAACATGCATGCCAGCCCTTGGTTTTCTTCACCTACAAGGTAACCCGTTGCACCGTCAAAATTCATCACACAAGTCGGGCTCGCTTTGATTCCCATTTTGTGTTCGATGCTTCCCACTGACAAGCTGTTCGCCTCACCAGGCTCATTGCTGGCATCTGGAAGGAACTTGGGCACTAAGAATAAGCTGATGCCTTTAACACCTTTAGGGGCGTCAGGTAGACGAGCTAGAACAAGGTGAATAACGTTCGAACTCCAATCGTGATCACCTGCGGTAATAAAAATCTTATTACCGGTGACTTTATAGCTGCCGTCGCCTTGTGGCTCTGCTTTGGTACTAAGCAAGCTCAAATCTGTTCCTGCATGAGGTTCGGTCAGGTTCATGGTACCTGTCCACTCACCGCTGATTAGCTTAGCAAGGTAGATATCTTTTAATTCTTTACTGGCGTGTTTAGTAACCGCAAGTGTTGCGCTTTCAGTAAGCATGGTGGTTAAACGCCAGCTTAAGTTCGCCGCGTTTAGCATTTCGTGAACAGGCACAGCCATGGTGTACGGCAAGTCCTGCCCGTCGTACTCGGCAGTACCTAGCATTGCATTCCAGCCGTTAGCAACATATTCCTGATAGGCATCAGCGAAGCCTTTAGGCGTGGTAATGCTGCCGTCTTTTAGCGTACAGCCTTCTTCATCGCCTTCACGGTTAAGAGGGGCAACCACATCCAAAGCAAACTTTGCACCCTGTGCAATAATTTCGTTGGCAAGTTCGCTATCAAAGTCGCTGATACCGAGCTTTTCGTAGTGAGCATCAAGTCCAAGCCAGTCTTTTAACAAGAACTGAAAATCAGTCGTAGGGGCGTGGTACAGAGGCATGGATGACTCCTTTTTCAAACAAGTGTTTTAATTTTGTCTATTATAGTCACAAAAAGCGTAGTCCGAATAGTCCGTTAAAGGAAAGTTAATAATAAATTTGGATGATGTGGGTAATGATCTATGCGGACTGATATGAGAGAAACACATAGGTTTACCAAGACTCGTGGACTTTAAATGTGCAGTAAAGGTCACACAGGCTCTGATGATGATGACTGACGCATTGATGTTAATATAGAAAAGTGAACTCAAGTGGTAAGCTCGCTTGCAATTCAAATTCTCACTGGCATGCTTAGCCTACATTGAAATAACCCGTTCACATACGCACAAGCAACATGGTACATAAAAACATGAATCCAGAAAGCGCGAAGAAAAACCTTAAACATAGCAGTGATGATGCGCAGATCCCGGTTTGCATTGTAACGGGGGGAAGCTTGGGTATCGGTTTTGCGGTATGCAAGCTGTTTAGTCAAAACGGTTATCAAGTCATTAATTTAGATATCAGAGACTTTGAGCAAGCGTTACCTAATGCTATCTGGAAGCCGTGTGATGTAAGTGTTGTGCGTAATATTGAAGCCGCGGTGAATGAGGTTATTAGTTCTTATCAACGCATAGACGCATTGGTATGTAATGCCGGTATACATGTTTCAGCAACCATTGAAGACACTGATGAAGCGCTGCTTGATAAGGTACTAAACTTGAACGTAAAAGGGGCGTATGGCGCGATTAAGTCTTGCCTGCCAACCATGAAAGAGCAGGGCAGCGGCGCGATTGTGGTGATGGGTTCAGATCAGTCCTTTATTGGAAAGCGCAATTCGTTCGCCTACGGTGTCAGCAAAGGTGCGTTGGCGTCTATGGCGAAAACCACCGCGCTTGACTACGCACCCTATAATATCCGCGTTAACGCGGTATGCCCGGGTACCATCGAAACCCCTCTATTTCATAACGCCATTGATAATTATGTGGCACGTTCCGGGGCAGATAAAATTGAAGTGGTAGCTGAAGAAGCCGCTGCACAACCTATTGGACGTTTGGGCCAGCCCGAAGACGTAGCTGAATTGACTTATTTCCTATGCAGCAACAAAGCGTCGTTCATCACGGGTAGCTTGTATGCGGTGGATGGGGGCTACACAGCACAATAGAAAGAGCACAATAGATAGGGCTGAACAGAAAAGCAACGCGAAATGCCTTATCAGCAATAGCATAAACCAAGGTTTTATAAACAAAGATGAGCAAGCCTTCAATCACTTGGATAGACCCTCATATTCACTTCTTTGCCTTAAACGAAGGGCACTATGGTTGGCTGAAACCAGCCAATGCCCCCTTTTGGCCAGATAAAAAAGCGATTGCAAAACATACTACAGAGCACATGCTTTATCGCGCGTCGTTAGGGCAGTTAGCCGGTTTTGTTCACATTGAAGCGGGTTACGATAACGAAAGACCCTGGCGTGAAATTGCGTTCTTGGAGCGTCATTGTACGCTGCCATTCCGTTCGGTTGGGTGTATCGATTTAACGGGAAATAATGTTGGCAGTCATATCGACAAGCTAAAGCGGTACCAGTCAATACGTGGGCTTCGTCACATATTAGATGACGATGCTAAAGTACTTTTACGCACCCCTAAGGTTAAATGGGGAGTTCATCATATGGCGTCGCAAGGCTTGTCTTTTGAAGCGCAGTTAAATCTTGCAGATAGCAATGCTGTGCATGCGCTGCTAACGGTACTAGAACAAACACCCTCGCTAAAAGTGGCTATAAATCATGCCGCAATAGCGCCAATTGATGTAAATAGCTTTGCGTTTAAAACATGGCGGCAGAATATTCGCGACTTGAATGAAACGCAGCAAGTTGTGTTTAAGTTCTCAGGATTAGAAATGCAAGATCGCCGTTGGCTGTGGCAGCGTGCGTCTTATATTTTTGAAACCTTGCTGGACACCGTTGGCACAGATCACATGATGTTTGCCAGCAACTTCCCGCTGTGTCAGTGGCGAATGCCGTATGCCGCGCTTTGGCACGGGTTCGTTGACATTACAACGCCGCTTTCTGTAACTCAAAAAGCGGCGCTGCTGTACGAAAATGCGAAGCGATGGTACGACATCGCATAAAGCTAGCTTACTTGAGCTGCTGAACTAGCCTAGGGTTTATTGCCTTCAATAAACCCGTTGGATTTCAGCTTTATTTAAGCGCAGTTACCGTCATGTGCGGCGAGCGATAAACCACCTCATCGTTTAGATCGATACCAATTCCCGGTGTGTCAGGCGCTTCAATGAAGCCGTTTACTGGCTGAGGATCTTGAATGCAAAGTTCACGGTTCCAGTCTTTAATAGCGTAGGTATGGTGCTCGTGAATTAAGAAGTTTGGAATGGCCGTTTCTAGATGCAGGCTTGCCGCTGTCGCTACAGGGCCTCCGCAAACGTGAGCCTGAATACGTACATCGTAAATGTCGGCATAATCACACACCTTTTTCGCTTCGGTGAAACCACCACAAAGGCCAACGTCAGGCTGAAGTACATCAATAGATTGGTCTTCAAGGTAAGGGCGTACATCCCAGCGGTGGTACAAGCGCTCACCGCCCGCAATAGGCACATTCACGTTCTTCGCTACTTTGTCGTGAAGCTTCGAGTTAAGGTAATTCACTGGCTCTTCGTAATATAGACAGCCAATTTCTTCAACGATGTCACCCAGCTGGATAGCCGTTGATGCACCTAATAAGCTGTGACATTCAAAGATGATGTCGCCATCTTCGCCCATTGTGTCTCTAATCGCCTGAAGACGGGCTTTGAAAAGTTTAAGCTCGGGCTTAGTGAATAGTTTGGTTCTGTCGAAATGGGTGTTGCCGTCTTTATCGTAAACGATGGGGTCAACTTTAACCGCATCGTAACCATCTTTAAGTGCTTTTTCAGTGGCGCGAGCATAGTCAGCGGGGTCGTTAAGCTTGGTTACTTCTTTGTCCCAATCAAACTGTAGCTGGCTAGCGTAGCTACGGAGCTTGCCATTAGTTTTGCCACCCAGTAATTCGTAAACCGGTAAGCCAAGCGCTTTGCCTTTAATGTCCCAAAGTGCAGTATCAATAGCGCTCATCGCAGCATAAATAACCGGGCCGCCGCCTAATCCCCAAAAGCCTTCGCGCAGCATTCTCGACCATAGCAGTTCAGTGTGAAAAGGATTAAAGCCAATCAGCATGGCTTCGGCAATTTCTTTAATCATGTGTGCAGCGGCGCTGTGACCCCAATCATAAGCCAGTCCTGCTTCGCCCACACCGGTAATACCTTCGTCGGTGTAAACGCGTACGAAAACCGGGTTCCACTGAGGGCGCTTAGGGCATTCGATATCAAAAATTTCTACTTTTTTGACTTTCATAATGTATAAACAATTCCTGTTTGAAATAAGTTGGCGTTTAGCTGGCTAAGCTAAATTATTCGCAGAAGCCCGGGTCTAGTTTGTAAGCTTTGCGAAGCATGGCAGGCCATGCTTTTTGGCCGCCTGTTTCGCCGCTGTGAACCACATTAGCCTGTGCGTATATGCCATCAATAATGCTTTGCGGTATCTCGATAACCTCTTCATTAGACTGCATCAGGGCAAGCTGAATTTCGCACGCACGCTGCAAATCATAAAAGCGCATAAAGGCGTCACCAACGGTGGGGCCAAGGGTTAGACCGCCGTGATTAGGCAAAAGCATGTGATTAGTGTCGCCAAGATCGTCCTGCAAACGTTTCTTTTCACTATCATCAACGGCTAAACCTTCGTAGCTGTGATAAGAAAGTGAAGGTAGCGAAAACATTGAATACTGGCTCCAGGGCTTAAGCCCGCCTTTGACAGATGCGACTGAGATTGTGGCTAGTGTATGCAGGTGAATAACGCATTGGGCATCGTGGCGCACTTCGTGGATAGCACTGTGAATGGTGAAGCCAGCAGGGTTGATGCCGTAAGGTGTATCGTCAAGGATGTTACCCTCTAAATCGACCTTAACCAGGTTAGAGGCGGTAACCTCGTCAAACGTCAGGCCAAAGGCGTTAACCAAGTAATGATCAGTGCCCGGTACCTTAGCTGAGATATGAGTGTAAATAAGGTCGCCCCATCGCATATCTGCCACTAACCGATAGCATGCTGCTAAATCGACACGAGTTTGCCATTCTTGTTCAGATACTTTGCCTTTAAGGCTTAAGGTTGGCAGTGAAAACAAGCCACTTCTCCTATTCTTTTCATGGTGACAATTTACCAATACCCGCAACAATGAACAATGCTTTGTCAGTGCTGCGTTATATCGAATTGGGTGTAGCCATCGCGCAAGGGAATAAGATCGTCAGCGAAACGCATTGCGTCGTGGTCAAGGGTAAAGGGGTCGGTTTTTACGAGCTTTTTTATCTCTAATTTGGCCCAAGGAGGCGCATCGAAGGCGTCTGGAAGGGTCTCAATACCAGCATCTAAATCACAACCAAATATAGCCAGTCCATTAGATGTGGTGGATAAATATTGGGTAACTTCAACATTGAACCCAGTTTCTTCCCACGTTTCTCTGTGTGCAGTACAGGCGACCGATTCATTTTCAAGCACCCCTCCACCAGGAAAATCCAATTTACCCGAAAGACGGTGTTCTACTAACAGTACCTTGTTATTTGTTTTGACTAGGCACGCGGCAGCAATCAAAGGGGCTGGACTGTTTTCTCCGACTTGGTTTTGTTGAGATAAAAGCCTATCGGAAACGCGACAAACCGGCGCGTTGGGTGAAGACTGTGAACATGCGAAAAGCGTTAAAACAGCGAATATAGCTGATAAGCGAAATAAGATGACCATCGATTTGGGTAAAATACTCTAGAAGCTGTTTGTGATTGTTATTAAAAATAATCAATATTAAATGACAGACTCTACGCAAAAATAAAAATAACACAACTAACAATAATAACGCGGTACACAATCTTAACGTATAGCGGTGCTTGCGAAGAATCGTAAGCGGATTTTGTGTACTTGAGTATCCTAAACGTTTTGAAAAATACGTGATGGGATACTTTTTTACCTATAGGAAAGGTTATGTCTTCACGATTATCTTTATCGCCTTTGTTGCTTGGCGTAGTACTACTTGCAGGTGTTGTAGTGTATTTGAATATGCCCGAAGAAGAGAGCGCGAGTAATAGTAGCGTGCGGGCGACGCCGGTAAAAACAGCCTTGGTATCATCACAAGCATTCCCCATTACTATTGAGTCATTAGGTACTGCTACCGCCAACGAGTCGGTGAATATTACCGCACAAGTCACCGATACCGTAAAAACGATTAATTTTGAAGACGGCGATAAAGCCACCGAAGGCGAGTTACTGGTTCAGCTAAACAATACGGAAGAACGCGCCAGGGTAGAGGAACTTAAGGCGAATATTGATGAGGCCAAACGCCAGTTCACGCGAATTTCTGACTTGCGTCAGTCAAACGCTACCTCTGAACAACTTCTTGACGAGCAGCAAGCACGGGTTAAAGCCTTACAAGCTCAGCTAGATATTGCGCTAGCTCAGCTAAACGACTTGCAGATACGCGCGCCATTTAGCGGACTACTAGGTAATCGCGAAATCAGTATCGGCTCTTTGGTGCAACCTGGTGACACTATCACTACTTTAGATGACATCAGTCTAATTAAGGTCGATTTCAGTATCGCTGAAAACCATCTTGCAAGCGTGGCTAAAGGGCAGGCATTAAGTGCATCCTCGGTGGCTTACCCCGGAGAAGAGTTTACAGGGAAAATCTCTAACATTGACACGCGACTCGACCCGATTAGCCGCTCCATTCGGGTACGTGCAACGATAGACAACCAAGATAATCGTCTACGCCCAGGTATGCTGCTTACCGTAATTGTTGAAAAGCGCGTGCTGAATACTTTGGTATTGCCGGAAAAGGCGCTGGTTCCCGTTCAAGACAAGCAGTATGTGTATGTCGTTAAAGATAACGTTGCACATCAAACTGAAGTGGTAATTGGTGAGCGTCGTCCCGGGCTGGTACAAATTGTTAGTGGGTTAAACGAAGGCGATGAGGTCATTACCGAAGGCCCGCTTCGGGTACGCGACCAATCTCCGGTTAATGTGTTAAACCGCTAAGGGAGCATATCGTCATGTTATTGTCAGACGTTTCTGTAAAGCGCCCTGTTTTCGCAACGGTTATTAATTTACTGCTGATCATTTTCGGTATTGTCGCTTTTACCATGTTGAGTTTGCGTGAATACCCTGATATCGACCCACCGATTGTCTCGGTGAGTACGACCTATACAGGGGCATCGGCTAATATTGTTGAGACTCGGATCACCCAGCTATTGGAAGATAGAATATCGGGTATAGAGGGGATAAAAAACGTTACCTCGACCTCTCGTAATGGTCGTTCAGACATTACCATTGAATTTAAGCTCTCTCGTGATATTGATGCTGCCGCGAATGACGTGCGCGAGCGAGTAAGTCGCGCACTCAATAACTTGCCTGATCAAGCTGATCCTCCTGAGGTGTCTAAAGCAAATTCCGATGAAAGTGCAGTGGTATGGTACAACTTGCGAAGCACAAACCTAAATACCATGGAGCTAACTGACTACGCCGAGCGCGTATTAGTGGATAGGCTTTCAATTGTCGATGGTGTCGCCCGAGTCCAAATTGGTGGCGGAAGACGATATGCCATGAAGGTATTCCTAGACCGCAATGCAATGGCGGCAAGAGGCATTACAGTTAACGATGTAGAGCAAGTCATTCGCGCCGAGAATGTGGAATTGCCGGCGGGGGAAGTGGAAAGTACTGATCGTAACTTTGAAGTACGGGTTGCGCGAACCTTTCTTACGCCTGACGACTTTGCCGCGCTGACGGTTGCGATAGGCGACAACGGCTATCTTGTGCGGCTTGGCGAAATAGCCCATGTTGAATTAACCGCAGAAGATGACGAAACCGAGTTTCGTGGTGATGGAGTCAATATGATTGGACTCGGTATTATTAAGCAGTCCAAAGCCAACACCTTAGACGTTGCCCGTGCAGCGAAAGCGCAAATTGAAAGAATTGAAGCCACCCTTCCTGATAATATTTTTATTGTACCCAGCTATGATTCGTCGGTATTTATTGAGGCGTCGATTGATGAAGTATATGAGACTTTAGGTATAGCGATGCTAATGGTGGTGATCGTTATTTACCTTTTCCTAGGTAATATTCGCGCCACGTTAATTCCGGCAGTTACCGTACCCGTTTCTATTATTGCCGCTTTTATCGTGATGTATGCACTGGGGTTTTCGATCAACCTTCTTACCCTGCTTGCTATGGTGCTAGCCATCGGTTTGGTGGTGGATGACGCCATAGTTGTGCTTGAGAACATCTACCGACGCATAGAAATGGGCGAACCACCTATTTTGGCCGCCTACCGCGGCGCTAAAGAAGTTGGGTTTGCGGTTATTGCAACAACGCTGGTGCTTATTTCTGTGTTTGTACCGTTGGTTTTCCTTGAGGGCAACATTGGAAGGCTATTTACGGAGTTCGCATTGGCCATAGCTGCTGCGGTAGCGTTTTCAAGCTTTACCGCACTTACGTTGTCGCCCATGATGGCGTCGAAAATCCTTAAAAAAAGAACCCGATCGTCTGGCTTTGGAAGTTGGATGGACAAGCAGTTCTCTAAACTAGAGAACGGCTACTTCAATACGCTAGGTAAAACGTTGCATCAGCCTATTTTGATGCTGCTTATGCTTGCTATTGCTATCGTTGCATTGGTACAGCTTTCTGAAAAAGTGCCTAGCGAGTTCGTTCCCAAAGAAGACAGAGGCAATTTCTTCATTTTGATGAACGCGCAGGAAGGGGCTAGTTTCGAAAGTAACGCAAAGAATCTCGAAAAGATTGAAAGTATCTTAATGCCTTACCGCGAGAGTGGGAAAATCAATCGCCTTTTGGTTAGAACACCTGGTTTCGGCGGTAATGCGGGTATCGCAATTGTGGGGTCTGCAGACTGGGATGAGCGAGATTTCAGTACATTTTCGCTCATGGATGAAATCAGCGCCAAACTTAACAGCGTGCCTGACGTTCGTGCTTTTGCCATCATGCGCAGCGGGATTTCTGGAGGAGGCCTCGGCCGTCCTGTTCAGTTCGTCTTACAAGGCGATACCTACGAAAATCTGGTTGAATGGCGAGACATTGTTCTACAAAAGGCAGCGCAGAACCCAAGGCTCATTCGACTAGACTCCGATTATAAAGAAACCTCACCACAGCTATTGGTGAATATTAACCGCGACAGGGCCGCTGATCTTGGGGTATCAATTAGTGATATTGGCGGCACACTGGAAGTGATGCTGGGTCAGCGTAGGGTGTCAACATTCCTTGATAGGGGCGAAGAATACGATGTCATCATGGAAGGTATAGAGGAAGATTTTCGAAGCCCTAACAGCATAGAAAATTTGTACGTGCGTTCATCCCGTACTGGCGAGCTCATTCCTATGGACAATTTACTCACGTTTGAAGAGCAAGCCACGTCAGCACAGTTAAATCGCTACAACAGAATGCGTGCTGTCACTATTTCTGCCAACTTGGCGGACGGTTATACGCTAGGGCAGGCACTTGAATATTTAGAAAACATTGTAAGTACAGAGCTGCCTGACAATGTATCAATAGATTACAAAGGCGAGTCACAGCTGTATCAGGAAGCGGGTAATTCATTTGTATATGTATTTATGCTGGCACTCGCTGTCACTTACTTAATATTGGCTGCGCAATTTGAAAGCTGGGTGCACCCGTTAGTCATCATGCTGACCGTACCGTTGGCGCTTGTTGGAGCCTATATCGGGCTATTCTTTAGCGATATGACAATCAATATATACAGTCAAATCGGTTTGGTTATGCTAATTGGACTTGCCGCAAAAAACGGTATTCTTATTGTCGAGTTTGCAAACCAACTACGGGATGCCGGTATGGAGTTTGAATATGCGCTTAAACGCGCAGCCGCGCAGCGCCTACGTCCTATCGTAATGACGGGCTTCACTACGGTATTTAGCTCCTTACCACTTGTACTCGCGTCTGGACCAGGAGCAGAAAGCAGAATGGTTATAGGCATGGTCATTTTCTCTGGTGTTCTCGTTTCTGCCTTCATGACACTTTATGTTGTTCCCACCGCTTATAGTTGGCTGGCAAGAAACACCGGTTCTCCACTTCAACGAACAATGGAGATAGAGAAGCTGGAGCAGACGATCCCTTATAAAAAAGGCGAATCGTAACCATTAGCGGGGTACAAGCCCCGCTTATCCTTTATTTTCTTCAATACACGCTCAACAAGTGCTGATTCAAAAATATACAGGAAGGGGCTGTAAGGATTATCTTTTGCGTATGTTTTTATATACGTAAATATCATCGCTTATCACTAAACGTTTTGTGGTGAACTCCCTTAACCTACTGAATAAGATAAAATAATTTGCTTTTTATTGTTCTCATCATTAATTCTTATTTGTAGCCATAATGCATAAAGGTATGTATTAGACATTTGTATAGTTGCTTAACTTACAACTTCATCTACACTTCGCGCCAAAATCAAACGCTTGTATAAGTCATTAATTTTTAAACGCTAAAATTTTCACGCTCAAATTGGCGAATATGGCAATTGTGACCAATACTTACCCCGTTGTATGAGTATGAGCACACACGCACATGTTTGTCTCAAGCCGTTTAAAAGCTCCACTTTCCGTGCAAACGGGTTAGCAAGAAAGTTAAAAGCGAAGAGCAAGCATTCAACAGACTCTAGAGGACATATCATGAAGAAATGGATACTTGCAGCAGGATTGTGCTGTAACGTAGCTTTTGCCGATGTAGCAGTTATTGTTCATCCAAGTAACGCTGACACCCTCGATAAAGATAGTATTAGCCGTTTATTTCTAAATAAAGCAAAGGCGTTTCCAAGCGGTACGCAAGCCGAGCCAGTTGCGTTAGCTGAAGGCCAATCTGCCACTGATGAATTTAACGGCAAGGTATTAAACAAAACCGCAGCACAATTAACTGCGTTTTGGTCAAAACTAGTATTTACCGGTAAAGGTCAACCACCAAAAGCTCTGGGTAGCGATGCAGAAGTTGTATCTGCAGTAGCAGGAAACCCTGGCGCAATTGGTTACGTCGACGCTGGCGCTGTTAACGACAGCGTACGAGTAGTCGCTACCTTTTAACTGACCGTTTATACAAAGAATTTAAGGAACACGCATGAAAACCAAACTTGCTATCTTATCTATGGCTGGCCTGTTAGCTACTCCGGCACTGGCTGATATTCAAATCAACGGCTTTGCAAACCTTATTGGTGGTATGACACTAGACGATGACGAGTCAGTGTACGATTACGACAGCGACTTTAACTTCGACCCTGCAAGTGTATTTGGCCTTCAGGTTCGTGGTGATGTTAGCGATAAGCTCTCTGCGACCGCCCAGCTGGTTGGCCGTGGTAGTGAAGATTACGACGCCGATTTTGAATGGGCGTACATGACCTATATGTTGAACAACAACTTCAACATCAGTGCAGGCCGTCTTCGTATGCCTTTATTTAAGTACTCTGCGTCATTAGATATCGGTTACTCGTATCACTGGCTAACACCACCAGATGCTGTATACGGCATTGACTTCAACAACATTGACGGTGTTCGTGTTGACTACATGAACTATTCAGGTGACTGGGAATATGGTGCGCAGTTTACCGTTGGTCGTGTTGAGGCTGATACCACCATTTCAGGAACGCCTGCTGCGTTAGAGTTGGAAAACGTGGTCGCTGTTTCATTTGAAGCAACACGTGATTGGTTCAGTGCGCGTACTTTGCTAGCACGTGGTAAAACAAGTGCTGCGAATGCTGACTTTGACACATTTGTTGGTGGTTTAAATCAATATGGTGCCTTTATTCCTGCGGCGTCTTTAGCCGCTGAAGGCCTGAGTGTTAACGAAGATACAGGTACCTTCTTTGAAGTTGCTGTTGATATCGATAAGTACGATTGGTTTGTGGGTGCAGAATTTACCCAAACAGAAGTTGATGGCTCTGTTATTGCCGATAATAAAGCATGGTACGTTACCGCGGGTATGCGCTTTGGCAAGTTTACACCACATATTACTTACGAAGTTGAAGAAGCGGATAATGGTACTCAGCTAGGTTTAATTGCTGCATTGCCTGCTACGATTGCGACAGGTGATGCCGTGGTTGATGCTACGTGGAACGGCGCAAATGGCTCGCCGGGTATTTACCAAACTGCGGCAGGTATTGCTGCTCAACAGGAGCTAGATGTATCTGCAGTTACTGTTGGTCTTCGTTACGACGTTGAGCCAGGTTTTGCACTTAAAACTGACGTAACTTGGTATTCAGATGATCTAAACGATCTAAATGATGCAACACTGCTCAAAGTAGGCGTAAACTATACGTTCTAACTACTCGTTATGGCCTTGCATTTTGGTGCGAGGCCATAATTTCATTAAAGATTTTAGCTATTGGGTAGATAAATTAGTTATGATGTTTTTTCAGGTAAAACTGAAACGTAGTTAAGCAATTATAAAAAACAGTGGGATAGCTGATGAACTTTCTAAAAAAAATGCCAATTGCGACAAAGATTTTCCTCATACCGGGGATCGCAGCGCTAAGTTTTATTATTTACTTGCTTATCACTGTCTATACCGCACTCAATAATGGTGCAACGCTAGAAAAAGTTCAGAAAGTTCAATTTCCTGCCCTTCAACTATCAGCATCGACCTTAGTTGATATGCAAAAGGTTCGCGATACCCTTGCGAGCGCAGTGACCACTGGTGATCAAGACACCCTTACTATGGCGCAAGAGCTCGCCGAAGAAGCAAAAAGCGGCTTAAACCAAATTGCTTCTATTAGCCCTGAGTTTCGTAGTGAAATTTCCCGCATCTCCTCAGGCTTTGATAATTATTTCAATGTTGCCTACGACGTATCACAGTCTATGGTCAACGGCACTGCCGACTTCAGTCGTTTAGGCGAACTCTCAGCCCAAATGAATCAGTCATACGATGGTGCCATCGCTGCGATGTCTCAATTTCGTGATGCTCAACAGGCGGCATTTGAAGAAGCATTTAAAAACACAGACAGTGCCAATACCTCGTTAATTAGCACAGGCGTCATTTTAGCCGTGGTTGTGACTATATTGCTGTTTGGAACAGCGGTACCTATTGTTCGCGGCATTAAGCAAAGTATTGATGACGTGGTTCGTTCCCTTAAAGATATTGCTCAAGAAAACGGTGACCTAACGGTTCGTATAGAAACCAAAAGCGAAGATGAAATTGGCGAATTGGTGTATTGGTTCAACCAATTTATGGACAAATTGCAAGGCGTAGTGCGTGATGTGGTAGAAGCGAGTTTACCACTATCAAACCTAGCGCAGAACTTACGCGGTGTAACGGAAGAAACCCAGCGCACTATTGATGTACAGCAAAAGTCTGCAACCAATGCTAAGCGTGCGGTAGATACGATGAGTGGCTCTGTTGACGGTGTTGCACATAGCGCAGCGCAGGCGGCCAGTGACGCTAACGAAGCAACAACAGCGGCCAGTGAAGGTCGTCAAATCGTACAGCAAACCGTTACCAGTATTCAGCAGCTTGCTGAGAACGTACGCGAAACCGCTGACGTTATAGCTCGTTTAGAGTCTGATTCTAATAAAGTTGGCTCGGTGCTGGATGTGATTAAAGGCATTGCAGAGCAAACTAACTTATTGGCGCTTAACGCCGCTATCGAGGCAGCTAGGGCGGGTGAACAAGGTCGAGGCTTTGCAGTGGTAGCTGATGAAGTAAGAACGCTAGCATCGCGCACACAGCAGTCTACGGAAGAAATTCAAAGTACTATTGAACAGCTTCAAAATGCTGCTCACTCAGCGGTAGAGGTAATGTCTCGTGGTACTGAACAAGCAACTAGCAGTGTAGAAACGGCTAATAAAGCGGGAAGCAGTCTAGAAACCATTACCAGTACTATTGGGCGCATCAATCAAATGAACGAGCAAATCGCGCACAATACCGAAGACCAGCGCACTGTAGCGGTTGACATAGTTCGTCACGTTGATGAAATTCATGAGCGTACCGAGCAAACGGCGAGCCGTTCAGGTGAATTAGGCAGCATGTGTAATGAGCTTGCTGACCTGGCGCAGCACCTTGAGTCAATTGCGAAGCAATTCAGAGTGTAACACCTTATCAAATGCTATTTAAGGCCTCCGCAAGGAGGCTTTTTTGTAGGCGCCAGTTACATTTCAAAAGTCATTGTTACTAGCGCTAGTAAAGCTGAATTAGGATAAAACGAAGGCATAAAAAAATCCCCAGCCAAGGCTGGGGATTTTTAGTCAAAGCAATGCTTTTTCTATTCGTCTAAGAAGCTGCGTAGCTGCTCAGAACGGCTAGGGTGGCGAAGTTTGCGAAGTGCTTTCGCTTCAATTTGACGAATACGCTCACGGGTTACGTCAAACTGCTTGCCTACTTCTTCAAGGGTGTGGTCAGTATTCATGTCGATACCGAAGCGCATACGAAGTACTTTTGCTTCACGGGCGGTCAGGCCTGCTAGTACTTCCTGCGTTGCATCTTTCAAGCTACCGCCAGTTGCTGAGTCGAGGGGCTGAATAATTGTGCTGTCCTCGATAAAGTCGCCAAGATGTGAATCTTCATCATCACCGATAGGGGTTTCCATCGAGATTGGCTCTTTAGCAATTTTAAGTACCTTACGAATTTTGTCTTCAGGCATTAACATGCGCTCTGACAACTCTTCAGGAGTAGGCTCACGACCCATTTCCTGAAGCATTTGACGAGAGATACGGTTAAGCTTGTTGATCGTCTCAATCATGTGAACAGGGATACGGATAGTACGCGCCTGGTCAGCAATAGAGCGAGTAATCGCCTGACGAATCCACCACGTTGCATAAGTTGAGAACTTATAACCACGACGGTATTCGAACTTATCCACCGCCTTCATTAGACCAATGTTACCTTCTTGAATAAGGTCTAGGAATTGAAGACCACGGTTGGTGTACTTCTTAGCAATTGAGATTACAAGACGTAAGTTAGCTTCAACCATTTCTTTCTTCGCGCGGCGTGCTTTCGCTTCACCGATTGACATGCGACGGTTGATGTCTTTGATATCTGCGATCACCAAGCCAGTTTCCTGTTCAACTTGGTTCATCTTGCTAATACAGCGCTCAATTTCTTCCTGATTTACAGCAAGGTCAGCGGCGTATGGTGCACCTGATTTAACTGCTTCATGTAACCATGCATTAGACGTTTCGTTGCCCGCAAATGCTTTGATGAAGTCTTTCTTCGGCATTTTTGCGTTAACCACGCAAAACTTCATTACTAGGCGCTCTTGAATACGCACTTTGTCCATCATCTCACGCATGTTCTTAACCATGCGATCGAACTGTTTTGGAACTAGGCGGAATTCTTTGAAAACATCGCTTAATGCATTGATTTGCGTGCGAGAGTCAGCATGAGCTCGGCCTTTCTTCTCGATAACTTCACGAGTTTTAAGGTATTGCTCACGAAGCTCAGTGAAACGCTCACGGGCTAACTCTGGGTCAACACCGCTATCGTCTTCGTCGCTATCGTCATCATCTTCATCGTCGTCTTCATCATCTAACTCTTCTTCAGATAATTCAGAACCAACGTGAGTAGCCGTTGGAGCAAGGTCTTGCTCATCGTTAGGATCAACAAAGCCAGAGATGATGTCGCTCAAGCGAATTTCTTCTGCTTCGTAAAGATCCCACTGGTCTAATAGATAAGTGATAGCTTCTGGGTATTCAGCAACTGAACATTGTACCTGGTTGATACCATCTTCAATTCGTTTAGCGATTTCAATTTCGCCTTCACGAGTTAGAAGTTCAACCGTACCCATTTCACGCATGTACATGCGAACTGGGTCAGTCGTACGGCCAATTTCACTTTCTACAGTAGCTAGTGCCTGAGCTGCCGCTTCTGCAGCATCTTCATCAGCATTCGCTTCTTGCATGAGAAGTTCGTCTGCATCAGGAGCTGATTCAGAAACTTGAATTCCCATGTCGTTAATCATGCGGATTATGTCTTCGATTTGATCAGAATCGACAATATCTTGCGGCAGGTGGTCGTTTACTTCTGCAAAGGTTAAGTAACCTTGCTCTTTACCTTTTGCAATCAGGAGTTTAATCTGAGACTGCTTGCTTTGCGCCATATAACCTACACTTCTCACATTCAATTAGTTTGCAATAGAAAAGACAACATACGTCTAGGTATGTTCCCCGTTCTGCTGTAGTACTGCTTTTGTATCAAGGCCGTTAATGCTCGATGCCACGCTGGTCTAAACCATTATGTTGCGATGCACATCTGCTCGGGTTCGGATCTGCCCGTTATGTTCGGCTATATCTTTGCTACTCGTGCTGCTGTATTTTTGTTCACTTTATAGTGAATGAGACACGTTTATCTGTGCCCACAGCGAATTAGCCAGTATAGCAGAATAAACGGTGGTTTTACCAGATTGATGGCCGATTTTTTAGCCAGTGTTTTTAAGCTATAAAACAGCGCATACTTACAGCGCGTATTTTAGCTAAACTAATCTTGTTAACTTAATCTCACCAACATAAGTGTTTAAAAAAGCCTTGTGCAAAAGCCTACAGAAGAACAGGCTAACCTCTAGGTCAGTTTGCCCAAGGTTAACTCTTCTGTCTTTCCCTCATAAGCAGGTTCAATTCCTGTTTTTCCGCCTGTGTCAGCGGCTGAACCCGCGAGCGTGAAATTAAGGTTTCAATGCGGCTATCGAAATGCCCGTCCAGTAAGCGAGCGAAGCTGTCGTTGTAAACCCGTTCAGCATCCTCGTCTTTAACCAAGTGTTCTTGTAACAATAATTTCGCGATAGTAGAAGAATGGGGATGGTCGCGGAAATTTTCAACAAGCTGCGCGGTTTTTGCTTGAGGGTGACTCACGCAATAGCTATGCACATCGCGTAATAAATCCATGCCAGCAGCGTTGCTGCCCGCAAAAATATCAATTTGAACGTCTTCACATAGTGTGGCTAATTCAGGTTTATCAAGCAGCAAGCGTATCAGCATGCGAAGCGGTGATAGTTTAGGCTTGTTTACTTGATTGCGATTCGGAGAATAAGCTTGCTTCGAACCTTGATTGGCTTTGGTGATATCTTGCTGAAGTTTAAATCGGTCAAACTCGCCAGTGTGCTTGGCTAATTCTTCCAGCAGCATTTGCTTTTGATCATCACCTAATGTGCTCTCAATAAGCGGCATTGCCGCTTTCTTAAGGGCAATTTTACCTTCCGGCGTGCCCACATTGTGCGTCTTTAATAAGTTTTCAAAGAAGAAGCGGGATAACGGCATAGCGTCATCTAGCATTTCCATAAACGCATCTTTCCCCACCTGACGCACCATAGTGTCAGGATCCTCGCCGTCGGGTAAGAATAAAAACGAAATACGCACGCCGTCTTTTAACGCGGGCAGGGCGTTTTCTAACGCGCGCCATGCAGCTTCACGCCCTGCGCGGTCACCGTCATAACAGCATACAATGTGAGACGTAGCGCGAACCAGCATTTGAATATGTTCAGGTGTGGTAGCTGTGCCCAACGCAGCAGTAGCAATATTAATGTCGAATTGACTGAGCGCCACTACGTCCATATAGCCTTCTACAATAACGACGGTATCCAGGCTACGATTTTTTTGTCTGGCAGAATAAAAGCCAAAGAGCTCACTGCCTTTGTGGAAAATGCGGGTTTCTGGCGAGTTTAAGTATTTAGGGCCGCCGTCATCTAATACTCGGCCGCCGAAACCCACCACACGACCCCGTTTGTCCCTGATAGGAAACATAATGCGGTCGCGGAAGAAGTCGTAGGTACGTCCTTGGTCGTTTTTATTGACCAGTTTTAAATCGACCAGTTGCTTGATGCGCTGTTGATCTTTGCCAAAGGTATTTAGCAACGCGTCCCAACTGTCTGGCGCGTAGCCAATTTCCCATTGCTTAACGATATCGCCGCTTAATCCACGGTTTTTCAAGTAGTCGATGGCTTTTTTGCTATTACCATTTTGGCGTAACTGATGCTGGAAAAAGCGTGCAACTTGCTCCATTACTGCGTAATCGTCTTGCTGTTGCTGCTTTTTCTCTTCGCTCATGGCAGGGCGGCTGCCCTTTTCACGGGGGACTTCAAGCCCGTGATAGCGCGCTAGCTCTTCAATCGCCTCGACAAATTCTAAGCGGTCGAATTCCATAATAAACGAGATAGCGTTACCGTGAGCGCCACAGCCGAAACAGTGGTAAAACTGTTTGTCTTGACTAACAGTGAAAGATGGCGACTTTTCGTTATGAAAAGGGCAGCACGCTTGGTAGTTTTTACCTGCTTTTTTAAGTTTAACTCGGCTATCTACTACTTCTACCACATCGGTACGTGACAGCAGGTCGTCTATAAAATCGCGAGGTATCTTTCCAGCCATGAGGGTACTTTCAAAAAGGGTTAGTTAAAAAAGATTCAGTTCAAAAAGAATGAGAAAAGCACAAGTCGTAACTGCGCTTCAAGCGACAGGCTACAACATTATGAAAACAGTAATCTACTTTAACAGGGAAGTGTAAAAATGAGAACAATGAAGGTGTGACAATGCACACCTTCTACACGCTTCACTTTTACGAAAGGGCAGAGTTTAAGCGTTCAAACGCGCCTTAATTTTTGCACTCAAAGCACCCATGTCGGTGCGGCCTTGAACCTTAGGTTTCAAGGCGCCCATGACTTTACCCATATCCTGCATACCCGTTGCTCCGGTCGCAGCCATAGTTTCGTCGATAAGTGCATTTAGCTCATCGTCAGTCAAAGGCTGAGGTAAGAAATCTTCAATGTAAGTGATTTCTTCACGCTCTTTGCTAGCTAGGTCGTCGCGGTTTGCTGCGTCATATTGTGCAGCCGCGTCTTGGCGCTGCTTAACCATTTTGGTTAGTACCGCTAAGATTGCGCTGTCGTCTAGCGTAATTTGTTCATCGATTTCTTTTTGTTTAATGGCAGCCATTGCCATGCGAATAGTACCAAGACGTACTTTTTCTTTTGCACGCATCGCATCTTTTTGCGCTGCTTTTAAATCATCAATTAGTGCCATGATGTTTCCTGATTTTTTATTAGTAGAGTTTATACCAATCCGCATAGATCATTGCCCACTCAGAAGGCGCTGGCAAGTTTCCTAGCGAAGCGTGGGAATGCAGGAATGGCTGTTCCCTTTCAAATTCCCAGAATGAAGCTAGGAAGCTTGCCAGACCTTCCCGAAGGGCGAGTTTAAAATGTTCGTACTCTTTGTTGTGTCACCTTGATGTAGAACCACTATACCTGCGGTAACACGCCGCGATTACGAACATTTTAAATCTCGCTGAGTGGATAATCATCTATGCGGACTGGTATTATTAAGCCCCAGGTTGAAAATCAAATGCAACCATTTGAAAAGGAAAAAATGGAGTCGTTAAGAATAAGGCCAAAAAAATAAAGGCCCAGAAACGCGAAAGGTGCTGCAATTGCAACACCTTTCAGACTCGTTACTTAACCCTATATTAGTAGAGTTTTACGCGACGTGCGTTTTCACGAGCTAGCTTCTTAAGATGACGCTTCTTAGCGGCAGCTTTCTTGCGCTTGCGTTCCCAAGTTGGCTTTTCGAAGAATTCACGACGACGAACTTCAGAAAGAACACCTGCTTTTTCACAAGAACGCTTAAAACGACGCAGCGCCACATCAAACGGCTCGTTTTCTCTAACTTTAACGATAGGCATTAAACACTCACCTCAAAACTTTTACTGTGTAAATCCGGGTAAAATTGTGCGCTAAAAAGGCCACCCGGGTTAAAAATGGTGCGAAATTCTAATCATATCTACAGAGAAAGTAAAGGATGAATTGCCAAAAAATAGCCAATATTGTGCATTTACCGTTCATTTACCTGTTCACTGGCATTCCATGAATGCAGGATTAAAGGTAAACTCTGCGCTCGTTAAGCACCGTGTTGTTTAACTCGGCTTGTATAAGCGCCCTTTTCAGAATGTTTTCTTGCTCAATTCCCTTTTGAAAAATGAGTGATCAAAAGTGTGGAATCATATGATCCTGACTAGGGTAGTGTTATGATCGCGACGGGATCATAAAGATGATCGCATCAGATCGCCAGAATTATTTTCTCAGTTTTTGATATTTGCTTAGTCATTATGGTTCTCAACAATTGTGTGAACACGTGTTGTGATAAAAAGACGACAGCAAATCCAAAAACGAAGCATTGAAGTTAGTAGTAAAAGGGTTACTCCCCATGCGTATTTTAGGAATAGAAACATCTTGTGACGAAACTGGCATCGCCGTTTACGACGATGAAAAAGGGTTGCTGTCGCACGAACTATATAGCCAAGTAAAGCTGCACGCAGACTACGGTGGTGTTGTGCCTGAACTTGCGTCACGGGACCACGTGAGAAAGATCATTCCTTTAATTGAAAAGGCTATGGAAGACGCTAACACCCAACCATCAGAGATCGACGGCGTTGCTTTTACCCAAGGTCCCGGTTTAGTGGGCGCATTGTTAGTGGGTTCGTCTGTCGGGCGTTCATTGGCCTACGCGTGGAATGTGCCAGCAGTGGGCGTTCATCATATGGAAGGGCATTTATTAGCGCCTATGCTTGAAGACGACGCACCTAAATTTCCTTTCGTTGCTTTATTGGTTTCAGGTGGCCACTCAATGCTAGTTAAAGTCGAAGGCATTGGTCAATATGAAGTACTTGGTGAGTCTATTGATGATGCCGCTGGTGAAGCCTTTGATAAAACCGCCAAGTTACTTGGCCTTGATTACCCAGGCGGCCCTCTTTTAGCAAGATTGGCTGAAAAGGGAGAAGCGGGACACTATAAGTTTCCTCGCCCGATGACCGACAGACCAGGACTAGATTTCAGTTTCAGTGGTTTAAAGACCTTTGCGGCGAACACCATTCGCGATGCTGATTTAACTGGTGGTGATGCTGAGCAAATTAAAGCCAATATTGCCTACGCGTTTCAAGAAGCAGTAGTTGATACGCTTATTATAAAATGTAAGCGAGCATTAAAGCAGACTGGCATGAAGCGTTTGGTTATTGCTGGCGGCGTAAGTGCAAATACAATGTTGCGCAGTGAGATGAAAGCCCTGATGCAAGAGCTAAAAGGTGAGGTGTTTTATCCTAGCTTAGCGTATTGTACAGACAATGGTGCCATGATTGCCTATGCGGGCATGCAGCGTTTGAAAGCTGGAGAAACCTTGGCCTTGTCTTCACAAGCCAAGCCGCGCTGGCCCCTTGATACTTTATCGGCGATTTAGGTATTCATAAAAAACCGGTAATTAGGCGCCACACCTCGTTGTAAACGCTACTATGTCTTCCCTAAGTTCACTGGGGAAATATTGAGCATAGCAAGCAGGTAAAACAAAAAAGCATAAATAAAAGGCAATGGAAGCGCATTCCATTGCCTTTTGTTTTACTAAAATGAACATTGAGTAAGGACGTTAAACACCATGCGCTTAGCAACAGACGGAACAAAACAAAATGCACCGCTATTCTATTTAGCATTGTCGTTATTTATTTCGCTTACCTTTGCAGCGCTCACTGCGTCCAATGCATTTGCATCAAGCAAAGCACCCTTGAATGACTTTGTAAAAGGCCTGAAGCAAGAGCAGCAAGATCAGTATGTCGTGCTCATTTCTCTTGATGGATTTCGCCACGACTATATCGAATTACACAACGCGCAACACCTTGGTGCTATTGCAAAGAAAGGGGTAAGAGCGTCGTCTATGACCCCTGTTTATCCTTCAAATACCTTTCCCAACCATATTTCACTTATCACTGGGTTATTACCGAAACACCACGGCATCGTGAACAATCGATTTTTTGATAAGTCTCGCCCAACGAAAGAAGGCTACGCGCAGTACAAGCTGGGTTACGGCGGCATGGACAGCACGTGGATTACGGCAACGCCGCTATGGAACTTAGTGGAATATCATGGCATGAAGGCAGCTACCTTCTTCTGGCCAGAGTCTGATTCACGCATATCAGGTACCTTGCCTAGCTACTTCTATCACTACTCTAAATACGCTGATTACCAGCAGCGGGTAGATCAAATTATAACTTGGTTGAAACTGCCTGAGGTGTCGCGCCCTCGCTTTATTGCGGGTTATTTCTCGCTTACCGATTCGGTTGGACATGATGAAGGACCTTTTGCCGACAAAACCAATGATGCGGTGCAGGAAGTGGATGCGCTTATTGGTCAACTTTATGAACGCATTAACGCATTAGATTTGCCGGTAAACTTGGTAGTGGTGTCGGATCACGGCATGACACCCATTGATGAAAGTCAGCTTATAGAAGTTGAGTCTTTATCTATACCTGATAGCTTCATTATTGAAAATGAGGGAGCGCAAGTTCATCTTTACGCCAAAGTGGGCGTGAACGATAAACAAATCACCGAAGAAATAGAGCGTCTTACCCATATAGCCGAAAACCGTTACATTGTGCTTAACGATACCCAGCGCGCTGAGCGACATATGGAAGTGGGAAATAGAACCGGCGATATTATTATTGAGATAGCCCCGCCAGCACGCTTTAAAAACGCCAACAGCATGCATATTAGTAAAGGTGGGCATGGCTACATGAACACGCTGCCTGATATGGGGGCGACGTTTGTAGCAGTGGGACCTGCGTTTAAAACGAATACCACCCTACCTCTGTTTAGCAACCTGGAGGTTTATCCTGCGTTGGCCAAAATACTTGGCATTGCGCCGGTTACGCCGATAGATGGTAAGTTAGATGTGCTGGAAAAGGCGCTTACTCTTTAACTTTTCCCTTATCCCATACTTTACTTTCATTGCCCGCTAAAAGACGGGCAATGTTGTCTTTGTGGCGTAGAATGATAAGCAGCGAAAGCATTGCCACGGGCACGGTATATAAAGGCTTAATCAAAAATGTAAATAACGGCGCAAGAGATACTGCGATAAGCGCGCCTAATGAAGAATAGCCCGTAAGAAACACCACTACTACCCAACTCAAAATAAGCAAACCTGCCAAATCGAGGCCTATAGGGAGCATAGCGCCAAACGCAGTGGCGACGGCTTTTCCACCTTTGAAACCAAAATAGAGCGGAAAGATATGCCCCAAGCACGCGAAAATAGCAATGACGCCTAACATGATTGGCTCTATGCCCAGAAAGTAACTGCCGTAAACGGGAATAGTGCCTTTTAGTATATCCATGACAAGCACGAGGAGTGCTGGAACACGACCGCCCAGTCGATACACATTGGTAGCACCTGGGTTTTTAGAGCCGGCGGTTCGTGGGTCTGGTAAACCAAACAGCTGGCTTATAACCACAGCACTTGAAAGTGAACCGAAAAGATAGGCAACAGCGATCATCAAAAGAGTTAGCGAAATCATTTTGTCATTCTAATTATTAAAAATATTGCCTTTTATTACGTTAAATTTGGTGTGTGCAAGTTCAATGGGCTTTAGTCGCATTAAATTGTGAAACCTTGGTTGCTCCCAGTTGTCATACAGCGGTATAGTTGTGCCACACAAGCGTAAAGCTACTCCATCCAAACGCGATATACCACCGTTTACCAGCAATATGTGGGTGAAAGCGCAGTAGTAAGACCAGTAGTAGGGCTAATAAAAACGGCGATAAACTGGTTTGATAACAGTACAAGATGAAAAATTCCATGGGAAAAATTTATATAACAGGGCTTGAAGTAGACACCCTGATTGGTGTTTATGATTGGGAGCGAGTAAGAACCACCCAGCTACTTCTTGATGTAACACTTGATGTTGATTTAAGCGCTGCGATGCAAAGCGACGATGTTGCAGACACTGTAGACTATGCAAAAGTGGCAGAGTGTATTGTAGAAGTAGGCAAAGAAAGCACATTTGAGCTACTTGAAGCTCTAGGTAATAAAGTGATGGACGCCGTTCTTGATAATTTCACCGTTGCGTCAATAACGCTTAAAATTGTTAAGCCTAATATCCTTCCCAATGCGCAAACGGTTGCTGTTGAAATGCGTAAAGAGCGCAATTAATGTCACAACACACCATCTTAATCAGCATTGGTTCTAATATTGAACGTGAGCATTACACCAAGCAATCTTTAGTTGCCCTGAAACAGCACTTCTCAGATGTCGCAGTGTCTTCGGTCTACGAGAGCGAAGCGGTGGGCTTCAATGGAAGCCCTTTTTATAACGCAGCTGCTCGGGCGACGACATCAAAAAGTATAGAAGAGGTGTGCGCAATTCTTAAAGCCATTGAAAAAGACAATGGCAGGGTGCATACAGACAAAAAATTCTGTGCCAGAACCCTTGATCTCGACTTGCTTACCTATGATAGTAAGGTGACCACAACCCCTGTGGTTTTACCTCGCGAAGAGATTTGCTACAACGCGTTTGTGCTTTGGCCGTTAGCTGAACTTGTTCCCAACGACATTCACCCTGAAACGCAAGAAACCTATGCCAAAATGTGGCAAAACTTTGATAAACAGAAACAGCAATTATGGCCGATTGACTTTACTTGGAGTTAAGCAAAGGAATGACACTTTTTGAAATTATTATTTTAGCAATTATTCAGGGCGTTACTGAATTTCTTCCTATCAGCAGCTCTGGACACTTGTTGTTGCCCGCTGAACTTTTTGGTTGGGTAAGTCAGGGCTTAGCGTTTGATGTCGCCGTTCATGTGGGAAGCCTGCTTGCGGTTATGATCTATTTTCGTCAAGAAATCGCTCAGATGACCGTAGCTTGGGTAACACAGGGGTTTAGCAAGCAACAATCTACCGACAGTAAGCTTGCTTGGTACGTTATTGTGGCAACTATTCCAGCGGTTATTATTGGCTTTTTAATGAAAGGCTGGATAGAAGAAAACGCACGTACGGCGCTGGTAATAGCGGGTACCACTATTATTTTTGGTTTGCTGCTATGGTACGCCGATGCCACTGCAAAACGCGAACAAGAGCTAGAAGGACTGACACTTAAGCAAGCCATCTATATCGGGTTAGCCCAAGTATTGGCACTCATTCCTGGCACATCTCGCTCAGGTATTACGATGACCGCGGGTTTAATGTTAGGCCTTAAGCGCGAAGCGTGTGCTCGCTTTTCCTTTTTGCTGTCTATTCCAGTTATTTTAGGCGCGGGGCTTTTAGCCACTCTCGACCTGCTTAATGCCAACGAAGCGGTAGACTGGTATGCGCTGCTTTATGGCGCGGCGTTTTCATTCGTAAGCGCCTACCTTTGTATCTATTTGTTCCTAAGCTGGATATCGCGTATCGGCATGCTGCCTTTTGTTATCTATCGCTTGGCGTTGGGCGTAATACTACTGTGGTTTGTTTTCGCTTAAATAAAGAAAAAAGGGCGCTATTCTTCGTATGAGGGGTCTTCGTATGAGGGGGTTATTCGCATGAGAATGTGCCCCAGCGCCGCACAATAGCACTTAATTTTTAATTATGTTCGCAGGCAAATGTTTTAACACCGCTAACATAATTGGTAATCACCTAATTGGTAAGGGAAGTGAGATATGGCAGAAACAATATTTGACAAAATCATCAGCAAGGAAATTCCAGCGGACATATTGTACGAAGATGAATTGGCGCTGGCGTTTAAAGATATAAACCCTCAGGCACCGACTCACTTTCTGGTTATTCCGAAAAAGCAAATTGCAACGGTAAATGATATAGCCGAAGAAGATCGCGAAGTGGTGGGGCACTTGTCATTTGTTGCAGCAAAAATTGCAAAGGAGCAAGGGTTTGCTGACCAAGGCTTTCGTACGGTAATGAACTGTAATGAATACGGCGGTCAAACGGTATATCACATTCACCTTCACGTGTTGGCAGGAAAACCGCTAGGCTGGCCTCCTTACACTGAAAATATGAAGCAACACGTAGAGTAGCGTGGAAAGATAAGAATACAAAAATGCCGCCCTAGATGTTATCTCAGGGCGGCATTTTTATTTAATGAGTACAGTGCTTACTTAGTTAGCAAGCCCCAGTACTTTCTTACCTTGGTTGAAGTGAATATCAACTGGAATGCTCGCTGCCTCTAGGCGCGCTAAATCTGAAGCAAGATCGGGTTTAATTACACCCATAGTTTCTACTAGCTTCGCTACGCCATCGTAATCGCCGTCACCTTGTAACGTAAGGATTAGTTCAGATAGTGCTTCTACTGCGGCGCCCATCTTCTCCATATTTACGCGATACATGCCGTCTTCTGTTTTCTCGAAGGCGCCTTGCTGGGCAAAGAAGTTAAAGCGGATCATGTTCGCTTTTCCGTGTGCAGAGCTTGCGCCGAAGCGCACAGAACGGAAAATGCCAGCCATAAAGGTAACGTAATAATCTTCTAGTGTACCTTCAGTGATTTCACCTTTTTCAAGAAGACTTTGTACCATGTACAAACCTAGAATATCCGCTTTGCCTTCTTCAAGAGCCGACGCATGCTCTTTAAGTGCTCCGCGCACAGTCCCTGATCCATCTAGGGTATTTTTAATCCCTAAACCGTGTGCCACTTCATGAAACATGGTATTCGCGAAAAAGGCGTCAAACGTAATGTGTTCACGTTGCTCTGGTACAATTAACGTATCCGCAATAGGCACCAAAATAGTATCGAACTTTGCACGCATTGCGTTTTTAAGCTGCAGACGGCGGGTACCTTTTTCTAGCTGTACTCGCTCGTCATTGGGCAAGTTAATTGCAATGGTCTTACTGCCTGCATTAGAGTGGCCGGCATAATAAATAACATCATAAGCGTTAAGGTCTGCATCAGAACCTGGCATTTCCGCTTTATATGCCTCAGCAACCGGAAGGCCTTGCTGTAATTCAGGTAAGAAGGCCGCGTATTTAGCTAGCTTTTCACTCCATGCTAAATCTTTAATGAGTACATAGGCTTCAAACGCTGCGCGATAGCCAAAGAGTTGATCTTCGTAGCTTTCAATAGGACCGATAACCAGCTCAACAGGGTTGGTTTTCATATCCATCCACGCCATGTCAGAAGCCAGGTAGTCGTTTGATAGTAGGGCTTCAGAACGCAGCTGCAAATATTGTTTAAAGCTTTCATCTTCAGCAAGCTCTGACGCTTTTTTAAGTAAGTCAGACGCCTTCATTAATTCGCTTTTAAAGGCTTCAGAATAAGGCACCGAATAAAGGTTGCCCGCTTCATCGCGCTTCACCATGGAATAAAGGCCTTGTTTGTCGCCAAAATCTGCCGTGGCAAATTCCTCTTTTTCCATATCATGGGGGTAGAACTCAGCGCCCAGCGCTTTGTCTTCATAGCCACTTAAAAAAGGCGTATCGCCATTTAAGCGATCCCAAGGGCCATAGTTGATCGCTGCAAAGTGACGGACCTTTTCGTCGCTAATTGATGAAAGAAATGCATCTTTATCTTCAAAGAACGCTTGTTTCCAGAATAAGTCGTCCATGATTTTCGATGCATCAATTAACAGTGAAAGCATTTTGTGTTGATTGTCACTCAGGTGTGACAAATCGCTGGTAAGATCTACGCCGTGATAAATAGACAAGCGAGACTCATCAACAAGTAAGGTTTGCTCGGAAGCAGTTTCAGGCTTTGCTGTCTGAGTTGGTGTTGTATCGGCGCTTTTGCTGCACGCGGTCAGCATAAATAAACCCGCTACTGCAGCTGCAATAGGAGAATAAGTTGTAATTGTTTTTTTCATAATGACTCTTACCGTGTGGTTTAACCGCATTGATTTACAGTATGCGGGGCGGTGAATAGATAGCTCACTATAGCTATGCTTTTGATTTAATACAAAAGTATGAAAAATATTTGCTTAATATCAATAGTGGTTTGCTACCAGTTGACTATACTTTAAAAAAAGCTCTGGTGGTTCTACCGTTGCTAATAATTCGCATCGACACTGTATTTTTTTAGTTGGTCGAAACTAAAGAGCTACTATAGTATGGTGATAGAAATACCATAATAAAACAATAAACGGTTTGTATTTTAGCGTGAAGCATAGAGGCCTATGTAAGTTAACGCACGGAATGCAACGCACAAACATCGAATCTATTTTAGTCATCAGTTTTGCTGGTGGTCGAGATGATTAACTGGTAAAGCAACCTATCGCCTTCACGAGGCTATTTGGAACTTTCTAAGGGTAGAAATATGTCTACACAGAACGCGCTTTCAACCATTTTGGTTGAAAAAATTAACAATGACACACTCGTCCTTCCCACGCTTCCTGCTATTGCATTGAAAGTCCGCAAAGCGGCAGACGATCCCGATATTAACTTAAACGCGATGGGTGATGTGATTGGTCAAGATCCATCACTTAGCGCAAGAATGATCAAAATTGCGAACAGTGCTTATATGGGACGTAGCGTAAAAGTTACTTCTATCAGCCAAGCGGTTACACGAATTGGTTTACGCCAAATTAAAAACATCTCTACTGCACTCGCTATGGAGCAATTATTCGTCTCTAAAAACGATGTAGTTGCACGCTATTTACAACAAGAGTGGGCAAATACAGTTAATATCGTGGCTAACTCTATGGCGGTGCTTCAGCTTTACATAGCGCGTACCAAAAAGCGTGAAATGAGCATGGATACCATGACACTAGCGGCACTGGTTCACAACATTGGTGTTCTGCCTATTTTGACCGAGGCTGAGCGTCACCCTGAAGTCTTTGCGAACCCTTCATTCCTTGAAGTGGCAATCGATAAATTAGCTGGCCGTATTGGTGCAAGCATTATGACAGAGTGGGGCTTCGGAGAAACATTCGTTAATGTTTCAAAAAATTGGAAAGACCTAAGCTACATGCCAGAAGAGTTAACCTACATTGATTTCGTTCGTGTTGGCGCTGCAGTTTCAGGTGCGGTAGACAGTCAAAAAGATGCGATCTTAAACTTAGCTATTCAGCGCGGTGTGGTTGAAGATATGGGCGAGCTTCACTCTGATGAGTTTGAAGAGCTTGCAAGCGCAGCGAAGCAGATCTTCTTGTAAGTGTTTTAAGCGACAAAATACTGCAAAGGCCGGTACTGAAGCATAACTTCAGTACCGGCCTTTTCGTTATGGAAAGCTGACAATGAAACAGCACAAAGCAAACAAATGCCGCTACGCGCTAACAGGCTTCTTTTGAACGTAAAGCAGTAATAAACCTAACCCCAATCCCCACACCGCTGAAGTCATGGAATATAAACTAAATCCTGACGCCGTACACAGCATGGTAAGCAACGCAGGAGCCCTGTGGTGCTCTACTTCCATGGCGCGAACCACCGCTCCTTGCAGCGTAGCTAATAGGGCTAGTCCAGCAAGCAGATGAATAATGATACTGGGCATACTCACAAATAGCGCAACGACCACAGACGCTAATAACCCCATGAACAAATACACCACCCCCGCTGCTATAGCGGCTTTATAGCGCTGCGACTTTTCATCATCCGCTTGCTCGCCCATGCATAGCGCTGCCGTTATCGCCGCTAAGTTAAAGGTAAAACCACCGAAAGGTGCTAATAAGGCTTGAACAATGGCAATGCCTGACAAAATGGGTTTGTGGTCGGGCGTATAGCCATGGGCGTGATGAATAGCTATACCTGGCAAGTTTTGAGAAAGCGTGGTGATAAGAAAAAGGGGAAATGCTAATCCAATGGCAGCACTCAGTGAGAAAGTGGGCGTTACCCAAATAGGCTCGGGCAGGGTGAATATTGATGGCAGCCCTGGTGAGTCGCTTGATAGAGCAACCACACCATCTGCACTACTCATAAACAAGCTAATGGTCACCGACATGATCAGCAACAACAGCATAAGATAGCGGGGAAATAGTCGGCTTCCTACTAAATAAGCCGCGATAAATAACGCAACTAAGTACGGTGCGTCATTAACATCACTGAATATCGCAAGGCATATAGGTAAGAGAATGCCGGCCAAAAGCGCCGATGAGATTGCAGGGGGAATCCGACTTATTTGTTTGAGCAGGCTACGGCTTTGCGCAGTTACAAGAGAAAGCAAGGCACATAGTATAAATGCACCAATGGCTTCACTTAAACGGTAGTCACCGATACTGGTTAACAAAAAAGCCGCGCCTGGGGTAGACCAAGCGGTAACAACGGGCACTTTGGATAGCCACGAAAACAGAATGCAGGTAATGCCCATACCGAGCCCAAGCGCCAACAACCAACTCACTACCATGTCGTCGCTGGCGCCGGCTTTACGCGCTACATCAATGATAATGACAACAGAACTACTGTAACCCACTATAACCGCGGTTAGCCCTGCGCTGATATGACTTAACTTCCACTTGCTCATGAAAACCCTCGTGATGGAATTTCGATTTGGAATCGACCGAGCGATGAAACACGCTTTTAGTGTCTATCGAATGTGCTACTCTACCTTTTTGTGCGCTATAACGTACAATAGTTAACTTAACATCTGTGCGTTATAGCGCACAACTGGTTTATTAAACTCAGCGTCAAAATAAAAGGCCTTCATTACATGACAAAAGCAAATGCGCAGCCTTCTGCTATTTCAAGAAGTATTGCACACCACCTGCAGTCTGTTCGTAAAGCTCGGGGGCTTTCCCTTGATAAAACCGCGCAGTTGACGGGAGTGTCTAAAGCCATGTTGGGGCAAATAGAACGAGGCGAGTCTAGCCCCACAATCGCTACCTTGTGGAAGATAGCAACCGGTCTTGCGTGTTCTTTTTCTTCTTTCTTGTCAGGTGATGAAACCGCACCTACGTCCCAACATGCCGACAACAAGTTCGCTAACGACCCAAACGTAACCATAAAAACGCTATTTCCGTTTAACTCAGCCACCCAGTTTGAAATGTTTGAACTATGCTTAACGGACTTTCATGAGCAGCACTCTTCGGCGCATCAAATAGGCGTCACCGAACATATTCACGTACTACAAGGAAAGTTAGGGGTTTTGCAAGATGGTCAATGGCAAACTTATCAAGCGCAAGAGCAGTGTATATTACGCGCAGACCAGCCCCACGGTTATCGAGATGAAGTAGGAGAAACGCGCTTTATTGTGGTTATTCACTATCCAACTTAAAGCGGTTGGGAAACTTTCTTGCAAAAGCTAGGAAAAAGGCTAGGAGAAAGGCTAGGAAAACAGCGAAGAAGTATTTGCGCTAAATGACGGTTGCCAGTTCAAACAAGCAAGTTAATTAACAGGACCTAATAAAAAGCCTAACTACCCCAAGGTAATTAGGCTTTTCGATAGCGCTAGGCTATCTTTTTCATCGGCTTAATATTTATTTGCCATAAGTTTATAAACTATCGTCGTTAAGATTAAGCGCACCACGAAGGAAGTTAAGCAGTGTACAAATTTCGGCTGACATAAGCGCGAACTCTGCATCAAGGCGCGCTTCAACCTGATCTTTTGGCACATCGTCAGTTTCTTCTTTAATGCGATCGGTGAACTTAACACGTTTAATGGCGCCATCCTCACACATAATAGCCGTCAACGTCTCTGCATATTCGAATGCAACCTTTTGAACCAGCTTACCGGCATCCAAATGAATACTAATTTCTTCGCTGTCTAGCGGCTGGTTCTTACAACGAATAACGCTGCCAGTGTCATCGGTAGATTTAAGCTCAGCTTCTTCAAGTAGACCTACACCTTCTGGTGTTGACTCAGTAACCCAGTGCGTAAGCTCGCTTTGAAGGCTTCTGCGCGTAAATGGCACTACTGGAAGTGAGCCTATGGCTTTTCTTACCATGGCCAAAAAGGCTTCGGCTTTGCCATCAGATGATGCGTCAACTACGACTAAGTTGTCAGCAAGCGAAATAAAGCCGTGAGTGTAGGTGTTTTTCGTAAATGCCTGGGGCAGCAAGCGGGTTTGAATTTCTTGTTTAAGATCTGCCTTGGCTTTTTTACCAACCGGCGAACCGGTTTCCATTTCAATTTTGGCCACCATTTCGTCAAGCTCGGCATTTACCACTGCGCCGGGCAAGATCTTTTCTTGTTTCTTTAGGGTTATCCAAAAACGCTGTTGAACAACATGGAACATGGTGCCTTGCTTACCCGCCTGAGAAAACGGAGAGGCGAACCCCATGGTTGCTAAGTCCTGGCTACCGCACGGGCGAAAAGCGTGTTCGTTAAGGGCACGTTCTAAATCGCCCTCGTCTAGCGATAACGGCTGAGTAATTTGATAGGCTTTTACATTTTTAAACCACATAGTGTAAGCATTCTCTTGATAAAAATAGGGCGCAAGCCTACCAACGTAAGACTCGCGGTGCAATTGAATAAAAGGCCCTAGAAAGCGGGCACCTTAGATTGATAGTGGCAAGAAAGGTTAAGCACTCTTTTTCGGAAAACGAATGGTGTACTGTAAGCCGTTGCCAAGCGTACTGTCGGCCTCTATATGTCCATGCAGTGACTGTGTAACTAGGTTGTACATAATATGTGTGCCTAGACCGCTACCACCTTCTCCGCGTTTGGTAGTAAAGAAGGCATCAAACAACTTACTGAGCTCTTCTTCGCTTAAACCTTTTCCGTCATCTTGGTAGTGGATCACAACATTATCACCATCTTCTTTTACATCTAGTGTTACAGAGCCGGCCGCTTTGCCTTCAAAGCCGTGCGTAATTGAGTTAACCACCATATTGGTAACGATTTGAGCGATGGCGCCAGGTGCACAGGTCACAACTAAATTATCGGGGCAGGATACGTTAATTTGATGTTCAGTATGCTTAAAACTTGGCTTAAGTGACTGAATAATTTCGTTAATATAGTCGCCCAACACAAATTCGCGCTCGGTTTCACTGGTCTGGTCAACGGCCACCTGTTTAAAGCTGGCGATAAGATCAGATGCGCGTTCTAGGTTACTTAAAAGTAATAGCGCAGTTTGTTCGGCTTCATCGATGAAGCTTGCCATGTTCTTACTGGTCAGGCTTTTATCTTCGAAGTCGGTCTTTAAATTGTTAAGTCGCTCTTGTAGAAAGCTGGCTGCGGTCACACTCACGCCCAATGGCGTGTTTACGTCATGCGCGATACCGGCCACAAGACCGCCAAGCGACGCCATGCGCTCCGACTCGACTAATTGCTCTTGCGCTTGATGAAGTGTATCCATCGAACTGGCTAGCTCTTGGTTACGTTTGCGCAGTTCGGCTTCTATATACTGACGATTTTCGTTTTCCTGGCGAAGCTCTCGCTGGTGGGCAATAAGCTCGTCTTTTTGCTGCTCTAAGTCGAGCATAATCTGAGACAACGACGCTGTTTTCTTTGCCACTTCTTGTTCTAAAATCAGGTTTTGGTCGTCTAGCTTCTTGTTGGCAAGAGTGAGTTCATTCTGCGCGTCTTTCAGCTTATTGTTTGAAATAATAAGGTCGTCAATAACGTGGTTGTAAGATTCCTTAAGCTGTAATAGCTCGTTGTCATCATCGAGCTTTATGCTGAGTTTGCTCTCTTCTGGGTGCTGAGGATCGAAATTACCCATTTGCTCAGTAATGGTTTGCAGCGGTTCAGAAAGCATGGTGCGAAATGCGGTCATGAACAAGAAGACCAGAAAGGTGGTTTTTACTAACGCATTACCGATAAGAAAAAATACGCCTACTTCAATACGGCTAAAAATAGTATCAAAGCTAGAATATAAGGTAACGTCGCCAACCGTAGATTCGCGACCTGAGAATTTAAATACTAGTGGGAAGCTGTAGCTAAATACGCCGCCGGGATGATCTTCAATTATTTCACGGTCAACCGGAGCAGGAGAGCGCTGAGCACGGATGCCGTACTCGGCAATGTAGTTACCGTTTTCACCACGAACTTGAAGCCCTTCAACAATAGGCAATGACATAAGGCCTTCGGCGATGGCACGCACTTGGTCGTGGTTAAGTTCCCACAAAGCGCGGGTCAGGCTAGAAGAAAAGGTGTTTTTTAGCGTTTGAAGCTCGCCTTCAACGTGATTTTTCGTGCTGAGGTATTCTGTAAAGATCTGTCCTACCGTCACTAGCAGCGTGAGAGAAAAGTACACTGACAACACTCTGGCTAAGAGTTTCCTTGATAACCCTGTCTTGACCGCAGCCATCGATAAACACACCCCTGTTACATCAGACCTTTTAAATCACCGACAACGCTTGGTAGTAGCTCACCTTTGCAACAATAACAGTCGGTTTTATGTAATTTCAAGAATATGCGTAATCGTATGAATAAACAAGATTATGTATTTAAACTTTGGAACAAGCTTGTATTAAACTTGACACATAAATGTAATCGTTTTAATAAAACTGTCACAGACCACATTAATAATAACGGCGTTTAAAAATGAGCAGGAATATTACGATGTCTCGTACAGTGTTGGTGGTTGAGGACGAAGCGCCTATCCGTGAAATGCTTAAGTTTGTGCTTGAGCAATCTGGTTTTAACATTATTGAAGCCGAAGATTTCGACATCGCGCAAGAAAAAATTTGCGAACCTTACCCAGATTTAATCTTATTAGATTGGATGTTGCCGGGAGGAAGCGGTGTACAGCTAGCTAAAAGTTTAAAGCAGCACGAGTTTACTCGTGACATTCCCGTCATCATGCTTACAGCCCGTGGCGAGGAAGAAGACAAAATTCGCGGCCTGGATGCAGGTGCTGATGACTACGTTACTAAACCATTCTCGCCGAAAGAGCTTGTGGCAAGAATAAAAGCAGTGATGCGAAGAGTAACGCCTACATCAAGCGAGGAGCCCATTGAATTTAATGGTCTTAAACTTGAACCGGTATCACATCGCGTAATGGCGAATGAAGAACCGTTAGACATGGGGCCGACTGAATTTAAATTGTTGCACTTCTTTATGACGCACCCAGAACGTGTCTATAGCCGAGAGCTACTGCTAGATAATGTTTGGGGAACCAATGTTTATGTAGAAGACAGAACGGTAGATGTACATATTCGACGTCTACGCAAAGCTATCTCTCGCCACGGACATGATGCTATGATCCAAACAGTACGCGGCGCGGGTTACCGTTTTTCTACTAAGCTGTAATAAATGTAGTGTTTAGGGAGTAACATAGTGTTATTCCCTTGATGCCGCTGCGCCATCTGGGCATGCGCCCAATTCCACCTTTAACAACGCGAGCTATTTCATGTATTACCCGTTCTCTTGGTTGAGAAGTACATTGCGCTTAGTGCTATTCCTTGTGGTTTTTGCGCTAGTCGGGTGGTATCTAGATGATATGTTATTCGCCGTTGCTATTGGCGCAACCCTGCTACTGCTATTTAACTACTGGCATCTTTACAAGCTAAATCGCTGGTTATGGCATAGTCGTAAAATGTCTCCACCTACCGTGCGTGGCGTGTGGGAACATATTTATGAAGGGATTTATTACCTTCAGCGTCGTAACCGCAATAAGCGCAAAGAGCTTGGTGAATTGGTAAAGCGCTTTAGAGAGGGGTCTGAAGCCTTGCCTGATGCGGCGGTAGTGGTTGATGCTAAGGCCTGCATTATTTGGTGTAACCGCCTTGCTCGCTTGGATTTAGGGCTTAAATGGCCGCAAGACTCTGGGCGTCGAATCGACAACTTGTTGCGCCATCCGGAGTTTATTCAGTACTTTCATGCAGGGAATTATAAATACCCCATTGAAGTACCGTCACCTACCAACCCCAACAAAACCTTTGAATACCGGATTATGCCTTATGGCGATGAGCATTTGTTGCTGATTGCCCGTGACATAACGCGGGTGTCCCAGCTTGAAGAAATGCGTAAGGACTTTGTGGCAAATGTGTCTCATGAATTGCGTACACCGCTAACGGTCATTAACGGATACCTTGAAATTCTTCCTATTGATGAAGACTCCGATCCATTCATGCAAAAAGCGATGAAAGAAATGACATCGCAAACCCACCGTATGCAAAACTTGATAGAAGACTTGCTGGTGTTGTCGCGCATTGAAGCAAGTTCGGAACGCATCTACGAAAATGTTGTGAATATTCCTGTGGTCCTTGCGCAAGTGGAAAGAGAAGCGCAGGCGCTTAATAAAGAGAAAAACCACACAATAAACTTCCACATCGACAAAGAACTCTATGTTTTCGGTGTAGAGACCGAGCTTCGAAGTGCTTGCTCAAACCTAGTGTTTAATGCGGTGCACTACACACCTGCTGGTGGCGAAATTAATGTGTACTGGCGACGTAAACCAAATGGCGCGCAATTTTCTGTGGTAGATAACGGTGATGGTATTGAGCCAAATCATCTAAACCGTCTTACCGAGCGCTTTTATCGCGTGGATAAAGCGCGCTCTCGCAAAACCGGTGGCTCTGGCTTAGGTCTTTCCATTGTAAAACATGTACTAAGTCATCATAATTCTCGTTTAGATATAACCAGTACATTGGGTGAGGGCAGCAATTTCTCGTTTGTGCTGGATAACGAGTTGATTGCAGAGCAACTGTAACCCTAAGAGGCGAGAAGTGTTGGTGAGCAAAAAGCATGACAAGATGAAAGAGCAACGCTATCGCCTTTCAACGTTACTTTTAGTAATAGGCTTATTGTTACCATTTGGAACCCTGGCTGATTCTCAAAATACTCAAAGCTCGTCATCTGCTTCTGGTAGCTATCAAGTACCTGCCTATGAACGCAAGCCTGGGGTGGCAGGAAAAATATCCTCTGTTGGCTCAGACACGCTGGCAAACTTAATGACCTTTTGGTCACAGGAGTTCAAAACTCTTTATCCTCAGGTCGGCTTTCAAATACAGGCGTCTGGTTCATCTACCGCTCCGCCGGCACTTATTGAAGGTACTGCCACCATAGGCCCTATGAGCCGGGAATTAAAGCCCAGTGAAATACGGGATTTTACGCGAACCCATGGTTACCCGCCTACGGTATTAAAAGTGGCAATGGATGCCATCGCCATTTTTGTGGATAGACGCAATCCGCTGCCGGGTATGACCCTTGAGCAAGTTGACGCGGTGTTTTCTGAAACCCAGTTTTGTGGCAGCAATACCGCCATTACCAATTGGTCTCAGCTCGGCGTTGACGATATAGGCTATCGTTCTCCTATCAGGCTGTACGGTCGAAATTCAGTATCGGGTACTTACGGCTTGTTTAAAGTGATGGCGCTGTGCGATGGTGACTTTAAGAATACGGTAAACGAACAACCTGGCTCTGCATCTGTAGTATTGTCCGTGGCCAGCGGTACAGGCGCGATTGGCTATGCCGCTTACGGTTATAAAACCGCAGGAGTTCGCGCTCTGCCTTTAGGTGAGTCGCTAGACAGCTTAATCCCTCTTTCTATTGATACGGTGCGCAACGAAACGTATCCGTTTGCCCGGTTTCTTTATTTAGTGATAAATAAAAAGCCCGGTGAGCCTTTACCTACTCTGGAAAGGGAGTTTTTGCGCTATATCTTGTCACAGGAAGGGCAGCAGCAGGTGTTAAGAGACGGATATTTCCCCATTCGTGAAGACGTACTGGTACGCCAACGTCGATTATTGGAATAGAAAAGCGAAAGTAGAAGCCGTATCACTCGCCGTTAAAAGCAAAGGATAAAACTGTGTCGTATATGCCGCCAGCGTGGAAACAATGGGTTGTCAAATGCCTGCTATCAGGGACAGCTGTGCCAACTATCGTGACAACCCTAGCGGAAAACGGTTTTTCTCCCGACACTATTAAAAAAGTGCTCGGCGCCAATTTGCCCACTAATTATCAGTTTTCACCCTCTTCAAGTTTCTACGAGAAGCTAGCAAAAAGTGCTATCGCCCGCGTGGAGCAGGCTAAGCCGCTTGCCGAGCCCAGTGACATTCAGCTCTTCTCGTACGATGACTTCTTGAGCAGCCAAGAGTGTGACGACATTGTTGCTCTGACCAAAGATAAACTCGCGCCCTCTAAATTGGCAGGAGCCGCTAGCGCTGATGACATTAGAACCTCTTCAACATGTGAATTAGCCTTTCTTGGTAATAAGCTAGTCAAAGACGTTGATAATCGCATTGTTTCAACCCTTAGTTTGGGCGTGGGAGAAGGAGAAGTTATTCAGGCCCAGCACTACAATGTTGGGGAATATTACAAACCTCACTACGACTTCTTTCCTCCAGGAAGCCCGCAGTACAAAGCGCATTGTCTATCGCGTGGTCAGCGAACGTGGACATGCATGATTTACTTGAATGATGAATGTGACGGCGGTCACACCCGCTTCACCAAGCTAGATATTGCAGTAAAACCGAAAAAGGGAATGGCACTCTTTTGGAATAATTTGCTGCCCTCTGGCGACCCCAACCTTAACAGTATTCATTTCGCAGAACCTGTCACTCGTGGTCACAAAACTGTCATAACCAAATGGTTTAGAACGAAAAACTAAACACCTCAGGCCATGCTTTTAGTTTTATTTTTAATCAATCTTGTTTTATCTAATTGAAAAGTAATAGCTTTACGCTGGCTTTAGTTCAAAGCTGAAAAAGTTCAAATAAATTCGATAAGTTTTTTACTTTGTAACAAAAATGTCACCGATCTCCTTTACTCTCTAGCAAACCTTAGAATCCGTATTACAAAAATCTGGAGAATTTAATGGAAATTCGTAACATATTTAAGGTAAGTGCTATCACGACTGCGCTTGTCCTTGCAGGCTGTGGCGGTGACATCAATATTAATGAAGGTGATGAAGTAGTAACAACTCCAACAACACCAACTACACCTACAACACCAACAACACCGACTACCCCTGATGTAGATACGCCGTTCTCTCTAGGCTTTGCCACAGACGTATCAAGCGAATTCTCAGGAACGATTACAGATAAGCCTGTTTATCGTTTAGATACCGATTTAACTATCACTCAAGATATGACGTTAACGAACGATGCTCACTGGATCATCAAAGGTCGTACGGCGGTTGGTAACGACAACGCTGATGCAGCGGTACTAACTATTCAAGAAGGTACAACAGTAATCGGCGAAGACGGCGATGACTTCTTAGTTGTTCGTCGTGGCTCTCAAATTGACGCATCTGGTACGTCTTCAGCGCCTATCGTGATGACATCGGTACAGGACGTTACTGGTGAAGAAACTTCAATCGGTCAGTGGGGCGGTGTAGTTCTACTTGGTAACGCACCGACTAACCTTTGTAATACGGGTGACGATGCAGATACGTCTGACGAAGAACTTGCAAACTGTGGTGTTTCTGCAGAAGGTGATGCAGGTCTTTACGGCGGTAATAACCCAGAAGATAACTCAGGTACGCTAGAGTACGTTGTAGTTAAGCATGCGGGTAAAGCTCTGGCATCAGGCGACGAGCTAAACGGTATTTCATTCGCTGGTATCGGTTCAGGCACCACAGTTAACTATATTCAGGTTCACCAAAACCTCGATGACGGTATTGAATTCTTCGGTGGTACAGTTAACGTAAGTAATGTTGTACTTACTGATATCGGTGACGATTCACTAGATTGGTCATTTGGCTGGACTGGTAGCGCAACTAACGTTTATATCCAACAGTCAGCTGACGGTGGCGACAACGCAATCGAAGCGGATAACAACGAAGATAATCCGTCTTGGTTGCCGCTAACTAAGCCAACTATTTCAAACGTGACTATTGTTAGTGCAGACAACACCAATGGTGTACGTCTACGTAACGGTACAGCGGGCGTGCTTTCAAACGTTCTAGTAACGGGTTCTGCACTTGCAAACAACTGCCTACGTGTAAACGGTGATGAAGCAATTGCTAACGCTGAGTCGGGCGAGCTTTCTATCACTGATTCAATTGTTGCGTGTGAAACACCTGCGAACAACTTTGGTTCTGACACCATTAACGGTGGCACTACTCAAGCATGGTTTGAAGGCCAAGATGGCAACAGCGTTTTAGCTGCGTCTGCATTAATGCTTGAAGACAACGGTTACTTCCCAACGGCCTCTTCTCCTGTAGCACTTGGCGGCGGTCAATATATTGGTGCATTCAATCCTAACGGCACAGACTGGACTGTAGGTTGGACGGTAGGCGTAAACGGCGGTTTCCCAACTGACGTTCAAAACGCATTTGCACAAGGTCTAGCAACAGACGTATCGGCTGACTTCGACCTAGACAAGCCGGTTTACGAAATTGCTGCAGACACCACATTCACATCTGACGTTACACTTACTAACGATGCTTACTGGCTAATTAAAGGCCGTACTGCAGTAGGTAACGATAACGAAGACAGCGCAACACTATACATCGAACAAGGTACGACTGTGTTTGGTGAGCAAGGTGATGACTTCTTGGTAGTACGTCGTGGCTCAATGATTGAAGCTAACGGTACAGCAAGCGCACCTATCACGTTTACCTCTGTACAAGACCTTATCGGTGACGAAACGGGTATCGGCCAATGGGGCGGTATCGTACTTCTAGGTAATGCACCAACTAACCTATGTAATACCGGTGACGATTCAGATACCTCTGACGCTGAACTTGCTTCATGTGGTGTGGCTGCTGAAGGTGACGCGGGTCTTTACGGCGGTAATAACCCTGCAGATAGCACAGGTTCACTTCGCTACGTAGTAGTTAAGCACGCAGGCCGCGCTCTTGCAGCGGGTGACGAGCTAAACGGTATTTCATTTGCAGGTATCGGTTCAGGTACTAAAGTTGAGTACATTCAAGTTCATCAAAACCTTGATGACGGTATTGAATTCTTTGGCGGTACAGTTAGCGTACGTAACGTTGTACTTACTGATATCGGTGATGACTCGCTAGATTGGTCTTTCGGTTGGACAGGTAACGCGCAAAACGTTTATATCCAACAATCAGCTGCTGGTGGCGACAACGCTATTGAAGCGGATAATAACGAAGACAACCCAGCGTGGCTTCCACTCACTAAGCCTACTATTTCTAACGTGACTATCGTTGGCGCTGACACAACTAACGGCGTTCGTCTACGCAACGGTACTGCGGGTAACATCCGCAATCTAGTTGTTACAGCTGGTGAAGGCTACTCTAACTGCCTACGAGTTAACGGCGACGAGTCGATTGCTAACGCAGTATCTGGCGAGCTTTCTGTAGAACATTCAGTGGTTGCTTGTGAAGCAGGTAATAACTTTGGTTCAGACGCTATCGGTGGTGGTACTACTCAAACATGGTTCGAAGGCCAAACAGGTAACAGCGTGCTTACCGCTGATGCACTAATGCTTTCTAACGATGGATTTACACCTCGCTCTGGCTCACCACTTCTTGGTGCGGGCGTTGATGTATCAGAAGAGAATGACTTCTTCGCAGCAACTGACTATATCGGTGCATTTGACGGTGACAACAACTGGATGGACGGTTGGACTGTTGCGGTAAACGATAGCATTCCTGCTGACGTTACAACGGCACTAGAGCAAGGCTTGGCGACCGACGTGTCTGCTAGCTTCCCAGATATTACTGACAAGCCTGTTTATCAGCTTGCTACTGACACCGTGTTTACTGCTGATGTATCGCTAACTAACGATGCTCACTGGCTAATTAAAGGTCGTACAGCGGTAGGTAACGACAACGCTGACAGCGCTTCACTTTACATTCAGCGCGGTACTACAGTATTCGGTGAAGATGGTGATGATTTCTTAGTTGTTCGTCGTGGCTCTAAGATTGAAGCGTCTGGTACTGCAACACTGCCAATTACCTTCACATCTTCAGAAGATATGACTGGCGGCGAAACAGCCATCGGCCAATGGGGCGGCCTAGTTATTCTAGGTAACGCACCAACAAACCTATGTAACACAGGTGACGACGGTGATACGTCTGAAGCTGAACTGGCTAACTGTGGTGTAGCCGCAGAAGGTGATGCAGGCCTATACGGTGGTGCAGACAGTGAAGATAGCTCAGGTACGCTTCGCTACGTTATCGTGAAGCACGCAGGTAAAGCACTTGCGGCAGGTGATGAGCTAAACGGTATTTCATTTGCGGGTGTAGGTAGCGGCACTGAAGTTGACTTCATCCAAGTTCACCAAAACCTAGATGATGGCGTTGAGTTCTTCGGCGGTACAGTAAACGTAAGTCACTTAGTATTAACTGCTATCGGTGATGATTCTCTAGACTGGTCATTCGGTTGGACAGGTAAGGCGCAGTACGTAGTTATCAAGCAAGATGCAGCGGGCGGCGACAATGCGTTCGAAGCTGACAACAACGAAGATAACCCTGCGTGGACACCATTGACGACACCAACAGTATCTAACGTAACAATTTTAGGTGCAGACAATACAAACGGTGTACGTCTTCGCAACGGTACAGCGGGAACAATCAAAAACCTAGTGGTTACCGGTGGCGCAAACTACAGCAACTGCCTACGAGTGAATGGTGATGAATCAATTGCTAACGCAGCAGCAGGTTCACTAACTGTGACACACTCAACAGTAGCATGTTCATCTGCGAGCGCATTTGGTTCAGACACAATTGGTACAGACAGCACGCAAGCGTGGTTTGAAGGTCAAGACGGCAACAGCGTTCTTGCTGAAACTGCAGCACTTGGCTTTGATTCAACAGGTTTCGTACCTGCAAGCAATTCAGTTTTATTAGGTTCAGGCTTCGACGCTTCTACTTTGGACGCTTTCTTTGATAGCACAGACTTCCAAGGTGCATTCGACGGTGAGTCTGACTGGACACTGGGTTGGGTAACTGTTGGTCTTCAAGACTAATAAGTGAATGCGAGACACAGTAAAGCTAAGGCGTTTTTACGCCTTAGCTTTTGTGTAAGCGCAGCTACCTGATTACAGTTTCTTAGGAGTTACACAATGAAAAACAATCAAACGTCAGCATTTAAAGTCGGTGGACTTTCGCTGGCTATCGCGTCCATTCTTGGCGCAAGCGCGTTACCGTTATCAGCAGTAGCACAGCAGTCAGAAGACGAACTAATTGAAGAAGTCGTTGCTACGGGCACGCGACTTAAAGGAACCGCAACGGCTGTTTTACAAGAGCGTCAAAATCAGGCGTTCGTTGCTGATATTCTTGGCGCAGAACAAATTTCTCGTACCGGTGACGGCGATGCCGCTGCTGCACTTCGACGTGTAACAGGTCTTACGCTAGTTGACGGTAAATTTATTTACGTTCGTGGTTTAGGTGAGCGCTATTCAAGCACACAGCTAAATGGCATGACGGTACCAAGTCCGGATCCTACGCGCTCGGTTGTACCGCTTGATTTATTCCCATCAAGTATCATCGAAAGCCTGAACGTTCAGAAATCTTACTCACCCAATATGCCTGGGCACTTTGGTGGTGGTAACGTAAACATTCGTACTAAATCAATCCCATCTGAGTTTGTATTCAACGTAAGTGCAGGTGGCGGTTGGAATACGCAGAACAGCGATACTGGTGTTTTCTATTCTGGTGGCGGCGATGATTGGACAGGTCGTGATGACGGTACTCGTGCACTGCCTGACATTATCAGCTCGGGTCTTGCTGCAAATGGTTCTGCAGGCTTCGAGGGTGACCGTACAAGAACACTGGCTGAAACGCAGGATATCCTAAGTTCATTTAACTGGGACATCGGCCCAGACGAAAAGTCTGTAGACCCGAACTTCAGCTTGGGTACGACCATTGGTAACAATTACGTTTTCGACAACGACTCTGTACTTGGTTTCCTTGCAACGGTTTCTTACAGCAATGAATGGACAGTTGCCGAAGAGATGTTAGGTAACGATATTGGTGGTGGTCAGGAAAATCCACGTTTCACTAAATATCGCGACATGGTGTCTACTGAGCAAAACGTGCGTTGGAGCGGTATGTTCAACGTAGGTTACGAGTACAACAGCAATCACAAAGTAGAACTTGTGAACATGATCCTTCACGACATGCGTGACCGTGTTCGCGATGGATACTACTTTGACGAAAGTGAATCTAACCCTGGCGTGGAAGAATTCCGCCGCATGGATATCATTTTCGAAGAGCGTGAAATGGTTTCTTCACAGCTTAAAGGCACGCACAACTTCCTTAACTTGTTAGATGGTGTGTTTTTCGATTGGTACGTGGGAACTAGCCGTGCGTCTCGTGAAGCGCCAGATATCATGGAAGTAACATTCCAGCAGTTCTACGATGAGTCGGGTGCATTAGAGCTTGAGCGTCTTGATGATACGCCAGGAACTAACCTTAACCGCCAATATCAGGTGCTTTATGATGAGTCTGATACCTATGGCTTCAACGTGTCTACCGCGTTCTTCGGCGATGGCTACGACGTTGAACTTAAAGCCGGTATGGATTACTACGACAAAACCCGTGACGGTAACAATATTGACTTAGCGGTGCGTCACTTTGGTATTTCTTCTGACTTTAAAGAAGGTAGCCGTTTGAATGAAATTTTCTCACAAGAAAATATCTATAACGACGACTTCTACACCAGCTCAACGGGTCGTTCTGTGTTTCAGGACAATACAGGTGCAGGTGATAAGTACTCAGCGGCAACTAAACTTACCGCAGGCTATTTCATGGTTGATGCATTTTTCAACCAGAAGTTCCGCGTAAGTGGCGGTGCTCGTTATGAAGACTTCCAGCAAGTATCGATTCCATTTATCGAGCACTCGGATAAGTTTGCTGACGACACTGATGCCATCATTGACAGCATCTACAATGAATCTGATGTACTACCGTCATTAGCTTTCACTTATATCCCAAGTGAAGAAATGCAGTATCGCTTTAACATCAGTCAAACGCTAATCCGTCCTGACTTACGCGATATCAGCTCAACCTTCTTTATCGACCCGCTAACAGAATTCCTTGTACGTGGTTCTCCTTCATTGGTTGAAACTGAATTGACGAATATCGACTTCCGCTGGGAGTGGTATATGTCACAAGGTAACAACTTGTCTGTTGCACTTTTCTATAAAGATATGGAAAACCCTATCGAGATGGTGCAATTTGACGGCGGTGAAGGTGTACCTCAACTATTAACGGCTAACGGACAGGAAGGTGAGCTGTACGGTATCGAGTTTGAATTCTTGCACGACCTTGGCTTTATTAGTGATAACTTCAGTAACTTCTTTGTATCAGGAAACATGACGCTTTCTGACTCAGAAGTAACTATTGGTAGTGGCGACCAAGAATCACTGTTCTCTCAGCAGGCTCGTGAAGCATACGGCGGTACTATCACGGCGACCATTACTAACGACAAACGTCGCCTAGTGGGTCACTCAGAATGGGTTGCTAACCTTCAACTAGGTTGGGATTCTGATAACGGTGAGCATTCAGCGTCATTAGTCTATAACTCATTCGGTGAACGTATCATTGCGCCTGGCGTACGTGGTTTTGAAGATGGTATTGAAAAACCGTTCCATTCATTGGATGCCGTTTATACTTACTATCCAGACTTCAACACTACGATTAAATTACGTGTGCAAAACATTTTCAACGACGAGAAAGAAATTGAGCAAGAAGGTCTTACGCTGCGTAAGCTAAGCGTGGGTACAGGTATAAACGCTTCAATTACTTATAACTTCTAAGAAAATACAGCCAGTGCTGCTTCTTCAAAAACAGAGCAGCAACAATCATCTAAAGCCCGGTTTTCTTGCCGGGCTTTTCTATTTGTGACAATAGTCATCGATTTATGACAGTTTCGTAATAAAACTGTCACAGAAAACTCCTATCCTACGCGCAGAAATTTATAGTCGGATACAACCGATTTCTTTTAACTTTAAAGGTTTGAATGTATGAAGCTTATCAATGCCTTGCTTGTGGCAGGTGCGCTAGCAGCGACACCCGTGCTTGCACAAGACGATGAAGTCTTAAAACCCGTTGTCGATGAGGCAGCGAAAATAAACGAGTCAGCGGCGAAATCGCAAGAAAAGATTAACGGTATTACCGATCAAATCGACAGCAAACTTCAACAGTTCAAAACATTGATGAAAGAAATCGAAGGCCTTGAGGTTTATAACACTCAGCTTCGTAAGCAAATCAATAACCAAGAACAAGAAATGGCAGACCTAAATGCTGCTATCGATGAAGTGTCTGTTGTTGAGCGTCAAATCACACCACTAATGATGCGCATGATTGACGGCCTAGAGCAGTTTGTTGCGCTAGACGTACCATTCCTTCCAGAAGAGCGCGCGAATCGCGTTGCTGACCTTCGCGCTATGATGGACCGTGCCGACGTTGCTGCGTCTGAGAAATTCCGCCGCGTAATGGAAGCGTATCAAGTAGAGATGGACTACGGCCGCACTATGGAAGCGTACAGCGGTATTCATTCAATTAACGGTCAAGAGCGTGACGTTGAATTCCTACGCCTTGGTCGCACAGCGCTAATTTATCAAACACGTGATGCAAGCATGCAGGGTGTTTGGAACAAGCAAACTCGTCAGTGGGAAGAGCTTGATAGCAGCTACCGTACACAAATTACAAAAGGTCTGCGCATGGCGAAGAAGCAACTTGCACCAGACTTGCTAATGCTGCCAGTGGCAATTACAGACTAAGAGGTTGATGAGAATGTTTAACACAGTAAAACGTATCGCTGTTGGTCTAGCAGCCCTTAGCATCAGCGTTGGTGCTTTCGCACAAAGCGACCGTGCCATGGACTTAGACGCACTTCTTAAGCAACTAGAAGAAGGTCAGTTCGCACAGTCTCAGCAAAACAAACAGCGCGAGCGTGATTTCCAAGCGCAACGTGCAGAGCAAGATCGCATTCTTCGCGAAACTCGTGAAAAGCGCGACCAAATGCTTGCACAATCAGAGCAGCTTGAAACTCAGTTCGAAGAAAACGAATTCAAACTGGCTGACTTAAACGGTGCACTAGACACACGTCTTGGTTCACTTAAAGAGCTATTCGGTGTGCTTCAGCAAATCGCTGGCGACACCAAAAACAAATTCTATAACTCAGTGGTTTCTGCACAAATCCCTGGCCGTGCTGACTTCCTTGATAAGATGGCACAAGACATGGGTTCAAGCTCAAAACTTGCATCAATTGAAGAAATTGAGCGCGTTTGGTTTGAAATGCAACGCGAAATGACTGAAGCCGGCAAAGTCACTACGTTCAAGACAGACGTTGTTGAAGCGGGCGGTGAAAAAGTGAATAAGTCTGTTGTTCGCGTAGGTCCTTTTGCACTTGTTGCTGATGGTAAATACCTAGAGTACAACGGTGTAACAGGTACAGTATCTGAACTTGTACGTCAGCCTGCTGACCGTTACATGGATTCTGCTGCTGAACTACAAGCATCAAGCGGTGAATTAGTGCAGTTCGGTATCGACCCAACGGGTGGTTCAATCCTAGGTCTTCTTGTTCAAGCGCCTAACCTTCAAGAGCGTGTAGAGCAGGGCGGTGTTGTAGGTTACATCATTCTTATCGTTGGTGCATTCGGTCTTCTACTTGCCCTTGAGCGTCTTGTAACGCTGACGCTTATTCGCATGAAAGTGAACAAACAGCTTAAGAGCAAAGAAGTAAACACAAACAATCCGCTTGGCCGTGTACTTAAAGTACGTGACGAGCACCCAGACGCCGACGTTGAAGCACTTGAACTTCACCTTACAGAAGCGATTTTGGGCGAAGTGCCTAAGTTAGGTCGTAACCTAACTATCATTAAGATTATCTCTGTTGTAGCACCGCTTATGGGTCTACTAGGTACGGTAACCGGTATGATCAACACCTTCCAGGCTATCACCTTGTTTGGTACGGGTGACCCGAAACTGATGGCAGGTGGTATTTCAACAGCACTTGTAACAACAGTACTAGGTCTAGTTGTAGCGATTCCAATGACACTGCTTTATGCAATGCTTAACACACGTTCTAAGAACATTGTGTACATCCTACAAGAACAGGCGTCTGGCGTAATTGCAGAGCGCGCTGAGCGAGGCTAATCATGATCGAGTTTCTAGAAGCAATTCGCGATTTCACAGAAACAGGTGGCCAGGTTCTCCTGGTCATCGGTCTGCTGATATTCGTTATGTGGCTTTTGATCCTCGAGCGTGCGATGTATCTGATGGTTTGGCACAAGCAAGCCAAGAAAGAAGCGATAGCAATGTGGACAGCACGTGCCGATCGCTCTTCTTGGTTCGCAGAGCAGGTTCGTCAGAAAACAATTTCACAGTTAACCATGCGCCTAAACGGCAGCATCCCAATTATCCAGTCACTGGTTGCGCTTTGTCCGCTGCTAGGCTTGATGGGAACGGTTACCGGTATGATTGAAGTGTTCGATGTAATGGCGATTGCGGGCTCAGGTAATGCTCGTTCAATGGCCTCAGGTGTATCGAAAGCCACTATCCCCACAATGGCGGGCATGGTTGGCGCACTTTCAGGCGTATTCGCCGCTACCTGGTTAACTCGTATGGTGAAATCAGAACGCACGCATCTTGAGGATGCATTGATTATTCAACGTTAATGCTAGCTAAGCGTTAAGGTAAGGTATTTATTATGAAGCAGCACTTTCAAAACTTAGTCGATGAAGAAGAAGCAGCCATCGACATGACGCCCATGCTGGACGTTGTATTTATCATGTTGATCTTCTTCATTGTGACTGCGTCATTTGTGAAAGAAGCAGGTATCGATGTTAACCGTCCAGAAGCAGCAACTGCTGTGAAAAAGGATCGCGCTAATATCCTTATCGCTATTTCAGATAAAGGCGAAATTTGGATTAACAAGCGCCGTATCGACGTTCGCGCAGTGCAAGCGAACATTGAGCGTCTTCGCGCAGAAAACCCACAGGGTTCTGTTGTAATTCAGGCTGACAAAAAAGCCACAACAGAAACACTGATTAAGGTTATGGACGCGTCGCGAGCCGCTGGCGTTTACGATGTTTCGATTGCAGCCCAAGAGCAATAAATCATGCCACGATATTTAATCGCATTTGTTATTTCCCTTGCGATCACGTTAGGCCTGTTCTTCTTGATGCAATCGCTTATCAAGATGGGTGGCAGCGCACTAACTGAGCCGCCTAAGGGAAGCGTGCTTGACTTCGTAAGGGTTAAGCAGGATGAACAGGTTGAGAAAAAAGATCGTAAGCCGAAGAAGCCACCTAAGCCTGAAGAGCCGCCACCGCAAATGGAGCAGCCTCAAATGGACTCACCTTCTCCAGATGCAGAAGGTACGTCGATGGACTTTGGTGCTGAAGTAGGAGACGACATCTCGCTAGAAGGCGGGTTGGCCCTCGAATCCGGTGACGGTGAATATCTTCCTATTGTTAAGGTTGCGCCAGTGTATCCACGACGTGCACTTCAACGGGGTATTGAAGGTTTCGTTATTGTTGAATTTACAGTAACTAAACAAGGCGCAGTACGCGACCCAATTGTTGTTGAAGCTAACCCTTCAGGTATTTTTGAACAAGCGGCGATTGATGCGGCAATGAAGTTCAAATATAAGCCTCGAGTGGTAAATGGCGAAGCAACGGAAGTGTCTGGTGTACAAAACCGTATTACGTTCCAAATTGACGGGTAACAGAACATGATGAGAAAACAGACGAATACATTGCTTAGTGCACTGGCGTTTGCATTTGCATCGGCCACAGTATCTGTACCTACTATGTTCATTGCTTCTAACGCTACAGCGCAAGAGGCTGAGCAGCAAGATGGACAAGAGATAAAAGCTAGCGATAAGCAAACCCGTCGCGTGCCTACGCTTCGCGGTAAAGTCTACGAGCAGCTAGCCCGTGCACAAACGGCTGCTGATGAAGCGGGCAATGTAGAAGAAGCTATTTCCATTTTGAAAGAAGTGGAAGATAAGTCTCATTCTATGAACGCCTACGAAAAAGCGATGATGTACAATTTTTTCGGCTTCATTTATTACAACAACGAAGACTATGCAAAAGCGTTGGAGTCGTTTGCCAAGGTAGTAGAGCAACAGCCTATTCCTGAAAAGTTCGAAATGACTACACTTTTCAGTTTGGCGCAGCTTAACCTTATGCAGGGTAATTACGACGATACCATCACTTACTTAGAGCGTTGGGAAAGTCTTAATGCGGGCCCTGTGCCGGTGAAAAACAAAGTCATCAAGGCCCAAGCGTACTATCAGAATAAGCAGTACGAGCAAGCCGCAACGTGGATTTCTGAAGCCGTTGCCGACCACGAAGCAGAAGGCATGATTCCCGATGAAGGGTGGTTAATTCTTCAGCGTGCTATTTTCTATGAACTCAAGCAGCCTCAAAAGGTTAAAGACGTTCTGGTTAAAATGGTGAAGCTATTTGACGAGCCTAAGTATTGGATCCAGCTAGCGGGTATGTACGGTGAGCTAGGCGAAGAGCGCAAGCAGTTGGCTATTATGGAAACCGCTTATCAGCGCGGGTTCGTTAATACATCCGCTGATGTGTTTAATATGGCGCAGCTTTATTACTATCATCGCGTACCTTACAAAGGTGCTAAGTTGATGGAGCAGGCGATGAACGACGGCGTGCTAGAGAAAAACTTGCGCAACCTTAAGTTCTTAGGCCAAAGCTGGTCACTTGCTAAAGAGCAAGACAAAGCCATTCCCGTTATGATGCAAGCGGCTGAACTGTCTGAAGACGGTGAGTTAGATGCACAGTTAGCGCAAATTCTTCTTAATGAAGAGCGTTTCGACGATGCAATTGCTGCGGCAGACCGAGCGGTTGAAAAGGGCGATTTGAGAAACCCTGGTTTGGTTTACCTAATTAAAGGCATGGCACTTTACAACAAGAAGCAATATGCCCTTGCGCTTAATCAGCTAGCTGAAGCAGAAAAGCATCAGAAGAGTCGTGCCATGGCACAGCAATGGAAGCAGTTTGTACAGGGCGAAAAGCGTCAGGCAGACGCCATTGCAGCTGAGCTAGGTACAAGTTAAGTATCGTACTTTCGTTAATACATCATTTAAAAGGGTCGAATATATTCGACCCTTTTTTATGCGCTAGGGAAAAGTACTTGAGGCAATAAGTCAGACACCGAGGCCATCTTTCCTTCTGCCTCTAACTGGTTCCAATAGCGTTTGGTTTCTAAAACCTCTTCCTTTATCGAAAGAAAGCAGTCGACCAATACGGGATCAAAGTGCTGGCCTGAACCTCGTTTAAGATGATCAAAAGCATCATCGTCAGCCCACGCTTTTTTATAAGGCCTTTTCATTGTAAGGGCGTCGAAAACATCGGCGATAGCTACGATACGTGCACTTTCAGGTATCGCCTCTTCCCTTAATCCTCTTGGATAGCCTGTGCCATCCCACTTTTCGTGATGACATAAAGCAATCTCGGCTGCGAGGTTAAAGAGCGGGGTATCACATTGAGACAGTATTCTGTGCCCTATTTCAGCATGGGAGCGCATAACCTCCATTTCGCTCAAAGATAATCGCCGAGGTGCTTTTAATATTGCGTCTGCAATACCTATTTTGCCTGTGTCATGCATTGGAGCAGCTTGCGCGAGCAGGCACGCTTTTTCGAAAGGCCAACCGTGAGCCAGAGCAAGACATTGGCTGTAAGCTGCCATCCGCCAAATATGATGACCGGTGTCGGTATCATTGTAATGACCAGCGGCAGCTAGCATGCTGATTGCGCTTTGTTGGCTTTTACTTAGTTCCTTAGTACGCGCCGCTACAAGGTTTTCGGCCATCCGCATTTGATGGGCTAAACTAATGTGAGTTTTAACGCGAGCGAGGGTGATACTCGGTGATACGGGTTTGGTTATGTAGTCTACTGCACCAAGTTTGAAACCTTTTTCTTCGTCCTCTCCTTGAGTTAAGGCTGTAACGAAAATAACAGGTATATGGCTAAGCGCCTCGTTAGCTTTGAGTTTTTTACATACCTCAAACCCGTCCATACCGGGCATCATTATATCTAACAATATAAGGTCGGGAGTAAACTGCTGGGTAATCTTAAGTGCTATTGTTCCCGAAGGCGCAACCTTTACATTATAGTAAGGGCCTAAAATGCCTAATAGAATATCGATATTTGCGGGCTCATCATCAACCACTAATATGCTAAACCTATGTGCTTCATTACGTTGATTATTCATCGGTAATATCGCCTATCAGTTGCGTAATAACCGCTTGAGCACTTTCGAAATCGTAAATGGTAGCAAGCTGTTTCAATCGGTTAATCTTATGTGCATAGACCGACTCGCTGTAATTGGCTGCCAATACGTTGATGTATTCAACCGCTTTCGCGTCATAAGATTGAAGCGCCTGCTCAACGTTGCGTAGGGTCGATAGCATGGAGGATTTATCGAAGTTCGTACCGCTTTGATGGATATTGTCGGTGTCGTTTTTATCGATAGTGTGAGCAATTAGGCGTAGCGTTGCATCTAGCTGAAACGATAAGTTTGTTACGTGTCTTGCATTAACAGCTTCATTTCTCTCTTGTGCTTCTATAAGAGGAAGCAGGCTTTGCTCAAGCGTTGTGGCGCCAATAAGCTGAGCATCTTCAAGCAGAGAGGTTAACAATTTCGACGTGTTCGTCTGTGTATGAAAAATATCGAGCAAGTCAGACATAACACCACGCTGGCTGTAGGTTTTATAAAATGTTAGCAGCGACGAGATAAACTGGCTCATTTCGTCCGGAGGGTTTATTTCAATGTAGCCTGAATGTATGTGAATATCGATGGTATGAACGATTTCATCCGCGGTAGCGGGCTTAACCAAGTGCTGACACATACCGGCGGTAAGCGCGCTTTCAGAAGCCTCCTGAGACTCATCGGCACTAAGCGCAATAATTGGCGTATACCAGTCTTTTTTCTGGGTAAGTTGTTCTGCAACTTCATAGCCCGATACGCCGGGTAAGTAGCAATCCAAGAGTATAGCGTCAAATTTGCTCATTTCGCATAACGCAAGTGCCTGCTCACCCGATGAAGCAACAGCAACATTAATACCTAGATCAGAAAGTATTTGCTGGCTAATCTCTACACTAATTGCGTCGTCATCTACCACAAGCACATGTTTGTTTAAAAGGCGCCTGGTTCGCCATTTTCGACTTTCAAGGCCTTCTAGTGTCCGCTTACTGAGTGATAGTTGAGCTGGAGATAGTGTTGAAATAAGTTCTGTGTCGGTAAACGGAAGCTCAATGATATTTATATTTTGAACAAGGGCACTTCCCATTCGTTTTTGTACGTCTTGCTTGTTGAGGGGACTGATTAATGTTGTAAGGTTTAGCGACTGATATTCACCAAACTGCATGTGTTTAATGAAGCTATTCCAGCTTTGCTCATCATCTGGTAGAAATGCGATAGTTTGAGAGGCTTTACTCGGCAATAGCCCTTCAACCTGGTCGATTATTTGGCAGTGAATGTTATGTCTGTTCAATGTTGCCGCAAGTATTTCGCATCCTTGGCTCACGCTTTCGTGTGTTTGAATGCACAGTACATTGTCGGGAACCGATACGGGAAGTTGAGGGCCTGTACCAGGGCCTTCATCAGAACAGACAGGCAATGCAAAGGAAAAACAGCTTCCCTTGTCTACCTCGCTTTCCAAGGTTAAGTCACCACCCATCAGTTCAACCAGACGCTTACATATCGCAAGGCCAAGGCCGGTTCCCCCATACTCTCTGGAAATGGATGCATCAGCCTGAACAAAGGCTTTGAAAAGTTTTGATTTTACATGCTCACTGATACCCATACCGGTATCGGAAACACTGAATGCTAATTGATTTTCGCGCTTTTCAACCGTCAGTATTATGTGGCCGCTGGCGGTAAATTTTATAGCATTACTTAAAAGGTTGAGCAGTACTTGGTATATCTTTTCGCTGTCGCCACGGCATTGCAAATTAGTATGGCACCGAATATCAAAAAGCAACTGAAGCTGTTTTTGTTGCGCCTTTACTTGAAAGACTTGAGCGAGTTTATCGATGGTTTTTGTTAAGGTGAAGGGCTCATCAACTATCTCTATTTTATCTGCTTCCACTTTAGAAAAATCGAGAATGCTATTCATCAGGTCTAACAATGCTGTAGAGCTACGCTGCACTTTTTCTAAATATTGCTGACGTTGCTCATTGTCGGTGGATTCTAGGGCAAGGTGAGTGAGGCCGATAATGGCGTTCATCGGTGTTCTTATTTCATGGCTCATTGTGGCAAGGAAGTCGCTTTTTGCCTTGTTAGCACTTTGGGCTTCGTCATACGCCTTTTGGAGTTTTTGTTCTATGGCTTTTTGACCGCTTATGTCGTTGAATACGCCCACGTGTCCATCGGGCTTTCCTTCTTTATCAAGCAGAGGAACCGCAACAATAGATATGGGAAAAAGGCGGCCCCGTTTATCGGTGAAGAAGTCTTCATAAGACGTGTAAGACTGACCGCTTCGGATAGTGAGGTTAACTGGACATTGCTCTCTAGGAAGGAGGGTTCCATCCCCTTTTTGATAATGGACCGTGTCGTGGAAACGTCGGCCTTGTAATTCGTCAAGCGACCATCCTAATAATCGCGAGGCAGCGGGATTGAGAAACTGTGTTGTACCTTCACCGTTTACGGCATACACACCCTCGCCGATGCTATCAGTGATACTTCGATAGAACGCGCGCCCTTCGGAAAGTCTCGTCTCTAATCGCTTTTGTTCTGATATATCGGTGGCAATAGCAATTAGGTGGTCTACCCGCGGCGGTGACTTAATGACGGGAACCAGAGTGGCAAATACGTACCAAGGTTCGCCCAACTTAGTCAGACTATGTACTTCGCCTTGCCAGGTTTGGCCTTGAGATAGCGAAACAAAAATATCTGATTTTTCCTGCTCGGACATATTGGTAATATCGAATGCGGAGATATTTTCCCCAATTATCTCGTCAATTGAAAAACCAGATAGTTGGCTGCACTTGTCATTAGCGCTTAGAATTTTACCGTTTACGTCCATTGTCGCAACAATGCCGTGTTTATCCATGGCCTGCCGCTGTAAAAGCTGCGCGCTCATGTGAACTCTCCTACAACATTGTTGAATTGCAGGACAGAACGACGGCTAGTTTTGACAGACAATGTCATAAATTGCATATGTGCAACAAAAGTGAATGGGGTATAGATAAGTTATAGTCTGTACCGCGCTTATTTCCAATGAAATCAGATTATCCTTTGGTAGCAATAACCTGATTTTTCAATGGAAAACGCGTAAAACTAGGTATTAAGCGCCGCGCTGATTGTGCGGCGCAAGTGGGGGAGTCATTAAGCCGAACGAAGCTCTCTACGTAGAATTTTTCCGACGGTAGATTTTGGTAGCTCGTCAAGTATCGTGATCGACTTAGGGATCTTGTAATTTGTGAGGTGCTGTTTACAAAAATCAATGACGTCTTGTGTCGATACATCGCTTGAAACAGTAATAAATGCACATACTCGTTCACCGGTCTTTTCATCGGGTTTACCCACAACAGCGGCTTCCATCACGCTAGGGTGAGTTGTAAGTACATCTTCAATCTCGTTTGGATAGACATTAAAGCCAGAGACAATAATCATATCTTTTAAACGATCTACAATTTTAATTGCCCCAGATTCGGTGCGAATGCCAATGTCCCCGGTTTTAAAGAAGCCATCTTGGGTCATGACTTTGGCAGTTTCGTCGTCTCGGTTCCAATAACCCAGCATAACCTGAGGTCCGCGAACTGCAATTTGCCCCGACTCACCATCGGCCACCGGCTTATCATGGCTATCCAGTAACGCAACTTCAGTGCCTTCTAGTTCATGCCCCACCGTGCCAATCTCTTCTTTACCTGGAATGTTAAAAGATACAACTGGCGCAGTTTCTGATAGCCCATAGCCCTCGGTGATGGTGTTCCCGGTTACGTCTCGCCAAATAGATACTGCGGCTTGAGTAAGTGCGGTGCCGCCAGACATTGTGAGGTGTAATTTAGAAAAGTCTAACTTTGCAAATTCAGGGTGTCTCCCAAGACCAACAAACAAGGTGTTGATCCCCATGAATGCTGAAATTTTATGGGGCTTGAGTGTTTGAATGAAACCGTCGATATCCCGTGGATTGGGTATAAGAATTATCTGAGTACCTTTGGCAAAGAGCGCCATCATTCCAACCGTAAATGCATAAATATGATAAAGCGGTAATGGGCATACCAATACTTCTTCACCATCTTTGAAGCCCTCACCAATACGGTCGAGCATTTGGATGCAGTTAGCTAAAACGTTTTTATTACTTAAGGCTGCGCCCTTCGATACCCCAGTAGTACCACCGGTGTATTGCAACATGGCAAGTTCATCTAGAGCAATAGAAGGACGTTCAAATGCAGGCAGTGTATTGCCTAGCTCCACTGCTTGTGTGAATGAAACCGTACCATCGAGATTTGGTGCAGTGTTAGGGTCTAAAAGCTCTGTTGCCGATGTGGTGATAACGGTTTCGATACTAGTATCATCTTTTATGCTAGTAAATTTGGGGAGCAAATCACCCAGAATAACCAGAGCTTTCGCGCCACTATCAGTGAACTGGTGCTTCATCTCGCGTTCGGTATAAAGCGGGTTTGTATTTACTACAACAAGGCCTGCGCGTAAGGCAGCATAAACAACAATAGGGTTTTGAATTAAATTAGGAAGTTGTATGGCGACTTTGGTACCAGGAGACAATTTAGCTTCGTGAACAAAGTAGCGGGCTAACGCTGATGACTTACGGTCTATCTCGGCAAATGTAAGTGTTTGTCCAAGCGCCGTATACGCTGGCCTGTCGGCAAATTTTTGCAAAACGCTTTCAATATAATCGGCTAAGCAGGTCACGTTATCAGGATAAGTTATCATGTTGCTTGTTCCTAGTAGGGCAAAGTAAGTAGGGTGTTTATGCCTTACAGTAGCAAACTTAACTTTTCATTTACATCAGGGTTGGGTTATTTAGTATTATAATTTTTAGTTATCAATTGTTTGTAGAACTATTACTTAAGTAACTATATAGCCCACCAGCACAGATGCCTGCCATGCATTGTGCGGTAAGTCCTAAGGTAGTGCGAGCGCCTGCAATTAGGGTCACATTCAATATGGGCTGCATGGCAATGAGCATTAATAAGAACGACAGGCCTCCCGCTATTGTGAAAAGAATAAATCGGGTACGGTTGGAAGAGCCACTAGCATTTTGATTAAGACGTTTAACGATGAAATGTGTCGCCAAGAACGCCAACAATAAGGTAACAGCAATAATCACGCCGTAAGTAGGCAAAAGGCCTAGTGCATCTTGCCATATCATGAAAAACCAATCGCTTGGATTCATATCGACATCAATTCGAATGAGTCCGATTAAAACGGCACACGAGTGAAACGTACTTGCTAGTAGAAAGCCGACGGCCCATGATGGTAAAAAATGGAAAATAGTGCGTCGTATTAGGTTGTTCATTTTTGTAGTCCAAGATTTGTCGCACAGTGCATTAGAACAAAACTCAACAGGCCTCAAATGGTTTGAGCGTGGCAATAGGGTATACCATAGTATGTTAAGTAAAAGAGGACAATCACAATGAAGTCATGGCGTACGATGATCAGTTTACTGGCTTTTTCTTTATTGGGAGCTGCTTTGGCTCCTGCTTTTGCCGTAACTACTGCCTCTGAACTCACTCAAAAGCACGCATCTAATAATGAGCAACGTGAAGCAGGTAGCTCAAATCTAACGGCCTATGAAAATTTCGACCAGCATGTCATGACAGAAGATATCGCTACCTCACTGGCGTTTCCCAAGGCCTTAACGACGGTTATCGATAAGGCTCAGGCAAGCACCCATATATTGATAGTAACGCGAGATGGTGAGCTGGTAATTATTGACAATAAGGGGGAAAGTGCGCGGTTTTCTTTAATGCTCGATGACTTGTACACCAAAGGGCAAGGAGGCGTACTCGATCTTCTTATACCCTCGCAATTCCCTGAAGACAGAACCGTGTTGCTGAGTTATTCCAAGGGGAACGATAGTGCAAACCGTCTTGCCATAGTAAAAGGACAGCTTTCCCTTACTTCTGGCATTACTAACATTCAGCCAGTGTTAGCACTGGCACAAGCCAAAGACACGCCTGTGCACTACGGTGGGAAACTGCTTCAACTAGAGGGCAGTGCTTTACACACAAAACAGGGCTTTTTGGTTACGACAGGAGATGGCTTTGATTATCGCGAGCAAGCGCAAGTTATCAGTTCACAACTAGGAAAAGTGCTAGGGTTCACAATAGACGGCAAGCCGTTGGCCAACCCTCCTTTTCCTGATAACCCCTTTATTTTTAGTATTGGACACCGCAATCCCCAAGGACTTGTAGAGGGGAGTGATGGCAACCTATTTTTGCATGAGCACGGCCCAGATGGCGGTGATGAAGTAAACCTTTTACAACAAGGCGCAAATTATGGTTGGCCAGTTGTTACACTAGGCAAAGACTATTCCGGCGCTAGAATTTCGCCTTTTTCGACCTATCCGGGTATGACTGGCCCCATTGTAGACTGGACACCTTCTATAGCGCCATCCTCCATGATCTACTATTCCCATGGGCGTTTCCCGATGCTAGCTAATACGTTACTTGTTACCAGCTTGAAAGCCAAAGCTTTGTATGCAGTTAGAGCCGTATCGAACGAATATATCTCTACAAAAATTTTTGAGGGACCTGGGGAACGGCTGCGGGATATTGCGCTTGATCATCAAGGTAACCTGCTTCTTTTGACCGATGGTGAAAATGGAAGAGTGATCGAGGTATCGCCAAGAGGAAATTAGGCACAGAAAACATTAATAAATGAAATTTTGTTTCAAAATTGATGGTAATTTGTACTGGTAGCACCATAAATAAAATGAATGTCTGTCATAAGTACAACACTATTATTTATCTTTATTGGTCAAACCATTCAAGCTAAATATCGTCATTGATTTCAAATGGCTTGCTTCTAACTACATGAAATTATTGGCTTAATTTTGCTTTTAATTAAAATTCGTTTTTCTAGTAAAAATGTAAGTGCTTTAACACAACGACAGTTTAGGCGGGTGAATACCTAACTGTTTACTTTCAGTCATTACGTAACCGCTAAAAATCGGTTAAAATATCCCTCATTTTTATATGCGTATAGCTAAGACCGACTTAACACTACGCCCAAGTAAAACTAAGACCGAGAGAACTATATGAGTTTGTATTCAGAATATCTGGCAGAGATCGAAACCCGTAAAACGGAACTAGGTCTTAACCCTAAGCCAATCGACAGTGCAGATCTGCTGTCTGAAATTATTGCTCAAATTAAAGATACAACAAACGAGCATCGCGAAGACTCTCTAAAATTCTTTATCTATAACACGCTTCCAGGTACTACACCTGCGGCGGGTGTTAAAGCACAATTCCTAAAAGAAATTGTACTTGGCGAAGAAAAAGTAGAAGAAATTACCCCTGAGTTTGCGCTTGAACTACTTTCACACATGAAAGGTGGTCCGTCTGTAGAAGTACTACTAGACCTAGCACTTTCTGATGACGAAGCGGTTGCTAAGCCTGCGGCAGAAGTATTGAAGACTCAAGTTTATCTATACGAAGCTGACACTGAGCGTCTTGAAAATGCATTCAAAGCTGGCAATGCTATTGCTAAAGACGTACTAGAAAGCTACGCAAAAGCTGAATTCTTTACCAAGCTTCCTGATGTTCCAGAGAAAATTGAAGTTGTGACTTACATCGCCGCTGAAGGTGATATCTCAACTGACCTTCTTTCTCCAGGTAACCAAGCGCACTCACGTGCCGACCGTGAACTTCACGGCCAGTGCATGATCTCTCCTGAAGCGCAGCAAGAAATTGTTGAACTTGGTAAGAAGCACCCGAATGCTAAAGTGATGCTTATCGCTGAAAAAGGCACAATGGGTGTAGGTTCATCTCGTATGTCTGGTGTTAACAACGTTGCACTATGGGCAGGTGAGCCAACAAGCCCTTACATTCCATTTGTAAACAAAGCGCCAATTGTTGCTGGTACTAACGGTATTGCGCCAATCTTCCTTACTACCGTTGACGTAACCGGTGGTATTGGTCTTGACCTTAAGAACTGGGTTAAGAAAACTGATGAAAACGGTGAAATCGTTCGCGATGCAAACGGTGACCCAGTACTTGAAGAAGCTTACTCAGTAGCAACTGGTACTGTACTAACTATCGATACTAAGGCGAAGAAGCTTTACAACGGTTCAGAAGAACTTGCTGACGTATCTGCATCATTTACTCCTCAAAAAATGGAGTTCATGAAAGCCGGTGGTTCTTACGCAGTTGTATTCGGTAAGCAGCTACAGTCTTTCGCAGCACGTACTCTAGGTACAAAAGCGCCAGCCGTATATGCAGCGTCGAAAGAAGTGTCTCACGAAGGCCAAGGCCTAACAGCGGTTGAAAAAATCTTTAACCGTAATGCAGTTGGCGTAAATTCAGATGCTCCGCTTCATGCTGGTTCTGACGTACGCGTTAAAGTAAACATTGTAGGTTCGCAGGATACGACTGGCCCAATGACGTGCCAAGAGCTTGAGTCAATGGCCGCTTCAACGATTTCTCCTGTTGTAGATGGTGCTTACCAGTCTGGTTGTCACACGGCATCAGTATGGGACAAAAAAGCACAAGCTAACATCCCTAAGCTTATGTCGTTCATGAACAACTTTGGTGTAATCACTGCACGTGATCCTAAAGGCGTTTACCATGCAATGACTGACGTTATTCACAAAGTGCTTAACGACATTACAGTAGACGATCGTGCCATTATCATCGGTGGTGACTCGCACACGCGTATGTCTAAAGGTGTAGCGTTCGGTGCCGACTCAGGTACGGTAGCACTAGCACTTGCAACGGGTGAAGCGGCAATGCCAATCCCTGAGTCTGTGAAAGTTACTTTTAAAGGTAGCATGAAAGAGCACATGGACTTCCGTGACGTGGTTCACGCGACTCAAGCGCAAATGCTTAAGCAATTCTCTGGCGAGAACGTGTTCCAAGGTCGTGTAATTGAAGTTCAAATCGGTACTCTATTGGCTGACCAAGCATTCACATTCACTGACTGGTCTGCAGAAATGAAGGCGAAAGCATCAATCTGTATCTCAAATGACGAGACAATGATTGCGTCGCTTGAACTTGCTAAGAGCCGTATCCAAATCATGATCGACAAGGGCATGGACAACGAAGCGAACATGCTTCAAGGCCTAATTGATCTAGCTGATAAGCGTATTGCTGAAATCAAGTCTGGTGAAGAGCCAGCGCTTGCGCCAGATGACAACGCGAAATACTACGCAGAAGTGGTTATCGATCTAGATCAAATCGACGAGCCAATGATTGCTGACCCAGACGTAAACAACGAAGACGTATCTAAGCGTTATACCCACGACGTTATCCGTCCAGTTTCTTACTACGATGGTAAGCCAGTAGACCTAGGTTTCGTTGGCTCTTGTATGGTGCACAAAGGCGACATGCAAATCATCGCACAAATGCTGCGTAACCTAGAAAAGCTTAACGGTTCTGTCGAATTCAAAGCGCCACTAGTTGTAGCTCCACCAACATATAACATCGTTGACGAGCTTAAAGCGGAAGGCGATTGGGACGTTCTAGCTAAATATGCAGGCTTCCAGTTCGATGATGCTAAACCTAAAGAAGCGGCGCGTACTAAGTACGACAACATTCTTTACCTAGAGCGTCCTGGATGTAACCTATGTATGGGTAACCAAGAAAAGGCTGAGCCAGGCGATACAGTTATCGCGACATCTACACGTCTTTTCCAAGGTCGTGTTGTAGCTGACTCTGCTGAGAAGAAAGGTGAATCACTACTAGGCTCTACGCCGCTAGTAGTACTTTCAACGGTTCTTGGTCGTTTCCCAACGACAGAAGAGTACAAGCAAGCAGTTGCAGGCATTGACCTAACTAAGTTTGCTCCACCTTCTGAAGACTTGGCAGTTAAGCCTAAGTTCGAAGCAGATGTAGCTGTTAAGCGCGTATAAGTACTTAACGCTTTCAAACGCATTTAAAAGCCCCAACCTCGGTTGGGGCTTTTTTGTACCCGAAATAATGGGGTCAGAGTACATTAATAGGGTAATGATCCCAGCGATAGCCAACTTGAATAATGGGGTCAGAGTACATTAGTACGTTAATAGAGCTAGCGGTAAACAGCTAGAAAAGTACTCTGACCCCATTATTTTTATGCAGAGTTGTTGTTTGGTACTTATACTGAGTTATTAGTCATTTAATAATGCTTAGAAACTCTAATGCCAAAGCAGTACCCTACAAAGCCTGAATCATTTGGCGAAGTCACATCGGCCTTGCAAAAAGCTGGCTTCAAAATTCTGCTGGTTTTTTCTTTACTCATCTTAGCGGTAATCGTCATAGCCCAACCCCAAAATGTGTATGTGGCAGTATTTTTCGGCCTGTCTTGGTGTGCAATTTCGGTAGCGGGAATTATCTTTTCTAACTATAAAGACCCTTTGGCGAAATTGTGGGCAATACTCACCATTCCCGTCGCGCCTTACCTTGTAATAAGCAATGGGCTCATGCCCGCAACCTTAGTTCCAATTGCTACTATTTTTCCCATTTTACTGCTTTCTAATGGTTGGCGAATAAGTGCAATGGTAGTACTCGCATGCTGTACTTTTCTTGTGCCGTTTTACGAAGGGGATTATGACAAGGGCCTTTGGCTAAGGCTTTGTGTGACCAACCTTGTTGTGTCCCTTCTTATCTATGCTCTAGCGAGCCAATTAGAGAAAGCCCTTGTTGAGAGTAAAAACAAAACTCTTGAGCTAAACAGGGCGCTTGCAAGCGAAAAGCAAGCGTCGGCTGCACAATCACGATTCCTCGCCACTATGTCACACGAGATTCGCACGCCATTAAACGGTATTTTGGGATTGACCGATGTAGTGCTTTCTCATGATATTTCGGAAAGTGCACGGCCTAACCTCGAGAAGATTCAGCGTTCAGGACTCTCGCTAAACCGCATTTTGAACGACATATTAGATCTCTCCAAATTGAATGCGGGAAAACTTGCGCTGGAGATCATTCCCTTTGACCTAAAAAGTACTGCCAAAGATTGCGTGGCGTTTTATGCACAATTGGCGCAGAACAAAGGTATCTCACTGAGAATAGAAGTAGATAAAACACTAAATACTTGTGTTGTAGGGGACGCAACGCGCCTTTCTCAAGTGTTAAACAACCTAGTGAGCAACGCGATAAAGTTTACGCATCAGGGCAGTGTCACTTTAGGGCTATCGAAAGGTGAAGCGTCAAAGACCCATCAATTTGTCAGATTTTCAGTAAAGGATACGGGGGACGGGATTGATGCTTCTGAACAAGAGCGCGTATTCGATGCATTTACACAAGCCAACAGCAGCATTAATCGAATGCACGGGGGAACGGGACTTGGTTTACAGATAGTAAAAAGCTTGGTTGAAGCTATGGGCGGCACGGTTTATCTAAAAAGCGCGGTAGGTCAGGGGAGTGAATTTTATTTCGAGCTACCGTTTGAAATTGCAGATAGTGTAATTGGCGCTAAAGAACAGGAAAGCACACCGTCGTTCCCAAACCTTACTGTTTTGGTTGCAGAAGATAACGACATTAACCAGGTCGTAGCAAAATCATTGTTAGAAGACACAGGATTGAAAGTTGCGCTTACTAATAACGGTAACGAAGCAGTAGAGATTGCACTAAAGCAGCATTTCGACCTTATATTGATGGACTTACACATGCCTGAAATGAACGGCTCTGAAGCCGCTTTAGCGTTGCGAAAAGCTAACATCACTATTCCTATTATCGCGTTCACTGCTGCGGTGGTTGCCGAAGAAATAGATAAAGCGTTAGCATCCGGGATGAATGGATATCTCACAAAACCAGTCAATAAAACGGAACTACACGCTGTGCTAACTAAATACTTGGGCGGAGAAATGTCTACAGAAAGTTCCTGTATTGCTAAAGGGGAATATACAGAGTAATGTGGCTATGAAATTGTCATTAATCCGAATAAACCCCTGTTATACAATAGATAATAATAAAAGTTCGCTTGGCCCAATCAAGTAAATAGTATTACTGCGAAAAGCAAAGCGTCTTATAAAAGGATTTAAGTTTGAAGTCACAAATACATATTATAATTGCCCTGCTATTTCTTGCTTTCACGAGCCTTTCGGCTAACAGCGAAACAGGCAGCGACAGCCAGCGTTACGAATTGAAAGTAGAGAAACTCCAGTCTAAAGTGCTAAACGAGCAACGAGAAGTGGTTGTTCAGCTTCCAAAAGGCTACGCCGAAAACCCCGACAAGAAATACCCCGTTATTTATCGTCTAGATGGTTCGGGAAATCTTACTATGATGAATGCAGTGCTAGAATCGCTGCAATCTCAGAATGCTGCTCCGGAAGTCATCATAGTCGCCATTGAAAATACCGACCGACTTCGCGATTTATATCCCACGGCAAATGAAGATCCAAACGGGCCTGTAGGCTATGGCGGTGGCGGTGCAAACTTTCTTTCCTTTATAACCACTGAGCTTATGCCGATGGTAGAGAAGAAATATCGCGTGCATGACTTTCGAGTGATAGAGGGTGCATCAGCCGGAGGCGTATTCGCGTTGTACGCACTTACCCAGAAGCCTGAGCTTTTTAACGCCGCGCTGACTTACAGTGCTGCGGTGTGGTGGAACTATGGCGCATCTGCAAAAAGTACGGTTGCATTCTTAAAATCTGCCAATCAATTAGACCACTTCATTTACACGTCTATCGGCAATGAAGGCGCGCCCATGCGCCCGTATTATAACGATATGATTTCTGGAATGCGGGCAAATCAACCTGCCGGATTAAGATGGGAGAACGAAGCCTACGAGGGAGTTACCCACAATTTGGTCTCAGCTGCGTCAACTTTCAGCGCTTACCATCATTTGTTCTTATCAGCTTATTTAAGGCCACAGCAGTTCAGTGGAGATATCAAAAGTATTAAAGACTATTACGCCCGTGTTTCAAAGCAGAGAGGCGAGAAACTCGACGCGCCGGAATGGGTTATTCGCGAGTTAGGTTATCACTATGTGGGTGAACAAAACTACGACAAAGCCATCGCCTTGTTTAAATACGATATTGCTGAGTATCCTCAAACGCCTGACGCATATAATGGCTTAGCTTATGGTTATGAGCAGATGGGCGAGTACAAAAAAGCGCTGGAAAGCGTGAACCAAGCTTTAGCACTTTCCTCGTCTGAGCACGATGGCCATCAGGTTTATGTTAATAGACAAAAACGCTTGCAGTCTTTATTGAAGGATTAAGTTATCTTGAACCATAAAAGCACAGTTAAACACGTAAACTGGATCGCCACTGCGGTTTGTATGGTCGGAATGGCCTTGGGAACGAGCGGGTGCAGTACCGTCACGACAGGCCAAACCGATCGCTGTATTGAGCAAGCTAACAACGCAGATGTTCATGGGGTGTACACCGCCGACGAGCAGCTAAATGCTTGCTTGGAAACTTACAAACTGCGACGTGATAAAGAAAGAACGGCAGGTGAAGCGTTTGCTGAAGACGTGCTGATCTCAGTTATTGATATTATTACCGACTAGAGCCGCTTCGATTAAGCGAAAAAACCTTCCTACGTACAGTTATAAAAGCAAAGAAGGCAGAGTAATTTACTCTGCCTTCTTTGTTTTTGCTTCTCTATTAAAAGCATTAAAGCAAGCAAAGGTTAACACGTTATAGGAAGAGCCGATGCGAAATTTTTTGACTGCTGTATATGTACTTTCAATCACCGCCATAGCTAACGTTAATGCTAATCACATGCTCGATACTGTCGAAGGGCTGCAGCTTGCTAAGCAATACGATCAAAGTCGCACTGATATCAACGTAGCTGACTATTGGGTTAGTGAGAAGCTAGACGGTATTCGCGCAAGATGGAACGGTACTGAATTACTTACCCGCAATGGGAACAAGATATTCGCGCCAACATGGTTCACCGCTAACTGGCCAGAAACCACTATTGACGGCGAACTTTGGATAGGAAGAGGGGAGTTTGAACGTACAGCTTCTATTGTGCTTTCAACGATGACAAACATCGAGCTGCATTCTGTCGCTAACGCTTCATCTAGCACAGTGTCTTCAGCAGACACTATAGCCGCAGCAAATTCTCTATCTGCAAAACGCTGGGCCAAAGTTAGATTTATGGCCTTTGACATGCCTATGATGGGTGAGCCCTTTGGTCGGCGACTCAACAGGCTTAACAGCCTAAGTAAATCTACACCTAATCCAACGTTTGCAGTTATCCCTCAATTTAAGCTTACGTCTATTGCTTCACTTGATGAAAAGCTGGAGCAAGTAACCCAGGAAGGCGGAGAAGGGTTAATGCTTCATCATGAACAAGCGCTGTACACATCCGGGCGAAGTGACATGTTGCTCAAAGTAAAACGCTTTGAAGATGCAGAAGGGAAAGTGCTGGCATTGCTTCCGGGAAAAGGACGATTTAAGGGAATGATGGGCTCGCTTCTTGTAGAAACGCGAGAAGGCATTCAATTTAAATTAGGAACGGGCTTTTCAGAAAATGAGCGCCAATCTCCGCCCGCTATCGGTAGCTGGGTAACCTTTAAGTACTACGGCTTAACTAAAAATGGAAAGCCAAAGTTTGCAAGCTATCTTCGCACCAGACCTCAGACAGACTTGCCCAATTAACAATTATTTACTGCCAGTATAGTCACAATGAACTGCCTCTCACTTACTGTTGTTATACCAATCCGCATGGATAAGTGCCCACTCAGAAGGCGCTGGCAAGCTTCATAGCGAAGCTTGGGAATGCAGGAATGGTTGTTCCCTTTCAAATTCCCAGAATGAAGCTAGGAAGCTTGCCAGACCTTCCCGAAGGGCGAGTTTAAAATGTCCGTACTCTTTGTTGTGTCACCTTGATGTAGAACCACTATACCTGCGGCAACACGCCGCGATTACGAACATTTTAACTCTCGCTGAGTAGGTAATTATCTATGCGGACTGGTATTAATCGTTTACGGTTTGCTTCAATTGAAGAATCATCGTGTACAGCTAACCCCTTGTCTTTAAGTCATAAAGCCCTATAACTTTACTACGTGTTAATTGCTAAAGTTACTTTGCTTATTTCTTTTTAATCGCTTTTGCCGTTTAAAAGTAATGGTATGAATAGCGATTATAAGTGAATTAAAAGGGCGCTAAATTTAAAAAATGAGCCCGTGAAGTTATACTGTTGATGATTTATTAAACACACCTTGCGTCAAGTGCGTACAAGACCGTTTACTCCCATTGCGCAAGCTAACTTAGAGGAAGAGACTGTGTTACAAGACTATCGCAATCACGTTGAAGAACGTGCCGCTCAAAATATTCCACCTAAACCGCTTAACGCTGAACAGGTAGCTGGCCTGGTTGATTTATTAAAGAACCCGCCAGCAGGCGAAGGGGAGTTTCTTTTAGAATTGCTGTCAGAACGTGTACCGCCTGGGGTTGATGAGGCAGCTTACGTTAAAGCTGGGTTTTTAAGTGCAATCGCAAAAGGTGAAGACAGTTGTGAGCTTATCTCTAAAGAGAAAGCCGTTGAACTGCTAGGAAATATGCACGGTGGCTACAACATTGCCACTTTAGTGGAGCTACTTGATGATAAAGCGCTTGCGCCGTTGGCAGCGAAAGAGCTGAAACATACTCTTTTAATGTTTGACGCTTATCACGATGTGGAAGAAAAGCACAAAGCGGGTAACGAGCATGCCACTGACATCATTAAATCTTGGGCTGAAGGTGAGTGGTTTACGTCGCGTAAGTTAATGGACGATAAAATCACTTACACCGTGTTTAAAGTAACAGGTGAAACTAACACTGATGATTTGTCGCCAGCCCCTGACGCATGGTCTCGCCCAGATATTCCTCTGCACGCCCTGGCAGCTTACAAGATGCCCCGCGAAGGTTTAGAGCCAGAAGAGCCAGGTGTTAAAGGCCCAATGGCGCAAATAGAAGAAGTCAAAAGTAAGGGGTATCCCGTAGCGTTTGTCGGTGATGTAGTTGGAACCGGCTCGTCACGCAAGTCGGCAACTAACTCTGTATTGTGGTTCTTTGGTGAAGACTTACCGGGTGTGCCTAATAAGCGTGGCGGCGGTGTGTGCATTGGTTCAAAAGTTGCGCCTATCTTCTTTAACACAATGGAAGACGCCGGTGCGTTGGTGTTTGAAGCCGATGTGGAAAAAATGAACATGGGTGATGTGATAGACATCTATCCGTTTGAAGGCAAAATCACCAACCATGAAACCGGTGAACTTCTTGCAGAATACAGCTATAAGTCGAAGGTGATTCTGGATGAAGTGCGCGCAGGTGGACGTATCAACCTGATTATTGGCCGTGGCCTTACCGAGAAGGCGCGTGAGACACTAGGTTTAGGCCCAACGGATTTATTCCGTACGCCTGAACAGCCAAAAGACAGCGGCGCGGGTTTCTCGCTAGCGCAGAAAATGGTGGGTAAGGCGTGCGGTGTCGACGGTATTCGCCCAGGAACCTACTGCGAACCTAAAATGACAACCGTGGGCTCGCAAGATACCACAGGGCCAATGACCCGCGATGAGCTTAAAGACCTAGCCTGTCTTGGCTTTACTGCCGATTTAACCATGCAGTCATTCTGTCACACCGCCGCTTACCCAAAGCCGGTGGATATAGAAACGCAGCACACGCTACCTGATTTTATAATGAACCGCGGTGGCGTATCGCTGCGTCCTGGCGATGGCATTATTCACAGCTGGTTAAACCGCATGCTGTTGCCTGACACAGTAGGCACGGGTGGTGACTCGCATACTCGTTTCCCATTGGGTATTTCATTCCCTGCGGGTTCTGGCCTAGTCGCGTTCGCTGCGGCAACCGGCGTTATGCCGCTAGATATGCCCGAGTCGGTATTGGTGCGATTTAAGGGTGAAATGCAGCCGGGCATTACGCTACGCGACTTGGTACACGCCATTCCGCTGTACGCCATCAAACAAGGGCTGTTAACGGTAGAGAAAAAAGGCAAGATCAACGCCTTCTCTGGCCGTATTTTAGAAATCGAAGGGCTAGAGAACTTAACCGTAGAACAGGCGTTCGAGCTTTCTGACGCGTCGGCGGAGCGTTCAGCAGCCGGTTGTACTATCAATCTATCTGAAGCGTCGATTGCTGAATACCTGCGTTCAAACATTACCATGCTTCGCTGGATGATTAACGAAGGTTATGGCGACCCTCGTACGCTAGAGCGTCGAGCGCAAAAAATGGAAGAATGGTTAGCTAACCCAGAGTTGATGCGCGCCGATGCAGACGCTGAATACGCTGAGGTTATCGAAATCGATCTTAACGAAATTAAAGAGCCAATTGTGTGCTGCCCTAACGATCCTGACGATGCGAAAACCTTATCTGACGTTGCAGGTGATAAGGTAGACGAGGTCTTCATTGGTTCATGTATGACAAACATTGGTCACTTCCGTGCAGCCGGTAAGCTACTTGAGCAGTACAACAAAACACTGCCAACCCGTTTATGGATGTCGCCACCGACTAAGATGGACAAAGCCCAGTTAATGGAAGAGGGCTATTACAATATTTATGGTCGCGTAGGCGTACGTACAGAAATGCCCGGCTGTTCACTATGTATGGGTAACCAAGCAAGGGTGGATGCGGGAACAACCGTACTTTCAACGTCTACTCGTAACTTCCCTAACCGCTTGGGCGATGGGGCGAACGTATATTTGACCTCAGCAGAGCTTGCCGCGGTGGGTGCCATTGTTGGGCGCATTCCAACTGCTGAAGAGTACATGGAATACGCTAGCAAAATTAATGCAATGTCGGGTGAAGTATTCCGCTACTTAAACTTCGACAAAATGCCTAGCTTTAAAAAGGCTGAGGAAGAAGCAAAAGCGCGCATTATTCCAACATTGAATGTTGCTTAAAATAGTGTATAAACTACAAAGCCGGTGACCGTTAAGGTGACCGGCTTTTTTTATGGCGAAAAGGAATGTCTAATGGGAAAATCTTTCTTTATTGTTGCTGCACTTGTATTAACCTTAGGGTGTGCAAAAGCGCAGGTTGACCCTGTATCGTCGCTGAATTCAGTGGACTTTGAATCCATTACACTTGAGATTGGCGGCAAGCACTATGAAGTTGAGTATGCCAAAACCTTTGAACAACGCGCACAGGGCCTTATGTTTCGCAAAGCCTTGTGTGAAGACTGTGGTATGTTTTTTAAGTTTTCTAGCCCAAAGTTTGCGGGCATGTGGATGAAAAATACCTTTGTTCCTCTAGACGTAGCATTTATCGACAGAAAAGGCGTAATAACGGATATAAAACCTCTCACTCCACATAGTTTGGAGTCGGTCGGATCATCGAAAGAGGTACTTTACGCGTTGGAAATGAACCAAGGGTGGTTTGCCGAGAATAATATAAAAGTAGGCGACCAAATAACGATTGATTAACCGCGCAAAAGGCGCGGTTGCTGCTAGCGAAATGCTAGTTTTATTCTGGAGTTAAATATAGTGACAAATGCCTTATCGATAGCTAAGTTCGGTGGAACTAGCGTTGCGAATTACGAAGTAATGCAAAACTGCGCCCGAATTGTTGCCGGTAATGACAAAACGCGCATTGTGGTAGTGAGCGCTGCGGCAGGTGTAACCAATCACCTAGTAAGCTTAGCGCACACACCTATGACGCAACAGCAAATTGAAGAGACCTGTCAGGCCATTATTAATATTGAGCTTGCCATTCTTAACAAGTTGAAAGATAAAGACGCGGTTGAGCCAAAACTCAACGACTTGTTAGATGAAATGCGAAGCTTAGCGTTTCATGAAGAAATCCTTCACCGTGATGATTTAAAAGATCAGCTGCTTTCAATGGGTGAGCGGATGTCATCGCTGATGTTCTCTTCAGTGCTTGCAGAGCAGGGCGTAAAAACCATGAACTTTGACGTACGTAAGGTGTTACGTACGGACAGTGAGTTTGGAGAAGGTGCGCCGCAAATCGAAGAAATCGAAAAGCTGTCTAAACAATTGCTGGCACCTGAAATTAAAGACGCGATAGTGGTTACTCAAGGCTTTGTTGGAGCCGATGAGGAAGGCCGTACTACAACGCTAGGTCGTGGTGGTTCAGATTTTACGGCGGCGCTACTTGCTGAAGCGCTTGATGCCGAATCGTGTGAGATTTGGACTGATGTAACAGGGGTGTACACAACTGATCCGCGCATTACGCCAGCCGCTCATCCGTTACCTGAACTCAGCTTTGAAGAAGCGGCGGAAATGGCCACTTTTGGTGCCAAGGTACTACATCCTGCCACTATGGAGCCTGCGCTTCGCAAGGACATAAAGGTGTTTGTAGGCTCTAGTAAGGAGCCAGAAAAGGGCGGTACATGGATTGTGCGTGATTGTGAGCACGAACCACCGTATCGCGCTATTACTCGCCGTAAAGAGCAGGTAATGGTGACAGTGAAAACACCGAAGATGATGTATGCGCAAGGCTTCCTACAGCAGGTATTTGCCATCATCGCTAAGCACAAGCTAAGTGTTGATTTGGTTACCACGTCAGAAATCTCGGTATCTTTTACCCTTGATAACCCTGCAAACTCTGTGGCTCAGCGACTAAACAAAGAAACCATTGCCGAACTTGAAACTATCTGTGATGTGAAAGTAGAAAAAGGTTACGACCTTGTCACGGTTGTAGGTAACAACATGCAAACCGCTGTTGGTGTTTCTAGCAAGATTTTAGCTGCGGTTTCAGATTTCAACCTGCGTATGATTTGCTTTGGCGCCAACCCGCACAACCTATCGTTCTTGGTTAACGAGACCGACAGTGACGACGTGGTTCGCAAGCTTCACACGGCGTTATTTGAATAAGCACCTACTGTGCTGAATGACCCCAAAAAACGGTCGCCTTAAAGGCGGCCGTTTTTATTTCACATCAGTTTGTAGATGATTTCAAAATGTCGACCGGTACAATGATTTCGTGACGTTTATTCCACGGTAGGGTGAAAGGCGAGTCGTAGCCCATATAGCTAGGTTCACCATCAAGCTCAATATTATTGTCCCTAAGGGCTTTAAGCAGTTTATTCGTATACTGCTTCTTATCGCTGTCCTTGTTGAAACCTGAATAACGAATAGCGGCTACCGTTCTCGCTGGTACAGTAACCAGCGATACATCTTTGTGCGTAGGCACAGGAGCGCTTTTAATGTCATATTTGCTGGGCAAGAAAAACATCATTGTTTCTGAAGATGAGACTTCGACAGGAGAGGTCATTGCAATTTCTTGAGAGCGCTTTCCAACTTCTACGGGGGACGTCATTGACACATTGCTACTGGATGTATTCTCACCAGAGATATAATTAAAGAGTAGTTGAAATGCTCCGTTATCTTCATTCCCACTAGACATTACGCCTAACGCTTCATTGTAATGCCTCACTTCAATATCTTCATCAAGGGTCTCGATAATGGAATAGGGAAGGGTTTCTGTATCTTTGTAATATAATGGCTCAGCCTGGATCATTGTTGACACCAATAAAGTAGTAATGAAAAGAGGCAAGCGAAAACGGGAAAATATCATTCTTTTTTAGTGGTTTGTTACGAATAGTCCTTATACGAATTAAAGCCGATTAATGCTCAGTTAAACTGTTCTTAAGTAACTATCTATGCATTCCTAAAGTGTGCCAGATTAATTGTTAGACACAAAAAAGGGGCTAAAAGCCCCTTTTTAAAACAGGTTCGTAAAAAGCGTTACACTTTAAACTGTCTGATAGACTGTTGTAACTCTTCAGCAAGTCGAGCCACTTCATGGCTAGACTCAGACGTTTGCTGTGCTCCAGCTGTCGTCTCTTCAGCGATACCCACAATAGTTTCAAGCTTTTCGCTGATCTCTTGTGATACCGTATTCTGTTCACGGGCAGACTGCTCAATTTGAGAGCTCACGTCATGGGCTTTGTGAACGGCGTCAGAGATGATATCCAATGCCTGTGTAGCCTTTTCAGTTTGTGCCACACACGCCGCAGTTTGCTCTTTACCTTGATTCATCACCGATACCGCTTTTTCAGCACCCGCTTGAAGCACTTCAATCATTGCGTTGATTTCTTGTGTCGATTCTTGAGTTCGGCTGGCGAGGGTTCTTACTTCATCAGCAACAACCGCAAAGCCTCGACCTTGTTCACCAGCACGCGCTGCCTCAATAGCAGCATTCAAGGCGAGCAGGTTGGTTTGATCTGCAACACCACGGATAACGTCTAAGATGCCACCAATGCTTGCGCTGTCTTGATGAAGCTTATTGATAACGTCTGCCGCTTCTTGAACGTCACGAGATAAGATCTCAATGGTGTTCTTATTCTCTAGTGAGATTTGGCGCACGTTCTCAGCCTCAGCATCCGCATGGCGAATTTGACTTAGTGTATCTTCAGCGTTTTGCACAACCAGTTGCGACGTAGAGTGCATTTCTGTGGTTGCTGTTGCTACTTGGCCAATTTGTGATTTCTGATCCTGAATTGAATGCGTCGTTTGCGCCGTCACTGCAGACGTTTGTTCTGAGGCGGCTGCCAGCTGTTCAGCACGAACGTTAATGGCTGTAATGAGCTCCTTCAGGTTTCCAATTAGCGTATTGCAGTTTCGGGCTAAAAGACCAAATTCGTCTTGCGCCGAATCGTCTAGACGGTGAGTAAGGTCACCCGATGAAGCCACCGTCAGAAGTTCATTTACACGATAAAGCGGACGTGTGATTGCGCGTACGGTCACGTAGCCAATAAATGCTGCTACTGCAATCGAGATAATAACAACCACAATAACGAACGTGTTGCCCGTCGCAATGGCGCCGTTAACCTGACTTTCTACATGTGACGCTTTCTTGTCTGCAAGATTGAGCAGGTTTTCTAGAGCGACAACCGCTTGCGCGATATTTGAGTCTGAAGCGTTAAGCGCTTTTTCAGCATCATTTCTGCGCTCTAGACGATCAACATGAAGCTGAACCACGCCATCGTTAGCTTTAATCGCATTGATTGCGTTGTTAACCAAGTCGTTAATATCATCAAGAGTACCAGAATCATCGCGGCCGCCCGCAGTTTGCATCATGTCGCTTAATTGCGTGACCACTTTCTCGACAACCAAATCAACTTCGTTGCCTAGCGTCTGTGAACGAACCAGTGTCTCTGTTTTAATGTACTCGTATGAAACCGTTAGCAAAGAAAGCAGCGACGTCTCAAGTTGGCTGCCGATTTCTGCCGCACGTCGTAGGTTAGGGTCGCGCTGAACAGCATCTAAGTCTGAGAAGTCTAGAAGGTAGGTAGATGCATCGTCTGCGTTGTCTTCAGCGTCACCCAGTCTGTCTTGAATTGTGTTGCGTATATCAAGGTACATTTGGTGATTTTTGTACATCGCTTCAACATTGGTGATATATGCTTCATATGACTCACGTACAGTATTTAGCGTGCTCTTTAGTTCAGGCTCGTTATTAACGGCCTGCGCCAGTTTCTTATATTCACTCTCAAAGGTGTCTTTGGCAGAGTTAAAAGACGCTCGTTTGTCTTTTAAGCCATTTAGATCTTCTTCGATGTAGCTCTCGAAGGTAAGTCGGCCCATATTGAGAAAGCTGGCTTTAAGTGCATTGCTGCCTGCTACTGTGGGTAATGCAACGTCATTTACTTCTTCCGTTGCTGAGCCTATTGAGTTGAGGTTATAAAGTGAAACAACACTAATGACGATCAGAAGTGCGCTAATCGCTACAAATCCCCCGATTACGCGTGTGGCTACCGTTATTTTCATCGGAACTCCTGGATGAGTGTTTTTTATTTTTATCCCTAACGATATTACCCGTCTCAGCAAACAAAATATAGCGATTAAAGAAGCTAGTTTGCTTAATTACTGAGTAGATAATGAGACATTATCGTTACTATCGTAAGTAAGTGTATCGGCTACAATAACTTAATGTTTATTTTATTTAGCACTTAAGTGTAGAAAGTTTAACTGGTAATACCAGTTGATGCGTAAAATTATACACGTAAATATGTGCGAATTGGATAATTGCGGAGCCAGTATACTCTGGTTTTAGGCAGAAACACTCACGAGCGAAGCGGAGTTCAGGTTTAGCAAAGTCATGCTTTGCCCCCAAACATAGCCTGTATCTAAGCCGATAAATTGATGACTGTTCGTTTGGCCCGACAGAGCTGCCCAATGCCCAAATATCACTCGTTGATCGTCAGCGAGCTTTTTATTCTCTACTTCAAACCATGGTTTTAACGTGCTACTAGTGCTGTGGGATACTGCGCTGGGATGAGATTTGTTATCAAAATCGAGTGTGCCATCTGTATGAACAAAACGCATGCGCGTACACGCATTCACAATAAAACGCAGTCGCTCATCACCCTTAAGTTTATCTGACCAGTTGTTGGGTTTATTACCATACATTTCTGAAAGAAAAGCAGCGTAATTGTCGGATTTTAGGATGTTACTAACTTCGTCACTAAGTGAAACGCACTCATCGATAGACCATTTAGGATAGAGTCCAGCATGCACCATTACTGATTGCTCATCTAACTTCATTGCCAACGGGAACTGACGCAACCAGTCAATAAGTTCGGCCAAGTCTGAAGCATTAAGTAGAGGCTCTAATTTGTCGGATTTTTTTGCTTTGCGGATGCCGTTTACAACGGTAAGTAAGTGAAGGTCGTGGTTTCCTAAAACACTGCTAAACTGGCTGCCTAGAGACTTTAAAAAGCGCAATGTGCTCAAAGAATCTTCTCCTCGAGCAACTAAATCACCTACTGCGAGTAGCGTATCGTTTTCTTCGTCGAATTTTACTTTATCTAACGCGCGACGAAGACCATCGTAACAGCCTTGTATATCACCAATGACGTACGTGTTACCTTGCGACATAGAAACCTTAATGAAGAATACTTGGAATGGCTAATCGGAAAACGTCGATAGGAACGCGAAAACGCTCGCCGCTCTCTAATTCCATTACATAGTAGCCTTCCATATTCCCAACCGGTGTGTCAATGACAGCGCCACTGGTATAGTCAAAATGCTCGCCCGCTTTCATGATAGGTTGCTTGCCTACAACCCCATCACCTTCAACTTCTGATGTCTTGCCATTTGCATCGGTAATTTTCCAGTAGCGACTGAGTAATTGCACCGTATGGTCGCTATTGTTCTCAATCGTAATGTGGTACGCGAAGGCAAATTGCTTTGAATCTGACGGAAGGTGGTCGGGAAGGTGACGGGTTTTCACCCGCACCTTAATATCAAGTACATCCATAGAGAACTTACTGCTCTTGTTGGTGCTCTTTTGCCGACACAGCGTTTGCTATTGTGGCAAAATCGTTAAGTGATAATACTTCTGCGCGAGAGGTAGGATCGATACCTAGCTCGCGGATCTCCTCTTCACTTAAACTGTCTTTCAGCGAGTTGCGAATGGTTTTTCGGCGCTGGTTGAACGCTTGTGCACAGACGCGCTCAAGCGTATTTACAGACTCAACGTCTACTGGCGGAGCCTGATGCGGCACTAGCTTCACTACTGCAGAATCAACCTTCGGGGGTGGCTTAAAGGCCCCCGGCGGAACATTGAGTACCGGAATGACGTGGCAGTAATACTGCGCCATAACGGAAAGCCTGCCGTAATTCTTAGAACCTGGTCCTGCTGCCAAGCGGTTTACCACTTCTTTTTGAAGCATAAAATGCATATCTTCTATGCAGTGAGCATGATCAAAAAGGTGAAACATTAGTGGTGTCGAAATGTTGTAGGGCAAGTTACCAAATACGCGAAGCTTTTTGTCTTTGACTGGCATTTCTTTAGAAAGGGCGCCAAAGTCCATGGTCATTGCATCTTGTTCAATAACCGTTAGCTTATTGCCGTTAAATGGATGGTGTCTCAATCGCTTAGCAAGATCTCTGTCTAGCTCAATGACTGTGAGTGCATCTACTTCTTCACAAACAGGATCTGTTAATGCGCCTAAACCGGGTCCAATTTCTACCAGGTTTTGTTCATTTTTTGGCGCGATGGCCGCAACAATCTTGCCTATCACGTAATCATCGTGAAGGAAGTTTTGTCCGAATCGCTTTCTGGCCGTATGGCCTAAGTGTGTTTTACTCATTGTTGATGATGTGCAAGCTCGATGGCTTTTTCCAATGCTTTTCTGAAACTACCGGCGTCGGCTTCACCTGTTCCTGCTAAGTCTAATGCAGTACCGTGATCTACCGATGTACGAACGAAAGGTAACCCTAGCGTGATATTCACTGAAGCCCCAAAACCCTTATATTTTAGCACGGGTAAGCCTTGATCGTGATACATAGCCAGCACTACGTCAGCATTTTCCAGATATTTGGGTTGAAATATGGTGTCTGCAGGTAGAGGGCCTGTGATCTTTAAGCCTTCTTCTCTTAGTTCGTTAAGCGCCGGAATGATGGTATGAATTTCTTCAGTGCCAATGTGACCATCTTCACCCGCGTGAGGGTTCAAGCCACACACATAAATGTGAGGTTCTTTAACGCCAAACTTCAATTTAAGGTCGGTGTTGATGATATGAATGACCTTATGAAGACGCTCTCGGGTGATAGCTTTCGCTACATACTCAAGGGGAATATGCGTGGTGGCAAGCGCTACATTAAGACCTTCAGTTGCCAGAAGCATAACCACATCAATGGTATTGGACTGATACGCAAAAAACTCAGTATGACCGCTGAATGATACCCCTGCTTTGTTGATAATGCCTTTGTGTACGGGGCCGGTAACGACGGCGTCGAAGTCGCCATCCATATTTGCCTGACACGCCTGGCGCAGAGTTTCTACTACGTATAAACCGTTTTCGCTATCAAGCTCGCCTGGCGTAACGTCAACGGATTTATCTATTTGCTTTATAAACAACGAACCCGCATCTTGAATTTGCGGGTTAGTGGCATCGTAATCGATTAGCGTTAATGGCAGCCCCAAGGCGCTTGCTCGTGCTTTGAGCATTTCGCCATCGGCAAACACGACAAGCTGAGCTTGCCATGTTTCCTGGGCCAGTTTTATGATCAAATCTGGCCCGATACCCGCCGGTTCTCCCGGCGTTATTGCTATTTTAATTGGTGTACTCATGAATAACTTATTGTTACGAGTCGACAACTTCTACGTAAGCGGCATCACGCATCTCACGTAACCAGTTCTCGGTTTCCTCTGAAAATTTACGGTTGAAGATAAGCTGGTAAGCTTTATCTTCTTTGCGCTTATCGGTAGCGTCATCAATACGACGTTCAATAAGCTGAATTAAATGCCAGCCGTGCACGGTACGAACAGGTTCACTAAATTCTCCAGGCTCAAGCTGTGCAAGTGCGTCTTTAAACTCAGGCACGTAATTATTTGGATCCGACCAGCCAAGCTCGCCACCGCGAAGGGCTGAACCAGGATCTTCTGAATGCTCTTTAGCTAGCTCTGCAAAATCAGCTTCACCATTTTTCACCTCTTCCTTGAAGCGGTTTAGCATGGCTTTAGCTTTGTCTTCGCTAAGAATGATTGACGGTTTAACAAGAATGTGGCGAGAGTTTACTTCTTCCACCGTGACTTTCTCGATACCGCGCGTATCTAATACTTTTAGGATATGAAAGCCTGCACCGCTTCGAATAGGTCCAACAAGAGCATCTTTGTCTTTGTTTTGAATAGCTTCAGCAAAAAGCGTCGGCATGGCGTTAATGTTAAGCCAGCCCATGTCACCGCCTTCGAGCGCTTCGTTACCTGATGATGACGCAATGGCGATTTTAGCAAAATCAGAGCCTGACTCTAATAGTGAAATGACTTTGTCTGCACGCTCACGTGCTGATTGAATATCTTCATCTGTAGGCTCTGGCGGGAAACCAATAAGAATGTGACCTAAGCGATATTCAGCTTGAGTAGCGCCTTGCTGTTCCATCAGGTCAATCAAGGTTTCAATTTCTTGAGGTGTAATATAAACACGGCGACGTACGTTAGCACGGCGAACTTCACCCATGATAACTTCTTCGCGAATGTCTTCGCGGTAATCATCGTATGCAATACCTTCTGCCGCTAATTGGGCACGAAGTTCTTCAATCGTTGCATTTTGATTCGCTGCAATGTTGCTAATGGTTTGCTCTAGCTGTGGATCGCTAATGCGAATACCCATACGCTCTGCCATTTGAAGCTGAAGGCTCTTAGTGATTAAACGCTCAATTGCCTGTGTACGAAGCGCACGATCTGACGGTAGCTGTTGATTATTAGCTTCTGCGTTGCGTTTAACGTCTTGTACAAGGGCATCAATTTCGCTTTCAAGCACAACACCTTGGTCAACAATTACGGCCACGCGGTCAAGCATGACCTCTTGCGCAACACTGTTAAACGAGAGTAGGGCACCTAACATCAATGCACGGATAATGAACTTCATACACACTCTTTTATTATTGGTTGATTGCATTTAAGCGCTGTAAGCGCTCAACTGCGGGTTAATTTAAACTATAAGGCTGACGATAGCCAAACATACCGTCTTGAAGCATGCTTCTTTGGGTACCAGATGACCCGATGCCTTTGAAAATAAATTGTAGCGATATTCCAGAATCAAAATCGTCTGTTGTCTGTTCGCCGCTAGCATTGTAACGGTTGTTCAGACTGCGCTGCGCAACTAATCGCACCGCCCAACAGCATGATTCATACTGGATACCTGCATAGGTTTCTACACTTCTATTGCGTTCAAGATCTCGGTAAGTACGGCCAACCCACTGCCAATTTTCAGAAATAGGCCAGCTTGCCGAAATACCAATTTGATCTATGGTTTCACCACTGAGATCGCGAACATAGCGATGACTTAATTGAATAAAGCGCGAATCATCTTTGCGGTATTCAATACCCACGCTGCTTAAGTCAACTTTGTCTGTGTCAGTGGTCACTTGCACATCAGAATGGAAGAACCAGTTTTTATTAAAGCGCCAATCCACTTCAGCGGCGAGCGCTGAACGATCTTGATTCTTGGTTGCCGCAATGACTTTGTTATCTTCAAGGTAGAATATCTGACCCACACTAAGAACAAATTGTTCCCGATTGTTTTTATCCAACATGCGTGTGGTCGCGCCAAGGGTGATTTGGTTGTTATCGCTTATCCTATCAAGGCCAGTAAATTCCTGACCTCTAAACAATCCTTCAACGTCGGTTAACAGCGGCGTTGAGTCATAGAATCCAATCGCAGTTTGGTCTTCATACGATGTATAAAGATATTGAATCTTTGGCTCTAAAGTCATCGACATATCGTCGCTGAACCACGATTTATCCCTTTCAAAATATAATGCGCCATAAAGGCGAGCTTGTCCTAATGTGCGTTCAACATCTTCTTTTAAGTCAGTTCCTTCAACATTGTCTTGTTGATAAACCGTTTGAAAAAGCGTGGTTTCTGCGACAAGTTCACCCCATGCTGCGCGAAGCGGCACCGCTAAAGTAGGTGCAACGTGAAAACGAGTCGCCGTTGGAGCGGTATCGAGAGTATTGTCAAAGTGTGCGACTTCTGAGTCTAGGTTGAACTCTAGATATTCACCTAACGCTTTGTTGTAGTTGATTTTGATCTCAGGTACGGCGCGATAGCTATCTGCAGTATTACCCAGTACTTCAAAATCTTTTATCTGCATATTTACGGATAGATTTTGCGAGTAGTAACTTAATCCAATGCTACGATATAGGTGGGTGTCAGCGCGACTATAATAATCTGAACCAAGATCAACTAAATAGTTGTCGTCACTTAATCCGTTGAAATCAACGTTTAGTAGCCAGTTGTCAGCTATAAGCCCTTGATGCTCCAAGCGATAAAAATATCGGTCAGGGTTCCCACTAATATCTGAGTCGCTCGGCAAGTACTCCACGTATGCTTTGCCTTGGCTACGCTCCGTTAGATAGCGGAACTCAGTATTCAGCTGAAGACCGCGAAGGGTCATCAATCGCGGTGAGATAGTCATGTCATAGTTGGGGGCAATATTCCAGTAAAAGGGCTGCGTATAGTCGACGCCCGTTCTGCTTGAACTGGTTAACTCTGGAAACAATAAGCCCGTTTGGCGCTCGTTGCTAACAGGGAACGCAAAATACGGTAAATAAAACACTGGAACATCGGCAATGTAGAAGCGTGTGTGTTTGGCTTGGCCCCATACGGTCCCTTTTTCCAAACTAATTTCACTGGCGCGTATTAGCCAGTCTTCATCGCCTTCAGGACACGTAGTGAAGCTAACTTCTTTGAGCACAATTCCCGTGTCTGTATCTAATACAATATCTTTTGCGGCTCCCTGACCCACAAAACCCGTCAGCTGATAGCGGGTATTTTGCATTTCTAAGCGCTCTTCTTCAGAGCGAAGGGTCACAGCATCGCTTTCTACTTTTAACTGCGAGTCTTGATACGTTACGTCGCCTTTCGCAATAAGGTCTCTGCCACTTCCGTTAATTTGTGCTTGAGATGCACTAATTACCGCAGTATCTGACGTGATATCAACATTACCAGAAAACAGCGCTACGGTATCTTGGATAATTTCAGTACGGTTAGCTTCAACCTTAACGTGGCCTTTGGGCATTAATGCCTGGCTACTGAAAGTAACAGGTTCGACTGAGCAGAATGCAAGAGGGACTGCATCTGACGTTGGTTTAGAATTTGAAGCTGTCGTTTCCTGTGCAAACGCGACTGTAGGCAAAAGAGTCGCGGAAACAAGCATGGCGCAGGTGTTTTTCATGCGTTAATGGGCGGCCTGTTTTGTTGTATGTTGCTTTTAAACCCAAGTAAGACGACGTCCGTCTCGGTTAGTTCGACATAACGTTTAAAAAAACAGTGATAATGCACATTACTTCTTGGCAAAGAGTTAATGTAGCTTTCACTCGCTATTACTATTTATATAAGCGCTCAATTCTAAGCACTTCTGTCGTAATTACCAACCATTCAGACAAAAAAATGCACTTTTATATGCACAACACATCAAAGACGGAGGCAATTAGTGGCAGTAAGCTTGATTTCAAGCTGCACAAGCCCTAGTTAATTAACTTATGTATTTGATATGATGATTGGTATAACGCGCTCTGCACGGCGTGATTTCACTACAGTAACATCAACTTTCTAAACAGTGCACCAACGGAGTATGACGCGATGTCAATTTGGGGAAAAATCCTCGGCGCCTTGTTCGGCTTTATGTTTCTTAAAATACCTGGGGCGATCTTAGGGCTGTTAGTCGGGCACTTTTTTGATAAAGCCTATCGCCAAGACTTCAATCAGCTAGGTGGCTTTGGGCGCTTTTTTACCGATCAGGACAATCTGAAGCAGCAAGCTATTTTCTTTCATAGTTTGTTTAGTGCGTTAGGCCATCTTGCTAAGTCTGACGGCAAAGTAACGGACAGAGAAATTCAAATCGCCACAGCATTAATGGACGAGATGCGTTTAACTGGAGATGCCCGTCGTGAAGCTCAGGATGCATTTAGAGAAGGCAAAGCACGAGACTTTCCTTTAGTCGATACGTTGAAAGGTTTTTACGACGCCAGCCACGGTAGACGGGATATTCTTCAAGTATTCTTAGAGATCCTTATTCAAGCCGCTTTCGCCGACGGTCAGCTTTCACAGGAAGAATACAACGTACTTGAAAAAGTAGCGAAGCCACTAGGCTTTAGGCGTCGTGATTTAGATTATCTAATTTCAATGTATGAAGCTGAAATACGCTTTAGGCAGCGGTCTAACTCTGGCTCAGGACAACGCACTCATTCAGGTCAACGTCAGCACAGCCAATCAGCCTATTCAGAACAGCAAAGTTTAGATGATGCCTATCATATATTGGGTGTGGCGGCATCTGACGATGAAAAGACAATAAAGCGTGCCTACAGGAAGCGCATGTCTGAGCATCACCCCGATAAGCTGGTGTCTAAAGGGCTACCTGAACAGGCAATGGAAATTGCGAAAAAGAAAGCGCAAGATATTCAATCAGCCTACGAGCTGATTAAGCAAAAGCGTGGCTTTTAGATGGCAAAAACTCAACGTGAGTTAACTTATGTGCCGGCAGCGAGTCAGGCGCATATCGATGGTTTTATCGAGATGCTTTGGCTTGAGAAAGGACTGTCCGATCATACTCAGCAGAGCTATCGCACCGACCTTACTAAGCTTGCTATCTTTAGCAACAATCAAGGCGTAAAAGATATCGCTGTGCTGACCACTGAGCAGCTTCAGGACTATTTAGCCTATCGTCACGACAAGGGGCTGTCCACACGCAGCACCCAACGTGCGCTTAGCGCTATCCGGGCGTTTTTCGTATTCCTAATTAGTAAGCAGGTTCGCGTTGATAGCCCAGTTTCCGCGCTGTCTAATCCGAAAACACCCAAAGCTTTGCCTTCTTCACTCAGTGAGCAACAAGTTGAAGATTTGCTAAATGCCCCCCTTACCGACGACCCTATTGAATGTCGGGACAAGAGCATGCTTGAAGTGCTTTACGCAACCGGCCTTCGTGTAAGTGAACTTATTGGGTTAACAATGGATCAAATAAGCCTTCAGCAAGGCGTAGTTAGGGTTGTGGGTAAAGGGAATAAAGAGCGCTTAGTGCCCCTTGGTGAAGATGCAATAGAATGGCTGCTGACCTATATTAAAACAGCAAGACCGATACTCGCCAGTAAGGCTTCTGATGTGGTATTTCTAAGCAAGCGTGGACAGAAAATGACGCGCCAAACATTTTGGCATCGCATTAAATACTATGCGGTGAAAGCGGGAATTGAGCAGCACCTTTCTCCCCACACGTTGCGTCATGCCTTTGCGACACACCTTTTGAATCACGGTGCTGATTTACGTGTTGTACAAATGCTGTTGGGGCACAGCGATTTGTCAACGACTCAAATATACACCCATGTAGCGACAGAGCGACTTCAAACTTTAATCCACAGTCATCACCCACGTGGCTAAATATACAAATAAAGAATGCTATAAATTGGGGGCTGTGTACGACGAGGCTCAGTGACGACGTATATAAAATAAAAAGGTCTATGATAGGATACGAGCCATGCAAAACGTTTAGAAAATACATTTTCCGTTAGTGCTTTAACGCGGCTGAATTTAAATGTTGACGTTAAATGTACTGAGGTTAAAAGAAAATTAGCGTTTAACGTGCAATTTTTTGCTAAGTTTTACGGTCTGAACGTTATGAATGTAAAAATTTTTAGCAATTGCTTTAAATGGAAGGTACCGATTCAAGCAGTTGCATGTTAAGCCAATAAGTACAAGAGAACTTAAATGGCAAAATGGAGAGTATTTAGTGAAAGCAGTAAAGAAAGTATTGTTAGCCAGTGTAGTTGCGGCAGGTTCTCTATTAGGGCTTAGTGCGCAAGCGGCTGATGAAGCGGCTATCCGTGATAAATTAACCTCAATGCTAGGGTTAGATGTAGAAACTATTGCTGACTCTCCAGTATCAGGGCTGGTTCAGGTATCAACAAACCGCGGTTTATTTTACGTAAGTGAAAACGGGCAGTATCTGCTTCAGGCTCGTGTTTTTAACATTGATGAAGAGATGCGTAACGAAACAGAGCTGGCACTTTCTGGGCTGCGCAAAGAAGGCGTAAAAGAGATGGAATCATCGTCTATTACGTTTAAGGCCAAAAACGAAAAGCATGAAATAAGCGTATTTACTGATATTACGTGTGGCTATTGCCGTAAATTTCACAACGAGATTGATGAACTCAACGATGCGGGCATCACCGTACACTACCTTGCGTTTCCACGTTCTGGGTTAAACAGTGAAAACTACAACGATATGGTGTCGGTGTGGTGTGCGAAAGACCCGCAAAAAGCGTTAACTAAAGCTAAAGCGGGTAACGACGTAGCTAGCGCAAGCTGTAAAAATAAAGTGGCAGAGCAGTACATGTTGGGTCAAAAATTAGGCGTGAATGGCACGCCAAATATCGTACTGCCAGACGGTTCATTGATTCCTGGTTATCAGCCAGCTGCGTTGCTTGCTAAAGCATTGGAGGAAGCTGAATAGCCATTCAGTCCTTAACCTTAAATATGATAAAAACGCACGCTTTGTGCGTTTTTTTGTTTTCTGCGGTATGATTCGTCCTCATATTTTCTAGCGTTTTTTCGTACAGTTTTGCTTTGCAGTTCACTCGGGCGTTTACTTGGAATCTGCACTAATTATCAAGTGTCCCGACTCCAGTCTTTTTATTTAAAGCCTATTTGAACTGGCATCGACAACTGCATTTACAGTATTGGTTAGTGGTATTTCATGATTTTGCCTATTGTTCGCCGTGAGGTTACCGGCGCCTCGCTTAGTTCCGACTTACATCCTGTTATCGATAGAATTTATCGCGGTCGTAATATTGCGAATTTAGATGACTTGGAGAATGGTCTAAAAGGGCTAACACACTTCAATGTCTTGAAGGGGATGCCGCAGGCCGCGCAAATTCTCGCTGATGCTGTTGTGCAAAATAAACGTATTATTATTGTGGGCGATTTTGATGCCGACGGAGCAACCAGTACATCGGTATGTATATTGGCGCTTCGAGCCATGGGCTATCACAACGTTGATTTTCTTGTACCTAACCGCTTTGACTTTGGTTACGGACTTAGCGTGCCTATTGTGGATGAAGCTGCCAAACAGGGGGCAGAGGTTATTGTCACAGTGGACAATGGCATTTCCTGTATTGACGGTGTGACCCATGCAAAGTCGTTGGGAATGCAGGTTGTTGTTACCGATCACCATTTGCCAGGCGATGTTCTACCTCCTGCTGATGCGATAGTAAATCCTAACCAACCTGGCTGTGAATTCCCTTCTAAAAATTTGGCTGGGGTTGGCGTTGCCTTTTACATCATGCTAGCACTTAAAGCCGAGTTACAGCAGCAAGGGCATTTTGAAAGAGCGGGAGTAGCGCCACCAAACCTAGCGTCGCTACTTGATATTGTTGCGGTTGGCACCGTGGCCGATGTAGTAGTGCTTGATAAAAACAACCGAATTTTAGTTCATCAAGGCCTTCAGCGCATTCGGGCGGGTAAGTGTCGACCTGGCATTAAAGCATTGGTCGAAGTAGCGAATCGCGATTGCGCTCACTTAACCTCAACTGACTTAGGCTTTGTGGTTGGGCCAAGGCTTAATGCCGCGGGTCGATTAGACGACATGTCGCAAGGCATTGCGTGCTTGTTGGAAGATGAAACCATTCAAGCGCGAATGATCGCTGCGGAACTCGATGCGCTTAATAAAGAACGCCGTGAAATTGAGACCGGCATGAAAGCGCAAGCAGAAACCGTGCTAGAGCAAATGGCGCTGGATGAAGGCGATATGCCAAGCGCACTGGTGGTTTATCGCGAAGACTTTCACCAAGGGGTTATTGGTATTGTGGCAGGGCGTTTGAAAGAAAAGTACCTTAAGCCCGTTATTGCTTTTGCCCATCAAGACGACGAGATCATTAAAGGTTCGGCACGCTCAATTCCCGGCGTGCACATTCGCGATGTACTTGATGAAGTTAATACGCGCTACCCTGGCGTTATCGAAAAATTTGGCGGGCATGCCATGGCCGCTGGATTAAGCTTGCCCGTAGCTAAGCTTCAAGACTTCGAGCAGGCTTTTGTTGATATTGCGCGAGCGCACATGGCAAAGCTTGATGGAAATCATGCTTTACTTTCCGACGGTGACTTGTCATCGAAAGAGCTGTGTTTACCCTTTGCGCATTTACTGCGTCAAGCAGGTCCGTTTGGACAGGGCTTTGAATCACCGCTATTCGATGGTGAATTTGCACTACTTGACCAGCGCTTAGTTGGCCAAAAGCACTTAAAAATGGTGTTAAAAAGTGACGGTGCTAACGAGGTCGATGCTATTGCGTTTAACGTTGATTTAAAATCATGGCCGAATGCCATGGTCAAACGCGTGCATATTGCCTATCGGCTCGATATCAACGTATTTCGCGGTCAGGAAACCGTGCAACTTATTGTAGAGCAAATAGAAGCGCGTTAGCAGGAGCGAGTTCACACGCAGACGGATGGCCAGTAAGCCTAACGAGCAATAAGCCTAAAGTTGTGTAAAAAAAGGGGGCAAAGGTGAAAAGCGAAAGACAAAAGCTGGTGGATAAGCATAGTCAGCTGAATCAAACCGACAATGCAAAAGTGATTTCCCACGTTCAGCGAGAAGAGAAAGAAAGAGACTGGATTCGCCACACCATTATGCTAGAAGGTATTGATGTCCCTTTTATCTATCGGCGTAAACAGCAATACCAAAGCTTAAAAGGCGCGCGAGTGAACGTAACCTACTATCGCCACGTTGAAGAGGTGGCTGGCATTGAGTTTGAAACCATGAAAGTGGTACGAATTAAGCGCAGCTGATATTAACGTTGCCAGCGGTAACACTTTGGCCACAATCAAAACACAGTGAACAACAATGAATAATGAATGGTTAAATGCCTATGTACTGCATAGACGCCCTTACAGGGAGACCAGCTATATTGTTGACTTTTTTACCCTAGAAGAAGGGCGTGTTAGTGCCGTGGCGAAAGGGGTAAAAAACAGCAAATCAGATAAGAAAAGCCTGCTTCAACCTTTTCAGCATCTTCGCTTACAGTTAAGCGGAAAGTCGGAGTTAAAAAATTTACGTCACGTTGAAAGTGTTTCACCCTCCATCAATCTTGTGGGAACGGCGTTATTTTGCGCCATGTACGTTAACGAACTAACTAATCGTGTTATGCCGGCGGGGCTTGCCAGCGATGGCGTTCACAACGCTTATGAAAATGCGCTGCTGTCCCTTCGCGATGAGTGCGACATAGAAGTGACCTTGCGACAGTTCGAATTTGCACTGCTTGACGAAATGGGGCTACTGCCCGACTTTACTACTGACGTAGAATACGAAATGCCCATAGAAGAAACAGGCAGCTATAACTTTCAGATAGATGCGGGCTTTGTGCCTATTCCCGAAGATATGGCTGGTCCCCGCGGTATGCGAGGATTTCCCGGACAAGCGCTGCTTAGTTTGTCACAGGGGGAGTTTACGCCGCTAAGTAAAAAAGTGGCTAAGGTGCTTTGCCGTGACTTGCTGAAACCGCTAATTGGTGAAAAGCCACTTAAAAGCCGCGAGCTTTTTATGCCCAAGCCGCGGTAATAGCATTAAATTATTTTCTCTTAACTCAAACGCTTAATAAGCACGTTCTACAAAAAAATTTGCTACAATTGCGACTTTCCTTAAAAGGGTATTTTTACCCTTAAAGCAACGTATTAAACAGGAAGAGCAGACCTCTTCTATCGCTCTTACAGGCTAGGTGGTGAAATGAGCACGATTTTATTAGGCGTTAACATCGACCATATTGCAACGCTACGCAATGCGCGTGGTACGCATTACCCAGATCCAGTGCACGCAGCGGATATTGCCGAGCGTGCAGGTGCAGACGGCATTACGGTTCATTTGCGTGAAGACCGCCGCCATATTAAAGACCGCGATGTACGCATTTTAGCGCAGACCATAAATACCCGCCTAAATCTGGAAATGGCGGTAACCGAAGAAATGCTAGCAATTGCAGAAGAGGTAAAGCCTGTTTTTTGCTGCCTAGTACCAGAAAAGCGCGAAGAGCTGACTACCGAAGGTGGTCTTGATGTGGCTGGGAATTTTGAGAACATCAAAGCGGCGTGTGAGCGACTCGCTAATGCGAACATTTTGGTGTCGTTATTTATTGATGCAGACAAAGCGCAAATTGACGCGGCAGCAGCATGTAACGCTCCTTACATCGAAATTCATACAGGCCAATATGCAGAAGCCACCAGCGAAGAAGAGCAGCATAAAGAGCTAGCGCGTTTAGTTGAAGGTATCGAGTACGCCGATAGCTTAGGGCTTAAAGTGAATGCCGGTCATGGCTTGCACTATCACAATGTTAAGCCTATTGCGGCTATCCCTCAGTTAATCGAACTTAATATTGGCCACGCTATTATTGCTCGCGCCGCGTTTGATGGCCTTCATACGGCTGTAGCTGATATGCGTAAACTTATGCTTGAAGCGCGAGCGGGCATTTAACCTTAAATTCAAAAGGGTGCAGATAACGTGGCGATTGCAGGGCTAGGTACTGACATTGTAGAGATAGCGCGACTTGGTAAGGGCGACGGTGCTAATGAGCGTTTGGCCAAGCGAGTACTTACGCCTGCCGAGTGGCAGCAGTTCAGCGAACACGGTACGCCAGTTCGCTTCTTAGCCAAACGTTTTGCCGCCAAGGAAGCGGCAGTGAAGGCCCTTGGTACAGGGATTGGAAACGGGATCAGCTGGCAGCATATAGAAGTGCGCAATAACGATTTAGGTGCGCCAGAGCTTCATTTTTCTGGCGAGTTTGCCGCAATGTGCAAAAACCGAGGTATCACGCGAAGCGTGGTCAGTATTTCAGATGAGCAGCATTATGCTGTCGCCACCGTTATACTAGAGTCTGAATAGAGCAACTGCCCCTAACCCACTTAGGCAACTTCTATTTGGTGAGCGCGCGCAAGAAGCTCTACTAACATCAAACCACGTAAAGCAAGTAACCGGAGTCACACTTGGCAAACCTTTTTAAACAATCTCGCAGCAAGCAAAAAGGCAAAACGTCGCTTACTGAGCGTGGCGCTTCAAAAAAAGGGAATGCCAGAGCCAACGCGCAGGTCGCAGGACTTCGATTTGGGAAAAGCAAAAATGCAGCGGATACCAGTGAAAGTCAAAACCCTAACACGGTCACCATTGAAGATTTAGACTGGATGGGCAATGGCGTAGTGCGCGGCAATCCGATGGTATTTGTTGAAGGTGCCCTTGTAGGAGAAACCTGCGACATAGAGGTGGTATCTAGCAAAAAGAAAGTCATTAACGCCAGGGCGACAAACATTCATTCGCCAAGTGATGCAAGACAAGCGCCTTTTTGCCCTGTGTTTGATGCATGTGGTGGGTGTCAGCTACAGCACATAAAGCCTGACGCAGCCCTTGAGCAACGTGACCGTGCTCTTAAAGTGATGATGGAACGCCAGCTTTCAATGAAGCCACACGTTTGGCAAGCACCTTTAGCAGGTCCTCGCCCTCAATATCGCAGAAAAGCAAGGCTGGCTATAGATGCCCGCAACCCCAATCAAATTAAGTTGGGCTTTCGTGAAGCAAATAGCAGTAACGTTATCAATGCAGAAACCTGCCCAATACTGGTCGACCCGCTATCTAAACTTATTGGCCCTTTACGAGATGCGCTTACAGGGTTTGAGTCAGCGCGTCATATTGGACATATCAGCCTTATTGCAGGCGACAACACCTCGCATCTTGTTATTAAACACACCAAAGCCCTTGAAGCTGAGCTTATTGATGCAGTGAGCGAATTGGTGAACACGAGTTCATCAGTTGGTGTCTGCGGTATTGAATTAAAGCTTGAAAATAAGCAGGCGCAAATTCGCAGTGTGGGCCGTGGTACTGATATGGTGATGAACACGGTAAATAGCTGCTCGATTTCACCTAGTGCTAACGACTTTATTCAAATTAATAAAGTGGTTAACGAAAAAATGGTTAATCAGGCAATAGGTTGGCTAAACCCAGAGCCCAACGAGCGTGTTGCCGATTGGTTTAGCGGGCTGGGCAATTTTACTTTACCTATTGCTAAGTTAGGTGCAAAGGTCCAGGCGGTAGAAGGTGTGGCAGAGATGGTGCGCCGCGCCAAAGACAATGCACAGCAACAGGGCATTGAAAATGTAGAGTGGCTGCATTTAGATTTGGCTGATAAGACCAACGTCGAGGCTTCATTACAGCTGGGCTTTGATAAGGTACTACTCGACCCCTCAAGAGAAGGGGCGTTGACCGTTTGTCATGCGCTTGTAAAAGCACTACCAAAAACGATAGTGTATGTTTCTTGCAACCCAAGTACGTTTTCTAGAGACGCGAAGGTGTTGATAGACGGAGGTTATGAAATGGAAAAAGCGGGCGTAGCAGAAATGTTCCCCTTCACCCATCACATGGAAATGATGGCCTTGTTTACGCGAAAGCAGCAGTAACGAGTAAAGGATATGGTATCGACAAGAAAGGTCCACCAAGCCGACCGACCACCCTTTGAAGCGTGGTTAGATAGCCTTGAGTTAAGTGCAGAAACAAAAGAAAAACTAAGTGCAGTGTCATCTATTCCCGAGCGACTGTTGGTTGGTCAGGAAATGGTTGAGATTTTGTGTCAGCTCAATATGGATGACGCAACGCTTCAGGCAGCCTTGGTTTTTCCATATTGCGAACAGCACGCCTTAAGTGAAGACGATATTTATGAAGAATTCGGCGGGGAAATACGCGATTTGATCGTTGGCGTGCGCCGAATGGATGCCATCAAGTCGCTACATGCGCGTAAAGTAAAAGGCTCTGGCTTTGCAGAAAAGTCGGACGAACAGCACATAGACAGTATTCGTCGTATGCTGCTTGCGATGGTAGAAGACGTGCGTGCCGTTGTGATCAAAATGGCAGAACGCATTTGTGCATTGCAACAGGTTAAAAAAGCCGACGAAGAAACCCGCGTTATGGTGGCCCGCGAATGCGCTAGCATCTATGCGCCATTGGCAAACCGTTTGGGCATTGGCCAGTTAAAGTGGGAGCTTGAAGACCTTGCGTTTCGCTATCTACACCCCATCACCTACAAGCAAATAGCTCATCAGCTTGACGGCAAGCGCCGAGAGCGTGCCGAGTACATAGAAACCATAGTAGGCGACTTGCAAGGCTTGCTTGATAGCGAAGAAATTCGCGCAGAGGTTTACGGCCGTCCTAAGCACATATTCAGCATTTGGAAAAAAATGCAGAAAAAGCGCCTTACGTTTGAGCAGCTTTTTGATATTCGTGCGGTGCGTATTATTGCCGAGCGACTTCAAGACTGTTACGCGGCGCTTGGTACGGTTCACGCCAGCTATAAGCACCTACCGAACGAATTCGACGACTACATTGCAACCCCAAAACCTAACGGTTACCAGTCTATTCACACGGTTATCGTGGGGCCTGAAGGGAAGTCGGTAGAGATTCAAATTCGCACGCAGAAAATGCATCAGGATGCAGAATTGGGTGTGGCTGCTCACTGGAAATATAAAGAGGGCAGTACGGGCAAGCAGTCAGGCTATGACGAGCGTATAAACTGGCTTCGTCGCATATTAGCGTGGCAAGAGGAAGTGGCCGAATCTGGCGATTTAGTTGAAGAACTTCGCAGCCAGGTGTTTGACGATAGGGTGTATGTGTTCACACCCAAAGGCGATGTTATTGACCTTCCCCAAGGCGCTACACCGCTTGATTTTGCTTACTACATTCACAGTAACGTGGGACATCGTTGTATTGGCGCAAAAGTGAATGGGCGAATAGTGCCTTTCACTTATTTACTGCAAAGTGGCGATCAGATAGAAGTGCTCACCGGAAAAGAGCCAAACCCAAGCCGCGACTGGATGCACCCAGGACTTGGCTATGTGCATTCATCACGGGCGCGTGCCACTATCCATTCCTTCTTTAAAAAGCAGGACAGAGATAAAAACCTTGCTGCCGGTAAAGAGCTGCTAGAACGCGAACTTCAGCGTGCCCACTTACCTGCCAAAGTACCCAATGAGGCATTTGAGAAGTTTAACTTACAAACCCTCGATGACTTGTACACTGCGGTAGGTGCCGGTGATGTGCGCGTTATGCAGGTGATTAATTTTATTCATCATTTGCAGGAGCCCCCAGCCCCAGAACCCGAAATTAGCCCTAAGGTTAAAACGCGCAAAACTGCTGCCGGATCAGGCAAAAAAGATGCAGTGGTAGTGCAGGGCGTGGGTCACTTAATGAGCCAGCTGGCGAACTGCTGTAAGCCGGTACCAGGCGAAGCAATTTTAGGCTATATCACACAAGGCCGTGGTGTAAGCGTTCATAAAGAAAGCTGCGACCAGCTGCAACACTTGTTGTCACAACACCCTGAGCGTCAAATAGAAGTGAATTGGTCACAAGAGCTTAAAGTGGGCTTTGAGACAGGCATAGATATATTCTGTCACGATAGAACTGGCCTGTTGCGAGATATTACTACGGTATTGGCGAATGAAAACGTGCCGCTTTTAGGCGTGAACAGCCTAAGTGATAAAAATAGACAGACGGCGCTTATCACCATTTCGATAGAGGTGCACGATCTCGACACCGTATCAAAAGTGTTAACCCGATTGCGACAGCTTAAAGGCGTGACTGATGCAAAACGCAAACAAAGCTAAGCTTAGTGAAACGCAGCGGCTGCTTGACATTATGGCGCAGCTGCGCGACCCGCAATCTGGGTGCCCGTGGGATGTAAAACAAACCATGGAAAGCCTAACTCGCTACACCATAGAAGAAGCCTACGAAGTGGCTGATGCTATTGCCACTGGTGATATGCATGACATTAAAGATGAGTTGGGTGATTTGCTGTTTCAAGTGGTGTTCTACGCACAGATAGCCAGTGAATCTAGTGCATTTACTTTTGACGATGTGGCGCAAAGCATTAGTGATAAGCTCGTGCGTCGCCACCCTCATGTGTTTGCGAACGCGCTTGCATCTGAAGGTGCAGGCGATACAAATGAAAACGTCACGGTCGAACGTACCCAATTGAACGACAGTGCTTTAAACGCGCAGTGGGATGCTATCAAAGCCCAAGAAAAGCAGCTTAAAAAGCAGCGTTTAAAGCAAGGCAACGAAGCAATAGAAAACAGTATTCTAGATAATGTGCCTAAAGGTATGCCAGCACTTATGTACGCGCAAAAGCTGCAGAAAGCCTGTGCAAAGGTAGGATTTGATTGGCCTGATGCCGCACCTGTCATAGAGAAAGTGCGTGAGGAAGTGGAAGAGATTCAGCAAGAGCTGGATTTCAAACAGCGAGCACAAGGGGCACTGAATACTGGTATTGCACCTCTAAACAGTGGCGTGCCCGACAACCAAAAAGCCATTGAAGAAGAAATTGGTGATGCACTTTTTGCCATGGTTAACTTGGCAAGACATTGCAAGGTAGATGCTGATACCGCACTTAGAAACGCCAGTAACAAGTTTGCTAACCGTTTTAAAGGCGTAGAGCGCTTAGCGGCTGAACAGGGCGACAAGCTCGACGTATTGACGCTTGATGAAATGGAAGCGCTGTGGCAGCAGGTCAAGCAGTCGTCTAACACTAAGTAGTTGTACGGCGCAGCATACTAAAAGCGCCGCTTAGACTAATAACGTGAATGCCGCGTTAGTGCAGAGGTATGTGAGTCTTCAGTTAGAACGAATTACAAATACCGCTGCAGCCAAAAGACAAAATAGACTAGTGCCAGAAGTAAGATGGGCAGCGTTCGCTTTTGTGTTTTGGTTAGAGCAGAGGATTTCGTACGCTTCCAAGTCATCATCACCCCCGTTGCAGAAAGCGTTGTTAAACCAACACCAAATACAAACCAAATTAACTTAGTCAAAAGCCCACCGAAGTATCCAAAGTGCAGTGGGTCTGCGTATTCATTGAGGTAGTTAGTCCAGGCCATACTTTTGGGCTCTTGTACGCCAACAATACGCTGATTGGTTATATCAATATCTACTTTATGCGCGCGCTCACGTAGTAAAGGGTTATTGCCTATACCTGTGAATCGCAGTGCTGCTGTGTCTGAGGTAGGAAATAGTACACCGGTGATCTGCCAGTCCTCAATGGCTTGCGATGCCTTCTGAAACGCACTGGAAAACTGCGTGGTTGATACTGGGTTAACTTGCTCATAATTTGAAATGACGGTGGCCTTTGGTGGGCGAGGTTCAAATCGATTGCCTGCAACTGCGGCACCGAATTCAAATAAATACCACCAACTGGTTATAACAATGATAATGAAAAACCAGAGGCTCCACAGCCCAAGCAGTTTATGAAGGTCGCTCAGTAGTATTCTTGGGCCTTGGTTTAGGCGGAGACGGGTGATGGCGGTTTTCCAGTTTCGGGTTGTTTTTAGGCCCGTATACAGCGAGATAGCAAGAATGAATGCGAAAAAGGTAACCGTTGGTAAGCCAAGATAATTAGGCATAAACAGATAGCGGTGAAAGTCTCGAAAGAACCGCTGAATCGTTAAAATAGGAATATCACCTGTCACTTCATAGGTGTACTGATCCACGTGGATAAAGCGGTCATGACCATCGGGGAATTCTGCTCTGACACGGTAAGTGAAATTATCATGTCCCATGGTCGAGATGGATTTCATCTTTGCTTGTTCTGCATAGTTAAGCGTAGCCTCATAGATACTGTTCCACTTAACAATTTCATCATCGACGCTGTCTAGGCTGCTAGGAGGCGTATTAAACGTGCGCATTTCCTCAAACACAAGCCAATCAATTTCATTGGATACCGTAGCAATAGTGCCCGTTGCAACAATAATAAAAAGCACAAGTGAGAGCTGAAAACCTACCCACGCGTGCAAGTTGTATAACTTCTTTAGGTACTTTCTTTGCGCGGTTTTATCGTTTGTCATGAAATACTTGTGTAAGGTAAAAGACAATCCCTGCATGGTGCAGGGAACATAGTAAAAAGCATGGCGTATAATTGAAAGAAAGAAGGGCTAAGCGCAAGAATTTAACTTAAAAGCGCTACTTATAAACAGAACTCTAAGCAGAATTCATGCGCATAGCCAATCCCGAATTTTAAAAAACGCAGTGTTTACCACTTGTAGGTGAATTCTACAAAACCGTTCCTTGGGTTTCCGGGGAAGTGACCTGTGCGCTCAATAAAGCCTGATTCGGCATACTCTTTATCAAATAGGTTATCTATTCTAAATAGTACGCTGTAGTTGTCTACTTCCCAAGTTATCGACGCATCTGCAATGAAATATGACTTCACGTTCTGACCAGACAGGCTCAGTTGGTCGTCAACATAGTTTCCACCAAAGGCAAAGGCAAGATCCCACTCAGGTATTTGGTAACGCGTCCAGAAACCAAATTGATTCTGAGGCGCATTAGCGAAGCGGTCGCCGACACTATTGCTAATACCGCCACCGCCATTATCTGCAGTGATTCTTGCGTCGTTGTAGCCGTAAGCTACGCTCAAGATCCAATTTGGCGTTATGTCAGTGATAACCTCAACTTCGAATCCGTCACTGGTCACCTCACCCACGGGCGCGACATTATCAATGCCATCGCCTTCAGGGTCTTCGCCAGTAGACTGAAGGAGGTTTTGCCTAGTGATTTGATACACGGCCAATCGCAGTAAGGTGGTTTCATCGAACAGCTCTGCATTCACACCACCTTCAATAATATCTCCGGTCGTTGGTTCAAACGGTCCACCCGCCTGAACTTGCTGATTACTTACCGACTGTGGTTCGTATGAATCTGCCCATTGACCATAAAGTGAAATATTAGCGCTAATTTTATAAATACCACCAACCCTGAAGCTTACGTTTGAATCGTCGAAAATGGCACTAGACGTTTCATCTTCAAACTGGTCGTAGCGCAAACCAGCAACAAAGGTAAACTGCTCCCAAGCGAGTTCATTCAGTACGTAGGCACCGTTTCGCGTTTGCTCGGTTGTGCTCAATGGTCTGAATTGTACATTGTAGTTTTCAGACTGCGTTATACCGTAGTTAGGGTTAGTAAGCGTTAGTGGAATGATATCTGATTCAAGTGAAGTCCCGCTTAGATAACGAAGAACGAAATCCTGCTGAAAAGCCGCAGCACCTAAAAGCGCGTCCTCTTTTCCTTTATAAAGGTCAATGCCGAACGCCGTTCTATGGTCTGCACCCAACCACTCACCTGAATATACAAAGTTGGCGCCAAAGCTAAGTTGCTCTTGTTCGCGTAACTGATCTCTAAATTCACGGCCGACAAGGTCTATGTTCCCATCTCCATCGCTATCAATAAGAGCACGTGGCTCATGGTAGTTCTGCTCTTGTTCATTATCTATGTAGCGCAAACGTGTATTGTAGCTTACTGCATCGTTAAGCTGTCCTTCTAGAGAGAGCTGAACAGAGTCAGAGCGCAAATTTAGGAAGTCACTGGCTTCATTATGATTCCAGTCTGGATTTGTGAGAAAGTTACCGCTGTCGTCGACGGGCACTCCGCGCAGTCGATTAGCGCCCAAATCCTGTGAGTAATGAGTGTACTGAAGCGTTAGTAGGTGGCCTTGAAGGTCGTATGTATAGCCAGAATCGAAGATAAATACTTCACTGTCGCTGTTGTCTCGATAAGTATCTTGCTGCTCATAAAAAACACCTGCACGGGCGTTTTGGTCGTCATTAATTGCCCCATTTATTTCTGCTGAGCCTCCAAAGCGAGCATGCGAACCAGCAATTATTCTAGCGTTGGCGTCGAATTCTGACGTAGGTTTTTTTGTGACGTAGTTGAACAAGCCACCTGGCGCCCCCGGCCCATAGAGCATTCCGGCAGGGCCCTTTAAAAAGTCTACGCGCTCGATATTAAATAGTTGAGGTACGTTAAAACCTACATAAGGGTCTCCGCGTAAGCCATCGAAGAAGATTTCCTCTTGTCTGAAACCCCTGGCGGTTACACCGGCATAGCTAAATTGGCTAACACCAGCAATGTTACGATAAATATCTTTTGCATTGCGCGCACCCTGATCGCGTATCAAGCTTTCGTTGATTGTAGTGATTTGTTGGGTCGAATTAAGTGGGTCAACACTTAACTTACCTGTAGATGAGTTACCATTGCGATATAGATTGATCGCTCTACTAGTCACTACCACACGCTCTACTTGGTCGGATTTCGCGGGTGATATTTCACGTGTATCCGAAGAGGTTTCAATGTCTTGTGATAAAGCAGGGGAGGTCAACGAAGCAGCTATTAACGCGGCTAAATATTTCATTGCAAAAAAATCCAAGTGTTGTGTGATAAAAGGAGCGTGATGAAAAGCCAATACTTTAGTATAAATGATAACAGTTTTTATTATCGTTTATCTATAGTTGTATGCCATTTGTCGTGTTGTAATCAATATCAGTAAGCGAGAGTTATGGTGTGCAGCAACGTAGATGGATAGGTGTCAATTCGCATCAAAGTAAATTAGACCAATGTAGATGGAAACTTCATTATTTTGGCGTATGGTTATAGAGTAGGTTTGATTTACGACAAAGCAATGTAGATCCACTTTATCTAATATCTGAGTATAAATTTGGCATATTGGAAGGGTGTGTCGCTGGTGTTAAGTCATGACACTTACCAAGGAATTGGACTGGATTGGGCGTTACTATTTCATGAAAAAAGTACTGTATTTATCACTTGGGTTGTTTTTTACCCTTCTAGGTATTATTGGCGCATTCTTGCCGGTAATGCCAACAACTGTTTTTTTGATAGGTGCGCTTTTTTGTTTTACTCAATCTTCACCGCGCCTTGAAAACTGGTTACTTCAACACCCTAAATATGGCCCCAGTCTTGTTGCGTGGCGAAAACATGGTGCAATTTCGAAAAAAGTGAAATGCATAGCGTGCTGCAGTATGTTGGTGAGCTTTATTCTGGTTTGCCTGTTCGCATCAATGCCTATTCCAGCGTACATAGGCATAGGTCTATTCATGGGAATAGGCGCGTACTTTGTTGTTACGCGCCCCAACGTCCCTGCTGTTTAGCGCCTTTAACGGTTCCTACCTAGTCGCTCGTGACTGCTTACCCATTCATCCGCTACAACAGCAGAACCCAGAGACAGATCGCCACATAGCACCGTCGCGGCAACAATTTCTGCAAACTTGTTAACGCTACCTCTTTCTGTGCACCCAAGTACGCTTAAACATTCATTTTGTGTAGCCAGACCCGTTCCACCTCCATAGGTAGCAACGATGAGCGATGGAATAGTAACAGAGAAGTAATAGTCACCATTTGGCATAATTTCAGCGTAGGTAAACCCCGCCGACGACTCAGCCACATTAGCGACATCTTGCCCGCAAGCGATGAACATGGCGGTAATGCCGTTAGCGAAATGCGCACCATTGTTAACGCTGCCTGCCATCAATGCGCCCATATTTGAATATTGGCGCTGTTTAAACAAAGCCTCTGGCGGGCAATGCATAATCTCCGTCATAAGTTGTTTTGGCAAGGTGATTTCTGCTACAACGCGCTTTCCGCGGGTATGCAGCGAGTTTAAGTGCGAGTGCTTTTTATCGGTATCAAGGTTTGCAGCCAGCACAAAGTGTTCAATAGGGCCCGAGTAGTTTGCCTGTATCCACTCGCAGCCTGCTTTGGTAGCTTTGCTTACCATGTTTTGCCCAGCTGCATCACCGCAGGTGAAGTTGAACCTAAGCCAACGAAGCTTGGAGGCAGCATATTGTTCAATATCCCTCAGCTTGCCCACGCTGGTGGTACTATCACAGGCTTGTTTAATGGCTTCAAAGTTTTGCTCAACCCATTTGCCAAATTCGAGGGCTTCTCTTGCGTTAGAAAACGCGAACATAGGCGCTCGCTGCATAGCATCGTCAATAACGGTGGTCGTTATACCGCCTGCTTCTCTTGTTAGACGCATGCCTCTGCTGTAGCTGGCTGTTAGTGTACCCTCTGTTGTGGCCATTGGAACGTAGAACTCGCCTTTGGCGTGCTCTCCGTTCACTAGCATCGGGCCTGCAAAGCCGATAGGAACCTGTGCAACGCCTGCGAAGTTTTCTATATTTCCCGACAAGGTTTCGGGCGGAATAGAATAGTGTCCTAAGTGGTTTAGCTGAGTGCCGGTCTCGCGCGCAATAAATTCGCGGCGTGTTCGGCTCATGTCATCGGTATAGTCGTTGTCTGAGGAACGTGGGATTTTAGGCATTGGGCCACTCCTTTTTTCTTTCATAATAGGAGTGCTGATACCGAATGAGAACTGTTTACAATTTATACATGGGGATAAACGTAGCCTATAAGAAGGACTTCAGAATTAAAAAGGGTATACGCCAGTAAGAGAATGCCAGTGAATATAAAGGAGTATGCTTTGAATGCATGATTTCACAAGGCAAAATTGTGTGAGCTTAATGGCAGACTATGATGTAATGCGCGTCCTACATACAATGGATTTTATGGACGGTCATGCCAGCGACATTTTTCAGACCCTCGCTTTACCTCTTAGCGTTAACTGCATTTTATTCACCCTCTTCTGTGTTACACGCCCATGAAGACAAACACAGCGAACATGACGCTCACGAGGAAGAAAACGTCGAAAAGATAGTAGTTCAGGCTACCCGTTCAGGCCGCATAGCAGACGACCAACCTGTTCGCGTTGAATTGATTAATAGAGAAGAAATTCAAGAGAAAGCCGCGATGCGACCGGGTAACATTTCAATGCTTGTTGCTGAGACTGGCGGTGTCAGAATGCAAACTACATCACCTGCCCTTGGCAGTGCAAATATTCGTTTGCAAGGTCTATATGGCCGTTATACTCAGCTCCTTTCTGATGGGTTACCTCTTTACGGTAACCAATCTGCATCAATAGGCTTACTTCAAATTCCCCCTACAGACTTAGGGCGCGTTGAAATAATCAAAGGTTCCGCATCGTCATTGTATGGTGGCTCAGCACTTGGTGGTGTTATCAACCTTGTCTCTCGTCGCCCAAAAGATGAGTTTGAAGGAGAAGCGTTGGTAAATTTCACCACCCGTGACGGCCAGGATTTTACAACCTACATGGCTACACCTTTTAGTGACAGCCTAAGCGGCTCTGTGACAGCTGGCGCGCACCATCAAAGTGAAGAAGATATTGATAATGACGGTTGGGCCGATTTAGCGGGTTATGAGCGTTATACGGTAAGACCTCGCGTCTTTTGGGAGGGCGATGATGGCGAGCGTCTATACTTCACAACCGGATATATGACGGAAAACCGACAAGGCGGAACTGTAGGAGATGCGACTGTAGGCATTGGAGAAACGGCAGCTCCTTTTATCCGCGGACTTGAGTCTGAGCGCATCGATAGTGGCCTTGTATTTGAAAAACCGCTTGGCGATACGCTTACCCTTAATTCACGCTTTTCAGCGATGTCACAGGAGCATGAGCATCAATTTGGCAATGAGTTGTCAGGTGTAGAAAATGATCAGCATGAAAGCTACCTCGCTGAAACCAGCTTAGCGGGCTACACCGAAAAGAGTGATTGGCTGGTGGGCGTAGCCTACCAATCTAATATTTATGACTCTGAGACGTTTGCGTCTTTTGACTACAGCTATGAAGTCCCAGGGGTTTTTACTCAAGTGGACTATCAAATAAGTGATGAATTTACAGCGTCAGGGAGTGCACGGTTAGATGACCACAGTGAATACGGTACTCAATTTAGCCCTAGAGTTTCATTCTTATATCGCCCAGGTGATGTCACCATAAGAGGATCGTACGGCGAAGGCTATTTCGCCCCTACGCCCTTTGTTGAGGAAATCGAGGCTGCTGGGTTATCACGCTTACTTCCTGTAGAAGGGCTTAAAGAAGAGCAGGCGCAAACCGCATCATTAGACGTAACCTATCGCTTTGATGATATAGAGACAAGCTTTACCCTATTTGGCTCAAATGTAGATAACGTAACGCGATTAGAAGCTGTGGATAGTAGCGATGGCACTCCGTCTACGAATGTACGTTTGGTGAACGCGCAAGGTGAATCAAAAATTCGAGGTTCGGAAGTTTTACTTCGTTATTATTGGGAAGACCTGAAGCTAACAGCGAGCTATCTTTACTTAGACGCCACAGAAGAAGTTCCCGATGCTTCAGGGAGACGAAAGCTTGCGCTAACGCCGCAGCATTCTGCTGGTTTTGTCGCAATGTGGGAGCAGCACGGCAAGTTTATGGTAGGGTTTGAGGCTTATTACACTGGCGTACAGCGAGTAGACGATAATCCATACATCACGCATACCAAGCCTTATTGGCATTTAGGTTTACTTGGGCAAATAACGACAGGGCGTTACAGCTGGTTCTTAAACTTAGAAAACTTACTTGATGTTCAGCAAACCGATGAGCATCCTTTATTATTACAGTCACAGACACCAAGTGGACGTTGGACAACCGATATCTGGTCACGCAATGATGGCTTTATTGCCAATGCGGGTGTACGCATTAAATTTGGCGGCTAGGTAAAGCTGAGAAGAAAGTGAAAAAGCACTTCCCCGAAACGCGCTGGCAAGCAAAGACAACAAGGCAAAAGTGATAAGCTATCGTTGGTAAGGGGAGTGTGTAAAGTAAAGGTGGAACGTTAAAGATAACTGAACCACCTTTACTAATCAGGCCGGCTAAGCTTTAGTATTTAGCTTTTCTTGAAGCGCAGCGATCTCTTCTCTGCGTTTTTTGTCTGCTAGTGGGCGATTGGCTTTTTCAGGCGCGTTTTGAGCGCGGGTTAAAAAAGCTTGGGCTTCTTTGTATTCACCTTCGTCGAAAAGGTACTCTGCATAAAAGAAGTTCTGGTCCATGCCATGTGGATTAACTTCAAGGGCACGCTTAAACAATTTTTCAGCTTTCTTGTCACTTCCGAAGCTGACAGGCCAGCCTGGTACTTTGTGATAAAGGGCAGCTAAAACAGTTAACGCCGTGCCGTCTAGCACCGTTTCTTCTTTATCAATGGCGCGTTCCAAATTTTCCTTCGCACTTTCAGCAAAGTCTAAGGCGCCTAAACCTCCTTTGGCACTGGCTGTGCTGGATTGAGAAATAGCCAGCCAAGTAAGCGATTCTGCACTATTTCCCGATTGTTCTACGAGCGCTTTAGCTTGCTCAATAAGCTCTGAAAATGCGCTTAGTTGCGCGTCGCCATCTAGTTGATAATTCACTGTTGCCCACTGTTGTTGAAGCTCAAGTAATTCACTAGAAGAGGCTGATACAGGAGATACAAGCGACGCTGATGTTATGCCTGCAATGAAAAGAGAAGAAAGTCGTTTTTTTAATGTCATGAAAATTCCAAACAAATGAGTTTGATTAAATAAAAAACGCAGCAACACTTTAGTAGGTGTCGCTACGAATAGAAAAGCCTGTGACTAATACTGGGTTTGCTTCAGCGTATTGATAGCAAGATCGGTGTGTTTATCCCATCGTGCATAGGGTAGGGTGTAATCTATTGATGGATTCGTCAGCATGTGAACTTTGCGCATTTTGCCGTCAGCAATGCGTTGTGCTTTGCGGTGTGCATCAAACCGGTTGAAAATAGTCTCAAGTTCACCAGATTCGAGTACCCTAATCAGGCCAACGCGAAGTCTATTAGCCAAAGCAATGTTGTCGGGCTTTACGAAGAAGTATTCGTAATTGGGGTAAAAGAGAAGGTGATGCTTCTCTAAAGTGATAGCTTTCTCAGAATGTCGGGTAAGATCACGGTGTACTTCAATGATATTTCTCGGGAAAGCGTCAACTAGTCCCTTATCTACCATAGAGTACATAGAATGGAACCAAAGGCTCCAATCTTCACCGCTTACGTTATAGCCATTTGCTTTAAGTACATTTAAATCTGGCCAATCTGCGCCTTGAACCATGGTTGATTGCTTTAATGCTTCGCCGGTTTGTTGGGCAAAACTGGCCTGCTCAGAAGGGTTAATCACCAATACGCGATAACCTGAATAACCTTTCAGCAGTGGTAACTTAATGGGCAGAAGACGCTGCTCTCGGTTACTGTTGGTGACACTCCACATTACATCCGCATCGCCCTTTAGCAAAGTAACAAGCTGACGACTCTGACTCATAGGATGGGGGTGAGGGAGTAAAGCAACATCACCGTATTCAGGTGTTGCTGCGAAAACTGCATTGAGTACAGCTACGTGATAACTTCCATAATCATCATCGGCAAACGCACGTGTATATACTAACTCCTCAGCATTTACACTGGCCATAAGTAGCGTGTGTAGCATCATCATTGAAGCTACGAAGCGAGACATTTTCATTTTGTTTTTATAACGGTTCCAAATACAACGTTTTGACGTTACCTCAAATCGGTTTCTATGTCATCGGCAGATGATGGAATTTTATCCATATTTTTTGTTCTTAGGGGTTCGCATTTCCTTCAATTCCTGTATAATTCGCGCCCTGCCCAGTTACGCCCACCTTTGGGAAGGTGGAAGAATCAGCCGGCTCGAAGGGGTCATTGTGTTGATTTTAAGGTGATTTCTGGTGTTCAGAAATCAGTAACGACGATATTATTCGGGTGAATTTGAAAATGAAAACTTTTGTTGCTAAGCCAGAAACGGTACAACGTGACTGGTATGTGGTAGACGCCACAGACAAAACTCTAGGCCGTTTGGCTTCTGAAATCGCACTACGCCTTCGTGGTAAGCACAAGCCAGAGTACACACCTCACGTGGACACTGGTGATTACATCGTAGTAATCAATGCTGAGAAAGTTGCGGTAACAGGCCGTAAAGCGCAAGACAAAATGTACTATGCGCACTCTGGTTACCCAGGTGGTCTTAAAGAGACAAACTTTGAAAAACTAATTGCTCACAAGCCAGAAATGGTTATTGAAAAAGCAGTTAAAGGCATGTTGCCAAAAGGCCCTCTAGGTCGCGCAATGTTCCGTAAAATGAAAGTTTACGCAGGTGCAGAGCACAAGCACACCGCACAGCAACCACAAGTTTTGGACATTTAAGGAGCTATTAACATGGCAGATACTCAATACTACGGCACAGGCCGCCGCAAAAGTTCTACTGCTCGTGTGTTCCTACGTCCAGGCACAGGTAGCATTAAAGTAAACCAACGCGCTCTTGACGAGTACTTTGGTCGTGAAACAGAGTGCATGGTTGTTCGTCAGCCACTTGAACTTGTTGAAATGACTGAAAAGTTTGACGTATACATCACTGTTAAAGGTGGTGGTTCTAACGGTCAAGCGGGTGCAATCCGTCACGGTCTTACTCGTGCTCTTATGGAGTATGATGAAGCACTACGTCCAGCACTTCGTAAAGCTGGCTTCGTTACTCGTGACGCACGTCGCGTTGAACGTAAGAAAGTTGGTCTACACAAAGCGCGTAAGCGTCCACAATTCTCAAAGCGTTAATTTTTACGTTTTTTGTATTTGCAAAAACCCGGCTTATGCCGGGTTTTTTATTGCTTTTTTTCTATTACAAGTTGCCTGCGTCCCACATTCAGTAAAGCCTTCAAGCCTCTACAATTCATAACAAAGGTTTAATTTGCTGGTGTTATCTAACCAAATATTCTTCAAAACCTTGATTTTAGGCCTTTCCCTCACTAAACCTAAACACACCTTTTGAATTAAATTATCGCTTAAATATCAGTAAAACCTTGTGTTTATAAGGGCTTTTCTTTTATCATTTGCGGTCGAAAATTTTGAAAACTTTCGTGACCTCGTAAACCAGTAAATTTTTACTGTTACGTCGCTGTCATGACAAGCCATATGATGCATGACGCAAGCGTGATAAAACCAGTATAAGCTTGGGTTACACATCATAATTATCCAAACCTGGAGAAATGTGGATGAGCAATGTATCTGTAGATGCAACAGAGTCTGCACACAATGAAAACCAGCCAGAAAACAACACTCGTCGTCGGTTCTTGACCGTTGCCACGTCGGTAGTTGGTGGTGTAGGTGTCGTTGGTGCTGCTGTGCCTTTTATTGCGTCCTGGAATCCAAGCGCCAAAGCGAAAGCCGCTGGTGCTGACGTTGAAGTAGATATCAGCGGGATTGAGCCTGGACAGTTAGTACGTGTGATGTGGCGAAGCAAGCCTGTGTGGATTGTACGTCGTACGCCTGAAATTCTTGAAGAACTAGGCGCGCACGAAGATAAGCTGAAAGATCCTAACTCTGAAGCTGAGCAGCAGCCTGCCTTTGCTCAAAACCGTTTCCGTTCAATGAAGGAAGAGTACCTTATCCTTGTTGGTATCTGTACTCACCTGGGTTGTTCTCCACAGCATCTTAAAGACGGTGCATTTGAAGAAGTGGTTGAAGGCGTTCCAGATGGATTCTTCTGCCCGTGCCACGGTTCGAAATTCGACATGGCTGGACGTGTATTCCAAAACGTTCCTGCACCGTTGAACCTGGTTGTACCGCCATATCAATTCGTTGATGACAATAACATCATCATCGGTTCAGAAGCGGAGGCCGTGTAATATGAATGCTTTCCTAGGTTGGATTGAAGAACGCATCCCAATGATGCGCGTTGCGAATATGCACGCTCTTCAATATCCTGCTCCAAAGAACATGAACTTCTGGTATGTGTTCGGTTTTCTAGCAACTATTGTTTTGGTAAACCAGATTGTTACTGGTATTTGGTTGACCATGAACTTCGTTCCATCTTCAGAAGGCGCATTTGCTTCTGTTGAATACATCATGCGTGAGATCGACTACGGTTGGATCATTCGTTACATGCACAGTACTGGCGCATCAGCGTTCTTTATTGTGGTATATCTACACATGTTCCGTGGCATGATTTACGGCTCTTATCAGAAGCCTCGTGAGCTTCTATGGGTGTTTGGTATGTTTATTTACCTAGCGCTTATGGCAGAAGCTTTCATGGGTTACGTACTACCTTGGGGACAAATGTCTTACTGGGGTGCACAGGTAATCGTATCGCTATTTGGTGCTATTCCTGTTGTTGGTCCTGATCTTGTTATCTGGCTACAGGGTGACTACGTAATCTCTGGCGCAACACTAAACCGCTTCTTCGCATTACACGTTATTGCGTTGCCATTGGTTATTGTTATTCTTGTGTTCCTTCACATCATCGCACTTCACGAAGTGGGTTCTAACAACCCTGATGGTATTGCTATCAAGCATAAGAAAGGTTCACTGCCTGAGTCTGAAAAGACGAAATATGAAATCCATGAATACTACACAAGCAAGTACGACATTGCCGATGACGTATTGCCTTTCTTCCCGCACATCGTACTTAAAGACCTTGTGGCGTTCTGTGTATTCCTAGCATTGTTCACTTACGTGCTGTTCTTTGCCCCTGAAATGGGCGGTAAATTCCTAGAGCACCCTAACTTTGAAATTGCTAACCCACTTAAAACACCTGAGCATATCTTCCCTGTTTGGTACTTCACACCGTTCTACGCGGTACTAAAAGCGGTTCCTGATAAGCTATTCGGTGTATTAGCGATGTTCGGTGCAATTGCTGCGCTATTTGCTCTGCCTTGGTTAGACCGTGGTCGTGTTAAGTCATGGCGCTATCGTTGTGGCCTACACAAAGTAAACCTTATCGTGTTTGCAATTGTGTTTATCTTCCTAGGTTACCTAGGTGGTACACCGCAAGAAAACTGGAAAATCATTGCGTCGCAAGTTGCAACGGTAATGTACTTCGGTTTCTTCGTAGCACTGTTCTTGTACAGCAAAAACGAAAACACTAAACCTGTGCCAGAGAGGATTTCTAAATGAAAAAAATGATGTGCTTTTTAGCCTTCTTCCTACCTGGCGTAGCGCTTGCGGCAGGCGGGAACGTACACCTAGATAAAGCGCCTATCGATTTAACCGATAAGGCGTCTTTACAACGCGGTGCACAATTGTTCATGAACTACTGCTTAGGCTGTCACTCAATGAAGTATCAGCGCTATCAGCGTTCATTCCAAGACTTGGGTATTCCTGACGAACTAGGTCAAGAATACCTGCAGTTCACGGGTGAAAAAGTGTCTGACTACATCACTCGTGCAATGCCAGAAGAAGCCGCTGCTGGCTGGTTCGGTGCTGCTCCACCAGACCTAACGCTAGTGGCTCGTGTTCGTGGCGAAGACTGGATTTACACTTACCTGCGCTCTTTCTATGTTGACGAAAGCCGCCCATTTGGTGTGAACAACACAGTATTCCCAGAAGTAGGTATGCCACACGTACTTCAACCACTTCAAGGTACGCCAACACGTACTTATGAAGAGCAAATGGTTGATGGAGAGATGGTTAAGCGTTATGTAGGCATTAAGTCAGATGGTACTGGCGCAATGTCTCCTGACGAGTACGACCAAGCTGTTGCCGATATCGTGAACTTCCTAGAGTACACAGGTGAGCCTTCTAAACTTGAATCTCACAAAATCGGTAAGTGGGTACTTATCTTTATCGCAGTATTGTTTGTATTTGTTTACTTACTGAAGAAAGAATACTGGCGAGAAGTGCACTAATCGCACAGATTTATGTATAATATGAAAAGGGGGCTTCTCGCCCCCTTTTTTGGTATTTACTCGTGCTATCTGAAAATCCTAATAAATAGGGTCTTCAGGTAGCACGAGTTAACGTAATAAGCTTACCGTTTGTAAGCGTAAACTTGTTTCTCGACGGAGGAAATTGAATGGCCGTAGCCGCGAATAAACGTTCTATTATGACGTTGTTCTCTGACACAATTGATATTTATAGCCACCAGGTGCGTATTGTGTTGGCAGAAAAAGGTGTGGGTGTTGAAATCAGCTACACAGATCCTAGCAACTTGTCTGAAGATCTGTTGGAGCTTAACCCTTACGGTACTGTTCCAACTCTAGTTGATCGCGAGCTTGTACTTTACAAGTCGCACATCATCATGGAATACCTTGATGAGCGTTTCCCTCATCCACCACTTATGCCGGTTTACCCAGTATCACGTGGTCAGAGCCGCCTTATGATGCACCGCATCGAGCAAGACTGGTACTCGCTTGCTGCCCGTATTTTCCGTGGCGAAGGTGATGTAGAAGCAGCACGTAACGAGCTGCGTGAAGCTTTGCTATCTCTTGCGCCTGTATTTGGTGAAATGCCTTACTTTATGAGCGAAGAGTTCAGCTTAGTTGATTGCTACCTTGCTCCGCTATTATGGCGTTTACCTGCACTAGGTATTGAACTAAACGGTGCTGGCAGCAAAGAAATTAACGCTTACATGAACCGTATTTTCTCTCGTAGTTCATTTAAAGCGTCTTTGACTGACCAAGAGCGTGAGATCCACAACCCGCTATGACATCTATGACGTCAAACCAGCCCTATTTGCTTAGGGCTTTTTATGAGTGGATTGTTGATAACGACTTAACGCCGTACATTGTGGTAGATGCAACCAACGAGTTGGTTGAAGTGCCGCAGGAATTCGTTAAAGACGGCCAGATCGTTTTAAACGTATCACCTAGTGCGTGTGTTAACTTTTCTCTTGATTTAGATGGCTTATCGTTTCAAGCGCGCTTCTCTGGGCAACCTAGAAGATTAAGTATGCCTTGTGAAGCGGTAATGGCTATTTACGCAAGAGAAAATGGTGCAGGTACAGTATTCGCCACTGAAGAAGATGTGGCTCGTGCGCAGCAAGAGCGTCCAGAAACATCTGAAGATGTTTCTCAACCTAGCGGCCCGACGTCGCTGGAAGATGCTGATGCAAGCGACGTGAAAGACGCACCTGTTCCACCTAAGAAGGGTAAACCTACCCTTAAAGTTATTAAGTAGCTTATTAAGTAACTTATTAAATAGCTTATCAAATAACGTATTAGCCTGGTTTTGTGAAGTTTATCTACTCAGCAAAGCCAGCGCTTATCTTTCTTATTCCCGTTAAGTTTTATCTCCGTTTCCCCTTCGCACAAAAGTAAAAACACCCCATTACCTGAGTAATAGGGCGCTTTCACGTTTACTGTGTTTGACCATTTAACGGGTTCGGGTAATCACCACGCGGCTCGTTGGGAAATCAAAGCGATGGGCCTCGGTTAGTACCGATGTAGATAGGCCCTCACGGCTTGGATCGTCAGCGTTTGCACTAGTGACTACACCTTGGTGAAGTCTTACTGCATCGGCAAGATCATCCCTCACCACATCATAGCCCGCAGCTTCTCCGCCGCCACCCGCTGCACTAGCGGCAGGGCCTGGCATAGTAGCAGCTGTTTCTGTGTTTGCTTCTGTACCCGCATCCCAAGTCACTGTCATGAACGTTTTTATATCACCAACCGCCATGTTGCTTACATTCGCAGCGTTTAAGCCGGTGAATGCGTCGTTGGTGTTGACCAGCATGGTCGTTACCGTAAGGCGAAGGTCGTCAGCATCGAGTTCTGGAATCACAAGAGTTAGTTCTGCGCCCATTGAGCGAGGACCCAATATGCCCCCAGAGTTTTGCGCATCCAAAAAGTCCGTGGAGTCCATGGCTTCAGTAATGACCATAGACGGGTCACCGCCTTCAGCCATTATTTCAATGCCCATGCTGGCTGGCTCGCCTTCATTAAATGAATGGAAGCCTGACTCATGCAATATGACTGCGGCAGGTGCAAAGGGCTGAGAGTAGGTTAAATTGGTAATTTGTACGGTATAAACCGCTGAATTACCGTTGATACCGTCTTGTCCGTCCGAACCGTCCGAACCGTCCTGGCCATCCGTACCATCTTGTCCGTCAGTACCTGCTTCCCCCTGCGGACCCGCTGGTCCTTGAGGGCCTGTATCACCATCGTCGCCGCAGGCAGCAAGAAGCGCTGAAAGCATCAATAATGTACTGAGTTTAATTATTGGATTATTCATCGTATTGGCTCCTTAAGATGCAGGAACAGTAATAACTACACGTGCTACTGGGTTCAACCAACGGTGTACGGTAGAGTCCAGATCACTGGCACCAGCGGCGCTATCAGTATCACCAAGCGCATTGCGGTGGATGTGTACTGGGCCATCTTCACCATCTTCAATTTCGCCATTAACGATTTGTGCACCCACACCCGTGCCACCTGTACCCAAATCAACAATACGAGTGGGAGCGCCGCCACCGGCAACACCCGGTACGCCATATCCACCCAGCGCGTTTCCGGTCCCAGCTTCAACAACATCTGTACGGGCACTATTTAATTCATCGTTAAGCTCAGTACCGGCGTCGTATGCATTAAGGTAATAAGTGTAGGTACCCGGCTCGGTTGGAATTTCAATACTGTCCATACCAACAAAAGCGTCGTTAGTAGGTATTAGCATGGAAAGTAGCGAAAGATATGGCTTGTCCATAGTATCGAAGGGATAGCTTAACGTAGCTTTCGGCGCGAGAAGTCCGCCAAAACGGTGCCACGTATTTGAACCATTGTCGGTATCAACAGGGCCGAGTAACGCTTCAAAGTTTGCGCCGCTTGAATCAGCATTTTGTTCGTCGTCAATAACACCAGCTTCAGCTAACCACGCTAAAGCTGACGACGCAGGTTGCCCAACTTCAAAGGCATCGACGGTGTCATCGTGAGCTATGACTAAGCGCGGCGTAAAACTCTGCGCCTGAGTAAGGTTGGTAATTTCAACGTCTAAAGTGACAGCTTGGCTTACTGATACTGCAGCTAGCGACAAAAGCGTTGCGCTAGCAAGTTTAGTGAATTTCATTTTATTGTCCTTATTTATGGCTTAAATCGCATAAAAATTTAGGGCAGTAAAATGTCCAATTCATCACAGAACTTTCACAAAACGCACACAGATTCGTCTCAATAAATAACAGTGCTGTTATAAATTCTGAATTTATATTTTTTATAAAAAAATTGTAATCACTGTGAAAGAAAACCACCAACGCACTGGTCTTGTTTTTTATTGGCGAATTAGGAGCGAGATATGATCCTTATCATCTACAGTGGAAATAAGTTTCAACAGAACATATCGCAATGCTTAAGTAAGCATAGCTTTCTTTACGACGCAGTCTCTAATTTTCAATCCGCAGAGTCGCTGCTTAAGACGCAGCATTATTCGCTCGTTATTGTTGAGTCGCATGGAAATATTATCTGTCTTAATCGTATAAAAGGCCTTGTTGATACGAACCCCGAAAGTTGGGTGATGGCAGTGGAAAGTGACGCGATGACAGACGATGTGGCCGACGAAGAGGTAGATGAAGCAAACTACTATGAAGTAGGCGTAGATGATTATCTATCAGGGCCATTTGATGCACGTATGTTTATTGCCCGTATTCGCTCCCATATGCGCAGAAGTATGCCTAGCCAAGAACATTTAAGACCATCTCAAGGTAGTGAAGAGCGCATCGAAATAGGACCCCTTAAAATCGACCAGCGATTTCATAGCGTAACCTTAAATGGCCAAGTGCTAACGTTAACGGCTAGGGAGTTTGCGCTACTGGATTATTTTTGTCGTCATCCAAACCAAGTTTTTTCTCGCAATCAATTGCTCAGTGAGGTGTGGGGCTATAACCACGAAGGCTACGAGCACACGGTGAATACCCATATAAATCGTTTACGCACTAAGCTTGATAAAATCAACAGTATTGAAAATGGTGGACAGCTAGTAGAAACCGTCTGGGGTGTGGGTTACAAGCTGAACGTCAATGGATATATAGCGAAAGCGCTTATTGCATGAGTATTTTTTAGCTCACCATGCCCTATCAGGCATGAGAGTTCAAAATTAACTTAAATTAGAAACAGCGTCGCAGTACCTAAGAAAGCAAAAATACCCACTACATCGGTTATCGTAGTTAAGATAACACTGCCAGCTAGGGCAGGGTCTATCTTAAGACGCTTCATGATCATAGGTAAGGTTGCACCCGCTAAAGCAGCCGCAATCATGTTTACCATCATGGCAAAGGCAATAATTACGCCCAGCATGTAATCTTGTTTCCATAACGCGATGACAGAGGCAATAAGCACCGCCCAAATGGCACCGTTTAAAAAGCCGATGGATATTTCTTTACTGATAAGCCATCGTGAGTTACTCGCGTTAACATGGCCTAGTGCCATACCGCGAATAACTAGCGTTAGCGTCTGATTACCCGCTACACCGCCCATACTGGGGACAATGGTATTTAATATAGCTAACACAGCCAGTTGGCTGAGCGTTGCTTCAAATAGATCACTCACCATCGCAGCCATTAGCGCCGTCACTAAGTTTACCGCCAGCCACACCGAGCGTCGTTTGGTACTTTGCATAACGGGTGCAAAGGTATCTTCGTCGTCATCAAGACCCGCCATACTCATCATCGAGTGCTCGGCGTCCTCACGAATAATATCAACCACGTCATCAATGGTAATTCGGCCCACTAAGCGATGGTTTTCATCTACAACAGGTGCTGAAAGCCAATTGTATCGCTCGAACAGGCTCGCCACTTCGTCGTCTGGCATATTCACAGGAATCGCTTCAGATTCCTCGTCCATAACGTCAGACACTTTATCGTCGGTATCTGCGGTGAGTAAACGGGTAACCGGAACAATACCAACAAGGTTGTCAGTTCGGTTTACCACGTAAAACGTATCCGTATTCTCAGGTAGCTCACCTTTTAAGCGGATATAGCGCAGAACCACGTCAATGGTCACATCTGGACGTAATGTGATGGTGTCGGTGTTCATGATGAAACCAGCGGTTTCCTCACCGTAAGACAGCGCTTGCTCTGCGCGCACGCGATCTTGTGCATCCATCGAATCTAGAATATCGGCCAATACTGGCTCGGGAAGGCTGCTTAGCGTCTCTGCTAAGTCATCGGTATCCATCTCTTCAAGTGCGTCAACCACATTAGCGGGAAGCATTTTTGTAATGATACCGTTTCGAACATCGTCAGACAGTTCTTCTAAAATGTCGCCGTGAAAGTCACCATCAATGAGCTCCCATAATTCGTCACGGGTTCTGCTAGGGCTAGATTCAAGAATGTGGGCGACGTCTGAAGGCGGTAATTCAAGCAGAAGCTTACGTACAGATACGAATTGACCGTTGGTCAACGCAGCGTTGAGTGCGCGTAACTGAGTTTGTACGTATTTAGAAACAAGCGCTTCTGCCATAAGGCGTTATTCCTACAAGCTAAAAGATGAACAATGCAGGCCATAGAGCCTAAGTGGGCGTAGAATATCGCAATTATGATGAGTCTGTCATGATAATTGCGTAGGTTTTGCGCAGGATTTTAAGATAACTGCGCTAAGTGTTGATTAATTGGTCAATGGATTGGGCAAGTAAGACTATTCGTCTTCGTTAAATCTGCCCTCAATAAGCTCTTCAATAGCTGCAAGTGCATCAACAGCATCACTGCCGTCCACAATCACGTCTACCTGTTCACCTTGATGGCTTTCAAGCATCATTAATCCCAATACACTGCTTGCGTCTGCTTCTTTATCGCCTTTTTTTAAGATGATTTTAGCGTCGAATTGATTAGCCAGTTTAACCAGTTGGGTCGCCGCTCTTGCATGCAACCCTAACTTATTGACGATAGTTAGCGTTTTTTGAATAGTCATTACTGATTCAGCTCTCTATGACGAATTTGAACATCAGGGTGTATTTCACTGAAGGTTTTCGACAGGGTCTGTGCGATATAAACCGAACGGTGTTGGCCACCAGTACAGCCAATCGCTACGGTTACGTAACTTCTGTTATTGCGCTCTAAATGAGGCAGCCATGTCGTTATTAAATTCTGAATTTGCCAAATGAACTTGGTCACTACAGGCTGCGACCCCAAAAATACTTCTACTGGTGCGTCTAATCCGGTCAGATGTTTAAGGTCGGGCTCCCAATGGGGGTTAGGTAAAAAGCGGGCATCAAAAACGTAATCCGCATCTTTAGGAATACCGTGCTTAAAGCCAAACGACTCAAACACAAGCACAAGGCGTGAGCTTTTCTTACCCAAGATACGCTCTCGAATTAACTCTGCCAGTTGGTGAATGGTAAGCTTATCTGTGTCTAAATATAAATCTGCGCGTTCAGCAATAGGAGCAAGTAGGGCTGACTCGGCTTTAATGGCTTCTGAAAGCGATTTATTAAGCTTGGCGAGAGGGTGAAGACGACGTGTTTCGCTAAAACGCTTAACCAGTACATCATCGCTCGCGTCAATGTAAACAATGGTCATCGACCACGAAGAAGGCAGGTAGTCTAGAATTTCTACCAAATCGTCAGGATTTTTAGGTAAGTTTCTCACATCGATACTTACCGCAACCTGATCGTACTCGTCAACAACTGTATGGGTTAAGGTGGGAAGTAAGTTTACAGGGATATTATCAACACAGTAATAACCTAAATCTTCCAATGCGCGAAGTGCGACAGACTTACCAGACCCCGAACGACCACTGATTATTATCAGCTTCACCTACTTTCTCCCTAATACTCTGGTTTTATCACATACGCGTTGTTGAATTAGGCGCCTACTAAACGGTTAATAGGCGCTTAATGTTTAACTTAATGCAGATAGAATATCGTCGCTTGTCGTTGCGCGACGTATTGCTTTAATCGTTTCTTTGTCGCTTAGTTTACCAGCCACGGTGGCCAGCGTTTGAAGGTGTCCTTCGGTCTGTTCCTCGGGAACGAGTAGCGCAAAAAAGATGTCTACGGGTTTCTCGTCAAGGGCGTCAAAGTCGATTGCTGGCGTGCTGGTTACAACAATGGCAATCACTTTCTCAAGGCCCGGCAGGCGTCCGTGGGGCAGGGCGATACCATTGCCAATGCCTGTACTACCCATACGCTCTCGAGCCATCAAACTGTTGAGTATCGTTGCCTGATCAATGTTCTCGTTTTGCTTGGCAGCGATATCAGCGATGATCTCAAGAATTCGCTTTTTACTATTACACTGAACCGCACACTCGGTGCGGTCCAGACTTACGATGGCTTGTATATCCATGCTTAATTAACTACTAATGTTTTTTCAGTTTTTCCTTATGCTTGATTACCTGCCGGTCGAGTTTATCAACCATGCTGTCAATCGCCGCATACATGTCGGTATTTTCTGAGGATGCGAATACTTCAGCGCCACTTAAATGAACGGTCGCTTCGGCTTTTTGATTTAATTTTTCAACGTTCAGGATGACATGCACATTAGAAATGTGATCAAAGTGACGTTCAAGTTTGCTGAACTTCGTATCGACATAATTACGCAAAGAGTCGGTGATTTCGACATGATGACCAGTAAGGTTGATTTGCATATTTCGTCTTCCTTATATTATTAAGCCCGATTAAATAAGGCTTTTGCGTTGGTTCGACGGCGGGATCGACAACGATTCCCGGTACTTTGCTATTGTTCGCCGGGCAACTTTAATGCCTTGTTCGGCCAACAATGAAGCAATCTTGCTATCACTTAGCGGCTTGCTAGGCTTTTCAGCGGCCACTAATTTCTTGATCAATGCACGAATCGCTGTAGATGAACATTCACCACCAGACTCTGTTGCAACGTGGCTTGAGAAGAAATACTTCAATTCGAAGATTCCACGTGGCGTATGCATGTACTTTTGCGTTGTCACTCGCGAAATAGTGGATTCGTGCATATCTACCATTTCTGCGACATCATTTAGCACCATTGGTTTCATCATTTCCGGGCCGTGCTCAAAAAAGCCCATTTGCTGCTGCACAATGCAGTTTGCAACCTTCATTAAGGTTTCGTTACGAGATTCAAGGCTCTTTATGAACCACTTAGCCTCTTGCATGTGTGAGCGGATGAATTGTGAATCGCTACTATTCTTGGCACGGCGACTCATTGCAGCGTATTGTTGATTTACGCTTAACTTAGGCAGACTGTCGGGGTTCAGCTCAACCACCCAACGGCCATTTTTCTTGGTTACTGAGACATCAGGAATAACGTACTCAGGCTCTTTAGTAACTAAAGCACTACCTGGGCGAGGATTCAAGGTTTGCAGTAAACGCATTGCCTCGCGTAGCTGATCTTCTTTCAATCGGCTTTTACGCATAAGCGTACGATAGTCTTTGCTGCTCAGTAAGTCAGAGTACTCTTCAATCAGTTGCTTTGCTTCAGCAAGCCACGGTGTGTCTTCTGAAAACTGGCGCAATTGCACCATCAAACATTCTTGTGGAGAGCGTGAGCCAGAACCAATAGGGTCGAACATCTGAATGCGCTTAAGCACACATTCTATTTCGTCCATTTCAATCGGCTCTTCCATATCATCATCGTTAACCGCTTCTAAAATATCATCAAGGGTAACGGTTAAATAACCTGACTCGTCAATAGAGTCGATGATTGCTGTAGCGATTGCGCGATCGGTATCCGAGAAGTGGGTAAGGCGCATTTGCCAAAGAAGGTGCTCTTGAATATCTTCAGTAGTCTCACCTTGGAAGATTTGCTCGTCGTCATTGGATGGACCCGGAGCTGGCGAAGATGAAGCAGAGTAGTATTCGTCCCATGTGCTGTCGATTGGCAGCTCATCGGGAAGATCGTTTTTCTCAAGTGCATCGCCGGCTTCTAGTGTGTCACTAGATGCAGAAGCAGTGGCCTCAGAGCCGCTGTCATCGTTGTCGATATTGTTCTTTTCTAGTTGCGGCTCGTCGTTACCTTCTTCAACTTCTAATAGCGGATTAGAATCGAGCGCTTCTTGGATCTCTTGTTGAAGATCAAGTGTAGAAAGCTGCAGCAGTTTAATGGCCTGCTGAAGCTGTGGTGTCATGGTAAGTTGTTGGCTAAATTTTAGCTGTAAAGATGGTTTCATCTACGTCTTATTTAAATGCTCTAAATTGAATATACCAGAGCGAAACTGAAAAATGGCAATTCGGTTACATTAACTATAGCCTGAATTGTTCGCCTAGGTATACATCCCTTACTTTTTGATTACTTAAAACCTGTTCCGCCGTTCCTTGCGCAATAAGCTCGCCATGACTCACAATGTACGCCTTTTCACAAACATCCAATGTCTCTCGTACGTTATGGTCTGTGATAAGGATTCCAATACCCCTATCGCGAAGATGTTGTATTATCTTCTTTATATCATTAACTGATATTGGATCAACACCAGCAAATGGTTCGTCTAACAAAATAAATTGCGGTTTTGCTGCCAGAGCGCGGGCAATCTCAACGCGACGGCGTTCGCCCCCTGACAAACTCATCCCCGTACTATTACGTATATGGTTAATATTAAATTCATCAAGTAGCGCATCAGCTTCTTCTTCTTGCTGTTGTGAATTTAAATCTTTACGGGTTTGCAAAATGGCCATGATATTTTCATGCACTGTGAGCTTTCTGAAAATAGAGGCTTCCTGCGGTAGGTAGCCAATTCCGCGGCGTGCGCGCTCGTGCATGGGCTGATGAGTTAGCTCATTGTCGTCGATTTCAATCTTGCCTTTATCCAGATTCACTAAACCAACAATCATGTAGAATGTGGTGGTCTTACCAGCGCCATTTGGGCCAAGAAGACCAACAATTTGACCCGTTGAGACAGACAGACTTACATCTCGAACAACCTGTCTTGACTTGTAAGCCTTAGCAAGATTTTTAGCGCTCAAAGTTGCCATTGCTATTCATTGCCCTCGTTGTCTTTTTTGTCTTTCTTAGACGAAGTTTTGCGAATGGTCTCAGGTGTGAATACTGTGGTCACTCGACCCTCACCATCCTTACCTGCGCCGCCAGTCGCTAGCAATTGCTCGGTAATCATATCGAACGTGATGTTGTCACCCTGTACTTTACTGGTGTCTTGTTTCAACTCTGCGTTTCCAGCAAGAGAAATCGTTCGGTTCACCACTTCATAGCGTATTTCATTAGCTTTTGCCGAAACTGGCGTGCCGTCTTCCAATTGCTGGGAATAGCTTGCAGGCTTTCCTCTAGCAATAAATATTTCACGACCACCACCGTCAGTGGCAATTACTTCCACTTCGTCAGCTTCAATAACCAAAGAGCCTTGAGTTATGAGTACGTCGTCTTTGTACAACGCGGTTTTATTTTTACCGTCGATAAACTGGGTGTTCGAGCCTATTTTTATGGGCTGCGAAAAATCATCTTCACTGGCGTGTACCGCACCGCTAGCGATGGCAAGCAATAAACTAGTTGCTAGGGGAATAAGTGGTTTGTACATGATCTAAAAGCTCGTATTCTTGTGTGCGTAAATTCGCGTTAAACCCATTACTTAAAATGACATATTGGGTGCCCAGTATTTCAACGGGTTGGTCAGATGTCATTTGCTTGGTTTCTAAATTAATTTGAATGTACTCGGTCGATATACTTCTGACAAAGTCATCGCCAGTTTGGTTCTCAATATTAACTTGGTTTTCCAGCTGGATTAGCTCGTTATTGTATAGTGTACCTTCATCAGCGGTTACCACCCATGGTGATGACGCGTTTTCTGTATAAAGGGTGTATTTAGGTTGCTGAAACAATACAAAGCCAAGCTGGTCGTAATGCTCCATCGACTCTGCAAATACTTTGTGATTTAACTCACCGTCTTGATTGTACAGCGTAGTGGTTAGATTTTTTGCTTTGTAGGCGGGCTTTAGCGCATCGTTTTCACGATTCCCCTGCGTTTCAGGCTGCTCTTCCATCCACGTAGGGATGTACATCAGCATCGCCAGAATAAATAGCGCCGATATACTTAATCCTAAGCGATTAAAGCCAAACAGGCTCATACACTAGCTCCAAAAATCTCATTTGCTACCCCTTTGGCCTGCAAAATGGTATCCGATATTTCTCGGACCGCGCCAAACCCTCCGGGAAGGGTCGTAATCCAGTTTGCTTGTTTTGCTACGTAAGGATGGGCATCGGCAACCGCAATTTTAACCGCAACGTGCTTGTACATACCCGTATCTGGCATGTCATCACCTACCGCAGCCACTTCGTCAGTGTTTAACTCAAGGTGCTTCATCAGGTCGCTAAGCGCGTCTGCTTTATTCTCTTCGCCTTGAATTATATGTGCAACATTCAGTGCCTTCATTCTATTTTCAACAATGGCAGAGCGACGTCCAGTAATAACCGCGACATTCACTCCATTGCTCACTAGCGCTTTTACACCATATCCATCACGGGTATGGAATGCTTTAAGTTCTTCACCGTCGTTACCTAAGTAAATTCGGCCATCTGAGAACACACCATCAACGTCGCATACCAGCAACTTTATCTTGGCTAGTTTTGCGAAAAGCGAGTCATTTATTTCCGTGTACAAGGTGGTTGTCATTTAAAGCACTCCTGCTTTTAGTAGCATATGCATGTTAAAAGCCCCAACAGGTTTGCGCTTATCGTCAGTAACCATTAACGCACTAATTTTATGGGTTTCCATCAAATTCAGGGCTTCTACAGCCAGCTGACCTGCGGTGGTAGTCTTGCCGCCTTTAGTCATTACTTCTTCTACTGTCGCACTGTGTACGTCTACGCGGGCATCGAGGATTCGTCGTAGGTCGCCATCCGTAAAGACGCCTGTCAGCGTACCGTCTGCCGCTATCACGCCTGTCATACCCAATCCCTTTTTAGATATTTCCAGCAGTGCGTCAGCGACAGAAGCACTGGCATGGACAAGGGGGATATCACTGCCGCTTAGCATGATATCGCTAACTTTAAGCAGAAGTTTTCTGCCTAAACTACCGCCTGGGTGCGAAAGCGCAAAGTCATCTGAGGTGAAACCTTTTTGGTCGAGCAGTGCTACCGCAAGCGCATCACCCATAACCAGTGTGGCGGTTGTGCTTGACGTAGGAGCAAGACCTAGCGAACACGCTTCTTTTTCAACGCTGATATCAAGTACGACATCTGCGTGTTGCCCCAATGAACTGGAAGCACTGTTGGTCATGGCGACCACCTGTATGCCTAAGCGCTTAACTACGGGCAATAAGTTAACTAGCTCGTTAGTCTCGCCAGAATTAGAGATGGCGAGTAAGACATCGCCTTTGCTTAGCATGCCCAAGTCGCCATGGTTGGCTTCACCAGGGTGCATGAAAAATGCAGGAGTACCTGTACTGGCAAGCGTAGCGGCAATTTTATTTCCGATATGCCCAGACTTTCCCATACCACTCACGACAACTTTACCCTTGCAGGCAAAGAGAATATTACAGGCAGCGATAAATTCATTGTTTAAGCGCTCTGCCAGATTAGCAATAGCCTGTGTTTCAATTTCAATAACGCGCTTCGCTGAGTCGATATAGTTCATCTGAGTTTGTGTATTCATGATTATCCGAATAGCCAGAATTGATAGCCGATAAAGCAAGCCAGAAGTATGAATCCATTTGTTCTTGATATTGTACGTTTGCCGATTAAATCGAAGCTGAACAAGAACAATAATAATGTTAAACCAAGCATTACGTACATATCTCGGTTGTAAACGTCAGGGTCCAGGATACCAGGCGCGATTAACCCAGGCATGCCAAGTACGGCAAGCAGGTTGAAGATATTTGAGCCGATGATATTACCCAGTGCTAAATCGTCTTCCCCTTTCAGTACACCAGCAACACTTGCTGCTAGTTCAGGTAGACTTGTACCAAACGCAATAATCGTTAGTCCGATAACCAAATCCGAAATGCCCATGTATCTGGCAATTTCTACTGCTGAGTTCACCAAAAAGTGAGCACTTAATGGCAGTATTACAAGGCCTACACCAATCCAAATGAGGGCTGACGTATTTGAAACGCCTTTGGGGATTTCATCTGCGGTTTCCGCAACCAGAGGATCTTCTTTATCTACCTGTAGCGACAACCACGCCATCATTGCCAGTACGAAAATGAACAGGCCTAGTAGGATAATACCTTCATAAGACTTAAGTTCACCGTCAAACATAAAGCCAATGGCAATCAATGAGATGATAAGGAGTGCTGGAAGCTCGCGCTTTAATGTTGTTGATGAAACAAGCAATGGTTTCACTAGCGCGGTTATACCTAAAACTAGCGCGATGTTCGTGATGTTAGAACCTAGCGCGTTACCCACGGCGGTGTTCATATTGCCATTTGCGGAGGCTATGGCGGAAACCACAATTTCAGGTGCCGAAGATCCCATAGCGACAATCGTTAGTCCGATCATCATTGGAGAAATGCCGATGTTTTTTGCTAATGCTGAGGCGCCATATACAAACCGGTCAGCGCTCCAACTCAGTACAATCAGCCCAACAAGAAAAATGACAATGTTTAAAAGCACAACAACCTGTAATAGAAAGTATTTCGCTAGATTGTCGCAAAAAGAGTGCCATTTGCCTATGCTCGCAGCGTTTTATTTTCGCCAAATACTGTCAATTGACGTAAATTTCCGCTGAATACGCAAATTAGGTCGCACTTACACACACAAGACTTCATATTCAGTTTCAGTTAAGAAACAACAAAATAGGATGGTATTAGGATTGATTTGGGAGGCTTGTAGGATACTAGATGGGCACTTGGGCGTGAGATACCGAATACCAGTCCGCATAGATAATTGCCCACTCAGAAGGCGCTGGCAAGTTTCCTAGCGAAGCGTGGGAATGCAGGAATGGCTGTTCCCTTTCAAATTCCCAGAATGAAGCTAGGAAGCTTGCCAGACCTTCCCGAAGGGCGAGTTTAAAATGTCCGTACTCTTTGTTGTGTCACCTTGATGTAGAACCACTATACCTGCGGTAACACGCCGCGATTACGAACATTTTAACTCTCGCTGCGTGGGTAATAATCTATACGGACTGGTATATATTCGTCTTAATCGAACATAACTTGTAACTTTTTGACTTTGGCGAGGGGCTTGAAAAAGCGTACAATGCCCTTAAATTACACCGCCCAGACAAGGTGTTCTAAGCAATGTCTGGCGATATAAATTCAAAAAAGTACACTGGAGAGTAAACTTTTTTGATTTTATGCGCTCATAAAGTAAACTGTGCAGTAAACCTTAAGAGTGGATCAAGTGAAGGCACAGAAATTGAATACTCACTTACTCTTATAATTTTAAAATTTTCTAAGTGGATTGAACGCGTTATTTTATAAGGTCTCAATCCAACGTCAGGGGTCGACATTTAAGTAACTATGGATCATTTAGTTGAAGTAGATAACCTTACCTTTAAGCGCGCTGATCGCATCATTTATGATGGGATATCGCTAAAGGTACCCAAAGGCAAAATTACTGCGGTAATGGGGCCAAGTGGTATAGGTAAAACCACGCTGCTGCGCCTTATTGGCGGGCAGTTAACGCCAGATGAAGGTGACGTTAGATTCGACGGCGATTCGATTGTTTCTATGTCGAGAAAAACGCTATATGAGACACGTCGTAGAATGAGCATGCTTTTTCAAAGTGGTGCGCTTTTTACCGATATGAGTGTGTTCGATAACGTGGCGTTTCCACTTCGCGAACATACAAAACTTTCTGAAGACGTTATTGCGACAATTGTCGCTTTAAAGCTACAGGCAGTAGGATTGCGCGGTGCAGCTCAGTTAATGCCTAGTGAATTATCTGGTGGTATGGCGCGCAGGGCTGCTTTGGCTAGGGCGATTGCACTAGATCCAGATTTAATCATGTACGACGAACCCTTTGCAGGACAAGATCCTATATCAATGGGTGTGCTGGTTAAGCTTATTCGTGAATTAAACGACGCACTTAATCTAACCAGTATTGTGGTGACTCACGATGTCACTGAAGTACTGACCATTGCCGATTATATTTATATCTTAGCTGACAAGCGGGTTATCGGTGAAGGAACGGCGCAGCAAATCAAAGAAAGTGACTCTGAATTAGTCCAACAGTTCTTGAAAGGAAAAGCAGATGGTCCGGTACCATTTCATTATCCTGCACCTGATTTGAAAGCAAGCTTCTTGGGGGCAGATAAATGAAGTTCTTCCAATCAATAGGCGCTAAAACGATAGGGAAGGTCACTGCGGTTGGTCGAGCAGCTCTTATGTTATTCGGTGCGTTAATCGCTGTTCCTCGGCTTAAAAATGTACCGCTGGTGATTAAGCAATTGTATGTAGTGGGCGTTCAGTCGCTACTCATTATTATGGTGTCGGGGTTATTCATCGGCATGGTAATGGCGCTACAAGGCTACACCATTTTGGTTGATTATGGCGCAGAAGGTAGCTTAGGCCCCATGGTCGCACTTTCATTGTTAAGAGAGCTTGGTCCGGTAGTTACCGCATTGCTTTTTGCTGGGCGAGCTGGCTCAGCCTTAACAGCTGAAATAGGCTTAATGAAAGCCACTGAGCAGCTGAGTAGTTTAGAGATGATGGCGGTAGACCCGCTACGACGTATTGTCGCACCGCGTTTTTGGGCGGGAATGTTAGCGATGCCTATGCTTGCCATTATTTTCAGTGCCATTGGTATTTTAGGCGGCCACTTAGTGGGTGTTGATTGGTTAGGCGTTGATGCAGGCAGCTACTGGTCAATTATGCAATCGACAGTAGATTGGAACCAGGATGTCATAAACGGCGTAATAAAAAGCCTCGTGTTTGCCTTGGTTGTGACGTGGATTGCCATATTTAAAGGTTACGATTCTATTCCAACATCGGAAGGGATCAGCAAAGCGACTACCGAAACGGTGGTCTATTCATCATTAGCAGTATTAGGGCTGGACTTCGTGCTAACCGCCCTTATGTTTGGTATCGAGTAGGGGATTGGAATGAGTAAGTATAAAACGGAAGTAATGGTTGGTGTGTTTGTCATGCTTACAATCGGTGCGTTGTTGTTATTGGCACTGAAAGTAGCAAACCAAACGGTAGCCACCGAAGGCGATACCTACACGTTATACGCAAAATTCGACAATATTGGCGGCTTAAAGCCGAGATCGGCAGTAAAGGTTGGTGGGGTAACGGTTGGCCGTGTGTCATCGATTACGCTAGACCAAGAAGATTTTACGCCAGTGGTTGAGCTGTCAATTTTAAATGAATACAACGGCTTTCCAGAAACCAGCTCTGTGTCTATTTTGACCTCGGGTTTGCTAGGCGAACAGTATGTTGGCTTCCAACCTGGCTTCTCTTTCGACGGTGTCGCTAATTTACAGAATGGCGATTACCTTCAGGATACTAAGTCAGCTTTGGTTCTTGAAGATCTCATTGGTCAGTTCTTATTTAATCGCGGAAGCGACGAAGACTAATCGCAGTATTACGGCCAGACGTATATTACCAGGTCGTTAAATTATTCCAGCGGGGTGATGAAACTTATTGGATTGCCATCAGGTCTGCTAAATAGAGTTTTAAGTTAGGAGAGTAATTTTGAAAAAGTTTATGGTAGCACTTGGCATCTTCATGATGTCTGTAGCGGGCATAGCGAATGCACAAGAAGTTAATGAACAAAACCCGTATGAATTGGTTCAAGACGTAGCAAACCGCACGTTTGAGCGCATCAAAGCGAACCAAGCAGCGATCAAAGCTGATCCTGAAATGCTACGCACTATTATGGAAGAAGAATTAGTACCTCATATCGACTACAAATTCGCTGCTTTTATGGTACTAGGAAAACACTTTAAGTCAGTACCTCAAGAGAAGATGGGCGAGTACATCAGCGTATTTCGTCAATATTTGGTAACAACCTACGCTGTGGCAATGGGCTACTACGACAACCAAGAAGTCATCTTTGAGCCTGAATCATCTTTTGATGATAAAAAATCAGTAACAGTGCGTGCAGTGGTTCAAGATCCAAACCGCCCTGAAATCAAAATTGCTTTTAAAGTTCGTAAAGATAGTAAAACGAACGAGTGGAAAGCCTACGATATGGTTGCTGAAGGCATCAGCATGCTAAACAGCAAGCGTAGCGAATTTGAATCAATCCTTCGTCAAGACGGTATCGATGCAGTTATCGCACTAATGCGCGACAAAATTGGTAAGCCAGTTGAGCTTAAGCAAGGCGAGCCAATCGAAATCGAAGGAGAGGCTGAGTGAGCCTATTCGAGGTAAACGACAAAGGCAATGTAGTGGTTCACGGTCATCTTGACCGTGAAACGCTGTCGAAGAATTTCTGGGATAGTTTGGACGGAAATGAGCGTAGTACCTTGATTAACAATAAAAGATGTCTTGTTGATTTAAGTGATGTTGAGCGCGCAGACAGTGCAGGTTTGGCTTGGCTTATTAATGCCGTTAGGGATGCAAAGCAAAATGGTGTTAGCATGAGCCTATATAAAATGCCTGAGAAGCTACGTAAGCTTGCTAAAATAAGCGACGCAGATAGCTTTTTACCCGTAGAATAAACACCCGTTAGCGAATTAAGAAGTAAGTTATGGAATTGTCTGAAATTGAAAAAATCTTGAAAGATGCGTTAGACCTTCACGAAGTCCATGTAAAGGGCGAAGGTTCGCATTTTAATATTATTGCGGTAAGCGATGCTTTTAATGGAATGAGCCGTGTGAAGCGCCAGCAAGCGGTATATGCGCCCTTGGCTGATAAAATTGCAGACGGCAGCATGCATGCAATTACCATCAAGACGTTTTCAGTAAAAGACTGGGAGCGTGAGCGCCAGTTTAATATTCCTCAATAATAGGCGTAGCACGTGGATAAACTCGTAATTAAAAAGGGCCCTGCGCTCAACGGTACCGTGCGCATCTCTGGCGCTAAAAACGCGGCCTTGCCATTGTTGATGACAAGCTTGCTGACCGACTCTCCTTGTCGTTACACCAACGTTCCTCGTCTTCGTGACATCAATACAACGACGGCACTTTTGCGTGAATTAGGGGTTGAAGTCGCACTACCCGCACCTAACGATATCGTTATCGATGCGAGTACGCTACAAAGCGTTACAGCGTCCTATGAGTTAGTACGTACTATGCGTGCGTCTATCTTGGTACTTGGCCCACTGTTAGCTAAGCAAGGTAAAGCGAATGTCTCTTTGCCCGGTGGCTGTGCTATAGGTGCGCGCCCGGTAAATCTTCATTTAACTGGCCTTGAAAAGATGGGCGCGAAGATTGAAGTAGACGAAGGCTATATTCGAGCCGAAGTCGATGGGCGTCTGAAAGGTGCGCGTATTTTCATGGATATGGTAAGCGTGGGTGCCACTGAAAACCTACTGATGGCAGCGGCGCTGGCTGACGGAACAACCATTCTTGAAAACGCGGCACGCGAGCCCGAAATCGTTGATTTAGCAAACTGTCTTATTCAGATGGGCGCGAAAATTAGCGGTGCAGGAAGCGATAAAATAACCATTGAGGGCGTGGAAACCTTAAACGGTTGTGATTATGCAGTACTGCCTGACCGTATAGAAACCGGTACTTTCTTGGTAGCGGCTGCTGTGACAGGTGGGAAAATACGCTGTACTCATGCGGCGCCAGATACATTAGATGCAGTGCTAGATAAGCTAGAGCAAGCCGGAGCTAAAATCACCACTGGTGATGACTGGATAGAGCTAGACATGGAAGGGCGCAAACCACAGGCTGTGCGAGTAAAAACCGCACCACACCCAGCATTCCCTACGGATATGCAGGCGCAGTTTGTTACCTTAAACTGTGTTGCCGAAGGCACGGGCGTAATTACAGAAACCATTTTTGAAAACCGCTTCATGCACGTGCCAGAGTTACAACGTATGGGCGCAGAAATCGCGTTAGAAGCGAACTCAGCAGTGTCTAAAGGCAGCTCAAGCCTTAAAGGAGCTCCGGTAATGGCTACTGACCTGCGCGCGTCGGCAAGCTTGGTGATAGCTGGGCTCATCGCAGAAGGTGAGACTCACGTGAATCGCATTTATCACTTAGACCGTGGTTATGAAGCCATTGAAGAGAAGCTGGGTGGCTTGGGTGCCATCATTGAAAGAGTGAAAGAATAACTCAAGGTTTCGCACTTCTACGAAAAAGCGCCAGATAGCATATCTATCTGGCGCTTTTTTTGTGTCTATTATCTATGCGGGCTGGTATTAAATCTTCACGTTTAAAACTCGGGAAGCCGAACTAATCTGCCAGCTCCAACAATACTTATTGACCAGCGCGAAGCTCTGCGACCGTTGCCGTAAGAGTAATCGAACGCCCGTCGCGGCTGAGCTCAATTTCAAGTTCTGTACCGGGCTCGGTTTCGGCAATCATATCCAACGTTTTTGATGCGCTTTCTAAACGTACGCCGTCTATGGCTACTATGATGTCGCCAGGGCGGATACCCGCGATGTCGGCAGGGCTGCCTTTAGCTACTGCTGAAACGTCTATGCCTGGTCGGTTGCGGTTTTCACCGCCAACAAAACCAAGCTGCCCGCGAACAACACGTCCATTGCTGATAATTTCATCCATGACTCGCTTAGCTAATTCGTAAGGCACGGCAAAGTTAATGCCGTCTACATTGCGAGCGCGATTATTTGAATCTAGCACTTGGAAGTTGGCGTTAGTGATACCCAGCAAAATACCATTGCTATCTACCAGTGCGCCACCAGAGTTACCTTGGTTCAAAACTGCGTCGGTTTGAATGAAATCAACATAATTAGATAGACCATTTCGTCCGGCTCTGCTTACTATGCCTTGAGTAATGGTTTGTCCCAGATCGAAAGGATTACCAATCGCCATCACCACATCACCCACATGGGTGTCAGGTTCTGACACCTGAGGAATAATGTGCAGGTTATCAGCGGTGACTTTTAACACGGCAAGGTCGGTCAGTGGGTCGGTGCCCACAATTTGCGCTTCCAAAATACGTCCATCTTGAACCGCTACGTAAATGCTATCGGCATCTGCAACTACGTGGTGACAGGTAAGCAAATAGCCATTTTCTGTCATGATAACGCCAGAACCCAAATTGGTGCGCCCACGAGATTGATTTCTGAATAGGCCTGAACCGTTCTCAATACTGACGCTGTAGATATTGACTACTGCAGGCGCAGAGCGGCTCAGGGCAGTAAAATAGCTTTCGCGACTAGCGCTTACTGATGGAGAGTTAAAGAATCCTTGAGCAAGGCCTTTGCCTTGACGTAGATCGGGTAGGAAAACTAACAGTAGTGCAGCAACAGCTACGCCAAGAAATACAGATTTTAGTAAGAAGTTAAAAATTGAGCGGCCAGTCACAAATCACACTTTTTGTTATCTGTCGCACTTAATTAATACGTGCCGTTAACTTAGCACTACTTCACAATCTTAAAGCGCAACATTCTTAAATTATCATCTTACGGCAAAGGATATCACTTTATTTAATAAACTACCGTAATGAAACGCAAATTTTGTGCAACTCAATTTGCACTAGCATGTACTTCAAAACCTTTCATGCTGTTCATACAGCCTTATTTACGTGGACATAGGTGTAGCTTGAGAATGCGGCTTATCAGAGGAGCCCGTAAAGAAGCCCCGTTAGGAAGCTAGGAGCACACTGTTTTCAAAGGTTATCATTTGAAAACAAAAACGGCGCTAATAAAGCGCCGTTTTTATGCTAATCCTCAGCTTGGACACTAACGCGTCTGAGCGGAGGATGTAATTGAAGAGCTACATTGCTACTGTCTGATTACCAAGTAAAGCGTAGAGTTTCCACGTTTTACATTTAGTGCGATAACGCCTTTGGCTTCGTCTAGTGCATTTCTGAACTCTGCAACCGTAGACGTACGTACGCGGTTAACGCCGATTATCACATCATCAGATTGAAGGCCTATTCGCGCCGCAGGCGCACCACGCTCGATATCAGAAACCACTACGCCAGCATTACCAGCATCGTCAGTGCCGTTAGACAGGGTTGCACCTTCTAGGGCTGGGTGAATTTGAGCAGCCGTCACTGTCGTGTCTGTAGCGTCATCTAATACAACGTCTACGTTCATTTTCTTACCTTTGCGCATTACCGTGAGCTCAACTTCAGCGCCCGCGCCCATACTCGCAATTTTTGCGCGCAGTTCTTGGAAGCTATGAAGTTTACGACCATTAATGGCAGTAATAATATCACCGGCTTGCAGACCACCTTTTTCAGCGGCAGAGTCTGGCTGCACTTCGCTCACGAACGCACCAATGTTCACTTCCGCATTCATGGCTTCGGCAAGGCCCGCGTCAATATCGCTACCTAAAATGCCTAGAAGGCCACGGCGAACTTCACCAAATTCTGCAATTTGATCAATTAGGCTTTTCATCATATTGGCAGGAATAGCAAAACCAATACCGACGTTGCCGCCGTTAGGACCAAAAATAGCGGTGTTGATACCAACCAGTTCACCGTGAAGGTTAACTAACGCACCGCCTGAGTTACCTCGGTTAATTGCTGCGTCGGTCTGAATAAAGTCTTCATAACCGCCAATGTTCAAGCCAGAGCGGCCCAGAGCGCTCACAATACCAGAGGTAACTGTTTGAGAAAGACCAAACGGATTACCTATTGCTACTACAAAGTCACCTACGCGCAGCGCGTCAGAATCGGCAAGCGGTAACGCTTTTAAATCATCAGGTTCTATTTTAAGTAACGCGATATCGCTTTGCTCGTCGGAGCCTAGCTTTTTCGCCTTAAACTCGCGACCGTCAGTTAACTTTACGGTGATTTCATCTGCATTATCAACAACGTGGTTGTTGGTAACGACATAACCTTTATCGGCATCAATGATGACACCAGAACCAAGACCTCGGAAAGGACGTTCTTGAACCTGCTCTTGCGGGGCGCCGAAGAAGTAGCGAAACATCTCGGGTACACGCTGCGTAGAGGTTTGTGTTCCTTCTACCGCAATGCTCACTACCGCTGGGGTAGCTTCTTCTAGCATAGGGGCTAAAGAGGGAACTTCATCTTTCTTATCAGAAAAGAACGGTAACGCCGCCTGTGTGCTAGCAGTAAAGCCCAATGAACTTACAACAACGGCAGACGCCAATAGACAATGGCGGAAAGACATTTTCATGTTCGCTTACACTCCTTCATGTTATATGCGACATAGCATGGTTTCACTAAAAGAGTCCGAGGTCGTGATAAAGTTCCCGATGTTACTGTTTTTCTGCGGTATTCTTATCAGATCCGCCGACGAACAGCCCAGAACCCGAGTTAGCGAAGTCTCTTGGCTGTGTGTCAGATACACGCTGAACTCTCGATTTGTCAGACCCTTTTAGGTTGTTACGTAAATACGTAGTTGCTTGTTCCCCATAAAAAGGAACTTTGCTGTCATCATCGCTGCCTTGCTCAAGCAGCAATTCATACTCTTCAATTTGTTGCTTTAAGGTTTCGCACTGGCTTTCAATGCTCTCTAAGCTTTGACGAGTTTGATGAATGTGGTGTTGCGCCTGCTGTGCGAGGATCTCTTTAACTTGCTTCTCAGTCTGTGCAGTATTGCCTGCGCCCTGCTTTTGTTGAAAAAAGCGACCTGCGAAAAAGCCAATAATTAACCCAACTACTAACAAAGCAAGAGATACTAACAATTCCATTATATTCTCCGAATCAATCTACATCTTGCAGCCGACCTTTACTTCTACGATCTAAAAGCTGCTTTCGACCATACGCTGAATATAGCAAGGTCGAACCCGAAAAGCGCATACATCGTGACATTTATTCGGTGTATGTCGAATTTCAATGTGAGATTCTACCGTGATTTCCATTAAAATTAAGGTCATAATTGAGAAATTCAAGCAGGTCGGTGCAGCAAGCGCCGCTATTGACTTTTGTACGGAGTGGTTTCGGCGATGACGCCATGGGAAAAATATCAGCTAGATCTTCAGTCGTCTGACTTTCATTACGACGCGGCGCAAGAAAATGCAGTAAAAGAACTTCAACGTTTGTTTGATGAACTTACCCAACCTGAAAAGAAAACGACGTGGCGGGTAAAGTTAAAAGCAGCGTTTGGGAAAGGCCATGCGAAGCCTGGTATCCAGGGCATTTACTTTTACGGTGGTGTAGGGCGAGGCAAAACCTATTTAGTAGATACATTCTACGACTGTTTGCCTTTCGAAAAGAAAATGCGCGTGCATTTTCACCGCTTTATGTACCGTGTACACGATGAACTAAAGCAGCTTAAAAACGCACAAGACCCGCTAAAGCTGGTAGCGGCTAAGTTAGCAAAAGAAGCGCGGGTAATATGCTTTGACGAGTTTTTCGTGTCTGATATAACCGATGCCATGATCTTAGGCACGTTAATGGAAGAGCTGTTTGGTCACGGTATTGTGCTGGTGGCGACGTCAAACATAGTCCCTGACGATTTGTATAAAAACGGATTGCAGCGTGCGCGGTTCTTACCTGCTATCGATCTACTCAATCAGAATACCCGCGTGGTAAACGTTGATAGCGGTATTGATTATCGTCTTAGAACGTTAGAGCAAGCCGAAATTTATCACTACCCACTTGATGGCGAAGCCACCGAAAACTTGCATAGCTACTTTTCTCAATTAGCTCCGGAAGAAGGCTCTAAAGGCGAAGATATTGAGGTGAACAACCGAAAAATACCGACGCTTAGAAACGCTGACGGGGTATTGATGATTGATTTTAAAGCCTTGTGTGGCGGGCCCAGAAGCCAGAGCGACTACATTGAGTTAAGCCGTTGTTATCACTCAGTGCTTTTAGCCAATGTTAGGGAAATGGGCCAGCATAATGACGATGTGGCGCGTCGTTTTATTGCGATGGTGGACGAATTTTACGAGCGAAATGTAAAGCTGATCATATCTGCAGAAGTCGCGCTGGAAAGCTTGTACACCGAGGGGCTACTTAATTTTGAGTTCAGGCGCTGTCTTAGCCGCTTAAAGGAAATGCAGTCACACGACTACCTAGCAACCGAGCATTTGCCGTAAGCATAAATATGGGGTCAGAGTACATTTTGACCTCATTAAAAATGTGAAAGCTACTAACCTACACCCTTTCTAGGGGCGTTCACATTGGTATTACACGAAAATTAAGGTAGAATTTCGCCCAAATTTTTTGTGTCGCTTAGCCTACCGTTATTTTGGGCAGTGTTTCGCTTGGCAATTTCTAGTACCGTCGCGTTCGACCATTTATTGAAACGTCGAGTTCGGCAATGCTACCAAGTAAGGCAGAGCGATGCGCCTGATGAACGGTCAGGCAACAGGTAGCCCGATAAAACCCAACGCAGCATTTCAAATTGCGAGAAAGAGAATTTTAAGATGGGAAGAGCATTCGAAGTTCGTAAAAACGCCATGGCAAAAACTGCCGGCCAAAAAACTAAAGTTTATTCTAAATACGGTAAAGAAATTTACGTATGTGCGAAAAATGGTGGTGCCGATCCAGACACCAACCTTTCACTTCGCCGCCTAATGGAAAAGGCGAAGAAAGACCAAGTACCAAGCCACGTTATTGAAAAAGCGATTGATAAAGCCGCTGGTGGCGCTGGCGAAGATTTCCAGCCTATGCGTTATGAAGGTTTTGGCCCAGGTAACTGCATGGTCATTGTTGACTGCTTGTCTGACAATGCAAACCGCACCATCACTGAAGTACGTAACTGCTTTACTAAAACCAACGCGAAACTTGGTGCACAGGGTGCGGTATCGCATATGTTCGATCACCAAGCGGTATTCCAGTTTGAAGGTGACGACGAAGACGCTATCCTAGAAGTGCTAATGGAAGCCGACGTAGACGTAACTGATGTTGAAGTTGAAGACGGTAAAGTTACAGTTTACGCGCCACACACTGAATTCTATCAAGTAAAAACAGCGCTAACTGAAGCCTACCCAGACATTAGCTTTATTGCAGAAGAAATGAGCTGGATGCCTCAGACCGAAACTGAGATAAGCGAAGAAGACATGCCGATGTTTGAAAAATTCATGGACATGCTTAACGACTGTGATGACGTGCAAGACGTTTACCACAACGCGATTACGCCTAACTAAGTGTTCACAGTAATTAAGTTGTTTAAAATATAATAGAAGCCCGAAATTTTGGGCTTCTAAAAAACTTTGGAAATAAATAAGCTTTTTAGCTGACGTTAGTTTCATAACAACTAATTACTCCTTGTTCATCAAGCAACAATAAAATCTCTTCTGCAAACCTTTCTAAAATGACATTCATTGTCCATTTCTTTCTACCAAATTCAGTTCCTTTGAACTGGATTGCGATTTTTAAAGTTTTATTCCTAAATGAGTTGGGCACGATAGGCTTTAATACTTCGTCAGCGTGTATAATTTTGTCAATTACTTGTTTTAACGTCACTGGTCTTTCTACAAGCTCGTTGTCATAGTATAGACTTTATGACTTACCAAGCTCGTAGATTGGAAATTTGATGACCTTTTGATATATGTTTACGCTCAATGCAATCGCAAGGCTAAGAAGGTTACTCTATGTAAGGCTTTCGACAGCACCAGAACAACTATTAGAAAAACGTAACCCTTTCCCATCTTCAGAACAGTTACTAGTCGTATAAACTAACCCATGACAGATTAGGCATAGCCTCCTTATTTCGTCAAAGTCTTGCCTATGTTTACCTAGTACAAGTTGCATACGTATCTACGTTTGAAGTTGTTAAGGAGAAAGGTCAGTGTTAATAATTAGCCGACAGTTTTTAATAGAGAGAAATTATGAATTTTTTAGCCATTAGAGTTGGTTGGATGAAAGAGTATAAGGGAGTTACGCAAAGTGACTATATTATTGGCGGTGGTAAAAACCCAGAAGAGACTGGCCGCGGTGTGGAGGTGTGTAACTTTCTGACTCATACTGACGGATACGTTTACGGTAATGTTGGAGTTAAGAGAGATAATTTACCCGGTCACAAAGTTGAATTGTCCATAAATAGGTTAGGTGCTAATGATGAGGATGATTTTATTACTGATATTCCAATATTCTTTTTTGGCGGTAAACAATTTAAAGGAATAAATGAAAACCGTTTAATTGGATACTACAAAAAAGCAATAGTGTATCGAAAATCGCAGCGGCTACCAGTAGATATGGTAACGCACGAAAAAAATCAACTAAAGTACTATCGATTTAAAGCGAAAGCTGAAGATGTCGTATTATTAAAACAAGTTGATCGGACTACTAAGTTTTCGCCCACGACCCAATCGCAATGGTGTTTTACTCCAAAGAAATATATTAACGTCGTTAAAAATTTCTCTTTTTCAAAAGGTTCCATAGAAAAAAACTCTCCCAGAAAGTCTGGTAGAAAAAATACACCTTATTTACAGCGTATTGAAGTTGAGCGGAAAGCTGTAGCATTAACGATAACGCATTATGAGGAGTTCGGTTATGAGTATATCAAATCCGTAGAAAGCGAAAACTGCGGTTATGATCTAGAGATAGGTAAGGGTAAAGGTAAACTATGTGTAGAAGTAAAAGGTAGAGGCCAACAATCTCCAGACATAACATTGACTCCGAACGAATATAAGTATTTTAAGGAAAGAAAGAAAAACTATCGACTCGTAATTGTTACAGGATGTATGACCGATGAACCAAAAATTTTTATTTGTAAATTTAAGGATAAGAAGTTAATTGTCATAAACAATCAAGAAATGTCAGTAGTTGGAAAGACTGTGGAATCTTTCAGGTTACAAATTAATTAATCATGGGGTGAGACTTTTCTAGATACTTTCAATAATTACAAGCTTAGTTTTTATATAATACAATATTTATAGAAAAACTCAGTAAAGTGATAGTCATGGCAACATTTTTACTTAGTACTACATAATTATAAAGTAGTTAAGTGTCTAGAGAGTTCTAGTCGATTCACTGGGCTAATAAATACACGCTTCCCTACAAGTATACCGTTTCGTATTTGATTGGCGCTAGCAGCTTGAGAATACGGTTTTCTTGCTGATAGGTTAGCCCCACATCGCGCATCGCGCCTTGGACATACTCCACCAATATGTAAAATTCACGCTCCTTAATATTGAGACCCGTGTGAGACTCCAACATTGTTTTTCCATCATATTCGCAAGGCCCGCCAATAAGCTCGCATGTTTGCAATACAAGTTGATCTCTTAAATGTTTTTTGGGAACACCTTTGAAGTAATGACCAATTACGGGGTCAGTGTAAATTCGTGTAATCGCTACACCGTATATGGTATTGAGCGTTTTATGGCCGCCAATTTCTTCATAAAGGCTTTGTTCAGGAGCGCTGGCGCATGCGGTTATCAATACGCTTAACGCAGCAATTACCATTAACCGGAAGCAGTGTCTGATCATTTCGTTCCCCTATCAAAAAGTGCTGTTTACCGTTAGATAAAATCCTGAAGAACTTTCTTGCAAAGGTAAATTGCCCAAATCCACATAGGCAGCGGTAATCGAAATAGATTTATTTGGGAAGTAGGCAATAAAGGCATCAACAACGGTGTCTTCTTCAGCTAAGCCTCCTAATCGATTGGTTTGCGTTCTAAACTCTGTGCCAATTGCTGTGGTAGGGCTAATTAATACCGCTAAAGAGCCCTCCCATTCGAGCTTAGCGCTATCGTTGTTTTCAGAACCAAATCCAAGTAAGCCAAACACATTCGCCTTTGTATATCGCGCGGTAAGATTGGTGAGTAAATTATAACCTGATGAAGTGCCTAACCACAGTTTCGTGGCTGAAAGGTAAACGTCGGTACCACTGTCGTCTTTCGCACCTAGCAGCATTGGTACGCCTACGCCGGGCAAGGGGGTCGTACCGTCGGGTAGCGAAAGAGAGCTGTCGTAGTCTCTGTTTTTCTTGTATTGTGCGCCGATGGATACTTGGGGTATCCATGAGTTTTGAGTAAAGACGCCATCGCCAAGAACCTTAACTTTTGCACCGATTATATCTTGCTCAATGGTGGTGCTGTTGGCGTTTGTAATAGCACCTTCTGTGAGTAACGCGAAAACGTTGCTTGTTAACCCTGAAGCAATATCGAGGCGCTGTCGCTGCACGCTAAGCTCTATACGGTCAAACAAACTAACACTTGCCCCTGCTGTTGTAAGGGAATAATCGCTTAGGCTTAAGTACTGAATATTTGCCGAATAACTGACCTCTTCTTTACTCGCGTATCCGCCAATAAATGCCCAAGGCGTAATGCCGCCACCCGCAGTGCCTTCGAAACCTGTAATACCACCAGATGCAATTAAGCGAGATCCACTGTCTGCGAGTACGGGAGAAGATGCGAGAAAAAGAGGGAGGAGCAAATGCCTAATCATAAGGTAAGCCTAATGTTTTTAAATGGTTTTTTGTAATTCTATTAATCAGCATAGCGCCTATCCCATGAATTGTGAAATGCACGCTGCTGGCGATACTAGCTATTATCGAATTTTTATTATCAAAAAATATTTGAAACTGATTCGTTTTTTATAGGGCTTATCATTGAAAAGCCGAATCTATACCATACACGCCATATTCATTGAGTACTTTAATTTTCTGTTCGCAGCATTCATGCGTGAACAACAAATAGCAGACGTATTGAGGAGTTAGTTGTGTCTCATCCAATTATTGAAGATTTAAATAAGCGTTACACGGTTAAACAGTACGATGCGAATAAACGCATTTCAGCTGATGATCTGGCGACAATTCTTGAGGCGTTGAGATTATCAGCGTCTTCAATCAACTCTCAGCCATGGAAATTTGTGGTTGTTGAAAGTGATGAAGCCAAGCAGCGTTTACACGAAAGCTTTGCCAACAAGCATCAGTTCAATCAGCATCACGCTAAAGAAGCATCGCATACTATTCTGTTTGCTTATGATCCTAAATTTACGAAAGAGAAATTTGTAAAGCGTGTCGATGCAGAAGTATCGTCTGGTCATTTACCCGAAGATATGCGTGAAAACTTCATGGGCGCTTACGCATTTGCTGAAGCGAACACCGATGAGAACGGTAACAACGCGGCTTGGACCAAAGCGCAAGTTTATCTAGCGCTAGGCAATGTTCTTCACACGCTGGCGCGTTTAGGCATAGCGTCTACGCCGATGGAAGGTGTTGACGCCGAATTGCTTGGCGAACAGTTTAAAGATGAGCTAGACGGCCACGTTTGCGAAGTGGCACTTGCCATGGGCTACCCAGATACAGAGCAAGATTGGAACCATGGTTTACCGAAAGCGCGCCTTGCAAAAGAAGATGTGATCGCGGTTGTGTAATACCTGACAACACAAGCTTGCTATGAATATAACAAAGCCCGCTTAGCGCGGGCTTTGTTTTGTTTTCTTACTTTTATGTTCTGGCTTCCATTTCCTGTGTTCACTTATAACTTCTTTTGCTTTGCGCACCGACAGACGCGGAAAAAACGCGCACTAATGTAAGAAGTATTGCTCTGCGAGTTGTTGATGAATGTCGGCAAAATCAATTTGAAGCTCGTCGATATAGTTGTGAAGCGCTCGTCCTCGAAGTGTCGCAACTGGCTGCTTTTCTAAATCACTAATACTGTGGTCAATTCGCTCTATCATCGCTTCATTGTCGGGCAAGTTGAGGAACAAACTCTTTAGTTTGTTCAAGCAGAACAACACACTTCGCGGAAACTCCTTGCTATGTAGCATAAATAACAACACATCGCCCGGACGTATGCGAACGCCCATTTTCTGGCGATACATTTGGTAGCCGCTCAGGCTTCTAAGTACGCTCATCCATAAGATGTTTTCGAATGGCAGGTCACTCATGTCTTCGGTAAGGGTCGATGAGCGAACGTCAATTATCCTTGATGTCATATCAGCCCGCTCCAATGCCGCACCAAAGCGCCAGAAGAAATAGCCTTCATCGTGGCTCATGCTGGCATCCATGGTTCCAAACATTAGTAAACACTGATTGATTACCTGTTTTAAACTTGCAAAGCGCCCGCGTTTACTTAGAAAGCTTGTACTGTTCTCTTTTACCGATAAGTGAAGTGCGTTCAGCGTTTCCCACACTTCTCTTGGAATAACGTCTCTGATTGTGCGCGCATTATCTCTTGCGTATTGAAGGGAATTTAATATGGAAGACGGATTGCGTGTGTCTACCGTAAGAAACTTAACGACATTCTTCTCGCTGTATTCATTATAAATGGCCTCAAATGGCTCGCGATTTCCCGTTATGTCTAGCAATGGCTCCCAGCCTGGCGAAAACCCTTTGGGTAAGTCCATCAGCAGGAGGTTGTTAACATTGATCAAGCGAGCGAGATTTTCAGCCCTTTCAACGTAGCGCGCCGTCCAATAAAGCGTTTCAGCAACTCGTGATAACATGTCAGTCCCTCCTAATCCACAATCCAAGTATCTTTACTACCACCGCCTTGTGATGAATTGACCACGAGGGAACCTTTAACAAGGGCAACCCTAGTGAGGCCTCCCGTTGTGACATAGGTGTGAGTACCTGATGAAAGGATGAAAGGGCGAAGATCCACATGTCGCCCTTCAATTGTAGAACCGTCAATAGTGGGGACGGTAGACAAATTCAAGGTAGGCTGTGCTATCCAGTTTCTGGGGTCAGCCTTTATTTGAGCAAGGGTTTCTTGCTGCTGCTTTTTGGTTGATTTCGGTCCAATCAGCAAGCCGTAGCCTCCCGATTCATTGGCAGGCTTTATTACAAGTTTGTCGATATTGGCTTCAACATATTTGAAGTCTTCGGGCTCATAACAACGGTAGGTCTCTACGTTAGGCAGCTTAATCTCTTCATCCAAATAATAGCGAATCATGTCAGGCACATAGGTGTACACCACTTTATCGTCTGCCACGCCAGCCCCCGGCGCGTTGATCAGCGTTACCTTGCCTTTACTCCACGCTCGCATTAGCCCGGGAACGCCCAGCATCGAATCAGGGTTAAACGCTTCTGGGTCTAAAAACATATCGTCAATACGGCGGTAGATAACGTCCACTCTGCGTAGGCCCTTAATCGTCTTCATATATACGCAGTCGTCTTTTTCTACGGTTAGATCTCGACCTTCTACTAGCTCACACCCCATTTCCTGAGCAAGATAGCAGTGTTCAAAGTAGGCAGAGTTGTAGATACCGGGTGTAAGTACCACAACTTCAGGTTTATCCTGAGGACGCGGTGATAGACTCGACAACATGTCGAACAGCTGTGAGGGATAGTCGTTTACGGGAAGAATATCCATTTTCTCGAACATGTCTGGAAAGACACGCTTCAGCACTGAGCGGTTTTCTAACATGTAAGACACGCCAGAAGGTACGCGCAGGTTGTCTTCCAGTACGTAAATGGTGCCGTCGCTATCTCGCACTAAATCAGAGCCGCAGATATGTGCCCAGATACCGTTTGGGGGAGAAACACCCACGCACTGCTTTCTAAAGTTCACGGACTTGTCGAGAAGCGCTTTAGGAAAAACGCCATCTTTAATAATCTTCTGATCGTGATACAGATCGTCGATGAACATATTAAGGGCTTTTACGCGCTGTTTAAGCCCTTCTTCTACGCGTTGCCATTCTTTATTTGGGATAATGCGAGGAATGATATCGATGGGCCACGCTCGGTCTATTGAGCTTCCTTCACCATAAACCGTGAAGGTAATACCCATTTCTTTCACCACCAACTCGGCGGCGTCTTGCGCGTTTTTTAACTCTTCTTCACTTAATTGCGACAAATAATCCATTAACGGCGCACCGTGAGGGCGGGGTTTTCCATTTTTATCTATCAGTTCATCGTAAAACTCGGAAAAATTGCAGTGTTCCAGACTCACAGCTTTCGATAACGTCTGACTTTGTTTTTGACTACTCAAACTACGCTCCTTATTGTCCGCGATTCATATCCACTGAAACGTCTAAAACCTGATTTCCACCACCAAACATAATGCCTTTAAGCGGTGTGATATCTGCAAAATCTCGTCCGACAGCTAACGTAACGTGCTGGTCGTAGGGTTTCAAATTGTTGGTCGGGTCGTAATCAATCCAACCAGAGCCCGGTACAAAAAGCGCAACCCAAGCGTGGGTGGCGTCTGCACCAGTAAGCTTTTCCTGACCCGGTGGTGGAATCGTTTCGATATATCCACTTACATAGCGCGCCGCCAAACCAATACTGCGTAAGCAAGTAAGTGTTAGGTGGGCATAGTCCTGACATACGCCCCGCTTGTGCTCAAACACGTGGCTTACTGGGGTGTTAATCGTCGAGAAGGACGGGTCAAAGGTAAAATCGTTAAAAATGCGGTTCATTAAGTCGTCGCACGACTCTACGATAGAGCGGCCAGGCGTAAACGACATCAAGGTATAGTCTAAAATCGCTTTATTGGCCTGCGTTAAGCGAGTAGGAATACTGAAAAACTGCGCTGCCAACATGCTCTGATCTACTGGGTAGCGGATTTGATCTCTCACGCTTTCCCATTGTGTATTGTGCGCAAACAGACCTTGTAATGGTGCTCCTTGAATTTCAACTTCACTGGTTGCGATGACCTGCATTTCTTCATGCAAAGTGGGTATTTCAAACACCGTTACCGTGTTGTCGAAGTAGTCTTTAAACTCTGCCTGATAGTCAGGTTCAGGCACAATGGTGACACTGGCGCTAATCCTCTTTTGATTAAAGGTGTTTAGCGGTATTAGGCGGGCATGGTTTTGTGTCAGGCTCACCTTGTCGGAATACTTGTAGGTAGTGACGTGACGAATGGTGTACTTCATTTTTTCACCTCACTGTCATTCGGACTACTGGCATCAGGCGCACTAGCTAACGGAGCTGTCGCTTCCTCATCTATTGGTTTTTCGACGACCTGTACAGACGCGGTGCCAATGCCGGACCAGTGCAGTTGTGACGCAGGCTTAGTGTGGCTGAAGTATTGAGTTTGCATCATTTCGCTAAATTTCTGCAGTTGTGATGTCACGCTTTTTAGTAAAGACACTAAGCCCGAAGGTGCTTGATTAGTGTTGATATTTAAGGTCTGTCTGTCAGCCAGCGCGAAGCTTGCTTTTAACTGCAACAGAATTTTCTCTGTGGTACTTAAAAAACCGGGCTTGGCGCTTACCGGCAAGCTTTCGCAAAGCTCGGTAATTTTTTGGATTTGATGAGCTAATGAGCGTGGGTACTCGGCATCTAAAAGCAATAGCTCTAATCCCGTTTCGATACTTTGAAACGCACGGTATCGACGCCTGTGGGTAATAGCGCTCACTTGCGCCACCAACACGATTTCCAGCACGTTTTGTTGCTCAGCCTCGGGCAGAGGGAATTGCAGCAGATTTTGCACCATAGACACAAGCTGTTTACTGCGCTCTAACCGTCGTCCAATTTCTATCATAAAGGCGCCATTACTTTTAGACAGGCTGTCTTGAATAGAGCCGTTAAACGCCATGGTAAGCCCAATTAATTTATCGAGTGTACTTTGTAATCTGTGCGTCGGCGTCTGCTCGGTAATGGTACTAAATTCGTGATGTTCCTCTTCTAGGCTTTCGATAATGCGCAAGCTGTCATAAGAAAGTAGCTCTCTCACTTGCAGCGCGCTTTGCACCACCATATTAATGCTACTGTAAAGGCCGCCGGCGAAGGAGTTATCGTTAATTAGCGATATCACTAATTCTTTGAATCCTCCTTCGTTGACGGTTATTTTCGCTGCGTCTGGTGTAAGGTAAGGGTAAATTAATGCCTGCTGTTCTAACCCAGATTTAAATCGTAGCAGGGCATTTCTGTGCGCCTCATCGGGATAAATGGCAAGCTCAGTGAATTTGTCTATAAATACCCTGACCAACCGAATCACGTTTTCACTTCGCTCTACGGCGCAGCCCAACCAAAATAGGTTTTCCGCCGTTCTGCTAGGCAGTAGCCCCTCGACTAGCGCTAAGTCTGCATCTGATTGCAGTGATTTGGGAATAGAAGGCGCACGCTCTTGTGGCGGACCTATGGTTTCAACCCACGTGTCCTTTATTTCTGTTTTGCCATCGGTGCGCGCTGCCTTGGGCGTAAAACACATGGCTGAGGGGAGAATAAAAACTTGCCCTTGTGAGTACAACGCATAGCAACGCATAATGACTGGCTTACTTACCAGCCCTTTATCGTGCCAAAATGGCGTATGCGAAAGATTCACTTTTTTTCGCCAGAATAGGTCGGTTAACGCTACCGTTTGTAGTGTATTTGCAATAGCGTCAGCGTCTTTTTCACCGTCGTATTTTAATTCAGGGTCAACATAACTTAATAACTCATATCCCGACCAATCGCTTTGCGTAAGGTTTTCTGCGGGAAAGGTTTCTTGTTGGCGAAGCAGTAAAGATTCACCATTAAAAAACTCAGCGGCCCTATGCAAGTTGTTTTTGATGGCAGGAATTTGAATAGCGCCATTGCCCAAGGGGTTGAGCAATACCACGTTCTGAGTTCGGACTGCATGAATAAGCCCGGGAATCCCGAACGCTGAGTAGTCAACTTGCTCCAGTGAATCTAAGAATCTGTCCTCAATCCAGCGCAAAATGACATCAACTTTTCGTAATCCGTCTAAAGCTTTAAGCCAGACTTGTCCTTTCCTCACCGTTAAATCAGCGCTTCTTACCAGGGTGTACCCCATGTAAGTGGCAAGATAGGCTTGCTCAGAATAATACTGATCGTCTGGACCTCTGCACAAAATAACAATGCGCGGGTCATTAATCGCAGCGGTTTCCTGGTCAATAGCATGCTGAAATTGCTCAAAAAAGCCTGCTATTCGCTGCACACCACATTCAGCAAACTCCTCACTCATTACCCTTCTTGCCACAATCCTGTTTTCCAGCAGCAGTCCAAGACCGCGAGGGAACTGGCAGTGATCGTTCAGCATGAAATACTCGCCGTTTACATCTTGGGCTATGTCAAACGCGCTTAGAAATACACCGTTGTTTAACGAGGAAAGCGTGTGGCTCTCGGCAAGATAGTAAGGATGACGCATCAAGTGGTCTGTAGAGAAAACGCCGTTGGTTAGCGTTTGCCTGTCTGAGTTAAGGTCTAATAGCACTTTATTGAGCAGTAAGACTCGCTGTTCAATGCCGCGGCTGAGCATTTCCCAGTCTTGGCTTGAAATGAGCATAGGCAAGGGATCTAGCTGCCAATTCTGGTGTTCATCGATATCCGCAAAACCACTGTTTCGCATTAGTCGGCGAATTTCATTTGCTCTAAAGGACAGCTCGTCACTGTTAAGGCCTGACAAACGAGAAAATAACGTATTGAGCAGACGTTTGCTCTCATCCGCAGCAGTGCTCGAATTGATATAGCTGCTAAGCCATTCTGGCATGGTGAAATCTTCACTCATAAAATCGATTGTCACTTAAACTATAGTGTAGGAGGCCGGCGCAAATCCAGCGTATTTGGATATTCTTCATTCTCGGCTTCTTCCAAAGGTAAATCAAAATCACCGCGACCTTCATGGTCAACCACATACTGTGTAGCAAAGTGAGGCGACCACTCAGGCATGGAAGGCGATGCCACCGACGGGGTATGACCGTGATCCCAGAATCTGGCAATACGCCTTCCTTCAGCCTCAAAAGCGTTGACCGGCATAGTAGAGAAATTGCGCCCGCCCGGGTGACTAACATGATAGGTAAATCCGCCTAAAGAGCGGCCCGCCCAGCTGTCGTAAACATCAAAGACCAACGGCGCGTGCACGCCAATGGTCGGGTGAAGCGCCGATGCAGGGTGCCACGCTCTAAAGCGAATTCCGGCTACATGTTCTCCGCGAATATTGGTGGGTTTTAACGGTAATCTGCGGCCGTTACACGACACTATGTAACGGTCTGTATGCATGTTTGAAACAGTGAGCTGGACGCGTTCAAGTGAGCTGTCAACATAACGCGCAGTTCCGCTGCCTGTCGCTTCTTCACCCAATACATGCCATGGCTCAATAGCGCTAAAGAGATCTAGCTTAATTTGACCGACTTCACGGCTACCGCAGCGAGGGAATCGAAACTCAAAAAACGGATCGAACCATTCAAGCTTAATGGGAAAGCCTGCTGCGTTTAGGTCGCTACATACTTCAGCGATGTCTTGCCGAACGTAATGGGGCAGCATAAAACGATCGTGAAGCTCTGTGCCCCACCGCACCAGTTTCTTCTTGTATGGTTGTTTCCAAAACCACGCTAGCAGCGTGCGCAGAAGAAGCATTTGCATCAAACTCATTCTGGCGTGAGGAGGCATTTCAAAACCGCGAAACTCTACAATGCCCAATCGCCCCGTGGGCGAGTCGGGGTTGAATAGTTTATCGATACAAAACTCTGCACGATGGGTATTCCCTGTCAGGTCAGTCAGCAAGTGCCGAAGGAGGCGGTCAACCAACCAAGGTGAGGGAACTTCGCTATCGGGAATTTGAGAGAATGCAATTTCCAGTTCGTACAGCCTTTCATCCCGCGCTTCATCGACACGAGGCGCTTGGCTAGTCGGGCCGATGAACAGGCTCGAAAACAAATAGGAAAGCCCAGGGTGATGCTGCCAATAGGTAATAAAGCTTCGCAGAATGTCTGGACGCTTTAAAAACGGGCTCTCTAACGGTGTCGGCCCACCCATTGTCACGTGATTTCCACCTCCTGTGCCGGCGTGCCGTCCATCAAGCATGAATTTTTCTGTACCGAGTCGACATGACTTGGCCATGGCATAAAGGGCATGGGTATTTTTTACCAGAGTATGCCAATCGGATGCAGGGTGAACATTGACCTCGATAACACCGGGGTCGGGGGTAACCGCAAACTTTTCAACGCGACTGTCGTAGGGCGGAGTATAGCCTTCTAATATCACGGGAATATCAAGTTTATCAGCGATGGACTCAATAGCGTTCAGCAGCAGCGCATAATGTTCAAAGTGGCTTACAGGCGGCATAAATACGCATAACTTTCCGTCGCGCACTTCTAAACAAAGGGCGGTTAATACTGACTTTTCACTAATATACCCTTTGTGAGACGTTGGGGATGAGAGCGTGCCGGTCATGTCAGCAGGATCCCGTTCTGCTAGCGCATCTGGACTACCTAAGCTACTCAACGGCAGCCGATAACCTAATGGAGAGTCGCCCGGTAACAAGAAGCAGTGTCCTCGTTTAAACGACCATACGCTACTTTGCCATCCGTCAAAAACCGTGTCGTAGGCGAGGGGAATAATAAAGCCCACGGGTGTATCTAAACCCTGTTCCAACTTGGCTAAAAAGCCTTTGCGGGTCATTGCGTGAAGCAGTTCTGGGGCGTCGGGTGACGGGTCTTGCGGAAGGTTACCCTCTTGCCATAAATGATACAGCACGTCTTCATAAGCGGTGACAACAACCTTTTCACTTAAACCCAACGCCGTGGCTAGTTGAGTAGCAAATGTTTGCGCTTCGTTTTGTGAGAAAGAATAGGTGGCGTTGTTGTCAGCAAGTAGTGCTTGATTATGCCAGATAGGCGTTCCGTCTTTACGCCAGTAACAGGCATATTGCCAGCGAGGTAATGGCTCTCCGGGATACCACTTACCCTGTCCATAATGGCGAAAGCCACTATTACTAAAGCTTTCCACCATTTTCATGAAAAGCGTGTGCGCTAAAATGCGTTTCTCCTTGCCGTCGGCGGCGGTATTCCACTGTTCGCTTTCCATATCATCAATGGAAATAAACGTGGGTTCGCCGCCCATGGTGAGGGTTATCCCTGCATTAACTAAGTCTTTGTCTATTTGGCCTCCAAGCCTATCGATAGCGGCCCACTGGGCATCGCTGTAAGGCTTGGTTACACGGGGCGGTTCGTGTAAACGTTGTACGTTGTTGTAGAAGCTAAACGTTGATTCACATTGATCGATGGCACCGGTAACCGGCGCTGCCGACAGTGGTTCGGGGGTACACGCCAATGGAATGTGCCCTTCACCTGCGAAAAGCCCAGACGTAGGGTCAAGGCCAATCCATCCCGCTCCGGGAACATATACCTCACACCATGCGTGCAGGTCGGTAAAGTCTTTTTCCGGGCCACTGGGGCCATCAAGAGACTTTTCATCACTTGCCAATTGAACCAGGTAGCCGGAAACAAAGCGCGATGCCAGCCCTAAATGCCGAAATAGCTGAACCAATAGCCAAGCCGAGTCACGACACGAGCCGCCTTTTTTCTGCAGAGTTTCGTCGATACTCTGGACTCCGGGCTCCATGCGCACACCGTATTCAATCAGGTCGTATACGGCGCGGTTTACACCCACTAAGAAATCTACGGTAGCAACAGGCTCTTTAGGCTGCTGATTGTCAATTAACTGCTGAAACAAAGACGATGCATCTTCTGTCTCAAGGTAGGGTGTTAAGTCTCTCGCCAGCCGTTTTTCGTACGAAAACGGAAAGGTTTCAGCGTAAGACTCTAAAAAGAAGTCAAAGGGGTTAATAACCGTCAGTTCGGCAACAAGGTCTACGGTGAACCAGAACTTTTTAGTCTTCTCAGGAAATACTACGCGTGCAAGGTAGTTACCAAACGGGTCTTGCTGCCAATTGATAAAATGATTCTCAGGATAGACTTTTAAAGAGTAACTTTTTATTGGTGTTCGACTATGCGGAGCAGGGCGAAGGCGGAAAGTATGCGGTGACATACTGATACTTCTATCGTAGTGGTATTCAGTATGATGTGTGATCCCTACAGTGATTGTCATGCTATGGCTCCATTGCCAATTGATATACAAACAGCACAAAAAATCACCTTATATCCAAGTGAGTAAACTTACAAGAAGAAGCGATGGGCAGAAATGTAAAACCCAAAAATTATGTGCTTCAACGGTAATCTCGTTACTCACGATATTGAATAATGTATACTCACCCCAATATATGCGCTATAAAACAGCGCGTGTTTTAAGCGCGACTTTTCCTTCACAGATAGACAATTCACTACTTTGAGAGCACTAAACTTTCGCCACGGGTTTTCATCCTACATGCCGCTTTTCATGGCATGGGTACTCTCGTGCCTCATCCTTAGTGCAAGCTTCCAAAGTGGTCAAATTAATAATGAAGTTGAAGTAAGTCAGCAGTCACCACTTGCCCAATTTAACTACGCGGGCAAAAGCTATTCGTTACGGTTTACCGGCACTAAGCTAGAAAACAGTGACGATCAAGGCGATGGACCTGAGGCAATTGTTGAATTGACCTTGGGGTTTATTGCTCTGGCTATTGTGTCGTGTTTGGGTATGGCAAATGTTGTACCCCGTGCTCGCAAACACTACCGCCAACCTTCTCGCGGCCCACCTTTATCCCTGAGCTAATTCTCTTTTTGCCTTAATGCGCTAGCACGTTCGCTTAGCTGCAAATTAAGGCGCTTCAAAAAATTAAATTATTCAGGATTTTAAAATGGCACGATTTTCATTTCGTGGCTTTGTGTATGTGCTCATCGTTATGCTCGGTTTACTGAGCGCTGCGCCCAACATATTGCCACAATCAATTAAACAGCAGTTACCTACGTGGTACACCACTTCCACACTATCTTTAGGCTTAGATTTGCAAGGTGGTTCGCATCTGCTATTAGCCGCAGACACCAACGCCTTGTTTGAAAAGCAACTCAACAGCTTTTCGAGCGACTTACTTAGCGAATTGCGCAGTCAAAACGTGCGCTATACAAAAACGTCTCATTCACTCACTCATAAAGATAGTCGTTCTGGAAGTGTCGTCTTTACATTGCGTAGTGCAGATGATGCGAGAAAGGTAAAAGACACCGCATATCAAATTTCCGCTCAGCCAAATGGTTCAAGTGCACTTGATGTAGAGATAAAGCAAAGCACCGTTACCCTTACGCTTAACGAGCTATACACCGAACAACTGGTTAAAGACACGTTAAGCCGAAGTGTTGAAGTAGTTCGAAAGCGTTTGAACGAAACGGGGCTTACTGAGCCTAGTGTTACGCTACAAGGTAAAGACGCCATTTTAGTTCAGATGCCGGGTATGTCTGACCCCACTCAAGTTAAAAAATTATTGGGCACTACCGCACAAATGACTTTTCACTGGGCCGCGAACAGCCAGTCTGAGCAGGTAATGAATAAGCAAGATGCGGCGGGTAATACCTATCGCTTAGAGCAAAAAGTGGCGCTAGAAGGTGAGCATATTACTGATGCGGCAGGTGTCTTAAGTAGTGAAAATGGCCAGCCAGTAGTGACGTTCCGATTAGACAGCGCAGGTGCCAAGCAGTTTGCCACTATGACACGTGACAACATCGGCCGTGTGCTTGCTATCGTCCTTGACGACAAAGTGGTTACAGCCCCCGTCATAAATAGCGTGATTCCGGGTGGTCGTGGTGAAATAACCGGTAACTTTACATTGCCCGAGGCGGGCAACACTGCACTAATGCTTCGCACAGGTGCGCTACCTGTGCCACTTACCATTATAGAAGAACGCACGGTGGGGCCTGATTTAGGCAGCGATGCAATTCAAACCGGAGTGGAAAGCGGTGTGGCAGGTGCGTTACTGGTATTGGCATTCATGGTAGCGATTTACGGCAGGTGGGGCGCTATCGCAAGTTTTGCTCTTTGTATCAATATGGCGTTGGTGTTTGGCGCATTAACCCTGTTTGGCGCAACCCTGACGTTACCGGGCATAGCAGGTTTGATCCTAACCATGGGCATGGCAGTCGATGCGAACATTTTGATTAATGAACGTATTCGTGAAGAAAGTAAAAAAGGTCGTCCGGCAGCCAGTGCAATAGAAGTGGGTTTTGATAAAGCGTTCGCGACTATTGTGGATTCAAACTTCACCACACTAATAGCGGTAAGCTTGTTGTTTATGTTTGGTAGCGGCCCTATTAAAGGGTTTGCAATTACAATTGCCCTTGGTCTGGTGTCTTCGGTATTTACTGCTGTAGCCCTAACTAAAATGTTAATGCTAAGAGTGGTTAAGTCGAAGCACAAGAATACGCAAGATCGCGCGCAGCAGCGCGTTCCTTTGCGCTTTTCATCACCGCTTTTGCGGTTAAGCGATAAGCTAAGCGGTATTAATTTTCTGGCAAAGCGTAAAATTGCACTCGCTGTTTCGGTAGTGCTAACAGTGCTTTCAATCGGCTTGTTTGCTAAGCCTGGCTTACATTATGGCGTCGACTTTACCGGTGGCACCATGATTGAGTTGACCGCACCAACCCTTACTACCGATGAGCTAAGGAATGTGATTGAAAGCAATGGCTTTGATCAGGTAGCAATTCAAGAATATGGCAGTGAACATCACTATTTATTGCGAGCCCCTGTTCTAGATAGCAGTGGCGAGCTTGAAAATAGCAACGCAAAGCAGACTGACGCACTAAAGCGTGCGATTTCGCAGGCCGACAGTGAGGTAAGTTTTGATAAAATTGATATGGTTGGACCCAAAGTCAGCGGAGGCTTTGCCGAGCTATCCATTCTAGCATTGCTTATCGCAGGTGGCGGCATGTTGGTGTATCTGTGGGCACGCTTTGAAGCGCATTTTGCGAGCGCAGCGCTGCTAACCGTGATACTCGATTTAACCAAAACCATAGGCTTTTTCGCGCTTACGGGTATCGAATTTAACTTAACGGCTGTCGCAGCACTATTGGCGCTCATTGGTTACTCTATAAACGATAAGGTTGTGGTGCTTGATCGCATCCGTGAATTATTGCGTTTAGACCCAAACAAGCCATTGGCAGATACCATTAATGAGGCCGTGAACAGCACGTTAAGCCGCACGGTATTCACTTCCGTTACCACGCTGTTGGCATTGTTACCGATGGCTATTTTTGGCGGTGATGCCGTAGAAAGTTTTGCAGTCCCTATGGTTTTTGCTGTCGTGATTGGCACGTCATCGACCTTGTTTATCACCTCTACGCTGTTGTATTTGTTGGGCAGTAGAAGAGAGAAACAAGGTAAAGCGCAGTTAAAGCCTACTGCAGAAGAGATTAAGGCTTCGTTGTCGCACATCCCTTAGGCGGCACAAGTTCCTTAACCCCAATACCTCAGCGTGCTTTTGTACCTCAATACATTGGTGCAAAAACGCGGTAAGGTAGCAGTATTAACAGGAACCCTTGATGCTCTCACGCATACCCAAATAATTTGCGTGAGAGCATCAAGGGCAATAAGGAACGTATAATGTTTGCAGTTGATCACATTATTTTACTCAGTGCAGTGCTTGCCATTTTGGGCGTACTGGCCAGTAAATTGTCCCCGCGCTTTGGCGTACCTGTTTTAGTTTTATTCCTTGGTGTAGGTATGTTGGCTGGAGAAGATGGTATCGGCCGAATCTTCTTTGATAATGCTGATGCTGCGCATGCCATTGGTACATTTGCGCTTATTCTCATCCTATTTGATGGCGGTCTACAAACGTCAAAAAAGTCCATAGCGCAGGCGTGGAAACCCGCCGCGTTGCTCGCCACTTTTGGCGTAATTGGTACGGCAGTGGTCACCGGTATCGCCGCTATGGTTATTCTCGATTTACCGCTTTATAAGGGCTTATTGCTTGGTGCTATTGTAGGGTCGACAGACGCCGCAGCAGTGTTTTCTGTTCTGCGCAACGCTGGTATACGCATTCCTTCAAAAATAAAATCCACACTAGAGCTGGAAAGTGCGTCGAATGATCCAATGGCCATATTCCTCACAATCGGCCTTATTACGCTTATTCAAGACAGCACCACTAAGCCAGTTGACTTACTTTCGCTGTTTGCCAGTCAAATGGGAGTGGGAGCGATAGTGGGCCTTGCTATCGGCGATATTGCAGTATGGCTTTTCAGACGCGTCACCTTAATGGCCATCGGTTTGTACCCGGTATTTGTGATGTTGTTTGGTGTATTGTCTTTTGGCCTTGCTGCGAACTTAAATGGCAGCGGCTTTCTCGCTACCTTTATTACGGGTGTTGTCGTGGGTAACAGCCGCTTTGCTTATCAGCGTAATACGTTTGTGTTTCTGGATGGGCTGGCCTGGCTTGGGCAAATTGCCATGTTCGTTATCTTAGGTTTGTTGGTAACGCCCACCGAGCTGTTTGTTAATTGGAAAGAAGGCCTTTTAATTGCGTTTGTGCTTATTTTTATTGCACGTCCGCTGGTGGTTATGCCGATTTTATTGCTTTCAAAATTCTCGTTCAAAGCATCGCTGCTTATATCATGGGTGGGTTTACGCGGTTCGGTGCCAATTATACTCGCTATATTTCCGCTAATATTCGGCATGCCATACGCCGAGCTCATTTTTAATGTCGTGTTCTTTATCGTGCTTATTTCTGCCTTGTTGCAAGGTTCCACCTTACCTTATGCGGCGCGTAAGTTAGGCTTAGTGTTGGACGATGAAGTAAAGGAATCGAGCACGCTGGAGATTGTAAAAGTCGCTAAGAGCAAGCGCGAGCTTATAGAAATAGAGGTATCTAAGTTATCGCCGGCACTACATAAAACCATTAGTGAATTAGCCCTTCCCGATAATACGGTAGTGGCGATGATTGCCCGCGGAGAAGAAACCCTTATACCCAAAGGAAGTACCAAAATAGAAATGGGCGATCAAATTTTCATTATCACCAAACTGCTTGATAAAAACGCCGTTGAGCACTGCTTTTACAGCGAGCAGGAATAGGGTGCTATTGTAAGGTACTTCATGTAGAATGCGCCGCGGAGTTGGCCAGGCAATCGCCGCTTTCGTAAGAAAGGGGAGGAAAGTCCGGGCTCCAAAGGGCAGGGTGCCAGATAACGTCTGGGCGGCGTGAGCCGACGACAAGTGCAGCAGAGAGAAGACCGCCTAAGCATGTTTACATGCCGGTAAGGGTGAAAGGGTGCGGTAAGAGCGCACCGCACCTCTGGTAACAGAGTGTGGCAAGGTAAACTCCACCCGGAGCAAGACCAAATAGGATCCCTCAACGTGTGGCCCGCATGGGGATCGGGTAGGTTGCTTGAATCAGTGAGCGATTGCTGATCTAGAGGAATGGTTGCCCACGACAGAACCCGGCTTACGGCCAACTCCACTCTTTTCCCAAAAGAAAGTGAAGCCTCTACCTGAAGGGATATTTCCTCAGGCAGAGACATTTATCGCTCGTTACTGGAAGAAGTAACGGAAAGTTGCGCCTACTGTACGAGGCTGGTTCACCGTAAATCCAAGCCGAGCTCGTCCACCACGTTCTCTATCAAAGGATAGCTGCGCGTTTTCGTCGAACAGGTTGTTTGCATACAGTAATATTTCATAGTCATCGTAGGTAAGACCGAAGCTCATATTAAGCGTGCCGTAGTCGTCTAACAACAAGTCTAATTCCGTTGTTTCTGCGCCAGTGGCACCGCCAAAGGCAAGGCCTGAAGTGAATATACCTGCGCCCGCAACTTGGTCACTAGGCTGGGTTATACGATCACCCACATACTGGTAAGAGCCTTGGAAATAGGTGCTGTTTGAAGAGAATAAAGGCTGCGCTAAATCGTAGGTAAATGCGATGGCAAAGCTCTCTTCAGGTACTGAAGCTAAGCGGTTACCGTCTTCTACGCCACCTAGTACCGCACCATCACCATCAACAACGGTTGAATCGAACTCGGCTTCAATGATGCTACCCGTTAATGAGAAAAAGAGCTGGTCAGTAAACTGACGCGTAAGCTCAAATTCAATACCTTGGGTGTGGGCGTCAGGCACGTTAAATGATACACGTGACGAGCAAGAACCAGCATCCAATGTAACCTGAAGATCTTCAATATCGTTATAGAAAGCCGAGATGTTAGCTGACCATCCTCGACCTGATGATTTCATACCGATCTCATAGTTGGTGAGCTTTTCATCGTCATAGTCTTGGAACGAACCAAAGATGGCTTCATCTTGGTCGGTACACAGGCTTCTATTTAGCGGGTCGTTAACGCCGCCAAGTCTGAATCCTTGAGACACCTGAGCATTTAAATTCACGTTTTCGTTTACGCTATACTGGCCAATTACACGTGAAGTAAAACCGTCTGATTCTGTGGAATCGGTCTGGTTGTCGCCATTGGCAAACAAGCCTCCAGAGATAAACTGACGCTCTTCTTCGTAATCGTAAAAACGCGAGCCGACAGTCATTTTAAAGTCATCGTTCACTTGATAGTTCACTTCCCCAAACACAGCAAGCTGCTTCAAGTCGTACGGTAAATAGGCGTTGTAGGGAGAATCAGCTTCAAAACCATTGGCAACCGCTGCTGACGTGCCTTCACCTAAGGTGGCGTCGGTAAATGCGTCGTACCCAGGGGTAGGGAGTGATTGGTCGTAAACACGCTCTGTAGAAGAGTAGAAAGCGCCAACTAGCCAATCTAGCGCGCCATCGCCATTGGATGCGGCACGAAGTTCAAAGGTATCTTGCTCTACTTCTGTTCGGTCCAAAAGATTCGACGGTAATAGTACGGCTTCATCCGGAAACCCTAAATCGATACTTACAGAGCCCGAAAGCGCGCTGGCATCACGACTTACAAGAATATCGCGGTCGGTATAGCTATAAACAAAGGTAAAGTCAGCAACGTCAGCCTGATACTCTGCGGTAACATCAGCAATCAAGGTATCGTCAGAGAAGCCTTCTTCTAGCAGCAAGTACTGCTCACGCTCACCCAATTGTATGGGTGGGCGGGTCGTGGTGTATGGGTTAGCAAACACATTGTACACTTCCTGCCTGTTAAACCCGTTCATTTCCAATTCTTGGAAGATAAGTCGTGGTGTAATCGTGAGCTTATCGTTGGGTGCGATAATGAAAGCTACGCGTCCGCCAGTTCTATCGCCGTCGTTAACGTCTTCGCTAAACGCGCCGTTTTCACCTAACGCATCTATAAAGCCTGCGTAATCAGTGCGGTATACCACCGCGCGCATGGCAATGGTGTCGGAAATAGGTACATTTACCATGCCCTTAACGTGACCGCCCACGCCACCGTCTGTCACACTATTAAGATTAGCTTCAAACTTACCTTCAAAGGTATCTAACTCGGGCTGATTGGTGATGTAGCGAAGGGTTCCGCCGATAGAGCCAGATCCAAAAAGCGTACCTTGCGGACCGCGCAGGGTTTCAATGCGGTTAAGGTCGAAAAGGTCGAGATCTGGAGTAAATAAAGACAGCGAGATCACGCTTTCATCGAGGTATACGCCGACCTGCTCCTTAACGCCTGGTTGGTCTCGTACAATTTGACCCGCTGAAACGCCACGCATAGATACTTGGCTTTGGCCTGGTCCTAAGTTCTGAATTGATACGCTCGCCACGTTTCTTGCGACGTCTTCTAAGTTTCCTGCACCGCTGCGTTCAAAGTCTCGCTGCGTTTGTGCGTTGATTGAAAAAGGAATGTCTTCAATGGATTCTGCACGCTTTGTTGCAGTTACTATGATCTGCTCAAAGTCATCGTCATCCTTTTGTTGTGTGTCCTGCGCCATTGCACCGGAGCTAAGCAGCCCCATTACCGCAACGCTAAGTGTGCTTCGTCTAAACGACGATTTTTCTATTTTAAACATAAGTCCATCCAGGTTGGTTGTTTCTATTTTGTTATCAGGCAAGGGCGTAATGTGGCAAAAAAGTTGGGTTATTTCCATAACTTGCGAAACAAATATTTCACTTTTTGTTGTATCTAATGCGGTACGTTTTTCTTGTTAATTTAGTGTTAATTGGAAGTGTGTGGGGAATGTGCGTCTAAAAGGTCAAAAGAAGCGTCTATCTGGCTAATTACAAAAGCAATAATCTAAGTATCATCTTTATGAGCGAGGTGTTGACCCTAAGAGCAAAAATGACTGAGTGATAAAAGCAAGCGGCAGCAATCGGTTTATATCAGCGTCACAGTAAAAGCTGATGGGTTAATTAGAAAGTACAACATGAAAGCATTGTTCAACAGTTAAAGCTAAGAAGGTGAGTAATAGAGTGGAGAAGGCAGTGAATACAAGCGATGTAGTAAAAGGGGTCTTAGCAATTGTTATCGCAAGCTTTCTGTGGGGGACAACAGGCACTGCCGCTCAGTTCGCTCCAGAAATCAGTCCTCTGGCAATTGGTGCCTTTGCAATGGGTATAGGTGGTGTATTGCTTTGTGTTAGTGCCCGAAAATCACTGGTAAAGGATGCACCTATTCTTTTTTCTACACCACTGACCTTTCTGTTTGGCAGTGCATGTGTTGCAATTTATCCGCTGGCCTTTTACAGCTCAATGCGTTTGTCAGGCGTTGCCATAGGCACCGTGGTTTCTATCGCCAGTGCACCACTATTCGCTGCGCTTTTAGAGTATTTTTTAAGTAAAAAGCCCGTGTCTTTAAAATGGTTTATTAGTTTTGTGTTTGGTGCGTTTGGGATTGGCATGTTAGCCATGGGTAAGGCACACGACGCAATGGCGTTGTCAGCATCTAAAGATGATCAGGTGTTCGGCGTTATGTTGGGTTTAATTGCAGGTTTAACTTACGCTGGATACTCATGGGCCGCGAAGCAACACATTGACGCTGGCGCAAATTCAAAATCTGCCATGGCCGGACTTTTCGGTTGCGCTGCCGTTGCTCTGTTGCCTTCCCTCTGGTTTACCGGTCAAAACTTGTTTGCTAACACTATCCACATTAGCGTTTCACTCTATATGGCTGTTGTGCCGATGTTTCTTGGTTATTTGCTATTTGGCTATGGTCTTCGCACTACCGAAGCGAGTAAAGCTACGCTTATTACGTTAATTGAGCCACTGGTTGCGACACTTTTCGCTATTTTTCTAATTGGCGAAGTATTCAAGCCGGTGGGGTGGGTTGGCATGACGCTGGTGTGTCTTTGCCTTTTAATCCAATCGATAAAATTTCCCTTTGCTTTAAAGCGCTATGGCAAAAAAGCAACGGCGTAATGTTGAAACTGCGTGTGGCTTATAATGAAAAGTCAGAATACTTGTTAAGTATTCTATCAATTTGACCCGTTTGTTTTAATTCAGCAATGGCGCGGTTAATGGCGGGGAGCTTATCTTTATGTCGATTGTGAATACGCAACGCCATTTTGCCTGCGGTATGGATGGGGCCCAGCGCTATTTTTATGTTGTGCATTGAAGACCAGTAACGCGCCGCTGCTTCCTCCATTATGATGACATCTATCCGTTTCATGCCAAGGGCTAAGATAAGGTTACTCTCGGCTTGAAAGTCCATTCTGACGAACTTATCAGAATCAAAATAGACATAGCCGGAGATCATCCCTACGGTTTCACCGTAGATAGAGGCGACGGTTTGGTATCGGCTATGGTTTTCAGGCAGAGTAATAAAGTATTCTGTGATGTCTATAATGGGATCTGAGAAAGTGAAGTCGCCCGCGGGCTCATCTTTAGACAGCCAGCTTGGACTGAAAAAGTCGAAATCAAGAGCGCCTGTTTTAAATGCAAGCATGGCACGTTTGGTAGAGAGCATGACTTTTTCTGTCTTAATACCTGCTCTATTCATAATAAGGGGAAGGATTTCAACTAGAATACCGGCCCTATCTTCGTCGACAGCATTTTCGTACGGGATAGAGCTGCCTGACGTTCCAAGATTATATCGCAGTACTTCATCGGCAGTCGCGCCACCGCCTAAAAGCGAAACGTTAATCAATAAGATAAACGAAATAACTTTTTTGATGTGAGGGGCTAATCTCGCTAAGGCGTTCACTCAAGATGTTCCACTACAATAGGTTAATGAACGGCGCTTTCTTCACTATTTCTTTCAATGCTTGCCCAATGCTCAACTTTGTCGATGAGGTCAATAGCATCAAAAGGTTTACTTAGGTAATCGTCCATTCCGGCGTTAACGCAGCGCTCTTTGTCACCTTTCATGGCATTGGCGGTTAGTGCGATGATCGGCACATTCAAATAGCGTTCTCCGGCCTCACCATTTCTTATGCGTTTAGTTGCTTCAAAGCCGTCCATTTCTGGCATTTGACAGTCCATCAAGACAACATCAAAGGTCACTTTCATTTTGTTCAACGCTTCAAGTGCCTCTAGGCCTGATTTGGCACTCAATGTAGTGTGGTTGTTTAGGTGCTGTTTAACAATAACCTGATTAATGTCGTTGTCTTCGACAATTAATACTTTGCGTTTTTTCCCTTTTTCCCGTTTCACTCCTGAGGAGTGGTGAACTGGCTTAAGCAGGGCTTCGTCGGCTTGTTCAAGCATAATAGTGAAAGAGAACGTGCTTCCGTGACCTTTAACGCTCTCAAGTTTTATATCGCCGCCCATGAGTTCGCATAATTGTTTGCTAATAGAAAGGCCAAGGCCTGTTCCGCCGAATTTGCGAGTTGTAGAAAGGTCTTCTTGGGTAAAGACATCAAAGATTGTACTTTGCTTGTCTTGTGCGATGCCAATGCCGGTGTCTTTTACGCTACATAAAAGCTTAAGGCTGTTATCTGCATTTTGCTGAATGCTGGTGGTGACTTCAATACATCCACTGTCGGTGAACTTCACGGCATTACCTAACAAGTTCGAGAGTATTTGTCTAAAGCGTACATCATCGCCTTGTACAACGTGAAAGCCTTGTAAATCAAAGTGAAAATGTAGCGCTAACCCTTTTTCTTGGCACATAATCGCGTACTGACTTTGAAGGTTTTCAAGCGACTCTAAAATGTCGAATGGGTTTTCTTCAATTTGCAGTTGGCCTGCCTCAATTTTAGAGAAGTCCAAAATATCATTTACGATATGTAAAAGGCCCTGGATACTAAACTTAGCAAGAGACAGGTAGTGCTTTTGCTCCTCAGTGAGTTCAGAGCTAGCCATTAACTGCAAAACACCAGAAATACCGTGTATTGGCGTGCGTATTTCATGGCTCATACTAGCGAGGAAGCTCGATTTAAGACGGGCAGACTCTTCCGCTTTTTCTCGCGCATCCTGAAGATACTGTTCGGTTTGTCGTTGTTGAGTAACGTCCTGTTGAAACCCGATATAGTGAGTGACTTCACCATTTATTTTTACCGGCGTTAAATTCAAACGATTATAAAAGGCGCTGCCGTCTTTTTTATAGTTGAGCAGCGTCGTTTCAATAGGCTCGCGCACTGCAATAGCCTTGCGGATTTGGTCAACTGTCTGCTTGCTGGTTTCATCGCCCTGCATCGACCTGCAGTTATGACCGATTATTTCTTCACGACTGTAGCCTGTAAGCTCTTCAAAGGCACTGTTTACGTATATTATTGGTTGGCCGACGCGCTTAATGTCCGAAATGATGATCGACACCGTTGCTTCATCCATAGCGTGAGTGAGCACTTTAACGTGACTTTCAAGAGAGCGTTGTTCAGTTTCGTCGCTACCAACATAGATATCACCACGAATATTACCATTAGCATCGGCCAGTGATGTTTTAGTCCAATGAACAAACCGCTCTTGGCCGGTTGATACCGAAAAGTGTGTAAGTTCATTGCTCTGTGAAGAAGCAAGCTTTTGCATAATGAACTTCAAAATACCGTTCTTTTCACCGTACTGGTCATGACAAAAGTCGTCGAAGCGCTTATTAGAAAGTAAAGTTTGCTTGTCTTGATCAACCACTACAAGCATATCGCCCATTGATTCCAACACGTTGGAAAACTGTTCGTTAGACAGCGAAACCTCTGTCAAATCCCAAATCAGTTTGTCAAACGCTTCGCGAATATCCGCAAGTTCTTGGGCCTCAACGTCACTATCAAGGCGTAGTGAGGTCTTATCATCACTGTTTAGTCGATTCTTAATGTCATTGTACAAAGTCGAAAGTGTTCGCTCGGCAAGCGTTCCCGTCATACTCACCATATGCAAAATGATAAATACGAAGCCTACGATCATTGCCAGCAATACAATCCCAGTCCATGCGGCTTCTCTGTATGCGGTGATGGTGGGTTTAACGCTGTACAAGGTTAGATTTTGCCAATCAGCCTTTTTTATAGCGTAGCCGCTGTCATCAAAATCGGAAAAGCTTGAGTTGGGAGCAATGAGTGAGGGCTCACTGCTAAACAGGACATGCCCACTAGAGTCGGTAACAAGCTGGTTAGTCAGTCTGGGATAGGGCGCGAGCAAAGACTGCAAGCTATCCACATACATGACAAGTGCGCCTTCCGCTACGCCTCTAAGTAACACTGGAACGCTTATTAATACGCCGTACTTTGATACCGAGGAGTATGCATTCGATGAACCAAGGGTTTGCTGGCGCCATGCACTACTGAGCGACTCGGGGATAACAGCATTCCAGTTTTTATCAATCACCCGGTTCCCGGCAAAATCAAATAGCGCAAACTCGACACTTTTCGCCTGAGTTAAATTTAACGAGCGGAAAAACATGGGAAGGTAATTATCCCTTTGCTCGAAATCAACCAAGGAATTGATGATGATATCGTTAGCTGCCAAGTCTGCTAGCTGTCTAGTGGTATCGCTAACAATGTAATTGATATCTTGTTCTAAACCATCAACAGATTGTTGTTGAAGCTGGTCGGTTTGTTTAACAATGAAGTGAAAAGAGAGAGCAAATAGAATGATAGACAAAACCGCGACGAGTAAAACCAGTCGCGGTAGCATGCTTGAAAGCAGAAGAGAGCGTAACCTTGGGGGCTGCTGCATCATTGCACGCCCGTTGTTACCAAGTGACCTTTTTCGTTAAACGTAGTCATAAAATAATCCTTTGCCCAGAGTGCATCGTGTCTGTCCTCTGAAAATGGAGCTGTGTAGTGCTTCACTGCACCTTGCACATTTTGAAGAGACTCTAGCGCACCGCGTAATGCGTCTACTTCTATACTACCAGCTTTCGCGGCAGCTGCCGCGATTAAATGAGTTAAATCATAAGCATGAGCCAAACCTGTCACACCACCAATCGCAGTCGCATCCACCAAGCCATACTTATTATAATAGGCTTCTAACAAGCTTTTTGCCTTGGTATTTTTCTGGTGGTTGAAGTGGAAGGTTTGAAGTACTGACACATTGTAGTTAGCGATGGGCTTTGCAAGTAAAGAGGCGAACTGACCCGACGCGACTCCCCAATGCGACACAACTGGGAGAGAGGCGATGCCTTGTTTTGCCATCTCATCGAGTACCACAACACCTTCAGGAACGTTAGTGACAAGAATGATCGCTTCCGCTTTCGCGCTTTTTATTGCCGCGATATCCTCAGAAAAGTCTTTCTGCTGCCAATTTATCCAATGGGTTGCTGTTATATCAATATCATTATTACTTGCAGCTTGTGTTAATGATTCAAGGTTTGAGCGTCCCCATCCTGTTCTTTCCAGTACTAACGCAATATTTGAAAGCCCCATATATTTGACGTGATTAATTAGGACTGACGCTGCTTCAGCGTCGCGTACCGACACGCGAAATATGTTATTCGGTGAGTGCCCGTTGTCGATAATAGGCGTCCCCGCTGCCCAAGGAACCAACATCAAAATGTTTTTTTCGTGTATTGGGTCGACTTCAGCGAGAACTACAGGTGTATGAACGCCGCCTACTACCGCAAGTAAATTGGGAGTTTGGGAAAATTGCTCAATGTTATATACACCTCGAGCTGGGTTGCCGCGATGGTCTTTCGCAATAACTTTTATTTGACGACCTAGAATCCCACCAGCGGCATTTATTTCGTCGACGGCAAGCTCGACCCCTCTTGTAATAGCGATGCCACCTTCAACAGCTACCGCTGAAAGATCGGCATCAATACCAATCACCAGAGGTTCCGTTGAACTTAATGCTTTACTTGCAGTAAAAATTGAAAAGACGCAAGCCAGCGAGAGAAAGATAGAAAGTGCACGCATGAATAGGCTACCTAAATGTTAACCTTAAAAGTGTATAGCAATGTGCTCAGTCTTTTAGCGTAAACGTCTTATCCTTTAGTATAAGTTTGATGCTTTTTTGAGAGCTTTTACGAGATTTTTGAGCGCTGGCGACGGGTTGGTGTACTAAACGAGTGCGCATTAATTGTGGCACGATTCTACTATTAGCTTATATTTCGAGAAGAGTGGTTGTACATTTGCTAAACAGTGCTCGACGTTGTTTAGTTGTTCCTCTGGTGACGAGGTAGCAGTAAAACCGCCTGATAAAAATGGTTTGCGTATGTTGCAAGCAAGGATAAACAGCGGTTTGGAGCGTGAGTGCGAAAGAATACCCTGCCAACAATAATAGACATTGAAGCAAGTGGATTTGGCGCAGCGAGTTACCCTATTGAGATAGGTATCGTGCGCTATGATGGTGCAAAGTGGTGTAAGCTACTTCGGCCTTTTGACTCGTGGGTTCACTGGGATCGAAAAGCGGAGTCACTGCACGGCATAACGCAGCAGATGCTGCAAACTCGAGGAGAAGAGCCTCGAAAAGTCTGTGTTGAGTTAAATAACTTCCTTGGCAATACGGTTGTTTACAGTGACGGTTGGGTCGTTGATAACCCGTGGCTAATTAAGCTCTACGCCGCAGCGCAGGTAGAAATGTCTTTCACGTGTAGAGCATTGGAATATATTTTGTCTGAAGCACAAATGAATCAATGGCATGAGGTGAAAAGCCGCCTTGCGAGCCAACTTGATGTTAAGCGTCATAGAGCGAGTTCCGACGCGATGGTAATTCAACAGACTTACGCAAAAACCTTATCATTGGCATAACGGCAACTACGTTTCGTCTTTATGATGGGGTGTAATACTAAAAGCGCACTGTGAATGCAATGTAGCGGTGACCTAAAACAAGGATGACTTAAAACAAGTAATTGACGCCCAATGAGAGAGCCATATTCTCTTCTTCCCCAACTTGCCTATGTTCAAGTTCTACCGCCATGTTTAAACCCTCGCTTTTGCCAAGCAGCCAGCCCAACCGAGTAAAAGTACCTACATCATGAGGTAAATAAAGCCACTCTGCGTAATGCTGAAAGGCGGTATTGTTGGTTTTGTACGTTGCATAGACCTTTTGCGGAACCCAAGTGTTAAACCGCCGGCTGGCGCTAAACATACCTTGTGACCCCGCTGGGTAGGTATAACTGTTGTCGTATAGATAAGTTTCGGTTGTAGATTGAATGCGGTACATACTATTTAGCTGCCACCGCGCTATTTTTTTGCTTTTGAATTGGATAGGACTGTAGTGGGGAGCATTTATTTCCGCGAGCACGGGGGAAGCCGCCATAGACGCAGCCAAAGTAAGTGCCAGAAGAATTCCAGTAACCACATTCATGGAAGAGCCCAAGTTGTTGTTATCATGGCTTGTAAACAACCAGAAACTACAAGCGATAGTGTGTTCGTTATTTAAGCATAGCTGCAAAAAATAGATGATGAAAATATTCTTTGCTGTTTTTTATTTGTTTCGTTGATTTTGCGAGCCAAATAAAAACGCCGCTAGTTTATACCAACACTTTTTTGCAAAGCGTTATAAAAACTGAGCGGCGTATTTAAAAGCGTTATTTGGTTATCGAATTAAATCGATGCTTTTAACGCTTCTGCTTTATCTGTTGCTTCCCATGGGAATTCGTCACGACCAAAGTGACCGTACGCAGCCGTTGGGCGATAAATAGGGCGCTCAAGGTCTAGCATTTGAATAAGTCCATACGGGCGTAGGTCGAAATGTTCACGGACCAGTGCCACTAATGTTTTCTCATCTACCACACCTGTACCGAAGGTATCGATGCTGATAGACGTTGGCTCTGCCACACCGATTGCATAAGACACTTGGATTTCGCAACGCTTAGCAAGTCCTGCTGCAACAATGTTCTTAGCAACGTAACGACCCGCGTATGCTGCACTGCGGTCTACTTTTGATGGATCTTTACCAGAGAACGCGCCACCACCGTGACGGGCCATACCACCGTAAGTATCAACAATGATTTTACGACCTGTTAAGCCACAGTCGCCCATTGGACCACCGATAACGAATCGTCCCGTTGGGTTAATGTGAAAGCGTGTATTTCCATCAATCCATTCACTAGGCAGCACTGGCTTAATAATTTCTTCCATTACCGCTTCGCGAACTGTTTCAGTGCTTACTGAATCGCAGTGCTGGGTTGAAAGCACAACCGCGTCGATGCCAACAGGCTTGTCGTTTTCATATTTGAAAGTAATTTGGCTTTTCGCATCTGGGCGTAACCAGTCTAGCTTACCAGATTTACGCACTTCGGCTTGTTTTTGAACAAGGCGGTGAGAGTACGTGATTGGCGCAGGCATTAGTACGTCAGTTTCGTCGCTAGCGTAGCCAAACATTAGACCTTGGTCACCCGCACCTTGTTCTTCAAGGCTTGCGCGATCAACACCTTGATTGATGTCAGGTGACTGTTTGCCAATAGCATTTAATACCGCACATGAATCAGCGTCGAAGCCCATATCTGAGTGCGTGTAGCCAATTTCTTTAACTGTTTTTCGGGTAAGCTCTTCAATATCTACCCATGCAGAGGTAGTTACTTCACCACCCACTAAAACCATACCGGTTTTTACATACGTTTCGCAGGCCACCCGAGCGCGAGGATCTTGTTCTAAAATAGCGTCAAGAACCGCATCTGAGATCTGATCAGCAATTTTGTCCGGATGTCCTTCAGACACTGACTCGGATGTGAATAAATGCGTGGCCATAAATGCTCCGTAAGCGTTAAATTATCAAAATAGTCGTATATTGTACTAAAACAAGTTATAAATACCAGTCTTTACTTCTAGACGTCTAAAAGTCTCTTCGTTACGAATAGTTGACACAACCCGATCACTTATAGGGTTATTCAGGTCGTAATTGTCGAAGTTAATGATGTATTTGTAAAACTAGGCGTCAGATATAACTGTTTTTGCTGTAATGGGAATACGTGATGGTCAGGGTATGGACCATTTTTTACTATGACTTTCGCTATTGGCAATGAAAACCCATTGAACTGAAAGGTGGCATAGGTAAGAATAACGCCACATTCATTCGTATAAAGAAGTAGAGCGAACGCCTTACCTCTACGCTCGTCTAGCTTGCCTAGCCCGCTAAGATACGAAACAAAAGATACAAAATAAATCAGGAGACAACATGCCCTCTCGTCGTGAACTCGCCAATGCAATCCGTGCATTAAGCATGGATGCCGTTCAACAAGCTAAATCTGGTCACCCAGGTGCCCCAATGGGGATGGCTGATATCGCACAGGTACTATGGGGTGATTTCTTATCACACAACCCTGCAAACCCATCTTGGGCTAACCGCGATCGCTTTGTGCTTTCAAATGGTCACGGCTCGATGCTGTTGTACTCTCTTCTTCACCTTTCAGGCTACGAACTGCCAATTGAAGAGTTAAAGAACTTCCGCCAATTGCATTCAAAGACGCCAGGTCACCCAGAGTACGGTTATGCGCCAGGTGTTGAAACGACTACTGGCCCATTAGGCCAAGGTATCAGTAATGCTGTGGGTATGGCGCTTGCCGAGAAAGTGCTAGCGGCACAATTCAACAAAGATGGTCACACTATTGTTGACCACCACACCTACGCATTCCTAGGCGACGGCTGCTTAATGGAAGGTATCTCACACGAGACATGTTCATTAGCCGGTACACTAGGCCTTGGTAAGCTTATCGCGTTTTGGGATGACAACGGCATTTCAATTGATGGTGAAGTGGAAGGTTGGTTCACCGACGATACACCTGCACGCTTTAAGAGCTACGGTTGGGAAGTGATCGATGGCGTTGACGGTCACGATGCAGAGCAAGTGAAAGCCGCCATTGAAAAGGCACAGGCGAATACTGCGCAGCCTACGCTTATTTGTTGTAAAACCACCATTGGTTTCGGTTCGCCTAATAAAGAAGGTACCGAGTCTTGTCACGGTGCACCACTAGGTGAAGATGAAATTGTCGCTACTCGCGAGAAGCTTGGCTGGAGCCATGGCGCGTTCGAAATTCCTGACGATATTTACGCGGGTTGGGATGGAAAAGAGAAAGGCTCAAAAGCGGAAAGCGCGTGGAATGACGCTTTCGCAGCATACGAAGCCGCCTACCCAGAGCTTGCAGCAGAATTCAAACGCCGTGTAAATGGCGAACTGCCAGCAGATTTCAGCGACAAAGCAGACGCTATCATTGCTGAACTTCAAGCTAACCCACAAAATATCGCGTCACGTAAAGCGTCACAAAATGCACTGAATGCGTTTGGTCCGCTACTTCCTGAACTATTAGGCGGCTCTGCTGACCTTGCAGGTTCTAACCTTACTATTTGGGAAGGCAGCAAAGGCGTTGAAGCGAACGATGCGTCAGGTAACTACATTTATTACGGTGTACGTGAATTTGGTATGTCTGCCATGATGAATGGTATTGCCCTTCACGGTGGCTTTAAGGCATACGGTGCAACCTTCCTAATGTTTATGGAATATGCACGCAACGCGGTACGTATGGCAGCGCTAATGAAGCAGCCTGCAATTTTCGTTTACACCCACGATTCAATTGGTCTAGGTGAAGACGGCCCAACTCACCAGCCAGTAGAGCAGGTGGTAGCGCTACGAGCAACGCCTAACCTTGATAACTGGCGTCCTTGTGATCAGGTTGAGTCTGCTGTGTCGTGGAAGTCTGCTATTGAGCGCACTGACGGCCCAACAACGCTGATCTTCACACGTCAAGGCTTAGCGCAGCAAGAGCGAACGGCTGACCAAGTGGCTAACATTGCCAAAGGCGGTTACGTACTTAAAGACTGTGAAGGTACGCCAGAGCTTATTCTTATCGGTACCGGTTCTGAGGTTCAGCTAGCCGTTGAAGCCGCAGCGAAACTAACCGAGCAAGGCAAAGCCGTTCGCGTAGTGTCTATGCCATCAACTGACGTATTCGACCGTCAGTCTGCTGATTACCGTGAAAGCGTACTGCCTTCTAGCGTAGTTAAACGCGTAGCGGTTGAAGCCTTGTCTAAAGACAGCTGGTACAAGTACGTTGGCTTTAATGGCGCTATCGTAGGCATGGACACCTTTGGTGAATCTGCACCTGCTGGCGACCTGTTTAATCACTTCAACATTACCACTGACGCTGTAGTAGAGGCTGCACTGTCTCTGTAAGAGGTAATAGATAAGCCTATGGTAAATATTGCCATAAATGGGTTTGGTCGTATTGGTCGTAACGTGTTGCGCGCGCTGTATGAAAGTGGGCGCAACAACGAATTTAACGTGGTGGCCATTAACGACATTGCTAAACCCGAAGGCATAGCACATTTACTTAAATACGATACCGCCCACGGGCGGTTCCGTTTTGATGTGGCCTTAGAAAATAACACGCTAAATGTCGCAGGCGACGATATTACACTGCTCGCGATAAGCGATATTAAAGACCTACCCTGGAAAGACTTGGGCGTTGATATTGTGCTTGAGTGTACGGGCAAGTTTGATGACAGAGCATCGGGGCAAGCACATTTAGATGCCGGCGCTGGCAAAGTGCTTTTCTCGTCACCCGGGTCACCAGATTTAGACAATACGGTCATTTTCGGAACCAATGAAGACACGTTGACCAGTGAACAAAAATTAGTCTCCAATGGCTCTTGCACCACAAACTGCATTGTTCCTGTTATCCAAGCGCTAGACGCTGCGTTCGGTGTTGAAAGTGGTACGATCACAACCATTCACGCGTCTATGCACGACCAGCAAGTTATCGACGCCTATCACGAAGATTTGCGCAGAACCCGTGCTGCAAGTCAGTCGATTATTCCCGTTGATACCCGACTTGCTGCCGGTATAGAGCGCATTCTGCCTAAGTTTGCGGGAAAATTCGAAGCCATTGCGGTTCGAGTGCCAACTATCAATGTTACTGCCATGGATTTAAGTGTAACGCTTCAATCTAAGGTAACGATTGAGCAAGTGAACCAAGCCCTTCGCAATGCAAAAGCGGGGCGTTTACAGGGTATTTTGGACTACACCGAAGAGCCTTTGGTGTCGGTAGATTTCAATCACGACCCTCACTCGTGTATTGTAGATGGCACACAAACAAGAGTCAGTCACAAACAACTGGTTAAAACACTGGTGTGGTGTGACAACGAATGGGGTTTTGCAAACCGTATGCTCGATACCGCAAAAGTGATGTTCGACGCAAAATAAAGCATTGATGCTGCCAAGGGTTGGTAGCACCAGCCCGCGCAGCTTTCACAGTTAATTTGAGCGTGTCTTACCTTCAAACACGCTCTACTGAATTTAAATTAACATAGGAAAGACGATGGCAATTCCAAGCATGAGCGATATGGCCCTAAAAGGTCAGCGCGTATTAATTAGACAAGATTTAAACGTGCCGGTAAAAGACGGCAAAGTAACTTCTGATGCGCGTATCAAAGCATCAATCCCTACGATTAAAGCAGCCCTAGACGCAGGTGCGGCAGTTATGGTGATGTCTCACCTTGGTCGTCCTACTGAAGGCGAGCCTGCAGACGAATTCTCTCTTCAACCTGTTGTTGATTATCTTAATGACGCCCTAGACGTACCGGTTAAGCTTGTAAAAGATTACCTAGATGGTGTTGAGCTTAGCGAAGGCGAACTGGTTATCCTTGAAAACGTACGTTTTAATAACGGCGAAAAGAAGGACGACGAAACGTTAGCAAAACAGTACGCAGCACTTTGCGATATCTTTGTTATGGATGCGTTCGGTACTGCTCACCGCGCACAAGCGTCTACTCATGGCGTTGCTAAATTTGCACCAAAAGCCTGTGCTGGCCCATTACTTGCTGCAGAATTAGACGCACTTGGCAAAGCGCTAGACAACCCTAAGCGTCCAATGGTTGCTATTGTGGGGGGCTCTAAAGTATCTACCAAGTTAACGGTACTCAAAACACTTGCTGAAAAAGTTGACCAGCTGATTGTTGGTGGCGGTATTGCCAACACTTTCATTGCTGCTCAAGGCCATAATGTAGGTAAGTCACTAGTAGAGATGGACCTTACCGAGCAAGCCACGCAGCTTATGAATGAAGCACAGGCGAATGGCGGTAATATTCCAGTACCTACAGATGTGGTCGTGGGCAAAGCGTTTGATGAGAATACCGAAGCGACGCTAAAAGTAGTCAGTGACGTTGCCGACGACGATATGATTTTTGATATTGGTCCAGACTCTTCAAAGGCGTTAGAGGACATTATCAAGAACGCGGGAACCATTGTATGGAATGGCCCTGTAGGCGTATTTGAATTTGAACAGTTCAGTGCTGGAACAAAAGCGCTGTCTGAAGCGATTGCGGCAAGCGACGCATTCTCAATCGCAGGTGGTGGTGATACACTAGCAGCAGTTGATAAATACGGGATTGCCGATAAGGTCTCTTATATTTCAACAGGTGGTGGCGCGTTCCTAGAATTCTTGGAAGGAAAAACACTACCAGCGGTAGCAGTACTAGAAGAAAAAAATAAATAAGCCTCAACGCTGCACATTAAAGCAGCGTTTTATAGCGCTAGAGAGTTCATAGAAGCTCCTAAAAGCTAAGGCCTAGTACAAATGTTGCCCCACTATGTGTCACGCTCAGTAACAGCATTTTGAGCGTGACCATTTAATCGGAAACGATTACATCTGCGAAACAGTGAAGTACGCAGATATAAATACCAATCTTATTACAGATGTGTTTACTTAAGGTGTCGGCGTGCCGTGTCTGAGACAAACAGATCTTTAATAGAATTGGTATAACAATAAACCCTACACCTGTCTATTAAGGCAGTAATATACAAAAGGAGTGTTGCAATGGCATCACAAGCTCAGCAGGCAATGCTGGATAAACTGAAGACGCAAACCGGTTTTATTGCAGCGTTAGATCAAAGCGGCGGTAGTACCCCTAAAGCGTTGCGCTTATATGGCATCGAAGAGTCAGAGTACAGCTCAGACGAAGAGATGTTTAATCTTGTTCACGAAATGCGTACACGCATTATCACCAGCACCCCTTTTAGCGGCGAGCGCGTTCTTGGCGCAATCTTGTTTGAAAACACCCTTGATAGAGAAATTGAAGGCATGTCTTCTGCACACTACCTGTGGCAGAAAAAGCGTGTTATTCCTTTCTTAAAGGTAGATAAAGGACTAGCTGAAGAAAGCAATGGCGTTCAAGTAATGAAGCCAATGCCTGGTCTTGATGCACTGCTAGCTAAAGCGGTAGCGCAAGACGTGTTTGGCACTAAGATGCGAAGTGTTGTTAAGCTTGCGAATCACCAAGGTATTAAAGATGTTGTTGCTCAGCAATTTGAAGTGGGTAAACAAATCTTAGCCGCAGGCCTTGTTCCGATTATCGAGCCAGAAGTAGACATCCACAGCCCACAAAAAGCGGAAGCTGAAGCTCTTCTTAAATTAGAGATCCTAACGCAGCTAAACCTTCTAAACGAAGGCCAGGAAGTTATGCTCAAGCTAACGCTTCCAACAGAAGCTAATTTCTACAAAGAGCTTGTCGATCACCCTCGTGTACTTAAAGTAGTGGCGCTATCTGGCGGCTATAGCCGTGAAGAAGCAAATGCGAAACTGGCAGAAAACCAAGGTATGATTGCGAGCTTCTCTCGCGCATTGACTGAAGGCGTTTCTGCAAAGCAGTCTCAAGAAGAATTCGAGGCAACGCTAGATAAAGCGATTGAAGATATTTACCAAGCCTCTAAGGCGTAATCTTCCCTTTTGTCAGCACTTCTAAAGAGCGCCTAATGGCGCTCTTTTTCGTTACGAGTTCTTTTGAAGTATTGTGACACCTTCAACTTAATAAGCTCATCTTTACAACCTTGCTAAATGGATGCCTCTGGGGATTTAAGGTCTTTACTAATACTTTTATATGTGGCTATAAAATACGCCCGCCCACAACACACAGGCAATAACGATGGATAGAAAAACGCCTGCTGATGCCAAGTCTTTTGCTAACCCTGATAGGGCATGAAACTCTGTACCTATTCTGTCGATGGTGACTTCAATTGCCGTATTGATGATTTCCGCAAATAAAATGAAAAAAATGGAAGACATTAAAATTGCACGTTCAAGAAAAGGAATTGACCAAAAAGCAAGAACCACGAATGCCACAGCGGCTAGACTGAGTTCTTGTTTAAATGCAGCTTCGTTCTTAGTAAGCCAGCTAAACGCTCGAAGTGAATTCTTTAGAGCCTTAAATACTCGACGCAGGCCTTTTGGTTTGTTACTTGGGTCGAAGTGCGAGGTGGTACTAACCACGGGGTTTGATTCATTTAGGCTTCGCATTGTTTAAAGATATCCATAGTAGGTTGGTAAGTAATACTCTTTACACTTGATAAACCAAGTAACGTGTCAAACAAGTTGTCTTGAGAGTAAGGGTGGTTGGCCAGGTTTTTAATACAATTTCGGTAGCCTGAATCTTCAAACTTCGACGCCCAAAAAAGCATAGGAATGTGAGTTTGTTCTTGCGGTGCAATTTGATAAGGGAATCCATGCAGGTAGAGTCCTTTTTCACCCAAAGATTCACCGTGATCAGACAGGTATAGCATGGAAGCGTTTGGCACATTTTTTAATGTATTAACAATCTCTCCAAGTACATAGTCAGTGTACGCAATGGTATTGTCATACGTGTTGATAAGCGCCTGCGAATCACAGTTTTGAATATCACTTCTAGGACAGTCGGGAGAGAATTTGGCAAATTCAGCGGGGTATCTTCGATAGTAGGTAGGGCCGTGAGAGCCTATCATATGAAGAACAATAACCCTGTTAGTTGTCGCAGGTGATGACAAAACGTCCTTCAAAAGCTCGTTGAGTAAAACATCGTAGCAAAAATCACCGTCACATAAACTAGAGTCTCGGGATGGGTCAAATGCAATAGTTTCAACTCTTTTGCACACCCCCTTGCAGCTACTATTATTGTCTATCCATGTCACGTCAGCGCCAGCCCGATGTATGATATCAAGCACATTATCCTGACTTTCCGCAATGCGAACATCATAGCTTTGCCTTGAAAGTCGAGAAAACATACAGGGTACTGACACCGCAGTAGCGGTCCCGCATGAGGTCACGTCGTTGAAACTTACCGCGCCTATGTCGTTCATAAAGGGCGTAGTGTTTCTGCTATAGCCATTACTGGCAAATTTGTCTGCCCTTGCTGTTTCTCCAACAACCAGTACAGTCGTAGAAGGCAAAGCGTTATTTCTATTTATTATAGAAGGTGTCTTGTCCAGTACCTTGTAAGGAAGTGGTGGATAAAAGTAGGTATCTCTGAGATATTTGTAGCCAGAATCGTAAAATGCATAAGGGATAATATACTTGGCCAAATCTTTGTTATTTCTACCCACCGCAGCATAGTCTTTATAAAGGCCAGCAGCGATAACGATTATTCCAACCACTGCTAATACGTTGAGCTTAAGTAAGTGCTTAACTCTAGCAACTAATTTTCCGTTAATTTCCTGATTAAAGACGGCAACAACGGGCACCAATCCTAACAAGAAGAAAAAGAGTAAAAGCGTTGAGTTTAGATAGGCAAATGCTTCACCAGAATTGGTCTCCATCACATTTTGAATCATACTCTTATCAAATATCACGCCGTAAGCGACCGTACCGTATAAAAGAAGTGAACTGACTAACAGCGTCACTGCCACGGTCAATCTTGGCAAAAGAATGGCGCCTAATAGGCTAAGGGCGATGATATTGAAAAAGGTAAGCAACAATGGAACGGACAGAAAAAATATCCACTGGCCTACTGAAGTTGGCGACACAGCGTGATAGACATTTGAAATAAAAGGGTAGTTGAAAACCAGCGTTATTAAGACTGATGCTATAAAAACAAAATTGGCTAATGAAGGGTTTAAATTTAACGAACGTGGAAATTTCAAAGTCAGTTCTCTTGTGTACTACTTGCAGCACAAGATAACTTTCAAAACTTAAATAAAGCTTAAGCAAAACTTTGGGATTAGCGTTAATGGGAATTTTTATATAGAACCAACAATTCCAGATGGTTTCCCATTGCAACCACTTGTTATACATAGAGAAACGGCGTGAAGTTGTACAAAAAGCTTCCTAGGCCGTCACTTTCTATCGTTAATTAATTCAATATTATTCTCGCCTTCAGTTTATCTTAAGATTGAGATCATAACCTTAGCGAGGAATAAAAATCGACCAATGAAACATGAGAATACTCCTTATAGAAGATTCATTGTCTTTGAGAAATAGCCTGAGCTTAGGTCTAGAAAAACTTGGCCATTCAGTTGATTTAGCTGCCACAGGGCCCGATGGTTTGAGTATGGCGCTTCTTGGTAGCTACGACATTATTGTATTAGACCGCATGCTGCCAGAACTCGACGGGATGGCTATCTTGAAAACGCTAAGAAAAAGACGGGTAGAGACCAAGGTGCTCATTTTGTCTGCACGTGCCGAACCTGAAGAGAAAGTTGAAGGCTTGTTAGCAGGCGCTGATGATTATCTATCTAAGCCTTTTTCATTTGAAGAGTTGTCAGCGCGACTTCTCAGTTTGATGAGACGGGGCGTAACAAACTGTATTAACGATCAAATTACTATTAATGGATTGATATTGGATATTCAGGCCAAGTCTTTTTTATTTGGAGAGCAGGCGATTAGTTTAACGCCGAATGAATATCGCATAGTAGAGTGCATGTTCCTAAACAAAGGCAAGGTCGTCACATCAGAAAAATTAAGTGAATTTATTTCCGGTAGTTATGACTATATCTCAAAAAATGCAATTGAAGCGCACCTCTCTTCAGCGCGAAAAAAAGTAAGGGCATGTGGCGCTACACTCCCCATCAAAAGTAAGCGAGGATTTGGCTACGTAGTGGTGGAAGGCGATGAAGTCAATACGTAAAACCTTAACGCGGCGCCTTTCTATCACTATTTCTTTGCTGGTGATTGTCGTTTTACTCGCTGCAGATATCGGAGTTGATACCTGGGTCCAAAGAGAGTTTAACCAAGGTTTAAAAGCCAAAGTTGGCATGCTTCAAAGCTTAGTTAATGAAGATTTAGACGGCGTTGAGTTTGAGTTCGCCGGCGAGTATTTCCCTGAGTTCGAGGGTGCCTCTTCTCCAGAATACTTTCAATTGTGGTACAAAGGGCAGATTTTCGAAAAGTCGGAATCCCTTGCACTGTACACTGTCGACGAGCTGCCGTTTGAAAACTTAAGTTTAAACGAGGCGGTGATTAACGACATAACGCTGCCAGACGGTCGCTCTGGGCGTATTATTCACACCAAATACGTGCCTCAAATTGACTCTGAAGACCGCGAAGCATTCTATAGCGTCAGAGGCGAAGTGCAGCGCGACCCCATGGTTATCGCATATGCAACCTCCACTGAGCTGTTGAATTTCACTCTTTGGTTTATCGATATCGCGTTTTTAGTGGCGCTTATTGTAATTCCGTTAATGGTAAGGTTCGTCGTGCGCAACACGGTGTCTTACGCCTTGGCACCACTTGATGCATTGAACAACAATATAAGAACTCTAAGGTTTACTGCCACAGACAAGCACGAAGCATTCTCTACAAACGTTTCAGAACTAGAACCAATCGTCAGCAGCTTGAACCATTTTATAAACGATAACTACGCACTATACCTTAGAGAGAAAAGACTTACCTCTGACATTGCTCACGAACTTAAAACGCCGGTTTCCGAACTTATCAATCTGGCGGAAGTTGCCATGAAGTTTCCAGGAGAGGAGCGACTCGAAAAAGATTTTAAACCGCAGATTCTTCGCATTGGTATGCGAATGAAAAACATCATTTCCGGTTTGATGTTAATCCAAAAGCACAGTGCCAAGCAGACTCAATTAAACGACCTTATTAATATTGAAGAGCTCGTCGCCCAAGTTGTTGCAAGCAAAGCGGTAGATAATATTAATGTGGTTGCGAAAGAAAGGAGCGACGTGGTTATTCACTCTAACCGAATTGCGGTAGAGTCTATATTTAGCAACTTGTTAGACAACGCTATCGAGCATGGAAAGCATTGTGAGCCGATTAGCGTGTATATAGGTAAAACACCATCAGGGCAGGCCCAAATAGAAGTGACAAATACAACACACACTGAAATTGATGAAAGTGATTTGAGACATATGTTTGAACCCTTGTGGCAAAAGGATGCATCACGTACGTCAGAAGACAACTTTGGCCTAGGGCTATCAATAGTAAGTGCATTGTGCGGAGCAATTGGGGCAGCCGTGACGGTAGATAAGTTGGACCACAACCACATCTCTTTTTCTGTGACTTTCAAAAAGGCCTCTTAAAAACGCGTGCTGTTAAAATGCGCTATTGCTTGCAGTAAAAAAATATGACGTACACTGCCTCACTCAGGAATTCTGAGTTTGTTTGTGACAAATACGTGCAACCGTTTATTGCCTGCGTTTACTAGCAAGAATGTTTCTTGTAAAAGCGTAATCGCCTGTGTAGCATAACGCCGCAATTTTCCTTATATAATTGAATTTCTGGAATAATCATCGGTGAATAATCATCAGTACATGAAGCAGTACACCATATACGCATTAATTGCGTTGTTGTTTACTTGCTTATCTGGACTTAAACAGGATTACAAGCCGATCACGTTCAAGCATCATTTTGATGCTTCTATTTCCGAATATTCCTTCGAGTTTGATACAGAGGAAAGTGCGCCGGAAGAGCCCGTCCCGCCACAAAATGTTGTGCTGGATTACATTACGGACTCCTTCACGGATACCGCAAAACCACGTCCGCGTGGGCTTTTCAAAACATCCCTTAACTACGCAACGCCGTTAACCCGAGCGCCGCCTATTGCTTAGTTTTTTAGGTTTAGCGGTTATTGGCTACCTAAAAAACACGTTAATTCGATATTCCTAACAACGCACCAGCGCTTTGCTGGATGTTTTTGCGTGCTTAATTATCAGCGGTGAACCTATTTGCTGAAAGCGCGCTAGTGGCATGCTGTCTTTTTATAAGGCATGTCACGATTAGCCTTTTTATTACGAATTTACATTATGAGCAAAAAAGCACTTCTTGCAGTAAGCATTGTTTCCGCACTTTTAGGTGGTTGTGGACATGAAGAACATGCTGCGCATCACGAAAAACTTCAATTCAACGTTACTCATCCTATCGTACAAGACACAACGCTGGTAAAAGAGTACGTCAGTCAGATACGTGCCATTCAACATATTGAAGTTAGAGCTATGGAAAAAGGCTATCTTCAATCGACCTTTGTTGATGAGGGACAAACGGTAGAACGTGGTCAGCCCATGTTCAAAATAATGCCGAACGTATATGAAGCTGAACTACACCGCGCTGAAGCCGAGGCTAAAGCGGTCGAGATGGAGTACAAAAATACAAAGTCGCTTGTTGAACAAAACATTGTTTCTCCTAACGAACTTGCCGTCATAGAAGCACAGCTTCAAAAAGCTCAGGCTGAAGTTGAACTGGCAAAGACTCACTTAGCATTCACAGATATCAAAGCGCCGTTCACAGGCAAAATGGACCGACTGGAAGCTCGAACGGGAAGTTTGCTTGATGAGGGCGAACTGCTCACCACATTGTCTGATATCAGCACAATGTGGGTGTATTTCAATGTGCCTGAATCAGAGTATTTAAAGTACGCGCAGAACAGCGCATCAAATGATCAAACGTCAGTGCGATTAAAGCTTGCCGATGGCAGTATTTACGCGCATCAAGGCGTGATAGATGCCATTGAAGCTGATTTTGATAATCATACCGGTACCATTGAAATGCGTGCGTCTTTCCCTAACCCAGACCAACTGCTAAGACATGGGCAAACCGGTAATGTCATGGTGGATATTGCCTATCCGGATGCTTTAGTTATTCCTCAGAAAGCCACATTCGAAATTCTCGATCAAAGCTTTGTATATGTGCTGGATAGCGAGAACAAGTTAGCAACCCGCCACATTAACATCGCTGCAGAACTCCCTAACATCTATCTGGTTTCAGACGGACTAGCGCCGGACGACACTATTTTGATTGAAGGACTGCGAAGAGTTTCGAACGGCGATGAGATAGAGCCTGAACTTATTTCAGCCAGCGACACATTAGCTGAACTGTCATTGCACGCAGAATAAGGGGGCGCTATGTTTGGAGTTTTTATTAAACGTCCAGTGATGGCCATCATGTTATCGCTGATGATTATATTTTTGGGCGTGTTGTCGGTGTTTAGCCTACCCACGTCACAGTTTCCAGATATTGCTCCGCCGCGAGTGCTTATTTCTCTGGCATATCCCGGTTCGAGCGCTGATGTATTGGTGAAGTCATCGCTGGTTACCATTGAGCGTTCAATCAACGGTGTGCCGGGCATGAAGTACATCGTGTCTGATGCGACCAGCGCGGGTGAAGCCACCATTCAAGTTATCTTCGATTTAGATGTAGATCCGAATCAGGCGCTCATTAATGTGAAAACGCGGCTTGACCAGATCATGAACCGGCTGCCCCAGCTCGTGCAGTTAGAAGGGGTGGTACTAGAGCGGGTTCAGCCTAGCATGTTGATGTACATAAACGTTTATAGCACGGACGAAACGGCTGATGAAAAGTTTCTGTACAACTATTCCAATATCAACCTTATCCCCGAGATACAGCGGGTAAACGGTATTGCCAGTGCAAAAATATTGGGAAGTCGCCAGTACGCCATGCGAATTTGGTTAAAGCCTGATCGCATGCGTGCTTACAATGTTTCTGTAGATGAGATCATGGAATCGATAGACGAGCAAAGCTTGATTGGACGCCCTGGACGACTTGGCAGAAGCTCAGGCATTACTGCTCAGTCCAAAGAATACGTGCTTATTTACGAAGGACGTTACGACGAGCCTGAAGAATATAAAAATATCATTATTCGCGCCGATTCCGACGGTCGCTTGCTCAAATTAGGTGATATTGCCGATGTTGAGTTAAGTAGTGAATTCTTCGATATTTACTCAAACAAAGACGGGTATCCTTCCGCTGCGATAGTGCTAAAGCAGAACTATGGAAGCAGTGCCAACGAGGTTATTTCTCAGGTGAAAGCCACTATGGCTGAACTAGAAAAAACGTTTCCAGAAGGCATGAAGTACGAAATCAACTACGATGTTTCTAAGTTTCTAGATGCCTCTATTGAACAAGTGCTGCATACCCTGTTTGAAGCCTTTATTTTGGTTTCCTTGGTGGTGTTCATCTTTCTGGGTGACTGGCGTTCCACACTTATCCCGCTTCTTGCTGTGCCGGTTTCACTGGTTGGAACGTTTTTCTGCATGCAGGCCACAGGGGTGAACATAAATCTTATTACTCTGTTCGCTCTCGTATTAGCGATAGGGATTGTGGTAGATAACGCTATTGTTATCGTGGAGGCCGTTCACGCGAAGATGGAAGAAAGCAGCAGCCTAACCCCTTATATGGCGACCCAACAAGTACTGGGTGAAATGGGGGGAGCTATTATCGCAATTACACTGGTGATGACGGCGGTTTTTGTGCCCCTTATTTTTATGACGGGCCCGGTAGGTGTCTTCTATCGCCAGTTCTCTATTACCATGTCATCGTCAATTATCATCTCGTGTATTGTGGCGCTTTCATTAACGCCAGTGCTGTGTGCGATGTTGCTTAAAAACCCTCATTCACACACAAGAAAGGCAACGCCATTAAGCAAGTTTATTGATGGATTTAACCATTATTTCAATAAGTTAACCGGTCGTTATACAGGCATTATTAAAGCTATCGTTACACGCCGCAGTGTTACTGTAGTGCTGCTTGCGGGCTTTGTGGTAAGTACCTTTGGCGTTAATCAGGCATTACCTACAGGCTTTATTCCCGGTGAAGACCAAGGGCAAATCTATGCCATCATTCAAACACCGCCAGGCAGTACCCTTGAAGCGACGAATACAGTAGCGCGAGAGCTGCAAAGCTTGGCGCTGGACGTTGAAGGCGTCTCCTCGGTATCCTCGCTTGCTGGCTATGAAATTCTCACGGAAGGACGAGGTTCAAATGCTGGTACCTGCTTGATTAATCTTGAAGATTGGGCTAATCGCGAACAGTCGGTACGTGACATCATTGAAGAACTGGAAGCCAAGACACACCACTTAGGAGCAGTGATTGAGTATTTCGAACCGCCTGTTGTGCCGGGTTATGGCGCGTCTTCGGGGTTATCATTTCGTTTACTCGATAAGACCAACACTACCGACTATCAAGAGTTCGACCAAATCAACAAAGCCTTCATGGAAGAACTCGGTAAACGTGATGAGCTAAAAGGTTTATTCACGTTTTACGCTGCCGATTATCCTCAATATAAAATTGAGATAGATAACCAAGCTGCAATGCAGAAAGGGGTATCTATTGGCGCTGCCCTGGAGAATCTGAATATTCTTATCGGTAGTACTTACGAGCAAGGTTTCACGCGTTTTAATAACTTCTTCAAAGTGTACACACAAAGTGCGCCAGAATATCGTCGTTATCCCAGTGACTTATTGGATTACTACGTGAAAAACGAAGAGGGTGAAATGGTGCCTTACTCGGCCTTTATGAAGCTGATTAAAACCCAAGGCCCTAATGAAATTACACGCTACAACCTTTATACCTCGGCAGCAATTCGTGCAGAGCCTGCAGCAGGGTATACCTCGGCGCAAGCGATAAAAGCAGTTGAGGAAGTAGCGGCTGCAACGCTGCCAAAAGGATATGACATAGGTTGGGAAGGCCTGTCATTTGACGAGGCTAAACGAGGTAATGAAGCCATTGTTATCTTTGCCGTAGTATTGTTGTTTGTATATATCGTGCTGGCATCACAGTACGAGAGTCTGCTTCTACCTTTTGCGGTCATTCTTTCACTACCTACCGGTATTCTCGGCTCATTCCTGTTTCTCAAAGGTATGGGGCTGGCCAACGACGTTTATGCGCAGCTCGGCTTAGTTATGCTGGTTGGTTTACTCGGTAAAAATGCCGTGCTTATTGTGGAATACGCAGTGCAAAAAAATCAGCAGGGCTTATCGATTGCTGACGCAGCTGTTGAAGCGGCCAAACAGCGCTTCCGCCCAATCCTAATGACATCGTTCTCGTTTGTAGCAGGGCTAATTCCGCTTGTTATTGCAACGGGGGCGGGCGCAGTGGGAAATAGAACTATTGGTGCTTCTGCTTTAGGCGGTACTTTGTTAGGCACTATTTTTGGTGTGCTGGTTATTCCTGGGCTTTACTACTTGTTCGCCAAACTTGAAGAAGGTAAGTCATTAATCAAAAACGAAGATCATGTCCCTCTTACTGAAACTTACCACTATAACGATGAGGTGCTAAGCGATGATAAATAAAAAGCGATTTACTTATAAGCCGCTGTGGTTAGCGCTTAGTAGTGCGTTGTTAGTACAGGCATGTGCCATCCCTACCATTGAAACGCGAAACCCTAATCTAGATTTGCCAGAGCAGTTTAACGCGAAAGTTTCGCAAGTGGATACTCAGGCTGGTCAAGGGATTAACCAGAGTACACAAGCAAATATTCAATGGAGTGAGTGGTTTAACGACCCTACGCTTTCTGCGCTGGTGGATACGGCGGTTAAGAACAACCAAGAGGTGTCTATATTAATTCAACGCATTAATATGGCGTCGAATGAAGTGTATGCACGGGAAGGGGAATATTTGCCTCGACTCTCTGCGGGGGTAGCCGCTGAAACCGAAAAGGTAGGCGAATATACCCGGGAAGGCGCAGTAGAAGAACAGTTAAATATCAAGGAGGATAAAGAATTTCCCGACCCGCTGGCAAACTTAAAGCTAGGCCTTAATGCGTCGTGGGAAATTGACGTTTGGCATAAGCTGAGAGATGCGTCTAAAGTGGCCTCGCTTGAATACTTGGCGTCGGTTGAAAGTAAGAACTTTTTCGTTACCCAGTTAGTATCTGAAGTTGCGCGTACTTACTATGAACTGCTGGCGCTAGATAACAAGCTAGAGAATCTTGACTCAACCATTTCGCTACAGCGCAATGTTATTCACACTATTAATGCGTTGAAAGAATACGGGCGGGCGTCATCGCTACCCGTTGCGCGCTTTAACGCGGAAGTGAAGAAAAACGAGAGCGAGCGTTACTTGATTGAGCAGGAAATCCTAGAGAAAGAGAACACGCTCAATCTGTTATTAGGACGCACTCCACAGCCCATTCAAAGGGACAGTAACGTGTTGCTCAGCGCCGAGCTAAAAAGCCCGCAGGTGGGTGTACCCTCTACGCTATTAGACAATCGCCCTGATATAAAACAAGCTGCACTCACGCTCCAAGCAGCAGAGTTAAATATCGATGTGGCTAAAGCTAACTTCTACCCTTCTTTTGAGCTAAAAGCAGGGTTAGGTTTATCGGCGTTTGATAGTCGCTACTTGTTTAATGTGCCTGAGTCATTGGCATATTCTTTATCTGGTGATGTTTTTGCGCCATTAATAAACCGCAGGGCGATTGAGGCGGTTTATCAAAATGCCAGCGCCGAACAAATTGAAGCGGCTTACGAATATGAACTCACCATTTTAACGGCGGTAGCTGAAGTAACAAACAGTTTGTCGAAGCTCGATAATTTGGAGAAAAGTGCTGAAGCAAGGCGTCATCAAATTGCTTCACTGGAACAGTCGATTGATATTGCCAATAGGCTTTTTTCGTCAGCTCATGGTGAGTATTTAGAGGTGCTGCTTGCGCAACGAGAAGCACTGGAAGCGCGTAGCGAGTTTATAGAAACTCGTCAGCAGCAAATGGCCGCACTGGTCGATTTGTATCAGGCACTCGGAGGCGGATGGCAGTCTTAAAATCAAAAGGAGAGCGCTCGCTCTCCTTTTTTTCGCCTTTATCAAAAGCTGGCGGTGAATTTCAGACTCAACGTGTGACAAAAGCAGAACACGTGCGGCGTTAAATGTTAACGCGTAAAGTTAAAGCGGGCAAAAAAGCGCTCAGCTTCGTCACTATCAAAATCATAGCCATTATTCGTCATCGCTTCCAAAGCATCTTCTACCGTTTCGTAAAAGCCATAAGGAACTTCGGCAGCGTCGTAGCACTGAGAAATCTGATGCTTAGTTGTCAGCATAATGTCGGTATCTAATATCACCACGGCAAGAAACGACAGGCCGCGGGTTTTTCTTACCCGAGTTTGTTTTACAAAAATATCAAAGGTGGAAGGGGGCATCAGACTTTCACCGTAAAGACAGCTTACTTGTGCCCATTTAGCGCCCTTTTCGAATTTTGAAATGTCAGAAGACATCTTAACTACGCCATTTCTCATGGTTTCGTCATTCCACGGTCCGCGCGCTGAGAAGAGCAGCAACTGACCGCTTACGCTACATTCAAACTCGCCGTGTGGATTATTCATGGGCATTTCCTTTAAGCCTTATATAGAAGTTAGCACTTTACTGCTATCACGCAACTAACCATTCGGCTAAAGCCAACGCCCCTGTGTACTGCGCTTAATCGCCTCGCGATGTCGCTCAACGTTTAATCTTTATTGGCTGAATATATTCAGTAATATGGAGACGATAAATGCATCACTACAACGTGATCACCCCATAAAAAGAACGGAAAAGAACAAATAGATTAAGGTGAGATATGTCTTTTACGAGAAATCACAGGTACCCGTCAGTCAAAAAACGGTTTGCTATATGGGCTGCACTATTTAGCGTAGGCACGCTAGCTATGCCATCCACAGCGCTTGCAAGCAATGAGAGAGAATCTCTTACTACCGACTCTGAACGCTATTTTAAATCGGAAGATATTTTTAATTTGGAATACGTGAGCGAAGTTCAGGTGTCGCCAAACGGTAAATATGTTGCGTATGTGCGCCGTTCAAACGACATTATGTCGGATAGCAGTCGAGCGAACGTTTGGCTAGCGTCGGTTGATGGAAAGTCACACCGCCCCTTACTGTCGTCGAAAAAGAGTTACTATTCTATTCGCTGGTCACCAGACGGTAGCCGATTGGCTTACCTTTCTAATGAAGAAGGTAAACCGCAATTGTATGTGCGTTGGATGGATACAGGGCAAACGGCACTCGTAACAAATGTCACCTCAAACCCAAGTAACATCACTTGGTCGCCAGATGGTAAGCACATTGCTTTCACTATGAGCGTTGATGCCAAGGAAAAGCCGCTAGACATTAAAATGCCTAAAAAGCCTGACGGTGCAAAGTGGTCTCCTAGCTTTCAATATATTACCAAAGCGCGCTATCAAGCCGATGGCCGAGGCATTCTTGAACCTGCTTACACCCATATTTTTATTGTTCCTGCTGACGGAGGCACAGCACGACAGCTTACTTCAGGGAACTATCACCACAATGGGCGCTTAAGTTTCTCTCCTGATAGCGACAAAATCTATTTCTCTGCCAACCGCAGTGACAATTGGGAGTATGAGCCTGTTGAGGGGGACATCTTTTCTGTGGATATGATGGGTAATATCGCACAGCTTACCAACGACAAAGGCCTTGAATCATCGCCTGTCGTATCGCCTGACGGAAAGCACATTGCTTACGCACGCCGCGATGACGAAAAAGTGATGTACAAAAATAGCTATTTGTACGTGATGAAAAGTGACGGTACAGATGCCAAAAACTTAACAAAAGACGTTGATAATTCAGTGTCTAACTTTCACTGGAAAGATAATAAGCACGTTTATTTTCAGCAGTCGGTTCGCGGTTTAGCGCAGGTGGATGTGGTATCGCTATCGGGCAGCGTAAAAGCCGTAGCTAAGGGGCTGGGCGGTACTACGTTAGGACGACCTTATGTGTTTGGCACCTATCACGCTGTTGATGATGTAGTGGCGTATACCAAAGGACGTACCGATCGCCCCGCTGATTTATATGTCACTACGCGAAACGAGCGACAGCTAACAGCGCTCAATGAAGACGTTCTAGGTCATAAGCAGCTTGGCGAAGTAAAAGAAATTGTCTATCCGTCTTCTATAGATGGCGAAGAAATCCAGGGGTGGTACATTCTACCGCCAAACTATGACAGCTCGAAAACGTATCCGCTTATCTTAGAAATTCACGGCGGACCTAATCTCGCTTATGGTCCTGTCTTCACGGCCGAACTGCAGCGCATGGCTGCAGAGGGCTATGTGGTGTTTTATGATAATCACAGAGGCAGTACAGGTTATGGAGAACGCTTTGCATTGCTACTTCAAGGGAAATACAGTTCGGAATATGACTTCTCAGACCATATGTCGGGCGTAGATGCGCTTATTGAAAAAGGCATCGCTGATCCAGAGCGACTGTTTATTACTGGTGGTTCAGCAGGCGGCATTGCATCAGCCTATGCCATTGGCCTTACTAACCGATTTAAAGCAGCCGTAGTCGCTAAACCCGTTATCAACTGGTTATCGAAAGTGCTGACTGCCGATTCAGGTCTATATCAAATCCCTTTCCAATTTCCGGGCAAGCCTTGGGATAACGAAGAGCACTACTGGAAGCGCTCACCGCTATCGCTAGTAGGCAATGTAACGACTCCCACCATGCTGATCACGGGAGTGGAGGACAAGCGCACGCCAATGTCTGAGACCGAGCAGTTCTATCAAGCGTTAAAGATTCAAAAGGTTGATAGCGTGCTGGTAAAAGTACCTGGTTCGCCTCACGGGATTGCTTCTAAGCCATCTAGAATGATTGGTAAAGTTGAAAATATCTTGGCGTGGTTTAAAAAATACGACAGCGTACAGTCACAAAGTACGCAAGTTGAAGCTCAATAATTAGTGTGCTGAGACTAAGAGGGGCTAATGCGCCGACTCAATCGGTTCAAGGCCCCATTTTTTTAGTATTCGAGCATATTCGCCATTCGCTTTTAAAATCGAAAGCGCGTGTTTAAGTGAGCTTACTTTGTCTTGCTCAGTCTTAAGGCCAGTGGCAACAAAAAGATCGGCACCCAATGCTTCGATAACATATTCGCTCGTTGCGTCGTTAGGGTTAAAGCCTGCGTCGCTGATTTCATACTTTCCTGTCTCAAAATTGGCTAATGCAAAGTCGATGCGCTCCATATACAAAAGCTTCCACAGTAGTGCTGGCTCAGCAACCAAAGCGAGGTTTTTATTTTCTTCAAAACCTTCTTGCTGCAAAAACGATGCTGAGCCATAGCCGCGTATTGAGCCTACTCGGAACTGCTTTGCGTCGTCTAAGGAATTGACGTGTGCTGTCTCTTTCTGCTTTAAGCGGATCAGCGAGGCTTGCATGTGATTTACTGATGAAATCCACTCAAATTCATCTTCCCTGTTCGGTGTTTTCAATAAAGATAGAAGTACCAGATTGGGATTATCGAGGGTTTCTTGTACTGCACGGGCCCACGGCATGTGTTCCAACGAACTGCTAAATGGCAGCAGAGGTTCTAGTGCGTTTGCGAGGTCTACGTTGACGCCTTGTGCTTTTCCATCCTTATTAATCCAGTAATAGGGTGGGGTGACCTCGGTTAGAAAGTAGACATGGTTGGACGATGCGAAGGCAAATGAACTTACAATCAGCAACAAAAAAATCCAGATACTACGAAACATAACTACTGTTAAGAACCTATAAAAAATAACATCAATTGGAGGTTTTAGATAAGGTAATGCTAATGCGTAGTATACCGGTTTTATAGGCAAATAATACTGATATTTGCCTATAAAATGTTCAATTTGAGGTGCTGATAGTCGGTACTTGCTTATTCTACCGCGGGATGTAATTGCTCGATATCAGGAACAACTGTGAGTTTTAAATCAAGCGCTTTCCAGTAGTGGCTTTCTCGTAGCAGGTCAGCTGAGATAATAGGTTTTTCATCTAACCAGCCATCGGGGAAGGTAATGGTCAGTTCGTTCTTTTCTACATTAACAACGAGGTCAGGTACAAAACCCTCTTGGCGTTTAATATTAAGCAGTACACCCAAACGCAGTAACGCGATTAAATGCTTAACCGACTGCTCATCGAAAAGATTAAATGCGGGCAATTCATTGGTTCGAATTTTCTTTCTATGGAATCGCACGAGCGTAGCTAGCAGTAATTGTTGTTCCTGCGTAAACCCAGGCATGTCCACATTACCAAGAATATAGGCGCTGTGTTTTTGTATGCCTCGAGAGTTAATTTGCATGCCGACTTCGTGAAGTAAAGCTGCCCAGCCGAGCATGCTTTTAAAGTCACGCCCTTTAAGTTTCCATGCTTTTTCAACATCGTTGAAAAGTGAAAGGGTTGTATTAAGCACCATAGTGGCTTGGGACGTATCTACATCGTAGCGGGTTGCCAAACTACTAGCGGTTCTGCCGCGAATATCAGCGTGATGAAGCTCATCTTCCATCTGATAAAGCACGCCTTCGCGCAAGGCGGCAGGCGAGTACACCAAGCCTTCAATCTCTAGGGCTTTGAAAACGGCGATAAGAATAGCGAGGCCGCCAGCAATAACCACACGACGATCTTCACTTAAATCTGGGTAGCTTAATTTGTCTATATGCCCTGCGCTTATGAATTGCTTCATTAAATTGCGCAAACTTTTAAGTGTCACCGGAATATCGTGGCCATTGGGTCTGTCTTGCTGACAAAGTATAAACAGCGAACGAATGGTACCAGACGTACCGATACACTGGACCCAGCCCAGTCTGCGATATTTATTATCTATTAACTCAAGCTCTTGCTGTGCAGCCGTGATAGCACGATCAAAGGCTTTTGGCTTTAGCTCACCGTCAGGGAAAAACCGTTTGGTATAGCTTACGCAGCCCATTTGAAGGCTGCGGCAAAGTAAAGGCGTAAAACCTTCGCCAATAACGAACTCAGTAGAGCCACCGCCTATATCAATAACCAGCTGTTGGCCGTCGGAGTGGTTAGTATGTGCAACGCCTGAATAAATAAGTCGCGCTTCTTCTACACCAGAAATGACTTCGATAGGGTAGGGAAGGATATCTTTTGCTGCGCTGATAAAATCGCGGGCGTTACGCGCTCTGCGCAACGTATGAGTGGCGACAATTCTCACGGAGTCGGGCTCAAAACCTTTAAGGCTCTCTGCTACTACTTTTAGCATAGCAAGCCCACGCTCCATCGCTTCATCAGACAAGATATCGTCGTCGTTGAGACCTTCGGCCAAGCGTACTTTTTGTTTAACTCTATGCAGAATCTGCACAGACCCAGCAACAATGCGTGCTACTACTAAGTGAAAACTATTTGAGCCAATGTCTAGTGCTGCGACTTTATTGACTTCGCGGGTTTCCACGTCATTAAAAACTGATTCGTGCTGGGTCATGTACTAATTTTCTATCCTACAAAGTGTCTTCTAGCTTCTTCAAATAGTCATAAATTTCTATCTGAGAACGAAGTTTTTTACGATTTCCCCTGCGAACGTACTTGTTGCTCTGATCCTTGTCAATCACTCGAGCCTTCAGGGTATCTTTAAATTGTAGCTCCATTATATCAACAATGCGCTGTTGAAGACCTTTATCATACACTGGACAACCTACTTCAATGCGGTTGTCCATGTTACGGGTCATCCAGTCAGCAGAAGAGATATACACTTTTCTATCGCCGCCACCTTCAAAAATCATCACGCGAGGGTGTTCGAGAAATCTATCAACAATAGAGATAATTTCGATGTTTTCGCTTATTCCTTTTATCCCCGGATTAAGTGAGCACATACCGCGCACTATACCGCGGATCTTAACCCCCGCCTGGCTAGCCCGGTACAAATCATCAATGAGTTCTTTATCAACAAGGTTGTTAATTTTGAAAGTGATTTGTGCCTTTTGGCCTTGGTTCAAATGCTGAATTTCTTGACGAATTAACGACTGAATTTTGGTTCTGGCGTTTAATGGCGATATTTGAAGATGCTGGAACTTGTAGCGTCGGTAAGGGTATTGAATAAGATCGAATACCGCCACGCCTTCATCGGCGAGTTCTTGATTACGGGTGAATAAGCTGTAGTCGGTATAAATCTTTGCTGTTTTCTCGTTGAAGTTACCCGTACCGAAATGCGCATAGTTCACCAAACTGCCCCGTTCTTCACGGGTCACAATACAAAGTTTAGAGTGAATTTTAAGAGTAGGCACGCCAAGTACAACGCGTATACCTGCATCAGTCATGCGCTTAGACCATTCGATATTTGCCTCTTCGTCAAAACGGGCGCGAAGTTCTACCACAACGGTTACTTTTTTGCCGTTGTCTACTGCGTCAATCAACGAGTTTACAATGCGTGAATTACTGGCAACACGATAAATATTAATACGTATGGTCTTAACATTCGGGTCGAAAGCCGCCTGACGCAAAAACTCGGTGAAGTGTAGGAAGCGATGGTACGGGTAGTATAGTAGTATGTCTCGTGCAGTAATGGCATCGAAAACGGTGTTGTACTTAGAGAATGCCTTGCTGTCGATAGCAGGCAGCGGCGTATGCTCTAAATATTCTCGACCCACATTAGGGAAGCCAATAAAGTCTTTAAAGTTACGATAGTGCCCAGCAGCGTGCATGGTATCTAGCTTCGTTATCTTAAGTCGCTTGCGCAAGTCAGATTTCATGTCCTCTGGCATGTTCGTGTCGTAGATAACACGCACAGGCTCAGCGATAAGGCGCTGCTTCATACTTTCAGACATCTTTTCAACGAAGCTTTCGTCAATTTCTTCGTTGATAGAATATTCCGCATCACGCGTCATTTTAAACGAGAATGCTTCAATTTCGTCGAACTTCACGAAACCGCGGAAAATGTCTTCGATACACAGCTGAATCATGTCATCGAGCATAATAATGCTCTTCTTCTTGCGGCTTTTTTGCGGTGGGATCAGCATAAAGCGCGACATTTCAGAGGTAGGAACCTGAATAACCGCAAATTTAGGATTGCGGTCCTTTCTTCTAAGCGCCACATATAAATACACTGAAGTACCGTTCAAACGGCTAAGTAGGTCGGTCTTCTTATCTATTAAAATAGGTGCAATGTGACGCAGTGCTTTGTTAACGAAGAAGTTGCGTACCCACTGCTTTTGATAATCGTCTAAATCGTCTTTTCGAAGAATATGTATGTTGTAGCGAGCTAGGGACTTAACCACATCCTTATGAATTTGGTCGAACTTTTCAGAAAGCTGGACTACCTTTTTCTGAATAAGCGCCATAAGAGCGGTTTGGCGTTCAGCTTCCTCTTCATTGCCGTCATTTTGCGCAATGGTAATTTGTCGTTTCACGTCAGCGGCGCGCACGCGATAAAACTCATCTAGGTTATTTGAGTAAATACCAAGAAAACGAATTCGCTCCACGGCGGGATTGTTTTTATCTGCGGCTTCTTGCAATACGCGTTCGTTAAACGCAAGCCAGCTTAATTCTTTGGGATAATATAAAACGTCGTTATCCATAATGTCTCAATTCACGTTCATAAAAATGGTCAAAGACTGCCATCAGTCAGTGACACTACTGTGACAACACGTATTCTGGTGCAAGTGCGCACGCATTGCGTTGTGGTTATTCCATTAACTTTCAATATGATGAGTTCGTAATTGTGATACGCGGGATAGTGTATGGCACCACAAATACGCCCTTGTTTTTATCGCTTCGCGGTAATATCCACCACCAAATCGTTAGCCAACGACTCCAGTGAGTCTTGCAATGCGCCGTCGTCAAAATCTTCTGGCACCGCAATTTCTGCTTTTGCTTTGAAAATCAGGCTGCCCCAGTTAGGCGCGCTTTCACAGTGTGAAGCAAAGGTGAGAATATTCAAATTGAACTGGTTTAAAATAGAAGTAAGCTCTTGGACAATACCGGTTTTGTCATTGCCCATTACATCAACCGTCAATTTGGTGGTGTTGTTATTTTCACTGCTCGCTACCGCTACAGATTGCACCGACAAATCTTTAATGGCGTCTAGCGCATCGATTAAGCCCTGTTTGTTCTCATCGGCAACATGTACTTCTACAAAACCGGTGAACATTCCCGCCATATGCGCAAAGCTCGATCCTTGCCAGTTGCCCTCATGTTTGTATACACACTTAGCCAGTGTGTCTACTAAACCCGGCTTGTCTTTACCCATAATGCTTATAACCAATGATTGCATACGATGCTCCTTATTGGGCGTGTAGAGAAAAACTTTGATCGTCTTCCTGTTGGGTAATACCATAGGCGCAGAGTAGGTTGCGCGAAGGTAATGCTTTAAACTTTCACTTGCTATTAGCATAACAAAACTTACACTGCTCACCAGTGCAATTTAGGGTTATTCTTCTTAAAAATGAAGAATTTCGAAAATAAGAATTACTAAACAGCCGCATGACTTTCGACAGCAATAGCACAAACAAAAAACGCCAGCGAAGCGACAGGTGGTCACGCTATGTAGTGACCGGCTTCGGCGGCCTTGTTTTGTTGACGTTAGTTATTCTTATTACCCATCTAATCAGCCAAGCTCTGCCGTTGGCATATACCCCTAGCTTAAATCATCTGTTGAGCTTGAAAACGCCAGATAACGAAAAAATTATCAGCGCAGGCGACATTATTAACAGTCAGCCAATGCTGGTTAGGAAGTCTGACTGTCGATTGGGATTAAAGTTGCTTAAAGGCGATGCTCTGGTAAGTAATCACGATTATATCCGTCCTTGTGAGCATAGACTGTCTTCCCACAGTGTGATGGGAGAGAACTATATCGTAGACGTTTCTCCCAACGCCCAAGTGAGAGTTTTACCGGTTAGATCGTTCAACATGACCGACGGTAGCGCAGAGGATATTGCCACAAGTACACCGCAAGCAGCGTTGTCGAACAGCATTGCGTTCGCGCTTCCCAAAGATGAGTGGGAGAGACGCAGTGACTGGAGCATTGCACTGTCCTCAAAATGGGCAGTGGTTTCTATCGTTCAAGACAATAAAGTGTTTATCCGTTGGGTAAATCGGCTTCGTCCTACACAGGTTGTGGATAAACGGTTTCATAATATAGACAGACTCGTATTGTTACCCGGCAGTCAGAGCGTGTTACTCCAAGTGGATGATGCCCTTTTCCTAAATAGGCTCACGGATGAAGGTGCGTCACTACTGCCAATAGCAGGAAACATCACAGCGTCATTAGATGAGAAGATTGTATTCCCACTTGCTAAAGACCGCACCTTTTTCCTAATGAACAGCAATACACAGGCACTTACTCGCTGGGTGCTGAGCAAAAGCGATAAAGGCCTTACCTTTGAACAAACCTACCAAGTAGCGCTACCAGGAGAGAACGTTAAGGATGTGGCAGAACATGCCAGTATGAACTTGGTGGCTGTGCTGACCGATAAAGCAAGAGTGTTGTTGGTAAACCGTGTATCAGGCGATGTAGTGGCATCACAACAGATAGAGCGTTCTGCTGAGAATATCATTTGGTACGGCAATAAGCTTTATGGCTATTCAGATAGCACCTTATCAGTATGGGAAGGCAGGCACTTAAGCGGCGTTACTACATGGGCCTCTCTGTTTGAACCGCAGCACTACGAAGGGTATGAAACGGAAGAAACCGTATGGCAAACCACCAGTGCCTCTGATTTTCAAGAGGCAAAGTTTAGCTTAACACCGCTATTAATAGGCAGTATTAAAGCCTCTCTTTTAGCGCTGCTTATTGCTATTCCGGTTGCTATCGGTGCCGCAATTTACACCGCGTTTTTTGCTAAAAGCCGCCTTCGCAACGTTATTAAGCCGGCTATCGAATTGCTCGAAGCGATTCCCAGTGTACTCATCGGCTTCATCGCGGCTATTTGGTTGTCGCCAAAAGCTGAGCAGTTTTTATTTTCCTTTGCCTTTTTCCTAATCGTTATCCCTTTTGTGCTTATTGTCGTTGCCCTGGTGCAGCGTCCTGTTGCGGAATACTTACCAAAGAAGCTAAGACACGGAGCAGAGCTACTATTTGCTATAAGCGGAGTGTTCCTTTTAGGTTTTATTAGCGTGGAGTATGCGCCTTCGCTTATTTTCTCGATAATGGGGGGAGACGGGTTTACAATGCTTGCGGCCGAGTCCGATAGTCCCATCGGGAAAACGACTATAGTGGTAGCGTTAGCGTTAGGTGTGGCCATATCACCTAGTATCTATTCCCTTGCTGAAGATGCCATAAACGGCGTTCCAAATGATTTAAAACACGCCTCTTTTGCTTTAGGCGCCACACGATTACAGACCTTACTTCATGTTGTTCTTCACGTTGCACTACCGGGTATTGTTGCCGCGATTATGCTAGGTTTCGGCCGCGCGTTTGGTGAAACCATGATAGTCCTTATGGTGACGGGGAATACGCCAATCTCCAGCTGGGGCTTGATAGAAGGTTTGCGAGCACTTACTGCTAACTTGGCAATTGAACTTCCAGAAGCAGATGTATCATCGGCGCACTATCAAATTCTATTTTTCACCGCGTGTATTTTGTTCCTGTTTACCTTCTTGGTAAACACCATGGCAGAGCTATTGCGACAGCGTATAAGAAGTAGGGCGTACTATGGTTAATCGAACAACGTTTGGGTTAAGTGCGGTACAGCGTCAATCGTTAGTCATTAGCTTAACGGCTTTTTTCACCAGCCTGCTGCTTATTGCGCTAGTTAGCATTCTTATACTTATTAGTTTTCGAGGTACGGCATATTTTTGGCCAGAGCCCATCTATACGGTTACCGGTACGCATCAAGACGGCACAAGGTTTTCGGTGCTTGCGAACCTATTTGATGAATCGACAAATGAGGATGTGACACTTAAGTTCTCAGATGCTCAGCATCCTTATGGCTTTCAAGTCCAGTTATCTCGAGAGGAAATAGAGACTTCTCTACTTGCAAACCAAAGCGCAGAAATAAAACTGTTAGACGGCAGGCGTGTGTTGGCAATTCCTGAATACATCGTCGTGCCATCTAAACCGCCTCAACCTCTTGGTAACATTGACATTGTGCTAGAGGAAGTGGCCCAAATAAGCGCTCAAATTGAAGATTTAAATACGCAACACCTTGCACCTATTCACGAAGCGCTATCTCAATTTGATAAACGTAATGTTGTTGCCGACGCGCCAGCAAGAGAGCGTTTAGTGGCATCGTTTGACGAATACCAAAAGCGTGTGGAAGCGTTAGAAGCAACACGAGCCGAGTATACCTTATTGGTAAGTTTTGCTGACGAAACGCCGTTTGTTATTCCCATATCTAGTATTCAAGATGTGGATTTTGTCAGTCGTCTAAGTACATGGGAAAAGTGGCAGGTGGCGTTTTCGGAAATCGGTGTTTTTCTCACCGATTCCCCTAAACAAGCGAATACCTCAGGTGGCGTCTTCCCTGCGTTGTTTGGTACTGTACTCATGGTATTTTTAATGACCATCATCGTAACGCCCTTTGGTGTATTAGCCGCTATTTACTTGAGCGAGTATGCACCTAACACGGCGCTTACCACTATTATTCGTGTCAGTGTAAGCAACATGGCAGGTGTACCTTCTATTGTTTACGGCGTATTCGGCCTTGGTTTCTTTGTTTATACCTTGGGCGGCAGTATTGATGAGCTATTGTTTAGTGACACACTGCCAGCACCCACAATGGGAAGCCCTGGCGTTTTCTGGGCTGCCTTAACCATGGCAATTTTGACCTTACCTGTAGTGATTGTGGCGACTGAAGAAGGCTTGCGCAGGGTGCCGGAAGGGTTGAAAGCGGGCAGTTACGCATTAGGAGCTACCAAAATTGAGACTATAGTGCGTACCGTATTGCCTATTGCGTCTCCGGGTATTATGACTGGCGTAATTTTGGCGATTGCGAGGGCGGCAGGTGAAGTAGCGCCACTTATGTTAGTGGGGGCGGTCAAGTTTGCGCCAACCTTGCCTATAGATGGAGAGTTTCCTTATCTCCACCTTGATAGGCAGTTTATGCATTTGGGCGTGCTTATTTATGACGGAGCGTTTCACAGCCAAACTGATGGAAAGAGCGCAAGCATGATGTTTGCCGCTTGCTTGCTTTTACTCGTGGTGGTGTTTGTATTAAATATTCTGGCAGTTGTACTTAGAGCGCGCCTGCGCAAACGCTATCTCAAAGGATAATACAGGTTTTGTAACATGTTGAAGTTGTTTGAACACAATACGCTGAACGTTAACGACATTGGTGAAGAACAAACTGCGGTAGAGGTTAAAAACCTCAACCTGTGGTTTGGCAACAAGCATGTGTTAAACGACATCAGTATGCGGATCCCAAAAAACAAAATCACAGCGTTAATTGGTCAAAGTGGTTGCGGTAAATCTACACTCATTAGCTGTTTCAATCGCCTTAACGATTTGTATGACGGTTGCAAATACGATGGTGAAATTATTATTGATGGGCAAAACATCAATAGCCGCAAAGTAAATGTGTCACGCCTAAGAACGAACGTGGGCATGGTTTTTCAGCGACCCAACCCCTTTCCTATGAGCATTTATGAGAACGTGTGCTACGGGCTTAAGCTTCAAGGCGTTAAAATTCGTCGACACTTAGACGACGCGGTGGAAAGCGCACTGAAACAGGCGGCGCTGTGGGACGAGGTTAAAGATCGTTTATTTGAATCCGCTCATGTTTTATCTGGCGGTCAGCAGCAGCGTTTGGTGATTGCAAGAGCACTGGCTTTGAAGCCTGACATTCTACTTCTTGATGAACCCACCTCGGCCCTTGACCCTCTGACCACGCTTTTTATCGAAGAACTGATGGATGCATTAAAGAAACAATGCACCATTATTATCGTGACGCACAACATGCAGCAAGCGGCTAGGGTAAGCGACTACACCGCCTTTTTCCATCAGGGCAGGCTGATAGAATATGCAGACAGCGATACGCTGTTTACTATGCCAGAGAAGAAGCAAACCGAAGACTACATAACGGGGCGATATGGATAACGTAGCAGTAGGTGTGTGTTCTAACATGGGTTTGCGCCGTAATGCTTCAATTTGGCAAGATGTAGCGGTTTGTCACGATAGTTCTGCCACAGGTAGCGGCACGATTGATTGTCGTTATTCGTTATGCTTACGCCGCGAGGAGAAAACACCATGCGACAGGTAGCCTTAAACACGCATATTTCGGGTACGTTTAATATCGAGTTGGAAAACTTGCGTAACTCGGTATTAACCATGGGGGGCGAAGTTGAACAGCAGCTGGTGGATACGTTAAAAGCGGTAAAGCACAATCATGCCGCTCTGGCTGAAAAAGTGGTGTTGAACGACTTAAAAATTAACTCCATGGAAATTCAAATTGACGAAGAGTGCTTGCGCATTATTGCAAAACGTCATCCTACCGCCAGCGATCTGCGTTTAATTATGACCATTTCCAAAGCCATTACCGATATAGAGCGAATGGGCGATGAAATCGAGCGTATTGCCAAACTAGTAACGCGCAATAAGTTGCCGAGCTCAGATACCATTAAGAGCAGCATGTTACTTATTGGCGAGCGCGTGGCCGCCATGATGCGCGGCACATTCGACGCTTTTGCTCGTCAGGATGAGGCTGCGGCGTTAGAAGTGTATGACCAAGACAACCGCATTGACAGTGAGTACAAACGGCTGCTGTCGTATACCACCTCCGAAATGCAGAAAAGCACTGACGACATGCAGGATTGGCTGGATGTGTTGTGGGCAATGCGCTCGTTAGAGCGAATTGGTGATAGATGTAAAAACGTGTGTGAATATGTGGTTTATCTCACTCGCGGTACTGATGTTAGACATACACCGTTGGAAAATATGCAACAAAAATTGGAAGATTTGACGTAATCCTGTCCAATTGGTCAGTACGATTTTGCGTATTGATATTCAAATATGGATACATGCGAAATTTATTTGTCATAAAACTGAAATATTTGGTGGATTTATCATCGCATTCAAATAATTCCGCATACTTTTATCGTTTTTCAGTGATTTTCGCTATGGCTTCTAACATGATTACGTTATCATGCGCCGCAGCCAAGAACAGATCGTGCAAAATTTAATCGAACCTTATGATAAAACACAATTTGTCTTTAACTTCATTCTCTAGCCTTTGTGGTGAAGAGATCATGCTACTTACTCAAGTAGCGTCCAGCCTAAATCGCGTTTAGATCGGGAGCGATTATCCGTGGAATTTTTTGAAAGTTATGGCCTAATTCTTATAATCCTTGCCGCCGGCGTTGGTTTCGTCATGGCATGGGGTATTGGAGCGAATGACGTTGCCAACGCAATGGGTACGTCAGTAGGTTCTAAAGCTTTAACCATAAAACAAGCCATTATCATTGCAATGATATTTGAGTTTGCTGGCGCCTACCTAGCAGGTGGCGAAGTAACGTCTACCATTCGAAAAGGGATTATCGACTCAACCTATTTTATAGACATACCTGAATACCTTGTATTAGGCATGATCTCATCACTACTTGCAGCTGGAATCTGGCTGGCGGTAGCGTCATGGTTGGGGTGGCCTGTATCTACAACTCACTCAATTATCGGTGCAATCATCGGTTTTACTGCCACTGGCGTCAGCATGGACGCAGTAGCATGGGACAAAGTGGGCGGTATTGTTGGTAGCTGGGTCGTAACCCCAGCTATTTCAGGCATCATTGCTTATCTTATTTTCATGAGCGCGCACAAGCTCATCTTCCAAACAGCCTCACCGTTTGCAAATGCCAAGCGTTATGTGCCGTTTTATATGGCGTTAGCGGGCTTTGTGATGTCGCTTGTTACTATTAAGAAGGGCCTTAAACACGTTGGGTTAGAGCTAAGTGCCGTTAACGGATATCTACTGGCTGTTGGTATTGCCGTAGCTTTAGGCTTCTTGGGTAAATGGTTTATCGGCCGTATGAAGTTCAGCGGTTCTGAAGATGCAGACCTACAGGCGGCTAACGTTGAGAAAGTATTCGCGCTGCTAATGGTAGTAACAGCCTGTTGTATGGCGTTTGCCCACGGTTCAAATGATGTAGCTAACGCTATTGGGCCATTAGCTGCGGTAGTTAGCGTAGTAAGTAGTGGCGGCGAAATTAACTCTAGCACTACACTTGCACCTTGGATCCTTCCTCTTGGTGGTTTAGGTATTGTTGCGGGTCTTGCGCTGTTTGGACATCGCGTTATCAAGACCATTGGTCAAGGTATTACACACTTAACACCAAGTCGCGGTTTTGCAGCAGAACTCGCTGCAGCGTGCACGGTAGTTATTGCATCAGGTACGGGTTTACCTATTTCGACTACCCAAACACTTGTAGGAGCGGTACTAGGTGTAGGTCTGGCGCGTGGTGTATCAGCGCTTAACCTAGGCATTGTGAGAAATATCGTCGTATCGTGGATTGTTACGTTGCCTGCGGGCGCAATCCTCTCGATTATCTTCTTCTACATTCTTAAGGCGTCGTTTGGCGTAGCGTAAAACACAGCGCTTAAAAACGTTCGCATTAAGCGAAAAGAATTAAAAAAGGCCGTGCTTGAAGTGAAGCACGGCCTTTTTGTTTGTGGAATGTTTTCTTTAATCAATAGAGATAGGCGTTTCAAAACCGCGTGGTTTAACGCCCACTACGGCGCATTTTAGCTGATGAATGGTTTCTTCCGCGGTGTCGCCCATGATATAGCCAGGCACGCCCAAACGTGCCACTGTGCCCATTACGATAATGTCGGTATCAAGGGACGTGGTAGTGGCTGCAATTTCTCTTCTAGGGTAGCCGTGAACAATGTGCTTCAGAGGTTTCAAATACTCTAATACATTGTCATCCAATTCATTGCCTAGTTCTTCAAGCAATTTGTCTAGTTCCGATTCACGCTCGGCATGGATTTTTGCAAGATCGGTTTCCATTCTGTCGTTATCAACCGATATAAACCCGTCTCTTGCTATGTTCTCAGGAACCGCATCGAAAACGTGGACAATGTGCAGCTGTGCAAATTCTAGCAAGGCTATTTGGCTTGCGTGACGCAAAATGTCGCGATTAAGATCGCGCCTAATAGACACTTCATGCTGTGGATAGTGATAGTTCAAATCCAGTGCTGCAACTACGTTTTTGTACTGACTGCGAGGCTTGTGGTTAATGATCCAAACCGGGCAAGGGCATTTGCGGAATAAACGCATGTCTAAGCTTCCGAACAACTTATCTAGAAAGCTCTCTTCTGCCCGTTTAATTACTAGATCGATATTGTTCTTTTTTACATAACGCACAACGTCAATAAGCGGCTGACCTACCGTTACCGCGGTAGACACAGGATAGTGTTTTCCCCAGCTTTCCGCTTGTTCTTTTAACCAATGCTGGGCTTGGGTTTCCATGGTTTGCTGAGAATCAACATAAGAGAAAGACTCCATAACCATACTGGCGTTGGGCGGTAAAGATTCTAACGAAAGCATAATGGTAAGCGAGGCTTGATGCGCTTTGGCGATATGCAGTGCTTGGGCTACCGTATCATCTTGACGATGCGAGTCACTCAATACGCATAAAATGTTCTTATAATGTCCTTTCATACTGCCCTCAATAGTTAATCGCTCTATTGACTGAATGATACAAGAGCGGGTCTTACTTCGCTGTAAAAATATGTTGCGTATAATGCTTTAATTTAATCCTAACGCTACTTATGGGGGCTTTCCAGCGCGAAATGTCAAATTCTCAAAAGCTTCTTATAGATTGCACAATAAACAGAATTATCTACCTCTTTTTTTAGGATGTTGTATACGCACAGCTGCGAATAATAGAAGATCGCTCTCGTTAACCATGGGTATCAACCCTAGGCGCTATTTAATCTTTATGTTAGATTAATCCAATATTTTTTAATCCCTTTTTAAATAATTGTGAGATGCCCATGAAATGGCCTAATCTTAAGCACCTGCACTATTTGGTGACGCTACATCAAGAGCAACATTTTCACCGTGCTGCACAGCGCTGTAACGTAAGTCAGTCAACATTGAGTACGGCCATTCAGAACCTTGAAGAGCACTTCGGAAGCCAACTTCTTGAGCGTGAACATAAAACCTTTGTGTTTACATCGTTGGGACTAGATATTGTTGAACGCAGTAAAGTGCTACTTCAGGAAGCGGGAGAGCTGGTTGAGTATGCGCAAAACGCGGGCAATTGGCAGCGAGGCACCTTAAAACTAGGTGTTATTCCAACCATTGCGCCGTTTCTTTTTGAAGGCATGATGGGGGCGTTTTCTGCATTTTTACCCGAGATCAACTTAGAAATGCAGGAAGACACGACGGAGAAGTTGCTACAGCAATTGACCGACGGCAGATTAGACTTACTTATTCTAGCGTTGCCAATGGAAACACCAGGGTGTAAACAGATGGTCTTGGGGCATGACCCGTTCCATCTTATTGCGCACAAAGATATGGCTGAGCAACTACCTAATCCTGTCGACATTTCAACCCTGCCTAAAAAGAGTATTTTCTTACTTCAGCAAGAACATTGTATGACCGGGCATGCGGTGAGCGCGTGTAACCTTCAGCACAGCGACCAAATTAGCAGCGTAGCGGCAAGCAGCTTATATACCTTGGTGCAATTAGCGAATAGCAAAATGGGCTACACCTTCTTACCTGAACTTGCGATAAACCAGTCTATTCTTGAGCACACAGGTCTTAAGAGCTTCCCCGCTGAAGAGCAGGGGTTTCGTGAGATTGGCTTAGTATGGCGTTCAGGCACTACGCGTATGCAGCTGTTTCGTCGTATCGGTGAAATTATCTCGCCACTGTTGCCTATTCCTACACTAAAATAACCTTGGCGCTGAGCGCGCTACCTTTCATATTTAGCTAAAGCGGTTAAGCCTATAGGTTCAGCCGCTTTTTTATTGCTGACATCAATTATTTTCTTGTGCACCAACCCCAAAGAAGTTCTTCATCCATCGCTTAAAGCACAGTTTCATTGGCGTTATTCCCTAAATGACAATTTATTTATCAATTAAACAAACTTTTTTGCAAAGCTTATCGACTTAATGGTTAAGTAAAAAAAAGAGCGTAAAAACGGGGAACGGCGTGTTTAATAAACGAGATGAAAAACTCGTGGAACAGGCATTAAAGGGTAATAAAAAAGCGTGGTTTACGCTTATATCTCGCTACGAAACCGCTATGTATCAATACGGTATTCGAATGACAGGGAATAGCCATGATGCAGCAGATTTAATGCAGGAGATTTTTATCTCTGTGTTTCGCAGTCTTGCCTGTTTTAAAGGTGAGGGCAGTTTTAAAAGTTGGCTCTATCGCATTGCCCACTGTCGCTGCGTTGAACTGTATCGCAAGCGAAAGCCGCATTCTGACATTGACGATATACAGGCGCCACTTTGCGGTGCGCCATGCCCTGAAATGCAGCTTTATAGCGACAGAGAGAGTAGAGCATTAACGCAGGCTATGCAGACCCTACCTTTGGGCCAAAAGGCGGTGGTGGAATTGAAATTCTTCGGCCACTTCACGTTCGAAGAAATTGCACAGCAAATGGATATCTCAGTAAATACCGCTAAGTCGCGACTTTACGCAGCCTTGGCAAAGTTGAAGTTGAAGTTGGAGTTGGAATAATGACCTTATATGACAAAGAAGCCTTATTCTCAGCTTATTTGGACAACTCGCTTGATAGCGAGCAGGAAAAGCAGTTTAACGCGTTGTGCGATTCAGATGCTGAGTTCGCGCAGGCGGTAGAAAATAGCGTCCGTTTGAACAGCGCAAGTGCAAGCTTCGTTGCTCCGGCACTTCCCCAGTGGGACAAAGAACAGACCTTTTTTAAGAAAGATGAACCACGTTCGCTGTCGTCTTGGTTTAGCTTGCCGTCGTGTGCCATGGCCATGTCGGCCTGTGCGCTGTTAGCCGTACTCACCGGTGCAAAGCTGTCGTATAGCGATAACGGTATAGCGCTTACGTTTTCAAACAAAAGCGCCAACGCAGTGGATGAAATGGTTGAGCAACGCGTTACGCAAGAAGTTGCTAAAGCTTTAGGTGAGCAACGTGATTTCTATCAACAAGCAAACCAAACACTATTCAAAGAATACGCTCAGGCGCTATCTACACAGCAGCAACAAAGCAGTGCGGAGCTTACTAAGTACTTGTTAGCATCGAGTAGAGAAGAACGCAAACACGACTTTGCCGAGCTTATTAAATTTATCAACGAGCAGCGTATTGATGATCAAAGATTCTATGCACGCCAATTTACGCGTCTACAGGATGAAATTGATGACATTGAAATAGGGTACAGCGCGGTAAATTTACCCAAAAGCCGTTCTGAAGTGCCATTAGCCATGCCGTATGAAACAAACAATCCACAGTCGTCGCTAGATGATTAATGTAATTAGGTGAAATTATGAAACGTTTATTAACTGCTTTACTACTTTGCTCTGCTGCTGGTGGTCTTGCGAACGCACAAAGTGCGCAAAAATATGACACGCTATCAAATGAATTAGAAATAATGTCTGGGGTACTCAAAACGTCCTTACGACAAAATGCCGCGACTGATTCTTGGAGAGTGAGTCAAATTGAAACCAGCTATCTTGCTGGGCAGGGGGCGGTATTTACTTTTTCAGTAAGAGGCCAAAGCGGTAACTGGGTACGAGAGATAGAAACGCTGGTAGAAGGATTAGTTGCCACCGTACCACCTGCACCACCAGTTCCGTCTGCAAATTCGTTTAGTGATGTAGATGACATTGTGTTTGAAGCAGCCAGAGAGTGGGAAGCTTACGCAGAAGAAACCAGCCATCGTTTTTCTCAGGCGTTTGCTGACAACAATAGTCGCTTACGCGACTTGCGCAACATGCAGCGTGAACTTGCCTGGGAAGCAAGAGAAGTAGAGCGTGAACTGCGAGATATTACCTTTGAATTGCGTCACGCAGACGAGGCGCGAAAAAAAGAGTTACTCGCGCAAAAAGAGCAGTCTGGTGAGCAGCTTAAGCAATTAGAAGCGAAAGAGAAAAGCATGAGGGATGAGCTCAAAGCCATTGAAAAAGAACAGACTAAACAAATGGAGGCGCGAAAAGCGCAGCAGCAGCAAGCTTACAAAACGTTTCTGGCCGGTTTTGAGTCGAGCATGAGCGAGACCTTATGCCGATTTGGGTCAGGCTTACGCGGTCTGCCGGAAAATGAACATATCAGCATGGTGCTGAAAGATTTTGAGATGGACGAGAGTCGCGAGCGCAAAGACCGAATTTATGTATTTACTCGTGCTGATATAGTGCGCTGTGTTCAAGAAAAAATAGACGCGAATAAACTTCTCACCAACGCTAATATTTATCAGTTCTAAATAAATAAGCACGGCGCACTTATGAACGCTTTGCTTTGTTAAAACAGTACGCGCGCCTTCGTTAATGAACGTTGATAACGAAGGCGCGCTTTTTATTGGCCTACATTTTAGGTGCAATATGCCCTAATTCTGCTGCCCAAGTGAGTTCGGATCTCTTAAGGTTATTTGCCGCACTAGCGCCAAAGCTGTGCAGCGCATTGTAAGCGCTATTAGATGGAACACGGCAATAGTGGCAAAGTGCATAGAACAAAAGGCTACAGCGGTGCTGTGAGCCATCGCAGTGTAAGTATATCTTCGCTCCTTCGGTCAACATTTGAGATAGTTCATGAAGGTATTGATGAAGATGCGTATCCTCAGTAGGCGATTCTGACGATGGATGTACAAAGGGAACCCATAGCCACTCTAGCCCAGCTGCAACAGAATTGTCGCGTATAACTGGCGCATGTTCTTCACTGGTCTGAACCGTTGCAATATGGGTAACACCCAGTGACTTAAGGCGTTTAAAGTCACTTTCAACGGGCTTTTTACCCAAGCATATTTGTCCTGCGTGTAGTGAAAACCACGCAATACCTGGTGTCAACGTAGTGCTGTTTTCCTTTTTCTCGGCGTCTTGCTTGTTTGTTAGCATAAGTTTTTACATGGTTTTGGCATAGCAGCTTAATTTGAGCCTTTTATTAAACGACAAAATAATAAATTGAAAAGTAGTGGCAGCTACATCCGCCAATCACGAACATGTGCCAAATTGCATGGGTGTACTTTACCTTTTTTGCCACGTAAAAGCACACGCCTACACTGAAACACAGCCCGCCTGCTACCAATAACCATAGGCCAGCACCGGGAAGGGCGACATAAAGAGGGTAGATAAGACCCAGTGCAATCCATCCCATCAGCAAATAAGTCATCACGGATACCTTTGGGAAACGGTGCTGCGCGACGAGCTTAAACGCCACGCCGCCAATTGCCAAGCTCCAGATAATCGCGGTCATAGTAATACCCAACACGCCACCAATCGAAACCAGTAACAATGGTGTGTAAGTACCTGCTATCAATAAGTATATTGCGCTGTGGTCAAATAGCTTAAGCCATCCCTTTGCCTTTTGATGGGAAATGGCGTGATAAAGGGTTGAGCTTAAAAACACCAGAATGAGTGTAGAGCCATAAATAGCTGCAGTAGTTAACGCGAGCGTATCTTCCGCTCGATACAACATAAATACTAAACCCACGATAGCAGCAATAAAGCCAACCCCATGACTAATACTGTTCAGCCACTCTTCCAGTACAGAGTAGGCTTTTGCAGGAATGCTTTTTGATTGCGGCACAGCCTGTGTCTGAATCTGTTCTTGGATCATCACAGCTCCTGTTTTTTTATTTCTAAGAATAATGGGTAGTAAATGCCCTTAAAGCCTCTTGTCGCACTTTCTCGATAAGACATGCGAGCATTTCAGCGACTAGCGCTTTCAATTGAAGCGCGCAGTTCAGCATTTTCCCTACTACGTCCATTAGGACAATTATAGCGCACACTTGTTCGCTCAATGCGAAAATAATAACAGAAAACGTCAAAAATCTGATGACAATCAGATTACAAAAAGAGGTTAAAATACCAATACGCATAGATAATTGCCCACTCACAAGGCGCTGGTAAGTTTCCTAGCAAAGCATGGGAATGCAGGGCTGAGTGGTGATGATCTATCCGGACTGTTTTAAATCTGCATTCTCGAAACAGCCGCCTAATTTGTCCAGTAGGACTTTTAACGTACGGCTTTCATCTGCAGTCATGCCATTGAGCTTGCAGAGCATCTGCGCAGGCACGTCTTCTGCTATGGCTTTCTTCTTCTTGCCCGTTTCAGTGAGTTGAACGCGCTTAACGCGTTTGTCGGCTTTATCTTTAGTGACAACTAAGAAGCCTTTGTCTTGTAGCTTTTTAAGAATCAGTGACATAGCACCACCGTCTATGGCCGTTCTGTCTAAAAGCTCGGCAATAGTAATGCCATCATTTTCCCATAGCGCCATTAAAGTCACATATTGAGGATAGGTGATATCCAGCGCTTTAAGAAGGGGGCGGTAAGCACGAGTGAATGCATTCGACAGCGTATAAAAGCGGTGGCAAAGCTGATTTTCCAACTTCAATAATTCTGACATGACGCTTAACCCTTATCGATACGGCTTTTTCTTAACAATAATATTTTGCATACAAAGCACTTGATCTGCAAGTTGGTTTGGTGATAATTTATTTTGCATGCAAAGTAGTTGTTTAAATAAACCTATGAGGAGAGTAACTATGCATAAACTTCAACAAGTCGTTTATACCGGAAGTGCAACAGCAACGGGTGGTCGCGAAGGAACAGCGAAATCAAGTGATGGTAAGCTAGACCTTAAACTCTCTACACCTAAAGAATTGGGCGGTGCAGGTGGAGAAGGGACGAACCCTGAACAAATGTTCGCAGCGGGCTATTCGGCGTGCTTTATCGGTGCACTTAAGCATGTGGCTGCATCGCAAAAAATTAAGCTGGCCGATGACATTAGTGTAACTGGCAACGTTGCAATTGGACCTATTGAACAAGGCTTTGCTATTGCAGTAAAACTGACGGTAGATTTGGGCGATATGGACAAAGCACAAGCGCAAGGCTTGGTAGAAACTGCGCATCAAGTATGCCCATACTCAAATGCGACCCGCGGTAACATTGAAGTAGATATTAGCCTTGCTTAATTAAACGGCAAACGAGTCAGCGGTTTACGCAGATAGTTAATGCCCTCGTCAGATAGCTACGCCTTCGTCAGATGGCGTAGCTATCCTGCACTTATTCACGTTAACCCTTACTGCTTTTCGAAATATAGCGCAGTTACAACGCAGCTCTTCGAATTAGAGTCGCCAGTCATATAACAGATTGATACACTGAGGTCGTATCAATCATCCTTTAGGAAGTTATATGAAAAAATACGGATTACTGGCTACATTCGTATGCGCGCCTGTTTTGTTCGCATGCAGCGACAACAGCAATGTAGACGCAGCCAAGACAGACAAAGATCAAGCCGTCAGCGTAGGCTCGACTTCAAACACTGAAGCACAAAATGTTGCAGTAGCAAACCAAGCTGACGCGGCTATTGCCTCTGGGGTAGATTATCACTCCTTCGCGAACCCTAATGAGATTCGAGTTACCCATCTCAGCCTAAACCTAACTGCAAACTTTGAGACCAAGCAGCTTGTTGGCGACGTAACGCTTGATGTAAAGCGTGAAAAGCCCGACAACAACACATTGGTGTTAGATACGCGAGCATTAGACATTCAAAGTGTTACCGTAGACGGTGAAAGTGTTCCTTTTGAAATGGGAGAGGTTGACCCTGATTTAGGTACACCTCTTACGATTACGTTACCTAGTTCCGCAAACGCAGTAACGGTTGCGTATTCAACCTCACCTGAAGCGTCTGGCGTACAATGGTTAACGCCAGCGCAAACTGCAGGTAAAAAGCACCCGTTCCTGTTTACCCAAGCGCAAGCGGTTCACGCGCGAAGCTTTATTCCGCTTCAAGACTCACCGCAAGTACGCGTAACCTATGACGCGACCATTAAGACACCTGAAGCGCTGTTGGCGGTGATGAGTGCGTCAAACGATCCTACCACCGAGCGCGATGGTGAATATGAGTTCACTATGCCGCAGCCTATCCCTTCGTATCTTATCGCGTTGGCAATAGGTGATTTAGAATTTAAAGCCATGGGTGAGCGTACCGGTGTGTATGCTGAGCCTGCGCTACTTGAAAGTGCAGCGAAAGAATTTGAAGACACTGAGGCGATGTTAGAAGTAACAGAAGAAACCTATGGACCTTACCAATGGGACCGTTACGATCTGCTAATTCTACCACCGTCATTCCCGTTTGGCGGTATGGAAAACCCTCGTTTGTCGTTTATCACCCCAACGGTCATTGCTGGTGATAAAAGCTTGGTTTCATTGATTGCTCATGAACTGGCGCACAGCTGGTCTGGTAACACGGTAACAAACGCTACATGGCGTGATCTGTGGTTAAACGAGGGCTTCACAACCTACTTAACTTACCGAATTATGGAAATGATCTACGGTCACGATCGTTTCAAAAAAGAAGCGGTGCTCGGTTATCAAGACCTGGAGAATGATGTTGCTGCATTAGAGGAAAATGATGAGATCCTGGCTATCGACCTTCGTGGTCGCAATCCGGACGATGTTTTCTCAAATATTCCCTATGAAAAAGGCGCACTGTTCTTACGTGAAATTGAACAAAAGATTGGCCGAGAAAACTTTGATGCTTTCTTAATGCAGTACTTTAAAGACTTTGCTTTTAAGAGCATTACTACCGACACGTTTATTGCTTATTTAGATGATACCTTGTTAAAGCAGTATCCAGATAAGCTAGACGCGGAGCGCATCCAAACGTGGATTTTTGAACCAGGCATTCCCGAGGGAGCGCCACAGCCAGAATCTGATGCGTTCACTAAAATCGATGACACACGAAGCGCTTGGCTTTCTGGCGACGTGAAAGCGGCGGATATTGAAACCGCGCAGTGGACTGTACACGAGTGGCTATATTTTCTAAACAACATGCCCGAATCGCTAAGCAACGCACACCTGGCTGAGCTAGATTCAGCGTTTTCACTCACCTCGACTAAAAACAACGAAATTGCTCATAGCTGGTTGATGATCGCAGTAGAGAATAACTATCAGCCTGCCTATGATCGTTTGTATAGCTACTTGGTGTCGATAGGGCGCAATAAGCTTGTTAAGCCCCTTTATCGCGAGCTATCAAAAACACCTGAAGGCAAGGCGTTTGCAAAACGCGCATTTGAAGAAGCGAAACCGGGCTATCACCCACTTACAGTGAAAGCTAATGAAGGCTATGTGAACTAAGACTTTATTAGACTCATATGAACCGGTCTCGATAAGAAGACCTTCGTTTTTGTGATAACGACAATAAAGGTCTACGTTTGTAGATTGCCGTTACTTGGCTAAAAAATTAAAGCAGCTCAATTGAGCTGCTTTTTTTGTGTCTGTCACTGGTATAGAAAACGCGAGAGAAAAAATAATAAAAATTTGAACAATTGTTCAAATAAACGATCTGAAAGTTGGGTACAACGTATAAAATTTTACTTTGATGTGTATCTGTACAAAGCAGCTTATCGCGATCTCGCTTGTACTTTGAAGGATTAAACCGACTTTAAGGAGTTTTTATGTATACGCAAAAAATGCATCCAGCAACGACATTTCCCGATGTCTCAGCAACCCTATCGACAGGGGAAACGGTGTCGCTTACCAATAAAGAAGAGGGATGTGATTGGAAAATGGTGGCTGTTTATCGCGGTAAACACTGTCCAATATGTACTAAATTCCTGAACAAATTAGAAGATTATAAAGGTCGTCTACGCGAGCTCAATATTGATTTGGTGGCTGTAAGTGGTGACAGCAAAGCACAGCTCGATGAGCATCTAGACGACCTGTCGATTACGTTCCCTATTGCTTACGGTCTCTCGCAAGAAGATATGGAAAAACTTGGGCTATATATCTCCAAGCCGCGCTCAGATAAAGAAACCGACCACAATTTTGCTGAACCTGCGCTATTTGTAGTGAATGAAAAAAACGACATTCATATTGCTGAAATAGCAAATGCGCCGTTTGTGCGCCCAGACTTAGAGCAACTCGTATCAGGCTTGGAGTTTATACGTAACCCGGATAACAACTACCCCATTCGAGGCACCTTTAAAGGATAAGGTTAACAGGCCCTAGTTATGTGAGATTAAAAGGTAAGGCTCTGGTGGTTTTCAGAGCCTTTTTTATTTACATATAGAAACCGTCAAAAGCTAGTCTTAATTTTATCCCTTGCTTATTGTTTCCTATTGCTTACTCGTTTTCAACTGACACTGAAAAAGCAATGGGGGCCATCTGCTTTTTAAAGTCTTCCAGTGCATCTAAAGGTAGCTCAACATTTATTAGCACACTGCTTCCATAGTTACAGTTCGCAATTTTACCTTGAGCTTGCTCTACCAAGTGACGTACAAACTGCTCGTGTTTGAAACCGATGTCTACGCTAAGCGGTTCCAGCTTTATCTCTTGTCTTACCTCAAGAGCATCTATGGCTTGCTGTGCTGCAGCCGAGTAAGCCCTTACCAATCCACCCGCACCTAATTTAATCCCGCCAAAATACCGCGTGACAATAATCATGATGTCGCCGATATCTTTGTGCTGGAGTACATTTAATATGGGTTTACCGGCAGTGCCGCTAGGCTCGCCGTCATCAGCCATCGCCGCGCTACTTGGCGAGTTAGGGTTGCCAAAAACATAAGCCCAGCAATGGTGTCTGGCGTCGGGATACCGTTGTTTCACACTATCTAAAAGCGCCATTGCACTTTCACGAGAATTTGCAAAGCCGGCACAAGCAATGAATTTGCTTTTCTTAATTTCGTACAGGATTTCTACCTGTTTAGCTGGAACGGGATAAGTCATCAGCGCATTGTAAGCTAAGACAATTTTTTATTTAAGCCAAATAAGGTAAGCAGTGTGTTTTATCGCTTAATAAAACGAAATTTTAGACGACGATAGGCTCAGATAGAACGCAGTGGTCAAAAATACTACTATTTGGCGAATTATCTTGAAAGGTCGTATTTCGTTTACCGTTCTAGCGGGTGCTTATTTCTGGGTTTGTAGTTAAGTTTTTGAATTTAAATGGCTTTATAAAGTTGGCGCAGTGATTGTAATAGTGAATATGAGTGTGGCCAAGGCGTAACGCCACAACAACGTAACTTCGTCCCAATAAGGAAATCATGCTATGAAATCACGTATTACTGCTATCGCTATTGTTGCTCTTACCTCTGTATTCACCGGAAGTGCTTTAGCTTCTGTAGAATTTAAGCCTACCGACGGTTCGGTCACCTCTAACCTTTGCGTTGCTGCCGCTACCGGGAACAAGTGGAAGCTACATGAACAAATTAAAGAATCTGCGCTAGATAAAAAGTACGTAGCACAGGACATGACGTGTAACGGGCTATCGGTCGCTGCGTTTGTTGATCAATATGGCAAGAACGGGGATAGCATCAAGAAGTACCTGAATATTCAACAGCAGCAGATCGCTAGCGTGGCGCACGCAAAATAATCCCCACAATTAAACGGTGCTAGGCTTGTACGTATGCGTACGCGAAAAATCGATTGTGTGAAAAATCGGGTTAAAAAAAAGGCTGTTGCTTATACAACAGCCCTTTTTACTAATTTAACAGGACTGCTAGCGTAGAATACCTGATACAGTTTCAGATACATTCAATGCGCCTTTTTGAATCTCATCAATAATGCTTTGCACTTGCGCAATCTGTTGACTATTTTGGTCAACACTGTCTTTAACGCCTGCCATTTTCTTCGTGGATTTGTCAGCAAGCTTTCTGTTCTCTGCCACTACACTTTCAATTTCCACAGTCGAATCGCTGGTACGTTGCGCTAGCTGCCTCACTTCATCTGCTACTACAGCAAATCCTCTACCTTGATCGCCTGCACGTGCAGCTTCAATAGCGGCATTTAGTGCTAAAAGGTTGGTTTGCTCAGCAATGCCACTAATCGTTGTCACAATGGTTTCAATTTTTAGCGATTGCTCACTCAGTTCGTGCATAAGTTGATTGGTTTGCTCAACTTCTAACATGGCTGTATTGAAAATCTCAACGCTTCGTTGAAGTGACGTTGCTCCATCAGAAGCAATTTGAGACGTCTCTTCTGCCGTTGATACTGCGAGTTCTGCCGCTTGTGCGATTGCATTCTTTTCGTTGATTGCATCGGTAATGTTAGATGCAAATTTAATAACTTTTACTACTCGACCCGAAGCGTCAAACACGGGGTTGTACGTTGCTTCCAACCACAATGAGCTACCGTGCGCATCTACGCGCTCAAACTGGCCTGAAGAGAAATTACCGCGGGCAAGGTTATCCCAAAAATTAGGATTTTCTTGATAAAACGTATCGCGACAGAACATGCGATGGTGTTTACCTTGAATGTCGGCCAAACGGTATTTCACTGTTGCAGTAAAATTCTCATTTGCCGTGATAATTGTTCCATCAGGATGAAACTCAATTACCGCCATCGACTTGTTTAGTGCGTCAGTCACTGCCTTACCAGCAAAATAGGCGTTTTCATGTTCAGTGATATCGTGGTAAATGGCATGAATTTCTGTAACGCCATGCTTATTCACCGCTACGTAGCTTGCCTTAAGCCACTTCGTTTCACCTAACGCCGATTTTCTTGCAACCGTGTCGCTAAAGCTGCCGCCATTGACCAAGTGTTGCCAAAACGATTTGTACTGTGACTCAGGTTCAACACCTTCAACGCGCATTGCCGCATGGGAAAACGACGTTGCGGTTGAATTTGGGTAATCCAAAATGGAAAGTAATACGGGAGAGGCAAATGTGCACTGTCCATCAGTACTATAGATGGCATAGGCCATTGTGTTTTTGAACGCATCCAGCGTGCCAAGCAAGTCTTGGCTCTCGTCCCTTAGAGCCGAAATGTCATTATTGTATCGAGAACTTGATACGAACATAACGTCTCCGAAAATTACAAGTATAATTAAGAATTAGTGTAGTCTATGTTAACTATATTTAACATTTATGTCGTTTAGACATTAGGCGAAGCCTATGTTTAAGGCATTATCAATTAGGCTTAATTTATCTATAAGTGGTTGTTTTCATTGTTACAGTACGGTAACTATTTTCATCTAACAAGAAACATTCGAACTAATAAGACCACTCGATGCCATTAGAACGCTTTATCCCATTTCGCAAACATGATGTTAGTAGATTGTGTGAAAACGTAATTGTGCAAGAGAGGACTCTTTTTCGTACGTTCTCAACGTTGCTCGTTAATCGCATACACTATCAATATCATGAGCAACTTGAGGGTCTGAAAGATAGCTATAACGACTTTGATCCAAACAAAGACACCCGCGATCTTACACCTTCAAGTGAAGCTACGAGAAAGCAAAGCCAAAAGGCGTTTTCGAATGCGTTTGCCAATCTATTAAACGCAGCCAATTTTGAAAAAGTCACAAACGAAGATTTAGAAGCAGCATTAAACGAAGAGTCGCTGTTTAAAGTGCGCCTTGCGGTTAGCTTCGAAGACTTTGAAGATGTGGTGTTTTATCGACGGGGCGAGTCGGTAAAAACTGAAACGCTGCGTACTTTTTTCGGGTTGCGAAAAAAGCAGGTGTCATTTACCAACTACGACAAAGTGGCCGTTTATATCACTTTTAAAGATGAAGCCTACTTCAAAGAGAAAGGGCAAACGCCAGTTACCTTTAAACCTGGTTCCACCATAGTAAAGCTTTTCCAAAACGTACCTAAAGCAGACTTGGAGATGCTGTTTCCCAATAGCGAAGTCAAAATGCGTCCGCTAGATAAGTTGATCATTAGTGCATCGGCGGCAATAGGTGGCACCGTGGTGCTAGTGACTAAGTTAGGCGCATCGCTACTTCTCATGGCATCTTTTCTGGCGTTTTGGCTTGGCTTTAAAGACGATGAAGTGGAATTGACTAAGCAAAGCCTAATCACTTTTGGTATTGGCATGGGTGTATTCGGCAGCTTTATATTTAAGGAATGGACAAAGTTTAAAAACAGAAAAATCAGGTTTATGAAAGCCTTGTCTGACAACCTCTATTTTAAAAATTTAGACAATAATGCAGGCGTGTTTCATACGTTAATTGATGCAGCAGAGGAAGAGGACTGCAAAGAAGCTTTGTTGGCTTATACATTTTTGCTGAAATGTAGTGAAGTGTCTGTAGAAGGTGGTGCTGCATTCTGCGCGGTGCGTGCAGAGCGCGAGATTGCCGCTGGTGGAATGACATTAGCAACCCTCGATAGTGTAATAGAAAGTTACTTTTCAGGAGAGCTTGATTGTGCGCTCGATTTCGACGTTACTGACGCTGTTAATAAGCTGGTGGACATGGAACTAGTCGAACAATACGGCGATATTTTTGTGGCGCGGGCGCTTAACGATGCTGTGAAGATACTTGATGACTACTGGGATAATATTTATCAGCCTGTTTGATTGACCCTTTAACGTCGATAATAGTACGCCAAGGAATGAAAAGCCTAAGCGAAGCTTTCAAGTCTTATTGCTACTCACTACGTACGTGAATAGCGGCAGGTAAGCGCTGACAGTTTGAGTACTTATCCACTAAAATAACCTTCGTGTTGTGCTTGTTTAACTGTGTCTAAAAAGGCTTTTATTCTTAGCGATTGATGGGGGCGCTGTGGGTGCACAACAAACAGCTGACTGGTGCTTTTTATTGGAGGCTCACTCGGTGTCGACCCCAGCTTAATTTCTTCAAAAAGTGCGACCAGTTCACCCGCCTTACTATGCTTTTTCGCCACATAGCTTGGCAGTCTTGCAATGCCGCGGCCTTCCAGCACATGCTGAATGAGCGCCAGATTATCATTAAGTTTTAACCAGCCTTTAACCGCTGTGCGCTTACCCTTTATGAGCCAGTTATCTTGGTCGGGGCCGCAAAAGCACTGGTGCGCATCTAAATCGCTCAACACTTTGGGTGTGCCGGCTTGCTTAAGGTATTGCGGTGCTGCAACTATTGTGTGGCTATAAGTAAATAATGGCTTGGCCACCATATCTTGCGGCGGGTTGTTAGTAGAGCGAAACGCCAAGTCGAAATGACCTCGGTTTAAGTCGTGCCTTTGATAGCTGGTATCTAAATGGAACGAAACATCAGGATGCTGCTGCGAGAAGGAAAAACACAGTTCGCTTAACAAGTAGTGCGCAAACATATTCGGCGCCGTAATGGCGATAATTCCTTCTAGCTGCGTTTGCTCACGTACTAAATTTTGCTCTAGCTCTACCACGCTGCGATTAATCTTCTGTGTATCGGCGTACACTTGTTTACCTTCGTTGGTAAGACTTACCTGACGTGTTGAGCGCTGCAGCAACTTTACGCCTAACGCAAGTTCAAGCTCCCTTATTTGCTCCGACAGGTAGCCCCTGGAAATCTGCATTTTCTCTGCCGCAGCACCAAAGTTTAAGGTTTCTGCTACCGCACTAAACAGCATCAATCGCTCGACTTTTTTATGTGGTTTCATTGGCTTGTTACTTTTTACACGAGATTACATCGGAGATAAATATTCACAACATGCTCGAAAAACTGCGTCTTGAGCAACGTCACATCAAAAAATGTAGAGTTAGTGATTATATATGGAATACAGCTGTTCGCTATAAAGAATAATGATTTCGCTATTGTGCGCTGAAAGGTGGTAACTGCAAGCGTAAACTTGAGCTATCCGAAAGGCCTTTATTAATTCTTTTTTGCGAGCGGTGCATATGAAAAACCTTCCTCTAAATCAGTACATTTCACACGCCAGTCAGCTGGTTTACGGCTGTATGGCTATTGGTGGAGAGTGGGACTTTAACCCATTAACCAAAGATCAAACCCAGCATGCGTTTGCGGCGGTCGATGCTGCGCTAGAAGCCGGTATTACCGTTTTCGATCATGCTGATATATACCGAATGGGTAAAGCAGAACAAGCATTTGGTGAAGTGTTAAAATCACGCCCTAACTTACGGGAAGAGATAGTGCTTCAGTCTAAATGTGGGATTCGTTTTGAAGATGAACACGGGCCCAAACGTTACGATTTTTCGAAAGACTGGATTGTCACTTCTGTTGAAAACACGCTTTCGCGATTAAATACTGAATATCTCGACCTGCTTTTGCTGCACCGCCCAGACCCATTGATGGAAGAAGAGGAGGTTGCCGCTGCATTTGATGCCTTGTTTGATAGCGGTAAGGTTAAGCACTTTGGCGTGTCGAATATGAGCGGCGTACAAATGCAGCATCTTAATCACTATATTAATCAGCCGCTTATTGCGAATCAGGTTGAGATGAGTCTTACTAACTTAGGCTTTGTGGATGAAGGTATTTATGTCGGTAACCCAGATGGGCAGCATGTGAACTTTACAGCGGGCACACTTCAATACGCAAAGCAAAACAACATTCAAATGCAGTCGTGGGGGCCAGCAAGCCAGGGTAAATATACCGGAGCACCCGCTGCGCTAACTGCGCAAGAAGAAGCGACTAAAAAACTCGTTGCGACCTTAGCGCAAAAATATGGTGTAGCGACCGACGCAATCGTGTTGGCTTGGTTAATGCGCCACCCCAGCAATATTCAGCCAATTGTTGGTTCGGCAAACCCCAAGCGTATTAAAGCAAGTGCAGAAGCCGTTACAGTGACGCTTACGCGGGAAGACTGGTACGCATTGTACGTAAGTGCAAAAGGGGTGGAGTTACCATGATGTTTTTCTCTCGCGATGTAACTGTACGCTGCCATTCGCAAGCAGCAGCCGTTACTTCAATATGGAGTGCAAGAAAATAAGTTCTTTGATGATAAAAAGCAGGTGTTTGCCTTCGCCCGCGTAGCGAATGACACAATGCCAAACGGAGGCGTGGCGCAACAAAATGACGAAGCACTTTTAGTTGTGTTTAACGTGTCAGCCGAGCAGCAAACGGTAACGGTTTCTCAGCAGTATGAAAGCTACTTAGTTGTTTCAGGAGCCGCTAAAATTTCCGCTTCTGACAACGGTGAAACACAGATTACTCTGCCAGCTTTTAGCTTTGGGTTGTTTTCATCAAAATAATATCCTGAGCACCAGACGTTTATTAAAGCGTGTGGTGCCTCTTTTTTTACCTGCTCCCTGTGAACATGCATCACAGACAAACCATTGTCATAAAACCACAAAATCTCTATAGTTGCTGTACGGTGCGTTGATCAACATCGACACTCCATAGCAGCAGCGCCATTGCGCCGAATGCGTTTCTCTATCTCCAATGCAACAAGCCTGGTTCACTTCTACATGAAAATATTGCATACATCTGACTGGCACTTAGGTCAGAGTTTTTTTACGAAAAGTCGCAAAAACGAACACGCCGCTTTCCTTAAATGGCTTCTTCAACAAGTAGAAGTGCATCAAATAGATGCGATTATTGTCGCGGGTGATGTGTTTGACACGGGCACGCCGCCTAGCTACGCCAGAGAGCTCTACCATGCGTTTATCGGTGAACTTCAGGGGATGCAGTGTACATTGGTGGTGCTGGGGGGAAATCACGATTCAGTATCGGTATTGAACGAAAGTAAGGCGCTACTGAAATACTTAAATAGCCACGTAATTGCCAGTACATACGGCGAATTGAGTGAACAAGTCATTACGCTTAACGATCGCAAGGGGCAGCCCAGCGCCGTACTGTGTGCCGTACCCTTTATTCGCCCACGTGATGTGCTTGTCAGTGAGGCAGGGCAAAGCGGCACTGACAAGCGTCAAGCGCTTGGCGATGCGATAAAGCAGCATTATGGGGCGCTTTATAACGAAGCCTTGTCACTGCGCGCTTCAATTGAAGAAAAACAAGGAGAGGAGGGCAGTAAAAATAGCGCTGCTATTCCTATTATTGCTACAGGGCACTTAACCGCTTTAGGCGTGAGTCAGTCAGAAAGTGTACGCGATATCTACATTGGCACCCTTGAAGGCTTTGACGCCAAAGGGTTTCCGCCCGCCGATTACATTGCACTTGGGCATATTCACAGGCCACAGAAAGTCGCTAAAACAGAACACATTCGCTACTCAGGCTCGCCCATACCGCTAAGTTTTGATGAACTAAACACACAAAAGCAAGTAGTGTTGATAACGTTTGAATCTGAAAGCACAACGCCTACTATCTCAACGCTTCCGGTACCGCGCTTTCAGGCCATGGAAGTCATAAAAGGCGACTTAAAAGCGATTGAGGCGGCCATTAGTAAGAGCGATGCCATCACGTTAGCTTCTCAAACAGATGATGCCGTTAGCGAAGTGGATAAAGCCGTTAGCGAAGTGGATAAACCCCTTAGCGCAACGGATAACGCCATTAGCTCTAAAGACCCAGTGTGGTTATGCATTGAAGTTGAAACAGAAGACTATCTGACTGATCTACAGCAGCGTATTCAGGGCTTGTTAGAAGGGAAAAACGCTGAGATTTTACAGTTGAAACGCAAGCGTAAGCGCACAATAAATAGCTTAACGGAAAAGCAAAACGTCCAGCTTAGTGAACTATCGGTAAACGATGTATTTGAAGCGCGTTTGGCATTGGAGAGCATAGAAGATAGTTCAACAACTGAGTCGGCACAAGAAACCCTGCTAGATGACGACCAAAGCGCCAGAGAAACAAAAGAAGCAGGTTCAGAGAAAAGCGCTTCACGCATAAACCGGATAAGGCGGTTGTTTAATGAAGCAGTAGAGCAAGTGCATACCAATGATGAAGATACCGAAGTATCAGTAGAGGCAACATTGGCAAACACAACAGAAAACAAAGGCGAGTAATACAATGAGAATATTGACCTTACGCCTTAAAAACTTAAACGCCCTAAAAGGGGAGTGGAAGATAGATTTCACCCATTCGCCGTTTATCGACAATGGCCTGTTTGCTATCACGGGTCCAACGGGGGCGGGTAAAACCACGCTACTTGATGCCATTTGTTTAGCGCTTTATCACCAAACCCCTCGCTTGGGGCCAATTTCAACGTCTAACAACGACATCATGACCCGCGGCACGGCGGAGTGTTTGGCGGAGGTTGAGTTTGATATTAAGGGAAAAGCATACCGTGCGTTTTGGAGTATGCGTCGGGCCAGAGGGAAAGTTGACGGTAACCTGCAAAGTGCCGATGTTGAGCTGGCCGAAGTTGAAAGCGGCAAGGTACTGGCTACCCAGGTTAGGCCGAAAAGTGAAGAGATTGAAAAGCTGACTGGCCTTAACTTTGCCCGTTTCACCAAGTCTATGATGTTGTCGCAAGGGGATTTTGCTGCGTTTTTAAATGCTAACGAGGCCGACCGAGCCGAGCTGCTTGAAGAGTTAACTGGCACTGAAATTTACGGGCAGATATCACAGGCAGTACATCAGCAATTTAGTGACGCTAAACAAAAGAAAAAAGAGTTTGCGATAAAGCTGGAAGGCGTAACTTTGCTTAGCGACGAGCAAATCACCCAGCTTGAAGAAGAGCAAGCACAAACCAAGAGCCAAGTCGCAACGTCTAACCAAACACTTGTTCAGTTACAAAAGCAACAGCAGTGGCAACAAGCGTTTAACGCCAATGAGCTAACCATAAAAGAAGCCAGTGAAGCGCAGCAGAGCGCGAATAACGCCATCAATGAGGCGAGACAAGAACTTGATCTTTTAACCCAAAGTGAGCCAGCTGAAAAGCTTCGCCTGCCATTTTTGCAAAGAAACGGGCTTCAGCAAGATGTAACTCGTTATAAAGAAAAACTTGAAGAGAAAGCAGCCCAGTTGCCCGACTTAAAAACGCAAAAGGCACAGCTCAGTTTGGAAGTGACCAACGCTGAACAAGCATTAGTTCTTACAAAGCAACAAAGCAGTGAGCTTGAAAAGCGCATAAATGAGCAGGTAGTTCCACTAGATAACCAAATAGCGCAGCTCACTACTGAACAGCAAAAAGCAAACGAAAACGCGGCACGTTTAAGGCAGTCAATAAACGCGTTAACGCTAAAGCGCACAGAAATCGAAAACGCTTCGGCAGATAACAAGACCAAGCTTGGTGAACTGGAAACCTACTTACATGAACATCACTCACTTAGCGGCATAGCGGAATTTATAAGTGGCTGGAGTGAAACGGCGCGCCATATTGAACATGATAAAAAGCAGTTAGAAACACTAACACAAAGCGTAAAGAATGATCGTCAGGCGCTTTCATCCCTAGATGACGCTATCGCAAAAACAAATGAGTCGTTAAGCGCGTTAACGCAGATCTTCGATGACAAAAACGCGCAAGTTGCCAAGTGCGAAAAGGTACTTCAGGCCACGCTATCTGACAAACCAAGTGATACTAATAGTGCTAATACAACCAGCAAAGCAAACCTTCAGCAAGAGCGCGATAATAAGCTTCATCATTGGGATAGTGTGCTACAGATAGGGCATATTCAACAGCAATATTTGGCACTTGAGCAAGACAAAGTATCGCTGAATGCACAGAAAGTCGACTTAGCGAAGCAACTAGCACAGCAGCAATCTGACCGCCAAGCCTTGGTTGATGCTTACAAGCAAACTCGTAGTAACCTTAAAGACATAGAAGCGCTTATCGCCCTAGATGCTGAAGTGGCGCACCTTCGCGCACAGTTAAAAAGTGGCGAGCCATGCCCTGTCTGTGGGGCAAACGAGCACACCACGTCTACCGTGGTTATTGATGTACCTGAAACTATCCAAAAGCGAGATAGCTTAAAGCAGCAGTTAGATGATATTGAGCAGCAAGGGGCGCGGGCAAAAGAAAGTGTTACACAAACTGAATTCACGCTTGCTCAGGTTAATAAGCAGCTAGAACAGGCAAGCGGGCAACGAGATACGCTGCTAGAAAAGTGGCAGCAGATTTCAAGCGTACTTAGCGCTGATATACCGAGCTTTGAAAAGGTCGACATTAATACATCGCAAAGCGTCGCTCAATTTACCCAGCAGTTTAAAACTCGTCTTGATGATATTAGTGCTCAATTAACCCGTTTAGAAGAGTGCGAGCAAGCTCTAAATGCTGCACTGCAGGCTAAAAATGAAGCGCAACAGGCATTACAAGGCAAGCAGTCAGAACTTGCAGTTTCTCTGCAGCAGCGCGAAACCTTGGAAAAGCAATTTAACGAACGTAATACAGAGTTAGAGAGTAAAACAAAAAGGGTTAACGATGGTATTTTAGCGCTCAGCGAGACTATGACGGCGCACGGTGCTGATATTCACAATCTGTCTATTGATGGAATTACCACGTGGTTAAATGAAAAAGCCGAAGCGCTAAGAACTTATAAACACAATCATCAGCTACACGCCAAACTTAAAGATGAGTTGCAAGGGGTAAGTAGCACCTTGCTTGTGGTTAATCGTGATATCGAGAGCGCCGAAAATCAGCTTAAGGGTGTATGCGAAGAGCTTGTGCAGCTAGATTATAGCCTAAAGGCGCTGCTAGACTCGCGCTCAACCGTATTCCCTGAAGGCAATATTGCTGAAACCAGAAATAAGGCAAGCGCTGCCCAAGAACACGCTGAGCGAAATGTAAATGAATGCAAATCTCGCCTGCAACAAACGGACACTATTTTGTCTCGTTTAGAAGCAGAAATTGCCCAGCTTAATGAGCAAATGCGCGAAAAAGAGCAGGCACTTTCAGAGGCAACAGAGCACTTTAGCCGTCAGTTGGCGAGCAGCCCATTTGCCGATGAGCACGCGTTTAGCAATGCCCTTTTAGACGAAGATACCCGCAACACCTTGCTTGAACTGCAAAAGCGATTAACTCAGCAAAAACAACAAGCGGACTTAAAGCTAGAAAACGCGCTAGCTACCCAACAATCGCTAAAAGCCCATGCTAACGCAGCATTGTGGCAGAGCGAGCTAGAAGAGCACGGTGCACAGTGGCTCGATACGAAAATTACCCAGCAAGCTCAGCAGCGTGACACGCTGTTATCGTCTTTAGGGCAAATTGAACAGCAGCTAAGCGCTAACAATCAAGCCCGCGAAAGGCAGCAGCAGCTTGTGGATGAGATGGCTGCGTTTGAGGCCTATTACGATGATATTACTTACCTGCATTCGTTAATTGGTTCGGCCAGCGGCGATAAATTCAGACGTTTTGCCCAAGGACTTACCTTGGACAACTTAGTGCAGCTTGCAAATCAGCAGCTTGATAAATTACACGGTCGCTATCAGCTAATTCGAAAAGAAAACGAAGGGTTGGGTTTAAGTGTATTGGACACCTGGCAAGGTGACGTGGTGCGAGACACCAAAACCCTGTCCGGCGGAGAAAGTTTCTTAGTGAGCCTTGCACTGGCATTAGCTTTATCTGACTTGGTCAGTCACAAGACCAGTATTGATTCGCTGTTTTTGGATGAAGGCTTTGGCACCCTAGATGCTGAAACTTTGGATGTGGCGCTTGATGCCCTAGATAACTTAAATGCCAGCGGAAAAATGATTGGTGTGATAAGCCATATTGAAGCCATGAAAGAGCGTATTCCTACTCAGCTTAAAGTGATTAAACGCAACGGTGTAGGCTTAAGCGCACTAGAAAAACCTTATGCGGTGGGGTGAACTCACCGCTTTAGGAATTAGTAGTTAAAACGTTTGCTTACAAGTATGTGCTTGGTAAATGCTCGCAAGATCATGGTTTTATGATACTTTATCGTTATTAAAAGTAGATATGGACATCATATTTAGTGAAACGATTTGCGATATACCCTCTTTTTGCCTCTTTCTGTTCGTTTGGTAGTACCTTTCAGTGTGAAAGTGAGTTTGCATGGCTAAAAAGCACGTTTGAAAACAACGATGCCGGCTTTCAATATACCGCAGAGAAAAAAGGGCAGGACCTTTATTCGGCCCACAATAGTGCGATTTTGGCGCGAGTACAAAGCGCGAAAAGCGAAGCGCAATGCCACGCAGTGCTTAGCGACTGGCTTACATTTTTTCGCAAGGGGCACATTGGTCTTGCGCTAAATACGAATGGCTCAGAGGAAGCGGTACGCGAATCGGTAGTGCATGATTTCGACTTATCGGCATTTAAACAACATTTGAAAAGCCAACGTGACGAAACTCTTGAGGGGATTTGGCAATTCTCAAGCTATACGGTTGCCTTAAAAAAAGAGGGCAATGTCCATAAAGCTTATATCGTTGAAAGTACCAACCCTTCATGGAAGGCGGGACAAGTAAAGTTTATCCTTAACGACCCTGCAGACAGCAATACTGCAAAAGTGACGTTTTTTATGGGCGATCACTCCGCCCGACAAATCGATACCATTACGTACTTGGGTAACAATGAAGTGGTGTTAGGCAATAGCTTTATTGTTATGTCGCGTGAGGAACCGCGACAAGAATCATCCCCTGAAATAACACGCTATGTTCGCCTGCTTAGTACAAAAGCTCCGCTATTCGAGAAAGTTTCAGAGAACACTGTGTTAGTTCGCATACCGGCTTTCGATCATGCCTTCAAAAAAGACATCGACGCGGTTATCGCTAAGCACCTAGACACGATTTTAAAAACTGAAAACTTCATTATCGACATCCGAGGAAACGGTGGTGGTAGTGACGTAAGCTATGCGTCTTTACTCCCTATTTTATACACCAACCCTATTCGCACTGTAGGCATGGAATACTTATCTACCGAGCTTAACAACTCTAGAATGCTTGGCTTTTTGCAAAACCCTCATTTTAGTGAAGAAGAAAAGCTATGGGCAAAAGACGGGTATGACATTCTTAATCAACACATCGGCAGCTACATCAATATTGATGAAGACGTAACGGTGGAGACATTCGATAAAATTGAACCCTTGCCGAAGAGTATTGGCGTACTTGTTGATTCAAGTAATGGCAGCACCGCTGAGCAGTTCTTACTGGCGGCTAAACAAAGCAAAAAAGTAAAGTTGTTTGGGCAAACTACCGCAGGTGTACTCGATATTTCTAACATGTATCAAACTGATTCGCCGAGCGGTACTTTTACTTTGTATTACAGCCTGACTAAAAGTTTACGCATTCCGCATATGGCCATTGATGGGGTAGGCATTCAGCCAGACTATTATATTGATGGAGAACTTCCTCTTTACCAGTGGACGTCTTATACGCAAAAGATACTTGAAGGCATGTAATGGAAATGAACTCGAGAAGAGCAAGAACTCTCGTTACCTCGTAGTACTATTTCCATTAAATACCCAGTACTTGCACAGCGTATAGTTACAAGCTGCGCCAGCAATGATGCCAATTGATAAGGAGAGCAATGGCATGATTCCAGTTTGCCCAAGCTTCACATTCGCAATGGAGAAGCAGATAAAATTAGGCAGTGCAGAAACTGTGGCGACCGTCATAAATCGAAACCATTGTTGCAAAACAGGAGCGTCATCTCTCTGAAAAGTAATGTGTCGATTGCCAAGCCAAGTAGCCGTTGCCGCGCACAAAAAAGCAATTATGCGTGCTTGAATTAGGCTTAAATGTGATGCGTATACAAATATAGAAAATGTAGCAGCATCAACAGAAAAGCCTAATATTCCCACGCCGATAAATCGAAAGACCTCTTTCTTCATAGTTTAGTTTGGCATTCATAAAGAGAGCGCCCGCTATGTGCTTCAAAAACTAATTTGCAGTCAAAGAATGGTGAGTCGGTAATTTTGGGTAGCGATTCTTGGGTAACGATGAACTGAGCGCTTCTCAGCTCAGGAAGAGTCGCTTTCATATCAATTTCTTTAGCTTGCCCGTGGCTGTAAAACTGTCCTGAAAAAGGACGTTTTCCGATATAGTAGATGGGGAGGCTAGGGTTACTATGCGCAAGTAGCGCTTTATCGCTGCGTTTTTCACCCCAGTGTACGTGTATATAAATACTGGTAACAATAAGTAAAAGCGGCGCAATACTAGCAGCAACTGGGAACCATAAAGTTTGCCAAATGCGGTTCGCGAGAATCAATGAAAAAATAAGCCCGAGCGGGGGAATAGCTGGTAGCACATAGGCGGGCAGAATATTGCCTGCAAATGAAAAAAATACTAAAGGTGATGCCATCCAACAAGCTAAAAAACTAAATAGCTTTTTATTGTTAGAGATGATCTTTTTAACGTTACCAATTCGCGTGAAAATCACAAGCGGAAGAATGATTGACCAAGGTGCCGCCGCATAAACCCAAAAAAGCCAAATGGTACCTCTCGTTTCTGTGTGAGCAGTACCATATAAGTCGCCTTCCCATCCGGAAACGACAAAACGCTCAAAATGTTCTCCTACAAAAAAATAGTCGAGAAAACCCGGAGTAGCTTGCTCAGCAAGAACATACCACGGCAGTGCAATGGCCGTCATTAGTGCCAGCCCACGAATGATAGGAATGCGACGCCAAAAAGTCACAATGCCTGTACCAAGTCCATAGTTAATTACTAGCCAAGGGAAAATTGCTAACCCAACTAGTAATATAACAATTGGACCTTTTGCTAGGAGTCCTACGCCGAGTCCCGAAAATCCGACAAATGCCCAGCGTAATGTTGGAACGTCCTGATCATAACTTTCCCAGCATAGGTAAAAGCCCCACATTGCAATGGTAATACCTAGGGTCAATGCCATATCCGTCATTACCGCCCCGGCAGCAATCAAAAACATGCCCGATGACGCCACTACTATTGCTGCGACAACCCCACTGATACCCAGGCGTTTAGCGAAGCTGAACAAAATAAGAATTACAAATACACCTGCTAACCAATGAGGGAATCTGAGTGCAAACTCATTAATGCCAAACAGTGTCACCCCTGCAGCACTCATCCAAGTAAAGAGCGGAGGCTTGCCCCAAAACGGTACACCGTAGTCGAACTGTGGCGTTATCCAGTTGCCTGTTTCGAACATCAGCCTCGCCATTTCGCCATACCTTGCTTCGGTAGTATCCATAAGCGGGTAACTACTAAGTGATAGCAAACGAATTGATAGCACTGCAGTGAGAGTCCAAAATAGCGTTTTCCTACTTAGTGTCATGCGCGTTTCTCGCTAAGGGTTTGTTTATGAACAGCGCCTTTCTCAGAGTAAGACTGAATGAGGTAGAGTGGTCTTTGTTTCGTTTCGATGAAAATTCTTCCTATATACTCGCCTAGCAAACCTATTGTGATAAGTTGAATTCCGCCAAGAGCAAGTTGCACAACCATAAGTGATGGGTAGCCAGAAACCGGTTCACCAAATAGAAGAGTTTTAGACACTACAAAAAGTCCATATAGAAAGGCGCTGCTAGCGATAATTAAACCAAGCACAGTTGCAGCTCTGAGTGGACGGATACTAAATGATGTAATGCCGTCAATCGCCAGACCCACTAGTTTGAAGTAATTCCATTTAGACTCACCACAAAAACGTGGATCGCGAGTGAATGGAAGTGTTGCTTGCTTGAACCCTGGCCAAGAAAAAATTCCCTTCATATATCTGTTTCGCTCCGGCAACGCATTGATATGGTCGACGACTTCCCGGGCAATCAGCCTGAAATCTCCAACATTTTCAGGTATATCTGTTTGGGACATTATGTTTAGTAAACTGTAGAAGACTGCTGCAGACTTCTTTTTAAGCCAACTTTCTCCAAGTCGTTCAGAGCGCTGCATATTTACCACATCGAAACCCTCTCGCCACTTGGTTAACATAGCAGGAATGAGCTCCGGAGGATCTTGTAGGTCAGCATCAATTGCGATAACGGCAAGCCCCGAACTATGAGCGAGCCCCGCGCTTAAGGCGCTCTCTTTTCCAAAATTTCTGCTTAACGCAATACACTTTATTGAGGAGGTATGAGAAGAGAAGCTTTCAACTAACGATTGGCTGTTATCCGTGCTTCCATCATTGACATAAACAATTTCGCTAGTATCTGAAAGGGTATCCAATACTCGTGTTAACCGAGCATGAAACTCACAAAGCACACTTTCTTCATTAAAGTACGGAACGACTACACTCAATGTAGTAGGCGGGCTAATGCGACTTTGAACAGATGAGATTTTTCCCATAACACTTACCAAACCTCTAAAAATTTAAAACTACAGAAGCAAACTGCTGTCAGAGTTGAGGAGCTTAACAAGCTAGATGTGAAAAGATTGTTGTTCACATTTTTTTCACGCCAGTAAGCGGAAAATAAGAACGAGAAGAAGAGAGCTGAATGCAGAAAATTTTGTTGATAGAAGATAGTCGAGAAGTCGCAGGGATTTTATTTGAGTATTACGAAAGTAAAGGCGTTGAGCTAGATTATGCTGATAATGGCGAATTAGGCTTTGAGCTTGCAAAAGCTGAGAGTTTCGATTTGATTTTACTCGATTTAATGCTGCCGCGAATGGACGGGTTGACGCTATGCAATAAGCTTAGGGATGAAGGTATTACAACGCCCATACTGATGTTAACGGCGCTCGATAACAGGGAAGATATGTTAAATGGCTTTAAGCATGGTGCAGATGATTACTTAACAAAACCATTTGATTTTGACGTCCTTGACGCTCGTGCCAATGCATTGATTAAACGCTACAAGGGACAAGTAGCAACATCAATTTTGCAGTTTGGCACGCTTAAGATCATACAAAAATCTCGCAAAGCATATCGGGATGACAAGTTATTGGTGCTCAACCCTACCACCTACACTATTTTAGAATTACTGTGTCAAAAGGCACCAGAGATAGTGTCTCGTCAAGAAATAGCTGAGAAGCTATGGCAAGAACATGAACCGCAAAATGATGTGTTACGCAGCCACATCTATCAGCTACGTAACCAGCTTGACAAGCCGTTTCACTCACCAATGCTAATTACCGTTCCTAAAATAGGTTTCAGGCTGGAGGAAGTGTAAATTGTTCGGCATATTTTCAAACGCACGCACACTTACTGGTAAGTTGGCATTGTTTTTTACAGTGATGTCATGCGTCATCGGTGTTTTAACGTTTTTACTTTTTTATTATGCCCTTCAATGGTCAGAAGACAGAGTTGGTGAGCGACGCATTCTTATTGATCGCGACAGTGCCGTTGAGAGATTTACAAATGGAGAGCATGGCGTCATAAAGCTCGATACTCTGACGACGGCCTACAACGACGAAGCGCAAGTGCCAGAGCCATTCAAGTCTTTTTTAAAAAATAAAAATACTTATCTAGGCGAAGTGGACACATTAGATTCACCTTCAGGCCACATGGTATTTAAGGGCGTTTACACCCAAAATGGTCAGCAAAAGGATATTGTTGTTTTAAGTTTTGTGGATAAAGTTGAGTTCAGTCGTGAAGAGATGGCGTTTGTTGCTATCGTTGTTATCATTTTTATCGCACTGCTCATGTTTGTGTTCGGTGCTTTCCTGTTTAAAGTTTCCAAAAAACTGATTGAGCCAGTCAATGAGCTTGCTCATCAACTCAACGACTCTTCAGGTGATGCGACGCGTGCGTTTAAGATTGGCAAAGGCGCAGTGGGTGAGTTTCAATTACTAACTACCAGGCTCAATCAATATCGCAAAGAGTTACGCCTTGTTTTAAAGAGAGAGCAAGCGTTTGCCCGCTATGCTAGCCACGAACTTCGTACGCCTTTAACCATTGTTAAGGGCGCTAATAACCTATTGTCACGGAGTGAATTAACAGAGGGGCAAGAACGACAAGTAGCTCGCATTAATGATGCGGTATCAGAAATGATAAAAATGGTTGATGCGTTGCTTTCCATTGTAAGGTACGAGCGGAACTCGGGCGATATTGAGGTGCGAGATGTAGACAAAAGCGAAATAATCAGAATTGTCGAAGCTAATAATCTTCATGCCGTGGATAAGCAAATTCGAATCAATGTGGATTTCAGAAGCAGTCCCAAAATCAAAGCTTCGCAGGCAATATTAAGCATGGTAGTGGGAAATATACTGAGAAACGCTTGTGCTGCATCCCAGAAAGGGGAAGTTGACATTTTAGTTAACGACAATGCAATAGAAGTAATCGATGATGGAGCGGGCCTGTCCAATGAAAGCAGCAAAAGTGGCCATGGGCTAGGGTTACTGATTGTTGACGATTTATGTCGGCGCTATGGATGGCAATTTTCACTACAGCCCCATGAATCGAGAGGTTGCCGCGCAATCATAACCTTTACCTAACTTCCTTACAGCCACCCTAATACGTAAACCCTTATAAACGGCAAGCATACGGTTATTTGCGAGTAACTAAGACCAAACAGGTTCATTTGTGTAACGTTATCCTTTATGGTGCGTCGTCAAAATAATAATGGACCAACATTTATGGATTCAACGTCACGCCCCAGCCTGTTTCAGCGCTACATGAATGGCAGTTTGGTACTGCAAATTATCATTGGTATCGTATGCGGTATTGCGATAGCGAGTTTTTCACCTTCAGCTGCTCAATCAGCAGGGCTATTGGGTAACTTATTTGTAAAAGCCTTAAAAGCAATAGCTCCTTTATTGGTTTTTGTTTTGGTCATGGCATCCATTGCCAACCATAAGCAAAACGAGCAAACCTTTATCAAACCCGTGCTTGTGCTTTATTTGATGGGCACACTACTGGCCGCGCTCACCGCCGTGTTGGCAAGCTTTGCTTTTCCTACAAGCTTAAGCTTAGTGACTTCAGAAGTTAGCCAAGCTGCGCCGAAAGGTGTATCGGAAGTCCTTACTACTTTGCTTTATAACATGGTAGATAATCCGGTAAATGCATTAGTAAATGGAAATTACATTGGTATTCTCACGTGGGCTGTAGGTCTAGGTTTAGGTCTTCGTCATGCTAGCGAGGCAACGAAAGCGCTACTTCAAAATATGGCAGATAGCGTAACAACCGTGGTGGGTTTTGTTATTAAACTCGCGCCCTTCGGTATTTTCGGCTTGGTAGCTAATACCATTGCTACAACGGGCTTTGAAGCATTGCTTGGTTACTCTCATTTACTAACGGTACTGATTGGCGCGATGCTATTTATCGCACTTGTGACCAACCCCTTGTTAGTATTTCTGGCAACCAAAAAGAATCCTTATCCTTTGGTGTTCAAATGCCTGAAAGAAAGCGGTATTACAGCGTTTTTCACCCGTAGTTCGGCGGCGAATATTCCGGTAAACATGGCGCTGTGTAAACGCTTAAAGCTTGATGAAGACACCTATTCGGTATCTATTCCGTTAGGCGCCACGATTAATATGGCTGGGGCTGCAATCACAATAACCGTGTTGACGCTAGCTGCGGTTAATACCTTGGGAATCGCTGTAGATTTCCCTACTGCTGTATTGTTAAGCGTTATCGCTGCGGTATCGGCATGTGGAAGTTCAGGTGTTGCAGGTGGTTCGCTACTGCTTATTCCGCTTGCCTGTAGCCTGTTTAATATACCCAATGAAGTGGCTATGCAGGTGGTTGCGGTGGGCTTTATTGTTGGCGTACTGCAAGATTCTGCTGAAACAGCATTAAATAGCTCCACCGATGTCTTGTTTACCGCCGCTGCGTGTGAAAGGGCAGGCGGCCAGTAAACATAAAAGCGTCAAACATAACAGCGTTAAACAGTTTAGGTGTGCGAACTTACTGCATCTACTGCTTCAAAAATTAGCCGTGCAGCCAGCTTTGCTGTGCGGCTATCAATATCATAATTGGGGTTCATTTCCGCAACGTCACACAGTTTCCATTGATATCCGTAAGTACTTTGGTGCTGTGCTAAAAAGTGTAGCGTGTTGATAACAAGTGTGGGGGATATTCCCAATGCACTGGGCGCGCTAACGCCAGGTGCTTGTGCTGCTGGAAATGCATCTAAACATACAGTGACGTAAAGCTCATCGATGTCTTTTAGCATCGGAGATAGTAGCTCATCTATTCGCTGCATACACAGTGATTCATCATTTAACGCCACATCGGTTAAATAGCGCGTGTTGGAAGTATTGGCAAAGTTAAACAGCGCTGGTGTATTGGCTGCTTTCGATACGCCCAAACAAGCGTAATGAAACGGTGTGTCGTGTAGCTGGCAGTGATCATACACTTGCCTGAACGGCGTACCTGAACTGGTGTTTGGTGAAGGCTTTCTTAAATCAAAATGGGCGTCGAAATTAATAATTCCAATGCGGGCGCTTTCGGGCTTAGCATTGAAAACCCCTTGATAGCTACCCCATGCAATTTCATGTCCCCCTCCCAGACCGATGACCAAACCATCATTTTGCTTGAGCGCATAGCAAATGGCGTCAGCATATTGGGTTTGTGCCTGGGCTAAGTTCTCTTTAGCGGTAACATTCCCTAAATCAGCCAATGCTGCGCTTGGCCAGTGCCAGGGTAAGTTTGCCAGTGCCTGGCGAATAGCGTTTGGACCAGCAGCTGCACCTACGCGGCCTTTGTTAAATGCCACACCTAAATCACTCTCAAAACCAACAAGGGTAACGGCGTTGGCTAATGAATTATCTTCGCCGACTTCAAGTTCGTTAACTTTTTGATGCCAACGTAGGCCCTCAATGCCGTCTTCACTGTCTATTCTGCCTTGCCACTTAAACATGTTTACCTTCCTTAAACACCGCAACGGGGCGGTGGCCATTAATACAATAGGCGAGCTCTGCCGGCGTTTCGATATCCCAAAGTGTTAAGTCAGCAAGCTTACCTGCTTCAATAACACCTCGGTCGTGCAGCCCAAGTGCGCTAGCCGCGTGTGCAGTGGCGCCGCGTAGCGCTTCTTCTGGCGTAAGTTGAAACAGCACACACCCCATATTTATCGCGGTAAGGATTGAGGCTAACGGCGAACTACCTGGATTAAAGTCAGTGGCTAAGGCCATGGGCACATTGTGCGCCCTTAGGGCGTCTACCGGCGGCTTTTGAACTTCACTTAAGTAATAAAAAGCGCCTGGTAAAAGTACGGCAACGGTGCCACTTTGGGCAAGTAAGGGAATATCGCTGTCAGCTAAATATTCAATGTGATCTACCGATAGTGCGCCGTACTTAGCTGCTAGCACTGCGCCTTTGCTGTCGCTAAGCTGTTCTACATGAGCTTTAATGGGTAAACCGTGCTGCTGTGCGCAGCTAAACACTCGTTCTGTTTGTGAAGTTGAAAATCCAATAGTTTCACAAAATACATCAACGGCGTCAGCTAAGTTTTGCGAAGCAATGTGAGGAAGTGCCTCGTTGCAAATGAAATCGATATATCCTTCTGAGTCGTCAGCAAATTCATTGGGCAGGGCGTGAGCGCCTAAATAGGTAGTTTTAATACTCACAGGAAGATGCTGCTCAAGGGATTTAGCCACGCGTAACATACGCACTTCAGTGTCTAAATCCAGCCCGTAACCTGATTTGACTTCAATGGTGGTAACACCTTCTTCGCACAGTCGCTTTGCGCGTTTTATCGCAGTGTGAAGCAGAGTGTTTTCGTCAGAGCGTCGAGTTTTTTCAACCGTCCCTTTAATGCCACCGCCGCGCTGCGCAATGTCTACATAACTTGCGCCCTGCAATCGCATTTCGAATTCTTCGGCGCGATTGCCGCCATACACTAGATGCGTATGACAATCGATGAAGCCAGGCAATAGCCACGGGTGTTTGGGCGTCGAACCTTCATTTTGGGGAATTAGGGTAGTGGCATCTATTACGCTTTTGGCCTGCTCAAACACGTCGTCTAGTGAGTCATCGCAAGGAAGTAACGCAGCAATTTTGCCGTCTTTTATGGCAATGGCGTGTGGCGGTAATTCGCCATAGGGCAACTTGTTGTCTTGCATAGACGCAATGCGAACATTGTAAATAAGCGTGTCGTACTGATAACCCATATCGTGCTCCACTCTAAGCCACCTCTTGTCTGGTTTTTTCGTTTAATTGGTCGTCTAGCTCTTTTTCTGGCTTTGTCCAGAATCTTTACTGAAACGCAGTGTAAATTTTGAGTTCAGTGTACTTGTGCATACTTGTATATACAAGTATGCTGTTATCATATTATTAACAATTTAGTTGTGAATGGCCACGATATGCAACCTCGGTACAGAGTAATTAAGACAGCAATTTTGGATGCCATCGAAAGTGGTGAGATGAAGCCGGGTAGCCAAGTGCCTTCAGAAAACCAACTTGCCCAGCAGCACGGTGTAAGCCGAATGACTGCTAGAAGAGCGTTAAGTGAAATGGTGGACGAGGGCATTTTAATGCGCAGCCAGGGGATAGGCACCTTTGTGTCAGATAGTCGCCCTATGAGCTCAATGCTTGAGATTAAAAGTATTCGCGATGAAATAGAGCAGCGGGGGCATAGATACACCAACGAAATATTGGTGTTGGAAACCTCGCCAGCCAGTGATGCTATTGCTCAGCGACTGGGAATCGATGTGGGAGAGCCAGTATTCCATAGCATTATCGTACACTGCGAGAACAATCTACCCGTGCAGTATGAAGACAGGTGGGTTAACCCAGCGTGGATTAACGACTATTTAGATAAAGATTTTAAAGCTCAAACTGCAAACTTTTATTTGAATCAGGTCGCGCCCCTTTCACAAGCCGATCACAGCGTAGAAGCTGTGGTTGTTGAAAAAGATATTGCACAAGCACTATTGATTAAGCCTAAAGAGCCGTGCCTGAAAATTACGCGACGAACCTTCTCTCGAGTGCCCAGCGCAATAACCAGCGATGAGAGCAATATTGGCGAGTCGTCAACGGCAAATGCTCAGATAAAGAACGGTTTAAGGGCTACGTCAGATTCACCCTTAAATAATAGCTCCAAAGCGAGTTCAAGCGCAGTGGTTAGCCACGCGGTGCTGTATCACCCAGGTAGTCGATACCGCTTGGGAGGACACTTGGAGTTCTAAGTGTCATTGCGCCAAAGGCGCTAGCAACTCATTACTTTCTAAAAAGATGACACTTCCTAATAAAAAACAAATCGGCAAACGTAAGAATATGCCTAGGAGAAGTTTATGAAACGCCTCGACCCTACAAGAGAAATACGTGCCCCAAGAGGCAGTACGTTAAATGCGAAGAGCTGGCAAACTGAAGCGCCGCTTCGCATGTTAATGAATAACCTGGATCCAGACGTTGCGGAGCATCCGCAAAATTTGGTGGTTTACGGCGGTATTGGGCGTGCGGCCCGTGACTGGGCGTCTTACGACAAAATTGTAGAAGTACTCAAGCGTTTAAATACTGATGAGACGTTGCTGGTTCAATCAGGCAAACCTGTTGGGGTATTTCCCACTCACGAAAATGCACCTCGTGTGTTAATTGCTAACTCTAACCTTGTACCGCATTGGGCAAACTGGGAGCACTTTAACGCTCTGGATAAAGAAGGTTTGATGATGTACGGGCAAATGACCGCAGGGTCATGGATATACATAGGCTCGCAAGGCATTGTCCAGGGTACTTATGAAACGTTTGTGAGCGTGGCCAAAACGCATTTTGAAGGAAGCGCTGAAGGACGCTGGATTTTGACTGGTGGCTTGGGCGGTATGGGCGGAGCACAGCCTTTAGCTGCAACCATGGCTGGCTTTTCAATGGTAGCTGTGGAGGTGGATGAAACTCGCATAGATTTCAGAATTCGCACGGGCTATTTGGACAAAAAAGCGCATTCGTTAGATGAAGCCATGCAACTCCTAGAAGAAGCCAAAGAAGCTGGGAAGCCTGTATCAATTGGCCTATTAGGCAATGCCGCTGAAGTCTTTCCCGATATGCTAGCTAAAGGGATTGTTCCCGACGTTGTGACCGACCAAACCAGTGCGCACGATCCGTTGAATGGCTATCTACCAGTGGGGTGGACGCTAGATCAAGCTGAGGCGCAGCGTAAAAAAGACGAAGCGGGTGTTGTGAAAAGTGCTAAACAGTCGATGGCGCTGCAAGTTAAAGCAATGCTTGGTTTCCAACAAGCTGGCGCTGCTACTCTTGATTATGGCAACAACATTAGACAAATGGCGCTAGAAGAGGGTATTGAGCATGCGTTCGATTTCCCAGGTTTCGTTCCTGCTTATATTCGACCGCTTTTTTGTCAGGGCATAGGGCCTTTCAGATGGGCTGCGCTGTCAGGCGATCCGGAAGATATCTATAAAACGGACGCGAAAGTTAAAGAGCTTATACCCGGCAACCCCCATCTACATAACTGGCTAGATATGGCCAAAGAACGCATTCAATTCCAAGGCCTGCCCGCGCGTATTTGCTGGGTGGGGCTGGGTGAAAGACAAAAGCTGGGGCTTGCCTTTAATGAAATGGTTCGCAGTGGCGAGCTAAGCGCGCCAGTTGTGATTGGACGGGATCATCTCGACTCTGGTTCGGTAGCTTCACCCAATAGAGAAACCGAGGCCATGCTCGATGGTTCAGATGCCGTTTCGGACTGGCCGCTGCTGAACGCCCTGCTAAATACAGCGGGTGGTGCAACCTGGGTAAGCCTTCATCATGGTGGCGGTGTAGGAATGGGTTTTAGCCAACACTCGGGTGTAGTGATTGTTTGTGACGGTTCGGACGAAGCGGCTGAGCGTATTGCTCGGGTTCTTCATAACGACCCTGCCACGGGCGTAATGCGTCATGCAGATGCAGGCTACGACATTGCAAAAGACTGTGCTGCCAAGCACAACTTGGATCTTCCCATGATCAATAACGCGGCTAATAATCAAAGCCCTGATGGAACAAGCACACATTCAAGCGCGAACAAAAGCTTTGGTGGGGAGAAATAGTCATGTCGCATTCGTCTTTTATTACTGAAAACGGTGGTGTTAAGCAGCTTAATCTTGTGCCAGGTACATTGACGTTAGATCAGTTACGGGAAGTACATCGAAGCCACGTTCATTTATCGTTAGATGAAAGCGCAGTACCCGCTATAAACGCCGCCGAGCAAGTAGTGCTTAATGTCATTAAAGAAAACCGGACTGTCTATGGCATCAATACCGGCTTTGGTTTGTTGGCTAATACTCGTATTAATGTTGATGAGTTAGAGCTATTACAGCGCAGTATTGTGTTATCGCACGCGGCCGGTACGGGCGACTTTATGCAAGAAGATACTGTGCGCCTGCTCATGCTGTTAAAAATTAACTCCTTGGCCCGTGGTTATTCTGGCATTCGCCTCAGCGTAATAGAAGCGCTCATTACCTTGTTTAATGCACAGGTTTATCCCGCCATTCCTGAAAAAGGCTCGGTAGGCGCCAGCGGCGACTTAGCGCCTTTAGCACACATGAGTGTGGTGCTGTTAGGGGAAGGGGAAGCTTTTTATAAAGGAGAGAGAATTAGTGCAGCCCAAGCCCTTGAAATAGCCGGCATGCAGCCAATTGCGCTGGCACCCAAAGAAGGCTTAGCACTGTTAAACGGCACACAAGCCTCGACAGCGTTTGCACTTCAGGGGCTGTTTTATACTGAAAATGCGCTTCATAGTGCTATTGGTATTGGTGCGCTTACTGTTGAGGCCGCGTTAGGTTCCCGCGTGCCGTTCGACGCGCGGATCCACGAAGTGCGTGGCCACAAAAGCCAGAGCGATGTGGCGACTGCGTTTAGAATATTGCTAGACACCTCAGAGATTGGCCATTCACATCAACGGTGTGAAAAAGTGCAAGACCCATACTCTCTGCGTTGCCAGCCACAGGTGATGGGAGCGTGTTTACAGCAAATGCGCTATGCCCAAGAGATTTTGGTGGTTGAAGCTAATGGAGTAAGTGACAACCCGTTGGTTTTTGTTGAAAATAATGATGACGCTGATACGCCAACTGGCGATATTCTATCTGGCGGAAACTTTCATGCGGAAACCGTGGCAATGGCGGCAGATATGCTGGCTATTGCACTATCTGAAATTGGCGCACTGTCGGAGCGCAGAATGTCGTTAATGATTGATACGCATTTAAGTGGTTTGCCACCGTTCCTGGTTGAAAATGGTGGGGTAAACTCGGGCTTCATGATTGCGCAGGTTACCTGTGCGGCGCTTGCTAGTGAAAACAAAACCCTGGCGCACCCCGCATCTATCGATTCGTTGCCTACGTCTGCGAACCAAGAAGACCACGTGTCTATGGCTACCTTCGCCGCGAGGCGTTTACGAGATATTTTCGATAACGTGGCAGGTATATTGGCCATTGAGTGGTTAGCGGCCTGCCAAGGGTTAGATTTCAGGAAGCCGTTTAAAACCAGCGAAAAGCTCCAAGTGTTGATGCAGCTACTAAGAGACCAAGTGCCGTTTTACGACAAAGACCGCTATTTTGCGCCAGACATTGAAAAGGCCAAGCAACTTATTAAGCAGCACGACCTTATGGATAAGACACAGTTAAACCTGTTAGTCTAAAATGATCACAGGCTCGGTATTTCGAGTAAACAAATAAAGATCATAAATAGAGTAGAGGTGGGAATGATATGAAAACAAATGGACGTTGGTTAAGTTCATACGAGGCTCGTACTTCTATGAAAGGCACTTTTAAGAGCGGCTCTTTTGTGAAAAGCACTGTGCTGGGGTTACTCGCCGCATCGGTGTTTACGTTGGCAGGCTGTAGCGACAGCGAAGTGGGCGATGTGTCTCTTGGTCTTTTTACCACAAAAGACATTAAAATTGATGCGCTTCAAGACCCCATAGTGACAGGTGTAACCTGCCATATTTCAAGTATTGAAGCGAACCTTGATTTGTCGGATCCATCAGACAGTTCAATCGCGTGCAGACAAACCGGCCCTATTACGGCTGAGATGTTAAACGCCATTGATAAGTCAGATTCAGGTGAAGTAATTTTTAAAAAATCTAAGAGCGTGTTTTTCAAAAACATGAAGCTTCGAAGAATTTACGATGCCGACTCAAAAACGCTGATTTACTTGTCTTACAGCACCAAAGAGACATCTGGCAGCTATAAACATAGTTTGTCTACGGTACCACTGTGGGAAACGCTAGCGTTTAAAAAGCCCGCGTAGCGAAACGCATCAACTCAATATTAAAAAGCCCTCTTACATGAGGGCTTTTTTGATGCTAGAACCTTGTCTTTAAGCCATCTACGCGGTTGTAGAGTAGGCTATTAGCAATAGTCTAGAAAAAGCGTGTATAAACCAGCATGGCGTTAAGCGCGGTATCATCGTCTGTCAGCGGGCTATCGCTGATGCTATCGTCAAAGAAGGTGGCGCCAACTTCTAAACGAGTCATGCCGCCCAGAAACTGTCGGGTTGAGATGGCAACGCGTACTTCCGTATTGAGCGCGCTATCGCCGTTATATGCACTTCGAAATGCTGTGGCTTCTTCAGGGCGTACGCCGTAGTAATAGTCGACGTAATTGCTGTCTTGGTAGTTTACGCCTATAGACGGCTCGATCATGAAGTTATTTATTCTAAACCTTTTCCCGATACGGGCGGACGCTTGGTAGCCATCAAACTTACCAAGAATATCGGCATTGGTTGACAATGAATAAACCCAGCTACCCGTGTTGTAGTTAAGCCCAACTCCGGCCGCGTAGCTAAAATCTCTGTCGTCCATACCTGTAAATACGGCACTGTCATCTTCTTCATAACCTGCAAATATCGGGACAAGCTGAGCGTCAAGAGTAAAGCCACTTTCGCGAAAAAGTTCATAGCCAATAAATGGTCCGTAAACGCGTAACTTTTCACCGGTGTAGCCGATAATAGGAATAGGAACAACGCGATTATCAAAGTCGGTATATACATCTTGCGATGCTGCGACGCCAAAACCCCACATCCAACCCTGAGGCTGTTGAGCGCCAGCTTGTTGTGCAAAAGCAGGAGTAGAACTAACACCTACACAAGCTAGAGTTATTGCGCCAATAACGGTTTTTAAATTCATAGGTAAATTTCCTTTTTAATCAAGATACTGCTCTGCTGTGTTCTTCGATCATATTCGCTTGTGCCTATTGAGCTAAGCTGTACGTTTTTACAGCGGCTTCTGAGTGGGCAATTATCTATGCGGATTGGTATAAGGGTCTTCAGGTAACGTGAAAGGCTGCTTTACTGGCAAGAAAGCAAGTTATTCTGTGAAATCGGTGTGGTAAAGTGCATACAACAAGTTGTATTGAATAGTTTAGAGAAGCAGGTAACCCGTGAGTTACAAATATGTAGTGGGTATTGACGGTGGTGGCACCCGGTGCCGTGCATTGTTGCAAGATATTGATGGCAATACATTAGGTGAAGGGGCGGCAGGCCCTGCAAATATAATGACCAACCCCGAACAAGCAATGGGGTCGGTAATAGACGCAACGTTAGACGCAATAGACAGTGCTTCGTTGCCGATTACATGCGAAGAAGTGTTGCTAGCTGCTGGATTGGCAGGGGCGAATATTCCTCAAGCAAAGCAGTCTTTTTTGGCGTTAGACAACCCATTTGCCGATACCGTGGTAATAAGTGATTTACACGCCGCTTGTTTGGGCGCGCACGACAATCAGTCTGGAGCCCTTATTATTTGCGGTACAGGTTCAGCGGCAACCCGTTACGACAAGGGGGTATTTACTGACAAAGGTGGTTACGGTCTGCAAGTTGGCGATGATGCAAGTGGTGCGTGGTTGGGCTTATCAGCTATAAAGCATGTACTGCTTTCTTATGACGGCGTAGAGCCCGTTAGTGAATTAAAGAAGCGAATTTGTGAGCACCTTAATTTAGCGTCACCTCTGCAATTAGTGACCTTGGTGGCAAATTACAACGCTGCAGATTTTGGTGATATTGCCCCAGTGGTTATACAGGCTTATCGAGACCAGTGTGCCGCCGCGACCTCTCTTATTCGAAAGGGAGCAAATTACCTCAATCAGTTGGGTGAAGCATTGATTAATCAGGCTTCTACATTGCCGCTATGTTTAGTTGGTGGCCTTGCTGATGTTTACACGCCTTTACTTTCGCCTTCTATCTCTTCTAATTTAACAGCGCCGCTAAAAAGTGCTGAATATGGCGCTATCAGCTTTGCCAAAAGAGTAAAAAGCGAATGAAAGAATCGATTACTGTCGAGCAGGTTTTAACGCCAAAAGGTTGGCTTGAAAACCAAACCATTACTGCTGATAGCGGCAAGATAGTCAGTATTAGCGATGCGACCTCAGCAGAGCTCAGTAGTATTTACAACGGAAAGCTCATTCCCGGTTATTTCGACACGCAAGTGAACGGCGGTGGTGGTGTGCTTTTTAACCATAGCCCTTCTGCCGCTATAGTAGAAACCATGGCGCTGGCTCATCTTCGTTTCGGCACAACGTCAATGTTGCCAACTATCATTACCGATAATGCTTCAACAATGGCTCAGGCGGCGGATGCCATTGCGGAAGTAATGGCGGGCGGCCCAGAGTGCATTAAAGCGTTAATAAAAGGGATTCACTTTGAGGGGCCCTTTTTGAGCAAAGCAAAAAAGGGCGTGCACGAAGCACAATTTATAAGAATGCCTTCTGACGCAGAGCTTGCAACCTTATGTCGTAAAGATATTGGTAAAGTCTTACTTACTGTCGCACCAGAAACGGTGAGTACTAGCTTCATAAAAGAAATGGTTACTGAAGGAGTTGTGGTTGCAATTGGGCACACCAATGCCAGCTATGAGCAAGTCCAGGCGGCTATCGACGCGGGAGCTACAGGCTTTACGCATTTGTACAACGCTATGTCTGCATTAACCTCCCGGGAGCCAGGAGCCGTTGGTGCAGCGTTGCTTAATGACACCGTATATTGTGGTTTTATTATCGATCATCACCACTTACACCGCAAAAGTGCTGAGTTGGCATTAAATGTGAAAACTGCCAACCGCGCCGTGTTGGTTACCGATGCCATGGCGCATGTGGGCAGTGATATTGAGCGTCTTCACTTTTTTAATACCGAGATTGTTAGGCATGGCGATAAACTGACTACGCCAGATGGCAAAACACTGGCTGGCTCGTGCTTAGATATGCATAGTGCAGTTTTGAATGCGCACAATGATTGCGGTGTAACGTTAGAAGATGCGAGCAAAATGGCGAGTGCCACGCCGGCTCAATTTATGGGGCTAGAGAGTGACATAGGCAGCATTACCGAAGGTCAGCGCGCAGACTTTTTACTGCTTAATTCCGCCAATGCACTGACCCACGTTTTCAGTAATATGAGAATGGTCTTTTAGGTAGAAATTTAGTATTAACTTAAATGGCTTTGAAATAAGGAAGTGTTATGAAGTTTGTGACAAAGTTTACTGTTCTGTTAGCCGTATTAATGTTGGCTGCAGGGTGTGTTACGCAACGAGGTATGGATTCTGGCGAAAGCGTTCCTTCTCAACCTAATAGCGAGGAAGCCACGCCAACTGAAAGCACAGAGCAAGAAGATGTGGTGCAAGATGGCGACAGCGTAAATGATGGAACCACGAAAGGCGAATCGACTAAAGAGCCAGATAGCAAGCCAGTAGCGCCACCAAAACAAAAAGTTGGGGTATGGGTTAGCGCTAAAAAGTTTCCCACTCATACGCATATCGGTACCACTAAATTTAACAATTTTACGAAAGAATATAGCTACGACTGGCAATTGAACAACACGCTGTATAGCACATTCAAAAAAGCCATTGAGCAAAACAGTCGTTTCACTGCGGTGGATATCTCTTCTATGGTTGACGATGCAGGCGCCCTAGATTTTGTGATGGGTGAAGGAAATAACGGGGCATTCAATGACAAACAAAACACATTAAGAAAATCGTTGTTAGACAAAGGCATTGCCACTGTGATTATCGTTGAAGAAGCGCCGACGGTGGCTATTACCGAGTGCGGTACTTATGGATGTTCAGAGCATCAAAGCAAAGGGTTCGGACTGTTTACGCGTAGTTTTTTGGGTACCGATCACTATATTGCTTCGGCAAGCTTTAACGTTAGTATTGAGCGTTTAGACAAGCCAGTTGATATCTTAACGCTGCCAGTGTTTACCGAATTTCAAGATGATGCGCTAAAAAATGAGCGTGTTGAAGATTTCACACCGCCAGATAACTTTGATGAAATAACGGAACAAGAGTTAGCGCCAATTAAAAATACGATTGTTAACTACTTCGACCGCTTAGCGACAGCGGTTGGCAAGTATTTATCTGGTCAGTAAGCTTTTAATATACTGAAACAAAAAACGGGCACTTAAATAAGTGCCCGTTTTGTTATGTGGCTCACTTCATCTATTGATGAAGGCATCGATATATAACTACGCGTTTTCTTTATGCGCCAAAAACTCTTCGTAGTTTCCATCGAAGTGATTCAGTTTCTTGTCTTTAATTTCGATGATTTGCGTTGCCAGTGACGAAACGAATTCACGGTCGTGACTAACAAAAATAACAGTGCCATCAAACTTGTATAGCGCATTGTTCAAGGCTTCAATCGACTCCATGTCCATGTGGTTAGTGGGTTCATCCATTACTAAAACGTTGATGTCTTGAAGCATTAGCTTTCCGAACAGCAAACGGTTTTTCTCACCACCAGAACATACCTGCACGCGTTTGTTGAAGTCGTCAGACGTAAATAGCAAACGTCCTAACATACCTTTTATTTGCAGGTCATCGTGTTTGGGGCTACGCCATTGGCTCATCCACTCAAACATAGTGATATCTTCGGCAAAGTATTTAGCGTTATCCTGCGGAATGTAACCAATCGCAGCGTTTTCAGCCCACTTATAGCTACCTGCGGTAGGTTCAATGTCATTAACCAAACACTTCAAAAGCGTGGTTTTGCCGGCCCCGTTCTCACCAATAATCGCCAAGCGCTGACCAGCTTCTAATAGCAAGTTCGCGTTATCGAATAACGGAAGATCTGGGTAGCTATGGCCTAGCTCTTCAAGAGTAATAGCAAGCCGGTGAAGTTTCTTATGTTGGTTAAACACAATATAAGGCTTACGACGGCTAGACGCTTTTACCTCAGCTAATTCAATTTTCTCAAGACGGCGGGCACGCGAGGTGGCTTGTTTCGCTTTCGATGCGTTGGCAGAGAATCGCGCTACGAAGCTCTGTAGCTCTTCGATTTCCGCTGACTTCTTAGCATTCTCTGCATGAAGCTGTTCTTGAACGAGCATGGCAGCTTGAATGTAGTCGTCGTAGTTACCCGGATAAACGCGCAGCTCACCGTAGTCGATATCGGCCATGTGCGTGCATACAGAGTTTAGAAAGTGTCTGTCGTGCGAAATAATAAGCATGGTCGATTTACGTTTGTTCAGCTCTTCAGCTAGCCAACTGATGGTGTAGATATCCAAGTTGTTGGTTGGTTCGTCTAGAAGCAGAATGTCAGGCTCGGCAAATAATGCCTGCGCCAAAAGCACACGTACTTTTTTACCAGGTGCGACTTCTTTCATTAAACCAAAATGATAGCTTTCGTCGATGCCAGCAGAGTTTAAGATATCGCCAGCGCGCGCTTCGGCGGTGTAACCATCCATCTCGGCAAATTGGGTTTCCAAGTCCGCCACGCGCATGCCATCTTCTTCGCTCATTTCAGCCTTGCTGTAAATGGCGTCGCGCTCTTGCTTAACTTCCCATAGTTCACGGTCACCCATGATAACGGTATCGACTACGCTAAACTCTTCAAACGCAAACTGGTCCTGACTCAAGATACCTAGCTTTGTGCCTGGCGCCATAGAAACGTTGCCCGACGATGGAGTAAGTTTACCGCTTAGAATTTTCATAAAGGTAGACTTGCCACAACCGTTTGCGCCAATTAGGCCGTATCGGTTGCCGTTGCCGAATTTTGCGGAAATATTTTCAAATAATGGCTTAGAGCCAAACTGCATTGTGATATTTGCGGTGGTAATCAAAACAGGTATCCAGGGGTAAAACGATGAGAAGAGATAGTAGTGAAAGCGGTTGTCACTTCACTAATATATAAAAGCGCGCGCACTATAAGGAATTGAGGGCTACATGTCGAGGGAATTTTGAACAGTTTTTGCGCTGATGTGCTTTTAGCGAAGCTTATCAAGTATAAACTCGATTGCCTGAGTGCTTTTGAATGAATTATGTGACGAGTTAACAATTGTTGTGTCTTTTGCCTCAGGCAAATATGCGCTGCTATAACTGACCACAGAGTCAGTTATAGCAGCGCATTCTGTTTCTGACTGGCAATACAAGGTACTGGTTGAGCCAATAATAGAATAGCTCTCGCCTTCTACAGGAATGTCGGCTAACGCTGTCATCAGCGGGTGATCGGGGCGCAACACTTGGACGCTATCTGGCCCGTAGTTTTGCAAGAAAGGAAGCATAGCAGCGGTTAATCTGCTCACGCCTACTTTTTCGATAAAGTTTTTAAATAGCGCTTTAAAACTAAAAGGGAGTGTGATGAGTGAAGAGCCTAACGATCCTATAAGGCTATTAGCTATTTCTGAGCCTCGGTGTGGCGTGTCGAGAAAAAACACCGTATTCTCTTTATACACAGGATTAAATATAAATATATCTCGCAACATTTCATCGCCTTCAGCAAGTAGCGCTTCTGGAGGCTCTGTGAAAGTAGTATCCCATAACGTGTTATCTGAATGCGTTGAAATCAGCTTTGCGATTACGCCGCCCATACTATGCCCTATCAATACCGCAGATGAAGAAGCGCCTTCCGATGATGCTATCCGCTGGTTTAGCTTGTACAGTAAATTGCGAACTCGCATGGCGTTATAGAAAGGAGGAGGGCCTGACGGGTAGTACACGTGCAATATCTGATAGTGTTGAGATAATTCTTCGTCATTGAAAATAGCCATTGTGAGATACCGCCAAATTAGCGGGTCTGAATTGAGGCCATGAATCATAATAATTGGGGTTTTGACTGAAGAAAGCTCTCCAATACTAAAGACTCCCATTCTCTTTTCAGCGTCTTGTGCATTAATAAATCCTAGCCAGCTGAAATTGTGGATGTCGGCATTTTGTAATAGGGAAAGGTAAGCGGCAGCAGGTGAGTACCGTTGCGTGTATGTGTTGTTTCCAACCAGTATTTCGGTAGGCACAGCGACGTGTTGGGCTTGCAAGGATATGTGAATTCTAAGCCCTTTCAATGCAACCGACTCAACTTGAAGGGAGTAAGGCGAGTAGATACCTTCTAGTGGATAGTTTAGGTCAAGGCTACGGCCATTCTGTGCTTGGTTGCTAATTCGAGCCACTGCAGCACCGCCAAGCTCACCAAATACCTTAGGAGAGAGGCGAGCGTCTAAGGCTTCTATTTCTGAAACTAAAACGAGCTCGCTTGGGCCCGAGTAGTTAACCTGAATTAAGTTGTCAGTTGTATGTCTAAGACGGAATAACTTGTTTACTGCGAGGTTATACCCGTCGATCCCTATAGCACGATGCGCATCGGAAAGACTGTCTCTTTTTAACAAGGTAATGTAGCAATCGAGCGCAAGCGCGATATCTAATGTAGTACTTTGCTCGTACGACGTGCACCGAGCAGCCAGTTGTATGTTGTCGAAGTGGCTTAAGTCGGGCAAATAGCCATATCCGTATGCACCGGCCAAAGACAAAGGGGATACTTATTTACGCATAAACTTATCTGAACTGCATGCACTAATACAGCAGACAGTCGCTACCAATACCCAATAAATGAGATTCTGCTTGATGCGCATTTCACCCAAACGCTAAAAAAAGTATTAACCTTTTATAGCGTGTTTTTGTCAAAAATTGCACCTCAAACTTAACTCCATATGGTATGAGGCGTGAAACAAGCGTTTCGAATCCCCCGCTCATTCTACAGATTGCCCCTTATGGTTTGTTGCTTCTTTTATATTAGTGGCAAGCAAATAATTCCAGCATAAAGAAAATATTACATAAAAGTCAGCGCGCGGTGATGCATCAATGCAGAATTAACGAACAAAGCTTTGATCAGCATTTTTAGTATAAAGGTGACTTAAATCGTTATTTTAAAGAGAAAAAATGGAACCTTGTCTATTATGAAAATAAGGCCATTTTAGTTGGTCTTAATCTTGCTGTGCTTATCTACTGAAAATAAACCGCAGAGCGCAAATGCGTCTGCTGAATCAGTTCGAAGTTTTATTTCACTCTAGTTTATCGTGAGTTAGGTAACGCAAAAGAAGAATAAAACTGGGCATTTTAAAGAGGGAAACATCATGAAATTTTTGAAAAAAATTGCGATTGGTTGCTTTTCGGCAACGGTTTTAATGTCAGGCAGCGTGCATGCAGAAGCAATTAGCTCAGATTCCGTAATGCAAACTCAAGCCGCTCACTACAATAAGCAGCAGCTAATTGACATGGTTAATCGTGCAGACGTGCAGAGTAAATTGGTTAGCTTAGGTGTAGATAGCAACCAAGCTATCGCCAGAATCAACGGCATGACCGACAGCGAAATTGCCCAATTAAATGATGAAATTAATCAAGCGCCAGCGGGTGGCGTTGTGGGCGCAGTGCTTACCGTACTTGCTATTATCGCAATTTTGGATCTAATTGGTGTAACTGACGTTTACCCATTTATTCGTCCAGTGAACAGCTAATTGAATGATCAATTCAGTTAAAAAGGCCTGCGCGTTAGCAGGCCTTTCGCTTCTATTTTTGCTTTCAGGCTGTCAGTCCACACCTCAAGCTGACAAGCTGCGGCAAGAGGGACTAGCCTCTTTACCTGAATCTCACACTATTCAATCTGTTCCGTTTTTCCCCCAAGAACAGTTTTATTGCGGGCCTACCACACTATCTGAAGTGTTTGGTTACTATGGTGAAAGCACCTCTCCAAATGACATTGCGCCTAAGTTATTCATTCCCAGTAAAGAAGGGAGTTTACAACTAGAAATGGTGAGCGCTACCCGACAATTTGGTTTTTTGCCATATTCTGACCGAGGGACTTTATCGTCAATTATGTCGTTAGTTAAAGACGATATCCCAGTGATTGTTTTTCAAAATTTGTCCATCCAGTTATTACCCCAATGGCACTACGCTGTTGTTATTGGGTTCGATAGTGATAAGGGGACGGTTACTTTACATACCGGCCTTACGCCTAATCACGAAATGTCGCTTGAGCTTTTTGAAAGAACGTGGGGAAGAGGAAATTACTGGTATTTGGCACCAGTTCCTCCTAATGTAACCTCGCCTGAGATGACACCGTTCACTTATGTAAGTGCGGCTTACGACATGCTTAAAGTGGGAGATAAAGCGCGTTCATTGGCGTTTTTGGAAACCGCGTCGCATACATGGCCAACGTACTGGTTAAGTTATTTCCTGATTGCCAATTATTACTTAGAGCAAAACGACAACCAAGCAGTGGCTTGGTTTGAGAAAGGCTATGAAGTGGGGCAGCACCAACATGTTTATGTTCACAACTACGTATTAGCTTTGCGCGAAAACAACATGCCCGAGAAGGCAAATACAATTCTAAAACAGGGGCTTGAACGCTTTCCCAATAACGAACCGCTGTTAACATTGGCTGAGAAATAAACCTAAACTTTAAGAGTATTCGCATTTACGAAAACTTATCGTCTACTATTAACCTAGGAAGTAATTGTGAAAGTAGGCTATGCCAAAAATACTGAGCTCATCAACAATTTCGTACGAGAACGGAGTAGTCACCACTCGACTCTATGGCGCGTTTAATGAAAAAAGTGCGGAAGACTACAGCGATCGTCTTTTTAAACTAGTCATAGGACTGAATCAACGACCCTTTTCCCTTCTGGCAGATATTAGCCAAGTTGAAGGTGCAACTCCTGAGGCCTTCGACATACTCAAGCGTATTATAAAACGGCTTCCTGATATGGGATTAATCGCGAAAGCTTATGTTTATAAAGGACCTGTTATACGCGGAATAATGTTTCAGAGGATCCCCGAGCTCAAAAGTATGGATTATCTTTTTTTCACAGATATTGACGAAGCTTCTTTGTGGTTGTCTCGCGAATATGAACGCAAACTATCTCTGCTCTCTGATTCCTAATTAGCCTGTAATAAGTTAATAGCGCAATTAACTATCTCATTTCCCACATCTGGTTGGTGCAGTTAACTCTAGTGGTTAACCCCTATGGTGGATGGGCGTTTTTTGCTCGATCCTAATTTGGTTAACGCTATCTAGTCGTTGCTCAGTATTAACGCTGAACGCATTGATAGCTCCAAATTTTAAGGATTGAATAATGAAAAAAAGAACCCTTATATATGCTGCGGTAGCAGCGGCTTTACCTTTCGTAGCAAGCGCCTCCAAAATACACGCACCCTTAGATACTTCATCGCACCGCATTGCTGAAATAAATCTGACTGACAATGTTGTTAACCCGCCAGCAAACAGCTTGTTTCAAATGGCGTTAGACCAACTGCAAACCACATTCCCATCATCTACATTACGAACAGCTAATGGCCATTTAGATAGTGTTTTTGGTATTGCCATTGATGTTTCAGGAACGTCGCCTGAACAGATGGGGTATGACTTTATTAGTCGACATTCTGCCCTTTTAGGTGGACTAAGTGACGGGGATTTTCTTTTTAACCCTCACCGCAGCAAAGCAGCATTGGGTGGTCATTTAGTGAGGTTTGACCAAGTCATTGATGGTGTAAAAATCAAAGATAGAGGTGTCGGCCTCTTAATAGATGAGTCTCAGGTGGTGAGAGCGCTGTTTGCCGATACAGCTATAAATACGCCTATTGCTAACTCTCAAGTTCTTTCTGCTAATAGCGCGATCAGCGTGGCAACCGCGGATTTAGCGTCTTACAAACGAGCATTGCCAATAGAAGCTCTTGATGTACTGAACCCTGCCTTTTCTCAAATAGAAAAAAGCCTTGGCATTTTCGCCAAGCCAGTGCCACAGAAAGTGGTGGTACAAGATGACAATAAACTGAAACTCGCATGGAAGTTCTTCTATTACTCTTCAAATCCCTTTGGTGTGTTTGAGTATGTCATCGATGCCCAGTCAGGAGACATTCTGGCGCGTAATGATCGGGTCAAAACCATTCTTCCTTTAGGTGAAAATGAAGTTACGCAAACGGGGCAGGTTGGCTTAGTTCAGCAGACTGCGGATTATTTCCCAACATTTCCACCCATTACGCCATCGATGCAAAGTGAATGTCTGATAGAGGACGATGCAGGTGGCTACACCGGCAAACCGAAAGGGATGGAACGCATTAATCTACGTAAGTTTGACGATTCTAACTTAGTGACGGGTGTTGAAGGTTTGCTTACAGGTAAGCACGCGCTTATTGAAAGCGCGATGCTGACAAAAGGGCCTTTTCCACAAGCGGCAACGGGTACGTATCACTTCAGCGAGGATGCTGCCATAGAGGCAAGACCTGTCGAAGATGATCATGTAACGCCTTCTACGGCACATCACATTGACGGCATCAGCCAGTTTATTTACATCACCACATTGCTCGAATATTTAGATTACCTTCATAAAGACGGCGATGCTGTGCATAGTCGTGGCGTGGGCGATGGCTCGTTTCCAAATAGCTACCCTAACGAAGCGGTACCGTTAACTGGTGTGGTACATATTCCGAATGTGCTCGACCCACCAGATAATCCAGCAGATCCTGAGTTTATGGCTAAGCTATTGGGCTTGGACAACGCATTCGCAGTGCCGTTATCACAGGAAATTGCAGGTGAAGAGGTCGTGGTTAACCCGACAGCTTACGGTCATGGTTACTTATTCAACAACCTAGCAATGGACTTCTCGGTTCCCATTCATGAAGGCACCCATGCGACAATTACCCCTATCGCAGGTTTTGAAGGCGAGCCAGAAGGTGGCGCGCTTAACGAAGGACAAGCCGACCTATGGGCATACACGGTAGGCGAAACACCGGATTTAGGTACTTACCCCGTTAATTCGTGCGATTTACGAAAATTCTTAAGAGAGCAGGGGGTTAATCCCGACTCATTTGAGTTTATTCGTTCTGCACAGAGCCAAATTCGTTATTCGCAGTTAGGCACAAGAGACAATGCATTTGAAGTGCATCGTGATGGAGAAATTTACGCGGGTGCAATGTGGGACTTAAAGGAACTTATGGTGGCGCTGCAGCCTAGACAAGACTTTGTTCGCCCCGACCCAGTTACCGGCGATCCTACCCAAGAAACTAGCTTGGGCAAAGAAACGTGGGAACGTATCTTCCTAGGCTCAATGTACGTGCTAGGAATATCTGCACCAGACACTTTCGTGCGCGCACGGGATGCAGTGTTAATTGCAGATGCCGCTTTATATCCTACCGATCCTTTAGATTTAACTTCACCGGGTCGTCATCATGCATTAATTGAGCGTGTTTTTGCTGCTAGAGAGCTAGGTGCGAACGCGAAAGCACCATTAGGCGGTCGACAGACTATATCAACGGCAGTGAGCGAGTTTACGGCTACCCAGGCTAAGCCATCGACACCAGACGCTATAGACGCGCATATCATTTCTGATGACGCGATTGAAATTACGTGGGAAACCGTACCTGACGCTTTTGCTTATCAATTGCTAAAACGCAAAAAAGGGTCGAGTGCACGTTTGTTTACGGGTGTACCAACCCGAGAATACTTTGACGGCGACCTCATATTCTCTGGCTTCACCCATGTTGAATTTATTGTGGGCGATAATCGCTACATAGACAAAGGGCAAGGTTTAGGGCGTGGTGCAGGTCAAGGCATAGACTCGTTTGACTATGAATACGTAGTGCGTGCAATCAGCCTTAACCCTAATCAGCAAGTTGGTTTTTCTAATATGTCAGGGATTGCTTCAACCGGCTTAAACACGGTGGATGTGAGTGAGCAAGTTGACTACAAGGTGGGTAATGTAAACTACAATAACGGTATCTTTGCCTTTGATATTGCGTTGATAAATACTGGCGACGAGAGAATTTACGGTCCAGTTGATTTCGATATTACTCATATTAGCAATGGCAGTATTACCGTATTGAATGCAGATAATGGTGGCACTGGTCAAAACGGCGACATAGCAAGGTTCCGTTTCGATCAATCGCTAGATGTAGACAGAACATCTGCACTGCGTTATCTAAAGTTTGATAACTCAAATGGAAAACTCTTTACGTTCCAAGCGCGGATCAGCGGCTACGAAGCTGGCGCTTCGTCAACCGGTAGAGGAGAAACGCCTACCTTTGATACGTCTGAGCCAAAAGAACAGTCTGTGGTTTACCATAATATTGAGGAGCACACGGGTGTTGTCTTAATTGGTGCAGCGGATGAAGCATTGGTTGATGGCGTTGACTATGTTGATATCCCGTTTACAGCGCTGCCTAGTGCATCAAGTGTAGTTGCAACGCTGAGCGCTGATGTTGAGGTAGTAGCGGTGCCAGATCTTGACTTTGAACTGCTCGATGCCGAAGGCAATATTATGGCGAGCTCCGGCAACTTGGGCTCTAATGAGCAAGTTGGCGGTGGCATTGTCCCCGGAGAAACCTATCGGGTTCGCGTGAATGGTTGGGCTAACGGCCCGACGTCATACCGGGTTGTTATTGATCAGTTTGTAAGTGATATTAACGACGCAAACGTTGATCAAAATGGTAATGCGACAACGGGAACAGTAACGTTTGAGTTTAATCCCGTAACAGGGAAAGTAATACCTTTGAACTTACTTAATTAGTCGCCCGTGAAAACACGAAGAATCTAGGCTAACTAGAAGAAAGGTCACCTACCAACAACTGCCTTTCTAAAGGCCTATAAAACAAACCAAAGCCCCATGTTGTGAAAACTGCATGGGGTTTTTTTATTAAACTCGCCCTCCGGGAAGGTCTGGCAAGTATCCTAGCTTCGTTCATTCCCGCGCTTCGCTAGGAAACTTGCCTGCGCCTTCTGAGTGGGCAATTATCTATGCGGATTGATATAACTGGTGCACCTTTTGCCTCTTCTTTCACGTACTAAGGTGTAGCTAAAAATAAAAAGTGCCTACTCATATATGCAGGAGCCCCGTCAGCCGTGGACAGCACTCAACTTCTTGAAAACCAGCAGGCAATAGCAATAGCCGGATTAGTAGGCGTTGTTATTGTGCTCTTCATTGTTAAACGACTTATTTTGGTGCGTTTGAAAGCTAAAGCGCGTTCAGAAAACAGCAGTATGTCTGATATCTATCGCGTGCTTGTGCTGTCGTTAAATGCCCCACTTAATTTGCTTATCTGGGTTATTTTCCTGCTGTTGGTTAAAAGTATTGTTTCAGTATTTCAGATAGAAGATGAAGGGGCGATTAAAGCGCTAACCATTGTTATCGAAGCTGGCCTCATCATTACTTTATTTCTCTTCTTCGAGCGTTTTGTCACTTACTCGTTGAGTCGTTATCGCGACCAGTCAACCATAGTTAAAAATACCAGCGCAATTGCCGGTGGAGCAGTTAGAGCGCTTTTCGCTGTATTAGCAATTTTGATTATATTAAGCACCATGGGGGTGTCGGTAACACCCATTGTTGCATCGTTAGGCATTACTTCGCTCGCAGTAGCACTAGCGCTACAGCCAACCCTTGAAAACTTCTTCTCGGGTATTCAGTTGGTAATGGATAAGCCCATTCGTATAGGCGACTTCATAGAGCTGGATTCCGGAGAACAAGGTTTTGTAGAGAAAATAGGATGGCGCTCCACGTGGGTTAGAATGCTACCTAACAACATCGTGATCATGCCTAACAGTAAGTTGTCTAATTCAAAGTTGATTAACTACTACTACCCTGAACGCGAACTGTCGGTGCCTGTTGAAGTTGGCGTGCATTATAGCTCTGATTTAGAGCATGTTGAAAACGTATGTTTAGAGGTTGCCAATACTATTCTAGAGCAGCACGAGTTTGGTGTTGAAACTTATCAACCTTTTGTTCTGTTTCACACTTTCGACAATTCTAGTATCAACTTAACAGTGATGTTGAGAACCCGTGAATACTTTAACCGCTTCTTCATAAAGAGCGCCTTTATAAAAATGCTTAAAAAGCGTTTTGATGAAGAAGGGATTGTCATTCCATTTCCAATTACTGCGCTTAACCTAGAGCAGGAAGGTGCAGCTCAATCCACAGAGAATTTAACGCCCAAAGCTTAAAAATCTCGCTAAATATGACTTGAGCAAATGATGTCTCAGACTTCTGACGGGGAGTTTTCGCCAAAAATAGTCAACATGCGTTTATCCGTATCGCTCTCTTTTCTATACACCGTTTATTTTCACCGAGTGATTTTTGACTCCTCAAAAAATACCGGTGGCAATTTAGGTTGTATTTTTCTTTTCTATAAAGAAAATTAACTTTAAGTTTTTCAAAGTTATACCGTCTTTTGTATATTTTTTGTTATATTTATTAATAATTTGTTATTAATACGATTGTTAATTATTTCCTTTTGCCTGCTAATATCTTTTTGCTACCGGTGGCAAATGGGCGGTAATTGAGTTCCGTTAGTTCGCGTAAAAAGAAGAACTAATTGATGTTGTCTTGTTGAGTAATTGAAGCAGTACGCCCTTCTAATTATTAATCTAAGGACAAAAAATGAAAAAGAACTTACCGATATTTCAATCGACGATAATTGCATCATCAATTGCCTTTGCCGTCTCTACGTCTGCAGTTGCTTCAGGTTTTCACACACAGAACGGAGGCACGACAGGCGGTCAAGGTGGACAAGTAGTACAAGCTTCTACGGGTAAACAAATTCACGAAGCATTGTGTAATAGAAACACCTCAGAAACGCCAATCATTATTCAAGTCTCGGGTACAATCAATCATGGTAATACTGAAAAAGTGTCTGGAGACAGCTGTAATACCGCAGAAGACAAAATTGAGTTAAAAGACATCGCGAATGTGACACTTATTGGTGTAGGCGGTGGCGCTACATTTGACCAGCTAGGTATACACATAAGGAATTCCCAAAACATCATTATAAGAAACGTTCATGTTAAAAACGTCAAAAAATCGGGCTCACCCACGTCAAATGGCGGAGACGCGATAGGGATAGAAAAAGACGTTCGCAACGTATGGGTTGACCACGTAACCTTAGAAGCTAGTGGTGGTGAGAGTGATGGTTATGACGGCTTGTTCGATGTAAAGGATAACTCGAAATACATCACCTTATCTTACAGCATTTTACGTAACTCAGATCGAGGTGGTTTGGTAGGTTCAAGCGAATCACAAGTCAATAACGGTCCGATCACCTATCACCACAATATCTTTGACAATTTGAACTCGCGCGTTCCCCTTGTAAGGGGGGCAACAGCTCACATTTACAATAACTACTATGACGGCGTTCGCTCTTCAGGGATTAATTCCCGCGCAGGAGCCGAAGTCAAAGTAGAAAACAACTATTTCGAAAATAGTAAAGATCCACTGGGTACATTTTATACAACAACTGACGGTTATTGGCAGGTTGCGGGAAACACTTTCGGAAGTGGCGTAACGTGGAGCGACTCAGACAGTGACTATGAACCTGCAGGGCCAAACGTTCAATCTACAGCATCAATATCTATTCCCTATAGTTACTCGCTAGATGGGGCATCTTGTATACGAGATATTCTTGAGAACACCGCTGGTGCCAACAAAAATCTTGCAGTATCAGACGGTAGCTGCGGTTCAACTGGTGGCGGCGATACCGGAGGTGGTGACAACGGCGGTGGTGATACAGGAGGTGGCGACACAGGGGGAGGTGATAATGGTGGCGGCGATGATAACTCAGGAGGTAATCCGCCAACCGGCACCAACTTAGCGTTAAATGCACAATCTGACGGTAGCTCAAAGTACAGTGGAACAAGTTACGGGAACGTAAGGGATGGGGATGTATCTACTTACTGGTCTCCGAGCGGAACGACGGGAAGAATTAGCATTAAACGCTTGAATACGACAGTAAATACTGTACGGATAATTGAGACCTCTTCTACTCAAGGTGCAGTAACTTCATGGCAACTTGTGAACAATGACACTGGCAGCGTATTGGCATCAGGAAACTCAATTCCAAGTACGATTTCGTTTTCAAATACCAATTTGGATAAAATCAACTTTGTCATCGATTCTGCAACACAACGACCACAAATTGCAGAGTTTGAGGTGTATTTAGATTAAGTCGGTTGCGCTTGTTCTAAACCTTTTTAGGTGACTCTCTGTGAGAGTTTATTTAACTCAATAAAAAAGCCACGTTGTGTAACGTGGCTTTGTTGCGAGTACGTTAACCCATCAAAGGTGTTAGAAGGTGTAACGTGCAGATACGCCTAGTAGGTCAACATCATCAGCTATAACGTAAGTTGCGCCGAAAGAGAATTGTGGTGTAAAGAAATAGTCTGCGCCAATTTCAAAAGCTGTTTCGTCGTCTTCAATGTCGATATAGCGGATAGCACCGCGAAGCTCAAATTGCTCTGACAGCATTGAACGAATACCGGCAGTAATGCCATAGCCATTGTCGTCAGCCTCAGCAGAAGCGAAGCTTGAGTCTAGGTCAACATCCACATACTCATACGTCAACTCACCAAAAAAGTCGGTTGTTGTAGTTAAACCATAGCGGTAACCAACCCCTGCAGAGATATAGTCAAGTTCACCGTCAACACCATATTCGTCTTCACTCAACTGACCATAGCGACCTGTCAGGTATACATTTTCGTTAAGTGATTTGAAGCCTTGAATTTGAAAACCGGTTGGCTCGAAGTCGCCTGCGTCTTCAATATCTGCTTGTACGTATCCAGCTTTAACGAAGTCATATGAAGGCGAAGCTGCGAAAGCATTTAAAGAAAGCGCGCCAAAGATACTGGCGAGAATAGTACGTTTCATTGTTTCTAATATCCTTTTAACAATAATTACTCCCAACCACTTCGGGAGCCTCATCATTATGGGGATGGATTTTAGAAATCAAATGGGCAACACGACTCGATTTTCACTATTCAACACCTTAAGTGGTGTACGTTTTATCAATACAACGGCATTGCCATACAAGAGCTTAGTTAATTCCTCTTCAGTGTTGTACAGATGAGGATACTCGCAACGCTTAAGCCGCAAGAGGACAAACAAAAAGAAATGATAGGTTCTAGGGTAATTAAGGTCACCGCGTAAGCGCCTATTGCTGCCCCTGTTAGGTGAAAAAAGCCGGTTAGCGCCGCTAAAAAACCTGCGGATTTATCAGAGTAGCCAAGCATGATAGTTACGCTGCAGGGCATTGCGATGCCAATAAAAAAGAAGGTGATATAGCAATAAGTCAAAATACCCATTAACCCTTTTATTGCGAAGGGGGAAATAAGTAACCCAAAAAGCACAGAAAGCACAGCGATAAACAAGCTTGAATACTTGAATTTAAACAATGGTGAAACAGAGGCTAGTCGAATATTGATTATGCTTCCCATCACAAAAGACAGCGTGGCTAGAAGCGAATATATCGAGAACACAGTTTTGGTGAGTCCGAATTGCTGCATTATCATAGACGGCGAGATGGTAATGAAGCTAAACACAATGCCATAAAGTAGTCCGCTGGCCATACCCACTGAGACGATTTTCATCATTGTGCTTTTAATAAGCGCTAAAGTATCGCCAAAGACGTTCTCTGAGGTTGTCGGCATATACTGTTTGAGGGTGGTGGAAACTGAAAGCAGTAAAAGTAAGGCGAATACTCCCATTACTAGTACAAAATAAAAGATAGATGAAACTCCGAAGGACTCGCCAATTAGTGTACCTACTAGTGGCGCTATTGCTGGCGCGATAGCGAATGCAATGTTGATAAACGAAAGTGAAGCATTCAGCTGCTTTTCGCTAAATATTTGACGCGACAGTCCGCGCGATACTGAAACGCCAACCCCACCGCCTAAGCCTTGAATGACTCTTCCTACAAGAAAGGTATTTTCTTCGGTGGCAAGTGCCACCATAAGCGTACCGGCGATGAATACTAAGACTCCGTACAGTAGAAACTTTTGTTTGTTTAGGTAGTCGCAGGCGACACCAGACACTAACTGAGAAAGTGAGAACGCGATAAGAAACACGGCCACGCTTTTTTCAATTATTCCTACATAGCTGTCGTATATAGCAGCCAAGTCAAAAAAGAAGGGGCTATAAATGCTGGTAGAGAGTTGGCCAAGAATAGACAAAATGGTGAAGGTTACCGTCAGCGAATAAAACGTATGGCGTGACATGGTGTGCTTCATCTAAGGGGAACCAAACTATGGGTAAAGAGACAGTGCAGTTAGGCTACAGATTTGGTGTTACAGTTTTAATAAAGACGCTTTTTTTAAGTTTGAGAAAACTGATAACGTGATGATATAAGCGAGTGGTGACTGGTAATTCTAGAAAAAATGGTGGCCCCACCCTTCCTAGAATTATGCCCATTTAGGCATTTTTAACGGTGTGAGGGCCACTCGAACCCCCGTTTTATCAGTCTTTATTCCACTCTGTTCCACCTTAATTTAAATAATCGAAGTGGAATAAAGGTGGAACATGCCAGAAATAATTAAGAACCTAACCGATAAATTTTTATGTGATATCAAGCCGAAGTCATCGAGCCAAATTTTTCGCGACAAGCACAGAACCTATTTGAAATTTGTTGTGCGGCCCAGCGGCTCTAAGAGTTTTTACTACAGAGCAAAAAAGAATGGGAAAGACCTAAAGCGGAAGATAGGTGATGCTTCGACCATGAGTTTAGCAACAGCAAGGTTAATTGCAGATAGTCAGCATTCCGGATTCAAAAACGAGAGCCAAAATGGCGTTTCAGTACCGAGCAGTATTAAAAGTCTTACTGTTAACTGTATGTTTGAGTTGTATCGAGAGAATGAACTTAAACATAGAAGAACGGTTGCTGGCAGAAAACATGCTCTTGAAGTTGCGTATAATCTTCATGTCAAAGCCAGTCTCGGCCATCGTGCTGTTGCACAGCTGGATAGAAAAGAAGTTCGTTCGTTCTTCCGAGAACTCGAAGATAAGGGATATTGCGCTCACAACAAAGCAGTATCAGTGTTAAAAGCAGCGTGTAATTATGTCATCGATTTTGAAGATGCAGGATTAATACTTAATCCATTTGAGCGCATTAAAAAGATGCCAGGTGTAACGAGAAGCCGATATCTTACTTATCAAGAGGCTGGACAGTTGATGAAAGCATTGGAATATGCCTCAAATCAAGACGTAGCTGATATATATCGTATGGCTCTTTTTACTGGTGCTAGGCTGACAAATGTGAAGACTATGGAATGGAAAGATATCAACTTAAGTAACGCTGTTTGGTTAATACCTGCGACTCGGACAAAAACCAATCAGATTTACGAAATTCCGCTTCACCCGTTGGCAGTTTATCTTCTAAGAAAACGTCAAAAAACTTGTCCAAGTAGCCATTTTGTATTTCCATCCAAGCAGAAATCAAAATACGGCTACATAACAGGTGGCGATTCGGTGTGGAAGGCGGCGATTAAACGAGCAGGCCTGTATCATGATAACCCTAATATTCGCCCCAGACCACACGATCTCCGAAGGACATTTGCTACTTGGCAAATTCAGTCAGGAGCTGATGTTAGTGTGGTTTCGAAGGCTCTTTGCCATACTTCGTTAAAGCATACAATGGTTTATGCATACGCCAATATCGATCAAGTTAGAAACTCAATTGTCGGAGCGTTTGACAATCTTAATGTAAGTTAACATAGCCGCTAGTGCCCGAAAGTAACGTTAGAAAATAGCACGTTTTCGTGTTCAATTTTGTCAGCTTCGGGCACTAGACACCTTATATAAAAATCTGTAATCTTCGTCGAAAATAATAAAGTGCGTAGAGAAAAACTAGATTTTTATCAGCGCTAACAAGAACAAGGAAGTAGTATGAGCAATGAAGCTTTGAAAACGCATCTAGCAAAACTGGAAGACTTGCGAGTATCCGCAAAGTCCAGGGATGATATACCGAGTATTGTTGAAGAAATAAAAGAATATTCCAAATCAGGTTCGTATACCTTTCAACAACCGTTTGTTATATATCTATTATTTATCTCCTTTTTCCTTACCCTAATTATTTATGCGAATTCGTCCTCTGATGAAGGGCTTATGCTTGCAGGTGCTTCATTTATAGTATTCATAGGCAGTGTTTTTGCGTTTTTCTCAAAGAAAAAGCAAGTAAAAAACGTGGGAAGAAACCTAGGGCATACGGCTTTAGCTTTAGCAAATAATTTAGTTCCTAATGAAGCTTTTAACGGACGAGAATTATGGAAAGATTTAAAAAGACAATTCCGCGTGTTTAGAGCTGGCGATGAAAGTCAGGAGATTACAGCCTTGTACGACGGGAAGACAGAAGACGGAGCATTCTTCCAATTGTTTGAATTCAAGTACGTAGATGTCACAGAGGAAGAGGACGAAGACTCAGACGGAAACAAAACAACCACCAAAAAAGAAACTACTCATTACGAATATGGTGTCCTTATCCATATGCCATCTTTGCCTTTGATGACTATTAATACGAGAAGTCAGTTCAAAGAGAAATGGGATTCGGCGAGCAAAGAGTTTAACAAAAAGTTCAAGATAAGGTGCTCCAACCCTGTAGAAACAGCAAAGTTTTTCAATCCCGCTTGTGTACTTAAATTTGAAGAGTCATTTAAGAATATACGTTACCTAGATATGACCCCCTCTGCATATGTTTGTATATCTGCTAAGAAAGATATATTCCCAAAAAGCTTTGGTGTTCCTCATATCAAGAAAAGTGATGAGTACATATCGTATTTGTCAGCCCCTCCAAAAATAGAAGCCCTTAGAGCATTAAGAGACTTCATTGATTATTCGAACTCAAGAAATACTATTAAAAAGGAAGCGGTTTAATGGATAACATAGTCCCATACCTAATAATCGCGATAGTTGTCATCTCAATTATCGTAATGTACAACACAATTATAGGAAGAATGAATCGGGCTAAGCGAGCTTGGTCAGATGTAATAACCTACGAAAAACTAAAAAGTGAGTTAATACCAAAATTAGTAAATCTTACTGAAGAATTTAAAGTCTTCGAAACGAATTTTATTGAGCAAGTTACAGCTATGCGTACAGCAATATCGTCTATCTCTAAAGATGATATTGATATCGAGAAATTGAACGAAATTGAGGCTCGCTCTAATCAGGTTTTTGGTACGTTTAAGGCGGTAGCAGAAAGCTATCCAGAACTCGGTTCAACCCAAGTTGTAAGAGATCTACTCAGTCAAATAGCAGATAAGAGTGAAAATGTTGCAGCTGCGATTACAATTTATAACCGAAGCGTAGAACAGTTTAATAATTCTGTTGAGATGTTTCCAATTAACGTTGTTAACGGTCTACTTGCTAAGAAAGACAAACTTAAGACCTTCACTCAATCTGGGCTAACAGATGAGTACGACTATAAACCTAATTTTTCATAGAATTCGTTATAGTCTCTCGCTTAATATAATTGGTTTATTAAAGCTGCGGAGAACCGAAAGGATTTTACGGCTCCGTAGCTAAATATTATTTTGAAAGAAGTTTTAGTTATTTTTACTTCACGAACTTTGGCTCTAAATAGCGCAGATTTTTATAAGCATTAAGCCAAGGCTTACCTACTAAATCCCGCACATCTACAATCCCTTTTTTTTGCTCCATCAGGAGAAAGTTTAGAGGGATAAGTATTTCTCTATCTAGTTCGTTTAACTTATCGCTTAACGATAGGAGATTAGCATCGCTAAGTTGGATAATGGAGTTTACTTTATGCAAACTAGTGGACTCTAAACCTTTGAGGCATTGCTCGCGAACCTTGAAAGCTGCTAATTTACACTGAGCAATATGATCGTACTTCATGAATTTTTTCCTTCTATATTTAATCAGGAAGGACTTTATCCTAGGGTAATGTTTTTTTGATGCTGTGATTATGCTAACTAAGCATAACCTTGTTTGAAAAAATATTGTTTCAACAGTTACAATCCTACTCATGCAATGAGCATCGTCTTCGACATGCTCATTGCATGAGTAGGATTCTTATCTGCGAAATACTCTTAAGTTTCGCAAGTTACAAAGCATAATTTGCTTTTTTCTAAAAAAAATTTTCGAGTTACTTTAAACACTTCATCGGGCAATGAATTGCCTTTTCGCTAACCAGTACATAAACAAAAAAACAGTGGACAAACATGCCTTATTAAAAAGGGTTTGAAATGTTATTAAGAAATTTAGAAAACGATGTCGTGCAGTCAGCCGGAAAGGGCGTTACTAACATTATCACTGCACCAGGCGTTGCCTTCGATAAGTTTAAAGCTCAAGCTGAATCAACGTTATCTGGAAAAGTAGACCTAGACGGTCTGAAGATGATGAACTCTGGGGAGTTATTAAAAACTACTATAGCCAAAAGAGAGGAGTTGCTTGGGCATTTAGTTTTATCACGAACAATAAACAATATATCAGGAGAAGCAGGACTGGGTAAGTCTACAATCACAATGGCTATATGCGCCGCTATTGCGACAGCTGGAAAATTTTTGAAATGGGAAGCAAAAACTCCTTCAAGAGTGCTTTACGTAGACGGTGAGATGCTTCTTTCGGATCTCAAAACACGTATCAAGAAAATGTGCCACCAAATGGACGTTAACCAGAAGCTCTTGTTTATGGAAAATCTGATATTTCTGAACGGGGAATTTTGTGCAGATGGACTACCGTCGTTATTAACACAGGAAGGACAGACGCTTATTGAACTGAAACTATTGGAGTCAAAAGCAAAGGTAATTGTATTGGATAACCTTACATCCCTTCTACCTGATTGTGACTCTGCTGATACAGTAGCTATGAAAGCATTTTTACAATGGTTAAAGAATCTCAGATACGCCGGATACACTGTTATTACGATTAATCATATGACTAAATCGGGAGCACGTTGTGGCAGTGTTGTACTTGATACATACAATGACATGACAATTGACCTAACAGCTGAGGTAAGAAACAAGGAAAAAACAGGTAATACACGTTTTACGTTTGCCAAATCCAGGCATTTGTCAGCGAGTCAGAAGAGAGACTTCATATATAGATATGATGATGACGAGTCTGGGCAAACCTTCACGCTTGTCTGACTTTCAGACAAGCTAAAATATCTCTCATTGAAAATGAGAAACAAATCGCGTTAGCAAGAAATAACGAAGTTGATTTCGTAGCGATAGCCGATTGAAAATCGTAAAGCGCATCGTAGTGACAGTAAGGATACGGAGCATCGTGATTGCGGGGCCTTCTCACCCCGCATTCTTCCCGCAATCACGATGCTCCGCATCCGTAAGGCGGGTGCGATGCGCTGCTTTGGAATGGTTTTGCTAAAAGCAAAAGTGCAGCGAGAGGCTACATGTAGCTGGTAGCAAGCAATTTCGAAGCACTATACGAAGTAGATTTAGCAAGCAGTAGTGCTTGCTCACCTCGCTGTGATTACCTGTTGGTAATCCATCTCCTTTAAACAAATTAAGGGATTTCGCTTTCCACTTCGCTACTTATTGTTGTCAATAAGGAGAGATGATCATGAGCGTAGCGAGATTTGAAAGAGGAATTCTGAAGAGGTACATCCAATCGACCTCCACCAAAGATAGGCATAAAGCAAAGTTACTCAGCTTACTAGACTGGATATGGCGTTGGGGATTCACGAGCACGGCTGTATTGGAAGAATTATGGCAATTAGATCGTTCAACAATAAACAGAATGATTCGCAGGTATATCAACGAAGAAATGGTTACCGAAGTTGCCACTTTCAGCTGTAGAGATAAAAGACTTTTTCTGCTTAAGCCTGAAGGTTTGAGACTTTTACAGAGATATCATGATGAAACCCTCAATTATTCCGTGAAGCCTTCTACGCTTAATTTCAAAACAATCACCCACGACTTAATGTGTCAAGCAATAGTTGCGAGAGGCTGCGCAGAAGGGCGATATCAGTTCTATGTCACGGAATCAGAACAAGCGAAGGAATACCTTAAGAAAACTAGACGATGCGATGCAATAGCTTTTGAAATCGAATCTGGCGAACTTGTAGGAATTGAAGTTGAAGCGTCAGCAAAAACAATACCGCACAGAAAAGACTGTCTGATAGCAACTCGGCGCATGATAGAAGACGAAAATAGGTTTAATCGAGTCCTTTACTATTCTCATAAACGAAAACACTTAAAAGATGCTGAAAGGGTGCATCAGAAACTTTTCGACAAGCCAGAAAACGGTCTAGATGCCGAATGGTTTAACGCTCATTTGAAACTTGTATATTCTCGTGAATATATCGATATGCTCTATCACAAGTTCTGGTGTCATTGAGCATTTTATATTGTTTATCTGAAAAAGCTTGATTATAAGAGGATGCTGATGGTTTAAGTACCAGATGTTTTTGAAGTAATCACTCTTTCAACTCTGACGTGTTTGCTATTGGTCATTAGCGCTTATTAGAGAGATAGGTGCCCGATGACGGCGTTACACACGCAGCAGAAGAGCAGTAATATAAGGAGAATCAAAACCTATTTTCAGATGTGCGCAGCTTAGCTTGGTTTTGCATTTAGTCTACTTGGTGAGGCAGCATAAAAAATCGATTTGTATTAGCTGTCTAAAACATTCTTTTGTTTCAATATTCAGGGAAACTCCAAACTGAGTGTTTTCGTCCGAAGCGCTTTTAGGCTCAGTGTCTTAAGGGAATCGCCTTCTTTGACTTTCAGTAATTGGAGCGATCTGGCACTATGAGAAAAAATGAAAATATTTTCGGTAGAAAAGCGCGTTTAGCGTGCTATCAAGTTGTTAAGTAGAGCAATTGGTAAATATGAGCGATAAAGATTTACTTGCTGAAGAAGGTGTTTATTCAGTCGGAAGAGTATTCCAAAAGGAACTAAAGTGGATCTTTCGAGACCAACCAAAGGCAGACCATGGAATAGATGCGCATGTAGAGGTTTGTAACAATGGAACTCCAAGCGGTCAGTTAGTAGCTGTTCAAATTAAATCAGGAGAAAGTTTTTTTAAGGAATATTGTGAAGAGGGCTTTATATTCAGATTCGGTGATTGGCATCACAAATATTGGTTAGGCCACTGTCTCCCTGTAATTATTGTTTTATATAATCCTGTTGATGATCTTATATTTTGGCAGAAGGTTAACGATGAAACCATCAAATCTACAGGAAAGAATTGGAAAGTAACAATTCCTTATGAAAACTTGCTTAAACACAACTCTGGTATTGATATTTCTCAGGCATCAGTTTTTACTACTGGTGGTTATGAAAAAATTGATCAGTTCTCTTATTTTAGAGATGTGGAGATTGTCCACGCAGAAAAGGTAATTGCACCTTTGATGAACTGTATAAGAAATACTAAAGATGAAATATTAGTCTGTGCTCCATACATAGATTCTGACTTTTTAAGCATACTTAATGTTTTGTCCTTCAGCGCGAAAGTTAAACTTGTAACGAGCGCTGGATTACAAGAGCACGTTGAAAGCACTATTCGATATCACGACAGCAACAGCAAAAATTTTAGTATCAAAATAAATAGTCACGTTCACGACAGGTTTGTCGTGATCGATAAAAAATTCTCCTTTATGTCATCTAGAAATTTCACCCAAGTATTTGATAGGAAGAGCCAAAATATGGAGCTAATCTTTCCAGCAACGGATGAAAAAACGGTTAATCAATATGTAACTATATTCAATATGCTTTGGGAAGAAAGCGCAGCTATACTAGATGGTTAATTCGTTCAACGAGTCAATATCGAAGCTGCTATTATTGGATCGCTATCAAATTTCTTTATGTAGAAAAAAGCCCCTGCTATTTTCAGAAGGAGCTTTTCCGTTGTTAGTCTTTTAACTTAAAATTTAGTCCAGCTATAACTGGGAAAGTTAACATTCACGTACTGTGAAAAGAAACTAAAGTGGCGGCGAGGTTTGCAGAACCCGCCAGTTAGTAGACCAGCAGTGAAATGCTGGGACGCCAACTGCAACGTCGGCAATTTTCATCCAGTTCATTGATATATAGAACCAGAGCAAGAAAAAAGGAGCCTTCGAGGCTCCTAATGAGGAAATTTGACAAACTGTGGGGATGTCAATTGCAGCATTGTTCCATAAAGTTATCGAATGCTTCTTGCCAACGGTAGAGTGAACTGTCAGAAAAAAATGAATCTTGCGAGAGAAGAAAAATACGACGGAAAGCATGTTCATCAACACTTTCTCTGCAATAGTTTACTATCTCAGCATGAAATACATACATCACCACATCCACTAACTCAGCATCGATATATTGCTGCTGAAGCGCTTCAGGAAGCTTGTGATGTAGTGATTTACTGACAGACATTCCGTTTATGCCCCTATCACCAAGATGGAGGTAAATTCCAGCTTTCGAGTCGGGATCAAACAGCATTGCCACGCGTCCGAGATCGCTCTCTTTCCAGGGCGAACGACTCATTCGAGTGTAAGTTTTATGAAACTCAATTTTTTGTGAACTCATTTAAAATACTCAGTAGTTGTCCTAGTGTTAACTAAGCTCACGGTGCGAGTATTTCGTCGCGCTCACGTTAAATATAAATTACTAGCGCCCGTATCTCGGCCTAATGTGGTTCCTACAGACAAAGTCAGAGCAGGTTATAGAGCTTGAGCGATTGAGCCAGATGGGTCATCTTTCCTACCTCAGTGCAGATTATATTTTGCTACCAGTCGTCGAATCCGTTTGTATCGCTGTCAAAACTATCGAAGGAACAAGGTTCGGAACTAGTGTAATCAAAATCACAGCTACTGCTTTCATATTTAGTGTTCTCGATAACACCTTATGGATTACCTTTTATATCTACGCCACCAACCATTGGTGAGCCATCAACGTTAACAGTCTGCTCTGGCACAGAGGAACTCGCATTGCCTGAACCAAACAGCAAATTAAACAAACCCATATCTACCTCCATTTGTCATTAATCTGCTGACAAATGTTAATAAAAATGCTAGGTTTTGAAAGCACTTTCGTTGTCGTTAGACGCCTAAGCTGCTTGAGGTTTTAGAGTCGTAATGGTTGATATACGGACATACAAAACGCCACTTGATTTCAGTTGTGCTCTTATTCGAAATTGTCTTTAAATAGCATATCTAACAGGCAACTTTTTAGTGTCATTGTATGCGTCCTTCTTAAATATCCCATCGCTCGTAGCTGCATAAATATAATCATAATTAATTAGTAATACCGTAAACGGAATTACTTCGGGAAATAACAATGATAACGAATAACAACTTTTCTCAAACCGCTGCCTTCATCTGGTCTGTTGCCGACTTGCTTCGCGGTGATTTCAAGCAATCCCAGTATGGGCGCGTTATTCTTCCATTTACGTTACTACGTCGCCTTGAATGTGTGCTGGAAGAGTCAAAAGACTCAGTAGTAAAAGAAGCTGAACGGGTAAAGGCAATGAACTTGCCCGAAGAAGCTCAGGAAAAGATGCTTATAAGGGCAACGCAAACCACCAATAACCCCGATGGTTTGTCTTTCTTCAATACCTCGCCGATGGATCTCGGCAAAATGGGACAAAGTGACATCAAGGCTAACCTGGGTACTTATGTTCAAAGCTTTTCATCTGATGCCCGTGAAATATTTGAGCACTTCAAATTCGACGAGTTTGTAGGTCTGCTTGACGATGCCAACTTGCTGTACAAAGTCGTTAAGAAGTTCGCTACTACAGACTTAAGCCCAAAAAACATATCAAACCACGATATGGGGTTGGTGTTTGAAGAATTAATCCGCCGCTTCGCTGAAAGTTCTAATGAAACGGCAGGGGAACATTTTACTCCTCGCGATATTGTAAGGCTAACAACCTCTTTGGTATTCATGGAAGATGATGATGCGTTAACTAAAGAAGGCATTATCAGAACCATATACGATCCAACGGCAGGTACGGGCGGTTTTCTCTCATCTGGGATGGAATACGTGCATGAACTGAACCCCAATGCAGTCATGCGAGCATTCGGTCAGGAACTTAACCCAGAGTCATACGCTATCTGTAAAGCTGACATGCTGATAAAAGGGCAGGATGTAAGCCGTATCAAATTAGGTAACACCTTATCGAACGATCAGCTACCTGCCGACCAGTTTGACTACATGCTTTCTAATCCACCGTTTGGTGTGGACTGGAAGAAGATAGAGAGTGACATTAAAGACGAGCACAACTTAGAAGGTTTTGATGGCCGCTTTGGCGCAGGTCTGCCCCGAGTATCAGACGGCTCCTTGCTCTTTCTCATGCATCTCATCAGTAAAATGCGAGATACGCAGTCTGTTGATGGTGTTATTAGCAATGGCGGGCGTATTGGCATCATTCTGAACGGTTCACCACTTTTTACAGGTGGGGCCGGAAGCGGTGAAAGTGAAATTCGACGTTACATCTTAGAAGCTGATTTGCTGGAAGCTATCGTTTCATTGCCGACGGACATGTTTTACAACACGGGTATTGCTACTTACGTTTGGGTGCTAACTAATAAGAAAAAAGACGAACGTAAAGGCAAAGTGCAGCTTATCGATGGCTCAAACCTCTACGGAAAAATGCGTAAGTCACTTGGTTCCAAACGTAATCAGATGAGTGACGACGATATTAAAACAATCACTCGTGCCTTTGGTGATTTTGAAGTCATTGATGCTCGCGAAATAGACAAACCAACAGAACAAAAATCAAATCGTGGACGTCAGTCCGCCAATGCGAAACAAGAAGCGCCGAAGACGTTTGCTAGCAAAATATTCAATACCTATGAGTTTGGGTATCGCCGCATAACGATTGAAAGACCATTACGTTTATCTTCTCAAATCACCGATGAAGCTATCGAATCCCTACGTTTTGCTCCCAAACCTTTCAACATGGTTATGCCGCGAATTTACAGTGAATTTGGTTCAGCGTGGAATGAAGAGAATTACGGTGACTTAAGCCAAGTTCAGGTAGAGGTTCGAGCACTGATAAAAGCAGAATTCAGTGAACTGAAAGAAGCAAATATCAAAGACATACTGAGCAGCAAACTGTGGTTGTTTCAGAAAGCGTTAATGGAGAAGGTGCAAGAGCTTCAGTCGAAACTTGCAGACGTTGCAGGTGGTAGAGATAAGCGTTCCGATGACTTTAACCAATTCGAAATCGACTACAACAAAGCGTTGAAAGCACTATATATCAAGTTTGATGCAAAAGAGAAAAAACAGTTTCTCGATGCCGTAACGACTAAAAATCCAGATGCAGAATGTGTTGTTGATAAAGCCCTGAAAAGTGACAAGAAACCGCTCTATGGTGCGTATGAATACAAAGGCCCTGTTAGTAAGTGGAAAGGTAAAGTAGTGTCGTTTAAGCAAGACGGTGACCTGCGAGATAACGAAAATGTGCCGCTAAACCCAAGCAAAATTACGTCAGATTTGATCGAGTCCTACTTCTTAAAAGAAGTCGCGCCTCATGTTTCAGATGCCTGGATAAATGCTGATAAGCGAGACGAGAAAGACGGTGAGATTGGCATTGTTGGCTATGAAATACCGTTCAATCGACATTTCTATGTGTATCAGCCGCCTCGTGATTTAAGAGAGATAGATAAAGATTTGGATGCAGTGAGTGCCGAAATCTTGCAACTGTTGCAAGAGGTGCACTCATAATGGGCTTTAATGTCGCATATCCAGAATATAAGCAGTCAGATGAAGACTGGCTTGGAGATGTCCCCTCTACTTGGGAAATAAAGATGATTAAGCATCTAAGCCCAGTAAAACGAGGCGCTTCACCTAGACCCATAGATGACCCGAAATATTTTGACGATGAAAACGGAGAATATGCTTGGGTGCGAATAGCTGATGTGACAGCCTCTAACAGTTATCTCCATCATACTACTCAGAAAATGTCTAAAATTGGCAGTTCTTTGAGCGTTAAATTAGAGCCTAACCAGTTGTTCTTAAGTATTGCAGGTACTGTTGGTAAGCCTTGTATCAACAAAATCAAAGTTTGTATACACGATGGTTTTGTCTACTTTCCAGATTTAAGTATCCCACACAAATTTTTATATTATGTGTTTGCAGGTGAACAGGCTTATAAAGGACTGGGAAAAATGGGGACTCAGTTAAATTTAAATACTGATACGGTGGGAAGTATCAAAGTTGCGTTGCCAAAAGACGAAATTGAAATTCAGGGTATTATAGATTTCCTAGATCACGAAACCGCAAAAATCGACACCCTAATCGAAAAGCAGCAACAGCTTATCAAGCTCCTAAAAGAAAAGCGCCAAGCGGTTATCAGTCATGCCGTAACCAAAGGCTTGAACCCTTATGCACCAATGAAAGATTCTGGTGTGGAATGGTTGGGTGAAGTGCCAGAACATTGGAGTCCAGCGACTCCAATTAAATATCTATCTTCATTGAAAGGACGATTAGGTTGGCAAGGTCTCAAAGCCGATGAGTATAAAGATGATGGCCCTCATGTCGTAAGTAGTGCTCATTTTAATAACCATGAAATAAACTGGGGTATGTGCCCTAGAGTTTCTGAAGAAAGATATGAGTTGGATTCAAATATCCAGCTTGAAAGTGGTGATATCTTGCTAATGAAAGATGGTGCAGCAATGGGGAAACTTGCTTATGTCGATGACTTGCCAGGAAAAGCCTGCCTCAATAGTCATTTGCTACTCTTTAGACCCTTGCTAAGAGATGATATTAAGACTTTTCACACCAAGTTTATGTTTTACTTAATGCAAACTGAGCACTTTCAAGGTTTTATTAGAAACAATGGTACAGGTGCTACTTTTCTAGGAATTTCACAGCAAGCCATTGGGAATCATCGATTAATCTTGCCTGATTATGAAGAACAACTCTCTATTGCAAAGTTTTTGGACGAGCAAGTAAGTAAATTAAGCGCACTAGAAAACAAAAAAAATCAGATGATGGCGCTTTTATTTGAGCGACGAGCAGCCTTAATCTCAGCAGCAGTTACAGGCAAAATCGATGTTAGAAACTGGAAACCAATAGATAATAAGAATACAGAGAAAGTAGAGGTAACAGCATGAGCATGGATGCAACTCAGGAACGGATTTTCCAGGACGATATAATTAGTCAAATGTTGGTAAACGGCTGGCAACTTGGTCAGCCAGAAAACTACAACCGCGACTCAGCGCTGTATGAACAAGACGTTCTTGCTTTCATAAAGGAAACTCAACCTAAAGAGTGGGAGAAGTTCTATAAGGTATTCCCAATTGACTCGGAGCGCCATTTCCTTGATGCGTTGGTTTCTCAGTTAAAAAAAGCAGACATAAATGCGACAGACCAGGCGTCTAGAACTTACGGTACATTGGGTGTATTGCGTCATGGGTTAAAAATTCGTAATGCCCGTTTTTCTTTATGCCAGTTTAAACCAGAACATGATCTAAATCCCGATACTCTGATTCGGTATCAGAAGAATATTTGTCGTGTTGTGCCTGAGCTGGTATATAGCCCTTATGCAACGGCTGAGCATCTTGCTGCGACGGGAAAAGCGTCTAAGAAATGGCGTATTGATCTCGTTCTGTTTGTGAATGGCTTACCTGTATCAACACTTGAGTTGAAGTCTGAATTTAAACAGGCTGTTCAGAATGCGATTAAGCAGTATAAGCGAACCCGTTTACCCAAAGACCCAGCTACCAAGAAAATCGAGCCTCTGCTTGCCTTTAAACGTGGTGCGCTCGTGCATTTTGCTGTTAGTCAGTACGAAGTGTATATGGCTACTAAACTCGCTGGCGATGATACATTTTTCTTACCCTTCAACAAAGGTACAAGCGAAGGTGGTGCGGGTAACAATATTCCAGAAGATGCAGACCGCTATGCAACAGATTATCTTTGGAACGAAGTGCTAACGCCCGATAATTTGCTTAATATTATTGGACGTTTTATTCACCTCCAGATAGAAGAAAAAGAAGACTGGGAAGGTCGTAAGAGCAAAAAAGAAACGCTAATTTTTCCTCGCTACCATCAGTGGAACGTTGTCACTAAACTGATTAACGCAGCGGTTGAAGAGGGGACTGGCAATAAGTATCTGATTCAGCATAGTGCAGGCTCCGGTAAATCCAACTCAATCGCATGGACAGCACACCAGTTATCTACATTGTATAATGCGAAAGGTAATAAGCAGTTTCATTCGATTATTGTAGTGACAGACCGCACGGTATTAGACGACCAGTTACAGGATACCATCTATCAATTTGAACACGCTGATGGTGTGGTAGGACGTATCAACAATAAAGAAGGTGATGGTTCTAAATCAGAAAAGCTTGCTCAGGCTCTGGAAACCTTACAACCCATCATCATTGTTACCATTCAAACCTTCCCATTCGTCTTACGTGCAATTGAAAATTCAACATCGCTGAAAGAGCGTAGCTACGCTGTGATAGCCGATGAAGCCCATTCTTCACAAAGTGGCTCGACGGCTCGTCAGTTAAAAGAAGTGTTAATGACGGACGAAGCAGACGATGATACAGAATTAACTTCAGAAGACATTCTCGATGCAACTATTACTGCCCGAAAAGGTAGCGCTAACCTGAACTACTATGCTTTCACTGCGACACCGAAAGCCAAAACTCTGGAACTATTCGGGCGTTTACCTAATCCAGAACTGCCCGCTTCAAAGCAGAATAAACCGGAAGCCTTTCATGTGTATTCCATGCGCCAGGCTATAGAGGAAGGCTTTATTCTGGATGTATTGAAAAACTACACCAATTATCAGGTGGCGTATCAATTAGCACAGAAAATTGAAGCAGCCGACAAAGAGGTTGATAGTAAGAAGGCGAAGGTCAAACTAAACCAATGGGTGCGCTTGCATGAGTACAATATCTCACAGAAAGTTAAGGTGATTGTAGAGCACTTCAAAGACAACATAATGGGGTTGTTGGGCGGACAGGCAAAAGCAATGGTAGTAACCAGCTCACGTAAGGAGGCGGTGAGATATAAACTGGCTTTCGATAAATATGTAACCGAAAAGGGGTATCAATCGATACGGGCATTAGTTGCCTTTTCTGGTGAAGTCGAGTTTAACCCTAACGACCCTGATGCCGTTGCATTACTAGATCAGAAGTTCACTGAAAAAAGCATGAACCCTGATTTGAAACAGGATATGCGAAAGGCTTTTGATACCGATAGTTATCAATTGATGCTAGTTGCAAACAAGTTCCAGACCGGATTTGACCAGCCAAAGCTATGCGCCATGTACGTGGATAAAAAGCTCGGTGGGGTGGAATGTGTACAAACGCTATCCCGACTAAACCGGACTTACCCAGGTAAGGCTGAAAGTGGCACCTTTGTGCTGGACTTCTTTAACGATCCCCAAGATATTCTTGATGCATTCCAACCCTATTACCAAACTGCTGAACTAACGGATGTCACCAATCCTGATATCGTGTTTGAGTTATTTGAGAAGCTTCGTACTAGCGGTATATTCCTCTGGAACGAGGTAGAGCAGTTCTGTGATGCTTTCTTTACCAAAAACAAATCCAATGCCGCTATCAGCAATATCTGTAAGCCAGCAGTAGATAGATGGCAGAAACGATACAGTTCTGCCGTAGAAGCCTATTTACAGGCTAAAGAAATGTTCGAGCGTACTAAGAAAACAGGCGATGCTGTATTGATAGCTAACGCTGAAAACAGCTTTAAAGATTGCAAGCAAGAAAAAGACAGGCTTGAGATATTTAAAAAAGACTTGGGAAGCTTTACGCGTTTCTATGAGTTCATGTCTCAGATTGTGGACTATGACGATAAAGAACTCGAAAAGCTGAGCTTATATGCAAGACATTTGCGCCCATTGCTGCGGGAGAAAGTCATTGACGAAGATGATATTGATTTAGCAAATGTGGTTATGAGCCATTATCGTTTGTCTAAAATTCGTCAGCAGACTATAAAGCTTCAGGAAGACAGCGCTGATTACAAGCTGGAACCCAATAGTGATGTTGGTTCAGGTAAAGCTAAGGACAAGAAAGAAGAGTTCCTGTCTCAAATACTTGAACGGCTGAACGAAGTTTTCATCACCGATAACCTTACCGACAAAGACATGGTTAACTACGCATACACCGTGCGTGACAAGCTTAGTGAGAACAGCGCTGTAATGACGCAGATAGCGAATAACACACCCGAACAAGCAATGCTGGGAGATTTCCCCAAAGCTATTGATGATGCCATCCTGAGCAGCGGAGAAGCGCATCAGGAGCAGATGATGCAACTCCTTTCAGACCCAATGAAAACAGCAGCGTTTGCCAGGGTGATTTTTGAAATGTTGAATAGTCGCAAAGCCTAGCTTCTAAAGACGACTAAAAGGTCAGAAAAATTTTTAATTTGCCAAAGTCCGTTTTTTTACGGAAGTTTGGAAATCTTAATTGAAGTAACATTCTTGTATTCGAAGCCAGATAAGCCAGACTGAATGCAAGTAACGAGCGCAAATAAAAATCAAGCTATCACGCCACCGAGCGTGATGGCTGCTGCTTTGCGTTCGCAGTCGTTAGTAAGTAGCGCTAGTGATATAGCTGAACAATTAAATATCGACGAAGCTGATGTAATAGGTCTTGCTGAAGATGGTTACATCAAAGCAATACAATTGCGCTCAGGGAAATGGCTGTTTCCTCCAGTAGACCAAATAGATATTTGGGGAGTTCATAGTATCGCGCATCGTTCGACCAAGAGCGAAACGCTATCTAACTTTATTAATATTGATCAATGGTCACACGTCACCAAGCCTCCTACTAACAGTATCCAGAATCGTAAGTCTACGAACTATGCTGTAAGTGGTTGTCAAAGCTTCTCCAAGCAAGAGTCTATAGCGAAAGCTAAACGGGCCAATACTTCAAAGGGACTCAATATTACCGAGGTATGTAATAAGGTTCTAATTGACGAAATTATTGATGCTAAAGAAAAGTTATCCCCAATACCCATCAGCCATGACTCTGTGACAGGTCTAAAACTTGAGTATTCTAATAAGAAGAGAAGACTTATTGTTAAAGCTAAAATTCGGGGAAAAAACGATCGTTGTTGCTTGATGGAGTGGGATTTTAATGAAGAAGCTAGCGCCGTTAAATTAGAGTCATGTATAGCTAGTTATATTACCGTATTTAAAAAGCTCGGGCGAAGACCAAAAACTGAAGAGTTCAAGCTTCACAGTAAAAAGCTGTCTACAGTAGGCGACGTAATACTTAACCATTTACATGTAAACATTCTCTACAATCATGGAGAGGGTTCAGATGAGTGGGACACTATAGAACGACTGATCAGGCTTCATTTGTCGAAAGATGTAAAGGTGCAAACTCCGAATAAAAAAAATACGGAGATTATAAACTTAATGAAAGAGCCGTTTTGTGCTGTCACAGCGAAGGATTACAGCGCATATCTCGATACCTTTAGGGAGCGGGTAGGAGTTCACGATAAAATTGTGTCTAGGATTAAAGCAGCCTTCAATTTTGCTGTAAAGGAGAGGCTTATTCAAGGAGAGTACGCCAACGCATTCACATTGGCTAAACGAATTGATAGAGATAGACATATCGAAGTTTCTGAAAACGATATGAAGTCTATATTTAACTACCTTGACGACCACCCAAACCAAGACTTCGTTTTTTTTATGAACCTTCAATCATCAGGGCATTTCCGAGACGGGCAAGTAATGAAACTCAAATTTTCTGATTTTGACCTCGCACACGGTTTTGTAAGGGTTAAGCCTAAAAGAGGCAAAGAAGTAGCAATTCATCTTCCTAAAGACATCATTGATATGGTGATTGAGCGCCAGATGCAATTTAAAGCAAGAGGGATTTATGCTGATTATATCTTTCCATCAAACAGTTCGGAAACAGGCCACAAGGCAAACTTTGACCCTTACTGGTATGACATGCTTGAAGATTTAAATTTTTTCACCACCGACAACGATGGAAAGAAAAGCTTCAAGTATAGACTACATGACTTTCGGGAAACTTTGCTAGGGAGACTGTGGGAGTGCGATGACTATACACTTGCATCTGTGCTTGGGCATTTATCACTTCATGCAATCAAGTCGTATAGGAAGGCCAATACCAAGCGAAGTAAAGATGCTGCTGAGAAAGGCCACCTCAAGAAGTGTGAATCCTGATGCGTACTAGCACAGACCTCATCAATATGCAGAGCATTGAAATGGACTTTTGTTAAAAGTTTACTTCTTAGTTAGTAATACGTCTTTTGTACTCAATTTGAAATTTAACGCAGTCCACGAATGGAACTGCGCTTTGCTTAAGAATTTCGATAAGTGAGTAAGTAGTAAAAACGCAGGATCTCAAAGCTCTCTTTTCGAGTTTGTTAAAAATTCATTTCCTGATAAAGGGCCTCGATAAATGTCTTCTAGCAAAAAGTGCATCACTTCTTTCAATTCTTTTTTATCTTCAGGCAAGACAATTTTTCCGTTGTTAACACTTACTCTGATATCAGGAAAAGAGGAGGCAGCAGTCGTTATGTCGCTTACACTATAGGTGTCAAGAACCTGAGAACTTATTATAGAGTGGGCCATCTTTCTTATTTGGCTATCGGCAATGCCCTTGAAGTTTTCTAAATTAGTTATTTCAAGCGAAGTGTGCAACGATAGATCATTTAGGTCTTCGTCTGTCGCTTCTTTATAATAATCTGTTAATTCAAAGACCATTCTAGCGTTATGGAAACTCTTAAATTTGGTCTTGTCAGCCTCTATTATTGCTACCAGCTTATTGTCAATTGTGAACAAGGTATCTGTAGTTTTTACGAAAGTATTTCCTGTCTGCATTTTGATAATAGGCAATTCTGCTAATGACAAAGCTTGTCGTGAAGTAAATTTTTGAACAAGAACTGTTGTCTGAGAGTTTTCTGTAAAGCCAGAAAATAATGCTTTTATTGGCTCATCAGAGAAATTAGAAATGTCTAGGTCTGGAAAGGAAGAAGCATTAGCGTTTATAGCATTCACCATTAGCTCTGATTCATCAAGATTATCTAGGGTCATTATTTCGTTTGAATCTGGCTTCCAGTCACCGTTAAATGCAATTTCCGTATCAATGCCCTGTTCAAAGCGGATTCGTTGAGTATTAAAAATTTCTATCAGCTCGTTTTGAAGTGATTGGTTGACCCTGAGTCTTTTAATCTGACAGCTTCCGCCATCATCCTTAATAAGTGCGAAAAAGTTTTGTTGTGCTGTCATTTTAGTCCTCTACATCTATGACAATATATTCTGTTAACTGAGATACAATAAGTGGCTGGCTGGCATGTCTAAGTTCTTTTTTTGTGATGAGAACATACGTGACACCTTCTGGCGTCCCTACTTTATAAAAATGCCACTTCATAATACCTAGCAGGGGGTTGAAGTGATAGCTATATCCAGTGCTCGTTATCACAGCAAATATTAATAAAGTAGGCACCCATATTGTCCAATTTAGCGACGTGAAACTGGAAGTAAAAAGGGGAAGCAAATACAGAAGTAGAAAACCCATGTTTTCGCGGTCAGCTGCCTCTACAGTTGCTACAGAGAAATTAAACCTTTCTAGGTTTTTTTTCGCGTATCGAAGCATCCATATACAAATCAAAATTAGGGATAGCGACGCTGAAACAGCTAGCCCTGCAAAAACCTTATTCCCTGCAAACCAAGCCACCCAAGCATATGTAAAGCCTACAGGCGCTATTGCAGTGCTAGTCAAAAGTATTTTGGCAAACGTGCTTAACACATACTGTCCTTAGTTTTGTTAATTAATATCCTAGCGTTTTAGGATAACTTAATAGTATCAAAAAAGTACATTAAATTGCGTCACCTGCTTTCAATGTTTCTAAAAAAGTAAAATTTGAAAGCTCACTATAAAATAGTGAATTTTAGGCTTGGATTGACAAATAAGGTGGAACAAGTAGCCTAAGAGGTGGAACAGAAGTGGAACAAAAGACTAAGAAAAGCGCTACAGGCCTTATTTTTACTGGGGGTTATAAGGGAAATGGTGGCCCCACCCTGACTTGAACAGGGGACCTGCCGATTATGAGTCGGATGCTCTAACCAACTGAGCTATGGGGCCATTTTGAGATGTGCTGTGCAGTTTTTTATTGCAAATTGCTATGCATAACAACCACAAGCGAGCGCAAGTATAAGCAGTTTTATTTGCCTTGTCACGCCTCGCTGGTGGCTTTGTGATTTGTTTGCTTTATTTTTGTTCACTAAGCTGTAGTTTATGTGCCTTGTTTGGTAATTTTACACGTCGCCACCCAAGAGCTAATGCCAAGCCTAATATGCTAAACAGAGTCGTAGAACCGCCTCCACCAGAGCTATTTGAATTAGTATCCGTTGGCAAGCTCACTACACTTTCGTTTACGGTAACAGTAACGGTGTCGCTGGCGCTAACTCCAAACTCATCCGTTGCAGTTAACGAAAAGGTTAAATTGCTTTGAGATGATGGGGCGGTAAAAGACATGGTTAATGTATCTGCATTTCTGATGGTAACCGTGTCGCCGGCGGTTTGCGTCCATTCTACGCTTGTTAACGCGCCTTCGGGGTCTTGGGCGCTTCCCGTTAATTCAACGCTGGCTCTTACATCGGTTTCAACATCTGTTCCTGCGTTTACCACAGGGGCTTGATTGCTCTCATCATCTTTTATCGTAATCAGCGTTTCTACCACACCACCTAGAAGATTGGTGTCTTGTGCAGCAAGCACTAAACGAAATTGTTCGTTGTCTTCTTCGATACTATCGTTAATAAGCGCAATATTGACGGTCTTCGAATTAGTTTCGCCGTCGCTCCAAGTTAGCGTGCCGCTTTGACTGACAAAGTCTTCATTGCTCACTGCTGTGCCGCTTTCCAGTGAATAGTTCACACTTACTTCGCCTTCACTTCCGCCTTGGCGAACAATGTTTAACGCAAGTTCAGAGTCGGTCTCTAAAATAGTGCGTTCGCCAGTGCTTAATTCAACTTTCCCTTGCTGGGCAGTACCGTTAATGGTGACTTGAGCATAGCCGCTACCAGAGGTGATGCCTCCTCCTTGCGGGTTAAATAACCTTACGAAAAATACTTCATTGCTTTCAGTATTTTCATTAGCACTGATGCTTAACGTGATGTTTTTAGCCTGTGTTTCAGATGCTCCCCAACTGAGTTCTCCAGACGCTAACATTACATCGCTGCTGGTGGCTGAACCCGCTATTACTTCATACGCAACTGTCATAGCCTCGGTTCCTGTCTTATTAACAGGAAGGCTTAAGGTTGGATCAGCATCCGTTTCATAATTAGCCTGAGAGAAGGCCGCAACTGTTGTTGCGCTTAACGTATTGTCTTTTAATACAAACAAACCGCGCTGAATATCACTAACCAAAATATTACCGCTAGGTAGAAACGGGTATACGCCCCAGGCACCATTAAAGTTGGTGCTGTTAAAAGCAGGGTAGGTGTCGAAAAAGCCAGCCTCTACAGGCGCGGTAGGATCTGAAATGTCTAGTACCGTTAAGCCACGCTCATAGTTAGACATATAGTAGCGGTTACCTCTCACGTAGCCGTTGTGATCGATAGTGCCGTTGTCACTGGTCCAAATGCTGGCGAGCACAGGTGTTGTGAGTGATGAAATATCAAAAATCATAACCCGGGTATTTAAGCTGAAGTTTCGCTCGTCCAACTCATCGTGTACAAAGGCGTACTGCTTGTCTTCACTAAACCAACCGCTATGGGTGTAGGCAACCTCGTTATAACTAATACTACTTAGTTCAGAGGTACTATTTGTGTTCGTGTGATCCCAAAGGCGCATTGCATCTTCATTGAAGTCAAGCATAACCGTACATCCATCAGCCGTAGCATTCACACAGTCAGTTTGCGCTCTTGCGTCGGTAACGTGCATAGATGACGCATCATGCGTATAGTCGGCACGTGTGAGACCGCTAGGTATGTAAGACGCGGTTGGTGTTTGAGGTGAGGTTAGCGTATATGAACGAAAGGCTCCGCCGTTACTATCCTGGCCAACCAAATGTAGCTGAGGCGCAGCGTCATTTAACGGTGTGTTTAGCGTGTAATCTACGTTAGAGATGTAGATATTGTGTGCACGGTTATCGTCGTTAATCCGCTTCGTTAAGCTAATACCATTAGGGAGGTCGTTAAGGTCAATGATGGTAAAACCTTCGGTTACGCTATCGGCACTGGCATAGGCATACGCTTTAAAACGCCCCGCAGCGCTATCGAAATACTGATAGACCTTAATGTCGCGCCATGTCGTACTTTGACCGGTAATTTCACCTACTACTACCGGTGCTGTTGGCTCGGTTACATCTACGACGGCAATGCTGGCCTGCATGCCAACAATGGCATATTCTCTACGGTTGTTTAAATCGACGTGCCCCCAAATATCGTTGGTACTATTTGATACCGACGACAATACGTTAACAGGTACGTTAGAGAGTAGATCGATATTGCTGCATGGGAAGTCGGCAGCCGTTCCATCTGTGCAAGCTTCATTTGCACTGACTTCGGTACTAAGGACCATGTGCGAAGATGCCTGTGCTTGAAGGGAAGACGCGGCTTTTCCGTCAGTTATACTGTCGAACCCTTTTTCATAAAGGGCTTCTGATAAATAGGTAGGCACATTAACTAGTGTAGTTTTGTGCAAGGCAGGCTTCTGTGCCTGGTAATGATCTTCACGAGAAAAGCCTCCTAATACGGGTAAAAGACTGTCGTTTAGAACTTGTGCATGCTGAGCGTTGTCGAAATAATATTGGCCTTCAGCAACGAGAATTTTGTCGCCTTTATTGGCCTGTCGCGCGGCATAGCTCAACGTTTTACAGGGCCTGAAACGGTTGTCACACTTGCCCGCGTCCACGCCGTCCTCGGCAACAAAACGTGCTTTGTCATGGTCTGTGTGTGCTTGTGCACCTTGACTCACAAATGCTAATAGCAGCACTATTAGCGTTAATGGGAATGCATTCATCTTGTCGTCCGCGCAAGTGTGTAATTAGAAAAAGGTAGTTTGTATAAAAAACTACCAGATATCCAAAGGAAGTACATACGTAAATGAAAATGCCTTTTCGCATGAGTGTCATGCCTTCGTTACTCTTTGCGGCGCTAGTGTCGTTAACCGGCTGTGATGTCATTAACCTCAAAGGAAGAGAGCCTGGTGAAATCCCGTTTAAGTTGGTGGGAGTCGATACGGGGGCATGTCCAATGATCATGAGTATTGGACAACAGCGATGGAATATAGATTACTTCGGTTTTTACCTTAGTAAGCCAGAAGTGCGCATTGATGGTAAGTGGCAGCGGGTTAAGTTTAAACAAACCCAATGGCAGACGCCGAATATAGCATTGCTAAAGTTTCACAATAAGTGCAACAACCCTGATGATGCCAATAGCAAAATTGTATTAGATGTATCGGAAGAGCTTTTAAAGCTGTCCACAAACTTGCGCTTCACTATGGGTCTTCCCTTCGACGATAATCACGCTAACCCGCTTACACAGCCTTCGCCATTGAATGACAGTACAATGTTTTGGAGCTGGCAAAACGGTCATAAGTTTTTGCGACTGGATGTGTCTAAAGGCTCAGAGGAAACACGCAAATGGTCTTATCATTTAGGTAGCGTGGGTTGCGATTCTGAATCAGCAGTCAGGCCACCTGAAAAATCGTGTGCTTTCACAAACCGGGTGGAGTTTATTCTGCCGATGACCCAGCTTGATACTGATTTAGATTTGGAAGTATCGGTGTCTAACATTGTCGCGCAAGTTGATATAAACGAAGCGCCAAGTTGTATGTTCGAGTCTCCCGAAACTGAGCCCTGTAAAAAGCTTATTCAGAATTTAGTGCACAGGCCTTGGATTAAGTGGCAGTAGCGGCACTTCTAATTTGCACTAGAAGGCGAGCTCTGCTCGCTTTCAAGGCGGCAATTATCGCTCTTGTTGTAATGATTTTAGGAGCGTGCAGTAAATCGCCCACGCCCTACACTTGGAATTTGCCTCACAATATTCCACCGCCTCCCGTTCCCGCAGACAATCCTGTGACCGAAGAAAGCGTAATTTTGGGAGAGAAGCTTTTCTTTGATAAGGGCTTAAGTGCTAACAACACGGTTTCATGCAGCAGCTGCCATGAACCAGAGCATGCTTTCTCTGAACCTAAGACGGTTTCAGTAGGCGCGAATGGAGACGCGCTAAACCGTAACGCATTAGCGCTAGTAAACGTGGCTTATAATGCATCCTTCACTTGGGCGCATAACAATTTAGAAAGTATAGAAAAGCAGCTGATGATCCCGCTTTTTAATGAACATCCGGTGGAAATGGGCGTTACGGGAAATGAAAAGCGTATATTAAAGCGCTTTGAGGGCAGCGAATATCGAGCGCTTTTTGAAGCGGCTTATGGTGATGATACACCCAATTTAAACAATATTGTAAAGGCGCTTGCTAGCTACGTGAGAAGTTTAGTGTCGTTTAATAGTGCTTTTGATAACTACGCTTACGCTCAAGATGACGATGCACTAACCGCCCAGCAGCTTGAAGGTTTGAATCTGTTTTTTTCAGAACGCACTGAGTGCTTTCATTGCCACGGAGGTCTGAACTTCACTCAATCGTCTAAGCATAGTTTTCAACCTTTTGCGGCTCAGCCTTTCCACAACACTGGCCTGTATAACGAAGATGGGAAGGGCAGTTATCCGGAATCGGACATGGGACTTTACAGCGTTACCCACAATAAACAAGACATGGGGAAGTTTAGAGCACCTACTTTGCGCAATATAGCCCTTACTGCGCCCTACATGCATGATGGCAGTATTGCCACCCTTGATGAAGTCATTGAGTTTTATGCTCGTGGGGGAAATCTGGCTGAAAGCCCTAACCCTTACCGCAGTCCGTTCATAAAAGGCTTTACGATTTCTGAAGATGAAAAGGCGGCGTTGGTTGCATTTTTGCGCAGTTTAACCGACGAGCAATTTGTAAAAACACACACTACACGCAAAAATTAGCGATTTATTGCTCATTTTGTGTAATTTATGTTTATACTTTGCACACATATATCAACCAAATGCTTATGTGCTGATTGTTAACATCGTGATAAACTCAATCACTTACATTCTTTGTTAATAACTATAAAGCAGGTGAGCGGTCGCGGAGATGAGAATGACTGAAAAACCCTTCATTACAAGTGGTCGAAATACCATCATTCATAAAATAAGAAAATTAGATCTATTGGTGATCAATGGTGATGAACATCCGCCAATTCTTGTTACTTATAAAGGTATTAAGCAGTACGAAGGCAAAGTGCCTGAAAACAAGCGCGATGCCAAGATGATGGACATGGAACTAGTAGATGTAACTACTAGCGATGTGTTTGGCGACGAAAAAACATTATTGTTCGTACAAACCCTAAATGGGAAAGAGTATAAAATCGATTACTCTAAAATTGGGACGAGCATGTTTATTAAGATTCACCAAGACAGTATTTTCTAAAACTCACCTTACCCCATATTGGGGTAGATGTGTTTTTAATTAATGGGGTTAGGCAATCTGGCCCCAGTTATCTGCCTTGAGTGAATTGAACCCTCCAATTACCCTTCCTTTTCCTTTAAGCTGTACGTAACGCTTTTTGAAAATGTTAAACCGGCAGATATCCACTGGCGTGACTTCCGATGCATTTACGCCACTTACAACACCTGCAGTCTCCAACCCCTCAGCAATTAACTCTGAACAGAACCAGCTATTAAAGTCTTCTTGATTGTAGCTTATGCTGCCGAACAGGGGATGTTCATCAATCGCGTCCACTGCTGAGCCGAATAGCTGTAGCACGTCGTAAGGTTTCCCGTCTTGTTCAAACATGAAGTTAAAGAAGTCTCGCTTATTTTGCTCAAAGATACTTCTTGAGGCGCTAGACAAGGGCAGCCACCAAATATCACCGTCATAAGATGCTACACGCTCGCTTAGTCTATTGGTCATTACCCCTCGCTTTCCTTTATAAGATTTAGCTTCCATGACTTGATTAAAATATCGATTAGAATCTTCATCGCGCATCTTCGTTTGCATAACTATTGCCACATGCGTTACCGCAGAGCGTGTAGTGAGTTTGGTCCAACGAGAAAATAGGCTATTGCCACCAAATGCGATGATGTCACCAGGCTGCATATGCTCTCTAATAAGGTGGTATTGTTGCTGCTCTAACATGGCTCTTCCTTGAATACGTGTTAAAAAATTAGATTATTGTCTGCACCGCTAGGCGGGCAAGAGTATTTGCTTATGATTTTCCACTTTGCAACGTATGCATTTATAAGAATGTTGCAAAGTGTGTGTTAAGTACGACTAATAACAGTTTAGACCGATTATTAAACCTTGGCTTTTGTGTACTTGTCGCAACGTCTCAAATAGCGGTGCTTTAACGTTTTTATAGCGTGAATTTTACAAAGTTTCACTAATTTAATGGTGCGGGGACAAAAGAGGTAGTCACCGCGTTGCCGAATATTATCAGAGGAACTTGTTATGTTTATGTCACGCCGTGTTACCCAACTTGCTTTACTAGGAATAACCTTGTCGCTTACTGCAACAGTAGCGAATGCCGCCCCGTATCCCAAGCATGTAGAAAAAAACTTAATTGCAGTGTGTGAAGCGGTAAAAAGCGATAGCCGTTTGCGATTGCATCGCGCCGTGAAAGCGACGGGTTTTAAAATGCGATATATCCATGAAGGATTAGTGTGCAACGGGCAAGACATGCTTACTTTTGCACTTACTCATAATGCATCTAAAAACGCACAACTGATTGCTCGTCGCATTAATGCTAGCCCTAGTGTACTAACAGCAAAACGCTAATGAAGAGTTTTCTACCCTGGCGATTGGGCTATGCAGCTTATAGCCCCTTTTTCGCTTATTTTTACTTTTCGCTGTCTACATCCCATCACTTATTAAGACTGGGATAGATAACACTGACAGCTATTACTGCTTGCACTTGCAAGGGATCGCAGATGATCGCACTGGTTTTTTTACACTCTGTTTCTATGCAAAACTCACTTTGCAAAATGCTAGAAAAGCTAGACGTATTCAGTCACGTTTATGGCGCTCAATCGGTAGGCCATTGTCTTGCGTTAGCAGAGAAATATCCTCAGTCCATCGGTTTCTATTCAGTCTCTCAGTCAAGTCGAAACCTTGCATCACGGTATTGGCTTGCAGTAGGAAATAAAGACGAAGAAGCGCTGTTAGCCTTTTCTCATAACGCGTCAGGATTTGTTAAATCACCACTTGAAGAACCCCAAGTATTAAACGCTATAGAGCATGTCAAAACCAAGTACCATTTTTATGAACGGGACTTTCAATTCAATATGCTGGTAAAGGGACTTTGTGAACAATATGGGGTGTCTGAACCTGCGCTTCTAGCTACATTGCGCCAGCAATTGAACAAAAGTGTTCAGCCAAATGTTGTAGGGATACGCGCTGAAAACGGTTGGTGTTGCTTAAATCCAGCAGAGATTAAATGGATTGAAGCTGCAGGTGACTACATGTGTGTTCAAACGCTATCAGAAAGCTACGTTGTCCGCACAACCTTGTGTGAATTACTTAAGCGTTTGGGAGAGCAGAATTTTAAACGCTGTAACCGCTCTGTGGCGGTCAACGCAAAACATATCGCGCACCTGGAGCAAAAACTCAATCAGCAGCGAGTTGTCATGCAAGGTGGCGAAGCGTTCAAGATTACTCACAAGTATTACTATCAGTTTTGGCTGACAGACTGAACGTCAAAGCGCATTTCAGTGCAACATTCTACTATACGACCATGGTACTGCTGGTGGTCTAACTCGCTTATCGTTACACTTACTCACTGAATTTTGGGAATAAGTACTGGGACCTGTAAGGCCTAATAAGGAGTGATAGTGCGAGATGTAAGAAATATGATAGTGGGCGCAGTTTTAGTGTTTGCTGCTTATTATCTTGGGCTTGTTGTCGTTAATGTGAGTGCCCTTCCTATACCAGGGCCATTAATGGGCTTATTCTTTTTACTCGCGATGCTTTTTCTTTTTCCTCAGCTTGAGGTTCACACGGCGCGCTTTGTTACTTTTCCCTTGAAGCATATGTCCTTACTGTTTATTCCAGCCGTACTTGGCGTATCTATTTATTGGGCTGACATTCAGTCCAATGCACTTGCCATTGCTATCGCGATTATTGTAACGACCTCGATAAGTTTAGGGATAACCGCTTGGTTTTCGCAGAAATTGTTTAATAGCAAAAGCGGCAGCGGCTCAGATGTGGCAAGCAAGGGTGGAAAGCAAGAATGAAGGAGGCTCTACATCAAGCATTTAGCTTAACGGGGTTATTGTGGCTTAGCGTTTCAATAATTGGCTACATTATTGCCCTTTGGGTGAACAAAAAATGCAAAGGTCACCCGCTAGCGCATCCCATTGTCGTTACCGCGCTGATTGTGTCAGCTGGCCTTTATTTAACTGAAACAGGGGTTACTGAGTATCAACAGGCGGCTTCTTTGTTGCATTGGTTGCTAGGGCCTATCACTGTGGCATTAGCACTACCCATTTACAGACAATGGCAAAAGCTAAGGCACTACGGCTGGCGGTTAATGGCGAGTATTGCTTTTGGTGGCATACTCGCGCCTTTCACCGCGTGGCTTACTTTGTTTGCACTAGATGCACCGCGTGCAATACAAATTACCATGTTAGCTAAATCAATCACCACGCCCCTTGCTATGGAGTCGAGTGCGCAGGTTGGCGGCATTCCCGCATTGGCTGCCGTTTTTGTCATTGTGACGGGTGTAGTTGGAGCCATTGTGGCTACTGGTGTGTTTGCGATCCTCAATGTACAAAATCGACAGGCGCAAGGTATTGCTATGGGCACGGTGGCCCACGCAATTGGTACAGCCAAAGCTATTCAAATGGGGGAAGACGTGGCGGCGATGGCGACTCTGGGCCTTTGTGTAAATGGTATATTTACTGCGTTGGCATTACCTGTCATTTTTGGTTTCTTTGTTTGATAGCTTTTCTCGTATCTTGGCGTTCTATCTATTTGTTGTGATTTAGTCTGACCAGACCTGCAATCACCCGCCTTGACTAAAAGGTGCACAAGCTGCTGTAAAAACGCGTAGCAAAGAATCAACGCGCCGTGATGTTTGTGAGTAAAAACGTGCTGGCAATATTCCCCAAAAGTGCTATTTCTTAGTGAGGTGTTTCGTATCACTATATATATGGTATCTATTCAAACAAAAAGTAACCGGGTTACTGCGAAGTGTAAGTTAACTCAAATCGTTACTTCAGTTCACAGTAGTTGTGCCGATACAATTGAAATTGCTAGAAAATACCGGCGGTAGCTGGTTTCAAAAGCTAGGTGGTAAAAGAACTTAATGTTTTCTGTACTCGTATGTGACGACTCGTTAGTTGCGCGCAAGCAAGTGGCTAAATGCCTTCCTCAAGATTGGGAAGTGGCCGTACATTTTGCGAAGAATGGTCAAGATGCTCTATCGGCTCTCGCTGAAGGAAAGGGCGATCTTCTATTGCTCGACCTCAATATGCCCGTTTTAGATGGGTACGGCACATTAGAAGCAATTCAGAAACAAGGTCTTAAAACCAAAGTTATTGTTGTGTCTGGTGATATTCAGCCTGAAGCTCATGAAAGAGTGACATCGCTTGGCGCTTTGGACTTTATTCGAAAGCCGGTGGATCCTAAGAAGCTGGCCGAGGTACTAGATAAATTCAACATTCTTCATGTTGAAGAGGAAGAGCCGGAAGAAGTTTCACCGCTAGACCCTGAAATTCGCGATTGTTACCAAGAAATCACTAACATAGCCATGGGGCAAGCGGGGGATCATTTAGCCCGCACCATGAACGTGTTTGTTGAACTGCCTATTCCCAACGTTAATTTAATTGAAGTGTCTGAACTTCACATGATGCTTTCTGATATTGAGAGCCATGAGCAAGTTACTGCGGTATGCCAAGGCTTCTTAGGGCCAGGTGTTAGTGGTGAGGCGTTGTGTATTTTGAGCGACTCAAGCTTTGACGACGTGGCTAAAATACTCAATGTAGAAGGCGTAGTTGACGACCAGCTTCAGTTAGAGCTGCTTATGGATGCTGCGAGTATTTTGATTGGAACCTGTTTAACAGGACTGGCCCATCAAATGGACATTAACTTCAGCCAAGGCCATCCTATCGTACTTGGTCAACATCGTGCTATCACTGAAATTATTAGCATGAATCAAATAAAGTGGAAGCGAACCTTGGCGATTGAGCTTAGCTATGGCTTGGAAGGCTACAATGTTCAGTGTGATTTGATTTTGTTGTTCACGGAAGAGTCTATGAAAATGATGAATTCTAAACTCGCCCACTTGTTGGAGGATTTTTAATGAGCCAGCATTTAGATGAGTTACAAGAATTTCACTGGATGATGGACATGCTACAAACGGTAGACGTTGGCATTGTCGTACTAGACCGCAACTTCACCGTGCAAGTGTGGAACGGTTTTATGGAAAGTCACAGTGGGCTTTTGCCGAGTGAAGTAAGAGACAAAACGTTATTTTCGTTATTTCCCGCAATCAAACAAGACTGGTTTATTAAGAAAGCTAAGCCCGTTTTCGACCTAAAAACCCGTGCCTTTATGACATGGGAACAACGCCCTTATTTGTTCAAGTTTCCAAACTACCGGCCGATTACAGGTAGTGAGTCATTCATGTACCAAAACATTACACTTTCTCCTCTTACTTCTGCGACGGGTAAGGTGGATTTTATCAGTATGATGATTTACGACATGACTGATGTAGCGGTAGGTAAAAAGCAGCTAGAAGCGCTACAAGTAACAGTGTCTGAAGCGCAAGAAGCAAGCTCACAATCAGATAGAGCAAAGAAAACCTTCTTATAACCGCTACGTGTAATCCGTGAGAGTATATTGTTTATCTTGCGGCTCTATCTACATCAAGTTTTTACTCGCACTGAGCATAGAACAGCAGCACAGAGTGCGATGGGAGTACGTATGCAATCAAGTTCGTCTTCATTTTCAAGCTACCTTCCTCGCACCGTAATACGCGGGCTTGCAGTTATTGGTGGTGCTTTCATTCTAGCAGCCTGCGGTGGTGGCGGAGGAGGAGATGGTGACTCTAGTGGTGGGGGATCTGGCAATGGCAACTTAGTTGTTAATGCAGGCGCTAACGCTACCGTAACGGAAGGCGTGACCTATTCACTAAGTGCACAAGTGAGTGGTGGTGATGGCACGTATACGTACAACTGGAGCGCGTCTCCATCGCTGACCATTACACATGAGGACACCAACGCTTCTGCAGCGAGCTTCGTTGCGCCGTTAGTTAATAGCGCCACTGAATACACGCTTACCGTCTCGGTAAACGATCAAAGCGGTAATACGGCTAGTGACTTCACGGTAATTACTGTTGCGCCGGTAAACATAGCGCCGGAAGCAAGTATTGATGTGCCTGCGTGGGAAGGCCTTCCAGCGAATACTTTTCCAGGCGGTGTTGAAATTATTTTTGATGGCACGGGAAGCAGCGATACTGACTCATCTACGTCCGATGGCGAAATTGCCGATTATGTTTGGTCTCAAACCAGCGGCACTAACGTTATTACGGGGGTGGAAACGAACCTTTCTACCTTAACAATTACTACGCCTATCGCTAACGAGTCTCAGGAACTCACTTTCCAACTTGAAGTAACTGATAGCGAAGGTGCAACCGACGTAGACACAGTGACAATCTCAGTGCAGTCTGAAACCGAGACACTGCCTGTGGTTGATGCAGGCTTCTCGCAAGGCGTTTTCAGTGGTGAGGTGGTTATTTTGGATGGTGAAGCAAGCACCAGTATTCCCAGTGCTTTACCGCTTACTTATTCTTGGGAGCGCAGTAACAACGTTACATCTAACAATGGGGCAAACACGGGAGTGGCAGCTCGCCCAGTAGATGACAACGATGCACTATCTACGTTTGCTATTGCCCCTTCCGTATCTACCGCGACTGTGGTGGCCTATACACTTACTGTAACAGACGCTAACAACAACAGTGTTGAAGACACCATTAACGTTAGAATACGCCCCATGCCGACGCCGCTATTGAACGACACGGGATTTTTGCAGCAAGCCACAAATAATGCGTTAACAGAGGCGCAGCAAAATGATTTTCCTGGCCAAGACGGACAACGCGGAGCTGATATTATTGAACAGAACGGCTTAATTGAAAAAGCTGGGCGTGGTAAAGCCGGCTTCGACTTTACCCGTTTAAATGCCAATGGCGACGAACAAGACGCCAGCGCAGATACGTGGTCGTGCGTTCGTGACAATGTCACCGGATTGGTGTGGGAAGTTAAAACTGACGATGGCGCATTTCAAGATAAAGACTACACCTATTCTTGGTACAGCGAAGAGGTAAATGGTGGTTTTGAGGGCGACCAGACAGGCGCGAATGCAACGTGCTTATTAACCAGCTGTAATACCTCTGCATATGTACAGGCGGTTAACGCACAAGGGCTGTGTGGTTTTTACGACTGGCGACTACCTACTCACCATGAACTCTTTTCGTTAATGCATTTAGGCATTGCCGACGACGTGGCCATTGATGAAGATTACTTCCCTAACACCGGTGCAGTCTCTACCGAGCCCCTATGGTATTGGACCTCAGTGCCAAGTGCTGATGGGGTAAACAGTGATGATGCACAAAATGCATGGGCATTGGATTTCGATTCAGGTGTCGATAACTTTCTTAATAAGTCATCAGCGGCGCGTGTTCGTCTTGTAAGAGCAGGGAGATAGTCATGAGCAATAAAGTTAATAAATCCGCTCAACGCGTACTGAAAAGCGCAGTGCTAACTACACTCAAAATGGTTGCGGCCTCGACGTTGCTTGCTAGTGCATCGCTTTCAGCTTTCGCTCAAGAGTGCTTGTCTGATGGACTAGAAACCACGCCCAACGATAACTTTGAAGCAGTGACTACCAGTACTTTGTTGGATACCACCACAGATTTAGTATGGAGACGATGTTCCGAAGGGCAAACTTGGGACGGCTCAACTTGCAGTGGTGAAGCGGTGAAGTATACGTGGCAGCAGGCGCTACAACTTGCGCAGCAGGCGAGTAACGAAGACCTGCTAGGATGGCGCTTGCCCAACGTTAAAGAGTTGGCCACCTTAACGGAACGCGACTGCGTACGCCCGGCGATTAATAGCTCGCTTTTTCCTGCAACGCCGCCAGATGATTTTTGGACTTCTACCCCTTCGGCAGATGATCCAGACAGAGCCTGGGTTGTTGCATTCTTTAATGCGAGCCATTCGATTAAAGAGAAAGACCGTTTCATTTACGTACGACTGGTGCGCACCTACACCAACGAATAGGTGTAGATAAAGATCTACACCGCTTCGTATTAGTCTTTCGTCTAGTATCTGACCCTTAGACTTTTTATCAACAAAGCACGCTCTATAATGCGTGCTTTGTTTTTTGGTTTGAACGTCAATTTTAAAGAAAATCGACACTCTTGCTTAGAGCCTGTTGACCTTTGGTGAATAACAAAAGTCTACAGGACCTAGTATCAAGCTGCGTTTTGAGTAGATTGATAATATCGACATGTTCAACCTGATTTTTAGCACGTTAGACTCATGATGGCTTTTTATTTCCCAGTAAGCTAGCCACAATGTTGGTATGAAAATGATATCGAGCCTTAAGGCTGCCCTTTTTACAATTTGTTTATTCGCTGGACTTAGCACATCGGCGCAGGCTGAATATACCTGTAATATCGATTTTGCTTACGGTATTGCCGTTAATAACGAACAGCTTCGCGTAATGGATAAAACCCGCACCGTAGTTCAGATTAATGACCAAAACCAGCTATTTGTAGGTGGACGTTGGCAAACCTTGAATGAGCAAGAACGGCAGTGGCTAGAAGAGTATTCTTCAGGGTTACACTATGTAGTACCAAAAATGATTATTTTGGCCACCGAAGGTGTAGATTTAGCTATTGATACCATTGAGCATGTTTACTTAGGCTTAGTAGGCAGTGATCACGACAGCTACGAGCGTTTGAATGCTGCTATGAAGCGTGTTCAAAACCGCGTGAAAGATAAATTCAGGCATGCGAGTAATCATTATTTTATCGGCCCTGGATCACTGGAAAGCGTTGATGAATTCGTGGATAGTGAAATTGAAGCACAGCTTGAGGAAGCAATTTCTACCTCAGTAGGCGGTATATTATCGGCGATCAGTGGTATCAACACTGGAAGCGGCGAGGTTAACCAAGAGAAAGTAGCGGAAATTACTCGTCAGCTTAACAATGTGGGCGAGCATCTTGATGTGGGTGATAAAGCCACCACTTTACGTAAAAAAGCCGAGTGGTTCTGTGAAAAGCTTAAGCGCCTAGATATAGCGGAAGAAAACCTTCGAGCAAGTGTGCCTGCATTCAAGCCTTACAATATCATTACGCGACATGATAAGAGTGAAAACTAGTTGAAATAAGTATTACGTGTACTAATTCTGGTTAAAGACTGAAAAGCCTGCGTGAGCAGGCTTTTTTGATCTAGCTTTTTGGTTGGCTCAAATGGGCAAGATTATACGAAGCACGACAGCAGAGAGTTGAGATATCTACGTCCTTTAGCAGTTACCTGCCAGTGACTATCTGAAATAGAAAGCAGCCCTTGGTGATGAGCATCAGACAGTGCGCGTTTAACGTCATCCGTTAACTCAGTACCTGTGAAGTCACTAAAATCACTCATCGGGCAAGGCTCAACTAAACGAAACCTATTCATAAAAAACTCAAACGGTAGGTCGTCTGCACTAACCAGCGTTTGCGTATCTAAATACGGGCGGCTCATTTCCATATAGCCTCTTGGATGCTTCACTTTAACGGTACGATGAATTGTGCCGTTAGCGGCATCGGTAATCTTCCCGTGGGCACCGCATCCAATACCTAAGTAATCGCCAAAACGCCAGTAATTCAGGTTATGGCGGCATTGGTGCCCGGCTTTGGCGTAGCCTGAAATTTCGTACTGGTGATAGCCTGCACGCTCTAAGAGGCTGTGGCCTTTTTCCTGTATTTCCCACAGGATGTCGTCGTCTGGCAGTTCTGGCGGCTTTGAATAGAAAGGCGTGTTTGGCTCGATGGTAAGCTGGTACCACGACAAGTGGTAAGGATCGAGCTCAATACCTTGCTTTAAATCTCCCATGGCATTCTCTACGCTTTGCTCAGGTAGACCATGCATGAGATCTAAATTAAACGTGGGTAGCCCCGCGCTGTGTGCTTGTTTTACCGCATTTTCAGCTTGGCTTTCATTGTGAATACGGCCTAGCACTTTTAAATGCTTAGGCTGGAAACTCTGAATGCCCACCGATATTCGGTTTATGCCTGCCTGATAAAAGCCCGCAAACTTACCTGCCTCAACGGTACCTGGGTTGGCTTCCATGGTGATTTCAGCAGTGTCGCTTAAGTTAACCCGCTGTTTGACGCCTTTTAAGATGTCAGCCATGGCCTCGCTTGAAAACAAACTGGGCGTGCCACCGCCTATAAAGATTGTCTCAACAGGGCGGTCGGCAATACGTTTTGCATCAATGGCTAAGTCGTCTAGCAAGTGCGCCACATATTCTTTCTCGGGTAAATCAGACTTAAGCCCGTGAGAGTTAAAATCACAGTACGGACACTTTTGAACACACCAAGGAATGTGAATATAAAGGCTAAGCGGTGGATTACGCAAAAGTCGCTCTCATATTATCAAGCAAAATCGCTAGGGCATTGCCGCGATGGCTAATACGGTTCTTTTCGGCTTTCTCCAATTCTGCTGCAGTGCAGCCATGAGTTGGCACGTGAAATACCGGGTCGTAACCAAAACCGTCGTTACCAGAGCGAGCGGTTAAAATTTCACCTTGCCACTTACCTTGACTAACCAATGGTACTGGGTCGTCAGCATGGCGCATAAACACTAATGTACAGAAGAAATGCGCTTTACGCTGGGTTTCGCCATCTAGGGCAGCTAATAGCTTGTCGATATTGGTATCGTCAGTTGCATCAGCGCCAGCATAGCGGGCTGAATAAATACCGGGTGCACCGCCAAGGGCGTCAACCACTAAGCCTGAGTCGTCAGCAATAGCCGGAAGGCCTGTTACTTGAGCCGCATGACGCGCTTTAATAATGGCATTTTCAACGAATGTTGTGCCTGTTTCAGGCACATCAGATACACCTAATTCTTTTTGCGCCACAACGTCTACGCCGTAATCTGCAAATAAGGATGCAAACTCTCGCACCTTGCCTTGATTACCTGTGGCTAAAACAATTTTTTCTGGGAATTTCATGGTGCCAGACTCCTCGTTTTTTCTTTGCTCCTGAAATAAGCTCAAACACATTCATCGGGTTACTTTAGGTTATTCAGGACGAAGGTTGGGAGTGGTTTGAGCAAACCCTCTGCCGCAGGGATGCGGCAGCGGAGCGCACATGGATGTGTTTACCGCGTGTTTGCGAAAGCCACTCCCAACCTTCGGCCATCGCATCGCTCACCCTCTACGTGCTCAAGTTTTACTTTTTCTTTTTAGGCTTAGCTTTTGCCTTGGCTTTGTCTTTGGCCTTCACTTTCTTCTTTTTCGGGCCAATTTTAGGCGTTTTGTTTTTGGGGCGTAGCTCGTCAATAACGCGAGCTTTAAGTGGTTCGCCCATGTAACGTGCGGTTTTGGCTACCATGTCAAAATCGTGGGCCTCAACCAAAGATATAGCAGTACCTTTGGCGCCAGCGCGGCCGGTTCTGCCAATGCGGTGAACATAAACGTCGGCTTTGCGCGGCATGTCGAAGTTAATAACATGGCTCACGTTAGGCACATCAATACCGCGGGCAGCAACATCCGTTGCCAGCAAGATAGGTACTTCACCACTTTTGAAACGGGCTAGCGCTGCAATACGTTTGTCTTGTGGCATTTCACCCTGTAGCCAGCACACTGGGATATCTTTCGAGGCTAAGAAGTCCTTAAGCATTTGCAGGCGTTCGCGGGTTTTCACAAACACAACCGCTGACGTCGTTGTTTCTTGCTTCAAAATATTCACCAGCAATGCTTGCTTGTGATTCATGTCGTCAGCAAGGTGATACCACTGATGAATTTTGTTCTTCTCTTTACGCGATGGGTTCGCTTCAATCACTTCAGGATTGTTGAGAATGTCATGAGCGAAAGTCTTAACGCCTTTGCCTTCAAGCGTGGCAGAGAACAATAGGTTTTGCTTGCGCCAGCGCGCTTCGGCAGCAATTTGGTTAACTACCGTTGAGAAACCCATATCCAACATGCGGTCAGCTTCATCAAGGATCAAACACTCGATATCACGGCAATCTGCGGCTTCTTTTTCGATATGCTCAAGCAAACGACCTGGCGTGGCCACAAGAATATCGAGATTCTTGCTTAAGGTTTCTTTATCGGTACCGTAGTTAATACCACCGGTTATTACCCCGCACACAATTTGTGTATGCTTTGTTATGGCTAGGGCTTGTTCGTAAACCTGTAGCGCTAACTCGCGGGTAGGCGTTAGGATCAAAATACGTGTAGCACCAGGCTGTCTGCGCGGATAATCAAGTAAAAACTGGCATGCAGGCAATAAGAAAGCGGCTGTTTTACCAGTACCTGTAGGAGCAGAGGCCAAGATATCTCGTCCATCCAACGCATGCGGGATAACCAGTTCTTGAATGCTAGTTGGAGTTTCAAACCCCATATCGGCAGCTGCGTGACACAGTGCTTCGTCTAATTCGAGTTCTTCGAAAGTCATAGTATAAAAAACGCTCTAAATGAATGGGGCGTATTGTAGCATTGCTATACCAAAACATTGAGAAAAACTGGCGTTAAATTCGCACACCGTAGGTAAATACACATTCTGATGCTAACGGGTTGGTACTGTTGGCGTTAAGTAAGTGCAAGTGCGTCAAATCGAGCTTACTCACTTTATCCTCACTTTCAACCCGTGAAATTTCGAAGTAGTAGTTGGCGTACGGTGAATTTGGTTCTTGAAGCTCTAGGTAAGGAAACTGGCGATACTTCCATTTACCCTTTACGTCTTCTGAAGATGTGGGCGTTTGAAGTGTGAGGGTATACGTACCGTCTTTATACAGCGTGAGGCGCTCGCCGTTACCACATCCATTGGCGATATAGCTATGGATAAGATCTTGGGCAAGGAGGGTTCCGTGGGGGCGATTGCCGTCAGGAAACACGAACAGCGCCAAAGAGTTTTTAGTATACCAATGATTGCCTTGAGTGAGCGATTGGACACGGTTTATAGAGTAACCCGCATGCTCTGCGATGCTAGTGGTATTGTCGATTGCTTCTGGTGATTGTAGCAGCAATGAATAGAGCAACGTATTTGTAGACACGGATGTAGGAAAATCAAAGTCGTTTACTTCAACATTCAAGCCATGGTCCGTTAACTGTTCAGATAAGGCTTGAACTTTGGACGGCTCAAGATATTTGCCATAAAGGTAGACGGTTGGAGGGCTTGCACATCCACTAACTATAAGGGGAAAAGCTAAAGTTATAAGGTACGTTATTATTGTTTTTTTCACTTAAGAATCTCCAAGCCGATGCCAGATTTTTTCATTTAAAAGGGCGAATCGTTTGTTTAAAGCGAAGCGCGCTTTGAAGCTGTTATTTAACGAGCTGCGAACAAGCAACGAATAACTAGCGAGCAACTGTTGCACAAGAACGCACAAATATAGTTAAGGATTACATTTGTAATCTAAATTAAATAATAGCGACATGCTTAAGTTGTGTAAACGAAAACTTGTTAGCAAAAAGGTGGGGCAAAGGCTGTGAGGGACGGTATAAGCATTAGGTATATCACAGTGATGTAATCAGTGCGCGGTAATCCCAGCTTTGAAGCACGCCATCAGAGGAGAGGGTAACAACATCACCATCCTCGTTAAGTTTCATAGCGTGAGTGGTGGCTTCGCTTGAGTAGCGTTTAATTTCCCATGAGGCTATCTCTTCGCCAGAGTTAGCATGCCATAGCGTTACCACTGATTTGGGTGATGTTGTCATTAGGTAGTCACCGTTTTCTAAAAATAACCCTTTTCGGAAAAAGCGGAAACGTTCCATAAATTGTAGTCCAGACATCACTTCATGGGTGGCGAGATCAATAATTTCGTGGCTGTTCAGCGCATCGGATATAAAAGCTCGCTGAGCTCTATTGTCTAGCACTGAAGCGGTAACTCGACTGCGATATTGCCTTTCCAGCAACACATCGTTTTTGTCTAAATCCCATAGAAACCAGCGCTTATCTATCCCTCCAGAAAACGCATAGTCATCAGAAAAATAGCCGACATGAAGCACTTTCATTGTATTGTGCTGGTATTGCAATGCAGTGCCGTTATCAAAATTTAGTAGCAATACGGTACCATCGGTCATACCAACTAGTGCGCTGTCACCATGGTGAGATAGGGAAGTTGATGACGCTGTGGCGCCGGGATCTTTACCACTAAAATGCCAACTACCTACCACATCACCTGAGTGCAAGTTAATCAGTGTAGTGCTCCAATAGCCTGTGAGCGCTAACCATGCCTTGTCTTTGGAAAACGTAATGAGGTGCAGTGACTCTTCATCAAGCACGTCACTGTGCCATTTGTAGCGCTCTCGTTTTTCATCTACATCCCAAACAGACACCGAGGAGTCGTCAAAAATAAATGCCGCAAGACGGGCATCCTCCGAAAGCGCAGCTTTCCTCACTGGCTCTTGGGTAAAGCGAAACTCGTGAACAGGTAATACGCGCGTCTCTTCAGTGCAACCAAAAAGCGCAAGGAGAACGGTGAAAAGTAAATAAAAAAGTGGTGACGCTAAAGGTGAGAGAAAGCGTCCGTTCGTTTTTCTTTCGATCATTGCTTTAGCACAATTATGTATTAATAGAGGCAATAGCGGATAGCTTTGCTTGGTTAAGCGCGTCTTTTATTTCAGGGCCTTTAACGCCCGTGGCAATAATATCTTGCACGTTCACTTGGTTGGCGGCTGATAATGCATTTTCAATTCGCTTTCGTTGGCGTTGCCAATCTATGCCCTTGTTATGAGCATAAGGTGCAAAAGCGCTAAGTAACAATGTGAAACGCTCTTCTCTACGCCACGCATCACAGCTATTGAACAAGGCAAGTAAATCGGCGGGCGAGTTCTGCGCGTTCAAAAGAAAGCCTTTGAATTTGCAGGCAAGGCTGACGATTTCACTAACTTGGTTTTGCACTTTAAGCCGACTGCATAACTGTTTCGCTTCTTCCTCACTGAGGTGAGTGAGCAGGGCAGTAAACCTTGTTATCAGCCTAGCGGTTTCTGAATCGCTACTTTCAGGTAATGGGGTTTCTGAACCCGTGTATTTAACAACGCTTTCGTTTTCAGCCTTTTCTAGTGCTACCGCCGTTTTTAACGTTTCCAGAGCAGTATCTACGTTTCTTTCAAGCTCAGTAAACCAGTCATTGAGGCCATGGGCTTGGTTTAATACAGTGAAAAAAACATGCGGTGTTTTCTCTAAAAGACTGCGCTTTGTTTCTTGCCATACCCGCTCTGCACTTAGCGTGCTTAGCTCGCCGCTTTGCGCCATAGACTGCATAAGAGCCATGGTTTCAGTGGCGATAGTAAACCCCAAATAAGCATAGCGGGTGGCAAACCGAGCAACGCGAAATACGCGTAAAGGGTCTTCACTAAAGGCTTCAGATACGTGGCGAAGTAGGCGGTTTTCTAAATCTTTTTTACCACCATAGGGGTCGATAAGGTTTCCAAGGTTGTCTTGCGCTATCGCGTTAACGGTAAGGTCCCTGCGTAACAAATCTTCTTCTAACGTGACCGAGCTCGACGCATCGCATACAAAACCGGTGTAACCTTTTCCTGACTTACGTTCTGTACGTGCAAGTGCGTATTCTTCCTGTGTTTTAGGGTGCAAAAAAACAGGGAAGTCTTTGCCTACTTGGGTAAAACCTTGGCTGAGCATTTCTTCCGGCGTGGCGCCCACCACGACATAGTCGCGTTCAACAACCTTTCTGTTTAACAGTGCGTCACGCACTGCGCCACCAACGAGATATATTTGCATGCTCTTCCAACGATTTTTTAGTCAGTAATACTTTTTAGATTGGGAATACATCGACTTTTGACGTGTAACGAAAATCAACCTTCCCAAGGTAACAGAGGCGCAGTATAGCAATGTTACAAATAAAATTCGTAGCCACATCGTTATGCGCTTTCACTTCAAGGTTGCGTCTGGTAGTTTAATCGTCGTTAAAAATTAAAACAGATAGGCGCTTCAGCAACCATGTATTTGAACTACTTCGGGTTAAATGACAATCCTTTTTCGATTGCGCCTAACCCCGATTATTTGTATATGAGCCCAAGGCACAAAGAGGCTTTGGCCCATTTGACCTTTGGCCTCAGAGAAAGCGGTGGTTTTGTAATGCTCACCGGAGAAGTGGGCACGGGAAAAACAACGGTATCGAGAAAACTGTTGCAGCAGCTACCCGATAATACGCAGGTAGCCATGATTTTGAATCCAACCTTATCCGCCCTTGAGCTATTAGCAACGGTTTGTGATGAGCTAGGCTTGGCTTATACACCTGAAAAAGCAAGCCTTAAGTATTTCACCGATTTGATTTTGTCTAAGTTAGCAGAGAATCATCAGTCAGGCATGAATACGGTACTAATGGTTGATGAAGCGCAGCATCTGTTGCCCGAAGTACTAGAACAACTTCGTTTATTGACCAACCTAGAAACGAATCGTGAAAAACTGTTAAAGGTGGTATTGATAGGTCAGCCTGAATTACAGCAGTTGTTAAAGCGTAATGAATTACGTCAGCTGGCTCAACGCATTACCGCTCGTTATCATCTGCTACCCTTAACTGCGCCAGAAGTCAGTGCTTACATAGCACACCGCTTAAGCGTGGCTGAAGGTGATATCAGTATTTTCAGTAAGTCTACATTGCGCGCGGTGCATCAAATTACTGGTGGGATTCCAAGGGTAATTAATTTGCTGTGCGACCGAGCGTTAACCTTATCTTTTACTAAGCAGCATGCGGTTGTGCAAAAGCCTATATTCTTGGCCGCGGCAGAGCAAATTCTAGGTGAAGATGTTGTTAGTCAGCGCGTGCAAAGCCAGCGTAAATGGTATCTCGCATCGGCGTTTGTTTTGGCCATCATATTCGGCTACGGGTTAGGGAGTTTGTATGTCTAATATCGTCGCCATTGACCATTTAAAACCCGGTATGGTGATTGTTCAAATTACCAAGCAAAATGGGCCAGTTAAAATTAGAAAGTCGGGTTTAGTGACAAGCGATGCTATGGTGCAGGGCTTGTCTGAAATGGGCGTGCAAGAGGTCGAAATAGACCCTGAGCAAACCGTGGAAATAGCGCCGACAGTTCATCATAGAACTCAGACCCAAGCTTTGCTTCGGGGCGAGCACGACACTACCGCCAAATTTGATAAATCCCTTAACGAGCAGTTTAATCGAAGCTTGTTTTTACCCACAGTAGAAGGGCTTCCGTCAGCATGGAAGCTTTACACCAAGCAAGTTGCGCTTTTTGCCGTCGTTATTCTTGGTGGTTTATGCATTGGCTTTTCCGCCGCTACGGCAAAACGCTGGTGGCCAATGCTAACTGCACCCGCTTCTGTACCGGTGGCAGACTCTGAAAGCTCAGTTTCACAGGTTGAAGCAAGCGGAGGCGCTTCAGCGCTTACGACCACGCAAAGTAGTAATGAAGCACCAGGCACTTCAAGCAACAAAAGTGAACAGGTATCTTCTAACATTCAGGGAAGTGGGCAAAGCGCAGGTTTAAATGAAACTGCTAACACAGCGGTAAATGCCAACGTTAGTAACGGCGGTGCAGCTCAGCAAGGCACGCAAGCGAACGCTATGGTAAATAACCAGTCTGTTGGCAACTTAGCTGCAACACAAAATACTGATTTAGGTGCAGTTCCAAATACAAACCCAAACACAACAGGTACTCAGAATCGCTACAATAACGACGTGTCCCAACGTTCTGGCGCCGAGCCAAGTAGTGGATATGAGCGTAGCTCTTCAATGGATACAAGACAAACTGAGACTTCAGGGAATTATGAAGGGAGAGTATTAAATGAAGCTACGTCTCAATCTGACGTATCCGTGTCACCAGAACTCATGGCCCGTTTTAATGCTGCCGTTGAAGCGCTAGACTCAAAGGCACAAGATAATAAACCCGCTGAAGAGCAAACAAGGGTGACGGTTAAAGACGAACTACCCCGTGTAGATCAGTTACCCGTTCGCTTGTTAACACGACTTCCAACCATGAACTTTAGCGCGCATATGTATGCGTCTCGTCCTGCCGATAGGTGGGTGAGAGTCAATGGCCGTCAAATAGGTGAGGGTGACTGGATTGCTGATAGAGTGCAAATCGTCAATATTGAAGCGCAACGTGTGGTGCTTGCTTTCGAAGATGAGATTTTTACTATGGCAGCATTAACCGATTGGTAATTACTATCTGTTAGTTACAAAAAACACTAACAAGAAATACAAAAAAGGCCCTTTGAAAAAAGGGCCTTTTCGCTGGTTATACTTTGTGTTCTACAGCGGCATCTGATTGATGAAAACGTCTTTAAAGAATTTTGGTAAGTTCAAACTAAACTCTTCGGGGCGAACGCCTGACACAATCTCATCGTCGTACTGACTTAAATCAACGCGTTTCACTTCATTGAAATGCTGCGACGTAACGCTGTAAAAGGTCATAACGTGAGGGCTTACGGGGTCTTTAGGGTTGATTTTGCTAACAATACCTAATTTACCGCTCTTTAACCTCACCAAGGAGCCAACAGGGTGCACGCCAATACACTGGATAAATTGTTTTACCAATTCTTGGTCTAAGTTCTCTGTCGCAGTTAGTCGCTTTAGCGCCTGAGTAGGCGTGATACTGTTTTTGTGCGTACGATTAGATGTCATGGCATCGTATGCATCCACAATGGCAGCAATACGCGCGAACTCTGAGATTTCGTCACCAACCAATCCTCTCGGGTAGCCGCTTCCATCGACGCGCTCGTGGTGCTCTTCAATGATGCGTAGCGATAGGTCAGAAATATCGCCACACTGTTCAACTAGGTCAGCACCAATTTCAACGTGAGTTTTCATCACTTCCCAATCATCACTGGAAAATTCGCCTGTATTATTGCGAATTTCATCTGGCAGGGAAGACATGCCGATATCCATCAATAGGGCACCTAAACTCACTTGCTCTGTGGTATCTCTGTCATAGCCAAGAAACTCACAGAAAATGCCGCTTAGTACACTGCAATTAATACTGTGCTCAAGAAGGTACTGGTCGGTATCCTTGATCATAGTCAGGCAGCTCAGCGCATCTTTATTATCAAATACACTTTCGATCAGGCTTTGCGATAGCGACTCCATGGGAGACAAATCTTTTACCGCCCCATTTTTAAGCGACTTTAAAAAGCTGCTTTGAATGGCAATTGCGCTGCTGTAAAGCTCGTTGGCTTCGTTAATTGAATCACGACCCACTGGCTTAACAACCGGTTTAGTCACTTCAGGCTCTTTTTCTTTAGCTGGCTCGGTTGGTACAGCTGGCTCGGGCAGCTTAGATTTCGCAAGATCTACTTCGACGCTTAAAATACCTTTCGATTTTAGACTATCAATAATGGCTTGGGTTTTCACAATGCCTTTAGAGCGCATTTTAAGTGAACCTGTTTGTTCAAGTACTTGATTGACGTACATTCCTGGCTGCAAATCATCAATGGGTACCTGTTCTAGCATTATCTCTCCTGTGAGGCACAACGTTGCCATAGCCTTCAATTACAATAGAAACGAATAGTACGATATTCCAGTGAAAAAAGTGAGGAGTTTATTAGTCTTTAGTATAGCTAGAGTTGGCGAATGTAGGATTACCGAATTCGTGAGAAAACGCGTGACGTGTAAATGTGCCGAGAAGTTGCTTATGGCTCAAATCAGGTGAACTGATATTTTTATTGCGGATTGGTATTAGGCGTCTTGATGCGAAGTTAAGGTAGAGGCATAGATGAGAGAAATAAACAGGGTGCCATCTCGCGACAGCACCCATGTGTCATGCTAGGGCGTTGTTAAGCGCTAAAGCCCCACGCTTTTACAACCACGCGGGCTGTTTATCTTCGAAGGCTTCTATAGCACTTGTGAGTTCAAGCGTTTGACCGATAGCATCTAAGCCTTTAATAAGGTTGTTTTTGTGATGCTCAGCAATATCGAAGCTGAAGCTTGTATCGTTAAAACTTACTGTTTGCGCTGGAAGATCAACGGTGATCTTAGTTGCCGGGTCTGCCTTCACTGCAGCAAACAAAGCGTCCATTTGCTCGCTTGATAATGCCACAGGCACTAGCTGATTATTAATGCAGTTGCCGTAAAAAATATCAGCAAAGCTGGTGGCAATAACCGTTTTAAATCCAAAGTCGGCAAGTGCCCACGGCGCGTGTTCTCGGCTTGATCCACAACCAAAGTTTTCGCGAGCTAGCAACAGACTCGCACCTTTGTGCTCAGGCTTATTCAGCGCGAACGCTGGGTTTGGCTCTTTCTCTTCTAAATCCAAATAACGCCAGTCGTGAAACAAATGTTTGCCGTAGCCAGCACGTGTTACGCCAGTTAGAAACTGTTTTGGAATAATTTGGTCGGTATCGACATTGGCCTGATCAAGCGGCGCAGCAATGCCTGTGTGTTGTGTAAAACCTTGTTCAGACATAAGTTACTCCTGATAATCTCTAACGTCAGCAAAGCGACCGGTAATTGCAGCAGCGGCAGCCATTGCTGGGCTTACCAAGTGAGTGCGCGCCCCACGGCCTTGACGGCCTTCAAAGTTACGGTTACTGGTAGAGGCACATCTATCGCCTGCCACTAGCTTGTCGTCATTCATACCAAGGCACATAGAGCAACCTGGCAAACGCCACTCAAAGCCAGCATCGATAAAGATTTTATCTAAGCCTTCTGCTTCAGCTTGGCGTTTAACGTTACCCGACCCTGGAACGACAATCGCAGTCACTGAATCGGCGACTTTACCGTGCTTGGCGATTTGTGCCGCTGCGCGCATATCTTCAATACGACCGTTGGTACATGAGCCGATAAATACGTGGTTTACTGCAACGTCAGCAAGCTTTTCACCGGGTTTTAACCCCATATACTCAAGCGCTTTTACTGCGCTCTCTTTTTCAATCGGGTCACTGAAGTCTTCAGGGGCAGGTACCGGTGTGTTTACGCCAATAACCTGGCCTGGGTTAGTGCCCCACGTAACCTGAGGAGCGATATCTGCCGCTTCAAGTTCAACCACAGTGTCAAAGGTTGCGCCCTCTTCGGTATAAAGGGTTTTCCAATAAGCGACAGCGTCTTCCCAGTCTTGACCCTTAGGTGCGTATTCACGGCTTTCAAGGTAGGCGAAGGTTTTCTCGTCTGGTGCAACAAGACCAGCTTTCGCGCCAGCTTCAATACTCATGTTGCACACCGTCATGCGCTCTTCCATGCTTAAACCGCGGATAGCTTCACCTGCATATTCAATGACATGGCCAGTAGCGCCGGCGTGGCCAATTTTGCCGATAATGGCAAGAATAATGTCTTTTGCGGTAATACCAACAGGAAGCTTGCCATTTACGTTGATAAGCATGCTTTTCGCGCGGCTTTGTTTCAACGTTTGCGTTGCCAATACATGCTCTACCTGAGAGGTACCAATACCAAATGCCAGCGCACCAAATGCACCGTGGGTTGCAGTGTGTGAGTCACCACACACCACCGTCATACCAGGCTGAATTAGACCTAATTCAGGGCCCATAACGTGCACAATACCTTGCTTTTGGTGACCTACTGGAAATAGCTGAATGCCGTGTTCTTCACAGTTTTTTGCCAAGGTTTGTAGCTGAAGCGCATTGGCTGGTCCACAGGCATCAATTGCCAATGAACGGGTTGAAATGCTGTGATCCATAGTACCAACCGTGCGATCAGGGCGTCGTACTTTACGGCCTTTTTCATTAAGGCCAGCGAATGCCTGAGGTGACGTTACTTCATGAATTAAGTGACGGTCGATATAAATTAAGCTGTCTTCACCGATTTGGTCAATAATGTGGGCTTGCCACACTTTGTCATATAAGGTCTTGGCCATGAGGTTGTTTTACTCCTGCGCCATTAATTGTTTAACGATTTCATCGCCCACTTGTGACGTGCTTGCCGCTTGGCTGCGTTTGTCAGAAGGAAGTAACTCGCCTGTAAGTACACCTGCTTCTAGCGTTGCCACTACTGCCTTTTCAATTGCGTCGGCAGCATCATTCAAGTTCATGCTGAAACGCAGCATCATGGCGGCCGATAAAATTTGTGCGATAGGGTTAGCAATGCCTTGGCCTGCAATATCTGGAGCCGAACCACCTGCTGGCTCATAAAGGCCAAAGCCTTCCTCGTTCATGCTTGCCGATGGCAACAAGCCCATAGAGCCCGTCATCATAGCGCATTCATCAGAAACGATATCGCCAAAAAGGTTTGAACACAGCATCACATCGAACTGCGCCGGATTCTTCATTATTTGCATAGTGGCGTTGTCGATATAGATGTGGTCTAGCTCTACATCTGGATAGTCTTTTGCCACTTCTTCAGCAATTTCACGCCATAAGCGGCTGGTTACCAGTACGTTGGCTTTGTCCACCGACGTCACTTTGCCGCGACGCTTCTGTGCTGCTTCAAACGCTGCAATAGCAATACGGCGAATTTCACGTTTGCTATAGCGCATGGTGTCATACGCGAACTCTTCTTCGCCTTCACCTTCTCGGCCCTTAGGCTGACCAAAGTAAATACCGCTGGTTAACTCGCGCACAACTAAAACGTCTATGCCTGATTTAGCAATGTCTTCACGAAGGGGAGACAGGCTTTCAAGGCCCGGATAAATGCGAGCTGGGCGTAAGTTACTGAACAGGTCAAAATGGCTGCGAAGGGTAAGTAGTGCAGCGCGCTCAGGACGTTGCTCTAACGGCAAGGTGTCCCACTTAGGGCCACCGATGCTGCCAAACAAGATCGCATCGGCTTGCTCACAGCCCAAAAGCGTTTTTGAGGGTAGCGCTTCGCCTTCAGTATCAATGGCGTAGCCACCTACAGGATATGCAGTACGGTTGAGGGTGACGTTAAACTTCTTTTCAACAGCATCTAAAACCTTATTGGCTTCCTGCATAACTTCTGGGCCGATACCGTCTCCGGCTAATACGGCAATTGAATACTGGCTCATTTATACTCCTGCAACGCGTTCTTGTTGATTTTTTTGCTGATCAATTTGATCGGCTAAATATGTGTTGTTTAATACAAAGATAAGGGCTTTAACGCCGGCTTCCACAATATCTGTAGCCAAGCCGATTCCATGGAAACGACGGCCTTTATATGTAGCGATAACGCTCACTTGCGCCAAAGCGTCGGCACCTTCACCTTTTGAATCTAATTTAAAGTCGACAACTTCTAAATCTTCGTGACCTAGTATAGACATGATGGCCTTATAAGCCGCATCTACCGGGCCGTTTCCAATACTAGACTGGGTAATCTCTTCAGTGCCCACTTTCATTTTAACGGTAGCACTTGGAATGATTTCACGGCCTGAATTAGCTTGAAGATAAAGCAACTGGAAGTGTGCTTGGTCGTGTTTTTGCTTATCGAAGAACAACAAGGCTTCAAGGTCGTAATCGTATACTTGGCCTTTTTTATCCGCTAACTTTAAGAATGCGTCATACACCGCTTCTAAGTCATAGTCTTCGGTTTTATAGCCAAGTTCGGTTAAGCGATGCTTAATCACATGACGGCCAGAACGTGACGTTAAGTTTAGGTTGTTCTTATTAATACCCACACTTTCTGGAGTCATAATTTCATAGGTATTTTGCGCTTTTAAGACACCGTCTTGGTGAATACCAGATGAATGGCTAAACGCATTTGCGCCAACAATGGCCTTGTTTGATTGAACTGGCATATTACAAAGCTGGCTGACTAGCTTAGATGTGCGCGATATTTCGGTAGAATTAATGTTAGTTTCAAAGCCCAACATGTTCTTACGGGTTTGCAAGATCATAGCAATTTCTTCAAGTGAAGCATTACCAGCACGCTCGCCAATACCGTTTATCGTACATTCAACCTGTCTGGCACCTTGCTCAACAGCTGCTAATGAATTTGCTACCGCTAAGCCCAAGTCGTTGTGACAATGCACTGAAATGGTTGCTTTATCGATATTTGGAACGCGATTAAACAATTGCTGAATAATACCGCCAAACTCTGTAGGTGTTGTGTAGCCTACGGTGTCCGGAATATTCACCGTCGTCGCGCCAGCGCTAATAGCGGCTTCAACCATTCGGCATAGGTAATCAATATGGGTACGCCCCGCATCTTCACAGGAAAACTCTACATCGTCAGTATACTTACGTGCATGTTTCACCGCGGCTACGGCCATATCTACAATTTCATCTTGTGACTTGCGAAGCTTGGCACCTACGTGAATCTCTGACGTTGCGATGAAGGTGTGAATTCTGAATTGCTCAGCAACGCTTAATGCTTGTCCGCATGCATCAATATCACCCGGCAATGCGCGAGATAGGCCACAAACGATGGAGTTCTTAACTTCTTTGGCAATCATTTGTACAGAGCGAAAATCGCCGGGTGAAGAGACAGGAAAGCCTGCCTCAATGATGTCAACGCCTAACCGTTCGAGCGCCAGCGCGATCTGCAATTTCTCTTTGGCACTTAGACTTGCAGGTAAGGCCTGCTCGCCGTCTCGCAATGTGGTATCAAAGATCTTCACTTGATTTGTCATGACGCTCTCTCAGTTGAATAGTTAAAAAAAAACCCGTGCTTGGCACGGGTTTTTGTGAAATTAAATCGCTGGTCGCAATCTACCCGTGCAGTCTGGCTGCCATAAGGAGTAGAGATAGAAGAAGGAAACGAATACGCATTTGTTATTTCTTTGCTGACCAAGTTGATAGCGACAATGTACCCATGTGGCATGAAGAGGTCAACCATTGTTTACAATAATGAGTATATTTTTCGTGTATAAATACTTTCTTTTAATTATTTAGGATATGTGTCCTAAAGATCTTAGTCTGAGAGCAACGTGACCAGTAACTACAGCCATTTATGAGGGGCTTAATTTACTATATATGATGTTGGTTAGGATGTTTGTACTAAATTTTGTTGTGGAGATGCAAAAGAGGTTGTGGTTTTTTATGCGAATATACTGGGTTTTTATTCTTTTTGGGGCGTTGTTACCTATTAAGCAGCGTAAAGTTCTTCCAGTTGATTTGAGTAGATAAGCGCATTTCGCGAAGGGATAAGGCACGTGGTGAACGCTTGGATTTAAAGCTCCATGCGTGGCCACAGCATGCAGCGGTCATTATCGCCTTTGAAGGCCGCAGCAGTATTTTGTTTTGAACTGAAAGTGCCGTGGCCGCTTCCATTTCATCGCGTAGTGGAGTTGAAGAAATGCACTCCCCTGAATTGGCAAACCATCCATTTTTGTTCAGATGGAGCTGGGTATTGTCTTGGTTTACCATATCAATGGAATCAAGCTCAATGTGAGAGCCTTCCATATTTAAAATTAAAACAGGTACAACAAGACCATACCTACCGTTTTTTCTATACCACGCTTCTCGCTTTTCTACATCGTCTAAATGATTAATGCCGGGGCACTTTGCAGATTGCTTGGCATACCAACTTCCATTATGGGTATCTGTTTTTAGCGGGGATGGATTGTTTGCGATGCCATTACTAATCATATATCGAGCAATAGCTTTCACGTGATAAGGAAGCCCGCCCATTCGACGCTTTAGCAGCGATAGGTTTTTTATCTCGCTATGAGCTAGAGAGACGATTTCTCTTTCATACAGAGCAGTACATATTTCATTGAATTGAGGGTGGCTTCCGCCTAACTCTCCCGATTCGCTAAAAAAGCCTGCTTGAGATCGAGAAGAAGGTTTCTCTGCTGTCATCACTTATCTGCACAAATTTTTGATTATTGAATAACCGTATCAAGAAACGGTAATAAGTGCCATATAGGCGCTTTAAAAGCTGGTATTGCTTTTTGTTTAGCAAGTTTGAGGCTTTAGCGATTACTCATTTCATGATGATTTATATTACCAATTTTTTTATGCGCAAAGGTGAGGGTGAAAAATTTCAATTACCAATTTCCATATAAGTGATAAATCATTAAGTCATTGTTAAATAATGACTTACTTTGTTTTTATGACCTTAACAATATCAAATTATTAAAAAATAATTTGTTATTGGTAAGGTGTTGTTGTGATGATGTTAAGACCAATTGTTATTTTTGTTGTTGACCAATATGTGGAATTGATCTACTGTTTGTAACATCCTTGTAAAGTAGGTGTGAGGTAAATTTACAAGGCAGGTAAGTTGCAGATCAATTAAGCGGTAAGGAATGAGTGATTAGACATTCCTCAATCCTTAAGAGGAAAACACACATGGCACACAAATTATCTAAAATAACGCTTGCGGTACTTTCGGCTACGACACTAAGCCTTACCGCAACTACAAACGCGCAGGAATCTCAGCAAGAGTTAAATGAAGATGTAGAGGTAATTGAGGTATCTGGTATCCGAGCGTCACTCGCTAGCGCGATGAATGAAAAACGCTTCAAGAATAATCTTGTTGAAGTTATCGAAGCTGAAGATATTGGTAAGCTACCTGACCAAAACTTAGCGGAAGTATTGGAAAATATTACTGGTATCCAGATTACCCGTGAAGCTGGCGTGGGGACAGGCGTGCAGATTCGTGGTACCGATGCCAACCGCACCGAAATAAACGGGGTTTCAACTGTCGGTTCAGGCGCAGGTCGAAGCGGTATCGATTTTGAAGATGTTTCAGCGGCTATTATTGCTGGCTTAGAAGTGACTAAATCGCCAGACGCGAAAACGATTGAAGGCTCTGTAGGCGGTACGATTAACCTTAAAACTATTCGTCCTTTACAGCTTAATGAGCAGTTAGCAGCGTTTCGTGTGCAAGGCGAGAACAGTAGTTTAACCACTGATAGCAACTTTCAACCTCGTATCTCGGGTACGTTTGGTGATAACTGGGATACCGATCACGGCACCATTGGTATTGTTATAAGCGGAAGCTATGCTGAACAAGACGTAACCGCGTTTCGACCTCGTGCTGATAGAGATAATATCATTACGTCGGATAGTGGCGTAGCGAGCGCTCAGTCTTTTGACTTTTTGCCAATTCAGTTTTTTGTTCAAGACTACGACAACTTCGAGTACGAAACTAAAAATCTAGTGGGCACTATAGAGTGGGCCCCGAACGATAATACTAAGTTCTTTTTTGACGCAATCATTAACGACCAAGAGCGTTTACAAGAAAGTTCGCGGGTGCAAGCGTCTGGGGTGAGTGCGCTTAACGATGTGTCAGTGCCTGATGAATTTGAAACCATTAACTTTGGTTCATTGGGTGGTACAAACTTGGGCTCAATTCAAGCGGCGCTTCGCGGAGTTATTCCAGTTGATCTGGAAAATGACGATGACGATCCTAACTTACGCTTTTCTAGTGATACTAACTCTCGTGTAACGAAAAGCGAGATTTTCCGCTTAGGGGGAGAGTGGCAGGGCGAAAAGTGGAGCGTGTTTGCGGAGGTTGCCTCAACATCATCAGATACTACCACACCGAGTTTTAATACAACGCTTAACTTTATCAACCCAAATGCGCCTTTAGATGCTGGTGGCGCAAACGATAATGCAGTGCCTTTCGCATATGACTTATCTGGTGGTGCATTAACGTTCGGTATTGCTGATGGGGCAGAATACGCGCCAACGGCAGAGCAATTACTTGACCCAAACAACGTTGTGCTGCGTGATGTAAACATTGGTCGTGACACTACTGAAAACTTCGAAGATGCTTTCCGCGTCGATTTCACGTATTACGTCGACACTATGGTTACGTCCGTTGATTTTGGTTATCGCTACAACAAATCAGGTAGTAAGCGTGAAGAGATAGGAAATAATGTAAATCTTCGGTCTATGGAAGATAGCCCGAGAGGTAGTTTATTTAGCGAGCTTTTAGTCGCTGGTCCTGACAACTTTAACGATGCTGATGGGCGTGAGCTCTATGTGGCTGATTTTCTTCTTATAGATCCCGAACAAGTATCGTCTAATCCCGATGCTGTTTTAGCTGCACTTCAACAAGCGCTAGAAACTCATGGTTCTGGCGAAACATTAGATGAACCAACATCAAGTTCAACGGGCTTCTTTGATATTGAAGAGGAAACTCACGCTTTATACGCACAAGCAAATTTTGAATACGAAATGTTCCGCGGTAACTTCGGTGTTCGCTACTTACAAACAGACGTAACTTCTGTAGGCAACTCAGTAACGGTTGATGAAAATGGTGATGAGCTTGTTTCACGCGTTACTAACAACGGCGATTACGACTTTATCCTTCCTCGTTTCAATCTAGTTGCAGATGTTACGGATGACATTGTACTAAGGTTTGGTGCTGGCAAAGACATTCGTCGCCCTAATTTTAACGACCTTTCGACATCGGTAACCTTCAGCACAAGTCCTAACCCAAATGTGGCTATTGGAAACCCTAACCTAACGCCTGAAGAAGTAATTTCTTATGACCTAGCAGCTGAGTGGTACTTTGCTGAAGCCAGCGTTATTAGTGTAGGGATTTTCCACAAAACTCGAAAAGATCTATTCGTAGATCAAATTGTGAGTGCAGCAGAAGATCCAGTAACAGGGTATCGAGACCTAACAGACCCTTGTGAAGGTGGTGGTATCTTCAATCCAATAGCAGATATCAACGTATTTGGTCCAAATCTTGGCACAGGCGTTTGTGTGGGCACAGAAACTAAAATTAACGATACAGGTGAAACAACCCAGAAAGGTATTGAATTTGCTGTTCAATATGACCTATCTGGTTTTGAAAGCGAGCTAGGTTGGGCTTCAGGTTTTGGCGTGCTTGCTAACTACACTATTCAGGAGTTCGACGGTGGTGAAGCTGAAAACATCGCGACAAGCCGAGCTGGCCAAGTTTTCGCAGCAACCACAGGAAACGATCAAGAGGTTAGTGCGGTTCAGGGTCTGTTAAATCTTTCTGAAAATGCCTACAACATTACGCTTTATTACGAGAAGTTTGGTCTATCTGCTCGCATGCGCTACACGTGGCGTGAAGCCTACCGTACAGATGACTTCGGAAGTACTTCTAGCTTCCCGTGGGGTTTCCCAGCGGTTCAGGCGGATCGTGGTCAGTTGAATGCAAGTGTGACTTACGATGTTAACGAAAACCTTAATATTGGTGTAGAGGCCGTAAACATCACTGAGTCTGAGGTAGAGCAGTACTGTGTTAACGAAGGTGCGCTTCTGTGCTTCCAAGGTCTGACTGACCGAAGAATCACTCTTGGTGCGAACTATCGCTTCTAACATCGCAAAATGGTGGTGAGGTGTCTGGACGTTAATTTTTCAGATGCTCTCACGGCCAATCAATTTGGTTTTGCCAATCAAGATATTAAGTCAAATCTGAAAGTTATTTGGGTAAACCACAGTCGTCACATGTACCACATTCAGACCGCTCAAATTAGTGGGCGAAGTTTCCTGAATATATACGGTTTAACTTTTATCTTTATTGGTATTACAGGTTTTCGTTATTTCTATCAATTGGTTGACAAATTGGTAAGTTAATAATAACGTAAGGGTAGGCTTGAATTGGCAAGATCTGAAAGCGAAATGCCATTACAAAGCACTAGTCATTTTATTTTTGGTTCGAAAAGCAACTTCGGACAATGCAACGAATATCGTCATTAGGAGACAGTCATGTCCAAACCAACCATTGGTTTTATCGGTTTAGGCCTTATGGGCGGCAATATGGTAGAAAACCTTCAGAACAAAGGCTACGCCGTTACCGTAATGGACTTAAATAAAGCTGCTGTGGATAAATGTGTAGAACGCGGCGCAAAAACAGCGAAAACTGGTAAGGCACTTGCTGAAGCTTCAGACATCGTGATGTTGTGTCTAACCACCTCAGAAATAGTAGAAAAAGTTATCTATGCTGAAAATGGCGTGTTAGAAGGTTTGCAGGAGGGGTCTGTATTAGTAGATTTTGGTACATCAATCCCAGCATCTACTAAGAAAATTGGCGCAGACTTGGCGAAGAAGGGCGTAGGTATGATTGACGCGCCTCTTGGAAGAACACCTGCACACGCAAAAGATGGCCTGTTAAACATTATGGCAGCAGGTGATATCGATACCTTTAACAAGGTAAAAGGTGTGCTGGAAGACCAAGGTGAAAATGTCTTTTATTTAGGCGCTTTAGGTTCCGGCCACACAACTAAGCTAATTAACAACTTCATCGGTATGACCACGGTCTGTGCCATGTCACAAGCCTTCGCTGTAGCAGAGAAGGCAGGCGTAGATAAGCAGCAGCTTTTCGACATTATGTCTACAGGGCCTTCAAGTTCCCCTTTCATGCAATTCTGTAAAAATTATGCGGTTGATAACGTTAGTGATTTAGGCTTTTCAATTGCTAACGCTAACAAAGACCTGGGCTACTTTTTGAAGATGGTTGAAGACCTAGGTACCGAATCAAAAATAGCGGAAGGCTCGTCTGCCAATTTGAACGCTGCGGTTGATGCGGGTTTAAGCCAAGGTAATGTACCTGAGATTTTCGAGTACTTTAAAACGCTGACTAAGTAATGTATCGACTACGTCGTCATCGCTCTTAAAGTGATCAAAAGGCAGGTATTTTATGCAAGTGCAATTTATTAAGTGGCTAGCTGTGTTTATTGTTATTAGCGCTATGTCGTCAAACGCGGGCGCTAAACAATATACCGTTAGCTCACCAGATGAATACAACGCAATAGCATCGTCTCTTAAGGCGGGTGACGACGTAATTTTACAAAATGGTGTTTATCGAGACTTTGAAATTTTACTAGTAGGGCAGGGTAGCGCTGAAAAGCCCATTACGCTGACTGCGCAAACTAAAGGTAAGGTTATTCTGTCTGGTCGTTCTAACTTAAAGTTAGCTGGGCAGTATTTAGAAGTATCGGGTTTGGTATTCAAAGACGGATATACCCCTAGCAGCGCTGTTATCGCGTTTAGGAAAGATGCACAAACGCCAGCTAATTATTCACGAGTAAGTGAAGTAGTCATTGATGAGTACAGTAATCCGGACCGCCAAGAATCAGATTATTGGGTTGCACTTTATGGTAAGCACAACCGGTTTGACCATAACCACCTGACGGGTAAGCGTAACAAGGGGGTTACTGTCGCTGTTCGGCTTAACGGCGAGGCACATCAAGAGAACCATCACAGTATCGATCATAACTACTTCGGTTATCGCCCTGTATTCGGTTCAAACGGTGGAGAGACGTTAAGGATAGGTACAAGTCATTACTCTCTGAGTAATTCGAATACTCAGGTTATCAATAACATATTCGAACAAACTAATGGCGAAGTTGAAATTATTTCTGTTAAGTCTGGTGAGAACCTGCTGAAAGGAAACGTTTTTCTATCCGCCAAAGGCACCCTAACCCTTAGACACGGTAATAATAATCGCGTTGAAGATAATGTGTTTTTAGGCAATGGCGTGGACCATACCGGCGGAATTCGCGTTATCAATGAAGGCCAAGTGATAACCAATAACTACTTGGAGGGGCTAACGGGTTATCGCTTTGGTAGTGGTTTTACGGTTATGAATGGTGTGCCTGACTCGCCTATCAATCGTTATCATCAGGTTAATAACGCGCAAATCACAAATAACTCATTCATTAACGTGTCACATATCCAACTTGGTGCTGGAAGCGATGAAGAGAGAAGCGCGGCACCTATAAACTCATTGTTTGCCAATAACCTTATTTACAATGCTTCGCTAAACCAACCTTTTACATTATTTGATGATGTGAGCGGCATTACATTCGCTAACAATGTCGCTAATACCAAAATGATAAAAGAACTTAGCGAAGGCTTTACTACTGCATCGCTGCCCCTTGTTAAGGGTGAGAATGGGCTTAACGTCGCTAAGCTAAACGAGCCTGAGGTAAAAGGCGCAGAAACAAAAGATGTTGGTGTTGCTTCTAACATGAACGTCGTATCAAAAAGTGACGTCGGCGTAAGCTGGTATCCCAAAATAGTACCTGAAGTGAACTTCGCTGCAGGTAAAACAATTATCGTAAGTGCCGATGCCGCTGAACTTATGACAGCACTTGAAAATGCCAGTGACGGAGATGTTATTACAATCGCACCTGGCACAATCGTTGTGCCCAGTGTTCTTATTATCGATAAGACAATAATGGTAACTGCACAGACTCCCAAAGCTACAACACTGTCGTTCGAACGCTCCGCCTTGTTCGAAATACATGACAATGGAAATTTGAAGCTTGAAGGTTTGGTGCTTTCAGGGAAAGACAGCCCAGACGCTTTTGGCAATAGCGTTGTAAGAACGAAAAAGTGGGGCATGCTTCACAACTATGTTTTGAACGTAGAAAACTGTGATATCGAGCGTCTCGATATCAACCACTCTTTTAACTTCTTTACGTCTGGCAAAGGCGCGTTTGCCGATGACATATCACTCTCGAAAAATAGTTTTAACGGCATTACGGGCCATGTTTTAAGTCTTGATAAAGAGATAGAGGACTACGGTATTTATAACGCTGAGTATGTCAGCATAACCAACAACACGTTTAGCAACATAAGTGGTAGCGTTGTAAATCTCTACCGAGGCGGTACCGATGAAAGTACCTTTGGACCGCACTTAGACATGCAGGGCAACGTGCTAACTAACGTAGGCAGTGGTAAACGCAACAAGCAAAGTGCCAGTGTTTATCTTCATGGCGTGCAAGTTTCAACGCTAAAAAATAACAACTTTAATGAGTCTGAGCCTGTTGTGGTTAATCACACCGTTGGTGAGCCAATTACCGCAATAACAAACAATACATTCCTAAATACACCTATGCAAATGATTAAAGAGCTGTTTGCACCTGGTCCGCATACTGCGGTCTTGAATGACAATGTTTCCACGAAAGCGAACAAGAGGTAATGGGCAATGATTAAAAACCTCTGTTCCCTACAACAAAAATCTGCGCTTTTACTTTTCATTTTTTGTTCGCTTTCTTTTTCTTCTCTAGCCGCTCACCCTAACTTGGTGATCACGCAAGACGACGTTGTAAAAATGCGCAACGCCATAATGCAAGAAGGGCGTTTCCAAGATGCTTATTTGCAAGTTAAGCAAGAGGTAGATTTGCATTTAGCAATGCCAAACGTTGTTCCTGTGCCAAAAGACGGCGGCGGTGGTTACACTCACGAACGTCATAAAAAGAACTATCAGCTTATGTATAACGCTGGCGTGGTGTACCAAATTAGTGATAACGAAAAGTATGCGGATTATGTAAAAAGTCTCTTGTTAGATTATGCCGCACTTTATCCTACATTAGGGTTACACCCACAGCGTAAAGTGAACGCCCAAAACCCTGGTGTTTTCTTCTGGCAAAGCCTAAACGAAGCCGTATGGCTTGTGAATACTATTCAAGCTTACGACTTGATATACAACACGCTTGATGAAGAAGATCGAAGCGTAATTGAGAACCAACTGTTGCGTCCTGTCGCGTTGTTCTTATCAGAGGGTCAACCGTCTACGTTTAATAAAGTACACAACCACGGAACGTGGGCTACCGCTGGCGTAGGTATGGCAGGGTATGTGTTAAACGAACCAGAATGGGTTGAAAAAGCACTTTACGACCTTGAAAAGTCAGGCAAAGGTGGTTTTTTAAAACAGCTCGATACGCTATTTTCCCCTCAAGGCTACTATAACGAAGGGCCGTACTACCAACGCTACGCGCTAATGCCGTTCGTTACGTTCGCTAAAGCAATTGAAAATAATGAGCCTCAACGCAATATTTTCGACTACCGCGATAAGGTTTTGCTTAAAGCAATAAATACCACCATTCAGCTTAGCTACAATGGATTGTTCTTCCCAATCAATGACGCAATTAAAAGCAAAGGCATAGATACTATTGAGTTAGTGTATGGTGTTGCTGTGGCGTATCAGCAAACAAAAGATAAAGGCTTACTGGATATTGCCAAGCAGCAAGGGCGAATTGTACTCACAGGCGATGGTGTTGACGTAGCGAAGGCGCTGGATGAGAACAAAGCAGCGCCTTATATTTTCGAATCGATGGCCTTGGGTGACGGTAAAGATGGCGATGAAGGTGCATTAGTAATTATGCGCACTGAAGAACCTCAGGGTGAAACAGTGTTATTTAAACCTGCAGCCCAAGGTTTAGGACATGGGCATTTCGATAAACTAACATGGCAGCTTTACGATAAAGGCAGTGAGATTGTAACCGACTATGGTGCGGCACGATTCTTAAATGTAGAAGCCAAATTTGGTGGTCGTTACCTTCCAGAAAATAATAGCTATGCCAAACAAACCGTTGCGCACAATACGGTAGTGGTTGATGAGCAAAGTCATTTCTCTTTTAACTTGGAAAAGGCGAATGCGAATGCGCCTACGCTACACTTCTTTGAAAATAACGAGCACGGTACAGTTGCTCGCGCCAGCATCGAAACTGCCTATGACGATGTTGTACTTGATAGAACGATAGCGCTGCTTTCTTTACCTACCTTAAATAAGCGCATTGTTGTTGATGTGTTTGATGTATCTAGTGACAAGCCGCACACCTACGATTTACCACTGCATTATAGCGGCCATTTAATTGATACTAACTTTGAATATCAGGGTTATACCAATACGTTATCTGCACTAGGAAGCGTAAGTGGATATCAGCACTTGTGGCTAAGGGCGAAGGGTATTCCGAAAGCTGATATGGCTAGAGTGACTTGGCTAAATAGTAATGGCCGTTTCTATTCACAACACAGCGTTACAAAAGGCAACGAAACCTTTCTATTTACCCAGCTAGGTGCCGGTGACCCAAATTTCAATCTTCGCAACGAGAGCAGCGTGATACGCAGGGTAGAAGGTAAGGCACATCACCAATTCGTTTCCGTTCTAGAGCCTCACGGTGAATACAACCCTAGTAAGGAATATACCTTGGGTGCAGAAAGCATTATTACATCAGTTCAGACAGTAAAAAACGACACATTGCTTTTACTTGTAATAAAGGCAGCTGAACAGCAGTTTCTAATAGCCATAAATACCACAGACGGTAGCGAGTCGACCGAGTCTGTTTCTTTTGATTTTGATAAAAACCGTTACACGCTTTCAAGCCGTTTCGCTGTGTATGCGCTGTAATTTTTTAGGATTTACGTTATGAATAAGCAAAGCGAACATTTTTTATTTGGCAACGAGACAGAGATTGAAGACTTAGGCAATGGCTTAAAGCGTCAAATGCTGGGGTTTAATCATGAACTTATGGCAGTAAAGGTATTTTTTGATAAAGGTGCAGAAGGGTATACCCATGCACATCGCCATTCTCAGGTGACGTATGTTGAAGAAGGTGAGTTTCATTTCAGCATTGGTGGTGAAATGAAGATTTTGAGGAAAGGGGATAGCTGTCTTATCCCACCTCACGTAGAGCATGGTGCAGTTTGCCCTACAGGCGGCATTCTAATAGATACTTTTAGCCCAGCTCGCGAAGATTTTGTGGGAGAATAATAATGAAAATTAATGGCTTGCGATGGTGGGTAATTGCCCTTATCGCGCTAGCAACCATAATTAACTACATCGATAGACAGGCACTCAGTGTGCTTTGGCCAGACATTGTTGAAGATCTATTTCCCGACGAATCTGCATTAGAGCGCAAACAAATTTATGCGAATATTTCTATTGTCTTCGTTTTCGCTTACGCCTTTGGGCAAGCTATTTTCGGAAAAATCTTCGATTGGATAGGTACCCGTATTGGGTTTGTATTATCAATAGGCGTGTGGTCTCTTGCTACCGTGCTTCACGCATTTGCACAAGGCTTTCTGAGTTTTGCTATTTTTCGCGCCATTCTTGGTGTAGCAGAAGCGGGTAACTGGCCAGGCGCAGCGAAAGGCAATGCCGAGTGGTTTCCAACTAAAGAGCGTGCGTTGGCACAGGGTATTTTTAATTCTGGCGCTGCGATAGGTGGAATAATTGCTATCCCAGCTATCGCTATGATGACCATTTACTTTAGTTGGCAGCTTATTTTTATTGTTGTGGGGTCTTTGGGCTTTTTGTGGCTGGTGCCGTGGCTTGTTCTTGTTAAAGCTCCGCCTGGCTCACACCCGTGGATAACTGATGAAGAAAAGCAGTACATACTCACTGGCCAGCGCATGGTTTCGAGTGATGACGCCGCTGATTGTGAGAGCGAATACAATCCCTCTACAAAGGAGCTACTGTCGAAAAAGCAAAGTTGGGGCGTAATTATCGCTTCCGCTGCTATCGACCCTATTTGGTGGCTATTTGTATTCTGGATCCCAATTTACCTTAACGAAGTGTATGGGATGGATGTTAAGTCTATTGGTCTGTATGGATGGGTTCCGTATGTTGGCGCCATGCTGGGCGCATGGTTCGGCGGCTTACTCGCGCAGAACCGCATAAAGGCAGGCTGGAATACCGATAAAACCCGAAAACTCGTTATCACGCTGGGTTGTGTGATTATGCTTCCTTCGCTACTGGCGATGGCAAATCCGGGGTCTGCAATTACAGCGGTGTTGATTATGGCTGTCATTTTATTTGGTTTTCAAACGGCTATCGGAAATGTTCAAACACTACCCAGCGACTTGCTGGGGAAAAAGTCGGTGGGAACCTTGTCTGGGTTTTCCGGAATGGCCGCGAAATTAGGCGCTGTGGGGTTAACTTCATTGGTACCCATGTTAACCGCCGATGGCAACTATACTCCTGCTTTTATTATTGGTGCATCGCTTGCCATTATTGCCGCTGCTGCGGTGTGGCTTCTCATTCCTAAAATCGAACCAATAAAGCAATAGTGTTTTTACTGTGGGCTCGATTTTATCAGCCCACAGTCTCTATGAATTACCAAACAAGGCGTACCAAATGAAAAAGCTAAGCTTTATGGGCGAATGCATGGTTGAACTGCGCTCAAATGAAGGCTCTGATACATCGCTACATCAATCGTTCGCAGGCGATGTGTACAATTCTGCCGTTTACTTAAAGCGATGTTTTTCTGATATACAGGTGGGGTTTGTTACTGTCGTCGGAAACGACACCTTTAGCTCTCGCATGAAGGACAACTTTGAAGTGGAAGGGCTAGATACCTCATTCGTGTTTTCAAATGAAAATCGCTCTGCAGGTCTTTATTTAATTGATACTGATGCTTCGGGAGAGCGCAGCTTTACCTATTGGCGATCACAATCTGCCGCTAAAACCATCATGTCATTCCTTAAACCAGAAGCGTTAAGCACATTGTCTGAAAACGATATGTTTATGTTCTCTGGTATTTCCATTGCCATTATCCCACGCGACGAACGGCCGTCGTTCTTCCGTTTTATTGAGGCGTTAAAAGAGAGTGGCGTAAAAATTGTGTTCGACCCTAACTATCGTGCACGACTTTGGGAAACACCTGATGAAGCAAGTAAGAACTTCAAGCAGGCACTTTCGCTTTGTGATGTAGCACTCGTTGGCGTGGAAGACATTATTGAGCTTTTTGATATTGAAAGTGCAAACGATGCCTTAGCCCTTTGCGAATCATTTGGCGTCAGTGAAATCGTTATCAAGAATGGACCTTTATCAGTGCTCACCGTGTTAGACGGTGAACGTTTGGAGCACGCTATTGTTCCAGTTGCCAACGTAGTCGATACCACATCGGCCGGCGATGCATTTAACGGTGTGTATTTAGGCAGCAGGCTTAATGATGTGCCTATTTCTCGTTCGGTTGAATTTGCAGCAAAAGCAGCAGGCACTGTGATTCAGCATCGCGGAGCCATCATCCCACGAGGAATCGTTGAAACGGCATTAGCTGAACAACGCTAAATAATTACTGAACAATTGACACTTATTTTTTGTTAGATGTAAGCGGTGGCACATCCATCACACTGTTTGCAGAACACCTTTCAGGTTAAGGCCTATTAACATTCAACAAATAGAGAGACCATTTTATGACACGCTTTTCTGAACTTATGTCAGGCCAAACCCTGTTGCCAATTATTCAGGCAGATTCCCCTGAACAAGGTGTGAATATTGCGAAAGCAATGTCGAAGGCAGGCTTAAACCTTGTAGAGGTTGTGCTTAGAACAGAGGCCTCACTTGAAGCGCTTAGCGCCATTAAGTCAGAAGTACCTTCACTCATTGTGGGGGCAGGCACAGTGATAAACGAAGAGGTATTATCTGCCGCTATTGAAGTGGGCAGTGACTTTATCGTTACGCCTGCGGTATCTAATTCACTGTTAAATGCGTTAGAGGCATGTCAGATACCGGTATTGCCTGGTGTGTCGAATACTGCAGACATACTAATGACGCTTGAAGCTGGTTTCACTGAACAAAAGCTTTTTCCAGCATCTCTATCAGGTGGTGCACCTTTTTTAAAAGCAGTGTCATCGGTATTTCGCGATGTTAAGTTTTGTCCTACAGGCGGCGTGAATCAATTGAACAAAACTGATTACCTTTCGCTACCTAACGTATTTGCAGTTGGTGGAACGTGGGTCGCGAAAAAAGAGTGGGTAAGCGAAGAAAACTGGGAAGCAATAACGCAGTCTTGCCAAGAGGCAAACGCATAATTTGTTGCTTAGAAGGGGCGTTTATCCGCCCTTTGTTCTCATTAACTAACCTACTTGTATGACCAAATTGTAGTTTGATACACTTTTTTTTCGATTTCTTGTTTTAATTTTGTTCAATCGCCAAAAGGCGATTATAATTAAGTTGTTGATAATAAATGCTAATGTTTTTGTTTTTCTTGCTTTAGAGCTTGAATTGAAATATTACCAATTGCGTGTATATTGACGCTATATAAAGTTAAGAATAGCAATTTAGTTCGACGGGTAGTCTGCAACGGCAGAAAAATAAATATACCGCCAGAGCTAGAGAAAGTTGCACAGTGGGCGCGTAATGCGCACTACGTTTAATTGAAAAGGTTTCGAACATGAAAAGTCGTCGAATGTTCTGGCAAATTGCAGAAAAAATAAAGGCGTTAATTGCATCAGGTCTTTACCCACCAGGAACGCGTTTACCCGCTGAGCGTGAGTTAGCTGAGACATTCGATGTAAGCCGTCCGACGATCCGAGAGGCTATCATTGCCCTTGAAGTGCTTCAGCATGTTGAAGTGAAGACGGGGTCTGGCGTTTACGTACTCGATAAGCCAAAAGACAAAGAAGACGCTACCACAGAACAAATAAGTGCATTCGAGCTGACTCAAGCAAGAGCACTTGTAGAAGGTGAAGCGGCTGCTTTAGCTGCATTGTCGATTACTGATGAAGAGCTTTCTGCCCTTGAGAAGACATTAGAAGCAATGAAAACCGGGGTAAACGCGGAAGAAGCTGACCGTGATTTTCATATCATTATCTCACGTGCCACGCGCAATAAAGCCATACTGTTGGCAGTAAATAAGTTCTGGTCGTTACGAGATTCACAGCCTCAAATCATTCAAGCTTACAGCACGGTTTGTAGTCAGTCTGACCAAGATAGACTGGAAGAGCACTATGAAATCTTCGAAAGCTTAAAGGCGAGAAATTCACAGGCCGCGAGAGCTGCTATGCATGCTCACTTCAATCGCTTAATCGACGCGCTGTTTGCGGCGAGCGAGGCGCAGGCGCTAGAAGAAGTGAGAAAGAAAAGCAGTCAAACTCGCGATCTTTATTCATTAAGCCATTTGCGTACTAACTAAGCCATTAGCGCGCAAAATGAGCCATTAGCACGCAAAGTGAGCCATCAGCGCACAAAATAAGCCATTAGCGTACTAACTAAGCCATTAGCGCACGAACAAAGCCATTACCGTACAAAATATGCTATTTGGGAACGGACTTCTCCGTTCCACCTCATATCGGTGGTTGCTAGCTACCATGTTCATTCTCAATTGAATAAAAGCTGGCAACTGCACGTTCTGCTCGATTTGCAGAATTGTTTACGTGATATACACCTACCTTGAAATACAGATATTGATCATCTTCATCATAACCACTATTCCCAATATTTAAAGAACGGGTGACGTCAGACTTTCCTTCTCTTGAAATCGTTGCGGTGAGCGTGTCACCTTCAACGTCAATAACGTAGGTAAAACGCTCATTAAGTGCTATGCCATCAGTGGGGTTGTTTGCATCACTGTCTCGCGAGCCGATCATTTCTACCCATATTTCTTCTTTCTCACCATTCGCTGTTGCCACTGCTCTGCGCTCGTGGGCAAAGTAAATAGCGCCTAAGTTATTACTAGGCAACTTGCGGTAGTACAGGCGTATTGGCTCGTCATCGTTAGCATGTATTTGACCTATGATCACGCGGCCTATTTGGAAATTCTCGCCTGTAGTGGTAACTTCGTTTACCGCCATCTCAACCCGTAAACGACCATTCACGCCGCCTGCAGCATCTTGATTTGCCTGAGAGGCGGAGGAGAGTACCCAGTTGTTTTTATTAACGCCTTGGGTCTTAATACTGGTATCGCCGCGTCGCAACATTTCACGTAACTCAACGCGAACATAATTGGTGTTTACAGAGGTTTTAAAACCGATTGTAGGAGAGCGCATCACTAACGCGCCATCGTTACCTACATAGAAATATTCGGAGTTGGTATACCCCTGCTGAAGCCTAGTTTCGCCTATGTTATCAGCCGTGCCTGAGTCATCATTGTCTGTTGGAATGCTTAAATACCAGTCTTGTAAATCGATACCCGCAGTTGAAGTAAGTGCAGATGAAATTTCACCGTCGCCTTCAGTGCAATTGAATAACTGAACCTCAACTATTGCGTTATGGTCATTAACAGAGTTTCCAAACGGGGTAACACGTATATAGCGAGACGTTACAAGCGCTGGTAATGAATAAAGCTCGAAACCCGCAAGCTGTGTATTTGAGTTGATATTTGATCGCTGTGTATCCCAGCTTTCACCATCTAGTGAGGTTTCAATAGAAAAGCGATAAGCGCGAGCTTCGCTGTCATACCACTTAATTTGAAGAGCACCTAGTTGTTGGTCGCTATCAAATGAAAGCACGAGCGCAGAATTAGTGCCTGTTGATTGCCAACGAGAGGCGTTAGAGGTATCGCCGTCGATAGCTTTAGATGCATTAAAAGGCGCTTTTTCTTCAGTCGCCGATGCGCTTAACCCTGTTAATGGTAACGCGCTACATGCTTCCGTCTCATTTGTTGGGGGAATGGGAGACGGTGTTGGCGCAGAGCTATCGTCTGGTAAAGGCGTTTGCGAGGTTGTGGACGATGAAGAAGAGCCACAGCCATTTAGCGAAGTAAGCGTTAGTAAAACAAGCAATAAGCGAAACATATACATTCCTTACTGGCGTTGAAGAAAAAAAGGGCCCATGTTCGGGCCCCAATTACTCACAGTGAAACCTTGGTTAATAGCGGAATTGCACGCCAGCGAAGACTCTTTGACCGTACACATTAATTTCTGCAAAGTTGTCTTGGGTTGGGCGATACTGGCGTCTGGGCTCATCAAAGATATTGATAGCCTCTAGACTAAACTTCCAATTCTTATTCAGGCGATAAGACACACGCGCCTCAAATACTTCCGTATCGTCTATGAATCGAATAGCGCCAGGCGTATTAACAAACTGCTGGAAGTAGTTGCTTCTGTATTTGTAGTTAATAGATGCGCTTAAGTCTTCCCATTGATAATAGAGCTGCGTAGAAATAACGTGCTCTGAAAAACCGAACAGGTTAGCTGGTGCAACAATGCCCGTACGCGAAATTAAATCACCCGAGCTAGGGTCGATAACTGTTGATTCGCCGAAGCTCTCATCTTGAAATTCAAAATTCGAGTCTGCGTAGTTGTAGCTAAGCTTTATACCAAAACCACTTAACCAGCTATCTAGGTATGAAAATGAGTGTGTAGCGGTAATTTCAGCACCATAGATAGTGCTGGTATCGTCGCTAGTTTGAGGCGCAGTAACGATGGTTTCTAATTCTTCACCATCAACTTCAAAAATTTCGGTTTGAGACGTGTTTGAGAAGCCACCTTCAAAGCTTTTGTAATACAAACCAAGCGCAAGAATAGTATCTTCGTTTGGATACCACTCAATAGCGGTGTCTACATTCCAAGATAGGAAAGGTTCAAGTACCGGGTTACCTACTGCCACTGCGCGCGCAAGCGCATCTGATATCTCGCCAGTGTCGCTGTCTTCGTCTAGGCCTAAGAAGTTTCTGCCAAAGCCTAGGTCTGATGGATCTGGGCGTGACAGGCCGCGATAAATAGCGCCGCGAAACATAACCTCATCCGAGAGGTCTACGATTAAATTGAAGCTTGGAAGTAACTCAGTGTAATCACCGCCGCCTTCTACTTGAATGAGTTCGTCAGTAATAGGGGCAATGCCTGTAATTAGGCCGTTTTCATCGCGTGTAGCCTGTAAGGGTCCTCGATATGACAGAGACGATACTTCTGTTCTTACAATGCGAAGACCAAAGTTGCCGCGTACACCATAATCATTTATGAAAGTGTCGTAGTCTGCCTGCAGATAGGCCGCGATGGTTTTCTCTTCAACGTCAACAGCTGCAATATCTTGTCTATCTGAATCATCAACCGTTGGGAAGGCGTTAGCGATTGTTAGCACCTCTCCCGCATCATTAGTCACTGTGCCTAGCAATGTCTCTGCTAAACAGATTGGATCGAACGTAGCGAAAGAGTTACCTGTTCCTGCGCTTATTACGTTACCTTCGCTATCAACGTTGGTGAAAAGCGGCGCACCTCCGGTTTCATCGTCAAAGAAGCCTGATTCAGGAAATGCGTTGTTTCGGCAAGCATCATTAGCCATAGCTGCCGCTTCATCACTGAATGTTACCTCTGTTCGGTTGTTGGTACCACTGCCACCAGGTACGCTGTCATATTCTAACTTAGATAATCTAACACCACCTTTTACACCAATGATAAATTCAGAGTCTGGTATGTAGTCGAAGTCAGCGCGTACCGCTGAAATCTTGTTATTTCTAAATTGGTTTAGATCTAGGCGTGTTCTTGCTTCATCAGCAAAAGCACCGTGGTAGTTAACGTCGAAGTCTTGAAGTGTCCATGTAGGTACAAGAGAACCGTTGGCAAATATCTGTGCTGCAGTTCTTACTTCACCGTTACCATCGGCTCCCAGTACATCATTACCGTAGATGTCTACATCTTCCGACTGCAGTCTGGTTTGAATAATATTTTCGCGTCGTTCAGTTTCAGAGGTAGATAGGTCAAGAGATATGCTTAGTCTATCGTTTACCGTATAGTCGAAACGTAAGCCTCCTCCAGTGTACTCTTCAAGGCGTTCTGCAAATTGGCTGTTTGTTTCAATGTTTTGCGTAGCTGTAAATTGTCTTAGTGCACCGTTAGAGGTAGCCACAAGGTCAAAGGGCAGTCTTTCTGACGCTGGTGTGGTATAGCCATCAATGTGGTTGACTTCGGCAAAGACGAGGTCGTTTCTTACTTCACTAAAGGTTCTATCTGAAAGCTGTACGTCGGCATTTACCTCTAGCTTGTTATTAGGGCGCCACTGGATAGCACCGAAGAATGATTCTCTATCATCGTCGGTAACGTTTTGTCTAAACGAGTTTTGCGAGCGAGAAAAGATAAACGGCTCCGAAGCATCAGGCGCTGCGCCGGTACCATCAGTAATTAAATTTAGCGCGCCGCCGTTATCTTCACAGTCTGTGCGGCTGCTGTTAATTCCGTCACCAAATGCCGGTGAAACTCTGCATGCATCCCAACTCGTTCCTGTTCGCGCTTCCTGTTCGGGGTTGGTCGTTACATTCTTTTGATAGCCTACAGATATACCTATGTCGCCGAATCGATCAGTTTCAAATTGGTCCACAAAGCTACTGGTAATACGCTGGCCAAAGTCGCGAATAGGGTCTTCTAAATCTGTATTGTCTGGATTCCAGTTACCTTTATATTCAAACTGAAAGCGGCGTTTACCGAAATCTAATGGTTTGATGGTATCTAAATGTATTTGACCTGAAACACCGCCTTCAATCAGCTCAGCAGACTGTGTTTTATAAATCGCAACTTTATTAAAAAGCTCTGATGGAAATTGAGAGAAGTTTACAGAGCGGTCACCACTGCCGTTCGCTGCTTCACGACCGTTCATTACCGTACTGCCTAGATAAGGGCCAAGGCCTCGAATTGAAATTTCCGTTGCACCGCCTTGCTCTCTGTGAGAAGACGCGCCAGTAAGGGTTTCTAATGCCTCACCAATAGACAAAGCAGGCAGGTCGCCAATGTCGTCAGCAGAGATACCATCAACAATTTCAGTTGATTCACGCTTTATTGAGATAGAGCTTTGAATAGTACCTCGAATACCTTTAACTTCGATAATTTCGGTTGTTTCTTCATCGGCAGCATCTGCTTCTTGCGCTGAAACTGGGGCGCTCATAAGCAGACCTGCAGAGCACGCAGCATAAACCAGAGCTGGGCTGAAGTATTTGGCGCGAATGGCGTGTACGAACGGATTTGGTTTTCTCTGATTTATCATCGTGGCTTCCATAATGCTGTGTCTTTTATTTTGTAGGGCTTTCAGCAATTTATTTGGTTATTAAATCTAACCAAAACGCATATCTGTTATTACCAATTTGTTTCATGGTGTAAAGCCAATGCTAAGGGTTTGTTTACGTATTGGCAACAAATTTACAAGAAAATAATTAAAATTGTCATTATTTCGCTTATCTATGAGACGGATAGCCAAAAGATGTAGATCGTGCTTTTATCTGCTAAAAGGCTATTAAATATATATAAATCAATCCATTAATGTTTTGGTGTTCAGTGGTTACTGGTTCTCGATGTCAAATAAATGTTATCAGTTTGTTTTTCTGGTGGTAATAATAAATTCTTTGTGGTTACATACCAATAACTATTTTGGTTGTATATATTGGTAAGGTTGGTTTTCTCTATTGGTAAGTTTTTGGCAGTGGGGTTTATCAGCATCAAAGAAAATAAGCAGCGAGAGTAATAATGAAAAAAATAAGTATTTTAACGCTTAGCGCCTTAAGCCTAGGGCTTGCGGGTTGCGGTGGTGATGATGGTGCTACAAACCAGCCTGGTGCCTTATCTCTTTCTGGAACGGCTAAGGAAGGAGAGACGTTAACTGCATCAGTCAGTGACCCTGACGGTATTGATCAAAACACAGTGGTGTTTACGTGGTTTGCAGATGGTACACCAATAGCAGATGCAACCGATGCGTCTTACACGCTTACGGTAAGTGAAGCTGGTACACGTATTCGTGTAGCGGTTACGTACGTCGACCTGGGCAACACGCGTGAAGGCTTTACTACAGAAGAAACCGAGGTAGTAGAAGCGCTGCCTGTTAACTTTGAGGGTGTTATTACCGTTTCAGGCTCTACAACGGTAGGGCAAACGTTAACGGCAGACATAACAGACGATAATGGTTTGTCTGGCACCGTAACTTACAGCTGGGCCTCAGACGGCGCTGTTATCGAAGGAGCAGTATCTAATTCGCTTGAACTTGTTGAGGCTTACGAAGGAACTGCCATTACGGCTATGGCTTCATATGTTGACGATAGTGGATTTGACGAATCAATTACCTCTGAGCCTACTGAAGCTATTGCACCAGTACCGGCTGATAATGAAACTGGCTCGCTTGATGACCCAATTACTGGTGAGCTAACAGTAGGTGCCACGCTTACTGCACCTACCCCTGTTGATGCCAATGGCGTTTCAGGTGAAATTAGTTACCAGTGGCAATCGCGTAACGTTGGCGAAGATTTGTCTGCAGCGGTCAATATCGATGGTGCAACAGAAGCAACATTAGTCGTAACAGACGCTGACTTAGGCAAAGTGCTTTCAGTTAACCTATCTTACACCGATGATGCGAACTATGAAGAAAACCTGTCGAAAAGTGCAGATGACCAGATATTTACGTTTTATGTGCAAGGTGAAGTGTCGCTCACTGCAGCGCTAGCTAACGCGCAAGAAGGCGATTCAATTGGTATCGCGGATGTATTAAATACAAGTGATACTGCAGATGATTATGAAGACATGGCGGAGCTTTCTATCGCACAAAATAATATTCTTATTAAACGGGTAGCAGAAACTAACGCAGTCATTTCAGGCACTACGTGTATTGCATTCAGTTCGTCAGTTAGCGGCGTAGTATTAGACGGTCTTGTGTTTGAAGAGTTAGTGATACCCGTTGCGGGGAGCTGCGGTGAAGGTCGTGGTTCAATTGACCTAAACGGCTCTGGCAACACTATTAAAAACTCTAGTTTCTTGAGCGACTCAGGTGCTACGCGACCTAATTTAGGTTCAAGTGACGAGTCTCACTACATTACGGTTAGTGGTACCGACAATATTATTGAACGTAACCTATTTACTGGTAAAAGCGTTAACGAAGCTGAAGAAGGTTCTGCGATTAGCATGTTCCTAGGTGTCGGTGACACGCCTAACTCATTGGGCGATCATCAGCGTAACATTGTTCAATACAATCTGTTCAAAGACTTCCTACCTACCACTATTGACGGTGATGGAGAATTTGATACGGACTCTGGTAGCCACGCTGTTCAAGTTGGTCGCTCTGGTAGTGGCGATGGCGCGGGTCGCGGCGAACATGTGGTTCAATATAACCGTTTCGATCGCGTACTTGTGGATCGTGGTCTTATTATTGTTCAAGGTGGCGGTAATAGTATTCATGCCAACACGATTGTAAATTCTTGGGGGAATGTCGAGTTGCGAAATGGCTATGGTAATACCGTGTCGCAAAATATCATTATCTCAAGCGGAGAACCTTATACGGCAACCGTTGGCGGAGTAGAAGGTACTAATAATAAAGACGGTGGTATTGCTTTCACGCCTTTAGGCCATGCAATTACCGACAACTTTGTTGCTAACATCATTACTAATTCTTCAGACCGCGCAGCACTGCATATCGATTCTGATTATATCGACAGCGGTAACTCATCTACGCAAACACTGATTGATGCAGGCCTTGATTTAAATACGGTTATTGCTCGTAACACGATATTAAATACAACTAACGCCATTCAGTTTGAAGATGATTCTTCTCGCGACGGCGCAGAAAACTGTACTAATCTTGATTACACCTTGGACTTCGACAGTAACCTTATTGCTAATCAAAGCGCAGACAACAACATCTTCGGCACGGCTTCTGGTGCTGGTGCTACAGCGATTAAGCAAGATGAATATCCTGCTCATGGTTGTGCATTAGATAACGATTCTGACTATGATAATAACCATATTTATGCTCAAACCGTTGCTGATTTAACACCGATAATGCCAAAGCGCGATAACACATCTTTGGTTGATGGTGTTGATGGCAACATATTGGCTGACAATTCAGAAGACGGTGCAAGCTTGAGTGAACCCACTGCGAATAAGTTAGTGGAAGGTACGGGTAGCGATGCCGGTATTGGTGCAGCGCTGGACGACCTTATCTTTATTGAAGAAAATATGGTTGGGCCTTATTCAACGTGGGAAGCACCGGCTCAGAGTAACTAAAAAAATCAACTAAACAAATTAACTAGGCAAAGCAGTTTGGTATATCAGTTAAGCGAGTATTGAAGCTGTAGCCTTTTCGCCAACAAGTATTTTTGTCGGTAAGATAAACAAAAATGCCCCAATAAAGGGGGCATTTTTTATGTATTCACAATCGCAGTGAATAACAAAGGCTTTTCTAGTTCTCTTCTGGTGTACTTTCTGTCACCGTAAGTTCAGTAAAGGTTACTCGCGTGTAGTCACCATTTTTTTCATCTTCTTCCCAATTACCCGTGCCTAAACAGGCCGGATACCAGAATGCGGGGGCGTCTTTTGTGCTGCACTGGTTATAGGCGCCAGCTTTGAAGTAGTTCCAATCAAGGGTATAACCGTAGGGATGATCGTATTTATCTACCTGTCCATACGCATCAACGGCATTGGCAAGGTTAATGGAATACTCAATGGTTTCATGATTTTCTGACTCGAACCTAAGGTGCATGATATCGCCATGAACGTTCACGGTGTAGCTGAACGTCTCATCAAGCTTAATGCCTTGAGCGCCAGGGTCGGTACTGTCAGTCCACAGGTTACCCCAAACAGGATAGGCAATGTCTTTGCGTTTTGGGTCGCTTTTAGGAAGGTTTCGCTCATAGGTCCAAAATACCGAGCCGGTTTCGTGTTCAGGCCATTTTTTAAAATATATTTTTAGCGGTTCATTGCCCCAGCCAAAGCCTTTTACTTTCTTTTTCCATTTAGTTGCGTGAATTTGGCCTACAACCACAGAATATGCTGGTGGTTTCTCGGGATACTTAGCTCTTAGCGCTACATGATTCACTTTCAATGTGGCCTGCATTTTTCCACCCACACGGGCAAAGCGTCGCGCTATGGGGTTACTGGCAACGGTAAAGCTATTTTCTGCTGACTGTGTTTTAACTGACTTATTGTTGCCACGCAGCATGTGGCGCAGTTCGCTTCGCGTATTTGTAGAGTTCTTTGTAGTTAATGCTTTGTTAGGGCTGGTGAACACCAATCCACCTTCGTTATTCAAATAGAAAAACGAAGGATGCGTAAAAGATTGAAGGTCTTCAACAGAAATGTTGTCAGCTTTTCCATCGTTGTTACCGTCTGCAGGTAACGATAAATACCACTCACTTAAATCATACTGTTGTGCAGGCAGCGCGAGGTCTTCCGCCCATACTGGACTTGTGGTTGCTAATGCAGTGGCGAGTACACTAGAGAATGTACTAGAGATAACAAGCCAGCGCTTTTGGATTGGCAAAATTGCTTTCATAAACAGGCCTTATTATGTAATTAATGCAGTATACGTAGGGCTGCGGTCGCATAGCATAGGTTAATGTTTCCGCAACTTCATAGTAACAATATCGCCATTGGTTTACCAATTAGTTTAATTTGGTTTTACATTTTTTAGTTATTGGTAAGGTTTGTGGTGGGTTCGCTGTAGATTTAGATCAAGGGGTAATAAAAAAGCCAGATAGCAATGCTAACTGGCTTTTAAAAAAACGATGGTTAACAACAATGTTGTGTTAACAGTCCACAATAAAGACTTTTCAATGAGCCTTTTTTATTGACCTTTGATTTCGCTACGGCCTTTGTAAGTTGCAGCGTCACCAAGAGCTTCTTCAATGCGAAGTAATTGGTTGTACTTAGCAACGCGGTCAGAACGGCATAGTGAACCCGTCTTGATTTGGCCCGCTGCTGTACCTACTGCTAGGTCGGCAATAGTGGCGTCTTCAGTTTCACCAGAACGGTGAGAGATAACTGCCGTAAAGCCCGCATCTTTTGCCATTTTAATAGCGTTAAGGGTTTCAGTTAGTGAACCGATTTGGTTGAACTTGATAAGGATTGAGTTACCAATACCGTTATCAATACCGCGCTTAAGAATTTTAGTGTTAGTTACAAACAAGTCGTCACCAACTAGCTGTACTTTGTCGCCAATCTTCTTAGTTAGGCTTGCCCAGCCGTCCCAGTCGCTTTCGTCCAGGCCGTCTTCAATAGATACAATTGGGTATTGTGAAGAAAGGTCAGCAAGGTAATCGCCAAACGCTTCTGAATCGAAGCTCTTGTCTTCACCAGATAGTACGTATTTGCCTTCTTTATAGAATTCAGACGCCGCGCAGTCTAGTGCAAGGGTGATGTCTTCATTCATTTTGTAGCCAGCGTTTTCAACGGCTTCTACGATTACAGCAAGCGCTTCAGCGTTTGAACTTAGGTTAGGCGCAAAACCACCTTCGTCACCAACTGCTGTATTAAGACCTTTAGCAGACAGTACTTTCTTAAGAGCGTGGAAGATTTCTGCACCCATACGTAGCGCTTCTTTGAAGCTCTTCGCGCCAACTGGCTGTACCATGAACTCTTGAATGTCTACGTTGTTGTCAGCGTGTTCACCACCGTTGATGATGTTCATCATTGGTACTGGCATAGAGAATTGACCAGATGTACCGTTTAGGTCTGCAATGTGCTCGTAAAGTGCTACGCCTTTCTCTGCTGCCGCTGCTTTCGCTACTGCAAGTGAAACCGCTAGGATTGCGTTCGCGCCAAGGGTTTCTTTGTTTTCAGTGCCATCAAGGTCAATCATGATGCCGTCGATATCAGCTTGCGCTAGTGCATCTTTACCGATAAGTGCTGGCGCGATGGTATCGTTAACTGCTGCAACTGCCTTTGTTACACCTTTACCTAGGTAACGAGACTTGTCGCCGTCGCGTAGCTCTAGTGCTTCGCGGCTACCAGTAGATGCACCAGAAGGTGCTGCAGCTCGGCCCATTACGCCTGATTCTAAGTAAACATCTGCTTCTACGGTAGGGTTTCCGCGTGAATCTAAGATTTCGCGTCCGATAATGCGACTAATTTTCGCCATGTTTTTTCCTCAACAATTGAATGGGGCGCAACGGGAGAGAGCGCCCTTTTATTAGAAATTAGTGATTTTCTTTCTGGTATTTTCCTGCCGCAGCAACGAAACCAGTGAATAATGGGTGTCCATCCCGAGGAGTTGATGTGAACTCAGGGTGGAATTGGCCCGCAATGAACCAAGGATGATCAGGGATTTCTACTACTTCTACAAGTCGCTTGTCAGTGGACAAACCACTTACCTTTAATCCAGCTGCTTCGATTTGGTCGCGTAGGTTATTGTTCACTTCATAACGGTGACGGTGACGCTCATAAATCTCTGTGCTGCCATACATCTCATGCACTTTTGTGCCGTCAATAAGGTGGCAAAGCTGGCTGCCTAAGCGCATAGTACCACCAAGATCTGAGTTTTCAGTGCGAGTTTCAGTTGTACCAGCTGCGTCTAACCACTCAGTGATTAGGCCCACAACAGGATAAGGCGTTTCAGGGTCGAACTCTGTGCTGTTCGCATTTTCCATACCTGCAACATTGCGCGCGTACTCGATAAGCGCTACCTGCATACCTAAGCAAATGCCAAGGTAAGGGACTTTGTTTTCACGGGCATAACGAGCAGCAGCAATTTTACCTTCTATACCGCGTTCGCCAAAGCCGCCAGGCACCAAGATAGCATCTAGTTTTTCTAGAATTTGGGTACCTTTGCTTTCCACGTCTTGCGAGTCGATGTGGTGAATATTCACGGTCAGACGATTTTTAAGGCCAGCGTGCTTAAGCGCTTCGTTTACAGACTTATAAGCGTCAGGTAGCTCAACATACTTGCCTACCATACCAATATTAACTTCAGCAGTAGGGTTAGACTCAGCGTAAAGTACTTGTTCCCATTCAGATAAGTCGGCTTCTTCACACTCAAGACCGAAACGGTCAACTACCAGCTGATCCATGCCTTGTGCTTTAAGTGCAGCAGGAATGCGGTAAATGCTGTCTACGTCTTTCAAAGAAATAACGGCTTTGTCGGCAACGTTTGTGAATAGGGCGATTTTCGAGCGCTCACTGGCCGGCAGTGCACCTACCGAACGACAAACTAGAATATCTGGCTGAATACCAATCGAGCGAAGCTCTTTTACCGAATGCTGCGTAGGCTTAGTTTTTACTTCACCTGATGCTGGCATATAAGGTACAAGCGTTAGGTGCATGAACATAGCGCGTTCACGGCCTACTTCGGTACCAAGCTGACGAATAGCTTCTAAGAAAGGTTGTGACTCGATATCACCAACCGTTCCACCTACTTCAACAATAGCTACATCATGACCTTCAGCACCTTCAATTACGCGGCGCTTAATTTCATTGGTGATATGAGGAATAACCTGAATGGTTGCGCCAAGGTAATCACCGCGACGCTCGCGCTTTAACACTTCTTCATATACACGGCCGGTAGTGAAGTTGTTGCGCTTAGTCATGCGGGTGCGAATAAAACGCTCATAGTGACCAAGATCAAGGTCGGTCTCAGCGCCGTCATCGGTAACAAATACTTCACCATGCTGGATAGGGCTCATAGTGCCCGGGTCGACATTGATGTAAGGGTCGAGTTTTAACATGGTTACGGTGAGACCGCGAGCTTCCAGAATTGCGGCTAACGATGCTGCAGCAATACCTTTACCTAGCGATGAAACTACACCACCGGTGACGAAAATATAATTTGTCATGCGAAACCTAGAACGTTTGGGTTGTATGGTAAATATAGGCTGAGTTTAGAACAAAACCAGCTACACTTTGGACGGGGCGATAGTATACGCAAATTCATGTGGGCAGACAATCAATTTGCCCACATGATGCGCAATTTATACGCGCTTAAGCTTGGTTTAAGATTGGCTCAGGCGCTTAAGTGTGTAGATAAGGTCTAGCGCTTGGCGCGGTGATAACTCATCGGGTGATAAGTTTTCAAGGGCTTCTACAACCGGGTGCGGCTTATCAGGGAATAGCATTTCAGCTTGGCCTTTAGTATTTGATGTGACTTTAACTGATGCGCTTGTTTTATTTACACCTTTTACCGAGCTCTTCGCTACAAAAGACTCATCGTTGGCTTTCTCTGATCCGTCTTCCGTGCTGGTCATAAGGTGTGATGATTCCAACACCGCGAGTTTTTGTTGCGCTGCTTTTATTACCGCCTTCGGTACGCCTGCAAGTTGGGCAACCTGTAAACCAAAGCTTTTGCTCGCCGCACCTTCTGATACGGTATGCATGAAGCGTATGGTATCTTCAAACTCCATCGCGTCTAAGTGCACATTCACTACGCCGCTTTGCGTTTCTGGAAGTTCAGTAAGTTCGAAATAATGAGTGGCAAAAAGCGTATAAGCATTTAGCTGTTTTGCCAAATAACTCGCGCATGCCCACGCCAGAGACAATCCATCATAGGTACTGGTACCACGGCCTATTTCATCCATTAATACCAGAGAGTTTTCTGTGGCATTGTTTAGAATGTTCGCCGTTTCTGTCATCTCAACCATAAAGGTAGAACGACCTGAGGCTAAGTCATCTGATGCGCCTATACGGGTAAAGATGCGATCAAGCTTTCCTATGTGGGCATTTTCTGCAGGTACAAAACTGCCAATACAGGCCAACAGGGCAATCAGCGCGGTTTGGCGCATATAGGTTGATTTACCGCCCATGTTCGGGCCAGTAATAATCAGCATGCGGCGCTCGGTATCTAGCTGAAGCGGGTTGGCAATGAAGGGGTCTTTCATCACGTTCTCAACCACAGGGTGGCGACCGGCATCATAAGTAAGCGCACATTCTTGACTCAAATGAGGTCGATACCAATCAAGGGAGACTGCGCGTTCGGCAAAACAGCACAGCACGTCTAATTTGGCTAGCGCCGCGGCGGTTTCAATTAAGTTGTTTAAGTGCGGCGCAAAGTTGTCAAACAGAGCTTCATAAAGCTGCTTTTCAAGAGCAAGCGCAGCGCCCTGACTGCTTAGCACTTTATCTTCGTGCTCTTTAAGTTCTGGCGTTATATAACGTTCAGTGTTTTTAAGGGTTTGTCTTCGAATATATTCAGCAGGCGCTAATGCACTGTTCGCCCGGCTAATTTCAATAAAGAACCCGTGAACTTTGTTATAGCCCACTTTTAGCGTAGAAATGCCGGTGCGCTCGCGCTCACGCTGTTCCATAGCGTCTAAGTAGTCGGTAGCTCCTTGCGATAGCTTGCGCAATTCATCAAGTTCGGCGTTGTAGCCCTCGGCAATTACGCCGCCATCGCGTATTACCATTGGTGGGTTATCGATAATGGCATCATTTAACAGGGCTTGAAGTTCAGGGTAAGTGCCAATGGTTTCGCTAATACTTCGGATTTGCCCTGTGTCGAACCGAGCTAGAGCATCTTGTAAGTCAGGCAGGGCGTTAAAGGCATTTTTTAGGCGAGCGAAGTCGCGTGGCCGCGCTGAACGAAGGGCTAAGCGCGCCATAATACGTTCTATATCACCAATGTGCTTTAACGCGGTGCGAATATCTTCAGGGTCATCATTAATAAACGTTTCAACAGCATCTAAGCGGCTGTGCAGTTCATGCTGGTCGGTTAAAGGCGAGTGAATAACACGCTGTAGCATACGACTACCCATGGCCGTAGTGGTGGTATCCATCACGCTGAACAGCGTATTTTCCTGTCCGCCCGACAAATTATGGGTAAGTTCTAGGTTTCTGCGGGTGGCAGCATCAAGCTGCACGCGGCTGTCTTGCTGTTCGGTCTGAATGCGGCGAATGTGAGGCAGAGCAGTGCGCTGGGTATCCTTTACATATTGTAAAACGCAGCCCGCTGCGCCTAAGCCTTTAGTGACGCCTTTTATTCCAAAGCCATCTAATGTTTTGGTTTCAAACTGCGCGTTTAGTTGCTCTGTGGCGGTATCAATGTCGAATTCCCATTCAGGACGGCGTCTAAGTCCTTTGCGGTTTTCAACTAATGCTAGGCTTTCAAATCCTTCAGGATAGAGCAGTTCAGCTGGATTAATGCGCTGAATTTCAGCAAGTAGGCTTTCATCGCTGTCACATTCAAACACAACAAAACGACCGCTCGTAACATCTAGGGTTGCCAGGCCATAGTGCATACTGTGACCACAAACGGCGGCCAAGATATTATCGCGACGTTCTTCTAACAGCGCTTCGTCGGTGACTGTACCGGGCGTAACAATACGTTGTACCGCGCGCTCAACAGGGCCTTTACTAGTGGCTGGGTCGCCTACCTGTTCGCAAATGGCTACTGACTCGCCCATTTTCACTAAGCGTGACAGGTAGCTTTCCACCGCGTGATAAGGCACACCTGCCATCGGAATGGGTTCACCACCAGATTTTCCTCTGGCTGTTAATGAAATATCCAGTAATTCAGCAGCTTTTTTGGCATCGTCGTAAAACAACTCATAAAAGTCGCCCATGCGATAAAACAGTAAAATATTCGGATGCTGCGCCTTAATAGTCAGGTATTGGCGCATCATAGGAGTATGTGATTCCAAAAAATGCCTCTGCGAATTTGTTGCTGGGTTTAATGCCTGTTGAGGGGAATAAATGATAAACTCACGCCCACTAAGATCAAGCGAAGATCTGATAAAGCACAACAGGTGTAATTAGGTATATCCAAATGAGCACAACATTTTCAACTGATTCGACAGCAAACGCCACCCCTTTAACACTTGATAGCGCATTATCTGCGCAAGTCCATGTGTTGGGTGACGCACTCAGGAACAAAGGTTGGACCGTATCGAGCGCCGAGTCGTGTACGGGCGGAGGAGTTGCTTTTGCTTTTACCAGTGTGGCTGGCAGCTCTGATTGGTTTAACCAATCCTGGGTGACGTACTCTAATGACGCAAAGCAAAGCATACTGGGCGTAACAGAGCAGACGCTAAAAGAGTACGGCGCGGTGTCGAAGCAAACGGTAATTGAAATGGCAGAGGGCGTGCGCCGTAATAGCGGAGCGCAACTTGTTGTAACGGTGAGTGGCATTGCCGGTCCTGGCGGTGGTAGCAAAGAAAAACCAGTGGGCACGGTATGGTTTGGCTTTTTATGTGGAGAACACGAAGCGCAAATTAAACAGGTGTTTAGCGGCAATCGCGACGAAGTACGTCAACACGCTATTAGCTTTGCGATTACTCACTTAGTTAAAATGTTGAGTGAAAATTAAAAACACTGGTTGAAACTGTATGCTTGTACAGTATAGAATGTGATCATTATTTGGTAATTTCATACAAGATATGGAAAACACCAATACAGAATTTAACCGCAAATCCTAGAGGATACATACGTGGACGATAACAAATCAAAAGCTTTAACCGCCGCAGTTGGCCAAATTGAAAAGCAATTTGGTAAAGGCGCAATCATGCGCTTAGGCGATAACCAAGCCATGGATATTGAAGCGATTTCTACTGGCTCACTTACCATTGATATCGCTCTAGGTATAGGCGGTTTGCCATGTGGACGTGTTGTTGAAATCTACGGGCCAGAATCATCAGGTAAAACCACGCTAACGCTTCAAGTTATTGCTGAAGCGCAGCGCAAGGGTAAAACCTGTGCCTTCGTTGATGCTGAACACGCACTAGACCCGGTATATGCTGAAAAACTAGGCGTAAACATCGACGAACTATTGGTATCTCAGCCTGATACTGGTGAGCAAGCGCTAGAAATTTGCGACATGCTTGTACGTTCAGGTGCGGTAGATGTTGTTATTGTTGACTCGGTAGCGGCGCTTACACCTAAAGCTGAAATTGAAGGTGACATGGGTGATTCTCACGTTGGTCTTCAGGCGCGTCTAATGTCGCAAGCGTTGCGTAAGCTTACTGCAAACATCAAGCGTTCAAATACACTGTGTATCTTCATTAACCAAATTCGTATGAAGATTGGTGTTATGTTTGGTAACCCAGAAACTACAACCGGTGGTAACGCGCTTAAGTTCTACTCTTCTGTTCGTCTAGACATTCGCCGTATTGGTGCAGTGAAAGAAGGCGACGAGGTAGTTGGTAACGAAACTCGCGTTAAGGTAGTGAAGAACAAAGTTGCACCTCCGTTTAAACAAGCTGAATTTATGATCCGCTACGGCGAAGGTATCAGCAAAGAAGCTGAGCTTATCGACCTTGGTGTTAAGCAAAAGCTAGTTGATAAAGCGGGTGCTTGGTATAGCTACAAGGGCGACCGCATTGGTCAAGGTAAAGCGAACGTAATGAAGTTCTTGAAAGAGAACCCTGAGATCGCAAACGAGATTGAAACCAAGATCCGCCAAGAACTTTTGCTTTCTAAGACAATGAAAGCAGAGGAAGCGGTACCTCAGCAAGAAGACGATGTGCTTCCTGAGTAAAATTAGCGCTTAACCGTATATTAAGAACCCACCGCTAGGTGGGTTTTTTTATGGCTTCATCAAAGGGTATATTAAGAAATATTTACTAACACTTAATGCAAGGCTGAAACTTGTACAACAAATAAAAACAAGGAATGCTGTAATAAATATTTGTAAGTACAGACTACTAGGGTGCAATGGCCATTACTGCCAAAGCTGGTTAGTACGCTAAAACAATTTTAAACAAATAGAACGGCATAATTTGCGGCTACAGCAAAGCAAGCCTACAACAATAATGAACGGTGCTACTGTTCACACGTGAGAAGAGGGAAGGGAAATGATTGAAATATCAGGCCTTGCTAAGCGTTTTGAGGTGGAGAACCCAAAAAAGCTTAGCGAACAGGAAAAAAAGGACCCGCGATTAAAAGGGCGCTATTTCCAGTCGGTAAGGGATGTGTCGTTTACGTGCGAAAAAGGACAGGTACTTGGGCTGTTAGGGCCAAATGGAGCTGGCAAAACAACTACACTTCGCATGCTTTCTACAGCACTAAAGCCTGATAGCGGAAAAGTTATCATTGGTGGTGAGGATGTGCTTTCTAACCCTAATATTGCCCGTAAAAAAATTGGCTTTTTATCTAGCTCAACGGGCCTTTATGGTCGTTTGAGTGGCCGAGAGAATATTAGCTACTTCGGTGAGTTGCACGGTATTCCAAAAAATGTGATTAACGCGCGTATTGAAGAGTTGGCTGATTTACTCGATATGCAAACCTTCCTTGATAGACGTGCCGAGAATTTCTCATCAGGGATGAAGCAAAAAGTTTCTATTGCTCGCGCCGTTATACACGAGCCTGAACTAGTGGTGCTTGATGAACCCACAACCGGCCTTGATATTATGGCAACGAGTACCGTGATGGAATTTATTCAGCGCCTTAAAGATAAAGGTACCCCGGTTATTTTCTCTACTCACCACCTTGATGAGGTGCAAACCCTTTGCGACAAGGTGACCGTGATTAACCAAGGTGAAACGGTATTTAACGATTCGCTAGCCGCCTTTAGCGCTTTGTCTGGTAATGACGGGGCTGGCGGGCAAATGCATAAGAGCTTCCTAAAAACACTATCATTGGATTCTGAGGAGATGGGTAATGTGGTTAATCTTTAAAAAGGAATTCAAAGAACTATTACGGGATAAGAAAACCATCATATTCATGATTGGTCTACCGCTTTTATTATTCCCAGCTATTTTCGGTGTCGCGTTCTTTTTCATGAGTTCAGCGGCGGATAAAGCGGAAAATAAAATACTGAAATACGCGATAGTTGGTGAAGCTTACGCGCCAGCAATTGTACAGTCTTTTAACGACGCATCAGATAAATTCGAACCGGTTGCGATTGGCGATGAGACTGACTACGCCAAACTCATCAAAAACGAAACGGTGGATTTTGTTTTGGTTATTCCCGAAACCTTTGATAGCAACGTTTTGCGTTCAGGTCAGCATAACATTGAGCTTTATCTCAACGATGCTGGCTTAAATAAGGTGGTGGGGCGCGTATCCGACATCATTGATGAATATACCGATGCATTCCAACAAACCGCTTTTGCGCAGCTTAATCTAGATGAAACTCAGCAAGAGGCCTTGCTAAAGCCAATCAAGATAGAAAAGCAAAATGTCGCCGACGATCGCGAAGTGTGGGGTGAACGCTTAGGCGGTATGCTGCCATATTTCATCTTCATCTTGTGCCTTCAAGGCGCTATGGCCCCAGCGGCTGACTTAGGTGCCGGTGAGAAAGAGCGGGGTACATTAGAAACACTACTTATATCGCCCATGGACCGTCATAAGCTGGTACTGGGTAAATTCTTTACTATCGCTACTGCGGGGATAATTACTGCGCTTATTACCGTTTCTTCCATGGCTATATGGGGACTGGTGTTATCGCAAGGCATGGCCGTTGAGTTTGTGGTTAAGATCATGTCGATGATTGGTCTTGTGGACTTCCTGCTGATCTTTCTAATGTTGGTGCCAGTGGTGGCAGTTTTCGCCGCTATTCTACTATCACTTTCAATTTATGCTCGCTCGTTTAAAGAGGCGCAAAGCTACATGGGGTCGTTAATTATGGTGGTTATTTTCCCTGTAATTATAGCCATGATGCCTGGTGTAGAGCTTAAAGGCGGCTGGGTTTGGGTACCGCTGACTAACGTTGCCCTAGCGATGAAAGAGCTGTTCAAAGGTACCATGGACTACTTTGCACTCTTTGGCATATTTACGTCTACCGCAGTGATTGCAACCGGACTGATTTTCTTCTGTATCCATTGGTTTAATAAAGAAAAGGTTCTGTTTAGATAACAAAACTACTTATCTAGCATTCTTGTAACAAGCCCGCTAAACGCGGGCTTATTCTTTATTGAAGCAAGGCTTTTTTATGTGGTGGACAAAATTGATACTCGAAGTGAAGGTTCAATACACTTTAGTTTTGTGTTTACTACACTTCAAAGTCGATACGCTTGATAATTCCCTCCCAACCAGGAGGGATTTTTCCTTGAAGGACATAAGAATAGGCCAGCAACTCGGCAATTACATAATACAGCGATTCAGGGATATCTTGCCCCACATCAAGGGTAGCAAGGACTTCGCTTAAGTAAGGGTCTTCATGAATTAATATCCCGGTTTCTTCAGCCATGGCTATAATGGCTTCCGCCAAATCTCCGTAGCCTTTTGCTACCACTTTAGGTGCGTTTTTCTTATCGCCGCCGTCATATTTTAGTCCGATGGCGCGTTTTGTCTTTTGGGAATCAGTCATAAACGCTTTACCTAAACCCTAGTTTCAAAGATTTGATGAGGACGCGAATTTAATGTGTCCGGAATGTGGCCTCGCTGGTAGCTGGTGTTTTCAACAACCAGGCCGAGCGAAGTAAGACGTTTTTGCAAATAGGGTAGGGTATCGCCAATGCGCCTAAGTACTTCATCGTTGGATGCATATAAGTCTAACGTAATGGTGCTTTTATCAATTTTTGATTTTGCCAAAACTTGTCCGCTGCCACCAATGTCCAGCTTCATCGTGATATTCCAAAGAGAACGTTGGCCTGCTTGTGCGTGCTTATTGTTCTGGCCACCCAGCTCTCGTTTTATCAAGAGTTCTGGTGGACTTTGATGTTGTGAAAGTGATGGCAATATATAATAGAAACTATCTTGCCCTTGAATACGGCTATCTACATTAGCAATTTTGTTTTGCTGGTGGCTACTTAGTAGCGTTTTAAGTTGAGAAAGCAGCTGTTGTCTGCCGTCTAACTGGTTCATGTCTTGGCTAACGCGACTTGGTTGAGTCGTTACCCCCATATTCGCTAACGTTTTTGAAACGATAGAGTCAGGCGCATCTATTTGCGTTTTTAGGCCAGGCTGACGCTGCATGGCACGCCCCGCTAGTGCTAATTGAACTAAGGCGACCAGCCCTTGAACGAAGCTGGAAGCGTTTACGGGTGAGGATAAGTTTATTGGTGTGGTAACCAGCGCCTGTGAGGATATAAGCTGCTGCAAGCGTTGCGACAATCCTTGCTCGTTCATATCGGGCGTTAGTTTTTTCGCGCCGTTTTTTAAATCGCCGACAGCGCCTACGTTCTCGCTAGCTACGCTCTCGTTTGATTTTGAACCCGCTATAGTGACGTGACTATCTGAAACCACTGGTGGTATCTCTGCGCCTTTACCTTGTGTAGCCGCAAGTTGAGCAGCGATGTTGCTCAGTAAGCTATTTGATAAGCCTTTTGCCTGTGAGCTTAACGCTTGTGCGATAGAGGCAAGTGATACAAGAGAAGATTTACTCCCACCGTCTTTTCCTTGCATGCCATTATTCTCTGCTGAAGCGGTTTCTTTCCCTTCCGTCAATATAGCTTTTGCTGTTGCTAGCAGTTGTTCGCTGGAAGGCTTAGGCGGTCCGATAAACGCTCCATTAGATATTTTGACTTGCGAAGGCTTCGCGTTGAGTGCATCAAGGCCTTTTAGGTGCTGCAAAATTTTATCGAAATGCTGGGCTCCATGTGTTTGAGGAGCGCCGCTACTGGGCGGTAACTTTCCATTCTCAACAATAGCAACGAGTTGGCTTAATGCTTGGCTGGTACTGCCTGTTTGGCTCAGTAATACCCGAGAAAGTGTACTAATTGCGTTGTGTACATCCGTTCCTTTAAGCGATGTGGGAGCCGCTGCTTTTAGGTTTGTAATGGATGAAGAGGCTTCGAGCGAGCTATTTCCCGTGACGGCATCGAGCCCTTTCGCCGTCACTTTTGGTAATTGTGTAAGGTCAAGTTTATTTACCTGCTCCAGATTCAAAGTTGGAGCTGAAAGGGAAGGGGCCTTGCTCTGCGGCAAACTTATTTGTAATAACGCGCTTTGTTGCGCAGTGCGAATTGAGAGTTTGCTACCCGTTAAGGTTAACGCTGAGAGCACTTTTAACGCGCTGGTGTCTGCACCTGAACTTTGTAACAGCGCGTTAAGTTGTGGCGGGTTACTCAAGTTATGCTCAACAGCAACGCCGCCTTGCTTAAGAGCGCTGGAAATTAGCTGTTGCTGTAAGTTGGTACTTACATCTTTATGGGTGATAGTGGCGAAATTGTTGTGGTTGGCTCTTGGGGCAGCGCTTCCATTGGAAAAACCTTGAGAGATTTGCAGCGCGATTCCACCGTTGCTAGCTCGGCTTAGTCCTATAACGCCCTGCTGGCCGACCAGCTTTTGAAGCGCTGCTTTCGCCGTGCTATCCAGCTTTTCAGTGTTTATGTCTGTAAGGGGAACACCCTCGTTTTTAGCCGTGGTGAGAATGAGTTGCCCAAAGTTTTCGCTCTTTGTAGAAATAGACAGCTGACCCTTAAGCGTAACGGCGGCGTTATTTGCAGCAAGCGCTTGTGCCACGGCTTTCAGTAATTCAGCTTTATCAGGCGCAGACAATGACGCGCCTTGTTGAGACAAACTTGTAGAAAAGAGTATTGCAGACTGAGCGCTTAACTGACTCTGCGGAGCATTTTGAACACTTTTCGTTTCTGGGTTTGAGACCTGGTCTGAAGTTCGGGGCAGAAGAGCAATTTGCGCATTATGAATAGCGTGTTTGGAGAGTTTAGCGCTAACTTCTGCGGGTAAGACAACGTGCAATACTTGGGCGACCGACGGCGCTAAATTTGACGATGCATTACTCGATGTCATCGTTATCGATAGCACTCGTTCAGGCAAGCGTTCAACTATCACTTTCGCTGCATTGTCTAAAGCGGTAGCCTGCGAAAGCGCAGCGTTGGCAATCACAGGCGTTGCTCCTCGACTCGATCCTTGAGTAGGGGCATCTGTAGACGATAAAGCGGCCGAGACAGGCGACGTCGGGCCAGTTGTTTGATTTAGAGCGGCTGCCAATAGAGATGATAGTGGTGTTGTCATAATTGAGATATCGGCAATGTCGCGCTTTTCCTTACTTATTTGAGTATAGCAAAGCTCTGTTTGGCAGTTTCGTTATTAACCAGTTGATAAGATGAAGCAAAAGAATTCATCCTTTAGGCGGAGGGATAACACTTACTCACGACGGATGGCTCTCAGGAAAAATACCTTTGTCATTGAAGTAAATCATATTTAATTGGAATTCGCGACTGCGAAAAAGCGTTCATGTGGTAGACTAGCGCCATTTTTTAGAACCTCTTTTTAAGGTTGGAGTAGCCAGGTAGTGTTAGAGGCGCGCGAATTAACCTGCAGCAAACGAGACAGAACCCTTTTTGAAGGGCTTTCACTGGTTGTCGAACCCGGTGAGTTGCTGTATTTACGCGGTCCTAACGGTGCAGGGAAAACCAGCTTGCTGCGCATTTTAACAGGACTGAGTTCACCTGATTCAGGTGCAGTATTGTACAACGGCATGGACATTTCAGCGGACAAGACAGGTTATTACCAAGACCTTTTTTATCTTGGCCATAAAAGCGGAACTAACGGCAGTCTCTCTGCCCTAGATAATCTATCGTTCTGGCTAGCTCAACATAATGTATCGGTGCCTGTTAACACGCTTTTTGATGTATTAGAGAAAGTGGGATTAGTTGGACTTGAAGATGTGCCCGTAAGGTATTTATCGGCCGGTCAACAGCGTCGTGTGGCGCTATCGAGACTGTGGCTAAAGCCAGCAAAGGTGTGGATACTGGACGAACCGTTTACAGCGCTTGATGTAAAAGGGGTTCACATGCTTGAAAAAAGTATGAAAGAGCACGTGGGTCGCGGCGGTCTTATCATTACTACTTCGCATCAACACCTATCAGAAACTGCAGGGGAACACCGTGTATTCGATTTGGAGTACCGCTTTTAATGTCACTTTACCAAGGAATTTTTAAGCGCGACATGCAGGTTGCGTTCAAGCAAAAAGCAGAATTAGTGCAGCCTCTGATGTTTTTGCTGATGGTGGTGACCTTATTTCCCTTAGGCGTTAGTCCGTCTCCCGACACCCTTCAACGCATTGGACCAGGGGTAATATGGATTGCGGCAATTTTGTCATCGCTCATGGCGATGGAAAGGCTGTTTCGCGATGACTTTCAAGACGGATCGCTAGAGCAGTACATGTTATCTGGTATGCCATTACCAGCGGTGAGTGCGGTAAAAGTGGCTGCCCATTGGCTGGTTAGCTTTGTACCATTATTGCTGTTGTCTCCGCTACTCGCCATGTTTTTGAATTTAACGGTCGATATGTATATCGCCCTTGTCTTAACCTTGATATTGGGGACGCCGTTACTTTCCTTAATTGGTGCCATTGCAGTAGGGCTTACCGTTGGATTGCAAAAAGGTGGAGTGCTGTTGGCACTGCTACTTATCCCTGTCTTTATTCCGTTACTGATATTTGCCACGTCGGCTGTGGATTCTGCCGCACTGCAATTACCTTATCATGCGCAACTTGCTATTATTGCCGCCATGCTTTTATTGGCTGCGGCATTGGCACCGTTTGCCATCGCATATTCTTTAAAAGTGAGTCAAAACTAATGTGGAAGTGGTTACATCCCTACGCAAAAACAGAGCGAGCCTATCAGCTTTGTTTAACTTTACAGCCTTGGTTTTGGGTTGGCGCTCTAGCGTGTTTAAGCGTAGGCACCGTGTGGGGGCTGGCCTTTGCGCCTCAAGATTATCAGCAGGGCGATTCATTTAGAATCATCTATATACATGTACCTAGCGCCATTTTGTCTATGGGCACCTATGTTGCCATGGCGATTGCGGCCTTGGTGGGTATGGTTTGGCAGTGGCGCACCGCTTATATGAGCATGATTGCTATGGCGCCTATCGGCGCAGTAATGACGTTTATTGCTCTGTTCACCGGCGCCGCTTGGGGCAAGCCAATGTGGGGCGCTTGGTGGGTGTGGGATGCACGCCTAACTTCAGAGCTTATTCTGCTTTTCTTGTACATGGGCGTGATTGCGCTTTACGGTGCTTTTGAAGATAAACAGCAGGCGGGTAAAGCCGCAGGCGTAATGGCGCTTGTAGGCGTAGTAAATATCCCCATTATTCACTACTCGGTAGAGTGGTGGAATACGTTGCATCAAGGGGCGACTATCAGTAAATTCGACAACCCTTCAATTGCCCCTGAAATGCTGTGGCCGTTGTTAATTAACCTGCTGGGCTTCGCTTTTTTTATTGGAGCTGTTACCACTGTACGATTACGTAATGAGATTGTGCTTAGAGAAATGCACCGACCTTGGGTACAAGCGCTAGCAATGAATAAAGCATTAAATCAACAACCTGGTGATGCGGCTACTGCTAGTTTAAAAGAGGGCAGTTAAGATGCAGTTTGAATCCTTTGCCGATTTTTTAAATATGGGAGGCTATGCATTTTATGTATGGCTTTCGTTTGGCGTTACGTTCTTAGCAATGGGCATTATCGCTATTCAGAGTTTTAGTAAACATCGCGACCTGTTAAAGCAGGTAGTGGTGGAAAAAGAACGCAAAGCGCGTATTAAAAAAGCACGACAGCAACAGCAAGTAAACACCTAGTGTTAATGTGAAAAGTGAACTTAGCATTCATTTGCGTTTTTATTGTTTATTAGTTTTTTCGAAGTGAGAGTTGCATGAACCCGAGACGAAAGCAGCGACTAGCCGTAGTGGGAATTATCGGTTTTTTAATAGTAAGTGCAATTGGATTGATGCTTTACGCCCTAAACGACAGTATTGACCTTTTCTATACGCCAAGCGAAATCATTGAAGGTAAAAACGGCCAGAAACCGCAGGTTGGCCAGCGTCTTCGTATAGGCGGTATGGTGGTACCTGGCAGTGTGAAAAGGGATCAAGAAAGCTTAGCTGTGAGCTTTGACCTTATCGATACTGGCCCAACGGTGACTGTGACTTACACCGGCATCCTTCCTGATTTATTCCGCGAAGGCCAAGGCATTGTAGCAACGGGTGTACTTACTGGTGCAAGCAGCATTAAAGCGCAGGAAGTGCTGGCTAAGCACGATGAAGAATACATGCCGCCTGAGCTAGCTGAAAAAATGAAGGGCATTAAGCACGTTAAACCTGAAAATATGCCTTCCTACGAGTCGTCTACCGGCAGCGGAGGCAAGTAAATAATGGTGCCAGAGATTGGAAATATTGCGCTGACGCTTGCGCTAGTGCTCTCTATATTATTGGCCGTTTATCCGCTATGGGGCGCTCACCGTCAGCACGAAGCGTTAATGGCAACGGCCAAACCGCTGGCGATAGGCTTATTTACCTTCACGCTTATTGCCTATGTATGCTTAACCTATGCCTTTGTGACTGACGATTTCAGTGTGGCGTATGTTGCCCAGCACTCAAATAGTCGACTTCCTATTTATTATAAAATTACCGCCGTGTGGGGCGGCCACGAAGGCTCATTTCTGCTGTGGGTGTTGATGCTTTCCATATGGACAGTAGCAGTGGCGATATTCAGCAAGGGTATTCCTCTTGCAATGGTTGCAAGAGTGCTGTCGGTGTTGGGAATGGTGGGCATCGGTTTTTACTTATTCATGCTGCTTACCTCAAACCCGTTTAACAGCATGCTGCCGTTTTTCCCGGTAGATGGACGAGATCTTAATCCGCTGCTGCAAGATTTTGGCATGATCATTCACCCGCCTATGCTGTACATGGGTTATGTTGGCTTTTCTGTCGCGTTTGCTTTTGCAATTTCAGCATTAATTTCAGGCCAGCTAGACTCAACCTGGGCACGCTGGTCAAGGCCCTGGGTTATTTCTGCTTGGGCGTTTCTCACCGTGGGCATTGCGCTAGGTAGCTGGTGGGCGTATTACGAACTTGGCTGGGGTGGCTGGTGGTTCTGGGATCCAGTAGAAAACGCCTCTTTCATGCCTTGGTTGGTCGGTACTGCGCTAATGCACTCGCTAGCCGTAACCGAAAAGCGAAAGGCGTTTAAGTCGTGGACCGTACTGCTTGCTATTGCCGCATTTAGTTTGAGTTTACTTGGCACCTTCTTAGTACGTTCAGGGGTAATTGTTTCGGTGCACTCGTTTGCAAGCGATCCTACCCGAGGCTTATTTATACTAGGAATATTGATTGTACTTAGTGGCTTTGGTTTACTGCTCTATGCTATGCGTGCTGCTTCACTTAAAAGCCCAGGCCGCTATCAAGCGTTTTCCCGTGAAGTGTTGTTAATGGGTAACAATGTATTTTTGTGCGCAGCAACACTGGTTGTATTGTTGGGTACACTACTGCCTCTTGTACATAAAGAGTTAGGTCTAGGCAGTATTTCGGTAGGCGCTCCGTTCTTCAATCAAATGTTCACGTTATTGATTGTGCCATTCGTACTAATGCTCGGTCTTGGCCCGCTTACGCGCTGGAAACAGCAAAAAGCCAGTGAATTACAAAAACAGCTATTAATCGCTGGCGGTATTGCGCTATGTGCCGGTGTACTAGTTAACTTTGCCTATGATGAACCAACCTATATGGGCGTTTTAGGCATGATATTAGTGTTTTGGATCCTCGTTACTACGGTGCAAGAGGTGATGCAGCGCTTATCGGCTATGCCATCAGGTAACAGTGATAATGCATCGGTGCTAGTTAAACTTCGCAAGCTTACGCCAAGTCACTGGGGAATGGTGCTGGGCCATGTGGGTTTTGCTATCTGCATTATCGGTATTACCCTTGTTTCAAACTACGAAATGGAGCGGGATGTTCGCATGGACATCGGCGATACCGTTTCTCTTGGCGGTTATGACTTTAGCTTTAGAGATGTCGTCAAAGTTCAAGGTCCGAACTTTGAGGCGGACAAAGGCGTATTCGATGTTTATCAAGACGGTGAATTGATCGCGCATCTAGAGCCAGAAAAGCGTTTGTATATCGTACAGCGTATGCCGATGACTGAAGCCGCTATTCACTCAAATCCTATAAGAGATTTATTTATCGCTATGGGCGAGCCTTTAGACAATGGCGCATGGGCCATCCGTATTTATATTAAGCCATTTGTGATCTGGCTATGGGCGGGCGCAGTGGTTATGGCTATAGGCGGTATCTTCTCTATTAGCGACAAACGTTACCGTATGGCTAAAGTAAAAAAGATAAAACGTGTATTTGGTGGGAAAGGTGAAAGCGACGCTGAGCAATCTCATGGTCAAGTATCCACTCCATCAAATGCGTCAGTGAAAGGGGGCGCATAATGAAAAAAGCACCACTCGTTGCTATTCCGTTAGTGTTGTTTTCTTTGCTGGTCATTTTTCTGTTTAAAGGGCTTTTTTCTGATCCCAGAGAGTTAGATTCTCAGGTTCAGGATAAGACGTTACCTGCATTCTCACTGCCAGACCTGATGAAGCCAGAGGTGACCTATACACCTGAAGATTTAAGGGGCAAGGTCACCATCTTAAATGTATGGGGTGTATGGTGCGTGACCTGCGCTGTTGAGATGCCGTACCTCACTCAGCTAAAGAACGAACAAAACGTTCACATTGTGGGTTTGTATTTTGATCAGGACTTAGACCCAGACTTTGGTACAAAAACACTGAGCCGTGTTCAGCAAGAAGTTACCGACATGCTCAGCCGATACGGTAACCCATATGCATATAATATTTTTGATGTCTATCGCGATACGTCGCTCGACCTTGGAGTAACAGGAGCGCCAGAACACTTTGTTATCGACGCTGAAGGCATTATTCGTATGCACCACATAGGCGATATTAACGAGCGTGTTTGGAACTCCAAAGTTGGCCCGCTATATAACAAGTTGGTGGCAGAAGCATCTGGCAAAACAGGCAATGGCAAAAAGGTAGATGTAGATGCAGTTATGGACTCAGAGCCTACATTGTCGAACACGCTTAATGAAAAGAATAATCAGAGCACCGCAAGTGCACAGGGAGGGGAATAATTATGTTATCGAACACTTCCTCCCACGGTCACGCGTTCTTTAAAGCCACTATGCTAAGCGTTTTTACGCTGCTGTTTGTGTTTAGCACTTTTTCAGTAAGTGCAGCTGAAGATAAGTTTTCTTTCGACACGCCAGCTCAGCGTGAAAGCTTTTTAAAGCTTACCGCAGAATTACGTTGCCCTATGTGTCAAAACCAGAATATTGCTGATAGCGATGCCATGATTGCTCACGACATGCGCCGAAAAGTGTACGCGTTACTAAAGCAAGGCAAAACAGAGCAAGAAGTGATTGATTTTATGAAGTCGCGCTATGGCGATTTTGTACATTATCAACCGCCGGTTACGGCTGCGACCTTGTGGCTTTGGGCTGGCCCTGTTTTGTTTATTTTTATTGCCCTAATTGTGGTGATTCGCCGCAAATCGGTAACACCACCAGAAGATATGGCCGCTAAGTTAGCTAAAGCAGATGAAATGTTGGAGCGAGAGAAAGAATGAGTTGGTCTGAGTTTTATATTATTGTTTCAGGCTTAATTACGCTTGTTCTACTAATTGTCGCTTTCCCATGGCTACGTAATAAAAATCACGCAAAACAAGATAGTTTAAGCAATACCCAAATTGTTAAGCAGCGCCTTGCTGAACTTGACCGTGAAGTGCAAGAAGGTTTGATCAGCGAACATGACAAACGACAAGCCGTTGACGAACTAAAACTAGCGCTGGTAGATGAAAGCGCATTTCAATCTCATAAAACGGGTAATGCAAAACTTCCGCTCGCGATTGGCGCCGTGCTTGCGATAGCCTGCGGAGTGATTGTATATGCGCAAGTAAACCAAATGGGTCGTGTTACCCAGGCAAGCCAAGCCATTGAAGCGTTGCCCGAGTTGAGTCAACAGCTTGCCAGCGGTAATGCGAATAACCTGACCCAACAAGACATTGCTAGCCTTGCTCTTGCTATACGCCAGCGTTTGAGAGAAGAGCCCGAAGACGACACGGGATGGATGTATTTTGGCAGATTGATGCTGAGTATTGGTCAAGAAGTGCAGGCCATTGAAGCTATTGATAAAGCGGTAAGTTTGGCGCCGTCTAACTCTGCTAATCGCATTACGCTTGCTCAGGCCTTGATGACCACAGGGGATGTAAACAACTTAGAACGTGCACAATCTATCTTATTGGGCTTGCTAAACGATAATCCAGCAAATGATAATCTTGCGTTGATGATGGCGGTGGTCTCTGCTCAACTTGGCGACCTTGAAAATACTCAGCGTTTTTATAAGCAAGTTGAAGGTAAGTTGCCAGCAGATAGCGACATGGCGCAGCGTTTAGTTGCGCGTATAAAAGAGCTACAAGGGAATACCAGTGAAATGGCAGCACTACAAAATACAGCTGCTGAAATTACTGATACATCAACAGCGCAAAATGCCAGTAGCGAAGCGAAAAATGCTAGTAGCGAAGCTCAAAGTGATAGCAGCGAAGCGCAAACCGGCTTTAATATTACGGTGAATTTATCTGACGACGCTAGCACAGAAGCGCCTAAAGACGGTTTCTTGATAGTGTTCGCTCAAGATGCGAACTCTGACAACAAAATGCCTGCTGCTGTGGTTAAATTGCCGATAGATGACTTCCCCGTATCCGTTACTCTAACCACAGAGAACGCAATGATGCCACAATTCACGCTGGCCACACTTTCTGATGTGATGGTTACCGCAAGACTATCCAAAGATGGTAATGTGGCAGTTTCAAAAGGCGAATGGCAAGGCAGTGCGAGTGCAAGCGTTACTGCCAACGAAATATCTTCACTAAGCGTTATTATTGATAAGGAATTATAAGTATGGAACTGTCTAAATCACTCGCAACCGGGTTGATTATTGCCGCAAGTCTTTTAGGTGGCTGTGCGAGTAACCATACGCAAGATCAGGCTCAAGCCTATTCTCAAGACGCTGGGTCGAACCAGGCTGTAGTGGATACTTCAGACCCCCGCGACCCATTAGAGCCGGTTAACCGTGAAATCTGGGATTTTAACTGGGATGTGTTGGATGCCTACATCTTACGCCCAATAACCGTTACCTACGTGACTGTGATGCCTCAGCCTGCGAGAACTGGTTTGGTGAACATCACGGACAACCTACAAGAGCCTGCGAATTTTTTGAATAATATGTTTCAAGGCAAGGTTGATGATGGATTAGATAGCTTGGCTCGTTTTTTAATTAACACCACGGTAGGGTTAGTTGGCACGTTTGACGTTGCGTCAAAAATTGGCATTGAGCGTAAACGCGAGCAGTTTGGTGAAACTCTGGCTGTGTGGGGATTAGATACTGGGCCTTTCTTAATGCTGCCCTTTTTAGGCCCAAGCGATCCGCGAAGCTTCACCGGTGATTATGTTGACGGTTTTGCGTTTCCAATGTCGTTACTCGAAGGGTCTGTAAACTTAGCGCGTATTGGCATTTCGGTACTTGAAACACGAGCTCAATTACTTGATCAAGAGGCGCAGCTTGAGCAGTCGGTGGACGATTATGCGTTCGTTAAAAATGCTTACTTTGAAAACTTGGAGTTTCGCGTTACTGACGGTAAGAGCGGCGATAAAGCCATTGATGATGAGCAGCTAGATGACTTTGCTGATTTTGAAGCAATGTTGGAAGGCAATGATTTTGATAGCTATGAAGAAACGTCGGAAGAAGGTGTTGATGAGTCGACAGATTCAGAAGATACATCAGTTGATGACAGTGAGAAAGCTAAGCTAAAAGAAAAAGACGCCAAGTCGAATGACGGCAAATAGAGCAAGAGTAATAAATAAAACGATGTTGGATAAAGTTCGGGGGCAGGGTTTAGTTATTGTTATCTAACCTCAACTTCAACGTCACTCTAGCTATAAATGCCCGCACAAAAAAAGCCATGCTCAACAGCATGGCTTTTTAGTTCTAGGTATGTGAACAAGCCTATCGGCAGCGTTCAAATGCAAAGCTAGTCCTTTGGATAGCCCATCGGGTTTTGTGACTGCCAGTTCCATGTGTCGGCACACATGTCTTCTAAGCCTTTTTCTGCATGCCAGCTGAGCTCTGTAGCAGCTTTTGTTGGGTCGGCATAACAGGCTGCCACATCGCCGCTTCTACGCGGAGCAATTTTATAAGGCACGGTTTTACCCGAGCCTTTTTCGAAAGCTTTGATCATTTCAATAACTGAATAGCCCTGACCTGTACCCAGATTGTACTTGTCTAAGCCCATGTTAAGGTTTAAACGATCAAGTGCCTTTAAGTGACCGTTGGCTAGATCGACAACGTGGATGTAGTCGCGAACGCCTGTTCCATCAACAGTATCGTAGTCGTCACCAAAAACGCTTAGCTGCTCCAGTTTACCGGTAGCTACCTGAGAAATATAAGGCATAAGGTTGTTCGGAATGCCATTAGGATCTTCACCGATTTGTCCAGACTCGTGTGCGCCAACGGGGTTAAAGTAGCGAAGCAATACAATGTTCCACTCGTTGTCCGATACGTAAAGATCGCTAAGCATATGTTCAACCATAAGCTTCGACATACCGTAAGGGTTTGTCGGGTGACCTGTCGCCATATCCTCACGCAGCGGTAGCGATGCAGGATCGCCGTAAACCGTTGCAGATGAGCTAAACACAATATTCTTTACGTTGTGCTTCTGCATAGCTTTACACAGCGTCAGCGTGCCGTACACGTTGTTTTCATAGTATGAAAGGGGCTTTTGGACCGACTCACCTACGGCTTTTAAACCGGCAAAGTGAATAACTGCATAAATGTTATGCTCGCTGAATATGTCATCTAACACGGCGGTATCGCGAATGTCACCTTGAACAAACGTAACCGACTTGCCTGTTAACGCTTCTACGCGACGAAGTGATTCCGCACTTGCGTTTGCAAGGTTATCCAGTACTACCACACCGTAGTTTTGTTCAAGTAACTGTAAAACTGTGTGACTACCTATATAGCCTGCACCACCAGTGACTAAGATGGTCTTCATGCATTCTCCTTGCTAGACGGTTGCGCAATGTATTTAGCGCAGATGGAATATTGAATAGGTTTTATAACCAATGGATAAATTAAAAATACCACAAAAGCCCACAGTAACGAGGTCCAATTTGACGCGGTTTGAAGAATAAATGCGAATACCGGGACAATGACGAGTAACTTTAGCACATTCAGTAAAGTCTTCTCTGGGACAGATAGCCGCTTTGACGCTTGGTCAAGCAACTTAACCCGCTCTGTCAGTGGAAGACCTTTTAAGGCCGGAATGTCTCTGGTAGAAAAATAAAACTTCATAGGTTTATGAAAAGCCCTTAATAAAAAACCGCCGAAACGTTACGTTGCGGCGGTTATTGTAGGGTAATTGGTCAGCACTTAAAACATGCTAACAATAAATTACGCTTTTTCTTCAATACCCGCTTTTTCCCAGAAACGAGATTTAAAGCTCATTAAACCAATCACAATAGCAATGGCAATGCTAAATAGGGCAATTTGAAGATACAGGTCTGGCATTTGCTCTACGTTTTCAGGGTCGAAGTTGCCTGAAAGTAAGCCAGCAATGATGTTACCGATAGAGTAAGTCAGTACGAATACCCCCATCATTTGCCCTGCGAAACGCTTAGGCGCTAGTTTACTTACTGCACTTAGTGCTACTGGGCTTAAGCACAGCTCACCAACTGTATGCAAGAAATACGTAGTAACAAGCCACATAGGCGCAACTTTAAGACCTTGTGCAGCGTACTGCGACGCCATAAACATTACCAAGAAGCCAGACGCCATAATTACGATACCAATGGCACACTTAATGGTGTACGACGGGTCAATCATTCGCTTAGCAAGGTTTATCCAAAGGGCAGCGAAGAAAGGCGACAGGATGATTATAAATAGGGAATTTGAAAGCTGAAACCATACGGTTGGGATAGCGTCCATCCCAAACCAAGAGGTAAGTAGCGAGCCGCTTTCAAGTACGCGGTCAGTATAGTTCTGAGCGAATAGATTTAGTGAAGAACCAGCCTGTTCGAAGCCAGACCAGAAACACGCTGAAGCGACACACACTAAAAACAGCGCCCACATACGTTTCTTTTCGTTGTCGCTTAGTTGGCCTTTAAAGTAAATAAAGCCGAAATAAAGAAAGAAGATGGCAGTAAATACAACGGCAACTTGCTGAGCAAGGGCTACTGGCTCAATAACGATAGTGCCCATGTGGGCAAGCACGATAACCACAACAGCAAGGGCAACCACAGCCCATACGCCCATCCATGCGCGCTGTTTAGCTGCACCTTGATATGGATTTGCAGGAGCAACAGAATCAGCCGATAACGAACGGTTGCTGAAGTAATATTGAATTAGGCCGATTGCCATACCGATGGCAGCTGCACCAAATGCGTAGTGCCAGCCCCAGTTTTCCTGTAAATAACCGGTAACTAGGTAGGCGATGAGTGAACCGATGTTAATGCCCATGTAATACAGCGCATAACCACTGTCACGACGGCCGTCGTCGTCACCATATTGCTGGCCAACCATTGCTGAAATGTTAGGTTTAAGTAAGCCAGTACCTGAAGCAACAAGGATAAGGCCGACAAAGAAAAGGTTTTGCAAATCTATTGCGAGTACCACGTGGCCTGCGAAGATAATAATACCCCCGTACCATACGGCGTTCTTACCACCAATTAAGCGGTCCGCTAACCATCCACCCGGTAGACCTAGAAAATATACCGCACCTGTATAAAGGCCGTAAATAGCGCCAGCGGTTGCAACAGTAAAACCTAACCCTTGGGTTTGTAGGCTTGCTGTCATGAAAAGAACAAGTAGTGCGCGCATACCGTAATAGCTCATGCGCTCCCACATTTCTGTAAAGAATAGCGTTCTTAGGCCCCCTGGATGGCCAAAAAAGCTAGTATCGTTAGATGATTTCATAATTATATTTTAATTCCATATTGCTTATGGTTGTTATTGTAGAGCACTTATAGGATAGGCTCTTTGATAGTCGTCCGTAAGGCGGATAGCTTCTTATACTAGAGCTTGCTTAAAGACACAAGATTTGGGCGACAAACTTCATTAAAGCGGTGTCAATTGACCAAGTCTTAATCGACTTAGCCAATTGACGGTATGGTTTACTTGAAAGGAGAAATACTAAAGTTCGCGGATGGTTGCCACTACAATTCTTACAATTCCGTATATCAGAAGCAATGAAACGCCGAAAAGAACAAGGTTGTAGATAACCGTAGGGTAAGCATTATCATCCGGAAGGGTAGGCGATTCTACGGTGACCAAATGTTGTAGTTTTTGGTACGCCTCTACACGTGCATTTTCTAGTGTGATAAGCGATGAAGAATACGCTTGAATAGCCAATTGAAGCTGTACCTGAAGGTTACTGTATTGCGCCATAAGTTCACTCACTGACAGGGCCTCACTTTCTCCTTCAGCAGTACTAATGCGCTCCTTCTGCTTTTCTACTTCTTTCTGTAGCGCAGCTATTTCACGCTTGATGTTTATCACTTCTGGTGCGACGTTAGACATCATGGTCGACATAGTGCTTAGCTCAGCTTTTTTCTGGGCAAGGGTTGCCTCTAATGAAAAAGCAATCTGCTGAAACGCTGCACCTTCAGCCGTAGGGTCTAGCACATTGTATTTAGATTGGAAGCCTAAAATTTCAGTCTTTGCTTGTTGCAGCTTTTGTTCAACAATCTCGTGTTCGCCCTTAGCAAAAGTAAGCTTTGATTTCGCTAAGTTGTTATTGATATTGTTAATAAACTCTTCCGCTTTATCAACAATAGCCTGGTTGATTATTTGGGCATATTCAGCGTCGAATGCACGGGTTCGCAAACTAATTACAGAAGATGCCGAGTCAACGCTAACTTCAATATGGTTGAGGTAAAACTGATAAAAGTCCTCTTGCTTATGTGAAGACGACAAACCGCTAAACATATCGGCTTTGTCTGACATGTAATGGTCTCGAAGGCCAATAGTTTCATCCAGATACTTAATCATATCGGCAGATTGAATATAAGCTTCTACAAGCTGACTTTCCGTGCCGCCTGATGCACCTGAAACACCGGCTGCCATAAGCAGGGATGAGGGGTCGAAGCTGCTGCCTCCATCGCTTGATTTTACAATAAGCTGGCTTTTACTTTCATATTGTGGCGCAGCCCATAAAACAAGGTATAGGGCGTAAAGCACCCATGGAAGAACAAGCAACAGCATTTTGTGTTTGCTGAGAAGGGCATTGAGCTGTGTAAGAGATTTTTCCACTGTGATTTGAACCTATTTAAGTGATTTCTTATTGTCTGCATCCTGCGTATAAACGTCGATGCCTTCTTCGAGATCGTGATAATAAGTAAGTTTGCCTTCATCTATGATAACGGCAGACGTACAGAACTCGCGGATTTGGTCAAGTTCATGGCTAACCATAATAACGCCCGCTTGTTCACTTTTTTCTTTTAGCGATAAACGCGCTTTTTTTCTAAAAAGCGGATCGCCTACAGATGTCGCTTCATCGATAAGGTAAATATCAAAATTGATATTCATACAGCACGCAAATACGAGTTTGGCGCGCATACCAGATGAGTAAGTTTTTACAGGAAGGTCGAAGCGTGCGCCGAGTTCGGCAAATTCTTGCACTTGCTCTTCGTATTCTGGAAGCGATTTGACGTTGTTAATTCGGCCCACAAAACGCGTATTTTCACGCCCTGTCATTTGCGGGTGTACACCTGTTTGAAGGGCAACCGGCCACGACATGGATTTATTCGTTAAAACTCGGCCTCTGTCAGGGTATTCGCTTTTTGCTAGCATACGGAAAAGAGTCGACTTACCCGCGCCATTTTTACCTAAAATTGCGACGTTATTTTCCGTAGGAAAATCAAAATTCAAATTTTTGAAAATATATTGAGGGCCCATTTTACTGGGGTAACTCTTTGTTAAATTCTCAATTCTTATCATCGAGACAACACCTTCTTCCATGTGATGTGATACATCGAAAGGCTTAGGAAGAGAAAAATTATAGTAATTTCAATTAGAAAGCCAAGGGATACGCCCTTTGTTCCATAGGATTCGAAACAGGCGTAACGGGCGAGTTCATTGAAATGAACAAGAGGATTCCACGTTAAGTAAGGCCAATACTCTTCAGGCAGATCTTGAAGACTGAAAAAAACGCATGAAATAAACATTAATGGGCGGGTAAGCATTGATTTTATCTTATCCACTTCCGGCACGAATGCGGCAGCGATAGCAAAAATCATCCCTATGGATATTGAAAATACCCACAAAAGAAGAAACAGAGATATCAGCAGCAACGGGTCATTTACTGTAAAGGTCTCGCCCATCAGGTAAAGCGCAAGACATAGTAATGCGACAACAACGACTTTAACAGAAAACTCTAAAAAGCCAGCAGTGAGCATTGCTGATATGGGTTGAACCTGTCTGAACGCATAGAGCGGCTTATTTCTGCGCACAGAAGTTGATACTGACTGGAGGCATGTAGTCAAAGACTGCAGGCCGACCATTCCGATCATCATAAACAGAAAAAGAGGAATAGAGTGGATATCATCGCCGCTGATCAGTCCACGAAGGTACGACAGCGCGAAAATAAAGGCAAAGGGCTCTAAAAATGCCCAGCCTAAGCCAAATTTATCGTTAAATTTACTTTGAAGCTCGCGCAGGAAAAGCGCGAATATCACGCCTCTCCATGCGTAGAGCTGGTCTTTAAACGTTACCATGTTTAGTTAGTAGCTACGTTGGCTGCAATAGCAATTTGATAAACAATCTGAGTAATGTCTTTAACCGCTTGCAATAGCTTGGTATCGATAGCAGGCAATACGATGATCTGATCACCTGGTTCTAACTTACTATCGTTGCTTGCTAGGAATGAGCTGTTGATGCTGGTAAAGGTAACATTACCATTTTTACGAACAATAAGGATTCGTTCGTCTTCAGCACGTTCAGTGAATCCGCCGGCCCAAGCAACATAATCTTCAGTCGTGGCTTCTGGGTTAAAGACTACTGACTGAGGAAGTAACACTTCACCACCTACGTGCACTAAGTCAGTTACCTCTGGGATGACAATAGTGTCATTCGGTTCTAGCAGAATATTTGCGATATCACCATTTTCAGAAACTACGACTCTGCCCTGAGGCTCAATTTGGCGAGCACGCGCAATAAAGTCAGCGACAAGCTGAGCTTCTTGGGCACGGATGGCTCCTTCACCCGTCGAGCTAATGGGAGCGGTATACATGCTCCGCTCAAGACGCTGAAGACCTTCTTCGATGATTTCTTTTTGCTTTACAGCAACGCTTTCTCTTAACAGATAAATATTCTGGGTATCAGAAAGGGCTGTATCTGCTTCGATGTGATCTAGTACATCGATAAGGCGTGTGCCTTTATCAACCATAATCTGAGATGCGCCAGCAAATGCGCCAGCCACATTAATGCGATAGATTTGGGGCTCGTGGTCAGCAAGGTATTCAACTGTGTCGCCTGCACTTAGTTCAAGTGAAGCAAATTCATCCAAACTCAAGTAGCGAGCGAACTGTTTGTTATTTCGAATACCAGATACCGAAGCATGGGAGGAAAACTCACCTGGCCGCGCAAAGTAATTCACCACGCCGCCGTTCAATTCTTCGTTAAGAAACTCAAAGGTGAAGCTATTTCGAGCGCCTGTTTCAACGACAATAGTGTTGCCAATTGGGTGCACTAATATGGTATCGCCATCTTTAAACGACATCTGAGGCAACTTACCATTTCTGAAAAATGCATATAAATCGGCAGTAGCGACTACTTTACCATTGCGCACTACGTCTATCTGCCTAAAACTTCCGCGCTGAAAATCAATACCACCGGCGCGTTTTAGGTAATACAGCACGCTATCTGAGGCGAGCCCTGCATATTGACCAGGTCTTAGCACCGGGCCAGAAACGAAAATTGACACGGGCGTTGATGTAAGAAGGTTAACGTAAACATTTACATCGTTTGTATAAACCTGTCTGATTTTTGCAGTAACGGTTTGATTTACACTGCCAGCAGGTGTATTTGCAACACGGATAGGACCAATGTTAGGAATAAAAATATTGCCTTGATTATCAACGGTTACTACGTCAGAAAAGTTAACCGCCCCCCACAGCCATATTGAAATTTTATCGCCCGGTGCAACGAGATAGTTATCATTAAGACCTGTGCTGCGTTCTGACTCAAATCCACCAATAAATAAGTTGGCTGCAAAAGGTGGGTTTTCCATAGGCGCTTGCGCAGGAAAAACAGTATCAATAGTTGGCTCGCCAGGTAAGTTTACGCCATTACGAGGCTGGGTTGAAAACTGTCCCATGGTATTCGCAGAACTGCTAGCGCCTGGAAGCGTTCGCTGGGTTGAAATACTCAATGGCGATACGGACTGATTAGCAATGCCGCTACTCTGGCTCTGCTGAGCTCTTTCTCTTAATTGCTGCAATTGTTCCACGCTTTGCGCGCTTGCAGTGCCCACATAAGCGAAAAGAAGTGACGTTGCACAAGCCGCTAGCGTCAGGCGCTTTAAAGTTTTTTTGATGCTGGTTGACTGCATTTATCTATTCACCTTGCACTGTTGCCGAAGCTACTAAGGGAGTAATAACTCGCCATTGACCGTTTCGCTGACATGTCGTCATTTTACGCTGAATATCAGAAGACGCTGTTTCACCGTCTTGTAAAGAAAATCGGATACATTTATTGCCTGTGGCGGATATATAGTGCTTCAAGGACTCGTATTGGTGGCCATTGAAGCGTATTGAAAATGATTCCTGCGTATCATGATAAATGTTGGCTTTTGGAATATTTATTGCAAGCTCTTTGTCCGGTGCAAGGGAATAAGCAAGAGAAGAATGCACCAAAGGAATGTCAGCCTTAGTGGCGGTAGGAGTGTTAGAACACCCAGCTACGCCTACCGTAACTACGATAGGTAAAATTAGACGAGATAATTGTTTGAACATTAGCTTTCATATCCATATAGCAATTTCGCGCTAGGATAACATAAGTTTTAAAAAAAGCATGTTCGCTATCGCAGTTGCTGAATTGTCTGAGTCTTCACCAAGACTGCAATATAGAAGACAAGTTCATATCAATAGTGTAACTCGATATGTTTTTGGCATTGCAAAGACTGGAAATAGACGAGTAAGTTAACAGGTTAAAGGAATAAAGAAGTTATTCAATCGTTACAACAGAAGCTGAGATAGTTCGAGAGAGGCGGCGAGAAGACGCACAACAGGTTCTCTTTTTAGCGGTGATTAAGGTTATTCTCGCAACAAATGAGTTTTTGACACGTTTTGATACGTTATTTATGCATGAAGGGTGGTTACTTAGACAAATGTTTTATATTATATCGAAGTTTTCTATCCGCATACTCATAACAAGATGCCCTCATCGCGCTGGAAGAAATGGAAGTTGTAAATAAATGGAAGCAACATTTAGTTTTTTATCAAAATTTGCATGTGTATTGACAGAAACTACTACAAGTAGCTGTGTTTTTGTCGGTAACGCGAGGTTGTGTGTTTTATGCTAGCTTATTTGCAGTTTGTCCCGCTTTTTACTGCATTTTTCGTCGCCCTTATCCTTTTGGTGGTCATGACGCCTTTAGCGCATCAATTTGGCTTAGTTGACCAACCATCAGCGCGAAAACGTCACGCCGGAATTGTACCTCTAACAGGTGGTGTGGCTATTTTTATGGCCGTGCTTGTTGCCAGCGTCGCGACAGATGTGTGGATGAAAAACAATCCTCTGTTTTTCACCGCATCAGCATTTGTTGTCTTGCTTGGTATGTTGGATGACCGTTTTGACCTGAGTGCCAAAGGCCGCCTTATGTGCCAATTTGGTGTTGCAGCGATCATGGCATGGAGCGCGCAAAACTATATTACATCTTTGGGTAATATCTTCGGAACAGGTGAGGTATTTCTCGACCTAGGTGGGTATTTCTTTACGATCATTTGTGTGGTCGGTGTCATCAATGCGTTTAACATGATAGATGGTATTGATGGATTAGCCGGCGGTATGAGCCTTGTTATTCTATTAACAGTTGCGGGCTTTTTGATCTTTACTGGTAACGGAGCCTCCATCATGGAGCCGCTTATCATCGTTGCAGCTATTGTTCCGTTTCTTGCTTTTAATTTGAGTTGGAAAGGGTTTAAAGGCAATAAGATATTTATGGGTGATGCGGGCAGTATGTTCGTTGGGCTCACTATCGTATGGTTGCTTGTGGATCACACTCAAGGTGAAGCTGCCGCATTTAGGCCCATTACTGCGGTGTGGTTAGTCGGCCTTCCATTAATGGACATGGCCGCGATCATGTATCGCCGTGCACGGAAGGGGCAATCAATGCTCAAACCTGACCGTCAGCACCTTCACAATATCTTTATGCGTGCAGGGCTTAGCAGTAGAAAGTCACTTGTTGCTATCCTTTTGCTCGGAGCATGTTATTGCTTAATCGGTATATTAGGAGAAGTCTATCAGGTAGCTGAAGCCGTCATGTTCTGGGGCTTTATTGGGCTACTCGTCGTGTACAGTCTTGTTATCCAACATATTTGGAGTGTACTGCGCTTTGTGAAGCGATTAACCGCATAGTTTGAGTAAAATCGTGGCAGGCTTTGTAAAATCTCTGTAACATGCCAACAAATAAAAGCGCACAATTAAGGCGCTTTTATTTTCTTTGTTACTTTTTTACGTTGGTAAAATTCTTGATAAATCAATTCTCTATTCTTCAAAATAACAATAAAAAACAGCATGTCGAATCGATAATTGCTATGGCGGTTTACCAAGCTGACAATGCGAAGTGGCTTCGCGAAGCCATTGAAAGCATGACTGAGCAGTCTTACACAGATTTTCTTTTCGTTATTGTCGCCGATGGACCTGTACCTCAAAAAATAACTCGCGTACTAGAAGATGTAGCAAGCAAAGACGACAGGGTAATAATAGCGTCGAATAGTCACAATGTGGGGCTAGCAAGTAGCATGAACTCAGTTGCTGAGTTCGGTATGCAGTTTAACCCATCGTTTTTCATAAGAATGGATGCGGATGATATTTCTGAAGAAAACCGCCTTCTACGTCAAATCACCTACCTTAAAAAGCACAGCAATATTTCGGTGCTAGGTTCAGCACTAACGGAAATTAACGAAAGTGGTGTAAAGGTCGGTGCGCGAGTAATGCCCGCTTCACACAGGCAGATCGTTCGTATCTTGCCGAGACGATGCTCGCTTAACCATCCAACAGTAGTCATTCGTTACAATGTATTTAATGATGGGCATCGTTACGACAGTGACTTGTTAAACACTCAAGACTATTTTTTCTGGATAACCTTAGCGTCTAAGGGTTATATTTTTAGGAACTTAAAAGATCGACTTTTGAAATTCAGAAGGGTAAACAATTTTTATAAACGTCGAGGCTTAAGTAAGTCGCTCAACGAGTTCAGAGCACGTTTATATGCCATACGTAAATTAAAGCAACTTTCACCCTATAACTTTTTTTACGCTTGTGGTGTTTTAGCATTGAGGTTAATGCCTGGAAAAGTGGTTAAACTTGCCTATAAACTTGATAGACATTTACTGGAAAGGTTTGGTAAACATTGAGCGTCGGCGTTGTTGTTATACTATTTAACCCTGATGTTGAGCACGTGCGTAGTCTCATCGATGCGTTTTGTGCCCCTGACTGGAACGTCATCTTAGTTGATAATTCTCCAAGTCCTCAGCAGGCTCTTTTAACAACTGATGTTACTTATCTTCATTACCCCTCAAATATTGGTATCGCCCACGCTCAGAATGTCGGCTTGAAAGTACTCTTTAATGAGGGAAGCGACTACGCCTTTTTGCTTGATCAAGATAGCTTGTTCTCTCCCGATATTGCTGTTGAGTTAGTCAGGCAATTCCAAGACCTTGAGCAACGTTCCCCAATTGCAGCCATTGGCCCTTCTATCTATTGCCAATTTTCAGAGTGTGTCGATCAGGGTGTTCTGCAAAAAGGGAAGCAGGTTTCCGAAAAGTTAAAAACAGTAAAGCAAATCATTGCCTCAGGCATGTTAATTTCCAAACGTGCTTTTGAACGCGTGGGTGAAAAAGAAAATGAGCTCTTTATCGATGGCGTTGATCACGAATGGTGCTGGCGTGCTCGAGCCAAGGGCATGGTTATCTATCAGTCGCTCAGTGCATGTATGCCTCATCGACAAGGCGACGATAGAGTGAAAGTTTGCGGTGTGACATTCAAGCAGGGCGCACCGATAAGGCTCTACTATCAGTTTCGTAACGTACTCATTTTAGCGCGCCGCCATTATGTACCTCTTTATTGGAAACTTCGTCATGTTTGTGCAATACCTCTGAGGTATCTTGTAAACAGATATTGCTTTGAGCAAGGCAAAACGCGAGGCGCTTTCATGTGGGCAGGACTCAAAGACGGATTAAAACGCAAAACCGGCCCCATAGAGCATGCACTAATTCCAAAAAGTAGTGTGAAAAAAAGCGACACTTGATGTGTAGGAAAGGAAGGACAAATCATAAACGCTTTCACTATTATGGTGCATTAGATATTATTTATCCCTAATTTTGTGCTTTTATCGGTGGTTTTGAGCTGTTTTGCCCATTTTCAATACACAGACGCTCTAAAAAGGTAATTGGAACATCGATTGCATTAGTCTTGCGAACAACAGTGAATATGTCTCAGCTTAAGGAATAACAAACGGCTGAAAGTCGACTTAGGCGTGTATTTAGGATTTTAAAAAAGGATATTAACTATGAGTCAGGTTAAAAAAGCGGTAATCCCTGTAGCGGGCCTTGGGACGAGAATGCTCCCAGCAACGAAAGCTATTCCAAAAGAGATGTTGCCAGTGGTTGATAAGCCATTGATCCAATACGTGGTAAGCGAATGTGTTGCTGCAGGACTAAAAGAAATTATCCTAGTAACGCACGCGAGTAAAAACAGTATTGAAAACCACTTTGATACCTCTTTTGAGCTAGAAGCCACACTAGAAAAGCGTGTAAAACGCCAACTGTTAGAAGAAGTTCAGTCAATCTGTCCAAAAGATGTAACTATCATGCATATTCGCCAAGGCGTTGCGAATGGACTTGGTCACGCAGTACTTTGCGCTCGACCTCTGATTGGCGATGCGCCATTTGCGGTAGTGTTACCTGACGTCATTATTGATGATGCAGCAAGTAATCCTAAAAAGGATAACCTTGCAGACATGGTTGCCAAATTTAACACCAGCCGAGTAAGCCAGGTCATGGTTGAGCAGGTTCCAGACGAAGATATCTCTAAATTTGGTATCGCAGACCTAGACGGCGCGGCAATTGCGCCAGGTGAGTCAGCGAAGATTCACAACATGGTAGAGAAGCCGCCTCGCGACGAAGCACCTTCTGACCTTGCCGTTGTAGGCCGATACGTTCTGTCAGAAAAAATCTGGGATCTGTTAGAGTTCACGCCTCCAGGCGCAGGTGGTGAAGTTCAGCTTACTGATGCTATTGATGCATTGATGAAACTTGAACAAGTTGATGCCTACTACATGAAAGGTAAGAGTCACGATTGCGGTAGTAAGTTGGGGTACATGAAAGCTAACGTTGAATATGCGTTACGTCATCCATCGTTAGGCGACGAATTTAAAGAATACTTAGCTTCTGTTGTTAAATAGTCTTACTAGGGCTTGTTGACCTTTAGTGTAGATGAAAGAACAGCAGGCCTAAGGCAATTAAATAGCTTTAAACGATTAAAAATGCGCCCTTGCGGCGCATTTTGTGTGTGTGGAGCCAGCGTACCGCCTATTCGCTTTAGTCCTTCTATCTTACGTGTACATAGCCTTCAATTTTATTAAGCATCTTTTCACCGATACCTTTTACTTGAGTTAATTGTGCGACCTCAAGAAACGGGCCTACTTCTTCACGATATTTAATAATAGCTTTCGCTTTAGATTGTCCAACGCCGGGTAGGGTAATTAATTGCTCTACGGTCGCCGAGTTTAAATCGATACGTTGTTGCTGGCTTGTACCTTCATTAGCTTGCGCATTTCCGCTTTCCGCTGGTTGAGCGTGAACCGCTGGCGTTTGAATGGCTAGTGCAGATAGTACGAGTAAACCTGAGATTAATTTTTTCATCATCTTTCCTTGTATGTTGCTAAGCGCGCCATAAAGCGTTATCGGCGCAATATTTAAGTAAATGGGTTTAAGTCATGTACCAAAGCGCGCTGACTTTTGTAACCTAGATGCAAGCGGAGCAGGCCTCTTTAAAAATTTCCTGTCTTCTGTTGTGACCAAGTTACAAAGCTCAGCACACTTCAACGTGTACAAAGGAAATAATAAAGGTGAACGAGAAAAGCGGTAGTCCAGTTTTAGTACAGTTTAAAGCAGGGGGAGTGATTAATAGAGACATAAAAAAAACGGGCTATTAAGCCCGTTTTGAAATAATTTAAAGGTGTAAGCTAAAATGCTTATAGGCGGTCAAGAAGCGCCTGAGTGAACTCGGTAGTACCTGCTTCACCACCAAGGTCACGTGTTGTGCGATCGCCAGACTCGATCACGTCTTTTAGTGCTGCGCGAATTTTCTCTGCTTTATCGCCCATGTTTAGGTACTCAAGCATTTGCGCTGCTGCCAAGATTACTGACGTCGGGTTAGCTAGGTTCTTACCAGCAATATCTGGTGCAGAACCGTGAACGGCTTCGAAGATTGCACAATCTTCACCGATGTTTGCACCTGGTGCCATACCAAGACCACCGACAAGACCAGCACATAGGTCAGATAGAATGTCACCGAAAAGGTTAGTCGTAACGATAACGTCAAACTGATGCGGGTTCATCACAAGCTGCATACAGCAGTTATCAACGATCATTTCAGCTGACTCGATGTCAGGATAACGCTCACCAACTTCACGGGCTACTTTAAGGAAAAGACCTGATGTTGACTTAAGGATGTTAGCTTTGTGAACAGCTGTTACTTTCTTACGACCTTCACGGCGCGCTAATTCATAAGCAAAAACAACGATTTTTTCAGCGCCGTCACGAGTGATCTTACTCATTGCTTCAGCTTCGTTACCGTCTTCTGATACAACTTGGCCAAGACCAGAGTACATACCTTGCGTGTTTTCACGAACGGTAATGATATCGATGTCTTCGTAACGTGCTTTTGTGCCTTTGAATGACATCACAGGACGAAGGTTTGCGTACAGTTTGAACTGCTTGCGAAGACTAACGTTGATTGAAGTAAAACCTTCTCCAACGGGGGTCGTTAAAGGACCTTTAAGCGCAACTTTGTTTTTTGCGATTAGGTCTAAAGTTTCTTGAGGTAGAAGCTCGCCATGTTCTTCCAGTGCGACTAGGCCAGCATCGGCATAGTCATAGGCAAAGTCACAGCCAACCTTATCTAAAATTTTTGTGGTTGCATCGATAATGTCCGGGCCAATGCCGTCACCGCGAATGACTGTAATACGTTGCTGAGTCATGTGGAGGGATCCTCTGGTAATTCTGTTGTCAAAATCGTTAGGTTTATTCAATTTGTAGCTTGGCGTTTATGAGCCAATTTCTGCCTGCTTACTTATTATAATGGAAAATGTAGGGAAAAAGGGTTAAGCACTGCAAAAGTTGCTGTATTTTATACGATACCTGGCGCAAGTTATAGCCATTCGTAAAGATTAATTAAATAGCCGAGTACGATGTATTGGAGTAAATGGCGTTACTGCGCAAGCGGACAGAACAAACGTGACCCATTGGCGTCTAGTGCGTTTACCACATCATCTCGTCGAATACCTAGGATATTTAAAAGTGTTTTGATATTGATATCCTGAAGTAATGAATAAATATCCTGATTAAATAAGCATGCTTTGGCGAGAGCGAAGCTCAACACCAGAATTACTTGTTCCTTTTGAAGTGATTTAGGAACGTCCGTACTTACTTTACTGCATTGGTGTATAACGGCACGCCACGTCGAGCTTTGATGCCAACTTCCAGCAAGTTCAGAAGCGATTGCTAGCCAAGGCGTGTCAGATTTGACCTTGAATGCGCTATTAATGGACACAGCTTTGGTGAGGTCGACGGGTAATGCTCGTGACACTTTAAACCCTGGTAGCGTGAACAAGGGAGTACAAACAAAGGTCATGGTCAGTGCGGCAGATTGCGGCGAAAATTTCGAATCGGCGAGTTGTGCGAAATAGCTTGCAAATGAACAAGCCAATAAAGTCAATTGCTTGCACATGCCCATCAGTGGAAATTGGTTTTGCGTTAGCCGTTCTAAAAGCGCAAATTGAATAAGCATGTCACCCACACGTTCAATGCCGTAGGTCAAAACCGCCTGTTTAATGCTTTTAACCGGAAGCTGAAGACGGTTGTCCTGACTCGCAGTGTGCATCAAAAAGTGATTAAACGTGGGCACGCTTTCAATTTTTTCGCAAAGTTGTTCAATATCTACATCGCGCTTTTGCAGCTCATCGATAATAGTTATAAGGGCTTTAGGGGGATGCTGAATTGCGAATGTAGAAGGTAAAAATGGTGTGCCGCCATGATTTACTCTCGCAGTGGCGGTATCAGTGTAAAGAGCAACAAAGTGCTCAAACGGCATTGATAGTGAAATGGGAGAGCGTATTGACGATAGAGGCAGCCACTTTCCATCTTCATCATCTTGGCTAAGCATAAATACGTAGCCGTGATTTTGCTGAATGTCGACTAGCGCGCCCGGTACGCCGTTTGCGTAAACCTTTGCGCCAGGTAGCACACCATTAAATAGGTTGATAAGTGGTGCAATAGGGGGACGATGATGTGCTGGAAGGCGTAAAACAATCTGAGTGAAAACCTCACGATAATCTGCTTTTTTTGTTTTAGTAGCGAAAACATTTGCTAGGAGACAAAGCCTTTGAACCATATTAAGCCGAATGTCTGCAACGTAGTTAATTGGCTTGTCTGACCGAAACGCTTTTTGAAGTTTAATGATATCCAGCCAAATCGAGAGATTGTGTTTACGCAAAAAGCGAATGATATTGGCCGTTTGGTCGCTTGGTGTTCCTTTACTTGAAAGCCAGAGGGATGCGAGTAAAGACGCAAGCACATGTTGTAAATAGTGGTCGTTTAATCGGCAAAGCTTGCCAAACAGCGCCAATAACAAAAGATGTTGAGTATCTTTAGGAAGGTCATTATCGATGTGTAACGTTGCTGCAGCAAGCGCTGGATTGGCGTTTACTAAGGTCAGGATCCGTTTAGCGATTTTCAACCAATGGTTTATACGCTGCTCGACAGAAAGTTCAGTTTTACCTAACTGAACCAGGCGTTTAAGCGTGGAAATGATGTCGCTCACTCCCCATCCTTCTAACTTTTTTGGTAACTGGAGTAAGCCCCTTCACCCCATGCAATAAGTTTGTCGTTTTCAAAAAGCAAGGGTGTACATTCATCTTGCGTGGTTAAGCCGTCAGCGCGCACATGTTGTGTCCTAAAAAACATAACCTGAATAGCAGTGGCACCCTGCCGCTTGGCTTCTGTAATGTCAGGTGAGCCTAGTAACGCCAAAACTTCTTCTCTTGTACTGCCTAACTTTAACTTGGTTATTTGGACACGGTTATATTCTTCACGGTCTTTCCAATCCATATTCTCAGGCTTATCGGGATAGAACGCGATAACCATAAAAACAAACACCGCATAAAGGGCGATGCCAGCTAAAATTAGACGAATAACCTTGGTATTCATGACCGTTACTTCTCGTTTTTCTTTACTTGAATGCTACTGCAAGCCAAAGCCCGACATTGTTCGGGAGCCGAGCATAGGCTAAATGTGCACTACATTCATTCGTTAAACAATACTCTCTAATAGTGTACCGCAAAACGACTACTAAACATAAGTAGTAAACGTAAGCAAATGCGTCTTGCCACGGTCTCGTGTTATTCGCTGTTTCTCTTATCGTTCTTTACAACGTAACATGGTTCATACGCGCTACCAGGCAGCTTCATTCTATGCTGTTTTACAAACGACTCGAGTAGCGTATCAACCTTCTCCATCAGTGTACTATCACCGGTGAGCTCAAACGGACCATGTTTTTTGATCTGAGCAATGCCTTCTGCTTTTACATTACCCGCAACAATGCCTGAAAACGCTTTGCGCAAATTGGCCGCTAGATCACTTTTACTTTGATCTAAGTGCAGTTGAAGATCGGCCATACTCTCATGCGTTGGAATAAAGGGCTGTTGAAAGTCTTGTTCAATTTTTAATGACCAATTAAAGCTGAATGCGTCACCCATCGCACCTCTGAACTTCTTCACTTTTTCAAGGTGTTTATTCATGGTGCGTGCTACTTCTTCTGGGTCATCTACAATGATTTGATATTTTGATTGTGCTTCTGGACCCAGTGTTGCACCAACAAAAGCGTCTATGGCTTCAAAGTACTCTTCGCTTCCAGCAGGCCCTGTTAGAATGAAGGGAAAAGGTTGCTGCGCATTGCGTTCATTCATCAAAATGCCAAGCAGATAAAGTAATTCTTCGGCAGTGCCTACACCGCCTGGAAACACGATAATGCCATGTCCGAGTCTAACAAACGCCTCTAAACGCTTTTCAATATCAGGCATGATAATGAGCTCGTTGACAATGGCGTTGGGCGGCTCGGCGGCAATAATACTCGGCTCAGAGATGCCAATATAACGGCCTGTCTTGTGGCGTTGCTTTGCATGACCTATGGTGGCGCCCTTCATTGGCCCCTTCATCGCTCCAGGCCCACATCCTGTGCAAATATTCATGTCACGTAAGCCGAGCTGATAGCCCACTTCTTTCGTGTATTTGTACTCTACTTGATTAATGGAATGGCCGCCCCAACAGACAATTGTGTTTACGCCATCGTTCCCTTCAAGCGCTTTAGCGTGGCGTAGCATGTCAAACACCATGTCTGTGATGTCGTTACCTTCAGCCGGTGCGGTTTGATGAAGAAATGCGTACTTGTTACCCATGTAAAGCAGGTCGCGAAGGACCGCAAATAGATGTTCGTGTACACCACGAACGAGTTTTTCGTCAACGAAAGCCACTTCAGGAGGGTTCACGAGTTCTATTTTTACGCCCCGTTCACGACGAATGAGTTTTATTTCAAAATTTTCATAAGGAGCAAAAAGTGCTTCGAAATTGTCTTCGTCAACGCCGCTGTTCAATACTGCAAGGCAACAGTTTCTGAACATAGCAAAGAGCTCGCTGTTGGTGGCGTCTTGAAGACGAGAAACTTCTACTTGTGATAGCTGGCTCATCCAGCCAACAGGGTTAAGCTGCACTTTCTTCATATTTTTACTTCCTATAAGTCAGTGCTTAAATCAGTGACTACGAGGTTGCGGCCGTTTCGTTTTGCTTTATAGAGGTACTCATCGGCGCGTTCAAACACAGTTTCAGTAGTATCATTGTCATTGAAACAGGTTGCGCCAAAAGATGCGGTGATTTTTACTTTTTCTTGCTTGAATTTAAACGGCATTGCAGCAAGTTTAGTTCTAACTTCATTAAGCTTCTTATCTATATCTGCCATCTGCGCCTGAGGCAGTAGCATTACAAACTCTTCTCCTCCCCACCTGGCAATAAAATCATTTTCGGACAAACTTTGCTTTAAGAATTTACTCACTACCTGAAGAGTTTTATCGCCTGCTGCGTGCCCGAATCTATCGTTGATTGACTTGAAATGATCAATATCCACAACGGCGACCGCAAGCAAGTCACCATTTTCTTTAAATTTAGTGAAAGCCGCTTCTAGTCTCTCATTATACGCCTGCCTGTTTGGAAGCCGAGTGAGGGGGTCGGTGCGGCTTTGCATTGCTTGTTCGGCCAGCTTCTTTTTATAGACGCTGGTTTGCTGCTGAAGTGTATCTATTCGCGATTGCATAGAGGAGAGCAGTGCCATTAGCGCTTCTTGACCTTGCTGATCGTTGCTTTGTTGCTCGCTTAACGTAGTCACAAGCTTTTCTACGCGAAACTGTGTCTGCTCTTTAAGTGCTTCTAGAGAACTGCTTTCCGATACGGCTTCTTCAATGTGAATAATGTCACGTTTAAGTTGCTCATTACCAGCTTGGCGCTGCTCGAACTGGGCTTGGCTGCCTTGGATCGTATTGCTGACGTCGCTACTCACTTCACCTAATGAACGGTGCAGACTCTGAATCACTTTTCCTGTTAAGCTCGCCTCTGACATAGCGTCTTGAACGATCATGCGCAAAATTACAACGCAGCTTTTAAGCAGCTGGTCTTCATCCATGCCTTCATCAAGACGTTGCTTTATATCATTGAGTTGCTGATCGTTAGGTTTTTTTTGCGCATAAGAAGCAATAAGGTGATTAAGCTCAACCAAAATAGAACGGTAGTGAGGGTTATCATCTTTAATCGAACGAGCCGATGTGCTTTCATTGTTGGTGGACTTAGTTTCTGTGGTTTCAGATGGCTCAAGTCCAACCATTTCCTTGTTAAGCGCAATGCGGTGAAGCGCAATGGCTTTTGAGTAAAGTTTATAAATACTGAAGATATCACCTACAGGTTGATTTAGCTTAATCAATTCCTGCGTGGTTAACCCTTTTAATTCAGTATCTTCAAATACAATTTTCTGTAGTTGTTTCATTGCATCTTCTAGCGATGAAACAGTATCAACACTGTATTTTCTAAGCGTTATTTCTTGATGCTGAAGTGATTTGTTGAGTTTCTCTATGCTCACAGCGGCAAGACTAAAATTAGGTGTGCCAGAAAGGTGGCCTCGTAACACCTTAAGTTCAGTATCGATCTTATCCGAGAAGCCCTCATAAAATGCTGAGAGTTTCACAATAAACTGACAAAGAAGCGCGTTATTTTGTTTTAGGGTTTGTAGTTGTTTTGCTTCCATAATCTCGTCTTTGTTCTAATTCGCTATTACTGCCGCGGCTTAGGTAGCGTTGGTAGGTACTTCACCGTTATATTACTGACGTGCTTGACGATGATTAGCATAAGGCGCTTCGTAATTTGAACGGAAAGGGTTGATATCTAAACCCCCTCGTCGTGTGTAACGCGCACAAACGGTTAACTTATCTGGCTGACAATGCTGCATGATGTCGTTGTAAATGCGCTCAACGCATTGCTCATGAAACTCGTTGTGTTGCCTAAAGCTAATTAGATATTTTAAAAGCCCTTCGTGTTCAATAGCTTTTCCTTCATACCTTATTTGAATACTAGCCCAATCTGGCTGACTTGTGATTAAACAATTAGATTTAAGTAAATGAGAAACAAGCGTCTCTTGAATTCCTGTTTCATTTTTCGCAACAGTCAAATATTGAGTATTAGGGGAATATTGATCGATTTCTACATCCAGACTATCTAACAAGGTTCCGTTAAATTCTTGGAATTGTAGCGAAGAAAACTGCTCTGGAAGAATTAGCTTTACCTCGACAGGCTCTCCTGCGCACGCTGACAAATCCGCTTGAAGCACTTGTCGTACGTCCTCTGCTGAAGCGAATTTTGTTTGGTTGAAGCTATTCAAATATAGCTTAAATGATTTTGATTCGATTAGGTTCTTTGAGGTAATAGGAACGTGGCATTCTAAAATTGCCACATTAGGTTTACCCTTTAAATTTAGCCAAGAAAGTTCGTATCCTGTCCAAGTGTCGATACCATCAAAAGGTAAACCTGAGCCAGCCAAGTTTAACGTATCACGACTTAAACTGCGCGGCACGCCTTGCAACAAGCCAGGATTATATTCAAATTCATAGTCAACCTGTTTACCCAAAGAGAGGTCATCAGGTGCAGAGATAGTAATTTTTTGAGGTGAGTTGTCCGTCGACATAAGAACCTTTTATGTATCTACGCGGGATTTAAATTGTTGAACTGCACAGCGGCACACAGTCTTACGGCGCAGTAGAATTAACCCTAGTATTGACTTAACTGTTTAGTTGTATAGTGTACCCCAAAAATACGCAGGTAACGTCATAATGGCTCTAACAATTTCAGCACAATTAGATAAATTTGTATCATCTTATGTCGAACAGGCCGAGGCCGAGGGACTCAAGATAGCATTTGATAGCGAGTGGCCCTCGCCGTGCTATGAGACGACGGCGCAAGACGGTGAGCTTGTAAGATGGTCTCCTACGCTTCAATCGCCTGTGCAGTCTTTCAGTAATGTTGAAGAGGCATTATCGCTAAAGCTAAATCCTGACTACTGCGAGTATTTTACTCGTTACTACAGCGATAATTTAAAGGCTAACGCCCCGCAAGGTCACTGTGAATTGCTTCAAGTTTTCAATACCGAAGATTTTGAAAGATTACAGCAAAACTTGATTGGGCATTTGTTGATGAAGCAAAGACTTAGGCAAGCGCCAACATTGTTTTTTGGTTTAACTGACGAAGATGATTTTATTTTAACCGTTGTCAACGAAAGTGGCGAAGTGGCACTCGAGCAGGTTGGCAGAGAGCCTGCCAAAATTCTTGCGCCATCTCTTGCGGTGTTTATTGAGCAGCTTACACCTGCTATATAACGTTAATGCGTTGACTGACGTCAATCAGACCTAAAATTACCGGCCTGCAAGACTAAAAGCTATTGGGCGTTAATAATTTGATGTAGCGTCCGCTTTAACTCCGCCACTTCTTTTTCTAATGACTCTACCCGTGCATGCAAATTGCCTAATTCATCAGTTGTGGCGACAGGATTATGTTGTGCTACGTTTTCGTCCTTAGATACCTCTAACTTAGGTTTGTGTGCGTTAAATCGCTTAATCGCTTCAATAGCTTCGGTTACCGATACCTTAAAGGGAGCTTTTGCACGTAAAATGCCTACGGACGGTGTTTTTCCTTCTTTATGCATTTGAAGGCACAAAACGTGAAGTTGCTGCAGGTTAGCGTTACTCATAATACGAAAATGGTTGAAAGTCATGAATATTAGCAGTGTAGCCTGTCTACGTAGTCAATTTCACTAATAAGTTACTGATTTCACTATTTTTCAAAGCCTTCGTAGATTGGTGTTATTAAGATTGGTATAAAAATCAATGATTTAATTTTTGGCCTTAATCTTGTTTACCAATCATAACTTACATTATCACGCATAAACGCAGTGGTTCTTACGTTAGCGCATTTATGTCTATTCAGTGTCGGTTCACAAAGTAGGCGTAGTATCGAATAAAAACAACACACATAATTAAGGAATTCACATGAAAACGGTTCTTCTTTCAGTAGCTTTGGCATCTTCAGTTTTGCTTTCAGGTTGTGTCGTATCAGTAGGTGGCGGTTCAGATAGTCACTATGGTGCTGATTGGGAAGACAGAGAGTTTAACAATCGTAAACACATCGCGAATCTTGAAACAGGGACAACTTACGAAAGTGTATTGAGAAAAATGGGCGTTGCGGATTTCAACGAACTGTTCGAAAAGCAAGACGGCACATATCGCGTACTTTACTACCGAACTCAAAAAACGATGGGCGATGGTATCACCACAAAAGACGAGTGTACGCCGTTGGTTTTCAGAAATGGAAATTTAGTTGGCTGGGGTGACAGTGCTTATAGCTTAATGCACTAACAATCGTTAGTTGGTAATTGATTACGAAAGTAGGCATTACTAACTGTTTTTAAATGTTAATAAAAAGTTAACATGCAGGGGTTTTTCGCGTAGGCTAAAGTTTAATCAGTTTAAGTGGGTGGTTGGCGCAATGATAAAAGTTGTGCGGTAGTGTCCACTTCTCCCATTTTATTTAAATGGGTAAAAGCAGCTGTATAACTTTGCGTACAAGGAGCCCCTGATGAATACTGATGCTATTAATAATGCAATAGCCCCCTTGCAAGACACGGTTAAAGCCATCTATCTATCTGTAGATGATCTTAAAGTTGCCGCCTCTATTCTTTACAATGCGTATGTAGATGACCCATTGTTCATTGACATTTTCCAAGCAGAAAAAGAAGGTTATGAAAGCCGTCTACGGTCAGCTATCCGTGAAGAGCTCAATGCATTTTGGGTTGCAGAGCAGCCGATGATTGGCCTGTTCGATGATGAGCGGCTTATTGCCGTTGCATGCTTGACCGCGCCCGATGCAGCATTTGGTTCAGGACGTTACTGGCACTGGAGATTGCGGATGCTTTTAACGGCAGGTTTGTTCGGTACAAAGCAAATGCTAGAGAAAGAAGAAAAAGTGCGAGCATTAGTTCCCGCCGATAACTTCCACATGCTGAGTTTCATCGCAGTGCATCCAGATTATCAACATCATGGGCTTGGGCATATATTACTTGGCGCTATTGATAGCGTGGTAGAGGAAGATGAAAAAAGTGAGGGTGTTTCGGTGTTCGTGACCATAGAAAAACATCGCGCTTTCTTTAACGATGACAATTATCAGGTTGTAGGACAACTAAGCCTTTCTCATGTGAACGGTGAGGTAATGTTCAGGCTAAAATGATGTTTTTTTATTCGATGTGATACTCCTACCAAAACCTCACCAGTTGCAGTTCCAATCTTTACACCAAATTTACTACAGCGTTTGTAAGACATTTCCTACAAACGCTGTGAGTGATCTTACCTAAATGATGAAAGATTAATTTATACTAAAGTATAAAGCTATTGATTATATTGAAGTTTTTAAAAATTAGTCAAAAGTCGTACAAGAATCTTTCTTAAATCTCTGTAATTCAATATGGCGGTAATAATTGGAAGGGATACTATGAACATGTCACAAGGAAACACGACGAGTCACGGATTGAGTCAAGGATCATCAACGGAATAAGTTAGGACAACTTAAGGATGAGACTCCCACAAGGCAGTGGGGAAAGGGAAAGGAAAGCAGATAGGACACTGCATTAACAGGATGTTAGAAACGGATTTTAAAGGATATAAAGGGATTCAGGGACGTAAAATGTGAAAGGACTTCGCATACAGGATGTAGCAGGGAAAAATGGACGAGAGCTAGCAAGGAGCTAGAGGCAAGAAGCCAACGGCAGGATAGCCATTAAGGAATTTCTAGTTTGCATGGACGAGCAAACCAAGGACGAAAGAAGGACATGCTAAAGGATTGGCAAAGCTGTAGCAGGATGTACAGCAAATAATGGAATGAGGGAAGGGAACGTCAGCGGAGTCTGACAAGGACAGCCTCAGGAAGAGGAACACTGTATGAAGGATGTACAGTAAATTAGGATAAAAGGAAAGGGACCTACGCATGGATGTGTAGCTCGCACAGGAAGGCGCGAGAGTAGATGGAAAGGGGCGTATACGGATTTTAATCGGGAAGATTTTAGTCGCAAAGGATCGCGGAGAAGGATACTCAAAATTCCAGGAAAAAGGGGAGCCGCTAGGTTCCCCTTTTTTTTGCGTTGTTATTACCAATCCGTGTGCACTTGTTATGTAAAACCTGGCCTGAATGGTGAATTAAGAGCCGCTCACGCTCTTCGACATAGAAGCTTAAACCCTATGCGGCGGCACCTCTGTTCGCATAACCCTTACACCTATTAATTCAACTTCCCCAGTATATCGGTCCTCACCATTACTCGAGAACTCAAAGTTGAATACACTGTGCCAGTCTGGCTTACCATATTTAAACGAGAACCGAGTTTTTGCTCTTGCCACGCTCAACAACTGCAAACCATGTTTATCGCAGTATTGTTTTAGGTAAGCGTTTGTTCGTTCAGAAATAGCCCGTATGCGCCAAAACTGATAGCCAGTAAACCCAATAACCATCCACACCACTAACTCAAGTAACGTCATTTACTTTCTCGCTTGTGCAAACAATTGTTGAAATGCATTGGTGAGAATCTGAGGGTTGGCTTTGGAATGCAGGAGTGTTAGCACTTGTCTGCGTAACTTCGGGACTTGTACTAAATCTGAAAAGAAGCCTGCGAATAAGGCGCCCTTATGACCCTCTTTTTCATCAACGTTTGCCGCCTGCTCTAAAAAGGCACTAAGCAGTAGTGGTTCCATTTGCTCGAAATGACGTGCTGCAATAACGCTTAAAATATCAAGTCTCTGCGACTTTTCGCTTTTTAATAGTTCGAGTAGTTTGTTGTTAATGGTCGGGTTAAAGGTACCCTCTGACGTGCCTCTTAACGCCGCTAAATTGATGTCGTCACTTTTATCTATCTCATCCAAATACGCCGCTAATAAATTTTCAGGCAGAGAAACGCTTTCACTCATTTCCATCAATGTGTTAAGGAAAACGTCCGAGTAAAGTGAGGTGTTGGTTTTAATTGCCTGCGCTAATACATCTTGTTTGGGGTGATGGCTTAGGCTATGTACAAAGTCGGCCACGCTCTGCATGGATATTTGCTGCCAATCAACAAGTTGCGGGGCTTGAACGTAGGCCTCAACTTTTTGCGCCTCTTCACTTAAAGGTTGGCTTAGGGTGCGTTTAACTAGTGCGTTAAATTGAGCAAGCTGCGATTGATTGGGAACAAACGAATAAGGATTGTCAGGCAGTGTTTGTGCGTTTTCAGTATCTTCAGCAACCGACTGACCTAATGCCTCAACAATAATCTCTAGAAAGTGATTCCTTGCAGCGGCCACCACTAAGCCTTGCTCATCAAGCGGCAGTTTCACAAACCAAATATAGTGTTGCGTAGAGGCATTTTTATTCCAAAAGACGATGCCGAACCACGCATGCTGCTGACGAGGGTAGGGCGCGTAAGCACTGCCGTTTTCTATTTCTAGAAAAGTCTGACTATCTGTGGGTTCAAGGCGACGACCTAAATCAAAAACCTGGTATTCAGTGCCTGCATGTAACAAAAACTCGCTGATAGAATTAATACTGTTAGCGCTCATAACTCGTTCCAAAATACTGCTTTAATCAAAATTTGCCAGGCTGTCACATCTATTTAAAGGGGCACGTCGATGAGATACCGCCAACAAAGACGGATAATGGTATCACAGCAGATGAATTTCAACGATAAGACACGCGGACTTATGTAGATCTTTAGCCCCTGATATACTGCGCGCTTCGAAATAGAAGTTTTTTGCGGAGTTGCTGTGAGTAAAGTGAGTAGTGCCTGTCACAATGCACTAGGTAGGGCATTGGAGCAGTTAGAAACTGCTATGGAACAAGAGGGTGTTTGGCCTAAGAAAATGCCTGCTGAGCAAGAACTTAAAAATGCCACGGAAAGTGCAGTTCCTTTTGCGGTCGACTGTTTAGCGTTTGAGAGTTGGTTGGCTTTTATTTTTATTCCCAAAATGCGCATTTTGTTGAAACAGGAAATGCCTTTACCACCCATGCAAATTGCGCCCGCAGCAGAAATATATCTGTCATCGGCGCATCAGCGCACTCTGTCCCAGCTTCAAGTTATTGATAATATTGCCAATGGAGACATTGGGTGAGCAAACACAACGCACTATGCAGAACGATTTAAAAGGCCAATTAACTGTGCATTCAGATGAGCAAACAATAGGAAAGGTAGACGTTGGTGAGGAAGATAGTGTCAATGCTCTTCATTTACCTGTGCTGTACCAAGATGAACATATCATCGCGATTGAGAAGCCGCCTGGCCTACTAGTACACAGAAGCCCGATTGATAGACATGAAACGGTGTTCGCAGTACAGACACTTAGAGACCAAATAGGCCAGCACGTCTATCCTGCTCATCGTTTAGACCGACCCACTTCAGGTGTGCTGGTGTTTAGCTTTAGCTCAGAAATTGCAGCAAAGCTTGGACAGCAGATGATGGACAAGCAGGTAGTAAAAACGTATCACGCTATAGTTCGCGGTTTTGTGCATCACACAGGGTATATCGATTACGCCCTAAAATACCGCTACGACAAAATTGCAGACAAGCATAAGCGCCCGCAGCAGCCGCCACAACCAGCATCAACTATGTATCAGTCAGTGGCAAAATTCGAAGTGCCTGAGCCTGTGGGCAAATACCAAAGTGCACGATATTCGCTAGTTAAGCTTTCTCCTAGTACCGGTCGTAAACATCAGCTTCGTCGGCACATGGTTCATATTCGTCACCCCATTATCGGCGACACGACCCACGGGGACGGCAAACAAAACAAATTCGCCAAGCAGCACTTTAATTTTAACAATTTGGCCTTAAGTTGTACTCAAATGGGCTTTTCTCATCCTGTCACTGGAAAGTGGGTATCAATTAATTCACAGATGCACAGTGAAATGCGACTATGGCTCGAAAAATTAGCGCCGTTTTGCGTTTAGGTTGATAAAATAGTAAGAATTTCCGCCTGTCGACAAAGGCGACGATCATTGGTTTAAGAGGTAAAAATGGCAACATTGAAAATTATTGCGGGTACAGTTTACGGCAATGCGCAACACGTAGCTGAGCAGGTGGAAGAGAACTTAGCTGAACAGGGCGTGGATTGCTCACTAGAAAGCGACCCGTCGGTTGCAGATTTTACTGATGCTGACGCACTTTTGATCATTACCTCTACAACAGGGCAGGGCGATGTACCACCAAACCTTGAGTTTGTGTTTTCAGATCTGAAAGACGAATCGCCTATGCTAACCGGCAAGCCATTCGCGGTAGCAGCGCTAGGCGATAGCAGCTATGGCGATAGTTTCTGTGGTGCAGGTAAACAGTTTCATGCGTTACTGATCGAGCTACAAGGTAACGCAGTTGCCGACATGTTAGAGGTTGACGCGATTGAAACCCTAGAGCCCGAAAAAGACGTAGTAGAGTGGGTAAACACCATTAAAGATAAGCTGTTGGCTTAAGTCTTAGAAATGTTCTGATTACGAAAAGAAAGAGGCGCATAAGCGCCTCTTTTAATTTGTGAGTCTTTCAGCATGTGGCTCGGCTAATTAAAATTAACCCGAGCCGTTAGCGATAAGCCAGAAATACTGCTTATTCTACGCCGCGAAGTAGCGCGTTGATACCTACTTTCGCGCGGGTCTTCGCATCTACTTTCTTCACGATGATAGCGGCGTAAAGGCTGTATTTACCATCTGCGCTTGGCAGGTTACCCGCCACGACTACTGAACCTGCTGGTACACGGCCATAGTGAACTTCACCGGTTTCGCGGTCATAAATACGAGTGCTCTGACCGATGTAAACGCCCATTGAGATAACAGAACCTTCTTCAACAATCACGCCTTCTACGATTTCAGAACGCGCGCCGATAAAGCAGTTATCTTCAATAATGGTGGGGTTAGCCTGAAGCGGTTCTAATACGCCACCAATGCCCACGCCACCAGAAAGGTGAACATTCTTACCAATTTGCGCGCACGAGCCTACTGTCGCCCATGTATCAACCATAGTACCTTCGTCAACAAACGCACCAATGTTTACGTAAGAAGGCATAACAACCGCGTTCTTACCTACGAATGTACCCGTACGTACCGCTGCTGGTGGAACAATACGCGCGCCGTCAGCCGCAAACTGTTCAGCAGTATAGTTTGTATACTTAAGCGGTACTTTGTCATAAAACTTACTTTCGGCGCCTTCAATCACATCGTTGTTGTGAAGACGGAAGAAAAGTAGAACAGCTTTTTTAAGCCATTGATGTACTACCCATTCGCCAGCAATTTTTTCTGCAACGCGCGCTTTACCTGTGTTTAAAAGGTCAATAGCTTGTGCTACTGCATCTCTTACTTCATCAGGTGCAGATGAAGGGCTAATGCTATCGCGATTTTCGAAGGCGTCTTCAATGATGGCTTTCAATTCATTCATGGTATTGTGATATCTTCAAGTTGGTCGAGTTTGAACAGGATACGCTTTTTAAGGTTCACCTGTTGTTCTTGGGTTAATGCTTTGCCAGCCTCATTGCTGACGATAAAAATATCTTCTGCTCGCTCGCCAATGGTGGCAATTTTCGCAAGCTTAAGCGTCATATTAGTATCAACGAATGCGTGACCAATTTTAGCTAAAATGCCCGGAGCGTCTAGGGCTTCTAACTCAATAAGCGTGGCTTCATCGTTGATATTGAAAAAGCGTACCTTAGTAGGCACGTCAAGTTGTTTCATTTGCCGAGGCAATTTACGCTTATTTTCGTGCGAACGCCCCGGCTTTTCAAGTTGAGCAGAAATAGCATTTTCAATGGACGCAATGCGAGACTCTGAGCTTATACGACTGCCGTCATTTTCAAGAATAAGCATGCTATCGAACACATAGCCATCTCTGGTCACGGTAACGTGGGCGTCGTGAATTGAACAGTTGCGACTGTCTAGCACTGACGCGACTTGCGCAAACAATGCTTTTCTATCTTTGCCGTAAACAAACACCTCAGTGCCACCTTTCGCGCTGTTATCATTTGCTTTTACTAACAAACCATCGTGCTCTGGTGTAAGCCATTCATTCTGAGCTTTAATAATTTCATCAGTATGCCACGCGATTTGAGTAGGCTTAAAGCGAACAAAGTAATCGTCGTCCAGGCGGGCCCACAATGCATCTATAGCAACAGGCTCAATAGCGCGCTCTTGCAAAATTTGCCTTGCTTGGTGTTTGTGAGTAGTTACTCGCTCGTTCAATGTTACTTGACACTGTAGTCCATTATCCAATGCCTTTTGCGTCATTAAATATAATTCGCGAAGTAAAGATGCTTTCCAGTCGTTCCAAAGGTTGTCATTGGTGGCACGAATATCGGCAAGGGTTAGCGTATAAAGCAAATTAAGGTGATTGTGGCTTCTTACCGCGCCAGCAAACTCGCTTATAACGTCTGGGTCATAAATATCGCGGCGTTGGGCTACCACTGACATCAGTAGGTGATTTTCTACAAGCCATGCAATCATTTCAGCATCGTCACTGGGAACATCGTGTTGCTGACAGAACTTTGCTACATCTTGGGCGCCTAATGTGGAATGATCGCCATTTCTACCTTTGGCGATATCGTGGAAAATAGCAGCGATATAAAGCACTTCTGGTTTATCGAGGTTTCTGCAAATTCTGCCGCAGCGTGGGAAGTCTTTATTTGCCCTTGAGAAAAAGTAGTTAACATGCTTCACTAATCGGTGAGTGTGCTCGTCCACCGTGTAGGCGTGAAACAAGTCGAACTGCATCATACCCACAATGGCATCCCATTCAGGAAGATAAGCTTGTAAAATGCCGTATTGATGCATGATGTCCCATGCAAAATCAAAGAACTCAGGCTGTTTCATTAAGCGCATGAATTTTTCGCGGCACAGTGGGCGCTCAACATAGTATTCTGCTTCAAAAGCGCGGTGAGCGTTGCGCAGCTGACGTATGCAAATCGTACTGAGGCCTTGTACTTCTGGCGTGTTGGCCACCAAATGCAGAAAGTCCAAGATTGCTTCGGGAGAGGAGAACACGGTTTCGTGTCGTGGCGATATCATATTATCGAGCAGCTCGAAATCTTCGTTTATGATCACGCTTTTCTGAACGCTTTGGTTCAGCATGTCGTACTTGAAGCGCTGAAGCAGCATTTGATTCAGTTCAGACACCCGCGCCACTGTGCGGAAAAAGTCCCGCATCATTTTTTCGACAGACGATTTACCTTCTTCACCATACCCCATCATTTTTGCAACGTCAGGTTGGTAATCAAACAGCAGTCGGTTTTCGCTTCTGCCTGCAACCAGGTGCAGTGCACAACGCATTTTCCAAAGGTGCATGCGACAAGCAATTAATTCACTGTGCTCTTGTTCTGTAAAGTAGCCGTGGCCTACTAAATTCCAGCCGTCATATTCTTTAAAATGCTTTTTGGCGACCCAGCCAATAGATTGAATATCACGCAAACACCCGGGGTTTTCTTTGATGTTAGGTTCAAGGTTATAAGCGGTACCGTTGAATTTGGCGTGGCGTTTTTTCTGCTCGTCGTACTTGGCTGAGAAAAACGCTTTGCTCGACCATGAGTTTCGACCGTTAACTTCATCCCACAATTTATCAAAGGTGGCTTCACTGCCGCAAAGTAATCGGCTTTCCACTAAATTGGTCGCAATCGTAATATCGTCTTTTGCTAGCTTGACCGTTTCTTTGATAGTGCGAACTGACTGGCCAACATCTAATTTGATATCCCATAAAAGGGTGATGAACATGCCAATTTTTTCTTGTACATCGGGCTTAAGCTTCTTTTTACTAACTATGAGTAAATCGATGTCTGAATGAGGTTGCAGATGACCACGGCCGTAACCACCAACGGCGCAAAGCGATAATTCGTCGACGGTATCTAAACCATAAAGTTGCCAAAGATGACAAAGCAACGCATCGACGAACTGTGCACGACCGGTAACGAGTTGATTAACCGGCGTAGCGTCGAAGGACTCCGTTATCCAGGCATAACTGGCTTCCACGCACGATTTAATGGCGGGGATTTCATCAACAGAGCTAATTGTGTCGATATTCTTTATCAGTGATTGCAGCGTCAAAATACACCTTTGAAATAGACTTCTTTTTAGACGCTAAGAACAATAGCATGAATTGCTAGTAGTTCGCAGTAGCAAATTAATGCATAAGTTAGGTTGAATTGTGAATATTTATGGTTTTTTGTTATAGGTGTGTAGCGCAGTAAATATGAGGGGAGTGGGCACACGATGCCGAACTTTGATAGTTGGAATTTGAGCTAACGAGCTAATTAAAAAGCAGCCGCGAATTCAACGGCTGCTTTGCATAATTCGATAGACTCAATCTTCTGAAATCATATTTTTAACGCGATTATTCGAAACGTTATCAATATTGTCGAAGTCGATTTATCCGTGAGAAATGATGCGTTCCAAGGTTTCTTCTTCGCGAAGCGTAAGAATCTCAACGCCGGTTTCAGTGACCAATAGGGTGTGCTCCCATTGGGCGCTTAAACTTCTGTCTTTAGTTACCACAGTCCATTGGTCTGGTAGCACTTTTGAGTAGCGCTTGCCTGCGTTTACCATAGGTTCGATGGTAAAGCACATGCCTGGCTCTAACACATCACCCGTCCCTGGCTTTCCGTAGTGAACAATTTGTGGCTCTTCGTGGAAACTAGCGCCAATACCGTGGCCGCAGTATTCACGAACTATTGAATAGTTATGCGCTTCAGCATGGGTTTGACAAATATGACCGATATCGCCAAGACGCATGCCCGGTTTCACTTGCTCAATAGCTTTGTATAAGCATTCTTGGGTGACGCGAATTAGGCGTTCTGCAAGAATAGAAGGCTTACCTACCACAAACATTTTTGACGTATCGCCATGATAGCCATCTTTAATAACTGTCACGTCGATATTAATGATGTCGCCGTCTTTCAGTTTCTTGTCAGAAGGAATACCGTGGCAAATACAGTGGTTTACCGACGTACAGATAGACTTTGGAAAAGGCGGGTGGCCGTAGTTTAAAGGCGCAGGTACCGCTTTTTGCTCATTTACAATGTAGTCGTGGCAAATAGTATTTAGCTCATCTGTGGTAACGCCTTTCTTTACGTAAGGCCCTATCATAGTAAGCACCTCGGCTGCCAATTTACCGGCTACGCGCATTTTTTCGATTTCTTCTGGGGTTTTGATAATAGCTGTCACAGCGCCTCTCAAATCGTTTGAAACTAGTTTGATGAAGAATTTTGATTACTTACGCATTATAACACTATTCAGGTCATTCTTAGTAAGGTTATGATATTGTTGGTTTTTATCTGCTAAAGGCAGAGGTGGAAAGCGAGCTCATTAAGGGTTCTATACTTTCTTTAACCTAAATACTTCAAATTGTCGCTTTTTACCCTCAAAACTTGAGGCTTAGGTGGTATTGTGGTATAAAGCGCGCGCCCTGACGGAAAGCTCATTTTGCCACGTGCATTTGGCACCGTTTTAGAGGGTAAATTTATTTTATTAAAACACACATATACCGACACTTCGTATCGGGGTGTTCAGTTCAATTTAGGTTGGTCTGAATCGATACAAGGGGTATATGGAGGCCTAACCCCAAGAGGAAAATAAAATGGCTAATGTTTCTATGCGTGACATGCTGAAAGCAGGTGTGCATTTCGGTCACCAAACTCGTTACTGGAACCCAAAGATGAAGCCTTTCATCTTCGGCGCTCGTAACAAAGTTCATATCATCAACCTTGAAAAAACGGTTCCACTTTTCAACAACGCACTTAACTACCTTTCAGGTGTTGCGTCTAAGAAAGGTAAAATCCTTTTCGTTGGTACTAAGCGCGCAGCTGGCGAAGCAGTTAAAGATGCTGCTCTTAAGTGCGACCAGTACTACGTAAACAAGCGTTGGTTAGGTGGTATGCTGACTAACTGGAAAACAGTACGTCAGTCAATCAAGCGTCTTAAAGATCTTGAGCAGCAAAGCCAAGACGGTACGTTTGAGAAGCTAACTAAGAAAGAAGCACTTATGCTTCAGCGCGAAATGGACAAGCTTGAAAACAGCCTTGGCGGTATCAAAGACATGGGCGGTCTTCCAGACGCGATCTTTGTTATCGACGCAGATCACGAGCACATTGCTGTAACAGAAGCTCGTAACCTAGGTATTCCTGTTGTTGGTGTTGTTGATACTAACTCTAACCCAGACGGTGTTGATTACATCATCCCTGGTAACGACGATGCTATCCGCGCTATCCAACTTTACTTGGATGCTGCTGCAAACGCTATCAACTCAGGTCGCGAAAGCAACCTTGAAGTACAAGCTGAGCAAGACGACTTCGTAGAAGCAGCAGAGTAATTCTGATTGCTTACTGTCATATCTTAATAATATGGCAGTACTACAATACGAAACGTATTGAGAGGGGCGACATCGCCCCTTTTACCTAACGAATTTATATTTAATGCTGAGGAATTGAAAAATGGCAGTGACTGCAGCACTAGTTAAAGAACTGCGCGAACGTACTGGCGCAGGTATGCTGGATTGTAAAAAAGCCCTGGTTGAAACGGATGGTGACATTGAGTTAGCCATTGAAAACATGCGTAAATCAGGCCAAGCGAAAGCGGCTAAAAAAGCAGGCCGTATCGCAGCTGAAGGTGTAATCCTTACTAAGGTTGAAGCGGGTCGCGCGACTATGCTTGAACTAAACTGTGAAACTGACTTCGTAGCACGTGACGAAGGTTTCCTTAAATTTGGTAACGAGCTTCTAGAAGTAGCAGCTGCTAACAACATCAACGACATCGAAGCGCTTAACGATGCAGAACTTAACGGTTCTAAAGTAAGCGAAGTTCGTGACGCACTTGTTGCTAAAATCGGCGAAAACATCTCTCCTCGTCGCGTTATCAACGTTGAAGGCGATACACTAGGCGCGTATGTACACGGCGGCCGTATTGGTGTTATCTCTATCCTTACTGGCGGTGACGAAGAGCTAGCGAAAGACGTTGCAATGCACGTTGCAGCTGCAAGCCCGCAGTTCGTTAAGCCTGAAAATGTTCCAGCAGAAGTTGTTGAGAAAGAGAAAGAAATCCAAATCGAAATCGCTATCCAGTCTGGTAAGCCAGCTGATATCGCTGAGAAAATGGTTGCAGGCCGCATGAAGAAGTTCACTGGCGAAGTGAGCTTGACTGGTCAGCCTTTCGTTAAAGATCCTTCAATCTCTGTTGCTGAGCTTCTTAAGAACAACAGCGCAGACGTAATCAACTTCGTACGTTTCGAAGTTGGTGAAGGTATCGAGAAGAAGACTGAAGACTTCGCTGCTGAAGTAGCTGCTCAAATGGCTGCTGCTAAGAAATAATTGAGTGTTTATCTTTTGCATTAAGCAATAGTTAGATAAACTACAAAGCACCTCTTAGGAGGTGCTTTTTTATAGCTGAACGTCTTTAGTGTTGCCATTGCAATGCGTAAGTGTGAAGCTAGGCGAGATTAAGTACGCGCCTGCCTGACAAACGAAAGCGCTTTGTCCTATGTTTTTTACATCAGTGGCTTGTTGAAAGACATAGGACAAAACGGGTTTACGAGGACAATTCAAACTATGAGTATCACACCAAAATCAGCATACCGACGCATTTTGTTAAAGCTTAGTGGTGAAGCCCTAATGGGGGCGGAAGGCTTTGGCATAGACCCTAAAGTGCTAGATAGAATGGCGCAAGAAATTAAAGAGCTGGTTGAACTTGGTGTTCAAGTTGGTCTTGTTATCGGTGGTGGTAACTTGTTCCGTGGCGAAGGCTTAGCAAAAGCGGGAATGAACCGCGTTGTTGGCGATCACATGGGAATGCTGGCTACCGTAATGAATGGCTTAGCCATGCGCGATGCGCTTCATCGTGCATTTGTAAATGCGCGAATGATGTCAGCAATACCGCTAAACGGTGTTTGCGATGCCTACAACTGGGCAGAAGCCATTAGCCTTCTTAAGTCAGGCCGTGTTGTTATCTTCTCTGCCGGTACAGGCAACCCTTTCTTCACCACAGACTCAGCGGCTTGTTTACGCGGTATCGAAATTGAAGCCGATGCGGTATTGAAAGCGACAAAAGTTGATGGTGTTTACAGCGATGATCCGGTGAAAAATCCAGAAGCAACGCTTTATGAAGAACTGACTTATCAAGAAGTACTAGAAAAAGAACTTAAAGTGATGGACTTGTCAGCGTTTACTTTGGCGCGCGATCACAGCTTGCCAATTCGCGTATTCAACATGAATAAGCCAGGTTGCCTGAAGCGTGTTGTGATGGGCGAAAAAGAAGGTACTGTTATTCGCCACGCTGACAACGATTAATTAAGAACAATAGGATACAAATCGTGATTGATGAAATTGAATTAGATGCGCAAGAGCGCATGGAAAAAAGCCTAGTTTCTCTTAAGGGCCAATTCAGCAAAATCCGCACAGGTCGTGCGCATCCAAGCCTTCTAGATGGCATCATGGTACCTTATTACGGCGTAGACACGCCGCTAAAGCAAGTGGCTAACGTCGTTGCAGAAGACAGTCGTACTCTAGCGTTAACTGTGTTTGATAAAAGCGCCATTCAAGCGGTAGAAAAAGCCATTATGCAGTCTGATTTGGGTTTAAACCCAATGAGTGCAGGTGGTTCAATTCGTATTCCACTTCCTCCTCTTACTGAAGAGCGTCGTAAAGACCTTATCCGCGTTGTTCGCAATGAAGCGGAAGGTGGTCGTGTCGCTATCCGTAACATCCGTCGTGACGCGAACGGTGACATCAAAGATCTTCTTAAAGAAAAAGAAATCAGTGAAGATGAGAGCCGCGCTGCTGAAGAGAACATTCAATCTATTACTAACGATTTCATTAAGAAAGTTGACAGCATGCTTGCTGACAAAGAAAAAGAACTAATGGAAGTATAAGTAAGTATTATGATTGGAAAGCGTTTAAGCGCAGCCAAATCGACAAAAGCAGAGGTGCCAGCAGAATCTGCTGGCCCGAAGCATGTTGCAATCATTATGGATGGCAATGGTCGATGGGCGCAAAAGAAAGGGAAAATTCGTACCTTTGGTCATAAAGCCGGGGTAGAGTCTGTTCGTTCTGTTGTGCGCTTTGCACGTCAAAACGGTATTGAATCACTTACGCTATTCGCGTTTTCAAGTGAGAACTGGAAACGTCCTGAGGAAGAAGTCAGTGTCTTAATGGAGCTGTTCAATCTTGTCCTCAATAGCGAAGCAAAAAGACTACACAAAAATGGTGTACGTCTACAGGTTATTGGTGATGTTGAGGCGTTTGATGCCAAGCTGGTCGAAAAAATTCGTAAAGCTGAAGACATGACCAAAGACAACAAAGATTTGGTCTTGAATATCGCCGCAAATTACGGTGGTAGATGGGACATTGTAAACGCGGCTAAGCAGCTTGCTACGCAAGTGAAAAGCGGCGAACTTGATGTGGAAAGCATCTGTGAAGACGCACTGAATGCGCACATTTCAACAGCTAACCTTCCTGAGTTAGACCTTCTTATTCGCACAGGTGGCGAACACCGTATTAGCAACTTCTTGCTGTGGCAATGTGCCTATGCAGAGTTGTACTTTACCGACGTACTATGGCCCGACTTCAACGAAGACGTGTTTCAATTGGCCGTAGACGATTTTAACGTTCGCCAACGTCGCTTCGGTTTAACCGGTGAACAGGTAGTCACAGCCGATGGTTAACACCATACAGGCAATTATCAGGCTTGCCCTGGTAACGATAGCCAAGGGCAAATTATGCTAAAACAACGAATAATAACTGCATTAATCCTCGCGCCACTGGCGCTTTACGCTATTCTTTTTCTTCCTATTTTTTGGTTTGAAATAGCCATTGCTGGTGTTGTCGGCATTGGCGCTTATGAATGGGCGAATATGTCGGGCGTATGTGAACGTCCTAAAAAGCTCATTTATATGGCAGGGGCCTTTGCCATATGTATAGCCTTGTCTCTTATTGTTGATGCCAGCACGATTTGGTATCAAGGCCAATTACATGGTTTATACCGTGCCATATTAACGGTTGCCGTATTATGGTGGATAGCGTCTTTATTTATGGTGCTAGCCTATCCCAAATATTCCAAGTTCTGGAAAGACAGTCGCAGCGTTAGAACCCTATTTGGGGCACTTACGCTTATACCCACATGGGTAGCGGTTGTTGCGCTTCGCACGAGCTTGCACGATGTTGATCCTTTCTACGGCGCTTCACTCATCTTTTATGTGCTGGGGATTGTTTGGGCTGCAGATATTGGTGCATTCTTTGTTGGCGTAAAATTCGGACGCCACAAGTTACGCCCTAACGTATCGCCAGGTAAAAGTTTAGAAGGCTTGTTAGGCGGTATTGCAGCTTCATTCGCTATTATCGCTTTTGCGGCCCTTCACTATCAGGTAGAGCCTTCGCGTATTTGGCTTCACCTTGCTATTGGCGGTATTACGGTGGCTGTTTCCGCCCTTGGCGATTTAAACGAAAGCATGCTTAAGCGTTGTGCGGGCATTAAAGACAGCGGCAAAATTCTCCCTGGACACGGTGGTGTACTCGATAGAATCGACAGTTTAACCGCGGCATTCCCTGTTTTTGCGTTCTGCTATGTAACCTGGATGGCGTAATGCAAACAGTAACAGTGTTAGGGGCCACAGGCTCCATTGGTTGTAATACACTCGACGTAATAAACCGCCACCCAGACAAATATCGCGTATTTGCTATTACTGGCAACTCACAGCTTGAATTGCTTATGGAGCAGGCCCAGAAATGCGCGCCGCGCTATGTGGTAATTGCTGATGACGCTAACTACAAACTAGCCTGTGAGTTAGCATCCCAGTACGGTGTGGATGCAGAAATTCTCTCTGGTGCTAAGGCGCTGGAAGAAGTATCCAGCGCGCCTGAAGTTGATGCTGTAATGGCAGCCATTGTGGGTGCAGCAGGGCTTTTACCCACACTGGCAGCAGTAAAGGCGGGTAAACGGGTTTTGCTTGCCAATAAAGAAGCGTTAGTCATGTCTGGTGCTTTATTTATCGAGGCTGCGAACCAAAGCGGCGCTGAAATTCTTCCTATTGACAGCGAACACAACGCCATATTCCAGTGCCTACCGCATGATTATGAATACGGTAACTTTGCCGCATCCGGCATTCGTAAAATTCTCTTAACGGGTTCTGGTGGTCCGTTTAGAGAAAGACCGCTTGATAGCTTCTCGTCAATTACAATTGATGAAGCCAGTACACACCCTAACTGGTCGATGGGCAGAAAAATTACAATCGATTCTGCAACTATGATGAACAAGGGGCTGGAGTTTATTGAAGCCTGTTGGCTGTTCGGTGCTGGCGCAGATGATATTGATGTGGTGATTCACCCGCAAAGTATTATTCATTCCATGGTGCAATATATTGATGGTTCGGTCATCGCACAAATGGGCAACCCTGACATGCGTACCCCAATTGCCTATGGTTTGGCGCATCCTGAGCGAATTGAAGCGGGCGTGACGCCACTCGACTTTTCAGATATCTCAAATTTCAGTTTTCAAACCCCTTGTTTTGAGCGTTATCCGAATTTGAAGCTGGCTATTGATGCGTGTAAAGAAGGGCAATGTGCAACAACACGAGTGAACGCGTCAAACGAAGTGGCTGTCGACGCCTTTCTAGAAGGCAAAATTCAGTTTTGCGATATTGCTAAAGTAAATGACGCCACGCTTAATGCTATGCCCAATGTGTCGGTGAATTCTATTCAGCAAATACTAGAGCAAGACAGCCTTGCAAGAGCAAAAGCTAACGAGATTATTCGAGGTAAATTCCAGTGCTAGCATTTTTATGGAGCCTTGGTGCATTCATTGTAGCCTTAGGTATTTTGGTTGCTGTACATGAATGGGGGCACTTTTATGTGGCTCGTAAATGCGGTGTGCAGGTAGAGCGCTTCTCAATTGGTTTTGGAAAGCCTATATGGCGTAAAACAAGTAAATCAGGCACAGAATATGTCATCGCTATGATCCCATTAGGTGGATACGTGCGCATGCTCGATGGACGCATTGATGACGTACCGCCTGAGTTAGAAGACAAAGCGTTTAACAATAAACCCGTTTTGCAGCGCATGGCGGTTATTGCTGCTGGCCCTGGCGTTAACTTTATTTTTGCGTTTTTCGCACTGTGGTTGATGTATCTGGTGGGACTGGAAACGGTTAAGCCAGTAGTTAAACAGGTTGAGCCAGAAAGCATCGCAGCTATCGCTGGTGTGCAACCTGGTGATGAAATTATTAAAGTTGGCGACAGGAATACGCCTGATTGGGAAGCGGTAAACCTGGAAATAGTCTCAAACATTGGCGCCGAAAAAGCCAATGTTACGGTTAAAAATTCGTCAAATGTTGAAAAAGAACTGACTTTTACACTGGGTTCTTGGAACTTTGACCCAGATAGCGAGTCTCCTTTAAGCAGCTTAGGGTTAACCCCTTATCGTCCAGATGCAACGTTAACCGTTGGGTTTGTAGGTGAAGGAAGCGCGGCTCAGCAAGCGGGTTTAAAACCCGGTGATGAGCTTCTTGCATTAAATGGCGCTAAGTTGTCATCGTGGGAGCGATTAGTTGACGTTATTGTTGAAAGTCCCGGCGAGAATATCTCGCTTGATATACAAAGGGATGGACAACAACTGACGTTAGATGCCACGATAGCGCGCCGCGATACACCACAAGGGCAAAGTGGATATCTCGGTGTAAGCCCAACATTTGAGCCTTGGCCAGAAGGGTATGTGTTTACGCATCAATATGGCATTATAGAGGCTATTGGGAAGGCGCTAGATAAAACATGGCGTCTTATGACACTCAGTGTCGAAATGATAGGTAAGCTCATCACGGGCGACGTGTCAGTGAAGAATTTGAGTGGGCCTATCTCAATTGCTCAAGGTGCGGGAACAAGTGCTGGGTATGGACTTGCGTACTTTTTGAGTTTTCTTGCCTTAATAAGCGTAAATTTAGGCATAATAAATTTATTACCCTTGCCCATGCTTGACGGTGGTCACCTCATGTTTTTTATCGTGGAGTGGATCACAGGCAAACCTGTGCCTGAAGCGGTGCAGGAATGGGGTTACAGAATAGGTGGCGTGCTTCTGTTTATGATCATGGGTATCGCAATTTTTAACGATATCGCTCGCATAACCTGATACAAATCAGGAAGTACAAAACAGCTAATACAAAACGCGGCCAGGAAAAGAAAAATAGATGAAGTTAAAACAGTTAGTAGCAGCCGGAGCCATTCTTTCCAGTGCTAGCTTTGCCAATGCTGCGGCGCAAGACAGTGAATTTGTCGTTGAAGACATTCGCGTAGAAGGTTTGCAACGAGTTGCACTTGGTGCAGCCTTAACCTACTTGCCCGTTCAAGTTGGCGACGAGCTTAATACATTCAGGGTAACGCAGCTTATTCGCTCGTTGTACTCTTCAACTCACTTTGAAAATGTTGAAATTCTTCGTGATGGCAATACGCTTGTCGTGCGTGTCGCTGAGCGTCCTACCATTAGTAATATCATCTTTGAAGGCAACGATGATATTAAAGATGAGCAACTTCAGGAAAGCTTAGACGGAAACGGCGTTCGTATTGGTGAGCCGCTCGATAAGACCGTACTAACCTCTATCGAGAATGGCCTGAAAGACTTCTTTTACAGCATAGGTAAATATAATGCTGACGTGACGGCTATTATAACGCCGCTACCGCGTAACCGTGTTGACTTGAAATTACTTTTCGAAGAGGGCGACGCGGCTGAAATTGAACAAATCAATATTGTAGGTAACGAAATCTTCTCAGACGAAGAGCTGATGGATGCTTTCGAGCTACAATACGACACGCCTTGGTGGGATTTCCTGTCGGAAACTCGCTACCAGCAGCAAACGTTGCAAGGGGACATGGAAACGCTGCGTAACCATTACTTAAACCGTGGTTACCTTCGCTTCAACGTTGACTCTACACAAGTTTCAATGACACCTGAAAAGTCAGGTATCTACATTGCCATGAACGTAACAGAAGGTGAGCAATACACCATTTCTGAAGTTGAGCTGGTAGGCGATGTACTCGGGCACGAAGAGTATATTGAACGCGTGCTTCCGCTTACTACGGGTGAATTGTATAACCAAGCAGAAGTAACGTACACAGAAGAGTTTATCAGTAAGTATCTTGGTCGATTTGGGTACGCTTACCCAACAGTAACTACCGTTCCCGAAATTAACGACGAAGATAAAACGGTTAAGCTGACGCTGTCCGTTGACCCAGGCAAACGTATCTACGTCAACCGCATTAAATTTAACGGCAACGTAGTAACAGCCGATAGTGTTCTGCGTCAAAATGTCAGCCAGATGGAAGGTACGTGGCTGTCGAATAACTTACTTGAGTCTTCAAAGAACCAGCTTTCTCGACTTACTTATATGGAAGAGGTTGAATTTGAAACGGTACGTATCCCGGGTTCAGAAGATAAAGTAGACGTTAATTTTAACGTAAAAGAACAGCCATCGGGCTCGTTTAATGCTGGTATCGGCTATGGTGACAGAACGAAGCTAAGCCTACAGGCGGGTATCCAGCAAGATAACTTCTTGGGTACAGGTAAACGTGTAGGTCTTAACCTAAGCACGGTTTCGTATCAGCGCAGTGCGCAAATCACTTACAACGACCCTTATTTTACCATTGACGGTATTAGTTTGGGCGGAAGCTTGGGCTATAGTGAGTTCGACGGTTCTGACTTTAACGTTATTCAGTACAACTCTAAGCGCTGGTCTATTGGTGCGAACATTGGTTATCCGATTAACGAGTTTAATCGTATTAACTTCGGTTTGACCTACAGCAACGTAGAGCTATTCAACCGTGGTTACTACGAGCAAACTGAGCAGTTCTATAATCAGTTTACTAACGGTGAAGATCCTGATGCGGCTATTAAATATGATAGCTTCTTGGCAAGCGTAAGCTGGAGCAGAAGTACGCTTAACCGTGGTCTGTTCCCTACTGCTGGTTCGTCTCAGCGTGCGTCATTCAGTATTACCACGCCTAACTCAGACGTTAACTACTTCAAGACAGTATTTGACGGTAAGTGGTACTTCCCATTATCTCGTAACCAGCGCTGGTCTTTCCTAGCGCGCGTACGTCTTGGCTACGGGAATGGTTACGGTGATATTAACGGCAATGAGCAAATATTACCGTTTACAGAGAACTTTACGGCAGGTGGTTCTGATTCACTACGAGGATTCGAGAATAACACGGTAGGTCCTCGCGGTGTATTCCTAGGCAATACGGGCACTATAGTTGGACCTGATGGCGAAGTGTTCCCGGGCGATCCAGCTGATGCGCAGCTGTCTTGGTCGACGCGAAGCCTAGGTGGTAACGCGATGGCACTTGGCGGTATCGAGCTTATTGTTCCTACGCCATTTGTTGAAGAAGAAATGGATAACTCAGTTCGTACAAGTTTGTTTGTGGATGTGGGTAACGTGTGGGATACTGAGTTCGACTATGACTATTACCGTCAGTTTGACATAGCATCTACACAACGCGGTGAGCTATTGGACTATTCTGATTGGAGCCTGTATCGTAGCTCGGCAGGTATATCGGTCCAATGGGTATCACCAATGGGACCGATGGTATTCAGCTTCTCGAAAGCGATACAGCAACGTGATGGTGACGATGCGAGATTCTTCACTTTCAACATTGGTCAAACTTTCTAAGACATTAAAGCGAGCGCGTTTTTAGGCGCGCTCTATAATAAGATTCACAAAAGGAGTTCCCTTTGAAACAGTTGGTTAAACATATCGTTGCAGGAGCAATGTTGGGTAGCGCTTTAGTTAGTACATCTGTAATGGCTGAGCAGAAAGTTGCAGTTGTCGATGTGCAAGGTATTTTCCAAGCGATGCCTCAAGCGGCTGAAATTCAAAACGCTATTCAGGCTGAATTTAAAGATCAGCTTGAAGAAGTGAATCAACTGCAGCGTGATGGTCAGTTCTACGCAGAACGTCTTCAGCGCGACGCAGCGACAATGAGCGATGCAGAGAAGAAAGAACTAGAACAAAAAATCTTGTCAGTACGTGAAGAGCTAGCTAAAAAAGGTCAACCTTTGCAGCAAAATATTCAACGTCGCAGCAACGAAGAGCGCAACAAGCTTCTTGGACTAATCAAGCAAGCTATTGACTCTGTTGCAGCAAAGCAAGGTTATGACCTAGTGCTTAACGCTGGTGCGGTTGCGTTTGCAAAAGAAGAGCACGACTTATCTGAGCAAGTTCTTCAGCAAGTAAGCAAAACTAACTAATAACTGCACTAGTCAGTTGTAAAATTTATCAGACCAACTCCCCAAAGGTGTTGGTCTGATTTGTTTTTTGCGCTTAACAGCGTATGGTTGCCGCCGTTTTTAGTTTTTACGGCGAGTTTGACCAGAATGCCAATCAATCATCTGTATTGGTATAAAATAGTTGTAGGTCATGCTTGTATACAGGAGAAAGTTTTTGGCCAATTCACTTAATACCATCGAAATTCAGGAAATATTGGAACTGTTACCTCATCGGTATCCATTCCTACTTGTTGATCGTGTAACAGACTATGTTCTGGGTGAGTCTGTAAAGGCTTATAAGAATATCACTATCAATGAGCCGTGTTTCATGGGGCACTTCCCTGAACAGCCAATTTTCCCAGGGGTATTAATTCTTGAAGCTATGGCACAAGCTGCCGGTGTTTTAGGATTTAAGACAATGGGTAACAATGATAAGTTATACTTGTATGCAGGGATTGATAACGCACGCTTTAAGCGTCCTGTTGTTCCAGGTGACAGGCTTGAGTTTGATGTTGCTCTAGTTAAAGAGCGCAGAGGGATTTGGAAATTTAAAGGCACTGCAAGCGTTGATGGCGATATCGCTTGTGTTGCAGAGTTTATGTGTGCGATGAGAGAGATAGCTTAACGTGATCCATCCAACTGCGGTAATTTCAGAAAGTGCAACGATTGGTGAAAATGTCACCATTGGCCCATTTTGTGTGGTAGACGACAACGTCACCATAGGCGATGGCTGTATTCTGAAATCACATGTGGTGGTACGCGGCCCAACGCGTATCGGTAAAAACAATAAATTTTATCAGTTTTCTTCAATTGGTGAAGACTGCCAAGATAAGAAGTATGCGGGCGAGCCTACTGAACTTGTCATCGGTGACGATAACGAGTTTAGGGAAGGGGTAACCGTTCACCGAGGCACTATTCAAGACAACAGCATTACCATAATCGGTTCTCGCTGTTTATTTATGGCCAACTCTCATGTTGCCCATGATTGTGTTCTTGGCAACGACATTATTATTGCAAACAGTGTTGCGATTGCTGGCCATGTTCACATGGACGACCACGTCATTGTTGGCGGTGCCGCAGGTATTCACCAGTTCTGTAAGATTGGAGCTCATTCGTTTTTGGGGGCTGGCGGCATTATTCTGCGCGACGTGCCTCCCTTTGTTATGGTCAGCGGCCAGAAAAACATTCCTCAGGGTATTAATTCTGAAGGGCTTAAGCGTCGTGGCTTCAGCAAAGAAGAAGTTATGGCCATTAAACGCGCTTACAAAGCAATATACCGTGAAGGCAATACCGTAGACGAAGCCATTGAAAAACTTGCCGAACCCGCACAGGAGTTCCCTGGTGTGGCCCTTATGGTGAAGTTCTTACAAGACTCTGAGCGAGGCATTATTCGCTAATTATGTCTACGCCTATCCGTATCGGCATGGTTGCCGGAGAGCCCTCTGGTGACGTGCTTGCCGCCGGAATGGTTGCAGAGTTAAAACGCCAATACCCTGATGCGGTTATCGAAGGTATTGGCGGTCCAAATATGATAAACGCGGGTTTTCATAGTCTGTTCGATATGGAAACCTTGTCGGTTATGGGGCTTGTTGAAGTTCTCTCCCATCTACCTGCCATCTTGAAAGTTAAAAAGCAGCTTCTTGCTCACTTCGAGCAAAATCCGCCTGATATTTTTGTGGGTATTGATGCGCCTGATTTTAATCTAAGAGTAGAAAAAGCGCTTAAAGCACGCGGTATCAAAACCATGCACTATGTGAGTCCTACTGTGTGGGCGTGGCGTGAAAAGCGCATCCATAAAATAGCGAAAGCGACTAATCGCGTGTTGGGTTTATTTCCTTTCGAGCAGCAGGTTTACGATAAATACCACGTTCCCTATACCTTTGTGGGACACACAATGGCTGACGCTATAGCAATTGAGCCCGACCAAAATGCGGCGCGCCAAGAATTAGGTGTAGATAGTAATGCTTCCGTATTGGCTGTACTTCCCGGCTCACGCAGAGGCGAAGTAGAAACGCTACTTCCAGTATTTCTGGAGACCGTAGAAGCTATTCATGCTAAACGCAGCGACATTCAATTTCTTATCCCTGCGGCTAACGAACATCGTCTTGCACAAATAAAAGCACTTTTACTGGAAGCCAATAATGCAGAGGAACGATTACCCATTCAGGTAACGCAAGGCACATCGCGAGATGCGATGATAGCTAGCGATGTTATCTTGCTTGCTTCAGGCACGGCTACCTTAGAGGCCATGTTATGCAAGCGCCCCATGGTGGCCGCTTATTTACTTGCACCACTCACGTATAAAATTATGCAGCGCTTGTATAAAGCGCCTTTCTTCACGTTGCCAAATCTATTGGCTAATGAAGCTATTATTCCTGAATTACTACAAGAAGAAGTAAATGCAGAGAATATGAGCAATCAGCTACTCAACTTCTTCGAAAGTGATAATTCAGCCCTTATTTCCCGTTTCACCGACCTCCACCATACGCTAAAATGCAACGCTGATAAAACAGCAGCAAAAGCTGTCGTGGAGGAATTGTTTGCATAAGTTAATTGCCGGCGTTGATGAAGTAGGTCGTGGCCCGTTAGTTGGTGATGTGGTCACCGCCGCGGTCATTCTTGACCCTGAAAATCCCATTGAAGGGCTAACCGACTCTAAAAAACTGAGTGAAAAAAAGCGCGTAGCGCTTGCCCAAGAAATTCGTGAAAAAGCACTCTACTGGAATATCGGCAGAGCGAGCCCAGAAGAAATAGACAAGCTTAATATACTGCACGCTACCATGCTCGCTATGATCCGCGCAGTGGAAGGCCTGCCAGTAAGGCCTGACTTTGTGCGCGTAGACGGCAACCGGGTTCCTGCGTGGAATTTTGAGTCTGAAGCGGTAGTGAAAGGCGATAGCCTGCACGCAGAAATTTCAGCGGCTTCCATTATTGCCAAAGTAGAGCGAGATAACGATATGATTTCGCTTCACGAGGCCTACCCGCAATATAACTTTGCCGGGCACAAAGGTTACCCCACAAAAGCACACTTTGAAGCCATCGCTGAATATGGCATCTTAGATTGCTATCGAAAAAGTTTTAAACCTGTAAAAGCGCTACTCGAAGAGAAATAACATCATGTCATCGCCATTTATTCATTTACGTGTTCACAGCGACTTTTCGATGATGGACGGCCTGAATAAGGTTAAGCCTATTCTAGGTAAAGTGGCCGCGCTTGGCATGCCTGCCGTGGCGATCACCGACCAAATGAATATGTGTGGCTTGGTAAAGTTTTATTCCGAGGCACATAACTTAGGTATTAAGCCCATCATCGGCACTGATTTTTGGGTTACTAATGAAGTCTTTGGCGATGAACCTTTCAGACTAACCCTTATTGCAATGAACAATGAGGGATATAAGAACATTACTATTCTTATCTCCAAGGCCTACCTTCGCGGGCACCTCTCACACCGAGCGGTCATTGATCAAGAATGGTTGGCAGAGCACAGCGAAGGTGTGATTGCGTTATCGGGTGCACAGCATGGTGATGTTGGTGTGGGTTTAATGAAAAACAACGCCAAAATTCTCGATAGTGCCCTTGAGTTTTATCAAACTCATTTTCCCGATCGCTTTTATTTAGAGCTTATCAGAACCGGTAGACAAGGTGAGGAAGATTACTTGCACCTTGCCGTGGAGCTTGCTGAGCAGCGCGGCTTACCCGTGGTTGCCACCAATGAAGTGTGCTTTATTGATCGTGAAGGCTTTGATGCTCACGAAATTCGTGTATGTATTCATGATGGCTACACGCTTGATGATAACCGCCGCCCTAAACGATACAGCGACCAGCAATATCTGCGCACTGCTGAGGAAATGGTTGAGTTATTTAGCGACATTCCTGAAGCCATAGAAAATACGGTTGAAATTGCCAAGCGCTGTAACGTTACCGTACGGTTAAACGAGTACTTCTTGCCGCAATTTCCAACCGGCGGCATGACCACCGAAGACTTCTTGGTTAAGGTGTCTGAAGAGGGGTTGGAAGAACGTCTAGAATTTCTATTTCCCGATGAAGAAGTGCGCAAAGCGAAACGTCCAGAGTACGATGACCGACTTCGCATTGAGCTTGAAGTTATCAACCAAATGGGTTTCCCAGGCTACTTCCTTATTGTAATGGAGTTCATTCAGTGGAGTAAGGATAACGGAATTCCGGTAGGGCCAGGGCGGGGTTCTGGTGCGGGTTCACTGGTGGCTTATGCCCTAAAAATTACCGACCTAGACCCGCTTGAATTCGACTTGCTATTCGAACGTTTCTTGAACCCAGAGCGTGTATCCATGCCCGACTTCGACGTCGACTTCTGTATGGATAGACGAGACGAGGTAATCGACCACGTTGCTGAGCTTTATGGGCGTCAGGCGGTATCGCAGATCATTACGTTTGGTACTATGGCGGCAAAAGCGGTAGTGCGCGACGTAGGCCGCGTGCTTGGTCACCCATACGGCTTTGTAGACAGGATCTCAAAGCTTATTCCACCAGATCCAGGCATGACGCTTGAAAAGGCGTTTAAAGCAGAGCCACAGCTACCAGAAGTTTATGAAAGCGATGAGGAAGTGAAAGACCTTATCGATATGGCGCGAATACTTGAAGGGGTTACCCGAAATGCAGGTAAGCACGCCGGTGGTGTTGTTATTGCGCCAACCACAATTACTGATTTCTCGCCTTTGTATTGTGATGACGAAGGTAAAAACCCCGTAACCCAGTTCGACAAAAACGACGTTGAAACGGCAGGCTTGGTAAAATTCGATTTCTTAGGTCTTCGTACGCTGACCATTATTCAGTGGGCAATAGATATGATCAAAGAAGGGAAGAACGTTGATGTCGATATCAGCGCTATTCCGCTTGAAGATCCTAAGAGTTTTAGAACCCTTCAAAACGCCGAGACAACTGCGGTATTCCAGCTGGAATCTCGCGGTATGAAAGAGCTGATAAAGCGCCTTAAACCTGACTGCTTCGAAGATATTATCGCACTGGTGGCCCTTTTCCGTCCGGGCCCGCTGCAATCAGGCATGGTAGATAACTTTATTGACCGTAAGCACGGGCGTGAAGAAATTTCCTACCCCGATGCTGAATATCAGCACGAGTGCTTGAAAGAAATTCTAGAGCCTACCTATGGCATTATCTTGTATCAGGAACAGGTAATGCAGATAGCCCAGGAAATGGCGGGCTACTCACTAGGGGGCGCTGACTTGCTTCGTCGCGCAATGGGTAAGAAAAAGCCCGAAGAGATGGCCAAGCAGCGCGGCACGTTCGCCGAAGGTGCGAAGGGCAATAATATTGACCCAGACCTAGCGATGAAAATCTTCGACTTGGTAGAAAAGTTCGCGGGTTACGGGTTTAACAAATCTCACTCTGCCGCTTATGCCTTGGTGTCTTACCAAACTTTGTGGCTGAAAGTGCATTATCCTGCGGAATTCATGGCCGCGGTAATGTCGGCAGATATGGATAACACCGATAAAATCGTGACGCTTGTCGATGAATGTGAGCGCATGGGCATCGAAATACTGCCGCCAGATTTAAATACGGGGAAATACAAATTTACCGTCGATAGCGAAGGTCGCATTGTTTACGGTATCGGTGCGATTAAAGGGGTAGGTGAAGGCCCAATTGAAGCGATTATTGAAGCGCGGGAGACCCAAGGGGCATTTAAGGATCTATTTGATTTCTGCGCCAAGATAGACATTAAACGGGTAAACAAGCGAGTGCTAGAAAAGCTAGTATTAGCGGGGGCAATGGACAACTTAGGTCCGCATCGCGCTAGCCTTATGGCGAGTTTACCCGAAGCCCTTGCCGCCGCTGGACAGCATGCAAAAGCCGAGTCTTTTGGTCAGTCAGATATGTTTGGCCTACTGACTACCGAGCCAGAAGACGTGAAGCAAGCGTTTGCCGACGTCCCTGAGTGGCCTGAAAAAGTATGGCTAGAAGGTGAAAAAGATACTTTGGGCTTGTACTTAACCGGCCACCCCATCAATCAGTATGCGGAAGAACTGCGTTACTACACCGACGGTCGATTAGTTGATTTAAAACCAACCAACAAAGACCAAATGGCCAGTGCAGTAGGACTGGTGCTTGGCGTGCGTGTTATGACGAACAAGCGGGGTCGTCGCTGGGCCATAGTGACACTGGATGATAAGAGTGCCAGAATAGACGTACGTTTCTTCCCCGATATGTACGAACAGTTCGAAAGTGTGTTAGAAACTGACAGAATATTGCTTATAAAGGGACAGGTCAGCTTTGATGATTTCTCTGGGGGCAATACAATCACCGCCCGTGATGTAATGGACATTGTTCAGGCACGAGAGAAAAACGCGAGAGCGCTGGCACTTAATATTGATACCCAGCTGCTTGAACCGAAGAAAATGAGTCAGATGCAATCTATCCTGCAGGCATTTAACGGCGGAAGTTGTCCTGTTCAGTTAGCGGTAACCCATCCAGACGCTGAAGTAATCTTAGCGTGTGGTGCAAGATGGTACGTTACCCCTGAAGACCAACTTTTGCACGATCTCAAACAATGTTTGGGAGACAAAGCCGTTTCAATTCTCTACCATTAAGGGTAAGAGTTCGATAGATTGGACATCTCGCGTTTGCATAGACGAGCGTAGTACGAATAGGACATGAAATGAGTATACAGTTTTTGGACTTTGAACAGCCAATAGCCGAACTAGAAGCAAAAATTGAAGAGCTTAGGTTGGTGAATCAAGGTGGCGAGTTTGACGTTGGTATTGAAGAAGAAATCAATAAGCTTCGCGGTAAAAGCGCAGAGCTGACTAAAAAGATCTTTTCTGATCTTGGCGCATGGCAAGTTTCTCAACTTGCTCGTCACCCAATGCGTCCATACACGTTAGATTACATTCCTCGCATTTTTACCGAATTCGACGAGCTTGCTGGTGACCGCGCGTTTGCTGACGATAAAGCGATTGTTGGTGGCCCAGCAATGCTAGATGATCAGCCGGTGATGATTATTGGTCATCAGAAAGGGCGTGACACCAACGAAAAAATTAAGCGTAACTTCGGTATGCCTAAACCAGAAGGCTACCGTAAAGCCTTGCGTCTTATGAAGATGGCCGAGCGCTTCAATATGCCTATCATCACCTTTATCGATACGCCGGGAGCGTATCCTGGTGTTGGCGCTGAAGAGCGTGGCCAAAGTGAAGCAATCGCGAAGAACCTATTCGAGATGGCTGAGCTTACCGTTCCAATCGTGTGTACCGTTATCGGTGAAGGTGGTTCAGGTGGCGCACTAGCAATTGGTGTTGGCGATCGTGTTAATATGCTTCAATATTCTACGTACTCGGTGATTTCACCAGAAGGTTGTGCGTCTATTCTGTGGAAAAGCGCAGAAAAAGCACCACTCGCTGCAGAAGCGATGGGCGTAAGTGCGCCACAAATTAAAGAGCTAGGCCTGATTAACAGTATTGTTGAAGAGCCTTTAGGTGGTGCGCATCGCGATCATAATGGCATGGCGGCTAATTTGAAGGCGGTCATTAAGCAGCAGCTTAACCAGCTTAAAGAGCTAGATAAGACTAAATTGATGGAAGAGCGTTACCAGCGTTTGATGTCGTTCGGTTATTGCTAAGCTCATTATAAGTTCATTAAGAAAACTAGCATGAAAGGTGCATTTAGCCGTTATGTACAGCTGCGTTCTATCAGTTTAAACGCTTGCTATAAAAACTAGCGAGCGGCGGCTTAACTCATGTCGGTCATGTAATGTCGTATACGAACAAGGGGGTTGTTTACCAAAGGTAACCAACCCCCTTGTGTTATTAGAAAGTGTGTTATTAGAAAGCCAGTGCTTAGCCAAATACAAAGTTAAACCTCAGTAAAATATAGCGTTGAAAGAATAAGGTATTACCGGTCTGTGACCCCTCTACAATCCCCAACAATCGAACATATCGTCAACCGCATAGCGACATCTCTCACTGATGTAGAGCTACCACTTCAAACGCCACTCGTCGTTGCTTACAGCGGTGGTGTGGATTCGACCGTTCTGCTCCAAGCCGTTATTGCGTATAGGGAGCAGTTTGATAGCCCAATTCATGCTGTACATGTACATCACAGTTTAAGTGATAATGCCGAACAGTGGGCAAAGCACTGCGAATTACAGTGTCGTCTTGAAGACGTAGCATTTCATTTGTATCGAGTTGATGTTGATACGGGGTCGAGAAAAAGCCTGGAAGCAGAAGCGCGTAAGGTTCGATACAACGCATTGTTAGAAGTGTGTGACCAAATAGGCGGTGTACTGTTATTAGGACAACATGCCGAAGATCAGCTTGAAACCGTATTGCTCCAGCTCAAACGCGGTGCTGGTCCTCAGGGCTTAGCGGGTATGGGAGAAGTTCAGTACCGAGGTGACACCTTGATAATGCGCCCTATGCTAGCACTAGAGAAAGCCGAGATTGTGGCTTATGCCGAAGAGGAAATGTTGCAGTGGGTTGAGGATGAATCTAATCAGCAAAATAGCTTTGATAGGAACTTCTTAAGGAACGAAATTATACCTCACTTGCTGGCGCGATGGCCTAAGTTAACCAAAACCGTGGGGCGCAGCGCCGAGCTTTGTGCTGAGCAAAGTGCACTAGTCAGCGATTCTGCCCAAAAATATTTTGAAGATTGTAAACGCACAGATCTCAGGCTCGACGGGCAACAACTCGCTGCATTGTCTTTACCTTGGCAGGCTATGGTCATTCGCGCGTGGTTTCGAGCTCAAGGCGAGCTGTCGCCCTCAAAAGCGCAGACAGACCAAGTGCTTGCTATGTTAAAAGCAAAGCATGATGCAACCCCTGAAGTGAACTTTAAATGGGGGAGGGTTATACGGTTTGACCAAGACCTTTATTGGGTGGTGAACGCTACTCATGAAGTACCGCAAAACTTAAAATTAGTGCCCAACCAAAATATCGCGCTTCCTTGGCTTAGAGGTCATATTCGAATTGCAGTACCAAAGGCGCGAGAAGAAGATACCGTTTCTCTGCAAACTAATGCTCGCAACCTTAAAGTAAAGCCAGAAAATGCGAACGTATCTAAGTTGCTGAAAGAATGGTTTAAGGTATGGCGCGTGCCAAGATGGGAGCGAAACGGCGTGCCGGCAATCTTAATTAACGACGAGCCTGTCGCACTGATTGTTGAAGGACGTTGTGTTTATCTGCAGCCCAAAGCGCCAGATATAGAAATAACCTTTAGTCTCGACTGAATCTATGTAGCACTAAAAGTGCCGTTTTTTGAAAGGGCTAGATACTCTTGCTTATGGTATCCATGGCAATAATGTGCAAAAGCGGCATTGCTTTGCCGCCATCCTGATAAATTCGAATCGCGACGTTACGCTGCGTGATAACTATTTTTTCCAGAATTTTTCACGCGATACAGGGCGTTGTCAGCACGGTCAAATAGGCTACTCATCGTATCGCCGTCGCGATAAATCGCGCCGCCAAGGCTGGTTGATACGCCTAAGCGAGATAAGTAGCTAGAGCTATTGATACTCATTTGAATACGCTGGGCTGCACAAGCTAGCTGCTGTTGCGACTGACAGTCTAGCAAACAACAAAACTCATCGCCGCCATAGCGAAATGCTTCGTCTTCATCCCGCAGAACATTAGATAAATGTGATGCAACATGGACAAGTACTTTGTCACCTTCGCCATGACCAAAATTATCATTCACATACTTAAAGTTGTCTAAGTCGATCACCAAAAGTGCGAAAGGATCATCGTGTCTTTGCGCCCAGCCGAGTTGTCTTGTCATTGACTGCTCAAAGCCCGCTCGGTTACCTAAGCCAGTTAACACATCTTTAGTCGCCATCTGTTGCACACGCATCAATGAAAGAGCGTGCTTTATTTGTTTTCCAAATAAATCATGCAGTTGGAATAGACTCTCCCGTTGCGATAACGACAAGGGTGAACTAATGTAATAATAGACATGAGCTTGATCGCCATTAACGGCATTGGCACCTTGTAGTGGTAAATCAATGAGTGTTGACGATATCTTTGCATTACCGTACACCCAACGCGAGTCAAAGTCAGACAAGCTAAACCCGACAATAGGTAACAACGTGTTTAGCTGCTGAAAATACACGCCACCTAGCTCTTGTAGTTCAAGAGTAGAAAGTAGCTGCGTGATAAAGCCTGATAATTCACTAAAAGAGAGTGATTTACCTGTGCTCTCAGCAGGGTAAAAATTGTTATGTTGTGTGCTATCGTAGACTGACGTTGAAAAATCCACAGTAGTGCCCCTATACAAAATGCGTTGATATGCAAAGAAACAAGTGTCAAAGCCCTGACGTTTCTGTGGCCACATCTGCATTTTCGCGGAATTTATGGCGATCACAGCGGCAAAACTTGCCGGATCTGCATTTACACAGTGGATTTTGCAAACTAGATGCCAACAAAGTGTTTCAGGCACTAGTCTTTAGTTTAAAGCGTAAAATCGCGTGATTTATCGCGCCTGTTTTACAAATGGAAGTTTATGTAGCTTTAGGAGGTAGTGTGGGGACGAGCTTTTTAAATATCGTGATATTGATGTTCATATCGGTATGCGCGGTCGCATTATTTAAACGCATTCATCTCCCTCCTATTCTTGCTTATCTGTTTGCCGGCGTACTCGCGGGTCCACAACTATTATCTGTGTTTGCCCACCCAGAAGAAATGCACCTGCTCGCTGAAGTGGGCATAGTGTTTTTGCTCTTTTCACTTGGTCTTGAGTTCTCGTTACCTAAATTGTTGGCAATGCGCTCTTTAGTATTCGGTGTAGGATTAGGGCAAATGGTGTTTACCACGGCAGTGTTTACCTGTGTTCCACTGTTTCTCGGCATTCCAATGAGTGCGTCCATCATTATTGGTGGTACGCTGGCGTTAAGCTCAACCGCTATTGTAATTAAGCAAGCAACCGAAATGGGCATTCTTAATAACAGGCGTACACAATTAGCGGTAAGTATCTTGCTCTTTCAAGACTTAGCGGTGGTTCCGTTCCTAATTGCTATTCCTCTTTTAGCCCAGACTGGTGAAGTAAGTATTGCGCTAGCTTTAGGCGAGGCGTTGCTTAAAGGTGTGTTTGTCATTGCGTTTCTAATGTCAGTGGGTAAGTGGTTACTACCTTGGGTGTTTAGAGAGGTAGCAAGAACAAGGACTGACGAGCTGTTTGTTCTGACCACTATATTGATTGCCCTATTGGCAGGAGGGCTAACTTATTACTTCGGGCTGTCCATGGCGCTAGGCGCTTTCTTGGCGGGTATGATGTTGGGGGAAAGCCAATACAAGTATCAACTTGAAGCCGACATTCGTCCGTTTCGAGATATTTTAATGGGGTTATTTTTTGTTACCGTGGGTATGCAGTTAGAACTCACTGTACTGTGGAACAGCCTGTTTGAGATTGTTTTTGGCGTTTTTGCTTTGATGATAGTTAAAGTCATTTTAGTAAGAGGCGCATCTCTATTAGTTAAAACCGATGCAACAGATGGCTGGTCTGCTGGGGTTAAACTTTGTCAGATTGGCGAGTTTAGTTTTGTAATTGCTGCGCTTGCTACGACACACGGCGTGTTAACGTCAGAGCAGTCATCGCTGATTGTGTGTATGGGTGTAATCAGTATGGCGTTAACCCCGTGGCTTATGAATAACAGCGTCACTATAGCAAGGCGTATTGTTAACAAGGATATCTCGTTCGATGACAATGTGAGCTTTGGTAACGCAGAGCCGTTAACCAACCACGTCATTATTTGTGGGTTTGGCCGCGTTGGACAGTCGGTAGCACGTATGCTGAAAATGGAAGGCATTCATTTTGTTGCCATAGATATGGATCCTGTCAGAGTACACGAGAGTCGAAACGCGGGAGAGCCCGTCATCTTCGGTGATGCGAGTCAAAAAGATATATTGATTACTGCCAATGTAGAAGGTGCCAAGCTTGTGCTTGTTACGTTTGATCAAGTCGATAAGGCCAAGCAGGTGATAACGCAGACCCGAAGCATTACGAGCACTATAGATGTTATGGTGCGTACCAAACGAGACTACCAGCTTGAAAGCCTATACAGCGCGGGTGCCAATCAAGTCGTGCCAGAGCTGCAAGAGGGGAGCTTGATGTTGGTATCGCAGGTGCTGCATTACGCCGGCGTGCCAATGTCTCGTATTTTAAAGCGGGTGCGAGCTGAGAGAAAAGGTCGCTACGATCATATGCACGGCTTTTACCCGGGAGAAACAACAGAGATCACCTATGGCACAGAAGACAAGTTAGAGTTTATCCATGCTGTGGTGTTGTCCGAACACGCTTCCTGTATTGGCAAAGCCATAAAAGATATCGATTTCTCGAGAATGCGAGTAGCGATTAAGGGCCTAAGACGGGATGGAAATGAAGTTAAAGACCCAGACCAAGACGCTATTTTGCAAGCCCATGACGTGCTAGTGATTGCGGGTAAACCCCGGCGTGTGGAGCGAGCAGAGCGAAAACTATTAGAAGGGAGCTAGCACGCAGTTAAACTTAGCGTTGTTTAATCTAGCGCGCTTGCCATGGAACGTGTGTTGAATTACGTGAGTTCAAGCTTACGCTACGCGGTCGCTTTCTAAGTCTGCAAATTGCTTTTTTAGGTCGTAGCGCTCGTCTGTCACTATCTTCTCAAGCACAGAAACTCGTTCCTTAAGCTCTGCAATTTCGGCTTTATAAGCATCGGTTTCTTTGCTGCTAAGTTTCTTCTTACTTTTGTCTTTTGCACTTTCGACAATGGTAACTAAGGCCCAGGCACAAATGGCTACTATTGCAATCGCGGTCATATTCACGGTGGTATCCCTCACAAATGGCTTTAAAACAGTGTAGGTGAAAATTTGGCCTGTTGCCTAATTCACCCCGTATTTAGTTAAATACTTATCGGTAAAATTACTGCTTCGCTTCAGGTACTATAGCGGTTATCTAACATACTTTTTAGTAAAAAATGTAACCTGTTAAGTCCATCACACTAGCAGTGTTATAATGAGAGATTGCAAGTAGGTTGCCAAGTGACAAAAGTCATTACTTTCTAAGAAGTTAGAATGTTTACCTAAGCTAATACAAAATAAATGTTAATGAATTTCACCAAGTAAAGTAGCAAAATTGACGAATGAGTGACCAAAATAGCAACCGTCCAACACCAAACTTCGACCTTGCAAACAAGCAAACGCAAGAAAAAGAGGCTGTGCAGGAGCCGTTGACTGAAATCGCAATGGAAGACATCGCGACAGAAGAGGACATAATGTGGATGAGGCATGCGTTAACGCTTGCCGATAAGGCTGAGTCGATTGGTGAGGTGCCAGTCGGCGCCTGCGTAGTACTAAATGGTGAGCTTATCGGTGAAGGCTTCAATACGCCGATAACGGATAATGATCCATCTGCGCATGCAGAGCTACGCGCTGTTAAAGAGGCAGCAGCTGCGGTGCAAAACTACCGACTTATTGACGCTACGTTGTATGTGACATTAGAGCCCTGCTCTATGTGCGCAGGTATGTTGGTACATGCACGGGTAAAGCGGGTGGTGTTTGGCGCAAAGGATGCGAAGACAGGCGCTGCGGGCTCGGTCATGAACTTATTGCAACATCCTGCGCTTAATCATCAACTTGAGGTTGTATCTGGCGTGTTAGCTGATGAATGTGCTAACAAATTGTCAGATTTTTTTCGCAAGCGCAGGAAAGAAATAAAGGCTGCCAAAAAGGCGAAAAGACTGCTAGAGGGTGATGCTTCAAGCTAATTTAAAGCGTCACCTGAAGTTGTGCTTATTCGTGTTTTCGCCCATTTGGTATATACCGGTTACATGGTCAATCATTGTGAACCAGATGGTATAGAGGTGGCTTAGCCAGGCGTACGGGTTAACTGAGTGAACATATCGCTGGTAACAAATAGCTTGCGGCGCTGAAGTACTTTTTGGTGACAACGCTTGAGCATAAGTCTGCGTCTGTTGTTGTTTTTCAATTTTATTCCTTTTTTCATAAATCGATTTTTTTTCATTTGTTCTCCTTTCTCGCGTTGTGGCCACTTTATGTTTTTCGTGACCACTTTTCTTCCGTTGTGCGCAGCTCCCCTATTTGAACAAGTATCACGTTATTCGAGAGATATTGTCATTAAAGAGCCGCTGCTCTTTTGGAGCTTGTCATCGTTGAGAAAATAATTATTCTGAGAAAGTAAGTCAGTGTCTGACTAACTTCTTTTTAGGGTACAGTACAAAGATGACATCGAAATGACAGTTTTCAAGAGAGAAGCAAGGTGAACTGCGTCAAATTTTTCCTTGTTCGTCCAACCATACTAAGCTGTCATAATAACGACGAATATTTTCCACATACTGTAACGCTTCATCGCCTCTTGCATAGCCATAGCGAGTAGTACGGTAATATTTCTTTTGCCTAAGCTGTGGCAAGCGACGCTTTACATCTACCCAAAGGTCTGGATTGCCACCTTGTTGCTCGGTAAGAATGCGTGCGTCCTCCAAATGGCCCATACCAATATTATACGACGCCATAGCCATCCAGGTTCTATCTGGCTCGCTAATTCGCGCAGGTATGCGATTGAGCAAACTGGCAAAATAACGAGAGCCTCCGCGAATGCTTTGTTCAGGATCGGTTCTGTCATCTACGTTCCAGTCACTTGCCGTATCCATGGTGAGCATCATTAGACCGCGAACGCCAGTTCTTGAAATAGCGTCACTGTCCCAGTGACTTTCTTGATAACTCATGGCCGCAAGCAGTCGCCAGTCTAATTCACCTGCATACTGTTGAAATAAGGGTTTGTATTGGGCAAGTGCTGTCTCGGCGGCATAATTAAACGCGCGACTGTCGACGTAATCGAACTGGCGAATATGGCCAAAGTACTTGTCTTCTAACACCGTAAACCAGCCTGACTGATGTACAGTACCAAAATATTCAATCAGCGCAGCTTTCACGGAGTCATCTTGATGTAATGGGAGTGCCCACGCCATCGGCATATCTTCATTAAGGGTTTTTGCCACGGCTAAGTTAGGATATCGCCTGCGCTGAAGGGCTAGACGGTTGCTGTCAGCTACCGTATAAGCAATGTCACCATTGGCAACTTGTTGTAACAGTTCTTCAGAGTCAGAATCTTCGGTGGTAACAAGTTGGGTTTTTATTATTGGGCTTTCACTATCACTTGCTTGGTCGGTTACCTGGCCTAATAAACTAGACAGTAAGTGAGCTTGGCTGCTACCTGCCACAGTAATAATAGGGGCATCAAGTTCTAATAAGTCTCTAGGTCTCGATGTCCCTGCTTGGAAGACGAGCTCTTGTTGAACGTGTTGATAGGCTGGGCCGTAAGCAAAACGACTTTTAAGTGAAGGCGTTACCGCATCGCCTGTCGCGACAATGTCCAAATTACCTTCTTCTAACTGTTCTAACATGACTTCATAGCTGTAGAAAGGGTAAAGGTCGAGCGTCACGCCAAGGTAATCGGCAAATCCTGCCAGCAGTTCATATTCGAAACCCTGCGGCCCCTCGGCGCCGTTATAAAATGTTCCTGCACCATAAACGGTTCCCACGCGGATCGATTCTCGTTCCAATAATGAAGAAAGGGCAGTGGGTACGGAAGGAACACCACAACTTATAACAGCAATAGATAATATGATTATTAATTGTAGTTTTAATCGTTTTTTATAGTCTTGTGACTGCATAGACCTTTACTTGTTGTCATTAAACCATCTAAGTTTAAAAAAAAGTTCATGTAAGCGCGTTATGAGGTTACTTACTGCGCATAATTACTCTATAATCCGCGCCGAAATACTCATCAATCCAAGAGGCAACGCGTCGCATTGGTGGTCGTTGTTTCTAACAAACCAGGTAAATCAATATGTTGGTCCTTCGAGGCGCTCCTGCACTATCAGAGTTTAACCAAACTAAACTGATTGCAAAGCTGGGTCAATCCGGCGTTAGGGTTAAAAACCTATATAGCGAATATGTTCACCTAGTCGATTCCCAAGGTGACTTGTCTAAGCAGCAAATAGAGATACTCGAGAAGCTGCTCACTTACGGCCCCGCAAGGCAAGCACAAACCCCTTCTGGAACCTTCTTCCTCATCACTCCTCGCCCCGGCACTATCTCTCCCTGGTCTTCTAAAGCCACCGACATCGCTCACAACTGCAGTCTAAAAAATATCAACCGCATAGAGCGTGGATGCGCGTTTTATATAGAAACAGAAAACACTGTGAGTGAAGATGATTTTGCGCTTATCGCTAGTTTCTTACACGACAGAATGACTGAGTCAGTGTTTACGAACACTGAAGAGGCGGCGGTATTATTTGCTCACACCGAAGCTAATACTTTTACCAGTGTAGATGTATTAGGCGAAGGCAAGGACGCGCTAGTTAATGCAAATGTGTCGTTAGGCCTTGCATTGGCTGATGATGAGATTGACTACCTGTTTGATAGCTTTACTAAGCTAGGCAGAAACCCGACTGACGTTGAACTTTACATGTTTGCACAAGCAAACTCTGAACACTGTCGCCACAAAATTTTTAACGCTAGCTGGACCATTGATGGCGAGGACCAAGAGAAGTCGCTGTTTAAAATGATCAAAAACACCTACGAGTTGTTACCTGATCACGTGTATTCAGCTTACAAAGATAACGCCGCGGTAATGGAAGGGTGGCAAGCAGGTCGTTTCTTCCCGAACCCGCAGTCACACCAATACGAATACCATCATGAAAATATTGATATTTTGATGAAGGTAGAAACCCATAACCATCCAACGGCAATTTCACCTTTCCCTGGTGCAGCAACAGGCTCTGGTGGTGAAATCCGTGATGAAGGTGCTACTGGTCGTGGTTCAAAACCTAAAGCGGGTTTGGTTGGATTTACCGTATCTAACTTACGTATTCCTGGTGCTGAACAGCCGTGGGAATTTGAATACGGCAAGCCACAGCGTATTGTAAGCGCCCTTGATATTATGCTTGAAGGCCCACTAGGTGGCGCTGCGTTTAACAACGAGTTTGGTCGTCCTGCGCTACTGGGTTATTTCCGTACCTTTGAGCAAGAAGTCAATAGCTTCAACGGTGTTGAAGTGCGCGGCTATCACAAACCGGTTATGTTAGCTGGTGGTTTAGGTAATATTCGTCGCGAGCATATTGAAAAAGGCGAAATCACGGTAGGCGCTAAGCTTATTGTGCTTGGCGGCCCCGCAATGAACATTGGTCTTGGCGGCGGTGCAGCCTCATCAATGGCATCTGGCCAGTCAAACGAAGATTTAGACTTCGCTTCAGTACAGCGAGACAACCCTGAAATGGAGCGTCGCTGTCAGGAAGTGATTGATGCATGTTGGCAGCTAGGGGATAACAACCCTATCCAGTTTATCCACGATGTGGGCGCAGGTGGTCTTTCAAATGCACTGCCTGAGCTGGTTAATGACGGTGGCCGCGGCGGTAACTTTGAACTTAGAAAAGTATTGTCAGATGAGCCAGGTATGACACCGCTGGAGCTATGGTGTAACGAATCCCAAGAGCGCTATGTTTTATCTGTCGCGCCTGAAAATATGCCAGTGTTCGAAGCAATTTGTGCCCGAGAACGTGCGCCGTTTGCTGTGGTTGGTGAAGCCACTGCCGAGCAGCACCTAAACTTGAACGACAGCCAGTTTGACAACAAACCTATTGATATGCCTCTTGATGTACTTTTAGGCAAGCCGCCTAAAATGCACCGCGACGTAAGCTCGACCAAGGTTAGCTCGCCAGCACTAGACGAGGCAGGCATTACCTTAAGTGATGCAGCAAATCGCATTTTATCTTTGCCTACCGTGGCAGAGAAAACCTTCCTTATCACTATTGGCGACCGCTCGGTTACCGGTCTTGTTAGTCGCGACCAAATGGTAGGCCCATGGCAGGTGCCAGTGGCAGATGTGGCGGTTACTGCAACAGCGTTTGACACCTACCACGGTGAAGCGATGTCGATGGGTGAGCGTACGCCTGTCGCGTTACTATCGCACGGCGCGTCTGCACGTCTTGCTGTGGGTGAAGCGTTAACCAATATTGCCGCAGCAAACATCGGCGATATTAAGCGCATTAAACTGTCAGCAAACTGGATGGCAGCAGCTGGACATCCAGGTGAAGATGCGGGTCTTTATGAAGCGGTTAAAGCAGTGGGTGAGGAGCTTTGCCCAGAGCTTGGCCTAACCATTCCTGTGGGTAAAGACTCTATGTCGATGAAAACCGCATGGAATGAAAACGGTGAAGATAAAGCGGTGACTTCTCCGCTATCACTCGTTATCTCTGCCTTTGGCGCAGTAAAAGATATTCGCAAAACCCTAACGCCTCAGCTACGTACAGACAAAGGCGCAAGCCGCTTGCTGCTACTCGACTTGGGCGAAGGGAAAAATCGCTTGGGCGCAAGCTGCCTGGCACAAGTCTATACTCAGCTTGGTGATAGCCCAGCGGATGTGGTCTCTGCAAATCGCCTTAAAGCCTTCTTTGACGCAATGCAGACGTTAATTGAAAAAGGCTTGGTGTGTGCTTATCACGACCGTTCAGACGGTGGCCTGTTTACCACCGTTGCTGAAATGGCCTTTGCTGGTAAAACAGGTGTAAGCATTAACCTTGATAGCCTAGTTGGAAACGACATTGCCGTATTGTTCAATGAAGAACTAGGTGGCGTAATCCAAGTGCTTGAAAGCGATATGGATGCCGTTAACGCAGTACTGACTGAATTCGGTTTAACTGAATTGACTCACGATATCGGTACGCTTAATAGCACCGACATGATTGAGTTTAGTCGCGGTGGCGTTGCTGTACTTGCAGATAGCCGCGTATCAATGCGTACAATGTGGGCACAAACCACGTTTGAAATGCAGAAACTGCGTGATAACCCTGAATGTGCTGAACAAGAACACGCTGCAAAGCAAGATGCTGCCGACCCAGGTTTGCATGCTGCGTTGTCTTATGATGTAAACGATGACGTAGCAGCGCCCTATATTGCCAAAGGCGTTAAGCCCAAAGTGGCGATATTAAGAGAGCAGGGCGTAAACTCGCATCTAGAAATGGCGGCTGCATTTACCCGTGCAGGCTTTGATGCTATCGATGTGCACATGAGTGACGTGTTGGCCGGTCGCATTACCCTTGAACAGTTTGCGGGCCTTGCGGCTTGTGGCGGTTTCTCTTACGGCGATGTATTAGGTGCAGGTGAAGGTTGGGCGAAATCTATATTGTTCAACAGCATGGCTCGCGACCAGTTTGAAGGCTTCTTCAACCGTAACGATACGTTCAGCTTAGGTGTGTGTAACGGCTGTCAGATGCTATCGAACCTTAAATCACTGATTCCAGGTACTGAGCATTGGCCACATTTCGTGACCAACCAGTCGGCGCGATTTGAAGCCCGTGTTGCAATGGTCGAAGTGATGGAGTCTAAGTCTGTGCTGCTTGATGGCATGGCAGGTTCGCGTATGCCTATTGCTGTGTCGCACGGTGAAGGTCAGGCTGAATTTTCCAATGACAACGCGCTGTCACAAGTAGGCGCGCAGGTGGCGATGCGTTATGTAGACAACTACGGCAAGCCAACCATGCATTATCCGGCAAACCCGAATGGTTCACCGCAGGGGATCACAGGCTTAACTTCACTAGACGGACGCAGCACAATTATGATGCCGCACCCTGAACGTGTATTCAGAGCCGTGGCAAACTCGTGGCGTCCAGACGATTGGCAAGAAGATGGTGCGTGGATGCGTATCTTCAGAAATGCCCGTAAATTTGTTGGGTAACAAAGCACTGTTAGTTCGATAAAAACAGGGGGAAACCCCTGTTTATCTTTCGAAAAAATACTGTTTAATAAACGTTCATACCATAAATAGGTGTCAAAGCTTTGGCAAAGTGTCAAAAATCTGATTTTTGCCCTTGTCATCAGATTGTCACTGATCTATTGTAGTGCAAGCAAGGAATGCGATTAGGTTACAGGAGTTGAGTTAGGGTTGTACCAGTGAAAGGCATGCGCCAGCTGGTTTAAATAATAAGAGACGACCGATGAATCGTTCTTCTAAAGGGTTTGGCTTAACCGGAGTGGCTGTAGCTGTAGTGCTGATGTTCGTAACTGCTGTTTTTAGCACATCTGCGAAGTCTGCCGAAGCTCCAACAACGCTAAGTGTGCAGTCTTCAGTTAAGTAGTCTGAAAGAAAAATTCTAACGCCCGTATCAAGTTGCTTGATACGGGCGTTAATCATTAGGGGACAATAAAAACGTTCAGCATATAGCGCTTCATGAGAAAAGCCTAAAAGCTACACCTAAAGACAAGCCCAAAAAAGCAAAGCTGACTCAACGAGTTTTTGCCTCTCATTTTATCCTTTCTTATTTTTTTCTCTGTTAATTAATTTCTGCTGCGGATGCTTTTTCAAAAGCACATATGTAGCACCAAAGCCTCCGTGCATCGGTTGAGCCGTATGGTAGGCAATGACTTCGTCTAGTTCTCTTAGCCAATGGTTAACATAACTTTTTTTCAAAGCGGGAAAGGGTTTGCTATTTTCACCTGTTCCATGTTTTATGAGCAGTGCACGAACCCCGCGTTCGTGACTAGATTTAATGGTGCTATAAACCAGGTCTCGGCTTTGTTCTAAGGTTTTCCCTGAAAGTGTTACGTTGGCCTCTAGAGGGTATTTACCAAGGCGAAGTTTTTTAAAAACGCCGTCTTGAATACCGGGCTGCTGGAAGTGTATGAAATCATCAGGGGGGACCGGCTTTACACCTTCCATGCTCAGTGGATTAGCGAGTTTTTCGCGGACGCTTAACTGCCTAGCCGCTCGTTTTTGTTTTTCAGCGAGCGCCTTTTCAGGATCGTGTAATAAAGCCTTATCATCTGAAGCGATTGGTTTTACATCTTGCATTTCTGCAAAAAACGAATCGATATCGTCGTTTTCAAATTGGCTCATATTAATCCCCGTATAAGCTACTTCTCTATCTTTTATACGCTATTTCTGCCCCGTTGGTCTATGGAGCATAACCGCTCGATATATCACCGGGCGCAACGAACAGCAGCACCGTCGATTGCAGTGTAATTATAAAGTGGGGATTAAATTCTAAAAATCATCGTTTAGTAAATGGCACCGGGTTCCGCTAAAGCTTCAATAGCATCCCACTCTTCTTCAGAAAATGGGCACTGCTCAGCTGTTTCGGCACAACTATCAGCGTTATCAGGTGGGGGGAAATCGAAAGTCATAATGCTCTCCTGTTTTGAAGAGTATTACTTAAATTGGCTAAATTACAACCAAAGTATAATAAATTCTTCAATATTACAGGCGACGGTGTGTATAAGCATCTTTACTAAAAAGCAGAAACGTTGCGCAATTAATGGCGTCCCCAGCTGGAATCGAACCAACATCTAAGCCTTAGGAGGGCCTTGTTTTATCCATTAAACTATGGGGACCTAATGCGTAGGGAGTTTTATTATACGTAGTTCGGGAAAATACGAAACCCTTTGTCAACAAGGTGCAGCGCTATGAGCAGAATGTCTCTGTCATTGACGTGAAAGTAATGAGCCCATGGCCTGGTTTTCTAATGCATATAAAAAGCCCTCGTAGATACGAGGGCTTTGGCTATGGTCAGCGTATTTTAAATATCCGTAGGTGGAAGTTTATCAATCGCCGTTTTCAGTACCTCTGACTCGGTAGGAGATGTAGCGCCCACGTCACTTCCGCTTTCTTTAGTTGTGTCAACTGCTGAGTCGCTTGAACTCGTCGTTGAAACGCTCTCAGAACCTGAGTCAGTCGAAGTAGGCTCTGTTGAGGGAAGAATCAAATCTTCCGGAGGAAGGTCAATGTCCACAACATCAACCGTCACTTCAGTGACAGGCCCAGTAGTAACAATATCGCCTTCTTCAGGAAGGGTGATTGTGTCTTCTGGTACTGTACCGGAAGTGATAGGTTCTGGCGCTGTACTTTCTGGTGTAGAAAGCTCAGGCGAAAGCGGGCTTGTACCCTCGTCCGGCGCGGTGGGCACAGGACCGCCAATATCAACCGTATCAAGCTTAGTGCCAGACAGGTCGATAGTATCTCCTCCACCAAAACCATCGCCCACAGTGGTACCAAGTGTGCTTACCTCGTCTTCAGGTAGCGTAATGATATCTGGTGTACTCTCTACTGGCTCCGTTATCGCTGAAGGCTCGCTCATAAGCGGTGCAGTAGGCTCGTTTTCTGGTGTTATCAGTCTAGTTTCAGCGTTTAGATCGACTGTTTGAAGCGTTTGCCCTGTTAGGTCAATGACGTCAGGTGCTGTAGGCTCGTCAGTAACCACGGTGCCGCTGCTATCTGATGCGCTTACAGACTCAGATGAACTGCTCATTACCACTTCTGGTACACCTTCACCAGATGCCGTTACAAACACGTTAAATTCTGCCTGTTCGATAGTGCCGTCTGGATATTCGATACGGTAAGTAAAAGTATCCGTTAAGGTTCCACCAAACACGGCTTGCGTGTTGTCCGGGGTATAAGTGTATGCGCCAGTTTCATCAATTTGCAGCGTACCGTAATCACCCACTAACGTAATGCCGCCAGTCGCATCTTGGAAGGTTGTTCCATCAGTAGAAACGGTTACGTCGTATGTTGGGCCAAACAGTATATCGTTTTCGAACAGATTGCCGGTGGCGGTTTGTACGCCGCTAACTTCAAACTGGTCAAGATAGTTGATGGTAGAAGACAGGTCTACACTAATACTTCCGGCTACGCCAACGCCAGTTGTACCGCTCATCGACAGACGGTACAAACCTTCAGTTAATCCGTTGACGGTAAGCACGGTATCGCCATCAATGCCTAATAAGCTAATCAACTCGCCATTAGGGAAAACCCTGTACGCTTCCCACGCGCCGTTTTCGAACTTTTCTACGGTAACAGTAAGGCTTGAAACCAGTGACAGTAGGCTGCCGTTATCAACGTTTAACGTAATATCTTGAGTTGTATTTGTTGCAACGGCAAATGTACTGCTGGTATCGCTAAAGCTGCCCCCTAGCCCCAATAAATAGCCATGAGAAAGTGCATCTAGGTCACTAGGGCCCGCTTCCGAAACAAAGTCGTAGGTCAATTCAGCACGTGCCGAGTCTGCGGATACGCCTTGCCCTGATAGATTGAAGTTCAAGTTTGCAGTAGACGTATTGGCGCCATCTGAAATGGTGTAGCTAAAGCTATCTGTATTGCCTAAGCCGTCGCGAACGCCGTTGGCTACATAGGTGTAGCTGCCGTCTTCAAATATAGTTAAATCGCCATAATCACCTTCAATGGTAATGCCAGATAAACCAGTACCCAATACAGTCACTGACTCTCCATTGGTATGAGTAACTTGAGTAACAACGCCTCCTTCGGCAATACTGTCACTAACGTCGCCTGAGCTAGCGGCATCGATAACATTACCTGATGTGGTAATGCTGCCCGCAAACGCATACTCGGTTAACGTTGAAGTCACATCAGTTTGTTGCAGTAAGGTGAGCGTGTTGCTAAGTAGTGCCTCGGCGACGGCATCGAGCGCTACGTCGACCAGCAAACTTAGACCTAACTCGTTAAGACCCGTAGTGATTCTGCTAACTAAATCCGCTGCGCCAATCGAATCAGCTGTGCTAAGAGCAGGTTCAAGTATGAGTGCCCGTACTATAGTTCCTAGTCCAAGACTGTTCAGAACACTGGCATTAGTACCGTTCAATGCGTCTTCTACAGCAGTTAAGACTGCATCCTGATTCTCTTCACCAAGAGCAACGCCACCGCTACCTAACTCCGTCAACGTAATTGAGCCGCCGCTGTTTTGGTCAAACAAGGTTTCTAAAGCGCTCTCGTCATTGCGCACAACAACCGTATAGTCTCCAGCGGGTAGTCCCGAGAATTTAGCAACCAGCGTATTGTCACCTGTTAACCCCAGAAGATTAACGCCTGCGACATCTCCAATTAACGGGTTATCAGGAGTCATAGCTGTAGCGACTACATTGCCACTAGAATCCACAATTTCAATAATGTAGGCATCGGCAACGGCAACGAGAGCCTCTTGGCTAACTTCAACCACTATTTCACCGAAGAACCCAGGGTCAACCGTAAGCGTGGTACTTGCAGTTGGAGAGCCCGCAGCAGGCGATCCTTCTGCTAAACCAATGACCTGTAAATCACTGTCGGTGACAGGGGCATTAACGATAGCAGTTTGCGCACCGAGCTCCATATCATTACTGTCGTTTTGTGCGACAACTGGCGGGAAGTCACTTCCCGAAATAGTAATGGTGAGCGCCGCAATATCAGAGGTTTCACCATCTGACAAGGTGTAGTTAAATACTTCATCTTGTCCAATAGCACTGCGGTCACCATCGGCGGTATAGGTGTAAGTACCATCTGAGGCAATTTCAAGCACGCCATAGTCACCTTGGATAGTAACCGTTCCTGTGGCAGGAATCACAACACTGTCACCTGATGCGTTAGTAACCAGCGTCACTCGAGCGCCGTCTAAAATGGTATCCGCACCCACGCCACTTAAATCACCGTCAATTAGGTTACCCTGCGCCACTAAATCACCTGTGTAGGTGTATTCCGTCAATGTGGTGGTGATATCAGTGTCTTGCAAAATGGTTAACGTATTGCTGAGTAACACGTCAGCAAGAACAGCAGCGATATCGTCTAAGAAACCTAACAATCCAAGATCTGTGAGTGGACCCGTGAGCGCTCCTACGAGGTCTCCCGCACCGATTACAGTAGTGGTGTCTAGAACTGTTTCTAAAATGCCTCTTACTTGTGTGCCTACAGTGCCTAGTGGAATGCCTAGAATACCGCCGTTTAACGTTGTTTCGACCGTATTAAGCACGACATCCTGGTTTTCAGGCCCGAGGACCACACCCGCTGTGCCTAGTTCATCAAGGTCAATATCGTTGCTGTTGTCGTTGTCTAACAAGTCTTCGAGTAAGTTTTCATCGTTGCGAACAACTACGCTATAAGTGCCTGCAGCTAGACCTGCTAGCGAGAAGGAGATGGTTTCATCCCCTGAGACATTGAATATCTCAAGTCCGCCAACGTCCGTAAGTTGCGAGTCAGCGCTGACTCCTTGATAGACCAGCTGGCCACTTTCGTCGTATATCTCGACTATGTAGGCATCGGCAACAGCAACAAGTGCAACTTGTTCGACTTCTATGAGCACTTCACCCACATTATCAGGTGATACCGTAAAGGAGGCGCTTGCATCCACGCCACCTGTAGATTCTGCTAAGCCAATCACCTGCACGTCGCTGGTGGTTTCCGGTGGATTTACAGTAACCACAGGTTCGCCCATATCAACGGTGTTACCGTCGTTTATAGCATCGAGAGCCTGTACGACAACATTCTGACTTGCTGTGCTTGCCGAGTTACCTGCTTCGTCGGTGACTGTTGCCACCACCGCGTAGGTACCTGCTGGTAGCGTTGTGCCTGTTAAATCAAGGCTCCAATTACCGCTGCCATCAATGGTAAGTTCAGGGTCAGTGCCAAAGGTAAAGGACGTGCCATCAACGGTAACGGTTAGGGTAGTATTGTCACCAAGGTCAACCGTTCCATTGAAAATAAGCGTGCTATCGCTAGTAATAAAGTCTCCAGCCACCCCTGAGTCGTTTGAGATACTGTCGAACGTTACTGTCTGACCATTCTTGTTTTCATCAATACTGGTATCGATAACAACGGTACCTGTGTCAGTAGCAAGATTGCCTACCACATCTGTGGCGGTAACCACAGCCGTGTAATTGCCTTCCGCAAGCAGAGCGACGATATTATCAGCCAGTGTCCACGTGCCGTCACCATTGTTGGTAGCGGTGTAATCGTTGCCGTCAATGGTCACCACCACAACCGCATTGGGGTCGTTCACCGTACCGGTAAGCTCAGGCGTGGTGTCGTTGGTGGTCAGATCGTTTATTGCAACGGTAGGTGCGGTAGTATCAATTACCACTGTTCCTGTATTGGTGACAGTGTTGCCCGCGGCGTCTGTTGCAGTAACAGATGTTGGGTAACTGCCTTCTGCTAGCACAGCAACTGCGTTGTCAGCCAGTGTCCAGGTGCCATCACCATTGTTGGTAGCGGTGTAATCATTACCGTCAATCGTTACCACCACAACCGCATTGGGATCGTTCACCGTACCGGTAAGCTCAGGCGTGGTGTCATTGGTGGTTATATCGTTTATTGCAACCGTAGGCGTGGTGGTATCAATAACCACCGTGCCGGTATTGGTTACCGTGTTGCCTGCGGCGTCTGTCGCGCTTACCGATGTTGGATAGCTACCTTCAGCAAGCGTAGCGACTACGTTATCAGCTAACGTCCAAGTGCCGTCACCATTGTTGGTAGCGGTGTAATCGTTGCCGTCAATGGTCACCACAACAACCGCATTGGGATCGTTCACCGTACCGGTAAGCTCAGGCGTGGTGTCGTTGGTGGTTAGATCGTTTATCGCAACGGTAGGTGCGGTTGTATCAATAACCACTGTACCCGTATTGGTTACCGTGTTGCCCGCGGCGTCTGTTGCACTTACCGATGTTGGGTAGCTGCCTTCTGCAAGCGTGGCGACTGCGTTGTCAGCCAGTGTCCATGTGCCGTCTCCGTTATTGGTGGCGGTATAGTCATTGCCGTCAATCGTTACCACCACAAATGCATTCGGGTCGTTCACCGTACCGGTAAGCTCAGGCGTGGTGTCGTTGGTGGTCAGATCGTTTATTGCAACGGTAGGTGCGGTAGTATCAATTACCACTGTTCCTGTATTGGTGACAGTGTTGCCCGCGGCGTCTGTTGCAGTAACAGATGTTGGGTAACTGCCTTCTGCTAGCACAGCAACTGCGTTGTCAGCCAGTGTCCAGGTGCCATCACCATTGTTGGTAGCGGTGTAATCATTGCCGTCAATGGTTACCACCACAACTGCATTCGGATCGTTCACCGTACCGGTAAGCTCAGGCGTGGTGTCGTTGGTAGTAAGATCGTTTATTGCAACGGTAGGCGCGGTGGTATCAATTACTACAGTACCAGTGTCGGTATCGGTATTACCCGCATCGTCAGTTGCAGTAACAGATGTTGGGTAACTACCTTCAGCGAGTGTAGCGACTACGTCATCGGCCAGCGTCCACGTACCGTCACCGTTATTGGTAGCGGTGTAGTCAACGCCGTCAATGGTGACTACTACAGTAGCCGTTGGGTCATCAACCGTACCCGTTAGTGCAGGCGCAGTGTCGTTGGTCGTTACATCATTGATGGTTACGACAGGTGCCACGGCATCTACCGTGTCAGATGCAGGCCCACTGGTGTTACCCGCTTCATCGGTAGCCGTTGCCGTTACTACAACTCCATCTGCTAATGGTGTATCTGGCGTTACGCTCCAATTGCCGTCACCATCAGCGATGACGGTGAAATCTGGCGTGCCGTCTCCGTCTACATCCACATTTACCGTAGCGCCCGCTTCGGCTGTGCCGGTAATTTCAGTGCCGTTGCCCGCTTCAACGGTAGGCGCAGCTGGTGCTGTGGTATCAATAACCACTGTACCAGTATTCGTACCCACATTACCTTCTGGGTCGGTTGCAGTAACCGTTGCGGTATAGCTACCTTCAGCAAGTGCCGCCACCGCATCGTCAGCCAGTGTCCACGTGCCATCACCGTTATTGGTGGCGGTATAGTCGGCACCGTTGATGGTAACAACCACCGTGGCTGTTGGGTCGTCAACCGAACCAGTAAGTGCCGGCGTTGTATCGTTCGTTGTTAAATCGTTAAAGGCAACCACTGGCGCAGCCGCGTCAACCGTGTCTGAGGCTGGGTTGCTAATGTTACCCGCTGCGTCAGTTGCCGTTACGGTCACAATTACGCCATCGGCAAGCGGTGTATCAGGCGTAATGCTCCAATTACCGTCGCCATCAGCGATGACGGTGAAATCGGGCGTGCCGTCGCCATCAACGTCCACATTTACGGTTGCGCCTGCTTCAGCGGTACCGGTAATTTCGGTACCGTTGCCCGCATCCACAGTAGGTATGGCAGGTGGTGTAGTATCAATCACTACCGTTCCTGAATTTGAACCTACATTGCCATCGGCATCCGTGGCAGTAACGGTAGCGGTATAGCTACCATCTGCAAGTGCAGCCACTGCATCGTCAGCCAGGGTCCAGCTTCCATCGCCATTGTTAGTTGCGGTGTAGTCCACACCATCAATGGTCACTACTACGATAGCGTTTGGATCGTCAACCGTACCGGTTAGCTCTGGTGTGGCGTCATTAGTGGTTAAGTCATTGATTGCAACGTCTGGCGCAACAGCATCTACTGAATCTGACGCTGGTGCACTGACATTGCCAGCTTCATCAACCGCTGTTGCCGTAACAACCACGCCATCGGCCAGCGGTGTAGTGGGGGTTACTGACCAATTTCCATCGCCATCTGCGATGACGGTGAAGTCTGGCGTGCCGTCGCCATCCACGTCCACATTTACAGTTGCCCCTGCTTCCGCAGTACCCGTAATTTCAGTGCCGTTACCTGCATCGACGGTAGGCGCTGCTGGCGCAGTGGTGTCAATCACCACAGTGCCAGAGTTAGTTCCGGTGTTACCGTCGGCATCAGTAGCAGTAACCGTAGCGGTATAGCTACCTTCAGCCAGCGCGGCAACGATATCGTCAGCCAGTGTCCAGCTGCCATCACCATTGTTTGTAGCGGTATAGTCTGTACCGTTAATGGTAATGACCACAATGGCGGTTGGATCGTCCACCGAACCGGTAAGTGCAGGCGTGGTGTCGTTAGTCGTTAGGTCGTCAAAGGCAACGACTGGCGCGACAGCGTCTACGGTATCAGACGCCGGGCTACTCGTATTGCCAGCTTCATCGGTTGCTGTTGCCGTGACAACCACGCCATCCGCTAGCGGTGTAGTGGGTGTTACTGACCAGTTACCATCGCCATCAGCAATAACCGTGAAATCAGGTGTGCCATCACCGTCAACGTCTACGTTTACGACAGCGCCTGCTTCGGCTGTACCGGTAATTTCGGTACCATTGCCTGCATCAACAGTAGGCGCAGCAGGCGCAGTAGTATCGACAATGCCGCCATTTTCGTTTGCGGTTGCCGTATTGCCCGCGCCATCTGTTGCACTTGCGGTGACTGAATAATTACCTTCAGATAAGGCCGCTGGCACATCTACAGAGAAGGTGCCATTAGCTTGAACAATGGCGCCAAATGTTTGGGTGTTTCCTGCACTATCGGTAACGCTGATGGATACGGTGCTGCCTGGCGCAATATCTGTAGTACCGGAAATGGTCGGTGTGGTGTCGTTTCCTGTACCAAGTGCGTCCAAGGTTAGGTTTGGCACGGCTGTATTGATATTGCCGCTGGTAGTATCAGACGCTGAATTTCCAGCAGCATCAGTGGCGGTAGCAGTAACATTGAAGTTTCCGTCTGCCATTGCATTGGGCACGTCGGCGCTGAAATTACCAAGGCTATCGACAATAGCCGTAAATGTCTGTTCTGCTCCCGCGCTGTCGGTGACGGTTATGGTCACTGAACTACCTGGGCTTAAATCGGTGCTACCGGTGATCGTTGGCGTAGTATCGTTACCTGTGCCTTGTGCATCTAAGTTGATCGTCGGCGCGGTAGTGTCTACGCTACCGTTTGTTTCAGTGGCAGTAGTCTCATTGCCTGCTGGGTCTTGGGCCACGGCGGTGACAGTATACCCTCCTTCAGCCATGGCGCTTGGCACATCGGCCGAGAAACTGCCGTCTCCCTGAACGGTTGCATCGAAGGTTTGGCTTACACCTGCATTATCCGTAACCGTAATCGTTACCGTAGCACCTGCAGGCAGGTCAGTATTCCCTGATATTGTAGGCGTTGTGTCACTGTCTGGGGCTAGTGTATCTAACGATAGAGTAGGGGCTGTCGTATCAATAACGCCTGTATTGTCTACGACGGTAGTGCTATTACCCGCTTCATCACTTGCCGTGGCTTCAACACTGTATGCACCTTCTGCCAAAGGCGCAGGCACATCCACTGTAAAGTTTCCATTTACATCAACCGTAGCTGTAAGGGTTTGAACATTTCCGGCGCTGTCAGTTACCACAAGCGTAACTTCACTACCCTGCGCAAGGTTTGTGCTACCAGATAGGGTAGGCGTTGTGTCATTGCCTTCCTCAAGTGGCGTTAATGTTAGTGATGGTGCTGTAATGTCTATGTTTCCAGCATCACTGGCTGTTGCTGTATTACCTGCCTCATCACTGATGGTAGCGCTTACCGTGAAGTCGCCTTCAGCTAAATCCGTACCCGGGGAGATAGAGAAAGAACCATTGGCCTGTACCACTGCGCTTAAGGTCTGGGTCGCACCAGCGCTATCCGTTACCAAAATAGTGACCACAGCGCCCGCAGGTTCATCGGTTGTACCGGTAATGAGTGGCGTCGCGTCGTTAGTGGTATCGGCAACATCTATAGTAAGTGTAGGTGCTAGAGTATCAACTACGCCTGCTTCGTTATCGGTTGTACTGTTGTTTGCTTCATCGGTGGCGGTTGCTGAAACAGTGAAGTTTCCTTCAGCCATCGCCGCTGGTACATCGGCAGAGAATACGCCGCCCGCGCCAACCAATGCAGAGAACACCTGTGTATTACCCGCACTATCAACAACCGTTATTTGCACTGTAGAACCTTGCGGTAAATCTACAGTACCGCTTATGGTTGGGGTTGAGTCGCTAACTGTACCTGGCTCGTCCAGCGTAATAACAGGTGAAATTGTGTCGATTAGGCCGGTTTCAGCGTCGGACGCTGTATTGCCAGCTTCATCAACGACCGTTGCCTGAACTGTGTAGCTACCCTCAGCCAAAGTGGTGGGTATGTCTACGCTAAAAGAGCCGTCGCTTTGTACGGTTGCTGATAAGGTTTGTATATTGCCAGCGTTATCGGTGACGGTAATTGAAACCGTGCTTCCGGCTGGCTGGTCTGTCGTGCCGCTAATGGTTGGTGTTGCATCATTGCCAACACCCGGATCTGCCACATCAATAGCCGGTGATGTGGTATCTACCACACCACCAGTTTCAGAGTCAGAGCCTGTATTTCCGGCTCCGTCAGTCACCTCTGCGACAACTGTGTAACTACCTTCGGCCAAGTCTGACGGTACGCTTGCGCTGAAGGTGCCATCTCCTTGTACTGTTGCGGTAAAGGTTTGAACTGCTCCAGCACTATCTGTCACTGTTAAGGTGACAGTGGCACCAACTGGCGCGTTAGTTGTGCCTGAAATAAGAGGCGTAGCATCGTTTGTCTGGCCAAGGGCATCTAGGGTAATGTCCGGAGCGCTTGCATTAATATTGCCGCTATCCGACACAGTTGTGCTATTGCCCGCAGCATCGCTCGCACTGGCTGTTACATCGTAATCGCCATCAACAAGCGCGCTGGGTACTTCAACTGAGAAAGTGCCATCCGCGTTTACCGTAGCGGTAAGGTTCTGTACATTACCGCCTGCATCGGTGACAACCAGTGTAATTGTTGCTCCCTCTGGCAAGTCGGTAGTACCGCTCAAAATTGGCGTTGCGTCATTGCCGCTGGCCACTGGATCTAAGTTGATAACAGGTGGAGTGGTGTCAACTGTACCGTTGTTATCAACCGCTGTGTTTTGATTACCTGCATCATCAGTCGCCGTCACTTCTACGGTGTAATCGCCTTCTGCAAGGTCAACCGGCACATCAGCGCTAAAGCTACCGTTCGCTTGAACGGTGGCAGTGAAAGTTTGCGTATTGCCCAGGCTGTCAGTCACGCTAATGCTTACAGTGTTGCCTGCAGCCAAGTCGGTGGTTCCCGATATAGTCGGTGTAGCGTCGTTGGTCAGGCCTTGTGCGTCTAACGTTATGGTAGGGGCAGCTGTATCTATGATGCCGTTATTATCTATTGCCGTTGCTGAATTACCCGCATCGTCAGTCGCAGTGACGGTCACACTGAAACTGCCTTCAGCTAAATCGGCAGGAACATCAGCACTGAAAGTACCATCGTTTTGGACAGTTGCTGTGAATGTTTGGGTATTTCCAGCGTTGTCTGTCACGCTTATGCTAACTGTGTCGCCAGCATTGAGGTCTGTGGTGCCAGAGATAGACGGCGTTGCATCATTGCCAAGCCCTTGTGAATCGATGGTTATCGATGGAGCTGTGGTATCGATGTTACCGCCATTTTCGGTTACCGATGCACTGTTGCCAGCGCCGTCTGTGGCGGTGGCAGTAACAGAATAGTCACCTTCAGGTAGGCTTGCAGGAACATCAGCCGTAAAGCTTCCATCACCTTGCACTATGGCACTGAATGTCTGTGTGTTTCCAGCACTGTCAGTCACAGTTAGCGTTACAGTGCTACCTGGCGCTACGTCGGTATTACCTGAAATAGTCGGCGTCGTGTCGTTGCCCGACCCAAGAGGGTCGAGGGATAGGGTAGGCGCGGCAGAGTTTATGTCGCCGCTCACTGTATCTGTAGCAGTATTGCCTGCAGCATCAGTGGCCGTTGCAGTAACGTCGAAGTTTCCGTCAGCCATAGGATTAGGCACATCTGCACTGAAGTCGCCGTTAGCATCAACAGTTGCGGTAAACGTCTGCACAGTGCCAACACTGTCAGTTACTGTGATAGTTACTGTGCTTCCTGCGGCTAGGTCGGTATTTCCGCTAATGGTAGGCGTGTTATCGTTACCTGTACCAAGCGGATCCAAAGTGATAACAGGCGCTGTGGTATCTACGCTGCCACCCGTTTCAGAATCAGAACCTTGGTTGCCAGCCGCGTCTTGAGCGGTTGCGGTAACCGTATAGTCACCTTCAGCTAGTGGTGAAGGTACGTTGGCTGCAAAACTGCCGTTGGTTTGTACCGTAGCGGCAAAGGTTTGCGTATTACCCGCACTGTCGACCACCGTTAATGTAACAATGGCGCCAGCTGGAAGGTTTGTGGTGCCAGAAATAGTTGGCGTAGCGTTATTCTCTGGCGTTAATTCGTCAAGGTTTAGCTCAGGTGGCGTGATGTCGATAACACCTGAATTATCGAGAACCGACGTGCTGTTGCCTGCTTCATCAGTGGCAGTAGCTTCAACACTGTAAGAGCCTTCAGCAAGTGCCGCGGGTACATCAACCGTAAAGCTTCCTGCAGCATCAACTGTTGCTGTAACCGTTTGAATGTTGCCAGCACTGTCTGTGATAACCAAGGAGACCACGCTACCTTCGGCTAGATCTGTACTTCCCGAAATGGTTGGGGTTGTGTCGTTGCCTAATCCTTGAGGGTCTAAGGTTAGGGTAGGCGCGGTGGTGTCTATGGTGCCTGTTACATTGGCTGACGCACTGTTGCCAGCATCGTCGGTGGCCGTTGCGGTAACCGTAAAGTCACCTTCGGCTAGTGCAACTGGTACACCCACAGTAAAGTTGCCGTTTGCGTCAACCGTTGCGGTCACAGTTTGCGTATTGCCAGCGTTGTCGGTGATCGACAGCGTTACGCTCTCACCTGCTGCTAAGTCCGTAGTGCCTGAAATGGTCGGCGTAGTATCGTTATTTGAACCCAGCGCATCTAGTGAAATAACGGGGGCGACAGTATCGACGATACCGTTATTGTCGGTGACAGATGCACTATTTCCGTTGCTGTCTGTAGCGGTAGCGGTTACTGAGTAATCACCTTCGGCAAGAGGCGCGGGGACATCAGCACTAAAGTTACCGCTCGCATCGACAAGTGCAGTAAAGGTTTGGGTGTTACCTGCACTGTCAGTGACAAAAAGCGTCACTGTTGAACCCGCGGGTAGGTCAGTCGTACCTGTAATGGTTGGTGTAGTATCGCTAACCGTAACTTGCGCATCTAATGTCAACGCAGGGGCGCTGGTATCTAACGTACCGGTATCAGAAGTGGTGGTTGTATTACCTGCATCGTCTGAGGCACTTGCTGTTACCGTGTAGCTACCATCAGGTATAGCGTTTGGAACATCCGCGCTGAAGTCACCGTTTGCGTCCACAATGGCGTCAAAGGTTTGTGTATTGCCTGCGCTATCTGTGACGGTTAACGTTACCGTGCTTCCCGGTGCTAAATCAGTGCTGCCCGATATGTTAGGGGTTTCATCGTTGCCTGTGCCCTGCGGATTTAGCGTAAGTACAGGGGCGGTGGTGTCAATATTGCCACCGTCCTCAGTTGCGGTTGTTGAATTACCTGCATCATCTGTTGCAGTAACTTCGACGCTGTAATCTCCTTCAGGCAGTGGAGACAATACCTCTGTTGCAAAGTTGCCGTCAGCATCAACCAATGCGTTAATGGTTTGCGTGTCACCATTGCTGTCAGTTACGGTGATCACAACGACAGAGCCTTCAGGTAAATCTGTATTACCTGAAATAACCGGCGTAGTGTCATTACCTGAATCTAACGGGTTAACGGTAACAATAGGCGCTTGTGTATCAATACTTCCATTTGTTTCGTTTGCCGTCGCGGTGTTGCCTTGTGCATCGCTTACTGTTGCCGTAACGGTAAAGTCGCCTTCAGCCAGAGCGCTAGGCACATCGGCACTGAATGTACCGTCTGCCTGCACGGCTGCTTGGAAACTTTGCGAGTTACCATTGGCATCTACCACAGTAATGGTAACCAGTGTGCCAGGTGCCACGTCGGTAGTACCTGTGATAGTTGGGGTAACATCGCTGGTAGCGCCTTGTGTATCAAGGGTTAACAGCGGCGCTTCGCTATCTACATTACCTGTTGTATTGGCATTCGCGGTATTGCCTGCACTGTCGGTTGCAGTGGCAGTCACAGTAAAGTCGCCGTCAGCTAGTGCGTTTGGCACATCTACACTGAAGCTACCATTTGCATCGACCAAGGCATTGATAGTTTGCGTGTTTCCAGCGCTATCTGTAACGACAAGCGTTACCGTGCTTCCTTCAGGAAGGTCAGTGGTGCCTGAAAGCGTAGGTGTGTTGTCACCCGTGCTGCCAGGGTTTTCTAGGGTAAGCGTAGGCGCGGTGGTATCTACAACGCCGCCATTGTCGGTTACTGTTGTCGTATTGCCATCGCCGTCAGTTGCGCTGGCGGTTACGGTGTAAGCGCCATCAGCGAGTGGAGTGGTAACATCTGCACTAAATGTTCCGCCTGTGCCTACTGTCGCGGTAATCGTTTGCGTGTTACCTGCGCTATCCGTTACGGTTAAGGTAACCGTACTTCCTTCAGGTAAGCTGGTGGTACCTGAAATAAGGGGCGTGCTGTCATTCGTCTCGCCTTGACCATCTAGCACTAACGTGGGGGCATTGGTATTAATATTACCCGTTGCGTTGTCTGTAACTTCATTGCCTGCTTCGTCTTCTGCCGTGGCGGTAACCGTATAGTCTCCATCAGCCAGTTCTTGCGGTACGTCGACAGAGAAGTTGCCATTAGCATCGACTAAGGTGTTGATAGTTTGGGTGTTACCAGCGCTATCAACGACCGTTAGCGAGACAACACTTCCTTCAGGCAGGTCGGTGCTGCCCGATAAAGTTGGTGTGGAATCGTTACCAGAACCCACTGGATTTAAAGATAGCGATGGAGCGGTTGTATCTAAAATGCCGCCGTTTTCTGTCACGCTAGCGGTATTACCATTTTCATCGACAGCGGTTGCTGTAACGGAGTAGTTACCTTCTGCTAATGCGCTAGGTACCTCAGCGCTAAAGCCTCCGTTTTCATCAACAACGGCTTCAATAGTTTGCTGGTTACCTAAGCTATCGGTGACGACCAGTGTTACCGTGCTACCTTGTGGCAAATCTGTCGTGCCACTAATAAGTGGTGTGGTGTCGTTGCCAATGTCTTGTGGGTCAAGCGATAGCGTTGGTGCTGCGGTATCAATATTGCCCTGTGTCGATGCAGAGTCTTGATTACCCGCATCGTCAGTGACAGTGGCGGTAACGGTAAAGTTGCCGTCGGCAAGCTCTGCCGGCACGTCAACAGAGAAAGTACCGTCATTTTGGACAAGAGCGTCAAAGGTTTGCGTATTCCCTGCACTGTCTGTAACAGTGATTGATACACTGCTACCCGGTGCCTGGTCTGTGTTACCTGAGATGGTTGGCGTAGTATCATTGGTACTGCCTTGAGCATCTAGATTAACCAGCGGCGATGTAATATCGATATTACCGCCAGTTTCCGTTGCCGTTGCAGTATTGCCGTTGGCGTCGGTCGCTGTAGCCGTTACGCTATATTCACCTTCAGCTAATGGATTGGGCACATCAGCACTGAAATTACCAGAACCATCTACCGTTGCCGTAAATGTTTGCGTATTGCCAAGCGCATCGGTAACAGACAGTGTAACAGTGCTGCCAGCGGGTAAATCGGTAGTACCTGAGATAGTAGGCGTGGTGTCGTTGTCATCACCCAGTGGGTCAAGGGTTAAGCTTGGCGCATTGCTGTCCACTGTGCCAGTTTGTGACGTTGAAGCACTATTTCCCGCAGCATCGGTGGCTGTTGCTTCAACAGTGTAGTCGCCGTCAGCGAGTTCAGCAGGCACGTCTGCGCTAAATTCGCCGTTCGCGTCTACTGTGGCAGTAAAGGTTTGACTGTTTCCAGCACTATCGGTAACGGTAAGTGTAACCGTGCTGCCTGCTTCCAAGTTTGTAGAACCGCTAATTGACGGTGTCGTGTCGTTACCTGTGCCAAGTGGCTCTAGTGAAATGGTGGGGGCTTGCGTATCAATGTTGCCGCCATTTTCAGTAACAGTCGTTGTATTGCCGGCCTCGTCTGTTGCACTGGCCTCTACGGTATATTCACCCTCAGTAAGCGGCGTTTGCACGTCCACGCTAAAATCACCGTTCTCATCAACGACGGCATCGATAGTTTGTGTGTTGCCCGCGCTGTCGGTCACCACAATAGTTACTGTTGAACCAGGTGGTAAATCGGTAGAGCCTGAAATCGTTGGCGTGGTGTCGCTACCGTCAGTTTGCGGGTCTAAAGAAAGCGCTGGTGCGGTAGTGTCTATGTTGCCACTGTTGTCGACAACGGTAGTTGTATTACCCGCTGCATCAGTTGCTTCGACAGAAACCTCATAATTGCCTTCTGCTAGCGCGTCTTCGAGATCGGCGCTGAAATTACCATTTTCATCAACAATGGCGGTAACAGTTTGCGTATTACCCTGACTATCGGTGACGGTAATAACGACCTCGCTACCTGCGGGTAAATCTGTATTACCTGAGATGGTCGGTGTTGTGTCGTTAGTATCCGTTTGCGGGTCGATGTTCACAATCGGTGGGGTGGTATCAAGTACAGTAGTGGCCGTGGCGGTAGAGCTATTGCCATTTTCGTCTGTCACCGTCACTTCAATCTCGTATTCGCCCTCTTCAGAGCCAGGAGGGAATGCAACATTGAAGTTGCCATTCTCATCGGTTGTCCCCGTTATTGTCTGGCTGTTGCCGTCGCTATCGGTGATAACAACCACAATCTCTGAATTAGGGGCGTCTGACGATCCCCCTATGCCTTCACTACCGTTGGTAGGAGAGCCGGTTTCAATGACAACATTAGGGCCTTGGGTATTAATAACTGCATCGATAGAGGTTGAAGCGGTATTGCCCGCCACATCAGACACAGTAGCGGTTACCGTGAAGTCGCCATTTGCGAGCGCTTGCGGAACTTCAGCGCTGAAGCTACCGTCTTCTTGCACTGTTGCAGTAATGGTTTGCGTAGTGCCATCTGAATGCACGATATCTAGTGTTACTATCGCACCCGGTTCTGCGTCGGTGTCGCCATTTATCACTGGCGTGTCATCATTGGTTGAGCCAATAGGATCAAGGCTGATTATCGGCGCCGTGGTGTCAATTTCGCCTGTTACTGTAGTAGTCGAGCTGTTACCTGCTGGTGTCGTCACAGTAACATCTACCGTGTACTCACCTTCGCTAAGCTCCGCTGGCACATCTTCGTTGAACGTGCCGTCAGCGCCCACTGTAGTGACGATTGTTTGCTCGTTACCCTCGCTATCTGTAACAACGATGACCACTTCACTGCCTGGAGGGGCATCGGTTTCACCAGAAACGTTGGGCGTAGTATCGTTCGTTGGCGCAGGTTGATTTACGGTCGTCGAAGGACTTGTAGAATCATAATCGCCACTTGCTGTTGCTTGTGCGGTGTTACCCGCACCATCTGTCACCTCGGCAGTTACGCTGTATGTACCCTCTGCCACCGCATTTGGAACTTCAACGGTAAAGGTACCATCGGCAAGCACAGTGGTGGTAAAGGTTTGAGTAACGCCAGCACTATCGGTAACGGTAAGAGTTATCGTGCTTCCGGGCACGGCATCCGTTAAACCCGAGAGTGTGGGTGTAGCATCGCCATTTATTCCTGGGTCGTTTAATGAGATGGTTGGCGCCGTCACGTCGATAGCACCCAGAGCGTCAGCATTGGCCGTATTGCCTGCTTCATCAGTCACGCTGGCGTTAACGGTAAATTCGCCTTCAGCTAGTTCAGCCGGTACGTCAGCACTGTAAGTGCCGTCAGCCTGCACAATGGCGGTCACGGTTTGAGTAACGCCTGCACTATCGGTAATGGTTAATGTTACTGTGCTACCAGGCGCGGCGTCGGTGGTACCTGAAAGGGTAGGCGTAGTGTCGTTACCTGTCGCTATGGTGTCGATAGTGATCGACGGTGCCGTAGTATCAATCACGCCCGTGGTGTCTGTGGTTGCTGTATTGCCCGCTTCGTCGGTTACGCTGGCGTTAACCGTAAATTCGCCTTCAGCTAATTCAGCAGGTACGTCAACGCTATAGGTGCCGTCTGCTTGCACAATGGCAGTCACGGTTTGCGTAACGCCTGCACTGTCGGTAATGGTTAATGTAACTGTGCTACCCGGTGTGGCATCAGTGGTACCTGAAAGAGTAGGCGTGGTGTCGTTACCTGTAGCTATGGTGTCGATTGTGATCGACGGTGCAGTGGTATCAATTACGCCTGTGGTGTCTGTGGTTGCTGTATTGCCAGCCTCATCCGTTACGCTAGCATTGACAGTAAATTCACCTTCAGCTAATTCAGTAGGTACATCAACGCTATAGGTGCCGTCTGCTTGCACAGTGGCAATTACAGTTTGCGTGTTGCCCGCACTATCGGTAATGGTTAGCGTAACTGTGCTGCCAGGAGTGGCATCGGTTGTACCTGACAGGGTAGGCGTGGTGTCGTTATCCGAACCTGGTGCATTAATAGTAATGGTTGGGGCGGTAGTATCAATCACGCCCGTGGTGTCTGTGGTTGCTGTATTGCCAGCCTCATCGGTCACGCTGGCGTTAACGGTAAATTCACCTTCCGCTAATTCAGCGGGTACATCAACGCTGTACGTGCCGTCTGCTTGCACAATGGCAGTCACGGTTTGCGTATTGCCTGCACTGTCGGTAATGGTTAGCGTAACTGTGCTGCCAGGAGTGGCATCGGTTGTACCTGAAAGGGTTGGCGTGGTGTCGTTATCAGAACCCGGCGCATTAATGGTAATGGTTGGGGCGGTGGTATCAATTTCACCAGTAGTATCAGCGGTTGCTGTATTGCCAGCCTCATCGGTCACGCTGGCGTTAACGGTAAATTCACCTTCCGCTAATTCAGCGGGTACATCAACGCTGTACGTGCCGTCTGCTTGCACAATGGCAGTCACGGTTTGCGTATTGCCTGCACTGTCGGTAATGGTTAGCGTAACTGTGCTGCCAGGAGTGGCATCAGTAGTACCTGAAAGGGTAGGCGTGGTGTCGTTATCAGAACCAGGCGCATTAATGGTAATGGTTGGGGCGGTGGTATCAATTTCCCCTGTAGTATCAGCAGTTGCTGTATTGCCTGCTTCATCGGTCACGCTGGCGTTAACGGTAAATTCGCCTTCCGCTAATTCAGTGGGTACATCAACGCTGTAGGTGCCGTCTGCCTGCACAATGGCAGTCACGGTTTGAGTATTGCCTGCACTGTCGGTAATGGTTAGCGTAACTGTGCTGCCAGGAGTGGCATCAGTAGTACCTGAAAGGGTAGGCGTGGTGTCGTTATCAGAACCAGGCGCATTAATGGTAATGGTTGGGGCGGTGGTATCAATTTCCCCTGTAGTATCAGCAGTTGCTGTATTGCCTGCTTCATCGGTCACGCTGGCGTTAACGGTAAATTCGCCTTCCGCTAATTCAGTGGGTACATCAACGCTGTAGGTGCCGTCTGCCTGCACAATGGCAGTCACGGTTTGAGTATTGCCTGCACTGTCGGTAATGGTTAGCGTAACTGTGCTGCCAGGAGTGGCATCGGTTGTACCTGAAAGGGTAGGCGTGGTGTCGTTATCAGAACCCGGCGCATTAATAGTAATAGTTGGAGCGGTAGCGTCAATTTCACCAGTGGTAGAACTATCTGCAGTATTACCTGTAGGTTCTAATACGGTAGCATCTACCGTGAACTCACCATCAGCCAGTGCGTTTGGTACGTCTACACTGAACGTACCGTCGTCTTGTACTATGGCGGTAACAACCTGAGTGTTTCCCTCACTATCGGTAACGGTTAATGTTACTGTACTGCCTGGAATTGCTGAAGTAATGCCTGATAGTGTTGGCGTGGTGTCGCTTGTTAAGCCAATCGCATCTAGGGTAAGTGAAATGTCTTGTGCTTGCTCGCCTGTTCCAGAAAACTCAACTGGTGTAACATCGTCGTTGCCATTTGCACTTTGATCGAACTGGAAACCCACAGGATCGACTTCTTCATTTATGCGATCAACGCGCACAAAATTACTACCGCCGTCAGTACCAGCACCGCCATCTAGACCTGCTGCGGTTGCTTCTAACGATTCTAAAATGTCTCCGTCACCAGCAAGCACATCAAGAAAGTCAGCGTCACCTTCTTGGTTGTTACCATCAACGCCGTCAACACCGTCAAGTAATGCTGTTAGCTCATCCACACTTTCATCAAAAACAGCAAATTCATCGTCAGAATTGTTTTCGGTGAAATCTAATTGCAGCGGGAAAGTAACACTTTGTCCGGCTGGAAGTGTGCGAAGTTCTCCATCTACACTTACGGTAACAAATCCATCAGGTGATATGTTTAATACGTCGCCTTCCGCCACCGTCATACCGACAGTAACATTGACCTGTTCACCTGTTTCACCACGTACTAAAGAAGCCTCGCCGTTTACTTCTGCAATGATTACTTCAGCCATAATTCCCTCTCAATCGATAAATTTTCTCGCTATACAAAAAGCGTAGCAGGGCTTTTTTATCTCGTTACCGGACCGTGGTACGGGGGACACATATCCTTTGGTATAAAGCCTAGGTAGTTCCCCCTAATTTATTAATTTTTAGTCTAATAATTGTGAGTCAAGTTTGCAGAAATACACATAGCGTCTACTTTTTAAAAGTAAGAAACGACACAAATGTCGCTTAGTATTTATAAAGTGAGATGCATATATGAAGTTGATAAATTCAGTGCTTTCCAAGGTTGTTATTGGAGCAACTGGCGCTGTGCTAGCTCATGCTGCTATTGCTCAAAGTAATGGTGTTGGTGACTCGTCAGTCAGTTTGGAAGACTACGTTCGCAAGGTAGTAAACGAAAACCCAGAAGTGCAAGCCAGCTGGCGTCAACTTCAAGTGGCTATGTCAGACGTTGATATTGCTCGTGGCGGCTTTCGCCCTCAGGTCGATGTGTTGGCATCAAGTGCTTATACCGATAGAAATTACGGGCTAGATCGGGAATACATGGGACATACCGCGCAAATCGCCTTAACCCAGATGCTGTACGACGGTTTCTTAACAAGCAGTGAAGTTAAACGTTTTAAACAAGCGCAAGTGGTTCGCTTTTTCGAACTAATGGGTGAAGTAGAGCAAAAATCTCTGGATACAGCGCTCGCCTACATGGATGTGAAGATGTTTCGCGAGCTCTTAAAACTCGCTGAAGAAAACTTAATTACTCATGTGGACGTGTTTAAACAAATTGAGGAGAGTGTAGAAGCTGGTGTAGGTCGTCGTGCCGATTTGGAACAAATTAGCGGCCGTTTGTCTCTGGCTGAGTCTAATGTGCTTACCGAGCTGTCTAATTTGCACGATGTTACCGCGCGGTTTTTACGGTTGGTGGGCGAGAAGCCCGCGAATAACTTGCAGCCGGTAACGTTAAACTCTGCCTATGTTGATGCTAGTGTTACTGATATTCAAACCTTACTCACTAGCGCCTACGGCACCAACCCCCAATTCAATGCTGCTATTTACAACATTGATGCCCAGCGTTACGCCGTGGACAGTGCAAAAAGTCTTTATCATCCGCAAGTCAATTTAACCGCAAGTTATGGCGCACAAACGCGAGACCAAGCTGCGCTAAATAACACCATTACTGAAGCCAGTGTTGGCGTTAACTTTTCTTATAACTTGTATAACGGTGGTTCGGACCGCGCAGCGATTCGACAAGCATTATCACAGGTAGATTTAGCAAAAGACTTGCGGGACAAAGCCTGTATCGATATGAGACAAACGGTACAAATTGCTTATAACGATATTATCAATATTACTGAGCAGCTACCCTCACTGAATGCCCACCGCCTGTCTTCAGACAGAGTAAAGTCTGCATACATGGATCAGTTTACCATTGGCGAACGTTCTCTATTGGATTTGCTCGATTCCGAAAACGAGTACTACGAATCTAGTCGCGCATATTTAGAAGCACAATACACCTTAGAAAAGGCGCGCGTAAGACTGCTTGCGGCTTCGGGTAGCTTGGCACAAACGTTAGGAATTACAAAAGATGGCGTGCCTGATGTACTAGACAAAGCTGAAGAAAAAATCAGTTACGACCCTAACTACGTTTGTCCGGCCGTTCGTACAAACTTTGAAGATGAACTTAATATTCTTAAGCGCGACACAGATGGCGACGGCATTGTTGATTTGTGGGACGACTGCGTCGATTCTACACCAGGTGCCATGGTCGATGACTTTGGTTGTGAAGCCAGAGAGCCTGATATGGCGCCAGAACCAAGTGCTGCAGATTTTACGTTAGATAATGCGAAGATAATCAATTCATTCAACGTCAATATCGAATTTGCGTCTAATTCTACCGAGGTTTTACCTGAATACGAGAACTCGCTTCAGGACGTCATCGAAGCCTTAAACAATGACCCAAATTCAGGGGTGATTATTCACGGTCACGCCTCTCTAGATGGGGATGCAGCCTACAACCAGCGATTGTCTGAACGCAGAGCTAAGGCGGTTGCCTCGCTGCTTATGAATAAAGCGAACATAGAAGCTAGAAGAATTACTGCGGTTGGTTACGGAGAGAGTCGTCCGTTGGTTGATGAAGAATCAGACGCGGCGAACGCCCGTAATCGCAGAATTGAAGCGGCTATTATCCAGCTTCCTTCTAACGAATAGCAATGTGTAGGCCTATATGAAGGAAAAGAAGGTCGTAGACGACATATCCTATTTGGAACAGCAAGGAGGCGTATTGATGGATTGTTTGATTACGATCTGTCATGCGCACCATCTGGATGTATCTCGAGTCAGCCTGCTCAGTGGGCTTCCCTTAGATAGCGGCGAATTATCGCCCACAGGATTTGAGCGTGCAGCTAAACGGGCGGGACTCGCCAGCAGAACGGTTAAGCGCGATTTAGACCACATTAATACTGCGCTTTTGCCCGCTGTATTAGTCTTAAATGAAAAGCAAGCCTGTGTACTACATGGCTTAGAGCCTACCCATGCAAGAGTTTCGTATCCAGAACTAGATGACGCCGTGGTTGAAGTTCCCAGAGATGAACTTGCTGCCCGTTATACTGGGTACATCATATTTGCTCGACCCGAGATGCACGCGCGTGAGACCAATGCTCAAATTGACAAATCCTCAGTAGGGCACTGGTTGTGGTCATCTATCAAATCTGCAAAAGGGCTGTATAGGGATGTACTAATAGCCTCTGTTTTTATTAGCCTGCTTTCCATTGCCCTGCCTCTTTTTGTAATGAATGTATACGATAGGGTGGTGCCAAATGCGGCACTGGAAACCTTGTGGGCGCTGGCGATCGGCGTGCTTTTAGTTCTCGCGGCAGATTTCCTGTTACGCATGCTTCGGCAGTACTTTGTAGAACTGGCGGCAAGTCGGCTAGATGTCACGCTTTCTGCAAAAATTATGGAAAAAGTACTGTCTATAAATTTGGCCAGTAGACCAGCAAAAAGCGGTTCCTTTATAAACAGCTTGCAATCTTTTGAGAGTATTCGGCAGTTTTTTGGTTCTGTAACGCTGGTGGCATTGGTTGATTTACCATTCGGGCTCCTGTTTGTCGTTATCATAGCCATGATCGATTTTTATTTGATCATTCCTATTCTTATTGGCGCCACAGCGCTTTTCCTTTACGCCATGAAAGCACAGCGCGTAATGCGATCTCTGTCAGAAGAGTCGATGGAGATTAGTTCTCGTAAAAGCTCCCTCGTTACCGAAAGCGTAACATCTTTAGAAGACATAAAAGCATTTGGTTACCAGAGCCGAAACCAAAGTGCGTGGGAAAAACAAACAATCTTTCTTGCCAAAGTTAATGCCAAGCTGCGTTTGGTTTCGATGTCGGTAAATAATGCTGCACTTTGGGTTCAGCAGTCAGTCGGCGTTGTAATCATTTTAACTGGTGTTTATCTGATCATCGAAGGTGTAATCACCCAAGGTGGATTGATTGCTGCCTACCTATTGTCTAGCCGAGCCATGGGACCGGTCTCCCAGGCTGCGGCTTTATTGGCGCAATACCATCACGCTGAGACGGCGAAGAATGCCCTTGACGATATTATGTCTTTACCGAGTGAGTCAGGCAGTAATAAGCAGATAAAAAGTAATATTGTGCTTAAGGGGAATATTGATGCAAGCCAGCTTTGCTTTAAATATCCGGATGAAACCGTACTTGCACTCAAAGACATAAACTTCTCAATTAAACAAGGTGAGCACGTAGCGATTTTGGGCAAAAACGGATGCGGAAAATCTACCTTGAACAAACTGCTTATGGCCTTTTACCGCCCTGAGTCTGGGCAGTTACTCGTGGATGGCATTGACCTTCAGCAATACGACCCGATACTACTTCGCAAACAGATAGGTTACGTGCCACAAGACGTCAGCCTTTTCTACGGTTCATTGAAAGACAATATTATGTCTGAAGATTTACATATCGATGAAAGTGACTTTTGGGAGGTACTGACTCAGTGTGGTTTGGCGAAACTTGTTAATGGTAATGCCAACGGGGTAGAGCAAAATGTAGGTGAGCGAGGTAGCTTACTTTCTGGTGGTCAGCGACAAGCAGTAGCGATGGCTAGAGCCATAGTGCGAAACCCTGCGATATATATCATGGATGAGCCTACCTCAGCCATGGACTCAACAAACGAAGCGCAGATGAAGGAAACCATAAAAGCAGCGACATCTGGCAAAACACTCATCATCAATACTCATCGTACTACGTTGCTTGACCTTGTTGAGCGCGTGATTGTTGTCGAGAACGGAAAAGTTATTGCTGACGGTAAGAAGGAAGATGTACTTGTTCAGTTTAAACAGCCAAGTCAAATACTTAAGAGGGCGCCATGATTTTAAACAGTGGTGGTGAGAAAAAAGACTGGTTGCAGCGGTTAATGCGAGGTTGGCTAGCGCCACCTCCAGGTCAGGACTGGGTATTGGAAGCCGAGTGGTCACGTATAATGCAAACGCCGGTAAAAGCCCGTGGGCTTTTGTATTTGGTATCACTAGTTTTATTTCTTTTGGTGGTGTGGTCGTATTTTGCAGAGATTGATGAAGTTGCCAAAGGCGATGGGAAAGTCATACCGTCACAGCAACTACAGGTTCTCCAATCCTACGACGGAGGAATTGTACAGGATATATTAGTACGAGAAGGGCAAACGGTTAAAGCTGGGCAAGTGTTATTAAAGGTTGATCCTACCCGATTTTTGTCAAGCCTTGAAGAAAACACAACCCAGTTTGCGGCGCTGGCGGCGAAAGTGCAGCGCTTATCTGCGCTTACCCAAGGTGACGTATTGCGGTTTAATCGAGAGCTTCGCGAACAGGCTCCAACGATCGTTGATAACGAACGCAAGCTCTACAATTCCAACTTGGCTGAGCTTGATGAAGTTGCAGCAGGATCGGATTCTCGTATTATGCAACGCCGTCAAGACGTGGAAGAAGAGCGAGCGAATCTTTCCCAGTATCAAAACGTTTTGTCCCTCTCAAAGAAAGAGCTCGCTGTGACCAAGCCATTACTTGCATCAGGTGCTGTGTCGGAGATTGAAATCCTTCGATTGGAACGTCAGATAGTAGAGCTAGAAGGAAACATCACCAAGTCCAAGGTAGCGATTGAGCGTGGCTTAAACGCCATCGAAGAAGAAATTATAAAGAAGGAAGAAGCGCGTCTAAAACTGGTTAATCGATGGAACCAAGAATTGACCGAAGCCACCGCCGAAATGGCGACATTGCAGCAGTCTCAAACCAGTTTAGAAGATGTGGTGTCACAAGCAGCGCTGAGATCGCCAATCAATGGTACGGTGCAGCGCTTGCTCATTAATACCATTGGTGGGGTCATTACACCAGGCAGCGCGGTAGTGGAACTCGTTCCTCAAGATGATCAACTTATTGTTGAAGCAAAGGTTTCGCCTAAAGATATTGCGTTTATTCGAGAAGGGCAGCAGGCCATCTTAAAGTTCAGTGCTTACGACTTTACTATTTATGGCGGTATGTCTGCTGAAGTCCAACATATCAGTGCTGACGCCATTACCAACGAGAAAGATGAAACCTACTATTTAGTCAGGCTCGAAACGAAGAAAAGCATTGCTGATGAAGCGTTAGATATTTTACCTGGAATGATCGTACAGGTAGACATATTGACGGGAAAGAAAACTGTCCTTAACTATATATTATCCCCTCTGTTCAATGTTACAGCCTCTGCGCTGCGGGAGCGTTAAATGAGACATTTCATTGCAGAGAAAGATTTGCAAGGGGCGCTAACCCAGTATTCGTGGACCAGCTATAGTCGGGTTGATCAATTAACATGTGATCAAACTGATTGTATATGGATATTGGCAAGCGATGAGAACTGGCGGCAACAGCTAATTGAAGCCAAGCAAAAAGTAACGCAAGTGGTATTACTGACCTACAAATATGACCGTTTAGAGATGCAAACAGCGCTGATGCTAGGCGCTAGGGCGTATTGTCACGCATTAGGAACCCAGTCTCTTTTATCTTCAGTAGCGAGGGTGATAGAAGCCGGAGGCATGTGGTTACCTAATGAGTTACTTTTAGTGACAACATCTAATGTGGCGGTCAATCTGCAGTCTAAACGAGTGCTACCTGCTTTAAGTGGCTTAACGAACCGCGAAAAGGACGTATTGAGCGGCATTTTAGATGGGTTAAGCAATAAAGAAATTGCAAGAGAGCACGGTATTACTGAGCGTACCGTTAAAGAATATGTGGGTACGCTCTTACACAAATTTGAGGCAAAGGACCGAATCAGTCTATTACTTCGACTTGGTGAATTTAGTCATCTAAAAGATGCTCTATAACTTCCATGTGTGATACAACGCCGTCAATACCAAGCTCTATAAAGAGCGCTTGATGGTCAGAGCGTTTAACGCCGTCGGCGTATACTTTAATACCGAAAGTATGCGCCAGTGAGCAGAAGCCTCGAAGAAAAGCGTGATTAGCTGGGTTGAAGTCTATGTCGGCCATAAATGCGGAATCAATTTTCACATAGTCTAGCCCCATCTCTTGCACATCTAACAGTTGCGAGAACGATTCGCCTACACGTTTAAGGCCTATTTCGCATTCTTTAGCTTTTAGCGTAGTGCAAAAGTCGCTAAATTCGTCAGGGAAACGTGTTGCGGTAGATTCCCTTACCTCGAAGCACAGCTGTTTAGCTGCTTTGAAGTTGGTGCCTATTTGATAATAAAGCTGTGCAAGAATTTCAGGGTCTAGCATGAACTGTTCAGAGCAAAGAAAAGCAAACTTTGATCCTGTGCCAGAACGGTTGATGTAATCAATAAGGTGAATAATGGTTGTCAGTTCTAACTGTGGCAACAAACCTAAGTAACGTGCCCAGTGAGTATAGAACCCGCTCTTTCTAAGCTCGCCGTCTATGTTCACCCCAGCCCAGCTTTGGTAATGAACCAAATTTCTGTCTATGTCGAGCACTGGGAAATTAAATGTTTCTACATCGCGCTCATCGATAGCACGTTTGAGCTCTTGCTCCCATCGTTTCTCTTCCACAAGTGAAATGAATTCTCTTAGCGGAGCCTCGACAAACGGTTCGTCCATTTCATCCGCTTCGGCTTCATCTATCATTGCATCAGCGCGCATAAGTGCGTTTGAAAAGCTATCATCCGGTCGTAATTTCACAACCGACTGAAAGACTTGAGGGTCGCCTTCGCGGCTAAATGCACTCAAACACGCACCGTGTAATGCTTCAGAAATAGTGACGGCGTCGTGGGTTTCGGTGAGGAGAATAGCAAACTCGTTTTTTTGCATTCTAGCAATACGACTGTCGGTGAAAAGGTGATGATGCATAGAAAGGCAATCATTAATTTCTTCAACGAAATCTCGAATACGATTTTTACGTATATTGGCCGGGGAGCGCAAGAAGCCTTCGCCCTCAGTAAATCTCACAAAAAAGACGCAGTTAATGCCTTCTGTATCGCGAAAGGCAAGTTGGCCTTTTAAAATCGATATAAAATAGTCCCTGTTGGCGACACCAGATTCGTCGTCGAATTGGGTTTTATAGCGCATGAGATCAAGGCGGGTATTCTCCTCCTCCATGATCTTCTTGGACGTTCTCGCTAAGAAGTTCATCGCGCGAACCACACGTTTGAGTTCTAACGTACGAGGTTCGGGCAGTTGAACAAATTTCATTTCACCAAAAGACTCGGCTTGATTAACAACGCCATCCAGAGGTCGAATAATAAAGCGAAGAGCCCACGCGCCTATTATTCCTGAGAAGATACCTACAAGGGACAAGCCAAAAATGAGCCGTTGAGTAGCGCGCCACATAGATGCGACGGCGAAGCTGGTGTCGGTTTCAACATATATCGTACCGTACTGACCCCACCCCTCGCTAACCTGAGCAATACCTGGATTGACATTCGGTGAGAAATTGTCTGCAAACCATCTGGGCGTGTCTTCATCTAATTGCACTTCGTGGGTATGGGCAGACACAATTTCGCCGTCCGCTTTTTGAAGTACAATTGTTGCGTAGTGTCCTATATCGAATTGGGACATGATGAAAAGGTCTAAAGATACGGGGTCTTTTTCTAATCCACTTAGCGTTAACGCCATCATACTGGCGTTATCTAAGTTTTTTGAGTAAAGCTGTTCTTCTACGTATTGCTTCGTAGTAATTCCATGAATTGTCACGCTACCTGCAATTGCAACAAGGACAACGACTACAATGGCGAGCCACAATTCTCTTGTTATTGACATAGACTCCTAGGACCTTCTGCTAATCCCCTCTTGCTTCATGCGCTCAATAACGTCACGCCACCTAGATAGTCTACTGGTAGACGAAGAAACCTGTGACGTTTTGCCCGGTTGCCATATACCTGAGTCGTTAAAACTAAAAACAGGTATAAGGTCTGTGCGCTGTGAGCCGGGTAATACATTAGACACTAAGCTGTCTAGCACAAGGGGATCCGATGAAGGGGAGTCATAGTACCCTAAAACCATATGTGCTTGTGTTACTCGACTTCTACCAATCTTCGCTTTTACATAAATTAGGCGAAGTTTAGAACTATCGATACCTAAGTGTAGCAGAGCTACGTATTTTGCAATGGCATAATCCTCACAATCTCCGCGAGAATGGCCAAAAAGTTCAGAAGGGGTTGCCCAGTAGTCTTTTTCTTTAAACACAATATCGTCAGTAGCATACTGAATATGCTCATCAAAGAAAGCGTTTACACCAAGCAATTGATCTTTGACACCCTTACTTTCAAGAGCGTGTAGGGCAGCTTCTAGCGCTGCAACGTGTGATGCTTTATCAGCTCCAAATTTATTTTTTACTTCCTGTTCAAGCTTTGGAAACTCGATTACATACTGATCCTTCATTTGCTGTCCAGCCAGTAGCAGGGCCACTAATGCTAAGCAGTGCGACGCAAATAGAGAAAGGGTCATAACTTCATTATTTTAGTTATACTAAAGTATAGGCGAGAGTAACCTTCTTCACCTAAAGTTTAAGTATAATTTGCTATACGTAGTTATAGGTATAACATGGCTGTGCTGATAAACCAACCATGATTTCGAATGCTAAAGTGGAAATCGAGAAAGACTATTTTTTTACTACAAAATCGTGTTCTTGAATGTTTGCGATAATTCCTGCACCTTCGTTTACTACTAGAGACGAATTACCGTAGGCACTACTCACTACAAATTTGCCAGGATATAGTGAGTACTGTAAGTATTTACGGCCACGGTTATCGACAATCTCTTTAGCTTGATAAAGGTATAGTTCATCTTTTTCAGAAATGCCATTGTCTCTGCCTAAAGATACAGAAATTTTATCGCCGGCAACATTAATCACTCTACCTGTCATTGGCTGGCATGCAGTGGCTTCTTTTATATCTTCAATCGCTTCTGCTATTGTCGCGTTGACAGTTTGCCCATAAAGCGACTGCCAAAACTTCGTCGAAAATTCATCTACATCTTCGAATCTGTCGAATGTCCATTCTCCTTGATTCTGATAAGACTTAGTCAACAACAGGCCTCCATTAATGCCGTCATAGACCTGAACGGTCATAGCAAAGGAGCGTCGAGAAGTACCCTCACGCCACGGTGTAAAAACCGAAGCCTTTTCCCGTGTCACGCTTAAATCATCTATCATGCCCACCAGCACAAATTGAGTATTACTTTGCGCTGAAAGCGTGCGTACATTTTGGTCAGTATATCGACTGTCAAATTTTGCAGTATGTGGCGCGATATAGATAATATCTAGGTTTTCAGTTTTATTTCGCATGGCCTGCGCTAACTGCTGGGTGAATGAAGCATCGAAATTGGGAATATTACCCTGTGTTAGTTGCGCTCTGTTACGTACCCTGAAATGTGTGGTAGCGAAATGTTTTTGGTCATTTTGTGCGGCACACACTTTTCCTCTTGGAAAAATGTCAGCGCGAATACTTACCGTAATCACATCGCCGCTATAAACTTCATCAACTAGTTCCAGTTGTTCAACTTCGCCGGTAGAGCGAATGGTCATCTCTTCATTTTTAAGAAGACCATTTGTAAGCTTGGCGACACTATGAACTGATGCGCCTGCAAAAAGCATGGCTTGCTTAAGTGCCTCTTGGGTAGCCGCATGTCTGGCAGTTTCCTTATCGCCATTTCGCACCACAGCCTGTCCTGTAGCCTCGTACCACACGGCATTTGCTTGCCCAACCAAAAATGCAAACAGGCAAATTACCGCCACGACAGCATTTAAAATAGTTACCAGCGTTGTTTTGCTAATATGTCGCACCGCACACCTCTGGAGGTTTTTGTCTAACTGCGCTATGCAAAGCGCCCGCTTTATAAAGCAAAGTATGCGAAAAGAGTGCCAGTTGATGTGGTTTCATCGCCATTAAATCGATCGGGCGCATATCTTGCACATATCTTGCAACGCGTATCTTGCAAAAGGTTTGTAAAAAGCGTCAGTTTAAATACGTCAAAATCTGCTACCGCGAGTATGGCAGTATCTCGTAGTTACAAGGCTGCCACCGACGAGAGCAGCGTAACTACACATTTGATTTTATTAATAATGTAATTTGGAAATGAAACTATGTGCTTGAAAAAAATACATAAATCAAAATCGCTGCTGCTGTCTTGCTTTCTTGGTTTAGCAATAAGCACTGGTGGATGCGGCATTATTGATAAACACGTTGAGTGGGAAACAATAGAACCAGAAAGCTATCCCGTGCTCAAGGCGGTAGGCTACGCGCCGATTTCTTCTCAGCATGGCGAAAGCGACAGCATGAAGCTTATAATGGCGATGAAAGCGTCAAAATTAGATGCATACCGAGAGCTCACTGAACAAGTCTATGGTCAAAAAATTGAAGGCAATCAGTCTCTGTCTCACTTGGTTATAGATAGCGAAACATTGCGAGCATCTGTAGAGGGGGTCATTAGAGGCGCTGAAGTCGTAAAAGCCTATCCGGTAGGTGAAGATACATACGTCACCGAACTCGCTTTAGATATGCAGCAGGTTTACGATATATATCTGTCGACCGCAAAACCGCGCCGAGTAAAGGATGTTAAGTATTATTAAACGTTAGCGAAAGGGGTGTTTGCGCAAGTGGCTGTATCGTGAAGTCTTAAAACATGCGCAAATTCACAGAGATATAATTTACTTTTACCGGTTAAGGCTTAATGGTTAAAGCTCGCTGAGTGGGGTTTACTGAAATCGCAAAAAAAATTAGGCGCTCACTCCCGACCCTAAAATCCCGCCTTTCGGCTTTCCTTTTTTGTCATAGGTGAGCGATTCTTTGGCACGAACTTCCATCATCAAGTTACGTAAGTGTGTGAGGCGTAGCTGTCCTTGCTCTACGGCTTTTTGATTGACCTGCGTGCGGTATTTGCAATCGTCCAGAAGTTTCTTTGCATTAGCCATTAATGCTTCATCTTCTTCTGACATTGAGCCTTGATTGCTAATTGTGCGCTCAATGCTTCCATCGAGAGCCTGAATAGACGTTAACAGTGCTGTCTTTTCGTCTAATAAGTTCATTAAAGATTCTGCGTCTCGCGAACTGATAAGTTGCAATTCTTTTTCAAGCAATACGGCAAGTGAAGACAGTTGCTCCACTTGCTTTATTAGTGCTTGTGTCAATTGGCTTGCTTGTTCAGTCACGTTAGCTCTCTTCTGGTTAGTTACGAGTTTTGTCGCTCACTATTTAGCGCCAAAAATCTCACCTTCTAGTTTTGCAATCTTGTTGGCAAGCACTTCAGGATTAACTTTATACTCGCCACTTTGAATCGCTCGCTTAAGGCGATCGACTTTATCTTGGTTCACAGGCGCTTCCGAACCTTTCTTCTGAACCTGGTTGAGCTGCTGAGCAGATTGCGTCAACGATACAGAATCCTGACGCGGAACTGATGCGGTTTGCGCAGCCTGTGTTGATGCCTGCTGTGGAGATTGCTGCGTTTGGTTTTGCTGCGCAACCTTTCCATTATCAACGGGTGTTTTCGGTAACCCATTGTTTATATTGTTAATTGCCATAATTAGTCCTCACTACTTTTTCGCCTCTGTAAAGTATATCGGCCTTTTGGCTAATTTCTTTAGCTAAATTGTGAACAAAAAAGTAGATATTCGCTGCCTCGTTTATAAGTGTATCACGACTTCTTCAGGGCTTGCGACTCTTGCTATCACCGCCTTTTGGCTACTGGCATTAATTACCTTAATATTGTCACCAACAACACCGTCTTGCTGAGCGATTCCGGCTGTTTTCACTTCCATACCTGCTACCTCAGCAGTTATGGTAATTCTGTCGCCTTTGCACACAAAGCATAGCATATTTGACTGTATAGCTTGTCCGTCAGTCACTCGGCGTTTTATTCTAGCCCCAATAAGTGCTTCTAGCTCAGTAAATGCGGTATGGCGCAATCGTCTTACATCAACTTTTGCCAGAGAGAGATTCGATGATGTCAGTACGGTTCCTGGACTTATTGCGCCTTGAGTGACAACAATTTCTTTGGTACGCGTTACTTGCCCGCTGGTGAAAAGGTACCATTCATTATTTCTGCAGCTCACTCTAACTGATATATACGATTGGCTCAGCGCTTCTTGCGACGCATTGTATTCGAACCCAGTTGGGCAGTCAGGAATATTTATCCTATCGTCTATCTTCACAATAGACACATCAATGCTAGTATCCTGCGTATTATCAGCAAGTTGAGTTATTAGGTATTGTTTTGCGCCTTCTTCAACCTGTTTGTGATTGGTTTGTGTCGCCAAGCAGTTCATAGAAAGCACACTGAAAACGGTCAATGACAGTAATCGTGTGAATGTAAGGCGCGTTTTGGCGTTCATATTTTTCATCATGACTTTTCGTGTTCAGTTTACAAGTTATTGACTATGCTTAATACGGCCGGTTTGCTTAGTGCAAATAAATAACAGCCAAAGTAAATCCATAAGGTTTACAAGCACGAGCGTCAACGCAGGATCATTGACTAAGTTAAGGTATAAACCCTACTAAAGACTGAAAAATGCTATTTAGTGTCATTTTTCTGTCGTTTGACCTGCAAAAATTTAGTGATATTGTCTATCTTTATCATAAGAGGCAATGATCATGCCCAGTATTACTTAGAGGTGACCTATGTCGGGGATTTTAGATTCAGTAAACCAGCGCACGCAGCTTGTTGGGCAGAATCGCTTAGAGTTGCTGCTGTTTAGACTGAACGGCCGCCAACGCTTTGGAATTAACGTTTTTAAAGTGCGGGAAGTGCTTCAGTGTCCTCCGCTAACAGCAATGCCGAAATTAAACCCGTTGGTTCGTGGTGTGGCGCACATCCGTGGTCAAACCATATCGGTCATTGATTTAAGTATGGCAACACGCGGCCGTAAAATTGAAGATCTCTCTAATGCCTTTATTGTCATTGCGGAATATAACCGTTCAGTTCAGGGCTTTTTGGTGGGTGCCGTAGAGCGTATCATCAACACCAATTGGGATGCGATCATGCCGCCACCTCAAGGTACTGGCAGAGCAAGCTATCTAACGGCGGTGACTGAAGTTGAAAATGAACTTATTGAAATTCTAGACGTTGAGAAAATTTTAAATGAAATTTCTCCGTTGAATGCCGAAGTAAGTTCAGAGGTGGCAGAAGGTCTGACAACCGAAGGCCAAGAAAACAAAATTATCTTTATTGCAGATGACTCTGCGGTAGCGAGAAACCAAGTTAAAAAGGCCCTAACTTCACTAGGCTTAGAAATTGAACTAGCTAAAAACGGTCTTGAAGCATTAAACAGGCTTAAAGAAATTGCGGAAGAGTATGGCGATGTAACGAACCGTGTAGGCGTGCTGGTCTCAGATATCGAGATGCCAGAAATGGACGGCTATACACTAACCGCCGAAATTAAGAATACGCCTGAACTTCAAAAGCTTCATGTTGTATTGCATACGTCGCTCAGTGGTGTCTTCAACCAAGCTATGGTGCAGAAAGTAGGGGCTGATGACTTTATCGCGAAATTCCACCCCGATGAACTTGCTACCGCGGTACAAAAGTGGCTAATGACTGAGTGCGAATAACGGAGCAAGATAGGATTGGCTAATAAAGACGTTTCGCCAGCAAGTTACCTCAAGTTTAGAGAGTTTTTGGAAAAGCAATGCGGCATAGTATTAGGTGATAATAAACAATACCTGGTGCGCAGCCGTTTAGCTTCATTACTCTATAAGCATAAGTATGAGTCTGCTGACGAACTGATTGACGTGGTTGTGAAAGGGTTCGACAGAACTTTACTACAGAACGTTATTGACGCAATGACCACAAACGAAACGTTGTGGTTTCGAGACAACTATCCCTTCGATTTACTTGTAAAAGAGTTACTACCAACACTATCGGCAAAAAAATCAGAAACTTCGCATATGGAGTGCCGCTTGTTCGTCTGGACAAGAGCCTTATTCTATTGCGATGTCTGTACTTGAATATCAGCGCCAAAGGCCAGGTGCATTAAGAGCGGGTGTTGAAATTGTTGCTACAGATTTATCGTCAGAAATGCTGCAAAAGTGTGAGTTAGGTATTTATGACGAACTGTCCCTTGCAAGGGGATTGTCCCCGCAAAGGAGACAGGCCTTTTTCCAGCAAAATGATAGCGGGCTTATGCAGGTAAAACCCGACGTTCGTCGGATGGTAAGCTTTAGAAGTCTAAATTTACTTTCGAGCTATGCAGCACTTGGCCGCTTTGATATCGTTTTTTGCCGTAATGTTTTGATTTATTTCTCGGCCGAAGTAAAACAACGCATCCTGCAACAAATTGCCGGACAGCTGCAGCCTCAGGGTGTGCTTTTCCTTGGCGCCTCTGAATCAATCAGCGCTGCAAGTGATACCTACAGTATGGTTAAGTGCCACCCTGGCCTTTACTATCAAAAAAAATGATCTAACTTATCGGCCTGATAAATAATACTTTTTTTACGATCAGGTCGACACTTTTGACTTACACCCTCCGTCAAAATCTCATTATGGCATTTGCCTTGCTAACTATTTCTACAAACGACAGTAAAACGGCAAGATTCGATATTTAATTGTCCGCTTACATTGTCACCACGAACAAATTTTTAGTATGTCAGAGGTCATGTTATGGCTATTAACCTAGATAAGCTGGTTGGCTTTCATGAGTCAGCACTCACTATACGCACAGAGCGTATGGAAGTGATTTCTGGAAATCTAGCGAACGCAAACACGCCTGGTTATAAAGCGCGGGACATTGATTTTAATAAAGCAATGCAGTCGGCTATGCGAGAAGCATCTGGTGGTACAGCCAATCACGCTTCTTCAGGAATGGTGCGGACAAATGATCGCCACTTAAGCGGCAATTCTACGTCAGTAGCGGCAAACTTTGACATGCAATACCGCATCCCAACACAACCAGACACTGGCGACGGTAATACGGTTGAAGTTCAAGCGGAAAGAAATCGGTTTTTAGACAATGGATTGCGCTACCAAGCCAGCCTAGAATTTTTGAACGGAAAAATTAAAGGCATGAAAAAAGCGCTTAGCTCAGGAGGTCAGTAGTCATGAGTTTATTTAATGTAATGCAAATTTCGAGTACGGGTATGGAGGCGGAGAATGTACGTCTTAATACTACGGCAAGTAATATTGCCAACGCTAACTCGGTTAGCAGCAGCTATGACGAAACATACCGAGCTCGCCATCCAGTCTTCGCTACGGCGTTGCAAGATGCAATGCGCGATCAGTCAAAAGGTGCAGGTGTTCAAGTAAAGGGTATTGTAGAAAGTGATGCTCCTTTGCAAATGGAGTATTCGCCTAATAACCCGATGGCAGATGAAAACGGCTACATCTATAAACCCAACGTGAACATTGTGGAAGAGATGGCGAATATGATGTCAGCGTCCAAAGCGTATGAAACTAACGTGCAGGTTGCGGACACCACAAAGCGTATTTTCCGTCGCGTACTGCAGCTAGGTCAAGGGCAGTAACTTGCCGCTTGAATAATGTGAGGATTACTCAGTGAATACCATAAACAATACTGGCTTAAATACTGATCTGTATTGGCAAGAGGAAACCGTCAAAATAGCTGACGGCACCGAGCAGCAGTTAACCCAGGAAGACTTCTTCTCAATGTTAACTGAGCAGTTAGCCAATCAGGATCCCACTGCACCCGTTGATAACGATCAAATGGTAGCGCAGATGACATCATTTACGATGGCCGACGGTATTTCCCAGCTTAACGAAAAGTTTGAGTCGTTTGCAGCTTCAATGACATCGAATCAAGCGTTACAAGCCTCTAGTCTTATCGGGCAAAACGTGCTGGTTCAAGGTAACGTGGGTTATATGGCCAATGAAGGCGATGGCATTTCGGGTGTCATCGTGAATGAAAAAACAGTTCAGAATATGACGATCACTATTGAGAACCAGTTTGGTGAAGTCATAAAAACCATTGATGCAGGCACACAAAGCGCTGGCAACATTGAGTTTGAATGGGATGGCAAAGATAAGCATGGCAACCAGATGGCACCGGGTGAATATGTTATCAGTGCCACTGGCGAATTAAATGGAGAGGGTGTTCAGCTGAATACCGCCGTTAATCGCCATGTAGGAAGTGTAAGCTTGGCTGGTAGTGGTCAAGGCGTAATTTTGAATTTGGATGGTGATGTCAGTATCAATCTTGATGACGTCATTCAAATCGGCAGTTAGTAGGAGAATCAATAATGTCTTTTAATATTGCACTGAGTGGCGTATCAGCCGCACAAAAAGATTTGGATGTAACCGCCAACAACATCGCAAACGTAAATACAGTTGGCTTTAAAGAATCTCGCGCTGAATTTGGCGATGTTTATGCGGCATCACTGCTTTCAGGTGGTAAAACTAAAGTAGGTGACGGTGTACTCACTCAAGAAGTTGCTCAGCAATTTTCTCAAGGTAGCCTTCAGTTTACCAATACCTCGCTTGATTTGGCGATCACAGGTAATGGTTTCTTTGCGACAGTACCTGAAATTACGTCTCGCGACTTCTCGTTCACACGTGCGGGTCAGTTCAAGTTAGATAGCGACAATTTCGTGGTTAACAGTAACGGCGATAACTTATTGGGTTTCCCCGTTAACTCTGATGGTACAAGTGCCTCGGTAGCACTTAGTACTACAGAGCCAGTACGTATCCCAGATTCTTCGGGTTCTCCCGCACAAACCACAGAAGTTGACATTCGAATGAACTTGCCTGCTGGTGATGCAGCCCTAGATCCACAAGATTTTGACCCTGAAGATCCGCTTACCTACAACGCAGCAACATCGGTAACCGTTTACGATTCGTTAGGTGATAGCCACGTAATGACCTATTACTTCATAAAGGATGCGACACCGGGTGTTGATAATGAGTGGTACGTTGCTACTGCAATCGATGACACGCTAGTTGATATGACAGATTCAGCGGGTAATGACACAGACCCAGCAACAGCAGTAAATAGTGTCGGTGGTAACACCGGTAACGCCGTAACAGCATCTAAACTTATCTTCTCTCAAGGCGGTGATTTTGCTGGTATGGAAACGCCTGATGGCCTACCTACACTTGATTTCAAAATGCAAACAGAAGCGTTAGGCGCAGGTATTCTTGCTAATGGCTCAGATCCTACGCAGCAAATAAGCATTGATTTTAACCTCGATGTTAATAACGCGACGCCTAATGAGCCGACTCAGTTCGCCTCTGCGTTCGAGGTTACATCATTAGAACAAGACGGTTTGCCTGTAGGTCGATTGACGGGTATCGATATCGGTCCTGACGGCCTGGTTCGTGCAACATTCTCTAATGGTACGTCTGAACCCATTGTTCGTGTCGCTTTGGTTCGCTTTTCTAATGAACAAGGCCTAACTCAAGAGAGCAGTACTCAGTGGAAGGAAAGTATTCTTTCAGGTGAGGCACTAGCGGGTGAAGCAACAACCGGTACTTTCGGCGAAATTAACTCTTCGGCGCTAGAACAAGCTAACGTTAACCTTACCACTGAGCTCATCGACATGATTATCGCTCAGCGTAACTTCCAAGCAAACTCGCGTGCGCTTGAAGTGAACAACTCGCTAAACCAGACTATCCTTAACATTCGATAGTTTGCAGTAAGCTACATTAGCAGATTGCTAAGCGGCAAATTTTAGGCGCGGAAAACTGTACCTATTTGACCCGATTTAGAAAGGTCGCAACAATGCGACCTTTTTATTTTTCTATATATATCAATTCAATACCGCCCTTATTTTTCAATTGCACTAAATATCCACAGATTGGCACTGCCTTTGCAAAATCTTGTTTAAGGTTTAATCAGAGTCAAAAGTCAGTCATGGACAAACTTCTCTATATTTCAGCAAGTGGCGCCTCCCAAGACCTACTAGGAACAGGGATTAGGGCCAATAACTTGGCTAATGCACAGACAACAGGATTCAGAGCGCAGTTAGAGCAGGCAAGGTCAATGCCGGCCTACGGCGAAGGTTTGCCGACTCGCGTGTTTTCCATGACAGAAAGCCCGTCGAATAATTACGAGTCGGGCCCGATGATTAAAACAGACCGCGATTTAGACGTAGCCATTCAAGGTGATGGTTGGTTCGCTGTACAAGATCAAAATGGTCAAGAAGCTTACTCGCGTGATGGAAATTTCAAGTTGGGCGATGACGGAATTTTGACAGATATCCACGATCGCGTCGTGCTTGGTGACAATGGGCCAATATTCCTTCCTGTTCCTTTAGATAATCTCAATATTGCGGCCGATGGCACGTTGTCAATGAGACAGTTAGGTGCCCCTGCCAATGTTATTGAAGAAGTGGGGCGACTTAAATTAGTTAGCCCAAACTATGCTGACATGGAACGTGGGAACGACGGCTTATTTAGAATGGAAGATGGCTCAATAGCGCCAGCCAATGCCAACGTAAAAGTAATGTCGGGCATGCTTGAAGGTTCCAACGTCAATGCGGTTGACGAAATGGTGGACATGATAAGTCTGCAGCGTCACTACGAGCTTCAAGTCAAAATGATGAAGCAAGCAGAAGAGCTTGATACTCGCGGTAATCAGCTACTACGCATCCTGTAAAAGAATTTTTATCACCGTTGCCCTATGAGCAACGTCGGAGGTTAACATGCATCCAGCATTGTGGATTAGTAAAACCGGACTAGACGCCGCACAGACCGATGTGGCAGTGGTGTCTAACAACCTAGCAAACGCATCAACAGTTGGTTTCAAAAAAGATCGAGCGGTGTTTGAAGATTTGCTTTATCAGAATATCAATCAGCCAGGCGGTCGTTCGTCTGCTGACACAGAGCTACCTTCTGGGCTTATGCTTGGTTCAGGCTCGAAGGTCGTTGCTACTCAAAAAGCACACACGCAAGGTAACCTATTAACCACTGAAAACGCGCTTGATATGTCAATTCAGGGCCGTGGTTACTTTGAAATATTGCAGCCAGACGGCACCATTGCATATTCGAGAAATGGTCAATTTTCACTGAACGACCAAGGCCAAATTGTTACATCTGGCGCGGGCTTTTTGCTTCAGCCTGAAGTGGCTATTCCCGAAGATGCGCAACAAATCACAATTTCTCAAGATGGTGAAATTAGCGTGAGCATACGGGGCCAAGCTGAACCGCAGGTACTCGGTCAGCTTAATATCTCTGACTTTGTTAACCCAACCGGATTACAACCAACCGGACAAAACCTTTATGTAGAGACAGCGTCAAGCGGTGCACCTATTCAGGGGATCCCTGGTCTGCAAGGTTTGGGTTATATCTCACAAGGCACGTTGGAAACGTCTAACGTAAACGTGACCGAAGAGTTAGTAAACCTTATCGAAAGCCAGCGCTTGTATGAGATGAACTCAAAGGTTATCTCATCGGTCGACCAAATGCTTGGTCAGGTTATTCAGCAACTTTAGTAGGTAGCATCATGCGTATTTTAGGTTTATCTGCTGCACTTCTGATACTTGGCGGTTGCGCCAGTACAAACGAGCCGCCCGTTCAGGCAAACGACCCGTCGTTTGCACCGGTAGTGCCAGATTACCCGCGTGAAACGGTAGTAGAAGATGGCTCGCTTTTTCGTTCGCAGCTTGCTAACAACTTATATTCTGACGTTACCGCAAGAAGAGTCGGTGACATCATCACTGTAACGTTAAGCGAGAATACCCAAGCGAGCAAATCAGCCGACACTAGCACAGCGAAAGATTCAAACGTCAATCTAAACCCTATTACCGGGCTAGCTGGGCAAGCGATAAATATTGGCGGAGAGTCCGTACAATTGGGAATAAGTTCATCCCGAGATTTCTCCGGTGATGCCACTGCTAACCAAAGCAACAGCTTAAACGGTGCCATCTCAGTTACTGTGGTCGACGTACTTCCTAACAGCAACCTTGTTATTCGTGGCGAAAAGTGGCTAACCCTGAATCAGGGCGACGAATATATCCGTCTTACCGGCATTATTCGTCCGGCAGACATTAGTCCCGAGAATGAAATCGTGTCCACTAAGGTTGCAAATGCGCGTATCCAATATTCGGGTACGGGAAGTTTTGCGCGAGCACAAGAAAAGGGTTGGTTAACCAAGTTCTTTGATTCTGCTTGGTGGCCTCTTTAGGTTTTAGGATAGGAGAGTGAACATGCGTTTGTTTTCAGTAGTATTAGCCGTTTTCACAATGCTTTTATCTTTACAGGCAGGTGCGCAGCGCATTAAAGATGTAGCGAGTATTCAAGGCGTACGTAGTAACCAATTAGTGGGATATGGTCTTGTTGTAGGTTTGCCTGGAACGGGTGAACAAAGCCCGTTTACCGAACAAAGTTTCAGAACCATGCTGCGTAACTTTGGTATCAGTCTTGACGCTAACACCAAGCCAAAAATACGAAACGTGGCCGCAGTGGCGGTACACGCCGACCTGCCTGCTTTTGCAAAACCCGGACAAACCATTGATATCACGGTTTCTTCAGTTGGCGAAGCGGCCAGTCTTCAAGGCGGAACGCTGCTCCAGACGTTTCTTCGCGGTGTTGACGGTAAAGTCTACGCTGTAGCGCAAGGCAGTTTAGTCGTGAGCGGGTTTGGCGCACAAGGTGGTGATGGCTCGCGCATTGTCGTTAATACGCCAACGGTAGGCAGAATTCCAAACGGTGCGATGGTAGAGCAATCTGTACCAACAGGCTTTGCCAATGGCGACACGTTAACGCTTAACCTCCATTATCCAGATTTCTCAACGGCTAAGTCGCTTGCAGATACGATCAACGAGCGCTTAGGTGCACAGCCCGAAAATGGCTATGTTATTGCTAAGCCCATTGATGCAGCGTCTGTTCGCGTGTCGGCCCCGCGAGATGTCGGTCAGCGCGTGGGCTTTTTGGCTACCTTAGAAAACTTCGAATTTACACCAGCTGATGCGCCAGCGCGTGTGGTAATAAACAGCCGCACAGGCACCATTGTTATTGGCAGTGACGTTCGCTTGTTACCAGCAGCAATTACTCACGGCGGGCTAACGGTGACCATCTCTGAAAATCAGCAAGTTTCTCAACCTAACGCGTTTGGTGAAGGGCAGACTGCCGTTACCACTCAGTCGATTGTTGATGTCGATTTGGCAGATAGCCGCATGTTTAAGTTTGAGCCAGGCGTTACTCTGGACCAGCTTGTGCGCGCGGTAAATGAGGTGGGCGCTGCGCCGGGCGATTTAATGGCAATTTTGGAAGCATTACGTCAAGCAGGCGCATTGCGTGGAGAGCTCGTTATTATTTAAAACGAGCAAAGAGCATTTACGAGACGTTAGTAAAAATAAGGTCACGGCGGAATAAGCACGATGGAATCACTTAGCACAAAAAGTCAGCTTGATATGGCTCGCAATGTCCACGATATGGGCAGCATAAACAAAATGCGTGAAGCCATTGCGTCGGGCGACGAGACGGTATTGCAAGAAGCTGCCCAGCAGTTTGAAGCGATATTTGTGCAAATGATGTTGAAATCAATGCGTAAAGCGCAAGATGCTCTTGCTGACGAAAATAGCCCATTTAATTCGCAGCAAGTTAAGTTTTATCGTGATATGCACGACCAACAGCTAGCGACAGATCTAACTTCCGGTGGTGGCTTAGGTCTCGCTGATGTCATTGTTAAACAGTTAGGTCAAACTGAGGATAGCTATACGCCTGCCAGTGTAATCAGAAGTGACGGCGACTTATCATCACTTAACAGAAACCGTGTGTACAACGTAGCTGAGGCGCAGGATATTGCCCTTTCTTCACAGTCTATTCGCAGCCAGTCAGCACAAAAAGACGCCATGTTCGAAAGTCCCGAGCAGTTTGTAGAGAGCCTAATGCCAATAGCTGAGAAAGTGGCAGCAAAATACGGAATGGATCCTAAAGCAATAATTTCCCAAGCCGCGGTTGAAACCGGGTGGGGGAAATTCGTTATCCATAAAGCGGATGGGGAAAGCTCGCACAACTTATTTGGCATCAAAGCAAATAAGGGATGGCAAGGAGAGCAGGCTGTAGTCGACACGTTGGAATTTAACAATGGACTACCGCAAAAACAAAAGGCTGCTTTTAGGTCCTACTCGTCAGTAGAAGACGCAATGGAAGACTATGGACGCTTTATCACATCACAGCCTCGCTACAGCCATGCTGTCGAGAATGCTTCTGACGCAGCGCGCTATACCCATGCGCTTCAAGAGGCGGGCTACGCTACCGACCCTGAATACGCGCGCAAGATAATGGCAGTGTATAACAGCGATCGTCTCAGCACGTTAATGCCATAGCATTGGAGATTACATTGTGAGTTCTGTCGATTTATTCTCATTAGCGACCAGTGGTGTTAACGCCAGTAGTAAGCTATTACAAACGACCAGTAACAATATTGCCAACGTCAACACGCCAGGCTATGTTCGCGAGCGCACTGAGCTTCAAAACAGCCAAGTCTTCGGTGTAGAGATCGGCAATACCGAACGTATCATCAATGTATTTGCTCAAAATCAATTGCGCAGGGACATTACTTCTGTCGGCGAGCTTGAGGCATTCTCTAGTAAAACAGCGGCCATTGACAATCTATTAGCGAGTGAGGCTAACTCAATCTCCCAAGGATTGAGCGAGTACTTCGCCGCGTTGCAGACAGCTGCTGACGATCCTACTAACCTAGCGTCTCGCGACCAAGTGTTAGGGAAATCGGAGTCTTTGTACCAACGAATGAAGACACTGTCTGATTATATGTTGGAGAAAGAAGAAGAATTAAACCTAGAGTTCACGTCGATGGTGAACCGAGCGAACACCTTGATTGGCAATATTGGCGATCTAAACCGCAATATTGTTATTGCCAATGGTAACAATACCAGCGACCAGCCTAGCGCATTGCTTAATGAGAGAGATCAAGCGATAGACGAGCTCGCTTCAATCATGGGAATAACAGTTAAAGAAAGCACCACGCAAAATGGAGCGGTAACAATTAATCTGACTTCTGGTGAGTCATTGGTATTAGAAAATGGTGCATTTAATTTATTTGAACTGAATACCAATGCTGACTTAACGTTCAAGCAGCTTAAACTAGAAACAAACTTTGGCTCACAAACAAAAGCTGATGCCTCAATACGTATCGTGGAAGATGATTTAGGTGGCGCACTTGGCGGTTTATTCGGGTACAGAAACGAAATTTTAGGCCCTGCAATGCGGGATGTTGGTCAGCTATCAGTAGCATTCGCCGATGCAATGAATACGCAAAATAAATTGGGGATGGACTTAGACGGTCAACTTGGTAGCAATATTTTCGATATACCCTCGTTTCGCGGATTAGCATATAGCGATACCAATGGTGACTATGTTGTAACTGCCCAGATTACCGAAGGTAAAGGTGCAGAGCTAACGGATGCTGACTACAAAATTGAGGTTACAGCAGTAACTGCGGGCGTACCTAGCCAAATAGAAATTACGCTATTAAATGCAGATGGCACACCGAAAAAAGACGCTTCTGGCAATGATATTATCTATTCCAATTACGCGGTTACAGCTGGGTTTAATGAATTGCCCGGTGGTATTGAAGTTGATTTCTCAGGAACCGATCCCTATACCGTGGGTAATGAGTTCCTCATTCAGCCAACTAAAGATATCGCGTCTAAGATTACACTAGAGACAAATCGCCCTGAAGATTTGGCGTTTGCAAGCCCGGTGAGAGCGGGAGCAAATAATACAAATTTGGGAAGCGCAAATGTTATTGACGTTACGGTATCTAACACAGAAGTCGGCGCTTCTGCTTTTGACGGAGCGGGTGGGCTGTTAAATTCAGCGCCAGCTCAAATTAACTTTACGGCCGCAGATACATACGACGTTGTAGATGGAAGCGGTAATGTTTTAGCTACAGTAACTGGCACAACTGATTTAACTAACCTCATTAGTCAAGCGGGAATAAGTCCAGATCCAGGCTTTGATTTGAGCTTGGATGGCGTGCCAAAAGCTGGGGATAGTTTCTCGATCAGCTATAATACAGATGGCTTTAACGATAACAGTAATGCGCTTAATTTAGCGGCTATTCAAAACGAAAATACCGCGCAAGTGAGCAGTGAGGCAACGAATACACCACGTACCTTCCAAGATGCTTATGCATCTATGGTTGGCCGAATTGGTGAAGATGCCTCGATGGCAAAAGTAACACTTGCTTCAGCGGAAGCCATGAAGGTTCAATCGCAGAATTGGTTTGAGTCTGTCTCTGGCGTTAGCTTAGACGAAGAAGCCGCAAATTTAATAAAGTATCAACAAAGCTATGCTGCCGCAGCGCGAATTTTGTCTACGGCGCAAGAATTGTTTAATACCATTTTGCAGTCAGCAAGGTAGGTGAGTTATGCGTATATCAACGAATCAAATTTATGATCAAAACATGCGCTCGATTATGCAAAATCAGGGCGATTTGGCAAAGACTCAAGAGCAGCTAGCTTCTGGAAAACGCATTATCACTCCGAGTGACGACCCCGTTGGTGCGGCAAAAGTATTACGTTTAACCGAAGAAATCGATGAGCTAACCCAATTTCAGCGCAACAATGATCTAGTAACAGGTTCGCTCGAACAGCAGGAAGCTGTATTGACGAATATTACCAATTCGGTTAACCGTGCTAGAACGCTAGTAATACAGGCAGGCAGCGGTGCTCTAGATTCTCCTGACAGAAAGGCTATTGGGGCTGAATTAGAACAGATCAAACTTGAAATATTTGATCTTATGAACACTCAAGATGCCGAAGGTAGTTATTTGTATGCGGGTTTTCAATCAGGTAACCAAGCGTTTGAATATAACCCCACAGCGACAGACAAAGCTATTACCTTTACCGGTGATGCCGGTGTGAGCTTTGTCCAACTATCTAATAGCTCAAAGATTCAATCAACCAGTAATGGTTATGAAGTTTTCGAAAACGTGCTTTCACGATATAAATTTTCCACTGATCCTGCTAGTACTGCAGTTGTTAGTGAAGCATCTGTAAAGCAGCAAGGAACGTTCGACACTTTTTTTGACAAAAATTATGATCCAGTAAATACGGGTAACAATGACTACCGTATAAACTTTTTAGCTTCAGGACAAGCTGAGTTAGTTAACCAAGGTACAGGCGTTATTGTCGAGTCTGTTGCCTATACTTCAGGTCAGCCATTTACCATTAAAGGAATGGAATTTGAGGCTACGGCCGTACCTGGAGATAGCATCGATTTGTCTTTAGATGCGCCGGAGAAGAAGAGCATGGCTCAGACACTGCACGAAATACAAGCAGTATTAAATGACTCATCGATTGACAGTTTCGAACTACAGGAATCAATTTCAGATGCTTTGGTTGGTTTAGATAATGGCTTAGAAAAATTGTCGCTAGAACACGCTTCAATCGGAAGCCGTTTAAACATAGCTGAAAGTATTTATGAAAGTAACTTAGATATGGAAATAGCAGCAAAGGCATCACGTTCTTCTATACAAGATACTGACTATGCAGAGGCATCAACCGAATTTGCGAAACAAGAAACTGCTTTAAGTGCAGCTCTGGCAACATTTCCACAAGTTACTGAGTTATCCCTATTCAATTTCATTTAGAGCAAACCTTCTGGATGTTTAGTTGACCTTAACGACAAATGCCCGGCAAGGGCCTTCTCTTTCCGGCAACTCCATGCCGCAAATAATCTAGATATTTTTCTTATTTACTAGCAGACTGTCCCGACAGAAAGGCCAAAAGCATAAGGCTTAATTTTCGCTGGGCGAAAGTCTTGACATGCTTATAGATCATAAACAAAAAGAATATAAAAATTAAGCTCTAATAACAGCTAATTCATGTTAAAAGCGAAAAAGCGAACGTTTCTAACTTGTTGAAAGTAATGGTTTTGTGTGATTTTTAGCGGTACTTGATAAAAAAGGTGAGAAAAAAGCTAAAGTAAAATTAAGTAGGGACCGATAAGTATTTATCAGCGGAGAGAAGCAAGAAAGCGCTGACTGATAAGACTGATGTAAAGAGGTAGTGAGAGGTATAAAGCCTAGAACACCAAACAAATCAGTCAGCAATGGTAAAGAGTAAGTTTACCAAGAGTCTATTGGTAGTGAGCCAATATTTTGTCAGAAAGCTTCCGACGCTATTTTAAAGCACTTTGTATGCCATCTTGAATTTGAAGTGTTCGAGAGTAAAGCATCTGAAAAAGTTTGGAGAAAGTAATGAGTTTATTCGTAAATACTAATGTGTCGTCACTTAACGCTCAACGCCAGGTGTTCAATGTAAGTAACTCTCTGAGCACGTCATTTGAACGCCTTTCGTCTGGTTTTCGCATCAACAGTGCAGCCGATGATGCGGCTGGACTTCAAATCAGCGAAAGAATGACATCTCAAGTTCAAGGGCTTGATCAAGCAGTCCGCAATGCAAACGATGCCATTTCGGTTGTTCAAACCGCAGAAGGTGCTCTTGATGAGACTACGACTGCCTTGCAACGTATCCGTACACTGGCAATACAGGCTCAAAACGGCGTTAATACAGCCGAAGATCGCGCTGCACTTTCCTCTGAAATCACAGCACTAAAAGCCGAAATCGATCGTGTTGCAGATACGACGCAATTCGCGGGCAAAAACCTCCTAGATGGTACATTTGCTGCAGATTTTTTAGTTGGAGCTAATGCTGGTCAAAGTGTCAACGTCACAATAGGCTCGGATTATGATTCAACAACTTTGACTGTTACTGGGACTGTAGACAGTGACGCAAATGCTGGAACACTCTTGGGTCAAGTCGATGCGGCTTTGTCAACAATCGGAACCCAGCGAGCTGACCTTGGTGCCTTGCAGAATCGATTCCAATCAACTATTCGGAATTTGAGTAATATTTCCGAAAATGTTTCAGCCGCCCGTTCAAGAATTCAGGACACTGATTTCGCGACAGAGACAGCAAATTTAACGCGTAATCAGATAATGCAACAGGCAAGTACGACAGTATTAGCTCAGGCCAACCAAAGACCTCAAGCTGCGTTATCACTACTCGGTGGTTAACTTTAAATAGCTTACCGTTCTAATTCTAGTTAGCCCCTTTGTAGGGGCTAACTAGTTTGTTTGCGGTAGACATGGCAATAGTACTTGAACCAGATTATTCACATTTGCGTTTAATACTCTCAAGAAACTCTTCCCCTCACCTATTTTCGTAAACAGAGGGGATTTCGCTAAAAAGCTGTTGCGTCACCTACATTTTTATTGCTTTAGGCCAATGCGTTAACTTCCTACATAACCATCTTCTTTAAATTTTATTCAATTCGAGCTAAAGATTTTTGCGAAAGCGCCGATAAATACAATGAGAGGCGATGCATCTAAATTTTCTCTGTCATCAGGAGTAGTGACCTGATGTGAGCACGATTGAAAAGGCCGTTGTTATCGTAAAAAGCAAAAAACTGTGAAGAGGTAGACTATGTCTTTATTTGTAAATACCAACGTTTCCTCATTGAACGCACAACGCCAACTTTTTGACGTAAGCAGTTCATTGAGCACATCATTCGAGCGTTTGTCATCTGGTTTTCGTATTAATAGCGCATCAGACGACGCAGCGGGCCTTCAGATTAGTGAAAGGATGACATCGCAGGTTCAAGGTCTTGATCAAGCCGTTCGTAACGCTAACGACGCAATATCAGTAGTACAAACTGCTGAAGGTGCGTTGGATGAATCTACGACAGCATTACAACGTATTCGTACATTGGCTATACAGGCCCAAAATGGAGTTAACTCAAGTGAAGACAGAGCGGCATTGTCCTCAGAAATAACTGCGCTAAAAAATGAAATTACCCGCATAGCAGATGAGACCGAGTTTGCGGGAAAAAATCTTCTTGACGGAACTTTTTCTGCTGATTTCTTAGTAGGAGCTAACGCTGGGCAATCTGTTACTGTAGCCATAAGCTCTGATTTTGATGCTACAGCACTTACTGTCTCTGGTACGGTAGACTCCGACGCAAATGCGGGTACACTGTTAGGACAGGTTGATGCAGCTCTGTCAACTATTGGCACGCAACGCGCGGACCTTGGTGCTTTACAAAATCGTTTTCAGTCAACCATCCGTAACTTAAGTAATATTTCTGAAAATGTTTCAGCTGCCCGATCTCGGATTCAAGATACTGATTTTGCTACTGAAACCGCAAACCTGACACGTAATCAGATAATGCAGCAAGCTTCGTTATCTGTACTTAGCCAGGCAAACCAGCGTCCTCAAGCGGCGCTCTCATTACTAGGTTAGGTAAATCGTCAATTATTGTTCTAGAATAACGGAGTATACTAATTTTAGATACTCCGTCTTTTTAGGGAGGGGTTTAGGTGGATATTCAAAGCCCGTTTAACGCTCAAAGTATGTTTCGAAAAGACAACATTGATGAGCCCACAGCGTTTGATAGAAATAAACTTTCAGAAGAAAGAGCCGAAATCAGTGACTCAGTTTTCGGCAAAAAAGCTCTTGATGTTAAAGTTTCTAGTTTGGAAGGCGATAAAGATGAAAAGGAAACTTTACTGGACAATACTTTACAACTTGATGAAGCCGTTAAAAAAGTATCAGATTTTTTAAGTGCTCAAAACAGGGATTTACTATTTAATGTCGACGAACAGACTCAAAGAACGGTTGTGACAGTCAAAGATTCAAGCAGTGGCGAAGTTATTAGGCAAATCCCTTCAGAAGAAGTTTTAAAACTGGCTGATAGAATACAAGAGTTGCAGCAAGACGTCGGAAATAGTATTGGTATTTTTATTAATAGCGAAATATAGCGGGATTTAAAATGACTATTCAATCTTTAGGTGTCGGTTCTGGGTTAGCGTTAGATAGCTTGGTAGAGCAGTTAATAACGGCTGAACGTCAGCCTAAAGAAGATAGGCTCAATGCAAAAGAAGAAAATATTGAATCTGAAATATCTGGCTTAGGCAAAATTAAGTCTAAGTTGTCGGAGTTTCAAGATGTTGTAGACGAACTAAAAAGCGATCGGGAAATTAACGGGCGTGAGCCAAAAGTTACAAACCCTACTGAAGACTTAGATGTATTATCAGCCGAATCGGCAAATTCTGCTTTAAGAGGCTCATACGACATTAAAGTCTCTCAACTGGCTTCAGGAAGTAGAATAACCACAGATGAAGGTGCTTTTTCTTCTAGCTCAGACAACTTATTAACGTCTGGAAGTGGTTCATTGACATTTAGTGTTGGTACTGAAAAATCCTTCACAGTATCTGTTGGCGCGGACACATCTCTTGCTGATTTAAGGGAATTAATAAACGACAACGAGGACAATTTTGGTGTAACAGCTAATATTATCGAAACCGGAACAAGCGCTGGCCCTCGCCTGGTGTTTCTTTCAAGTGAAACTGGATCTGGAAATGATTTGGTTATTACGAATGACACCGGCACACCTGAACTTGATAAATTATCAACCACTGGTGGAAGCAGTAATATCAATCCAAGCAATATAGAGAACGCCAGAAACGCAATAGCCTCAGTAGATGGGATAGAAGTTCAAAGTCAAACTAACAAATTTGAGAATACGATACAAAATGTTATTTTTACCGTGGAGGAGCTTTCACCAAAGCAAGCCGATGGTGAACTGAGTGCGTCGAAATTAACAATCGGTTTTGATAAAGAAGGTTTAGAGGAAAAAATCCGTGAGTTTGTCGATGGCTATAATAGCCTTGTGGACGAGCTCGAAAAGCAAAGTAAGTATGGTGCCTCTGCTTTGGAGGATGATGGAGCACTCGCTGGCGACTCTATGATTAGAGGGATAAAAGCTGGAATCGCTTCAATTGTCGGGGGAAATATCTCTTCTTCATCATTGGGTGGACTTTTCTCTCTCGGTGTAGAGTTGAACAAAGATGGTAGATTAGAAATTAGCTCGACCGACTTTGGAGTTGGCTCTGGTGAAGACCGACTTGAAAATGCGTTGGAAGATAATTTTGATGACATCGCCTTACTTTTTACTGATGAGAGTGAAGGGATAGCGAATCAATTATCAACCTATTTAGAGCAATATACATCTTCAAGTGGCCTATTAAATGCTCGTGAAAAATCAGCAAAGGAAGAGCGTGAGAGAGTATATGATGCGAGAGAGTCATTAGAATTGAGAATGATAAGTTACGAATCTCTTTTAAGAGACAGATATTTGAATTTAGACCAAACGGTTGCTCAGCTAAATCAAACTGGCGCAGCCTTGTTTTCTATACTTTAGTAGTTCGAGGGTAGAGTGGTGGCTTTAAAAGGTATTAGTGCCTACAAAAAGGGCAATCTAAAACAAGATATTGCAAATGCGGACCCGCATAAGTTAACTCTTATGCTATTTCAGGGAGCATTAGACAGAATTGCTTACGCTAAAGGTGCGATGGCGCGTAAAGAGTACGCACAAAAGTCAGAGCATATATCCAGAGCGAGCTCTATTCTCATTCACTTGAGAGATACTCTGGATTTGGATGTCGGTGGTGAGTTAAGTGAGAATTTGTTTAGTCTCTATAACTACATGATAGAGCGTCTCACTGATGCCCATACTCAAAACGATCAAATGCAACTCGATGAAGTTTCATCATTGCTAGGCCCCATACGTGATGCTTGGTTAGAAATTCCTGCTGAAGCCAAAGAAGAAGCCTACAGGCTGCAGAATGATAAGAAACAAGCGCTATAGATGATAGATAACTTCAATCATGCTCACACACCTCTTTTCTTAAAAAAGCTGAACGCTAAATTAGCCGATAATTTGAAAGTTCAAGATCGAATTGATTCAGACGAACACTTAAAAAGGCTGGTGACGTTAAGACATAAGCTTGTTATGCGAGCGTTAAAACAATTACCTTCTTCAAAACTTAGTTCATTTGCCAAAAACGAGCTAATTGTTAATGAATTCTTAGAAAACTTTATAAAAGAATTGCGATCTCAAATTAAAAATAATCTCGTTGAATTATCTAGGGCCAAAAAAGCAGCGAAGAGTTATGAATAATAATGCTTAAAGATATAAAGTATTTTATTGATCAAGATACCGAGCGGCAAGAGCAGTTAGAGGTATCATGGTCGAACAAGATAAAAGAGAATAGGTTGGCTAGTTTAGATGTATTCAAACAAACAATGCCAAATATTTATCAAGTCTTAAATAGCGCTAAAGAATATCCAGAAAGTGTTTTTGTAAACAAAGAGGGCGAATTAGACATTGTAAACATTTCCACAGGAAAGGCGTTTTATGGACATGATGTTAATAAAAGCATTTCTAACCATCTGGAAAGGTTTTCAGCAAATCCTCATGTAGTTTCCTTTAATTCATCGAGTAAGGTTGAGAGTTTACCCCGAGAAATTGAAGTGTTGGTTGTGTTTGGTCTTGGCCTTGGCCAGCATTTAATACCACTTCTGCAAAATTATAAAATAAAGCATCTTGTCATATACGAGCCCAACTTAGGTTATCTTGACTGTTCGTTATCATCAGGTATATGGAAACAGGTTTTCGAAATTGCTGCAGTGAAGAAAACAGGAGTCTATCTGCAAACACAGCTAGAGCCGAGAAGAATACTAGTGGAATTTGGTGAGTTGTATGATTTTTCGCCTTTTAGACATATCTATGTGTATCAGCATTATCACTCAGAACTTTTTGACAATACGATAGCCTATTTATCCACAGTAACACTTAATGAATTAGGTTCCATGCTACGGCGTCCGCTTCTTAAACGAACGCATGTTGATAGTCTAGTGCCTTGGCCGCCGATCGTAAGATCTCGAGAGTGGTCAGATGAGCACCTGAACGAAAAGAGATATCAAAAGAACCTCGAAATATTCTCTTTGTTCTTTCCGGATATTGCAAACGAATTTCGTCAGTATAAAGCTAATAAATGGAAGCCGTTAGCAAATGCTAGTGGAGAAGTGAATATTTTCCATATAGAGACAAATTCTGCTCTTTACGGTGACTCGCCGGTGGACATGGAGCATGAGGCCTATAATGCTTTCGTCAAAGCACCTACAAAAGAGCGGCTCGCGTTAACTTCTAAACAAGGAAAATCATATTCTCATTCTCACCAACGAATGGTTAAAAAAATTGAAAAACTATTTAAAGGGCTCTCGGCAGATGAAGAAAGCTTACCTGACGAGGTGCGTGCGTTACTTTTGTTTGGTATAGGGGCAGGCTACAAGCTTCAAGAATTATACTCGAATTTCGAAATAGATTCTCTTTTCATTTGCGAACCTAATCGAGACTTTTTCTATGCATCTTTGTACGCCATAGACTGGAATACTATTTTTACCAAAGCTAATGAATGCAATAAACGAATCTATTTAAATATTGGTGACGATGGTTCCAATTTAGCCAAAGATTTGTTAACTCAGTTACACGCTATTGGCACTCATATAATAGAGTCCATGTATTTTTCTCAAGGCTATGATAACGAAAAGTTAAAACCTGCTATAAACAACTTACATGAAGAGTTGAGGGGGATTATAGCCCTTGGGGAGTATTTTGATTACTCAAGATATGACGTTGCTCATGCCAAATGGGCGATTGAGAATGGTGTTCGAATTTTTGATAAGAGCCAACAAGAGCCCCTTGTAAATGAATTGGCTGAGACTCCTGTCTTTATAATAGGAAATGGCCCGTCGCTTGATACATTAATGCCTACAATCGTAGCTAAAAAAGAGAAAGCTATAATAATTTCTTGTGGTACAGCGCTACAGGCTCTTTATAAAAATAATATTACCCCTGATTTCCATGCAGAAATAGAGAATTGCAGAGCAACTTTTGATTGGGCTGTGCGCATAGGAGATATCGAATTTCTTAAGACTGTTAATTTGATAAGTTGCTGTGGGGTACATCCAGACACGATAGGTCTGTACAAGGATACATTTTTAAGTATGAAAGAAGGAGCTGCTTCAACGGAAATTATAAAAGAGCTATTGAATGATTTTAATTACCCAGAGTTGAAGTTTGCATATCCTACAGTTGCCAATTTTGCGATAAACTTCGCGCTAAGCGCTGGTTTTAAACAACTGTATCTATTAGGTATTGATCTTGGTTTTGTTGATGATAAGTATCATCATTCTCAATACTCAGGGTATTATGAAAACGGCTTAGAGTTATATAGTTATGCAACTCGAGCAAATTCTTCATTACTGGTGAGAGGAAACTTTAGACCATACGTATCTACTAAATATGAATTTAATTTGGCAAGAAAAGTACTTGAAAAAGCCATATCGGCTTTTCCGAAAGCTGATGTTTTCAATTTAAATGATGGTGCATTCATAGATGGCGCATTATCACTTTCCCCTGATGAGGTTCTCACCCTTAGTTCGAGTGACGATAAAAAAAGAGCTTTGGATTGGGTTATAAACAAAGCCCATAATCCTATTCTTGATAAAAGTTTTAAAAGTAAATTTGATACTAGATTTAATAATGCAATGCTGATTAATGAAGTCCAAGGTTTTACTAATCTACTCTTCAATGAGGGGATAACAAAAGAGCGCATAAAAAGACTTGTCGAATTGCAAAGAGAATTTGTTGTGGACTCCTTCTTAAATAGACACTCTATTTTTCTTTACTATTATAACGGAAGTGTAAATTATATAAACGGAATTTTAAGTAAGTTACTTTGTCTGAGAAATGAATTTTATTTCAATGAGAAGGCAAGTTTCGTGTTAAATGTGTGGAAAAAATTCATCGAAGATACTTTGGTAAGTTTATCTATTTATCCAGATGAATTTGATGCCGTCACTACTTTTACACTTGATAGACAAAAAAAAGCTTTGAAAAACTTCTTAAATGAGAAACGAATAAATTTTTACAGTAAAACCAGTAGTGAGGTTGATGGCTTTTATAAAAGAAATGTTCTTAAAAGTTTTCAGGATGAAAAAAATACGTTGAATTATCAAATAGAAGTTTTGCATGATTTAAATGATTTGAGATTGCAGGACGCTCAGGTTCATCGAATTGCTTTTGTCATAAAAGATCCTAAAATTTTGACTGATTTGTTATTGAGAAAGGTTTCATACCCACCATTCACCATAATTTTCTTTCCATTTGATATTGAAGAAAAATTAAGGAGAGCCTTTTTTAGCGCAATAACTATTCTCACTAGCAGTGAACATGTTAAATTGGCTATCCCAAAAAACATTTCAAATGTATGGGGGAAGCTGGTATTTAACGGTTTATCAAAGCTAAATTTGAAGAAATTAAATGTATATGAATCAGATTACCTGTTAATTTTTTCAGATGTTATTCTTAGGGAAGATGACCTATTAAATGGAGTTGGTGATAGGTTTCAATTTATACCTAATGCCACGCACTCCTTTCTTTATGAGAAAGTAATGCAATAACATTGTCTTTTGATAATGTACATTCATCGAAGTACTTAAATGAAATGTCACTTTGACTAGTTTTATTAGGCCTTTCCCCAGAGATTTCGACGAAAATATTACTGATGAATATGAATGCTAGATAAAATTTTATATATCAGGTCAAAAGTTATAGATAATAGAATCTGCTTTAAAATAACACCTGCTTTCACAATCAAAACAACATTATATGATGTTGAGTTAACAGAGCTTGGTACAAGCTTATAGACTAAACAAAAATATTGAAAAGTAAACAAAGAGCTTTCGCGATGTCTCACTCACCCAAGATATCAATCATAGTGCCCTGTTATAATCACGCGAATTTTTTGCCAGCAAGGCTGAAATCTATTTCAAAACAAAGCTTTACGGATTTTGAAATTATTTTGCTAGACGACGCAAGTTCGGACAACAGCCAAGCAGTTTTACATCAGTTTGCCGGACAAGAACCCCGAGTTTCTGTCACTGATTTTAACTCTGACAACAGCGGTTGTGTTAACGACCAATGGATTAAAGGAGTCAACCTAGCCAAAGGAAAGTACATTTGGATTGCGGAAAGTGATGATGTTTCAGATTCCGAGTTTCTAGAGGTAATGATAGCGCAATTTGAAAAAGCGCCGCAAATCGGTATGGCCTACTGTGACTCAATGATTATTGATGAGTCAGGAAAAGCGCTATTCAGGTACGATTTTAGTTGTGAGGATTATATCAGCCGCTGGCATCAGGATTTTGTAATGGACGGTAAATCATTTATTAGAGATCATCTGGTCTTTAAAAATGTGATACCGAATGTTAGTTCTGCTTTGTTTAAAACAGAGTGTCTGAGAGCGGCCCTGAACAAGCATAATATGAAATATTGTGGTGATTGGTATTGTTACGCGCGATTGTTATCGAATTCTGCCGTGGCCTACGTTCACAGACCGCTTAACTTATTCAGAGCACATATTCAGTCAACGCGATGGCACGACCAGCATAGTTACAAATTAGCGCTCGTTGAAAAAAAAATTATCCTTAAAGAAATTAGAAATATGGGTATTCCCGGAGCTCTCGAGAGCATTTCAAAGTCGTACCGGAGAATGTTTAAAAACCGGCATAAGTTTAAACGGATTGGAAGGCTTTACAGTAAACTGGATACCATTATTAAGCACAATACTCGAGTGGCGCTTTATGGTTATAACGATATTGCTGAATACTTGATCCTTGGTTTTTATCCGCGAGTCCTGTTTTCTGTAATCTTTGATAAGGCTAAAGCTGGCACTGAGACGCATGGTGTACCCGTAATCACCCTGTCAGAATCAGCGCTAGATGATATTGACGTGGTTGCAATTTGCTCATTCGCATATAAAGATGAAATGCGGATTTCACTAGATAATTTGCAGTTTTCCGGTGACATTATTACGATTTAATTGAGCATCTTTCTGTTTCGGCATTGTAGTGTCGTTTTCAGAGGGGGTCTATGTTCGTGGAGTTCTTGATGTCTGAAAATCAGTTAACCGTTGTGCTTGGGATGCACCGTTCCGGCACAAGCTTAGTGACTAGCTTTGTCGAAGCAATGGGGTTTATGTGTGGGAAATATCCCATGAAGCCCAGCAAAGATAATCCCAATGGGTATTGGGAGGATGAAAAGATTGTTGCAATTAACGATAACTTATTAGCATCATTGGGGTACTACTGGTATTCGCTGGTATGGATAACACCAGCAAGACTCAAGCAAAGTGATCGGTATGAAGCGCTGCGTACTGAAGCGGTAAGCTATCTACGTGAACTATTTGCAGAACACAAAAAAGTAGCTTTAAAAGACCCCCGCATGTGTATATTGTTGCCGTTTTGGGTAGAGGTGTTCTCTGCGATAGACGCGGACATTAACATTGTTCTGGTCAAGCGTAACGCGGAGTCAACGGCCAGTTCATTAGTTAAACGAGATCACTTAGACTACGAATATGCCTCCCAGCTTATTTATTTGCACTGGGCGTCGATTGTACAGTTTTTGCCTTCCAGTTATGAACGGTTCCTCATTCAATACGAGGATGTCAAACACAATGAAAAGGCGGTGAGGGAATCGTTGATGATATACCTTGATGTAGTATCCTGCGTTCAGCGTCTTTTATTTGAAAATGATCTGGAACATCATGCAGTAACAACCGAGCCTAATTACGGCTTTTGTTGGCAGGGTAAAATGTTGCGGGATTTCCCTAATGCTGAGGTGGACGAAAGCAGAATTAAATCGCTTAAACACTTTTATCACGCACTAAATGTCGCCTACTTGCATCCCATGCATCAAAAATATGTCATTAATGAAATTAAAACTATTGCCGATATTTTTAAGTATGAACGAGTCGTTTTATATGGCGCGAGTGAGCTTACGTCCTTGTTAATTGGGCAGCTATCTGATTCAATTGTGATTGCAGTTGATCGCGCAGCAACAGAAGAGCAGGACGTTAAACGCTATGGCTTTGTATTTCAGCCTCCCCAAAATCTTGCAGAAGTTAAACACGATGTGATCTTAGTTGGTGTAACCGGGCGACAATCCGAAGTATCTAGTTATCTTCGCCAGCTTTCCAGCAAACCTATTGTTTTTATGGAAACGTTGTTGTTCAAACCATAAACTTCGCGTTCGCTCTTATTTTAAATTCTGCTTGTGGATAGTGCTGAGCAAATAATTAATAAATCATTACGCTGGTGGCGAGTAAGTCTGAAGCGGATACTCAACGATTCTATCACTGGCATCATGGTCCATGCTGAATTAACTATGATTAGTGTCAGCGTTGATGGAGAGGAATTACAATCGTGGAATCCATTGAACAGATAATGGCATCATATCCTTATGATAAAGGTGGAATTACACTTGAAGAGGCTAAAGCGTTGTCGCGATATGCCGCTGATGTCACACTGGGTGTTATTGTTGAAATTGGTTCATATAAAGGCAAGTCTGCACTAGCTTTTTGTCATGGTGTGCGTTCAGCTCAATCAGTATCAACAACGCCCATTTATTGCATCGACCCGCACAAGGACTTCATTGGTGAGCTCGGTGGCATTTTCGGTCCTAACGATAGAAAGGACTTTTTTGAGCTAATGCTGCAGAGTGGCGCTTATCAGGAGGTGAGCTTAGTTAATTTAGAGTCTACGGTGTTGACAAAAGGCTGGGATAAGCCTATTGGGTTACTCTTTATTGATGGTGATCACAGGTACGGCTCGGTCAGAGACGATTATCAAAGCTGGTACCCCCATGTGATTGACGGTGGAATTATTGCGTTTGACGACAGCAAATTTTTGAGTGGTCAAACACTGGGTTCGGCACAGTTTGTTAATGAACTTATTATCGCTGGGATGCAACCAATCGAAACGGTTGGCAAAATTACGTTTTTTAGAAAGCCTTGTCAGAAAAGAGAACCCACGTTCACGACCGGTGTGAGAACTCTGCTAGTGTACGCTGAGCGCAATATATTGAGCGGTGGCTTAATTCGCTTTGAGCGTTTGGGAAGGCAATTGCGAAAAAGAGGAGTTAATGTAAGTTTCTGCTTTGAAGTCACCGATGGTCCATGGCAACCTGATGGGGTTGACGTCGTTTCTGTTGCTGAGGCCAATCAACGAAAGTGGGGAGCAACTCTGATACCTGGTGCGGGTTTTTCTGAGCAGTTCATTACTTTATTAGAATCTAAACAAACAGATCAATTCGGGATTCGCATTCAAGCAGTATTAAATGATCGTTCACGCAGGGCACATTTTATTGCAGTTAACCGGGCTTTTAGGCCCGACTGTGTGTATTTTAATAACTCAGACTGGCAAGACGGCAGTTTTACTGACTTTATTGCCAAACGGTTCAGTGTTATACCAGGCGCTGTGGATTGCGCTCATTTTTATCCCTCCATCAAGCCAAAGCCATCGTCACACTTTTACATTGGTATCAGTACTAAATCACTGGAGCGATTGCTGCCGGTTGTGGAGCAATTAGGGCATGGTAAAGTATTACGTATTATGGGGAATATTCCTCACGCGTTGAAGCAAACTGACTTGTTCAGGGGACTTCAGCAACGTAATGCCATTATCGAAGAAGGGGTAATTCCTGAACATGCATTACCGGCGTTCTATCACTCATGCCATTGTGTTGTGCATGTCGAAGAATTTGCCGGTTGGGCTAATACTGCCGCTGAAGCTATGGCGTGTGGCGTGCCGTTGGTATGCACCAAAGCCGGAACCTCTGCGTTTGCATTGGCAAATAAAACGGCGCTGGTTCTGAACGATTTCTCATCCGAAGCTTGTGTTAAGGCGATTAAAACCGTCATTGATAAGCCTGAAGAGGCGATTGTCAGAGCTGCTGCCGGGAGAATTCACATTCAGCGCTATGATTGGGACAGTACCTGCGATGAAATTATTTCACTGTTGCATAATGATGGCCGAGAGCATTATTTACGTATACCTGAACTCAATATGTACGGTAAGTGGCCCGTTGACACCCGCACGGAGGTGTTGTCAATTATAGAAGAGTTGGTCGAAGGTGCTAGTATTTTGGATGCAGGGTCTGCGGAGGGGTACATTGATCATCAGTTGTTGAAGGCGGGTTGCCGAAGACTGGATGCGATTGAAATGGATGGTGGCCGGATTTTAACCGCCAGGGCACTCAGTGGTGAAGATTCCCGTGCGACATTCATTCACGCGAGCATTGCACCATGGGATGCTTTTTTAGATAAACACGAAGACGATTTACTAGCACAATATGATCTTGTTTTATATTTGGCGGTTCATCAGCATATTCCTAAATCAGACCAAAAGGCCACGCTTGAAGGGCTGTTAAAACGAGCATCCAACTGGTTTGTTCTTCGCACCCCGGTCCATTATTATCAGGACAATAATTTGATTGATACCATCAAGCAACATGGTTTTACTATGTACTCGGAACATCTTTCAGATAATTCCGGTGGTGCTGGGCCTATCAGATTGTATAAGAAGGGCTGAGTAGGCATGACTAAGCGGATAGTGGTTTCGTTCCCTAAATCTGGTAGAAGCTGGTTAAGGTATGCACTTGAGTTAACGGAACAGGCTAGTGACATTATTTTCTGTCATGACGAGTTTGAATATAACGATAGCTCGAAGCCACCGCTGAGTTTTGACGTAGATTTACGACTTAAGCGCTACGCTCAGACAGGAGCTAAGCTAGTGTATGTAGACCGTGACACGCGAGATACTATTGTAAGTTTGTACAATCAGGTTACAGGCCGTTTTGCCGATTTTTTTCATTACAATGATAGCATCTCAGCTTTTATTCGAGATGAGTATTTTGGTGTTGATAACCTGATACGATTTCAAAAAATGTGGCGAACCCTTGCCAGTGAGCTGAACTGGTTAATGGTTTGCTACGAAGAGATGCATTATGATTTTGAGAATGTATTGACCCGCGTTTGCGAATATTTTGATATTCATGTTTATTCTGAGCGCCTGGCCGACATTTCAGAGCTAGCCTCTTTTGAAAACATGAAAAAGCTAGAAATAAGTGGAAACTCTCAACGTCCTTGGTTAACCCCAAGAAATGATTTTCCTAAGGTTCGTAAAGGTGTTGTTGGTGGTTACCGCACGGAGTTAAGCTTAGCTGACATTGAGTTCATAGAACAACGGATGGCATTTTTCGGGGTTGAAACAAATATAAATGATGTTAACTGAAAGGGCTGGGCGAGCGAATAAATTCTTTGTAAGTATTTACGATTAAGCCTAGTACGTCTTTTTAAACTGTTGGTATTTTCTCTTTACGATCAACATTGGCGTTCATCTTATCCTGCCGTTTTTGATTCAATAAATAGTGACGGACGCAGCCACAGGTTACTTCGGGTTTGGGCAAGATTTATTGAACAACCATTTTCTCGCATAGTAACATCGAATAACAAATGAAAACGATTTTCATCGCCCGGTGGGCGCAATGCGCTGTCGAATTGGTTGGCAAACAGTTCGGGTGAGCTAATATAGTCCTTGTGTAATCCGAAAAGTAAGTGGCTCAAAAATATATGCTGAAGAGCGGTTTAAGGAGGACATTCGTCAGACTCCGTCAGTCAAGTATGATAAATGGATTTTTTGAGTGGCATCCAGCACGGTTGCCGCTGCATACCTTCGTTCAATATTATTGATGATTTCAATCACGCTGAACTCGAGATAGGTGTCGATTTATCGTTGCCAAATAGTCGGTTACCCTTTCGTTAGAGCGAATAATTGAATGTCGAGGGAAACTCAGCGGTGGAAATCACATCAATGTTATGGTGTTATCTTTTGAGGGAAAAGGTCACTGAATTTTTTTTTAGCGAATACTGAAGTTTCAGATAATATTAAACAATTTTCTTATACTAAAGGATTGCAAAAATGATTAGTGTCGCTTTTTGCATAGATGATAAGTTTGCACCTTATGCGGCAGTTAGCGTAATTAGTATACTCTCCAATACAAAGTCATTTGTAAATATCTATTTTATAGGGAATTTGTCAGAGGGAGTTAGAGAGAAACTGCTAACGTTAAAAAATGATAGATCAGCAATGGTTTTTGTGGCTCATAATTTACCTCTTTCGACCATGCCTTTGAGTGACCGTTATGTTGAACGGCTAAACAAAATAACATTTGTTAGATATGCTATTGCTGAAGTCTTAACAAAGTTAGACAAAGTCATTTATTTAGATGCTGATGTTTTGGTTTGTGGAGATATTAAACGTCTATGGGAACAGCCCCTCAAAAAGTCATATGTGGGGGCCGTTTTAGATCACTCATTAATGTCACAGAAGCGACATATTACTCTTTCTTTAAAATCAAAATCATATTTCAACGCAGGGGTGTTGCTTGTTGATTTGAAAATTTGGCGCGATAGGAGAATATTTCAATATCTGAGCCGCACACATAATACTAGAGAAAGGTGGGAGTATAACGATCAAGACGTTTTAAATGTCGTACTTGATGAGAAAGTACAGTATTTGGGAGCAGATATGAATGTTCAGACCTATAGTTTGAAGCATATTAATATAAAAGAGCCCCTTATTGTTCATTTTACCGGCCAAGAAAAGCCATGGCATACTTCATCAGTGCACCCTTACAAAGACCAATATAGAGTGCTGCTTGAATCTGTTCCCTTTAAAAACAACAAGTTATCGCTATATCTTGATAAAGAGGATAGAACAATATTGGCAAGGTTAACTGCTCAATTTGAAAATGGCGGAAATTTGATCGTTTGGGGAGCGGGAGCTAGAGGTAGACGAATAGTTAAGGCTATAGAGCAAGAGTTTCCGGCTATTGTGATTAAACAAGTTGTCGACACTTATCTTATAGGTAAATGTTTTTCATATCCAATTGTCTCTCCAGAAAATATGACAATCGAAGCAATTGATGCTGTTGTTGTAGCTACGCTTCCTCACAAACAAGACATCAGAAATTTACTACGCGATAAAGCGTTAACCGTTATATAGGAAGTTGTATGTTTTATCTTTTTCCTTTCGGCAATGTATCTCAAAATGAGGGGATTATTGTCTACGGGGCTGGCGCTATTGGCCAATCTTTCTTAAAGCAGCTTGAGGTAACTCTGCCTTTTGCTGTTATCTACGTGACCGATAAGAAAATAGTATCGTCAAAAAAAGTCGGTAATGTTGTTTTTCTTCCGGAAAAAGATGTTTTTCAGCTTCCAGCTTATCAAATCGTCGTCGCGTCGTTAAAATTTGGTGAAGAAATCAAACAGCGTTTGATTCAACAAGGTATTGAGGCCGAGAGAGTTGTTATGCTTGCCGAAAATCATGCTATGGAAGAGAGCCAGTTTGAGCCGCATTCCTTTGACTGGAATGAATACTATAGCGATGCAGAAGGGCATAATGAGGTTCAATTTCAAACTTACCTCGAACCTCTTATTCGAAAATATGACTTCAGTTTTTCCAGAGTAGTCGACTTTGCTTGCGGCAAAGGCCGGATTGCAGAACTCTTGAGTAGTTTCTCCGATTCTCTTGTTTGCGTTGATACCAGTCGCGAAGCGATCGATTATTGTGTCCAAAGATTTCGTGAAAAAAGCAACGTTGAGTGTATAGTTAGTGAACCAGAATGGATCCCTCTGGATAAAAATAGCATTGACCTGCTTTACAGTTGGGATGCGATGGTGCATTTTGATTACAGAAGCATTGATTATATTTTAACTGGGTTTTCACGCATCTTAAAAAGTGGTGGATTTGCGGTTATTCATCATTCCAATGCAAGAGAGCATAATAGTTTCAAAGCAGATAAAAATTGGAGAAAAAATCCTCATTGTCGCAGCGAATTTAACGCTAAAGATATGCGTCATTTGTGTGAAAAGAGTGGTTTCACTGTGGAAGAACAGCAAATAATGGATTGGGGGATAGAAGCACTAGATTGCATTTCAGTTATAAGAAAGTGCTAATGCGATCAGTGTGGTGACAGAGAGTTTGCTGGTTACTTGCTATAAACGGTGTTGACTGCGTTTAAGAGCGTATCAACAACCTGCTCTACTTCTTCTAGCGTCAAATCGGGGAATAATGGTAGAGTGACTGCTTGTTGATAGTAATTCTCTGCGTTTGGGTAGTCGCCTTTTTTAAAGCCCAAACTCTTGTAATGAGGCTGCAAGTGAATGGGGATATAGTGAACATGAGCAAAAATACCTCGCTCTCTCAGTTCGCTTATAAGCTTTGCGTGTTTGTCACTATCTAGCGAATCCACTTTTACCACGTATAGATGATAACTTGAGTAGTTGTCGTTGCTCTGCGTTAGCGGGAAAATATTTGAGTAGGGGCGGAAAAGGCTGTCGTAATGCCTAGCTAAAATATTTCTCTTTTCCAAAAAATCTCCGAGTTTGTTTAACTGACTTAACCCAAGCGCAGCTTCTACGTCAGTCATACGATAATTAAAGCCCAATGCTATCTGTTGATAGTACCAAGGGCCATGACTGTCCTCAGTCATCTTCTCTGGATCATTGGTTATGCCGTGACTGCGCAACATACGCATCTTTTCAGCCCATTCACTGTTATTTGTAAGTGCCATTCCCCCCTCCATAGTGGTAATAATCTTTACCGGGTGGAAACTAAACACACAAATATCTGAGAATTCGCAGCTGCCTACGAATTTCTCCTGGTATTTTGCGCCTACTGCATGTGATGCATCTTCAATAACAAAGAAGCCATATTGCTTTGAAAGTGCACGAATTTCTTTCATATCGCAGGGCTGACCAGCAAAATGAACGGGAATAACCACCTTTGGTAAGGCGTTGGTGGATTCAGCTAGGGCAAGTTTGTTTCGTAAAGCATCAACGCACATGTTACCGGTGTAAAGGTCAATATCTACAAAATCGACCTTGGCACCACAGTAGAGCGCGCAGTTTGACGACGCAACAAATGAGTTCGGCGATGTCCATACTCTATCGCCTTCACTCACACCTAGTGCAAGGCAAGCAATGTGTAGAGCAGACGTAGCGCTATTAACTGCAATCCCAAAATTAGCGCCACAATAATCAGCAAGAGCGGTTTCAAATTTAGGAATAGCCGGGCCTTGCGTTAACCAATTTGATGTTAAGGTTTCGACCACAGCTTTTACATCATCTTCATCTAGGTGTTGTCGCCCATAAGGAATCACTATTGAGCTTCCTCGTTGAACTTCTTTATTTCTTCAATACTAAGGAAATGTTCGTTAGTGTCTGAAACGTACTCGAAACCCGACTCTACAAGTTTTCCCTGTTCGCTAAGTGCGTTGCTAGTAAAGTTATTACTTCGGTGGAAAAACTTAATAGCTGGGGCAATTACAAAGTGATCATCGAATTCAAATGTGTGCAGAGACATGTCGCCAGGGCACATCATTTCATGAAGCTTTTCACCTGGACGAATCCCTACATATTTGATTGGAATATTCGGTGCCATTGCAGTCGCGAGGTCAGTAATTCGAATAGATGGGATTTTCGGTACGAAAATCTCACCACCTAACATGCGCTCAAAGTTTTTAAGCACAAAATCGACGCCCTGTTGAAGAGTAATCCAAAAACGGGTCATGTCTTTGTGCGTAACAGGAATATGATCGCTGTTTTCCGCTATCAACTTATTGAAAAAGGGCACAACAGAACCACGAGAGCCAACCACATTGCCGTAACGCACTACAGAAAATCGAGATGCACCAGCGCCAACAATATTATTGGCTGCAACGAACAATTTATCTGAAGCTAATTTGGTAGCACCGTATAAATTAACCGGGTTAGCGGCTTTGTCTGTAGACAACGCAATAACTTTTTCAACGTTATTATCAATGGCAGCGTTAATTACATTTTCGGCACCATCGATATTCGTACGAATACATTCGGTAGGGTTGTACTCAGCGGCAGGGACTTGCTTCATCGCCGCTGCGTGTATTACAAAGTCAACACCTTGCATGGCGCGATTAAGACGTTCTCTATCACGAACATCGCCAATAAAATATCTCATGCACGGCGCGTGAAATTTTTGCTGCATTTCGAACTGTTTGAGTTCGTCGCGTGAGTAGATGATTAAGCGCTTTGGTTTGTATCTCGCTAGCAGAGTCTCAGTGTACTTATGGCCAAATGAACCCGTTCCACCTGTTATGAGAATCGATTTTCCATCGAACATAGCTTGCTCGCTGTTTTTATGGTTATAAACACAATATATCATGTGTCGGCATTTTTGCCATAAAGCTTTAGAATCTATGCGCTTAGGTGAGGATTATTAGTCCTAAAGGTGTAGATTTCTTCGTGTTTAGGTAGAACTTGTTGTTTGTCAGCAGGTAGGTTAAGCATTGATTTTATTTTATTAAATATGCTGGGATGCCGCCTAATAAAGTTCAAAGACTGAGGGCTGGAAGTTCATTTAGGTTTTGTATTGTAAACTTTGCATCAAAACCTGGTTTTGCAGGTGCGTTTTTGTGAACCCCAGTTAGCACCCTAACAGTCGGCATTCCAAGTTTATTTAAATTAACGAAGTCTTTTGCTGGGTTGTCACCAATGTAAACCATTTCGTGCCACTGACATTGTTCTGCTTGTTTAATCTTTTCAAAGCAGTAAGTAGAAGGTTTAGCATGTTGCACTCCAAAGCGGTGAGTGACAAACACGCGCTTGAAGTAGTGCGCTATGTTGAGTGCTTCCACTTTCTTACTTTGTACTACTTTATTTCCGTCAGTGACGAGGTAAAGCGGCTTTGGCAAACGTTCTAGCAACGTTGGGTGATTGTCGGGCAAAGTCAAAGTGGGCTGGTGTAAGCGATATGCTGAAAGGCAGGCACGTACATTTCTCTTATTGACTGCTATGCCATGGTTAGCTAAGTAATCATTGAAAATTCGGCCACGACCATTTCGATCAAGCAGAGTAACTAATTCTTGAAAGCCACTTCGCTTATCAACGTTCCAGGTTTTTTCCACAAATGAGGCAACCGCTGCAAGGCCAGACTCTACGTATTGGCGCTCATCATAAAGGGTGTCATCTAGGTCGAAGATATAAATCATAGGTAATAGTCGGTAGCAGCTCTAATCTGCGTTATTTTATGAGATGCGAGATCTACGGGCAACGAATCGATATCTACACCTATACTCTCACACAAGCTCCAATAAAGACTATCAACACCCGCCTTGATCCCTAATGTTGAAGCGCCTCCAAATCGCGAATTACATTCAATGATGTGAAGTGCTCCATCATTTATGATGCCCTGTAATACAACGGGGCCAGAGAGGGCTAGGTTGGAAAGTGTCTGTGTCACCTGTGCTGTAAAAGGGCAATTCGGTAAAGTATAAGTAATTTGGGATTCACCATTAACAACTAAGTCTCGCACACGGCACACGGCCGCTTTAACCAAATGATCTTTTGTTAGCCAAGCGTCTACGCTAATTTCTTTACCTGCTTTGAATAATTGAAAAATAGGGGAGGACAGACCTTTAGCGTGCTGGACTGCGTCGTTTTCATTTAGATTAAGGCCAACTGCTTTACTACCCGCACCAAAACGTTCTTTGACCACATAATGCAATGGCTGAGTGTCCTGAACAACCGTTTTCACCTCTTCGATGCTTTCAAATGAAGGGATGATAAAAGGCATACTGCATTGGCCGAATCTTAATTTATCTAAACAAAGCTCAATTGCACTTTCATTAGAAATAAGTACGTGAATGTTAGCGCTTTTTAGGTCATTTTTTAGCCTTGCCCAAAAAAGGAGTTCGCCGTCTCTACTTGGGAGAACATGAGTAATGCTTCGACGCTTGAGCTGGGCAATAATCTCATCTGCGTTTTCTTGTTTTGTGGGTGGCATTTGCCAAAAAACATCGCAAAAGTGTCGTGTGAGTACTTGGCTACTTAAATCTCCCGCCGTAACTATGCCTTTGTTATCGATACGCTTAACTGCGCATTGAAGCGCTCTTAATAGTGGAACTTTATTGCTGGCACTTGAAAGTAATACGTTCACGTTAATTTGACACCTTAACTATCACGCTCATTCACAAAGCGTGCGTTTTTGCACGCTTATACCTGTTCTAGGTGCTGACATCGATGCTCTTCTATTTTCGTATTCCGTAATTTGTGTCGTCTTTTTGGGCGTTTGCCAATGTCCGTACATAAAAGTGAGAAAGCCTTCTGCATCGAATGGGGCAAGAAAGGTTTCACCTAAAAACTCGATTGGCTCGTAACTGTCGAAATGTGTAGCGGGGGCAAAAAACAGCCCGCCCGAGGACAAGAGTTCAGATAGACCATTTATCGACTCTCTGCGTTGTATGCTTATATCAAAAGGGACTAATTGGGTGTGAGATGAATTACTAAACTCTAGGTTAATGCAACAGTCAATGTTGTTGACCGTGATAATGACGATATTCCATTTTACGTCATAGTTTGTGTTTAATAATTTATAAAGCTCAGGTAGCGATGCCTGTAACCTTTCGTAATTGTCTTTATCTACAGCTAAATCTATATCGTCATCCCAAGGAATGAGCCCTTTATTTCTCACAGCACCTAGCAAAGTTCCAGAATCTAGACACGCTGAAATGTTGTGGGAAACGAAGTATTGATTTAGCGTACGCATTACGGACTGGGCAAAGGCTAACGTTTCATTGTCTTCGAAAGGCAGGGCAGCTTTCACCGACTGCTTAGTCGGTACAATGATATTCGACTCATCAATACCCATTTCTTCGGTAAGTTGGGAATAGATTTGATCAACCCACTGACTGGTGATAATTATGCTGTCGACTTCGTGAGTATTGATATCTGCGGGTGCAATGATGGGATAACCCATAAAACGAGTTCCGTGTTTCGCACTATCGTTATCCGTGAATGCCACGACTTCTATATCTGGGTGATTAGAAACGTAGTTTTCTCCTGCCTTACTTGCACCGAACAGAATGGCTCTCATCTCACAGTAGCTCCCAACTCATAGGGGTACCTTTTGGTGCGTCGCACTTGATTTGCTTTCCAAGCAAAAGGGGAAGGTATTTGGGAGGCAGTCCAAGTCCTGGACGAACAGAGCGTAAATTCTCCGCATTTAATGTATCGCCGGCTTTCATATCTTTGGCAATGTATAAAGAGCGTCGGTGTACCAACGAGGCCTTTTCTCGCTCGGTGGCGCCATAACTCACCTTGCCAATTGCTACCGCTGCCCGCGCCGTTTCCTCGACAAGCAGCTTAATTTCATGGGGTTCAAGAGAAAATTCTGCGTCGACCTCTCCGCCGTTTCTGTCTAAAACAAAATGCTTTTCAATGACTGTTGCGCCAAGTGCCACCGCAGCGACAGCTACCCCCACCCCCGGTGTATGGTCGGAAAGTCCAACATGACAGTTGAAAAGTTCGCTCAAATGAGGAATTGTCTTTAAGTTGGCGTCTACCGGGTTTGCTGGGTAATTACTGGTGCACTTGAGTAATATGATGTCATCACACCCATTGGAACGGAGTACTTCAACAGACTCGGCTATTTCTGCTTGGCTAGCCATGCCTGTAGAGACAATAACGGGTTTTCCTGTCTTTGCTACAGCCGCTAGGATAGCGTGGTCAGTATTTTCAAAAGACGCTACTTTGTAACAAGGAGGATTCAATGTTTCTAGGAAGTCGACAGCGGTTAAATCGAAGGGCGTGCTAAATGCTAATAGGCCTTTCTCTTTGGCATAGTCGAATAGCTCCTTGTGCCATTCCCAAGGCGTCATCGCCTCTTTGTAGAGGTTATACAAAGAGTTTCCTTTCCAAAGACTATTTGGGTCTTCAATAAAAAATTCGCCTTCATGACAATCCAAAGTGATCGTGTCTGGCGTATAGGTTTGCAATTTTATGGCATGTGCGCCAGCGTCTGCAGCTGCATCAATGAGTCGGTAGGCTTTTTCTAATGATTGTCCATGATTTCCAGACATTTCTGCGATGATAAAGGGAGCGAGACCCGGACCAATTTGAATATCACCGATTGTGATTGGTTTCATGACTACCTCGTTACAGTGTTCAATATAGTATCCATTACAAAAGATGGATTTTTGTTTGCGCTCACCAAAGATACCGCGTTGTTTGCTAGTTTACGCATTTCTTGCGGGAAATTTATCGCAAATTCAACGGCCTTGCTAATATCTTCATTTGTGACCTCGTCACATGCTCCTAGCCACAAACAGCAATGCCGTTCGTGCAAGCACCGCGTCGTTTCAACTTGATTATCAGCCAATGTGATAATTATGCCCGCTACCCCCGATGCCGCGCGCTCCCAGTGCATCGAACCTCCAGCGCCAATCATTATATTGGCGGCTTTCATAAGCTCGGATATGTACCCGCAAGCGACATGAAGCTTCGCGTTAGGTAGGCGTTCAACTTTTGCTTTAAGCGCACTAACGCCGGAATAAGCCGCTCCGACAACAATATCGGCTGAAAAAGTTAAAGACTTTAATTCAATCAAAACATCAACGACTCGCTCTGTTAAATTCCCAGGGTCGCTGCCGCCAAAGCAGACTAGAATATGATTGTCATTTCTAGGCATTGGTGGTACGTGGTAAAACTCATTTCTCAAAATAGCGAACTCAGGTCCTAAAAGTTTTTGGCAATGAGGAGGGACAAGAAGATCGTATCGGAATTCAAAGTCCTCAAAGAGGTTTTGGTCCAAAATCACGTCACAGTCGTGCTGGCGGTTAGCTAAATCGTCAATGACAACAATATGTTTGCAGCGACTGCGCATTACTTTACTAAACGAAGCTGATAGCTGATAGTGGTCGACTATGAGCATGTCGATAGGCTCATCGTTCATATCATCAAGAAGCGCTATACAGTGAGCAGCATGAGAGGCTTGCTCTGCTTCATTCAAGACTGCCGAACCATTACCTGCCCGTTCGCCTTTATGAAGCGATGGCGTGGTCAATGTTGTAATTCCAGCACGCTGTATCTGTTGTTGTAGAGTTGAAGGCAACGCACAACAAAGGAATGTTACGTTGTGTGAGGGAAGTAATTGTGTGGCCAAGGTTAAGCAACGCATAACGTGGCCGAGTCCTATTTGCGCTGTACCATCGACCCTAAAAACAATCCTCACTTTACGCTTTCGCTCTGCAAAAGCTTGTAAAGCAGTTCAGCTCTAACCCAATCTTCAGGTGTATCAATGTCTTGCACTAAGTGGTCTGGCATTACTACCATTTTAGAGTTGGCACCGAAAATACGTTTAGTAGTATCAAGCCAGGTTTTTTGATGGCCCCAATACAACTGTCCTGCATCATGGAAGGCTGGTGGTAAATCCTGTGAGCGCTGAGTAATGCCAAATTCGTCAAAAGGTTTTACGCCGCCATTTTCGGTTTGTAATATCGCCCGTTGAATTGGAAATGAGAATCTTGCCGCTGTAAATACGTAGTCTGTATTGTCAGCGTTCATTAGCATTTCATAGCAAGAATTAATTAAAGAAGTGGTCAGAAGAGGCGATGTTGCATATACACAGGCGCAATAATTTATATCCCAGCCTTTTTCTAACAGAGTGCTCAATGCATGGCGAACCACAGGACTAGTGCCTGTGTAATCATCTGCTAATTCTACAGGTCTCATGAATGGCACCTCAGCACCATAATCTCTTGCTACGTTCGCAATAGATTCATCATCTGTTGAAACCACTACTTTGTCTACATAGGGGCTTGCCAACGCATTTTCTATTGCATGGGCAACCATAGGTTTACCGCAAAACGGTTTTATATTTTTTTTAGGAATGCGTTTGCTTCCGCCCCTTGCGGGGATTATGGCTACGTTCATTTACTTTTTCCGTTCAAAAAAGGCTAGCTCGAATCTGACAGCGAGCTCAAAGCCGCTGCATCAACGCATTTAAATGCTCTGTTAGACTTTGTAATTGGCGAATTTTCTCGTTTTGAATTTCGCTGATAACGGTTTTTAGTTCAGTTGTAGAGACATCTTGTGTGCGCGGTAGATACACAACTTTAACAATATCTTGCAGATCATCGAACTTTCCAATCCAGTCATCACCCATCGCGAATATGTCAGCGCCTTCTCGCTCAAGGTCTTCTCGTTTCTGTTCCCAACAGTTTTCTTGAAATACATCGTCGACATAACGGCAGGAGAGCAAAATTTCTTTTCTGTCTTCATATGGTATGACTACGTTTTTACCTTTTACCGTATTGAATTCATCAGAGGACAAGCCAACCACTAGCCTATCGCCTAAGCTGTGTAATCGCTTTAAAAGCCTTACATGCCCTATATGAAAAAGGTCGAAGGTGCCGTACGTCACCACAGTAGTCATAGCATTAATCTCTGAAAATAAACAAATTGTACACCCATAACTTATCGGCAAGTCAAACTATTCCATGAGCGTATAGATTTGTTCGTAAAGGTATCGACTATCATACAAATGGCTGACTACATTTTGCTCAGCTTTCTGCTAAACTTAACGAGTTACATATTTTAGGAAAGCATCATGCAAGTTAATAGTTCAACATCCTCACTTCTCAGCCAAGTGCAAGAGAAGCAAGAATCCTTGATGGAAAAGCTTGCCAGTGGTAAGAAAATTAACGATGCAACTGACGGCGCAGCGGCCCAGCAAATCATCGATCGGTTAACTTCAGAAGTAGAAGGCAACCGCCAGGCTATTAATAACGTTTACGACGGAATTTCGGTGGCGCAGGTTGCAGAGGGTGGTTTAGGCAGCATCAATGACGATGTAAACCGCATTCGCGAACTTACCTTACAATCTGGTAATGGTGTTTTGAGCAGTGGCGATCGCCGTGCTATCCAATCTGAAATAACACAGCTACAAGAGAATATCTCCCAAACCATTGAGCAGACGAATTTTTCTGGCAAGCCGTTATTATCTGAAAATGGCTCACTTGAATTCCAATCAGGTTCAAGTGCGGGCCAATCAATAAGCGTCAACACACAGGATGTTGCTGCTCAATTAAACGATGTACTGGCTATCGATATTACGTCGGGAACCAGCATTGAAGATGCGCTAGGTGCAACTGATGCTGCAATTGAAACGCTCGGTAACGCGCGAGGCGATTTAGGTGCTACCCAAAACCGTTTCGAAAGTGCGGCGCGTTCTCTTACTCAAGCTAACGTGAACACCGCTGAAGCGCGTAGCCGCATTCAAGATCTTGATTTTGCTCAAGCTGTGTCACAGCAGGCGTCAAACGATGTGCTTGGTCAGGCGGCGCTAACCGTTCAAGCGCAAGCGAATCAGCAGCAAAGTCAGGTTTTATCACTGTTGAGTTAAACCAACGTACGTTAATTTTGCTAAAATTAATCGAAAGAAGCAGGGTAACCTGCTTTTTTTATTGATACATTTCCGAAAACAGCGGTTGCGCTCCGATCTTTTGTCGTTACAATTTATAAATGCGCTAAACTGTAAATAATAACAAAGCGTTCTCGGGGAATTGATGAAGAACATTTTGCTGGTTAGTGACAACCAGGAACTTATTCAAAACTTGGAAACTATCGTTACCTTCATGGGAGAATCGTGTCAATCGCGAGGCTTTAGTGATTGCGAACGGTATTTGCAAGATAGTGGAGCTGATGCTGTTCTTATAGAGCACTTATCGCCAGCCATAGTCAGTGGACTGGTTGAGAAGTTTCCTCACATACCATTTGTAGCATTGGTTGAAAATAATAGCCAAGCATCAGCAGGTTGTAATCTCGTTAGCGTTATTGCAACGCCATTAACCTATCCCGTTTTGACCCAAGCTATCCATCGTTGCCAAGAATACTCAAGGCGCAAACCGAGCTTGTCTCGTACATCGGGAACAAAGACGCGACTGTTTAGAAGCCTTATTGGTAAAAGCGAACAAATACAAATAGTTCGTCGATTAGTTGAACAGGTTGCTCCAACTGATGCCACTGTCTTGATTCTAGGTGAGTCTGGAACAGGTAAAGAGGTCGTTGCACGTAATGTTCACTTCTTATCTGAACGCAAAGACGGGCCATTTATTCCGGTAAACTGCGGTGCCATTCCTGGCGAACTGCTGGAAAGCGAGCTGTTTGGTCACGAAAAAGGCGCGTTTACTGGCGCAATCAGCGCGCGTAAAGGCCGTTTTGAGTTAGCGGAAGGCGGTACGTTGTTTCTGGATGAAATCGGCGATATGCCCCTTCAGATGCAGGTTAAATTATTGCGCGTGTTGCAAGAGCGTACCTTTGAGCGCGTAGGCGGCAACAAGCCCCTTCAGTGTAACGTACGCATCATCGCCGCGACGCACCGCAATTTGGAAACCATGATCAGTGAAGACAAGTTCCGTGAGGACTTGTATTACCGACTCAACGTGTTCCCAATTGATAGCCCTGCACTTAGACAAAGAAAAGACGATATCCCCTTACTGCTCCAAGAGCTAAATAGTCGTATCCAAGGCGATGGGGTGGAAGGTGTACGCTTTACCGAGCAAGCGATTGCCTCCTTAATGGAGCACGAATGGGCGGGCAACGTTCGTGAGTTGTCTAACTTGGTTGAACGCCTAACAATCCTTTATCCTGGCCAAATTGTCGATATCGCCGATTTACCTGAGAAATATCAATACGGTGATGTACAGGCTTACGAGCCTGATTATCCAGAAGAAATTCTTGAGCGTGAAGCATTCAATGCACTCTTTGCTGAAGCGGCCGCGCAAGAGCCAGAAGAAGACCTTAATGAGCAAAGCCATGAGGGTTTGAACGGGATGGTTTCTTCATCTTTACCTGAAGAAGGGGTTAATCTCAAAGAGTACCTTTCTGAGTTGGAAGTAAACCTCATTCGACAGGCATTAGACAATCAAGATTGGGTGGTGGCTCGAGCTGCCGACAAACTTGGTATGCGCAGAACAACGCTTGTCGAGAAAATGCGGAAGTACGATATTCAACGTACTGAAGAAGCGTAATGTCAGGTAATTGACGTTGCGCTTTCCTCTATAATTTCATCCTATCTAACTGAAAAATAAGCCAATGATGAATTGGCACATCTTCTGCTTTATCTAAGTCATAGTTTAACAGCGTCTGCAATTTGACGAGGGCAATATGGCTTTTGACAGCACACCACAATCAACTGAGTACTCAGCATCAAGCTATGCGTTAGATAGTATTGATAATGCGATATCTCGTGATGAATACGACCCCTCAAGCAGTGACGATATTTCGTCTTTGCGGTTGCAGGCGAGTCGACTTGAACACTTACTTCAGGTAATGCCTGCGGGCGTTATCGTTATAGACGGTAAAGGGATCGTACGCCAAGCCAATGAACAAGCGAAAGCACTGTTAGGTGAACCGCTGGAAGAGGAAGTGTGGCGAAGTATTATCACGCGCTCATTCAAGCCCCGCGCTGACGACGGCCACGAAGTCTCACTTGTTGACGGTCGCCGAGTGAAGCTTTCTATCACGCCATTAGAAAATGAGCCTGGACAATTAATTGTTATTACCGACTTAACCGAAACGCGGCAGCTGCAAGCTCGCGTGAGTCATATGCAGCGTCTGTCTTCTCTTGGAAAAATGGTGGCATCCCTTGCTCACCAAATTCGTACGCCTCTTTCTGCGGCCATGCTCTATGCGTCTAATTTAACGCGCAAAGGCTTGGGACAAGAAGCACAAACTCAATTTGCAAACAAGCTAACTGACAGGCTTAAAGAGCTAGAGAGTCAGGTTAACGACATGCTGCTTTTCGCTAAGTCAGGGGAAGAACAAGTGGTCAGCCAAATTAGCTTGGGAGAGTTGTTTACTTCAATTGAAGGCAGTGCCCAAACCATGACGGCTCAAGCACAGCAAACGCTAACTTTTAGCGGCTTCGATAAAAACGTATCTATCACCGGCAATCTTACAGCGCTTCAGGGCGCGTTATTAAACCTTGTTCACAACGCGAGCCAAGTTACTCCGAAAGGGGAGTGCGTGCACGTAGAAACTGCAGTGTCTGGTGAACGTTTGCATGTGGCCATTATAGATAAAGGTCCTGGCGTACCGGATAAACTCAAAAACAAAATTTTTGAACCGTTTTTCACAACTAAAACTCATGGCACGGGCCTTGGACTTGCGGTTGTTAAATCCGTCGTAAACGCCCACAACGGTTTGCTTAGCGTATCAAATATGCCAGAAGGTGGGGCGTGCTTTAGTGTGTCTTTGCCGTGTGTGGTGAACGCTCAATCTTCACAAACATTGACTCATGTTGCGTAGGTCATAGGAGAGAATTATGTCTAAAACTACCATTTTAATTGTTGAAGATGACGCAGGATTACGCGAAGCACTCCTAGACACCCTTCTGTTAGGTAACTATGAGGTTGTTGCCGCTGACTGTGCTGAAGAAGCGTTAATAGTGCTGTCTTCGCGCTCCGTCGATTTAGTGGTAAGCGATATTCAAATGGGCGAAATGAGCGGTTTAACGCTACTTAAAAGTATCAAAACTAAGTACCCCAATATGCCGGTGTTATTGATGACAGCCTATGCCACTATTGATGATGCCGTGCAGGCAATGCGCGATGGCGCTACAGACTATCTATCAAAACCGTTTGCCCCAGAAGTACTGCTTAATTTAGTGGGACGCTACGCGCCGGCTCAAAAAATAGAGTCTCGCACGCCTATTGTTGCTGACCCTTCAAGCTTGAAGTTACTTGAGCTTTCTCGCAAAGTCGCGAAGTCCGACGCCACTGTGATGGTAATGGGACCAAGCGGTTCGGGTAAAGAAGTGCTGTCTCGCTATATTCACGATCAGTCGCCGCGAAGTGATGCGCCATTTGTCGCCATCAACTGTGCAGCCATACCAGAGAACATGCTAGAAGCGACCTTGTTTGGTTACGAAAAAGGTGCGTTCACCGGCGCAATCCAAGCTTGCCCGGGTAAATTTGAACAAGCCCAAGACGGTACGCTGTTACTTGATGAAATAACCGAGATGGATTTGGCGCTTCAAGCTAAACTGCTACGAGTGTTACAAGAGCGCGAAGTAGAGCGTCTTGGCGGACGTAAAACCGTTAAGCTCAACGTCCGTGTTATTGCTACAAGTAACCGAGATTTGAGAAAAGCAGTGGATGCGGGAGAGTTCAGAGAAGATTTGTACTACCGCTTAAATGTATTCCCTATCGAGTGGCGCCCGCTTTCGGAACGTCCGGGTGATATTGTCCCTCTTGCCGAACACCTGGTTCAGCGTCACGCTAGTTCTCAAGGGCTGGGTACTATCAGGTTAAGCGCAGCAGCACGCAATAAGCTGTCACAATACAGCTGGCCAGGGAACGTTCGCGAACTAGAAAACGTGGTTCAACGGGCGCTTATTTTATGTGAACACAATGAAATCGACGCCAGCGATTTAATGATTGACGAAGACATGACTGCACCTGTTGAAACACTGCAAGAGCATGTTGAAGAAAATAGGCTAGGGTCTGAGCTGCGCTACCAAGAACATCAAATTATCCTCGATACATTGGTGTCGTGTAACGGCAAGCGTAAAGATGTGGCAGAAAAGCTCGGCATTAGTCCAAGAACCCTTCGTTACAAATTAGCGCGCATGCGCGAAGACGGTATTGAAGTGCCCGCATAAGGTCGCTTTCTACACTTTCGGTTTCCTCGTCCTTATCCGTCGCCTCTGTAGTAAAGAAGGCGGCGGTTTTTTGTTGCTCACACTAAGTCAAACGCCATAAATTTGGCTAACCCTCTTATTTTTGATTTATCTTCTTGATATGTATAGCTTTTTAAAGTTGGCAAGCCCTTTGCTAAATCCCCTCTATACATAAGTTATACGCCGATGTTCAGGCGGTCTCGAAAAAGCACTAGGAGTGGTTATGGACGTTAAAGCCAATAGTTTGTATCAAGAAATGCAGAACATGATTGGGCAAACTCGTCTTCAAGTTAATGAGCCTCAACAGCAGCCGCTTAGTGAAGTTAATAGCTCGGCAAGTGATTTCTCGACCATGCTAAAGAATGCGGTAGATGGTGTAAACGGCATGCAGCTCGAATCAAAAGACGCGCAGCAGCGTTTTGAAATGGGCGACCCTAACTTAAGCCTAGCTCAAGTTATGCTGACGAAAGAAAAGGCGGGCATTGCTTTTGAAGCCACTGTTCAAGTACGTAACAAAGTACTTGAAGCCTATAAAACAATAATGAATATGCCGGTGTAGGTGGAGTAGGTTATGGCTGAAGCTACAGGTACAAACCTTACGGTTCCTGATCAAAATCAAGCAGTGGACAATGAGCCAGAAAACAAATCTGGTTTTATGGACACTTTAGGTAGCGCAGATATGATGCGCCAAATGGCCCTTGTGGTTGTTTTGGTAATCTGCGTCGCCATCGCTATTTTTATTCTTATCTGGTCGCAAGAACCTGATTACCGTCCACTTGCGAAAATGGAAACCCAAGAGCTTATTGAAACCCTCGATTATATGGATGCGAACCAAATCGACTATAAGCTTGAAGGCAATATTGTTTACGTAAGAAGTGACGAATTCCAAAACATTCGTTTAGGCATGACCCGCCAAGGGTTAACTAAGGCCTCTGATGCCGGTACCGATATCATTATGCAGGATATGGGGTTTGGTGTGAGCCAGCGTGTTGAGATGGAACGTCTAAAACACGCCCGCGAGCAACAAATCGCGGCTACCATCGAAGATATCGCGAGTATTCAAAAAGCCCGTGTCTTGTTAGCTATGCCTAAAGAGAACGTATTTGCGCGAAGAGAGAAGAAAGCGTCGGCAACCGTTGTGCTAACGGCTAAGCGCGGTGCCGTTATTGCAGGTGAAGAAGTTGATGCTGTTGTCGATATCGTGGCGTCTGCAGTGCAAAATATGGAGCCGTCTAAGGTAACCGTAACAGACAGCAATGGTCGTCTGCTTAACTCAGGCTCTCAAGATTCTATGAGTGCTCGTGCCAGAAAAGAATATGAAATTGAGCGCCAGCGTGAGCAAGAGTACTTAGAAAAAATTGACGCGATACTGATTCCAGTATTGGGCATAGGTAACTACACAGCACAAGCTGACGTTACCATGGACTTTACAGCTATGGAACAAACACAGCGTAGCTACAACCCTGATTTACCTGCGGTTCGCAGTGAAATGATAATGGAAGAAAACAGCGTAGGTGGCGGTGTTGGCGGTATTCCTGGTGCACTGTCTAATCAACCTCCATTAGATTCTAACATTCCAGAAAATGCAGTGGGCGGCAGTCAACAAACTATGCCTGGGCGCACAGCAAAAGAGTCTACGCGCAACTACGAACTTGATACCACTATCAGTCATACCAAGAAACAGACAGGGGTTATTCGCAGATTAAGTGTATCTGTGGCGGTGGACTATACCCAAGTTGCGGGTGAAGACGGTGCGATGACGCCAACACCGCGTAAACAAGAAGAGATTCTCAACATTCGTAGGCTTTTACAGGGCGGCATTGGCTTTGACGTTACCCGTGGTGATTCGTTAGAAGTTGTAAGCGTGCCCTTTACTCGGATGGACGCAGGGGAAATTGAAGACGCGCCTATTTGGGAGCAGCCCGGATTTCTACCAATTCTAAAGCTAGTTGTTGGTGGCTTGGTTATAATAGTGCTTATCATCTTCGTGATTCGTCCTATGCTACGTCGTCTTATTAATCCTGATGAGTCGAACGACGCCGATGAATTTGATGCAGACGAGGGCTTAGATTTAGGCGATGACACCATTAGCATGTTAACGTCTGACTTTGATGAAGGACAGGTAGGTTTTGCGCCAGATGGTTCACTCATGCTGCCTGACCTGCACAAAGATGAAGATGTACTTAAAGCCGTGCGTGCCCTTGTGGCCAATGAACCTGAGTTATCAGCCCAAGTAGTGAAGGGCTGGTTAATGCAAGACGAGTAGTGAGATAAGATTATGGCTGATGAACTTGCCAATGTTGACGAGCCGTCATACGACGTCAGTAAATTAGAAGGCGTAGAAAAAGCGGCCATCTTGCTGCTGAGTCTTTCTGAAGAAGACGCCGCCCAGATATTGAAACACTTAGAGCCCAAGCAAGTACAAAAGCTCGGTACTGAAATGGCAAAAGTGGACGATATGACGCAAACCAAAATTACGGCGGTTCATAAGCACTTTATCGAAGAAATTCAGAATTACAGTACCATTGGCTTCCAAAGCCAAGACTTTGTTAAACGTGCGCTCACAGCCGCGTTAGGTGAAGATAAGGCCGCAAACCTAATTGATCAAATCCTGATGGGAAGCGGTGCAAAAGGCCTAGACTCATTGAAGTGGATGGATTCTAAGCAAGTAGCCAGCATTATTCGCAATGAGCACCCGCAGATTCAAACTATCGTATTGTCTTATTTAGAGCCTGAACAAAGTGCTGAAATATTGGCGCAGTTCCCTGAAAAAGTGCGACTCGACTTGCTAATGCGTATAGCAAATCTAGAGGAAGTTCAGCCGGCTGCACTACAAGAGCTGAACGAAATCATGGAGAAACAGTTTGCAGGTCAAGCGGGTACACAAGCAGCCAAAATGGGCGGCCTGAAGTCTGCAGCGAACATTATGAACTACCTAGATACCGCGATAGAAGGTCAGTTGATGGATGCTATTCGCGAGCAAGACGAAGAGATGAGCCAGCAAATTCAAGACCTGATGTTTGTATTCGACAATTTAGTCGATGTAGACGACAAGGGTATTCAGGCCATACTGCGCGAAGTACAGCAAGACGCGCTGCTTAAAGCCATTAAAGGTGCTGACGAAGAGCTTAAAGACAAAATTATGCGCAATATGTCTAAGCGTGCTGCTGAAATGCTTAATGATGATTTGGAAGCGCTCGGTCCTGTGCGTATTAGTGAAGTGGAAACAGCGCAGAAAGAGATCCTTTCTGTTGCCCGTCGACTTTCTGACTCTGGTGAAATCATGCTTGGTGGTGGCGGTGGCGAAGAGTTCCTGTAGGAACGCTAGTCCCGTCACTCATTTAGCCTAGGTAAATATATGACTGCCAAAAAAAGTTTCAGCGAAAACGAAGTAAATGAAGCTAAAAAATGGGACCTACCTTTCGTTGATGACCCCACTGCACCCCGAGAAAACGAGCCGACCAACGCGTTAAACAAACGTTCGGACTGGAAGTATGAACCGCCTGAAGTTGAGGAAGAGATTAAGCCGCCTACCGCTGAAGAAATAGAAGCTATACGTCAGGCTGCTTATGATGAAGGTTATCAGGAAGGCAAAGAAAAAGGTTTTGAAGAAGGAAAAGCGCAAGGTCTTGAAGCAGGTTTAGCGGAAGGTAAAGAGCAAGGTCACACCGAAGGGCTTGAACAAGGGCTTGAAGAAGGCCGCCAGCAAATGACGGCACAAGCCGAAGTGTGGCAAATGCTTGCTGAAAAATTTCACGACCCACTCTCGCAAGCCAACGATGAAACCCGAGATCAATTGGTAAAACTCGCCGTTACTCTTGCAAAAGCAGTTATTAAAACAGAGGTAAGTACTAACCAACAGGTTATAATGCAGGCGTTAAGCGAAGGTATTAAGGCGCTACCAATTAATCAAGCTGACTATCAAATTCATATGAATCCTGAAGATATTGAATTGGTAAAAGAGCATTTTGGTGAAGAGGAAATGACCAAAAAAGGCTGGAATTTGGTTGAAGCACCAGCAATGGAACGCGGTGGCTGTGACATTACCACTGCGCAAAATGCCGTAGATGTGTCGATTGAGCGTCGATGCCGCGACGTTATCGATAAGTTTCTTTTAAACCAAGGTTTATCTGATGACTAGCCCTTGGCATGCCCATTTTGAATCACTTACTAAACAAGTGACATCGCCACCCGTTGTTGCGGCGGGAAAATTAGTCCGGGGCATAGGGCTTACCCTTGAAGCTGTAGGTTGCCAGCTGCCGGTGGGCAGTCAATGTTTAGTGCAAACCATCGAAGGCGAAATAGAAGCTGAAGTGGTTGGCTTTGGTGATGATATTACCTATTTGATGCCCACTGAAGCGGTTCGCGGTATTGTGCCAGGGAGTCGCGTTATGCCGTTAAACCGGCAAAGCGGTTTGCCGGTAGGTATGGGACTGTTGGGACGTGTAGTCGATGGCAACGGTCAGCCACTTGACGGACTGGGTGAAATCAATGCCGAAGCGCGAGCTCCCACTACGCGTCCTCCTATGAACCCGCTCATTCGCCGTCCAATCAACACCCCTATGGATGTTGGCGTACGTGCCATCAATGCGTTAAATACGGTTGGCGTTGGTCAGCGTATGGGGCTTTTTGCAGGAAGTGGCGTGGGTAAAAGTGTGCTACTTGGCATGATGACCCGAGGCTGTGAAGCCGATGTGGTCGTGGTTGGGCTTGTAGGTGAGCGTGGCCGAGAAGTAAAAGAGTTTATCCACGAAATACTGACAGAAGAAGAACGCCAACGGGCGGTTGTAGTGGCAGCCCCAGCCGATACTTCACCGCTTATGCGTTTAAAGGGCTGTGAGACGGCGGTAACTATCGCTGAATATTTTCGTGATAAAGGCATGAAAGTACTGCTGCTGATTGATTCTTTAACACGCTATGCCATGGCGCAGCGCGAGATTGCGTTGGCTGTGGGTGAGCCACCGGCCACAAAAGGTTATCCACCTTCGGTATTTGCTCGGCTTCCCGCTTTGGTTGAGCGTGCAGGTAACGGTAGCGAGCGCCAAGGCTCTATCACGGCTTTTTATACGGTGCTAACCGAAGGTGACGATTTGCAAGACCCCATTGCCGACGCCGCTCGCGCTATATTAGATGGTCACGTAGTGTTGTCGCGAACCCTTGCCGATAGCGGTCATTACCCTGCTATTGATATTGAGGCGTCAATAAGCCGTGTAATGCCTATGGTCGTGAGCGAAGAACATCAATTGATGGCGCGTCGTATTCGACAAGTTTATTCAAACTACAAACAAAACCAAGACCTCATTTCTATTGGCGCTTATGCGAAAGGTTCAGACCCGCGTATTGATCTGGCTATTCGCGCAGAGCCTGCAATCAACGCTTTATTGCAGCAAGGGATGAAGCAAGTCATACCGTATGACGAGAGCTTAGAAGGCATGGCTGCACTGGCTAAAGGGCTGGGGCAAGGCTAATGTATAGTGCTGCAATGCAAGTTAGCTTGCCTATGATCCAGAAGTCGTCAACTTTTCAAAAGGTATCGCATAATGTCTAAACAACTAGAACGTTTAGCCGAATTCGAGCGCGAAAAAGAGCAGCGAGAAGCCCGATACTACAAACAGGCCCAACAGAACGTTAATCAGCAAAAGCAAAAGCTAACCAGTCTTGAGCAGTACCGCATTGACTACATAAAAGGTATTCAACAAACCGGTCAAGCAGGTGTTACCGCCACCTATTATCAGCAGCATTTATCCTTCGTTGGAAAACTGGATAAAGCGTGCGAACAACAGATGCAAGTGATTGCTCGTGCACAAATGGCGGCGGATCAGCGAAAGCAACTTTGGCTAAAGCAACAACAAAAAGTGAAAGCTGTTACCTTGTTGCTAGATAAGAAAAAGTTGGCAGAGCAGAAAAAAGAAGCCAGAGCTGAGCAGGCCATGATGGATGAGTTTGCTACCCAACGATTTTTCAGAGCTAAGCGCTCGCCTTTCTGATAATTAGTCGAGCCTCTGCCACTTTGGCTCAACCCTTGCAAAAACCATTTCATAATGTACTAGCGCGACGTAATTACTTTGCAATCGCTACTACGGTAAATCATCGTTTCTTTGAGTTTCATCACACAGTATAGCGTTTGAAATTCAGCGAGGGCGACTAAGGGCAGTAGCGAAAAATCATAGCGATACATGCTGACTAAGTAATGCTAAGTGATTGTAATTAAAGTAAGCGTTGGTGGGTTTGCGATGAAATGGCATCAAGTTTTTTGTAATAAAACGCCACGTGGATCATTCGCATCACGATACGTCTTCTTGGTGAAAGACGATTTAAATGTAGGACGGTAGGACAATATGCAACAAGTTGCCGCACATAAAACAGACATTGCCGCATTACCATTCTCTGCTTCTGGTACGGCGAAAGCCGTTGGAACGGGTATCGGAACTCAGCAACAAGCGAACAATGAAAATAACCAAGCATTTAACCGACTTTATCAAGACGCGAAAACGACCAAGTCAGATTTTGTTTTAAACGAAAAAGAAGATCAGGTTGCTCAATCTCGAACAGCAAACCGTTCGGACAGCGCGGCTCCCCAATCTTCAGTATCCAGTGACACGATCAAAAATGGTAAAGACCGCGATGCGGGACATACGGATTTACCTGTTCGTGACGAAGTGACAGATATTCCAGCTGAGTCTGAAGCTGACTCTCACAATGCAAATCAAGAAGAAAATGCAACGCTTGATGCGCAAGGTTCAGCAACGACAACGCAGCCCTCGACTGACGGTGAAAATACCAATCTCGTTATTGACGACGCTGAAGGCGCCGTTGAACAAAAAAACGTGACCGACGCGCAGTATGTCATTGGAGAAGGCGGCAGGAAAGATGCCGAGGCTGGCGTTATTACCTCACCTGGCACGCCAGACGGAAAGCCAAGCAAAGACGACGGCGAGCCAGACTGGATTGCCTACGTCGAGACGGTAGCCAATCGTTTTGGAAAAAGTGATGAATCTTCAGGTGAATCAGGTACCACAGAAGATAAGAGTATCTCTGAAGCTGCAGGCGAGGCAGTTAACGTCGTATCTATAAAAGAAAGCGGAAAACTTTGGAAGCTTCCGGAGGATGTGGATACGAGCGATATGCCATCGGTCATGGCTCATCTTTTGTCGCAACTTAATAGTAACAATGATGGTGAATTAGCCATCGAATCCCTGTCGTCTGAAGCACAACAAACACTCACTGCACTAACTTCACTTCTTATTGGTGGCAACGCTAACAATCAACAGAGTGGAAGTGATAGTGAAGCGAACAATGCGTCTTCAAATGCGCAAACCGATATCAATACTAATTCAGATAAAAAAGTAAAAAATGACAATGAGCTTTCAGCATTAATTGCCAAGCTCATGCAAACTGAGCACACAGAAAATCCCGAACAAGGTCTAGAGTCAGACACTGAAGCCGCAAATGCATTAAGCGGTATGTTAGAAACGTTAAATGGGCTATCTGAAAGCGGTAAAAAATCGGCCGATGAATCGCTCGTACTAAGTCTACTAGCAGATGAACTTAACAATATTCAGGCCAAATCTCTTGATGACAATCTCGCCGAGGCTCAAGAGTTATTGGCCGAGTTAACTTCAGAGGCAGCTGTTGCCGGCAGCGTGGCGGTAAATACAGCAGCATCAAACGACGCTAAATCAGTATCGTCTGAGGGGCTGTCAAACGTTGATAACAGCGGCGAGCAAACCAAGGTAGTTGATTCTTTTGGTGCTACAGAAATCTCAAGCGACCTGCTTTCAGCGATAAGTGAGCTATCGCCACAAAGCGCGCAAAAGGCAACAGAAGCGTTTGCAGAGCGTGTAGTCGCGGCTCTGCCTGGTGGTGCACAGCAACAAGCGGTGAAGGCTAACATTATCGCTGGCATTAACGAGTTTCAGCAACAAGTCCAGCAAGGTAGAGAGCCTGGCATTGATTTATCAACTATTGTTGCCGATGCCGCAAAAGATGCTGCGGTAAGTGCTGATGTGGTTGCTTCAATGACAGCGCGTGTAGACGGTCAAGCCAGTCAATTCTTAAATTTGATGACGCAAACTCAAGCAAGTGCTCAACACGCTATTGCTGGATTGGTTAATCCAACTGAATCGGTTATGCAGGAAAACTCTCAGCTTCGCGCTGAAGCGTCAAAAACTCAGCAGCAGTTTGAAGGTTTTGATAAAGCGGTCAATATTCATAAGAGCGACGGCCAGCAGCAGCTTAGTGAGAAAATTCGCTGGATGGTTAATGCGCGAAATACCATGGCTGAAATTCGCTTAGATCCTCCCGAGCTTGGCAGTATGCAGGTGAGAGTAAATGTGGCGGGTGACGCTGCAAGCGTGAGCTTTGTTGTGCAATCACAGCAAGCTAAAGATGCGTTGGCCGATGCTATGCCTAAGCTAAGGGATATGCTTTCAGAACAGGGTATTGAGTTAGGCGACGCCCAAGTTAGGAAAGATAATTCTTCTGGTCAAGAAAATGGCCAGCAACTTGCAGGAAGCAGTCACCAAGGTCAGGGAGCTGGGGATCGTGGAGAAAATGACGGTGTAGACGACACGGATGGCATGCGGGTTATTGAACACTCGATTTCGCGCGCGGACAAGGGCGGCATAGACTTTTACGCTTAACCACATCCCGTATGAATTATTACCAATAGGTCGCATAGAGAGAATACGTAAACGCTGCTATGTTTTGAATGAAGGGAGTGAGCAGTAGGTGGTATTAGAGGGTAATAGGAAGCGTGAAGACGCAAAAAATTACCCGTACACATATTGTTTTCCTCAAATAATGGCATTGCCATTTTTGACGGAACCTTGATAATACGTTTTTTCCGAGCATTACTGACGAGTTACACATGGCTGAAGAAGAATTACAAGTAGAAGAAGGCGGTAAAAAGAAAGGCAAAATGATGTTGATCATCATTATCGCTGTGGTTCTTTTAGGAGGCGGTGCAGCTGCCTATTTCTTATTGTTCGCAGGCGGTGATGAGCCAGCAGCCGAACAGCTTGCCGAGACTGATGCCGCCGCAGCGGCTGCGAGTGCACCAGCATCAGCAGCAGGGAAAGCTGAAATGGGCACTGCGCTTTACGTAGCGATGCCACGACCATTTGTTTTTAACGTGCCGGGCGCAGGAAGAGACAGGTTGGTTCAGATAAAAGTGCAGTTGCTTGTGCGCGGTTCTGACAATGAAGAGCTGGCGAAGACGCATATACCGCTAATTGAAGGGACATTACTACAGGCTTTTAGTACTTCAAACGCAGACGATCTGGTTACCGAAGCCGGTAAAATTGAGCTTCGCGAGCAGGCAGTAACTGAAGTACAAAAAGCATTAAAGGACATTACGGGCAGCGATGTAGTTGAGCGCGTATTGTTCACTGGGTTTGTCATGCAGTAATGCATTGACTAAGTAAGGTAGAAGACGGTGAGTGATTTATTATCTCAAGATGAAATCGATGCCCTATTACACGGGGTAGATGATGTAGAAGAAGAAGAGGTCGGCGGTAGCGACTCTGATGCTTCTACGCTCGAGTACGACTTCTCCTCGCAAGACAGAATTGTGCGTGGGCGTATGCCTACGCTTGAAATAGTTAATGAACGTTTCGCACGTCACATGCGTGTGAGTTTGTTCAACATGATGCGACGTTCAGCTGAAGTATCGATTAACGGTATTCAGATGATCAAGTTTGGCGAATATATTCATACGTTATTCGTTCCAACGAGTTTGAACATGGTGCGTTTCCGTCCACTTAAAGGTACGGGGCTTATCACCATGGAAGCCCGCTTGGTATTTATTCTGGTAGACAACTTCTTTGGTGGTGATGGTCGCTATCATGCGAAAATTGAAGGCCGGGAGTTTACGCCAACGGAGCGCCGTATTATCCAGATGCTGCTTAAAATAATCTTTGAAGATTATAAAGAAGCCTGGGCACCAGTCATGGATGTGTCGTTTGAATATTTGGACTCAGAAGTAAACCCTGCGATGGCGAACATTGTGAGCCCGACCGAGGTGGTGGTCATCAGCTCGTTCCATATCGAACTAGATGGCGGCGGTGGCGACTTCCACGTGTCCTTGCCATACTCAATGTTAGAGCCCATTCGCGAATTGCTTGATGCAGGTGTTCAAAGCGATAAAGAAGATACAGACTTACGTTGGAGTAAGGCCCTTCGCGATGAAATCATGGACGTTAAAGTAGCGTTAACTACGCATATGCTAGACGTTGATGTACCGCTTCGCGATGTGATGGAGTTTAAACCTGGCGATATCATCCCTGTGGAGATGCCAGAAACCATCACAGTATTAATTGAAGATTTACCCACGTTCAGGGCTAAATTAGGTCGCAGTCGCGACAATTTGGCACTGAAAATTGTAGAGAAGATTGCAAGACCGACTTCAGTGAAGTCTGAGCTACAGTTATTAACCCGCGGTGGGCGCATTATTGATAATGACGCAGAACTGCAAGTACTCGAAGAAGACCTGTAAGGTAGAGGGGAGTTCCCATGAGTGAAGACGGTATGGACGATTGGGCAGCGGCAATGGCCGAACAAGCCGAATCTGAAGCGGAACAAGAGGCTGGCGATAACGAAGACGTACAAGTTGCTGAACTTGACGAATTAACTGACGACGCGCCGATTACGCAAGAAGAAAAGAAAAAGCTAGATACCATTCTAGATATACCTGTGACTATTTCGATGGAAGTCGGTCGTAGTCAAATAAGTATCCGAAATCTGCTACAGTTGAACCAGGGTTCTGTGGTGGAGCTGGATCGTGTTGCCGGTGAGCCACTAGATGTATTAGTTAATGGCACGTTGATTGCTCATGGAGAAGTAGTAGTGGTCAACGACAAATTCGGTATTCGATTAACGGATGTTATTAGTCAAATTGAGAGAATCAAGAAGCTCAGATAAAACTTCTTATAAAGTAAGGGGTTGCGCAATGCTGCCCCTTTTATTTAGCCAGATAGCCGTCGCGCAGTCGACCCAGTCAATCACCAATCCCACGTCGGTACTGTCAATTTTCCTATCCTTGCTCGTCGTCGTTGGCGTCATTTTCGCCCTGGCTTATGTGATGCGTCGATTTAATGTCACTGCGATGGGTGGAAATCAAATGAAAGTCGCGGCCAGCATGGTTGTTGGCACAAAAGAAAAAATCATGGTGATTCAGGTAGGTGAAGAGCAGCACCTCATTGGTGTAACCAGTCACAACATCTCTCATTTAAGCAAATTAGATAAGAATCTCGATGTGCCTGTGAAAGGTGTGAACAAAACCACAGGCGAGCAACAAAATGGTGCCGATGCGTTTAAACAAAAACTTGTTGCTGCCATGGCGGGAAAGCTCAACCCGAATATAGAAAAGAATAAAACAAAGGAAGAGTCGAGAGATGCGTAAGTTTGCCTGGCTACTTTTAATACTGCCCTTATTACTTCTCGTTGAGCCCGCCTATGCTCAACAGGGGATTTCTGCAGTCACGGTGACAACCAATCAAGATGGTTCTCAAGACTACACCATGACGCTTCAAGCGCTGTTTATCATGACGGCGCTAAGCCTTATTCCTGCGTTTATCATGATGATGACCTCTTTCACGCGTATTATTGTGGTGTTGTCTATTTTGCGTCAGGCGATTGGCTTACAGCAATCACCGTCAAACCAGATACTCATTGGCGTTAGTTTGTTTCTATCCATGTTTATTATGGCGCCGGTGTTTGAAGAGGTGAACGAGCGAGCTTTACAGCCTTACCTTAACGAGCAACTCACCAGTTTAGACGCTTTGGAGCAAGCCAAAGGCCCTATGCGCGCATTCATGCTTTCACAAACAAGGGTAAAAGACTTAGAAACGTTTGTACGGATAGCCGGAGACGAAGGAAAATACGCTGACACCAATGAAGTACCGCTGACCATCCTTATTCCGGCTTTTGTAACCAGTGAACTTAAAACCGCGTTTCAAATTGGTTTTATGCTATTTATTCCCTTTCTTATTATTGACTTGGTGGTAGCGTCTATATTGATGGCTATGGGTATGATGATGCTTTCACCTATGATTGTATCCTTGCCGTTTAAACTCATGTTGTTCGTGTTGGTTGATGGTTGGAACCTGATTTTCGGTACATTGGCGACCAGCTTCGGTATGGGCGTCTAGGAGGGCTTATGTCACCAGAAGTCTTTGTAGAAATACTGCGAGAAGCCATGTTCATGGTTATTGTGTTGGTATCTGCGGTGATTGTTCCAAGCTTGATCGTAGGTCTAGTTGTTGCTGTTTTCCAGGCGGCGACAAGTATCAACGAACAGACCATGAGTTTCTTGCCCCGCTTGCTTGTTACGCTTCTCGCATTGAGCTGGGGAGGCAACTGGTTGGTGCAACAGCTTATGGACTTTACTTTCAGAATGGTTGATATGATCCCGCAGGTTGTGGGATAGAAGGCTAAAGCTGTGGAAGTCGAACTTGCGACCATCAATCAATTTCTAGCAGACATGCTGCTGCCGTTTATGCGCATTAGCGGCTTATTCGTGGCCATGATTGGCTTGAGTGCTAAATCCATTCCCCCGCAGGTAAGAGCCTTGTTGGGTATAATGCTCACGCTCATTATCATGCCGGTAGTGCCTCCGTCACCCATAGAAAATTTGGTGGATGTGGGCACATTTTTAATCGTTGTTCAGCAATTACTTATTGGCATTGCTATTGGTTTTATATCAATGATGGTGCTCAATACCTTTGTGCTTGCTGGCCAAGTTATAGCAATGCAAACCGGTTTGGGCTTTGCGTCTATTGTTGACCCAGTCAATGGTATTAACGTGCCAGCGGTAGGTCAGTTTTATCTGATATTGGCGACTTTGTTGTTTTGGACTTTGGATGGGCATTTGTCCATGATCCAAATGATAGTCATGAGCTTTGAGGCGTTTCCCATAGGCGAAGCATGGTGGACCGGTGAACAGTTCCGCGATATTGCCCATTGGGCCGGCTGGATGTTTATATCGGCAGTGACCCTCTCCCTTGCGCCAATCGTCTCGCTGCTTATCGTGAACTTGGCGTTTGGCGTAATGACCAAAGCTGCACCACAGCTAAACATTTTTAGTATTGGTTTTTCCATTGCTCAGGTAATGGGATTACTGATTATTTGGATAACACTTGATAACTTTACTGCACACTTCGAAACCCAATGGTTTAGAGCCGAACAGTTTATGTGTGAACTATTGAATATTTGTTCGTAGGAAAACATGGCAGATTCAAGCGAAAAAACAGAAGACCCCACGGGGAAAAAACTCGAAGATGCCCGAAAAAAAGGGCAGCTAGCCCGATCCCGTGAACTCTCTACGACCCTAGTACTTATCGTCAGTGCTTTTATGTTCTTGTTTGTGGGCGGGTGGATTGCTGAATCTGTTTTTAAACTTACTCAGAGAATGTTCATTCTCTCTCGTGACGAAACCTATGATATCACCCACATGTTTGGCGCATGGGGTGAAGCCTTTTCGGCAGTAGGTCCTACCGTGCTGCTATACATGGTTGTGGCAATGATAGCGGGCATTTATGGCTCTATCGCCCTTGGCGGTTTTAACTTTACCTGGGAAGGTGCAAAACCTAAGGGTTCAAAAATGAGCCCTATTCAAGGCTTCAAGCGTATGTTCGGCATGAACGGCTTGGTTGAGTTACTCAAGTCTATAGCGAAAGTGGTGGTCATAATTGGCATGGCTATCGGAGCGTTACTGTTCTTTGAAGATGAAGCGCTCCACCTTGATATGGAGCTTTATCCGGGAAACATCTTTCACGCACTCGACATGCTTAAGTGGGCGTTTCTTATTCTGGTGTGCGGTATGATCCCTATCGCGCTCATTGATGTGCCTTATCAAATGTATAAGCACAACAAAGAAATGAAGATGACCAAGCAAGAGGTTAAAGACGAACGGAAAAATGCGGAAGGCGACCCTATGGTTAAAGGCCGAATTCGCCGTCTGCAATATCAGGCTGCAACCAAGCGCATGATGCAGGAAGTGCCACAAGCAGACGTAGTGGTGACTAACCCGACCCATTTCTCGGTTGCTATCAAGTATGATGAGAAGGGAGTGAGGGCGCCGGTTGTGGTCGCTAAAGGTGCTGATGAGCTAGCGATGCACATCAGAAAAATTGCTACCGCCAACGATGTGCCGTTGATCCCTTCTCCCATGCTTGCCCGCGCCATTTTCTACTCCACTGAAGTGGACGATGAGATCCCTAATGCGTTATTTATGGCGGTAGCGCAGGTGCTCGCACATGTTTATCAGTTAAAAGCGCATAGAGCAGGTAAGGGCAAACGTCCTAAGCCACTTAAACGGGATTTGCCTATCCCACCAGAGTACCGACGCTAACCCAACTGCTGAATGGGTGAAAATTGACTTTGAAGGTGGGGCATAGCTATTTGCCCCGAACCAACAGTTCTACCAGCGCGCTAGGGTTCCTCTCACATCCACATGAACAAAAGGCCCGTGCGCCGCATTAGCACCGTAAATACCAAGCCCACCGATTCTTGGGCCGAAAGCGCCTTGTTTAGACATGTTTGATATAAAGTTCGCAAGCCATACCGCGTCTTCGCGGTTTACCACACCGTCTTTATTGAGGTCATCCATCACCCCATCTTTCGGTGACTGATCGATATAGAAATCCGCTGCGCCACCCCAAACGTGACGGCTGTACTGAACATTGCCAATAGCTTTGTTGTAGAACGGAGTGCGATATCCACTCATTATGGTTAAGCCTTCAACAGCATGCCCTTCGTCATTTAAGGTGTGCAGTATTTTTTCCAGTTTCAACAAAAGGCCTGCTCGCAAATGTACATATTTGGGAAATCCTTGTTGCTGCTTGGATAGAAATTGACCTAGGGTGAAATTGGGCGACAACCTTACGTCCGTTTGTTCTGGCGATACCTCAATAAGTCCTGATGGGGGTAAATAAATGGGATTGTTTTTTAAAGGCTTATCAGGATATTTACCAATTGTGTAGCCGTTTAACTTACCTGTTTTGTCTACCTTTTCCAAAGATGTCATCACAAAGACGTTGAGCGTCGCAGTTTCACCTGACTGCGCGTTGGTGGTTTTAAGTACATAGTGCCCTGATTTCTTAGGTGCCATTATTGGCGCTTTCCCCACAACCCCGCTAACTATTGGTAGGTTCGAACTCGTCTTTAGTGCTTCACCGTTCGCATGGTGAAATTGAAAATTCCCAGTATGGCTTTTATTGTCAAACTCAACAGTGAACGTTTTATTCGGCATTACAAAAATAGAGAAAATAGGGTAGGGAACCATATTTCCATTAATAGCAAGCTTAGAGTTGAGCGTGTCATTGTCAAAGGAGCACGCATCACCGGCGCGCACTACAGTTAAAAGAGCAATCAGTACTAACAAACACTTACGCACGTTTAAACTCCTTCAATTTCTCAATAATATAGCTGTCGCGATTGTATGCATCGCGGCGAAATACAATGGTTCCTGCTTCATCTGCAAACGCTGTGAAGTACACAATAAGAACCGGTATCGGTTTCTTCAAATACAGTGTACTGGTCTCTTCACTTTGAAGTAATTGCTCAGCTTGCGGTATTGCCTCTGTCTGGCCTGAATGAGTGAGTACCCATTGAGACAGCTTCAAAGGGTTGGAGACTCTGATACAGCCAGAGCTGAAGTTCCTTTCTAATTTCGAAAAAAGGCTGTGATCGGGCGTGTCGTGAAGATAAATGGCATGCTTATTTGGAAGCATGAATTTCACTTTACCAAGGGCATTGTGCGGCCCGGGCTTTTGTCTGAGTGTATAGTGAAACGTACCACGGCTAACATTTGTCCAATCAAACTTATCGACAGGGCTGAAGCCGCTGACACCGGCGGGCTGGGCTTCGTAACCTTGCTCGACCAATAAAGAAGGATTGGTTTTTAATTTCGCCAGCTTGTCTTTAGTGGCAATACTAAAAGGCACGGTCCAGTAGGGGTTAAACACCATATACTTCATTGATTCAGCGAAAACGGGCGTTTGCCTCACTGGTGTACCGACAATCACAGGCATTCCCAGTGTTTCTTCACCTTCAGTAAATCCTCTCAACTGAAACGACGCAATGTTAACGCGTAAATATGTTGACCAAGTTTGATGAGGAAGCCATCGCCAACGCTCTAAGTTTGCATCGATTCTTTCTAACCAAGAAAACGTGGTGGCATTTAATGCTTCTAAAGTGGAACTTCCCACAATACCATCTGGCTCTATGCCCGCAGACATTTGAAACTGCTTAACCGCGTCCAGTAAATCTTTATCGAATAACTCTGAATAGGTGCCTGGCCCTAAAAGACGAGACTTCAGCAACACAACTCTTTCGCTCGTTGAGTTCAGCTTAAGTGTTGGGCCAACTGGAATTTGCGTGGTAACTGTAGAAACTGCCGTGAGTAAACTACGCTTTTTTTCTAACAGTAACTGGTATTCATGGTGTGATGGCCACATGGCCCGCAATGTTGCAGAAACACCGTTAGTTAATGCGTGATTTAGCGATGCCACAGGATCCGCTTCTCTTTGCTTAAGGAACCACTGCGAATCTGCATTGGCGGGGCTAACAAGCCCATTTAATCGATGCAGAGTTTGACTGATGAAGGCATCGGTTGCTAGTACATCTAAGAGTGCCGTATTGGCGTCGCGACTTTCGAGCATTGACGCGTGGTAATACTCGGGCGAGAAGCCATGTAACTCTGAATCAGCAATTTCATGGAGGAGTTCCTGAAGACGGTTTTCAGCATCACTAGTACCAAACCATATAAGCTGATAGCCCTGTTGAGTGTAGACCTCGCTTACCAAAACTCTATTGTGCACACGAGATGGGTTACTATTTTGTGAACCGTATATCTCCACTGAATCAACTAGCAAATTCTCCACACGCTGTCGTAAGTTAGGTTGCTTAGATGCATGAGCTACATGACTAAAAGTCAGCATGATGACAAGGCTGACCCAACAAAACGTTGCAACACGGTTTTGTAGCACTACCATGAATAATCCTTTTAAAACGAAGAGTAGGCCCTAGGAATAGTGACGTAATTATAAACTGTTCGTATGTCCCTCGGATACAAAATCTTAATCGCCCTATACAAGTCACTGTAGACAGTAATCACGCATGATTACAGCTCAGATTTGGATAACTTTTGCGTAAAACACAAAGCTGGCACGTTAGTTGAAAACTCACTAGAAGATTCACATAAAGCGTCAATTTTCTGATAGAGAGACACCAAGCCATGCAGTTATCCGGTTATCTTCAGCGATTCGATAAAAATCAGCTGCAAAATTTTACCAGTGGTTTAGGCGCACCCATCGTCCTTTTGGCAATTATGGGCATGGTTATATTGCCTATGCCGCCATTCTTACTGGACGTGCTGTTTAGCTTTAATATTGCGTTGTCGCTAGTCATTATCTTGGTGGCTGTACTTACCCAGCGTCCAGTAGATTTCGGCATTTTCCCCTTGGTGTTACTTATCGCTACCGTTTTGAGACTAGCGCTTAACGTGGCTTCTACTCGCGTTGTCTTACTTTACGGACATGAAGGCGGCGATGCAGCAGGTAAGGTTATTGAAGCCTTTGGTGCGGTCGTTATTGGTGGTAACTACGCCGTAGGTATTGTTGTTTTCGCCATTCTTCTTATTATCAACTTTAAAGTAGTGACCGCAGGTGCAGGACGTATCTCAGAGGTAAGTGCTCGCTTTACGTTAGATGCTATGCCTGGTAAGCAGATGGCAATCGATGCCGACTTGAATGCTGGTTATATTGACCAGGACCAAGCGCGCAAGCGCCGCGAAGAAATTACTGCAGAGGCCGACTTTTACGGGTCGATGGACGGTGCCTCAAAATTTGTAAAAGGTGACGCGGTAGCGGGTCTTTTTATCATGCTAATCAACATTGTTGGTGGTCTTTTCATAGGCATGATTCAGCACGGTCTTTCATTCGGTAACGCCATAGAAATCTATACGATACTGACCATAGGTGATGGTCTGGTGGCGCAAATCCCTTCATTATTACTTTCGGTCGCTACAGCCATTATCGTGACTCGTGAAAACGAGACTCAGGAAATGGGCAAAGAAATCCGCGGTCAGCTTGGTAATAATCAAGCTCTTTATATAGCCTCGGGCGTTCTATTTGTGATGGGTATTATTCCTGGGATGCCTCATATCGCATTCTTAGGGTTCTCATTCTTGATTGCAGGCTTTGCTTACTGGCAGTCGGTCCAAGAAAAGAGAAAGGCCGCAGAGCCCAAAGTGCCAGACAATGTGGTAAAAGATGAATCGGTTGCGCCTGAAGTGAAAGAGCTTGGCTGGGATGATGTTCAGCAGGTAGATACCATCGGATTGGAAGTGGGCTATCGCTTAATTCCTCTTGTCGATAAATCCCAAGGTGGCGAGTTGTTGACGCGCATTAAAGGCGTACGTAAGAAACTATCGCAAGAGCTGGGTTTCCTTATTCCGCCTGTCCACATTCGCGATAACTTGGATTTAGAGCCCAACACTTACACCATCGCTATGCTAGGCGTAACGATTGGGGATTCCATCATCAGTCACGATGAAGAACTTGCTATTAATCCAGGGCAAGTGTTCGGTAAATTAGAAGGGCGTGCCACTAAAGACCCCGCGTTTGGCTTGGACGCAGTATGGATTAAGCCCAATAAACGGGAGCATGCACAAACCCTTGGATACACAGTAGTAGACGCTGCGACCGTTGTAGCGACCCATTTAAGCCAATTACTCTCTAACAATGCATATCAACTATTAGGGCACGAGGAAGCGCAACAACTTCTTGATATGCTTGCCAAGCAGCATCCGAAACTGGTTGAAGGATTAGTACCAGACATTCTTCCTCTAAGCACCGTCGTGAAGGTACTGCAAACCTTATTGTTTGAAGGCGTGCCTATTCGCGATATGCGTACAATCGTACAAACACTCAGTGAGTACGGCACGCGCAGCCAAGACCCCGATGTTTTAGTGTCTGCAGTGCGTATTGCCCTTAAACGTTTAATTGTCCAAGAAATTACTCAAGGTGCAAAAGAGATACCTGTCATAACCTTGGCGCCAGAGTTGGAACAGATGTTGCACCAGTCACTTCAAGCAGGTGGCGAAGATGGCGCTGGCATAGAACCAGGTCTGGCAGACAAGCTGCAAAAATCATTGCAGCAAGCCAGTCAGCAGCAAGAGTTAGAAGGAGAGCCTGCAGTACTCCTTACCTCAGGCATGCTACGACCCGTTCTGTCTCGCTTCTTAAAATATTCGGTTGTTGGGCTTCATGTTCTGTCTTACCAAGAAGTGCCTGACGACAAACAAATAAAAATAGTCAGTTCGGTCGGTCAATAATCTGACACTGGGTGATTGGAGAGGTTGCAATGAAAATTAGACGTTTCTTCGGCAAAGATATGCGTGAGGCGTTAAGCCAAGTTAAAGCTGAATTGGGCAGTGACGCTGTGATCATGTCAAATCGCAAAGTCGCTGACGGTATTGAGCTTGTCGCAGCCTACGACAAAGAACCTGAGGCGAAGTTATTTACGCCGAAAGCGTCTCCACAAGCCGCTGCAAAAACACCTGGTCAAAAGGCAGTGCCTAGCTTGAGCGAAATCATTGGTGACGACGGTCCTGATAGCCTTAAAGCACTGCTAGAAAAGCAGCACGGTGGAAATAATGGCGTAGCGAGTCCCGCGCAACCCAACCAACCAATGACAGCGAATGCTAAGCACGCCAATGAAATTGCTTCGCACTTAGACTTCTCAGAAGCCTTTATTGACGACGTAGAAGCACAGCAGTCTTCTCATGAACCAGTTCGTCAGAACGCTTTCCCAGAGCATCAAGCGTCAAGTATGGATGATACCTCTGTGACGCAGTCAGCGGAGCTTGCGCAAATCAAGGAAGAGCTAGCGTCTCTTCGCGATGTATTGCAATATCAAGTGGCCGACTTGATGGAAGCTAAGAACAAACGTCAAAAACCTGTTCATCAATATCTAATCACCCGTTTAACCGATATGGGGTTAAGCAACGCGTTAGCGAAACAGCTTATTAGCTATACGCCGTCACATTACAACGAACGAGATGCATGGGTATATCTTCTTAACCTATTGGCTAATCGCATAAATGTGACAGGAAACGATATACTTAGCGCACAAGGTGCTGTTGCATTAGTAGGACCAACAGGTACCGGTAAAACAACTACCGTTGCGAAACTTGCTGCCCGCTATGCGCAAAAATACGGTGCAGAGTCGGTTGCGATGATTACCATCGATACGTATAGAATTGCCGCCTATGAGCAGCTAGCGACATACGGAAAGATTATTGGCTGCACGGTGAGAAAAGCGCAGACTAGTGAAGAACTTGCGGATTTATTATTCCAACTTCGTCATAAGCGACTAGTATTGATTGATACGGCTGGATTTAGTCAAAGAGACAGTCGATTAATTAAACAAATTAAGCAGTTTGATAACGGACAAATGCCAAATGTTAAAAAATATTTGGTAGCGCAAGCAAATACGCAATATCCTGCTTTGCAGAGAATCATTCAAGCGTATGATGATATTGAACTAAGTGGCTGTATTTTCACAAAGTTAGATGAGTGCTACTCTTTAGGAGAGGTGCTTAGTGCAGCGGTTGAATACCAATTACCGGTTAGTTATGTCACCGATGGTCAAAAAGTACCTGAAGACATTAAGATTGCAGAAGCGAAATCTTTGGTTTCCGCTGCTGCAAAGCTTTATAAAAAGTACGGTTTGAATCATACTAGTGGTAACAACGCAATTAAAACAGCATAAGCAGTATGATTGACGACCAAGCGAGTAGCTTAAGAAAAATGAAGCAATCACGGTTAATCAAAGTAATCGCCGTCACCGGTGGCAAAGGTGGCGTAGGTAAAACAAACATTACATTGAACACCGCTATCGCCATGGCGAAGCAAGGTAAACGTGTAATGGTTCTCGATGCGGACCTCGGTCTTGCTAACGTAGACGTTATGTTAGGTTTGCGTGTTGAGAAAAACTTATCCCACGTGCTTTCCGGCGAATGTACACTTGATGAAGTATTAGTGACCGGTCCGCACGGAATAAAGATCGCCCCTGCCACATCAGGCACGCAGTCGATGGCAGAATTGTCGCCAACGCAACACGCTGGCCTAATTCGTGCCTTTAGTGAGCTGCGCTCGCAAATTGACGTGCTAATCGTTGATACAGCGGCAGGTATTTCAGACATGGTGTTGAGCTTTTCAAAAGCCTCACAAGACATCATGGTCGTTGTGTGTGACGAGCCTACTTCATTGACAGATGCGTATGCATTGATAAAAATTCTGAATAGAGAGCACGGTGTTTTCCGCTTCAAAGTTGTGGCTAATATGGTGCGCGACGTGCGAGAAGGCCAAGAGCTATTTAGTAAATTAAGCAAAGTGACAGGGCGTTTTTTAGATGTTGCACTAGAATTAGTGGCGACAGTACCGTTTGACGAGAACATTCGTAAAGCAGTGCGTAAACAAACAGCCATTGTCGATGCTTACCCAGGTTCACCGGCAGCCGTTGCAATAACACAGTTGGCGAGTAAAGCCTTAACATGGCCTATTCCAGCGCAGCCAGGTGGCCATTTAGAGTTTTTCATTGAACAATTAGTTGCAGAAAAAGCCGTAGGAAGTCAGCGTTGAACAGCAAGGCAGCCGCTTATCAACAACAAACCGATAAAGCGCAGTTAGTCGAAAGACATGCGCCATTGGTTAAGCGTATAGCGCATCACTTGATAGCGCGATTGCCGGCTAGTGTTCTTGTAGACGATTTAATTCAATCAGGCATGATTGGATTATTAGAAGCCGCGCGAAACTTTGATGGTTCAAAAGGAGCCAGCTTTGAAACGTTTGCCGGTATTCGCATTCGCGGTGCTATGCTAGATGAAATTCGCAAAGGGGATTGGACACCGCGTTCAGTTCACCGAAATGGCCGAGCGATCACTGAAGCAATTTCGCAAGTAGAAAGCGAAACAGGTCGCGATGCTAGAGATTCTGATATTGCTGATAAGCTTAATGTAAGCTTGCAGGACTATCACCAAATGCTTAATGAAGTAAATGCCGGAAAGCTGGTAGGTATTGAAGATTTAGGTGTGTCAGAAGATGTTATTTCGACAGAGCAAAATCGAGGTAGCGACGCACCACTGGAAGATTTAATGCAAGGCGCTTTCCAAAAAGCGCTTGCCCATGCAATTACGACATTACCTGAAAGAGAAGCGATTGTACTTTCGCTGTATTATGATGAAGAGCTGAACCTAAGAGAAATTGGTGAGGTTCTTGATGTAAGTGAATCGAGAGTCAGTCAAATTCACAGTCAGGCCATGTTAAAACTCAAATCACGAATGAAGTCGTGGCAAGCTGACGAAGAATAGAAATTAATAACAATTAACCCCTCACTGGAGGCTATTTTGGACAAAAGCATGAAAATTCTCGTGGTCGATGATTTTTCTACCATGAGACGTATCATCAAAAACCTACTTAAAGATTTGGGTTTTTCCAACATCCAGGAAGCGGATGACGGAAGTACTGCATTGCCTATGTTGCAGCAAGGTGATTTCGATTTCGTAGTTACCGATTGGAACATGCCTGGAATGCAGGGTATTGACTTGCTTCGCGCGATTAGAGCCGATGACAAGCTCAAGCACCTACCAGTACTTATGGTTACTGCTGAAGCGAAGAAAGAGCAAATTGTTGCCGCTGCGCAAGCAGGTGTTAATGGCTACGTTGTTAAGCCGTTCACTGCAGCAACACTTAAAGAAAAATTAGATAAAATATTCGAACGTTTAGGTTGATCCAGACGCTCACCAGAGAAATGAGGTTTACTGGATGTCAACGAATGTAAACGTTCCAATTTCGTTGGAAGAAGCAAAACAGCTTGTCACCTACCTTGAAGAGGGTGACAACGCTTCAGCCAATGCCCTATTAGAAGCGGCCTCAATGAAAGAAAACGTTGAGTTATTTGCCGAAGTAGGGAAACTGACGCGTCAGCTCCATGACGCGCTGAATAATTTCCAAATAGACGACCGCATTAAAAATCTCGCGACCGATGATATTCCCGATGCACAATCCCGCCTAACCTACGTAATTGAAGAAACTGAAAAAGCTGCTAATACTACTATGGATGCAGTTGAAGCGAGCATGCCTATAGCTGAAATGCTGTCGGCGCGCATCGAAAAGGTTATGCCTGAGTGGAAGAAGCTGATGAATCGCCAAATAGAGTTGGGTGAATTCAAGGCTTTATGCGCAGACTTAGACGAATTGTTGGAAGAAGGTTCGGCACAGTCAGCTAAACTTACACAGTTACTTACAGAAGTATTGATGGCTCAAGGTTATCAAGACTTAACTGGTCAGGTTATTCGCCGCGTTATCGACTTGGTTAAAGAAGTGGAAGACAGCTTAGTTAACATGCTTACCATGTTTGGTGAACGCGACGGTGCAGAACAAACTAAACCATCTAGCGTTAAGGCCGATAAGGTTGATGGTGTAGAGGCAGAAGGCCCTATCATTGATGCCGATAAGCGCGACGACGTCGTGTCAGGCCAAGATGATGTAGATGATCTTCTGTCTAGCTTAGGTTTTTAGGGGAGCGGGCGCATGTCGTTTGATGTTGACGAGGATATATTACAGGACTTTCTAGTTGAGGCTGGAGAGATACTTGAACAATTACAAGAACAGCTCGTTGATCTTGAGAACAATCCTGAAGATGCGGATTTGCTGAATGCAATTTTCCGTGGTTATCACACAGTTAAAGGGGGAGCAGGGTTCCTGTCTCTTACCGAGTTAGTAGAAATTTGTCACGGTGCAGAAAACGTCTTTGACGTAATGCGTAACGGTCAACGAACACTAACCCCTGAACTGATGGATATTATTCTGCAAGCCACAGATGTTGTGGTTGAAATGTTTGAACGAGTGAAAGCTCGGGATCCATTAGAGCCAGCAGATGCACACCTAGTAGACTTGTTACACAAACTAAGTCGCCCGGAATCTCCAGATGAGAATATTTTTGGTGAACAAAGCGCGCCGGCGTCAGAACCTGAGCCCGCGATTGAAGAGCCAGAATTAGTTGTTGAAGAGCCTACTGCACAGGCACCAAGTTCTGGTGATAGCGGCGGTATTGACGAAATCACTGAAGATGAGTTTGAAGCGCTGCTTGATGAGCTTCATGGCTCTGGGGCACCAGGACAGTCCTCAGCGGCTAAAAGCGAACCTGCAAAGGCTGCTGCACCTGCTGCCGCTAGTGATAACGACGATATCACCGACGAAGAATTTGAAGCGCTGCTCGATGATTTACATGGCAAAGGCAAGTTTGGTGGTGAAGAAGCTGCGCCAAAGGCAAATACACCAGCTCCAGCACCAGTTACGCCGAGTGCAGCTGGTGATGAAGAAATCACCGATGACGAATTTGAAGCACTGCTTGACCAACTGCATGGTTCAGGGCAAGGGCCTACCAAGCAGGGAGCCGTTTCAAAGGCGCCAGAGCCTCCTGTAGATAAGGCAGCAACAGAAGCGGTTCAAAAAGCGAAACAAGCAGCGCCAGCTGCGCCAAAAGCGACGCCTGCTCCTAGCGCCGCAGCGCCAGCTAAAGCAAGCGCGCCTGCTGCACCAAAAGTAGCGCCTAGAAAAGATGAGAAGAAGGCGGCACCAGCTGCGCCTCCAGCTGAGACTACAGTACGTGTAGATACCAAGCGCCTTGACCAAATTATGAACATGGTGGGTGAACTCGTACTAGTGAGAAACAGGCTAATAAGCTTGGGTATCAACAGTAACGACGAAAGCATGTCCAAAGCCATTGCCAACTTAGATGTGGTAACGGGCGACTTGCAAGGTGCGGTAATGAAAACCCGCATGCAACCTATCAAGAAGGTGTTTGGTCGTTTCCCTCGCGTTGTTCGAGACCTCGCTAGAAGCTTGAAGAAGGAAATAACCCTTGAGCTTGTGGGTGAGGAAACTGATTTAGACAAAAACCTGGTTGAAGCACTGGCCGATCCACTTGTGCATTTGGTGAGAAACTCCGTCGACCATGGTATTGAAATGCCTGATGACCGTGCTGCAGCGGGTAAACCGCGCATGGGTACGGTTCAGCTATCGGCATCTCAAGAAGGCGATCATATTCTTCTAACCATCGAAGATGATGGTAAAGGAATGGATCCTGAAAAGCTTAAAGAAATTGCTATTAGTCGCGGTGTACTAGACGCAGACGCAGCTGCACGGATGTCGGATGTTGAAGCGTTTAACTTGATATTCGCGCCAGGGTTCTCAACCAAAACAGAAATTAGTGATATTTCTGGTCGCGGTGTGGGCATGGACGTGGTTAAGACTAAAATTAACCAACTTAACGGCACCGTGAACATAGATTCACAGCTAGGAAAAGGCACGCGACTGGATATCAAAGTTCCGCTAACGCTAGCCATTCTTCCGACGCTAATGATTGTTGTAGGAAAACAAACCTTTGCGTTACCATTAGGTGCGGTGAACGAAATAATAAATATGGACATCAAAAAGACCAACACGGTCGATGGCCAGCTAACAATGATAGTTCGTTCAAAAGCAATTCCGTTGTTCTTCCTTGGTGAATGGTTGATTCGAGGTCCCAAAAACATCGATAGAGAAAAGGGACACGTTGTTGTAGTGCAAATTGGTACACAACAAGTAGGATTCGTAGTAGACGCGCTAATAGGCCAAGAAGAAGTGGTTATTAAACCTCTTGATGCATTATTGCAAGGCACGCCTGGTATGGCGGGAGCCACGATTACATCAGACGGTGGAATTGCACTAATTTTAGATATTCCGAGCCTGCTTAAACGGTATGCGCGTAAACCCATCAAGTAAGGCGATGAATTAACAGGAATAATAATCCATGGTCTTTAAAGTCCTTGTCGTGGACGACTCGACTTTTTATCGTCGTCGAGTAAAAGAAATACTCGATGGCGATAGGGAACTTGAAGTTGTTGGGGAAGCGAGAAATGGGCGCGATGCACTTGAAAAAGCAGAAGCGCTTAAGCCGGATGTGATAACGATGGATGTTGAAATGCCTGTCATGGACGGCATTTCAGCTGTAAAGGCCATAATGGACAAACGGCCTACACCTATTCTTATGTTTTCTTCGCTTACGCATCATGGTGCGCAAGCGACATTAGATGCGTTAGAAGCGGGCGCGCTCGATTTCTTACCTAAGAAATTTGAAGATATCGCGCAGGACAGAAAAGACGCATCGCGCTTGTTGTGTACAAAAGTACGCTTAATAGCGCGTCGTGGTATTGGTCTTAAGCGTCCGTCGTTTCGCTCTACAGAGGCAAGAAAGCTTCCTGATAATGCGCCAAAGCAGGCGTTTTTTAAAACATCAGGGTTGCTATCAGGGCATAAAGACGCAGCTAAACAACCAACCGTTTCGTCTGTAAGAGCGACGGGAAAGCACTACAAGTGTTTGGCAATTGGGGCTTCTACAGGCGGGCCTGTGGCGCTTCAAAAAGTGCTGTCTCCTTTACCTGCAGAGTTTCCATACCCCATTTTGCTTGTACAACACATGCCAGGAACATTTACTACGGCATTTGCACAGCGTTTAGACACAAACTGTAAGATTAGAGTAAAAGAAGCCGAGCACGGCGACATTCTAAAACCAGGTCATGCGTATCTTGCTCCCGGTGGGAAGCAAATGTTGCTAGAAACCATAGGTGCGAATAAACGCATTGCCATTGTTGATGCAAGTGCGAGTGACAAGGTGAATTATAAGCCCAGTGTTGATCTCACTTTCAGTTCTCTGGCTAAAGCTTATGGTGGGGATGTATTAGGAATTATATTAACGGGTATGGGGGCTGACGGCAGAGAAGGATGCCGAATGCTCAAGGAAAAAGGCGCAACGATTTGGGCTCAAGACCAAGATTCCTGTGTTGTGTACGGTATGCCTCAAGCTGTAGCCGTTGCCAATATATCCAGTAAAAATATAAACATTGATGATATGAGCAGTTGCGTTCAAACCGAAATGCGATAGCAGTTTGAAAAGTAATGGAACAGCAAATATGAAAGTGTGGACAGTAGCGAATCAGAAAGGTGGTGTAGGAAAGACTACCACTACGGTGAGCCTTGGCGGCTTGCTTGCACAGCAAGGCAAGCGAGTGCTCATGATTGATACTGATCCACATGCATCGCTGAGTTATTACTTCGGTATCGATGCAGAAGCGTCAAGTCATTCAGTTTACGATATTTTTATTAAGTCTAATGACATTACGGCCGATAATGTTATGGATTGTCTTTGCCCGACAAAGTTAGACAACTTATATGTGCTTCCTGCAACAATGGCGCTCGCGACCTTAGATAGAACGATGGGTAGCGAACAAGGTATGGGCTTAGTCCTAAAAAAAGCGTTGGCAAAAATCGCAGGGGAATTCGATGTTGCTATCATCGATTGCCCTCCAGTGCTTGGGGTGCTGATGGTTAACGCTCTTGCAGCGTGTGACAAGGTTATTGTGCCTACCCAAACGGAGTATCTGGCGCTTAAAGGGCTAGACAGAATGATTCGTACCATGGAAATTATGGGACGTTCGTTGGACAAATCCTTTGATACTGTGATTATTCCAACTATGTTTGATAAGCGCACTAACGCGGCGCTTGCATCGCGAAAGCGCTTAATGAATGACTATGGTGAGCGCGTGTGGGAAGGGGTTATTCCCGTCGACACGCACTTCAGGGATGCAAGTTTAGTACAGCTTCCCATTTCCGCAGCGTACCCCAAAACACGTGGTGTGTCTGCGTACGAGAAACTATTAGCGGTATTGGAGAAATAACGAGAACATGAGCAAGCAATCGCCTTTTGCCCGTGAAGAAGTGATGGAGGCATACCTTGATAGTCTCCTCAAAGAGCCAGAAGCACCGGAAGATGTGACTGCGCGCACGGCAAAATTGCTCGAGCAGGCTTCTCAGCAGATGGCTGAAACGGCACTTGCTTCTACCGCCAATGAAAGTGAGCCGCAATCAAATGAACAAGAAGCGATAGCGGAAAAGGTTACATCGTTAATTGAAACGCAAAAAGCAGAGACAATTGAAGATGAACAGCAACAGTCTCACGCAGAAACTTTAGTAGAAAATGAACAAGAAGCTGCGTTAAACCGCGCTGAAAAAACAAAAGTTCCACTAAAGGATACTCTCGGTTTTCGCTTTCAGGCGCTATTCTTTGAGGTTGCAGGGTTAACACTTGCGGTGCCTTTGACGTCGCTAGGTGGGATCCACCAAATTGAGAAGATTGGCCCTTTATTTGGAAAACCTGATTGGTTTATGGGTGTAATGTTGCACAGAGAGTCTAAACTAAGTGTTGTTGACTCTGCAAAATGGGTAATGCCAGAAAAATATGACGAAAACCTCGCACAATCGCTTAACTACCGATATCTTATAATGTTAGGGGAAAGTGCGTGGGGTCTGGCTAGTGAAAAGCTAGTCAATACGGTCAATTTGACTACCGATGATGTTAAATGGCGCGAGTCCACAGGTAAGCGTCCCTGGTTAGCAGGGATGGTTAAAGAAAAAATGTGCGCGTTAATTGACGTTGAAGAATTAATATCTATGCTTAACAAAGGCTTAGGCAGTAACGACCAGACGCCATAGTATTGGGAGCCAGGTTCATGAGCGACGAAAGAATAAATAATAACGCCACCGACAGCAACGACGAAGTCCTTCAATGGGTAACGTACCGCTTAGGTGAAGAAACTTACGGTATCAACGTGATGCAAGTTCAAGAGGTCTTGCGTTATACCGAAATAGCCCCTGTACCCGGTGCACCTGACTATGTACTTGGTATTATCAATCTGCGTGGTAACGTAGTAACGGTTATTGATACACGTGCTCGTTTCGGATTACCGCCAACAGAAATTACTGACAATACCCGTATCGTTATTATTGAGTCTGACGAGCAGGTGGTTGGTATTCTGGTGGATAGTGTCGCTGAGGTGGTTTACTTGAAATCTTCAGAGATTGACAGTGCCCCTAACGTAGGTACTGAAGAGAGTGCTAAGTTTATCCAAGGTGTAAGTAATCGCGACGGCGAACTGCTTATTCTTGTAGATCTTAATAAATTGTTAAGCGACGAAGAGTGGGATGAGCTTAGCAACATCTAAATAAATGAATAGGCGGTATTGATTGTAATACTGCCTACATTTCCCCAAGGGTTATGTCCATGGATTGGCAGCTTGCTGCACCTACCTTATTAGAACTCATACTGTGTATTCTTGTAGTTATACTCATCGCCGCGATGGGTGTGCTGTATTCACACATTAAGCAGTTGCGTTCTGCATTAAGCGAAAGCGAACATGCTAACGCAGAGGCTATTGCCCGCACTGAAGCCCTTGCTAAAAATGCAAATAATCAACAAACTGAGGCGCAAGCACGCACGTTGGTGATCACTCGACACCTTCAAGAGTTAGACGAAAAGCAAACTGATATTGAAAACCAGCTTCGAGAACTCAAGCTTCAAGATCCTTCCCTACGCCTATATCAGCGTGCGGCGGACTTAGTCAAGCAAGGCGCTAGCATTGATGAAATTATAGAAGCCTGCGACATTCCTCGTGCCGAAGCTGAGATGTTGGTAATGGTGCATAAACAAAATAATTAGTATTTTTGAGCACCAGAGAAAAAACGTTTAGACGTCTAGACGTAAAGATGTTGACATATCGCCAGTTATAGACACAATACAGATATTGTAATTTATCACTGGAGCCCTCTATGCCAATTCGTATTCCTGAGCAGTTACCCGCGCAGAATGTACTACTAGGTGAAAATATTTTTACCATGGACATGGACAGGGCTGCCAATCAGGATATTCGTCCTCTTGAAGTCGGTATTCTTAATTTAATGCCGAACAAGATAGAAACAGAGGTACAGTTACTTCGCCTGTTATCGAACACGCCACTGCAAATAAACGTGGATTTAATTCGAATTGATAATCAAGCGCCGAAGAATACCCCGCAATCGCACATGGATGCTTTCTATCACGACTTTTCAGCGGTAGCGAATAAGAAATACGATGGCCTCATTGTCACCGGTGCGCCTCTCGCGCTTATCGATTACGAGGAAGTAAAGTATTGGGAAACCATGACCACCATATTGGAGTGGGCGCAGCGTCACGTGAACTCAACCCTTTACTTGTGTTGGGCTGCTCACGCCGCCATGTATCACTTTTACGGCATTACACGAGAGCTTAGAAACGAAAAGTTTTCAGGTGTCTTTAAACACAAAGTGAATGACCCGAATAATGAGCTATTAAGGGGCTTTGATCCTTCTTTTTACGCACCACATTCCCGTTATGGGCATATTAACACCTCGTTGTATAACAGCGTCGATGGACTTAGTGTTGTTGCAGAGTCTGACGATGTAGGCGCTTATATTGTGGCGTCAGAAGATAAGCGCATGGTATTTGTAACGGGTCACCCGGAATACGATCCAGATACACTTAAAGATGAGTATTTTCGAGATATTGCCGCGGGACAAACGCCAGTAATTCCAAAAAACTATTTTGAAGGGGATGATCCAGCCAAGTCTCCTATTGTACAGTGGCGCTCACACGGTAGCCTATTGTTTACAAACTGGCTGAATTATTATGTCTATCAGACCACGCCTTACGATTTAAGTCAGCTTGCTGAAAAGTCACAGCCAAAGAGGTAGCACGTGAGCCAAAGACCAAATTCTAGCGCGCAAGCAACGCTTACAGAAGCCGCTAAAAAGCGCATCCTTATATTAGATGGCGCCATGGGCACCATGATCCAGCGCCATAAGTTAGAAGAAGAAGATTATCGCGGAACACAGTTTGCCGACTGGCACTGCGATGTTAAGGGTAACAACGATTTGTTGGTTCTTACCCAGCCCGATATCATCTATCAAATTCACTGTGATTACTTTGAGGCTGGCGCGGACATTATTGAAACGAATACGTTTAATGCTACGACTATCGCTATGGCCGATTACGATATGCAGGCTCAATCACGTGACATTAATTTAGCTGCAGCTAAATTGGCGCGTAAAGCTGCCGATGAGTTCACAGCAAAGACACCCGACAAACCCCGTTTCGTGGCGGGCGTACTTGGGCCAACAAACCGCACTGCTTCAATTTCGCCTGACGTTAACGACCCAGGCAAACGCAATGTTACTTTTGACGAACTCGTGGAAGCGTATAGCGAGTCTACCGAAGCGCTCATTGAAGGCGGTGCAGATTTAATCATGCTGGAAACCATCTTCGATACACTTAATGCGAAAGCGGCAGCCTATGCGGTAGAGTCGGTTTTTGAAAAGCTAGGTATATCGCTGCCCGTTATGGTGTCTGGCACGATTACCGATGCCTCAGGGCGCACGCTGTCTGGTCAAACCGCGGAAGCGTTTTATTATTCCATGCGACACATCAGTCCATTCTCATTCGGCTTAAACTGTGCTCTTGGACCAGACTTACTGCGCCAATACGTAGATGAAGTGGCTACTGTTAGTGAGTGCTTAATTTCAGCGCACCCTAACGCTGGTTTACCCAACGAGTTTGGTGAATACGACATGGAAGGCCCTGAAATGGCCGAGCACATCAAAGAATGGGCGCAGTCTGGGCTAGTGAATATTGTAGGTGGCTGCTGCGGCAGTACGCCGGAACACATTCGCGATATTGCTAACGCGGTCAATGGGATTGCGCCAAGAAAAGTGCCAAAGTTTGAACCCAAAATGCGTTTGTCAGGCCTAGAGCCGTTTGTACACTAGGAGGGCATAATGAGCGCAGAATTTTCTACATTTATTAATATCGGTGAGCGTACCAACGTAACAGGCTCCGCTCGCTTTAAACGACTTATTCTTGAAGGCGATTATGAAACTGCACTTGATGTCGCAAGGCAACAAGTAGAGAACGGCGCGCAGATCATCGATATCAATATGGATGAGGCCATGCTTGATTCAAAGCAGGCCATGATCACCTTTTTAAACCTGATTGCCTCTGAGCCAGATATTAGCCGAGTTCCCATTATGATCGACTCGTCTAAATGGGAGATCATCGAAGCAGGGCTTAAGTGTGTGCAGGGCAAAGCGATTGTTAACTCTATTAGCTTAAAAGAAGGGGAAGCGCTCTTCTTAAACCAAGCCAAGCTAATAAAGCGCTATGGTGCTGCAACCGTAGTTATGGCCTTTGACGAGACCGGCCAGGCCGATACACAAGCCCGCAAAGTTGAGATTTGTCAGCGTAGCTACAAGTTGCTGACAGAAGAAGTCGGCTTTCCTCCTGAAGATATTATCTTTGACCCCAATATTTTTGCTGTAGCGACAGGTATTGAAGAGCACGATAACTACGCGGTTGATTTTATTGAAGCGACCCGCGAGATACGTAAAACCTGTCCGTACTCACATATTTCTGGTGGCCTTTCTAATATTTCATTCTCGTTCAGAGGGAACAATCCGGTTCGCGAAGCTATGCACTCGGTATTCCTATATCACGCTATTCGAGCGGGTATGGATATGGCTATTGTGAATGCAGGTCAGCTAGAAGTATACGACGAAATACCCGCTGAATTGCGCGATGCGGTTGAAGACGTGATTTTAAACCGCAGAAGTGATGCTACTGAACGCTTACTCGATATTGCACCGAACTATCAAGGAGACGGTAAAGCGGCCGCAAAGGAAGATTTATCCTGGCGCGAGCAAGAAGTGAATAAGCGCTTAGAGCATGCGCTTGTTAAAGGCATTACCGATTACATCATTGAAGATACTGAAGAAGCGCGTCAACAAGCTGAGCGTCCGTTACATGTTATTGAAGGGCCGTTAATGGACGGCATGAACGTAGTAGGGGATTTGTTCGGCGAAGGAAAAATGTTTCTTCCTCAGGTAGTAAAGTCGGCCCGTGTAATGAAAAAGGCGGTAGCCCATTTACAGCCATACATTGAAGAAGAAAAGTCAGACGATGCGAAAAGCAACGGTAAAATTCTATTAGCCACGGTAAAGGGCGATGTTCACGATATCGGTAAAAATATCGTAGGCGTGGTACTTCAGTGCAATAACTTTGAAGTGATTGATCTTGGCGTAATGGTGCCAGCGGCGACAATCTTACAGACCGCCAAAGATGAAAACGTCGACATGATTGGTTTGTCAGGCCTAATTACACCATCACTTGACGAGATGGTTCACGTAGCTAAAGAAATGGAGCGTCAGGGCTTTGATATTCCGCTTCTTATTGGCGGGGCGACGACGTCTAAAGCGCACACTGCGGTAAAAATTGAACAAAATTATCATGCACCTGTGGCTTATGTTCCAAACGCAAGTAGAGCAGTAGGCGTGTGCCAGCGTCTTTTAAACAAAGCGTCTCGCGATATTTACGCGCAGGAACTGGCAAAAGAATACGATACGGTACGCGAACAGCACGCCCGTAAGAAGCCGCGCAGCAAGCCGGTGACGTTAGAACAGGCCAGAGAAAACGCTTTTAGGCCAGATTTTACGACTTTGCCAGTAAAACCTGCGAGCCTGGGTGTAACACCGGTAACCGCCGATTTGGCTAACCTGCGTAACTACATCGACTGGACACCTTTCTTCTTAACTTGGTCGTTAGCAGGTAAATACCCGCGTATACTTGAAGATGAGGTGGTGGGAGAGCAGGCACAGTCACTGTTTAACGACGCCAACGCCATGTTAGATAAAGTTATTGAAGAGAACAGCCTTCAGGCGAAAGGCGTTATTGGTTTGTTTCCTGCTAACCGCGTTAATGACGATGTTGAAATTTACACTGATGAGTCGAGAAACCAGGTTCAAGGTGTTGCCCATCATTTGCGTCAGCAAACGCTAAAAGACAAATTTGCTAATTATTGTTTAGCAGACTTTGTGGCTGAAAAGTCGAGTGGCATAAATGATTATGTGGGCGCTTTTGCCGTTACCGGTGGTATAGGGGAAGACGAGCTTGCTGAGAGCTATATTCAAGCAGGCGATGACTACAACGGTATTATGGTTAAAGCGGTGGCAGACAGGCTTGCCGAAGCGTTTGCGGAATATCTGCACGAGCAGGTGCGTAAGCACTATTGGGGCTACGCCGCTAACGAATCACTGAGTAACGAAGAACTTATCCGCGAAAAATATCAGGGCATTAGACCGGCACCAGGCTACGCTGCGTGTCCAGAACACACCGAAAAGCAGCTTATTTGGGATTTATTGTCAGCAGAGCAGCATACAGGTATGAAGCTTACGGAAAGTTACGCCATGTGGCCGGGGGCGTCAGTATCGGGTTGGTATTTTGCTCACCCTGATGCCAAATACTTTGCGGTTGCCAAAATTCAAGCCGACCAAGTAGAAGATTACGCCACACGTAAAGGCTGGACCTTAGAAGAGGCTGAAAAGTGGTTGGGTCCAAACTTAAGTGATTAATGTTGATTAGGCAGGTAACGTGTATGCAAATCGAAAAGCCTTTTAGTCAGGCTTGTGAGAACAACAAGCGCGCCATTTTGAGCGTGCTTGAACGTAAATTTGCCAATTGCCGACAGGTATTAGAGATAGGGAGTGGAACAGGTCAGCACGCCGTATTTTTGGCTGAGCATTTGCCCCATCTTATTTGGCACACAAGCGATCAACCACACTATCACGAAGGTATTGCCGCGTGGCTGAGTGATTCAAATACGCGGAATGTGAAACCTCCCATAGCATTTACCGTTGGGCAAGATGACTTTCCCAACCTCGACATAGACGGGATTTTTACGGCAAACACCGCGCATATCATGCAAAAAGAAGAGGCGAAGCTGCTCATGGAATCAGTAGCGTTGCACTTACCCAAAGGGGGCGTATTCTGTCAGTATGGCCCTTTTACACATAGTGGTAAGTTTACTTCTGAAAGTAACCAAGCCTTCCATACTTCGCTTTTAGCGCGTGGTTATGGTGGCTACCGCGATATCAATGAGCTTACTGCTTGGGCAGGCGAGTTAAGCTTGCAAGACATAATCGACATGCCCGCCAATAACCATATGCTTATTTGGCAAAAACGCTAAAGAAGTATCAAGGCTGCAGCACTTTGCTTTAAAAACAGTTAAAGCAAAGAAAGTCAGCACTCACATTAAAGGAGTAACTATGAGCTTTAAAGTAAACCATTATTTCGACAATAAAGTGAGCTCGATTGGGTTTGAATCTGCAAACGGCCCCTGCACCTCGGGCGTGATGTCGCCGGGTGAATATACATTTTCTACATCACAAAAAGAGCTAATGAAAGTGGTTGAAGGTGAGCTAGTTGTGAAGCTTCCGGGAAGTGACGAATGGCAATCTTTTGCTACAGGCACCAGCTTTAATGTACCCGCCGATGCTTCTTTTGACGTAAAAGTGTCTACGCCTACCGCTTATCTTTGCTTTTACAGCTAATTCTTAAAAGCGTTTAATTCACTCTGTATTTAAACTTTCGTAGAATTGACTTTCAGAGGTTGTAAAATTTCTCTGTATATCTCAAAGTATTAGAAGTGCAAGCGAGCTCGGCTCACTTGCGCTTTTATACTAATAAAACTAAACCTGAAATGTGTGCGAATTATCAGGGCCTGTTGACCTTTGATGTACGAATTTCGGTCTAAATGGAAGCCTTTTAATCGCGAAACAGTCCTGCAAGCCTAGTGGGCTAAGTTAAAGGGCTGTGACAAAGAGTAAAAGGCTTCCATAACGACCCCTTCGGGCAGCGCCTTTGTGCCATCTATACTGCGTTGAATGTTTTCGACTTAGAACCACGAAACCGTCAAACATCCGCCTTGTCTAGATGGCACAAAGACCGCTGCAAAAACGTACTAAAAAGGTCAACAGGCCCTAGTGCTGGAATACACTTTTCACACGTTGTGGCGTTTAGTAAACAATGAGAAGTACAAATGAAATCCATATCACTCCAAAAAAAGTTCATGCTTATCGTTGGCGGTAGCATAGCTTTGATGTTACTCATTACGGCGTTTTTCTTAGTCAATACCGTTGCAGATAACACCCGCAGTCGCGTAGAAAAAGAGCTTAAATCCTTAGTTGCACGTGAGGCTAATGACGTTGAAGGATTCTTCGCAACCTATGGCGGCGTTGCTAGAGCATTCCTAAGTAGTCCTTTTCTACAAGATTTTTTTACGCGCCATAACACGCGAGGGGCGCCCGAAAGCCAACTGACTCAATCCAAAGATATCTATGCCACATTTGAGGGCATCAGCAGTCAAGATCCCATTATTAAATCGGCGTTCTTTGGTTCAGCTAAGACGGGTGAATACTTCTATGAAGAGGGCCGAGTCGGCGTCGACACTTCGGGTCCTGATGCTGGCAATCCTAACGCCGGTTACTTTGCAACTAAGCGTCCGTGGTTTACTACTGCCGTTGAAAAAGGAAAGCTATATGTAACGCCTCCTGCTGTCGATTCCCAAGATGGAAGCGTATCTGCAGTAGTACAAACCCCGATATACAAAAATGGAGCGTTACTAGGCGTTGGCGGTGTCGATATTCTTATTAGCACGGTGGGTAAGGTCATAGATGCCATTCGTTATGAAGAACAAGGCACGGCGTTTTTACTCGATGAAAACCAAAACATTGTTTACTTTCCAAAACAGAGCAAAGCGTTGCCACTAAGCTCCTCTATTCGCAACTTTGACAGCGTGTTTGATAGCACTGAAGGGTTTGGCAAGTTGGCAAGTAATATAGCGGCTAATGAATCTGGTATTGTGCACGTAACCTGGAAGGGGGAAGACTATGTTGCGGTTTTTGAGCACGCTCAGTTAACTAACCCACAAATGAATTGGTCGCTGGGCATTCTTATCCCTGCAAGCATCATTGATAGCCCTATAAATAATGCAATTACTACGGCAATTATCGTCGCCTTTGTGATTATTGGATTAATAGCGCTTATTACTTATTTTGCGAGTGCTAAAGTCACTCAACCTTTGGTCGAAATGCGCAACGCAATGGCGGAAATAGCGCATGGCGACGGCGACTTAACCAAGCGTCTGGAAGTTAAGAGCAACGACGAAATCGGTGCGCTTGCCATAGAGTTTAATACCTTTACCGATAAACTAAGATCATTGCTAAAAGATACTGCCGCTAACACTAAGGCTGTTTCTGATGCAGCGGATCACCTTCGAGATGTGAGTCACGCGACTAGCAAGGAAATTAACCAAGAGCGTAGTCAGGTGGACAATGTGTCTACGGCAGTCACGCAGATGGCTGCTACCGTCGTTGAAATTTCAAAAAATGCGGCACAGTCCAGTGACGCTGCGACTAAAGCAGATGAATTGGTACAAGCCGGCAGTGAGCAAGTGCAAGATGCCATGAGGGAAATTCGCGCGCTGGCTGACGCCATCAGTCAGGGTGTTGAAGTTGTGGGCGGATTGAGCAAAGAGTCAGATAGCATCGGTGCTGTAGTCGATGTAATTAACAGCATTGCTGAACAAACTAATTTACTGGCATTAAACGCAGCCATTGAAGCGGCGAGAGCCGGTGAACAGGGGCGCGGCTTTGCCGTTGTTGCAGATGAAGTTCGCTCATTAGCAAGTCGTACACAAGAATCGACGACTGATATACGAAAAATGGTAGAGCGATTGCAGGCGATGTCTGAGCAGACCAACAGTGTTATGCAGGAAGGACAAACCCGTTCTCAATCTGGTGTCGATAAGACAGAGAAAGTGGTCGAAACGCTTAAAGACATTACCCAGTCTATAGGTTTGGTTCACGAGCAAAGTACTCACATAGCACTGGCGACCGAGCAGCAAACGGAGGTGGCGCAAGATATTAATAAGTCGCTCGTAGCTATCACTGGTTTAAGTGATAAAACTAGTCAGCATGCAGAAGAGTTAGCTGTGGAAGCTACGCAGCTAAGTGCCGTCTCTGGTGACTTAAAAGAATTGGTGGGGCAGTTTAAAATTTAGCGCCATTCATACCGTTAACCGCGCATAATGCGCGACAGTCTTTAATTAGAGCGTTGTCGCTTGCCAACATTGTTGGCAAGCGAATTATTTTATTCCCTAGTTTGACATAAGTTTTCCGAAATACAGTTTGGAACACCTATGGCTTGTGCGTTTGCGAAAGGGCAATGAAATCATCTACAAACCCCAATACGTCCTGCGCTTTTCTATGACCCAAGTACAGCGTTTTTGATACGCCTTGTTCACCAAGCGACCGACAAGTCAGGAGATCGCTTTCTTTTGATTCATCAATCAACCATTTAGGTAGCGCAGTAACACCACGTCCCGCTGCTACCATTTGTAAGATGATCTCTGTGGTTTCAATCGTTTTATGTTGCCTCACTGTGCAATTGGCAGGAGTAAGAAAATGCGTGAATACGTCCAGTCGACTGAGTTCTACGGGGTAGGTGATAAGGGTCTCATTGCTTAAGTCTTTCGGTGTAACAAATGGTTTCTCTGCCAAAGGGTGGTGCTTATCCATTACCAACACTTGTTCATATTCGAACACTGGCGTGTAGGTAATGGTTTCAAGTGAAAGAGGGTCTGGCGTGAGCAATATATCAATATCGTACCCGTGAAGCGCTTGTAAACCGCCAAAAGAGAACGCGCGGCGTACATCTACATCAACATCTGGAAAGGCTTTCAAAAAAGGCGCCACTACCTTGAGCAACCATTCAAAACACGGGTAGCACTCCATCCCAATACGTAATATGCCCTGTTTACCATCGGCGAATCTGCGTAATTGGGCTTCAGTATGCTCAAACTGGGGTAAAACTCGGTGAGCTAAGCCCAATACACTCTGACCCGCCTGAGTCAGCGTGAGTCTTCTGCCGTCTTTTTTCCAAAGCGGTACGTCAAAATGGGCTTCCAACTTTTTCATTGCGTGGCTTAACGCTGACTGGGTTAGAAAAAGCGATTTTGCCGCTTCTGTCATCGTGCCTTCAGCATCTATCGCTCTTACTATTCGTAAATGTTGTCTATCAATCATAATAAATTACAACCAGTTTAACGTTTTTGAAGAGGGCTTGGGGCAGCACTGACTATAGTCACGGCGTCCGACAGGCGAGTTTCAATTATCTCTTTTATGATAATTGATATTTCTCTAAAGGTCTTTCGTCCAGGCGCAGTGTTTCTCCACGCTAATGAGTGCTGACGCTCAATAGGCATATCGGCAATCTCACACACGTGTAATGCTTCAGGCTTGTGCAACTCAGAATGAATATAAAGCCCGGGTAGGAAGGCTACACCCATGCCCATTACCACCATTTGACGCAAAGTATCTAGGCTGGTGCCCTCATAATCTCGCTGTAAATCTGCCCCAATCTCATCGCAAATGCGCTGCACTTGATGATGAAAGTGATGTCGGTCTTCTAGTGTTAACACTTTCTCGCCGCTTATTTCTTCTGGCTTAACATAGGCTTTTCCTGACAATTTGTGATCAGAAGGCGTGACGAATTTTAAAGGCTCTTTGAAGAGTGGTTGCGTGATTAATTGAGAGTTTTCGCCTGAAAGTGGCGAAAGAATTAGGTCATATTCACCACGCAGTAGACCGTGTTGCAATGCGTTAGGGGCGCCTTCTCGAACATAGAAGCGCAAGCCGGGCTTCCGTTTGTGCAGATCTGGTAGCACAAAGGGAAGTAAATAAGGCCCTAGCGTTGGCGGTATCCCTAACCGGTAGGTTACAACTTCACCCTCGGACAAGTCTCGTGCAATTTCGCTGAACCGTTGAGAGGCCTGCAGCACCTCTTCCGCTGCATCAAGCAAGGCTTTACCTTGGGGAGATAACAGCGTTCCTGTGCGTGAACGTTCAAAAAGCGTTAGCCCTAAGAGGTTCTCTAGCGCACTGATCTGACTGGTCAGAGTAGGCTGACTAATTCCCAGTATTCCCGCTGCTTGCCTGAAGCTTAGGTATTTAGCCACTGCAACAAAATAGCGGATTTGGTTAATTGACGGGGTCTTTCCGTTGAATTGCATGGTGAAAATGGCTCTCTATTACTATGCTTATGGGTAGTGATACGTAAGCGGTGATAGTATTTAGCTATCGCGAGTTAGTATATTAAACTATTAATCTATCAGGTGAAACTGGCGTAATTACATAATCATTACAATTATTAAAAAATTGGGAGTTATATATGGATCACGTTATCTCAGGTGTTGCCAAATTCCAGAAAGAAGTTTACCCAAACAAAAAAGCTACGTTTCAAAAACTAGCTACTGGGCAGAACCCTGAAGTGCTTTTCATTACGTGCTCTGATTCACGTATCGACCCGAACTTAGTAACACAAACTGATCCGGGTGAGCTATTTATCTGCCGTAATGCGGGCAACATCGTACCTCCTCACAGCAACCAAACTGGTGGCATGACAGCGTCTATTGAATTTGCAGTTGCTGCACTGGGCGTTTCTCACATTGTTATTTGTGGCCATACTGACTGTGGTGCGATGAAAGGCGCCATCAACCCTGAAGGCTTAAGTGCGCTTCCGCATGTAAAAGAGTGGCTAGGTCATTGCCGTGTTGCAACTGAAGTTGTTAAAGAGCGCTGTGGCCATTCAGACCTTTCTATTGACGACCTAGAAGCGGTAACGAAAGAGAACGTTGTTCAGCAAATTCAGCACCTTCGTACTCACCCTGCTGTTGCTGCAAAAATTGCAACAGGTCAGGTTAAGCTCCACGGATGGGTTTATAACATTGGTTCAGGTGAAGTACTTTACTACAACACTGAGTCTGGTGAATTCGATGTAATGGACGAGTCAACTGCCGAAGCACAACTTGCTCGCGGTGAATAAGGTCTATAACTATGGTAAAAATTAACCTTTCAAACCTACGAGGCGATTTTACCGGCGGTTTAACAGCCGGTATCGTTGCTTTACCACTGGCGCTTGCACTTGGTGTAGCGTCAGGCTTAGGCCCAATGGCGGGTCTGTACGGTGCTATTGCGGTTGGCTTCTTTGCCGCACTTTTCGGTGGTACACCAGCACAGATTTCTGGTCCAACGGGGCCTATGGTTGTTGTTCTTGCAGGCTTGTTCGCAAGTCTATCAGGCGACGCCAGCCTTATATTCACAGCTGTGATATTGGCCGGTATATTCCAGATTGTTTTTGGTGTCCTTGGCGTTGGTCAATACATTCGCCTGGTGCCTTACCCGGTAATATCGGGCTTTATGTCGGGCATCGGTGCAATCATCATCATTCTTCAAATCGGCCGCTTGCTGGGCCATGAGCCGCCAGGCGGAACAATCGGCGCATTGACATATTTGCCAACCGCGCTTGCCGATATTGATTTTGCAACCTTGGCGTTAGGCCTTGGTACCTTGGTTATTGCCTACAAATGGCCACCGCAATTAGGCAAGTATGTGCCTGGCGCACTGGCTGCACTTATCATTGGCACGCTTGTAAGTTTAGCGCTGTCTGTGCCAATCCTTGGTGATATCCCGACGGGTTTACCTAGCCTTCACCTTCCAGTATTTGACCAAAGCAAAGCACTGCTTATTCTTGAAGCCGCGTTTATTCTAGCTGTGCTGGGAGCCATCGATAGTCTACTTACATCTCTTGTTGCTGATAACATGACGCGTACCCGTCACGATAGTAACAAAGAGCTAATCGGCCAAGGTATTGGTAATACATTTGCTGGTCTTATCGGCGGTATCGCAGGTGCAGGCGCAACGATGCGTACTGTTGTAAATATCCGAAGCGGTGGTAAGTACAACATATCAGGCATGGTACACGCGCTAGTTCTTCTAGCAATTGTGTTAGGTCTTAGCCCGCTAGCAGCGCAAATTCCTCACGCTGTTCTTGCTGGTATCTTGGTCAAAGTTGGCTTAGATATCATCGACTGGAGTTACTTGAAGCGCGCTCACAAAGGCCCACGTTGGGACTTCGGCCTAATGATTATGGTGCTTGCGCTAACGGTATTTGTAGATCTGATCACAGCAGTTGGTGTTGGCGTGGTATTCGCAGCATTAGCTTACGTTAAGCAAATCGCACAGCTGCAAATTGAAGAGCTTAAGAAAATCCCTGAGTCGTTAAACGACCCTAAAGAAAATGAGCTATTGGAATCTCTTAAAGACAAAGTATCAATCTTTAGTTTTGGCGGACCACTAAGCTTTGGTGCGGCTGCCGATTTGGGCCACCACGTTCGTGAGCGTGTGAAACCGGGTTCTAAAGTCACCATTTTAGATTTCTCGCGCGTTCCACTTATGGATGTTTCTGCTGCGATGGCAGTTGATACAGTTACCTCAGATGCACTAGCGGCAGGTCGTCAGCTGGTTATTTGTGGTGCTAATGCAGAAGTCAATAAGGTGCTTGAGGGCGTAAACGAAGCGCACCCAGGTATCCCCAACTTTGACACGCTACACGACGCCTTGCTTTACGCAGAAAAGCAAGTAGCCGGGACTGAAAGCAAAAACACCCGTTTTCAAGCCGCAACGCAGTCGTGAAGTAATATCAAGGTAAGATAAACCTTTCCCTTTTGGCCCTCCTTAGTGAGGGCTTTTTTGTGTCTGTTAGGCAAAGATTTCTTTGCTAAATTTCTGGGTCCGTTTATAGCTGGTGCGTGTTTACTTGGATGTCATTGAATAAACAAACATGGAAAATGTTTTATTAATTGATTGTTCAATTAAACTTAACGCTACTGTAACAATTCCTCCCTAGAGTAGTGAGTAAACATTACACAACTACTTTGGGAAACACATGAAAACACACAATAAACTCTCGTTAGCTGTACTTGCAGCACTTTCGTCTATGACTACACCTACAGTGGCGTGGGCAGAGGAAGCAGAGCGTGCTGACGAAGAGCGCATAGAAGAAATTACCGTTGTTGGGCGAAGCGTTTCTTACGCGAATAACGCAACGAGCGACGATATGTTTAAACAACAGGCTAATCTTAGCAGTGTGTTAGCCGCGGTTGATAACCTGCCGGGTGTGCTTATTAACGAAGGTGATACCTTTGGGGCTGATGACTGGTCAACGTCTATTGTTATTCGTGGCTTTCAAGTAAACCTAAACGAGCAGCAAATTGGCATGACGGTAGATGGCATCGCCAACGGTAACTCGAATTACGGTGGTGGCGCGAAAGCGAATCGCTATATCGATACCGAAAACGTAAAAGGCGTTGAAGTTTCTCAGGGTACGGCGGATATCGCTTCCCGTTCACACGAAGCCTTGGGCGGCACACTGAATTTCACCACCATTAACCCGTCTGCGGAGCAGGGCTTAATAACCAGTGTAACTGCGGGTTCATTTGATGCGTCAAAATACTATGTACGCTACGAAACAGGCGAAATCTTTAAAGATACTTACGCGTGGATAAGCCTTTCAAGTCAAGAAAGTTCTGACTTTATGCAGCAGGCAGCAGAGAACACCCGTGATCATTTAGCCATGAAGTTTATCTCTACCGTTAACGACGTGTCTCTTACAGGTTACCTGTCTTACGACGATACCCACGAAGATAACTACCAGCGCATATACGGGCTGGCGCAATATGAGCAAAATCCAGATTGGGACCAGTTAACTGACGAGTGGACAGGCGTGCCTTATCAAGATCAGGCGTATCGTCGAGGTTGGTCTACCCTACGCGAAAACCTTTTCGCTTATTTACAGGCTGACTTTACTATTGGCCAGGTCGATTTTATGACTAACGTGTATTATCACGACAATGAAGGACGCGGCGAATGGGTTCCACCCTATATTGTTGATATCACTGATGACGGAGCAGAAGGGCACTCAGAGCTTATTGTTGGAAATACGGTATTCGGTGGAGAGGAGCTGGGACAAATCTACTTTGTTGATAGACAAGGTAACCAGCTAAGCCCTATCGAGGGTTGTCAAAGCTCACTGACCTTCCCTTATGGTGGTGCAGGTGCAGAATATGACCCAGGCTGTCATGCGCAAGGCGCTATTCCCGTGGGCTCATATCGTCACACCCATTATGATAAAGAGCGTTTTGGCATTAATGCTGATGCTGTGTGGTACACCAAAATTGGTGATTTTGATAATACCGTACGTTTTGGTATTTGGTGGGAAGACTATGAGCGTGGCGAGTCTCGCGATTGGCATAAAATTACCAACTCGTCTATTAGCGTCGATTATGACAACGTGCCTTACTGGGTGCAGTACGACAGAACCTTCCCAGTTGATACCTTGATGTACTATGTGGAAGATGAGCTTGATCTAGGCTTTGCCCGCATTCGCGCTGGTGCCAAGAAGTTTAACGTAGATATCGAGAAAACGGACAACTTTGATTCAGCCAACAACTTAGCGGTCAATACTGACTCAGATACCTTATTCTCAGCCGGTATCGTTGCACCTTTACCCATTGAAGGAGTTGAAGTTTTCGCAGGTTACGGTGAGAACTTTGCGGCAATCAAAGATGCACAACTAGAGCGCAACGATACTGACCTTCGCTTTATAAAGCCAGAAACCGCTGACAACATTGACGTAGGTTTCCGCTACTCTTCACCTGGTTTCAATGCCAGCGTGACCTACTACAATATTGAGTTTAACGACCGTATTCAATTTACCAGTAACGAAACCTCAGAGGGTATAGACTTTCTTGAAGCAGCCGCGGGTGGATACAAAAACGTGGGCGGTATTGAGTCTAGCGGTTTTGAAATTTCAGCAGACATTATGCTAACCGAAGAGTTCTCGTTGTTCACTTCTATTACCTTAAGCGAGTCAGAATATGTTGCGACGGTAGGTAGTTCAGGTACGCAATACGATACACTTGACGATGCGCTGGCAGCCATCGCTGACCCTGAAAACCCTGAAGTGTCACTGGTAGCTATTGAAGGTAATACGGTTATCGGTACGCCTGACACTATGGCGGTAATTAGCCTTGATTGGGCACGCGATAACTACTTTGCAGGCCTGTCTACCAAGTACGTTGATAGCCGCTACCTGGATATTGATAATGCAGCACAAGTTGATGACTATATCGTTAGCGACTTCTATATTGGCGGCTTTATCGAAAACATTGGTTCAGGTGCTGAAGAGCTAGAAGTGCGTTTAACAGTAAACAACCTGTTTGATGAAGACTATGCGTCTACCATTGCACCAGGTGCATTTTGGATTGGCGCACCTCGCGCTGTTGCAGTCAACGCACGCTTAACCTTTTAATCGTGATATCATGCCTGCGGCGGCATTGTGCTGTCGCAGGTTATTTTTTAGATTTAAGGTTTGGAGTTGTAGCATGCCCAAGGTGGGAATGGAGCCAGTTCGCAAGAAGCAATTAATAGAAGCAACGCTAGAAGTGATGGCAGAAGTTGGCTATCACGGTACAACGATTAGCTTAATTAGTAGAAGAGCTGGGCTTTCTTCAGGGATAATTAGTCACTATTTTGGTGACAAGCAAGGTTTAATTGAAGCAACGATGCACCACCTTCTCGATGCGCTAAAAATCACGCAGCGTATTGACGATCCCCTAGAGCGGATAGATTTCATTATTGAAAATAACTTTTCACAAACGCAAGGGGCGAGTTCCGCCACCAATACCTGGTTTAACTTCTGGGCGTTGTCACTACACAACGAAGGCTTGCATCGTTTGCAGTGTATTAACCACAAACGCTTAGAGCGTAATTTAGCGTTTAGTTACCGCAAGCTACTTAAACCTGAGCAGGTCAAAAACGCCGCTGCGTCTACCGCTGCATTAATTGATGGGTATTGGCTTCGTTATTCCATGGGCAGTGTGGGTAACGGTGATTTTTCAGAAGCTGTAGCCCGTTGTAAGCAATACGTTCGCGATTTAGTTGCCCAATACGGAAGATAAATAAGCAAACGGAAGTTAAACAAGTACTCGCGGCTGGCGTATAAGTACCACCGAGCGAATACTTATTAGAAAAATAAAAAGGGCGGTTCGAGATAAGTCGAACCGCCCTTTTTAATTATCTACACTTTCTAAATGAGCTACATGATCTATGCGGACTGGTATTAGCTGGCGCCAGATACAAATCGCTATCCGGCGCGAGAGGCTAGCATGTGCTCACTAAGTGCTAAACTCAATGAGCTACCAAATTCTTACGCGCTCTTCTGGCGCAAGATAAAGTGCATCACCTGGTTTCACGTCAAACGCTTCATACCATGCATCATGGTTTCTTGGAGCTTGTGCACGATAACGACCTGGCGCGTGTGTACCTGCGCGAAGTTGATTCAGCATGCTTTCTTCAGTGCGTTTTTCTTTCCACACTTGTGCCCATGCAAGGAAGAAACGCTGATCGCCTGTTAGGCCGTCAATTACCGGCGCTTCTTTGCCGTTAAGGCTAAGTTTGTAGGCGTGGTAAGCCATGGCTAGACCACCCACGTCACCAATGTTTTCACCCAAGCTGTTGCGACCATTTACGAAGTTACCTTCGATAGGCTCGTACTGGCTGTATTGCTCGGCTAGCATATCCGCTTTTTCTTCAAACGCTGCGCGGTCAGCATCGGTCCACCAGTTGCGCTGAATACCGTTTGCATCTGACTTCGAGCCTTGATCGTCAAAACCATGTCCCATTTCGTGACCAATTACCGCACCGATTGCACCGTAGTTAACTGCTGCGTCGGCGTTTGGATCAAAGAATGGTGGTTGCAAAATAGCCGCTGGGAATACAATTTCATTGAACGAGCTATTGTAGTAGGCATTAACGCGCTGCGGTGTCATACCCCAGCGATTGCGATCTGTTTTCTCTAGCTCACGTTCTACCGATTGGTCTTGGAAGAATGTGCGTAGGTTTCGAACATTGCCTACTAAGTCTTTGTCGCTGATGGTTACGCCGTCGAAAGACTGCCATTCGTCTGGGTAGCCAATTTTAGGGTTAAATGCCATTAGCTTTTCTTTGGCATTTACCTTGGTTTCTTCGCTCATCCAGTCTAGGTTTTCAATACGCTCACCTAGTGCTGTACGCAAGTTCTCAACCAGCTCCGCCATCTGCTCTTTTGAGCTTTCTGGGAAGTATTCGTTTACGTAAATCTTGCCGATAGCAAAACCAAGTGACTCAGTACCAGACATTTGGCTCACTGCGCGTTTCCAACGAGGACGAGGCTCTTGCTGTCCGCTTAGTGTACGACCAAAGAAGTCAAAGTTGGCTAGGTAGATATCTTCAGAAAGGAAATCCGCATTGTTTGAAATAGTGTGATATTTCAAGTACGACTTCCAATCAGCGAGATCAGCTTCGTTAATAATTTTAATAACGTCTTTTACTGGCTCAGGCTGTGTAATATTTAGCTCAGGTACCTTATAACCGGTTTGAGCAAAATATGTATCCCAATCAAAGCCAGGGTACTCGTCAGACAGCTTGCTACGTTCAATCTGGTTAAGAGTAAGGTCGCGGTCACGGCGTTTTTCGCGAGGCCACTGAATTTCTGCAATTTGTGTTTCAAGGGCAAGAATATTCGCCGCTTTTTCAGCTGCGTTTTCTTCGCCTGCAAAATTTAGCATCTGCTCGATGTGCGCTACATAAGCTTCACGAATTTTAACAAAACGTTCGCTATCGCTCAGGTAGTAGTCGCGATCAGGAAGGCCTAAACCACCAACACCAACACTTAATTGGTATTCATTTGGGTCAAGGCGGTTGTACCACATACCGCCGCCAATTGGCGTGGTTGAGCCTACTAACCAGCTGTTACCAAATGCTTTGGTTAGGTCAGTTTTGTTTTCAATGCTATCGATAGACGTGAGTACGTCTTTAATTGGCTCAATACCTTTCTCGTTGATAGTATCGGTATCCATGTAAGCAACAAAAAAGTCGTGAACAAGCTTCTCTTCTGCATTAAGCGAAGACTTTTCCATTAGCCCATCAATGATGTTTTTAACTTGCTCTTCACTACGCTCTGCAAGACCCGTAAACGCGCCGTAGCGAGTTTTGTCAGCGGGCAGCTCGTAGTTGTCGTACCATGTACCGCTCGCGTACATGAAGAAGTCATCACCAGGTTTTACCGCTTCATTACGAGCGGTCAAGTCTATGCCAAAAGAGCCTAGTTCCGCTTCGCCCTTCATTTCTGGCGCTTCAACATTGCTGGTTTGTTCTTGGGCTTGTTCAGGCTGACCGCAACCAGCAAGTCCCAAAGATGCCGCAATCGCTACGGCAAGAAGTTTATATTTCATCGTTTTTCTCGTTGTGATTATAAGTGTCGTCGTTAGGTGCAGTGACACTCGTTGTTTTTAAAGTAGGCACAAATTCCTTGTTAAACGGTAAAGCATTCCGTGCCTGATTAAAATAGCTTGTGATATGCGGCGTTTCTCGCTGTAAAAAGTCTGCTACAGCTGTGTGAAACGACTCGTGTTGTAATTTGTGATGTGAACGGCAATAAATGGGCTCGAAGCCTCGAAGTATTTTATGTTCACCTTGGGTGCCGGGATTAAAAAGCGATAGCTTTTTCTCAATGGCAAATTCAATGCCTTCAAAATAACAGCAGGCAAAATGTAGCCCGTCTATTTCTTTCAGTGCTCCCCAGTATCTGCCATACAGTCCTGTCTCATCGTAGAAAAAGAGGGCGCTGGCTACTGCTACCTCATTCTCTACTGCCGTAACTATAAGCATGTTCTCGCTCATGCTCTCGACAAGCTGCTCAAAGAACGCATCATTCAAATATCCCACGTGACCGCTTCGTTTTAAATAGGTTGCTTTGTAACACTTTGTGAAAAACTGCAGTGTCTCTGGACTAATCTCATTGCCGGTATGATGGGTAAAGCGGACGCCTTGCTCGTTCAGTTTACGTCGACTTTTCTTGATATCTTTTCTTTTGCGGGAGGTAAGCGCGTTAAGAAAATCGTCGAAATCACCATAACCGTAGTTATGCCACTGAAACTGAACCGCGTATCGGGTCAGGTAACGGTTTAGCGTGTCGGATTGATCTCGAAGTTGTTCAATGGAAAAGTCATTTGGCTTGGGAGTACCGCTGCTGGTGATTTGAGCCGAGGTGCTTTCATTAGCAAATAGCCAATGAAAAGAAGATAAAGCCTCACCAAATACGGAATCTACATACGCTGTTAATGTATTTTCTAGTTCACTTAAAAGTGACGGAGTAAGCGCAATGTGCCCATCAGAAAGTAGTCTAGAGCCTGTTACGGGCGTGAAGGGGATGGCCGATATCCATTTAGGATAATAGTCGAGACCGTGCTGTGCATAAGCATTAGCCCATGCGTGGTCAAACACGTATTCACCGTAGCTGTGAGTTTTCAGGTAGCCGGGAATAACGAGATTAACAGCCCCATGCTGGCTCTGCGCTATAGCAATATGGCAAGGCTGCCACCCAGATTCATTGCTGCACGAGCCGCTGCGTTCTAGCGCATGTAAAAATTCATAAGAAACGAAAGGACCCGATTCTTTTGCGAGGTATTGCCAGCGCTCTTTAGAGATCTGTTCAATCGAATCTATTATTGTTATGCGATAGTTGGATGCTGTCATGCAGTTTACATCATGTAGAGGTTAAGTGCGTAAAACGCTAGATAGTCGCAATGTACGAGTAATTAACGCTAAAATAACGCGGTTTCTACGTTTAATACAGAAGAGTAAGTTTACAAAAATGTCAGAGTTCGACCGAAAAATCATTACCGACGCGATTACTCGCATGCTGGCACGACGAGAGCATAGCTTTAACGAGATTATGCGAAAGTTGCAGCAGAAGGGAATAGCGAGTGATGCTTTCATGCCTATTCTGGAGGAATTCAAAGATGCTGATATCCAAAGCGATGCTAGATTTGCAGAAAGCCGAGCTCGCGCACTGTATTTAAAAGGGAAGGGACCCCGCGCAATTAAATTAGACTTACAGCAATACGGTGTAGATGAAAGTACTGCAGAACACGCAATGAGAGAGATTGACGCTGACTGGTTTGAAAGTGCTAAAAAAGTAAAAGAGAAAAAGTTTGGCGAGTTTTATGAAACCGAATTCGCGTTGAGACAAAAGCAGAAACAATTTCTTCAATATCGTGGCTTTTACCAAGATCACATTGAATATGCGGTAAGCGCAAACGAATCTAGCTAAAACGGCTGGTTTATGCTCTTGTTTACCGACAAATAGATGCCGTTGGCGATTCGTTTTATGAATACTGGCTATTTTCGTCTACTTAAAGTGAAATTTGAGCCTATCTTCTCCCCGTTACACTTAACAAAATTGCGTTATCCATGGTATTGTTGCGCAAATTTGTGTGCATTTTAATTATCCAGAGAATTATAGCGAGGATAAGCGTATTGCGTATTCGCAAACTGCCCCGATTATAAAGCTCATTAGAACAGGCAAATCGCACGTTTCAAAAATAGAATAAAGGAAGTTAGGTTTTCAATGACATTATCAACTGCTGACTTACGTAACAAGTTTATCGATTATTTTAAAAGCCATGGCCACCAAGCGGTGGCGAGCTCGTCACTGGTTCCGGCAGATGATCCCACACTTCTTTTTACCAACGCGGGCATGAACCAGTTTAAAGACTGTTTTTTAGGTGCGGAAAAACGCAGCTATACCCGTGCGGTATCGTCACAGCGCTGCGTTCGCGCAGGTGGTAAGCATAACGACCTTGAGAACGTAGGTTACACTGCGCGTCACCATACCTTTTTTGAAATGCTGGGTAATTTCAGCTTTGGCGATTATTTCAAAAAAGAAGCGATAGAGTTTGCATGGAATTTCCTTACCAAAGAAATTGGTTTGCCAAAAGAAAAGCTCTTAGTCACCGTTTATTCTGAAGATGACGAAGCGTTCGACATCTGGGAAAACCATATTGGTGTTCCAAAAGAAAAGATTATTCGCATTAGCACGTCAGATAACTTCTGGTCTATGGGCGATACCGGTCCATGTGGTCCTTGTTCTGAAATCTTTTACGATCACGGTGCGCACATTTGGGGAGGTCCTCCGGGAACACCAGAAGAAGACGGCGACCGCTTTATCGAAATTTGGAACCTGGTATTTATGCAGTTTAACAAACAAGCTGACGGTACCATGGAGCCACTCCCTAAGCCTTCAATCGATACCGGTATGGGCCTAGAGCGTATTTCCGCTATCTTGCAGAACGTGCACAGCAACTACGAGATCGACCTTTTCCAAAACTTGATCAAATCAGCAGCATCAATTGTTGGAAGCGAAGATTTAGAAAATAAATCGCTACGGGTTATCGCCGATCACATTCGTTCGTGCAGCTTCTTAATTTGCGATGGCGTTATGCCATCAAATGAAGGGCGCGGATACGTATTACGTCGCATTATTCGTCGCGCTGTTCGCCACGGCTATCAGCTTGGCGCAAACGATATCTTCTTCTATAAACTTGTGGCATCACTTGCCAAAGAAATGGGTGAAGCGTATCCAGAACTTGTAGACCAGCTACCGGTTATTGAAAAAGTACTACGTGTTGAAGAAGAGCAGTTTAGCAAAACGTTAGCCCGTGGTATGGCTATCCTAAACGATACATTAGAAACTCTAGAAGGCGACACAGTGCCGGGTGACGTAGTGTTCAAGCTTTACGACACCTATGGTTTCCCTACTGATTTAACCAATGATGTAGCACGAGAGCACGACCTTAAGATTGACGAAGAAGGTTTTGAAGCTGCTATGCAAGCACAGCGTGCCCGTGCACAGCAGGCTAGCAACTTTGGTGCAGACTACAATAGTAAACTCGCCATTGACCACACAACCTCATTTACTGGGTACACCGATGTAGAAGGCCAGGCGAATGTGGTTGAACTTATTGCCGACAATGCGTTTGTTGAGAAGCTTGAAGACGGTCAAGAAGGCGTTGTGGTATTAGACAGCACACCGTTCTACGCTGAAAGTGGTGGTCAGGCTGGAGATAAAGGTGTGCTTCGCGTGGCAAACGGTGAATTCATCGTTACCGACACCCAAAAAATGGGTAATGCGTTTGCACACAAAGGTATTGCTAAAGGTTCGGTATCTAAAGGTGATACGGCAACCGCAGCGATTGATGCAGCAAATCGTGAAGCCATTAAAAAGAACCACAGCGCAACGCATTTACTTCATGCAGCACTGCGTGAAATTTTAGGTGAGCACGTAACTCAGAAAGGTTCATTGGTTGAAGCGCCGCGCATGCGTTTTGACTTCTCGCATTTTGAGGCAGTAACGGCTGAGCAACTTGCTGAGATTGAAAGACGAGTTAACCAAGAAATACGTGCAAACCACACGTTAGCAACTGAACTAATGGATTTGGATGAAGCCAAAGCATCAGGCGCAATGGCGTTATTTGGTGAAAAGTACGACGAAAAAGTTCGCGTGGTAACCATGGGGCCATTCTCTGTTGAGCTATGTGGTGGTACTCACGTTACACGTACTGGTGATATTGGCTTGTTTAAAATTACCAGTGAAGCGGGTATTGCATCGGGCGTTCGACGTATCGAAGCAGTTACTGGCGAGCATGCACTTGAAGTCGTGCAAACCCAACAAGCGACACTGTCTTCATTGTCTGCGTTATTGAAAACAGACAGCCAAAATGTACTTGATCGCGTAGTTTCTCTACAAAATCAGACTAAAGAACTAGAAAAAGCACTCAATTCTGCGAAACAAAAACTGGCGAGTCAGCAAGGTGCTGATATGCTTAGTAATGCAGTAGAGATAAATGGCGTTAAAGTTCTTATTGCGAATTTGGAAGGTGTTGAAGCGAAGTCATTGCGTTCAATGATGGATGACATTAAAAACCGAATTGGTGAAGGGATCGTAGTATTAGGTGTGGCTAATGACGCGAAAGTGAATCTTATTGCTGGCGTTACTAAAAACCTCACTAGTAAAGTTAAAGCGGGCGAGCTAGTTAACTTTGTCGCATCACAAGTAGGTGGCAAAGGGGGCGGTCGTCCAGATATGGCACAGGCAGGCGGTGACCAGCCTGAAAACTTGGGCCAGGCGCTAGATTCGGTTAACGCTTGGTTACAAGATAAGCTATAATTATTTTTGTGTATAACAGTGAGTTTTTGAAGTGACGCAGAAACATGGAATCACTGTCGCTTCCATCGGGTCGTGCCGATGGGTTGGCAAATCTTAATGGATGATGTTCAGTATTAAGGAACAGGAGCAAGCGAATGCTTATTTTGACTCGTCGAGTTGGTGAAACGCTTATGGTTGGTGACGATGTAACCGTTACCGTACTAGGTGTAAAAGGGAATCAGGTACGTATCGGTGTGAATGCACCAAAAGAAGTTTCTGTGCACCGTGAAGAGATATACATGCGCATTCAAGCAGAAAAAGGCGGTCAGCCAGGCTCTGCAGAATAATTGCATTATACGCTTCATTGGAAAAGGTCAGCTTACGCTGGCCTTTTTTGTTTTAAGTGAGTAAATCTTATCGGGCTTTAGCGCAAGTCTATTGTTTCTGTTCTATTTCGCCAGAAATGACGTTGTGATGTCTCGCGCTAACGACCAAGTTAAGTCTCTGGGTCGTGCACAGCTTTTTTCTAGCACAATGCCTTCTGGGTGGACGATTTTTAAATAGAGACATTTACCGCTTTATCTGAGATTTTGGAGCGTTTTTAAATAACTTAAGTAAGTAATACGAATCAGCGTACTTGGTTATGAACAAATAAATTCAAAACTTTTTGATATTATTTTTGAAAAATTGACTAAATTATTAAGGCGGGTCAGTTAAAACTGCAATGAAGCTGCGCATATTCAAATGCAAATTAACGAGCATCGTTAAATAAAATTCGGTTTAATTGCTTGTATTGCGAACAAATTACTGGTTTTTTGCTCGAATCGTTTAAAATGGCAGCGGGTGAACAATTTCTTTATAAAAAAGGTTTGACTCAGGCCAATGAATCCGTAAAATGCACCCCGCAGTCAAGGAGAGGTGGGTGAGTGGCTGAAACCAGTTCCCTGCTAAGGAACCATACGCATATACGCGTATCGAGGGTTCGAATCCCTCCCTCTCCGCCATTATTCGTTGGCAGTGACGGCCAACAACAAGTTTTGCGCGTGTGTAGCTCAGCTGGATAGAGTACCTGGCTACGAACCAGGCGGTCGGAGGTTCGAATCCTTCCACACGCGCCACTTATTTTAAAGCGTCACCTTTTGATGTAAAATTCAAAAGTACACAAGTTTACGCGTGTGTAGCTCAGCTGGATAGAGTACCTGGCTACGAACCAGGCGGTCGGAGGTTCGAATCCTTCCACACGCGCCACATTGAAAAACCCACCTTTTTAGGTGGGTTTTTTCATTTCTACTCCTTTTATTTTTGTTCTCTCCACTTTCGTCTAAGCGCGCTGTTCAAAATTTAAGCTAAACTTAATGTGTCTAACAGCAGTAAAGCGCGAGGTACGCTATGGCACATCCATCTACTACTTTTCGATTTTTAGCAGAACCTACCGACGTAAACTTTGGCGGTAACGTTCACGGTGGCATTGTAATGAAATGGATTGACCAAGCAGCCTATGCCTGTGCCGCGCAGTGGTCCAAATGTTACTGCGTCACGGTGTCTGCCAATGGCATACGTTTCATAAAACCTATAAAAGTAGGCCAGCTAGTTGAGATAACCGCATCGTTGGTACACACTGGTGCGTCAAGTATGCATATCTATGTTGTGGTTAAATCGGGCGACGCCACGGAAAACACTAAGTCTGTCGCAAATCGCTGTTTTATAACTTTTATGGCGGTGGACTGTGAGGGAAGCCCAGTAAATGTGCCTGCTTACGTACCCGAGGATGAACGACATATGCAGCTAGAATTAGTGGCGATGCATGCGAAAGATTTCGCTAAACAGCTAGACAGTGACTTTACGGAAAATATAGGCTTTCATTAAGGCGTGAGTATAAATGAACGTAAACGTAGATTGCTGGCATCGGCAACGCTTATGCTAATTCCTAAAACATGCTTTTGTTGCAAATTTATTAGAGAATAATGCATTAAGTTTCATTTTGGCGGGTTTTATTCATTTTAAAGTGGTTTTTTATGCTGCTTTGTTGTGTTTTGAAAAACCACGTGATACTTATTCAGGTACAAAATAACAACAGGTTTGAATATGAATTCGGGATCCGTCGCTAGCCTGCTCTTTGAAGCAGCTTCTCTTATGCTTATAGGAATGGTATTTGTTTTCTCATTCTTAGGGCTTCTTATTGTGGGTATTCATCTCATTGCCCGATTTTGTGAAGCTTTTCCCGGTGAAACAGCAGAGCCTTCAGCTCATTTAAAAGGGCCTTCAGCTAATTTGAGTCGAAACAATCAAGCGGTACAACCAGGAATAGACGGAAACGTTATCGCAGCTATTTCTGCCGCAATTCATACCCATCGCCAAAATTCTAAAAAATAAAGCCTAATCAGGAGTTACCATGTCTAAGCCTCTGGCCCTTACCGAGCTGGTTCTGCGTGATGCCCACCAATCCCTTCTTGCTACGCGCATGCGTATTGAAGATATGCTTCCCATAGCGGAAAAACTAGATAAAGCTGGCTTTTGGTCAGTTGAATCTTGGGGTGGTGCTACATTTGATGCCTGTATTCGTTATTTAGGGGAAGACCCTTGGGAGCGCATCAGAAAGCTAAAAGCAGCCATGCCTAACACGAAACAGCAAATGCTGTTGCGTGGTCAAAACCTATTGGGTTACCGCCATTATGCTGACGATGTTGTCACTCGCTTTGTAGAGCGTGCTCACGAAAGTGGCGTAGATGTATTTAGAATTTTTGATGCCATGAATGACATTAGGAATTTGAAAACCGCAATAAAAGCGACTATAGACAGTGGCGCTCACGCGCAAGGGACAATTTCTTATACGGTAAGCCCTGTGCACAATCTTAAGCTTTGGCTCGAAATGGCGAAACAGCTTGAAGACCTAGGGGTTCATTCTATCTGCGTAAAAGATATGGCTGGGCTTTTAAAACCGTACGAGTGCGAGGCATTGATTACCGGATTAAAAGAAACGGTTGATGTACCTATTGCCATGCAGTGCCATGCCACAACAGGGTTGAGTACGGCGACGTATCAAAAAGCTATCGATGCCGGCATTGATATGCTGGACACGGCTATTTCTTCAATGAGCATGACTTATGGTCATAGCGCAACTGAGACCATGGTTTCTATCGTAGAAGGTACAGAGCGCGATACGGGTATTGCACTACCCGAACTAGAAGAAATTGCCAGTTACTTCAGGGAAGTAAGAAAGAAATACAGCAAGTTCGAAGGCAGTCTCAAAGGGGTAGATGCACGTATTCTTTTGGCTCAAGTACCGGGCGGAATGCTAACCAACATGGAAAGTCAGCTTAAAGAGCAGGGCGCTGAAGATAAATTCGAAGAAGTGTTAAAAGAAATTCCACGGGTAAGGGAAGATCTTGGGTTCATTCCTCTTGTTACGCCAACCTCACAAATCGTGGGCACGCAGTCAGTGCTTAACGTACTCACCGGCGAGCGTTACAAAAGCATTACAAAAGAAACCGCAGGCGTTCTTAAAGGTGAATATGGCGCTACCGCAGCACCAGTAAACAAGGAGTTGCAGGCGCGTGTGCTTGATGGCGCAGAGCCCGTGACATGTCGCCCTGCTGACAATATTGCACCAGAGCTGGATACACTGAGTAAAGAGCTTGATGAACTGGCTGAGAAAAAGCAACTATCGCTGTCAGACGATAAAATTGATGATGTTTTGACTTATGCCTTATTCCCGCAGATAGGCCTAAAGTTTATCGAAAACCGCGGCAACCCTGATGCGTTTGAACCTGCACCTAGCGCGCAAGAGTCGCAAAGCTCGAGTGCGCCTAAGCCTGCTGAAGCCAAGTCAAGCTCACAAGGGGCTACCGCGAGTGAAACTTACGACGTAAACGTAGATGGAAGAGTGTATCGCGTAGAAGTGGCACCTTCAGGTACGCTGACGAGCGTTACACCTGCTAGTGGCTCTCAGACGCAAGCACAGCCTCAAACCAACAGCGCTGCGCCATCAGACTCTAACTCTTCTCAGTCTATTGATGCACCGCTTGCAGGTAACGTATTTAAAGTCTTGGTGAGAAACGGCGACAGCGTGTCAGAAGGCGATGTGGTGATGATCTTAGAAGCCATGAAAATGGAGACAGAGATCCGCTCCGCATACACCGGTACGGTCACAGACATTACCGTAGGTGAGGGCGATGCCGTAACCAGTGGTCAACCGTTAATCTTATTGGGGTAGTACATGGATAAGTTAATGGTACTTTGGGATAGTACCGCGCTTGCGCACTTTGAAGCCGGCCAGCTTATAATGATGGCAGTGGGTTTCGGCTTGTTGTACTTGGCCATTGTTAAAAAGTTTGAGCCATTGCTTTTACTGCCCATTGGTTTTGGTGCATTGCTTACTAACATCCCTATTGCTGGTTTTTCAGAAGCGGGGGGGTTGCTGCACTACATATACAAAATCGGCATAGATACAGGGGTATTTCCTCTGCTCATCTTTATGGGGGTAGGCGCAATGACTGATTTCAGTGCGCTTATTGCTAACCCCAAAATGTTGTTACTTGGCGCAGCTGCGCAGTTCGGTATTTTTGCTACCTTGTTTGGCGCGATAGCGTTAAACCTTATACCTGGCTTTGAGTTTACGTTAAAGGACGCGAGCGCCATTGCTATCATAGGTGGCGCGGATGGGCCTACTGCCATTTTCCTCGCCTCACGGCTTGCGCCTGATTTGCTTGGTGCGATTGCTGTCGCTGCATACTCTTATATGGCGTTGGTACCTATTATCCAGCCACCTATCATGAAAGCGCTGACCACAAAAGAAGAGCGCGAGATAAAAATGGGTCAACTACGACCTGTGTCAAAGCGAGAGAAGATTATTTTCCCGCTTGCTGTGCTGTTTATGACTATCTTGTTTTTACCGGCCGCAACGCCGCTTGTCGGCATGTTCTGCTTCGGTAACTTAATGAAAGAGTGTGGCGTGGTAGACAGATTGAGCAAAACAGCCCAAAACGAGCTCATCAATACGGTCACCATTTTCCTTGGTTTAGCAGTAGGATCAAAGTTATCAGCTGAAGCATTCCTTACGGTCGAGACTTTAGGTATTTTGGGGCTTGGGGCTATCGCGTTTGGTATAGGCACTGCCGCAGGCGTACTCATGGCCAAGCTTATGAGTAAGCTGTCTGGTGGCAGTATAAATCCACTGATTGGTGCAGCTGGCGTCTCTGCTGTGCCGATGGCAGCCAGAGTGGTGAACAAAGTTGGGCTAGAAGCTAACCCTCATAACTTCTTACTTATGCATGCAATGGGGCCTAACGTGGCTGGCGTGCTAGGTAGTGCGGTTGCCGCAGGTATACTTTTGGCTCTGGTTGGCTAGAAAGCACGAATGCATTGCTGTACAAGGGGCAGTTTATCTGCCCTTTTTTTATTGCATGGCGTTTGTTCAAAAAAGGCTTTCTAGGGTTTTCTTTTTGTGACGAGTCGAGCGTGCCAGTTAGGTACGTAAGTGCGCTTCTCAAAGAAAACAACACCCAAACGATAAGCTCTTTATTCTCGAATTGTGTTTTGTGGTACCAGTGATTGGTAGGCGGTAACGAGTTTCTTAGTGCGCGTATGCTGCGGCCACCTAAAGATAGTTTCGGTCTTGCCTTCTTCTACAATTTCACCGCCTTCCATCACAATAATCCTGTCTGCAATGTGTCGTACAATACCCAAGTTGTGACTAATAAAGATAAACGCCAAGCCAAGTTCTTGCTGAAGCTTCAATATAAGATTCACCGTTTGCGAACGAATGGAAGGGTCTAACGCTGCAAAGGGTTCATCAGCCACTAACACTTTGGGCTTTAACACAATGGCTCTGGCTAGCGCTACGCGCTGCTGCTGTCCATCAGAAAGCATATGTCGATAAAAGTAATAGTGTTCGCGCAAGAGGCCTACCTTCACCAACATATCTTCTATAATTGGTTTGCGTTCTGCTTCGCTTAGACCTGTATTCAAACGCAATGGCTCATCCAAGATCTTTCCCACAGGAACCGATGGATTCATCGACTCGGAGCTATGCTGCAAGATCATACGAATGTCATGGGTACGTTTTTGCTGGCTATCTTTAGACTGGTATTTGGCTAAATATTTGTGCGTGTTAATTTCAATTTCACCTGCATCAGCAGGCAGTGCACCTACCAAGAGCTTAGCCAACAAGGATTTACCTGAGCGGTTTTCACCAATAATTGCAATGGTTTCACCGCGCTTTACGCTTAAGTTCACTGGACCAAGTTGAAAAACTTCAGGACGTTTTAGCCAACGTTTCCTTTCGTTATGAATAAACGTGAGATCTTTAACCTGCATGATATCCATTACAGCTTCTCCATATGTAGAGGGAAGTGACAGCTGTAATTGTGATCGTGAATTTTACGCACGGCTGGCGTTTGTACACAGGCGCGCTGTGCACGAGGGCAGCGCGGACCTAATCGGCAACCAATAGGCAAATGCTGTAGTGTGGGAATAGAGCCACCAAGCGTGGGTAGCAGCGATTTCGGTGGTAAATCTTTTCTGAAGCTCGGCGCGCTGTCTAGTAATGCTTTTGTGTAAGGGTGCAGAGGGCGCTTCTTAATGTGCTTCATTCTACCTGATTCTACAGTCTGCCCTGCATACAACACCGTCATAGAGTGAGACATACTTGCAATTGCCAGTAGGTCGTGACTAACAAACAAGATCGAGAGCGAGCGGGTCTGATTCAAACGCGTGAAGAGCTTCAGAATTTGTGTTTTTGTTGTAGGTTCCATTCCCCGAGTTGGATCATCGGCGATGAGCAATTTAGGCTGTGAAACCAAGGCCATCGCAATCATGAATTTTTGACCTATGTCAGCCGGTATTTGATGAGGAAAAGCGCTTAAATAATGCTTGTGGTACTTTATTCCTACTTTGTGAACGGTGCTTATTGCGATCTTTTTGCGGTGTTGTGCTCGTTGCCAGAACCAGCTCCCTTCAACAAATTCATCGGGAATGCTCTCTTCCAACTGCTCTCCAAGAGTTGCCGATGGGTCTAAACTTGCCTGTGGGTTTTGGAATACGACCGCTATTTCTCGGCGCATTACCTCACGACGCTGCTGCACAGACATACTCAGCAGGTTTTCACCATTCCAACTCATGCGGTCAGCCGTTAAATTCCATTGGCTAGGAAGGGCTCCGCAAATGGCGGACACGATCAAGCTTTTGCCTGAGCCTGACTCTCCTACCAGTGCGCGAATTTCCCCGCTGCTAACCGACAGGTTAACCTTGTCCAACGCTTTAATTGCGCCATCGCTGCTCTGCATTTCCAAGGTGAGGTTTTTAATATCAAGCATTGGCATATTAATGACTCACTCTTTTTCTAAGTGCTGAACGCAAACCGTCGCCCACAATATTGATAGATAGCACCATGAAGAATATTGCCATGCCGGGGACGGCAACGTTCCACGGTGCTAGATAAGCAACATCTAGCCCATCAGCTAGAATAACGCCAAGTTCAGGAAGCGGTGACTGTGCGCCTAAATTCAGAAAACCAAGTGCAGATATGTCGATAACGGCAATAGAAAGTGCAAGCGTGCCCTGTACAACCAGCATTTCGGTCATGTTGGGTAGTATAGAATGAACAAAAAGTTGCCATCTACTGGCACCGTCCAATTTAGACGCCACTATATATTCTTTTTTCATTTCGGCGCGCACAAAACTTCTTGTGTGGTGCACAAACTGTGGAATAAGTGCAAGGGTAATTGCCCACATGCTGTTAACCAGACCGGTACCCAATATTGCAACGATAATAATCGCAATAAGTAGCGTGGGAATGGCCATAAGTGCATCGAGTAAGTGGTTGACGATACTTGAGCGAACACCTCGCAGCATGCCAGCAAAGGTCCCAAGGCTAACGCCGACTAACATGGCAAGCACAACAGTAATGAATGCGGAGCCTAGTGTGATGCGACACCCATAAATTATGCGGGTAAATAGGTCTCTACCCAACGCATCAGTACCGAAAATGTGCGATATAGAGCCATTAGCTAACCAGCTAGGCGGTATTAACAGTCCGTCGATATTTTGTTCCACGGCATCATAGGGAGTGATGATTGGTGCGAACAGCGCGCAAACAACAAACAACGCCAGCATAATCAGGCCAAGCATGGCGATGTGGCTCGCTTTAAATGATGCCCAAGTCCGTTGCCACGGCGACGGATGGAATTCTTCGTCGTATAAACTAAACTGTGGCACGTTCGTATTTCTCTCTGCTTGGGTCAATCATTCGGTTAAACAAATCAACGAGAATCGTGAGTGTAATTACTACCGTGGATACTGCCATCATACCAATTCTAAGGGCAGGGTAATCTCGCTGATAAATAGCTTGAATCAGCCAATTACCGATCCCCGGCCAAGAAAACAAGGTTTCGACAATCATCGCGTTCGTTATTAATGTCGTAATTTGTATCGCCATTAGCGGTAAAATGGGCAGTAACGCGTTGCGCAGAATATGACGAAAGAATATCTGCCAACTTGAAAGGCCTCTAGATATTGCTGCAGCGATATAGGGGCGGTGTTTCACGTCTATAACAGAACGTCTTGTTATACGTATCATCGAAGCGGTGGCGATAGCGCCAATGGCAAACGTAGGTAATGCTAAGTGCGATAACGCATCCTTGAAGGCTAAGGTCTTGTTTTCTATGTCAGACAATAATATATCAATGAGAATAAAGCCTGACACGGGTTCGATGTTATAAAGCAAACTGATACGACCCGACAGCGGTGCAGCGTCTAGCTGCAAACTGAAAACCAATATAAGCAGGAGCGCAAACCAAAAAACAGGAAAAGAATAGGTTGTTATACTTGCACTATTTATTAGGTGATCCGACGTTGAATAGCTGCGAATCCCCGCATAATAACCAAGCGGTATTCCAATGAATAACGCCATCAACATGGCATAGGTTGCCAGTTCTATTGTGGCTGGCATCGCAATACCTACCTCTTCTCTTAACGGCAGGCCTGACGTAAAGCTGTATCCCCAGTCACCAGTGAGCAAGTTGCCTACATAATAGAAAAACTGGAAAATATAGGGCTGATCTAGTTTAAATTGCCGCTCCAATGCCGCGCGTTGAATTTCATTTTGCGGCACGAGTCCTGTTAGGTTTTCAAGTGTATCGCCTGGAAAAAGGTAGGCGAGTGAAAACGACATAATCGCTAACACCAAAAGCGTTAATATAAATAAAGTGCAGTATCTTACGAGGATCTGGATCACAGTGCTTTTTTTACTCCACCAAAGCGTACACCGCCAAAGGGATTAATGGTCATTCCTTCTAGTTCATTCCTGTATGCCTGATAGCGATAGGCATGTGCGATGGGAACAAGAGGAAGGCGTTCGTATAATAATCGGTTAACTTGCCGGTATATGGCTGTGCGTTCTTCAATATCATCTGTCTGAAGAGCGTCGTTGAGTAACTTATCATAGTCTTCACTGCACCACATGGCACGATTTGTACCTGAGGGTATAGCGCCACAGCTCAATAGCGGACGATAGAAGTTATCTGGGTCTCCGTTGTCGGCAGACCAACCAATTAATACCGAGTCGTGCAGGCCTTCCTGAAGATGGCGTCTGAAGGTAGTCCAATCGTAACTGACAATGGTTGCTTCTACGCCTACATCACGCAAATAACGCTGAATGAGCTCGGCCATCTTTGTTGCGTTAGGGTTGTAAGAGCGTTCAACAGGCATAGCCCATATCGTCATAGAAAAGCCGGCCTTAACTCCGGCGTCAGCTAATAATTTGCGCGCTAGAACTGGATTGTAGGCGGTATCGTCTGCGTCATTTTGAAACGCCCAGCTTGCCGCAGGCAGCAGGGTCTTAGCTCTAGTAGCACTGTCAAAATACACCGCTTCTAGCAATGTGTTCTTATCGATTGCGGCCGCTAGCGCACGTCTTACATCTGGGTTATCAAAAGGAGGGCGTTGAGTGTTAAACGCCCAAAATCCAATGTTTAGTCCTGGTTTTTCCGCTAGCGTCAGATCTTCTTTTGCCCGAATCACTTCAAGTTCAGTCTGTGCAGGAAAAGCGGTAGCGTCACATTCACCTGTCATTAATTTAGCCAGTCTCAGTGAGCTTCTTGGCGTAATGTCGAATATAAGCTGCTCTACAACAGGGCGCGTTTCGTCACCGTTTTGTGCTGTACCATCTTGAACAGTATCTTCGCCACCTTGGCCATTTTCAACTTCTTGGTTGGCACTCTCTACAGTATTGTTATCGCTTAGGATTTCATCACTCGTAGGCGCATCTTCCATTTGGTCACGCCAATAGTTGTCGTGGCGCAGGAACTTAATGAAATGATCTTTGCGATAGCTATCGAATTTAAAGGGGCCAGTACCTACTGGAAGCTCATCGATTTTGCCTGGCGTGCCGGTCTGTGCCAGCTGGTTAGCATATTCTTCTGATAAGATAACGGCGAAATCGGTTGCTAGATTTGCCAAAAATGAGCTATCCCTGCGCTTAAGCGTAATTTCAACGCGGTAGCCGTTTACGCGCTCTACCGACGCGATATTTTGTGCAAGGCCTATGCTTTCGAAGTAGGGATAGCGCCCACCAGATACGTAGTGGTATGGATGGGAGCGTAGGCGCCATCTGTCTATACTGAAGATAACATCGTCGGCGTTAAAGTTTCGTGTTGGCGTGAAGTAGCGCGTATTGTGAAACCATACATCCTTTCTCAGTTGAAAAGCGTAGGTAAGACCGTCATCACTCACTAACCAGCTACTCGCCAAACTAGGCACGATGCGGCCAGACTCAGGGTCGAAATCAAGCAATCTGTCGTAGAGTTGGTGTGAAGATGCATCTGACGTTGTACTTGATGTATCTAGCTGCGGATTGAAGGTAACTGGATTGCTTTCAGAGCAGTATATAATACCCGTATTGTAAAACGCTTGTTTGTTCTGCTTAGCACAGGATGCAACAAGAAGCGCTGTACATATACATAATGACAAACGCTTTACCAAACCATGGGACATGCTTTACGCCTCGACGCTTTCCGCGGAAGAATCTAGTAAGTTATATTTTTTGAGATAGCCTCGCAGCTGATGATACGTCAGGCTCAATTTTTCAGCAGTCTTCTTCTGATTAAACTGACTGTCAGCAAGTGCCTGTTTTATCATATCTATCTCATGTTGTTGAGAACGTTCTTTCAAATCTATGGGATATTCAACAATTTCTGGCTTTTTCACTGGTGCCAGTGGCGTAATGTCTGCACTTTCAATGCGTTCATTGATGGCAGCGGCCTCTGAAGGGGATTGAGGAACGGGTGAGTCGGACGTATTCACTCTGTCATTGGTCTTCACTCTACCTTTCGGGCGATAAGCTGACTCAAAGGGGTCAAGAACGATTTCATGGACGGGCAGATGAGGGTTATTTGTTCGATATACTGCACGTTCGACCACGTTCTTAAGTTCACGTATATTGCCTGGCCAATCGTAATCAAGAAGGGTTCGCTTCGCCTTCTCTGTAAAGCCGCTGAATAATTCCATTTCCATTTCACGGGCCATATTAATAGCAAAGTTTTCTGCCAACATCATGATATCTTCCCTACGCTCGCGTAGCGGAGGAATGGTAATTACGTCAAAGGCAAGTCGGTCGAGTAAGTCTGCACGAAATTCACCTGCATCGGCAAGCGCGGGTAAGTCTTCGTTTGTAGCTGCAATAAGGCGTACGTCAGTTTTTACTGACTTGCTTCCGCCAACGCGCTCAAATTCGCCATATTCGACAACGCGCAGTAGCTTCTCCTGAATAAGGCCAGAAGTATTAGCTAGTTCATCAAGAAATAAGGTGCCGTTGTGGGCCACTTCAAAGCGACCTTCGCGGCGTTTTGAGGCACCGGTGAACGCACCTGCTTCATAACCGAATAATTCACTCTCCAAAAGGCTTTCACTTAAGGCGGCACAATTAAGCTTGATATAGTTCTGATCCCAGCGCTTAGATAAGAAGTGAAGTCGCGCGGCAATAAGCTCTTTACCTGTGCCTCGCTCACCTATTACCAGCACAGGTTTATCTAGCGGTGCAATTTGTGAAATTTGCTCTAAAACTTCTAGAAAACTATTCGCTTGGCCAAGTAAATTGTCTTGCTGTCGATACCTACTCATTAAATCCCTCAAAAGTTAGTCATTTCGACCAATTAATAGTGTAGAACAAAACATATTGAGAAACGAGTATTATTTGAACTTATAAAAAGTGTATGAAAAATAGCAGGTTAGCACAGTTGTAAAGTTGGCAAGCATATTGAATACAACTAATACCAAGAGTAACCTATTTATCAAGTGTGGTGTTTTTTAAACACTTACCATTTTTAGCAAGAGGTAATTATTATGGGTATCTTCTCGCGTTTTACAGATATTGTGAATTCGAATATTAATGCGCTTTTAGATAAAGCGGAAGATCCTGAGAAAATGGTTAGATTAATCATTCAGGAAATGGAAGACACATTGGTTGAGGTGCGCTCAGCATCAGCAAAGACCTTAGCCAACAAAAAAGAAATTGTTAATCAAATTGCAAAGTATGAAAGCGATGCAAGTGACTGGGAAGCCAAAGCTGAGCTTGCTTTGAGCAAAGACAGAGAAGACTTGGCGCGTGCTGCGCTGCAGGAAAAGAAGAAGTCTGCAGAAGCTGCTGAAGCGTTAAGTAAAGAGCTGGCTATTGTTGATGAGCAAATCAGCAAACTTCAGGATGAAATTGGTCAGCTTCAAGAAAAGCTAGCGGATGCGAAGAGTCGCCAAAAAGCGATTATCATGCGCCAGAAAACCGCAAGCTCTCGTCTTGAAGTGAAAAAGACGCTCGATAGCACTAAAGTAGATAATGCGATGGGACGCTTTGAGCAATATGAGCGTAAAATCGATGACCTTGAGTCGCAGGTTGAAGCTTACGATCTAGGTAAGAAAACGTTACAGGATGAGTTTGCTGAACTAGAGGCCAGTGACAAAGTTGAAGACGAACTTGCTGCGCTTAAAGCGAAAGTAAAAGGTGCAAACACAAGCACCGAAAAATCAGAATAATAAGAATAGGGTGTACCCTCCGGATGTGAAATCGGAAGGAGGGTAATTACATCAGAGTTTGTAGGAGAGATTGAGATGGATGAAGGTACGATTGCAATGTTGGTGATGCCCCTTGTGGTGTTTTCAATATTCGTTGCTCCAATTTGGCTAATATTACACTATCGAAGCAAGAAGCAAGTGAATCAGGGATTGAGTGCAGAAGAGCACGCATCTTTGCAAGACTTAGCCGAGAAAGCCGAGAAAATGAGCGAACGCATTGAAACTCTAGAGGCCATTTTAGACAGCGAGGCACCTGAGTGGAGGAATAGAGCATGAGAAACGGTAAGCAGCTCTATCGCAACCCAGAAAATGCAAGAATTGCAGGCGTGTGCTCGGGTGTAGCTGAATATTTCGGCTTAGAAACTTGGTTAGTAAGGATTTTAGTTGTAACAGGTTTCTTCTTGTTAGCCGGACCTTTCATCTTTGTTGCATACATTGCAGCTTGGTTCATCCTCGATAAAAAACCTGTTGGGTTAAAAAATGCACCAACGCAACCTGTTTTCTCAAAAGGTAAGGGGTGGACAAATCCCAACGGTGGTCAGGTTAAAAGCCCAAAAGTGGAAGTGAAAACGAAAGTTTGGCAGGCGGGCGAGCCACCAAAACAAGCGTTTCACGATATTCGCAATCGTTTTGAAAAAGCAGAAGTTCGACTTCGTAAAATGGAAACTTATGTAACGTCTCGCGAATATCAACTCAATAAAGAAATTAGCCGCCTTTAATTGGCGATGGCGCACCAAGCAAACTTGAATGAAGCCGCTCGTAATGAGCGGCTTTTTGTTATATAAAACAATGCGTTTACTTGGTTTTGTAAAATTCCTGTTACAGCAAAATCGAGTCGCTCGTAAGGGCTTACACTTTTCGACGTCGCGAATTTCATTAGACTGATAGACAAGTTTTTTAACTCTTATTGGTTACAGAAGTTATGCCAAAATCAACGCAATACCAGTCGAGACAATCTGACGAGAATGGCATTATCCATTGGTCAGACGAAGAGAACCAAATTTGGTCTGAACTCTATGCGAGACAAATTCCGCTGGTGAAAGAAAGAGCGTGCCAAGAATACTTGGACGGGCTTGATTTGTTGAAGTTAAATGAAAAGGAAATTCCTCAGCTACCCGACATCAACAAAGTACTGATGGAGAAAACGGGTTGGCAAACAGCTGAAGTGCCTGCGTTAATTAATTTTGGCGAATTTTTCAGATTACTGGCGAATAAGCAATTTCCTGTTGCCACCTTTATTCGCACCAGAGAAGAATTCGATTATTTGCAGGAGCCGGATATTTTCCATGAAGTTTTCGGTCATTGTCCGCTACTAACGAATCCTGCATTTGCTCATTTTACTCACACTTACGGAAAGTTGGGTCTTGCTGCCAGCAAAGAAGACCGAGTTTATCTCGCTCGTCTTTATTGGTTCACCGTAGAGTTTGGATTGGTTAGAGCCAAAGATGAATTGAAGATATACGGTGGAGGCATCTTATCTTCTCCTGGCGAGACAATATACGCGTTAGACAGCGACACACCTCTGCGTAACCCGCTCACTGCTATTGATGCATTAAGAACACCTTATCGTATCGATATTATGCAGCCTCTTTATTATATTTTACCGGAATTCGACCATCTGTTTGAATTAGCGGAAATGGATATTATGGCACTCGTAGAAGAAGCGAAGTCTTTAGGGTTATTTTCCCCACTTTTCCCACCTAAAGAGAAAAAAGCCAGTTAACACTATTGTTAATTAAATGTGTTTTATATAGGATGCCGCTCACTGAAGCGGCATCTTTTTTATTTGGTATGCACGGCCTTTTAATCATGCTCTCTGCGTGTTCTTAAATGTGTGATTCATCGCAAATTTAACCATCTGTAACATTTATCTTGTTATCTTTTTGTAAAAGTATGATATTCTGTACATATATGTTTACAAAATAGCTATAACACCCTATGCGTCTAGAAATAAGCTGTCAGGACCGTCTTGGTATCACTCAAGATGTTTTAGATATTCTCGTTACTAAAGAAATAGATTTACGCGGTATTGAAATTGACCCTGCGGGGAAAATTTTCCTTAATTTTCCCAATATCGAATTTGCAGATTTTCAACACCTCATGCCTCAAATTCGCCGCATCGATGGTATCGACGATGTGAAGACGACGCTTTTCATGCCAGGAGAGCGTGAAAAAAATCAGCTTTCCGCTATTTTAAGAACGTTGCCCGACCCTGTGTTTTCTATCGATGCCAAAGGCAATATCTTGCTATGCAATGAAGCGGTATGCGCGGGGCTAGAAATTCCGAGTAGCGAAATAGAAGGCATTGAAATTGGCGAAGTTGTGAAAGGCTTTAACTTTACTAAATGGATGGACGGTAAATCGCCTGGCCCTCAGTCTTCGAAAGTGAAGTTTATTCAACAGGATTATCTAGCCGATATGCTGCCTATTACCGTACCTGACGGCGAGCAGAATATGATCATGGCAGGTGCTGTGGTGATATTAAAATCAGAGATGCGACTAGGGCAACAATTTACCGCGTTCCATCAGTCTCCCACTGATAGCTTTGACCGCTTTGTCACTCAATCTCCGTTTATGAAGCGAGTCGTTCATGAAGCCAAGCGAATAGCTGATTTGGATGCACCTATTTTAATTTTTGGTGAAACAGGCACAGGCAAGGAAATGATTGCCAGAGCCTGTCACCAGTCTAGCCGTCGCAGTGAAGGAGCATTTTTAGCTTTAAACTGCGCGTCTTTACCAGACAGCGTGGCAGAAACCGAATTATTCGGTTACGCAGCGGGCGCATTCAATCAGCCTAATGCAAAAGTGGGGCTATTAGAGCAAGCAAAAGGCGGTACGCTTCTTCTCGATGAAATTGCTGATATGTCTTCTCAGCTTCAAGCTAAACTGCTCCGCGTTCTGGAAGACGGCGAATTTAGAAGAGTAGGGGATTCTGAGCCAGTTAAGGTAGACGTGCGATTTATTTGCACCACCTGTCGTGACTTAGGTCAGCTTGTAGAAGAAGGACGATTTAGAAAAGAATTGTACTACCGCTTAAACGTACTAAGTTTGGTTATGCCTTCTTTAAAAGACAGAAGGCAGGATATCGTTCCTCTTGCCGAGTCTTTCATCGTTCAACACAGTACCAAGTTAGGTCGTCGTCCTGCGAAACTCAGTAAATCCTGTGTTGATTTTCTGCAGCAGTACCCGTGGCCGGGTAATGTGAGACAGCTACAGAATGCGTTGTATCGCGCGTTATCACTCCTTGACGGTAAGGAGATTACCAAGGAAGACATTCAGCTTCCAAGTTGTGCGCCAAGCGTCACTTATATTGACGAAAACTTTGACGGCACATTAGACGAAGAAGTGAAGAAGTTTGAAAAGGACTTGCTCAAGCGGTTATATCCTTCCTACCCAAGTACCCGTCAATTGGCTAAAAAACTGGGGTTAAGTCATACGGCAATTGCAAATAAGTTACGTGAGTACGGCATTAACAAGGCAACGGTAAAGCTTTAATTATATGGGAGCATTGACCTTTGCCATAGGGTGAAGGTCAATGTGACCAAGTATATTTGGCTTCGTTTAGCAAAGTAAAAGTGGCAAATGGTCTACGCCAATTTTTATATTGATAATGCGTTTTTGTGCCTCATAGCAATATCAATTCATCTGTTACGATAAATTTACATCGCCCACGGAGCAAGCGGGCAGCGCTATACCTGCTCAACAGAGGCTTACTAGCGTACATCCTTTCTTACAGCCAAATAAAACTTCGTCAACAGATCACTTCTCAACGCACACCAACTAGTGGCATAACTATAATCATGGAATTGTGTGTGATGCTGCCGCGTAAAAAGATATAGGTCTTTTATTCAGAACGTATTAATAAAAGACAAGAGCGCCAAGCTGATGAATAATTTTTCGAGGAAAGAACAATGAAACTAGCAACCTATAAGAATGAAACCCGAGATGGCTGCCTAATGGTAGTGTCGAAGGACCTTTCTCGAGCATGCAGTGCACAGGACATTGCGAAAACGATGCAAGACGCACTGGATAATTGGAAAGAGATTGCCCCTCAGCTACAGATGAAATACCAAGCGCTAAATGACAATGCGTGTGACAGCGTGCCGTTTGACGCATCTCGCTGTGAGTCGCCTCTTCCTAGAGCTTACCAATGGGCTGATGGAAGTGCTTACGTGAACCATGTGGAATTGGTGCGAAAGGCGCGTAATGCAGAAATGCCGGAAAGCTTTTGGACTGACCCATTGATGTATCAAGGTGGTTCCGATGACTTTATTGGACCCGAGGATGACATCATACTTCCAAGTGATGATTGGGGAATCGATTTTGAAGGTGAAGTCGCTGTTGTTACCGATGACGTTCCTATGGCGTGTACGCCTGAACAAGCTTCAGAGCGCATTCGACTTATTATGTTAGTTAACGACGTGTCACTTAGAGGGTTAATCCCAGGCGAACTGGCGAAGGGGTTTGGCTTCTTCCAATCAAAACCTGCGTCTAGCTTTTCTCCGGTTGCTGTAACACCAGATGAATTAGGTGATGCGTGGAAAGATAGCAAAGTGCACTTGCCTTTGCGTTCAACCTACAATGGTGAACTATTCGGTAAGCCTGAAGCGGGTCAGGACATGACGTTTGATTTTGGTCAGCTAGTCGCGCATGCCGCCAAGAGCAGAAACCTAGGTGCAGGTGCTATCATCGGCTCGGGTACAGTGTCTAATAAACAGGGTACAGATCATGGCTCTGCCATCGCTGAAGGCGGTGTGGGTTATTCATGTATTGCAGAAGTGCGCATGATTGAGACTATTCGAGACGGCAAACCTTCTACTCCTTTCATGCAGTTTGGCGATCGTATACGCATAGAAATGCTAGATAAAGAAGGTCACTCTGTTTTTGGCGCCATTGAACAGCAAGTTAAACCGCTTAGCTAAAACTTTAAAATGAAAAGTAGTGTGGGCTAATAACGCGGTTTACTCAGTAGGCACGTTGTTGTTTTCCCCACTATAATTATAAGAGGGTGTAGAGCGTTTAGATTCATCAAAGCCCTGCACTCCTACCAAAAACGTTTAATAGGTGTGGTAGTACCATGAGTATAAAACTTTACGGCTATTGGCGTTCGACCGCCTCTTACCGCGTGCGGATTGCGCTGAATTTGAAAGGGGTTGAGTACGAGTATGTACCTGTACATCTTGTAAACAACGGTGGCGAGCAGCATAGTAGCGAATATACGCGTCTCAATCCCGCGCAGCTTGTCCCTACTTTGGTTGACGAAGACGAAGATATTATTTTGAATCAATCGCTATCAATCATCGAATATCTTGATGAACGGTATGAAGGCGAACACCAGCTGGTTCCTGAACATCGAACAGAGAGAGCCAGAGTCAGAGCGCTAGCACAAGATATCGCGTGTGATATTCAGCCTTTGGGTAATCTACGTGTACTGAATGCGCTAAAAGGGAATTTTGAGGCGTCACAAGATGATGTGGCGAAGTGGGCATCCCACTGGATAACGCTGGGGTTCGACGGCATTGAAAAGCGTCTTCAGACCCAAGCTGGAAAGTTCTGCTTTGATTTCGATGTTACGCTGGCTGATATTTGCTTAGTACCCCAAGTGTATAATGCGCAACGTTTTAACGTTGATATGAGTCGCTACCCTTTAATTAGTAAGATAGCGAAGAACTGTAACGAGTTAGATGCTTTTGAGCGGGCTAAGCCCGAAAATCAAATAGACGCCACTTAGACTGACGGGGGAGAGTAGAAATGTACTCTGACCCCATTTTTTGAGTTATTGGCGTTTAATCGGTAGCTCGGTGGTGTTTTTCACCTGCTTTAAGGCGAAGGTTGAGCTTAAATGATCGACAAGAGGCAGGTGAGTTAATTTCGTTTTAAGTAAGAATTCGTACTCTTCAATACTTTCCACTATCACTTTTAGTAAGTAATCTTTTTCACCGCTGGTGGTATGACACTCCACGATTTCATCGATGTTTTGTACGGCATTTTCAAAATCGGTTAGCGAGTCACCGTCATGGTTTTTCAACGTGACATAGATAAAGACCGACACACCTAAATTCAGTTTTTTGCTGTTTAGCAATGTGACTTTACCAAGAATGATGCCGTCGGCTTCCATTCGTTTGACACGTCTCCAGCACGGAGTATGCGACAATCCTACACGCTGGCTTAAATCTGCCATCGACACCGTGGCGTCTTGCTGAAGTACGCGCAAAATCTCACGGTCAAATTTATCCAATTTCATTAACACTGTTTCCGTCGTTTTTATGATGTTTATTATATATCAAAAAAAATTCTAGGATAGCTGTCCTAGAAAAATTGTAATCAATTCTATTGCGTTTCAGTTTGTAAATTTCATTAACAAACTTTGCAAGGCCTGTCCTCAAAACAATCGGATACACTTGGCAAAATGTTGCTGATCTTTGCGAGGCCGATAAGTGTACCGCAAATCATCTTCAGACTCTCACATCATCCCAAATGAGCGGCGTTTCGTTTTCGTGACAGCTAGACCTTGGGTAGGCTTTAATTCATCACAGTATTAATAGGGAAAATATGTCAGTTTTTGATCACCCGGAGTTCAATAATCACGAACACGTTGCGTTTTATCATGACGAGAAGGCGGGCTTGAGCGCCATTATTGCTGTACACAATACCAATCTGGGGCCAGCACTTGGCGGTTGTCGCATGTGGCCCTACGTAAATAGTGGTGAGGCATTGACCGATGTGTTGAGACTGTCAAAGGGGATGACGTATAAAGCAGCCATGGCTAACTTGGAGCTTGGCGGCGGTAAATCTGTGATCATCGGCGACCCTCGTAAGGCTAAATCGCCAGAAATGATGAAGGCAATGGGCAAGTTTGTTGAATCATTGGGCGGCAAGTATTTCACTGCTGAAGACTCTGGTATTTCAGTAACGGACTTGCAAACCATGGCAACCGAGTCGGATTACATCGCTGGTGTTAATGCTAAATACCACTATGCGGGCGAAGTACCTGACGGAAACCCGGCTCCGTCTACAGCGTACGGTGTGTTTGTGGGTTTAAAGGCGACGGTAGAGTACGGCTTGAAGCGCAGCCTTGATGGCGTCAGTGTTGCTATACAAGGTATGGGGCACGTTGGCTACCGTCTTGCAAAGCACTTGCATGAGCACGGTGCCAAGCTTTATGTTGCGGACATCTATCCTGAAGGTGTTGAAAAAGCAGTATCTGAATTTGGTGCGACAGCTGTAGCGCCGGAAGAAATACTGAGCCTAGATGTGGATGTGTTAGCACCATGTGCGTTGGGTGCAGCCATTAACGATTTGTCATTGCCTGAAATCAAAGCCAAAGTAATTGCAGGCGCTGCAAATAACCAGCTTGCACGTGAAGATATTGGTGAATTGCTTCAACAGCGCGGCATTCTGTATGCGCCAGATTACGTGATCAACGCGGGTGGCGTTATCGACATCTTCCATCAGCGTATGGAATCGAGTTCTAATGAAGCGCTTCGCGCACATATTGAGCAAATCGGCGAAACGCTAAAAGAAATTTATACCCGTGCAGAGCAAGAAGGGGCGGCGACAAACCGCGTTGCCAACCTTATTGCCGAAGAGAGATTTTCTTTAAAGGGTTGAAAACTCTCAACCAAATAGTCATAATGCGCCCCGCACTCAGGCAGGGGCGAATGACTTTGCTTTGAATGCGATTTTCTATGGTGGGCTTTTGGTCCTCCCGCAATGATACTCTGTGAACCCGGTCAGGCCTGGAAGGGAGCAGCCGCAGCAGACGACTCATGTGCCGGGATGTGGCTGGAGGCCCGCCACCCAAATTCCTTATTCGTCTTCTTTTTTAGTCTTTTCTATTTCATCTAAGTACTTGAGTGCTTTACTAATAGCATGCTCAACATTCATTTCCATTTGATTTCGTTCGCTCTGAGGCAGGTAAAACGCCATGTCTACTTCGTAGCGGATATAACGTGGTGGAACCTGATTTAAGGCAAGACAGCATAAGTCTGCTAAGTAATCAGGACTTTTCGTGGTATCGAGCCCCAGCTTACTGATTCTTTCTAAAACCAGGTGTTCATAATAGTTATGGATGTCGTCATCTAGTTTCATGTTCATTCCCCTTATAATTGTTGTTGTTAGCGCCCTGCGTAAAAGTGCTGTGGTATGCAAATATGCTGTGCGGAAAATACAGCGCTTGTCCAATTAATTGGACACATTTTTATACAAGCTATATGGCACAACACGAACCTTGGCTATATATCCTTATAATGTATAGCTTGTATTCTGTGGATGTCGAGTCGACGGTGATAGAATTACGAAGTTAAACAAAGCAATAAGGCAAGAACGACATGAAAAAAAATATAGAGCCCTGCTACTACGGCGATTACCTACAGCTTGATAAGATTTTGGGGGCGCAGGACTTACAGAGTGAGAAGTACGGTGACGCGGCGCACGAAGAAATGCTGTTCATTATTGTTCACCAAGTTTATGAGCTTTGGTTTAAGCAGGTTCTTCATGAATTAAATGCAGTAATTGATACGTTTAATCAAGAAACAGTTAAAGATCAGCAGCTAACACTAGTGGTGCATCGCTTACAGCGAGTCATACAAATTCAAAAGTTAATGAACGATCAAATTGCTATCATGGAAACCATGACGCCACAGCAGTTTTTGTCGTTTAGGGACTACCTGGTGCCCGCGTCGGGCTTCCAAAGTATACAGTTCAAGCGTTTAGAAATATCACTGGGCCTAAAGCGTGATTTCAGAATCGACTTTGATAAGCAAAGCTTCTACAACCGTCTGACTGATAAAGATAGAGCGTTATTGGAAACCCTTGAAAGCAAACCCAGTTTGTTTGAGCTGGTCGACAAATGGCTTTCAAGAATGCCGCTTCTAAAAACTGAAGGTTTCGATTTTTGGCAATATTATAAAGATGCGGCAGACGAAATGTTGAAAGACGATCATCATACAATTTCAACCAGTGACATGCTATCTGATACAGAGCGGCGACAAGAGCTAAAAGACTTACAAGCAACGATGGAGAACTTTGATGCGTTGTTTGATGATACGCAGTTTGAAAAGTTAAGAGGCGAGGGCAAGTTCCGCTTAAGTCATAAAGCATTGCTTTCTGCATTATTCATAAAGCAGTATTCTGAAGAGCCTATCTTTAATCTGCCGTTCCAGCTTATTACCGCACTCACAGAGATAGACGAGCAACTCACTATATGGCGCTATCGTCACGCAATGATGGTTCAGCGCATGCTGGGCACTAAAATTGGCACTGGTGGATCGTCAGGACATCATTACCTCAAGAAAACCACTGAGTCTAATCGTATCTATTTAGACTTTTTTAACATGGCAACCTTCTTACTTCCCAAAAGTGCATTGCCAGAATTGCCTGAAACTGTAAGAAGACGACTGGGGTTTTATCTCCAATAGTTTGAAAAGTAAGCTTTTATGCGTTTTTTCTTACTGTTATTCGTCGCATTTTTCTCTGCATGAAATTTAAACGTAAACAACAAAATCAGTAAGTTAGCTGCACTTTTATGGTGCAGCTAACCGCATCCTATCGAAGAGCCCTTGATTTTCATCCTGTCAATATGTCAATTATACAAAAGGATAATTTTAAAAAATCCTAATAAAAACATTAGTTTAATTCTGTTTTAAGGTGTTTTTAAAAAACCTAAACAGAGAAAAACTTTAATAAGAAATGAAAACCAGGGAAAAACAATGACGTTTAATAAAACGCTTACGGCGGTGGCTGTTGCCGCGTCGATGGGCCTCTCTGCGCCTGTATTCGCGCAAGAGTCCAAAGGTACAATTACTGGCACATCAGTATCAGCTAGTACAGAACAAGCTCTTGCAGGAGTAGAAGTTACTATTGTAAATCTGGAAACAGGGTTAACCAGAACTATTGTTACAGACAGTGACGGTAGATATACCTTTCCTCTTCTTCCACCTGGCAATTATAGCTTAACCGCTAAAAAAGATGGCTTCTCTGTTGCGCAAGAAAAACAATTCAGTGTAAGGCCTTCAGGTAAAACAAATTTGGATGTCGCTCTCGAAGCGGGTGATATCGAAAGAATCTCTGTGCGTGGAACTTCAATTTCCAATATCGATGTGACTTCGAGTGAGTCACAGCTATATGTTGACCAAGAGTTTATATCTAAAGTTCCAGTACCTCGCGATATTTCTTCAGTAGCGCTACTTGCTCCGGGTACCGTTTCTGGTGATTCCGACTTCGGTAACTATGCTTCGTTTGGCGGTTCTTCAGTTGGCGAAAACGTTTACTATGTGAACGGTATTAACGTTACAAACTTCCGTAACGGATTGGGGGGCTCAGAGCTTCCATTTGAAATGTACGAATCTTTCGAAGTAAAAACAGGTGGTTACTCAGCCGAGTTCGGGCGTTCAACAGGTGGTGTTATTAACGCACGGACCAAGAGCGGTAGCAATGAATTCAAATGGGGAGCCAGCGCATATTACGAGCCAGCAGCCCTTAGAGCTCACCAGCCCGACGTATTCTACAGAACTCAAGAAGATGCAGAAGAGGCTGGAACAGCCTATTACGTTGTTAACAAAGAAGACGAAACAGGTGAGACAAACGTCAACCTGTGGGCTTCTGGCGCGCTTATTGAAGACAAACTCTTTTTCTTCGGCTTAGTAAATCAAAAAGTACGTCAGCGTGATTACGCAGAGACTACAACGATCTACGACCGCGAAGGTAACGACACGTTACTCAGTGCAAAGCTTGATTGGTACATTACGCCCGAGCACATACTAGAATTTACGGCATGGGATAATACTGAAGAGCTAGAATCTGAAAAGTTCCTATATAGCCCAGATAGCGACAATGTGGGATCGTCGTTAGGTGAATATACGCTGGAGCGTGGCGGCACGACTTGGGGAGCTCAATATACAGGCATCATTACCGATGATCTTACCGTGAGTGCCAAATACTCGGTTAACAAAACGAGCTACAGCAATCTGAATAATGGCGCCAATCCGCTAGGTGATGCTCCGGTTATTTACGACAGATTTACCAACATAGAGTATGGCGCCTACGGCTTAACGACGCCTTCAGTTCAAGAAGATAAACGTACGGCTATTCGTTTTGACGTAGAGTGGTACGTTAATGCAGACCATGTCCTCAAAATTGGTATCGATAATGAGGACCTTGAGGCTTATGAAAATACTTCTCGCGCAGGTGGCGTTGCATACCGATATGAAAACTGTGGCGATAATCTAGATGAGCCGAGTAATGCAGACTGCCAAGTTCGCCAAGAGTTTTATGTAAACCAGGGCGACTTTGAGACCAAGAGCTTCGCTTATTATGTTGAAGATACTTGGACAGTGACAGACAACATTACTGCAAGAATTGGTCTTCGTAATGAAACCTTCGAAAACTTTAACAAAGCCGGTGAAAAATTTGTTGATGTAAGCGATCAGTGGGCACCACGTTTGGGCTTGAGCTGGGATGTAAAAGGTGACGGTGAGAGTAAAGTATTTGCAAACTACGGCCGCTACTATCTTCCAGTTGCGACGAATACAAATATTCGTCTTGCGGGTGATGAACTCTATACACGCCAGTATTTTGATGTTGAGTCAATAAATGATGATTTCACGCCTGTATTGGGCGAGGCTACTGGCAGTTTGACGGTATACAGTGACGGTACGCTTAAAGGAACGACAGAAACAGTCAATGCCGACCTCGACCCTATGTATCAAGATGAATATATTCTGGGTTATGAGCAAGTCATTAACGAATCTTGGAGCTTCGGTATTAAAGGGACTTACCGCGACCTGAAAAGCTCTCTGGAAGATATTGCTATCGATGCAGGCTTCGACGACTACATTCAACAAGAGTTTGGTTCATCGTGTACACTATGTTCTGGCTTCCATTATTATGTTTTAACAAACCCAGGCAACGATGTAACAATTACCACAGATCCAGATGGAGATGGTGATGTACCATACGGAACATACACTATTCCTGCTGATATGTTGGGTTACCCTGAAGCTGAACGTCAGTATGCCGCGGTTGATTTGACTGTTGACCGAGCGTGGGATGATATTTGGATGATGAGCTTCACCTATACGTGGAGCCATAGTTGGGGTAACACTGAAGGTGCTGTTCGTTCTGATAATGACCAAACAGATTCTGGTTTAACAACAAACTTTGACCAACCAGGCCTTCTTGATGGCGCATATGGTAATTTACCGAATGACCGCCGTCATGCTGTTAAACTAACAGGTGCTTACCAGCTCTTTGAGAACTTTACACTGGGAGCAAACTTCCGTTGGACATCAGGTAGACCACTTAACTCTTTTGGTTATCACCCAACAGATCTTTTCGCAAGCTACTATGATGCGGAGTCATTTGTAAAAGATGGTGAGTTAGTTTCTCGTGGCTCTGAAGGTCGTACGCCTAGTACTTGGACTTTGGATTTGAGTGCGAAATACCTTATTGAGCTAGAGCAAGCGGACGTAGCACTTCGTGCTGACATCTTTAACTTATTCAACAATGATGATGCTACTCAGCTTAACGAAATAAACGAGCGTTATGCTGGACAAAGTGATGAAGGTATATTCCTTGGAGAATACAACCCAAGTTACGGGTTGCCTACATCTTTCCAAACGCCACGTTACGTGCGCTTCAGTGTAGAAGTAAATTTCTAAACAAGGTCGAAAGCCCAGCATAGTGCTGGGCTTCTTTTTTACTATGAATCATCTATTGCAAAAGTTAGTTTCAGCCTCAAAATCAGTCAATAAGTCACAGGTTGAGGCGATAGTTAGCGACTTAATCAACTTACAAGCACCTTTACAAGAAAGATGGGTTGGAGTAGGGCAAATAGCAAAATCGTTTGGCAGTTATAGACTAGCTAAGCGCTGTATCGAAAAAGCGCTTGAACAAAGCCAAAGTGATCAAATGGTCGCGCAAGCCTTGGGAATGCTCTCTGATTTAGGAAAAACCGAGTTGGCATACGAATACCTGCAGTCTATCGGCAACAGAGTGTCGTCGTCTGTAGTGCTATTACACTTAAAAGGAGTACTCGCTTATCAACTGGGTTACTTCACTCAAGCAAAGCAGTCGCTTAGAGAAGTCTTAATAAAAGTCCCAACGTCAGGGGAAACACTCCACTTATTATCAACGATGTCTGATACAGAGGAAGCAAAAGAGCTACAGAAGGAACTAGATACCTTATTATCTAGCATGGACAAGGCCCCTTTATCAGTGTCCAAAGCATGCTTTTACAACGCCTTAGGGAATACCTACCTAAAAACCTCCGAAGTGGTTACCGCTTACCAATATTTTGAAAAGTGCGCAGAAACCATGCGAGCGATCTCACCAAAGGATAAGTCATTTGATTACTCATTAATTGAGGATTGGAGAAACGAGAACGTTGAGTGCGCAGAGGTTAAACCTTCTAACTTCACAGACGAAAGTGTTTCAACGAAAAGCTCTCCAATTTTTATTTTGGGAATTCCTCGAACTGGAACAACGCTTGTAGAACAAGTCATCATTCAAAATACAGAAGCGCAGAGTGTGGGGGAAATAGATGCCTTTCCGATGGCAGTAGATAACGTATTAAAAACTAAAAATGCTCTAGAGCGCCTAAAAACACTCGCTCTTTTAGATGAAGAAAAATGCAGTATGATAGCTGACGAGTATTTTAAGATTTGTAGCGAATATGGGGTATCAAATGCCCTGATCGTTGACAAAAGCTTAAGTAACTTGCGATATGCTTATGCAATCAAGCACGTTTTTAATAAAGCAATCTTTGTTGTCACCAAAAGAAATGAAATTGATAACGCATGGTCAATATTCAAGACGCAATTTAGTAATAGTTTACATTGGTCTTGGGATATTAGAAAAATAAAAAGTTTTATTGATAATGAGTCTAGATTAGCGAAAATTTTGGCTAATTCTAAAGAGGTAGCACCAATAGTAATACAGCTAGAAACCTTGCAAGACCAGCCACAGGAAAAAATAAAACAAGTAATTAATAGGGTTTACCAAAAGCAAGGCGCTACTCGTGAGACTGAGTTGCTATCTTTACCTCCATATGAAGCAGGAAAAGTAGATACAACAGCAGTAAGAACTGCAAGTATGTATCAGGCTCGACAGCCGATAAGCAGCGACCATGCACACTCTAAAAATATCCCCCCCAAGTTCGAAAAAACATATTCAGAAATTCATTAGTAGAGTATTTGAACTGTAAGCGGCCGTCATCGATTTTGCTGTTCGCCGCATAGATGAGTTCATTAAACTTTAGTCTTGGTTTGAAGTGTATGAAAAGTGAGCTAAAAAAGCTTGGTATTGTAAAGTATATGTAAAATGTAAGTTAATATTTACAGATTAGAGTTAAAAGACAAAAAAAAATTGAACTTTTGTGAAACACCCGTCTGATCCCAGTTGACCCTTCGCACAGGATGTGGTTATTATCAAAGTGAGGCTTTGACCTTACTAATAATAATTCGTTATATAAACGATTTAAGAAACACACACTAAGAGTTTTAGTGGTCCAGGGAGACAATACATGTTTACAAACTCTAAGCTGGCTAAATCAGTGAAGTTAGCGTGCGCATTCGGTGCTGCATCATCTATCGGCTTCACTGGTGCAGTTAACGCACAGGAAACCGAACAAGCAGCGGAAGCAGTAGAAAAAATCGAAGTAACAGGTTCACGTATCCGTCGTACAGACATCGAAGGTGCAAACCCAGTTACAGTAATGTCTCGAATCGACATTGAGCGATTTGGTGTAACGTCTATCGGTGACGTTCTTCAGGCTATCCCTTCTGCAGGTTCTGCTATTAACACCAACAACAACAACGGTGGTAATGGTACAACTACAATCAACATTCGTGGTATCGGTTCAAACCGTACTCTTGTTCTAGTTAACGGTAAACGTTGGGCTCCAGGTCTTGGCGGTTCAGTTGACCTTAACAACATCCCAGCAGCAATTATCGAGCGTATCGAAGTACTTAAAGATGGTGCTTCTGCTGTATACGGTTCTGACGCGGTAGCTGGTGTTGTAAACATCATCACTCGTCAAGATTTTGAAGGCGTTCACGCGTCTGGCTACATGGGTCAGTACGATGAAGGCGACGGCAACAAAGAGCAGTGGGATGTTGGTTTCGGTACTTCAAACGATAAAGGTAACGTTTACTTCAACATTTCTTACGTAGAAGAAGAGCCAACATTCACGGGTGACCGTGAAATTTCAGCTGTGCCTGTATTCGGTGCACCTACTGGCTTCGGTGGTTCATCTGGTACGCCTAACGGTCGTTTCTGGTACTTCGATGAAGACGGTACTTCATTCAACGTACAAAATGACGGTAACGGTGGTCTAATTCCTTGGTCTGGAAGCAGCGCTTTCAACTTCGCGCCACTTAACTACCTATCAACACCTCAAGAGCGTACAAACATTTACTCTCAGGGTCGTTACGAGCTTACAGATAACCTAAGTGTTAACGTTACGGGCTTCTACGGTAACCGTCGTTCTGCACAGTTGCTTGCTCCTACACCATTATTCTTAGGTTTTGCTGGCGGTACTTCTGGTATCACTATCGCTGCAAACAACCCATATAACCCAACTGGTCTAGACCTATCTGACCAAGCTGGCTTCGGCGAGCCAAATGGCCTATATTTCCTAGGTCGTCGTATGCTAGAAGCTGGTTATCGTCAATTCGCTCAAAACGTTGACCAATACCAATTTAACGGTGGTTTTGAAGGCGTTATTGAAATCGGCGATAAAGAGTTCTTCTGGGACGCGACTTACACGTACGCTGATATCACACAAAACACGTTGACTGACGGTCTGCTTAACATGGACCGCGTTGCATTGGCACTAGGCGATGTTGACGCATGTAACAATTCAGACGACGGCTGTGTACCACTTAACCTATTTGGCGGCGCAACTGCTATCGGTGAAGGTACTATCACGCAAGATCAATTAGACTACATCACGTTTACTGCACAGGATGCGTTGAACTCTTCTTTAGAGAGCTACACTGCTAACCTTTCTGGTGAAATCATGGAGCTACCTGCGGGTTACCTTGCTTTCGCAACAGGTTATGAAAAACGCTGGCAGTCTGGTTACGATCAGCCTGACGCGCTAATCGCAGCGGGTATTACTTCTGGTAACTCTCGTCAGCCAACTTCAGGTGACTTCAGCGTTGAAGAATTCTACCTAGAGCTTGCTGTTCCTCTACTTTCAGATATGCCTGGCGTAGAGCAACTAGACCTTGAACTAGCGACTCGTTACTCTGACTACAGCAACTTTGGCGATACAACAAACTCTAAAGTTGGTCTTAAGTGGCGTGTAAACGAAGACTTAATCGTTCGCGGTACATGGTCTGAAGCGTTCCGTGCTCCTTCACTATCAGAGCTATTCTTGGGTAACAGCGATAGCTTCGTTACACTTCAAGACCCTTGTAACGGTGGTGAGGCAGGAAATCCAAATGCACCAGGTTGTGCGGGAATCCCTGCTGGTTACCAACAGCCTAACCCACAGATCAGAACTACCGTTGGTGGTAACGCTGACCTACAGCCTGAAGAAGCAGAGAGCTTTACATACGGTTTCGTATACTCTCCAGCACAAGTTGAAGGCCTATCAATCACGTTTGACGTATTTGATATCGAAGTTGACAATGCAGTATCAACTGTTGGCGCGCAAAGCATCCTAGATGCGTGTGCTGAAACTGGTACGCAATTCTGTTCACTAATCGAACGTAACTCTGGTGGTGTTGTAACTGAGCTATTCAACGGTCTTGTGAACCTTGGTGGTCAAACAACATCTGGTTTCGATTATAACGTTGCTTATAACTTCGAAACTGAGTTTGGTGACTTCCGTCTTAACTGGGATGGCACATATGTAGACGAGCGTACAACAATTGTTGTTGACCCTGTAAGCGGTGAAACAATTGAAGAAAACGACGCTGGCCGTGCATTTGACCGTGACGTAATTCCACGTCTTCGTACTAACCTGTCTGTTACTTGGGCATACGAAGATTGGACTGCGAACTACCTAGTACGCTTCATTGGTCACACAACTGAAGAATGTTCATTCGGTACTTCTACAGATGCAGATGGTAACTACCTAGAAGATACACTATGTAGCGATCCAGGTGAGACTACATTTGATGATGACGGTAACCTAGTTAAAGATAGCTTCAACGAGCTTGAAGATATGGCTTACCACGATGTGTCTGTTGGTTATGCAGTTACTGATAACCTTCGTCTAACGCTTGGTGTTAACAACCTTTGGGATACTGACCCAGAAGTTTCTTTCACTACGTTCGCGAACAGCTTCGACCCATCAATGTATGAAATCCCTGGAAGATTCTTCTACGGTCGTGTAAATCTTGAATTCTAATTCAATGATTGCATAAGATTTTCAAAAATTTAAAGGCCTCGTAAGAGGCCTTTTTTGTAGGAGAATATTGTGAAGAGCATTGAACAACTCCTGACAAAAGCAGATTTGCATTTTCAAAGGAACGAATACAGTCAAGCTTATGATTGTTTACGCATTGCTGGTCAGTCAGGACATTTGTATGCCGCATTAGACTACGCTTATCACATCGCACCAAATAGCCCCAAAGCAGCTATCGACTATCTGAGCGCATTACCAGACAACTCAAAACCTACTGTAAGGTTTCACTGTTTACTCATTTCACGGTTTTATCTATTTAAAGAAATGAATTATGAGCTGGTGAGTGAGCTCGTCAGGCTTGCTTCAGCAGGGCATGCAGAGTCCTTAATTGTATTACTTAGTTGGACTGAGCAAAACACATCGGTTTACGCTCAATTGAAGGGTACATTAGGTCGCCATAATCCCAACATTTATCGTCAATTGTTTATGGGAGACCCTAATTACGCCGATGTTTCTACGTCTTTATGTGAAGATACAATCATCACCACGGTACTTGAAAAGCAAACCTCGCTACTAGATAAAACTAAAACTGCTGTTGATAGCAACGGTATCGTTTGTGAAATGAGCGGCGTACTGTCAGATATTGAATGTGACTACATGCTTCTTCGATACAAAAGTTTACTTCAGCCATCTATGGTTCTAAATCCATTGAATGGTAATCCCATGAAAGATGATATTCGCACGAGTGAGGTCGCTATTATCACTAATCAATGGGTAGATTGGATAAGTCGCGAAGTAGAAGTGAAGATGAGCCGTATGTCTGATACAAAACCTCAGCATGGTGAACCACTAAATTTACTGAGATACAAAGATGGCCAAGAATACAAACCGCATTATGATGGGTTTACTGATACTCAACTAAAGCAAACCAGTATTATTGAAGAGGGAGGCCAGCGCACCCATACGATATTGGCATACTTGAATTCATTGAGTGAGGGCGCTACTCACTTTCCCAAGTTAGGAATAACGATCTATCCAGAAAAGGGAAAGCTGGTGAGTTTTCTTAATGTTGATAAAAATCTGGCGCTAGAAAAACAGAGTTATCATTGTGGCCAACCTGTCTCTACAAATGAGAAATGGATGCTTACAAAATGGGTGAGGCTAAATTCTACTCAGTATGGTAATTTAGTCCATGGAAGTTAAACCAAATATTTTTTCAAGGAAGCGATATGAAAACATTAATTCTTTCAGGTATGTTGAGTGTTATAGCATTAGCAGGTTGTAGCTCTACCTCTTCAAATGCAAGTTCTTCTACCGAGCAAGCAAGCAACAACATAGCTAGCAGTAAAGATGATGGCATGGTGTGTAAGATGGAGCGAAAAGTCGGTTCAAATATGATGCGCCGAGTTTGCTATACAGCAGAAGAAAGGGAAATGATGGAAGAGGCCGCACGCGAAAGCTGGACTCGTATGCAAAGAGGGACTGAAACTTCAGGCTCAGGCTTGTAATGTGAACGAAGGCTACTATAAAGTAGCCTTCTCGTTTCTAACGCTACTTATTAAAATGACAAAGCAAATTGAACAAGCCCTTAAACAACAGAATTTTGATCTCGCTACAGCGCTTTATTTAGAGTGGTACGAATCTTCTCCCCTAGACTTCAATATCGAAGGTAGCCAGCCTTCACGTGTTAAAGCTACACATATTTCTAACGCCGCAAATCTAGCGCGAAGAGCAGGTTTCAACGAACTGCAGTTTGTTAAAGATATATCTCCGCGATTAGGTGAAATGGTCAAAGTTTTGTTTGGTCTTGCACAACCTTCTTTTTCAAACCCGCTTCAACGACCTAATTTTGTTTATATTCCTGAGCTTACCAGTAAACCGTTTTACGATATTCAGGAATGTGAAGGATTAAAGAGTTGGATACAGACATTGCAGCCTTTTATAGATGAGTTGTTGGATATAGGCAAAGTATCAAAAAGCAAATATGTTGAAGAGTTTGAAAATCTACCGAATTTGGAAGAGTGGAACAAGCTAAGAGATGAATGGCTCTCTACCCATCTAATAAAAGGTGGGGAGCACAGTGAAGTGTTTAAATCGTTAAGTGAACCGCTTCGTGAAGTATTGGAAAGGGCACCATTGGCGCATTGTCCACCTCATGCACCTGAAATGTTTGTTTCTGTGCTAGAGCCTGGGGCATACATCCCTCCGCATTACGGAATTTCAAATTGTAAGCTTACCGTGCATATACCTTTAAAAGTCACAAAACATGCATCGTTGAAAGCGGGAGACGAAATATTCAAGTGGGAAAATGAACAATCCGCGATGATCTTCGATGATAGCTTTCTACATTCCGCAAAAAATGAGAGCGATGAAGTAAGAATTGTGCTCATTTTTGATATATGGCATCCAGACTTATCTTCGTTAGAAAAGGAAGGATTGGCAAAGTTTATGACAAAATTTGCTGTCTGGAACAATGGGGTAGGTAAGTTAGCTAACTTAGATGCACAGTTACGAAGAAAATAATAATAGTATGAATATAGTACAACAGCTCGTCTCAGCTTATAACCAGAAGCAATATCAGCAGATTATCCAATTTATTGAGAAGCAGTTATTTCTGTTGCAAAAAGACCCAGTATTTATTCAACTATTCTGTGGCTCGCTTCGCCAAGTTCAGCGAGTGAAAGAAGCTGAGAAATATTTAGTAAAAGGGCTGAAGAAATTTAAAAATCACCCCGAATTATCAAATGCTTTAGGTAATTTATACCTATCCACTCGGCGAATTGACTTGGCAGTATCGACCTTTCAAAAGTCGAGTGAATTAGCGCCTAATAATGTTGATTTAAACTATAATTTGGCACGTGCACTAATTGAAAAAAATGCGTTAAAGCAAGCGCGTATAGCAGCAGAAAAAGTTCTAGCGTTAGTGCCGAATCACGTGCAAACGAAGCTAATTATGGCAGACATTTTTTCGAAGCAATCAGACTTTAATGAAGCCATAATCGTCTTAAAAGATGTCTTAGCTATTAGTCCAGAAAATATTGTTGCTTTGAACAATATCGCCAATTTGTATCGCAAAATTGAAGACTATGAACAAGCATTAAAGCATTTTGAATTAGCGCTTTCTAAAACTAATGCTAACCCTACTATTTTAAGAAATTATGCAGCAGTACTCGCGCTATCAAATCAAAGAGAGCGCGCGGAAATGGTGTATCTGAAAGCATTGAAAGTTGCACCATCTGATTGGGAGCTTCAGGAGGAGCTGGCCAAGTTTCTATGGGAAGAGGGAGTTGATGCGCCATTTGTTCATATTGAGTCATATATCAAACGACAACCTGAAGACGATAGCTTCAGGTTTCGTTTTATTCAGTTGCTAATACAAGCCGACGAATATCATGCGGCAAAAGAGCAATTAGACTTACTTACTACAGAAGCAATTAAGACTCACGAAATTGCGCCATTGAGGGCCAGAGTGCTCAGAGAACTAGGTGACTATGAGGCTTCTATTGTTGAAATAGAAAATGCCAAAATACAGTCAAATAAAGTGGCGCTATTAAGTGAGAAGGGCTATTCGCTGCTTTGTTTGGGGCGCGCAAAAGAAGCACTCAACTGCTTCAACCAATTGATAAAAATAGAACCACTAAACCAAGGTTGGTGGACAATGTTATCTACATGTTGGTCTATGGCCGAACAAGAAAACCGTTATAAATGGTTGTGCGACTATGACAAGCTTGTTTACGTTAACGCTATTAAACCTAGTCCAGTTGATACTGCTAATTTCAATGAAAAACTAAAAACTGCCCTTGTAGAAAAACATCAGAATCAACGGCATCCTATTGGACAATCATTGAAGAATGGGACGCAAACATATGAAGATTTATTCGTCACATCCTTACCTATCATTAAAGAATTGTCGGAAAACATTTTAGCGCAGGCAAAACTATTTACCGCGCAACAGTGTGCAGACAAAACCCATCCGTTTTTATCACGGTTAAGCGATAAGCTTAAATATATCGGTTCTTGGTCAGTAAGGTTAAGAAATGGAGGCTTTCATAAGTCTCACTACCATCCAGAAGGATGGTTAAGCGGCGTTTACTATGTGGATGTGCCTAAAGCCGTTGATACGGATGGGCAAGGCTGGTTGATGTTTGGTAGGGCTGATATTGCGAATCAACGATTTGAAGGGGATTATGCAGTCAAACCCGAAGGGGGGACGGTCGTTCTGTTTCCATCATACATGTGGCACGGTACTAACGCTTTTACCACTGATGAACACAGATTAACCGTTGCCTTCGATATTATTCCAAACGAAAACTAAACGTAGTTACATTTTTTCTAGCTTAAACGCCAGGGTGTAGCGGGGCGTGTAACAAATTCTATTGGGCGGTCTACCGACGTGTTTGATCGCACCATGGAAAATTGCAACACGAGCAGGTTTTGGTGTGCACGCGAATAAGCAATCGTCGTTGTTGTCATAGAACAACGTTTCTCCTCCCCACTCAATGTCCCATTCAGGTGCAATATAAACCAAAACAGTGAACTCATTCGCATCAGGTGCACAATCTGTGTGCGTAAAAAGCATATCTCCATACGATGCGTGATTCACATATCCTCTATAAGCACTAAAATCTTGTTTTGTAATACCGCGAATGGCCTCAATCGCTCTGTGGTATACGGGGAGGGTTCTAATTTGCTCAGATGTTAGATTCACTGCCCAATGCCGATATTCTTGTGTATCAGGTCTAGCAATTTCGTCTCGCTTGAACGCGCTTACTTGTAAACCTTTGAATAAGCTTTCCGCTTCTGCCTGAGTACAAAGGTCGTCGAAGATCCACAGGGGTTTGTTCTCAATCGTAATGTGGTGAGTTGGCGTGAATGTCATTGCATACTCGTCTGTATTTTGGATTTTTCATGAAGTTTATATGATTAGCCCTTCTTTTAATAGCAAGTAACATCTAGGTTAAAAATCATATCTAATTTCTGCGAGTAGCCAGAAATGCGCGCTGAGAAATTGTTAAATAAATTTGGTAATTGATTATTAGTTAATCGATTAAGGTGTCAGTGATGCTCCATTCTTGTTTGATGTCATTATTTTGGAATGAAATCTGCACTGCTAATGAACACAAATTAGGCAGACGGAATGAAATCTACTAGGTGTAAACAGTGTGTTACTTGACTAAACGTAACATTCCATGTGAGTATAATACGTTCGTAGTACTGACAATTGACGTCGGCGCTACATTCCTGAAACAAAATTGTGAAAGTTTTATACGCCCCTTGCCCGAATATTTTCCTATCGGCGAGGATTCAAATAAGAAATTTGGTTGGGAACTATGTCCAAAATGAGCAAGAGAACTCTTATTGCTTCTACTGTTATGGGTGCATTCGCACTAACAGGTAGCGCAGTCTCTGCAGATACGCTTGAAGATCTTCATAAAGAAGAAGCGAAAATCCACGCGGCTGCAGCGAAATCTCAAGAAAAAATCAATACGTTGTTTGAACAGTCTCAAGAACTACTTGTTGAGTATCGTCAAACAGTAGATGAGACAGAAAACCTTAAAATCTACAACGATTACATCGCAAGCCTAGTTGCAGACCAGCAACGCGGTATCGATTCATTACAACGTCAGATCGACAGCATCGAACAAACTAAGCAGGGCATCGTTCCTCTTATGTTCCGCATGATCGACAGCCTAGAGCAGTTCATCAAGCTAGACCGTCCAATTCACTTAGACGAGCGTCTACAGCGTGTTGAGCGTCTTCGCGACCTTATGGCTAACTCTAACGTAACTGTTTCAGAACAGTTCCGTCAGGTACTAGAAGCTTACCTAGTAGAAGTTGAATACGGTACTAAGATCAACTCTTACCAAGGTACTATCGACGACGCAGGCACAGAAGTTACTGTTGACTTCTTTAACCTAGGTCGTACGGCGCTAGTTGCACTTTCTCTAGACCAAACTCACGCATGGGTATGGAACAACGAAAGCCGCGCATGGGAAAAACTGGGTGACGAGTATCTGTCTTCAGTTGTTGACGCAGTTAAAATGGCTAACAACGTCATTCCTGCGGATCTGATTAAACTACCAATTAGCGCAGCGGAGTAATTGTTAATGAAACCAGTATTCAAATCTCTTTTAGCCGCTGCGACAGTTGCAGTTGCAGCAACCGGAGCGCAGGCTCAGGAAGCAAAGAGCCTGAAAGACCTTCTAGACCAGGTTCAACAGAACCGCGTTTCTGAAGCTCGCCTAGATAAGCAACGCGAAGCTGAGTTCCAATCAGCACGTGCTGACAAGCAAGCACTTCTTCGCAAAGCACAAGCAGATCTTAAAGCTGAACAAGCTCGTGGTGACCGTCTACAGAAGCAATTCTCAGACAACGAAGTTACATTGAACGAGAAAGCTGCTGAGCTAGACCAAGCTACAGGTACACTTGGTGAAATGTTCGGTGTGGTACGTCAAGCATCTTCTGAAGCTTACGGCCGTATCTCTACATCAATCGTAAGTGCACAATTCCCTGGCCGTGGTCAGTTCCTTGCTGAAATGTCAGAAGACTCTAAAGGTCTTCCAAACATTAAAGAACTTGAAGACCTATGGTTTGCTCTTCAGAAAGAAATGACTGAAGGCGGTGAAGTAGTTAAGTTCACTACAGAAGTTGTTAACCTTGACGGCGGTTCTTCACAGCAAGAAGTTGTTCGTGTTGGTACTTTCAACCTTGTTGGTGAAGCTGGTTACCTAGCGTATGACGCTGAAGCTGAAGTTGTTCAGCCTCTTGGTCGTCAACCAGATGGTCACTTTGTAGCTTCTGCTGACGAACTAATCGGCGCTACTTCTGGTATTGTTCCTTTCTTTGCTGACCCTTCTCAAGGTGCAATCCTTGGTCTATTGAAGCAAAAAGCGACAATGTCTGAGCGTTATCATGCTGGTGGTCCAGTTGGTTACACAATCACAATTATGCTTGCGATTGGCCTACTAATTGGTATCTACAAAATGATCACACTAACGATCACTGGTGGAAAAATGCGTTCACAGCTTAAGAACGTAAACAATCCTTCAGAAGGTAACCCACTAGGTCGTATCCTTAAAGTTTACCAAGAGAACAAGACTGCTGATGCAGAAAACCTTGAGCTTAAACTTGATGAAGCGATTCTTCGCGAGCTTCCAAAAATTGAAAGCGGCATCAACGTTATCAAGATCTTCGCAGCGATTGCTCCTCTTCTAGGTCTACTAGGTACAGTACTAGGTATGATCGAGACATTCCAAACCATCACACTATTCGGTACAGGTGACCCACGTATGATGGCAGGAAGTATCTCTATGGCTCTTGTAACTACTGCTCAAGGTATTATCGCGGCTCTGCCTCTAATCCTTACTCACAGCATCGTAGCTTCTCGTAGCAAGTCAATCATCCACATTCTTGATGAGCAAACTGCGGGTATCGTAGCTGCTCACTCAGAGTCGGAGAAAGCGTAATATGAATTACCTGATTGGATTATTCGAATCGGTCAGGGACTTTATCGCTACCGGCGGTGACGTACTATACTTCGTTGCTGCCGCGCTCTTTCTCATGTGGGTTTTAATGATTGAGCGTTACTGGTATTTAACCTCGGTCTTCCCAAAGGTGAAGAAAAACATCATCGCGAATTGGGATGCCCGAGCAGATACCACATCATGGTATGCGCATAGAATCCGTGACGCGTGGATTTCTCAAGCGTCAGACGACCTTAACGCTAGAATGCTGATTATCAGAACCATTATTGCAATGTGTCCACTAATCGGTCTACTTGGAACAGTAACCGGTATGATCAGTGTTTTCGAGACAATGGCAACACAGGGCACCAGCAACGCTCGTCTAATGGCAGCTGGTATCTCTATGGCAACGATCCCGACAATGGCGGGAATGGTAGCCGCGCTATCTGGACTGTTCATCAGTTCACGTCTTGAAGCGAAAGTGAAGCTGGCAAGAGAAGGGCTAGTTGATAGCCTGCCACATCATTAGAGAGAGAGATTATGGCTCGAAAAGTCAGAACCGAGGAAGAAGATGCACAGATCGACATGACGCCCATGTTGGATATCGTGTTTATCATGCTGATCTTCTTTATCGTTACCACTGTTTTCGTTAAAGAAGCAGGGATCGAAGTCAACAAGCCAGATGCGAGCCAGGCGATTCTTCACAAAAATGCAAACATTTTCATCGCCGTAACTGAAGACGGAAATGTATGGCTAGATAAGCGTGAAGTTGCGCCGGACAGCGTAAGAGCGAATATTGAAAGACTGCTTACCGAGCAGCCTACTGACTACGTAATCATTCAAGCTGACGTAAAAGCGAAGCATGGTTTAGTAGTTGAGATTATGGATCAGGTTAAAGCCGCTGGCGTTAACCGAGTCTCGGTAGCGGCAAGGGGATAAGATGTTACGTATAATTGTATCTATACTTTTAGGTGCTGGTGTTGCATTTGCCCTTTTCGTTCTAATGGCCAAGTTGATTGAAAATTCATCTAGACCAGCAGACGAAGTACCGCCTGCACCGGTTATCGATATTGTAATGCAGGAACCAGACGACCAGACGCAGACGCGTACTCGTGTTCCACCACCACCGCCACCTCCGCCTCCACAGCCTCCTAAAATGGAGCAAGTAGAGCCGGAAACAGCGGAACCTGATGCAGATGGCTTTAGCTTAGCTATTCCAGCTATCGACACAGGTGGTGTTGGTGTAAACATCGGTGGTGTTGGTGCAATGCAGCGTGATGGTGAAGCAACACCTATCGTTCGTATCGACCCGAAATATCCACCTGATGCAGCCCGTGACGGCCGTGAAGGTTGGGTAAGACTGTCTTTCACTATCAACGAAGTTGGTGGTGTTGAAGATATCGAAGTTATCGAAGCTGAACCTAAGCGCGTATTCGACCGTGAAGCACGTCGTGCTCTACGTAAGTGGAAATACAAGCCTAAGATCGTTGATGGCAAGCCAGTTAAACAACCTGGCATGTTCGTACAGCTAGACTTTAAACTGGAGCAATGATCATGATGAAACGTACATTCAAAATGTCAGCCGTTGCTTTAGTGCTAGGCGCAGGTGCGGTGCTTTCAGCACCCGCTGCCCTAGCGCAGTCAGCACCTGTTGTTTGTCCTGGATATGAGAAAGGAAAAACAACGCTTGTAGGTGAGCGTACCGGTAAAAAAGTTCAGAAAGCTTTTGAGTTCTACAATGAAGACCAAGTTAATGAAGCACTAAACGTACTTTACGAAATCGACGCATCTGACGATTTCGATAGAGCTTACGTAAAGCGTTTTATTGGTAACTTACTTGCTGCGCAAGAAGGTCAAGGTGGTAAAGCTTTAGGGTATTTGGTTGAATCAGTTGAACCAAAAGTTCTAAACGACCTTGAACACTCTCAAACACTTAAATTACTAGGTAATTTGAGCATGCAGGAAGAGAAGTACACTGATGCCATTAAATGGTATAACAAGTGGATGGACTTCACGTGTAAAGAAGACGCAGACGTATATACGCGTTTGGCACAGGCTTACTTTGAATCTAAGCAATTAGCGAAGATGGTTGAGCCAGCAGACAAAGCGATTGCTTTGTATGAAGAGCCAAACAAAAACCCGTATGTATTAAAGCTAACTTCTTACTACGAGCGTAAGATGTACCCTGAAACGGTTGCTGTGGCGGAAGATCTTGTTAGAACTTTCCCTCAGGAAAAAACTTGGTGGTCACGTCTTGGCTTTTTCTACATCTTAGTTGAAGACTATAAGAAAGGTCTTTCAACGCTAGAACTTGCTTATATGCAGGGCTATCTAGAGAAAGAGTCAGAAATAAAGACGCTTGCTCAGCTTTATCAAAGTAACGGTATGCCTTACAAGGCGGCCAAGTTGCTTGAAAAGCACGTGAAAGAAGGCTTGCTAAAAAATGATGCCGATATGTTAGCAAACGTAGCTAATGCTTATCACCAGGCAAAGAACTTCAAAACAGCTGCCGACTTGTATGCACAAGCTGCTGCTAAGAGTTCAGACCCTGAGCATTATCGTAAGCAAGGTACACTTTTACTTGTGGCGGAAGACTACAAAGGCGCTATTAAAGCACTAGAGAATGCTCTAGAGCGTGGTGCTGAAGACCCTGAGAAGATTCACTTCACGTTAATGGAAGCGAACTTCTACGCAGGTAACTTCAAGTCTGCTTACAAGCACGTACAAGAAGCTAAGAAAGATCGCTCTCTACGCCGCAACGCTGCAGCGTGGGAACCTTATATCAAGGAAAAAGCGAAGAACCGCGGTATTAGTATCTAATATGTGGTTTTAGCAAAAAAGCCTCCCTTTGGGAGGCTTTTTTTTGCCCTTAATTTAGTAAGTGAGCTTTTCTCGAATGGGGTTATATTTATAGGGCTTTAACACCAGTCCGCATAGGTCATTACCCACTCTGCTAGAATTAAAATGTTCGTAATCGCGACTTGTTAACGCAGGTATAGTGGCTCTACGCCAAGCTGATTATTTGTATTTTCAGGCTACAGACTTTCTATTATTTGAAAGCAGGCAGAAGTGCTTCTCTTATAACAATAGTGACTTCTTTTAACCCACTTGCTTTTAGGTTTTCTTTGTTAAATGTAGAAACAAGTTGCTTCGCATTCATATCTGAATGTGTAAGTACTTTTCTGAGAAAGCGCTTCGTGTTAATGATTTCAACAAGACGCCATAGCGTATACAGTATTGTGTTATTTGGCTTGTTCAGTTGAGTATTTGCGCTTGGTGTAGGCTGAGTCCCTGCATAACGCGCAATTTTATGTAATATCGGCCAAACATCATCTAAAGTGCGTGTGCCTTGGGTAAAATGTACTAACTTTTCTACATAGATTGTCAGTATGCTAATGGGCACGTTGTCTAACTGGTTATCGAATTTAAAGCTCTCTTTTAGCGCTACCAATTCAGAAAGCAGTCTTTTTGCTCTGTTAGAATGAGGATATAACGCTAGTGCACTGGTTTCGCCACTGGCTTTATTAGGCTTTCGCCCATAGTCTACAATCTCAAATCCATTTCTTGTCCAAAAACTGTCTAACTTAAGTGTCGTTCCATAAGAAGTACAGATAGCGTCAATACTTTGCTTCTTGGCTTCATTACTAACTCTTTGTAGCAAGTAACTGCCCATACCCTTACTCTGCGCAAGCGTATCGACGGCAATACGGTTAATACGCCAATATCTAAACGTTGCTGTTTTTGCATCAGCAGACAACAGAGCAAGTCGCTGTGCACCTAAATGCCCTTTAGGACGACGCTTTCCAGACGCAATCCCCAATGCGGTATCGTTCAGGTAGTCGCTACCTTCAGCGTTTATGATTGCAGCACCTATCACGTTGTCGTTGAATTTAAGTATGGCAACAAGTACATCCGGGCTATCCATCAAGCGCATAAAATCATCGGGCGTAGTTTGATAATGGGCTAATGAAAGTAGCGACATTATTTGCTGAAGCGCCTCTTCGGAAATGGTTTTAAACGAACTTATGGAAAAATCGTAATCTATCGGTGGGTTAATACTGTTTTTGAAATTAATCTCGCCAATATTGCGCGCCGCATCTCTGTCCTCAAATAAACAAGTCGTATTGAAAAAGGCTTCAATGGGATCATGTTCGAACCATCGTAACGGCGTTGATAGTCTTAAATGGATAGCTGATGGCGGTAAACTAGGGATGAGTTTGTGAATAAAACCACTGCCTGAACCTTCATAACCCAAAAGCGTAGTACTAAGCACCCACTGCTTGTGGTTGGCTATGATCCGGTATACATCCGGGAGGGGGATTGAAGCCGCTTCATCAACAATTACAACGTCGTACTTTTCATCTTCTGTGGTATATAACAAGGCACTGTCAGGGGGCACCCATTTTACACTGCCAAACGTCGCTGCCTCATTCTTATCACCAAGGATTAGTTGGGTTTGAATGTTAGCGGTGGATGGTTGTTGTGTTCTGACACCTGCTATTTCGTACTGTTGAATACGTGAAAGCACGTTCTTCACATTATCAAAGCGTTCACTGGTTAATAGTACATTTTTACCCTGTCTGATTAGGCTTTCAATGAATATACCTAATAATGATGACTTGCCTCTGCCTCTTGGGGCGGTAATCAGCGCGTTTAGTTTATTAAGTGAGTGTGCTTGATATAAACGACTGTATGCCTGCTCTTGCTCTTCTGATTTAAATAGTGAGCCTCTATAGACGTTTGATGTTACGCCTTGGCTAATGCGGTACATAGCCGTATCTGGAAGTGTGGTTTTTTCTTCAGTGTGAAATGCCACGTAGTCGTTGTTACGCAGGTGCTTTATAAAGCGTTCGAGGTATCGACTTTGTGTAAGTGTAAACCCCTCCGACAGGAACGAGACCGAAATATTGTTGACCCATTCACTCAATGCAGGGCAAATAAGTATTAAACAACCACTGCGTTTAACGATCCCCGCCACTGCCATCACGTCGCCAGGTTTGAATGAATCGCGACAGTCTAATGTGGCAATGTCACATTCGCTCCCCAGTACTTGTTTGCGGTTCTTTCCCTTAAGTGTATCGCCAGCAAAATTCACAACGCTTATAGATGAAACTTCATCTACAAAGGCTTGAACGCTACGTATGGCAGCTTCACAAAAATCATCATTGCCAGATATTACAAGCATTCTCCGGTGAAGCGGGCAAGTCACGTTTGATAAGTGTGAAGCGTGAGAGCTTTTTTTGCAGCCATTTTCGCCGCTATTTTCAAAGTAGGGGGCTAATAGCCATTCGCGTAATTGAGTTAGCGCCATGAATCAGTTTTTTCGGTATAATCTAACGCTATAGTAGCGATTTATTATGAGGAATTCGAATGCGCTTTCTTTCTCGGCGTCTAGTTATGCCAAACGACCTTAATTACGCCAATTCTTTGTTCGGTGGCCGCGCGTTAGAATGGATAGACGAAGAAGCTGCAATTTGGGCTATTTGTCAGCTAGAAACTAATTGCTTGGTAACTAAGCATATTGGTGAAATTAGTTTCGAATCACCGGCTATGCAGGGTGATATCGTAGAGTTTGGTCTAGAAACTAAAGCTGTAGGCCGTACGTCTATTACCGTAAGCTGCTTGGTACGCAACAAAGCAACCAAGAAAACCATCTGTTTTGCAGACGATATCGTTTTCGTAAAGGTTGACCCTGATACGCGTCAACCAACCGCACACGGCAAAACGTTGGAAGGTTTAAAAGCACAAACTGACGATGAAGTACGTCGCCTAAATATGAATATTGACGCTGAATAGCCCTAAGCTTTCAACGCCTTATATCATATATAAAACCTTACGTTAGCTTAACGTCTTATCTGCTTGACGGCGTGTATCGAACTGGTAGACTCCGTCGCAGAAGTTGAGTTTGCTAGTTTTAGCCGCGCAACACTATACCAAGGGGTGTCCGTTTTCGGTCTGAGATCCACATTCGTGGGAACCCTTAAACCTGATCCGGATAATACCGGCGTAGGGATGGTTCACAATATAGCCTTATCACCTGCCGTTAGACCCGGATCTTTTTTCTTAAATAAGAATAAGAGATCCCATGTATAAAACACTTTTCACACTTTCACTGCTTGCTAGTTCCGTTGCGGCCTATGCGCAACAAACCAATGTAAGTAACACTTCAGATAGCACGCCATCAGATATTGAGCGCGTCATCGTATCTGGTGATTTTCGTCAAACTACACTCGACCAGTTAAGTGCTAGCGCGACCATTTTAGATCAAGAGCGTCTTCGCAGTAGACAGCCGAGCCATATCGACAGTGTGCTAAACAGTATTCCAAACGTAAACTTTGCAGCTGGTGCGTCTCGCGGCCGCTTCGTGCAAATTCGCGGTATTGGAGAGCGTAGTCAGTTCGCCGAGCCTATCAATCCTTCTGTAAGCTTTATCGTCGATGAATTTGATTTTTCAGGCCTTGCTGCGGCAGGTCTTATTTTTGATACTAAACAACTAGAGGTATATCGCGGACCTCAGGCTACCTTATACGGCACAGGTGCATTGGCCGGAGCGGTTAAACTCTCCAGTAATGACGTGGGTAGCGACGCCCCAGACTACGTTGAAGCCCGCATTGGGAACAAAGAGAGTTACCGTATTGAAGGCGCCACTGGTGATGATATCAACACGGATTGGGGCTATCGTGTTGCGCTGGTTCATAATCGCAGTGATGGCTTTGTAGAAAATACGTTCTTAAATAGAAGCGATACCGCGAATATCGATGAAACCGCACTGCGCTTTGCCGTTGAAGGCAGCGTAGATGAGCGAACCACACTTGCACTTACTTATCGCTGGTACGATATCGATAACGGTTACGATGCATTCTCGCTAGACAATGACAACAAAACGCTGTCTGATGAACCAGGATTTGACGAACACCAAACCCACGCTGTTAGCGCGCGCTCTACAACCAATACAGCAGCGGGCGACTTTATTCTAATTGCCACCCATGCTTCTCACAATATTGCTTATGGCTACGATGAAGACTGGACATTCACAGGGTTTCACCCGTGGGGTTACACGTCTTTTGACGCCTATTATCGCGATGTAGAAACACAGACCGGCGAGATGCGTTTCGTGTCGTCTGACAGTGCCGCACTTTTTGATGGTATGACTGACTGGACAATAGGCGTGTTTTATAAAAGCACGGAAGAAAAGCTGCTACGTCAATACACTTATTTGGATAGTGACTTTGCCAGTGAATACACGCCTACGACGACCGCTATCTATGCTCAGACTGAAAGTCGTTTGAACGAAAATTTAGTACTGGTAGCAGGGTTAAGAGTAGAAAACTACGATTTTGATTACGCTGATAACAACCAACTTACTCGCGCGTTCGACACCACCATGGTAGGCGGGAAAGTCGCGCTTCAGTATACGCAGGGCAATCACTTCTATTACGGCAGTATTTCACGCGGATATAAAGGTGCAGGCTTTAACCCCGACAGCCGCGTGAATGACAATCAGCGATTCTTCGACGAAGAATATAACTGGAACTACGAAATAGGTGTAAAGGGCCCATTACTTACGCCTGACCTAATTGCTCGTGCTGCAATTTTCTATATGGATAGAAAAGATACTCAGGTGAGCGATTTTGACGTTATCACTCGTGATGACGGTACGGCAGGGTTCGTAGACATTATTGATAATGCTGATTTAGGAACAAACAAAGGAGCCGAGCTGGAGCTTAGCTGGATTGCTAGTGATGCATGGCAGCTAGATGCAAGTGTTGGATATCTAAGCGCTACCTTTGAAGGGTATACGCTTGCAGACGGTACTGAAGTGTCTGAGCAAAGGCAGGCTCAATCACCTAAGTGGACCGCAAACCTGTATAGTGAGTACGCACTTACAGATAACATGCTCTGGCGTGTAGATGTAGATTACAAAAGCGAATACCGTTTTTCTGACGGCCATGATGTCACCTCGCCAAGTACTACGCTGGTTAATTCGGAGATTGTGGTGTTACACGGTGATTGGCAGACATCACTGTGGGTACAAAATGCCTTTGATCGTGAGTACTACACCCGTGGATTCGGTGGTTTCAGCAACGACCCTCGCGATGAGTATGCCTTCGATGAGCCATATTACCAAATAGGTAACGGTCGTCAGTTTGGCGTTACTGTTAAGTACGCGTTTTAAAATAAAAGGAAACAGACATGCAAGTTATGGTTGAACTGTCGTTGTACCCATTGGTTAACGAATACATTCCACCTATTCAAGATTTCATTGATAGGTTAAATAGCTATAGTGATATTGCAGTTTCAACAAGCTCAACCAGCACGCAGGTTACAGGTGACTATGGTGTGGTTATGAAAGTACTTGGTGAAGAAATGCAAAGGACCCATGAAGAAGTGGGGCAGGCTATTTTCGTTGCTAAGTTCCTAAACTTCGATGCCATGCAATCTAGAAAATCATCTTAATGGCTAACTTTTTTTCTGAGTTTACCTCACAAATTGCCGCTACTTCACTGTTAGAGTGGGTAGCGGTTGTCCTCGCTATTGCCTATGTGTTGTTAGCCGCAAAACAGAACAGCTGGTGTTGGCTGTGCGCCTTTGTAAGTACCGCAATTTACACCTGGCTATTTTGGCAGGTGACTTTGCCATTTCAGTCTGCGCTTAACTTCTTTTATATGATAATGGCGGGATACGGTTATTATCAGTGGTCGAAAGGGGCGGAAGACGGCGATGTTAAGCCAGTGCTTCATTGGCCTCTCTGGGCTCATTTGCTCATTGTGCCGAGTATGTTATTGCTCGCTTGGGTTCTGTCTGAGGTGGCAGGCTCACAGTTCAATAGTGAGTACCTACTATTAGATGCGAGCATTAATTTATTGAGTGTAGTCACAACATTTATGGTGGCGCATAAAATCCTGCAAAACTGGGTTTATTGGTTTTTCATCAATTTAGCGTCCGCCTATTTATACCTGCAAGTGGGTTATGCATTATCTGCTTGCCTGTTCTTAGGCTATGTTGGTTTTGCGGTATTTGGGTATTACCAGTGGCTAGTACAATATAAAAAACAAGGTGAACAGGTTGGATATCATCGCCACGCTGCAAAAGGCGCTTAATCTTAGCGACAGTGCGAAAATTTCGTCACACCCTGCTGGAGCGGTAAATCACGTTTACCGCGTTCAAGAGCTCGCAGATAGTCAGTTACCCTTGATTGCAAATAACCTTCAAAGTAGTGGGCAACCAAAGTCGGATTATAACCCTGTCGACTTAGCGGTGAAATGGATGGGCGATGATGACTTTAGTGGGGTTAATCGTGCGCACCAATTTGCTTTGCAGCAACAGCTTTATAGGTTAGGAGTAGCGCCGCAACCTATATGGTTAAGCGATGATGAAACCATCTGGGTTGAGCAGTGGCTAGAGCACAGTGAAAGTGCGACGCTTTCAATGCTTGAGCTGGCCAACACCCTCGCTCGTATTCATTCTTTGCCCATTACCGCTAGGCCATTAGATTTAGCATCAAGATGGCAGCATTATATTAATGTTGCACAGCTCGATATGAGCAGTGAGCTTTATCTAAAAGCCCAATCATTGCGGAAACAAGTAATAAAAAGTGAACAAGACGATGACAACTATGTGTTATGTCATAATGACTTGCTAACTAATCACTTATTACTGAGCGCAGATAACTCACTCAAAATTATTGATTGGGAATATGCCGCAATGGGAAACCGCTACTTCGATTTAGCAAGTTGCTGCCTTATCAATAAACTTGAAATCAATGAAAGTAGAGAGCTCGTTAAGCATTACGCCAAGCTAATGAATATCGATGAGCACGACGCGATAGCGAAATTTGATCTGCACACCGAGATTGTCGCTATCACTAATGACCTGTGGTTTGCTGCGCTTAACGCCAATAAGGTCTAATTGTCATAAACTGCTCCGCATTTAAAAGTGACGCTGCATAGAAGTCGGTTTAAAAGCGAGCAATAAGACAAAACACAGGTGATGGATAAAGCCTATTTGGTGTTATTCGATTGAAAAAACAGCGCATTGCGTGTTAATTAAGCATGCAGTGCATGGTAGTGATAAAAAGGCTTTACCTTTTTAATGTCATCCGTATAATGCACAGCGCGCTAGGGGTGTAGTTCGAATTGGTAGAACAGCGGTCTCCAAAACCGATGGTTGGGGGTTCGAGTCCCTCCACCCCTGCCACTTTCTCTTCTTGTGAACGTTTACGTTCAAATCCTAAATCGTTTCTTTGTTAAATTCTTCTTCAATTCTTCTTAAATTTTATTGGTTTCTGTTGCTAGTGCTTAATTTGCTGCAGCTGTTTTATTTTCTCTTATACCAAGGGCTAGGCATTATAAATTCGCGAATAATACTTAAGAATCAACGCTTGAGCATTAAACAGCAGGTACAATCCGAGCAAAAGAACGCGATAGTTATTCAACCAAGCCTGCAACTTTAGTAAACTAAACAAATACAATGAACTATCCACGTTAGGTGTTTTTGCGCAATGTCTCTTACTTCATATCAGCAGGCGGTTTTACAGGAAATGGGGATCCCGGTTTGGATCACCAAAGACGCCTACACTGAGCTAAAGCAGGAAGACCAAGCGAAACAAAACAATACTAATGCAGTACAACGCAACGTCGGCACTGCTAGTAGTTCATCGACACAATTACCCTTCAGCCAAAACGCTCGAACCAATAAGCCGCCTTCAACGCCAATATCTCAAGAAGAAAAGCAATCACGGCTTGCTCAGTTGAGAGCAAATGTTGGCAGTAGCGCGAAAGATAAGACTAAGCCTAAAGACGGCGGGGCAGCAAAACTTTCCACGCTTGGCGCATCGCACAATGAAGGGAAAGTAAGGCAAAGCGAAACAGGTGCTTCACAGTCACACAACACTTCGCCGTCTTACGACAATGCGGTTGCCTCGCAAGAGTCTTTAACAAAGTCTATTGGCGCAAAAGGGCCGGTATCGCCTGAAGGTATCCCGTTAAGTGCCGAACAGAAAGCAAAATCACAGCAATGGCTGAAGGACTTACAGCTAGCCTGTGTTCAGTTGGGTATACCGTCACAGTGGGCTAGCACCATAATGATTGGCCGTACGCTATCGGTAACCGAAACGGCCATTATATTGCCAGCCACACCGCTTAAACTCACAGCTGTGCAAAAACGGGAGCTGTGGGCGCAGCTTATCAGCGCAGCACGCGAATTAAACCATTCAGCTAACGGCCAGTAGTCGCGTCGATGAAGTTAACAATCGTACCGCCACAAGGCTTTAACGAGCACATTGAACTTGCGCATGCTATCCATCAAGAGGCACAAGTGTCGCCTTGGAAACTAAGTACCTTCGCAGACTGTTTCACGAAACCCTATTACGGGGTGTTTGCCTTTGAAAATGACAAGATTGTTGGCTATGCCATCATGCTTGAGGTCGTTGATGAAGCTACGCTGATGGATATTGCGGTAGACAGTGGCGCAAGAGGCAAGGGGGTAGGTCGCGCTTTAGTTGATTTTGTCATTGAGACATCGGTAAAAAATGCAATGCGTGAAATGTGGCTAGAAGTGCGTGAAAGTAACCATACTGCTATTGCGCTTTATGAGAGCTCGGGGTTTGAGCATATAGAAACCCGCAAAAATTATTACACCGTAAAAAATAATGATGACGGGCATGACAAGAGTAATGGAAACAGCGCACAAAAAGAAAACGCTAAAATCATGAAGTGGACAAATCCCACCTTAGCCTAGTGTTTGTATTCCTAGGCATATACGTTTCGCGTATATCAAAGCATTATCTGAACTCAGCATACGCTTCCAGACCATAGCCGTGCGTGTTTAAATTAGAACACGTCCCCATCAATCAAGGTATAAATAGCATGGCTAAAGTGCTCAACAAGGCTTTAATCTCATCAAAACGATTTGCCATAAATGTGGTTACCTACAAAGAGGGTCATAGCGTGTTAGAACATAATGACCCTATGGGCAGCGGGCGTTACTTTAAATTTAATGTAGTACTAAAAAAGCCGAAGCGCGGCGGTCAATTTTGGGCAGAGAAAGTCATCTTTAATCTCTTTAACCGCATTTACTTTTTTCGGCCAGATAAGTACATGCACAGCGTAAGCAAAATAGAAAGAGGTGAGCGGAAGCTGCTGTCTGTTGCATTGTACCTGTAAGTCAAAGTGTTTATCAGTGATTAACCACCCGTATAGCAAAGTTTCCACAAGGTTTTAAAAAGTTGACCATTTGGTCGATAAATTGGCGTGTTTACACGGTCAGGAAGGTTTTAATCCCTTGCTAATTCACTTATATTTGCGCCCTCAAAATTCTCCGCCTACATTCAGCTTACCAGGCGGTAGAAACTTCTCTTAACGCAGTTCGTGTAATTGGATTTTTTAAAACGCATGTCTTCATCATCGGTGGCGGAAAAAGAGCAATCAAAAGGCATTAAAATGCTTTTGGTTGCGGTGTTGTGTTTAGGGCTTAACTGGCCAGGCATGAAGTTAGGGCTTGAGATTGTAGGGCCTGTATGGATGGTGTGCTTGCGCTTCTTGTTAAGCCTTCCGGTACTCGCGCTGTTTGTACTTATCACCAAAAAACGTTTACCGGTGCTCAATCGTAAAGATCGCTCGGTGGTGTTTGTCGTTGCCTTTTTCCAGTTTATCCTATCAATGGGGCTTATTACTGTCTCACTGCAGTTTATTCCTGCCGGCACGGCCAGTATTCTTATTTACACTACACCGCTTTGGATGCTGCTTATCGACACTCTATGGTATCGGCAACGTCCGCCTTCTAAGCGATTAATTCTAACCGGTATATCTACCATTGGCTGTGCAATGATTTTATTTGCTTCGGGACAACCGGGCGCATGGCTACCGCTCTTTGGTATGTTGCTGGCATCTGCATTGTGGGCGGTCGCTATTCGAAGAGTGTCTTTTCATAAGTGGAAGGGAAGCGTCATTGAAGCTGTCTTCTGGCAGTTTACCATCGCAGGTTTCGCCATGCTTGCTATTGCACTGATAGTTGAACCAACACCTAATTTTGGGGCTTACGATATAAGCGATTGGTTACTATTGGCGTACATTGGGCCAGTGGCAACGGGTCTCGGCTTTGGGCTTATGGTAGCAGCGGGGCCTAAATTGCCACCAGATAAAATTGTACTTATTAGTACACTTACGCCGATAGTGGGTTATGTAAGCTCTGTGATATTGCTTAAAGAAACGCTGCTGCCTATGGTTATGGCCGGCGCAATATTGATGATAGCCGCGCTAATAGTAAATGGCCTCCCCCAAAGCACACTTAAAAAAATATTAGGTAAAGGCCACGCGAAATAAAGGTAAGTTAAAGAGTTAGTCGAGGCTGTATAAAATCTAAAAACGCAGAGATACGAGACGATACCGCGCTATTTTTATAGTATACCGCTTGTACCGACTCTCTGCGGTTTGGGCTGACGATGTCGTCACGAAATAGCGCTACCAGCGAGCCTGCACTGATATCTTTGTGTACCATAAAGTGAGAAAGTAACGCGATACCTTGACCTGCCAAGCACAGCTGGCGAATAGTTTCACCGCTTGACGCACGAAGACTGTACTGCAAGTTAATATCTTGCTTGAGCGGCCATTTATTTAGACTTGGTGAGTCGCTAAAGCCAATCAGTTTGTGTTTGTTTAGCGTGCTAATTCCATCCTCACCTTCAGATATGGGATATTTTTCAAGATACTGTGGGCTTGCCACAATATGCAGCTTACTTTTTCCTAAACGTCTAGCGTGCAAGTTAGAGTCGCTTAAATCACCAATACGTATTGCGATATCGGTTTTATGTTCCAACAGGTCGATAATGCTGTCGTGACTGGTGATATCGAGTGTTATGTCAGGAAATGCTTCTCGAAATTCACCCACTAACGGCGCTAGCTGGTGGAACACAAACGGGCTCGCAGCATCAACCCGAAGTTTTCCAGAAGGAGCCCGCTTTAATAGCCGTAATGCTTCTTCACCTTTTTCTAATATATTTAGCCCGTCTCTGGCATATTGCAGGAAAAGCTCACCTTCTTCTGTTAATTCCAGCCGTCTGGTAGTGCGATTCAATAGAGTTACATCTAAGCCATCTTCAAGACGAGTAACTGCTCTACTAACTTTTGCAACCTGCTGATTGAGTAGATTGGCAGCACTGGAAAAACTACCTGTATCCACAACGGTTAGGAACGCTTCTAAATCTTCAGTTTTTGATGAGACTGGCATCGCACACCTTATATTTTCAAATATCGCAAAAGTATTTTGTCATTAGTGCTGTTTTTTGCAAATAAATTTATCGTCAAACTGTACGCACTTTATTAATGGCTTTCAAAAAACGGTGTAGTTGTTCGTTCTAGAAGCCAATGGTGGCGTTGTTAATCAAGCCATCTCGTTAATTACTTTTTGAGGATAATTGAAATGCCTATTGCATTATTTGCGTTAACGTTAAGTGCGTTTGCTATTGGCACAACAGAGTTCGTGATAGTGGGGCTTGTCCCCACCATTGCCACTGATCTTGGCGTTACGTTACCAAGCGCAGGCTTACTGGTAAGCTTGTACGCCGTTGGTGTTGCCGTTGGCGCACCGGTTCTTACCGCCCTTACGGGTAAGTGGAATAGAAAGCATGTTCTGCTTAGCTTAATGGCGCTATTTGTGGCTGGTAATATTCTTGCTTGGCAAGCGCCTAGCTACGAGAGCTTAATATTAGCTCGCATTTTGACAGGCTTAGCGCACGGTGTGTTCTTTTCCATAGGGTCAACTATTGCTACAGGGCTAGTGGCGAAAGAAAAAGAAGCCAGTGCTATTGCCATTATGTTTACGGGCTTAACCGTAGCCTTGGTTACTGGCGTACCTTTGGGTACCTGGATTGGTCAAAACTTCGGTTGGAGAGCAACCTTCCTTGTGGTTTCCGCGCTTGGCACACTTGCGCTAATAGGCAGTGCGTTGCTGGTACCGAACAACCTTAAACAAAGTAAACCGGCCACCTTGAGTGAACAAATGAAGGTGTTGGTTCAGCCTCGTCTGGTATTAGTGTATCTAATGACGATATTGGGCTATGGCGGCACATTTACGGCATTCACCTATCTCGCTCCTATATTGCAGGAAGAGGCGGGGTTTGCGCCCTCAGCCATCAGCTTAATTATGCTGGTTTACGGTGTATCTGTCGCGGTAGGCAATATTTATGGCGGCAAGCTTGCTGACAAAAAAGGCCCAATCCGCGCGTTAACGATCATCTTTTCAGCCCTTGCAGTCATCTTGTTTGCCCTGACGTTTACCATGGGCAGTAAAGTTGCCGCAGTGATCACCGTTTTAGTGTGGGGCGCCTTTGCCTTTGGCAATGTTCCAGGACTTCAGGTGTACGTTGTTCAATTAGCAGAGAAGTTTACCCCTAATGCTGTTGATGTCGCTTCAGGTTTAAATATCGCGGCATTTAACATTGGCATAGCTGTGGGTTCAATTCTGGGCGGTGCAATTGTAGACGGCATGCAGTTATCTGATACCGCATGGATTGGCGCAATTATTTCTGTTGCAGCGTTACTTGTTACACGTTACAGCGGCTACTTAGACAAGCGCGCACTCAGTACTGCGAATACGGCGAATAACACAACGAGCGCGTAGGGAGGTCATAATGACGACAAATACCTTTGATAAGCTTGCACAACACACGTTCTCAGTAGGTGTAGAGCTTCCGCTAGATAACGACTGGGCGCATTTCGACGCCACAAAAGGTACGCCATTCGGCGTACCTGATATGACCGAGCATCACAGCCGTATTCAACTAGCCGACAAACTAGGGTTTAAAGCAGCGTGGGTACGGGATGTGCCAGTTTATGACCCTAGCTTTGGTGATGCGGCTCAGGTTTTCGAAACCTTCGCTTACTTGGGCTATTTAGCAGGTATCACAGACAATATTCTATTAGGCACAGCCGCCGTTGTTTTACCTCTTAGGCAGCCATGGCTTGTCAAAAAGGCGGCAGCAACGGTGCAGCAGCTAAGTAACGACCGCCTTATACTCGGCGTAGCCAGTGGGGATAGACCGGTTGAGTATCCGTTGTTCGATGTCGATTTTGACAGTCGCGGCGAGCACTTCAGGCACTCACTGGAAATTGTAAAGCACGGTGAGAATTCCCTTAAGCCTGGCATGTCGCTGTTACCGCGCTCAACCACGCCGCCTTTGTACGTTGCAGGGCTCGCTCAGCAAAGCCCTCAGTGGGTTGGAGAAAATATGGACGGTTGGCTGGCGTATCCAGGTACACCGAACGAGCATGTAAAGCGCGTAGAGCTATGGCGAAATGTCGCGGGCAACAAGCCGTACGTTAGCTTTATTCATCTTAATTTGGTTGAAGACGATGAAGCGCCCATAAAACGCCACCGGTTCGGGGTTGAAACTGGTGTAAATGGGCTTATCAAAGAACTCAATGCAATGAAAGAAGCGGGGGTTGATCATATTGGCCTGCACTTCAGACGTAATACGCAACCAGTAGAAGTCGCGATGCAGCGCATTGCTGACAATGTATTACCTCACTTTCATAAATAACGGAACCAACAAGGAGGCATCATGCCGAATGTAAATCAGTCACAATCTAAAATTCCTTCGCTAGGTGTAGGCACGTTTCGCTTAAAAGACGATGAAGCCTATAACAGCGTGACAATGGCACTTGAAGTGGGTTTCCGTCACATTGATACGGCGCAAATTTACGGCAATGAAGAAGCGGTAGGTCGCGCTATTAAAGACGCTATTGCAAACAATCTTGTTGCACGTGAAGACCTTTATGTCACCACCAAGGTGTGGAATGACAAGCTGAATAAAGCAAGCTTTGTGGATAGCGTAAAAGAGAGTTTGGAAAAGCTTCAACTGTCGTACGTTGACCTGCTACTTATTCATTGGCCGTCACCGGAAAACGGCGAAAGCATGGAAGAGTACCTAGGTGAATTGCTGCGCGTTAAGGAACTGGGACTCACAAAAGAAGTTGGTATTTCTAACTTTACCGTGGCACAAATTGAAGAAGCGGTGAGTATCTTGGGCGAGGGCGTTATTTCCACGAATCAGGTAGAGGTACACCCTTATCTTACTAATGAAAAAGTGCGTGCAGCGTGTGAGAAACACGGTATCACAGTAACAGGATATATGCCGTTTGCTGTTGGTAAAGTGCTAAAAGACGAGACCATCATCGCAATTGCAGATAAGCATGGTGTGAGCACTGCTGAGGTAGTGGTAGCCTGGGAGCTGGCCCATGGTTTAGTCACTATTCCATCGTCGACTAAACGCAAGAATCTGGAAACCAATTTCAAAGCGCTTGAACTTACATTAGGCGCTGACGATATCGCAAAGATTGACGCGCTAGATTGTGGCGACCGTCAAGCTAACCCAGATTTTTCACCTGCGTGGGACTAATCGGAAAAATCACTGTGTTAAGGAGCTTTTATGCAAGCTAACGTTTGGCAATTTGAACAAGCTGGCGCATCACTGGTAAAGCAGGTACGCGAGTTTTCTGAGCCGAAGGCAGGGCGTATTGTCGTGCGCAACTATGCTATTGGCATTAACCCAGTTGACTGGAAGTTTATCGATGATAACCCGCGCGACTGGGAAAAAGGGCATATTCCCGGTGTGGACGGTGCGGGTGTTGTTGTCGCTGTAGGTGAGGGCGTCGATAACAGTCTATTGGGTAAGCGTGTGGCTTACCATCATAGCCTAGGTGAAAACGGAAGCTTTGCCGATCATAGTGAAGTGTATGCTAGCCGTGTAATGGTCGTGCCGGAAAGCGTTGATTTTGCACTAGCTGCTGCGTTGCCATGTCCAATGCTTACTGCCTGGCAAGCGTTTAGTAAAGTGCCGGTCCGAAAGGGGGCTGACGTGTTAGTCAGCGGTATGGGCGCCGTTAACAAATTGCTGGCGCAAATGCTTTCTCAGGCCGGTTTTAATGTACATGTTATCTCAGGGAGCTTTTCGCAAGAGCAAGCTGCGGAGATGGGCGTAAAAGCCATCCATCGCGGTAAGCCTGAAGGGCAAACCTTTTACGCGCTTTTTGATGCAAATGGTCCAGACTATGCGGCGTCACTTGTACCGCTTCTTGAAGCTAATGGTCACGTAGTGAGTATTCTAGGTCGTATTGAAGTGCCTGTTGATGAGCCTTTCACGCGTACTATTTCTTATCATGAGATAGCGCTAGGTGCGCTGCATGATTATGGCGATTTGTCACAGTGGCAGCGTTTGGTGAAAGACGGTGAGGCTCTACTTGAGCAAGTTGCTGCGCAAACGTTGGTTGTCGAAATACCTAACGTGTTTGAATTCGATAATTTGAACAACGCGCTGCAATTTTCAAAAGAAGACAAGCGAAAGGCAGTGGTTGCGGTTTCATAAAGCCGGAATGATTAAGGTCCTTCTCTATCCTTAGCGATCTAAAGGGCTTCCTCTGCTCGCCTAAAGGCTTCGACGATATCGTCGAAGCCTTTTACTCTTTGTCACAGTCCTTTAACTTAGCCCGCTAGGCTTGCAGGACTGTTTCGCGATTAAAAGGCTTCCATTTAGACCAAAATTTGTACACCAAAGGTCAACAGGCCCTAGAAGTAGTAAATCAACTTTTCGTCCACAAATTTTAACCAGTAAGCGTTATAACTACAGGTCTTTTAAGTAAACGTGTGGTGTCGTGTAGGCTGGAATTTGTTAAGTAGACTGTGTACTACATAAATAACGCACAGGCTAAGTGCAATAGCTACGACTACCGATGAAAAGCGATACAGCGCACTATAAATAATATCCTGTTGTGGAGAGAGTGACTGGCCGTACAAAATGCCAAATGTGGTAAGTACGCCAAAGCCCGTGCCAGCACCACCACCGCTAAGCACATGCTGGCGGCTGATGAAAAATACCAATATCCATAAGCTGAAACTTGCGAAAAACAACGTGTCACTGTAGTTGAGCAAAATGAGCTGGGCGAGCAGGGCAAGATTACATCCAATTAGCGTGCCCAGCGCTCGCTGCCAGCCACTCAATGTGGCTCCTTTCCAACACAGTGGAAAAAGAATCAATACACTTGCTGCTTGTGCTGATATCGAATCTACTAAGTCGAAGGTTTGAAATACAACAAACGATAGCGTGGCGACAGTGGTGCATAATATGACTTCGTGGCGAATACTTGCTTTATCTTTTGCCGCTTTGGGTAAAGGCGTGCGCGGCTCCTCATCGGGAAAAACAATATGCAAAGCGAATGCAATTATCAATGCCAACAGAATTGCACCGATGTTTGATATCACTAATGCGTAGATATCTATTCCATCGCTGCTGTAGCTGGCAAAGTGTAGCTGCAGCGAAAGTCCTACAAGGGAAAACGCACCGAATAAATACAGCGTACCTTTACTCATTTGCCAAAACAGAAAAGCGAAAGTGATGGCGATTAGCGGCGTGATCAGCAATGGGTGGCTTCCGAACAAGCCGTATACCACTAAAACAGCCGCCGCCGGAAAGATAGTTGCGGCAAGAAATTGTCGAATAATGTGACCATTTAAAACGGCTACCAGTCCAAGCAACAAAATAGGGTACAAGGTAAAAAATATCGGATTAGGCCAATCCAGCGCTTTCGATATAGCAAAGCCCAACGTGGCGCCGGAGGCGATCCTAAGCATCTGCTGGACATCATTTTTACTTAGCTGTGAATCCATAATTTAAGTCTAATAAATGAAGTGCAGCAGGCTTATAAAGTGAATTTGAATGTTCGCTGCCACACTTTCAATAGGGTTGTCTGGAACTATCTGCACGGTAGCGCGAGCGCCACTGGTGAGGTGGCTTAACGATATTTCTTGTTCTTCAAGCTTAATGTGGACACGTTGGCGCTGTGCATCTCGTACCCATCGATTCGACTTTTCAACGCTTGCAAGGGTGCCGTTGGCGGCAAGTTGGCCGTCGCTTACACCAGCTTCAAATTCTTCCACTTTAGCTTCAAATACTTTACCCGGTAGTGCATCAAAAACGACGTTAGCGCGAATGCCTTCTTTTACATTGGCGAGTGATTTCTCTCGAAAATCTGCAACCACATCTAGCGTGTTATCGACAACTGAGGCAAGGGGCGTACTTTGTTTAGCATAAGTGCCTTGAGTTACCTGCATGTTTGCCATTATGCCGTCATGCGGTGCTTTAATTTTGGTATAGGCTAAGTTCAACTCTGCCCGTTTAACCGCATTTACCGCTTCTAGATATTTTAGGTTTTTGTCACCTTGCTCACCTCTTGCAACAACTTGCTCGTTTAGATCGGCTTCAAGCGCACTAATTTCAGCTTCAGCGCTTTTAAGTTGCGCGTACGCTTTGTCCACGTTTTGTTGAGATACCGCTTTAGTTTGAACTAAGGAATTGAGTCGTTGAAATTCACTGTTGCGTTCGTCGTAAACCGCCGATGCAGCCTCTATTTTGGCTCTAATCGCTTCCGCTTTCGCATCTATCTGAGCATTCTCTAACTCCACATTTGCCAAATCAATTTGCGCCTTTTCAAGCGCAATTAGGTAAGGTGTCTCATCTATAACAAATAAAACCTGCCCTTCCTTGACGGTTTGGTTATTTTTGACAAGCACCTCGTTTATCGGCCCATTTATCTGAGGAGAGATTTGCGTGACCTGATGATAGACTCTCGCCTGTGGTGTCATTGGCATGCGTATATCTGCAATAATAAAGTAGATAAAACAGATGGCAAAAGCGACTAAAGCCAGCTTTATATACCTAGCAAATTCCTGATCTGGTGTTCGTTGACTCACTTAAGTGACTCCAATAATTTTGCGGCATTAACTTCAATTTTTTGAACACATTTAGCCATAATGCGTAACTCTTCTTCAGATACTCCTGCGTACACTTCATCTCGCAGCGCCATCAATGTACTTTCGATATCATTCATTCGACCTTTGCCCATATCTGTGAAGTAAAGTAAGCGACTTCGTTTGTCGTTAGTATCGGTAACGCGTTTGATTAACCCGGTAGTTTCGAGCTGTTTAATTGTGCGAGTTAAGCTAGGCATTTCTATTTCCAAGCTTTCAGCCACCATCTGTTGCGTACAGCCCTCACCAAGTAATGACATGTGAATCATTACGCGCCATCTAGACTCTGTAAGGTCGAGATGAGCGACCGATTCAGTGACAGTTCTTCTGCACTTTTGCGCAGTGCGGGCAAAAAGCGCAATAAGTTGAAGTGGCATAGGTTCTGAAAATGACATGTAAAAACCGTTGATTTACTTAGCATGCTAACTATTTTATTTGTTTAGCATGCTAAGTAAATAGCATTGAGATGAGAAAGAGATTTTGCAAGTTGAGCGTGAATTGAACGGGTGAAGGCTCTCCATCGAGCAGGAAAATGTGGCTATTTGTCTTACGGTGCCTGAAAATCAGGCATACTCTCTCAGTCCTTTTTAAGTTAATACAGCCTTTGTGGTGTGATTAAAGCGTTAATAACGACTTTAGCTTTTTGAGATATCGACGGCTCACGGGAACTGAATCTCCCGTCTTCATTAGAAGCGTAGCAAGGCCATTATCCAAGAGTTTAATTTCCCCAACGCATGATAACCTCACCAAGTATTGCCGGTGACACCGAACAAGCGCGGTTCTCTCTTCTAAGGTTTTCAATGTGAGCTGCGTGTCTGCTTGTTGTTCTAGCGATCTAACATGTACGCCCGCCACATCGCTGTAAGCAAACTGAATATCAGATTCGGGCAGCAGTAATATGCGCTGATGACCTACGCAAGGAATATGTACTAATGTGGGGGAGGCAATGGCGTCAATGTCAGTTTGGGGCTGAGTTCTCTTTTTAAGCCTGGCGAGTGTTTTATCAAGCCGCTCTGGTTCCACAGGTTTGAGCAAGTAATCAAACGCGTTATCTTCAAATGCCTGAAGGGCATACTGTTCAAATGCGGTGACCAGCACAACATAAGGCATGGTGTCTAAATCAAGCATAGCCAGCATATCGAGTCCAGAGAGCTGGGGCATTTCTATATCAAGAAATATAACATCCGGACGGTGTTGTTTAATTAATGCCAACCCCTCTATGGCATTTGCGGCCTCGGCTAAGACTTGTACTTCATTGGTTTCGTTGAGTAACTGGCAAAGCTCCTCTCTGGCGAGCGGTTCATCGTCAATAACAAGCGCGCGAAATGCTGAGTTCTTAGTCATTGTTAGCCCTGATGAGAATGGTAATGAGTGTGTGGAATGGAAAAGGACATCCGAGTGAACTGGTTAGTTCGACATTCGATCACCAGGCCTGCTTGTTGACCAAACTGATGAATAAGTCGTTTATCTACAATATCCATCCCTAAACCTGCGTGTTGCTCTTTTTTGGGTTTGTACAAGCCAGCATTATCTTCAACGAGAATGTGAATGTGGTTATCTGTTGTACATCGTACATTCAAAGTTAAATGCCCACCCTCTATTCGTTGGGCGATACCGTGTTTAACCGCGTTCTCTACTAGTGGCTGTAACGTAAAACTTGGTAGAAGCGCTGACATGGCAGCATCGTCACATTTGATGGCAACCTGCAGGCGTTCGGCAAAACGCGCCTTCTCGATTGCCAGATAAGCATTAACGTGGTCAATCTCTTCTTTTAGTGTCACCACTGCGGTGTTTTGCTTTAGGTTTATTCTGAAAAAGCGTGACAAGCTTAGAACGAGCTCTCTGGCCCTTTTGGGATCGCGACGAATTATAGCGCTAATCGTATTGAGTGCGTTAAATAGGAAATGAGGGTTGACCTGTGCATGCAGCAGCTTGATTTCAGATTGTGAGAGCAGATCTTTTTGCTGCTGATACGCGCCGTAAACAATCTGACTAGACAGTAATTGAGCGATGCCTTCTGCCATTGACAGGGTAACCGTCGACATAAACTTCCGTTTGGGTTCGTAAAGCTTAATGGTACCCACCACCTCAGAGCCAGAGTGAAGTGGAATAATCAATACTGAACCCAGCGGACAATTTTTGTTTAATGTGCATTGGTAAGGGCGCTCGGCACCGTCTAAATGGACTATTTTGTTATTGTTCAGTGACTCCATCGTACTTGATGACGATATGGGGGTGTTTGGCAGGTGATGATCGGCACCCGTTCCGATAAACGCCAAAATCTTCTCTTTATCAGTAATCGCTACCGCACCCACATTCGTTTCTTCATAGATAATGCGTGCTACTTTTTCTGCATTAATTGGGGTGAATCCAGATGTGAGCACGCCCACTGAGCGATCTGCTATGGATAGTGCACGTCGTGAAAAAGTGGCAGAGTACTTTTCAAAAATCGTTTTTTTGTCAGATAAAATACTGATAAAAAGTGCAGCTCCCACAGAATTTGCAATGACCATAGGTGCGGCTATAGCGCTGACCAGTGCGTAAGACTTTTCAAAAGGCTCAGCAACGGTAAGCAGTATAGCCATCTGAAACAACTCTGCTATGAAGGTAATGACACCAACTTTCCATGGGTTGAAAAGATCTAGACTTTTGTTCTGGCGAACATAGTAAACGTGCATGAGGCCGCCGATAAGACCTTCCAGCGTGGTGGAAATAGCGCAGGCAACATCAGTAAAACCACCCAATGAATAACGATGGAGGCCACCGGTCAATCCTACGGCAAACCCAACTACTGGACCGCCTAGTAATCCTCCTATAACTGCCCCAATGGCTCTGGTATTGGCAATGGCGTCGTCTATTTGCAGACCAAAATACGTGCCCAGAATACAAAAGGAAGAAAAAACTACATACACCAAGTAGCGGTGTTTGCGATGAGAAGAAATGCTGAGAATAGGAAGAAAAAGCGGTGTTTTACTCAGCATATATGCGAGCACAAGATACACACACATTTGTTGAAGTAGCGAAAGTATGAGTTCCATGCTTGCCAATATTACCGCCGATTAAAAATGAGCCTCATTATAACCCATGTCAAAAGTACAAAATAAATAGCCGCCCTATATAAAGGGCGGCTCATCATATTACACGTGTTTAGTGTAGGTAGTTACGCGTCTACCGGTTGGGAAGGTTTTTCAACATTCACAGATGATGGCTCAAGCGGCGCTTCACCTTTCCCCTTGGAAATTCGAATGACGTAAACCGTGGTGATTAGCGATGCGATAAGCCCGATGGTTGTCGATACATTCATCGCCATACCGAAACCCAAGGTGTCGTTGTTTAGAATAAAGGTAACGCAAACGGCCGTCATAAATATTGCTGGTACCGTAGTTATCCAGTGCAGTTTATTATGTCTTAATAAGTATGCAGACGCGGTCCACAGCATCATGACGGCTGTTGCTTGGTTGGCAAATCCGAAGTAGCGCCAAATTACGCCGAAATCGACTTGGGTAAGAATACCGCCAAGCACAAACAATGGGGCGGCCATGAACAAGCGGTTACGTATACCTTTTTGTTCAACGTTAAAGTACTCGGCCATGATAAGACGACTTGAGCGAAATGCGGTGTCGCCAGACGTAATAGGAAGAATAACCACGCCAAGAAAGGCCAGTACGCCACCAACAACACCTAAAAGACCGAATGATGAGGCATAGACAACGTTTCCAGGGCCACCATTGGTAATAGCTGCCGATAGTCCTTCTAAATTGTCGAAGTAAGAAAGGGCAATGGCACACCAGATAAGGGCAATCACACCTTCACCTATCATCGCACCAAAAAACACAAAACGCCCGTTCTTCTCGTTCTCCATACAGCGAGCCATAAGTGGGGACTGGGTGGCATGAAATCCAGAGATAGCGCCACAAGCAATAGTGATAAAGAGCGCCGGCCAAAGAGGCATATCGTTAGGATTCAAATTCGTCAGCATATCGCTTGCCGTGAATTGGCTAAGTATCGAGTGCTGGTCAGAATAGCTGGCAGCGGCTAATAATCCCACCGACATGAAAATAAGAAGGGCTCCGAAAAACGGATAAAAGCGACCAATAATTTTATCTACAGGAACAATGGTAGCCAAAATATAGTAGGCAAAAATAATGGCGACCATGGTGCCAACTTCAACATGCCATGATGTCTGATCATTAACGAGGTTTGTGATCATGCCTGCGGGCGCTGAGACAAAAACTACACCTACCAGTAGAAGCAGCACAATAGCGAACAAGTTCATAAAGTGCTTAGCGCCTCGGCCCAAATAACGGCCAGATAAGCTAGGCACAGATTCGCCATTGTTGCGAACTGACAGCATGCCTGAAAAATAGTCGTGAACAGCGCCGGCAAAAATGCACCCTAATACAATCCAAAGCATGGCAGCTGGGCCATATAGTGCACCCATAATAGGACCAAATATAGGGCCTACGCCAGCAATGTTCAGAAGCTGAACGAGATACACCTTCGGTGTAGACATGGGAACAAAGTCTACGCCGTCTTTTTGGCTATGTGCAGGAGTGGGGCGTGCTGGTGTGACGCCAAATACCTTCTCAACAAAGGCGCCATATATAAAGTAGCCAGCAATAAGCGCGGCTACGCAAATTAGAAACAATATCACAGGGCGTTGTCCTTATTTTTATAAATAGGGTTTATAAAAAGGGTCTGTCACTTGTGTTGTAAACGGTGTGTACAACAATGTTTGAAATAGGTTAACGATGTGAAAGTGTGTATGCATGAAAAAAAGCAGTGAGTGGTCGCATAGCAAATTAAGCGGTAGGGAGTATGTAATTTCGCTCTACTGTTACGTGCAGTAAAATGCTAAAATCCGCGCAATTAATTACCAAGCCGTATCAAGCGTTTTACCGCAATACTGAATTTGCGCGGAAAAGCATTGCTTATCCGTTATAAAACGCGCCTGTAAGTAATTGGTTTACAGGGATAATAGATAACGAAGATAAGTATTGATGTCAGATAAGAAGCTTCTAGAAGAGATTAAAAAGCGACGTACGTTCGCAATCATATCGCACCCGGATGCGGGTAAAACCACGATTACCGAAAAAGTATTGTTATTCGGACGCGCCCTGCAAACTGCCGGTACCGTAAAAGGTAAAAAGTCAGGTCAGCATGCTAAATCTGACTGGATGGAAATGGAAAAAGAGCGTGGTATCTCGGTAACCACCTCGGTCATGCAGTTTCCATATAGCGATCACTTAGTAAACCTGCTGGATACTCCGGGGCACGAAGACTTTTCTGAAGATACCTATCGAACACTGACGGCGGTTGACTCATGCCTTATGGTTATCGACGCAGCGAAAGGTGTAGAAGACCGAACCCGTAAACTTATGGAAGTCACCCGTTTGCGCGATACGCCGATTGTGACTTTCATGAACAAGCTTGACCGTGATATTCGCGATCCTATGGAACTGCTCGATGAAGTAGAAACCGAGCTTGATATCCTGTGTGCACCAATCACTTGGCCAATTGGCTGTGGTAAGAGCTTTAAAGGTGTATATCACCTTCACCGCGACGAAACTATTTTGTATCAAAGCGGCCAGGGTCACACTATCCAAGACGTGCGCATCATCAAAGGGTTAGATAACCCTGAGTTAGATACTGCAGTAGGAAGTGACCTCGCTGAAACCTTGCGTGACGAGCTTGAGCTTGTACGCGGTGCATCTAACGAATTTGAACAAGAGCTTTTCTTGGAAGGCCAGTTAACGCCAGTATTTTTCGGTACAGCATTAGGTAACTTCGGTGTTGATCATATGCTTGACGGTTTGGTTGAGTGGGCACCTGCGCCACTTGGCCGCGAAACCGAAGAAGGGACTATCGAAAGTACCGATGGTAAGTTCAGTGGCTTCGTATTTAAAATTCAGGCCAACATGGACCCGAAACACCGTGACCGCATAGCATTCTGTCGTATTGTGTCGGGCAAGTACGAAAAAGGCATGAAAATGCGCAACAGCCGTTTAGGTAAAGATGTGCGTATTTCGGATGCATTGACCTTCTTGGCTGGTGACCGTTCATTGCTAGAAGAAGCCTATGCCGGCGATATCATCGGCTTGCACAACCACGGTACCATTCGCATAGGGGACACCTTCACGTCAGGCGATAACTACCGCTTTACGGGTATTCCAAACTTTGCGCCTGAGCTATTTAAACGCATCCGCTTGAAAGATCCGCTTAAGCAAAAGCAACTGCTGAAAGGGCTGATCCAGCTTTCTGAGGAAGGGGCGGTGCAGGTGTTTAGACCGCTTGCCAACAACGATTTGATTGTTGGCGCAGTAGGTGTGCTTCAGTTTGACGTAGTTGTCGCTCGCTTGAAAGCCGAATACAACGTAGACGCGCTTTATGAGCATATTAACGTGAGCACTGCCCGCTGGGTTTACTCTGACAATGAGAAGAAGCTTGATGAATTCCGCCGTAAAGGTGAGCAAAACCTTGCACTAGATGGCGGCGATAACTTGACGTACATCGCACCTACTATGGTGAATTTACAGCTAGCGCAAGAGCGCTACCCTGATATTCAGTTCAAGAACACGCGCGAAAATTAAGCTAATAAAGATTAAACAAAGACACAATATATTATGAATATACATGCACTATTAGTTAACCGTTTCACTGAAGCTCTACAAGAAATGGGCGTAGAAAATGCGCCAGTGCCAGTTTCGCGCAGCGCTCGACCTGAATTTGGTGAGTATCAGTTTAACGGCGCGATGGCGCTAGCCAAGCAGCTTAAGCAAAAGCCGCGCGATATTGCAGAGAAAATTGTTGAGACTGTAAAGCTCGACGATATTGCCAGCAAGCTAGAAGTGGCGGGCCCTGGTTTTATCAACGTTCATTTAAATGACGAATGGCTGTCTAATCAGTGTGAGTTGTCACTAACCGACCCACGTTTAGGTATTGCTAAGTCAAAAGAACAAAACATTGTTGTTGATTACTCATCGCCTAACCTGGCCAAAGAGATGCACGTGGGACACCTGCGTACTACCATCATCGGCGATGCTGTGGTTAAAGTACTTGAGTTCTTGGGCCACAACGTTATTCGTCAAAATCACATGGGCGACTGGGGCACACAGTTCGGCATGTTGCTTGCGCACCTTTCAGACAAGCTACAAGATGAAGTGGCTGAAACTGCGCTCTCTGATCTAGAAGACTTTTACCGCGAAGCCAAAGTACGCTTTGACGAAGAAGAAGGTTTTGCCGACCGCGCCCGTGAATACGTAGTTAAGCTGCAGGGCGGTGACGCTCAGTGTCTGGCGCTATGGGAAAAGTTCATTGACGTGTCTATTGCTCACTCAGAAGAAGTGTACGACAAGCTAAACGTAAGCCTGACCCGTAAAGATATTATGGGTGAGTCGGCTTACAACGACGATTTAGCCAACGTAATCAGTGACCTTAAAGCGAAAGGCCTTGCAGTAGAAGACCAAGGTGCGCAGGTGGTGTTTATACCTGAGCTTGCTGATAAAGAAGGTAACCCTGCGGTTTACATCGTTCAAAAGTCGGGTGGCGGCTATTTATACGCAACGACAGACCTTGCGGCAATGCGCTATCGCAGCGGCAAGTTAAACGCTGACCGTACGCTGATTCTTACTGACGCGCGTCAGGCACTGCACTTCAAGCAAACTGAAATTGTGGGCCGTAAAGCGGGCTTTATGAAAGAAGAGCAAACTTACGAGCATTGCCCATTTGGAATGATGCTAGGCAGTGACGGTAAGCCATTTAAAACGCGTACTGGCGGTACAGTTAAACTGGTCGAATTGCTTGATGAAGCCGTTGAGCGTGCGGGTAAGCTTATCGCCGAGCGCGACAACGATTTAAGTGAAGACGAGCTTAAAGAAGTCGCTCACAAGGTGGGTATTGGCGCTGTGAAATACGCTGACCTATCTAAAAACCGCACAACTGATTACATGTTTAATTGGGACTCCATGCTAAGCTTTGAAGGTAACACCGCGCCTTACCTTCAGTACGCCTATACCCGTGTGAAAAGCTTGTTCAGAAAAGCGGGTGTGGATATGGCCACCATGCCAGTAGATATCAATATTGCTGAGAAACAAGAGCACGCGCTAGCTGTATTACTTATGCAGTTTGAAGAGGTGATTGGTACAGTATCTCGTGAAGCCACGCCTCATGTACTGTGTACTTACCTCTATGATGTGGCTTCAGCATTTATGTCATTCTACGAAGCGTGCCCGATGTTAAAAGACGGTATTGAGCCAGCCGTACGCGATAGCCGTCTAGCGTTGTCAGCTCTGGTTGCCAAGACGCTAGAGCAAGGATTAACCCTACTTGGCATCGAAACACTAGAAAAAATGTAGTGTTCGCGGTACAACATACATATTGATAACAAAGAGGCTGACATTGATTGTCAGCCTTTTTTTATGCGAAACATAAGCGTCAACCCTACAACGCTCGTTTGCGCTAATCGTGATTCTTATACCAGTGGGTATAGATTATTGCGTACTCAGCGAGATTTAAAATGTTCGTAATCTCGGCGTGTAACCGCAGGTACACGTGTAACAGCAGGTACAGTGGTATTACATTTCGATTAGAACCGATAGGGCGATAGCTTCCTATAAATCAGACAACTAGAACACTACTTAAATTAACGACAGGAAACTCAAATGACTAAGATCCTTGCATTTGCAGGTAGTACCCGTAAAGGTTCATTCAACCAAGCTGTTATGAAAGTTGCCGCAGAGGGCGCACGTGAAGCTGGCGCAGAGGTTACCGTTATAGATCTCGCTGACTTTCAAATGCCGTTGTTTAATGAAGATGAGGAAGCCGAGTTTGGTATGCCTGAAAAAGCACAGGCGTTCAAAGAATTGCTAATGAGCCATGATGGTTTTCTTATTGCTTCACCAGAATACAACTCAAGCTATCCCGCACTGCTAAAGAATGCCATCGACTGGGCATCGCGCATGGGGGAAGGCGAAAAGCCATTACAAGCATATCGCGGTAAGGTGGCTGGAATTATGGCTGCGTCTGCTGGTGGGCTAGGCGGCATGCGCGTGCTGGTGGTACTGAGAATGTTACTTGAAAATCTAGGTACCATGGTGCTGCCGAACCAAAAAGCTATTGCGAAGGTAAATACGCTTATGGAAGATGGCGCAATTACGGATGAAAAGACGATTAAGCAGCTTAAAAATTTGGGTAAAGAAACTGCCGAGCTTGCCGCCAAAGTAAAATAGCTGAAACTAGGTAATCAAATTTGAAGCCTACTAAATTAAGACTGGCCACCTTGTAATTGCAGTATCTACGCGTGGCCAGTCTTCGGTGAATGTTCGAGGTTTTAGTTTTGTGCATGGTTAGTTGAGAGTGCTTAAATTCAACTTTTAGCGTGTTACTATAGACAAATCATTACTGCAAAATCTGCTACAGACGCACATATCTCCAAAAATAAAATATTCATGAAACTTACTCAAGAAATAATAAATCAAGCAATGCAGGCGTTCGGTGCCGGTGAATTTAGCCGAGTCATATCGACGCTTTCTCCTGTCTATGAGCAGCATCCAATGGCACAAATGGTATATGCTACGGCACTAGGAAAGGTTGCTGAATTTACTACGTCGTTTGAAATATTTGAAAGCCTTCAGTCTGATTATCCTCAAAACACTGATGTGGCGTATAATTATGGTCTATTGCTAAAAGAAGCTGAGCGGTTTGATGACGCACAAAAGCAGCTTTCAAAAGCGATAGCAATTAACCCAAACTACCACGTTGCTTTTCATGCACTTGGAAATTTAATGTCTGAGCTTGGCCGATATGAAGAAGCACAGTTAGCATATGAAAAAGCAATAGCAAAAAATCCTAAAAATATTCAGTACGGACAAAGCCTGAGTAAGTGTCTTTATCAGCAGGAAAAATGGTCTCAGTTGGTCGCGCATATTAAAAGAGAGGGTCTTCATCTAAGCGATAAACTTAGCGCTGAACTGTATACAGAAGCATGTTACAGAATTCATTCGAGAGGAGAATTAGCTAAGCAGAGTAATATGCTAAGTTCAACGTACTCAGATTCTTATTCGATCCACTATTTTTTGGCGTTGTCAGCATTGGAGTCGAAGCGTTACGTTCATGCAAAGCGTCATCTTGAAAAATCACTTTCCCTCGCTGATTCATCGGATAAAGAAGAGTTACTGACGTACTTAGACTATGTTTCTTGGCTACTCAATGCCACTAAAGACAACCTTGATGTCCTCAATAGAAAGTTTGAAAACACCGATAACATTCAGTTACTAGAGCTGGCCTTTAATATTAACGAAAACAGGCGTGAGCTAGCTGAAGCTGAGAAGTTTCTTGGCAAAATTCAATTAATTCAAGCTGAGGGCGACAAGGAGCAACACGAGTTAAAACGTTCGCTGTTGGCCTTCGCAAAAGGAGAGTTTGAAGAGGGGCTGCGAATTAACGAGCACTTCTTAGTAAAACAACCCAAAAGCCTTCCTCATCTTTACCAGAAGATTAGAAACCTTGAAAAGCTCAAGCGTTTTAGCGATGCCGAAGAGGTCATCAGGTTTATCGCACATAACGTGAATAACCTTCATTCCAGTAAATTCGCAGATTTGTCCTCTGGCGTCATGCTCAATGGTTTTGATGTATCACCTTCTCCTATCGTTAACGCGTCAAGTAACAGCACAAACATTCTCTTTATTGTTGGATTTCCTCGTTCGGGAACGACATTGATAGAAAGTTTGTTACTTAAAAATGCGAATGTTGAGTTATTAGAAGAAACAGATGCTGTAGAAACCTTTTATAACCAGATGGTTGAACGCGAGATTGTTGACCCTGAGACGGGTGATATAAAGCGGACAAACCAAAGTGAACTAGACGCTTTGGCAAATGACTATCTTGAGCATTTAACGGCTTATTCTCCTAGTGTTAACAGCAATAAACTCATCGTAGATAAGATGCCGCTTAACTTCCCTTATTTACCTGCAATGTTGACCTTATTTCCTAACGCAAAAGTACTTTGTTGCCTACGTAACCCGAAGGCAGTTGCGTTGAGTTGTTTACAGTTCGAGGAAATAAACTTGTACACCGTTGAGCAATTCGCTGAGGCTTATAATAAAGTCTTCACGTGCTGGGAAAAAATGGAACCAATCTTAAGGGACAGAGCAATAAGCATTAAATATGAAGATGTTGTTGCTGACCCTGAATCTTCTATAGCATCCATATATCAGTTTTCAGGGCTGACAGAAGGGGAGACTAAGACCTTAGAAAGTAATAGTTCGCCTTTGTTCCAAACACCGAGCTACTATCAAGTTAGTCAACCAGTGTATAAGTCTTCAATGCAAAAGTATGAGAACTACCCAACGCTTTTCTCTGAATGTCCCCCTCTTTTAGATGAATGGGAGCAAAAGTGGGGATATTAAGAAAGTAAGTATGAATGGGTGTTAGTGAAGGTAATGGGCGCTGGCTATATCGAACGGCTCAATGTTTTCTTTCCACCCAATCACAGTTACCAGTTAATAGGACAGTTTATACATTCGTCCATGAAAGTGCCCTGAAATGTTGCGTAGTGGATGCGCGTGCCGGTTAGGTTTGCTCGATACAAACTTGCATCGTTCAGTTTTGCTTCCTGAATATTGGCGTTAATCAGTGAAGCACCTTCAAAGTTTGCTTTGTTCATCCAAACCCGCTCTAAGCGTGCGGCACGTAAGTTGGTGTTTACCATTGTCGCACCTGATAAACGCGCTTGGTCCAGGTTAGCACCTGAAAAGTTGGAGTTAGTGAAATCAACCCCTTGACCGAAAAGCGCCCAGCCATCTACGCCTTCTAAGTTAGCGTTGCGAACTTTTGAGCTGCGTAAATCTGCGTGTTTTAAGTTGGCGGTAGCTAAATCAGCGTGATCTAGGTTACTTTTCTTAAACGTCGCATAGCTTAAGTTGGCGTGCCTTAAATCTGTTTTGTTGAACTTAACGTTGGTGAATACTGCCCCGTGCAAATTTGCATGGCTTAAATCAGCACCGCTTAAGTCTGTATCACTACACACTGTCTTTGGTTTTATTTCACATCCGTTGATAATTTTCACGTCATCTTCGAAATCGGGAATGGCACTGGCAGTTGCTGAATATAGGACAACTAATAATATGGGGAGTTGTTTGGTTGCTTGAAAACGTAAGCGCATGAGAGCTCCTTAATGCCGAGAGGCGTTTTCACCGCCTCTCGGTTGGGTTTGTTGCAAAGGTAAAGCTATTGTTTAGCTACGTTTTGCTTTTTATTGTGATTAGGAAGTTTAAATACCCAGAACGAACCACCTTGCGCCACAGGTTTGGTGAGTTCAGCCATATCTCCTCCCCATAGAGGTACTGCACCACCATACCCTGACGCTAAGCCGATGTATTGCTCACCATCCTCTTCCCAGGTTATAGGGCATGAAATGATGCCCGAGCCCGTTTGGAACTTCCAAAGTTCTTCACCGGTTTCCTCATCGAAAGCTTTGACATAGCCATCGCCCGTTCCGGTAATAATGAGTCCGCCTTTCGTCGCCAGTACCCCAGCCCACATAGGAAGTTTCTCTTTGTGTGTCCATTTAATTTCACCTGAAATGGGGTCTACGGCACGAAGTACGCCCACGTGGTCGTCATACATGCGCTTAATTCTAAAACCCTGTCCTAGGTAAGCGGCACCTTTTTTATAGGTCACTTCTTCCGTCCAGTAGTCTTCTTTCCAGTGGTTTGCGCCCATATAGAACCAGCCGGTATTCTGGCTGTAGGCCATCGGGTTCCAGTTCTTTCCGCCCAAGAATGGAGGCGATACCTCTATTGACTTTCCTCGTTTTTCACCCGGCTCAGGCAGTGGCGGGCGCTGTCCGTCTACTTCAACTGGGCGACCCGTGTCAGGGTCTATATGTGTGGCCCACGTGATATTATCTACAAAGGGAAAGCCTCTGATGAATTCACCGTTTTGTCTGTTAACTACATAGAAAAAGCCATTTCTGTCTGCATGAGCCGTCGCTTTTATGAGCTTTCCATTATCGTAATAGTCGAATAGAACAAGTTCATTGTTGCCAGAGAAATCCCATGCGTCGTTAGGTGTATGTTGATAGAACCATTTAACCTCACCAGTGGTTGCATCTACACCCACTTGTCCGGAAGTATAAAGGTTATCCCAATCTCGTGGATCGCCGCCTTTGGCGGTGCGTTTCCATGTATTCCAAGGAGCGGGGTTACCTGCACCTATGATGATAGTGTTAGTTTCAACATCGAAGCTTGCACTCTGCCATGGTGCGCCACCACCGTGGTGCCAAGCCTCAACCATTTCGCCGTTTTCATCCTTTGGCCACGTTGTCACTTCGTATGAACCACCAGTAGGCGTGCTGTCTTTTCCATTTAATCTGCCCATGTGCCCTTCAACAAATGGACGCATCCAAATCTCTTCACCGGTTTCAGGATCGCGTGCAAACAGTTTTCCTACAACACCAAACTCATCACCTGATGAACCGTGAATAAGCATGACCTTTCCTGACTTTTGGTCTTTAACAATCGTAGGTGCCCCCGTCATGGTGTAGCCTGCACGATAGTCTTCAAAGCGCTTCTTCCATTTTACTTTGCCTGTTAGCCGGTCAAGGGCAACAACGCCAGCATCCAGCGTACCGAAAAAGACTAAGTCACCATAAATTGCTGCGCCGCGATTTACCACGTCACAACACGGTCGAATACCTTCTGGAAGGCGGTGGGCGTAGTCCCACAACTTCTTACCTGTTTTTGCTTCATAGGCGTAGATACGGGAGTAGCTACCGGTTACATAGACAATACCGTCGTACACGATTGCCTGGGACTCTTGACCCCGTTGCTTTTCATCACCAAAACTCATCACCCAAGCCGGAGATAGCATGTGTACATTTTCTTTGTTGATTTGATCAAGTCCGCTGTAACGCTGAGCTTCTGGACCCATACCATACATCAGTACGTTCTCAGGCGTCTTGGCATCATTTTCAATGTCTGCCCATGTCACGCCATCGTCCGCATATAAATGTGAACTCGTACCTAAACCAATAATTACGCTTAAGGCCAATGAAGCCTTTGAATAGAACTTAGCCATAGTTTTATTTCCACTGTTACCTTGATGTTGTGTTAACAGTATGTAACTAAGTAGAGGCCCTGATAAACGGATTCCGTCCTTCAAAATGCGGGAAAAATTCCCTTAGATTGAAGTGTAATAAAAACGCTAATGTGTTGATTTAAATGAGATATCTTAATCATGAGACAAAGTTAGTACCAAAGGGGTATAAAAAAGATACGAAAGTACAGGGAAGTTTTCCCGACCTTGTTTAGTGGCGCTTGTTTAGCTGGCAATTTTGATATAACCCTGCTTTACGGCAAGGTGAACAAACTCGGCATTTGTCTGTAGCTCAAGTTTTCGCTTGAGCTGGGTGATAACGTTTGAGACCGTCTTTTCAGAAATGTTGAGGCTTTCAGCGACCTGTTTTCGGCAAAGCCCGTTCGCTATACCAAGGAATATATCCAACTCTCTTTGTGTCAGATCTGTTAAGTTGCCTCCGGAATGTGACAGGTTGAATGTAGCGAGCTCAATGGCAGTATTGTGTTCTAAATAACGGCGGCCTTTAATGATAGATGTCACCGCGCTTATCAGTACATCAGGTTCACTTTGTTTACTAACATAGCCCATTGCCCCTAGTTTCATAGCTCTATCGATGATGGAAATATCATCGAACATGCTGAACATAAGTACTTTTGCGTGCTCCCAGCGCTGAACAATATATTCCGCTAGCGTGAGTCCGCTGGTGGTTCCTAAATTAATGTCTAAAATAATGAGGTCGAAGTGGTTGGCACGAAGTGCATTTGTGGCTTGCTGCGCATTTTTTGCATTGGTGACGACAGCGCCTTCGAGTACCGAAGATAACAGTGTAGAAAAGCCTTCTCTCACTATTGCGTGATCATCAACAAGTAAAATTTCCATAGCTGCGCTTTATTCATATCACCATAGAATGAGCATGCCACGGTAGGCGTGTGAGACGAATAGCACTTTAGTGCTCATTCATCTCACACTTTAGTAGGATATAAGTTAATTCAAACCGTGCTGTGTTTCTAAGTAGCTGGCAAAGCTGCCAAGCCAATGGCTGCCCATGTAGTGCATGTCACCAAACACCGCGTTGAGCCCGGCCTCACGATGTGAACTTAATGCTTTCTTAAGCACAGGTAAGCGTTTGTCACCTTCAGGCAAAGCTTGCATTATGCCTTCTATCATCCACGCTCGGCTGATGTTCAGCCCGTCTAGGTGAGCGAGTTTACCATCCGTCTTGTCAGTCACTGTAGCGGGAGCTAGCCAATTTGATGTTCTAGCTGTGAGGCTAGGAAAGAATGCTGAAAGCCATTGGCTATAGTCCTTTTTAGACATTACTCTTCGCATTAAATCAGCTTCGGCCAAACACGGTGATAAGAAATCTTGTCCCGAAGGTTCGTAGGCAAGAGGGCACTGTGTATCGTCCTGATAGTAGTCTTTCACCCTGGACGTTAACAGCGCTTCAAACTCCTTATTACCTGCTGTTTTCGCCCAATCCAACATTAAGCCAAAAGCAAAGGCGGTTTGGCTATGCTCACCCGTTCGGATTGGGTAAGCTAATTTGGGTAACCATGCGCTTACTCTGGCTACAATTTCGTCCTCGAGAGGACGTAAAGTATTTAGCCATTTTGTTGCTTCAGGAAGGGAAGATTGACGTAGTTCAGCGGTTAGCTGCAGGAACCAAGCAAGACCATAGGGGCGTTCAAATGAGGCATTGTTTTCACGCTTAAGGCTCGTCAATTCACCTTGGATATTTTTAGGCGTGAAGCTGATGTTGAGCTTTTCAATGATCTCATCCTTATCCACTGCATCTTGCGCAGTGTTTAGCATTCTTACTAAAAGCCAATGGCCATGAACCGACGAGTGCCAGTCTAAACAACCATAAAATGAAGGGTATAGTTGATTTGGTGCCTTAACGTCATCGCCGTTATTCATCATGTGTTTCACTACATTTGGAAACTCTTGATGAATACAATGAAGCGCGAGGTTAGCAAAAACGCTTTCGTAATTGTTGTTAGGGACGTCAGCGTTGGCGGTCGCGTCTGCGGTTTGGTTAATACTAGTGTTGCTTGTGTTCGCAATTTCAACAGTCGATGTACTGGTAGCAAAGGCAGTGTGTGCAGCAAACGCTGTGGCAAATGCAACTGTACAGCTAACAACGTTTTTTATTTTGATCATAATTTTGCGCGCTTTATCAATGAGAAGTATATCGCCAATGTATAGAGATAAACGCTTTGAATAAAGTGCTGCGCGATGCATAACGCCCCAGCACTTTAAACAGCAGAAACAGGCTATTTAAGCAGGGGCCCCGATGGCCTCTAGTTTGGTGGTGTATTCAGCGAAAGAGCCAATGGTCTTTTCTACCCAACCAGCATTATAGTAAGTTTCACTATACCGCTCTCCGCTGTCGCACATAAGCGTTACGATCGATCCCACTTCTCCTCGCTGCTTCATTTGTTCAGCAATACTTAATGCGCCCCATAGGTTTGTGCCGGTAGATGGGCCGGCTTTAATCCCCATGGTGTTGTTTAACCAATGCATGGTTGCAATACTGGCGGCATCGGGAACGGCAATCATGTCATCTATAACGTCATGTTGAAAAGAGGCTTCCACTTTAGGGCGTCCTATCCCTTCTATGCGGCTACCACGGGTAGCAGTAAGTGTATGATCGTTGTTTTTGAAGCTATCAAAAAACACACTGAATTCTGGATCTACCACGACAAGCTGAGAAGAGAGACCTTTGTAGCGAATGTAACGCCCTATGGTGGCTGATGTTCCACCTGTACCTGCACTCATAACCACGGTGTGTGGAATAGGGTGGGGCTCGGCTTTCATTTGCTCAAAGATACTCTCAGCAATATTGTTATTGCCTCGCCAGTCTGTAGCGCGCTCTGCGAAAAGGAACTGATCCATAAAATAACCATTAAGCTCGTGAGCTACTTTGGTTGCTTCGCTGTGCATTTGCGTAGGGCAATCTACAAAGTGACACTGCCCGCCATATCGCTCAATAAGCGCGATTTTACTTTGGGCGGTAGATTTAGGCATAACCGCAACAAACGGAACGCCAATCATTTTAGCAAAATAAGCTTCAGACACCGCTGTACTGCCTGACGAGGCTTCAACCACAGTAGTTCCTTCTACAATTTTTCCATTACAAAGGGCGTATAGAAAAAGGGACCGGGCTAGACGGTGCTTTAGGCTGCCTGTTGGATGGGTGCTTTCATCTTTAAGGTAGATATCAATATCTCTAAAGGCGATCTGCTCTAATTTGATTAAGTGCGTATCAGCCGAACGTTGATAATCTGCATTGATAATATTGATCGCTTTTGAAACCCAGCTTTTCATAACCTTCTCTCATTCACCCAAAATGCGAAACGTTAAGCGTAGTTCGCTTAATGCTAGCTGTATAAAACAAAAATAGAATACCAGTTAAGAACGAGTATTTGATTCTATTATTTTAGTATTAGGGCTTTATAGTAAAAAATATTTCTTTCATAGGTCTCATTTATGAAAATAAATTCCGTTTTTGTGTAAGAGCGAGAGCATGTTTGTCTTGTTGATACAACGGTCTTTAATAAAACAAAAAAGTTCAGATAAGTCGCTAAAGTTGCTATCTTTGCATTTCGCTTTTACTTACAGGTAACAACATGAAAAATAGGGCGCTTTTCTGTGCGATAGCTCTTCTACCCGCATTATTCGTATCTACGCTAGCTAGCTCGCAAGAAGAGCAAATGCTTAAAGTTGCAACGTTTAATGTAAGTATGGAAGCCACTAACTACAAAGCGTTGGGTATGAAGCCGAGCGATCAGGTACTTCAATACGTTCTTTCAACGGGTGAGCATAGCCAAGTTAAAAACATTGCTGAAATTATTCAACGCGTTAACCCCGATATCTTGATGTTGAATGAATTTGACTACATTGCAGATAAGCGTAAAGGGGTAGATGCATTTGTTAAGAACTACCTGAATGTTTCACAAGGCGGCCTTGAGCCTGTGGATTACCTATATACGTATGTGGCCACAGTCAACACAGGGGAGCCCACGAAATTCGACTTAGATAACAATGGCAAAGCAGAAGGTTTTGGTGGCGATGCATATGGCTTTGGGCTTTATCCCGGGCAATATGGCATGGCGCTTTTGTCGAAATACCCTATTGATGTTGATGGTATTCGCACTTTTCAGACGTTTAAATGGCATCACATGCCTCATCCACAGGTTCCTATTATTCCCGATGAGAGCGGAAGTACTGATAAGGGCAAGCCATGGTACGACGTAGAAGAGTGGGCTGCGCTAAGGTTGAGTTCTAAGTCTCACTGGGATGTGCCGGTGAAAGTAGCGGGCAAAACCGTACACATACTTGCTATGCATCCAACACCACCTAATTTCGATGGAAGCGAGGATCGCAACGGCAAGCGCAACTTTGACGAAATTAGGCTTATGGCAGATTACCTTTCTCCGGATAAAGGGGCCTACATTTACGATGATAATGGCGAGAAAGTCAGCCTGTCAGAGAACGCGCGTTTTGTACTTGTTGGTGATTTTAACGCGGCGGATATTGGAGATAAACATCGCGAGGGTGTAATTGAACAGTTAACTGAGCACCCGTTAGTTAATAACGACATCATTCCAACAAGCGCAGGTGGTGCAGGCGCGTCAGGTGCAGAGTTTAGTAACCGCTTTACTGCCTATTGGGGAGCCAGAGCTGACTATGTTTTGCCATCTCGATTTGGCTTCGATGTGAACGATGCTGGCGTTTTCTGGCCTGCAAAAACCAGTGACCTATATCGATTAGTTAAAGACCGCGAAGCCAGCTCAGATCACAGGTTAGTTTGGATTAGCTTGTCGTTGACCGACGATAACTAAAAACCACAATTTTTGTGTTAGTTAATAGATAGAGGTATTATTACACCGTCTATCTAATAATGTACCGAGAAGCCATTGAAGTTTGTGTCTCTCACTTTTGTGATGTGTTTGCTGTGGGTGATACCCATAGATGGCTTTTCGGTAGAGTCTTCTCAGCTCATGCCGCTCAACCGGTATTTCCCTCAATCGTGGGGAACGAAAGACGGGCTTCCTCACAACAGTATTCACGCATTAGCACAAACGTCCAATGGGTATCTATGGGCGGGTACTTGGGAAGGTGTTGCTCGGTTTAATGGTCAGCAGTTCACTGTATTTACCCGCGGCGCGCAAACAGGATTACCAGACTCCGGCATTCGAAGCTTGTATTACAACAAGCCCCGCGACGAGCTACTTGTGGCAGGAAACCGAGGCGGTATAACGTCGCTTATTGCCGAGCAGTGGCATGCTCAAGCGCCCCTGTCTTCAATGGTTAATCATGCATTCAGAGACAGTAATAACGTGTTGTGGTTTGCGCTGGAAGACACGGGGATTGCAATGAGAACGCCTGACGGTACGCAAAAAGAATACATTGTAAATTCGAGTGCTTACCGCATAATCGAAGACGGATTTGGCGTAATCTGGTTTGCAACAAACCAAGGGTTATTCAAATACATAAACGATAAATTTCAGCTAGCTGTACCCGACCACAACATACTCTCTGGTCCATCATTTACTCTCGCTCTTGATAGCAAAAAACGTGTTTTAGTTGGCACGGAACACGGTGTTTGGCAGCAAAGAAACGGTACCTTCGCGCTACTTCACAGCTCACTTGCCGACAAATCAATTAGTAGTATTTTGCTTGATCATCAAAATAGCATTTGGGTAGGCACCATCAATCATGGCCTTTATCGTCTAAGTGACTTAGGCCTAGAAAAACTGGATGCAACTGCAGGTCTTCCCAATAACCGTGTTTTTTCACTGCTTGAAGATTTGGAAAAAAATATCTGGATTGGCACTAATGGTGGTTTGTTTAGGCTGCGTCGTGCGCTATTTACCACATTCTCGCAAAGCCAAGGAATGAGTGGAGACTTTTTGCGAACTGTTTTGCAAACGTCTGATGGCAAACTTTTATCAGGTGGAAGTGCTGGATTAGATATATTTTCCAATGATGCGTTTTCCAGCGCATCGCTTACTACGGGTGAAGCTTTTTCTGTACTCAGTTTGGCAGCGGTAACTGAAGAGGTAACGTTAGTTGGCACCTACACAAAAGGTGTACTGCGATATGAAAACGACCAACTTACTCCGTACCTCAATAGACATTTAGGGTTACCGAGTAATGAAGTAAGGGCCATTCTTTTAGCGAGTGATAACAGTATTTGGTATGCCACGGCGCAAGGTGTGGTTCAACAAACACCAGATGGAAAGCTAAGCCATTTTAATGAACAAAATGGGCTACCTGCCCATTTTTCGATGGGCTTGGCAGAAGATCGTGAAGGACGAATCTGGATTGCTACAGGGATAGGGCTAGCCTTTATCCAACAGGGTATTGTGCACGTAGTTTCGTTTCCTGAACATTCAGATGCGCAGCACGCGTTCAGTTTTAGCGTTGTTGAAAAGGGAACTTGGATTACAACCGATCGAGGACTTGCGTATTTTGACAATGCTACTCAGGCACTTAGTGTAATCGAAAAGTCGCAGGGGCTTCCCGTAGATAAACTGTTTTCAATCGGTATAGATCACAACAGCGGTGTATGGCTAAGTTCAAACCAAGGGGTCATTCTCACTTCACTATCAAGTCTTAAGGAGTGTCTGACACATCCAAGTGCATTATTGGAATTTGAGCATTTTAAGGAAGAAAATGGCCTGGCGAGTATTCAAATCAATGGTGGATCACAGCCATCTCAGATTGTCGATGTAGACGGAAATGTTTGGCTTCCTACTGCGAAAGGGCTCGCCACAGTGACGCCTGCAAACCTCGCCATGTTGAGTGAATTCCCTATTCCGGTAAGTATAGAGGCGGTACTACTGGACGGTGCTGACCAGCAATTTGATACGGATAAAAGGGAAGTAGACGTAACGCCGTTAACCACGCGAGTTGCGTTTCAGTATGCAGGGTTGGGTTTCGCTATGCCTTCGCGTATAGAGTATCAGGCTATGTTAGTAGGATATGACCAAGATTGGGTTAACCGTCATCAATTTAGAATGACTGAATACACTAATTTAGCACCTGGTCGTTATCAGTTTAAAGTACGTGCTCGTTACATTGGTGGTCCCTGGCAAGAGATTACGTCACCATTTTCTATTCGCGTGTTACCCAGTATTTATCAGACATTTGCTTTTAAATTCTCGGTTTTTCTTTTCTTCTGTTTTGTTATCTATGCACTTTATAAAGTACGTTTTCATCACTTGAAAAAATCAGAAATGATTTTAAAACAAAGGGTCGATGAACAAACCAGATCACTAGAATTACAAACCAAGCGGTTCGAGTTCCAAGCAACTCACGATGATCTAACCGGTATTGCAAATAGACGAGCATTCGACCGCTGGCTTGTACAATATTTTGAAGAGGCTAAAGCGAAACAATCTCCTCTATGTCTTGCCGTTATCGATATCGACCATTTTAAACAGGTAAATGATCAGTACTCTCACTTAGTAGGGGATAAAGTCATTACTGAGGTGGCCCGTATATTAAATCGCGAAGTTCCGCATTATGCTAAATGTGCAAGGTGGGGCGGCGAAGAGTTTACTGTGTTGTTACCTGAATATGACTTGGTAAATGCAAGGGTAGCTATGGATCATGTTCGAAAAATCGTGGCAGCACATGATTTCAGTTTTATAGCGCAAACGCTGAAAGTCACAATCAGTATTGGTGTAGCAAGTGCAGATGGCGCGAGAGATCACGACAGAATGTTAACCCATGCCGACCAAGCACTTTACACTGCAAAAGAAAATGGCCGCAACCAAGTGACCATTTTCGAATAAACGATAAGTGGGGTAGTGGTTAATTACTACAACATCTTTAACCTGACTTTGCCGTAAAGCCTTACTGTGGCGATTGGCCCAACTGCGCTTCTTCGCGATCTCGTGAAACTGCCTCGAACAGCGTAAAGTAAGCCACCACAGCAAGATTAGCGACAAACCAAAGGTCTTTAATAACGAACTGACCTAGGCGGTTGACGATAGTCGTGCTGTTAAAGGTATCCGGTACAGTAAACAAAAACGTTTGTGTCATCAGAAAAACCGATAAACAAGCCAGTCCGCTCGCAATGATCACCGGCTTGTTCTTAGAAAAGATGCCCGCGCCCAATAGCAATGCAAAGAGGACATCAAATCCACCAATTACATTCGATGCCCCCTGTACGCTAAACACAGCATATAGCCACGACATAAACGGTGATGTTTCAACTAGCCCCACAATTGCATTAGCTTCAAACTCGAAAAACTTCATGCCTCCTATCCATAATAAGACCATGGCTACAGGAGCAAAGTTGAGGTATGTCAGTTGCTTGTGCGAAAATTTTTCGCGATAAAACAAGAATAGGAAAAGCGGTAATACTGCGAAGTACTTGATGATGCCTTGACCGCTGCCAATAATCGGGAAGCCCCCTAAATCGGCCATCCATCTTGTTGGTGATAATAACGTCAGCAATGGAATGGCAGTTACAAAAGCGGCATATAGTGTTACTGCTTTTGCTGATACAAGGTCAAAACGTGCTGCAATGGTCATTAACGGTAGTAACAGCAATGCGATACCTGAAAAAGCACCAAGGGCACTCTCGCTCAACACAGTGTCTAACGAGTAGAAATTAAATGTAGCGATAAGTGCATTGGGGTTTGCACCCAATAAAAATGTTAGGCCAAGAACTGCGAAGCTAAAAGTGAGCAATGCGGTGACCATGTTTTCGGTTTGGTTTAGTGTCATAAAGCGTCCGTAAATACTGCTAGTTTTGCGAAGTGTATGTAGAGACCCGTCGAGGTAGCACTAAAATTTCATAGGTTTGATAATTTATTAGGCATAGCGCAATAAGCAAATAAGGATTTATCGACAAAATAAGAACTTATCTAATAGCGGTTGTCATAAGTAGCAGCGGTCTTAATAAATTAGGTCTTAAGTAATGTGGGGCTTAAATAGTAGTGGTTTAAAAAGTAAAATAAATTGAGAGAAAAAATGAAACAAGCAAGCAGTAGAGCACAGAAGCGTTTTAGGATCTGGTTAATAGCTGGCGTGTGTGCAGCGTTGTCTGCTTGTGGCGCTCAGCCCCCAGAACCTATTGATGAGCCAATCGCGAGTGTTGAAGACGTCGAAAGATTAGAGCAAGTTGTTGATACCTCATTGCCTTTGGTACAGCAGGCCTATTCCATTGAGTCCGAAAAAGTGTGCGATAAACACGGTGGTAACTGGAAGAAAGTAGGCCGACAGCAGGCGCATGCTTGTGTGCTCCCAGCAAACGATGCCGGTAATGCGTGTAATGACAGCAGCGAGTGCGAAGTGGCTTGTGTTACGGAAAACAATAATATGGAAGCGGGAGAAAAGGCGCGCGGCGTGTGTTTAGAAAGTACGGACTTATTCGGCTGTAGAGCCTATGTGTCTAACGGCGTTGTGGAGCATACCTTGTGTGTTGACTAAGAGGTTGTTTAGCAAACGAACGTTGAATGAAGCGCACGCCATCGGCAATGCGCTTCACAACAACGCGGGTTAATTAACGTTGGGGAACTCGATTTTGTCCAGTTCGCTCGCCGTTTCATTGCACTCACCTAATAGGTGAAGCCTATCTTCGGTTTGGTGTGTATCTATTTCTAGAAAGCCCGTTTGGCAGTAACCGGTCTCATCCAGTTTCTCATCTAGAGATGTATAAAGTTGCTCAGTCATTCTATCGCTGCTATGTGACGAGCCTTCGCGACTTTCCTGTCCTTTGCGACCGCCACGACCACTTCGTTCGCCTCCCTGACCACGGCCGCCTTTACCGCCACCTTTGGCACTGTCACGATGCTGCATTAACGGAATGCTAAAGGCGAAGAGCTTGGTACCGTCTTGCTTGATCTTCGTTTCAAAAAATATTTCATCCATGTCTAAAGGTGGTGGCCTATGAGCGCACGCACTGACAATCAAAGAGGTCGTTATTACTAATAGTGTTTTATTCATTTTATTTAACGCTTATTTGAACCACGTCACTTTGAGATTCAAACGCCTCTTTAGTTGCAGCACCCAGTGTAAGTTTTAAGTAAAGCATTTCGGTATGCAAACTTCATAACGAGCGTATCGTTACAAGCAACACTCATTACGTTATGCATTTTACGTCAAAAAGAAGCGGCATTGCCGAAGCGACAAGTCTCAACCAGATAGTCAATAAGTGCTCGGGTACGGCTTGGCACATGCTTACGAGAAGGATAAACCAAGGTAAACAACAAGGTTTCACTTCCAAGTGAAGGGAAAATTCGTACCAGTTCGTTAGATGCGACTTCTTTTTGCACAGTTGAAGGTAGCAGCGTAGATATTCCCAACCCTGCTTTGACCATTTCTTGAACAAGGTGAGGAGAATTACACAGCTCGTAATGTTTGGGTGTAATGTCGATTGGTGTGTTGTCCAGCATTAGGTAATGCATGATTCGTGAATTTAACTGAGATAGCAAAATCCAGGTATGATTATTCAGTTCTGCAATAGTCTTAGGTTCACCATATTTCTTGAGATAATCAGGGCTAGCATATAAGGCGAATTGTTCTTGATATAAGACCCTACCGACGAGCGAGTCGTCTCGTGGCAAACCAATTCGAAGTCCTACATCAATATTCTGAGCGATAAGGTCGAGCTTATCGTCACTGCTCACTATGTGTAAATCTATTTCAGGATAGCGGCGCTTGAACTCAGGCAGCAACGGTAATAAAAACTTGTGTGCAATGTCGTTGGTGACTGTTATTGATACTCTTCCTTTTGGCGCCGGTTGACGCAGATCTTCATCAATACCATGCAAAATCTCGTGGCACTTTTTCGCATGGGAAAATACAGCATTTCCCTCGTCAGTAAGCATGAGCTGTCGAGTGGTTCTTTGCAGTAATCGCACGTCAAGAGATGCTTCTAAACCTGCTACTTGCTCGCTAACTCTAGATCGACTGGTGCCTAAACGGCGGGCAGCTTCCGCAAAGCTTCCACATTCTACTACGCTGGCAAATATAGCGAGTGCCTTAAGATGTGAATAGTTAATTGTACTCATATTCGTAACAATTCATTCTGTATGTGTCTACTTATCATAACAGTGTTTCACGCACATAATCACCTCTGTATTCAACCAGTACTCATTTAATTGATAGAGGATAGATTATGATTGCAGTAACCGGCGCTAACGGACAATTAGGTCAAAAAGTTATTCAAACACTGCTTAATACAGAGAAGGCAAACACAATTGTTGCACTAGTGCGCAACCCTGATAACGCACACGCATTAAAGCAGTTGGGAGTAGTAGTACGACAGGCAGACTACAATAAACCGGAGACGCTTGAGTCGGCTTTTGAGGGTGTTGAGAAGCTGTTGCTAATATCAGGTACAGAGTTTGGGAAACGCTTTGAGCAGCACAAAGCGGTAATAGTTGCAGCTATGGCACAAAACGTTGGCCTCATTGCTTATACCAGTTTGTTGAAAGCAGATACGTCTCCTTTGCTGTTAGCGCAAGAACATAAACAAACCGAGGCTTACTTTAAAGATGTGTCAGCGCCTTTCGTGTTTCTTCGAAATGGGTGGTACACGGAAAATTACACCGATAATGTAGACAGCGTACTGCAGATGGGAGCGGTGGCAGGCGCTGCAAAGCAGGGAGTTTTGTCTACCGCTAGCCGACAAGATTATGCAGACGCCGCAGTGGCCGTTCTTCTATCATCGCAAAATCAAACAGGCAAAATTTATGAGCTTGCTGGCGACACGGGCTTTACGCTAATGGAGTATGCTTCCACCCTATCTGAAATTACCGGCGAAGATATTGGTTTTTTAGACATGGATGAGAGCGCTTATAGAGAAGCACTCATTAAAGCTGGGCTGCCTGAAGGTATGGCAGCAGCGTTAGCAGATTCAGAGCATTACGCCGCCTCGGGGTGGCTCCAAGATAACAGCGGCACCTTATCATCACTACTTGGTCGTCCAACTGCAACTCTGCGTGCAACACTTGCTGCGAAAATGAAAAGCTGAGTATTTAAAAGCTAAGTGAATTATCATCCCATGCGCATTACCTTGAATTATCATTCAAGTGATGCGCTTATTGTGCAACACTTGCGTATTCATATTTTAAATCACTTGCATCCGCAATTTGCTTATTTACAGGGATAGGTTCCATGCTTTCCAACATCATTCGCTTTGCGAAAAACATCGTCGTGTCGTTAATTGCAATCTTTGTGTGTTTTGGTGTGCTCGACTTCTTGTGGCTTGGCGTTATTGCGGATGGCTGGTATCAAAGTGAAATGGCTCCTCTGCTTAGAAGTCAATTTATCACGTGGCCTTGGGTGGTTTTTTACCTCATGTATGGATGTGTGGTGTTTGTACTTGCTGTGGTGGCGAACAGAGATAAGTCGTTACTTTATGCAGGGATCGATGGCGCGCTTCTAGGGTTGGCCAGTTATGGCGCCTACAATTTAACGGCGTACAGCATAATTGAAGGTTTTACTTTGTTTATCATGTTGATTGATTGGGCGTGGGGCACGTGCCTAACCAGCGCAAGCGCCATGGCCGGCTGGTTAGGATTTCAACTGGTTAAGGGAAAGAGTAGCGAATAATGCGTTTTAACACGCTGGCGTATTGTTTTAAAAAGCTGCCAGTGTTGTAGTGTATGCCGTGTTCTTCGAATACGGCTTTTACCTTGGGTGCCATCTCTCGGTAGCGTCTGGCTGGGATATCTGGAAACAGGTGGTGCTCAATTTGAAAGCTTAAATGCCCAGTAAGCACGTGAAACAGGTTTCCGCCCTTTATGTTCGACGAGCCCAGCGCTTGTCGGTAGTACCATTGCCCTTGGGTTTCATTAACACAATCTTCTTGTTTAAACGTTTCCACGTCGCCAGTGAAATGGCCGCAAAAGATAATAGTAGATGTCCATAAATTGCGTAGTAAATTGGCGATAAGGTTGCCGGTAAATACCCATAAAAATAACGGCCCAGCTAACAAAGGAAATAGTACATAATCTTTTACTAACTGACGTGCGCCTTTACTAAAAAAGCGTTTCTTAAGTTCATTATGGGTAATCTGATTCTTACGGTTGTCCTTCTTTTTTCCAAAAAAGACCCGCTCAGCGGCCATTTCGTGATACGACACACCCCACTGAAATAAAACACTAAGTACGATGTAAGTCGCAAACTGCCATAGGTTTTTTACACGCCATCTAAAATCGTTAGACAGGCGAAGCAAGCCGTAGCCAAAGTCTCTGTCTTTCCCAATAATATTGGTATACGTGTGATGCTCGTAATTATGAACGCGATTCCAGCTCGCACCATCGCAGGCAATATCCCACTCATAGCCTTTCGAATTAATGTGTTTGTCGTTCATCCAATCGTACTGGCCGTGCATTACGTTGTGGCCTATTTCCATATTATCGAGAATTTTTGCTGTAGCTAAACTCAATACGCCGGCAACCCAGAGCAGCGGTTGAATGAACCCCAACATTAAAAGTATCCGTCCGCTCCACTCGCAAATTCGCTGAACAAGAATAATACGTCGGATATAGGCCGCATCTTCAGCACCCACTTTTCGTTTAATGTCAGCTTTAATTTCATCAAGCTGAGCGGCAAGTAACTCGTAGTTCGGTTTCTCTTTAGTGCTCGTTGACCGAATAGCTTTGGTTTCACTTATCGGAGCATGCGCCTGTTCGATGGCTTCTTCACGGTGTTGGTTGTCTATTGCAACGCTGGTGTTCATAGTTGAATCTCCAAATCAGTAACGGCTTGTGATACACACAGCTGAATAAGTTGCTCTGCGCTATCTGAAAGCTCACCCGTGCGGGTATCTCTCACTACGCCCCGTTTCTTAACACATTGGCATTGATGACAAATTCCCATGCCACAGCCATAAGTCACAGGTTGTTCTGCTTGCTGAAGTTGTATAAGTAGGGTTTGCTGATTGTCGACAGTTAAAGATTGGCCGTTGTGTACCAAGGAAAAGGTTTCACTTTGGCTAAGACTAGAACTGCTTAGGACAGGAAGCGCAGCGAAGTGCTCGCTCGAAACAGGGACGTTGATCGTATTTGCATAACTTTCAACTTGCTCGAACATTGCATGTGGACCACACACTAACCAGTGTGCATTGGCAAAGTTACACAGATGCGCTTCTACGTCTCCGTCTTTTTGCTTGCTCAAAATATCATAGGTGAAGTGCTCACAGCGCTGACTGAACGCTGATAATTCATTGAGTAATACATGCTCGTCCGGCTTAGCAAAATAAAGTAAGTGTACCGGTGTATGGTTTAGCTGCGCGTTGTTGACGGCATCGTCAAGCATGGCAATGAAAGGAGTTATACCCGAGCCGCCCGCTATCATAAGTAGGGGCTTTTCAACCTTCGGCCAGATAAATTCCCCCATAGGGGCTGAGATATTTACCCATTGATTAGGCACACAAGAGTGAAGATAAGGTGTTAATGCGCCCTGAGCTTTAACCTTGGTTACAAGACGAATCTGCTTTTCTTTTTGTCGGGTGTTAGCACCACTCGCTATGGTAAACACGCGAGTGGTGAGCCTGCCATTAATTTCTATGGTTAATGCGATATGTTGCCCTGCAACATGCGTTGGCCAAGACCTCTCTGGTATAAGTAACACCTCGAGCATATCCGTGCTCAGTTTTTTTACGGTCACGACCCTAGCTCTGAAATACCCATCGCGCCACGCGGGTCTAACTTGCTGCATCAGCACTTCCCAGTAGCCCTTCCAAGAGGCATGGTGAAAAATGCGATCAGTGAATTTATCTATTAATAGTCTCAATGTAGAAATCACACCTGTATTTCGTCGGAATATCTTAAATACAAAAAGGATGAAAATATTTTAGCTTACACTTGTACGCTAGCTCAGCGCACAAGTGTAAGCTTAATTTTTTATGCGTCAAGAGGAGATGCATGAAATTTGGGATAACGTCGTCGAAATACACCGGTACTTTTGTGAAAAATGCAAAAGTGCTTTGTTAAAAGTACGGGTTCTAAGCCAGCTATAGGGCCTTATATTTACCGTTATCTAAACGTGTAAATTGCAAGAATAAAGTTTAAAGGACTGTATTATGAAACTATTTGAAACCCTATCGCTGGCTGGAAAAACGCTGAACAATCGGGTTGTTATGCCGCCAATGACCCGCTCCCGCTCAACACAGCCGGGAGATGTGCCCAACAACCTTATGGCTGAATATTACGCTCAGCGCGCAAGTGCAGGGCTTATTGTGAGTGAAGGCACACAAATTTCGGCACTCGGTAAGGGTTATGCGTGGACGCCGGGTATTTATACCAAGGCGCAAATCGATGGCTGGAAGTTGGTAACAGATAAAGTCCATGAAGCGGGTGGTGTGATGTTTGCGCAACTTTGGCATGTGGGTCGCGTATCCCATCCTTCAAATACCGAAGGGCAGCAGCCTATTAGCGCATCGGCGATTCAAGCAAAAGGCGTAAAAGTATTTGTTGATGAAGGCGGCAACCCTGGCTTTGTTGAGTCGGTCATGCCCCGAGAAATGAGCATTGAAGATATAAAAGCCGTGGTAGAAGAGTATCGCGTTGCGGCGCGCAATGCCGTAGACGCTGGGTTTGATGGCATTGAATTGCATTCGGCTAATGGTTACTTGCTTAACCAGTTTATTGATTCTCAAAGTAATACAAGAACTGATGAATACGGCGGAAGTGTACAGAACCGTATTCGATTCTTGAAAGAAGTGGTGCAGGCTGTGTCTGAGGAAATTGGCGCTGATAAAGTAGGTGTACGTTTGGCGCCCCTAACAACATTAAACGGGACGGTCGACGACAATCCCGAAGAGACCTATCTTGCGATTGCTTCCATGCTTAATAGTTTCAAGATTGGCTATATGCATATTGCTGAAGCCGACTGGGATGATGCGCCGCAAATGCCAATATCATTCAAGATGGCTATTCGTGAAGCCTATAGCGGTCTGCTCATTTATGCCGGAAAGTACGACACAGAGCGTGCCGAACAAGCTCTAACTGAAGGGTGGGCAGATATGATTGGTTTTGGTCGACCTTTCGTGGCGAACCCAGATTTACCCTACAGACTAGCGAATAATGTACCCCTGAATGAGCACAACCCCGATACGTTATTTGGCGGTGGTGAGAAGGGCTACACAGATTATTCTTTTGCTAAATAGCCGGAAATTCCAGCGGGTGTGTAAAAAACACTTTGCTCAGGAAAAAGGGGCAATCCATTAAAAATGAGCATGGCTCTTTTTTACCAGAACGAACAGCACTTAAAACATGTTGTTCGTTCTAAATCTTACTTTCGTCAGTCAGCAGTTAGACTCATTACGTAACAGTTATACGCAGTGATGTGTTAACACCGTTGATACTCACCGAGTCATTTCTGCACTTTACGGTTAATATTTACGATTGCGATATAGCCAAGTGAAAATTCCGCTTCCCGCTATTAACATTGACGTGGCAAGCCACAATTTAGAAATGGGCGTGCCGTTGGGGCACTGCAACGCCATCGTTGCCCCCGCAAGGTTCTGGCAATCGACGAGTTGGCCCAAGGCCAATACAAAAAGACCGAGAAGTACGCCGATAACGGCATAAGACAAATTATTGAACGACATACTTTTCCTAAAAGATTTTCCAAACAATTCGCACTCTAAACGCACGCGACACTAAGCAATAATGCTCCAAACTAGTGCAGCTGTAGGCTGCCTTTAAAAACATTTACTCTATTTGTATGGGCTAAGACAGCCTACCCAACAATATGTGCGCGCCATTGAACGGTGAAAATACTCGCTTCAACGAAGGTGCTTAAAATCCATACGAAAATTAGCACAAGCTCAGTGTCGCAATATTTGCGCCAACCCCTATCAAAATTCCTTCAAATTCGGTACTATCCGCGGTCTTAAATTTTTAACGAAATAAGCGGACTATGTTTGAAATAAACCCCGTTATGAATGCGATAAAAGATATCCGCGAGCGCACTGAAGCGCTTAGGGGGTATCTTTGACTTTGATGCAAAGTCAGAGCGTTTAGAAGAAGTTAGCCGAGAGTTAGAAAGTCCTGACGTTTGGAACGAGCCAGACAGAGCGCAGGCCCTTGGCAAAGAAAAAGTGGCCTTGGAGCAAATCGTAGAGACGATCCACAAGCTCGATCAGGGAACTGAAGACGTTGAAGGTCTCGTTGAATTGGCCGTTGAAGCCGAAGATGAAGATACCTTCGTTGAGGCCCAAAGTGAGCTTGAAGGCTTAATTGAGCAGCTAGAAGTGCTTGAGTTTCGCCGCATGTTTTCTGGCCCTAACGACGAAAACGACTGCTATATTGATATTCAGTCGGGCTCTGGTGGTACAGAAGCACAAGATTGGGCCAATATGCTGCTGCGCATGTATTTGCGTTGGGGCGAAGCGCACGGTTTCAAAACGGAACTTATTGAAGTGTCGGAAGGTGAAGTCGCGGGCATTAAAAGTGCTACGCTGCGCGTTCAGGGCGAATATGCGTTTGGCTGGCTACGCACAGAAACGGGCGTACACCGCTTAGTACGTAAATCGCCGTTTGACTCGGGCAACCGCCGTCATACGTCGTTTTCATCTGCGTTTGTATATCCTGAAATTGACGACGACATCGATATTGAAATCAACCCGTCTGATTTACGTATAGACACCTATCGCGCATCGGGCGCGGGTGGCCAGCACGTAAACAGAACAGATTCAGCGGTACGTATTACCCATGAACCTACGGGCATTGTGGTGCAGTGTCAGAACGACCGCTCGCAGCACAAAAACAAAGATCAGGCGATGAAGCAGTTAAAAGCCAAACTTTATGAGTTTGAACTGCAAAAACAAAACGCTGAAAAACAAGCGATGGAAGACAGCAAGTCTGATATCGGCTGGGGAAGCCAAATACGCTCTTACGTTTTGGACGACTCCCGCATTAAAGATTTGCGTACTGGCGTGGAAACACGCAACACTCAAGCCGTGCTGGATGGCGACTTGGACAAATTTATTGAAGCCAGCCTGAAATCCGGGCTGTAAACCGAACAACGAAGTGAAAGGTTATGACTGACCAACAAACAGACGATAACAAATTGATTGCAGAGCGCCGTGCTAAGCTAAGCGCTATTCGCGAGCAGTGCCGTGCAAACGGTTTCCCAAACAGCTTCCGTCGCGAAAACTATGCGGATGAGCTTCAAGCTAAGTTCGGTGAATTCGACAAAGAAACGCTACAAGAGCAGGGTAACAAAGTAAGCATCGCTGGCCGTATTATGGCAAAGCGTGGTCCTTTCATGTTGCTTCAAGATATGACTGGCCGCATTCAGGCATACGCAGATAAAGACACGCAAAAAGCCCTTAAAGCAAAATATGGCGCACTAGATATTGGCGACATTATTGGCGTGGCGGGTGACCTGCATAAGTCAGGTAAAGGCGACCTTTACGTGAACATGGAGCAATACGAGTTGCTAACCAAAGCACTTCGTCCATTGCCAGAAAAATTCCACGGTTTGAGTGACCAGGAAACGAAATATCGCCAGCGCTACGTTGATTTGATCACAAGTGAACAAACGCGCAAAACGTTCATGATCCGTAGCAAGATCGTAAACGGTATTCGCAATTATCTTACCGAACGTGACTACCTTGAGGTAGAAACACCGATGCTTCAGGTTATTCCTGGCGGCGCGACAGCGAAGCCGTTTGTGACTCACCACAATGCGTTAGACATCGATATGTACCTGCGTATTGCACCAGAGCTTTATCTTAAGCGCCTAGTGGTTGGTGGTTTTGAGCGTGTGTTCGAAATTAACCGTAACTTCCGTAATGAAGGCTTATCAACCCGTCACAACCCAGAGTTTACTATGCTTGAGTTCTATCAAGCGTATGCAGACTACAACGACCTGATGAACCTTACCGAAGATATGCTGCGCACGCTGGCAGAAGATATTCTTGGTACAAGCATTATCAAAAACACAACTAAAGACGCTGAAGGTAACGTAACGTCTGAAGTTGAATACGATTTTGGTAAGCCGTTTGACCGCTTAAGTATGGGCGAAGCTATTCTTAAGTACTGGCCAGAAGCTAACGAAGAAGCTATTCGCGACCCAGAGGCGAACCTTGACGCGCTTAAAGCAATGGCAAAACAGCTTCACATTAAAGAGCCTGAAGTTGACGGCATTTGGGGTGCGGGTAAGTACCTTTGCGAAATCTTCGAAGCAACAGCAGAAGAGAAGCTTATCCAACCTACGTTTATTACAGAATATCCGTGGGAAGTATCGCCGCTTGCGCGCCGTAACGACAACAATCCATTCATTACAGACCGCTTCGAGTTCTTTGTAGGTGGACGTGAATTAGCGAATGGCTTTAGCGAGCTTAACGACCCAGAAGATCAGGCGGAACGTTTTGCAAAGCAGGTTGAAGAGAAAGACGCTGGCGACGATGAAGCCATGCACTTTGACGATGACTACATCCGCGCCCTTGAATATGGCTTGCCGCCAACGGCGGGTGAAGGTATCGGGATTGACCGTCTAGCTATGCTATTTACTGATAGCTCAACAATTAAAGATGTTATCTTGTTCCCACACATGAAGCCTCAGGCGCCAAAAGACGCGCAAGAAGCGGGCGAACAAGAATAATCTTAATCCTTAAATTGCGTGATTTAGGTGCTCGGCGCTGTTAAAGCTTCAGCGCCTTAACACGCTCTACTAAAAGGGTATTCTCGGGAACGGGAATACCCTTTTTTGTTGCCATATCTACAATGTAACCGTTGATGGCGTCTATTTCTGTTTGTCTACCGTGAGCAACATCCTGATGCATACTTGAGTAGTTTTCTCCGGTCGCCTTGGCTACAGATAGCACATTTTCATGAACTGACAGTGCATCAAAATCTAGCCCGTAAGCATCCGCTACCTGAGTAAACTCATTGCAAATTGAAATACGGCTTTGTTCAAATTCAGGCTTAGCAATGTGCTTATTTTGGATATTGTGAAGCGCCGTTAGCGGGTTAATCACGGCATTAACGGAAAGCTTCGTCCACAGTGCTTTTAGAATATTATTTTGGTATTGCACTGGCGGAAGAGCCTTATCTAACGTCGCAATTGCGCTGGCTAGCTGTGGCGCTATTTGTGAGAGGGCGGCCAAAGATTGAGGTGATGGTTTATTTACATTTGGCGCGCCAATTTGCGTTGCGCCAACGCCAGTATACTTAACATGAAAACCACTTGATGTACTTACCTTTAACGCGCCATGACTGGTTGTAGCAAGAAGCAACGGATAATCGCCGCCTAGTAAATCTCTTGCGATCTCAAGTCCGCCCATACCGTTGTGAAGCAGCACAACGGTAGGTTGTTGTGTGAGATAGGGAAGCCATTGCAATAGGGCTGCTTTAAGTTGATATACTTTCAAGGGGATTATCAGCACATCACTTTTAGGTAACACGATAGGTGAAGGCTTCGCAGGTTTTAGCGCAGTGGTTTGGCCGTTTTGCCAGTGTGCGCAAGAGGGCATGGTTTTCATGTCTCTGGGGTAGCAGTCATACGGCACGCCATTTTTCTGGGAGCTCGCAGCAATCAGGCTTCCTATGGCACCGCCGCCAACTATATGTAGTTTACCCATTAGCACCTATTAAACATTCAAAGTAGCTTCTATTTTTTTATGACTATTAGCACCTATTAGGTTAGCACCTATTAGGCCGTTCGCGTTTTCCCCTAGCACACCGGCAAAAAGCGTGCGGGCAGGGAAGGCCATGGATAAGTCTCAGGCGCATTAAGCCCGTTGTACCAAGTCTGCACATCGGCTTCGTTTATGACTTCACCTGTATCGAAAGGTGCAGTAACCGATAATTCACCAGAAGACAAAGGTAGGCGCAAATGCCATGCATGAAGATACAGCCTGTCTGATGTCTCACCCCCATAAAGTGTATCACCCAAAATAGGTGCGCCAATGCTTTTAAGCGCCACACGAATTTGATGGGTTTTCCCCGAGTGAGGCTTAACGATAAACCCTCGGGTACCGGGCTTAGCCGCGCTACTGAAAAACTGAGTGATAGCCGGGTTTTCTGTGGTTTTTAGCAAAATCCGCTGGCCGCCTCGACGATTTTTCATATCGCCCATTATCATGCCTTGTTTCTTTTTAGGCTTGTGATCACTTAGCGCCAAGTAATATTTGCTGACGCGTCTTGATGAGAAAAGCTCGCCAATTTCTCCGGCTACAGCTGCATTTTTAGCAAGACATAAACAGCCCGACGTGCCCGTATCTAAGCGGTGGCATAGATGCAGTTCTGTTACGGCTAACTGCTTTTTTAATCGGGTGACAATGCCGTCTATTTTTTCTGGTTCGCCGTTTTCGGCAATATCTTCTCTAACATCTGCCTCACTGGTGGCATCGTGCATAGCAATGCCAATAGGCTTGTTAACAATAATGAGGTCTGTATTTTCAAAGAGAACGGGGATCGGCTGCACTAGCTATTTTCTAACTCTGAAATGGCTTCTTCATAGTCAAGTTCGTCTACCGCATCGATAATAGCCGAGCGCTTTTCTTGAGGTAGGGCAAGGGCATCTAGCCATTCATCCAGTTTGTCCTGGGCGATAAACTCGCTCGCTTTCAGCGCTGTCATTAACTGTTTTCGCGCTTGCTCAGCTGCTGCTCCATTCGCCGGTGCCGGGGCAGAAGCTGTGACTTCTGGCTCTTTGATCAACGCATCAACCGCAGCAATGGTTTCATCTAGTACTGCGATAAAAGCAGGGTATTGTTCAGCAACGCGTTTGTCGTTTCTAAAGCCGCTTTCTACAGGCTTGCTCGCATTGTGCAAAGCAAAAAGCCCTAGGTTTCCTGTCACGCCTTTTAGTGTGTGAACAAGAGAGTAAGCCTCATTAAAATCACCCTTAGCAACATGCGCCTGCAAGTCAGCATCAAGAGAACGGTATTCGTCCGTAAACTTACCAAGTAGGGTGAACAACAGTTTTTTGTTACCACTTAGCTGTGACATTCCAAAATCAATATCGACTACTGTTGTTGACTGATCCATGCAACTATCCTTTTTATTTCGCAACTTCTATTGGGCTATTTCTATTCCAAATGGAAACCGTTTGTCAGTTCATTCGTACCACTTAGCGAATTCAACTGGCTAAAGCCTATTTTACAAAAGACTATGAAGTGTAAGTGTATTTCAGAAATACACAAATTAATACAATCATAGCAAAGTCGAAGCAAGTAAAGCGCTAAAAAGTCTGGTAGTCTTCGAAAATTCGCTTGCGCTATAGAGATAGCAACCTCTGTTTTCACCCAATAAGCCAAGTACCACTCAGTGAATATAGAGTGAAAAGGCAGAGTGAAGAATGTGTAGTAATTTAAAAGGAATCATCATGTCAGGAAAACTGACCCTACGTACCTTCGTTATGACCATAGGCGTCATTGTAGTAACAGCGTGTCAGCACGTACAGGAAGAGAAGACGAATAACCAACTAAACACAGTAGCTGATTCGTCGAACACCGTGTCTATTCCTTACGAAAAGTACACATTAGAAAACGGACTTACCGTCATTCTCCACGAAGACCATTCTGACCCACTGGTTCATGTTGACGTTACCTATCACGTTGGCTCTGCGCGAGAAGAGGTAGGTAAATCGGGTTTTGCTCACTTTTTTGAGCACATGATGTTTCAAGGCTCAAAACACGTTGCCGATGAGCAGCATTTTAAGGTTATTACGGAATCGGGCGGTAACTTAAACGGCACAACCAATACCGATCGCACAAACTATTTTGAAACCGTACCGGCTAACCAATTGGAGAAAGTCCTTTGGCTAGAATCTGACAGAATGGGCTATCTGTTAGAAGCCGTAGACCAAACTAAGTTTGAAAACCAAAGAGAAACGGTTAAAAATGAGCGTGCACAACGTGTGGACAATCAGCCGTATGGATTGCGTTTCGAGCTTAATGGTGAAGCGTTATATCCCGAAGGGCATCCATACTCGTGGATGACTATCGGCTATGTAGAAGATTTAGACCGGGTTGACGTCAATGACCTAAAAGCCTTTTTTAAGCGCTGGTATGGCCCGAACAATGCGGTCCTAACTATTGGTGGCGATATCGACGTAGCCAAAACCAAAGCGTGGGTGAACAAGTACTTTGGGGAAATCCCAACAGGACCGAAAGTAGAAGAGCCTGAGCCTCAGCCAGTAACGCTAGACGAAACCCGTTATGTAACGTTAGAAGATAAAGTTCATCTTCCGCTTCTGCAAATAACTTACCCTACAGTGTATGGTCGCCATGAAGACGAAGCGCCACTGGACGTGTTGGCCGATATTTTAGGCGGTGGAAAAACCTCACTGTTTTACAAAAACCTAGTCAAAGAAGGCATGGCGGTGCAAGCCGTGGTGTCTCACCCTTGCCGCGAACTTGCCTGTGAATTTCAGCTACTCGCTTTGGCTAACCCTGCAAAAATTACCTCACTTTCTACTCTTCAGAACGTACTGAATGAAACCCTAAAAGAGTTTGAGACACGTGGTGTCACGGCAGATGATTTGGCGCGTACAAAAGGACAAATTGAAGCGCGTACGGTATTTGGCTTACAAAGTGTGTCTGGCAAAGTGTCAGCCCTCGCCGCTAACGAAACCTTTTACCAAACGCCAGATTTGATTGCCGAAGATATTGCGCGCTACAACGCCGTAACTGCTGAAGACGTTATGCGTGTTTACAATAAATACATTAAAGACGCCAATAGCGTTGTATTAAGCGTGGTGCCCAAAGGGCAGGTTCAGCTCGCTGCGGCTGAGCAGACCTTTGAACGTCCGGTGAGAAATATTGAAATCGATACGGTAGAAGTGTCTGAAAATGAAGCTGTTACCAGTGCCCTATCTACCAATACCGCCCCTAGCTTTGATAGAAGCGTAATGCCGAAAGCCGGTGAGGCACCGGTTGTGGAAGTTCCTGATTATTGGGAATCTGAACTTGCTAACGGCATTGAAATACTTGGCGTAACCAGCACCGAAACGCCAACGGTAACGCTTACATTAGGTATGGATGGCGGCATGTTGCTAGACCCTGAAGGTAAAGCGGGTACGGCCTACTTAACCGCGTTACTTATGAATGAAACTACAAAGCATTACAGCAATGAAGAATTAGCTAGCGAACTTGCAAAACTGGGTAGCGCTATCCGATTTAGTACTGCAGGTAGATACTCACAAGTTTACGTCTCTACCTTAACCAAGCATTTAGATGAAACCCTAGCGCTATTAAAAGAAAAGCTGTTCAACCCTGCGTTCACTCAAGAAGATTTTGACCGCATGAAAGAGCGTGTTGTACAAGGCTTGCAGCAACAAGCGAAAACGCCGTCTAGCTTAGCCCGCCGCGCGCGTGACCTCGTTTTGTTTGGTGAAGAGAACCGTGTCAGCCTGCCGGATGAAGGCACGCTGCAAACTGTGCAGAATATCACGTTGGAAGATGTTAAAACGTTTTATGCCAATTACTATTCGCCAGATAAAGCGAGTATCGTCGTTGTTGGTAACTTACCGAAAAAAGACATGGTGAATACACTAGACTTTATTGGTCAGTGGAAGGGGAATTCCTATGAATTTGCTGATTACAGCGATTTTCCCAAGTACGAAGAAAACCAAATCTTCCTAGTGGATAGCCCAGAAGCGGTTCAGTCGGTAGTATTTATTGTTGATAGAAGCTTACCTTTTGATGCGACAGGCGATCACTTTAAGTCTCGCCTTATGAACTTCCCATTAGGGGGAGCATTTAATAGCCGCATAAATCTGAACCTTCGAGAAGATAAAGGCTTCACCTATGGAGCAAATAGTGGTTTCGTTGGTGGCAAAACCCTTGGCTGGTTTGAAGCAAGTACCGACCTCACTGCTGCTAACACAGGTGAAGGTATCGCTGAAATTTTAAAAGAGATTAATCGCTACCGCACTGAAGGTGTAACCGAGGAAGAAATTGCGTTCATGCGCAATGCCTTTACGTTAAGCGACGCACTTGAATTTGAAACACCTACCAGTAAAGCGCGCTTTTTAAGGCAATTGCTTAGCTATGGTCTTGATAAAGGCTATCGTGAAGAGCAGCTTGCTATTATCAACAATATTGATAAGAAAACGATGGATACCTTGGCAAAGCAATATTTGAATCTTGATAAGATGCAAATTATTGTAGTAGGCGATAAAGCTAAAATTTTGCCTCAGTTAAACGCGCTATCGATACCAATTATCGAGTTATCAGTAGAGAGTAACACCCGAGAAACGTTAAACTGATAGATTGATTTTTGTTGAATTTACATTATTGCCCCCCATAACAGGGGGCTATATTGACATAACGGACCACCATTTTGACTGTAGACTCATCCCGTTTTGAAGCGCGCATTGCTGCGCTTAAGTCACCCGAATTTCTCGCTGCGCTAAAAGATATTAAGCGCGGCGTTGAGCGCGAAGCCCTTCGTATAAACCCGAACGGTACGTTGGCACAAACACCCCATCCTAAACCGCTGGGATCTGCGCTAACCCATGATTCAATCACCACAGACTTTTCTGAATCGTTGCTTGAATTCATTACGCCGCCAGAAAACAGTGCTGCCAAAACGATTTCTCAGTTAAAAGATATCCATAAATTCGTTATTGATAATATTGGTGAAGAGCAAATATGGCCGCTAAGTATGCCATGCTTTATAGATGATGAAGCGCACATTCCCATCGCCTATTTTGGTGAGTCAAATGTGGGCAAGATGAAGCGTGTATATCGCATTGGTCTGAAAAACCGCTACGGCAGTATGATGCAGGCAATTGCCGGCGTGCATTTCAACTTTTCTCTTCCCGAAACGTTTTGGAAGCTATGGGCTGAACTGAACGAAAAAGAACATTCTCAAGAGCAGACTTCAGCCGATTATTTTGGGCTTATCCGCAACTACCGCAGGTTGTGTTGGCTTATTCCTTATTTGTACGGTGCATCCCCTGCATTATGTGGATCGTTTTTAAAAGGAAAGCAGCATGCGTTACCTTTTAAAAAGGTAGGTAAGGGCACGGTATACATGCCATACGCGACATCACTTCGCATGAGTGATTTAGGCTACACAAGTGCAGAGCAATCGTCGCTTAAGATTTGTTACAACAAGCTAGACAACTATGTCACCTTGCTGCGCGATGCGATGAATACGCCGTCATCCCGGTTCAGCCAGTTTGCTGCAGGCGAAGAGGGCAATTATCAACAGTTAAGTCGCAACATCATTCAAATTGAAAATGAACTGTACTCGCCTATACGCCCTAAGCAGCCCACTCAGTCAATGGAAAAGCCAACAGACGCTTTGGTTAGACGCGGTATCAGCTACATTGAAGTGCGCGCTCTAGATGTAAATCCATTTTCGGCAATTGGTATTTCACAGACGCAATTCGATTTCTTAGATGTTTTCTTAGTGGCGTGCTTACTAATGCCAAGTGCAGAACTTGACGAAGCGCAGCTTAAAGAAGCTAAAGAGAATATGAATAAAGTGGTGTTAGAAGGGCGAAACCCTGATTTGCTCCTGCAAAATGGCGGAGAAAATATTTCACTACCTAAATGGTGTGCCTCGCTGTTTAAGTCCTTCGAGCAAGCGGCCGAATTACTCGATTTAGCCAATGATACGTCGCGTTATACACAAGCGGTGAACGTCGAGGCTGAGAAAGTGGCGGATCCGGCGCTAACACCGTCAGGTAAACTACTTGCTACTTTGCTAGAAAGCGACAAAGATAATGGCGTGTTGGGCTTAGAGCTGGCACAAGCTTATCAAGCTGAGATGAAGTCTTTTGAATACACGGATACGGATGCTGCTGGTTTTGCTGCCCAAGCTGACGTGTCGTTTGCTGCTCAAAAAGAAATAGAAGCTGCTGATGTGAAAGACTTTGATACATTTATTCGTGATTATTTCGCTGAGGCCCCAGCAAAAAAAAATGCCTGACATAGGTCAGGCATCGAAGGGTTCCAGGGAAACACACATTTTACTAGAACATTAGTTAAGACAAGCTATGAACCAAAAGTTCAAAAAATTGGTTGTTTTTTTATCAACTCTCATCGTTCTTTTTCCGCTGTTTATCGCTGGGTGTGCAACTACGCCTCCTAAAGACATCAGTAATTTGTGCGAAATATTCTACGAAAAGGACGATTGGTATGATGCAGCTGCTGATGCCCGCGATAAATGGGGTGTGCCTATACATGTTCCAATGGCCATGATGTATCAAGAAAGTTCCTTCCGCCACGATGCGCTTCCACCGCGTGATTACGTTTTCTTCGGGCTTATTCCTTGGGGGCGTGTTAGTTCGGCTTATGGCTATTCACAAGCGAAAACACCTACCTGGTCTGACTATATGAGAGAAACAGATAACAGTGGTGCGGATCGTGATGATTTCGAGGACGCTATCGACTTTATGGGATGGTTTATTTACAAGTCGCAAAAAGTGAACGGTATTTCTAAATGGGATGCCTACGCGCAATACCTTAACTATCACGAAGGATGGGGCGGGTACAAACGCAGAAGCTATGATAGAAAGCCGTGGCTGAAGAAAGTGGCGTCAAAAGTTAAAGCGCGCTCGCTGCGCTATGCTACGCAACTTAAAACCTGCGAGGAAGATCTTCAAAAAGGTTGGTTTATGAAGCTGTTTAGCTAAATTAAAGAAGCGAGAAAAAGCGACGTGATAGTCGCTTTTTTTATGCGTCTATGAACGTTGATTAAAATAAATAGAAAAATATATTGAAGAAAAAAATTGAGGGATAGACGGGCGTCTATCCCTCAGCGACGCTAAGCCAAGACCGTTTTTTACCCAACGTCGAACAGGCATTTACAAGATAGTGTAAATGAGAATGATTTGCAATACCTTTTTGTAAATTAATTCTATCCCTAAATATGCAACAAATTTATCTGGCCCTGATCTTGTTCTATACTTTTCAAGTGGAGGAACGTATGGATATAGACAAGTTTAGTGCGCATGGAGAGGTTCACGCTCATTTTCAAGCAGAGCAAAATATTCTACATATAGACTTAGTAGGTCCGTTTAATCTTGAGTTCATGCAAAAGTATGAGCGTGTGGTTGGCGCACAAAGAAAGAATATTGATACACCGTGTTGGGGAAGCTTAGTAAATGTGCATGGTCTGGCACTTGCGCCCATGGAGGCTACTAACGCTGGGCAAGAAATTGTTAGTAAAGCCGTAGCATTGGGGCTAATTGCCACGGCAGTGGTGCTTCATGAACCAGAAGGTGTGGCAATGCAAAAGAAGTTTTGGTCTCGTGTTTATGAATCTTCAACACTAGCATTCGAATACTTTGACGACACTGCTCAGGCAACACTGTGGTTGAGTGAAAAAGTACTTGCTTGTCTGCAGGCCCACAATGTTAATCAGTTCAATAATGCCAGACGATAGCCATAACAGTCCTAACTAGGCGAACTCGCCATGTCTAAACTGATCTTTGCTCAGTGCTCCACTCTACCAATTGAATGAAGGCATAACAGGAGGTAGCCATGGTAGGTAGTCAGCATCAATACCGTTTTTTCAACGTCAACAATGTTCTATTTGATATACCAAGCAATGTATACGACGATAGCGTTGTCGACGGATGGTTTAGGAATATCGCAAGAGAGGGTCAGAAACTTGATAAGTGGGTAATTCTATCTATTCCCGACAAAAGTTTAACGATTACACATACTGCCGCATCTCAACTTTGCTCACGGCTTCCCTTTCTGAGAACGTATGGGTGTTTGGGTTTTCTTTTGCTTGCGAACCATGTAAACGCCAAAATCTTTCAACACAGTCTTCGAGCAACACCCCCCAATTTTGATATACAAGTTAGTGAGTCGATGGAGCAGCTGTGCCGTAATGCGGAGGCCTTGCTTGGTTATGAGGGAAACCTGAACATATTCAATCGTTACAACTAAGTATGGCAAAGCCCAATTGTGATGGCGCGAAAAATATGCGGATTGGTATTAACTGTATGTTGACCTGGATCAAATAATTAGGCCGACAGCTAACGACTAGAAATCGAATTTGATCTGGATCACATCCTCTTTCTAACGCCTCTTCTACTATTTACTTAGTTGAAGAGGAGATTACTTATGTTGTGGACTATGATGAAAGACCCCGTAGTATGGGGCTCACTACTCGGTATAGGCATTATTGTAGCGATGATGATGTATTACACTTATTTGTTTATGCACAACAGTGCAGATGAAGACAAATAAGTCACCATGTATGGCTGTCCAGGCGCAAATTAACGCTTGTTGTTTTGAAGCGGTATGTCGATGAGTACCAATAGTGCTGCTTGTCCACCGTATTCGAGGGGCGCTTGATGAAATGCACGTACGTGTGGGTGCTGAACTAAGTAATGGGGCAGGGCGGCTTTTAGCACGCCCTGACCAAAACCATGCATTACACACACGCAATCTATCAGTTCTTTTCTTGCCGTGTGAATAAGTGCGGCAAGCTCGGCTTTTGCCATCTCTCGGGTAAGGCCATGTAAATCTAAAGTCATTTCTGGCGAGTAGTCGCCACGGCGCAGCTGCTTCAAAATATGCGTAGACTCACCTTCTTGGCAAAAGCGCATGGGTCCTTCTTGCGGCAACGCTGCCTGGTACATATCAGAAAAGTCGAAGCTTGCCGCTAATTGCTTACTGTGTTTTAGATGTTTACCTTTTACCTGCTGTGACTTCTTAAATAACTCAACTTGCTTATCAGGCTCAACTTTATCTTGTGATAAAGGCGTCACTCCCTGCATTGCATCGGCAAATGAAAAGGTCTCTTCCTCGGTATTCGTAGACATATTTCCATTACGGGCGCCTTCCTGTCTCGCCTGACTTTTATGGCGATGAGGTTCAGAAAGTTGCTTCTTCAATGCTTTGAGTTCTTTTTTAAAGGTTTTCATCAACGATAGCTTGGGTAAATACACTCGAGTTTAACGATTCAAAACGCCTAAATTATAACGAATAGAAAGATTCGGTACGTAGTTAATTATGTGAATCGGTATGAAGTTTGGGTATGATACCAGCTTTGAAATTTTTGATGTACCCAAACGCCATGACCGATAAGTTTTACCTCGAAGAAGCCATTGAAGATCTGCATACCCTGTTAGATATGACACGATGGGCAACCAGCCGTTTTAACGATGCGGCTTTGTATTTTGGTCATGGTACTGACAATGCATGGGATGAAGCGACAAGCCTAGTTATGCAAGCCTTACATTTGCCTCATCCTATATTGGAACAAGTTGGGGACAGCGTAATGACGTCTCGCTTAACGAAAAGCGAGCGAGAGAAGATTGCAGAGCTTGTTTTAAAGCGCGTGCAAACTCGCATGCCATTGCCTTATATCACAAACGAAGCTTGGTTCTGCGGTATGCCGTTCTACGTAGACGAGCGAGTGCTCATTCCTCGGTCTCCATTTGCTGAACTTATTCAAAAAGAGTTTGCGCCATTTGTAGAATCGACGCCTAACAGTATTCTTGATATGTGCACGGGCGGTGCGTGTATTGCTATTGCGCTTGCTCATGCATACCCAGAGGCGCAGGTAGATGCCGTAGATATCAGCACAGATGCATTGGAAGTGGCCGATATTAATATTCAGGAGCATGGTCTTAGTCACCGTGTTTATCCCATTCAGTCTGACCTGTTTTCAAGTTTAGAAGGGCAGAAATACGACCTTATCGTGTCTAATCCGCCTTATGTTGACGCAGAGGACATGGCTGACTTGCCTGAAGAGTATCACCACGAGCCTGAGCTTGCCCTTGCCGCAGGTGAAGACGGTCTGGAACTGGTTGATATCATGCTTAAAGAGGCGCCAACTTACCTTAATGACGGTGGCTGGTTATTCGTTGAAGTTGGAAATAGCGAAGTGCACATGAGCGAAAGGTTCCCCGGGTTAGAAGTGATTTGGCTTGAATTCGATAACGGTGGTTCAGGTATTTTCGCCGTGCGCAAAGACACACTAGTACAGTATTTTAGTAGTAAGGATTAATAGTTAATTATGTCAGGTAACAGCTTCGGAAAACTTTTCACTGTAACCACGTTTGGTGAAAGCCACGGCATTGCAATTGGCGGTGTAGTAGACGGTTGCCCTCCAGGACTTGAGATCACTGAAGAAGATCTTCAGGTTGATTTAGACAGACGTAAGCCCGGCACCTCTCGTTATACTACGGCGCGAAGAGAAGACGATGAAGTACAAATTTTATCTGGCGTATTTGAAGGTAAAACTACTGGCACCAGTATTGGTTTATTAATTAAAAATAAAGATCAGCGAAGCCAAGATTACGGCAATATCAAGGACCGCTTTCGTCCAGGCCACGCTGACTATACCTACGATCAAAAGTACGGAAGCCGTGACTATCGCGGTGGTGGTCGTTCGTCTGCACGTGAAACGGCTATTCGCGTAGCCGCAGGTGGTATTGCGAAAAAGTACCTTAAAGAAGTGCACGGTATTGAGGTATTAGGCTATTTGTCTCAGCTTGGGCCGGTAACAGTAGATAAGGTTGATCACAGCGTAACCAACACTAACCCGTTTTTCTGTCCTGATGAGTCTAAGCTAGACGCGCTGGACGAGTACATGCGAGACCTTAAAAAGTCAGGCGACAGCATTGGCGCGAAAGTATCGGTTGTTGCGAAGAATGTGCCTGTAGGCCTAGGCGAGCCTGTTTTCGATAGGCTAGATGCTGAAATCGCCCACGCCATGATGGGAATTAACGCCGTGAAAGGCGTGGAAATTGGTGATGGTTTTGATGTTATTAATCAAAAAGGCAGTGAACACCGCGATACGCTTACTCCTGAAGGATTTACATCTAATCATGCAGGTGGCGTGCTAGGCGGCATCTCTACCGGTCAGGATATTGAAGTACACATGGCGCTTAAGCCGACCTCAAGTATTTCGGTTCCCGGTAAAACTATCAATAAAGACAATGAAGAAATCGATATCGTCACCAAAGGTCGTCACGACCCGTGTGTGGGTATCCGTGCTGTACCTATTGCTGAAGCCATGCTGGCACTGGTATTGATGGATCATCTGCTACGCCACCGCGCGCAAAATGCCGGTGTGCAGTCGACCACGAAACCAATTGCGGGTCAGGCATAGCAGTTTTTTAAATCGCAAGACCGCAATGCCAGGACTGCGACGTTAACGCGGATTAAAGATACACGCAGCATGAGCGCATGTTGCGCTAATTAATTTTATCATTCGCCACTGCCTGTTCTGCGCTAGTGGCGTTTTTGCATATGGAGATGTGAATTGTCACCAAATGGCCTAAACGATGCCAACAATACTGCGGCGAGCCCAGCAAGCAGCAAAACCGGCCTCTTTATTCTTGCTATCACCTACTGGCTTTACTTCGGTCAGCTTGGCGTGCTTGTGCCTTATTTAGGTATCTTCCTTGATGGGCGGGGATTTTCTTCTGCCGAAATCGGTGAACTTTTTGCTGTTATAACGCTAGCGCGTATTTTAGGGCCAGGCCTGTGGGCTGGCGTGGCCGATAAAACGGGTAATGCCATTGGCGTAATGCGTTTAGGCTGCTTGCTCACCGTACTAACTTTCAGTTCGGTGTTTTACTTCACCAGTTTTTGGGGGCTTACGTTGGCTTTCGGGTTAATGATGATGTTCTGGACAGCGGTGTTGCCTCAACTTGAAGTTATCACGATGAACACGGTGGCGAAAACCAATGCCACGTATGGGCAGGTAAGGCTATGGGGGAGCGTTGGCTTTATTTGTTTGACGGTAGGTGTGGGTAAAGCCCTAGATATTTTTTCTACCGACACGCCAGTGCACGCCAGTATTGGCGTACTCGCGTTACTGTTCATCAGTACCTTGTTCATACGTGCGCCCAAAGAAGCTGCACCTGAAACGTCTACGGCGGGAAGTATTTGGAAATACGCCAAACAAAAGCCTTTCGCCATCTTTATATTCTCTTCAGCGTGCTTGCAAATTAGCTTTGGTGCGTATTACGGATTTTTCGCACTTTACATGCGCGACCTTGATTATAGCGGTCAACAAACTGGCATCTTTATCGCGCTTGGGGTACTTGCCGAGGTGGGGATATTTCTTATTGCCCGCCGTCTGATTAGCCAGTTTGGCGTGTGGAATTTGTTGTTTGTGAGCATCGCACTGACAGGGCTTCGCTGGTATGTCATGGCGGCATTCGCTGATACCTTTATGGTGATTGTGTTAAGTCAGCTTATTCATGCGTTAAGCTTTGGTTTAACGCATGCAGTATCGGTGCATTTTATCCACCAGTTCCTGCCGAAGGCGTATCAAAGCCGAGGGCAAGCGGTATACATCAGTATAGCGTTTGGATTAGGTGGCGCATTTGGAAACTACATGGCAGGGCAGCAGTGGCAGCAAGGCACCAACGCCTATGAGACGTTCGTTACCGCAGCCGTTTTTGCAGCAATAGGCGCACTGTCATTGTTACTGTGTTCCAGAAAAGAAATGGAAAGTGCAAAGGCGGCTTAAAATCTTGTTCTGAGGGCTGACCGCAGGCTTACGCCTGCGGTGCACGTTTACACTCTGATATCACGTCAATACCATCATCACCATTGTCTTGCTCTAAACGTACATCAAATTTCCACAGCCTGTGCAGGTGGCGCATAACTTCATCTTTTGAATCGCCTAGCGGAATTCCTCGCTGAGGAATATAGCGAAGAGTAAGCGAACGATCGCCCCTCACATCAACGTTATGTACCTGAATGTTGGGTTCTAAATTACTCAAATTGTATTGAGCAGACAGCTTCTCTTTAATAATTTGATAACCCATTTCGTCATGAATAGCGCTCACCGCAATAAAGGGCTTGGTGGTGTCATCTTCAAGGGCGAATAACTTAAAGTCGCGAATAACTTTAGGCGATAAAAACTGACTGATAAAACTTTCGTCTTTAAAGTTTTCCATGGCGAAATGCACGGTCTCAAGCCAGTCTTTTCCCGCAATACTTGGAAGATATTTATAGTCTTCTTCAGTGGGGGACTGACACACTCGTTTAATATCCATGAACATGGAAAAGCCTAACGCATACGGATTGATGCCAGAGTAATAAGGGCTGTTGTACTCTGGCTGCATAACGACGCTTGAATGACTGTGCAAAAACTCCATCATGAAGCGGTCGCTGACCAAACCCTCGTCATACATCTCATTTAGAATGTGATAGTGCCAAAAACAGGCCCATCCTTCATTCATTACTTGGGTTTGTTTTTGCGGATAAAAATACTGCGAAACTTTCCGTACAATACGCACAATTTCACGTTGCCAAGGTTCAAGTAAAGGTGCGTTTTTTTCAATAAAATAAAGCAGGTTTTCTTGCGGTTCTTGTGGAAAACGAATTTTTTCTTTGTGTTTGCTATGCGGGCTATTTGGCAGGGTGCGCCAAAGCTCGTTCACTTGCGATTGCAGGTAGGCCTCGCGCTCTTCTTGTCTGTTTTTCTCTTCCTGTAACGAAATTTTCTGCGGGCGTTTGTATCGGTCAACGCCGTAATTCATTAGCGCGTGGCACGAGTCGAGCATATTTTCGACTTCATCAAATCCATATTTTTGTTCGCATTTAGCAATGTAGTTTTTAGCAAATACTAGGTAGTCGATGATAGAGCTGGCATCGGTCCAGGTTTTAAATAAGTAGTTGCCTTTGAAGAATGAGTTGTGACCGTAGCACGCATGAGCCATAACGAGCGCTTGCATGGTAATGGTGTTCTCTTCCATTAAATACGCAATGCAGGGGTCAGAGTTAATGACGATTTCGTAAGCCAGCCCCATTTGTCCACGACGGTATTGTTGCTCAGTTTGAATAAACTTTTTGCCAAAGCTCCAGTGCGTGTAGTTAAGCGGCATGCCGATGCTGGCGTAAGCATCCATCATCTGCTCTGCGGTGATCACCTCAATTTGATTGGGATAGGTGTCTAACTTAAATTTTTTGGCGATGCGATCGATATGTTGCTCATACTCTTCGATAAGTGGAAACGTCCAGTCGGGCCCATCGCTTAATAAGTGGCGTTTTGATGTTTCAGGCTCGCTGTTTTCTTTTGCCATAGCGTCGGTTGTCATATTAGGCTCCTTGCTGCGCATCTTGTTCAGAGCGTTTGAATAGCTCTCTGAACACAGGATAGATGTCGGCCTGTGTTTGTATGTGCTTACATACAAAGTTGTCGTGAGTGGCGGCCACTTTCTCGTATTCTCGCCACAAACTTTGGTGCTGCCTCTCGGTTATCTCGATATAGGCATAATACCGGGTTGCGGGTAGCAGTTTAGCGGTAAGCAAGTCACGACACTGTGGCGAGTCATCAGCCCAGTTATCGCCATCTGACGCTTGTGCTGCATAGATATTCCAGTTTCCATCGCTGTAGCGCTCGCGAACGACTTCATCCATTAGCTTCAATGCACTTGAAACAATAGTGCCGCCGGTTTCTTGAGAGTAGAAAAACTCGTGCTCGTCCACTTCCTTAGCTTGCGTGTGATGACGAATGTACACCACGTCTACATTTTCGTAGGTGCGCGTCAAAAAGAGATACAGCAAGATATAAAACCGTTTAGCCATGTCTTTGGTGGCTTGGTCCATAGAGCCAGATACATCCATTAAGCAAAACATTACGGCTTTGCTTGAGGGAAGCGGACGCTTGTCATAGTTCTTAAAGCGCAAATCGAAAGTATCAATAAAAGGCACGCGGGCTATTTTGGCTTTAAGTGCTTCAATTTCTTCTTTTAATGCATTTATGGCTAACGTATTGTCGTGCTTGTCTTCTATAAGCAGTGCAAGTTTTTCTTCAAGCTCTCTCAGTTTCTTTCTATCACTTCCGCTTAAGGCAATACGCCTTGCCACAGAGCCTTTGAGAGAGCGAACAATATCTAAATTACTTGGCACGCCATCGGTCTGATAACCTGCGCGATAGGTTTCGTATTGGGTGACTTTATCAAATTGATTTTTCTTTAAGTTGGGAAGCGCTAAATCTTCAAAAAGTAGGTCTAAATATTCGTCTTTAGATATAGAAAATACGAACTCATCTTGGCCTTCGCCTTCATTGCTGGCGTCGCCTTCGCCTGCGCCCTTGCCACCGCCACCTGGTGGTCTATCAATTTTATCACCCGCTGTGAATTGGTCGTTGCCAGGGTGGACAATATCTCTACTGCCGCCGCGGCCGGTATGAAAAATAGGTTCAGAGATATCTCTGGCTGGAATGCTAATTTGCTCGCCAGAATCTAAATCGGTAACAGAACGTTTACCCACTGCATCAGAAACAGCGCGCTTTATCTGCTGTTTGTAACGCTTTATAAAGCGCTGGCGGTTTACCGTACTCTTACCTTTGCTGTTTAACCTTCGGTCAATAAAATGCGCCATACACACCTGCTTGTCTTGTTGTGAACTACAAATACCCGTGCTGAAGCACGCATTACACGCGCTTCAGCACCACTTGCGTTTAGCGCTAAGACGCTTTACGTACGCGCAGGTACCATTCACACAGCAACCGAACTTGTTTTTGCGTATATCCCTTCTCGGTCATACGATTTACAAAGTCGTCGTGTTTTTTCTGCTCCTCTGCAGAGCCTTTGGTGTTGAAAGAAATAACCGGCAGTAAGTCTTCCGTGTTAGAGAACATTTTCTTCTCAATCACGGTGCGAAGTTTCTCGTAACTGGTCCATGCTGGGTTTTTGCCGCCGTTATTTGCACGGGCTCTCAAAACAAAGTTAACGATTTCGTTACGGAAGTCTTTCGGATTACTTATTCCCGCAGGCTTCTCTGTTTTTTCTAATTCAGCATTCAGTGACGCTCTGTCGAACAGCTGTCCGGTTTCTGGGTCGCGATACTCTTGGTCTTGGATCCAGAAATCAGCATAGGTTACATAGCGGTCAAACAGGTTTTGCCCATATTCAGAATACGATTCTAAGTAAGCCGTTTGAATCTCTTTACCAATGAATTCCACGTAGCGAGGAATGAGGTAGCCTTTCAAAAACTCCAAATACTTATCAGCGGTTTCTTGAGGGAACTGCTCCCGTTCAATTTGACGCTCCAGTACATAAAACAAATGGACTGGGTTTGCCGCCACTTCTTGATGATCGAAGTTAAAAACCCAAGAGAGAATCTTAAATGCAAAGCGGGTGGATAACCCCTCCATGCCTTCATCGACACCGGCGTAGTCGCGGTACTCTTGATAAGACTTGGCTTTCGGGTCGGTGTCTTTCAGGCTCTCGCCATCATACACGCGCATTTTAGAAAATAGACTGGAGTTCTCTGGCTCTTTCAAGCGCGATAACACAGTAAACTGCGCTAAACACTCTAGCGTGTCTGGCGCACAGGGCGCGCCGTTAAGCTCGCTGCTGTCTAGTAACTTTTTGTAGATCTTAATTTCTTCACGTACTCGCAAACAGTACGGTACTTTTACTATATAGACACGGTCTAGGAAGGCTTCGTTATTCTTATTGTTTCTAAACGATTGCCACTCAGATTCGTTTGAATGCGCAAGTATAAGCCCATCGAAGGGAAGCGCAGAGAAGCCCTCTGTTGGGTTGTAGTTACCCTCTTGTGTTGCGGTTAATAGTGGATGCAGCACTTTAATCGGTGCTTTGAACATCTCCACAAATTCCATTAAGCCCTGATTGGCTTTACATAGTGAACCCGAGTAACTGTAAGCATCAGGGTCGTTTTGTGCATATTGTTCTAAGCGGCGAATATCAACTTTACCCACCAAAGATGAAATATCTTGGTTGTTTTCGTCACCGGGTTCGGTTTTAGCGATACCCACCTGGTCGAGCACTGACGGATAAACGCGAACCACCTTAAACTGGGTAATATCGCCATTGAATTCATGCAGGCGTTTGCGTGCCCACGGAGACATGATGGTTTTTAAGTAGCGCTTAGGAATGCCGTACTCTTTTTGTAAAATGTCGCCATCTTCTTTGACATCAAACAGACAGAATGGATGGTCGTTAACAGGCGAGCCTTTCAGCATGTAAATAGGTACGTGCTGCATCAGTTCTTTAAGTCTCTCTGCCAGAGACGATTTACCGCCACCCACTGGGCCGAGCAAATAGAGAATTTGTTTCTTCTCTTCAAGACCTTGTGCGGCGTGTTTAAGGTAAGAAACGATTTGTTCTATGGCTTCTTCCATGCCATAGAATTCTGAAAAAGCTGGATAACGAGAAATAACGCGGTTTGAGAAAATGCGGCTAAGTGCCGGGTCGTTGGCAGTGTCGATTAATTCAGGCTCACCAATAGCTTGTAGCAAACGTTCTGCTGCATTTGCATAAGCGGTTTGATCCTCTTTACAAATTTCAAGGAACTCCCCAATGGTGAACTCTTCCTGTTTTCGCTCTTCATAGCGACTTTGATAGTGTTCAAAAATACCCATGAATACCCCTTAAATACGGAACCCCGTAATTTCAGCTTAGTAGGTATTTGGGAAAACGATAGTAATTATTGTGTATAGTTTTTAATCTTTTCGTCTAATGAAAAATGCAACTTTAATAAGAATTTAGTGTCACTTAATGAACAATAGTGCATAAAAAAAGCCCCGCTTGGAAGCGGGGCTTTTTATAACTGATACTTTACGCTGTTAAGAGCGCAAGGCGCTTAACGCTTCAGTCTTTGGCTTATGCAAAGTTGCTGCTTGCGAATTCCCAGTTAACCAGCGCCCAGAAATTTTCTAGGTACTTAGGACGCGCATTGCGGTAGTCGATGTAGTAAGCGTGTTCCCAAAGGTCAACAGTAAGCACTGGCGTAAGGTCGTCGCCAGAAATAGGCGTTTGCGCGTTGCTTGTGTTAACGATATCTAGGCTGCCGTCTGCAGTTTTAACTAACCACGTCCAGCTTGAACCGAAGTTGTTAACCGCTTTATCGTTAAATGCTGCTTGGAAGTCTGCAAATGAGCCCCATTTCGCGTTGATAGCTTCTGCTAGCGCGCCTGTTGGCTCACCGCCGCCGTTCGGGCTTAGACAGTGCCAGTAGAACGTGTGGTTCCATACCTGCGCTGCGTTATTGAAAACACCGCCGTCAGAAGATTTGATGATTTCTTCTAGGCTTTTGTTTTCCATGTCAGTACCTTCAACTAGGCCGTTAAGCTTAGTTACATAAGTAGCGTGGTGCTTGCCATAGTGGTACTCAAGCGTTTCAGCAGAAATATGCGGTTCTAGTGCATTTTGTTCGTATGGTAATGCTGGTAATTCAAAAGCCATGACGGTCTCCATGTTGGTTTAGTATTGTAGTCTAAAGCCCACTTATCTTCGCCTGTTCAATAAGTGCATATTAATTCTATGTTCAATATACTGCTTTAGACGCTAAAGCATATCCCAAATGTGGGGATAAAGTCCTATAACTCAATGACAAAAATGTGAATTTTTTTTCAAAAGTTAAAATGTGACACTAATTTGTATTGCAATGTATGGGTAGATAACGATCCAGAGGTTGAAAAGATCAATTCAGCTATGAGTAATTAAACATAAAATTATGATACCCTTTCCCTTGATAAATCATTCATGCATTCCCATCTAACTGGGAATACACTTTTGTGCTCAGAGGAATCAAATGGATAATACTGAAAATCAATCAACGCTAGATAGAATCAAGCAGCAAATCGAAGAAAACCCAATTTTATTGTATATGAAGGGTTCTCCTAAACTACCTAGCTGTGGCTTTTCTTCACAAGCATCGCAAGCGTTGATGTCATGTGGCGAACCATTTGCTTATGTAGATATTCTTCAAAACCCAGACATCCGCGCAGAACTACCAAAATATGCAAACTGGCCGACATTCCCGCAACTATGGGTTGAAGGTGAGCTTGTAGGCGGTTGCGATATCATTATTGAAATGTTCCAACAAAACGAGCTTCAACCGCTTATTAAAGAAACGGCTGCAAAGTACAAAGAAGCAGAGTAAATCTTGTTTCCATGTACAAATCTTTGGGTTTGTAAAAAACGATTTAAAAGCCGGCTTATAGTCGGCTTTTTTTATTAAAACCCGCCAAAAATCCCGCACTTTTATTCCCGTAAAAACTATATAGACAGGTCAGAAATTAAAATCCTCTACGGAGTGAAAAAATATTTTTATTTTGTCGAAAAAGGTTTGTTTTTTAATATCTTGCGTTCTATAAAAAACACCATCTGACCGCAAATGAGTCAGTGTTGAAGGTAAAAAATAACAACTACTCTGAGCATTTTTTTAATGTGTTTAAAACGCTGAAGGTGTCTTAGAGAAACTCCGGGAAACCACCATGAATACAACCTTGTCTTTATTGACCAAAAACGTGCGTGGCGTATTAGCCGCATCAGCTGCGTTTTCAGTAATGGCCGCTGCACCTGTTTATGCGCAAGAAGCTGAAGAGAGTGCTAAGGCCGAAGATTTTGAACAAATTGCGGTAGTTGGTTCACGTGCAGCGCCTCGCTCGGTCGCTGACTCAGCGGTGCCAATTGATATTATTTCTGACGAAGAGTTTAAGCAGCAGGGTGCCACTGATATGGTATCTATGATGCAGACTGTTGTTCCGTCTTTTAACGTAAACGACCAGCCGATCAACGATGCTTCAACGCTTGTTCGTCCTGCTAACCTTCGCGGTATGGCATCAGACCACACGCTTGTGCTTGTAAATGGTAAACGTCGTCACCGTTCTGCGGTTATCACTTTCCTTGGTGGTGGTCTTTCTGACGGTGCACAAGGTCCTGATATTTCTGTTATCCCAGCAGCGGCATTAAAGCAGGTGGAAGTACTTCGTGATGGTGCAGCAGCACAATACGGTTCTGATGCGATTGCGGGTGTAATTAACTTCGTACTTAACGATGCATCAGAAGGTGGTTCGTTTGAAGCCCGTTACGGCTCTTTCTACGAAGGCGACGGCGACATGATTCAGATGTCGGGTAACGTAGGTCTTCCTCTATCTGATAAAGGCTTTATTAACCTTTCAGCTGAATACCGTACTGCAGATGACACATCTCGAAGTGTACAGCGTGCCGACGCTGCTGCATTGATAGCGGCAGGGAACACCTTTGTAGCAGATCCTGCGCAAATTTGGGGTTCACCTGAAATCAAACACGACATCAAACTTTTCGCTAATGCAGGTATAGAGCTTTCTGCTACCTCAGAAGCTTATATGTTTGGTAACTACGCCGAGCGTGAGGTTGAAGGTGGTTTCTACTTCCGTAACCCACACAATCGTGGTGGTGTGAACGATGGTGGTACAAATGAAGATGGCGAGCAACTACTGCTTGTTGGTGATTTAACCGGTGATATGTCAGGTAACTGTCCAACCGACATCGTAGTTGGTGATAACGTACTAGAGAACCCGCGTTATATTAACGAAGTTCAGAACAACCCTGACTGTTGGGCGTTCAACGAAATGCTGCCAGGTGGTTTCACGCCTCGTTTCGGTGGTACGGTTACAGATATGTCGCTTGTCTTTGGTACGAAAGGCGAACTTGACCACGATATTACTTATGACGTGAGCTTGAACCTTGGCCAAAACGAAGTTGACTTTGCTATTAGCAACACCATCAACCCGTCTTTAGGTCCAGAAACACCTACAGAATTTAGCCCAGGTCGCTATACGCAGTCTGAGCAAACCCTTGATATTGATTTCACTAAGCCGTTCGATGTTGGTTTATATGAACCACTATTCGTGGCAACTGGATTCCAATATCGCAACGAAAGTTATGAGAGCTTTGCAGGTGATACTGCCTCTTATGAAATAGGTCCGCTGGCGACACAAGGCTTTGGCATTGGCTCAAATGGTTTCCCTGGCTTGGCGGCCAATAGCCAAGGTCGTGTGTCCCGCAACAACATCGCACTGTACATTGACGCAGAAGCGTATATCACTGAAAACTTCATGTTAGCCGGTGCGCTACGTTATGAAGACTTCTCTGATTTCGGTGACACAACGAAAGGTAAGATTGCTTTCCGTTGGCAAGCACTTGAGAACATCGCTTTCCGTGGTGCGTTCTCAACAGGCTTTAAAGCACCTACCCTTGGTCAAAGCAACGTGCGTAACGTAACTACCGCGTTTGGTACAGGTGGTGAACTTATTGACCGTGCAACACTGCCTCCGACAGATCCAGTGTCTCAACTTAAAGGTGGTGAGCAGTTAACGCCTGAAGAGTCAGAAAGTATCACGTTTGGTGTGGTAGCCGATTTCGATAATGGTCTATTCATTACCGCAGACTACTACAACATTGAACTGACTGACCGTATCAGTACTGCCTCTGGTATTGCGCTGACTGAAGAAGACATTGCCACGCTGCTTGAGCAAGGTATCAACGATGCGTCTAGCTTCTCTGAAATCAGCTTCTTCACTAACGACTTCGACACCACCACCGAAGGTGTAGACGTAGTAGCGAACTATTCGATGGATATGATGGGCGGTGAAACTAAGTTCTCACTTGCATATAACTGGACGTCGACAGAAGTTGACCGCGCGTCGGATAATATCTCTGATTTCCGTATTCGCATGCTAGAAGATAACCTTCCAGCGGTACGTTACAGTGCAACAGCTAACCACACTAATGGCGACTGGCGCTTCCTTGCGAGAATGAACTACTACGGTAGCATCTTCGAAGATCACCTAGACTCTGCATTGCCGATTGACAAAGTAGGTTCTGAAATTACGTTCGACTTTGAAGTGGCATATAACTTCACTGAAGAGTTCACGGTAACTGTTGGTGCTAAGAACGCGTTTGATGAATACCCTGACGAAAACAACACTGATGCAGGTGGTATCACCTACGCACAGATTGCAGGTTCAGCGTATCCGACAACATCACCAATTGGTATAAACGGTGGCTTCTACTACCTAAGAGGTGTTTACACTTTTTAATAGGTAAGCAATTACCTATAAACCAAACTTTCACTTAATGTTTCAAAGTTAAGGGGGCATTAGCCCCCTTTTATTTTATTAGGTGAAAAAGAACGAAAAAGCAGGCATTATTGATGCCAATGTAAGCAAATCGAAACACACAACATTTAATATTATGACGAGAAAGTCGACAGTAGCTGAAACCTTTTTAAAATACCGCTCAAAGCTAATGCGCGCGGTAGGTTCTATTGTTGGCGCCGACGACATTGAAGACATCGTGCAAGAAGCTTTTATTAAAAGCTACGAAGCAGAGTTAAAACAAGAAATACAGTATGAGCGTACCTATATGCTCAAGACAGCGCGTAATCTAGCGCTGAACCATGTTGCGAAAGCTGAAAACAAAAATAAGCAGCAGCTCGATGACATGGATATTTTGCCTTATGAGCTTGTAGGGCACAGTTTAGAAAAAAATGTAGAAAGCAAAGAGCGTTTTATTCATTTTTGCCGAGCGACAGATACACTGTCTGCTGATGTAAAACGCGTATTTTTGCTGAAAAAAGTATATGGCATGCGACAAAAAGAGATTGCAGAGCTTGTGGGGCTAAGCGAAAGCACCGTTGAGAAGCATGTCGCCAAAGGTTTAATGATGTGCTCTAGGTACTTAGCCGAGCTGTCAAAGGACAGTGCATCCCCCCGTGCCACTGCTAACGCGACTCAGGACATAAGCCGTAGTTAACATGAATAATATTCGCCAGTTTTCAAGCAAAGAAGATATCCAAGAGCAAGCATGCTTATGGATAAGCCGTCTCGATCGCGGCTTAAACAGTGACGAAAAGACGGAGCTAGATGCTTGGTTGTCGGAAAGTAATGCGCATCGTCAAGCTTTGCTCGACGCCGCTAGCTTGTGGGACGACATGTCGGTATTAAATGAATTGAGCGGTTTATTCCCGCAGCCTACCTCACGTCAGTCGTCGAAAAAACGCAATATGCCTAAAACAGCGGTTTGGGGCATTGCGGCCACATTTTTAGTGATGGCAATTGCTGTTGGGGTAGTGGTTCAGCGCACGTGGCTAAATAGCACCCCTGAATTCGCAGCGGTAACACAAAAGGTACAAACCGGTGTTGGCGAACAGAAAAACGTGACGCTAGCCGATGGCTCTAAACTTCATCTAAATACAAACTCTGTCGTTACCGTAGACTTCTCATCAACGGCGCGCAATATCGTTTTATTGAAAGGGGAGGCACACTTTGAAGTGGCTCACGACACGTCTCGCCCGTTCTCTGTAACTGCAGGCAACAACACCGTTACCGCTGTTGGAACTGCTTTTAATATGCAATATGTGGATGATAATGCGTTTGAGTTAGTGGTGACCGACGGAAAGGTATTGGTGAAAGATCGCTTTAAGGCTTCATCCTCAAATGAGTCGCTCTTCACGAAACGTCCTGTTGCTGAAGAAGGACTTCTCATGTTCGCAGGTGAAAAAGCAACAGTGCAAGGTAAAGTGGAAGCCCGTGAAAGCATGTCTCAAAATGACATTGACGACGATTTAGCGTGGCAACAAGGTATGATTGTATTTAAAGGTGAACCGCTAGAGGCCGTATTAGCTGAGATTGGGCGCTATACACCCGTTCGCTTTAACATTTCGGATGAAAGTCTGCGCAAGCGACGTGTAGCGGGCTACTTTAAGGTAGGCGATATAGACGGTCTGTTGTCAGCACTTAAGAGCAGCTTTAATATCAATTACGAGAAAGTCACAGAAACAAGTATTGAGCTTAAGCTAGCGAAAAGTTAAATATTTCTGAAAGATAGGTGCTTTCTACTATTCGTAGTTGGCATCAATTTCTTTAATGTGACAATATAATTAAAATAATAAGCACATCGATTTTATATCTTGCAATACAGCAATTTTGCGATAAGCAGGCAAACCAAAAAGGCAATAGAAAAGCTGCATGCCCTCGCGTGTTCGGCCCAATGCCTTTCGCAAAAAAGAATGTGCAAATTCTCCCGTATTTTGTCCCTCTCGGCACTACACATAGCGTCCGGCTTTTTTCTTTTCATAGCACCAGCGCCAACGCTTCATGCACAAACAGACAGCCCTTCGCAATCACCCGACCAAACCGAACCAAAATTGGGTGCTTACAGCTTTTCAATACCCGCACAAAATGCTAATGAAGCGCTAACCGAACTAGCTAAACAGGCAAATACCACATTGCTTTTTCCTTTTGATTTAGCAAAAAAAGTGAAAACAAACGCATTGGAAGGTACGTTCACACTGAATGAAGCGCTGGCACAGCTTCTTGAAGGAACAGAATTGGCGGTAGTGACTGATGAAAGCGGTGCGGTAAGTATTCGTTCTCGTTCATCGTTAGTGGCGAAGGAAACACAGCCACAAGATACCGAAAAGAAAACAGACGAGGGAGGCAATGGACTTGAAAAAATTGCGGTCGTCGGTACTCGTAACTCGCCTCGAAGTGCTGTTGACTCACCAGTTCCTTTGGATGTGATTGGTTCTGAAACCCTCAACTCACAGGGAAATTCAGACGTGCTTTCTATGTTAAGCGTGATGGTTCCTTCGTTGAACGTAAACGATCAGCCCATCAATGATGCCAGTAGCCTGGTAAGGCCGGCGAACCTTAGAGGAATGTCCTCGGATCACACGCTTTTGTTGCTTAACGGAAAGCGACGCCATCGCTCTGCGGTAATCACGTTTTTAGGCGGAGGTTTATCTGACGGTGCACAAGGGCCTGATATATCGGTTATTCCTGCCTATGCGTTAAAGCAAGTCGAAGTATTGCGAGATGGTGCAGCAGCCCAGTATGGCTCAGACGCCATTGCAGGCGTGATTAACTTCGTACTTAAGGATGCTCGTGAAGGAGGGCATGTTGCGCTGAAGGTTGGCGGATACAGTGAAGGCGACGGCGAACTGTTTCAAGTGCAGTTGAATAAGGGCTTTGCTATTGGAGAAAACGGCTTTTTAAATGCAACGGCAGAGTATCGTCAGCAAAATGGCACGTCGCGCTCTGTACAGCGGGTTGATGCGCAGAACTTGATTGACCAAGGGAATGTGTTCATCGCGTCACCGTCCCAAGTATGGGGAGCGCTTGATGTTAACGAAGATATTAAACTTGCGCTAAATGCAGGCGCAGACATTTCGTCTAAATCACAATTTTACAGCTTTGCCACTGCAGCAAGAAGAGAAATAAACGGTGGTTTTTACTTTCGAAATCCGCAAACCCGAGAAGGGGTGTTCAGCCGTACCGACCCAAATACAGGGGAAAGTCGTTTGATTGTAGCCGATCTCGACGGGCTGGAAAGTGGAATTGCTTGCCCTTCTATAACCTTGTCCAGCAATAGTGTATTGCTGGACCCCTCGTATCAACTTATTGCAGATAACACAACGGCGCTTGGTGCCAACTGTTTTGCTTTCAACGAGTGGTTCCCTGGCGGTTTCACACCAAAATTTGGGGGCACGATAACGGATGCTTCTGTTGCGATGGGCGTTAAACATGAGTTACCTAATGGCTGGGCGATGGATGCCAGTGCGACATTGGGCTACAGTGACATTGAGTACACCATCTCCAATACGGTTAATCCATCGTTAGGGCCACAAACGCCAACGTCGTTTTCGCCCGGTGGTGTGTCGCAAGTAGAGCGAACGCTTAACTTAGATTTTAACAAACTCATTCAAACTATTTTCGACGATCCGGTTAGCATTGCCGTGGGCTTAGAATGGCGCAAAGAAACCTATTTTCAAAAGTCCGGCGATGAAGCGTCATATATTGCAGGCCCTTTCGCTCTAGAGCCGCCACTTGGGTTGAACCAAGGCTTTTCCATCGGTTCCAACGGTTTTCCGGGGTATCAGCCTCAAAGTGCTGGGCACTGGAGCAGAAGCAATTGGGCTGTGTACGCCGATTTGGAATTTTATGTTACCGAAGCATGGCAGTTTGGCGTGGCCACTCGTGTAGAGCATTTCAGTGATTTCGGCTCGACATTCGATGGGAAATTGAGTACTCGCTATAAACTAAATGATATTTTTGCATTACGCGGATCTGTAAACACCGGTTTTAAGGCGCCAACAGTAGGGCAGAGTAATGTTATCAACGTAACTACCGCCTACGGTGTTAACGGTTTGGAAGACCAAGCAACGCTGCCTCCAACTGATCTTATCTCACTGCAACTAGGCGCAACTCCACTGACGCCTGAAGAATCGGTGAACTTTAGCCTTGGGCTAGTTATGCAGGCAAGCGAGAACTTTTTTGCAACGCTCGACTATTTCAATATTCGCCTTTCTGATCGTATTAGTACGACATCTGCAATTCCGTTAACCGACGACGACATTAGTGCGCTTATTGCCCAAGGGCGTCCAGATGCGGCGAAATATAATGCTGCAAAGTATTTTACTAATGACTTTGACACAAAAACTCAGGGTGTTGATTTAGTTGTTAACTACAATTTTGCGCTAGCTGATTGGTCAAATTCTTTACTTCTTGCCTTCAACTGGACAGACACACAAGTAGAGCGGGTTACACTTTATCCTGCGCAAGTGGGGGACGAAATACGGCTTCTACCTAATCTAACACAGGCAAGAATTCGCATGCTGGAAGATAACTTGCCTGCTCATCGAGGCAGTATCACGCTGGAGCAATCGAAAGGAAATTGGGCATTTACTTGGCGACTGAACTATTACGGTGAGTTTTATGAAGACCATCTTGATGCGTCCGCAGGGATGGACATATACGGCAATGCGTTAACCACATTCGATGCCCAAGTTGCATGGAAAGTACTGCCTCAAACACAAGTTACCCTCGGCGCCCAAAATCTGTTTGATTCGCTGCCTAATGAAAACCCTTTTCAAGGTGAAGTTGGCGCACTCTACCCACCTACATCGCCTAGCGGTATCAATGGGGCTTTCTATTATGCAGGCATTGAGTACACCTTTAACTAGGGCGTGCTTCAGCAAAGCTACGTAGTTAAATGGCGCGCTGCACTCATTGAAAGTAAGAAAATGAGCCTAGCTCTGAGTTTGAAAGGACAACAACCTATCGTTTTAGGTGACGATGTGAATGTTACTTAGGTAATTGAACTAGAATATGACTTAGGTCACTTAAAGGAATAATCGTGATAATAAATATGGTGTTTAAAGTCTAGCCAAGGATGCTAAGAGCGATGACGTTGCGTGTTAAGAATACGCGAGTTGGCTAATTGCCTAGCCAACGTCTTTGAATAGGGACTCATCGACGATAGTTTGGTCAATGATCTGTTGCGCCATGTTGATGCACTTACCGCATTGTGAGCCAAGCTCTAAATGTTGACGTAACTCTCGCATATTTCCCACACCGTTTTCTTCAACCGCTGCGCGAATGCTTTTATCAGTTACCCCATAGCACATGCAAACAAACATTAAACGTACTCCAAATGAATCTGTAAATGATAATAATTGTTATTCTTTGCTTTAGCAAGTGGATAATGACAAATTTAATACAAGGTAATTGAAGAAAGACTGAACAGTGTGGGGTGATGTTAAGCGGTTATTGGTATGATCAGTAAAAAAACTCGTTGTTTAATATTGTTATTTCCATATTCGTACCTATTTTCTTTGAAGGAAATTTCTTATCAAAGTGGTTACGCAACGTAATCACTTCTATTATTACAATCCAAATATAAATGGAGAGACTCATGAGTGTATTAGTTGGCCGTCCAGCACCTGACTTTACTGCAGCAGCGGTACTTGGTAGTGGTGAAATTGTTGACACTTTCACACTAAGTGAAGCAATCAAGGGCAAGAAAGCTGTTGTATTCTTCTACCCACTAGATTTTACGTTTGTTTGCCCGTCAGAGCTTATCGCCTTTGACAAGCGTTTCGACGAGTTCAAAAAGCGTGGTGTTGAAGTGATCGGTGTTTCAATCGACTCTCAGTTCTCACACAATGCGTGGAGAAACACTCCGGTAAATCAAGGTGGTATTGGTCCGGTTAAGTACACCCTTGTTGCTGACGTTAAGCACGACATCTGCCAGGCATACGATGTTGAGCACCCAGAAGATGGCGTTGCGTTCCGTGGTTCATTCCTAATCGACGAAGAAGGTATGGTACGTCATCAGGTAATCAATGACCTTCCACTTGGCCGTAACGTTGATGAAATGCTACGCATGGTTGATGCACTAGCATTCCACCAAGAGCATGGTGAAGTTTGCCCAGCGGGTTGGACTGAAGGTAAAGCAGGTATGGATGCGTCGCCTGAAGGTGTTGCTAAGTACCTATCTGAAGAAGCAGACAAGCTATAAGCTAAACTGTTTAAAGATTATAAAAAAACAGCGCCTTTTGGCGCTGTTTTTGTTTATATCAGTTTGAATAAAACTACTCTTTATTTTCTACAGGCCATCCGCCTAGCGCTTTATAGCGATTTACCATATAGCAAAATAGCTCGGTGGTCTTTTGGGCGTCATACAGCGCACTGTGCGCTTCACTTTGGTCAAATGCAATCCCCGCTGCACGGCATGCTTTTACCAAAACCGTTTGGCCTAAGGCCAATCCAGCAAGGCTGGTGGTGTCAAATGAAACAAACGGATGGAACGGCGTGCGTTTTATATTGCAGCGTTCTATCGCGGCATTGACGAAACTCTGATCGAACGTTGCATTGTGAGCAACAATAACTGAACGTTGGCAGTCTGCATTTTTTTGCGCCTTGCGGATGCCTTTACATAAGTCCTTCATGGCTTCGCTTTCTTCAATAGCCCCTCGCAATGCACAATTAGGATCGATGCCATTAAATTCTAAGGCTGCTGGCTCTAGGTTAGCGCCCTCAAAGGGGTCAATGTGATAATGAAAAGTTTGATCAGGATGAAGTATACCGTTTTCATCCATTTTCACCGTTACCGCGGCTAATTCTAACAGGGCGTCAGTGCCTGCATTAAATCCGGCTGTTTCAACGTCGATAACAACGGGAAAGTAACCTCGAAAGCGCTGGGAGAGAAGGGGCGGGTTGGCAGACATAAACACTCTTGTAAGACTCGATTGCGTTAATTGGTTGGTGACTAAAATGCGTACCAACCTGCGAAGCATATTGCGTAAAAGAATTATCGCAAGGATACTCTCGAGTTGCCAGTTGCAATTTATAAACTGTTAAATCAGGGGGCTAGCAAAAGTACAAAACGCGAATGGTATTAAACGCTAAACTTTTCTACAATTTGGACGATAATCAAATTAAGCGTGAAAAAATCATTAGGCACATTTCTTCTTTTTGTGTGAGCTAATTTGATTCATTATGTTCGGTAATTTGTGCACGTAGTGTTGTCTTTTACCTGTGTTAGTCTGATTTTCGTTATGGTGTCGAAATGGTGTCGAAATTAAAATACATCGCTTTATTGGGGATGCTGGGGTCATTGTCTTCCCACGCTGCCATGCGGCAATATTCTGCAACCATAGAAAGCTCCAACTGGCGAATAGACAAAGACACCCGACTTCAGTGTACCTTGAACCACGAACTACCCGGTTATGGCGAAGCCATGTTCACGAGCTCAGCGTCGAAGCAGCTTAATATGGAATTTGAACTGGACATGTATTTGCTGCCAAGCAAATTTGATATGGCTGCTGTTTATTCTGTACCACCTAAATGGATGCCCGGCGTTGCGCCTAAAACCATTGCCGACATGTCTATTCGTAAACAGTACAATGGCGACCTTCCGCAGGATGCGGCTTGGACTATGTTGTCTGAATTAGAAAAAGGCTTTTGGCCCACAATCTATTACCAAGATTGGTATAACAAATACGACCAAGTGAGTGTGGCATTAAACGCTAGCAACTTCTCTGGTGTGTATCGTGAATTTGTGAAGTGTGTATCGAACTTATTGCCCTTCGGTTTTGATGACATTGCCTACACGGTATTGTCGTATCAAAACAACAGTACAGAGCTAACCAAATATTCGCAGAAGCGCTTAACCATGATAGGTGAATACTTAAAAGAAGACGGCGAGCTTGAGCTTGTGCTTCTTGATGGTTACACCGATAGCTACGGCGGTCGCTATAATAATGAACAGTTGTCTATTCGACGTGCTAACGAAGTAAAAAGCTATTTGACTACGCTAGGTGTACCTGAAGATCGAATTCAGTTAACAGGCCACGGTGAGAAACGCCATATTGCGCCAAACGATACGCGAGAAAGCCGTGCCCAAAATAGACGCGTGGTGGTGCGACTTTCAAAATCCTAGGCGCTAATTGTCGCGCCTACACTCGCTTTAAAATGCGTTAGTTTAATTTTTCTCGCCACCTTAATACCGGTACTAAATGATCGGTGAAAACACCGTCAGCACCTACCACCTTGTCTAAAACTTCCAAGACTTGTTCTGAACTCATACCTGCTGGTAGTGCATCATGTCGGTAGGTGTAGGGGTGGATTGTCAGGTTATTTTCGTGGGCGTAGGCAATCCATGCCGCGGCTTCTATTTTTCCTTGAGTCATCGCTTCATTATCGAGTAAATGGCCTAACCAAGGGCCTATGCCATCGGTATATAACGCAACCTGCTGCATGCCTTCCTGAGTGCGCAGCCAGTTATAATCTGTGTCGCTTTCGCCCCAGTCGTTTTCGCCGATCAGCATCACAACTTTGCCTTTATAGCCCAGGGTTTCTCGAATGCGCTTAACTTCGTTAAAATCGAAGCATTGCAGGTAGCTATTACCGCTCTCTCCACCAAACCCGTAAGCATCTAAGGCATCTACAACGATTTTACTGGCATCAACGCCTTCTTTAATGTGAAAGGCAGGGGACTTTACTTCAGGATAAACCCCTACAGACGTTCCAAATTGGCGATTTAGCTCGCTGATTAGCTCAAAGTGTTCATTTAACGTGGCAACTTTAAAATTAGCATGCGTGCCGCGGTACCTATCTTTAAAAACTTGCTTCCCGTCACTGTTAGCGCGCTCGTGTACCTGCAGTTGTCGCAGTTCTTCAAGAGTAAAATCACGCGCGTAATAGCGTCCGTCATCGCGGTGGCGTGCAGGAAACACATCTTCTACATTGGTGACCGTTTCTAAGTGGATGTCGTGTAGCACAACGGGTATGTCGTCTTTGGTGATAACAACATCTTGCTCAATAAAATCAGGGCCCAGAGAAAAGGCGAGGGTAGCAGCTTCGAGGGTATGCTCAGGTAAATAGCCCGACGCGCCGCGATGGGCTATCACGGTAAAGTGCGTTTCAACATTTTCTTTTGTGTCAGCGTGTGTTTGCGCACTCTCGTTATTTGCAGCCATGGCCGAAAACGCACTGCCAGCAGCAACTGCACCGGTAAAAGCGATAAACAACGCTGGCAGAATAGCGGCCAGTTTTGCTTTTGGCTGACTGCGCAAGCCTATATTGTGCGCTGCTCGAGGCTTCCGACATATCGCTGTTCTAGCTTGGCTTTTGTTTTTATCATCTTGCGAAAATAATAAGCGGTTACGTAGCATGTCGTGTCACTCCATGTGGTTTTTCATCGTTTTTTTCCAGTGCCGCACGTTTTTAAATTGATAGTTTGGCGACTTAAGCGTTCAAATCGCTTTGACTACGCTGGCTGCATCTTCAGTTCTTGTTTTTGAGCCATTTCATAGCGAAATCGATTTATTTTGTATGAGTTCTATTGCATATCCATCGGGGTCGCGAACAAAAGCAATAACTGTGGAGCCGCCTTTTACTGGCCCCGGTTTACGATATACATCAGCGCCGTTTGTTTCTAAGTTTTCACAAAACTGATAGATATCATCGACCTCAATCGCAATATGACCATATGCGTTACCCTTATCGTAGGTGTTGTCGCCCCAGTTGTAGGTAAGTTCTAAGACGGTACTCTCGGTTTCATCGCCATATCCCACGAAAGCTAGCGTGTATTCATACTCTTTGTTTTCAGACTGGCGAAGAAGGCGCATGCCCATGAGTGAGGTATAAAAGTGAAGAGAGGCCTCTAAGTTTTCAACTCGAAGCATGGTGTGAAGCATTCGCATAAGAGATTCCTATTTTGAACCATCGGAATTACTCGATGGCACACTGCACTGTGATTGCGTGTTGGCTGTTACTTTTTGTACACATAAATACGATGAGTACTTTATTTGAGTAAACGCAAACAACACGCTTTTATGTTAATTAGGAAATGTTAACGCTTTAAGACAATATTACAATTCTAGTTAACCGTACTATACCTGCGGTAACACGCCGCGATTACGAACATTTTAAGTCTCGCTGAGTGGGTAATTATCTATGCGGACTGGTATTAATAGCCCCATAGGCCGATATTATCAATTTTAAGACGGCGAGGTTGGCTCAATAGGTAAACCACCATGTTGCCTAAGTCTTCATTTTGAATTAGGCCATCGTCCACTTTCTCTGTTTCTGCTTTCTGCGACTGTATCAGTGCAGGGTTTAGGGAATGGACGTGAATACCGTAGGGGCGAACCTCTTCTTGCAACGCTTTTCCAAGCCCCACCATCGCAAATTTTGATGCACAGTAAACGCCTGCATTGGCATAGCCGTTCAATGCCGCCTGAGAAGCGATATTGATAATGTAGCCTTCCTTGTTGTTAATCATGTGAGGCACGACCTCTTTACACATGAGAAAAGTCCCTTTTACGTTAGTATCCATTACTTCGTCCCACGCTTTCTCTGAGGTTTCCCAAATAAGGGTCTCCTTACCAAAGCCACTGTTATTAATTAGGACGTGTAGCTCGCCAAATTTATCTTTGACTTTTCTAACAAAACTGGCAACATCAGCGCTTTTCGATACATCACAAACTTGGCCAAAGACATTACCTGGGAATAAGGCGTCGAACTGCTCTACAGTCTGCTTAACCGCAGTTTCAGTGCGCCCACAAATGGCCACGTTCATTCCTGCTTCTAGTAGAAATCGAGCGAGAGTTTTACCTAGCCCTTTTCCGCCTCCAGTAACAATGGCTGTTTTACCTTCTAACGCATACGTGTCTGTCATAATTTAAACCTATAGCAAAAAAGCAAGGTTAACCTAGCTTTCAAGTGCCTTGAACAAACATACGTATTCAGCTTCGCCAAAAAAATTTGTAAAAAAGTTGTGTTTTGGTTAAAAAATAAACTGAAAACTAGTGGACATTGCTCGCGATTACCTGTACCTTTCGCATCGCTCTAGATATGTTATTTGCTTTACCTAATACTGCGCTGTACCTCTTTTTTAAATCCTTCAAATTGAAGTTTTATATAGATATACAACTGCTTTACTAGCTTGGAGATGTCTATAGCTATTCGGTGGTTTTCCACCATTACATCAATTTTTTTAAAAGGTTTTTATTATGTCTAATTCTGTAAACGGTACAGTTAAGTGGTTCAACGAAGAAAAAGGTTTTGGTTTCATCACTCCTGAAGCTGGCGGCAAAGACGTATTCGTACACTTCCGTTCAATTGCTTCTGACGGTTTCAAAACGTTGAAAGAAGGCCAAGAAGTTAGCTTCGAAGTTGAACAAGGCCAAAAAGGTCCTCAAGCTGCTAACGTAGTAGTTCGATAAAACCTCTATGCTTATCTAAGGTCACTTCTCTTTTCTGAAGTGACCTCAAAAAAATGGGCTCTTTCTGAAACGCTATGTTCACGCTAGAGCCTAATTATCGTTTTTCGATTTCTTTACCCAACCTGCGAGGAATTCAAAACAAACAACATTAATAAAGAAGTATTTACTATGCAATTTCAAGATTCTATCTCTACCTTTAATAGCGCCATTTCAGGTGCGTTAATCTCAAATATCTCCATAAATAAAACAACCGTTGCTTTTAAACATGCGAATACGTATCGGCATGTAGAGCTGCCATCAAGGCAAGAGGCGAAGCGATTTGTTGCCCAGCTTATTCAAGCGCAATAAAACGTAAGCATTTCGGACTAGCAGAGGCGAGGGTAAGCAGAGTACTGGTAAGCAATGGCCAGCACGAGATGCACTGACCAATGTTTGATGATTACTAACGTGTAACTACTGTTTAGCTTTTAAGTCAACGTCCGAATCGGCTAACAAGTATATACTTGCTGCGTAGGCTGCAATGTTTTGCGCAAGCTCATCGGGGTCAATTTTATCTAAGGTATCATCTGGCGTATGGTGAAGATCAAAGTAATCTCTACCGTTTTGATTTAACCTAATCGTTGGTACGCCTTTCGCTGCTAGCGGAATAATGTCAGGGCCGCCGCCAGCAATGTCTGAACCGCCACGCACTATACCTAGCGGTGATAAAATCTTCGCGATTTCATCGACTAGCACAGTCGCTTCGGGATTCACATTTGACACTACTTGCCAGATAGTTTGCGCACCAAAGTCAGACTCTGTGGCCAGAACGTGATTTTCAAGGTTCTTTTCGTGTTGTTTAGCGTAAGCAAAGGCACCTAATAAGCCCACTTCCTCAGCGCCAAACATGACCACACGAATGGTGCGTTTTGGGCGCTCTGGTAAAGAAGCAATTAACGCAGCCGCTGCCGTGGTAATGGCAACGCCCGCGCCGTCATCAACTGCACCTGTTCCTAAATCCCAGCTGTCTAGGTGGCCGCCAATAAGGATAATTTCTTCGGGCTTCTCGCTGCCCACTAAATCCAGTATTACGTTGCCGCTGTTTACTTCGCCTTTCCATTTCGATTCAGAGTGAAGCGACAATGACAGCGGTTTACCTAAGTTATGTAAACGTCGTAAATGGTCTGCGTCTGGGTTTGAGATAGCGACTACGGGGATATCTGCCCAATTATCGCCGTCTGAGCTCATCATGCCTGAGTGAGGGAAACGATGAGAGTCTGAACCTACTGAGCGCACGACCAGCGCTTCAGCGCCGCCGCGTTGAGCATGTTGCCAACCAATACGGCGACGTTGGTTCGCTTGACCATAGCCTGCACCTGTTTGGCTTTTAACCATGGCGTCGCCGTCTACAAATGCAATTTTGCCTTTAAGGGCACCATCTTTAACTGCGGTTAGCGCGTGAATATCTCTGAAATAAACGATGTCTGCATTGATCTCGCTTTCAGAAGGCGCTGCGCCGCCAAGGGCTGTGCCGTAAAGCGGCTGGGCATAAGGCGCCGTGAGTGAAATGTGTAGGTGGCCTCTATCCCAAAATGGCATAGTGAATTCTTCTATGCTGACTTTATCAAAACCTAGACGCTCTCCTACCACCACGCCCCAATCTCTAGCTCGCTTTTCTGCTTCAGAGCCGCCCAGGCGAGGGCCAATCTCAGTGGTTAGGGATTCAACAATGCTATAGCCTAAATCACTTTTCAGGGCTTTTTGAATTAATGCTTCCGCATTTTTCTTTTGCTCGTCAGTAATGGGGGAAGTTTCTGCAAAAACACCAAAACTGCATGCACTTACTAATGCACCAAACGCCAGCCTTCTAGCGATAGTATTCAATCGAGACATGTGTTCTCCATGGATTTATTTTTATATTTCTTTTTTATTTGCGCGAGCAAAACTCTAACCCATCCATCATAGCCAATTTGGTTGTCCCTTTCGAGGCAAACCACAAGCGTAAGTCGTGTGTTAGTCGCAAAATTCCTCTTGAGAGAAAATAAATGGAGAATAAAAAAGGAGCCTAAGGCTCCTTTCTGAAAGTTTCTATCTACGCTTCTTCTTAAGCGCCAATTTTTGCTTTTTCTCTTGTTCTTTCAGCACTTCGTTAATAAAACTCTTTCTGCCGAACTCGCGTGTGATAACACACTTGTTTAAGTCGAAACCGCGGGCAGGGCAGTATTCTCTGCCATATAGGATGATTTGCAGATGCAAATCGTTCCACCTTTCTTTTGGGAACAAGCGTTTTGCGTCACGCTCTGTCTGCTCAACACTCTTTCCGTTCGACAAACCCCAGCGATACATTAATCGGTGGATATGAGTATCTACGGGAAAAGCAGGAATGCCAAAGCCTTGAGACATAACCACAGCGGCAGTCTTGTGACCCACTGCGGGCATGGCTTCCAGCGCTTCAAAGTTTGCAGGCACTTCACCGTTGTGCTGCTTGATGATCATGTCAGACAAATGCCAAATGCCTTTGGACTTCATGGGAGATAAACCACAAGGACGGATAATGTCTTGAATTTCTTCAATACTCATCAATACCATGTCGTACGGATTATCTGCCCGAGCAAAGAGCTTCGGCGTAATTTGGTTAACGCGCTCGTCTGTACATTGCGCCGATAGCAGAACCGCAATGAGTAACGTATATGGGTCTTTATGATCTAAAAAGATAGGAATTTCCGGATAAAGGTCATCCAGTATTCGCATGATTTCTTTTACTTTTTCCTGCTTAGAAAGCGGCTTGGCCGGCTTAACTACATCATTCATTTCTAAATACTTTTTTGTTTTTGATTTTTAGCGTTTAGCTTTCAGAGGTAACGCGTACCCGTTCAGCCTTCACTGCAGGCGATGTTTGCTTAGCGGCTAACTTTGCATCAATACTGTTTTTGATAGCAATGAGAAGACCCATACCTAAAAAGGCACCAGGCGGCAGTATCGCAAGCAAAAACGGATTTTCAGTGTTGAAAAGCGTTATGGTCCAGTTCTCAGCAATTGAGCCAAACAGTCTGTCTGCCCCTGCTAGCAATGTACCTGCACCCAATATCTCACGCATACCACCTAAAATGACCAGCACTGCGGTAAAACCCAGTCCCATCATGAGTCCGTCGTAGGCAGAGGCGAGCGGCCCGTTTTTCGACGCAAAGGCTTCTGCGCGGCCTATGATGGCGCAGTTAGTTACAATCAGCGGAATGAAAATACCTAGCGCTAAGTAAAGGTCATAGGTGTATGCATTCATTAATAGCTGAACAATGGTAACGAACGCAGCAATGATCATAACAAAAACGGGAATGCGGATTTCGTTTCTTACTACATTACGAACGAGTGAAACGGTAACGTTACTGCCAATGAGTACCAACATGGTAGCAAGGCCTAACCCGAGACCATTGGTAAACGTCGCGGTAACGGCCAATAGCGGGCACAAACCTAACAGTTGTACCAGCGCAGGATTGTTCTTCCAAAGCCCTTGTAAAGACAGGTCGCGAAAATCAGTCACGTTATAGCTCCTCTACACTATGAGGTTGAGCCTCATTCACGTTAATCGCATCAATTGTTTCAACGGAATCTGTAATTGCGCAGGTGTTAGGAGCGTTGAAAAGTGCAGATTGGTTGGCCTGTGCATAAAGCAAGGCTTCGCGTACTGCTCTTACTACTGCTCTCGGCGTGATGGTAGCGCCAGTGAACTGATCGAACTCACCACCGTCCTTTTTGACCTGCCAAGGCGCCAAATTGTCGGGTGAAAAAGGCTTGTCACTGAACGTCGTTATCCAGTTGCTAACTGCAAGCTCTATTTTATCGCCAAGGCCAGGGGTTTCTTTGTGTTCGATAACGCGTACGCCAAGCACCCTCATACTGATTCTATTAGTGTTGGGCACAGAAATATCGGACGCATTCTCGTCTTGCTCCGATGGGCTCTGAGGTGTTGAGTCAAGCTCGGCCAACTCCGAGAGCGCTAACGCGGTGATATTGAGATTTTCGCTCTCACCGTCGAGCGAGTCAGTACTCGAGCCGCCTTGTGTGTTTCCACCAACGTGTGCATCCACTTTTACACCAACAACGATATCGATATCTCCACTGTATCCGTCTGGAGCAGTGGCTTCTAATACTAATGCGCTAGGTTGGCCATTTAACGTCGCACGATATATTTTGTGTGCTTTTTTGTTGCCAAGTTCAGGTGCATTGACCTCTGTGCAGTTGGCGTAAAGGGCATTGTCGTGGAATTCGCTAGGCACGACTTCATTAAGTACGCTTAGCAGTTTTTGCTGCTTTTGTTGCTCAATTTTATCTTGGGTGCCAAAAAATGTGAGTGCTATTAATGCTGTGGTAACAACGGCAAACGCACCTAACATAAGGCCGTTTTTGGCCAGGCTTTCTTTCATCATTAGTGTTTACCTCGACCTTTTACGTTTTTGCCGTACACGCGAGGACGGGTATAGTAATCAATCAAAGGCACCGCCATATTCATAATAATAACCGCAAACGCTACAGCATCAGGGTAACCACCAAAGGTACGGATTATTACCACCCAAAAGCCAATCGCTGCACCAAATATAATGCGGCCTCTTGGTGTTGTTGACGCTGAAACCGGGTCGGTGGCGATAAAGAAGGCGCCTACCATTACTGCACCGTTAAACAGGTGAAATAGCGGTGAAGCGTAGTAATCGGCGTTTGCTAAATGAAGCAGTGATGCACAAACAAACACGCTTAGCAGCATACCTCCCGGGATATGCCAGCTGATAACGCGGGTCTTCCAAAGGTAGAGGCCACCAAGTAGGTATGCAAGACTCACCATTCCCCATCCAGCACCAGCAGCTTCGAATATGCCGCCATCGAAGATTGGCTTCGCTAATGATTCTGAGTATGTTACTCCTTGCGTTAGGTCGGTTTTCAATGTGTCTAACGGTGTAGCCATGGTTACACCATCGGCAATGGTTTTGAGTTGAGTGACATCGTATCCGCTAGTAGTAAAACCAGTAAATATGAGTGATACCGAATCAAAGAAACTTGGCGTAATGCCAGCGTGAGTCGCAGGAGGCAGCCATAGGCTCATAGCCGCAGGGAATGAAATAAGCAGCACCACATACGCTATCATGGCAGGGTTGAAAATATTAAAGCCAAGCCCGCCGTAAACCTGTTTAGCCACCGCAATAGCGAAGAAAACACCCGTTACCGTCATCCACCAAGGTAGGGTAGGAGGAATACTAATTGCGATGAGTAAGCCGGTTAATACTGCGCTGTAATCCGTTAATGTGCGCTCGATGGGGCGATTTCTTAAAAATAAAATCACGCCTTCAATGACCAGTGCACTCACTACTGCAATGATGGCTTGAATGAGCATTCCCCAGCCAAAAAAGAAGGATTGTGCAATCATGCCAGGGAGCATGGCATAAATAACCATACGCATGACTTGGCCAGTATCGCGTTTAACCCGTTGGTGTGGTGAACTCGATAAACTTAACTTCATTATGATTCTTTCTCTTGTTCAGCTGCTGCTTTTTTTGCTTTAGCCTTTGCTACTGCAGCTGCAATGCGCGCTTTCTTTTCATCTTGTGCCGTCGGTTGAGAAGGAGCTTGCGTGCTTGTTGCTTGACCTACACGGCTAGACGATTCGCTCTGCTCATGTGCTTTACTACTTTCCTGTTCAGCAGTAATTGATGAGGTCGCTAAATTGCCATTACTGTCTTGAGCAAGTTTCTTTGCTTTAGCCTTTGCCACTGCGGCAGCAATGCGCGCCTTTTTCTCGTCAGCTTCATTTGTCGAGGCAGCGTCGTTAGCATCAGTTTGCTCGCTTCCTTCATGTTCTTCCTGCTTAGCCGCTTTTTTGGCTTTCGCTTTCGCCACCGCAGCAGCAATGCGCGCTTTTTTTTCATCCGCTTCGCTCAAGTTGTTAGCAGGATCTGATGCGCTATCACTCTGAGCACTACTGTTTTGATCGCTGACGCTTTGAAAACTGGCTTCTTCTGGCGAGTTACCGTCTTGATTCTCAATACCAGCCTCGCCATCAGGGCCAGATGCTTGCGCTTTTTGCGAAGCGGCCTTTTTAGCTTTCGCTTTCGCTACTGCCGCTGCGATCCTAGCCTGCTTTTCATCTAGCTGTTCTTTGGAGTGACTGTCTGGTTGCTCATCTAATTGAGTTGGCGCACCTTGCTCTGAAACTGACTTATCAGGCTGCCCGTCTTCGCTATTTTTAGCAGCTTTTTGCGCTTTAGCTTTAGCGATTGCCGCGGCAATACGCGCTCTTTTCTGCGCTTCAGCGTTTAGCTCTGAATTAGCTTCAGTATCGGAAAGTTCGGTATGCTTTTCGCCTTGAGAGCCCGCAGTTTTTTCTGCTGAAGATGCTTCAGACTGGCTGGCTTGCGCGGCCTTTTTTGCTTTTGCTCTAGCGATAGCGGCAGCAACTTTAGCTTTTTTCTCATCTTCTGGTGATGATGACTGGTTACTTGGCTGTTCTGTGGTTGATGGTTCGACAGCGCTTTCTTCTTGCGTTTCGTTTTGAGCTTGTGCGGCCTTTTTCGCTTTTGCTCTGGCGATTGCTGCAGCAACTTTTGCCTTTTTGTCATCTTCTGGCGATGACGCCTGTTCACCTTGCTTATCCGCGCTTTCAAGTTGAGCTTCATTCTGGGCTTGTGCGGCTTTTTTCGCCTTAGCTCTGGCAATAGCTGCTGCTACCTGTGCTTTTTTATCGTCTGCCGCAGTGCTTGGTTCGTTGGTATTTGTTGTATAACTTTCATCCTTTGCGTTGGCCTGCATAGCCGCTTTCTTTGCTTTCGCACGCGCAAGCGCCGCCGCTACTTTGTCCTTGGCCTCAGTTGCGCCAGCATCAACAGCGCTATTCGCATTATCGGCTACTGCATTTTCTTCTTTGGCTTTGTTGGCGGCTAATCGTGCTTCTTTTGCTTTTCTATGTTTTTCTTCGCGCTCAAGTTTTTCGCGCTCTAAACGTTCTTTACGTGCTTCAAAACGCTGTTTAGCTTTTTCGGCCTTGTTCTTTTCATCACGCTGAATGCGTATTTCGGATTTAGCCTGGCGGTAGTAATGCACCAGTGGGATTTCACTGGGGCAAACGTAAGCACATGCGCCGCACTCTATACAGTCGAAAAGGTCGTATTCTTCGGCTTTATCGTATTCTTTTGCTTTGGCGTGCCAAAACATTTGTTGGGGGAGCAACGACGCAGGGCATGCGTCGGCGCATGCGCTACAGCGAATACAGGGGCGCTCTGCATTGTCGTCTACCAGCTCTTTTTTTGCAGGAACCAGCAAACAGTTTGTGGTTTTAACCACGGGGATCGTAGCGTCTGATAAGGTAAAGCCCATCATAGGCCCGCCCATAATCACTTTAGGTACTTTCTGTTTTTTCGGGTTGTAGTTTGCTTCATCCAATAGATGAGAGACGGGCGTACCCAACAACGCTCTAAAATTGCTTGGTGATTCAACGGCTTCACCAGTTACGGTAACAACCCGTTCAATCAGTGGCTTGCCGTGTAAAATAGCATCTGCAATGGCATAGCAGGTACCAACGTTGAACATCATCACGCCTACGTCGGCAGGCAATCCATTTCTTGGAACTTCTCGGCCAGTCAGTACCTGAATCAGCTGTTTTTCGCCGCCGGCAGGGTATTTAGTCTCAACGCTAACAACGCGATAGTCTTTCTTATCCTGACAGGCAATATTAAGTGCTTCGAAAGTCTCTGGCTTGTTGTCTTCAACCGCAACTACAATGGCCTTCGGCCCAATAAGGTGAGTAAGAATGTCTAGACCCTGGCGTATTTGCCAGGCGTGCTCACGCATCAATCGATCATCGGAAGTAATGTAAGGCTCGCACTCAATCCCATTTAAAATAAGAAACTCAACAGGTTTAGACGTTGAGGTTTTTATATGGGTAGGGAAGCCGGCACCACCCATTCCTGAAATTCCTGCTTGGCAAATAGCTTCTATAAGCTTGTTTTTATCTATGTCGCTATAATTTGCTATTGGAGATAGGTCGCACCATGTGTCTTTACCGTCAGGACGTATCGAAATACACATTTCTGTTAGGCCGCTAGGATGCGCTACAACATGCGGAGCAATCGCAACAACCTCGCCCGAGGTTGGCGCATGAACTGGCACAGAAAAAGGCGATGAGCTTTGCGAAAGAATTTGGCCTTTCAATACGCTATCGCCAACTTCTACGCAACAGATACCGTCTGAGCCAATGTGCTGCCTTAAAGGAACAATCAATAATTCGGGTAACGACGGTTTCTTTATTACTGATGTATTAGATAGAGATTTCTTATCGTCGGGATGTACGCCACCTGGAAATGAGTACATCTTTCCCGCTTCAAGGGTTTCTATAATTGAATCAAAACTTGGATACATCACAATTACGACACCATTTTGATGGGGATATCACCTTTAGGCGATGATTCAAAATCCCACTTCCATGTAGAAGTTGTTTGAGCAATTGGCACCATGTCGATACAGTCAACAGGGCAGGGATCTACACATAGGTCACACCCAGTACATTCATCAGTAATAACCGTGTGCATGTGTTTGGCGGCACCTAAAATGGCGTCGACAGGGCAGGCCTGAATACATTTGGTACAGCCGATACATTCGTCTTCGCGTATGAACGCGACTTTTTTAACGTCTTCTTCGCCATGAGCTGCATCAAGTGGTTTAGGTTCAACTCCCATCAAGTCTGCGAGTTTTTTAATCGTTGCCTCGCCACCAGGTGGGCACTTATTAATATCATCACCTTCAGCAATTGCCTCAGCATAAGGCTTGCAGCCCGGATATCCGCATTGGCCACACTGAGTTTGTGGTAGTACGGCATCTATTTGCTCAACAAGCGGGTCGCCCTCAACTTTAAAGCGAATGCTCGCGTAGCCCAGAACCAAGCCAAAAATAAGCGCAAGGACGCCAATGGCAACAACGGCGAATATAATTGCGGTAGATATCGTCATTACACTTTCACCAGTCCACTAAAGCCCATAAATGCTAGGGACATGAGACCAGCGGTTATCATAGCGATTGAGGCACCTTTAAAAGATACAGGTACATCAGCAGCAGCTAAACGCTCACGCATGGCCGCAAATAACACCAGTACAAGAGAGAATCCCACAGCAGCGCCGAAACCATAAATAAGACTCTGCATGAAATTATGCTGTTCGGTAAGGTTTAATAGCGCTACACCAAGCACTGCACAGTTGGTTGTGATAAGAGGAAGGAAAATACCTAACAATCTATATAAGGTAGGGCTGGTTTTGTGCACGACCATTTCTGTGAACTGAACCACCACCGCGATAACAAGAATAAAGGCAAGCGTTCTAAGGTAACCGATGCCCAGTGGAGCAAGTAAATAGGTTTCCACTAGATAGCTCGATGCAGAGGCAAGGGTGAGAACAAATGTGGTGGCCATAGACATGCCCATGGCAGTTTCAAGTTTGCCAGACACACCCATGAACGGGCATAAGCCGAGAAACTTAACCAACACAAAATTGTTAACCAGTACTGTACCAATCAATAGCAGTAAAAATTCAGTCATGAATAACGCAATTCCTTCGAGGAATTTTGACGGACAATGCCCGCGAATTAAAAAGAAAAACAGATTAGGTCTATTATCCCTTTTTAGAACGGGTTTAACAACTTGATTGAATTAGGGTTATTTAATGTCTAAACGCGTTGTTTTAGGAATTAAAATAGAATGAAGTGGGTGAGGCGATTAAGAGCCAACTAAGTGGCTCCCCCTCCCCGACTCGAACGGGGGACCTGCGGATTAACAGTCCGTCGCTCTAACCAACTGAGCTAAGGGGGACCTGTGCTTCAACGGAGGCGAATATTAAAGACGTACTTAGGAACTGTCAACAACATAAATGAAATATTTGTGCTGACTGCGCAAAAAATAGCTTTTTACGGCTTTTATGTTCATTTTGTCGTCAATGCTGAGAAAATGATGGTTAATAACTGCACATTATTCCCTCATTGCTTATGAACAAGAGGTTGTTTTAGTAATTGATAGTTTTACCCATCTCGTTTTCTTATATATCTCACTAAAGTTAAAGGGTATAACTAAATAGAATAAAAAAGCGCTTCCATACTGGTATTATGTACAGGCTTTAATAAATCTGTAACCTGTACCTGAGGATTAAAAGGTTAGTCACCACTTACGTGCTGAGAAATTAATCGAGCACGAAATCCCGCCGAATATGGTCTGGCGTTAGTTATCCACTAAATCTGTGGATAACTATGTTGATAGCTTAGAATCGCTGTAGTTATTTACGAGATCGCGTACGTATTGATCTAATGAGGTTATGGCGTTATTGAGTGGATAATCTTTTTAATACAGGGGTTTAGGGTGTTTTTTTTGATCTTGTTTCTCGATCGGAATAGATCGGTTGAACAAAAAGTAGCTTGTGTGTTAATTCAACGAATGCCTAAATGCTATTCAATGAAATCCATCTTAATTCTCAATGCCTTACATTTTGTTAACATTTTTGTGTGTCTTTTAAACGCTCTATTTGGATAGCTAGATGCGCCCGAGACGTTTTGCCTGCATATTAAAAGTGAAACAGGATAGAAATTAAACTGTAATGAACACATACGCACGTGTTTTGATTTATTTTTACAAAAAACTCGTAGTTTTGTGGCGTAGCCAGCGAAATGGGTCATCGCACGTACTTTTGTCAAAAACATCGCTTTTCATACAACCCTCTTATGCTTTGTTTTGTTTGTCGAATACGCATAGCTAAATAGTGTTCACTCTTTTACACTAACGCGCAATTGATGAGGGGATTTTAGTTTGCCGGAGCTCAAGTGATAAAAAGTAACGCTAAACAACGTACTTCCGACTTATTGGAAGGAGATATAGGTACTACGTTAAAGCGTATGACTATTCCCATGATACTGGGAATGGTAATGATGATGAGCTTTGGACTTATCGATACCTTTTTTGTGAGCTTGTTGGGCACCGACCCTTTAGCCGCTATTAGTTTTACCTTTCCCGTTACTTTTACCGTAATAAGCCTAAACATAGGTTTAGGTATTGGTACCTCTGCAATTATAGGCAAGTTACAGGGCAGTAAAGAAATAACCAAGTCTCAACATTATGCGACGGGTTCATTAATGCTGTCCGTTTTGCTTGTGGGTGCACTAGCTGCAATTGGCTTTTTCACCATAGAGCCTGTGTTTAAGTTGCTTAATGCAACAGACAATCTAATGCCGTACATATCTGACTATATGGGGCTATGGTACTTGTCGAGCATCTTTCTTGCCATGCCGATGGTTGGCAATAGTGTGCTGCGAGCGTGTGGCGATACCCGCACACCCAGTATTGTTATGGCAGCAGGCGGCGGATTAAACGCGTTGCTTGATCCTATTTTCATTTTCGGCCTTGGGCCCATTCCGGCAATGGGAATAAAAGGTGCGGCACTCGCTACCTTTATAGCGTGGATAGTTGGTGCATTATGGATTCTTTATATTTTAGCCGTTCGTCGAAAGTTGATGTTGCCTCGACTGCTGACACTTGCCGAGCTGCGTGATAGCAGCCGTGAAATTCTCAAAATAGGACTACCTGCGGCGGGTGCAAATATGCTTACCCCTGTTGCCGGTGGCGTGATGACAGCTGTAGTTGCTGGTTACGGTGCTGAAGCGGTTGCAGCGTGGGGAGTGGGAAATAGAATGGAGTCTATTGCAAGTATTGTTGTGCTAGCACTTTCCATGACACTGCCTCCATTTATCAGTCAAAACGTTGGAGCAGGCCAAGTAGAACGGGTAAAAACGGCATATTCGCTTACATTGAAATTTGTTCTGGTTTGGCAGTTCGCCATTTTTCTTGTCATGTGGGGACTATCTAGCTGGGTAGCCGTCGCCTTTGCTAATGAAGCAGAGGTAAGCGTACTAATACAGCTGTTTCTTATGATTGTACCGCTGGGTTATGGCATGCAAGGCATTATCATTCTGACTAACTCATCGTTGAATGCCATGCATCGTCCAATGACGGCATTAACGTTAAGTGTCATCCGCTTATTTGTTTTCTTCGTACCTATCAGCGTTGCGGGTAGTTTTCTATTTGAACTGAAAGGGTTATTTGCAGGAACGGTCATTGCCAATATTGCAATGGCGTGTGTTTCATTTGTTGTTTTCAAACGTGCGATTACTCAGTTTGAATTAGATAAAGAAACGTCTGAGCACAGCTAATACCAGAGCGGCTATTTAAGGCTGTGCGTTTTTAATGTTGAGTAGTTTGACCGCAGGCAAGATGTTAAGCAGTAAGCTAAAGAAAAGGTTAAGTAAATGAGTAGAGGGTTTGAGCTTCATTCTAAATACAAGCCAGCAGGCGACCAGCCAAAAGCAATAGAAGCTTTGGTGGATGGCCTAGAAAGTGGCTTGGCCGGCCAAACACTGCTTGGTGTTACGGGGTCGGGTAAAACCTTTACCATGGCTAATGTCATCAAAGAAGTGCAGAGACCAACGCTTATTCTTGCACACAACAAAACATTAGCGGCTCAGCTTTACGGTGAGATGAAAGAATTCTTCCCCAATAACGCCGTAGAGTACTTCGTTTCATATTATGATTATTATCAGCCAGAAGCCTACGTTCCAAGTACAGATACCTTTATTGAGAAAGACGCGTCAATTAATGATCATATTGAACAAATGCGACTGTCAGCCACTAAAGCGTTGATGGAGCGCAGAGACGTGGTCATTGTAGCGAGTGTGTCGGCTATTTATGGTTTGGGGGACCCTGAATCCTACATGAAGATGCTATTGCACCTTCGCCAGGGCGACACCATGGACCAACGTGACATTTTACGTCGCCTTGCAGAACTGCAGTACAAGCGTAACGATTTAGCGTTTGAAAGGGGTACGTTTCGTGTGCGTGGCGATGTTATAGATATTTTCCCTGCGGACTCTGAAAAGCAAGCCGTAAGGGTCGAGCTTTTTGACGATGAGATAGATAAAATTAGTCTGTTCGACCCGCTAACCGGGGCTGTCGATAAGTCAGTTATTCGAGCAACGGTTTTTCCTAAAACGCACTATGTAACCCCTCGAGAGAAAATCCTCAATGCTATTGAGCATATCAAGGAAGAACTTGGCGATCGCAAAAAGCAACTTCAAGAGGCGAATAAGCTGATTGAAGAGCAGCGTATTTCACAGCGCACCCAGTTCGATATCGAAATGATGATGGAGCTTGGCTATTGTTCTGGGATCGAGAATTACTCTCGCTATCTTTCAGGAAGAGCACCGGGCGAACCACCTCCAACCTTATTGGACTATTTTCCAGCAGATGGCCTAATGTTTATCGATGAGTCTCACGTAACTGTCTCTCAAGTAGGGGCAATGTATCGCGGGGATCGCTCTAGAAAAGAGACCTTGGTGGAGTTTGGTTTCAGGCTGCCGTCGGCGTTGGACAATCGTCCGCTTAAGTTTGAAGAGTTTGAACAGATTTGCCCCCAAACCATCTATGTTTCTGCGACGCCAGGCGATTATGAATTAAAGAAAACTGACGGTGAGATAGTAGAGCAGGTTGTGCGTCCAACGGGTCTGCTAGACCCTGTTATTGAAGTACGTCCTGTAGCCACTCAGGTTGATGATGTCCTGTCTGAAATTCAAAAGCGGGTAGAGCTTGACGAACGTGTGCTTATTACTACCCTAACCAAGCGTATGGCAGAAGATTTAAGCGAGTATTTAAATGAGCACGGCGTTAAAGTTCGTTATCTGCATTCGGATATCGATACCGTAGAGCGAATTGAAATAATCCGAGACTTGCGACTGGGTAAATTCGACGTGTTGGTAGGTATTAACCTTTTACGTGAAGGTCTAGATATGCCGGAAGTGTCGCTGGTGGCGATTTTAGATGCCGATAAAGAAGGCTTTTTGCGAGCCGAGCGTTCATTAATTCAGACTATTGGTAGAGCCGCGCGTCACGTGAATGGTAAAGCTATTTTGTACGCTGACAGTATTACCAAGTCGATGAAAAAAGCGATGGACGAGACTGAACGCCGTCGTGAGAAGCAAATGGCGCATAATGAGGCAAATGGTATAACGCCGATGCGACTTAACAAGCCTATTACCGATATTATGGACTTAGGCGACAGCGCGCACCCTGCGTCTGGAAAAGTCAGACTGCGCAAAGTTGAAGAGAAGAAGAAGCAACAGAAAACAGCAAGTGCTACTGAATTGATGGACCAAATCACGGAGCTTGAAAAGCAGATGTTTGAATATGCGCGCGAGCTTGAGTTTGAAAAAGCAGCATCATTGCGTGACGATATTGAAGCACTTCGAAAGCAAGTTGTTACACTCTCTTAAAAATGGCTATGTGCCCCGCTAGCAGAGGCTGTATGTGGGGTCTTTCCGTATAAAACCGGATAACTCACTACAGCACCTTTCCTTTTGATGTAAGAAAATCCCCCTTTTTTCCTGTGGACAATACGACTTGACGTCAGTTTTTGGGTAGCACAAAACTCAAATTTTTAATAAAAAATGAGATGAAAAGCCGCAAAATGTCGTTGTAATAGCACAATTAGTTGAATATAGTTCTAAGTTGAGTATCGATAACTATACCTATAAACAGGTGCTAATATGCTTAATCGTCTTCAGGAGTCAGATATAAAGCTACTGCGTGTGTTTTACGCTGTAGCGAGCTGCAACGGATTTACTGCGGCAGAACCCGTGTTGCGTATGCAACGACCCAACATCAGTGCAGCCATCAAAAAACTGGAAGAACGTTTAGATTTGGTGTTATGTCATCGCGGTCGTGGTGGCTTTCAAATGACAAAAGAGGGTGAGGTGGTTTTCCAAGAAACCAAACGCATCTTTAATGCCTTCGACAATTTTGTCTTCAATCTGAAATCGCTTCATGATGACTACTCAGGCCATATCACTTTGGTCTTAATGGCTGGCCTTCCACTTTCTATGCACTTGGCCGTAAGTAAAGCGGTTAAAAGTACTATGAAGAAGTTTGACGATATTCACGTTAATATCCAAACTCGTTTATACAATGAAGTTGAGCATGTCGCTTTATCTGGTGAGTGCCACCTCGTTGTTTCAACCTATGACATGGTCAAACCGGAATCAGTAACTTTTCATCCTGTCGGCATCAAAACCGAAGGGCGATTGTACTGTGCGCCTACACACCCTCTGGCAAAATATCGCGATACTGATTTACCAGAAGGCGTGAAAATTGGTGATTATCCTGCCATTGGTATTTCTGGATTGTCGTCGGCAAACTACATTGAAGATGAAACCAGATTATCGATTCAAACTTTCTCAGATTCATTTGATGCAGCGATGTCTGCGATTATGACCGGCGAGTATGTTGGTTTGCTGCCAGACTATATGGCGAAAGAGCAGGGCGCCGCACTTGGGCTTGTACCTATTGCAAAAGGGAGCTTATTTAAATTTAGTCACGAACTGTTTGTGATGAATGGAAAAAATACGCGATTAAACCCTGTATTACGCCACTGTATTAAAGAATTGAGCTACTTCATTTCAGAGAGTCAAAAGTAGTAGCAACAAGCACCTGTGATCACACCTCTTATTGTTTATAAACGCTTGGAATAAAGCGCTTATAAACAATAAGAGGTGTTTTTATTTCAGATTACGCTATTCGTATTCTAGAGGATCGACGGCGCTATTTTCCTTGAACGCCTCTAAGCGCTCTTCGCACGCACCGCATTTTCCGCATGCTTTTTCTCTGCCGTTGTAACAGGTCCACGTTTGGCCGTAATCCAGTCCCATTGACAGACCATCGGTCAAGATAGCGGTTTTGCTGTCGTCGATATAAGGCGTCATAATCGTAACCGGTGTATAATTCGCAATGCCGCACACATCATTCATTTTATGAACAAACTCAGGGCGGCAGTCTGGGTAAATGGCATGATCGCCAGAGTGAGCGCCATAGTATACTTCGTTAGCGTCTAAACTGACCGCGTAGCCAACGGCCAGCGATAACAAAATCATGTTGCGATTGGGCACCACGGTTTGTTTCATGCTTGGCTCTTCATAGTGGCCTTCTGGAACTTCGATATCTGAGGTTAACGCTGAACCTCCTATGAGCGTATTTATGGCGCTAATATCTACAATTTTGTGGGGAACGTTAAGCGAATTACACACGTTGGCAGCATAATCGAGTTCTTTCTTGTGGCGTTGTCCGTAGTTAAAGCTCAGTGCATGAACTTTTTTGCCTGCTTTTAGCGCCTTATGCAGCACTGTGAAGGAGTCCATGCCTCCTGAATAGATAACAACAACGTTTTCTGACATAGTTTTTCGAAGATTTAAGAAATTATGCCCGAATTTTATGTGATCCTTGGTAAAATCCCAACATACAATCGTTAAAGGGTGTCAAATTGTCTGTAATGTCCACATTAAACATCAATGAGATGTTTGAAACTATCCAGGGTGAAGGTGCTCACACTGGTATTCCCTCTATCTTTGTTCGTTTACAAGGCTGTCCTGTGGGCTGTCCATGGTGTGATACAAAACATACGTGGGAAATTAAGCCTGACTTGAGTGTGTCGCCACAAGCTGTGATCACAAAAGGCGAAGAGTCTGAAACCTATTTCATCTCCAGTGAGGAGGCTTTGCTGGCTGAGTTTGGGAAACAAGGCTATGTGGCAAAGCATGTGGTTATTACCGGCGGTGAGCCATGTATGTACGACCTACGTCCTCTGACGAGCCTACTTCACGACAACGGATACACAACACAAATAGAGACCAGCGGTACTTTTGAGGTACTTTGTGACACGCGTACGTATGTGACGGTTTCTCCTAAAATAAACATGAAAGGCGGATATGACGTCTTAGTAAGTGCGCTTGAAAGAGCGAATGAAATCAAGCACCCCATCGCAATGCAAAAGCATATTGACGAGCTTGATGCGCTGCTTGCTAATGTATCGTCATTAGACGGAAAACAGGTTTGTTTACAACCAATTAGCCAGCAAAAGAGAGCCACAGAACTTGCAGTGCGTACTTGTATTGAACGTAACTGGCGGCTATCTTTACAAACACATAAATACATTGGTATTGAATAAGTGTTTGAAATGCGCCGCCTTTGTGGCAAACACGTCTTGCGCTTAAGTATTCAAATTAACAAAGGACATAAAGAAGATGCATAGCTTTAATCTGCTAAAAAAAGCCGTGATAGCGGCCGTCGCTTTATGTTCTTTTACTGCTGCATCAATGGTTGAGGCCGCTACTTGGACAATCACTTATCCGCGTCCGATTGACGACTCAGATGCCCGTGCTCAATATCCGATAGCACTGCTTAAACTTGCGCTCGATAAAACCGGCGTAAATTATGAGCTACGCCCTTCTGATCGTATATTGCTGACGGGCAAAGCGATGCGTCAGCTGCGTGAAAACAGAGAAGTTAACGTAGTATGGAGTATGACGGACAGCCAGCGCGAGAAGGAACTGACCCCGATTCGTATTCCAATCGCAAAAGGGCTTATAGGTCTTCGTGTTTTCGTTATTAACGAAAATAAAAAGACGAAGTTCGACGATGTATTATCGCTGACCGACATGCGTAAACTTATACCCATTCAGGGTGAAGAATGGCCGGACACCAAAATTCTTCAAGCCAACGGGTTTAACGTGTTTACTGTGCCTGAGTTTCGCGAAGCGTATGACATGATTAAACAAGGTAAAGGAGACTTCTTTCCTCGTTCTGTTATGGAAGTGGACGCAGAGTTGGAGGTGGAAGGTCGTCGTAACAACCTTTACCTTGAGCCTTCAATGGCGCTGTATTACCCCACCGCTATGTATTACTTTGTAAGTTCAAGTAACAAGACGTTAGCGAATCTCATTGAAACAGGCCTTAACAGAGCCATTGAAGATGGCTCTTTTGATGCGTTATTTGAATCTACGTACGCCCCAATCTTAGCGTCTTTAGGGGTTAATGAGCGTAAAATTTTCACTCTCGAAAACCCGTTATTACCCATTGAGACCCCTCTTACTAATTCTGCTTTATGGTATAAACCAAAAACAGAAGATTCAAAAGAATAAATAGACAATAAAAAACGCGGCTTAGGCCGCGTTTTTTTTTAATGTTAGCTCTGCTTGTACGATTGTCTATTAAGACTCGCCAGCGTGGACGCCTTTCATCGAACGGCCAGAAGGATCTGCGTTGTTTTTAAAGCTCTCATCCCACTCAAGTGCTTCTGCTGTACTACACGCAATAGATTTACCGCCTGGCACACAGCGCGCTGCACTTTCTTGAGGAAAGTAGCTCTCGAAAATAGTGCGGTAGTAGTAGCCTTCTTTGGTGTCTGGTGTGTTAACTGGGAAGCGGAATTCCGCTGTTGCAAGTTGCTGATCAGTCACTTCGTTTTCAACGAAATCGCGAATTGAATCAATCCACGAATAACCTACACCATCACCAAACTGCTCTTTTTGACGCCACAGTACTTCTGCTGGAAGGGTTTCGCCGTTATCAAACGCTTTACGAAGGATCCACTTCTCCATTTTTCCATCTAGACACATTTTGTCTTGTGGGTTTAAACGCATAGCTACGTCAATGAAGTTCTTATCTAAGAATGGTACACGAGCTTCTACACCCCATGCCGATGTGGCTTTGTTAGCACGCGCACAGTCAAACATATGTAGACGATCAAGTTTACGTACCGTTTCTTCGTGGAATTCTTTGGCGTTTGGCGCTTTATGGAAATACAGGTAACCACCAAAAATTTCATCAGAACCTTCACCCGATAGCACCATTTTAATGCCCATCGCTTTAATCTTGCGTGTCATTAAGTACATTGGAGTAGCGGCGCGGATCGTTGTTGTATCGTAGGTTTCCAAGTGATAGATAACATCACGGATGGCATCTAAACCTTCTTGAATGGTAAAGTGAATTTCATGGTGTACGGTGCCAATCATGTCGGCCACTTTCTTCGCTGCCTTAAGGTCAGGTGCTCCTTCAAGACCTACAGCAAAACTGTGCAGGCGAGGCCACCATGCATCTGTCTTGTCTTCGTCTTCAACGCGCTTTGCAACGTACTGCGCAGCGACAGCTGAAACCAGTGAAGAGTCCAAACCGCCCGATAGAAGTACAGCGTATGGAACGTCAGACATCATGTGTGACTTCACAGCTTTCTCGAATGCTACACGTAGCTCTTCTAGGTTGCTGGTGTTGTCTTTTACGTTGTCGTATTCCATCCAGTCGCGTTTGTAGTACTTGGTAATTTTACCTTCTTTGCTCCACAGGTAGTGGCCAGGAGGGAACTCACTGATTGTCTTACATACGCCTGCTAACGCTTTCATTTCAGATGAAACATAGAAGTTACCGTGTTCATCGTAACCGGTATAAAGCGGAATAATACCAATATGGTCGCGGGCAATAAGGTAAGCGTCTTGTTCTTCATCGTATAGAATGAACGCAAACATACCCTCTAGTTCATCGATAAAGTCGATGCCTTTTTGCTGAAAAAGCGGAAGAATAACTTCGCAATCAGAACGGGTTTTAAATGGGTACGGCTCATCTAGATTAGCAGCAAGTTGCTTGTGGTTGTAAATCTCGCCGTTAACGGCAAGAATCTGTTTATCGTTTTGGCTGATAAGAGGCTGCGCCCCTGTATCAACGTCGACAATCGCCAATCTTTCGTGACAAAGAATGGTATTGTCATTATTCCAGATACCCGACCAGTCAGGGCCACGGTGGCGCAAAAGTTTTGATAAATCGAGGGCTTGGGTTCTGAGTTCAGACACATCGGTTTTGATATCAAGGATACCGAAAATACCACACATATAACGGATTCTCTCTGTTCACTTGTTGAAAAAAATAATAGAAGTTTTTTCTGTCGGTACTCGCGTACGAGTGGGCGATGGTTTGTTGTTATTCTTATTCGCGTGCCCCTGAATGTGCCAGTCTGACAGGAAATTGCAAGTACATTATGATGAGAAAATGGAAATTCTTATTCCATTTATCCCAAAATAGCCGTTTATTAACATTTTTATCCTAATTCCATGCAAAGGTAAGCATTATGAATGCGGTAAGCAGTGCTTAAAATAGAGGGAAGTGAGTTCAAATGTAGAGGGTAGTAAATTAATGCGGGTCAATAAAAAAGGGTTTCACGAAGAAACCCTTTATTAACGATAAAGAAGACGCGGCCTTCTTTGCGTTTTTACGTCAAGGTGATTTAGTTTTGGCGCTGGAACTCGCTTGCTTCATTCCACTTCGGCCAAGCCTCTGCATTTGCAACACCTACACCCACATCAAACAGCATTTGCGTGTCTTGTACGATACCGCTTAAATCCCAATCGTCACGATACTGATCGCACACTTGGTGATAGCAGCCAGTAACAATAACATTCATACGTTTTCTGTATTTGGCTGTCTCTTCATCTGCTGGTTCATTTCCGCCTTCAGCGTACAGTGCTGGAACACCTTGCTTGGCAAAGCTGAAGTGATCTGAGCGGTAGTAGTACCCAGCTTCTGGTCTGTCTTCCTGAGTCAGTGTACGACCTTGCTTAGCCGCAGCGGCTTCAAGATAGTCTTCCATTTCTGACTTACCCATGCCTACAACGGCAACGTTTTTGGTTTTACCTAATACGTTCATTGCGTCCATGTTGATATTAGCAACCGTATTTTCAATCGGAATAACAGGATTGCTTGCATAATATTTACTGCCTAACAGCCCTTGCTCTTCAGCAGTTACTACTAAAAATGATACCGAGCGTTTTGGTGCAGGCGTCAACTCTGAGTATGCTTTGGCCATGGCTAGAATAGCCGCAGTGCCCGTGGCATTATCATGAGCGCCATTATAGATTTGGTCGCCTTCTTTGCTCTCATCTTTACCCAAATGATCCCAATGTGCCGTGTAGATAATATGCTCATCAGGAAACTCTGCGCCCGGCAGAGTCGCGATAACGTTGTTGCTCTCTGACTTTTTGAAGGTGTTGTTAACCGTAACCGATGCTTTGATACCCATTGCTTTGTTGTAAGGACCTTGCATGGCGTTTGCTTTCTCTTGGTCAAAGTCCAGCCCTGCATCAGCAAACACTTTTTTCGCCGCATCTAACGTTAACCAACCTTCAACAGCCACACGACTTGCTCCTTTGTCGGCACTTACTAGGCCGTACTGCGGACCGCTCCAGCTGTTAGCAACAACTGACCAGCCGTAAGAGGCAGGGGCTGTTTCGTGAACAATAATGGCGCCAGCAGCGCCCTGACGGCTCGCTTCTTCATATTTGTAGCTCCAACGACCGTAGTAGGTCATCGTTGTGCCTTGAAACTTACCACTTTCTGGATTTTCAAATCCCGGGTCATTAATTAGCATGACCACGGTTTTGCCTTCAACATCTAACCCTTCGTAGTCGTTCCAGTCGTACTCTGGTGCATTCACACCATAGCCAACGAAGACTAATTCTGAATCTTCGAGCGACACTGAGCTCTGTTCTCGCTTAGAAGAGGCAACCATTTGCTCTTTATACGCGAAGTTATTGTCGCCAATAGTCATGGTCATATCTGGGTCAGCAGTAATTTCCATAAGGGCTACTTTTTGTAAAAAGCTATCCCCGTTACCCGGTTTAAGCCCCGCTTTGGTAAATTCACTAACCAAGTATTCAATGGTTTTCTTTTCACCTTCAGTCGTCGGTAAACGGCCCTCAAACTCATCTGAAGACAGTACCTTTAATGGCTCACGAATATCGGCGTCTGTAATATTGTTGTAAACACTGTCAAAGTTAGACGCCACAGGCATCTCTTTTTTCGCAGACTGATCTTGTGACGCGCTGTCGTTGTTAGGTGTGCAAGCACTTACGCCCAGAAGGGTAGGTACAAGCAATGGCAAAAACATTTTTTTCATTGTTAGTCTCTGTTTGCTCTACAATACTTGCTCAGTATAGAGAAAACCCCAGAGCGAACCAATAGTTGATATGCAATCAGACTCAATCCCTTTCTGTAAAGACTACTTAAAAAAACACGCAAGTTATCCTGTAACCATTCTTTTAGATGAACTCGGTTTAATGAGTCATAGTAAGTTTCCATCTCCTGATGTGCTAAATGAACTTACATCTAGATATCACAAGCAATGGACGGGGCCTGTATTTCAAGGACAGAGTCAGTTTTCAGAAGATGAACAGCGTTACTATGAAACGATTATTAGTGAAGATGGGGTTGTCCCTACCAGAGAGCAAAGCTGGCACGATTTGTTTAATGCACTGATCTGGCTGCAATTTCCCAAAACAAAATCCTTATTAAATGAACTGCATATAAGCGATATCGAGGCGTACGGCGTAAACCCTCGCACCGCACGTCGCAATCGGATTACCCACTTTGATGAGTGTGGCGTGGTGCTGGCGATAGAAGAGCCCAAACCAAGTGGCGTTGAATCGCTAGAAGTTTTCCTACAGCAACTGGCCACCCATGAATGGGAACAGGTATTTCTAGCAAATCGAGGGCGTTGGCATGCTGAAGTAACGCCCTATGTATTTGGGCATGCGAATTTAGAAATGATGCTGAACCCGTTTATTGGGCTTACTGGAAAGTGGCTCGCGGTTTCAGTGCCTCAAGGATTTAGTGAGCTCGATAAATGGCAACAACGCGCCGTACTCGACGATGCAATGTCAGCCCGAATTTCAGCACTCGATGCTTTTCAGATCACACCGCTCTTAAAGCCCCTTCCTTTGTTAGGCGTGCCTTTATGGCATTCACCGCAGGATGCGAAGTTTTATCAAAATAAAGATTATTTCAGGCCGTTACGACAAGGGTCTAAGCCAACGAAACAGCTGCCGCTGTGGGTGTAATACCAATCCGCATAGATCATTGCCCACTCAGAAGGCGCTGGCAAGTTTCCTAGCAAAGCGTGGGAATGCAGGAATGGCTGTTCCCTTTCAAATTCCCAGAATGAAGCTAGGAAGCTTGCCAGACCTTCCCGAAGGGCGAGTTTAAAATGTCCGTACTCTTTGTTGTGTCACCTTGATGTAGAACCACTATACCTGCGGTAACACGCCGCGATTACGAACATTTTAACTCTCGCTGAGTGGGTAAT